>BNJT01002911.1_pt1 | contig 819261 bp, 1243 predicted proteins | sample 8540491 | NCBI WGS metagenome assembly BNJT01 (sample SAMD00202455, study PRJDB9452) | human saliva metagenome | host: Homo sapiens | reverse complement strand
TAGTTTATTATTCACATTATATATACAAGCAAAGTTACCTTTTTACTTCAACAACGGGAAGATTTTTACCATTCGTTAATTAGGAAAAAAACCTTTCTTAACAAGTAGACTTATTGATGGTTTAGTGAGAATACTTACACTTTTAGAAGGACTTTCAGAGAGGAAGAGGACAATAAAATAATTACAGGCAAAGACAAGATAACTTTATGTGTGGAATGACTTTCAATATCCAACACTTAATATTGGTTTGTCCTTACCTTTCGTACGAAGACTGGGAAGTTTATAAAAATTGAGGTCCTTTTACCCTCATTGGCTGCTGCTAGGGTCTTCTTCCTGCAACAATATCGGCACGAAGCTGACTGGCTGCCTCAAATACTGGCCATCGTCTAAGAAGATAATCCACCTGCTCGAGAGCTGTCTTATAATCCCCAATCTGATAAAAACAATAGGCACGATTAAACCAATAGTCACGGTTATCAGGTGTAATATCAAGGGGCGTGAGTAAAGGCTACAATAGCACTATCATAGCGTTCCACACGAATGCACGACATACCATAAAAGCTCATATATATCTGCGATATAGGGCTGTAAAGTCAAAGCACTACGACAATCATCGCCAGCCCCTTTATAATCTTCAAGGTGATACTTTTGACAAAAGCCAACAAATACCAAGCCTCATAAAGGTTTGGTTTGAGGGCAACAATACGGGAGAATATCTGCATGGAAGTAACGTAGTATCCTTCGTCAAGCGTCCGCTTTCCCTCCTGCATCATCTTTTTGACGTTGTACTGGGCGACGGACGGTAAAAGCCAACAGGCATAGGAAAGACACTACGATACCACGCAACATTTGACTACCGACGTGGAGTCTTCACACGATAATGGCAACGAACCTTACCCTGTACAAGACCTTTAAGTTTGTTGTTAATCATCTGCTTACGGAAAGGAGAGAGACGGTCAGTGAACACACGACCTTCAAGATGGTCGAACTCGTGCTGAATAACACGGGCAAGATAACCCTCTATCCACTCCTCATGCTCTACAAGGTTCTCGTCTACCCACTGCACGTAGATACGCTTTGCACGTGTCACACTCTCATGAACACCTGGCAAAGACAGACAACCCTCTTCCATCGTCTCTGTTTCAGAGTCATCATATTCGAGGATATGTCCATTAATAAATGCATGACGAAAATCCTTATACTCTGGGAAAGTATCTGAGAGAACATCCAAATCGACGACTACAACACGGATAGACTTACCAATCTGTGGTGCTGCCAAACCGACCCCATCACTGGCTGTATTGGTCTCAAACATATTTTGTATCAACTCTTGCAAGTCAGGATAATCAAGTGGGAATATCCTCCGCTACCTTACGAAGCACGGGGCTGACCGTATGTATAAATGGGTAATACCATATTCTTTTCTTTTGCTTAATAGTCTTTCAAGACCGACTCAAACATGCGTCATAGTCCTTTTGACCTCATATAATCTTGAAGGATAATAGTTGCTGAAATCTCATCAACAAGTCCTTTGTCTTCACGGCGTACCTTCTTCTTCACTCCACCCGCAATCATTGCTTGATGGGCTATAACCGATGTAAATCGCTCGTCATAATAGTCTATGGGCAATTCTGGATGTGCCTTTCGCCAACGATTGACAAACTGTTCCACACGAGAGAAATTCTCACTCGGTTCACCATTAGGCTGAACAGGCTTACCAATGACAAGCTGACGAACATCTTCCTTTACAACATACTGGCTTAGAAAGTCGAAAAGTTCAGATGTAGCAACAGTCGCTAACCCATTTGCAATAATGCATAACGGGTCAGTGACTGCCAATCCTGTACGTTTTTACCGTAATCTATCGCTAAAAATCCTACTCATTTATCGAGAGAGCAACCAAGCATCAGCGTATGTTGCACGGAGCTGGTTACGACTCTGAACAGCTGAAGCCTTGCTGTCGTATGTAGAAGCTACAACGCGATACATATTATTGCCCGAATTGTAAGCTACCTGTGCATCATAACCTGCACTCTTAAGACGCTGCTGCAAACCCTCTGCGTTTGACTTAACACCGAACGAACCAACAACAACACTGTATGCCTTCAAACCTGCACCATCTACAACAGAAACATTCTCACGGCGTACTGGCTCATTATCATAATTATCAACAACAGGAGCCGGTGCTTCAACTGGTGCCACAACAGGAGCAGCAGCAACTGAACGTCTGTCGTCATTGTCATTTGAAGAAGTCTGCTCCTGAGCCTTTGCCTTCTCATAAGCCTTCTTGTACGCACTCTCGCTTGACTTACAGCTTGTGAAAAGCCATTGCTACACACATAGCTGCGCCGAAAACCATAAAATTTCTTCATAAACATCTTTATTTTTATTGATTATTCTCTTATTTTTTTCTTACATAAGTATAATTATCGTGCGAAGTTACAAAAATAAGACGGATATGAACGAAAATCACGTCAATAAAGTTTGTTAAATATACTATTTATAAAGTTTTTTTAAGCCTAAGTCTGTATTACTGGCAACCGAATGCCTAACTTATAGAAACGGACATAAACTGACACCTTTTTCAAAAGTTGGCTCTTCTGTGCTTGTAAACGTAAATCGCTCTGCTTGCTCTTGGTCGGGATAGACACATGAAACAATTAATCAGCCATTGGTTTCTAAACAATATTTGTTTATTATACAACAGATTCTGTTTAGCCTCTAATGGCTGACTTGAATATAATAATATAGTTTTATGAATGCGCTCTCAGACCTATAAATATAGGTCATAAGAAGCATCTATGTTCTTTTTCATATTTATGCATAAGTCTTAACGAGCTTTCCACGTCCTTAATCCATACTTCGTTCGATTATAATCCGTATCATGTAGTCCAACGTTTATAGAACTATCAAAATATAAGCCATACCCCCAAGTGTTGTTTTGGTCTGGTGAACTTGACCAGTAATAACCATTATTTCCTGCATACAGGCTGCCTCTCCAATAATATCCAGAAGATGGTAAGAAGAAATAGTCTTTTAAATTTGTTGGACGCCCCCAGCTTGCATACGACGAATGAGTCGCCCTTTGTGATGAGCTACGATAATCTATGGTTTCATTAGGAGCATGATTTTTCAGGTCGTCCATAGTTGTCCCAGGATTTTCTGATAGAATTACTCTTTGTTTCTTGAGCCACAAACCACCCTGATAAGTTACACCATTCATAGTCCATTGGTAATATGCATCATAATGAGGGTCACCTTTTTATATACCAAATAATCTCATTCACGTTTGGACAGTCCTCACAAGAGTATAACGCTTGGGCAGGGATAAGATGCCATATTCGCCCATCGCCCATCGTTATTACCTATTTCTGGGTAGTCATAACTATCTGGTGTTTTACCATACCAGTAGTCTTTTTCAGCATCCCAAAGATAATAATTAAGATCGTAAACTTCAAGATTTGCAAGGACTGGAGTTAATGTATTCTCTTTATAGTTTTTTTAGGAGAGAGCTCTTTTTGGATAATCGTTTCAACATGAGTTCTTTCATTATATAGTTTATACTCCATAGTAAGTGTATGATTACCAGGGATTATTGCTACATAAATTGCATTTGTATTTTTGGTCTGTCTTATTGTTTGTGAGAGGAAAAACCTCTACCAGCCTCACCAAGTCTGATGGTTTTCTCCTTTTTAGGATTAGAGAGCAGTGTTAGTCCTCCCTACTTGTTCTAATTTACATTTTTCCACCAATTGGTTTATCTGATTTTTATTTTCACCTCCTTTATATATGTCGAACTTAAACCATCTGGTGTGCGTGGTAGTAGACACAAGAAGGCAAGTTTATGCCTCAAAGTGAATTTATAGCTACCACCAGATTGTCGGCTTGCAATAGCATCTCCACAATCCATATATCCAAGATGTTTTGTGTCATTAGGCAATGTTTGTGTAACATCCCCAGTTAGGTCAATCATATTTGGAGAGGTGGAATTCTTACCCATATATTTAACATACAAATTCTCACCTGTATATTCACTTGAAGAGCTAAAATTAGCTCGTAGTGCCTTAGAACTTATGTCTGTTAGAGCCTTGTCAGCATCATTAATCCAGATATAATCACCAGGTTCCCAGTAGTAATTAAAAAGTTACACCCGACGAATAGGTGTAGTCTATTGAAGTGCGGCTTTGTGGTGTTTCTTCAATCTTAACATCGCTTTGTACCAGAAAAGATCGTTCTTATTGTTTCTTTTCTTTCAACATGAGATACATCATTAGTTACATCATTTGCACATGAGATAAACGTACCTAATAATATGTTGAAAATAATTATAGGGTAAATATATGTTTTATTTTTCATTGAACTTACAATCTTTATTATTTATGTTTATTCGAAAGATTAATTTATTTCTATCTTCATTCTATTCATCTTCCACATCTCCAATCGGTTGTTCTACAAGACCTGCTTCGTGATCTCCGCTTCCAGCCAGGATAACACTTTCTGCCTCTACCCTGATTATTCTAGATACAGGGCGGATGTAACTCAACTTGTAATTGTTTTTCATAACTACCTTTAATAATATGTTTAATTATGCAACGTAAAAATTTTTCTATAAAAATCTATTCCGAACTTGCTTCCTAAAAATTGGTACTGTCCTAAAAAAACTTCATTTTTTTGAATTGAATATACTTACTTTTCAGCAAATCATTATTGAGCAATTAACCTCGTCAAAAAGCTCCTGTATCGTTAGTTTTATATTAACGATTTGTCTCTAATATTTCAAACACATTTTGCAAAAGTATGAAAAGAAATAGAAATAGACTTTATATTAACACCTCCCTACCCATCTTTTTAACAATAAAAAAACAACATCAGGGAGGGTAACAAAAATTAACACAAAACGACTTTATAGTTACTATTCAGCGGTTATGAAGATTGAATAACAACAACTTACAAATTATTACTGTCCGCTAAACCTCTAACTTCTTCAGCTCATCCCTTTACGCATTTAGGATGAGCTTTTTTTCTCTTAGACAAGCCCCCTCTATACATTTTCCTCACATTGCGGAGGGGAAATACCATGTTTGCTAAAGTATTTTTTCCAATCGTTCTCAGGTTGTTCGAAAAAGGATTCCATATTGATATAGTACATCAGTACAATTCTTATCATTGTGGCTAATCCCGAGAAACTCCATGACCTTTTTATCCTTCTCTGTACGATGGTTATTAGCAGATTTGCAAGAAAAAAACCATCCAAATCTGTATTTTTAATAGCATTAGCAGTCTCTCCGTAAAAAGTATCTTAGCGGAAAAATTCTGCTTGACTTGCTTGAATAGTGACTCTATCTGCCACCTTTTTCCGGTAAATAGCCACTATATCTTGCGCATCCATCTCAAAGTCGTTGGTAAGCAGTGATATTAGTTTCGTTGTCTTATTCTTTCCCGTCTTCTTGTGGTCTATGTAGGTGACGATTCTGTGCATGATGTTCCACCCCTTCTTTTTAAGGACTACCTCCCTTTGATATTGTATAAGAAACGGCTATCATCGTCTGTAATATTATACTCTATTTCTAGTTGATAAACAAGATTTTTCTTCATCTTTGTAACGTAGACAGCACCATTATGAGTCATCTGTTCAAATTTAACATAGTCTATGTAGGCTCTGTCAATAGCTAGAATATCGTTCTTTGAATAATCCTGCGGTGCCATCATAAAACTGTCATGTGTGGCAGCAGAAGTGAATTGCATATCGTAAGGCACTCCTTCGTTGGCATTTATGATGGTATGCACCTTTATGCCTCCTTTCTTCTTTCCGTGCTTGGGATTACGTCCCACACCCTTGAAGACGAGATTCGAAAACAAGGGAATAGTGGTAGAATCCATTATTTTCAGACGATTAAGCCAAGAATCCCCCTTGCCTCGTTGGCTGTCCGAGAAAAGTAGGTCACGATGAGCTTCAAGGACATCCATATAGAGCCAACCAAAGAGTTCTTCGGGGCGTCTCTTATTGGCATCAGAGAGCGTACTACGCTTGGGTAAAAGTATCTATGCTTAGATGAGGGTAGCTTACGGGATTCTGCCAGCACAGAAGCCTGTATCTCACGAAGAGAGTCGAAACGCATCACCACGGCATAGAGCATAGTTACCACGTGGGACCATATCGAACTTCTTTACATACCGTTCGCCACCATGTTGACGGCTATAAGTGTTAATTTTGTTCTTGTCTAAGCATTTTTATTAACTGACCATATACTGGCTGTCCGAAAAAATGTGTACTTTTGCTCATGTTACTTATGTTTTGTTGCAAAAGCAAAGGTAATTAAATGGGCTGATACTATGAAAAAAGTATCAGCCCAAATTTGTGAAAATAAACAAAAGTTTAGCGGACAGTAATACTTACAAATATGACATTGTGGCAAAAAAACTTAAGAAGGACCTAGGGTTATTTATTACGCAAAAACATAGCCTAAACAACCTTGGATGTCTACTCATCTCCAACTGGAAAACCATTTTTAGACGCATTCTTTGAAACGAAGACAAAGTCTGAAAAATATTTACAAAACATCAGCCAAACACCTGCAAATAAAGACAAAAACACCTGCAAAAAACAAAAGGGGGCAGTAGATATTTAGTGGGGATAGGCATATATTTTGGCAAGCCTAAAAAGAAAGAAACTTTTATCTACAACTCCTCTTAAGTTAGCCCTAAATAGTTTTATTTTTGCATTGAAGGATTCGGCAGCAGCGTTTGTAGATCTGTTAATATAAAAGTTAAGTATGTCTTCGTAATGCTCGTAGAAAGTTGCAGCAATGACATTAAAGGAATGAAAGCCAGCTTCTGCGACATTATTATACCATTTTGCCAATGATAGTCTGGCTGCATCTTTGATAGTATTCTTAGCAAAAATCATTCTTAGCGAATGTGATAAACCGTAAGCCTTCTTAATGTCAGGATATTCTCTGAACAGTATTTTGGCTCTTAGCTTCTGTTCATCAGTCCATTTCTCTGATGATTTGAACAACAGGTACCTACTTCTTACCAGCAGTTCACTACGTGTATCTCCATTTTCAAAAGTCAGTGGTTGATACGCTATCTTTTCTAACTTCGCATTCTCTTTCTCGTCATTTGCTTGCTGTAAAGCTGCCCAGCGATACTCTATTCTCATCTGTTGCACGGCATCACTTGCAAGTTTCTGTATGAAAGCGATCGATCACTCGTTTAGCCTTTTGCAAAAACAATGCCTTACAATCTTACGCATACTATCGGACAAGTCCAAGGTAACCTCTTCTACGGCTTCCCGTTTCTTTTCATCTATCTTATCCAATACCTTGCAGACATCCAAGGTTTGGTTCCAGCAACAATGGCTACAAGACATCCTTGCTTGCCGTGTTTGTCCCTATTAGTGATAATCGTATAGAGTTCACCATTGGACAAGGATGTACTAAATCTATTGCTATATTCTTACCAATATTATCCTCAAAGAGAAGCCACTTCTGAGCATGAGACACCTGATCCCAAGACCTGTAACCACTTAATGTTTCCTTGTATTGTTTCTCAAAACTACGTCCATTGATATGAAAGAATTCCTCAAGCGTACGGCAGGTCACTGGGGATGTCTCCATACGTTTCTTTTAAAAAAGCTCCGAACTCTTTGGAATAACGAGTACCGGAGGCTGTAATGTTCTATCTGCAAGGGAAGAGAGAAACTCTTACCTGTACGAATATCTATCCAGCAGCGTCGACGAAGAACCAAAAATAACCTTATGGTCACGAATCGGAAAGTCCGTCACCTCGACAGCTTCCATAAAGCCTTTTGATTCAAAATGAAAATCATCGGAAAGTTCTTTCTCCATCTTCTCATCAAGATAAATGCGTAACAATGAAGTATCAGACTCTATCTTAACAATAGAGAAATAATGTAATACATCACTGGGTAAAACGAATTCGGCTAACTGATATAAATATTTTTCTTCCATGATACAAAAGGAAAGAAAAAAATATTAATTAAGAAAAATTTCCCCACCTTTTTTTCTACTGAGCCAACAAAAGTGCAACTATCAACAAATCAGATAGTTAAGACGCACAATAAGGGAAGTAGTTTTATTAGACTTCAAAAGGTGCTTAATCAGACCTTAAAAAGAGCATCTATTGTAAGTTTGACAAGCGTCTTTTAGAAGCCAAAAGACAATATATTAGTTTTGAGTTATACGAAAATAGTTTACAAAAAAGCGGTTAAACCCATATTGGATATTAGAAACTAAACATCCGACATGGATTTAACCACTTATAATGCCTACACAAAACAGAAAGTCAATGAGAAACAAATCCCTTTGAGAGTTTACTCATTGAGCAGTGTTAAGAAAGACTTTTCCTCCACTTAAAATATCCCGCTACGGCTATAACCGCATAGAGGGCATAGAGAGCAGAGGTGAAAGGCAGTTCTTTATACAAATATAGTCCTGCTAATTCGACATCGACTACTATCCATATCCACCATTGTTCGATGTATTTCTTTGCCAACGCCCATAGTCCAATGAAGCTGAGAGCATTGCCAAAACTGTCTAACACGGGTACGGACGAGTTAGTGAACTTAATCAGAATGAGATAGAGTGCAATCCAAAGAACAAGAAAGACAAGGACTGACGGGAGTATCAGCCGACGTGGATAGCGTGTAACGGGTATCTCTTCCTCATCTTTCGTTCGTCCAAACTTCCAATACAAGAAACCATATATGGCTGCCAATGTATAATATATCTGCATTCCAAAGTCGGCATATAATCCCGCTTCGTAATAAACAAACATATAGATGAGGGGCATGATAATCCCCGTCAACCAAAGCCATATACTTGCTTTGTACTCTTGATAAATATAAATTAGGCCGACTATGCAGCCCAGCATGTCTAAGGTCATAATAACAACAGCCTCACCCCTCAGCCCTCTCCGAATGGAGAGGGGTGAAAATGTGATATTTGCTAAAAACTTATATGCTACAATAAAACTAAAAGGTGAATAAAAACTGATAAATATTACCAATAAATAGGGGAAACTCAGCGTCTACTCCCCTCGCCATTCGGAGAAGGGAGTGAAATGTGATATTTGCTAAAACTTATATGCTACAATAAAACTAAAGGTGAATAAAAACCGATAAATATTACCAATAAATAGGGGAACTCAGTATCTACTCCCTCTCCATTCGGAGAGGGGCTGAGAGTGAGCTAAAACTCAACGTAACATTACCCATCACATTGAACCCAGCCATTGGGATAAATCCAAGCTGTGTGTAACGGTTCTCGTTAGGATGACCGGCGTTATCGAGGATAGTGCAGTATGCCCATCCACTGGCAGCGTAATGACGATTGAAGATGTTGTTGAGGTTCACACCAAAGACCGCTTCCTTCAAACCAGCAACGTGCTTGGTAGGACGGAGCGTATAATTGAGGTTCACGTTCGTCTGAGAGTAGCATGGCAGTGAGCGAGTCAAGTTCTCCGTATTGTCCAGATACTGACGGCTCACGAAGTTTGTATGCCATACAGCCTCAAAGCCTTTGTAATGAAGATTGAGCATACCATTGAGGATAGCAGATGGAGAGTAGGCTAAGGTTGTGTTCTCGTAATGTATCTTACGGAATGATTTTTCCCAGTTTTCGCTTGCCATCTCGTCAAAGTCCTTGATGATGTTACGGCTTAGGGCAGCATTACCCTCAACTGTCAACCAAGAGAGTGGACTCCAACCAGCCTCTATCTCAGCACCCATACGATAGCTGTCAGGGATGTTTGTGGTCAGGTTCTCACCGATGTCACTCTGTTCACCCGTCTGTACGAATTGGTTGTTATAGTCCATGTAGTAGAGGTTCACACCTGCATGCCAGTTCTTTCCTTGGTACTGGTAACCCATTTCTATGTCGACCATACGTTCTGGTGAAGGTGCAGGATACTTACCATTGTTGGTGAAGTTATTACGTTCTGGTTCACGACTGGCATGCGCAATAGATGCGTAAGCCTTATGACCGCCACGATAATAGCTGATACCTGCCTTCGGATTGACAAAGTCATAACGCTCCTCGATGTCTAAGACTTGGTTCTTATAGCCACTTCCGTCGTTGTAGAAACGGTCGTTCTGACCATCGGTCATATACTCCACATGACGAATCTGCAAGTCCATAAACATGTTCCAGTAGTTTGCAAAGTTGTATTTCGCCTTGAAGAACCCACTGTAATCACCTTTCTCCGCTTTTTGAGTCATAAAACTTATAATCCTTTCCGCCAGCACGATACTTTGCGTCGGCCTCCTCATTCTTTATATAGGTGAGGTAGCCAAAGTGACTGGCACGGAACAGCTGAAGGTTCAGTCCGCCTGTCACATCCCAACTCTCGTCCTTGTAATTACTGGTGTAAACAAGGCCGTAGGTGTGTTGTGACAATCCTTTTTGGCGCACGAAGTCAGATTTCTTGATAAACTTTCCTTTGCTGTCGGTGAATGATAATCCAAACTTTGCAAACTTTGCGTTCTGCTTAAATTCGTCATAATAGCCGTAGCCGTATGTGTAACGGAGGGTAACGTTGTGATTCCAGCGACTTGATGGTTGGAAGGCAAACGACAAGAGGTTATGGTTCTGATAGAAGTTGTCCGTTGTTCTACTCCAGAATGAGCCGTCACGCATCTTGTAACGTTCTGTCAGATAGTTGCCATTAGCGTCTTTTACAAATGCACCTTTATCGTCGGTCTTGAGGTATTCGTAGAGTTGATTAAACTGACCCAAGCCTCTGTTGTACAAGTCTTCGTAAGTCGTGATGCCTGTCTTTGCACCATACGTACCATCCATCAGGCTGAGATCACCACTACCCACAACAACACCGTTCCATGCTTGTCCTGTCTTCTCGAAGTTACCAATATTCTTATAACTGATGCGGAAATTGTCGGCTAACCAAGTCAGACCGCCATAGTATGAACCCGAACGACCCTTCGTACCATGTACATATCCGTCAGTCGCCGTCTCGTGATAAGCTCCGTCAAAGACAAGATGATTGAAGAGTAGCCCAGTAGAGAATTTTACACCAGCATTATAAGTATTGTATGAACCGAACGAACCACTCACCTCAGCCATTGGCTTTAACGCTTGGCGTAGCCATTGCCAACGACACCGAACCACCGAAGGCTCCGTCACCATTAGTCGACGTACCGATACCACGCTGTATCTGCACACTACCCATGAGCGATGCGTAAGAGTTCATGTTTGCCCAGAAAAACGGTCTCGATCTTCTGGTGAATTAAGCGACACACCATCTAATGTGATATTGATGCGACTACCTGCCGCACCACGAATGCGCATAGCTGCCGTACCCGTACCGAGTCCGTTCTCACCCCAAGCCAGTACACCCGGTGTTTGTGAGAAGAGGAAAGGCATCTCACGTCCACTCTTAGAGAAGCTCTCAAGCTCTGACTTCTTAATGTTTGAAACTGCGTATGGCGCACTCTTTGGAACACGCACACCAGCCACAACGACTTCTTCAAGCTGTTGTTGCTTCAACGTGTCCACCGCTGTCTGTGCCTTTACACCTGCAACACAAGTCAGTGCTGCAGTAAACAGGATGATTTTTTTCATATCCTATATTAATGATATTAAGATAAATAAAAAGGGGGAATCTTCCTCCGACGGCATTATCCGTATCAGGTCAATGGGTATAATCTCAGCAAGCCCAAACAGGCAAGCACCCCTTAGTTTCCATTCTGAAAACCGATGCAAAAGTAATACTTTCTTATCAAACTACCAAAAAGTAATCAGGGAAGATTCAATATCAAATTGTAACTATTCCTGCAAATGTAAGAAGATTTCGATTGGTGTTCTAAAATCCAACTTTTTTTCTTGGACTTGCCTTTATCTTTTTATTGCTATTCTTTAATTTGTTTATTTCTAAACTCACAAGAATTACTTTTCTTTTGGAATATACTGTCTATATGTTTTATTTTTTTATTCTATAAATCCTTTTTCATGAACAGTAGGGATGCTCAAAAATATATATTCGTATCTAATGCATTTTCTAACCATTGGTAGCTGACGCATGTACCGATTTATGCGATCCTTAACCTCTCCTGTAAAACTACGTTTCTTTCGAAAACGTTCTTTACGGATGTTTGCAAGCATTTGTGCATGAGAATAAATGCACGATCCATGTATTACGATTGATATTCCCTGTACAAAATTATTGCCAGATAGATTCCCTATTCCAATGGTCTGGAAAACCTATCTTATAAATAGGGATGTCCGAATTATCCTCTATCAGTGAGATTATCTTTCTCTTATATGTGTCCCCAGCATTGATAGCGTTACACAAGTATAACATGGAAGTAATGATTAGAAATGGCTTCTTTTTAGAGAATTCTGAAAGAGGATGTTGCAAACCAAATGCCTCTTGGATTACTAATATCCATTGGGCGTTTTACCATATTCCGACTCCATACTCTTGAATGATGGGCTATAATATTTCTCAAATAGGAGATGGCTTCAAGCCAGCTTGATAGTTCTGTATGCATATTAAGTCCGAATTCATTGGCAATTCTTGCCTTTTTCCGGTAACTGATGATTAAGATTCTATATATCTTTGAAAGTGTTCCAAAAGTCGCAACTTCAAAAATAATCCATGCATCAGGCTGTTGGGTAAGAGATATACATTTTCTGTCCTCCCACACTCCATATTTACATTTGTAGTCTTTTATGAAAATCTCACCGCTACGCATAAACTCGCCCATCAGGTCATGTATATGTTGCTGTTGGAGTTCTTCATTGTTGAAAAAGTCCCTTATCCATATAGTACAGCCCACCGTATGATTGTGAAAGATGATAAATCATCTTCGTCCGCAACGCTATCTCTATGGCTTCAATGGCATCGAACAAGATAAGACGCAACTCCTTATCAAAGAAATATCGAGCGATAACGTCCTTAAAATTGGCATCATACTTGAATATATGCTGTTCTTTGTCAGTTTGCATATCCCACCAATACCCCTTCAAATGGTAGTAGCTGATATGACTTAAATGAAGATGGGCAAACTCCTCATCTTCTATAATCATGCCTCTATGCTTCAGTAAATCGATTTGTTCCTGAATGGAACGTGATTCTTTATTCGCCATAGTATCTATAAAAAAAATGACTCGCCAGCAGATCTTACGGTATGCCAAGCGAGTACTGTTATCTTTGAGTGTGGAAAACCACAACTAACTCTCTGATTGCAAAGGTAAATATTATTTTTGTTTCTGCAAAATAATTGCAGGGAAGATTCAATATCAAAATGCAATTATTTCTGCAAATGTAAAAAGAAGATTTCATTCGGAGTTCTAATATCCAAATTCTTTCTTGGTCTTGCGTTTATTTTATATTGATATTTATTGCTGTCCGCTAAAAGTAAACTGAAAGCTCTGTATCTCTTTATCCATCGGTATTGCTGCAGTTTTACTCATTCTGGAGCCTGGTTTTCAGTTTCAAACTGTAAGCATTATAAGATGCACTTATTTAGACAAGAATAAACCTATAATAACCGATAATTCTGAGAAATAATAAGGGCTCTATAACGTTTTGTGTGGGTAAATAGTTTTTCCTTGCCAGTGTTCCTATGCTTAATGGCTGAACAGATGAAGACGAATTGCTCTACAAAGTATAAAGGAGTTTGAGCTAAACAAGCTTCTACACACCTCTTGTTTATTCTTAGTATTACAAGATTTTGCTCACAATTCATCCCCTGTTATCCTTATATCATAGTGAATTTAACCCTCCGCACCACATGTGCTAAGCATCAGCACAACATGTGCAGAGTATCAACACCACAGCAAATGATGGAAAGGATTCACGAACATTGTATGAAATAAGACCTTAAAATATCCTTTTCCCGTTGGCAAAAGAGTTAACGTATAAAACGCTAAAAACTAAACTGAACAAATAGCTTCTTTCTACGATTACAACAGGCATTATTCTAATCGGGTCAAACAACCCACACGTTTCGTTATAGAGCCATAATTGTATAATGACTTTCTCCCTTTCTTTAGAAACAATGTCGCTTGAGGAACTCCTCATACTGGTTGCGATAACCATTGAAGACGTTGATATCGACATCGCCATGGATACCACGCACCTTACCATCAGGGCTTAACTGCCAGTAAGCCAATTTGAAGTTGGGCTTATACTCACCATAACGGGCTATCCAAATGTGATAGTTGTCGCCCAAATCGAGTGCCAATGGCATGTAAGTATTGGCAAAAGTCTGACTGATATAAAGGATAGGACGTTTACCTGTTCGCTTCTGCACAAGGCTCATCCACGCACGAATATTGCGGAACATCACCTCCGCTCCACCCATTGCAACAATCTGTGCATCGGTTGGCTCAACATCTAAGACTGGGGGTAGGTCGCCCTTATTAAACTTACTACATTTGAGGAAATACTCAGCCTGCGCTGTACCTGCTGACGTTGTAGAAAAGAAATGATAGGTACCTGTTCGAATACCATGCGCACGTGATGCCTTATAATCAGCTTCATAATAAGCGTTGAGCATCGTACAACCCTCCGTAGACTTCACGTAAGCGAAGGAAACAGGATAATCCACCTTCCCTTAATGGTCTTCGTACTCAGCGTACCGAGGTCGGTAATGCGCAGTTTATTCCAATAGATGTGATACACCTTATTATTCTTCTCGTGCTGATGACGTGAGAGGTCGATACCATAGATGCGATTGGCTGTGTAAGTAAAGCGTTCACCTTTGAATACATCCGCCTTCCATTCGCCCACTTGTAGATACTCATGTGGCGCAACATAGATACCGAAGCCGTCGCGTTTTCCGTCCTTCCAATGTCCGTCATAGAAGCTACCATCGTCGTCATAGAACTTTCCATAACCATTCGGAATGTCCTTCTGACTCTCACCCTCATATCGACCGCCTTCAATACGAATACCAGCTGACAACTTATTGACTGCTGCCGCATGAGTCTTATAGTATGCTTTCAGCGCATCCACAGCCCCACCCTTTTGCAAACGAGTTATCGTACGAATTGGAGTTCGTTTACTTTGGGTTTGCAAGAGTACGCAATCATTCTTCTTATCTATTTCCAATCGGTTGCAAACAGTAGGTTTCGCCTTCTTAGAGGAAGTCTGAATAGCATAGCGATTTTGCTGTCGAATGCGCAGTTGGGCAGAAGAAGTAGACAGAGAATCCAACACCTTTATCATTCGACGAAGCGAATCCATCTGCTGCACCACTTCGGTATGATATTCCGCAATCTTGTTATAACCGTAATCCTGAACGCTGTGTACACGAAGATAATACCCCATCTCGTTGCGCTTCGTTTGTAGTCCATCCAACTCCGAATCCATCTGAGCAATCGTCTGACGAACAACGTTTTGCACGCCTTTACCCCTTAGATTGACGATTGTTGACGGTTTATAATCCCAACGAATGAGGATACGTCCGTGGCAAGAAGGCACTATGGGCAGTCGGTTCACCCAATAACCGCGTTGCGTCATACAGCGTGTATGGATCAGATCCTTATTGATAGAGCCACCTACAAACGCCGAGATCGACATAATCAGCAAAGTATGCAAGGGGCTTACCATCAGCCTCTAACGTGTAATACGCTTCCTGACGGATAGCTACAGCACTCTTATCCACCTCCTCTTGTGAAGGGGGCAGACAACGAAAGATAATATATACGAGTAGAAGGACAAGCAAAATGCCTCCTCCTACATACAGGGTTCGCCTTGAAGGGCGGTAGTTGAACATTAAAATAAAATTAAAAATCTTTGCAAAGTTACTAATAATTATCTAACTTTGCAGCCAAGTTTATGAGAAAAACGACAGACATATTACTATCCCTTCTATTGTCAACAATGATAGTATGGATTGGTTCGGGCATCATGACAGTGGTGTGCGCACATACTGGCAATGTGTCTGTTGCTAAGATGGAGGATAAAGGTCATTGCAATGATAACGATAAGGGTCATTGCAATGATAACGGTGAAAAATTGCATGAAGATTGAGGTAAAAAGCTTGTCGCCCACAGATATGGTGCACAATGACTTTTTACCACATTCAGCTAATACTGCTTTCTCTTCTCCCACAATTCATAAGCAATTGTCAATTACTGCCTTTGCCCGTTTTGACAAAGGCCTCAGAGAGGATATTGTCGTTGCTCTGGCATAGTCCGCCACGCCAATATCTCCGATTACTCACGACACTTATCATTTGATTTTTTTGGTTGTTTTCTGTTCCTCATGAAATGGGCAACAGAAGGTTTATCGTACCTGTTACACAAGTGTGTTCGGGCAAGAAAGCGTATCAGTATGTTTCCCATTCTGATACCATATAAAGCTTTATAAACTTTACAAAAACAACTGAATATCAAACAAAATGAATAAAAATTATATATTTAGCAGGACTGACCTTGCTGTCTGTCCTACCTGCTACCGCACAGAATACTAGTAGTAGACTCGACCGCAACCCTAAAAGATCAAACATTGAAAGACGTGACCGTTACTGCCCGAAGAGCATCTGTACGCTCACTTTCTGGTGCTATCAACGGTAAAGATATCCTACGTGACGAACTCTTCAAGGCTGCTTGCTGTAATCTTGGTGAGAGCTTTGTCAACAACGCTTCAGTAGATGTAAACTACTCAGATGCGACAACGGGAGCCAAACAAATCAAACTCCTTGGTCTTAGTGGTACGTATGTTCAGATGCTGACCGAGAACCTTCCTAACTTTCGTGGTGCTGCCCTCCCTTACGGTTTGGGCTATGTTCCAGGCAGTTGGATGAAGAGTATGCAGGTGAGTAAGGGTAATACATCCGTCAAGAATGGCTACAGAAGCAATGACTGGTCAGATTAATGTAGAATACGTTAAACCTGAAGATCCAACAGGTATGAGCGTCAACCTCTATGGCAGTACAGTGGGAAGATTCGAGGCAAATGCGGATGGTAACATTCATATCAATGGCAACAAGAACCTCAGTACGGAAATCCTTGCCCACTATGAGAACAACTGGCTACATCATGATGGCAACGGAGACGGCTTCCAAGATGCCCCAAAGGTGAGACAATACAACCTGCAGAACCGTTGGTTTTGGAAGAAGGGCGATTATATCTTACATGCTGGTTTGTCGCTGTTGAAGGAAGACCGCATGAGTGGTCAGACTCCTCATGCTGCTGCAACGAATCCTTATCGCATTGATATCAGCACCGACCGCTACGAGGCTTATATGAAACATGCCTTTGTTCTCAATAAGGAACACGCCACAAACATCGCTTTGATGGGTAATGTATCTATGCACAAGCAGCAGGCGCAATATGGTATTAAGCAGTATGATGTCAACGAGAAGAATGCTTATACATCACTTATGTTTGAGACAAACTTCACCGATGAACACAATCTCTCTGCTGGTTTGAGTCTCAACCATGATTACTTGCATCAGACGCTGACACTCCCAGCAACGGCTGTGCCTTCTGATTACGGTAATATCTACCCGCTCACACGTGGCATTGAGAGTGAGACGACACCGGGCGCATACGTTCAGTACACCTATAATCTGCATAGTCGCTTCATCGCTATGGTAGGATTACGCGTTGATCATAGCAATGTTTACGGTACGTTCTTCACTCCTCGCTTCCACTTGAAATGGGTGCCAGCCGACTTCATGACCCTTCGCCTCTCTGCAGGTAAGGGCTATCGCAGTCCGCACGCACTGGCTGAGAACAATTACCTCATGGCTTCGGGGCGCCGACTCATCATCGACAAGCTCGAACAAGAGGCTGCATGGAACTATGGTGCGAGTCTTAATTTCAACATTCCAATAGGAAGTAAGATGCTGAAAATCAATACTGATTACTATTACACGCACTTCCTTTCACAGATGTTGATTGACTATGACAGTAATCCACAGGAGCTACATATCACAAATCTCAATGGAAAGAGCTTCTGCATACCTTCCAAATCGAAGCTTCTTATCCTTTGTTAAAGGGTCTTGAGCTGGGAGCAGCCTACCGATATAACCTCGTTAAGGCGACGTATGGAGGAAAACTGATGTGGAAACCACTGCAAAGTCGTTACAAAGGACTCTTAACACTCAGCTATAAAACACCATTAGGACTCTGGCAGTTTGATGCTACTGCAGCCTTGAACGGAGGTGGTAGAATGCCAGGATCTTATACCCTTAGCATCGGGCGAACGCTCATGGGCAGGCAGCTATAAGGCCTACGGACAGCTTAGTGGGCAGGTGACACGCTACTTCCGCCACTTCTCGCTTTACATAGGTGGGGAAAAACCTTACCAATTATAAGCAGAAGAACCCTATCATTGGTTATCAAAAATCCGTGGGCTAACGGCTTCGAACCAACAATGGTCTATGGTCCTGTCGAGGGTGCAATGGCATACGTTGGTATCCGTCTGAACGTCGGTAAGCGACAGTAAACATTGATTCATTCACAATAAATAACATAAACGACAACACGGAGGACGTCTTGAAACACGCTTTCGGACGTCTCCCTTAAACAAAAGAACAATTATGAAAAAAACTATTTTCACAATGCTGATGCTCATGGTAGCCATGATTGCAACAGCCAAAGACGATTAAGACAGTTATCTTCACTACTACTCCACAGATGCACTGCGCTAACTGTGAGGCGAAAGTAAAGAACAACCTCCGCTTTGCAAAGGGTGTGAAGGAGATTAAGACAAGTGTTGAAGAACAAAAGGTATATGTAACCTACGATGCCCAGAAAACCACTGAGGAGAAGCTTCAGAAGGCTTTTGAGAAGTTCGGTTATAAGGCAGAAAAAGACGACAAAGGAGGCTAAAAATCCCTGTTCATGAGAACGAGGAGTGCGAGAATATGTAAGGGTCTGCCTTAAACATTTAACTTTAAACCCCAAATCACTCTTGTTTACTAAAAAGCTGATTTGAGGGTTTAACCTATATCGACCATTAGAACCTAAACATAATGCAAACTAATACTATCTCTACCGGTCTTCTACAAGCAACTTATGCCAACACACTGACTTTTGCAAACTATTTTCATGCGACTCAAAACCAATATAAGCTCTTTTAGCTTCTAAAAAGGCGCCTAACAGGCTCGTTAAAGGACGTTAATTCCTCTCAAATTTATACCCTTTCATTTAACGCTTAATTGCAAAGGGGGAAGGTGCCTTTTTATTGTTTAAAGTAATTTTTATAGGAATAATAGCGTTTTACTTAAATATTTTGTGTAATTTTACATGGAATTAAATTATAAAAAAATATGAAGTTAAACAACACAAGAAGTTCTGGACGAGAAAAGTATTTCACAAACTAACCTCATAAAGAAGAAAATAAAAGTTTTAACTCGTTTAATTCATATCTTTGTAACTAAACTCAATTTAATTGAGTATCTTCTTCAACTATCTCAAATTTTAAATGTAGATATGAAGAATTTGATTGCTTACCAAGAACAAAGAAATGCATGATCGCAAATGATATACAATATTGATTATTTTCGTAAAGAAGAAGAGAAACTTATTGTAGAAGAAATAGCAAAAGTTTTCTCTCAAGATATAACTCTGTATCGACACCGACCGATATTGACGTTAATAATGCGTTTAAATCGGTTCATACAAAGATGGTAAGTAGTCTTATATCGCATTATATGAGTAATTGCTGCTTGAATTATTCGCATAATATTTATTCTGATTTTTTTGAGGGAAAGCTGGATCAAGTTGATATTTTGCCACCTGATTTAGACTTCAAAAGTATTCCTCAAATATGTGAGGCATTGCATATTTCATATCTCAATTCTTTGTACATATATAAGAATGGTAAAATTTCACGAAAGAAGTCGAAAAACTAACCTGTTAGAAGTTGGAGCGGTATATACTCAGGAACAGGTAGCATATGACATAGTATATAGGACTCTTGCTAACGTAAAGATTAAGGATCCTTCGCAAATTAAGATTTTGGATTTTTGCGACAGGTACTGGCAGATTCTACAAGCAAGTGGTCATTTGTCTTAATCAGATTTTTTTGGTCTTTCCAAAGAGAGCTCTATCTTAAACAATATTTACGCAGTTGATGTTGACCCTAGTAGCACTTAATATTTGCAGAATAAATGCTATATCGCAAATTGGGAACCTTGACACAAATAAGGCTGCTGTTGTGACAAGACATATTGTTTTAAAAAAATGCTTTAATGAAGGAAGATTTGTTTGAAAACGAATTGGGTATTAGCCAAAAAGGATTTAGATGGTCTTTGCTTTCACGGCTTTCACGCAATAGTATCTAATCCTCCTTATTTGGTGTTGAAACCAAATAAAAATAAGATGGATGCTATCACAGTTGAGAATATCAACAATATGGCTAAGTATTTTCGTAAATCGACATACTACAAGTATTCTCTTGAAGGTATGCTAAATCTTTATCAGTTATCATTAGAGGCTATGCTTGGAATGTTGCAGAATGATGGAGAAATGGGAATAATATGCCCATCAACCTTATTCGCAGACATTTCGGCATCATCATTAAGAAAACACTTGTTGTCAAAAACATAATGTAAGTTACATAAAGTTCTTCTCTGAGAATGATACTTTTGTTTGACAATGTCACACAAGCTACTTGTATTTTCCACTTAACAAAGGGTGGAAGTACAAACATCATAGACATTGTTCAAGGAGATAAAGAATACAAGATATCCCTGAAAGATGTGAAACAAGTTTTTAAATCCAATTGGGAGGTTCCCTCAATTGAAAAAGGTTGAGTGGGAAATTCTAAAAAAACTATTATCATTTCCATTATTAAGAAACCTATCGTTTATCAGAAATAAACGAGGTGAGTTAGACTTGTCATTGTTCCAGAACTATATTACATCTGAACCGACAAACCTAAGATTAGTAAGAGGGAATATGCTCTCTGGAGGTTCTATCAATGATATTAATCATGAGTATGTAAAGCCAGAGTTTCTTGAGAAGAAATCAAGTGATTACATTATGTATGACCATGGAAAGAAACGACTTGTATGTCAGCAAATATCAAAACCAACTTCAGAATATACGTTTGAAGTTCGGTGAATGCCAGAAGAACGATGTATTAGGTAATTCTTGTAACTATATAACAGTCAGTGAAGAACTAATCCCCAGAATGAAAGTTTTTACTTAATAGTGCATTGCTAAATTGGAGATTTAAGGTTACAAGCACAAATAACCACATTAACAATTATGAGTTAGACGAATTACCAATAATTGATTTAAATCTGATAACAGATGAAATCTTGAAACAAGAAGAAGTCAAGCAAAACACAACAATCTGTTCTTTGTATGGTCTTAAGAAAAAGGAAATAAACTTTATAATTAGAAAGCATTATGAAACTATATAATCATGTAGCTTACAAGATGTGCCAACATGAAATGGATATGGCACAGCACATTCCAGCAGGAGGCAATTGGAAGGATATCCCAAAAGAGATTACGGATAACAGACTTGCTAATATTCGTGAAAGCGGAGGCAGAACAACCTATTATGGTCGTCTAACATGGGACAAACCCAGTTATACCATAAATACATTTTTTTAATCGTGTTCCTAACGGTTGTAATCTCCATCCAGAACAGATGCGTGTTATTTCGACTCGTGAAGCAGCTCGTTTTCAGTCTTTTCCCTGACGATTTTGTGTTTATAGCAAAAACAAAATCTGGCATATACAAACAAATTGGGAATGCTGTCCCTCCATTATTGGCAAGAATGATTTCTACACTCATTAAGCCACATTTGAATAGTTACAACATTGTAGACCTTTTTGCTGGCTGTGGAGGCTTGTCAGAAGGTTTTATTCAAAATGGTTTTTAAACTATTAGCAGCCAACGAGTTTGATGCAAGTGTATTTGAAACTAATAAATTCAATCATTCAAAAATATGCAAGTGAAGACAAGTTTATTCTTGGTGATATTACAAAAGATGAAACCAAGCAAAAGATTTTTCACTGCATGCGGAGAAAAATCAGGTTGATGTAATCCTTGGCGGCCCTCCTTGTCAAGGTTTTTTTCTTATGCAGGATGGCGTGACCCAAATGATAAGCGGGAATCAGTTATTTAGAGACTTTGTTGACATAGTAACAACATTGAAACCAAAAATTCTTTGTAATGGAAAATGTGCCTGGTATTCTCACAATGAGGAAAGGTGAAGCAATAAAAGAAATCATCAAAGCATTTGCTGATGCAGGGTATTATATGGGAACTCCATTAAAGTTAACTGCCGCAGATTTTGGTATCCCTCAGAAAAGAAAAAGGGTAATCTTGATAGGATGCCGTGATAATATTACAATCGATCAACCTGCACCCTTATTCTCTGACAAGCAAAGAGGGCTATTCCCTTTACCTAAGTACGTATCAGTAAGAGAAGCAATAGGTTCATTCCCACCAATACCTGATGGTGGCGGAGAAGAAGCGATAGATATAATATTTGAAAAATCCCTCTGACTATGATAGGTTGATGGCAAAAGAAATTTCATTTGATGAGTTTTTATCAAAAGAAGTTAAACGAGATGCAATACTCTGTAGAAGGGCATACCATCTATTAGTTCCATCTAATAAGATGATATTATATAAGAACGTTGCACACAAAATTGACAACTATACGAAGGAGTGGCAAGCCATATTCCAGAGATAGGGAGTTGAAAGGACATTACATTATCCCTTACTTGTAGGAGATTAGGGTAGCTTACGTGTAACAGGTGAAAGGATAAGATGTTATGTTAGAGCAATCCTCTATAAATAAATGCCATATAGTTTGGTGCTCCACAAAAATGAAACGACTTTTATTATCGGCTCATTGGACTTTGATGTGATTGTTCTACAGCCACTACTTTCTTGATGATGACAATATGTTTCTTCCCAAACCTATAACTGTTAGAGAAGCCATTGGAGGACTCCCAGAAATAAAGCATAATAGTGGTAGTAGAGTGGGAGTACTAAATTATCTGTTCCTATGAGTGATTAATACAGCGCAAAATAAACTTTGATGGATTTAACTATATGATGAAAAAGAAGAGTACATAAAAAGGATGAAGGGGAATACCTCTTCATCCTTTTTGTTTATACTGAATATCTTCAGCCACCATAAGAGAATTATCTTCTTCCTGATTGTCATAGTGTTTAATACCATTTTCAAGGTGATAGATACGCATAGACACAATTTTAATAAGTTCCTTTAGTTTTTTTATCTGCTAATTCAAAGTTCTTGTTTCTGATATCAGAAACTATAGGATTAAGTTCTTGTGACTTTTCTTCTATCAATAAATAATTCTTCCTATTGACTTTTGCAAGGAAATCATCAAAGGCTTTCAAATGCAATACGAACATAGCGTTCTTGATTATTTTCTTTTTATTCTTGCTATCTAAAGGATTAGCAAGAATATCCATTTTTCTAAATGCTTCAAATCAAAAGTTCTCAAATCGATAATCCATCATAGAGTACTCTGGATGAAGATAACGCATAAGAAAAATCTTTCCCCGTTTTTTTATGTATGAGAGCCAGAATATTGAGTATATTCTGATGACATTTAGCCATTATTGAGCTTGCTTTTTTTGGCATCAATATCATTGTCTATTTGAGTTTTTACAATATCCCAAATATATTGTGAATGCCAATTAACAACCCTGATCTCCCTTCTTTTCCAGTACTATTAACTTGGCGACATCTGCCTTTGTAAATCGGTTATTCTTGGCACTATTACAACTTTTACACAAAGGAGTAAAATGGGGTCAGTCCTAAAACCCAGTTGCAAGCCTATACTCTTAAGCACACAATTTCATAAGTCTATATAAAAAAAGAAAGGAATATCAGTGACTCCTCTGAACTGTGCCCTGAATGCCTTAACTTTAGCATTGAATGACTCGGCATTTGCATTCGTAGCTCTGTTTACAAAGAAATTGAGTATGGTTTGATAATGATTTTCAAACGTGTCAATCACCGTGTAGAAATTGTCCACTCCCAGCTCTTCAACCTCATTAAACCATTTTTGCCAGCTTCAGCCTTGCAGCATCCTTGATGCTCTTGATGTTATAAATATCGGTAAGTTTCATAGCCAAATCATATGCCTTTTTCAGTGTCGGATAATTTTCAAAGATGATTTGTGCCTTATCTTTCTGTGTTTCAGTCCACTTGGTCTTGTGCTTGGTCAATATGAACTTTGCTCTGGCGAGCAACTGCTTACGCGTGTCCCCATTGCTGTATCTAAATGGTATATATTCCTTATCCTTACTTTTAGCTTCTTTTATCTCCTCATTCTCTTTATCTCTTGCCATCCATCGGTAAGCGATACGCATATCATCCAGAGCATCATAATATAGTTTCTGTACATGAAATCTGTCATTGGTAATAAGTGCTTGGGGAAAAACAGAGCGGGCTATGCGCATCATAGAAGATGATAAATCGAGTGTTATCTCCTTGATAGTATTTCGTTTAGAAATGTTTATCTTCTTGAGAACCTGAATAACGTCCTCTGCTTTGGTCCCTTTAACCACAGCTACCAAAGTCCCTTTTCTGCCCTTCCCCGCCTTGTTGGTCAGAAAAGTATAAACCTCGCCACTGCTTAGACAGGTTTCATCAATACTTAGACTCTCACCTATGTTATCTTCAAACAATAGCCAGTCTTGAGCATGATCCAACTCGATCCCAGCTACGGTAATCACTGAAATGTTCCTTGTACTGTGTGGATAGCAGCTTGCCATTTACGCCATAGTGCGCACCAATGCTTGCGATGCTCTCTGCAGTGGACTCAATTCTATTCTTTTAAAAAAGAAACGAACTCGGGAGATAGTTTACTGCCCTCAGCCGTCAAATCATCATATGAATAAGTAAATATCTCTCCGTTGGAACTGTCACGCCACTTGCGTCGCCGAACATGGAGGTAAACTGCTTTTGCCACGAAGGGGAAGTCCTGAATAACACGCTCACTGGTAAACCCATAACTGCTTACGGTGCCTAGCTTATGGTCTGACTTTTTCCATAAAGTTACGCTCGTCAAGCCAAAAAAATCAAACTGGGAAACACTCTCTTGAATGTCGACAACATCAAAGTAGTCGGCAAGTACATCTGGAAAGATGCAACGTAATAATTGGTGATTCTTCATGATGCAAAGGTAATAAATACTTATGAAAATTATGCGCTTAAGAGTATAGACTTGCAACTGGGTTTTAGGACTGACCCGTAAAATGGAGGCTGTGGCAGAAGCCAAGTGAAACAGGACCAATGTGGTCTGCCGTCATTTTCTCAATATTTCCACAATTAGGGCATACCATAGGAGGCTGTTTGTGAAACTCACCCATCATTCTGTTTTGCAAGATTATAATCTCCATCCGACCAATCCTCATAAGCTCTTCTATCTTGTGTATATGTTTTCATATTCTCATCATGACGACCAGTATCTTTGATTTTTCCTACAACACAGAGCATATGAATGGAATCCATTAAATCGGTCTGGTGGATTACACATTACACCAGGAGAGAACAATCTACTTTCTTTTGTCAATTAGCTCAGATTTTACAAGAGATATTAACTCTTCTGCTGTTCTAACCATAGGCAAATTGAACATACACGAAATTTTGTTCAACTGAGCTTCGGTCTTACAGAACTTTTGAATGAACTCTCTAATCGTATAATCTGTTTGGGCTAAATTTAACTCAAATTCGTTATTTAGTTTTTTGAGTGTTATTAGGGTTGGGTATTCATAGAAAATACTTCTTCCTTCACCACAGCATTGACACACATGAATTCCTGTTGGATGAATCATTCGTGCCACTTTTTGCATAACACCCTTTCTGGATAGGCACACCCAATTTTTTTACAGGTTTCATCCCACCAAGCCTGTCGTTTTTGACCTTTGAGTGATTTACCTGCAACTACCCAATTAACTTTCCCTTCTTTATTACGATCGTAATAAAGTCCTTTGTAGTTAGGGTGAGCAACAATCATTTCGACATATTTGTCGTAATTAGAATGGTAACCTATTTCGCTCATAGTTATTTACAATTTAAAAGAGCTGATTATTCTATCAGAAAAAAACTGTGATAACACTTTTAAGTTCATCTTCCGCAAGATCGTATTTCTCTTGCTTAATCAGTTGTATTATTTTCTGTACATCTTGATCGTTTACTATCATTTTAATTCTGCGATTTTTCTTCTCGCCAAGATTTTTGAGAGCCTTAAATGCTGTTCTGATATATCGTTTTTTTATTTTTCTCTCTGTTAAGACTTCGAGAGGGCTTTGATTTAATTTTAAGTTTGGACAAATCAGTCAAATCTAGCTTCGAAATGGTATAACTGTACATAGAGTATTCTGTATTCAAATAGCGCATTAAGAACTTCGTACCTGTCGCGGTGTATATAAGATAAAATAGATAGAGTACATTTTTGTGACAAGCATTCATTACTTTACTTAATTTCAAAGGCATCTTCGTCGTTGGTTATCGTCCCCTTTAGTTTGTCCCATACATACTTTGAATGCCAACTTACAACAGTTTCATTCTGCTTTTCAAGTGAGAGTAAGGCTGTAACATCGGCTTTACTAAGTCTATTATTTTTAGAACTGTTACAACTCTTACACATTGGAGCAAAGTGTATAGAATGGCAGAAGCCTAAAGATATAGGCCCAATATGATCAGCAGTCATTAATTTCTTGGATTTGCTATTGCATTTTGGGCAAATCATTTTGGGTGCATTACGGAAAGCACTCATCAATTTATTAGCTTTATTCCAATCACCATCTGCCCATTCTTCGTATGCACGTCTATCCTGCCCATAAAGTTTCATGTTAGGCGTATGTCGACCTTTATCTTTCTTCTTTCGGCAACATAAACCATAAGAATGAAAACCGTCAAAACGATCAGGGACTATTTGACATGGCCCCAGGAGATAGGTACTTGTTACCAGTGCTTTCAATATAACTGATAAGTTCCCGATCTGTTGCAACCTTTCTCACCTTTGAATAAAGCAGAAACATTATCAATAGCTTCTTGAGTTTTACAAAATCTATTTATAATCTCTTTGAATGTGTAATCTGTTTGTTTAAAGTGTGTACCCAGTATCTTATTCAGTTTTTTTATGACAGATAAATGGAGATAAACATTTGCCAAAAGATAACTCCTTACCACAACATTGACAAACATGTTTCTTGGTTGGGTGAATGGCATAGGCCACTTTTGAATAGCATCCACTTTGATTGATGTCAATATTGTGTTTTTGACATTGTTGATTCCACCATTCTCGACGTGCTTGGCCCTTTGGCGTTTTTTTAATGGTCCTAACTAGTTGAATTTACCAAATTGAGCATCAACTTGGTATAATCCTTGATATGAAGGAGTATTCAATATCATACGCTTGTAAGCCCTCATAATTCTCATGGTGTTTTACTTTTGACATAACTCTTAATTTTAGTTTAAGAACTATGGGGATGAAAAGCCCTCTTCTCGTGAGAAAAAGAGGGCGTGGAGGAGTTATTGGTATCAAGGCTTAGCACGGCCCTCCAGTCAATAACCACCCTTGTCCACGCCCCATAAGGTTCGTGAGCATCCGATGATTTGACCGCAATGGAGATTTTTATGAAGTGCTAATTCTGATACCCAGTCGAGTCAAGGATGTTAAAAAAATAGTTCTTTTTATTTCATTGGCAAAACTAATAAATATATTAAACTTTTTATTGCGATTAGTGTATAATACGGCTTGCAAAAATACAAAAATAATTATAATTTAATCTGTTTTTATAAGACTTAATTTTCTTTGATACTCAAATTATTATTTGTAAATTTAAATTAAAGAGATGGAATTATGAATTACAGATAATAACCTTCCCCTGTGAGCGATGGTTAGCAACATCGCTCAGAGCCTCTTCTGCTTGTTCTAACGTATAGACATTACCTATTTCTGGGCGTATCTGACGAGCTTCAAGAATAGCTGTTGCGTTGCGTAACTGTGCGCCATCAGCGGTCACGAAGATGAAATGATAATGCTGATTTCGTTTGCTTGCCAACTTCTCATTCTTCATACCAACCAACTTAAACAGCCATTGCTTCCAGAGCGGTAAGCCGAACGACTTAGCGAAACTGCCATTAGGGCATACCTTTCAATGAAACAACCGTTGCACCTTCTCGAAGAACTGAGAAGAGTCTCGGTAGTTCTTTATCACCCAGCGAGATCGATTGCACCATCAATATCCTTCAACTCTTTGGTGTAATCTTCTGTTTTGTAATCAAAAATATTGGCTCACACCAAGTTCCATCGTGCGCTCTTTTGGCTTTTTGCACCACCACTGGTAATAACCTTCAATCCACGTGCTGCTGCCAAAGGGATAGCCATAGCACCAAAGCTACCAGAGCCACCAGAAATAAACAAACTATTCCCTGACTTTAACTTGAGAATGTCAAGCGCTTGCTCAGCTGTCAGTGCGGTCAATGGTACAGCAGCAGCTTCAACGTCTGAAAGGTAATCTGGTGTTTTGGCAACTGCCGCAGCATCTACTGCAACATACTCAGCAAAGGCACCGATACGATTGATAGGAAGTCTACCGAACACACGATCGCCAACCTGAAAGTCCTTTACCGACGCTCCAACCTGCTCTACCACACCAGACATCTCATTTCCAATGGTCAATGGGAAGTGGTAAGGTACAACCATCTTCACATCTCCATGTGCAATGAGCAACTCTAACGGGTTGACAGCAGCTGCCTTTACCTTTACTAACAAATCGTTATCGCCCACCTTTGGCATTTCTATATCACGTAAGGCAACCTTAACATCACCTTTCTTATATCCGTCTATCTGTATTGCTTTCATATCTTACTTATTCCATATCTATCCTCAAATCACTACCTTCTTCATTCTTATCCTCGTATTAGTACAGAATAAGACCAAAACAGATTAGATTTTAATGAAAGAAGTGGTGATTAAAAACAGCTGATAAGATGGGAGGAGAGCCTCACATCTTATCAGCTGAATATTATTAGAGTATATTAGTCTATGCTAACACCTCTCATGCTTATCTCTTCTCCTTGTATAAATCCTGACAAGTCTTCCAACCGAAGTGCTTGTAGAGTTGGTTCAGGCGACCTTCACGCTCCTTGAATGAGGCAAAGTCCTTCTTATTATTCTCTGTCCAAGCCGTTTCAGCCATAGCTGCAACACGTGGGAGGAGTTGGAAGAAGGCGAGGTCGCGACCGATAACATACTCTGTCCAGAGGTTTGTTTTGCACACCCTTAACGTGCTTCTTCAACTCTGGAGAAGCATCGTCTGGCACAGGGGTTGTAGCCGTATGTCGTCTCAACAGGGAGGAAACCACCGATGAGTGTCATCGAGTTGTCGGCTCTCTGATAATAGTCCAGATAGTAATAGTTTGTTGGACTCATAATGGCGTCCAAGCCACGCTTAGCAGCTTCAATACCACCATTCACACCACGCCAGCTCATGACGGTTGTACCCTTATCAACGTCACCTTCGAGAATTTCGTCCCAGCCAATGATGTTACGTCCCTTTTCTGCCAAGTGTTTTGCTACTTGATTCATAAAGTGAGCCTGCAATTGTGCCTCAGCTGAGAAGCCATTAGAACCTTGCAAGCCGAGTCGTTTGATTTCTGCTTGACAGCGTGGACAGGTCTTCCAGCGAGCTCGTGGAGCCTCATCGCCACCGAGATGGATATACTTTGATGGGAAGATGTCTACGATTTCGTCAAGAACATTGTTCACGAATTCGTATGTCTTAGGATTGCCTGCACAGAGAATGTCAGGGAACACACCCCAAGTTTCAGCTACCTTATAAGGACCACCCGTACATCCGAGTTCTGGATAAGCTGCCAATGCACCGAGCATGTGACCTGGCATATCAATCTCTGGAATTACCGTGATATAACGTTCGGCTGCATATTTCACTACTTCACGCATCTCGTCCTTTGTGTAGTAGCCACCGTATGGTGTCTCATCATAGAGTCCTGTCATACGACCAATCACTGTCTGCGCACGCTTTGAGCCTACTTCTGTGAGCTTTGGATAGCGGTCTATCTGTGGACGCCAGCCCTGATCCTCTGTTAGGTGCCAGTGGAAGGTGTTGACATTGTGGAGTGCCAACATATCGATAAACTCTTTGATGAAACTCATCTTGAAGTAGTGACGAGCACAATCAAGCATTGTTCCACGATAGCCAAAGCGTGGATAGTCTACGATGCGTGTTGCTGGGAGGAGTTACGCTGCTTGCTTTCTCTAATGGCAAAGACTTACGAAGGGTCTGTACACCATAGAACACACCACGTGGCGTCTTTCCCTCAATGGTGACATTCTTTTCCTTTACTGTAATGACATAACCTTCTTCATTCTCTATCTTAGTGTTGATTTTCAGGGTGATAGTATTACCCTTCTTGTTCATCTCGTTGATAGCAATACCTGTCTTCTCTTGGATGTACTGCTTCAAGAACTCACCATTACGGCGCATTGCCTCATCATTGCTCATTACCTTTACAATAGTATTGGCATCCAAGACGAAGGCTGCTCCCTTCTCGGCTGTAATGCTTTGTGGGAGAGGAACTACTTGATAATTTGCGTCTGTGGCGTGAAGCGTGAAACTCGCCATCATCATTGCCACTGAAAGTAAGATTTTCTTCATTCTGATTAATATGAATGTTTTTAATTTAGGTTTGAATAACGGATTTCGAGTATCCAAAGGCAAAGATACGAGTGATTTAAGACGGAGAACATCCTAAAAGTGTAGGCAAAATACTTATTCTTAACTAAAAACAAAGTGCCTTACTCACGCTGTAAGGCACTGATGAAGAATTGGACTTATTCTTCGATTTCTGAAAGGCTTCGCACAAAGTTGCTTACGAAGTTACTTGTTGTTTCGAGCGGTGCATACCTGATGTATCGAAGACTCCTTCGAGCATTACGATGAAGTACGGCACTATTATTTTTTTACAAAGCCTACGGCATTTTGCCTGAAGTGCCACTCGTGTGCGGTGTCCTTTGCCAAGTCTGAGATACTTCGCAGGGTCAGTTGATAAGCATTTGGATCGCTCTTAGACACAAAGGGATTTTCGTCTTCTTCAAATCCAAAAACCGAGATGAGTACATTGCCTTGCAGTTCTGCCATAGCATATAGCCTCAAGGCTTTAAGCCAATTGTCGAGTTTGACAAAGTCGACCTTATTCCCACGAGTTCTTAAATATTCGCCCATCGTGATAATACCTCCTAAATTCATTCCTCGTGTAAACATTGATCTCGAATTCGAAACAATAATCTTCAATAGGTCGAGTGTCTCTGTGGAGGTGTCGATACTGTGTAACTCATTATAGATGACTTTCTTTAATCGTCGATTTAAGAATGTGTTACTTAGCCTGACCGACTTTGGTATTCTTTCTACCAGTGTCTTGCATTCCTCATGCTTGTCCCTGATTTCTGCGATAATGCTTTCTGGAAGGTTCAGTCCTTCATCCATAGCGTGTCTTTCGATGCCATGAATGAAGATGGGCATTACTTGCTGTGCCTCGACCATCTGTATGAGTCTTCGCCATTTGAAGGCCGACATTGCTTCGAGACTTGACGGGGTGGCGAAAGCACCTGAACACATGATGCGGAAGAAGTTGCGTTGAATGATATCCATGGGTGGTGGGTGGTGGGTGATGGGTGTTAAATATTGGGTGATGAGGATTACTTTTTTGTTGGGTGATGGGTGGTGGGTGATGAGGATTACTTTTTTTGTTGGGTGATGGGTGTTGGGTGATGAGGATTACTTTTTTTGAGGAATATAGATTACGAATAACGGCGGGGATAATGGAAGAGGATTGAGAAGAAGGCGGTAAGGCCTAACAGCATAGGATAATACAAGAAGGGGACGATGCTAACTGGATTGACCTTTGCCAGACCAGCCGCCATCAATATCTGTGCACCGTATGGTATCAAACCCTGAACACAACAAGAGAAGGTGTCGAGAATACTCGCTGCCTTACGCTTGTCTACTCCGTAACGATCGCCTACTTGCTTTTGCAATACCGCCTACGGTGAGAATTGCCACCGTGTTATTAGCCGTACAAATGTCTACCAGACTAACCAAAAGCGCAATCGTTAATTCTGCTCCTCGCTTACTATTGACGTGACGTGTAATGAGCCTGATGAGATAGTCTATACCGCCATTCTCACGGATAATTTCTAACATTCCACCTGCCATCATTGTGATGATTATCAGTTCGCCCATCGCGGTGATACCTGCGCCCATACTTCAAACCATCCGTAAAGGTCGTAACTGCCGTCTATGATGCCAATAGCCCCTGTGAGAATAAGTCCGATGGTCAACACTGCCATCACATTCATACCGAAGACGGCACAAACAAGTACTGCCATATAAGGGATGACTCTATGAAGATCGACTATTGCGGTCTGCCCGACGGTGTGAATATCCTTACCCATAAAGATATAAACAAGTAGAATTAAAATTGCTGCTGGTGCGACGATGAAGAAGTTTACCTTAAACTTATCTGCCATCTTACACTCTTGGGTCCTTGTTGCCACTACCGTTGTGTCACTAATGAACGACAGATTATCTCCAAAAAGGAACCTCCCACAACTACGGCTACAACGAAGGGTAGCGAACTGCCTGTCGATTGGGCTATACCTGCGGCGATAGGCGTTAAGGCTACTATCGTTCCGACACTTGTCCCGATACTGATAGAGATGAAGCAGGCTGCCAAGAACAGACCCGGCAACAACATATTGTCTGGTAGAACCGAGAGGGTTAGATTGACCGTGGCATCAATACTTCCCATGTCCTTTGCTGAATTAGCAAATGCTCCTGCAAAGTACGAATATCCATAACATCATCATCATATTATCCGTACTGGCTCCCTTTACTATATATCTCTATCCGCCTTGCAAGTGAGTAACCGCCTGACATGGCTATCGCAAAGATGCTCGACACCATAAAGGCTACGGTTATCGGCACTTTATAGAAGTCGCCCGATATTATCGAGGTGACCAAATACAAAACAATGAATATCAATAATGGACTTAATGCAAGTAAACCTTTTTCTATTTTCTGCCATGATTGGGTGTTGGGTGATGGGTGTTGGGTGTTGGGTGTTGGGTGTTGGGTGTTGATGAATACCTTTGTTGGGTGTTGGGTGATGAGTATTGGGTGTTGATGGTTACCTTTGTTGGGTGATGGGTGGTGGGTGGTGGGTGATGAGTATTGGGTGTTGATGGTTACCTTTTGTTGGATGATAGGTGGTGGGTGGTGGGTGATGATGAATTGTTTATGGGGTATTGGGTGATAAATATTGGGTAGTGATAAAGAATATTAACTGATTATTCCTCTTCTATTCTCCTTCTCACATTACCTCTTAATGGTCCGCACATAATGTGCTAAGCGTTCGCACATATTGTGTTGGGTATCTACACCATTTCACAGAGTGCCTTCCTTTTATTTCATTTTTATCCCCTTTTATTTGCTCTCGCTATCTAACCATTAGCAAATAGCTGCCTTTGGGTTGCTCACATTATTTAACCCTTAGCGAATTTATTGCCCTCTTTTATTTGCGACCGTTATCTAACCTTTAGCAAATAGCCGCCCTTTGGCTTGCTCCCATTATCTAACCTTTAGCAATTTATGCTCCCTCCCTTTCGGGGAGGGTCGAGTGGGGCTTTACCCCCACGCTCGATGATAGAAATCTATATTCTCCTTTGTGAGCAGGTCGATAGGCATGTAATTAACAGGTTCGACCTTCTTTTTCAGCACGATAGCACGGAAGAGGGAGTCGATACTGAAATAGCCTTGTTGGTAAGCATGTTGAGCAATGAGAAAAGAGATACTACCTTCTCTCAAACAGTCAGCATTCTTATGTACCACATCATAACCCATGATTTGCACATTATGACGATGCGTCTTCAGTAGGAACTTACCCACGATATGAGCCTTAGAGTTAAACGTGACACAATGGTGTACCTCTGGATGCTCACTGAAAAACTTTTCCAAGATGTGATCATAGCGTTTTCGCTCTTCGTCTAAGGGGAGGTTAACTTCGAGAATTTTAATATTCGGGAAGTTTTCGTCCATATATTGACGGAAACCCACCTCACGATTTTCCTGCTGTCGACTCGCCATCTTACCATCTTTTGTTTGTTTCATCAGCATGATTGTCTCTTCGTTTTGAGCGATGAGCATCAACATTCGAGCTGCGAAATGTCCACTCTGAATAGAGTCCTGCCCATAGAACGATAGAGGTTGTAGCGAGGGCATGTAGGAGTCAAGAAGTATGAAGGGGATATTACGCTCATGAAGCTCGTCAGTGAATTGACGAGTCGTCTCTAACGTTGTCGGTACAAGAATCACTCCGTCTGGGTTCTTCCTCAGGCATTTCTGATAAGTCTCGATGAAGGAATGATCGTCCAATCGACTGTAATACATGATTTCTAAATCGATGTGAAAGTCTCTTCGAGCTTCAACAGCCTTCATTGCGCTAATCTCTATTTCTTCCCAGTAAGTTTCACTACTGTGCTTTGGCATCAAACAATAGAAGGTATAGCTCTTGTTATAAGCCAGTGCGCTTGCATACACATTAGGCTGGTAATTCATTTCTTTAAGCACCTTTTCGACACGTTTCAGTGCTGCCTCCGACACATTCGGACGTTTATGTAATACCCTATCTACCGTTCCTACGCTTACGCCTGCTCGTTCTGCTATATCCTTAATTCTAATCTTTTTCTGCCATAAATAATGGGAAGTAAATATAAAGTTTTTTTGCACTGCAAATTTACTAATAATTGTTGGAATGTGCGAACGCACAGCCATAGTTTTTATGTTTTATATGACTTTTATTATTTTATTCTATAAATATTATCGTCTGATAGGAAGTTTTTAGCTATATTTGTATACTGAAATTTCACCGATTATAAGTTATGTCCATCAAGAATAAACTTCAGAAGCTATCATTTCCTATGGGTGTCATCGTACTCTTATTGTGCCTACCCTTCTATCTTCTCTTTTTCTTCAAATGTTCTTCCCAGTGTCGGCAGCGACAAAGGGGTGTTGTTTGTCGTGTTCTACGGACTGGCAAAAAAAGTTGTCAATACGGCGGACTTACCATTCTTGGTGTTGAGGGGCTACAAACGATTAAAGGGATATTTCAGACGAGGAAAAACGAGTGAACCTTTGAAGCAAACGGACTGAGCAACGAAAAAGACTATACGTTATTGTCCAGACCTTTTTCCAACCCAGAGATACTCTCAGGAATACGTCTTGTCATCTTCGACTTTGATGGTACGCTTGGCGATTCTCAAAAACTAATAACCGACACGATGCTCGCCACGATAGAACGATTAGGCTTGCCCATGCGAAGTCGTGAGGAATGCGCTCGAACAATTGGCTTACCACTTAGAGAATGCTTCTCGTCTATCATCCCCATGAGCGAGGAACAAGCCAATGAGTGTGCTGAGGGTTTATAGCGAAATATTCAATGTGAAGAATGTCCCGGGAGCTGTCACGGCGTTTCCGGGTGTACACGAAACGTTGGAGCGTCTCTCAAAAACAAGGCATCTTCATGTCTATTGCAAGTAGCCGCAACCACAGTTCGCTTACTAAGTTAGTAGAGGATTTAGGCTTATCGAACTATATCACCTACCTGATTGGGGCTGACGATGTCGTCAACAAGAAACCAGCAGCCGAACCCGTTGTCGTCATCTTACAACATTTTGGTGTAGAGGCACACGAAACACTTGTGGTTGGCGACGCTGAATTTGACATACTTATGGGAAGAAATGCAGGCACACACACCTGTGGCGTTATCTATGGTAATGGTAGTCGTGAGAGTTTGGAAGCAGCCAAGGCAGATTGGATTGTTTGTTAAATAATGTATAATCATTTGGTGGTTTCAGAGAAAAGCTCTACCTTTGCACTCGCAATACAGCAATGAGTTTTACTCATAAAAAATATTTTTTTATAGTTAATACCGCGGGTTGGAGCAGTTGGTAGCTCGCCAGGCTCATAACCTGGAGGTCGCATGTTCGAGTCCTGCACCCTGCAACTTAAAAGCTTAGAATTACTTATCAATAAGTTCTTCTAAGCTTTTTTTCTTTTGTCATCTTCAAGACTTGGAGTAAACCCTTATCTTATAGTTACTTTCTCCCAGAGAACTATTACAAGTTCTCTGGGATTTCTTTTTTCGGACTAATACCTAACGTTTTTCAATCCTTCCAGACGACGAACGATGTTGCCCTTGCCTTCATTGAGTTGTCCTTTTTGCTTTGTTGAAGTCTTGTTGTAGACGTTCGATATTGGCTCTAACTTCAGGAAAGTCTCACCAAAGGTAACGAATTTATCGTAGAGATCGTTTTGACTGTTGTAATATCTTGTCTACGTTGTCATTCAACCGATGGTTCTGCCACATGGTCCGAGTCAGTTGTAATGCCATGAGTAGATTACTTGGACTGAGCACAATAATATGTTTACGGAAAGCATATTGCAAGATAGAAGGGTCGCCCTTGATAGCAGCCGAATAGCCACTCTCATAGGGAACGAACATCAATACAAAACCGATACAGCCTGGCACAATCTTCTCATAGTTCTTGGCAGAGAGTTCGTCAATATGCTTACGCACGGACATAACATGCTCTTTTAATAATCTGTCCCGCTCTTCGTCGTCTGTTTCCTTGACAGCTGACTGGTAAGCCGTCAACGAAACCTTTGAGTCGACGACAGCTCTTTCGTCATTTGGGAACACGATGACTGCATCTGGGCGGTAATTATTATTATCTTCATCCTTATAGTTTTCTTGTAGGAAGAAATGCTGATCCTTCACTAACCCACAGTCTTCCAGTGTTTTTCGAGTATCATTTCTCCCCAGTCACCTTGCATCTTCGAGTCCCCTTTCAGTGCTTTGGTAAGCGAAGCAGCGTCATTACCAATGCGTTCGGTCTGTTCTCGAAGTTCTTTCACTGTACGTTCTTGTCCTTCACGCATAGCTCTGATTGTCATTTCCTGCTCAGCATGGAGGCGTTTCATAGCTTCCTCAAAGGTGGTTTTTATTTCCGTCTTGTTTGCAGCATTCTCTTTGCTATTGTTTGTAACGGTCTGATTAAAAGCCTCTATGCGGTCTTTTTAGTGGAGTAAGAAGCGCATCGAGCCTTTCTTTATCGGCAGTATTCATCTTCTCCCGACTCTCGGCTAACATCTGGGCTGCCATATTGCGCACCTCCTCCTGTAGCAATTGGTTCTTGGCTTCAGCCTGTTTCTGTAGTTCGTTGCGCAGCTGTTCACCATGCTTCCTTTCTGCTTCAAGCTGTTGATTAGCATTCTCTTTAACAGTGGCAATGCGTTCTTCGATACTCTTTCGTTCCGTGTCGAGTTGACTTTCGGAGTACTGCCAGTTCCTCACTGGTCTTCTTTTGCTCTAATGTTGATTTGTTCTTCATCCATAGCAGCATGATGCTTGCGCCGATGAGGATACCGAGAGATAAATATATTATTGTCATCTTTTCCTTTTTTTATTATAATTTTTCTCACAGAATACACAGATGAACAGATTTTACAGAACGTCTACACAGAGCCCTAACGGGCATAGATAACACAGAACCCTATCTGCATGAGTTTTGGGGAATATTATTTATATCCGTTTATAACTCTATGAATATTCCGCTTTATGTCAGCCGTTTGAAAGTTTACGAGCAATCCAATATGTAGATTCGATAATCTCAGATAGGTTAGGAGTTGTTTGTAATGCGTGTCCAACAATTCTTTTACAGCCTTTAATTCTACAATAATTTGTCCTTCTACCAATAGATCTAATCTTAAATCATTAGCTAATTGTTTACCCTCATAAAATATAGGAATATGCACCTGACGTTCTACCTTCAGTCCATTCATCTCTAATTGATAGGCTAAAAGCTTCCTCATAGACGGCTTCGAGTAAACCTGGTCCCAGTGCCGTATAAACTTTATATATTGCTCCTATAATATTATAGGTGATGTTGTTTTCTTGCATAGTAGATTAGGTTACATTGGTTTATTGTGTATTGTGGTAGCCTCTGTGCTATCCATGCCCATCTAGGGCTCTGTGTAGACGTTCTGTAAAATCTGTTCATCTGTGCATTCTGTGAGAGAATGAAAAATTATTATATCATGCCCTATATGGTTGGGGGTGAGGCTGATTTATTTTGTCTTATCTCATTCTAATCTTGAAGTAAACTCTCTTCACACGGTTACTGACTGTTGTCAGAACCTCGTATGGGATAGTGTCGAGATATCGCTGAGGACGGTCACTGGGAGGTGGTCGCCAAAGATTTCGACAGTATCACCTTCCTTGCAATCGATGCCTGTTACGTCAATCATAGCTACGTCCATACAGATGTTGCCTACATACTCAGCCTTCTTTCCATTCACTAAACAATAGCCGCTGCGGTTACCCAGATGGCGGTTTAAGCCGTCAGCATATCCGATTGGTATTGCAGCAATCACACTATCATGTTCGATGGTTCCCTTGCGAGAGTAGCCCACGGTGTCGCCTGTCGGTACGTTGCGCAATTGAAGAATCGTAGTTTTTCAGTGTTGCAACATTATTGATTGTCTTGTTTGTGCGTGGGTTAATACCATAGAGTCCTAAGCCCAATCGACACATATCCAACTGTCGTTCAGGGAAGTGTTCGATGCCCGAAGAGTTGTCGATATGGCGGATAATCTTATGGCTGAAAGCCGCTTGAAGTTTTTGCTACCCTCATCGAAGAGTGCAAACTGACGTGCAGAAGAACTCGTCGAAGTTGTCGGCATCAGAACCGACGAAGTGAGAGAAGACCGAACGAGGTATGATGGCATTCTGATGTTTGAGTCTGTCAATCAGTTCGTCCATATCCTTTTGTGGGTCAAAGCCTAATCGGTGCATACCCGTATCGAGTTTTATATGAACAGGGAAGCCCGTGATACCCTCCTTTTGTGCAGCCTTTACGAGTGCATCCATGAGTCGGAAGCTATACACCTCAGGTTCAAGGTCGTAATCGAAGAGCGTCTTGAAGGAACTCATCTCTGGGTTCATAATCATGATGTTGCTCGTGATACCATTCTTACGAAGCGTCACTCCCTCGTCAGCAACAGCCACAGCAAGATAGTCCACACGATGGTCCTGCAAGGTTTTGGCTATCTCTACCGCCCCTGTTCCGTAGCCATCGGCCTTGATCATACAAAACCAATTTCGTTTCTGGTTTGAGGAAAGAGCGGTACCAATTGAGGTTATCGACAACAGCATTGAGGTTAATCTCCAACACGGTTTCATGCACTTTCTTCACCAAGAGTTCCGTCAGTCGGTCAAAAACCAAACTGTCTTGCGCCCTTTAATAAGATAACCTCATCGTGCAGGTTGGCAAAGATGTCGCTATGAATAAAGGCGTTGACGGTAGCGAAGAAATGCTTTTTCTCTTAAATGCTTAAAGGCAGAACGTTGTGCTAAAAGTCCTTCACCGATACCAATGAACTTCTCTACTCCGCGTTTCTCGCAGAGGAAAGCCACCTTATTATATAGGTCTTTGTCCGTATCACCACTCTGCAAGATGTCGCTTAGAATCAATGTGCGACGGCGTCCCTTTATGGTCGGGACGACGATTCATGAAGTCGAGTGCAATATCGAGTGAGTTGAAATCGGAGTTGTAGGAATCGTTGATAAGCGTACAACCATGCTGTCCCTCTTTCACTTCCAGTCGCATTGCGACAGGCTCTAATGTGCCATTCGCTCGCTGATAGTCCCGGGAGTAAGTCCTAAGTAGAGTGAAACGACAGCGCAGGTAATAGAGTTTTCAACACTGGCATCGTCGATGAAAGGCAGTTTGTATTGTCCTTCCGTCTGTCCTTTCCACGTATATGAAACGGTTGTCTCAACGTCTTTCTTTTCAATTGCTTTAATATAGAAAGCCGCCTCTTCCTTCTTTTGTTGACCAATCTAACTTCTCTCCCTTATAATCATATTGACTTAAACATTGAGCATTACTTCATCATCAGAAGAATAGACAATCGCTTTGGTGTCATGGAAGAGTTTTATCTTTTCATGGCATTTTGGCTTCTATGGACGGAAAAGTTCTCTTGATGAGCACTGCCAAGCGTGGTGAAGACACCAATAGTAGGTTGGATAATATCGTGCAAAGCCATCATCTCACCCGGCTGACTGATACCAGCTTCGAAGACACCAACCTGCGTATTCTCGCTCAAGAGCAATACTGACAGCGGAACGCCAATCTGAGAATTATAACTACGAGGGTGAGCGTGTGACGACCATCTGCGGAGAAAGCAACTGATAGAGCCATTCCTTAACCATCGTCTTACCGTTAGAACCCGTAATACCCACAATCAGGGATCAAATATTCGTCACGATGGCGTTCAGCCAGTCGCTGCAAGGCTTCCAGCGAACCAACAACCTTCAAGAAGTTCGAATCAGGATAACGTGTTTGCCCAATTGTCTGGAACAGACTCTACAACAAAGTTCCTCACACCCCTTGCATAGAGTTCTGGGATGTAATTGTGGCCATCATTACGCTCAGACCTGAGTGCAAAGAATAATGTTTCTTCTGGAAAACACAGAAGAACGACTGTCAGTCAGTACAAAAACTAATGTTTGCGTCCTTGTCACCATAACGACGCGCACCAATGAGCGTTGTTACTTTCTCAATAGTATAATTCATTACTATCTAAATTGTTTTTTTATATCTTATGCAAAGGTAGTGAAAAGTCTTAATCCACCCTATTATCCATACGCTTTTTTTGTCTTATTATCTATGATAATACCGCTTGGAACATCTTGGACAGATACCTTTCACCATATAGTTGACTGACGATTGAGCATATCCCTCTGGCAGTTCCACCTGCGGTACGGGTATCTCGTGCAGGCAGACTGTCTGCTGACAATGCTCGCAAAAGAAGTGTACGTGCATATCATCATCTTCATTCTCATGATGGCTCATACATAATTCGTAGCGCATAACATCACGACCATCTTCTATCTGATGAACAAGATGTTGCTGCTTAAATAACATGAGCGTGCGGAAGATACTTGACTTATCAATAGTCTGCAACTTTGCCCCTAACTCTTTTATAGATGTCGGATTATCCATTCCCGACAATGTACGTGCTATAAGTATACGATTTGCAGTTACTCTGATATCGTGTGTTCTAAGTAGCAGTTCAATCTGCTTGTCATTCATTATTATCATAATTCTTAATCCAATTCCATATTAGGATATTTCTGTTTCAACAACTCAGCCGACTCCTTTGTCTTCCTTATGAAGTCTTGATAGGCGACACCCTCTGGATTGAATGGACGGTGTGCCAATGCTGCTTTGATGGGTTGCCATTCTTTTTAAGAACTGGCGAGCTTCTACGGAGAAACAAGTTTCCTAAGCTGTTCCCAGATATAGTCGACCGCCTGCTCGTTGGGATGAAGCATGTCTGCCTTATAGAAACGATAGTCGCGCAGCTCGTCATTAACAATCTCATAGGCGGGAAAGTAATAAACCCTCGCTCCCTCTTCTTTCACCAGTTTGTCGGTTGCCAACAACAACACCGACTTCGACAATTGACTGCCATGATAACCATATTTAGCATAGCGAATGGGACTGACCGTGAGAATAATCTTAACCTTTGGATTGACTTGTCGTAACAGATTAATCGCCTGACGCAGCGCATCAGCACATTCCTCCACCGTCAACTCACGCTCTTCAAACTCTCGCTGTGGACGTTTCTGACAATTGTCTACTATCTCACCCGTCGCCCGTTCCACATAGACACGATTAGTCCCTAAGGTGAATACGGCCGTGTCAAAGACTTGACCCTCCATCTTACTTACCGTATGTAACACCGACACAGGGTTATACATCACACCGAAAGGATTGACCACAGCACGAAACTTCTCTTCTTCAAATCGCCTACCAATATTATCGGCAAAGCACGACCCAACGAAAAGAATCCGCTCGCAAGGCTCCAATTCAAATGTCGGACGAGGAATGTTGACAATTGTTCTAAATTCCATAAGGTCGCAAAGGTAAGAAAAAAATCATAGAGAAAAAACATTCAGTAAAGAATATTTTTTTCATACTTTTTAGTTGCTTGAATAAATATTCTATCAGTTAATGTTTCTTTTTCATATATTATTTGTATATTTGCCCTACTTATAAACTTGTTGTTTTTAAGTTGAGTACTGATATGGATCAAAAGACATTAGAGTTTGTTACTTATTGCATTGGCAAGTTGTCGGTAATACTGAAACTACCACAACAAGAAGTGTATCGTAGGGTTGAAAAACCTCTGGTATACTGGATGAATATATTGTGCCTTCTTATGATGTCTTGCATACATTCGGCTCTCGTTATTTGATGGAAGATTTGACGGAATACATGAAAGAGAAAGGAGTTTTATAAATGGAGAAACGATAAATGTACACATACCAATATCCACACCCAGCCGTAACGGCTGACTGTCTTGATTTTTGCCCGCACTGATGAGGGGATGAAGCTGCTGTTAATTCAGCGGAAGAATGAGCCTTGCAAGGGGAAATGGGCTTTCCCGGTGGCTTTATGGACATCGACGAAACGACCGTTGACGCTGCTCGTCGCGAACTGAAAGAAGAGACTGGGCTGGTGGTTGGCGAGCTGCATCGTGTTGGCATCTTTGATGCTGTCGACCGTGACCCACGCGAGCAGATCATTACTGTGGCTTATTACACGGTTCTTGACAAACCTGCCGAGGTGAGTGGCTTGGACGATGCAGCACAAGCAAAGTGGTTTCTACTGACAGAACTCCCCGACTTGGCTTTCGATCATCGTGAAATACTTCGAGAGGCAGAACGAATGATGGGACTCGATTTGTCCTGATTTTTCATAAAGTCATTTTCTATCTGTGCTCTTCTTGATTTGAATTAAGACTTAATAGACTTGCAAAAGGGCGTTACTTGAAATCCAAGTAACGCCCTTTTTGAGCTTCTATTAATGCCCTTTCAAAACATAGCTTCATAACTTCTTGATTTGTAGATAGTTATAAAGACTAAGACAAAGACTTGTTCTGTGTTTTTTTAGATGTAATCATAGGGAAACAGTGTAAAAATATTTCCTTTTTATTTCAACATCTATAAGCAGGCAACAGTAAGTCCTGCCATAACGATGCTGACCATACTCATGAGCTTGATAAGGATATTGAGCGATGGGCCAGACGTGTCTTTGAAGGGGTCGCCAACAGTGTCACCAACGATGGTTGCTTTGTGGGGAATTGAGCCTTTACCACCGAAGTTGCCTTCTTCGACATACTTCTTCGCATTGTCCCACGCACCACCAGCATTCGACATGAATACAGCAAGGGTGAAGCCGGCTGCCAATCCGCCTACTAACAAGCCTAATACGCCTGCCACACCGAGTAGAAGACCCACGACGACGGGAATGATGATGGCCAAAAGTGATGGGATAATCATCTCGTGTTGCGCACTCTGTGTACTGATTTCCACGCATCGTCCATAGTCTGGTGTACCTGTTCCTTCTAATATTCCTTTAATCTCACGGAACTGGCGACGCACCTCTTCCACCATCTTTCCAGCTGCTCTACCTACGGCACCCATCGTGAGTCCGCAGAAGAGGAAGGCTGCCATAGCACCGATAAACGCACCGACAAGCACCTTCGGATTCATCAAGTTTACTTGGAAGTAGTTCATAAAGTCTGGAATAGTAGCCTTCGTGGCATCAATGGTTTCGCCTGCAACGTTGGTCATCTGTACGCCAACGCGTGCCATGGCTATCTTGATTTCTTCGATATAAGAAGCCAATAGTGCCAAAGCGGTCAGTGCTGCCGAACCAATAGCAAAGCCCTTACCCGTCGCAGCTGTGGTATTGCCCAAGGCATCAAGGGCATCTGTGCGATGGCGCACCTCCGCTCCTAACTCGCTCATCTCCGCATTACCGCCAGCGTTGTCGGCAATCGGTCCGTAGGCATCTGTCGCCAAGGTGATGCCCAAGGTGGAGAGCATACCGACTGCCGCGATACCGATACCATAGAGTCCGTGCTGAATGGAAAGTGCCGACATTGACATGTCAAAACCATTAGCACAGAGATAACTCAGCATGATTGCTACGGAAATAGACAGGACAGGAATGCAGGTTGAAATCATACCCGTACCAATACCTTTTTATAATAACAGTCGCAGCACCTGTATGACTTGCCTCCGAAATCGCCTTTGTTGGTGTGTAACTCTGTGAAGTATAGTACTCCGTAGCCTGACCAATGACTACTCCTGCAGCCAAACCAGCAATAACAGAGAAGCTAACACCGAGCCAATTTTCCAAGCCTAAGAAGTAGAGAATGAGGAAACTGACAGCCGCAATGAGTACGGCAGCCGTGTTCGTGCCGAGTCCTAAGGCGTGGAGGAGGTCCTTCATCGTTGCTCCTTCCTTCGTTCTTACCAAGAAAATGCCAAACAAACTCAAAGAAAACGCCGACGGCAGCAATGAGCATTGGCGCAATGACAGCACGCATCTGCATGTCGCCCGATGAGGCAGCAAAGGCGGTTGCGCCCAAAGGCAGCGGTAGAAAAGAATCGAACCGCAATAACTCTCGTATAGGTCGGCACCCATACCCGCCACGTCGCCCACGTTGTCGCCCTACATTGTCGGCAATCGTTGCAGGGGTTGCGTGGATCGTCTTCTGGGATGTTGGCTTCGACCTTACCCACGAGGTCGGCTCCCACGTCGGCAGCCTTTGTAGATACCGCCACCCACACGAGCAAACAGAGCCTGCGTCGATGCACCCATACCGAAGGTCAGCATCGTTGTCGTGATGGTGATGAGCATTTCGCTCGTTGTCATCTTGTCGGAATAGAACCAAGTGAGGACAATGAACCAAAGGGCAATGTCTAACAAGCCTAATCCTACGACAACGAGTCCCATGACTGCCCCGAACGAAAGGCAATTTTGAGTCCATTGTTGAGTCCTTTGCGTGCTGCGTTGGCCGTTCTTGCACTGGCACAAGTGGCTGTTTTCATACCAAAGAAACCTGCAAGACCAGAGAAGAATCCGCCCGTCAGGAAGGCAAAGGGCACCCATTCGTTCTGTGCATTAAAGCCGTAAGCCATGATGGCGAAGACAATAGCCAAAAATAGCAAAAACCATAAGTACGATTTTGTACTGCTGTTTTAGATAAGCCATTGCGCCACGACGCACGTACTCAGCAATCTCAACCATGCGGGGTGTACCTTCTTCCGCCTTCATCATAGACTTAAAAATACCATGCCATACCCAAGGCATACTGATGCAATGGGAATGAGCCAAAAAAACTTGTGGGATGTGTTCCATAATTTAAAAATGTTTAGGTTGTGTAATAGATAGATTATAATATGGTGCAAATATATAAAAATTATTGATAGGCAAAGGAAATTTGGAAAAAGAAAGCCTCACTTCAACTCCTCTCCCTCCGGAGAGGAGTTGAGTGAGGTATTTTCACCACTGCTCCTTTAAGTGTTTCTAACAACACTTTTGATATTGCTTCATTCGCCTCTTTTGTATATCTGAGGTCGGTGAAGACTTGTGCAAGGGTTTCTTTGTTATTGATTTCTACAAAGTGTTTATTCTCATCTAATTCTTCCTTAGGCAAAATAGAACGTGTCGATGCGGTCGGGCGTATAATCCTCGTAAGTTTTCGTTGTGAATGATGCTGTCGATAGGCAGTCGGTCGGTGAGGGCGGGTGCTTCGTCAGGCCAGCCGAGTGTGATAGTAGCGACAGGCATAACAAGGCGAGGCAGTTGTAGAACATCAATAATGGTTTTGGGATTGTAGATGGTCGTACCCAAGAAGCAAGTCCCCAAGCCTTCTTCCTCGGCAAGATTGCAGAAAGTCTGACAATAGAGCAAGGCATCAGTAGCAGCATTGAGGAAAGAAAGGAAGTTATCGTAGCCCGGTGTAGCCTTTCGGTTCTCTGCCCAAAGAGTTGTACGTCGGAAGTCGGCACAGAAGGTCAGCACTACTGGTGCAGCTGTCACCATGGGTTGATTGAAGTGAGCGGTGCCAATTTCGCTTTCATCTCCGCTTTACGGGTGACAACGACTGAATAGAGTTGCAGGTTACCCATGGTTGGCGTGTGTTCGGCTTTCTCCAATAAGGTTCTTAACAAATTGTCAGCCACATCCATACGGCTGTATTTTCTTATGGTCTTTCTTGTATTAATTTTTATCCATAGTCTATGTTTTATTGATGCTACAAAGTTAAGTAAATGTTTTTCTATTTTGGAAAACAATTTGTAACTTCGCAGTCGAAATAAGTGAAAAAGAATAGTAATCAGTCCTCTATATGTGTAGTCGGTTTCTTCGAGTAACATACAAGAAACGACGTAATGAGCTGATGGTATAGAGGAACAAAAGCCGATGAAGCATTCGGCACATCGTGACAGAAGAACAGATGAGATTAGAGTCAAGTTATATCCTTCTTCAGGACTACGCTTTCATGCTCGCATCGGTGTAGGCGAGCAAGAGCGTGTAGTAGGCAATGAGTATGTTGTCGACTTGCGTATAGGCTATCCTTTCGCAAAGGCAATGGAGAGCGATGATGTGGTTGACACGCTGAGTTATGCAGCCGTATTTGATATCGTAAAAGCCGTTATGAGTCAGCCTGCCCAACTATTGGAGTCGGTCGCTGGCACGATTGTCACGACCTTGTGTGAAGCCTTTCCGCTGATCGGTAGTATCGACCTGAAACTCGTAAAGCTCAATCCGCCAATGGGAGCCGATAGCAATGGTGCAGGCGTCGAATTACACTTAATAAATGATAAAAGCAATTAGCAGACCCTTATTTTCCCAACGAAAAGCCGTAACTTTGTGCTATAAATGAATAGGTATGTTTAAGAAAATATCGCTTCTCTTTGTTTTCTTGGTGTTATCCGTAGGACTTTCAAGTGCGGCGGACGGACGATTTACGTTAGTAATTGACGCTGGTCATGGTGGTCATGACGCTGGCGCAATAGGTGCAATATCAAAAGAGAAGGACATCAACTTGAATGTTGCTTTAGCCTTCGGGCGTTATGTAGAGAGTAATATGCCAGAGGTGAATGTGATATACACCCGTAAGACAGACGTCTTCATTCCTCTGCATCAGCGTGCCGACATAGCCAATAAGGCAAAAGCAGACTTATTTATATCCGTCCATACCAACTCTGTGGCACCGGGTCGTTACGCCAAGGGTTTTCAGGTTTACACCTTAGGTATGCACCGTGCCAAAGCCAATCTTGATGTTGCTATGCGAGAGAATGGCGTTATCTCAATGGAGAAAGGCTATCAGCAGACTTATCAAGGCTTTGATCCAAAACTCTTCGGAGAGCTACATCATGTTTGAGTTCATGCAGAATGCAAACATGGAGCGAAGTGTTGAGTTAGCTCGAATGATACAGAATGCGGTCTGTTCAGGTGCAGGACGTATAGACAAGGGCGTTCATCAAGCGGGTTTTCTTGTACTGCGTGAGAGTTATATGCCAAGCTGTTTGATAGAGTTGGGCTTTATTACGGCGGCTGACGAAGAGGAGTTCCTCAACTCTCCGAGCGGTATAGACGCTATGGCAAAGGGCATTTATAATGCTTTTGCACAATACAAGAATACCCACGACCCACGCATCGTTGTTCCCTATCGAGCTGTTGAGAATAAACGCATCGTTGTCGATCGCGTTCTTCCAACTCCACCAGCAAGCAAATTGCGCTCCGTGACAGTAGCCGAGAAAAAACGTGCTGCCGCCTCTGCAAACAAAGGTAGTACGACTACGACAGCTGAACAGGCTCGCCAAACGGCGACAGCAAAAGGCTCAAGAAGCGAAGAAGAAGACTACAACAAATACTGAAACCACCACTGCCAATGAAACACGGATTGACCAGACTAAGAAAACAACCGATATTCAAGGTGCAACTCTTTGCTTTTAATCGCCAGTTGAAGACTGGTAGCGAGCAGTTTCGTGGGCGCACCGATATTGAGTGCATACAAGAGGGAAAACTCTACAAATATACAATAGGTGCCAGTACGAATTATGACGAAATCGTAAAACTACGCGAAAAAAACTGCTAAAAGACTTCCCCAAGCTTTTATTATCGCATATAAAAAATGGTGTTCGGATAGATACCAAACAGGCAATAACAGAGTCACAAAGAAATATAAGTAAACAAGAGAAAGATATGAAGAAACTTTTTCACGCCACAAGCAAAGATTGCAATCGTTGCATTAGTCGCAATCCTTGTGTTGTTCTTAGGTATACAGTTCTTAAAGGGCTTATCCATCTTTTCTAACGACGCACATTACAGAATTAAATTCAATGACATTACCGCTTATCAACCTCAACTCCTGTCTTTGCTCGTGGTTTTAAGGTGAGCGTCGTGCGAAGCATTGACTACAACTATGCACATCCTGACGAACATATCACGGTTGGGATTGACGTTGATAAGACCATGAAAATACCAGAGGGTACTACCGCCGAGATTATCAGCGACCCTCATGGGCAACGTGAAAGTTGTCTTGAAATTTGGAAACAACACACAACTCTTAGAACCCTAATGGATGGATTGACGGATGCATTAACGACGGAACCTTAGGCGACTTAGAAGTATGGTGCCTTCCGTGCAGCTCATGCTACCAAAAGTTGACAGTATCCTCTGCAGCGTGAATACCTCTTCTTGCCGACCCAGCCCTTCAGAGTTCTGTGCATAACTTAGGACAAATTACTGAAAACCTGACCACCCTCTACCCGCGAGCTTAACAAACTACTTGTTCAGGGTTAATGGGGCTTTGCCTGCAATGGCAGCAAAAGGCGGGGAAAAGTGATGGACAATGCTAATGGCGGTATTACAGAAGCTCGTGGCGCAATTCGAGGAGCCAATAACATGATGGCTAACCCTTAATAATAAGGTGAATGGGCTTGATGTCGAGACGACAATGGCTAAGGTGAATGCAACCTTAGACAATATGAACCAGTTTACGACTAAATTGAACAACTCCGAAGGTACAATGGGATTGATGCTAAACGACCCCTCTCTGTACAACAATATGAAGAGTACAATGCGTTCGGCTGACAGTCTTTTGACAAACTTCAAAGCGCATCCAAAACGATATATACACTTCTCTATCTTCGGTAAAAAGGATAAGTAATTTAAATGTAGTCTCAAATAATTTCTTCGATGTTTCACACTATCAGAAAGCTACTTTAAATCGTTTGGACATCAGCTTTTCAACCCCACTTTGCGTTTGTTTCACTCTCACGCATAAAATCATGGGTAAGTAGGGACTAAACCGATTGTGTTTCAAATACTTAGAAATACACAAACCGCATAAAAAGTGATGACTAACGAGGCTGGAAGGTGCAACACCCACAAAGATAAGCTATTACAGACTTTTGTCGACACAATAGTGAGAAACGAAGATATTAGTCTTTATAAATAAATTACTATCTTTGCAGTAGCAAATTAAACAGAGGTAGTTGGCACTCCACTACTTCACAAGTAATATAGGTATTTTATAAAACCAATTTATGAACGTCAGTCCTAAAAACCTTTGGGATAATTGCCTCCAACTCATACAGGAGAATGTGACCGAGCAACAATTTGACACTTGGTTCCGACCGATTGTACTACAATCATACCAGCCGGCATCAAAGACTTTGTTAGTTCAGGTGCCAAGCCAGTTCGTATACGAGTATCTGGAAGGACATTATGTAGACCTGTTACGCAAGGTTCTCACACGTGTCTTCGGACAAGGTGTTCAGCTGACGTATCGTGTAATGGTTGACCAAGAGAACCACTTGTCACAAGACTTAGAGCAGGACACAGTGGAAGACATCTCTTCGCAACGCCCAACAGCAAGAGGCAACCAGAGTCCAACAGTACTCGACACAGTACCACAAGACCTTGACTCACAACTCGACCCACATAAGTCATTCAGCAACTATGTTGAAGGTGACAGCAATAAACTACCACGTTCTATCGGACTGTCTATTGCAGAACACCCTAACATCAACTACAGTTTAACCCAATGTTCATCTATGGACCATCGGGTTGTGGCAAGACCCACCTTGTCAATGCTATCGGACTAAGAGCCAAACAACTCTATCCACAAAAACGTGTCTTATACGTGTCTGCACGACTCTTCCAAGTGCAATATACCGACTCTGTCCGACAGAACACAACCAACGATTTTATCAGCTTCTATCAGACAATCGATATACTTATCGTTGATGATATTCAGGAATGGATTACTGCCACAAAGACGCAAGACACCTTCTTCCATATCTTCAACCACCTCTTCCGCAACGGAAAACGTATCATCTTAGCAAGCGACCGACCACCAGTCGACCCTCAAAGGCATGAACGACCGCCTGCTGACACGCTTCTCTTGTGGACTGATTGCGGAGTTAGAAAAACCAAACGTACAACTTTGCGTGGACATCCTTCACAGCAAAATTAAACGCGACGGACTACACATTCCAGAGGACGTAGTACAGTTTATTGCCGAAACTGCTAACGGTAGCGTACGCGACCTGCAAGGTGTCATCAACTCGCTCTTAGCTTACAGCGTTGTCTCACAACAGCAATATTGATATGCGACTGGCTGAACGTGTTATCAAACGTGCCGTCAAGATTGACGACGAACCACTGACCATCGACGACATCTTAGACAAAGTTTTCACACACTATAACGTGACAATGACCGCAGTCAACTCTCGTTCGCGCAAGAAAGACATCGTCATCGCACGACAGGTGAGTATGTACATGGCACAAAAATACACAAAGATGCCGGGCAAGCCGAATTGGTAAACTTGTCGGAAATCGTGACCATAGCACCGTAATACATAGCTGCTCTAAGATTGAAGACCGACTGAAAGTAGATAAAGGTTTCTATGCCGAAATAGCAAGCATCGAAAACTCATTTAAGCTGAAAGCATAAGAAAATTAGTCTATAAAGCCTGCTACATTCAATTGTACAGGCTTTCTTCTTTTCTTCTTTCTTCGCTTCCCTTCTCTACTTTATGACCCCTTCCTCATACCGAAAAAGCATTACAAAAATATACATAAAAATATCTCCTAAAAGATACAAAAAAAGCACCGAAAGCTATAGTATCAGCAACTCGCAACAAGTCACGTAGTTGCAAGACCAAATCCCTGAAAGGTGCTTAACGAGTTTCCAAAAGGGCATTAGTAACATGCGAAAAGAGCCTCTTTACAAAACCTAAAAAGCGTCTTTTTCATGACGAGAAGAGCATTTCCTAAAAACAAGGATATAAAAGAAGAACCTGCCAGTAGCAAACATCCATCAAACCCAAAACGACACTTCATCAAACATAGAAAGAAACAACATATCGAACAATGAAAAACTATGACTTCCATTATTCTGTCAAAGAAGTAGACGGAAAACAATTTGAGTTAATTCAATGCACCACATGACCTCGCCTGAATGTTCAGGTGATAGACACCACAGCCGAACGCTTCGAAGAAGACTTAAAAGTACTCTGAAACGTTCGCTTTGCGGTTATTCTCCACACGATAAAAACCTTCATCTTAAAAACATGCAGGAGGGGAGGGCAACGGAGAACTTAAACAGAGTAATCTGGATGAAATCTACGAAGGAATGGTTGAGATTATGAATGCTGCTGTGAAATGGTGGATGTACAATCGTACAAAACTTCGCAGTGCTAATGCCGATTTAGGAAATAATTGTGCAAAAGTAAATACTGTCGACTATTCTTCTTATCAGGCATTATGACAGAGTGACAGACTAATATCTGGGTTTGCACTCTCTAGATCTCTATTCAAAGAAGATAAGGACGATATGTAAAAATGTAAGTTCCATTTTGATAATCATGCTGTTTGAGATAAGTCCTTAAAGATGACCATTTCTGTACTCGATTTTGAGTATAGAAATGGTCTTGTGCCAATAGCAGCTGATCACCCCAATTCCTCAGTTTTTTCTGGTATAGATTATTAAGCTACATCTACACTTTAGATTGCAGTTCTATGTTGAACTTGCGTTAGATAGATTTTTATGGTATGATAAATCTTATCCATAAAAGGATTTATAGTCATTAAAAATAACATTACCTCCTTTTTTAGTTCTTTGTATTCATTTTCAGATTCAATGATACATAATTTATTTTTCATGAGAATTATAGTAGCTCATATATTCTTTCTTTGTCTTTTGTTTCTCAGGAATATCAGGAGAAACATGTACAACATATATTATAGGTCTTGTTAGGAGTATGCATAAAATGTTCAATATTATCCTCTGCAAGTTTACAATATTTATGTATATTGTGTCCCGTAAAATTTTCCCACTTTTTAATTATTCCATTATTCTGGTAATACGGAAGTTTATCCAAAATAATAAATATTTGAAAATAAGGACAATCAGCAGTTCTAATATTTTGCAGTCTCACTCAAGCATATTCTCAAAATAATTGTTTGAGTTTTGAGAATAGTTTTGCATAACAAATTTGACGGCAATCCCCGTAACTGGTTTTTCTGTTTGTTTATTTACAATAGTAATGTCTACGTTTTTGTCAATATACCTACCCTTTACTCTTAGTCTCTCATCCTCATCATAACCCTGTGACCAAACCTTGTATTCATTACCTAGTCTTTCAGCTATATCTTGAGCAATTGCTCCATGAAGAGGCTTCAGTTTTGCTGTACTGCATGAAGTTCCACACTTAATAAACTCCTTGAAAGAGATCAGGATTTTTTCTAGAAACTGATTGTTTGAGAGCATATCTTTCCTCTGTTTTGTAAGTTAAAAAAATAATTGATGTATTGTTCTATATCTTTTGAATTAAACGTATAATATCCGCCACTCTTGTATTTTTTGAGCAGCTTAATATATTCGATGAATTCGTCAGAGGCTATAATCTCCTTAATGAAATTGAAACTAATTTCAAAGTCGGTGATAAGATAAAGTCCACTATATACCCCTTCCCCTGCTTCTAATTCTACAAGCTTGAAATCCTCCTTCTTTCTTGCAAGCGTATTAATAGAGAGTTTTGGACGATAAACATCAGACAGTGCTTGGGTTCTACCAAAAAGATACCATCCCGGACGGTCTTTTTCTCCTTTCAGCAATACTTCTTTGTTGCTAAGAAAATGGTTTCTGACGGCTTCATTTGAGAAGATTGCCTCTTCAGAAAGCGGTTTTCCTAACTTGTCATAAGGGAAAAGACACTTATACCATTTAGCAGTGGATGCTTTGAGCGTTTTAATCGTTATTGGCGAATCAGGAATTTCCGAACCAATGAAAACAGAATCGGCAAGCGTAGCAAAAACCGTTTTTAACTGTTACATACTTGTTGGGCTTTGCTATTTTGATGTTCCTTAAAAGTTCAAGATGCTTGAGTCGCTCAAATAGAAATAAGAGCCTATAAAAACATCTTTCAATTTTATTCGTTCTACGAAATCTCTTTCACGGGTCTTACCATTATATACGTAATAATCAAATTCGCTTTCGTTGTTTGACTTACAAAAAGCGAAATCATCGTATAAGCCGTAGCAGTTTTCAAATGCCTGAAAAATGTTCGAGGGTCTATCAATGCTACCAATGTATGATGGTGCATGATGTACTTTCTCATATTTTCAGCAGCGATACTGTTCAGCCATGAACTTGGTGTGATATAACATAATTGACCATCTGGTTTCAACATCTTAAATCCAAGTTCAAAAAAAGCAAGATACAAATCTGTCATTCCGCCATTAGCAAACCTATATGCTTTTTACTTCATTGTAGGTGGGAATCTAAGTTATGTACTCGAACGTAGGAGGATTACCTACAACATAATCCATTTTCCCATTAAACTTCTCAAAAAGAGAGTGAGCTAGTGTTGTATAAATCCCATCTTACTTGTGTGAAACCATATTCCGAGGCTATTGCGTCTAAATTCTCCTTGCACGAGGCAAAGGCAACAGAATCATTATCTATGCCATGTATATAGGTTTCTAAATCTGTCTGAATTTCAGATTTAGACAAACCTTTATACCTAGCAACCTCTATATACTTTCTTACTAGCTCTCAAAAAAGCACCATCCCCACAACTATTGTCAATAATATGTTTTTCAAGATGTTATCGCCTTGGTATTTGCAATAACTCAATATTGATTGCACAATAAAAATCAGGGGTGAATATCTGTCCGATTTTTCTTTGCTTTTTTGTTGATAGCTTTGGTTTTGGGATACATAATCTTTACTAAAACAGCCTCTGTATATAATTTCTCGGTGATTTCACTAAGTAGGTGCAAATTTACATAATCTTTTTATAAAAACAATAAGCGTGATAATGAGATTTTTGATTTATTTGTAGGTTTTTAAGACCTTCTACTGCAGGATGCTTGCTCACTTTTTATCTAGATTATTGGTAAGTGAGAGGGATCTGATTTATATTATGAGATAAAGTCTGATTTTTAATAACCTTTTAATATATAAGTTTATGGGATTAAAAACATTTATTGTCTTTGGTGGCGATGATAACAAATGGAACATCACAGAGGAGGCTACATACGATGTTACCGTTGATGTTGCTGCGATGACAGTATCATTTATTAAGGTCGATCCAACAGCGATTAGCAGTGTAGGACAGCAAATAATACACCTGCAGTTTACTACACATTGAGCGGTGTGAAGGTTGAGAAGCCTGTTGCTGGTGTTTTATGTGAAGCGTCAGGGTGGGAAGTCAGTGAAGGTTGTAGTGAAATAAAACCTTGTTTCTTACAATAGTTGGGGTAAGCCCCTTTGTATAATAAAACTTCTTACATTCGATTATAAATAAAGCCATATCGACATCTCCCTACGGAGATGAAGATATGGCATTTTTGATTTGTAGAAAAGGTTTTTTATATTTTATGCGTGCGATATACTAAGTAATCGCCATCCGCTTGGATTGTAAATTCGTTTTGATAAGGCTTTGTTAAGCGTCCCCTGCCATAGTTCGGTAAGGGGATAAACATCCCATTTTAGTCCGTTGCTGGACATTTCTTTGCAGGTAGCATTGAAGATGCTAACTTGCTGTCCGGGGAAACATTCGAAGCGAGTAGTGCCCGATGCAACGACGAAATAACCATAATCGGTCACCATGACGGGATTGAGTGCTAACTGGCGGAAGTAATAAAGCATGAGAGAGATGTTGCCCAGTGTGTGGTCCTCACGTTTTCCCGTCGCTCCAACGTAACAGAAGCATGGGAGAGTCTGTGTGGATGCATTCATCGTCAGGTGAGAACGAGCAAAAAGAGTGGCCTTTGTAAGGTCGTTAAACTCCTGTTCTGAAATCTGATGATAGATGTGTGCATAGCGTTGCTTCAACTCTTCTGAGAGTGAGTCGCCATCACCCACAACTGCTGTTGGCTCTATTTCGTATTCGAGTAAATCTTTTAATGCTCCATCGCACACAATGAGGTTCGTCGTTGTGCGTAGGATGCGAAGTGGAAGAACGTGACTGGGAAAGTCGCCCGCAGCGAGAATGACAGCCGAGAAAGCATCGGCTGCCACTCTTTCAGAAGGAGTGGTGTGCGCACTGGGTGCTAACGACTCGAGGAGCGGAGAGAAGCTAACGGGATGTTCGTTAGACGAATAAGTACCTCGACTTTCTTTATTATTTTCTTTGTTATTGATAATCATTTGGTTTGTAGTTATATATTTTACTTTTAACAAAATCGCCCGTGAATTCAACAAGTAAGTGCAAATTTACGTAATCTTATTCCTTCCTACCAAACTTCTCAAGAAGAAATATACTTCCTCCTGCAAAACGAAACAATGTCCACGAACAACGAATGGGCATATAACCGAATTTCTTTTTGAGCGAAGCGTCTACTTGTTTTTAGCTGGATGGTTTGCCAAAACATGGTGTATGATTGATAAGCTCTCTCTGCGGTCGGTTGGTGAGAATTGGTTACGATAGAGATAATAGAACATATACATTCCCACTAAGTTGAGCCATCTGGTAGTTTCGTAACAACGGAGCGAGTCTTCTGACACACCCAAGGCGAGGAGCTGATGACGCATGGACTCATTGGCAAGCAGGAAGTCGAAACGGCGGATGCTGATTTGATGTGTTGAGGAAGAAGAATGCTGTCGATAATAATAAATACCCTCACAAGAAGCCACCTTACGTGACTTTATATAATGTACTCGTGTTACATTCTCATCACTATATGTTCGAAGGCTATCGTCATAAGGATAAGCACGATGGATGTCCTCTGATTGCGTACACACCATGTATCTTCCAAGTCAGGCTCTCCCTAAAAGCCTCTTCACCCGACAAAGCCTCGAAAGAGGGCATCAAAAAAGGTTGTTCCCTACCATCGGCATAACAAGAAACAACATGAAAGAGTACCGTATCAACATCATCCGTAAAAGCCTCTACATACTTTTCGAGTGCAGTGGAAGCCAACCAATCATCACTATCCACAAAACAGATATATTCTCCGGAAGCATTTGACAAGCCTATATTACGAGCATATCCCTATCCCTCTATTCTCCTCTAAAAGCAAAGACTTTCACACGCTCGTCCTGTTCAGCATACTGATGGAGAATAGTCAAAGAGTTGTCTGTCGAAGCGTCATCGACACAGAGTATCTCAATATCCTTTAAGCTTTGCGACAAGAGCGAGTCAAGGCATTGCGGTAGGTAAGCTGCGGTGTTATAAACGGCTACAAGTATACTAATCTTTGGCATGGCGAATAAACTTTCTTCTTACTTTATCTATTAAAGACTTCCATAATCCTGACTTCGACTTCAATACTCGAAGAGAGGTTATCGTACTAACCATACATAACAAACTGGCTACTCCCCAGCGCATCCAATTGTTATCGGAGCGTACACAAAGAAAGACAAGAACTCCGATGGATAAATGGAGAACAGCATAGAGCATCACCGATGAAGACAAACGATAGCCATAACGACTGTATGCATAGACGAAGACGAAGACGAAGTTGAGAAAAACCTGCCGCTGCTATGCCCAATCCTGCTCCAAAGAGTCCGCCCTGCCAAAATCCTAAAATCACCAATAGAACAAGCAAAACATCATACAAGGACTCTAAAAGCAGATAGGACTTTGAGTCACCCTTTGCCAAAGGAATGTACTCTAACGGCAAACGGATAGCACGTACATACATCGCCAACACCAACACTTGTGCCATGCTGAGGGCTGGAAGGAATTTGTCGGAATATAACAAGCATATCAACTGGGGCTGGAACAAGAGGAAGAGTGTTAGCAAAGGAGATGAGTAGGAGTGTCACCTCATCTGTCGATTGACTATCTGATTAAAAGTAAACGTCAAGTTGTTCGCTCTGACAGACGTGGGAAGTAGTCGGTCTCCATTGCTGAGAAAATCATTCCTGCATAAACCATCGTCATCATATAAGCTGAATTATAAAAACCAACGGACGCTATCTCGGCAACATTATTGAGATAACTGCGTATAACCAACTCTGCACCAGAACCCAAAACACCTGCAAAGACAAAGGCTGTCCCCAATCGAATCATCCCCCACCCTTTTCCTAAGAATACTCTTTGGAACGAAACTCGGAAAGGGTAAAGACGATAAGAAACAACTATCGTCAACAGAAGCTGTACAAAAGCCATCAATACCAACGAAGGAACAATAGCCGCATTACCAAAGAAATAATAAAGCGGTACGGTTAAGACTAAGGCTCCCAAGACGTTATACACCGATATAGCAGCCAACAGTCGCAACTGACGAACGGCTTTGAGGATAGCAAGTTCGCCGCCTGCCAAGGCTGTCAAAGCTACGCAAGGCGAAAGAAGAATGAAATGAAGCGTATGTCCATCCCACGAAAAAGTATAACGACTTAACAACGGACTAAGTACGATGCAAACGACAAGGCCCAACATGGCTAGCAAGCATACTCCATGAACGCACAACGGCTATATCGTCTGTCAGTTTCGCCTCATCGTTCTGGTCGTAATCCTCTGACAAATTGCGCACTGCACTCATTGAAATACCGAAGTTTGTAGAGTCGCTAATGAGCTTGATTGTGGAATTGAAGAGTGACATCAGTCCTACTCCCTGCGGTCCGAGCAACATGGCAACAAACTTATTGCGAACAATACCTATCAGCACATTCAGCACCTGTACACCACCAAAGAGGCTGATGTACTTCAAAATATGCATATAGCTGTCAGTATTAGAGGCTTTTTCATCTTATTATCTAACGGATTTCAAAGTTTTTTTATTATTTTTGCATCAAACAATTATTACATGCATCTGTCTATCATCATTCCCATCTATAACGTTGAAGACACACTCCGAAGATGTTTGGAGAGTGTGTTAATGCAGACGGATGAGCGGATGGAGGTGGTGCTTATTGACGATGGGTCGACGGATTTCTGGGCAGATTGCGGAAGAAATGACGACTAACAGAGAGAATTGTAGGCTTATCCGACAAACAAATAAGGGACTTTCGGCGGCAAGGAATGCTGGAATAGCAGTGGCAACGGGCGATTATCTCACCTTTGTCGACTCTGACGACTTCTGTTGCTGAGGGTACATACGATGCGCTGTTGGCTGTCGTGGCAGCACATCCTGACTATGACATCCTTGAATATCCTGCTCTGCTACATTACGGAAGTAAGACAAAGCAACGCCTGCTGACCTTTACGGACACAACGATCGGTTCTATCCGTGACTATTGGCTGGGCGGAGCTCACCTCCACACCTACGCTTGGAATAAACTTTACAGGCGTGAACTCTTCACAGATGTTCGCTTCCCAGAGGGTAAGGTCTTTGAAGATGTCTACACTTATCCTTCTTTGTTACAGCGGGCAAAGGTTGTGGCAACAACGTCTGTGGGGCTATATTACTATTGTCAAAACGACAAAGGCATCACCGCTCAGGCTGGGGGAAAGGAACTGACCGACCTCTTAAAGGCACATCTCAAGCATCTCAAGCAGTGGGGCGAACTGACACCTGCATATTATCAGGCGTTGGTTAATATTCAAATAGATGTCTATGAGGCGACGCACGCCGACCCAATCCTACCTGTTCTGCCCTACAACGGCACATTAAAACTGTTTCTTCTCCATTTAATAGGACTAAAAACGCTTATGTCAACTCACCCAGTTTTTTTCACAAAATAAGGAAGATAAACCACTCGTAAGTTTTATCATTACCTACTATAACGAACCTGTTGATATGCTGAAAGAGTGCATCAATAGCATCTTGGCACTATGTCTACACGAAACCGAACGCCAGATTATCGTTGTCGATGATGGGGCTGCCTATTCGCCTATCAACGAATTGCTTGCACTCTCGTCAAGCATTGTCTACGTGAGACAGCCTAATCAGGGCCCGGGACAAGCACGAAATACGGGTATGGCCTTAGCTGAGGGTCGTTTCATTCAGTTTGTTGATGGCGACGACTGCTCTGCAGACAAGTGCCTACGAACAGTGTCTTGACCTCATCAGATACCGCGAAACAGACTTGGTTCTGTTCCAGTCTACTGATAAGAAAACGTCAAAACCACTTGCCGATGCTGAGGGTCCGATAAGTGGAACGGAGTATATGACACACCATAACCTGCGTGGTTGTGTGTGGACCTTCCTTTTTCGTAAAGAAATTCTGCACAATCTTCGTTTCACAAAGGGACTATTCCACGAGGACGAGGAGTTTGTTCCACAGATTATGTTGCGTGCTGAAAATATCTATACAACCCATAACAAGGCTTATTACTATCGCAAACGTGAGAACTCTACAATGCACAATCGGGACAAACGATGGCACGTCCGTCGTCTGTCTGATGCCGAACAAGTTATCTATCGTTTGAAAAAACAAGTTGACCATCTCCCTGTCAATGAGCGTATCGCTATGGAACGGCGTATCGCCCAACTGACAATGGACCATATTTACAACGTGATAACGATGACACATGACGAGGCACATCTCAACCATGTGCTTGACCGTCTGTCCCGACACGGACTCTTCCCGCTACCTGACAAAGACTATACAACGAAGTATAAGTGGTTCAGAAGAATGACAAACAGCAGTTTCGGACGTAAGACATTAATAATGCTTTTGAGGGTAAATAAGAGATAAAAGAATTGCATTAGAATCTAAAAATTACCCCATAAAACTTGCATAAATGTAATTTATAAGTTACCTTTGCCATGAAATACAGAGAAATTATAAGTTATAAAGATTATTTTGAGGACTTTTTCAATGCACAAGAACCAAAAGTACAGAAGAAAAAATCATCAAAATACTTGATATGTAGAACAGATAGAAAAGGATCCCACAGACTTATCTCAAATCTATTGAAGGGACAAACGGATTGTTTGAAATACGCATCCAATTGGGCAATAATATATTCAGAATATTCTGCTTCTTTGATGGAAAAAGACTGGTAATCCTTTTTTGAGTGGTTTTCCAAAAAGAAGACACAAAAAAACACCTAAGAACGAAATTAATCGTGCCATCAGAATAATGGCTGATTATTACAAAAGAAAAAGACTGAGGAAAGGGACAAAAAAATGAAGAATATCAAAACACTCGACCAGATAAAAGACAAATACTATGGTTTAAAAAGGAACTCCTGAACGTGATGAGTTAGAACGGAATTGAGTCGCTGCGCATTGGTCTGAAGATAAGAGAGGCACGCGAACAACTCAAGATGACACAGGAGCAATTAGCAAAACCGCATTGACAAAAACGTTCCTTTATATCTAAGATAGAAAGTAATAGCGAGAATATCACACTGAAAAACCCTTTTTGATATCGTTGAGCGTGGTTTAGGTGGTAGGCTCAACATTGACGTTTCATTATAATAGGGAGTATAAAGCCACATGAAAATCCTACTATTAGGTGAATATAGCAACGTGCATAACACGCTGGCTCGTGGACTGCGTGAGCTTGGACACTCAGTAACAGTGGTGTCGAATGGGGACTTTTGGAAGAATTACCCACGTGATATTGATGTTTCCAGACGCCCGGGCAAACTGGGCGGTGTGCTTCTCATGGCTAAGATATACGCGCTCCTGCCTCGTCTGCGTGGCTACGACATCGTGCACTCATCAATCCGATGTTCTTTTGAATTGAAGGCGGAACGACTCTTTTCACTCTTTCATTATCTTAAAAAACATAACAAAAAACTGGTTCTCTGTGGCTTCGGTATGGACTACTACTGGGCAAACACTTGCTCAACAACGATGCCTCTGCGTTACAGCGACTTCAATATCGGTAAGGATTTGCGCCAAAACAAGGAGGCGATAGTCGAGAGAAAGGATTGGATTGGTACAGAAAAAGAACGCCTGAACCGACTCATGGCGGAAGAATGCGATGCTATCGTGACCGGACTATACGAGTATTGGCGTTGCTATGAGCCGCATTTCCCAAAGAAAACCACCTTTATCCCTTCCCCTATCGTTGTCGGCGACCAGCCTATCATAGCCGATGAAACACCCGAGAAACTGAACCTCTTTATCGGAATCAGCAAGAACCGCTCTGCTTATAAAGGTACGGACATCATGCTGCGAGCTGCCGAACAAGTCAAACAACAATATCCCGACCGCCTCAACCTCACCGTTGTCAATGGTCTCCTTTGACGAATATGTACGAACAATGCTTGGCTCTCATGCTATCATGGACCAACTTTACAGCTACACGCCTTCTATGAATCCTCTTGAAGCAATGGCGCATGGCATTATCTGTATCGGTGGTGGCGAACCAGAGAACTACGAAATCATCAACGAGTACTACGCTCCGCCCCATCATCAACGTCCTACCAACCTACGAGAGTTGTGTTACCGAAATTACTCGCCTTGTCAACAACCTTTCCCTCATTCCTCAACTCCAACGTGAGAGTTATGACTATGTCTGCAAACACCATGATTATATCAAGGTAGCACGACAATATGAAGAGTGTTATCAAGGCTTATTGGGCTAATAAGGCTTATTGAGCCTATTAGGCTAATAATAAAAAAAGGTGAAGCTTACAGCTTCACCTTTTTCTTTTTCCCATGACTCTCGTTACTCATGCGGTCAAGTGCCGTAACGACATAGACGTATTTTCTACTCCCATCTTGATAATTCAGACGTAGCTTATTATCAGACAACAAACCCACAATCTTTGACTGGATCATTGAGATTGACGGGTTCGTCCGCACGGAAGCAATAAACCACATATCGGTGGGCTGCATCTTGCCAATCCTTTCCCTTCGGAGCTTTCCACGTCAGATAATAGCCTTCACTGGTCCACTTTGCCTTTACCTTCTTTGGTTTGGATGGTGCCTCATCGTCAATGAATGGCATCAAGGGCTGCAAAGCTGGATGACGCCAGTAATGTGTACGAAGGAGTGTACCGTAATTACCGGGATTATCAACAGCCGACTTAGCATACCACAACACCGTTCCATTCACGTTCTGTGCCTGCTCATGCAGACGACGTTTGGCAGGAAGCTGATGGGCGTTAGCATTCTGTGGGTCAGCATACTTCACCGTACGAAGCACATCCTCACCTATATATAACGGACGATTACCAGCATGGCGATCCCACCAACCAATGAGTTCCTTATAGTCGGCTGCCTTATTGCCTATCTCCCAATAAATCTGTGGCACACAATAGTCTACCCAACCATTGTTCACCCACTTCAACACGTCTGCATAGAGGTCGTCATAATTCTGCAAACCATTCGTACGACTTCCATTCTGTGGGGTCGCTCTTCTGGTTGCGATAGATACCGAAAGGCGACACACCAAACTTCACCCATGGCTTACGATGATGTATCGACTCGCCCAACTGCTTGATGAACAAGTCTACATTGTCACGCCGCCAGTCATTGATATTCGTAAATCCTCGCTTGTCACGCTGATAGTTGGCTTGGTCTGGAATAGTCTGTCCCTGCCGCAGGATAAGGATAGAAGTAGTCGTCAATATGCAACCCGTCTACATCGTATCGACTCACAATATCATCGACCACCGCACAGATATAATCACGATTCTTCGGCAATGCTGGGTTGAGAATGTAAAGTCCATCGTATGCAAAGACACTGTTTGGACGAGTCATTGCGATGTGATTATAAGCCAACTCCGTCGTGTTCTTTGTCTTTGCACGATAAGGATTAATCCATGCATGCAGCTCCATACCCTCGATTATGACACTCGGTAATCATCCACTGCAATGGGTCCCAATAAGGCGAAGGAGCTGTACCCTGACGACCCGTGAGGAACTTGCTCCATGGCTCATACTTACTTGGATATAAGGCGTCACACTCGGCACGCACCTGAAAGATTATGGCATTGACTCCATCCTTCTGGAGTTCGTCCAACTGATAACGTAACGTGCGCTGCATCTCCTGCGTACCAATACCCTGAAACTGTCCGTTCACACACTGTATCCACGCACCACGAAACTCTCGCTTCTTTGCCTGACTCTGACCATACACGGCACTGCCTGCCACGATGAATAACACTGTGGCAAAACATTAATCTCAATAGAGAATGAATCTGTCCCATTATTTTAATTTAGTTATATACGAATATGAAGCCCTCCTTACCCCTCCCCAAAGGGAGGGGAGTGAAATGCGTGATACCCTTGTGGTTCGGAAGGTTTTATGTGAAAACTCCCATCAATTAAGGAAGCTTTTTATGAGCGATCCCTCTATCAGTTCGGGAACTTTTATGCATAATTCCGCCCCTCTCTCAGTAAGAGAAACCCTTTCTGTGAATCCCCAAGCAAACCGTTTCCAGCACTCCCCCTCTCCCTTCGGAGAGGGGGTTGGGGGGTGAGGTTTTTATCTCCTCCTTGCCATTTTCCTAAACATCTGTCGATGGAAACGTCTTTCTGCCTCCAAGACCTGCAACAGTTTTGTGGCTGAAATCGTCTTCAACATCTTCTTATGGTAATGCTCTTCTATTTGTTTTAGTTTTATCTCGTATGCGTCTGCCTGCTCTATCCTTTTATATGCCTCACCCTCCGTCGTGGGCTTAGAACTATGGATAGCTCGCAGTTTGTCAAAGAACACACGCTGCTTAGTCTTCATCTCGTCATAGACAGGAAAGAAACGGGCTGCCTCCTGAGAAGTCAGAGTTGCCTCCTTAATAATAAAGTCATGTGCCTCTGCCTTTATCTTATTAAAATCTAACCTACCCTGTGCATACGACAAGCACGCACTGATGAGAACACCGAACAATAAGACTACTCTCCTAAGTTTCATAATCCTTTTCTTTATTACTTATTCACTCGCCAATGAGGGCATACATGTCTGACTCTGTCTATCATGAAATAGTCTGCTGCCTCGATCAAAAGCATCGCCTGAGGACTCCGACAATACGTATCTGTCCTGCACGCCTCTACCACCTAACAAGCTGCGAACACCCTGCACACCCTCTAACGAATGATAAGCAAGGAAGCCCACAACCACAATACCTACCATCACCGCTGCTGCTGCCATCGGACGAAGATAAGACTGAAGCCCACGTTTGAATGCACTCCTATCCTCCTGCTCAGCTACTGCCGACAGCTCCGACATCACTCGAGAAGACATCACTCGAGAAGATAATTCTGAGAAATAACCCTCTGGAACACTAAACGGACGTTGCCGACCGTACTCCTCTTCTAAATCATTGGTTGATTTCATAACCTTCGTTTTCATTGACACTTCTTAGACTTTCTGACGAACAAATGGTTTAATCCACATAACAAAAATATTATTCAAAACGTTTCAAATAATCTCTTATCTTCTGCACTGCTACATGATAAGAAGCTTTCAGACCGCCTTCACTCGTTCCCAACACCTCACTTATCTCTGAATATTTCATCGAGTCATAATAACGAAGTGTGAACACCGTACGCTGAACATCGGGCAAACTCGCTATCGCTTCCTGCAACAACGCCTGACCCTTATCGCCATCGAAGTAATCGTCTGCCAACAAACTGTTTGCTACCGAAAAATTGACATCTGAACTGAATAATCTTTCTGACTTTTGACGACGAAGAAAGTCCAACGACTCATTGATAGCTATGCGATACAACCACGTCGACAACTTTGCCTTTCCTTCAAACTGAGGAAGACTCTTCCATGCTTTCAGAAACGTGTTCTGCAACACGTCATCGGCATCTTCATGACGCAACACGATACTTCTTATCTTCCAATACAGCGACTGACTATATTGGTCTACTATCAACGGAAAAACCTTCTGCCTTCCCTCTGGACTCGCCAACTGACGAATCAACACTGCTTCATCAAGCCATACCACAATCTATCGAGAAAAAAAGAACCAACCGCTCTACGATGACGAGGCTTAACGGATGGAAATCTTACGAACGACGTTCCCTACCTTTACTATATAACAGCCCTTCGGCAGATTGAGCGTATAATGCTTATCGTTCCCGTCTACCTTTACGCTCATCACACGCACCCCGTCACGTTATAGATTGCCAACGGCTCTTCCTCTGCACCTACAACATGCAACACATTACCTAACAACGATACTGATATACTCTGAACGTCCAAGTCTATCAAATCTATCGCCGTACGTGCCTGCAATGACACAATATTACCAGCGGACAACAAAAATATAAAAAAAGAAATGAAGTAAAGATATTTTTTTATCATAGACCTTGCTTTTATGTTAGCTACAAAGATAATAAATTTAAGATTACCACTACTCCATTTATTGCCTTACTACTCAAATATTTAATAATAATTAATATTCTAACACCCATCACCCGCAAAACCAATCATCAACACCCATCACCCAACACCCATCACCCAACACCCAACACCCATCACCCAACACCCAAAAGATGCCCTTTTGAAGTCTTAAAGATGCCCTTTTGAAGCCTTATCAAGCACCTTTCCCCTGCTAACATTCATTAACACGAATTACGCCCACAATATTTATATATGATAAACGAACACTGCATGAGAATGATAAGCCCAAATGTTAAATAAATCAAATGTTACTCCTATAAATACAAATTATTAAAAGAATATGATTACATTTGCCAACGAAAATTTGGAGAAATTCCACCTTTCAAGACAAAAACAAACCTAAAAAAAGAAGACTCTAACATTTAAATCAAATAAACAAATTATTAATTACAGATTTATGAAAAAAATCTTTACTTTACTTTCATTGTGTTTAATCGCAATGACCTCATTTGCACAAGAGTGGAAGACTGAACCAGTTAGTGGTCAGCAGTATTACATCACTGTTGGAAAAAGACAAAGTAGGTTTCATCACCGCTAATGAGGATGGTGGCAAACTGACAGCTAAAACAGCCTCTGAAGAAAAACAAGGCAAAACAGCTTTGGACCTGTACAAAAGGCGAGAATGACGTTTGGACCTTTACTATCACTGTTGATGGTGAAACATGGACAATGTATACTAAAGACGATCGTTTGTTTGCAGGAAAGGATGCTGGCGAAAACTTCAAGGCTTATACTCTCCTTAATAACAATGACGATGCAAGCGACGCATACGCTTCTATAAAAATGAAAGAAGGCGATGATGCTAATTCTTATGCAAACATCTTCGGTGGTCAGAAATTAGGAAACGAGTATGGTCCTTGGGCTTCTAGCGATAATGGTTCAAAGGTTTATTTTGTTGAGCCAAGCGAGGTTGTAATCCCAACATGGAACTTTGCTTTCAAAACATTCGTGGCAGGCGATAACGGCACTCGTTACTTCATTCAGTTCAACAACCTTGCAAAAAGGATCCTAAGGAGAATGGTCCTGCTAAGTTAGATGGTCTTACAACTGATCGTTTGGTTCTCGGTGTTGACAAAGATACTATTATCGCAGATGCAGTCTACGAATCTGATACAAACTTCAAGCAAAAAGGTTTGGAACATCAAGAGTTTCGATGCAGCAAATAATCAAATCACACTCGTGAACGAAGCTGGTCAATACATTCAGTACAAGAACTTTGATGAGCCATTAGGGCAAAGGAAACAAAGTCTTCACCAAACCAGAGGGTGAGAATACAGAATGGGTACGTACACACCAAAGCGGTGGCGGTGACATGAAGGGTGGTTTCATGGCAACCACAGAAGAGCAAGTTCTTTACATCTTCCCAAGTAATATCGGTGGTGAACTCTACTCTATTGGTGATAGCAATGATAAAGAATCACAGAACTTCCTTAACGCATGGGGCGATGTAGCATGGCATCACTTCATGGGCAAGTGGAAGGTTAACGACAAGAACAATGCTCTTAAGTTCGTTCCTATCAATGAAGTCTTAGATGAGACTACAATTGCAAAGTTAGACGCTCAGTACGCAACTGGTATCTCTAACGTGAAGGTTCAGGAGAAGCAGGCTAACGGTTATGTTTACACCCTCGATGGTCGCGTAGTAGCTAAGAGCCTCGACGGTCTTGCAAAGGGTCTATACATCGTAAATGGCAAGAAGGTTGTTGTGAAGTAATTCACAATGAATAAAATCAACCATCATCAGCCAATAAACAATAGCCAATACGTGCCTTTGTCTAAGGGTTGATTGAGGTAAGGGGCTGTATCAAAAATAAGAGCACACGACAATGTGAGCTCGCCAGCAGAGCTAAGAAAAGACACACCATTGTGTTTGTCAACACAGCCACTGACACTTTTTGATACAACCCCTTTTCATGTGTTAAAAACCAAACCATCTATATTTATCTTAACAAAAACAAATACTATCCTCTACACCTATGAATATCTGTAACAGCGTCTGTGCTACCTTCCTCTTGTCTGCCCTAAGCGTCGGACAGGCTCTTGCACAAGGTTTTCCTCGTGTCAGTACCAATGGCAATGAGTCTTGGTATTACGTTAAGTATCTTAACTCCAATAATGTCTTGGAGGACAAAGGTAACAAAGCAAAATGTCTTACTGCCCTACCACAAGTCCTCAACAACGACCGCCAACTATGGAAAGTGATAGAAGCAGAGGGCTTTAATAAGAACAAGAAATACAAACTCGTGAGCAAGAGTGGCTGAACACTTTATGTCAACGGCAACAACCCTTCAAGCTCGCGTTTTATGACAGCAACAACGACAACAGATATTACTTCCTTCCACATCTTCCAAAGCACTAACAACAGCTTTGGCAAGGGTGCATCTGAACTGGCTCCTGACTCAACGCATAGCTATGCCATGAACCAAGTGGGCGACATTAAGGTGGGACAAGAAGTCGGCTTATGGAACAAAGGCGACCTCAACAATGTTCTTGCCTTTGTCGACAAAGACGAAATGGACTTCCCTTTATTATATGCCTACCATTTCGACAGCCGCTAAGCCTGTCTACTACTACATTCAATTTCAGAACGGCAATTGGCTTTTGAGCGCAAAGGGCGAGAAAGCCGTCTGTCAGACAGCCTCTCTGCAAAAGAGAAACCCTGACGACATGCTTTGGCGTGTGGCAGAGAATAAAGGAAAATACGCTTTCATTAGTAAAAGCGGTAAGAAACTCTACATCAGTGGTTCGTTTATCAACGCTGCAAAAGACCCCCACGACTAACGACACACTCTTCACGATGGTCGAGTCGAAGAATGCCTTAGGAGGCTTCGAGATTGGCAAGTCTACCTCAGGTCGCAACTTCTTCAATATGTTCCAAGGCGAAGGCGAGGGCAAGTCTATCAGCTTCTGGGACTTAGGCGACGCAGGCAACGTGGTGCGCTTCATACCTGCCGAAGCCTTAATACCTACCTTAGGTGCAACAGGCTTTCAACCTAACAATAAATACACGCTTTGGTACACAAAACCCGCAACCAACTGGATGACCTCTTGTTTGCCTATCGGCAATGGTCAGTTTGGTGCAACCTTGATGGGCGATGTTGCCATTGACGACATACAATTCAACGAGAAGACACTCTGGAGCGGTAAGCTCGGCGGTCTGACAAGTACTGCTGCCTACGGCTACTACCTGAACTTTGGCAACCTTTACATTCGTAGCCCTCAACCTGACAAAGGTGGCTGACTACGTGCGTTACCTCGACATCAACGATGCCGTTGCTGGTGTGAAATACACGATGGACGGCGTGGAATACCACCGAAGCTATTTTCGCAAGCAATCCTGACAACTGTCTGGTCATCCGCTACACGGCTTCACTGAATGGCAAAATCAACACGACACTGACGTTGAAGGACCAGAACGGACGCAACGTGCGCTATACCATTGACAACAACCGACAAGCTACCATCACCTTCGATGGACAGATTGCTCGACAGAACGATAATGGTGCTACAAGTCCTGAAAGCTACTATTGTGCTGCACGAATTGTCACCAATGGCGGTACAATCACGAAGAATGCAAAGGGAAACATTGATGTAAAGGGTGCGAATAGCATGACGGTCTATCTTAGCGGTCTTACTGACTACGACCCCGACGCAGCGGAGTACATCTCGCGTACTGACCGCCTAACCGAACGTGCAACGGCTATTGTTAACAACGCACAGAACAAGGGTTATGATGCCTTGTTTGCAGCCCACAAGACCGACTATCAGTCGCTTTTCAATCGTTGTCAGCTTACGCTCGGTGAGGTGAAGAACAATATCCCAACGCCTCAACTCATCAGCAACTATCGTAACAACCAGCACGACAACCTCTTCTTAGAGGAACTCTACTTTAATTATGGTCGTTACCTGCTCATCAGTTCGAGCCGTGGTGTGTCGCTACCTGCCAACTTACAAGGCATCTGGAACAATAACAACACACCTGCTTGGCACGCTGACATACACGCTAACATCAACGTTCAGATGAACTACTGGCCGGGCTGAACCTACCAACCTGTCAGAACTCCACCATCCTTTCCTCGACTATATCTATCGTGAAGCATGCGTCAAACCCTACATGGCGACGCTTTGCAAAGGACATGGGACATGTGAATGCGGGATGGACCTTGCCAACAGAGAATAACATCTACGGCTCTGGTACAACCTTCGCCAACACTCTATACCGTTGCCAATGCGTGGTACTGCCAGCATCTTTGGCAACACTATACCCACACGATGGATAAGGACTTCCTACGCACAAAGGCGTTCCCTGCCATGAAGTCGGCTGTCGACTATTGGTTTAAGAAGTTAGTGAAGGCTACCGACGGCACCTACGAATGTCCTAACGAGTGGTCGCCTGAACATGGTCCAACGGAGAATGCGACGGCTCATAGCCAGCAGTTGGTGTGGGACTTATTCAACAATACTCGCAAGGCTATCAAGGTGCTCGGTGAGGACGTTGTGGCTAAAACCTTCCACGACTCTCTGACAACCTACTTTGCTAAGCTCGATGATGGTTGTCATACAGAGGTTAATCCCGCTGACGGTAAGACTTATCTCCGTGAGTGGAAATACACCTCTCAGTTTAATAACCCAAGCAAGATTGGCGTCAACGAGTATAAGGCACACCGCCACATCTCCCACCTCATGGGACTCTATCCATGTACTCAAATCAGCGAAGATGCCAACAACACGGTCTTCCAAGCCGCTCATGAGTCACTCATAGCACGTGGTGATGGTCATGGAACAGGTTGGTCGCTCGGTCATAAGATTAACCTTAACGCACGAGCTTGTGAGGGACTGCACTGCCATAACCTTATCAAACGTGCCTTACAACAGACATGGGACACTGGAACGAACGAGGCTGCGGGCGGTATCTATGAGAACCTCTGGGACGCTCACGCTCCTTACCAGATAGATGGTAACTTCGGTTACACTGCGGGTGTTGCAGAGATGTTGCTCCAGAGTCATAACGACAAACTCGTTATCCTCCCTGCCTTACCAACGACTTTCTGGCTGAAAGGCTCCGTCAAAGGTCTTAAAGCTGTGGGCAACTTCACCTGTTGACATCGCTTTGGGAGAATGCAAAAGCAACGAAGATTAGATTGTTTCGAACATGGGGACAACCTGTGTGATGAAATATACTGGTATTGCAAAAAGACTTCAAGCTCGCTACTGCTGACGGCAAGACTGTCGAGATAAAGCGTATTAACAACGACGAAATCAGCTTCCCTACCGTGAAAGGTGGCGAATATGTGCTTACTTCGACAACGCCAAATGGCATCGCTGCCGTAAAGAACAAGCAGCATGCAAAGATTGACACTATATCTTACTACAGCCTCAACGGCACAAAGACGAACGACAACCCACAACGGGGCGTCTACATCAAGCAGTTGAGATATAGCAACGGCACAACAAGTACAACAAAAGTATTCAACTAACAAGAATATACTTACAAACCCACACCTCACAATGTATTGAGGTGTGGGGTTCAACTAAAACATCTATTTATCTTTCAGTGATATGAAAACAATCAAAAACTACGGTCTTCTCTCATTGCTTATGACCCTCCTACCGACTGCACTATGGGCTGGTAGCTGGGGAGATAAGCCCGAGAATGTCAAGACCTACATTATCTCAGTAGGACAAGACAGTAAGAATGTGCTTACTCCCTACAAGTTTACTTGGCAAAGAGAGACAGGACTTGCGTTCCAATCTTATACCGATGGGAACGATGCACAGAAGTGGAAATTTATTGTTGTAGAAGGAAAGGAGAATTGTTATCAGCTTGTCAATGCCGATGGCGAACTTGCCTTAGACATGGCACTCAACAATCCTAACCTGCATTCAGGCTTCCCCTGCATGTGGAGTCAGAATATTGGCAATCCTAATCAGCAGATTTATGTCACGAAGAAAGGCAATGGCTATCAGTTAAGTGCCGTTTCTGCCAAAAATCATAAGACTTACTACCTGTCAACGGGCTACCTTGGCAACCTTTCACCAGCCTATTGTGGTTATGAAGACGATGAGAACTTTTGCTGTCACCGCCTTGTTTAAGGGAAGTGCCTGCGGTCGCTGTGGAAAGCCCTCCCGACTGGGAGAACGCAATGGTCTTCGAGCGCAATAAAGAGCGTGCCCACGCCACCTATATGCCTTATCCTTCTACAAAAAGCGATGAAGGCGGATGGTCAGCGTTACGACAAACCATGGTTGGAACCAACGGGCGCAAACCATCTTAGCCTCAATGGTACATGGCGACTGCGCTGGAAACCAAGGTCCTAAACCTGTCTTACTCAGCAAAGATGAGTTCTGGGGCGATGGTGTTAGCACCGTGGGCGAAGCATGGAACGACATCCTTGTGCCTTCTTGTTTGGAGATGAATGGCTATGGCGAACCTATGTACGTGAATGTTGATTATCCATTTGAGGACCATCAACCTCATGTTCGTATGAAAGGTGATTTGAAGAACTCTGTGGGTTCTTATCGCCGAGACTTCCAGCCTGCCTGAGGGTTGGGAAACTAAGCGTGTCTTCCTCCACTTCGATGGTATCTACTCGGCTGCCTACGTTTATGTGAATGGCAACGAGGTGGGTTACTACAAGGAGCTAACAACGTGAGCGAGTTTGACATAACGAAAGACGTACGCACGGGCAAGAACAACGTTGCTGTTCAGGTTATCCGCTGGTCGGATGGCTCTTATCTTGAAGGTCAGGACATGTGGCACATGAGTGGTATTCATCGTGATGTCTACCTCGTGGCTACACCAAAGACTTACTTATTCGACCATTACATCAAGTCTACCGTCACTCCGGGAGCTACAACCGTTGCTACGGGTAGTGCCGCTACATCAGTAGAACTCACCGTCTGCAACCGTGATAAGTCGGCGACAAAGAAGACTGTCACCGTTGCACTCTTCGACCCATCGGGCAAAAGAAGTAAAGAAGTTATCAGCCGACTTCCTCTTTGCGGCTGGCGACAGCTTGAAGACGCAAACCTTGACTTCGGCACACTCTCTGGCGTGAAACTATGGTCAGCTGAAACTCCCACCCTCTATACCTTCACCTTCAGTCAGTCGCAAGACGGCAAGGAAGAGGAGGCTTTCTCTACAAAGTATGGCTTCAGAAAGATTGACCTCTCTAAGGGTTATCTCGAGGTGAACGGCCGTCGCACCTATCTCAAAGGTGCTAACACACAAGACACCGACCCACTGCACGGACGTAGTATAACCACTGAACTCATGCTTCGTGACATCACCATGATGAAACAGGCGAATATGAACACCGTTCGTACCAGTCACTATCCACGTCAAGCGAAGATGATGGCAATGTTCGATCACTCGGTCTCTTCGTTGTTGACGAGGCCGACATGGAGCTTCACCCGCAACTGGGAAGGCTCAAAGACAATCATCAACAACAAAGACTGGACAGGTGCTATCGTTGACCGCAACGTGCGCAATACGCTCCGCGACCGCAACCATCCAAGTGTTGTGTTCTGGAGTCTTGGTAACGAGAGTGTTCTGGTCTGAACATCATGGCGGCCTTCAAGGCTGTGAAAAGAACTCGACAACCGATACATCCACTATGAAGGCTCAACTCGTGACTTTGTTGGAAGGCACCGAGCTACACTCTGTTATGTATCCTGCTATGGACCACAATCGCGGCGGAACGACGGGTCCTGTTGCTTCTGACGTGAACCGACCAAGCACTGGGCAAACCTTACTTCATGTGTGAGTATGCCCATGCTATGGGTAATGCCGTGGGCAACTTGCGTGAATATAGGGACGCTATGGAAGGTTCGCAGATGGGTGTGGGTGGTTGTATCTGGGACTGGGTTGACCAAAGCATCTACTCTTACGATGCCATCAAGAACAACCAATTGACACAGAATGGCTTCCCTGCCTACATCACTGGCTTCGACCGTCCGGGTCCTCATCAATACAACTTTCGTCAACAATGGTTTGATCAATGCCGACCGTACTTGGAGTGCCGAACTCGACGAGGTGAAGCGTGTTTATCAGTGGGTGGGCTTCGACCTGAACAAAGAGAGCCGTCAGGTGAAACTGACCAACAAATATCTTGATCGCAACCTCAACCAGTTCTATCTCAGTGGACCCTCCTTGCTGATGGTAAACCAGTACAGAACGGAACTTTTAATAAAGCTCAACTGCGCTGCTGGGGCTACACAGACGGTCGACTTGAAGTACAATACGGCTGCTCATGCTGGTAAGGAACTCTTCCTCAATATCGGACTTTATACCAACGAGCCTACCCTCTGGTGCACTCGTGACTACCCTGTGGCTCAGTTCCAACAGCAGTTGGCTACTGCCACAACAAGCCCTCGCTGCCGTGGACAACACTAAGGCTGAGAAGCTGACAGCAACAAAGAATGCTGACGGTGGCTACACCTACGCTAACAGCAAGCAGCGAGTGACCTTCGACAAGCAGGGCAACATCACCCTTTGGGCATACGATGGTAAGAAACTCTTTGTAGAGAATGAGGGTCCACGTTTCGAACGCTATCGCTGGATAGAGAACGATGGTCCGATGGAGGCTTACGGAGATAGTCCTACCGACAATGGCGTAAACTCACAGACTGCCAACTTCCAACTCGCTGCCGATGGTAAGACGGCTACGGTCAACGTAACTATGATTGGCAAGCACGGCAAGGCTTCATATAAGTACACCGTCAATGCTAACGGAGCCATCGACCTCAACAGCACTTACGAGGCACAGGGCGACGGTGCAAGACGATTAGGCTTTGTGGTGAGCCTACCAACCGAACTCACCAAGCTGCGCTACTATGCACGTGGTCCGTTGGCTAACTATGTCGACCGCCTCGATGGTGCCGACTTTGGTGTCTACGAGTCGTCTCCTCAAGGATATGTACGAGCCTTTCGCACACCCACAGAGCAACGGCAACCGCCTCGGACTACGTTGGCTGACCCTCACCAACAACGAGGGCAACGGCGTGAAGGTTGAGACAGCTGGCGATGTAGCCTTCTCTATGAGTCCTTGGACCGAAAGACAGTTGCGCGAGACACGTCATGAATGGCAGTTGCCTGCATCTAACGTCACCGTTGCTCACTTCGATGCTGTCCAGAAAGGTGTGGGTAATGGTTCGTGTGGACCAGGTCCTCTGGCAAAATATTCTATCGAAAAAGGTAAAACCCTACTCAAACACCGTACGTTTCATCCCTTTTTCAGACGCGGCAGATGATACCGCAAACGGAATCTCTGCTGTCAACTTCGCATCAATGACAAACCAACAAGTCTACGACCTCTCTGGTCGTAGACTCCTGAAGCACCATCAAAAGGGCTATACATTCAGGGTGGTAAAGTGCATGCTAACTAACATGGAACTATGTGTCAAGTAAGAAATACTTGATGCTTTGACACCGACGCACGACGTATTCCTCCGTAACAAGTCTTACTAACGGATGTCTACATCGTGCGTCTTTGACTTCTAATGCCAACTCATCGCCCTCTGTTCTGGCGACATGGCAATAATCCTCCTCCTTGTCCGTTATAACCCCAGTCGGACGGAAGAGCCTAAACGGACGTATGACATAACAATCAATTAAAAATATCATTATTATGAAACAAAAACTAACTTTCTCTTTCCCTTTAGCCATCATTGGCTTATTCTTCTTCTCTATTGGCTTTGCCTTAGGTATCAACTCCTACCTAATGCCTGTCTTAGAGAAGTCTATGCATATCTCGGGAGCAGCTTCAAGCCTCTTGCTTGCAGCGACCTTCGTGCCCTTCCTCTTGTTCGGCATCCCTGCCACACATTGTATCAAAAGCCATCGGCTATAAGCGCACTATGGCTCTGTCGTTCGTCATCTTTGCCGTTGCCTTCGGACTATTCATCCTCGCTGCAAAGCAGAACTCTCTGACATGGTTCCTCATTGCGAGCTTCGTCAGTGGTGCTGCCAATGCTGTATTGCAGGCTTCGGTCAATCCTCTACGTGACCATTCTCGGTCCGATGGACTCTGCCGCACGACGCATCTCTTGCATGGGCATCAGCAACAAACTGGCTTTGGCCTGTAACAACGCTCTTCATTAGTTTAGTCATTGGTAAGGGTATTGGCGAAGTAAAACTCACCGACCTTTACCTGCCTTTCACCATCATCATTGGCATCTTCCTACTCTTGGGTCTTATTGCCTTACTGGCTCCACTACCCGACGCCAAGGCTGAGGGGCGAAGAAGAGAGTGGCGAAGACATCGCAAACAACTCTTACGCTGACCAAAAGACGAGCATCCTGCAATTCCCTCACCTACTCTTAGGCTGTCTGGCTCTCTTCCTCTACGTGGGCGTTGAGACCATCTCGCTTGCCACGGCAACAGGTTATGCACAGTCATTAGATTTAGAAGGCGACAACTACGGCTTTATTCCTTCTGTGGGAATGATTGTTGGCTACATCTGTGGCGTTATCTTCATCCCTCGCTATCTCTCCCAAGCGGCTGCAATGCGCATCTGTGCCATCGTTGCCCTCGTGGGTAGTGTGGCTGTGGCAGTAGTACCCAATCCTGTCATCTCTGTCTATTGCATCTTCCTGATGGCGTTAGGTTGCTCACTGATGTGGCCTGCACTCATGGCCTTTGGCAATGGCAGACCTTGGTAAGTTCACGAAGTCGGGAGCTTCATTGCTGACAATGGCGATTGCTGGTGGTGCTGTCATGCCTTGGCTGCGTGGTCTATTGCAAGACGCTACCTCCTACCAGACCTCTTTACTGGGTGAGCGTCCCTTTGCTTCCTCTTCATCCTCTACTACGGACTTGCAGGCTACAAGATTAGAAAAATATTAATCATCTACTGACCGATTTTGTTTCACACAAAGTCGGTCGCTACCTCTACCGATTTAAGATCATCGTTCGATAATCTTTGACAACTCCTCCTCAACCTCTTCAATACTTGGGAGCGTTGAGCGAAGATTATCAGGAATAGCCTTTGAGAGTTGGTGAGTCGCTCACACCGATGGGCTGGTCGTAGCCAGAGAGAGCATATTGCGCCACCACCTTATCACCACCATTACAGAGGAGCAAGCTGATGGTCTTATTGTCGTGTTCGCCACGTAACGTATCATCTACTACATTGATGTAGAAGTTGAGTTGCCCCATATATTCGGGTTTGAAAGGGGTGGCTTTAAGTTCGATAACCACGTATGCGTGCAGTTGGATATTGTAGAGAATGAGGTCGGCATAGAAATCTTGCTCACCAACTTCAAAAATGTTTCTGTTGCGCTACGAAAGCAAAACCACTACCCATCCTCGAGCAGATACTTTGTGATGTGTTGTACGAGTTGTCGCTCGATGTCCCGCCTCATTCATCGCTTCCGTTTGCCCCATCATATCAAAGATATAGGGGTCCTTCATCAGATAGTTGGCGAGGTCGCTTTGTGGATTGGGGAGACGCACGGCAAAGTTATTCACCTTCTTAGCCTCAATCTGACGAGCAAAGAGATTGGGCTCAATCTGCATTTGCAGAACATTACTACTCCAACCATTGGCAACCGCCTGCGTTATGTACTCAATATCGTTCACCTATGGGAAGTTTGCTATTCATTAGAATCACGTGACTTGCCCAGTTGGTACGAACGATGGCTGACTGCTTTGAAGATATCCTCTATCTGACTAATGTCGCTGTGATAGATAGTAGACAAAGTTTCTGATATTTCGCACAATTGTGCAACAGGTTGTTGCACAATTATATCTCTTTGATTTTCTGTAATTGAATTAGTGCAAGAGGTTCTTGCACAATTTGATTGAGTTTGTTTGTTAGTTGCAATACATTATCAACCGAGGGACTATTAAGTAACTCTTCAACCTTACCCATTTCTATAAGTATTTCCAGCGGATAAGCACTGGCGAACTGACACATATAGAAGATGTTTCTGCGAGAATACCCTCTCTTGTCAGGATATTGTGAGCGTATCGCCTTGGATAGATTGTCAATGACTTTGCTTCCCCAACCTTCTTTCTTCTGGAGGTAGAGAATGAAATGTCCCACCTTCCAATAATGGAAGAGCATATCAGCATTAGCCGAAGCAATCACACGCACTTGCGTCTGCTCTAAATCAGAGCCAATAGCACGCACTATGGGCGAGAAATCCTGTTTATCGGTGTTCCTTATATCGTTGCTCATTGTGAAATCTATTATAACTGATTAAACTTACTCATCGCATTCACCTGATGTCGTCGGCAATGTCCATGTAGGGCTTCATTACTTTGTTGTCACTATGTTCCGCCCATTTCATTACCACCTGCGGAGGAATACCCTATGCAAGGGCATTACAAATAAAAAGTGCGACCTCTGGTGCAAAGATACTAATTTTTGTTATGTAATTGCAAGCATCTACATAACAGAATATGCATCCTAATCGTGAAGGCTCATTACCAGCCGTCACGCTTGTTTCACACAAAGTCGGTCGCTACCGTGCCAGCAAAATGGGTGCGTACTGGAAGGCAGAACGTTCTGAACCTGATAAGTTTATACAATCGTTTATTGGGGAAGCAAGCTAGATTTTTTTCTTGAAGACCAATCACCCCAAGGCATCTTTCGTTTTTTGGGGTAACAAATATAAAGATGTCTTTGAGCTCTAGTAATTGCAACATATAGGTTGTTTTTCTCTTGTTGCATTTCAACGCTATTGTTCCCTTTTTAATAGCACGATAATCGGGAAATGTACCTTCATCCATACCCACAAGGAATACTATTACAGCTTGTTGACCTTTCATCGTGTGGACTGTGCTCAATGTAACTCCTTCTACATCCATAGAAGCTACTGAGGTTTGTCCCAACGACATTGTATTACGAAAAGCAGACAAAGAATAGTTTGTTACACTCTTAGCATAAGAGCTCCAATGATGTTTTAATAACTCAAATTCATCAAAAACAGCCAAAGCCTCATCTGTTGATTTAAATTCGAAGCATTAAAGGTTTTTAAGGTATTCAATACAGATTTGATAGTTTGATACATATTACTACCATCTTCCTTCAATAGTGAGGCTTGCTGCACAACATCTTTTAAGAATGCATCACTAATATTTTCTACGACTTGTTCTAATGATTTGCAATGGCTCACGCCCTACTGAGTAGACTGTAACATATCAAGATGCAGTCTATCATAGGGATTGGTCCGTACTACCATAGCCAAATCAAAAAGTTTTAGCAGCAGTGGATGCAAATTCCAGACCAGCTCCCTGTAGTTTTATAATGATACGGCAAGTTACTACTCTTTAATTGCTCTTCAATCTTTCCAAGAACAAATTTATTCCTAGCAAGTACTGCAATGTCAGAATAACTTAATTTCCCGTCATAACCTTCTATTTCAGTATCAACCAATGATTTTATACTACTTACTACTTCTTGCGCTTCCTCACATGGTGTATCATAAGCGTATTCCTTACAAACTCCTGCATAAGGTAAGGTTACATCTAATGTGTCATCATGCACTACCTTTTGTGCATAGTCCAGAATCGTTTTAGCACTTCTGATAGTCTCTCATTTAGGTTATATACGGTCGGATTGTAGTCATTCACAAACCAATCATCCATATATTTGCTGCTTGAACCATTAAAAGGCGTATATGGATTGTTTGGTGTCGCCAACCAGCATTACGTTCTTACGATCGCTACCAGTAATCGCACGAAGAACCATATATTGAGCCTTGTTTAAATCCTGAGCCTCGTCCACACAAATGTATGTAAAACTTCTTCGATATAAGTCTGCGATTCTTGGGTTATGTATCAGTAATTGGTAAGCATTAAGCAACAAATCATCAAAAATCAATTGCGTTTAGCGAATCCATCTGCTCCCTATAACTTAAATATAGATTACGCATCTGCTCATCTTTAATAACCTTAGACAGTTCGTCATCTAAAAATCACAGACCGTTTTATAAGGCTGATATTATCCAATGCCCGATAAAGAGTTTCTCTACGTTCTTTATCATTCAGTCCCCTATACCACTGGCTTAAAGATGGAGTCTCAGTAATTGTTTCTTCCAAGATTTTCTTCCTATCGTCATCTGCAAAGATTTGTGGCATTGTCATAAACCTAGTGACAGCAATATGGCTTTCAATGATTGATCTGCATAGACCATGGAAAGTAGCAACAAAAACGTGCTCCAATAGATTTTCATCAACTTCAGCAAGTCTTGTTCTAATCTCCTCACAGGCTTTGTTGGTAAATGTAATTGCCAACACCTTACGCTTAGTCATACCAGCCAACATTTTTATACGTTCCACAAGTACTCTTGTCTTACCACTACCAGCACTTGCACGTACTAAAACTGCACCATCTGTCAATGATGCAATTTCTTGTTGTTTGGGGAGATAACCTTATCTTACACATGACATATATCCTTTTTTATTCCATCAAATAGTTTAACTACTAATGGTGGTAATGATTTCTCGCTTTCAATTATACAATTTGCCAATACCGGACCTAACTGAGCTTTATTTTTCTCCATTATATCATCCAAAGCTGTTAATCTACCATCTTCACCATCATATATTCGTTCAATATCTACAAATATATGTTGATTACAGCTTTTACATATATTAGAAGTTTGTTCCCTCCTTTTAGGGCTTATGATTGAATTTCCTGATAAATTCATCAATATAGCCTTCTCCTTTCAACTGTTCTGAGTAGCCTTTTCTATTTCATCCTTATACCCATCATCAAGAAGCATTCCTTCAAAAATCTTTTTCAGAGGAAATGATGAAAAATATTATTCTGTTCCGCCAGTTCCTTATCTTCATTGTAAGTCCTCTTCAAAAAGTTTTTTTAAGACCTTTCTGAGTATCTTTTTCTCCATCGGAGAAAATATACCAAGGTATCTGAAACGCTTCAGCAAGAACTACAAATGGATAATAATTACCACATCCCTTTGCATCGATAAACGACAGACTCGGACTCAACTGGGAGTCAACCCTCCCAATGTTGTTGACAGAAAATTGGTAAAGCTTGTACTTCTGTTTCTCCTTCGCCCAGCACAATTGCTTTGGCAAACAACAGTTCGCCATTGCTAGTCAATACAGCTTGCCTGATTTTTTTCTTTGTTCCTCTGAAGTTAGTACTGTAACGGGTAAACTTCCACAAACTGTATTCTCAGCGGCTTTATACATACCTCTCAACTCTGATAATTCCGCACATGCAGCCACATACGGAGAGTGCGTTGAGATTATTTTAATGCCAGGCATTTTCGCACATCTGTTTATAGAGTTGCTTCTGTGCATTCGGATGCAAATGTGCTCAGGTTCTTCTGAGTAGCTATAATCGGCAAAAAGCCTCGTCTTCTGGGTTCTTGCTGTCGCACATTTGCCTTACAAAAGCCCGAAACGACAACATAGAAGACCAACTTCTAGTACCCATACCATGATAGTCCATTGGAAAACTACTATCCTCCGTTCCATAATGGATAGTCAAGCTCTTGTTCAAATCTCGCAATTTCTTAGCAAAAGGTGACACATAGACTTTGCCCGAAGAGTCCATTGTAGCGTCAATCCCTTTTAGTGATCCCTTGAATATTTTTAAGCACATCACTCTTTTCTATGGCTTCTGCATTTAAAGAACTTATTTTTTTGTTCTAATTCAGCAACATCTTTCGCATCATAATTACTAACTACATCACCAAGCATTTTGCCTAAATAGGAGGTTCTGGCTTTTAAATCATCCTGAATATCCCGTTTGGCATCCAGATAGTGAAACTGAAAATAATCTCCCTTAACTGTAGATTTTTTACCTTTCAAATTTTGCCAAGCAATGCCTGCTGAGTCCCATTCATTCAGGATTTGCATATCCCTATTAAATGAATTCTGAAGTGTTTGAAAAGTATATCTAACACGCAAAGGCACATAGGGCGTATTCTTCAGCATCCATTTTTATATTATCTGCACCAAATGCAATTTCCCATACATCTGAGAAATTTGCAATACGTTTTCCATCATTATCAATTGCTACTATTTTGGCATCAACAATGATACAATTTGATTTGCCGTTCTTGCCAATATGTAAATCTTCTGTTGAGAAAGGAACGAGCTGTTTCAAACAACAGCTGTAGTGCTTTTTAAAAACAGAGGTTTTTCCTGACATTATTCATACCGGTCAGTACCGTAGTTTCTGAAAGGCTCATTTTAAAAATCTTTCAATCCACGGAATCCATCTATCCTAATTTCGTCAATCTGTATCTTTTGCATAAGAAGACAATTAAAATTGTTATGTACAAAGGTAATACTTTTATGGCAGAAAAAGCCCGTTTACCAAATAAAATTTTGTACTTCTGCAACCCGTTAAACAAGATAGTGCATGTATGAACCGAATAAAAGAAGTACTGGATGCAAAGGGCATTACAGATAAAAATCCGACCTCTCCGAAGCATGCTATTTTAGGTTGATAGTATCATTGTCATAAACAATACAAAAGGAATTGCAGGGACCGCCCACTTATGGGCAATCCCGCAATTCCTTTTCTTTTATCTACTATTTTGTTCGTTCTGATAAGGGAAGCGACCTGACTGAATGTTCACACTCTCGCTTTTGCCAACCGACAGTGTCACGTTAGTCTTGCTTACCTTAATGGGTTACCGATTGCTCGTCGTCACCGTCACCTTTCCAGTTTTCATATTCTTGTCGGTCACCACAATCTCTGTCGTACCCTCTCCTAAACCGTAACGGCGATATAGTTTTCATTATCATACACCTTTGCCTGAGCAATCTTGCTGTCAGCAACCTTTTACTTCGTATGGTGCCGTTCCGTTCTTGATGTATACGTTCTTTGTTATAAGTGACCTCAACGCGATCGTAGTAGGGTCGAGCGTAAGTTGCTTCTGCTTTTCCTCCTCTTCTTTCTTTCGTCTTGCTTCTTCTTCCTCCTGTCTCTTCTTCTCTTCCTCTTGCTTTTTTTCTTCTCTTCCTCTTGTTTCTTCTTCTTCCTCCTGTCTCTTCTTCTCTTCCTCTTGCTTCTTCTTCTCATCCTCCTGTTTCTTCATCTCCCTTACGATCTTTTTCGATCATAATCCGACTTGTCGCAAGAATGAATGGTTACGACACACGCACATAGTAAAAGGATTAGCCACTTTGATAAATTTCTTGTTTTCATTGTTATTTGATTTTAATAAGTATCATTATGTGTTTTTTTCTTTCACTAAAAGAAAAACCTTTGTAAAAGGTAATCGTTTTCTGCAAATTACGACTGTTTTCTCATAACACGACAAGTTTTTGTGTTTTTTTGCACTGACAATTGATAAGCTGACTTGTCTACTTGTCTATTAGAAAAACATTATCATTGTTCAAACATATACAAAAGAATTGCGGGACCGCCCCTCATGGGCAATCCCGCAATTCTTTTTATCTACGATTTTGTTCTTTCTAAAATGCTGAGAGCTACTTCTTTTTCGGATAAGTCCAGTCAACACCTTCATCATATTTACGACGAAGAAGATCCCTCATTAAATAAGTCGCTTTGTTTCTGACGTGGTGCATTCGATCCAAACTCATCTCGATCTCTTCCACACAACAAACGTACTGGATAACAGGCCCAGGCATTATCATAATGTCCACGTTCATAACCCTCTTTATAGAAACGACGGTAACAGAATGTTTTATTACTATATGCATCATCTGCACCACTCAAGAACTTCCATCGGGTTCTTGACCAAAAAGTAACATACCAGGTCCAATCAGTCGCAGGACCTTTATAAGGATATCCTGCATTATTCAAAATACGATAACAATCAACATTGAAAAGCGGATTAATATGAGAAACCGGTCCCCACCATGCATCGTCTATAAGGTCACGAACTGACACGTTAGCATTACCTATCCAGCGACTTTGTACGATCACACGCATACCCTTACGATCGGGTTGTCATTTCAGGACCCTCAGCATCCATCATACGCCAGCGATAAGCACAACAATATCTATTACCTGGAAGTTGACGTCCAGTCTTACGTGAGGCCTCAATATTATTACCATTAAAACGGATAGCATACATTTCAAGTTTACTCCTATCCTGCATATAATAAGACAAGAAAGCAGGCTTCGTTTCATTGCCCAAGGTCTCTTTGTCATTCGGATTACTAGTACCACCTGCAACTATCCTATCGCGCATATCATCCTTATAAGGATTATACATCTCGTAAAGAGGTCCTGGGGCTGTTTCAATATTATTCCATCCTAATAAACCATCATAGAGTTCCATGGTTTCCACGTTTTTAACTTTATTAGGAAGTACCAATCCCCACTCTTCACCTGAAGGAACATGATAACCATCTGGTAGATAATCCTTATTCAAAACAAAGCGCATCTTAAAATCACTAGATTTCAATGACCAACCTTTAACATATCCGTTACCATGTGCGTTTGTATGGTTTGCATTATCAGTATGGAATGTCTTAGGCGCACCTTCCGTATTACTATTTGTAACAGCTAAACGCTCCAAAGGGTTAGCCCATGGATATTTTAGGGCTTACCATTATCCATCTCACTGAAAGCGTGGACGACACACACCCAGTTCTATCGAATAAGCCTTATTCTTCTTATCCGCAGCCTTGAAGTCAATAACCCTGTATTCACCAGAAGTCATTTGTGGCTCACCAGCAGCATAAAGCCACTCATCAGCATAAGGATACTTTTAGCTCCCTTTTGGCTGTTTGCGTCCGAGCATATATCCCCCACGCTCAGCTGTCATCATCGTCTGACCAATATATCCATCGTATGGTATAGGCATTCCCCAAACATAGAACTCATCGTATTGCTTATTCTCCCCACGCATTGCTTCTGCATCAAAAGTGTAGCGATACTCATAGAGCGGCATATCTCCCCACAGCTTTGTCTTAAATTCTTCATAACCAGTCTGGTTATTAACATTATTCATGTGAGGTTGCATATCACCCACATAGTTCCAATAAAAATTCTTAGTGATATCCTTTTTCCACGGACGAATCTCACAATTAACTTTTTGCATCATAATCCTCTTGCAAATTATTTCCTTGACGGAACGAACTCTGTGGCATCATCAAGAACCCACCATTGGCTGAGAGCTGCGAACTGGCAAAAGCATAACGACAAGCAGAAAGCGGAACTAAATTCTCATCACGCTTCACACGAAAAATGTAGAAGCGTTCCTAATGGACTGAAAAAAACAACTTGGCAAATCGATTCTATTTTTCATTTTTAACATTAAGTTTTATCCAACCTGTTGTATAAGGAGCTGTCACTTTTATGTAATTCGTTTCCAGCTTATTATGGTCTTTGCTATGATTAGGATCAAAATCTACATAAAAATGATATAACTTTTCTGCAAGTGCTTTATTATCACCTTCCTCCTTTCTTGCTTTATCGAATGCAGCATTATACTCACCTCCTATAATGCAACAGATATACCAATTCTCACCCGGCTTTATATCCGTCTTGCCATTGAGCCAAAAGATTTTTGTGAGATAAGGCTTTGAAGAATAGTTGAAGGTCAATCCGCCACCTGGCGTTTCAACAACGTCATCCCAAGTAAACTCGCCGGCTGCCATTACAATATTTTCAGGATTTATAGCCTCTTCTCCATTTATTTGTTTATGAACTCCATTATCCTTCACAAGAAAAAATCTTGTCGTAAGATTAGACCCTATCTGTACTGGTCTATAATTATCGTTAAGCGTAACGGCTCGGGTACCAGTCTGTCCATCATCCAAAGAGCGTGTAAGTTTAGGACGCTGTAAACCTCCACTAACTGAAAGATTAACTAATGACGAGTCTAATGCCACATTCTTAACCTCTCTTTTTTTCAAATTCTGCTGATTGCTTATAGAGAAATCATCTCTACATGACGACAAGGCTGTACTGCCCAAAACGATGATGATTGCAAATAGCATCATCATTATCTTTCTATTTCCTACAAATCGTTTCATTACTATTTCTTCTTATTGCGTACTATCACGATTTAGTTGACACATTTCTTGATTCTTCCAAGTCTTCCTCAAAATCCCAAGCCTTCTTGGCAAGGGCGCCTCCACTAGGCCACCCTCCTATGCTACCATGAATCCCTGCCGAAGGCTCATGTAAGATAACATCTCCTGCCAAAGCGTATAATTGAATACAGGGAGAGATGCAACACTTCTTTTTCTTTATTAATCTCCATAATTATATATTTCTTCAAAATCATCAGTCTATAACTTATTAAGAATATTCTATCTCTTAAACCCAAAAACTCAGTCATTAGTTTACAAATTCCGACTTTTGTGTTGTTTTATTCTTTTTCTACATAAAAATTTAATTAATTTATTGTGGTTAATATATTTACTTTTTACCTTGAATATACATTCCATTTCGGTACTATCACATTAGTCTGACACGTCAGACAACATGCCAAGCATATTGACTTTAATCAAAACAATCTGCGCAATCGACACAATGCATAGAACAATATTAAAAATTCTAAAAATACGGGGGAGATGTTAAAAAGCCAACAAAGCCTTTTCCTTTCACTTCTTCCATTCCTTGAAGAAGCAAAGCGTGGTTATCAATTGTTTTAATTGCTATGCCTTGCATAAGTATGAATAGTTTTTTTGTTTGAGTGTCATTCTGTTGATAAAAACATTACGACACTTTTTAATTTAACGTACTCAGATTATAAAAGTGCCTGCAAAGATAACACTTTTTTCAAATAAACATTCTTTTGTAAAAAAACAAACTTTTTTTCCTACAATTTTTTACAAAAATAAAATAATTCACACAAGCACCATACAATATGCTCAATAAAAAAATATGTTTTTGACTCTAATAACCAATTTAGCTCTTGAAAGAATCCCCTCAACAATACATGTAGAAACATGCATTGAAGAGGGGGATTATAAACACAATTCTATATATTTAAAAAAACTACACCTATTTTGACACCACAACAGAGATGCGTCCCTTAGCACCGACCCTGTCCGTAACATTCACATCCGTTCTTCCTTCTTTTAAAGCCTTTATTGTGATTGTAGCATCAGTGACCTTTACCTCTACAACACTTTTTGTCTACTGCTTCTACCTTATACGGATAACGACCCGACTGAATATTTACATTCTCACTTTTGCCTACCGATAATGCTACGTTAGCCTTACTTACCTTAATCGGTTGTAGGGTTTCCCTGTCGAAACAGTAACCGTCACCTTTCCTGTTTTCATATTCTTGTCGGTCACTACAATCTCTGTCGTACCCAATCCTAAACCTGTAACTGCAATATAGTTTTCTTTATCATAGACCTTTGCAAGGGCAATCTTGCCATCAGCCACCCTGTACTTCGTATGGTGCAGTTCCGTTTTTGATGTGTATATTCTTTGTTACAATGGGTGCCAACGTGATTGAAGTAGGGTCGAGCGTAAGTTGCTTCTGCTTCTCTCCTCCTCTTTCTTTCGTCTTGCTTCTTCCTCTTCTTGTTTCTTCTTTTCTTCTTCTTGCTTCTTCTTTTCCTCTTCCTGCTTCTTCTTTTCTTCCTCCTGTTTCTTCTTTTCTTCCTCCTGTTTCTTCTTTTCTTCCTCTTGTTTCTTCTTCTTCTTCCTGTTTCTTCTTTTCTTCCTCTTGTTTCTTCTTTTCCTCTTCCTGTTTCTTCTTCTCTTCCCTCCTGCTTCTTCATCTCCTTACGATCCTTTTCGATCATAATCCGACTTGTCGCAAGAATGAAAGGTTACGACACACGCACATAGTAAAAGGATTAGCCACTTTGATAAATTTCTTGTTTTCATTGTTATTTGATTTTTAATAAGTATCATTACGTGTTTTTCGTTCACTAAAAAGAAAAACGTTTGTAAAGGTAATCATTTTCCGCAAATTACGACTGCATTCTCATAACAAGACGAGCTTTTTGTGTTTTTTGCATTAACAAGCGGCAAGCCGACTCATCCATACATCAAACTTGAAACAATCCTCCTCACAGAAGACAGAGAGAAGAAAAAGAACAGATGTCCTTTTCGCTTACTGGAAAAAGACATCTGTCTCGATAGTGAAACAAATTTTATTTATAAACAACCGAAAGCCTCTTAGCCTATCGACGATCTCTTCTGTCGCCAACCAGTCTGAGGCAAAGCCCACTGTGTTCCTGTTCCTCTACCTGTTCCTTCTTCAAAAAGTTGATTACCCTTTTTACCTCTTTCTATACACATTTGTCGGTTGCAGAAAGGATGAATAAAAACCTTTTGGAAGACGTTTTTACGTTGGAATTGACCATCCTTTTTCGTTAGAAAAAAAGCACGCGCAAAATGTCCTGTCCATAGACGTTTTTTTACTTGATAAGTGTTTGCTGCTAACATCGTCATAGAACTATGCTTGTTTTCATACGATGTTCCAGTACTTTCGCCCTGACAAGGCAATTTCACTTGCACATTATATTGTTTCTCATTACCATTCCACCATGCGTCGTTACTAATGTCTGAGATTTGAAGAGGTGCGTTTCCTATCCAACGGCTAGTTACGATAAGTTGGTTTTCATAAGTCCACAGAGCATGTGGCCAGTTCTTGGTTTCCCATTTATATGCACAATATAGCCTGTCGCCATAGACTGTAGAGCGAAAGAAGCGAATAGCATAGGTGGTTTTACCAATCGTTAGGAAGTGTGACCAGAAAGCTTTTGTGTTGGAGTTCTTCATTTGTTCTTCTGCCAAGTCGCCTCCATTTCCAGGGAGAAGGTCGCGCACAAACATAGCGCCCTCAGAATCTTCAAGATCGGCATAGAGCGTCATCCATTCCTTAAAAAAAGTTCATTTGCATCCTTAAATGTGTTCTCATGGTCTGGATGATTTCCAACAAAAATATCCCATCCTCGATCTTTCCCATCTTCCATACTCGGCAGGGAAAGGGAAGAGAGTAGTCAGTTCCGTTAGCGAAGGCGTATGCCAAACATTCTCTTCAGGCATTACCTTCCTATGCTGCATGGCTTCGTCCCATGAATACCATAGTTCTCCGTCACGTCCTCTAAACTCATATCTTGTATCTAACCATTTGTCGCTCTCTATCACAGCATCATTATCCCACTAGTGCGGGGTGCACCCACATTACGATCGGCTGCACGCGAAAGGAAATTAAGGAAGTTAAAAGCAGGATAGGGTTCAGAATCATGTACCTTGGCAAGCAGTGTGCGTATTGCCCCTTATCCTTGCTGAAATCATGTTTACTAATGAATGGTCCTTGCGCATTAGGGTTCATTTCTTGTTTGAGAATATATCCTCCTGTCCACGAACCTAACATTGTTTCCGCTCCAGAGATATTTGTAGGCATTCCCCATACATACCAAAACATCGTAGGTGTCGTTGTTCTCTCGTGATTTGATAGCCTGATTTGCTTGCATCAAGATGCACAATATAGTTCCTCATTATTTGAGAAGTTTCTAACCATTTTGGGGCTGGTGCTTTCCCACCACTCGTCAATGTTTGTTCCTTTAATGCTTCCGTCCGCCTTGAAAGGACAGAACACTCCCATAGGATGGAGCGAATTAGATTTTAAGAAATAGTCATGTGTAGGCGACACTTCGTCATCGCGTTTGATTTTTATTTGCAGCAAAACACCTGTTATATTAAAAACGGAAGTGCAGACGAGGCAGGTTTTGCGTCATGTCGTATTCAACCGCCTTAACTGGCGAAACAAATGCGAGTGGTTCGCTGTTCGTGGCTAATCGAATATTACTTCCTTCAGTATCTGGACTGCGGTCTTCAGCCATCTCTGGCTGAAAGTCTATACTATGTCGTGTTTCACCTCCTACGCTTGACGACAGCTCTTTTCTGTACCTCCAACAATGGCACAGAACTTCAAGCATCGCCTGAGATACTTGATGTTGGTTGTCCTTTCAACCATGTAACGGTGATATTCCTTGGGCCAGACTGCCCCTGCGGGTCTTCCATAACGTATGCATCATTGTCGGATGTCCGCCATGTGTAGTTAAATTTACCAAGCTGATTTGTTTGTTCATTAATCAGATAGCATGTAGCAACAAAGGTTTGACTCTTCTTGGGCTTACCATTTTCGTCGATTTCGAGAGCACGAGTAGCAGCCTTTTGGGTCTGAACTTTGACTTGGCGCATAATATGCTCGGTCTCTTTATCGAAGATGGTTTTGTCCACTGCAATTTTTGATTATTGACGTGGGATATTTCTTCTGATTTACAGCATTTACTGTGTTTTTTTGATGTGATGGTTTCAAAATTGCCTTCGCAAGCACTGAGCAGAATACACACCGCAATGAGGGCAAGTGTTCCTAAAAATATATTTGATTTTCTAAATTTAAGACGAATTGTTTTCATTTATTCCAGTTATTAATATTCTTATAGGTTCTATCTTTCTACGTCAGCATTTTCTGATATGGATAAATAATGGGTTTCTCATGTTTCGTATTATTCAAAAATCTTCTTCGTGAAAATAATTGAGCTTTGAGTCTGTAACCACACCTTTGTTATTAATTCTCCTAAGGAACCTGTATAATGGCAGACTCCATTAGCGGCTCCATTAAGAACACAGTACTAATAGGAGCGATGTAGTTTTCTTAATCGTTTCTTTATTGTTCATGCTTGTTTTTATTATGTAATTGTTATGTAATCTTGATAAGATGTAAGTATCTGTAATCTTAGTGATTAATAAATCATCTGATAATACTCTGGTGTTAGGATTTCAATGTTCGCAAACAAATATACCTAACATAAAATATTTGTGCAAAGATAATAACTTTTTGTATTTTTACCCCCTGAATAAGTTAATAATGTGCAAAAACGTTTCATCGTTAGCTTATGTAGTAACAGGTTTATGAGTAGACGAGTGGACGGGTAGACGGGTGGACGGGTAGACGGGTAGACAAGTTGCTTGTGAAAAAGACAGAGTAACAGAGGGACAGGTAGATCGGATTTTTGAAAAGATGCTCTTTTGAAGCCCTAAAACATGCTCTTTTGAAGCCTTAAAGGTGCTTTTATGAGTGGACAAGTAGACAAGTGAACGGGTAGACGAGTGAACAAGTTGCTTGTAAAGGCTCTCACAGATAGCACAGATGAACAGATGAAACAGAAAGTGTGACGCACAGAAACCTAAAGGTCAGAGATTACACAGAACACTGCTTGTATATAACAACACAAAAAACAACGTAAACACTCAGGACTAACAACCTGTCTACCCGTCTACTTGTCTACCTGTCTACTTGTCCAACAATTCTGTGAGTTCCACGACCGTTAGGTCTCTGTGTGCGGTTAGCAAAAAAATCTGTTTATTCTGTTTATCTGTGTCATCTGTGAGAAAATGTAGTGAGTGAACAAGTTGCTTGTAAAGGCTCTCACAGATAACACAGATGAACAGTATGAAGCAGCCAAAGGTGTTAATCGCATTCAGTTAGCAACCTATTTCAGCATAGGCAAATATGTTTCGGCTAACACCCTGACAAGGAGTTTGGGGGACTGGTGCATTGGAAGCTATAAGTACTCGATTGCGCCAATTACTGCCTGGACTGCGAGGATATTCTGCAGATAGTCTTAAACTGATGCGCATCTTCTATGAAGAGTGGAAAGAATTAGATGCAACTTCTCTGAAAAGCCGAAGAAGAAAAAGGATAATTCGTTAATTACAATTCACGATTTAGATAGTTCTGAAAAAACAGATATCAATTCGTGAATTGCAACTCATAAATTCGGCTACCTTCCCAATAGACGATTTTTTTAAGGTTCCATTCACCCATCACTCACGTATTCTTGCCAAAGTTAAGTCACTTGATGAACGTTTATACTATATCCATCGCTGTGCCGAGGAACACATGTCTGTGGAAACTCTGAAAAGGGCGATGGCTAAGGACGACTACAACCACCAGTCTAACATACCCAACAACTTTACAACCACACTCCGCAAAGGAGATTTGGCACGTAAGGCGGTTATGGCGTTTAAAGATGAGTATCTGCTAAACTTCATCAATATTGAACAAATAGGAGAACGTGACGTCGCAGATATAGATGAGCGGAGTGGTGGAGCAACAAATCGTCCACAATATCAAGAAGTTCATTATGACCTTCGGTTACGACTTTTGCATTTGTTGGCAATCAGTATCGTATGGAGATATATGGCGTGGAACATTTTCCCGACCTCGTATTCTTTAATCGTGAACTGAATGCTTTGGTTGTTATTGAATTGAAAACAGGCGAGTTCAAAAACTTCCTATCTTGGACAACTCAACGCCTATCTTGCCATTGCTGACGACAAGATACGCAAGCCACACGAAAATCCAACCATAGGTATTGTGCTTTGTCGCAGTGCAAACAAGCATTATGCCGAGTACATGGTGCGCCAATATGACAAGCCTATGGGAGTGGCAACCTATAAGACATCCGCAGAAATGCCAGAGAAACTGCTTAAAAGCTTTGCCAAGTATTGATGAATTAAAAATTGCTGTAAATAAATGCTTTCAGATTTAGATACATATTGTCTAAAAATCTCGTGAACAAGTAGACAAGTGAACAGGTAGACGAGTTGCTTGTAGAGAAGACAGGGTAACAGAGGAACAGGTAGACGAGTGAACAAGTTGTTTGTAAAGGCTCTCACAGATAGCACAAATGAAATCTGTTTATTCTGTTTATCTGTGTCATCTGTGAGAAAATGTAGTGAGTGGACAAGTTGTTTAGAAGGCTCTCACAGATAGCACAAATGAAATCCGTTTATTCTGTTTATCTGTGTCATCTGTGAGAAAATGTAGTGAGTGGACAAGTTGCTTGTAAAGGCTCTCACAGATAGCACAGATGAACAGATGAACAGATGAAACAGAAAAAGTGACGCACAGAGACCTAAAGGTCAGCGAATGCACAGACTCGCTGCTTGTTTTTTTAATAAGCTACTTGTCTACCTGTCCACTTGTCTACTTGTCTACTTGTCCACCAATTCTGTGAGTTCCTCGACCTTTAGGTCTCTGTGTGCGGTTAGCGATAAGGTTCTGTTAAATCTGTTTATCTGTGTCATCTGTGAGAAAATGTAGTGAGTGGACAAGTTGCTTTGTAAAGATTCTCACAGATAGCATGGATGAAATCTGTTTATTCTGTTTATCTGTATCATCTGTGAGAAAAAAATAGACGAGTAAACAAGTTGCTTGCTGTGTAAATTGAAATCTGTAACAACTAACAACTTGTCCACTCGTCTACCTGTTCACTCGCCTACTCGTCTACTTAACCGTAACGACACACGCACATAGTAAAAGGATTAACCACTTTGATAAATTTCTTGTTTTCATTGTTATTTGATTTTTAATAAGTATCATTACGTATTTTTCGTTCATCAAAAAGAAGAATGTTTGTAAAGATAAACATTTTCTGTAAATCACGACTGCTTTCTCATAAAAAGCTTTTTGCACTAACGATTGTTAATCGAACTCGTGTTTCTAAAAAGACTACTTCCAACTCTTCTCCACTAATTTAGTAGAAGCCTTGATAGTCATATTCATTCCCATCACCTTTGTTTTTCACATCCGTACCGTATTCGGTAGCCCAGCCTGTGTCGAGGAGTTTGGTAGTAGAAGTGCTGTCGACATCCATCTTTGCCATCCCCATCATCTTCATTTGTCCCCAGTTAGCATCAATCTGTGAAATCATACCTTCGTCAGCCCCCCATCTGCTTCATCTTATCAATAAGGAAGAGCTTGACATCGTCTTCGGTCATATTGCCCTTAATCTTACCAATGACATTGAGTGCGTCCGCCTCCCTGTTGACCTCGTAGGTCACAGAGGTTTTGATGCCTTGCGTGTTCTGGTCTTCTTTGTCACCCGTCTTGAGCGTCTTGCCGAATAAGTTAAAGAAAGAATTGTTCTCGGCAGACTCGATGAAAGCTTGCTTTGGTGAGTTGGCTGTTGACAGACATAACCATCTTGTACTTAGGCAGCGTCTTCTCCATGTCAGGTTTGGCTTTATAGATTGAATCTATGAATGCCATTGCAAATTTGCTTGCCTTTGCCTGAACCTCAGTGTAGTTCAAGAGGTCGTTCACTTTTTCCGTTGGCATCCGTCTTTAAGAGCATTGGGACATTGCTAAGGAATTGGTTCAGCATATTTCCTGTCTGCTGTACAACCTCCATACTGCCGTCCATCTTCATATTGACAGTCGTCATCTCAACGACATAGCCGTCAGCAGTAGCCTCCTGTACTGCAAAAGCGTGTCGTGCTGTTTGCCTTTACGCTTTCAGAACCTCCACCCATAGGCGCGTCTATCTTAATATCGCTCACTGTTTCGTAGACTGCCCTGTCGCCTTTCTGGAACTTAGCTTTTGATTAAAGTCTGAGCATTCAACGCTGTTACAGCGAGGAGTAATGCAAAAGTGATAAGTGATTTTTTCATTATTAATTGTTGTTTAAGTTTGGTTTAATAGTCTAAAGTGCTTAGGGTTACTAGGATACCTAGGGTTACTAGGATACCTAGGAGTCCTAGGAGTTTCTATGATTAAAAACCTTAGCTAGAAGCGAAAAACTGACATTGCAGGGCTTATAAAGACTCCGCAATTCCAGTTTATCTCTTTGTATTAGTAAAGCATCTTGCGATGAGGACACGATACTTAGCAGGCTTGCTGCCAACCATATCGACGCCCGGTGTCTGCTCGAACATATAAGGAACACAACGGATGGTTGCCTGCGTGTCTTCCTCGATCTTCGCCTCAGTCTCCCTCAGTACCATCCCAGTGGCAGAGGAAGAAACCGCCGTCCTTCACCTTCTCCTTGAACTCCTCATAGTTCTCGCACTCGTAGATGTGAGCATCACGGAAGTCCTTAGCCTTCTTGAAGATATTGTCCTGAATCTCGTCAAGGAGGTTCTTGATGCGCTCAACAATGCCGTCGAAGCTAACACTCTCCTTCTCCAAGGTGTCACGACGCATCACCTCGATGGTGTTGTTCTCCAAGTCACGACCGCCCATAGCGAGGCGTACTGGTACACCCTTCAACTCGTATTCAGCAAACTTAAAAGCCCGGACGCTTGTTGTCGGCATCGTCAAACTTAACGGTGATACCCAACGCACGGAGCTCGATCGATCACTGGCTGCAACTTGTCGGTGAGTGCCTTCAACTGCTCTTCGCCCTTGAAGATTGGTACGATAACCACCTGAATAGGTGCAATCTTTGGAGGAAGAACGAGTCCGTTGTCGTCAGAGTGGGTCATGATGAGCGCACCGATAAGACGAGTACTAACGCCCCAAGACGTAGCCCATACATACTCTGGCTTGTTCTCCTTGTTAAGGAAGGTAACGTCGAATGACTTAGCGAAGTTCTGACCTAAGAAGTGAGAAGTACCACTCTGGAGAGCCTTACCGTCCTGCATCATTGCCTCGATAGTATAAGTATCTAACGCACCAGCGAAACGTTCGGTCTCACTCTTCACTCCCTGTACGACAGGAACAGCGAGCCACTTCTCGGCAAAGTCAGCGTATACACGCAACATGGTCTGTGCCTCTTTCTCAGCCTCCTCACGAGTGGCGTGAGCCGTGTGACCCTCCTGCCAGAGGAACTCAGACGTGCGGAGGAACGGACGCGTACGCATCTCCCAGCGCATAACGTTACACCACTGGTTGCACATCAGCGGCAGGTCACGCCAAGAGTTAATCCAGTTCTTATAAGTGTTCCAGATGATGGTCTCACTGGTAGGACGGATGATGAGTTCCTCCTCCAACTTTGCGTTAGGGTCAACCTGCACAGCATTGCCGTCTTCGGTAGCCTTCAAACGATAGTGAGTAACCACGGCACACTCCTTGGCAAATCCCTTTAACGTGTTCGGCCTCACGAGAGAGGAAGCTCTTAGGGATCAGCATTGGGAAGTAAGCGTTCTGCACACCTGTCTCCTTAAACATCTTGTCGAGTTGTGCCTGAATCTTCTCCCAGATAGCATAGCCGTATGGCTTGATAACCATACAACCACGTACGGCAGACTGCTCAATCAAATCTGCCTTTATTACCAAGTCATTGTACCATTGAGAGTAATTGTCTGCTCTCTTGGTCATTTCTTTTTAGTTCCTTTGCCATAAATATATATATTGTATTTTTTTACCTTGACTATTTAGGGGTTTCCCATTCACTTATAGACAATTTTTCTTTCAGCGTAATGATTAGAAAAAAACTAACATTGCACACCGATAGCGTCTGACGAGGAAAAAGCCGCCTGCTTCTGATTTAGAAACTGTAGTTCTATTTCTTTGCAAAAATACGAAAAACACCGTAATATTTGCAGAAAAATTGGAAGTTTAATGCAATTAGGCTTGATTAAAGCCAAATCAAAAAAATATTTTTTTATTTTATTACACATGGAAAGTTCAACATAGAACTGCAATTCCAAGTGTAGGTGTAGCTTTTATAATCTATACCAGAAACATGTTGGTGGCAGCGACAGACGAAGATTCATAGCCAATAGAACAAGCATCAGCTCAACGCTACCGATAAAGTCCTGAACCATATTGAAAATCCATACCTTTCTCAAATCGTTCCGTGAAGTATTTGATTTCTCTTCGGGGAACTCCTATATCCTCTGCCATGCCTTCCCAATACTTCATATTCCTTATTACATCCAAAATGATGCCTCTTGCGGTTGTTTCGTCAAGCATATAAAATTCATGAGCATCATAAAGGCGATTGAGAGAACTTTCGTTTGAATTGTCGTCGATAAGCAAAGCTTGATACATGCTGTTTGTTGGGTTTATGTCGTATGCAGGGGATAACTCCCAACCCTCCTTACCAAGTAGGAACGCATGATTCCTGAAATGGTCATCGGTGTTACCAATGCAGATATTGAAAGCAACTCGCTTGTATAGCTCTCTTAAATTACTCTCTATGTTGTTGCCACCTCCTGAAACGATAAAGTCCACAATATCCAAATAGCCTTTCCCTGTTCTTTGTCCTTCGCCATCAGTGAAACCCAGAACGGTGAGAGAAGAAGCCATGTGTATTCTCTTGTTATCTTCGGTTCTATCAAATCTCTTAGAGAGAAGTATATCTTGACCAGTACCAGCCTTTATGATTTTTGTGTTTGCCACAGTTATACCACACTCCTTTGCCATTAGGTGTGCAAAGTGTTCCCATCGAGATACGTTGATATTGTCATTAATGGATGGGAATTTTGCAAGATAAAGGCGACTATCACTTTGCACACAAGCCTTTGGTCGTGCGCCACCCATTGAGGAACCTGGCTGATAAAGCCTTTGTACCCATTTTTTTCAGGTTCCAAATGTTTATACTCGCTTTTCTCAATCTCCTTGGCTGCTTGTAAAAAGTTCATCAATGTGTATGACAGGAGGAACGCTGTAAACTGGGGTAGAATTGATAAAGACTCCGCTATCCGGGTCTTGAAAGCGGGAATCCACCCATACGCAGCTCATCTTCCACGCCTTTAAGATAATTCCAATCAGATAAAGTACGACTTACTTTCCCTTCTGTATTTAATGAAGTACGCAAGTCTATCAGTCGTCGTCCCCATCTGTCAGGGAGAGAATCAGAAAAACAAACTGAAGATGTGGTTATCTCGGCTATATTGTACCCCAAGATATGGGCGGAGGTCTTGTCCAAAGTCAATCTTGGGATAGTGTTTGAGCCAGTTTTTTTGTCAAACTCAAAAGAAAAACACATCAGAACCTCTTAGATATTCATGCCCAAGAGTGCCTACCTTCTCTTCTTTATCCATCCAGTCGAAACTGGCTATCACATCTATTTTTCCATGTGTTATCTTTTTGAAGCTCGTTTCTTATTCTTGATGCCTAAGTCCTGCACCATGCGTCCCAACTCGTCATCTTTTGCTAAGTGAAGAATATCATCTTCGAGTTGTAGGGCATTGAGAACTCTCATTAGCACGCCAATCGACACCGTAGGTTCACCTTTCTAAACGTGAGAGTGTGAGTCTGGTACATTGCGCACGTTGTGCGACTTGGTCCATGGTTAAATCTCTTCGCAGTCGGGCGAGGCGGATTTGCTCTCCAACGATGTTCAGTTTTTTTCTTGAAGTGCCCTCGTCATCCAGTTTGCTTTTGGTGAATTTTGTCATAATGTATCTTTTACAGTGCAAAGATACAATAAAATGTTTAGTTTATAATACTTTATTTGTTTTTTTCATCTTATATCCATTTTCATATTATTTCTTTTTAGTTCGTTTACCATCAATATATATATTGTTTTTGTTTTCACCTGACTATTTAGGGATTTTTCCATTCACTTATAGACAATTCCCTTGCCATTATGAATAGAATTACTAACTTTGCACGAATAAATAGCGTTCTATCACGCACACAGGATAAAAGAAAAAAAGGTAAAAGAAAAACTTTTGATGATGAAGAATATGAAAATGATGGCAGCAGGAATGTGTTTCCTGACTGTGGTAAGTTGTCAGACAAAAACAGGGTACTGGTACGTTAATTGGTAGTGGCGCAGGTGCGGCCTTAGGTGGTATCGTTGGTCAGATTATTGGTCGTGACGGCAAGAGTACAGCTATCGGAGCCGCTATTGGTGGTGCGATTGGTGCAGGAGCTGGTACGCTCATCGGACGCCACATGGACAAGGTGGCACGTGAGGCAGCACAGCAATTGCCTAACGCACGTGTCGATCAAGGGTGACAGACGCCAACGGCTTGGAGAGTGTGAAGGTGACCTTCGACTCTGGTATCCTCTTCCCGCTGAATGGTTCAAGCCTCAGCAACGCAGCCAAGAACGACCTTACAAAGTTTGCCGCACTGATGAAGCGCAACGCTACTTGCGACGTAGCTATTCAGGGTTACACCGACGCTTCTGGTAATGACAATATCAATTTGCCGCTGTCTGAGCGTCGTGCCGAAGCGGTATCGTCATATCTTAAAGGTCAGGGTGTGAGCAACAGCCAGATCTCGTTCTGTACAAGGTTTAGGCAGTGCCAACCCTATCGAGAATAAGACCGTAAGTCAGGCTAACCGCCGTGTGGAGGTCTACCTCTATGCATCTTCCGAAATGGTTCGCCAAGCTAACAACGGCACTCTGTAATCGTCTGCTTAAAAAGAGTGTTATAACACTTTCACTATAAGCCAAAGCGATTATCAATTTCTAATATCCGAAGACTTATAGAGGGGTGACGAACAGACTTGTAGAAAATATAATTCCCAATATGTGCAAGATTTTACACATATTGGGAATTTGCTTTATAGCAGATATTAAGCTATGCCCAGAGAGCAATGCTTATTATATCTTATATCCAACCTTAAACGTTACGTTTTTACTATAATTATCATCGTAAAACTTGGTTATTCCAAAGTTATATAATAGAGAAAAGTAAAGGCGAGGAAGCTCAAATGAAAAACCCTACGGGAATACTTATTTTAGTCTCTCTTGACAAGTCCTTTTATGTCCTCTCTCAGTTCTTCTTCGTCCTTGAAAGTCCAAAAACCATTATTATCTCTTTCATAGCTTTTACAGTGTGTTCTGAATGTGCAGAAACAATATATCCAAGTTGAACACCTGCATTTATCCTAAAACCTGATGCATAAATATCCTTTGAAAAGGATAAAAGGAGCTTCAATAGAATGAGCATACCATTGCTATACTGTAAACATCTTTTGTAGAGTCTATCGAGTGATAGAAAAAAAGTCTTCAAAAAGAATACTTATAGTTGACATATTCTAAACCTGTCAGAAAAATCAACTCCTTCTAAAACAGGAATTTTTAGAGTTTGCTCCAATTGTATAGGCTTATTCCTATCTTTGCTTTTATTAGTTTTCTTTCCTCAGATACGAGGAAAATTCAGCTATAGGTTTTTCTATGTTAGAAAAAATTTACACCAATATTAGGAATAAAAAACCAATCGCTTTTCTTCGTTCTGAGCAAATAAAGAAAGAGAAGAAAGAATGAAACAAAAAAACTAATACTCTTTTTGAAAAATGGCTTCTTCATTTGTTTTCAATATTATTCCTTTACTCTGCAGCATTAAATCTTTCAAAAACTCCAAGTGTCTGAGAAACAAAGCTCTCACAACAAACAGACTATCAGAAAAAGTTCCACCTGCCTTAGTGCTGCAAACATAGCAAGCAAAAACATCTAATGTGACAAAGATAGCAATTAAAAATGAAAATATCACTTCTTTCGGAGAAATTTACTACTTATTGATATTTTTTTAAGGTTGAACATTGAAGGTGACTATTCAGAAGTGACAACCTATCCATCATTTCAGCTTCATCCTCATCTTACACCTTATTATATACACTTAGCTTGCAAAAGTCGAACAAGCTGCTCGATAATAAAAACAAAAATAGGTTTAAGAGCTGCTGACCGACAGAGAATTATCAACACTATTACCAAAAAGTAGGTATATGCGATTTCACAAAAAAATTAGGTATTGTGTGGTGTGTGAGGTTTTTGTAATTTTGCACCCAGAAATCAATGTAGTAAGGAAAAACGCACGACTGATAATACCAGACACCAGCAATAAAGCTGACGCCTTAGAAAGAAAAAATTCAGTTCGCATTCCCCGTTAAATGGTAGGGAGGGTGATGCGTTTAATAGAAACAAACCATTTGTAATCAGTGAATATGAACAAATTAAGAATGAACAACGTGAGGCGACTTAGAAGCTATCTGTCCGCCGCTTTGTTGAGTGCATTGTTCCTCTTTCCACCTACTCATACCTACGCTACATCGGTACATGGGCATGAGGCTGTGAGCGATGAGGATAAAGATGCCAAATCATCTGTAACATTCCAGGTAGTAGCCGAACAGTCGCAAGAGCCACTTGTCGGTGCTGTCGTACGCTGCGAAGGCGTGTCAACTCCCTCGGTTACAGACCTTGACGGTAAGTGTGTCGTTAAGTTTAAGTCGGCTATCACACGTGTGAAATTAACTGTAACCTATGTAGGTTATAAGACGACAACACGTGTTGTAAGCATTCCAGAGAATCGTATGGTAATCATACAATTAAAGGACGACTCTAAGCAGTTGGATAATGTGACCGTCACCGCTTTGAAACGTCATACGAGTGTGCTGCAGCAGTCGTCTGCAATTAGTCAGGACGCTTTGGAAAGAGGTGGTGCAACCTCCTTGGCAAAGCTGCTTGAAACCATCCCGGTGTCAGTCTCGATAAGTACGGGTAACACCATTGCAAAAGCCAGTAATTCAGGGTATGCATAGTAGTCGTATCCTCTTGATGAACAACGGTGTACGCTTGGAAAGTCAGAGTTGGGGAGCCGATCACGCACCAGAGTTGGACTATACCGGTTCGAGTATGGTCGAGGTAGTAAAGGGAGCCGAGTGTATCCGTTATGGTTTCGGTGCTATGGGTGGAGTTGTTCTTTTGAATGATGCTCCTCTGCCATACGAGAATAAGAAAGTGAAGGTGAACGGTAACTTCAATATGGGTTACGACACCAATGCCCGTGGTTTCAGTAGTTCGGGAACTGTCGAAACAGGTTATAAGCAGTCTCGGTTTGCGCCTACATGGTATGTATACCAAAGGCGGTGACTATCATACAGCCGACTACGTACTGAACAATACGGGATATAACACCATCAGCCTCTCAGCCTTAGCAGGATGGCAGGGCAAGAAGCTGACGGCAACCCTCTTCTCAAGCATTTATTATCAGCGAAGTGGTATCTACTATGCAAGTAAGATTTCAGACTTGGCTCAGTTAATAAAGCGTTTCGAATATGGTCGTCCTGACCCAGAGACGGTGAAGGAGTTCTCATACGAGATAAAGCCACCTTTCCAGCAGTCGCAACACGTGACGATGAAGGGAGAATTGAAGTGGGAAATCAATCCTAACCATCATTTGAACCTCACACTCTCTTTCCAAGAGAGACCTCCGTCAGGAGTTTGAAAAATCGTAAGAAGACGCAGTGGAGTTGGATTCCTATGCAGGACTTGATGCTGAAAACCTATAAGTTTGATGCGCTCTGGCAGGCGAAGTGGAAGCTATGGAAGATGACCACAGACGCAGGTATCTCTAATACCTATCAGGAGAACTTCAACTATCCCGGTACGAAGCAGCCTGCTTTCGTTCCTAACTTTGCAGCCCTTTCGATGGGTGGATACTTCTTGCATAAAGCCGAGTTCGGTAAGTTGCAGTGTGCACTCGGTATGCGTTACGACTTCCGTGTGATGTCAGTAAATGGTTATAGCAGTCTCAGCAATTACACCTACTACGACGACTTCAAGTTGTATAGTAACTTCACCATGAGTCTTGCTACTCACTATCAGTTCAGTGACAAGTGGGATGCACGTGCCAATATCGGTTGGTCATGGCGTCCACCAGATATCAATGAGCTTTATGCTATTGGTTTGCAAGATGGTTCATACTGGGTAGTAGGTAATAAGAACCTTGCCAGTGAGCGTGGTTATAAAATCGTATTGGGTACAAAATATAGAAACACATGGTTCTCAGTAGAGCCAAGTGTCTTCCTCCAACGCATCGATAGCTATATCTACGACCACATCGGAACAGGTAAGGACCGCTTTCATAACCACCCAAGTGGTAAGTATCCAAAGTTCATCTACGACCAAGACGACGTGAAACTCTATGGTGGTGACATCGAGGCAACCGTGAAGCCAACCAATAGACTGACCTTCGTTGGTAAGGGTGAGTGGATGTTTGCACGCAACCTGACACATAACGACTGGCTACCTTTCATGCCGTCAGACCGTTACGGACTATCAGGAACCTACGACCTACCACTGTCAAAGAATGATAAGTACCATGCTTCGCTGTCACTCTCGGTATCTATGTCACAAAGCAAACACGCTTTGACTCAGACAAAGACCTCGTGCCAGACTCGCCACCAGCCTACTTCCTACTCAACGGTACGGCCGAGTTCCGCATCGCACTACCACAAAAGAGAGAATTGAAGTTTATGCTTGTCGGCGACAACATCTTTAACGCACTTTTATAAGGAGTACACCGACCGCTTTTAGATACTACGCTCACGAACGTGGTTCAAACTTCTCTTTACGTACATTATTTAAGTTTTAAGGAGCAACAAAATGAATTTACATAAAAATATACGTGTTTTACTTGCCACAACGACCATAGGAATGCTCTGCGGAAGTTGTACTAACGAGCAAGTTGACGATTTCTTCAAGAAAAGGATTATCGCCCCTCCTGCTTCTATTGAACGAGATGTGAAGGGTCACGAACAAATCTATGCTGTTCACGCAATCCTTAGAATGGGATACAAAGGAGCTATCATCGGTGTAGGGACCAGACGGCAACGACTCCGTTCAAGCCTATAACACCTATCACCTCGTCAATGGTGACACCTCTATCCCCGTCATGCAAGAGATTGATATCGCCAAAGATGACGACGGACAGATGACCATTACGACAGAACGTGACTGCTTTTGACGTAATCGCATCAGACGGTATCTACTACGGATTAGAACTGAAATACTACGACCAGAATGGTATGCTTATCAACCATCGTTCTCAGGCTATCCTTTCACGACCGATAAAGATGGATATAAAATACCTGATGAGGATAATGCGACACTACTCGTTCACCAACACTTCTTCGGTGTGGGTAATGCCTCGCTCAACAAAGCCGTTGTCGATACGCTATCAGCAACACACGGAACAGAGGTGCGTGGATTGCAAATGGCATACCCACGTACATTAGACTCTATACCTACTTATTATGACCGATACACCTTCAGAACCGCGGGCAAGAACCTTGAGCCTGCCACAAAGTTCTCAACATCCAATATCTTTGTGCCTGAGGGGATACGTATGGGGAGAGAATAAGGGTGCCATTCTATAACGACTTGGCATGGAAGTCTATTGAGGTATCTGGTAAGCCAGAGGCTCCGAGCCTTACACCTTCAATGGAAAGAGCTACCGACTCTTTAAGACTATCGAACTAAACGAGTTGAACAAAATCACACCAGAACTCTTCACCTACGAGTACCGTGATACCGACCCTGTGGAAGAAGAACTCGGAAAAACTCTTCACAGAGATTTATAACGACGACTTCAAAGACCCTGACACAGACGCACAACGCCAACGTTACGGACACACCGTGGGACTGCTTCGACAGAAACGTAGCTTGGACTTTGGTTCTGACCCAGACAGATTGGGCTTTAAGGGTATCATGCAATTCCATAAGGCAAACATTGCCTTCCAACTGCAAGTGCGCATCTGCCACATCCTTAACAAAGGTGTGCAGCACGCAGGAGAGTCAGAAAAAACCAGCAAAAGTACTGTAACACAAACAATAGCGAGAATGCTTACCTGTGGGACTTCAACCAACTGCAACCGGGTTGGGACAGCTTCGACATCGACTATCCACTCTCTGTTCGTGTGATAGCCAATACAAAAGATGGTGAAGAAAAGTGTTTCAAAGATGTTAAGCGTTTCTATCCAAATGCCAATAAAACAAGGCTTTGGCGTATGCTAACACAGCCAGAAGACTTCTTCATACAGTACAGACATAACGTAGTATTGATGTAAAAAAAGAATTGGCAAGATGAATAAAATATTCAAGAACATCCTTTTATTATCATGCGTCACCGCTCTCTTCGCTTCATGCGACCAATTTGTGTTTGGAGACGTACATGTTAATTATGACGAAAACCCCTTGGAGAGTAAAGGATTAGCACATAGCGGTGCTGACCACTTCGTTGATAGCCTCTCGAAGATTAAAGTGTCGAACGATGTGAACAATCCTGACCCTGATGGTGCCTTCAACAACTGGGCCACCTGCTTAGCTATGTTTAAGGAAGGACACTCGCACGGCGACGGTATGATGCACGGTAACTTTGTCTATCAAAAACGCACCTTGGAAACAAGAGGAGTTTGTCATCATACGCAATAATACCCAACAATGGCCAACGGTCGAGGTGCAACGACAAAGCACCGTGACTCGACTCGAACAAGCTGATGGAAAAGTCGGACCAAACTACATACGTATCATTGGTGGACGACTGAAAAAGATGGGGACTTTGTCTGTACTTCTTTGACAAAGAGGGTAAACTGATGAACGACAATATCCTCGATCATTCTGATGAATACCAAATCTTCTTTACCGTCAGCGATGTCGATGATAAAGGAAAAACCTTACGAGGTCATGGACTGCCGTGGTACGTGGCATCCTAAGAGAAATAGGTTTGATGAATGGAAAAAGGGTGGAACGATTGACACCGTCCCTGTTCCTTCGCCTTACTTTTTGCGGGAGCAAACACTTGGAAAAGAACGTGCCAACCTCACACCGAAAATCTTTTGAATACACCTACCGTGACACATGGATTCATAACGCTATGGCCGATGGCGCACGCGAATTGTTCAACCAACGTCTGCTTCCTCCTTTGACACGTGAAGATGCCGACTGGGCGGTAGCTCCCTACGACCAAGACCGTGTGGGGACTGAAAGGTCACTTCAACTTCGATATCGATGCTGACGAAAAACGATTCTAAACACACCCTATGGCCCTTGGAGATTACTCGCCGTAAGGATTATGCAACTGGCGAAGCAGGGACCTTACACACGTCCTACCTACCTCCTTCCACGCTTCTATCTCTCTGTAAGAGTAATGAAGTGTCCAAAGGGAAAGAAGGCCTTGATACCGAAAGATGAGTATCTCAACCGCCATTCTACCTACGTCTTCCGTAGTCCGTTCATCTGCTCAGAGGCTTATAACCCTGACGAACCAAAGGAGTATGGAGCCGACTCTGAATGGAAGGAGCTATTCCGATTTAACATTCCTATTAAGGTGTTCTATAGCAGTTTCGACACTGACCCAACAACCATCGACCCTAACGACCCACTCTATTTCTACTTAGGTAAGGAAATAGGACTGTCATCATTAGATGCCATGGAGGCCTCACAGAATGTGCAAACACATGGTATCGGTGGTGGTTCTGGTTTCGGAAACTGGTTCTTGTAATATGCGCAGCAGGAGTGGACAGTGTCGTAAATAAGGAATCATACATACGTCTGTAATTCATCATCAATCTATCCTGAACGCCTGTCCCTCCGCTCTGCACAGGAATAATATAAACATATAAAGAAGAAAAACAAATGATACAAAAGAAGATAGCTGCATCGCTGCTCCTCTGCCTGACGCTCTTTTGGCACGAATAGCTGTATGCGTAACGAAATGCCCGTAAAGCAATCTACTTCAAGAACAAAGTTGGACCACCTGATTATCAAAGAGGTGTTCTATATCGGTCACTATTGGTTTCGTGGATACCAGAAAATGGGGGAATGAAGAAATTTAACCAGTTGTATAACGAAGACCAATACATCACCATATATAACCCTACTGACGAGGTGAAATACCTTGACGGACTCGCCTTGTGTATCAATGCCATCGATCCAACTAAGGCCATACAATTTGCACCAAAAAGACGACTTCGTCAATAAATACTATGGTGCATCGGCCATCTCTTACTTCCCTGGCAAAGGTAACGACTACCCCGTGAAGCCGGGACAAACTATCGTTGTTGCCAAATATGCAATCGATCACAAGAAGCAATTTGAAGAAGAACTTGAAGGAAGGGGAAACCTCAAAGACTACGCTGGACTTGATGCCTTCCTCGACCTGAGTAAGGCTGACTTTGAATGGACGAACATCAACTACGACCCAGGTAAAAAGAATAATCCTGATGTTCCCGACCTCAACGCCATACTCACAGAAAAGGATAGTAAGGGAAATATAGGTGCTTACGACAACTTCTCTGATATTACCGAGAGTTGCGGTATCGCCCTAATCAAAATGCCTTGGACACCTGAGGAATTTGCCAAGAACTATATGGATACAAAGGACCATAAAGGTTATAAGCACTACATCACTGTCACTAACACTTCATTCGCTGACTTCTACGCAATTGAAGTGCCATTGCAGAACGTAATTGACTGTATGACCATCTGTCCTCGCTGTCTCTTCCAGATCTCGTCCAAGCAAGTTAGACAGAGGCTACAATGCTGTGATGGACAACTCTAAGTCGGGTACCGATCAGAACGACTATCCCTAAATACTCTGGACTTTGCACTTACAAGAAAAATGGGATGGTAAGAAGTTTGTTGATGACAACAACTCTACTGCTGACTTTGAAGTGAAAAAGGCTTCGCTTTCAAGAAAAACGACAAGGAGAAACCTAAAAATCAGTAATAATAAAAGAGTAATAGATTAAAGTAAGAAAAAGCTGCATCGAAGTAGGATTAACCTGTCTTGATGCAGCTTTTCTTTTTATCCGAGAGACTTGCCCTTTCCCCTGAAATAATGTAATACACTCACCCCGTTCAGAAGTAAGAAAGACAGGGTAATGGAAATAATATGACATAAAAGGAAAGAAAAGATAATAGGAATAAGAAATCTTTCCGAACAAACAATTATTTTTTTACTAATTAAACGAACAAATTTATATCTTTCTCCATACAAATCTGGCATCAAATAACGTGGACTGAATATATCTACGAGGATAAGATATTCGTGTCCCTCTTCATAGATACTATCAAATCCATCAATATGAGATACAACAGATTTTCTCATATCTTTGTCTACGATAACGTAGCCTTTATTTTTTTCGATTTAATAGATGTACCGGGGTAAAGATAATACTCTTTATATGACAATACCCTTTATCGTGTCTGTCTTAAAAATACTCGTAATAGTCGTCTCCTCTCCCTCTCCCTCATTTTTTTACATCCTACTATAAGGGCTGACATTAGAACCATTGTAATGTATAGAATTCTTTTCATAATAATTATTTTTTTGAGAAATTTATGTTTTTACAAAAAAATATATATATAATTTTAGAAATTCATCTAATCACCTCTATTTTAACTTTTTGTAATCTACATTTATATTCGTTGAATATCTCAATTCCGCAGCGTTCCTTGTGAGATACTTTTTATATATTGGTTTTGAAAAAGATGCCCTTTTGATTTGCAATAGATGCCCTTTTGAGGTCTAACTAACGCCCTTTCGAAGTCCAATTAGCACCTTTTCTTGCACAGCTTTTTAATTGCTACTTTTTGTCATGTCAGATTTTTTTGCTTGTTTATTATTTTGATAGCATTAAGATTAGGTGAAATTTCTGACATATCCAAGTGTTTTTGAGGACTTTGTTTCTCAGGTACTTGGAGTTCTCACAAGAAATTGTGCTGCGGAATTAAGGTATCTCTAAAAACCACAAAAATCCTAACAAATAAGTGTTGCAAAAACAAAAATAAAATCCTAATAAATAGGTATTGTGAAACCCAAACAAAGCTTTTTATCTTTGCAATTATAAAACAATTAATTTATTACCGAAAATGAAAAATAGTAAAGAATTTAACATTACCAGTATTGGTATTCCTTGTGATGGGACTTACCTCATGTAATCATGATGACACCGTGCATTACAGTGAAAAACCCTCTTAAAAATACAGAGTTGATGACTGTGTTGAAATCGAAAGGTTATCAGTTCGACAAAAGATGGGAAGTTGGAACTCAACGATTTGGCAAACAATACCACATCGCTTGACCTTAGTGGTACAAACCTGAGAGGATCTCAGCGGTCTTGATATTCTTCCAAACCTAAAAGATGTAAAAACTCTCTAATAACGGGTATGGACCTGTTTTTCGACTTCGCTCAACTGCCAGCACAAATTACTGGCGTAGATTTGACAGGCAACAACATTTATGACTTTGAAGGACTGGTGAATGTAAAGACGGAAGAGAATGGTGATGAAACCATAACACAGCTGCACAAAATCACGAAATTGTACTTGCCACAGACGGCAAAGTTCAACATCAAAGACCTTGTGCGTTTCTATCGAGAGAAGAAGGCTGAGATTGAGTCTGGCAGTATAGACGTGAAGATGGAAACATCAAAAGGCAACTTGCAGAAAATACAATACCATTCGCGAGATACCTGATGAGAATATAAGGGCTAATTTCAAAAAATACTTTTCCAGTATCTTTGATAAGGACAGTATTCATATAGACATCAGCAAGCGGTTAAGCAACAAAGATAGGTCGAATGCCTGTGTATTTAATGAGTGGTATGGAGTTGCCACTGCTAAAAACACTGGAAGGGTACAATATATTGTGAACAATCCTTATTGGGACGGCAAACTTCTTACTGTAAGCCTGACAAACAAAGCGAAACTCCCGTACCTGAGACCCTGTAGCGGTCTCATGACCTTGTCATTGACAGACGTGGATGCCTCTGAAGGCATCAATCTTGTGGATGCTACAAACATGACAGGTATCCTATGGGTAAATGTTAGCGGTATTAGCGTAATAGATTTAAGCCATAGTTCCCTGTTTGGTCAGAGAGCGATTGAGCAGGAACAGAATGGTCCCGATGGTTCCTCACTTGTTTTTGTAGACTGCCCAGATTTGAAAAAGATAGCTTTACCGGAAAAAAGCGGATTGCGATCTTATATGATAACATTTGCGAATATGAAGAGTTTAGAACAGGTGGATTTGTCCAAGTTTAAGATGATATCTAGTTTGGAACTTGGCGGTTTATCTCCGAATTGTCGTGTTACCTATCCGAAATTGACGGAATTTCATACCTACGATAAAAAAACCGCTTTTGCGTGTACGCAAGACGTGTTTGACAGACAGGAAACAAAAGACTTTATCAAGAAGTATCTCAAGGTCTTGATCGGTGGTGGTGGCTACATAGAAGATGGAGTTGAATGGTCGTCACTAATTAATAATTAACAAAACACAAAAAAGATGAGACATTTTTTAATTTCTACCATATTGACGGTAATCAGCATCTTAGGGTTTGCAGTAAATTCTAATGCGCAGACCGGTACTTACAATGGTACGTTGAGTAACATTACTATGAATGGGAAATTATACAATGATGCTACAAATCAGAGCTTTACATTGACAAGCGCTGGTGGTAACCTGTATAATTTGACAGGGTACAGTGGGACCTATTGGCAAGATGCCGGGAAAAAAATCAAAGTAAAACTTAAAGTTTCTATCAACAATGGAGTTCTTACAGCAAAGACCCCCATAGACGATTATGCTGGTAAATTGATGTTGTTGAATGGTGGATTATCCATTAATATTAAATTATCCAGTTTTACAGGCTCTCTTGTGAATAATGAACTCCATTTCGTTCTTGACACATACGCAGGTTGGCAATCTGTTCTTGCCTTCCCTGCTTCTGTTACTTTTAACGGTACGCTACAACCATAACACGACGATATGCGATTCATAACAGTAAAATGTATCCTTTGCCTCTTGGCAGTACTCTCATTGGGTTTATCTTCCTGTAACAGTGATGACAATTTGGAACAAAAAGATCCCGCTCAGGAATACCTAAAAGAGGCAAAGAATATTTTGTCAGGAGATATTGTCCTTTCCACAAAAAGCGACAATGAACACGGTCGATAAGACCCTCCTGCCCCAAGGATGTCCTACTAAATTTAATTTCAGTTGGGAGAAGGACAGTCTTCGTCTGATGCTCGATGGCTTTACCGTAGGCAAGATGCCATTGATTGTGTATTTCTCATGCAAATGTAAGTTTATGCAACTCAACTCTTGGGAAAAAGACGAATATAAAGGGGATGGCTGGATAAAGTTTAAGGGTAAGGACGGTAGCGTTACGGGAAATCCTAAAGATGATTCCGGAGTACAGCAAGGAAGTGGCGCAGGTGTAGAAGGCTATCTGAATGTGAAAACAAACCAGATTACATTCATAGTTGATTACAACATGATGAACGTGCGTTCCGAGTGTTTCTTGCAGACCATCGACAAGAACCGTCTCAACAACTACAAAGCCGAGTTTGCCCAATACGAGAAGGACTTGGCAGCCTATAAGAAGGAGCACGGATTGTAATACGTTACCAATATGACAATAAAGGAAGTGAGAGACCGTGAGTGCTTTCACTTCCTTTTTTTAATAAAAAGAAACAATGCAGAAGAAAGGATTCTTATTCTTACTCCTTTGCCTGCTTTTGGCGATAAGCGCACAGGCACAGCGCAGGGTAAGGATAACCATACTTGAGAAAGATACGCAGCAACCTTTGGTAGGGGTTACTGTGCAATATGCCACGAGCAAAGAGATGTTGGATGTTAAGAATACCATTACCGACATTGATGGCAAGGTGATATTAAGTATAGAAAAGGGAAAGGAACTATACTATAATGTCCACGCAACGGGCTTCGTCCCCGTAAAAGGAAGTGTGCCGCCACAGGAAAACAACATAAAGATTGTTATGCGCGAAGACGTGCTGCATCTGAACGATGTCGTTGTAACAGGTTCACGAACAGAGCGACCCATAAAACTGTCGCCCATCACCACACAGGTATTGGGCGGAAAGGCACTCGTTGATGCAGGCTACAGCGACCTACAACATGCCCTGCAACAAGAGACACCAGGACTCAACATTCAGAAAGTGGGTTTCGGCAACGAAATCTCGATGCAGGGACTCGATGCGCGCCACGTTCTCTTTCTGCAAGACGGTGAACGAATGACGGGCGATATGGCAGGCAACCTCGATTACGAACGCTTTAACCTGCACGCCATCGACCGCGTAGAGATTGTAAAGGGTGCCAGCAGTACTTTGTATGGCAGTCGTGCTTCGGGTGCGGTCATCAATCTTATTTCTAAAAAAGCGACCAAACCATTGGATATTCAGGCAGGTATGCGCTGGGCACAGATGAACGAGCGCAACTACAAGACACCGTCTCCAAAAAGATTTTCTATATATGTTTGAGAAAAACAGCGACCGCCCCAACCTGCAAGCATGGCTTTCGGCAGGAGTGAAGCACAAGGCTTTCACTTCACAAACCGACGTATGGTACAGCGAGAGCGATGCCTTTTATATGTATCAGGCGGAGAACGACAGCAAGACCTACACAAAGAAGGCTAACCCATTCCTCCTCACGACATCACACTAAACGGCATTGCCGTCCGTTCGCCAATGGGTATTGAGGGAACGGAGCATATCTCGGCAGCGCAGAAGTTCTATTATGAACCCAACAGAAACCTGTCGGTACAGGTGTATGGTTCGATGTTCTTCATGAACTCATACGACCTGATACAAGATATGACCTTCTCGCAGAGTCGCGACTTTTATGGCAGGCATTAAGGCGAAATATAATGTAAAAGACTGGTTTACCGTAAACCTTAGCATACACAACGATTTCTACGACCGTTTCAAACGGCACGAGCGTATCGATGAACGCAAGAAGGTGTACAAGAGCAAAATATTCGAACCACGTCTCACACTGACAAGTACCTACTTTAGCGGACACAGCATCATACTTGGAGTGGAACATACTTCGGATGAACTCACCAGCGACCGATTTGTAAACCGTAAGATGACCACTCGGGCACTGCACGAAACGGAATACTTCCTGCAAGATGAATGGACGGCAAACAAGCATTGGATGCTGTCGGCAGGTGTGCGCACTAACTTCTCGAAGGCGTTTGGATTTATGTATATGCCAAAGATTGCAGTTAAATATTCGCCTGATGAGCATTGGGCAATACGTGCCAACTACTCCTTGGGCTATCGTGCGCCCAGCATCAAGGAACTGTTCTTCAACTGGGATCATCTCGGAATGTTCCAGATAAAGGGTAGCGAAGACCTGAAGCCAGAGAAGAACCATTATTTCTCTTTGGGAGCAGAATACACCCATAATGGTTTTCTTCATAAATGTAAATGCTTACATTAATAAGTTCCGTAACAAGATAGAGGGTGTATGGCATATTTACGATATGCAGTACAACTTCGAATACACTAATCTCAGCAGTCAGCGTCTGTACGGGAATCGAAACTATCCTAAAAGTGGCATCTCTTCGACCACTTTACCCTGAACGGAACTTACAGCTATGTAAACGTGAGCAAGCAGGATGGCATACAAGTGAATACCACGTCGCCACATGCTGCCACGGCAAGCATCGACTATGTATATAACAAAACCTAACTACCGCCTGAAATCCATCTTCAGCGCATCGCTCGCTGGGCGAGAAAAAGCTTTGATGTGCAAGATCGTGTGGGTGGAGGAACATCATAAGAGCTACGATGCCTATTTCCGCTGCACGCTGCCTACTTATGCACTCTGTAACTTGGCAGTGGTGCAGACATTCTACAACAAAGTGAAAGTTACGCTCGGGTAGATAACATCTTCAACTATGTGCCCCACACATTGGGGGTCAGGCATCACTATGTTCAATGTTCCTGCCACCAGCGGTGCCAGGGATATGTGCAGGTGGAGTTTCTTGTTGATGACATCGTAAAATCATTAAAAAGAAAGAAATGAAAAATACATATTTATACTTTTCGCTTTAACAACAGCATTGTCCTCGTGCGTGAGTTACGATGCAGAGGAATTTACGGGCAAAAACGCTGCCAAGAGCTACGGGATACACCACTGGCGTTACCAATGATTGGCTGTACATCAATTTGCGCACAGGAAAAATATTCAACCTTGACAAGCCCAATGGCGACATTAAAGAGGGCGAACAGCGGGAGCGTACCGACTGGGACATTGCCTTTTGCGGCTACCGTATGCGAACGAATAGCGGAACATCGGGTAATGGAAAAGGCGGAGCCGCCGACTTAGGATACGGCAGTTACGACACTTGGAAAACGGTGGCGCAATTGCCAACCAATTTGCAATGGGTGGTGGATGACCATTCGGTATATATCACCATGTCGCAAAAACGACTGGAACAAGTATCTCATCGCCAATAAGCTCGACTTTGAACAGAATCCTTGGTTCGACCCCAATCGCGGTCCCGCATCGACACAGACAGATGCTAACCCCACATTGGCAAAAGCGATGACCTTCACAGGTCCGCCACCTGTATATGCTCCTTCGTTCCATACATACGTGGTACGCACTGCCGACGGACAGCGATATTTCAAATTACAGATCATCAGTTGGTACAAAGCCAATGTCGAAATAGGGCGACACGGGCGGACAGATGAGCTATTATTGTGATGAACTCCGATAGGTTTTAGGTAGTGTATTACCAATCAACGAAAAATGCATTATGAAACTCAAAAAGTGCATTATGAAAAATCGGAAAAGTCGTAAGTTCAACATAGAACTGCAATTCCATGTGAGGTTTAGCTTAATAATCTATACCTAAAAACACCGAGGGGGTGGCGACAAGCAGCCTCCATGAGTGGAAAAATCAACTCTCTGTACTTCCACCCGTTAGACAATACTCATACCGAGCGTAGCATAGGAAAAAGACTATTTCTTTACTCATAACCGAGTACGGAAATAGTCTTTTTCAATGAATTGTTTCAAACTGTAAGATTATCAAAATGGTATATTCATTTTGAAACACCTTCCTTTTTATTTCATAGGGGGTATTCACTAATCACGCCCCTCCCTTTACTTCCGTTGGTTGGGGGAGGGTCGGTCGATTTGTTGGTTGGTTTGTTGGTTGCTCTCTTTCTACAACTCCAACTGATTCAACTGTTTATCCACCAACAAGCCCTTGACTGCGGTAGACTTAACCGTGAATGGTTTGAGTGCCTTCATACGGATGACGAGCATTTCTACGTCGCCATTAAGCGTATGGTGGTCGCCCACATTCACGAAGGTTGGATAGAGTACCTGAGAACCATCGCTGTGACGGCGGTCGTAGGTGAGGTTGCGCATAACCATTGATGGGTCGGTCTCAACCTTCACGAACTGCAACTCCTTCGGACTGTATGGGAAGATGAAGTTGAAGGCGTTGACAGCCCTGCAAGTCCTTACCCTTCACCTTGATGATGACCTCGTCGCCTGCTGCGTATGACTTACGGTTGTATTCGTAGTAAACCTTACCGCCAACTGGTGCTACCTCATCGTCGTTCCAACCATCCTCAAGGTGCATGGCAACATTAGAAATGTCGTAAGCATCAATGAGTCCGTTGCCGTTGAGGTCGCCACCAGAGATATAGCCGTCGAAGTCGGCATCGCCCTTTCTGAGTCCGGTATAGTTCATATAAGAGGTGAAATCGTTCTCGTCAATCTTACCATCGAGGTTGATGTCGCCCGGAAGAACCGACTTTGTACCCGGCACCTTGAAGACATAGAACTCACGACCAGAACCGAAGTTGCCGACAGCTTCCTTCACTCACCTTCACATAGCGTGCCACTGGATGCTCGGTCAGCGTCACCTCCTTCGTTCTGCCATCACGTGCCCACTGCTGTGACCGATTTCCGTCCAGTTTCTTCCGTCCTTGCTGACAGCGATGTCACACTTCGTAATCGTACCGTTACCGCCATTTGCACGTGGCACATACTGAAGTTTGTCGAGCGTGTTGGTGCTATGGAGGTCGACAGTGAACTCGAATGGCACTACCTTCTTAGAATAATGTGTATGCCAGAGGTCGCCTGTCGTATTGAAGTCGAATAGATGCCAGATACCAAAGCCGTCCATGTCTGGTGCGGTTGAGGTAGCGGTGAGTCCCTTGATAGCATGCTCCAATGGGTTGACAGCCGTCTTCACATGCAGCGGAGTCCACTCTCCTGCCCCATCGCTATTCACCGCACGCACCTTAAAGTCGTAGTCGGTTGCTGGCTGGAGGTCTTCGAAAAGAAGCGAGTTGTGGCGGATAGTGGTATAGGGTCTGACCATTGAAGTCTATCTCATAGTAGTCAGCATTCTGCACAGGTTTCCACTTTGGCGTAACGCTATAAGGCTGAACGTCAGCCTCGAGGGAGTTCAGGAGCAGTCAAAGCACCCTTCTTGCGCAGGGGTTTCGTTCGACTTGTTCAGACGTACGAAACCCTCCACGCGAAGTGTTACAGCCTCCTTTGTGATGTCGCAGGAAGCCAAACGAACAATAATTTGGGCATTTTTAGTTACCAGTAGGCGTTCCATCTCGCTGTTAGCGGTTGAGAAACGGTTTATATTCGAAGCTTGAACATACTGCCGAGTATTATCGCCCCTGCTCTGCCTCTGTGAGTCGAGATCTTCCTACCACCGACAACGGCTGTGAGCTTCTTTGGCTTCGCGTTAGTGTTCAGATAGAAGGTAGTTGACTGGTTCTTCACCATACCTTCGAACGCTCCTTCGGTCTTGTTGATGCTCACGGTCAGCACCTGCTTGTCGTTAAGTTCGGAGGTGATGCGGGTTATTGCCTTCTCACCAAAGAGATATTTCTGTGTCGTACCATCGTCATCATAGAGGGTAAACTCGCTCTTTCCGTCTGGATAAATCTCAAAGACACGACGGCTCTTGTCGATTTCTGAAGGGTTGTTATTCGGATTGACCATCGGAATGATTGCACCCGCCTTCACCAGTACAGGCAACTTCCAGATGGGTGCGAAATAATCATTAAGCACACAGCCACCCTCATAGATAGCACCCGTGAAGTAATCGTACCATGTTCCCTTTGGTAGATAGATGCCATTGCGCACATCGTTGCCCTCCTTGTCGGCTGCAGTGTTCTGATAAACAGGCGCAACGAGGAACGATGGACCATACATATACTGATAGCGGGTTGCGCTGCTGTGGGTGTAATCGTTACTATCATCAAGGAACATCGCACGCATCAATGGCTTGCCTGTCACTGCCTCATACGAACAAGCGTAGGTATATGGCAGGAGCATCGACTTGAGTTTGAGGTAAGAACGGTTAATACTTGTGGCAGGTTCGCCCAAGGCTTGTGGATACTTAGGGTTGCTACCCCAGCCGTCCATGTTCAACTGCATGGGTGTGAAGGTCTTCCACTGGAAATCACGGATGTTCACTTGCAGGTTCTTTCCACCGAAGATACCGTCCATATCGCTCGTAATATTACCCATTCCAGAGAGTCCAGAGCCGATATAAGTTGGGATGTGGAAACGGATATACTCCCACTCGCCACCACTCTGGTCGCCACTCCATACACCGCCATAACGCTGTGTACCAGCCCAGCCGTCGAGGGGTGATAATGAACGGACGTGCATCGCTACCATAGTAAGGCATGATATTAGCCACGTCGGCAATACCATTGAGTCCAAAGGAATAGCCCGCACCGATCCATGCTACGTCGGTCTTCAACACTCGTACACCTGCATCGCGCACCTCTTTGACGATGTCACGCTGCAAGAGTGCTGGGATGCTGTCGATTGGATGAAGGTTTGACTGGGTCCACAAACCAATCTCTACACCCTGCTTGCGTGCATAATCGCCAAGACTCTTGAGGTTGGCAATATTACCATCGAGAGTCGAAGTCTGACCATAGCCAGCTCCGTAACCATCGTTAGGAAGAATCCAAACCCAATGGCATATCGTCTTTCTTATATCGGTCGATGACGGCACGAGCAGAGAGACTGATAGTTCTGCTTCTCGCCATTCAGACTTTCCTTGATACCGCCATTGTCCTTCTGACTTTCTACATATCGCTTGCCGTCTTCAAAGAGGATGCCCTTACCTTCTTCGGTTGTCTCTTTCCAATAGTCACGATTGTAGGCATTGAGGTGACCCTCATAGAAAGCAAACTTTGGCAATAAGACGGGGTTACCGGTCAGCTGATAATAATCTTGAAGCAAAGAAACTGGGGTAGTGTCGACCATTAGGAAGAGGTCGAGATAAGGCATATCGTGACTAATCGTCACCGTATTCTTCTCCACACTACCGAAGTCGTAAGCTCCGGGCGCAAAGGTGTAAGGCATGGCAGCATAACCGCCCGTCGACCAATAGAACGGAGCTGGCGAAGCAACACCGCCATCAGTCCAACTATTCGTATTGACAATCTCAATGCGCTTGCCACGATGTGAGAAGCGACCGTTCTGCACACCGCCACCATAGAAATATTCTCCTGCCGCATTGGCGAGGGTTACAGTGGTGCGGTTCTTCTGGAAGTCTACTCCCTTCACCTCTTTAACTACCTCCTTACCATTGCGTAGGTCGGTGACGCTCATCAAGCCCGTACTTCGATCGAAGCGCACACGCACCTCTGCCGTAGACACAGCCACATCGGCATCCGACTCACTAACCTTCAGTCGACCTGAGTCCTTACGTGGATTAGCAAGGAGTATTCTTGCTGGAAAGGATTGCTCTCTGGGTCGCGAACAATTCCACCCTTTGGGTCGCGAAATAGTCGAAAGACATTCTTACCATAGAAGTCTACCGTCATCACGCCACCATCACTGTAAGTTATCTCTACCGTTGTCGGATTGACTTGTCGAATACCACTCACTGCCTTTCCATCTGCCAATGCGGTCCCCTGCCCACTGCCAACAACAAGGCTGCAAACAAAATCTTTGCTTTCTTCTTATTCATTTTTATCGTTTCTATCTCTCGTCCCCTAAGCATTGTCTTCCTTGCTTCTGAACGCCTCTGGGTTTTTAGCTGATTGTTTTTACAATCAAATGACAAAAGTTACACTATATTTTTTTATAAGTGACAATGTTTTTAAAGCAAGATTTTTACGGAAGAACATCTAAATACGACCACTACTGCAAGTTTAGAGAAAAAGCTTAATCTAAAAAGCGGAGAGGTAATTTTTCCTCTCCACCTTTGTTATTTTTGTCGATTTTACTTCGTAATCATTATTAAGCATCCACCTAATGATTTTTTTCGATGTCTGTACCTTAATAAAAGATTGATATGACACTTTATGATATGTTTCTGTTTTTCTTATAATAAACATAAGAAACTATCAGAGATAACCATAAAGGCTCCTATAAACACATAGTCTTTTATTGTTGGTGTATCTCTAACATTTGCTACCACATAACAAGGGACAAAACCAATAAATACTTTGTATAGCATCCTTGCCATATCAGAAAAGTAGATTTTTCTTGAATGTTTTTTTCTAATTGTTCTATCCCTATTCCATTTTTGTTGATATATAACTGTTTTTTTGATTTCATAGTCACGACTGCAATGTCTGCCTATCGCAAACCATATAAGTGCCCAACCTATAAAAGAAAGCGGCCGTTATAAACCCACCTGTTTCTTCATCTAAGAAATAACTAACATGGTTATATATATAGATAAGCCCCCAAAGAATCATAATGAACAATATCCAAAATGCTCATAGATATTATTCCGTTTTTTTGACATGTTTATCCATATTTTTAGACAAGCTTTATTTTAGACAAGTGAAAGCAGAACCAACAGCTGCAGAACCTGCACCAACTATCCAATTCATACCTGAAAAATAACATACCAGTATATGCCCAATAAGCGTCAGCAGATAGCAAAATTCTTTTACATTAAATTTGACACAAGACCTTGTACTTGGCGTTTTTTGCATTTTCTTTTTCCCATTTTTCAATATTTTGTTGCCAATACTCTGAGGAAGCTTTTATAAGTTGCAGCAAAACAAATTAAAAGCTCTTTTTAGAGTCAGTGAGTTTTTTTTATCATTAGCAATTTCTTCAAGGATTTTTGTCGTTGTTTACATTGTTAGATAAGACTCTGTCAACATACGTAGCTTCGTATTCAGACATTTTATTTCTGATATCTTCTGTCGTTGTTGTATAGTTTTTCACCATTTATATACGTTTTCATTACCGTTACCTCTTGTTTTAGAGATACGCTTTGAGAGATACTTATTTGCAGCATTAATAATACTTTCTTTTTGAAAAATGTAGGAGTATATGATACTCTAGTTTTTGAAGATACAAGGGTGTTGTAAATACTAGCTAAGCATTCATTATGAATGTTAGCAAAAATCTTTTCCCTGAACAATTAATTCATTGTTCTGTAATGATGTGACTTTGCTTCCTCAGAATTTGAAGAACATGCAGTAAAAGCAAAGGGCTATAACTGCTACAATGAGAATCGTAATCTTTTTTTCATAAAATAAGGTATTAAGTTAAAAATAAGATTAAACCATGGTTTGCGACAAATATACAACTAATTGAATTAAAAAGCAAGCAAATCACCATTTTTTTAAGATTAGTTAACTTGACTGTAACCATTCAGCGATAATAAACGCTGAATATCAAGAACTGAGACCTCTGCAAAACTCTTAGTTTAGAACTTCGCTTATATCATTATTTTTTTCGCACCTTTATAGTACGAAACAGCAACTCTCCTCCCTCGGCTTTTACCAACCTATTAGTCGGTCAGCACAAGGTCAAGCAGACCTTCTTTTCTCAGATAGACAAAATTATCGATTGTATGTCGTTTCCGTAACATTCTTGTAGAGGCAGACCTTTATGATATGGTACTGAATGAGATTAACCGTCAGTTGGAGCAACAAGGTGTTATTGTCAAACGTGGGACTATCATTGATGCCATTGAAAGCCCATTCCACTTTGATCCCATCTTTTGTCTTGCAAATGAGAAGCCCTATCGTAGGGTTGTCTTCTTCTTGCTTCAGCAATTTGTCAACTGCCGTAACATAGAAATTGAGTTTACCAACATATTCTGGTTGGAAGGCATAGGGTTTTCAACTCTACCACCACATAGCATTTAAGGCGAATATGGTAAAAAGCATATCAATCCGATAAGATGTTCCTGACACCACAAGCTCTACCTGCCTGCCACAAAAACGAAAAACCTTTGCCCAACTCCAGAAGTAACTGAGTGATATGTTTGCACAATTCATCCCCTGTCATCCTTATATCATAGTGAATTTAAGCCTCCGCACAACATGTGCTAAGCATCAGCACCACAGCAAATGATGGTAGTATTCACGAACATTGTATGAAATAAGACCTTAAAATATCCTTTTTCCGTTGACTAAAGTGTTAAAGTGTAAAACGCTAAAACTGAACTGGACAAATAACTTCTTACTATGATTACAACAGACATTATTCTAATTGGGTCAAACAACCCACACGATCTCGTTATAGAGCCAATAAATCTTTCTAATTCTCCACCAGCTTGGTGGAGAATTGTATCAGATTGAGCATAAAAGGCATACCATTTCTTCATGTACCACAAGTTTGTTCTTGAAAAACCTCTTTGTCGAGGAAAAGCCTCTTTGAAATCAAGGCTTATGCGCTCTATAATGCCTGCACCCCAACGCTCTTCCGCTTTTAGGGTAACTAAGTCATGACCCAAGATCCAATAAAAACGCAACAAGTTAAAATATAAGATTAAACCATGGCTTGCGACAAATATACAACTAATGGAATTAAAAAGCAAGTAAATCATCGTTTTTTTAAGATTAGTCTTCTCATCTGTCTAAAAACGTCCTTTAAGCATCCTACTTATGCTCTTTAAGCTGGATACTAATGCTCTTTAAGCTGGCTATTAATGCTCTTTTGAAGCCTTATTAAGCACCTTTCAGAATCCTACCTTATAAGTAGCTGATTTACGGACGGTTGCAAACTCGCCTTCTCTGCGCCTCTGTGAGAAAAACACGAGTTAACATGTCAACTCGTCCACTTACCCCTTCTCTCCTACCGTCTGCCCTGAAAAACAACTCAGGAAAAAGCTATTCTCTATATAATGTAATCAAAACTTTGGAAAATGCAAACAAATTATAGGAGAAAAATTCTGAGGCTAAATAATAGAGGGTTTTTATAGATTAAGCAACGCAAAGTGACTTCTACTCGGCTGTTTCGTTAGATAGAATCGAAAATGAAAAAGAACGCATTACGTTTATTTAACAAAGATTTTTTTAGCGATTGAACATTCATTGCACAAACGTGTTTTTATCTTTGCAGCATTCCTACGAGGCAGCCTTCCCCAGTGACTGTTTCAAGAGGAAAAGATGCAAACGTCGCCCGACTTCTTCTCCGTCTGTCCTACCAAGGTCAGTACAAGTCAGGGGGACAAAAAGACTGGAAACGACTGCACAGAAAGCGGCAGTCCGACCAGAAAATAATCAACTTATACATGTTTTACACATTAAATTATTTTATGCCTTATGACTAACAAAGTGAAAGTAACGCTGAAATCAGTCATCCGCTGGTCGAAAGAGGATGAGGAGCTATTGGACAAGAAGATCATTAAGAACTTCTATGAGCTGCTGAATAGTAGTGAAGAAGACGGGTTGTACTGGACAGGAATGACCTGCGACCTCATCGACCTTGCCCACATTGTCTGGGAGAGTGGTTTGCTCTTAGACGATAACGGTCATCCGATGGAGTTCCGAGAGATAGTCCACACCATCTGTAAGGTGCTTCACGTTCACGAGCCCCGCAATCCTTCGTCGGTCATCTCCGCTGTTCGCGCGCGCAAGAATATAAGGGTAAGTTCTATTCGTGACCGCTATCTACATCTTATTCATGATGGGAAGATTCTCGACCCTATGCGTCTGGACATCAGGTTTGGCAAACGAGCGAAACATTTGTTTATGCTTATACAAAAAGAAAAAGAAGTAAGCGCACTGTCGGCTTTTTGTCAGTACGACAAAGCTGTGAGAAGCACATCTGAGCTGCCATGAAACCATTATCTTTAAGCTGAGAAACAAAGCCTATATATATAATAAGGTGGAGTAGCAGACAAAAACTTTGGGGCAGGTTCTATGTCGACCCGTACATGGGCGCATAGGACCTGCCTGTCGTTGCGATGTAGGCAAAGTGCAGAGCAGACGAAGACACCGACAGACAATCAGCTCGATAATAAAAACAAAAATCTCTATACATTCTAACGAACAATTCGAGTTTAATCGCTATTATCTTTTGATATATATCAATAATGATGCTTTCGAAATGAAATTTTTTTCTTCATATAATTTTTGATGATATGAAAAACTATACCTTTGCATTGTAATCGAGAGTTTAGTATCAGAATAAATTGAATCATAGGTTTAGTCTCATTAAGGTATTAAGATTGCTCAGGATTATATATGAAAGGAAAAGATTTGTTTAGGTTAGTAATAGATTTAGGTTTTTTTAGTTATATTTTTAGGTAAAGATTGTAGAAACATTATCGTCGCGAGACGCTAATCATTCGGAGATAACGGAAGAGCAATTGCTCTGCCGTTTCTTTTTATACCCCTCCCTTGTTCGAAATGATGTGAATTGCAACGAATTTGCGAATAGAATCAAAGAACAAAAGCCTTTTATATCGTTTCCTCGCTTGAATAGTTATTAAAAAGAACAATAATATTATTCTTTCTCACAAAGCATCTTGTCCACTTGTCTACTTGTCTAACTCATCCACTTTCCCCCTTAATCAACCTTTTTCAAATTCTTTCCAATGTTTGCAGAATTGGAAAGAATTGATTAGCTTTGCACTTAAAACTATAAAGTATGAAAATAGAAAAACCTCCACATATAAGCAAGAAAGATTTATTTTCTGCAATGCTTCATCAGCCGAATGCGCATGTAGGTGATATGATTGATAAAATCAATGAAACCTTTGAGTATTGGGATTCGATAAAGTATAAGAAGTGCCCAACAGGTTGTACTCCCCAGCAGTTGTGGACCTTTGTGAAAGCTGCAAGGGAGGATAAGCAATATAAAAAGTATGGGACAAGTATGATGTGAGATTAAGTTTAACGAATTCTATGCAGAAAATGTGCCACCAGTTTGATATGTATTGGGGTGGTAGCTGGGGAAATAACTCAATCATTGATACTAAAAACAAAGAACAGTACTTAATCAGTTCTTTGATGGAAGAGGCTATCTACTCAAGCCAAATGGAGGGTGCTGCAACAACAAGAAAGGTGGCAAAGGAAATGCTTCGTAAGAAGATGACCCCGAGGGATAAGTCACAGCAGATGATTCATAACAACTATCAAACGATACAATATATTGTAAAGCATAAGGACGAACCTTTATCTGAAGAGTTGTTGTTACAGATACATCGTCATCTGACTGATAATACGATGCAGAATCCCGAAGATGCAGGACGTTTTAGAAATAATAATGATGTTGTTGTCGAGAATGGTATCACTCACGAAACGGTGCATACCCCTCCTTCTTATAAAGATATTCCACAGTTCATAAAGGACCTGTGTATGTTTTTCAATGACAAGAATCCTCGCCAATTCATACATCCTATTATTCGTGGTATCGTGATCCATTTCATGATTTCATTTGTCCACCCTTTTGTTGATGGCAATGGCAGAACAGCCAGGGCGATGTTCTTTTTGGTATATGTTAAGGGAGGGATACTGGTTGACAGAATATCTATCTATTTCAAGGGTTATCGCAAAATCTAAGAAAGCATACGAAAAAGCCTTCCTTTATACAGAGGCTGACGGAATGGACATAGGCTACTTCGTTGCATACAATTTGAAAGTGTTGGAACAATCATTCCAGCAACTACAAAAATTACATTAAAAAGAAAGCAAGAAGAGAAGAAAGCTGCAAGCCTATTCCTTCGTATGGGGAACTTCAACGAGCGTCAGGCACAAATTATCAAGCTATTTGCTGATGATTCTAATGCACTGGTGACAATTAAAGACTTGGAGGTTAGATTCGGCGTAAGTCCAACAACTGCAAAGACAGATATTATCGGTTTGTTAGAAAAGAATATTGTCTCAGAAATCTCATTGAACAAAGTTAAAAGGGCTTATGTGAAAGGGGATGGCTTAGATGAAATACTATCTAAAAAAAGTAGAAATACTCTTATCTCAATTCTTTCCAATCTTGCAAATATTGGAAAAGAATTGAGTGATTGATAACTTAACACATAATTCAGAATTCACACTTATTCGAACGAAGTTCTCATCAGTACGTCATAATCCATAATTATGATTACCGATGTAGTGACAGTTCAAAGCTCAAGGGTTAAACACAATGACTTTTATATCGTTTCCTCGCTTGAATAGTTATTAAAAAGAACAATAATAAAAATCGTTTACATATCAAAAACAAAAGAAGAATATATATGATATATAAATATTATTATTATCTTTGCAAACAGATATAGTTCTCTAAAAACTCAAAGCAAAACATACCTAAATGAAAAACAAAAAAATACTCTACATAATAATATGCTTTTTGTACGGAAACTATTTCTGCACAGAGAAATACGGGTCTTTCCATATCCCCTCGTATTGGTTTTAATATCTCCTCCTTTACTAAAGGCGTAACATATTCTTTAGACGATGAAAAAGAAGTTTGTTTATAATCCAAAAACATACAATAGGCTTCAATTTTGGAGGAGAAATAGAAAAAGAAAAAAACGAGAATATAGGCTTATCATTGGGCCTTATTTTTCATCTTAGAACATATAGAATTTGAAGACATTTCAGTATCATCCGAAGATTATCGGATTGATCTCGAGAAACTTTTTCAATTCTAAATAAAAGTTTAGACCTTCCGCTCATTGTTTCATACAATATATGGGGGAATAATGTTTCAAAAATAAACTTAGAGTCAGGGCTTCTCATCAGCTTTCTGTTAAACAATACGACTAAAAAGCAATCTTTCTTTCTATAAAAAAAGAAAATGACCAATGGATTATCAACAATCACTATTCTGGAAAAAAATAAAGGAGACTTTACCGATGGATATAATAAGGTACAGCTGGCAATTCCTAGTAGGTATTTCATATCAATATAAAGAGATTTTCCATTGACTTTAAGTATAATATAGGTCTTACGAACATATACAAATATACTAACGAAAACATCTATAATCGGAGTTTCGTCCTTTCTGCTGGATATTCTATAACTTTATAATACCGATATTTTATCATACCCTTTCATCTAATATCTCTAAATTCTTAGATATTACTCGTTTGTTTTTAGCGTAAGTTCTAATAGTGATTATTTTCTGTTCGAACTATCGCTTTGTTGCTATGCAATTCTATTGAATCAAAAAGACGTATTACACGTTTCTTCAACGTTCGTAATACGTCTCTCATCGAATAATCCATAGCGGAAAAAGCCTACCATGGTTCTTCGTACCCACCAACCCCTTCCGTGATTTCCGTTGTTTTACTCTATTAGATGTGGGCATGAAGAAACTGTAATATACAAGAAAACTTATTAGTTATGATAATTTAACATATCGGGGGTAATTTGATATTTTTTTATTAAGTTTGCACCAATATTTTTTTAATATAAACAAAAACAAATAGTAAAAATACAACTCCGTGATACAATTCTAACAAAAATATTTTAATTATGAATCTAACAAAAAAATTATGTCATTGAGTGCTCTCCTTGCATTAGGAAGCATTTCAAGTCCAGTACTCGCACAGGAAGCCGTAATGAATACGACAGCTGTGCAATCGGAATTAGCCCGTGGTTACGTGCGCCCTTCTCTTACAGTGTTGTATGTAACAGACGGTAGTAGTGAAGCAAATCAAGTATTATCAGAATTGCAGCAACTTAACACCGAACAGTTCTATTACAACCCAGTAAACCTGCCAACAGGTAAACCTCAACGTGGAGGCAAAAAACGACAAAGAGCTTGTAGAGCAGCTAAAGCCTTACGCAGAAAAACTATTGAAAGAGAACAACGTTGGTCAAAGCGTTATGCATTGTTGGTTCCACGTTTTGACGAGGCAAACAAGAGCTATGCGCTTGATGTCCTGCAAAGCGTGGTGCGTATGGAGCAAACTGATGCCGACGTTTTGGCAGCAGAGGCAAGCAAGCGTGGAAAAGGACGCTCGATTGATGGAACTTGGAGAGCGAATGATCGATCGTTCTTATGTTCAGGTTGTTTATCTAACATCTGAAACCAAGGAGCAAACAGTAACAAATAAAATCTATTCAGTGCTGTACAAGCTCGACTTTGGCGCAGAGGTTCGTACAAACTTCTATGAGAAAGGCTACGACTCTGCTGATGGTATTGACAAGGTAGAGTTCCCACTTAACTTTGTTGCATCAACAAAGGTTGTTTCGTTTACAAAAAGACAAAGACGTAGCTTCAGCTTATGACGACTTCCTCACACGAATGTCACAAGTAAATACTGACTTCCAAGTGCAGAGTCCGGTTCTTGGCGTTCATCCTTTACAAGCCAAAATTGGAAAGAAGGAAGGTTTGAAAGTAGACGATCGTTTCTATGTAATGGAGATGGTTCAGAATGCAGATGGAACAATGAAGGACAAGCGTCGAGCTACCTTCCGTGTTACAAAAGAACATTGCTGATAATCGTAAGAATGCCGATGGCCATGGCGAGGAGTTTACTACTTTCTATCAGGTTGCTGGTGGCGGCTATGATAAGGGTATGACCTTAGTTTCTAAGAAAGATATTGGAACTTCTGTACTACCAATATTGAGTAACAACTTCGTAGGTGCAGAAATCGAACAGCGCGTTTCTAAATGGGTTGGCATTCCAGGAACCTTTACTTTTGTGCGCGTAGGTCTTCCTTTGGGTGCTAAGGGTATTGATGGAGAGAAATTTGGTCCTGTAAAATTTGACTACTATGACAATGGCAAAAAAAGTGCCAGGAAGCATGTTGCAATGGGGAATTGGTGCTCGTAAAGAGTTTAATTTTTGCTCGTTGTCTAAACTTTGCAGCCCACGCAAGTTTCAATGGATATTATCTCCTTATTTCGGGCGACGCTCTTTCTGTGGGGCGATCGTACGATAAAGAAGACACCTGATGTTTACACGATTGCAGCAGGTGCACGTTTGGGTATGCAAGTCACTCCAGCCCTTGGTTTCTTCGTAGGTGCAGACTATGGTTACACCTTTGGGTGAAGATAAGGACTTAATCAAGGAGCTGGAAATTAGTCCAGTATCAGCATCTTTTGGGTGCTCGCATCAGTTTCTAATTTTAGGACGTTAAATTAATTATCAACTCTCTTTATAGCATTGTTATTCAAGCGAATACGATGCTGCAAAGATTATTTTATTTATATGTAAGATGAAAAACATTTGTTATTTTAGGTTTAGCAGCACTTACGCTTTCATTGGGTTCGTGTGCAACAAAAACAATTTCGGTTATGAATTGAATTGCCTTGGTGTAGGGTTCTGAGGGTTCTAACCTTATCAAAGTGTATTCATACGCTAAAAATTATAACAAAGCCGTAAATCAGGCAAAACATGACGCCGTTCATGGTATTCTCTTTAAGGGAATTGTTGGCGGAAACGGATGTGCTAACCAGCCAGCCATCGTCAAGCCACAGGAGTTGGCTGCAAATCAGGCATTCTTCGACAAGTTCTTTAAGAACGGCGAATATCTTCGCTTTGTCAACATCTCTAATGATGGTAGTGTTGATGGTGCCGACCGCCTTAGAGTGGGCAACAATTACAAGATTGGAGTTGTCGTGTCTGTTCAGAAAGATGCACTTCGTAAGTATTTAGAGCAGGCAGGTGTTATCAAGCGTCTTGACGTAGGTCTCTTTTAATAATAAGCATAAACAATGAATAAACGTATCATAGTATTAGTACTCAGTTTGGTAGTGTTGTGTTTTTGGCTTTGCGCTCACAGCAAAGGCGCAAGCAAAGGCAAAGAAGCCACGTGTTGTAGTAGTTCCATCCGACCGACTACTTAAAAACAATGAATCTGTTGTCAGAAACAGATGATATGGGTGCAACGAGTTGGATTGCCGACTACGAAAAGAGCCTTCCTCGACAACGACCTTCAAGCAGCCATGTCAAAGTTTAATGAGTTGATGAAAGATCGTGGTTTTGAGGTTACGTCGTTAGAGCAAGAGCTTAAACTCGCAAAGAACGACCCTAACCACCCTATTCCAATTGACATCAAGATTGAGTTTAGCTATAAGGTTAATAAGCAAGGACCTCGCAGCACTGTGATGTTTACCCTCGAAGCCTTTGATGCTTACAGTAATAAAAGCATAGCTTCGGCAAGCGGTACAGGACAGCCTGCTATCGGCGTTGATGCTGCCACACTGCTCCAAGAGGCGGTAATGAACTATCTTGACAAATTCAACAGCCAGCTGCAAAACAACCTTCGAGAGCTACATAGAGTCAGGACGCGAAAGCCGTCTTACGGTTCAAGCTGCTAATGGTCAATCATTAGAAAATGTTGTTGCAGGTAAAAACAATCGCACAACATGTGGAAGACTGGCTCACAGAACACTGCATACGCCAAGCCTTCTCTATTGACGATCAAGACGAAGGACGCATGAGCGTTTCTCAGGCGATGATGCCACTCTTTAACGAACAAGGACGAGCTGTTGACGCACGTGTCTTCTATCGTGAATTGGCTAAATATCTAAAATCATTAGGCCTGACTGTCGACGGACCACGTTCTGGTGCTACGGCATCAGGTATGACGGGTGCATTAGGCTCGGCAGTGCTTACCATTAAATAAACGATTATGAATAAAGCAAAATCATTCTTCCTACAAGTTGGCTTAATAGCAATCGTAGGAATTACAACTTGTCTGAATACAGCTTCGGCACAGCAGTTTGCTGTTCTACCGGCTCACCTAAATTCAGACTACAATGTGCCTGAAAAAGCCGAAACACAATTGCGTGACAAAATGCTTGCAGCACTTTCTTCTGCCGGACTGGCTACGACGGCAGAGAATGCGGCGGTGGCACTGGTCCCATCAATATCTATACTCAACGAGCAGACTGGAGCAGGTGTGCAAAACACTGTGTCAATGAACCTTAACTACACCTTCTCGCTCGTCGGAATTGCAAGTGGCGTTGTGTTTGACTCATATATTGTAGAGGGTGTTCAGACACGTGGTCAGAACAAAATCAATGCTGTTGCTCGTTCCTTTGCAGGCGTAAATCTTAACACTCCAGCATTTCAGGCGTTTCTATCTAACGGACAATCTAAGATAGTTGCCTACTACCAACGTCAACTCCAAAAGACTTTTAGCAAAGGCACAGACAAACATCAATTCAAAGCAATATGCTGATGCCTTAGCCATCTTAATGGAAATACCAGAAGAAACGCCCGGTTACACGACAAAGGTGCTTCCAATGGTAGAACGCACCTACAAGATGTATGCTAACAACTTGGCTGCTTCGCTACTCCAACAGGCACAAGCAGCTTGGGCAGCAGCACCTGACGAGGAAGGAGCTGAGCGTGTTGCCGAAATATTAAGCGAAATGCCTGTCGGCACGACATCATCAGCCGCTGCACGACAGTTGGTGAAACAAATCGAGGCTCGTGTCAAAGCCCTTGACCAAAGACGCTGGGCTGCAATGAATGCGGCTCTGGCTCGTGAGCATCAAGAGCGTATGAGCGTCATCAAGGCTGCACGTGACGTTGCTGTTGCGCAGGCAAAACGTCCTATCAGAGTTGTTCAACACGTTCATCTCTGGTGGTAAATAGGACTTCTTGTTATAGTCAGAATATGCTTTCCTTACCAAGAATAGGGTAAAAAGGTATTAGACCCCTTATAACAAGACACAATAACACTAATATCATTGCGGGATTACCTTTGTATAGGTAGTCCCGCTTTTTTGTCCTCATTCGGTGTTTCTATGCAAAAAAACAGTGCCAAGACTCTTTCGAATCTTGGCACCGTGTGACTAACGCACTATGTGGAATTATTATTGCGTATGCTTAGTAGTTAGACTCCTCAACCTGGAAGAAACTCTGTGGGTGGTTACATACAGGGCAAACAGCTGGAGCCTTCTTGCCGATAACGATGTGACCACAGTTGCGGCACTGCCAGATGCAATCGCCCTCACGTGAGAATACTACACCATCCTCGATGTTCTTCAAGAGCTTGCGGTAACGCTCCTCGTGGTGCTTCTCAACCTTACCCACGCTGCGGAACTTAACAGCCAACTCTGGGAAACCCTCTTCAGCGCCTCCTTTGCCATCTGCTCGTACATGTCGGTCCACTCGTAGTTCTCACCAGCTGCAGCGTCAGCGAGGTTCTGTGTTGTTGTTGGAATATCGCCACCATGGAGGAACTTGAACCAAATCTTTGCGTGCTCCTTCTCATTGCGTGCAGTCTCCTCGAACAAACCTGCTATCTGCTCATAACCGTCCTTCTTAGCCTTTGAAGCATAGTAGAGATACTTTGTGTGTGCCTGACTCTCACCTGCAAATGCGTTCTTGAGGTTCTGCTCGGTCTTTGTACCCTTCAATGCTGCTGGGTTGAACTCCTTAAACTTCTCTGCCTTTTACACGGCATACTGGGCACTGCTCTGGTGCCTCTGTACCTTCGTGGATATAGCCACAAACGGTACAAAACAAATTTCTTTTTCATAATGTTTTTGTTCTTTAATGTTTTGTATTTTTCTGACTCAACCACAGACGAATAGGACTTCTAACAACTTTTTATTTATTGTTTATTTTGCGCCCTTTTTCTATATCTGTAATTATTACAATCTTTTCGTTTTGCAAAAGGTATTAATTATTTTTGAGTCTTTCAAAAACATTTGTTTTTCTTATCGAAATGGGGAAATATTTAGACAATGAGTAATTAGTGGGTGTTGGGTGTTGGGTGATGGGTGTTGGGTGATGATGAATAGCTTTGTAGGGGTGTTGGGTGTTGGGTGTTGGGTGATGATGAATAGTTTTGTGGGGTGATGAATGGTGAGTGTTAAGGTTCACTACTGGCTCTACGTCGTTTCGTGCGAGTGGATTTGTAAAATAACAAATTGTTGCTTACTCGATCCACTTTCAACATTTTATTGTATCTTTGTACGAAAAATAGAAATATCATGAAAAAGGAAAAAGAAAGCAACATCTGTTGACGACCAAATTACAAAAACTGCGTGAGCGAGGCATGATTATCGAACCTGAACAAGAAAACAAAGTAAAAGAGGCTTTACTTGATATCGGGTATTATCGATTGGGCTTTTATTGGTTTCCTTTTGAACTGACTTATCCCAAGACAACAAAGCGAAATCATATCCTAAAGGAAAACACTCATTTTGATTATGCAATAAAACTATATTATTTTTGATTACGATCTTCGTAATATTCTTCTACGCTACATCAGTCGTATAGAAGTAAATTTTCGAACAACACTCATCTATTACGTATCAAACGAATATAAAAATCCTTATTGGTATACCGATAAAACAGTGATTAACAGTCCGTTTCTTATTGACCAAAAATATAAAGCTACTCTTTTCTAATATTCGTAAAGAGCCGCCCATAAAAACGTGACTTAAAGAAGTACCATAGGGAATTTGCCCCTGTTTGGAAAGCTTTTAGAATTTATGCCCTTTGGAAACTATAATTGGACTGTATGAAAACTTAATAAGCCCTAAATTAAAAATGCCAAATAGCAGGTATATATGGTATGTCTTATCCCTCGCAGTTTACTAATTATCTTAATGCTATTAGACGATTGCGCAATTGTTGCGCCCATGGAAAGGTGCTCTTCGACCTGAAACTACACGATCCCGTTGGTGGTGGACCCTTAGATAATTTAAGTCCTCGGCACACAATGCTTGCTGGTTCTTACTTTGTCTTGAGATATTTTTTTGAATTTCATTTCTAAAAAACAGAGTCGAAGAGATGAAAGAAGAAATGAAAATAGCTTATAATCAAATAGGTTACAAAAATATTATAGACCTTGTGCAAACCACTTCAGGATTGAGAATAGAAGATTTATAAAAAAATGCTTAAATTAATTGGAGTATCTAAAAAAACAATACTACCTTTGCATAAGAAAACAGATGCACCTAATGGTTACGACCATTAGACTGCACCTTTACCAAAAAGAACATAGAGGGACAACCTACGGGTTGCCCCTCGCTTTTTATACTGTTTTATAACATATCGTGGTGGGTATTCAATCTATATTACTCACACGCAACATTATCGACCTTTATTACTCCAATAAAGGATGATTAATATAAAATAGTTGGCGTAATCAACTGCAGTAGTGTTGCTGTTGGTTACGCCAAACCGATACTTTTTACAAGATCTGTCCTGTTATAGAGAGTTTTAAGACAGGATAGAGAGTGGTGTAGGGAAGGACTTTTGAAAAGGTATCGTCCTTGTCTTTTTATATCTGATGGCTCAATTTCTTGATTATCTTGATAGATTTTGGCTTTTCCCTGAAAGTGGCACCTCAACTCTAATCTTGCACCCACACGCTTGGTTGGAACGAGTCGACCAAAACCGAGTCCGAGGTAAGGACGGAAGCCACTTACTCTGATATCGCCGTTGATGTCGCCGTTGTCATCAAACTGGACTTTATACTTGTCGATTTCTGTTTTTATCTGACCTTTATATTGTGGATATTTCAGAATTGCGTCTTTAACATCCTCGCTATGTCCTTGGAGGGTGATGAGCTGACTTCCTGCAAAGGAGAAGCCTGCTGCCACAAAGAACTTACTTTTACCGCCAAATGGATAGCAGTTCACCTTTAAGTCGCAGGTGGTGCGTGCAAAAACTTCCGTTTACATCAACTTCTTTCATGTGGATTGTTTGGTCTGGAAGCTTGTTTCCATTAACCACAAGACCGCTAACCTTAAGGTCATCAACCTCAACCTTACTGTTCACTTTGTAGTCGGGCATGAAGTTTAGACCAAAACCTATTTCAAGATAGTTTGTTACTGGGGTTTGCAACACCAAAACCGATACCCTCTGTACCCTACTGAAACATTTGCACCGACGTGCTTTGAAAAATACCCTTTGAGTCTGTATTCTGTGCGCTCATCGTGCTTGACAAGCATAAAGTAAGACCCTAAGAGTGCTAAAATTTTTCTTCATAACTAAATTTCTAAAAATTTATTAATAAATTGCAATCAATGGGCAAAGGTATGAAATTAGTCTTATATATCCAAAAAAATGATTGTCACTTTTTAGGTTCTATAACAAATCGTGTGGGTTGTTTGACCCGATTAGAATAATGTCTGTTGTAATCATAGGAAGAAGTTATTTGTTCAGTTTAGTTTAGTTTTAGCGTTTTACACTTTAGCGTTTTAGCCAACGGGAAAGGATATTTTAAGGTCTTATTTCATACAATGTTCGTGAATACTTACCATCATTTGCTGTGGTGCTGATACTCTGCACATGTTGTGCTGATGCTTAGCACGTGTGGTGCGGAGGGCTAAATTCACTATAATATAAGGATGGCAGGAGATGAATTGTGAGCAAAATCTTGTAATACTAAGAATAAACAGGGAAGTGTGTAGAAGTTTGTTTAGCTCAAACTCCTTTACACTTTTGTAGAGCAATTCGTCTACATCTGTTCAGCCATTCAGCCATTAAGCATAGGAACGTTGGCAAGGAAAAACTATTTTACCCACACAAAAAATGTTATAGAGTCCTTTTTATTCATCGGGCATTAGTGCCAAACAACTGTTAGCTTCTAATGTCCGATTTAGGGTTAAATTGACAGATAATGATATATCCTCTTTCTTTTTCAAAGATGAAGGTTCAAAGTGTTACGTTCCCAAAACACACCATCGGAATAACCTTGAATGTCTTTGTTGTTTTCTGCCATACGTAAACGTTTTGAGGTTAACAAAGCATACTCCTCATTGATTTCTATCCCACAATACTGTCGATCTATTTTTTAGCCACAACGCAGGTTGTACCACTTCAAGGAAGGGGTCAAAGACTACTCCTCCTTTTTGGACATGAAGCTAAAATAAGTTTAGCAATCAATTTCTCTGGTTTCTGAGTGGGATAGTCTGTGTTCTCAGGCATAGACCAATAGGGGATACTTATATCATCCCAAAAGTTAGAAGGATATGTAAGACGGAAGTTTCCTTCTTCGGTTTCCTCCCAATCCTTAGGTTTTGCCGTTGACTTTATATGGAGCTATGACCTTCCTCTTCTGCATAACTAGATTCGACATCAAAGTAATAATCCTTATCATTGAGGACAGCAAACCAAATGTCTTCCATAGCATTCTTCCAGTTTGTTTTAGCTCCACGTCCCTTTTCACGTTGCCACGTAATACGATTCTTGATAATTGCAAACTCACTTAAAGACCTGATAAATCGCACTTGTACTTTTCCAATCACAACATACGTATACGCTCCCATTAGGCTTTAACAACTCTAACACCTTTGGAAGCCAACATCTTACATATTCAATATATTTCTTGTCATCTGTTGCCTTAAACTTAAGTCCGCAAAGTCTTTAGAAAGATTATAAGGAGGGTCTATGATTAGTAAGTCCACGAAATGTTTGGGTAGGTAATCTATCACCTCAAACAAATCTTGATGAAAAATTTTTATTAACCACACTATCAACCGACGCCATAGTGTCGAGCTTACATAAATCGTTCCTAAGCTCTATACGTTCGTCTTCCGACAAAACGATAGTACGATTTCGTTCTGCACGAATTTTCTCCATATTGCAAATGCTAATTACAGTTTGATAAACTTTTTGAACCTCTTCTTCGTTCTATATTTCTATGAAAGAGAGTTGGTTGTTACAAATTTACATAAAAATCTCGATTTATAAGCCAGTGTAGATAAAAAAACTGAAAAGAAATCTCCCACACAGTTCCGTTTTGTAACTTGCATTCGAGATTGAAAAAATGTCAAGGGCACTACCTTCTTTCGCCTATTATCGTGCTCTTACGTCACATTTTTGTATCTTTGGGGTGATAAATTCATGTTTAACCCAAAATATTGAGGCTTATGAGAACGGTATGTGGCCTTGACGTGCACAAAGATAGTGTTTATCTTTGTATTTTGAGTAGCACAGGTGAAATTTACGAGAAGAAATTTGGTGTTTTAACAACAGAACTAATTGAAATGCGTGATTTGATGCTCTCACATCACGTTTTAGAAGTCGGTATGGAAAGCACAAGTGTGTATTGGATTCCTATTTGGAGAGTTCTTGAGCCACATTTCAAGTTGAAACTCATCAACCCTTATTTCATTAAACAATTGCCTGGTCACAAGAGTGATGTAAAGGATGCACAATGGATTGCAGAGTGCATGCTAAAGGAATTGGTAAACGGTAGTTTTTGTTCCTCCAGAACGCATCCAACAGTTGCGTCAGTACGACCGGCGTATCTACGATCTTGATGATGAGATTATCCGCAAACTTGCCAAGTTGGACGCAGCCGTTCAACGGTGTAACATCCGTCTGAGCAACTATGTATCTAACACCGACAGTGTGAGCTACAAGGCAGTGATAGATAAAATCTGCGAAGGAGTTACTGACCCCAATGTGCTCGTGGAGGAAATCCACGGACGTATTATCAATCACCATGGAAAGAAAACTATAATCGCTTCGCTTACTGGCAGCATTACAGAATGTGACATAGATATCATGCGGCAGCTCAAGGCAGAAATAGACTTAGCAGAGCAACACAAACAGCAATGTATGGACAAGATGCTGGCCATTTGCGAAAATGAGTATTCGACACAGTTGCACAATTTACAGACAATTCCAGGAGTGAAGATGAGGGCCGCTACATCATTGATTGCAGAAATCGGTACCGACATGAGTCACTTTGAAACAGCCAACCATCTCGCTTCCTGGAGTGGACTGAAGCCACGCAATGATCAGTCTAACAAGACTATTAAATCACGCCGCATCACTTATGGAAACCGATACCTTCGACGAACCATCATACAATGCTCATGGGGGGCAAGTCGCACCAAGAATTGTTTTTAGCCGATTCCTCCTACCACCAGACACAAGTCAGAAAGAAAAAACAGAATGAAAGTTCAAGTAGCAATAGCAAGGAAAAATGCTTATTTGTGCATGGAACATCTTGAAGGACGGTGTATCCTATAAGGATTTCAACAACATAATCGAAGCATCCGTAATAAATGGATGACGCAATATACCAGTCATGGAAAGGCTACTACCTTTGTGATGGCATATGACCTCGTCATGACAAATTAACCAACGACATGACTGGCGATGAAACTCAGTGTGAGCGTTAAGCTCGAAGAGGAAAGTATCATTTTTCATGCAGGTCAGCAAATGACTTGCATAGTCCTCGTTATGTACTATAATAAGCATAGCCTTTGGTTTAAGTTACTTCTGTGACGATTTCTTTTTCGGTTTTATAGAGGAAAGGTACAACTTTTAAGGAGGAAAAACGACAATATTTCTTTCTTTTGATAGTTTAACCCAAATCGAACATTAGCCTACAAACATTGCTCTGTGTCTGTGTTGTTTGCTAACAACTGTTAGCTTCTAATGTCCGATTTGGGTTAAAAATTTATGACCTAATCATTATCTAACGAGATACTTCTTGCCATTACGGATGACGACACCCTTATGGTTCTTGCTGACAACAGTCCCGGTGAGGTCGTAGGTGGTATCGTTGTTGTAATAGAGGGATAGGCTGTCGATGCCGTTGGTAGTCTTCTTCACCTCTTTTTGGAACAAAGGTAGAACCGCCATCCTTACCGCCTGTCCAGTAGGCCCAGTTGTTATCGGCGCGATAGTTCAGTCCGTATCCCTCTGGGTTACAGATGTAGAAACCCTTTGCATCGTCAGGACTTGTGTTCAGAGTCCATGCGCTGCTATATCCTGCTGGTACGTTGTCGGAAGGTTGAAGCGTAGCGTATGTATTGCCGCCAGCGTTAGGGTGAGTCCTTAGGCGAAGCCGATGCCAAGATCATATTTTCGCCTGTTGCCTTGTTGATAAGGTGTAGTCCGGTGAAAGGGTTTCCTGTCAAGGCCCAGAGCATAGCGTCATCATTCTCGTTTAAGGTTGTGGCGAAGTAGACATTAGGACTGCTGCTTCTTGAAGCTACCCATCTTTGCTGACTGCTCACTTTCAGGCTGTACCATGTTGTTTCGGCAGGTGTAGAAATCTTCATCGGACTGTTCCATGTGGCATCTATTCGAACCGTAGAAGGCAGTTCGTCGATAGTCTGTTTGTCTGTTGTCAGACTGACATAGTCTCGGCGGAGACTCTCTGGTATGGTGACCGCTCCAGTCTTTGCACCATTGACAATGGTGGAGTAAGCAAACTCGTTGTTAAAGTAGACGTTATAGACTACTGACGTTTTTTTGCATCGACAAAACTACCTTCAAGAAGGAGGTCGCCATCCACCATTTCGGCAGGGAGCGTGAATGTGCCGTCGGCATTGAAACGTTCGCGTGGGATTACTTCTTCAACATACTGGTAGGTGCCATATTTCAGATTGTCGCCTGTGAGGTTGTAGCCGTGTTTCACGGTCAATCCATTAAATTCAAAGCCATCTGCGGGCTTCATCTGTATGGTGTAAGGCTGACCGAATGGTATGGTGTTATCGTTGAATTCGCTACCATCAGCAGCCGAAACGACCTTACCATTGAGCGCACTCTGGTTCACCTTGACTCTATCGCCGTGTACGTTAAGACGGAGGTCGATGATACCGCCACCATTTTGCAATGATATTGTTTCCTTGCGCAATGCTACCACCAGCGTCAGCGAGTGTTTCCAGTCCACCTTGTAACGCAAACGATAGAAGCCCGGTTGTAGTCCCTCAGGAATCTTAAACTCTGGTAGGCTTATCGTGTTGCGAGCATCGTCGGTTAGTTCTTCCCCGCACTGTTGTAGCCCTAAGTTCTCGTCCGTAGCCGAAAGGAAGGAGTAAGCCATCAGCTCGTTGTCGGCGTTTGGTAGGATTTTTCCTTTCTCCACCTTTGGTTCAAAGCGTCCGTTGTTGTTCAGGTCAAGATAGACGTAGCTGTGCATCCAAGTACCTTTTGTAACTTACTGACGGACGGAGCGTCTCGCCCGGTTTAGCCTTGAAAGCCTGCGTTTTGAGATAGGTATAGGCGAGGGTCGACTTTGTGATGTCGCCGTTTTATGTCAAGTGTTTGATTGCCAAGTCCGATTGCCATGATACCACGGTCGGTGCGTGTATAGTTCTGGTCCTTACCGAAGTTAATCGGATAGTCCTCCCTGTTGGTGATGGTGCTCGGCTTATCGTTGACCTCTATATTATCAATGTAAGCGATGAAGTCCTCTTTCAGACTGCTTGGGTCTTCGCCATCGACAACCACTACAAGACTATGAATTTCTATTCCGCCAGCACCTTTCACGGCAAAGACAGCATCAACCCACTTGTTGGGTTCAATCTCTCTTGTTGAGAACTCATGGAACTGTTCTGTTTCAGCACTCTGTCCGTCGCGGTCGGTGCGCTTGCCCAGTCCGATGAGCATCGTGCGTCCTGCCTTTGGCTTATGAATCATCACGTGTACATACTTTGCCTCCTTCGTCAGGGGTAAAGGGATTTTTTTAGGTCGATGCGTGCACCAAAGGTGTTAGAACCTAATTGCGAACGCTGAAAGCCCAAGACGTTGTCTGATGCATTCGGAGCTTTCTTCAGTATCTTATCGACCGTCTTGTCGATGTTGCTGACCGTCTTCACATTACCCTCCAACTGAGCAGGTTTCCCATTCTGCGAACGGAAAGGCGACTTCTCCCAAGTGTCGTATACACCGACTGACTTATAGTCGTGGTTCTCAAAATCAATGATTACCTGCTCGCTCTTCTGTGCATGAAGGAAAGTCGTACAGAACAACAGACCACAGGTTGCGATTATATTCTTTTCATCTTATATTTTAGTTTTGCCGATTAATAAATTGCTATCTCACTCAATGCTGGATAAGCCTTAGCGTCCTTTATGTGTATGCGAAGTGCCTTGGCATTATAGCCCGAGCCATAGCTCCATGAGGTGCTGCCATTGAGCGGAATGATGCGCTTATAACCAATAGTGGTTTGCTTTATCCTACCTCCGAGTGGCTTCCATGTGTTGCCGTCCGGGCTGTATTCAATGGAGAAAGCCTTCACACGCTGACCGAGCCTGACATACTCTTGCAGCGTGACATAGCGCAGGGTCTGTGGACTGCTCCAATTGAAGGTGAGGGTGACGTCCTTCACCTCGTCCTTGGCTGCCCAATAGGTGTCTGCACTCTCATCGACAAGATTATTTGTTTCGTAGCTTCGTGTCGCTCCGTTAGCACGCTTACTGCTTGCCTCGATGGTTGCCGTCTTGGCAAGATTGGTCTTGAAACGACTTCTTAACATCTCTCCAAACTCTTTCAGACGCTTCACTTGGTCTTCTGGTATCTTACCGCTTTTGTCTGGCGGACAATTGAGAATGAGCGTTGCGTTGCGTCCAACCGTTTCCAAATACATCTGGAACGTGCGCTCGGCACTCATGGGTTTACAGCCCGGATGCCAGAACCAACCCTTGTCCGTGAACTTCGCATCGCTCTCACCCGGCAACCAGAACCAACCGTTCTCCGTACCGTACATTCCATTGCTCTCGGGAGCTATGCCTCGATTCTCGTTACACCAGTTGGTCTCGCCTGCCCATCCGTCTTCATTACCTATCCAACGGGCCTCGCCTCCGACACCCCACAGAATAATATTCGGACTGAGCTTATGAATGGAGTCACGAAGATTTGGCACATCGTAATAGGTCGCACGATCGATACTAATCTTCTTATTCTGACCGCCATAATAGCCGTCGCCACCATTTGCACCATCAAACCACATCTCGAACTGGTCTGAACCATACTTTTGCCAACTCGGCACACTGCTTCAAGAACACTTCCTTTACGTATCGGTCCGTACCATAAAGTCCACTGTTTCGGTCCCATGGTGAGTATATAGAAACCATACTTCATCTGCAACTCTTGTGCTGCACTTGCAAAGCGTTCTGCAATGTTCACATGCGCATTCTCGCTTGACGAGTTCATACTCTTATGCTGCGTCGTTTCCGTAGGCCACAGACAGAAACCATCATGATGCTTCACAACGGCTATACCGCCCTTCATACCAGCCTCTTTCACTACCTCCAACCACTGCTTTGGGTCGGGCTTACCTGTTGGTGCAAACGTGTTCACATTCTCATCGCCCTTGCCCCATCCTTACCTGTGTAGGTGTTCATACCATAGTGGAAGAAAGCATAAAACTCCGTCTGCTGCCACTTCCACTGTCGCTCTGTGGGAACTGGAAAGACTGGACGTGGCTCTGTCTCTGGATTAGGAACGCTTTTGCGGCTGAATGGTGATAACTGAATTAGACTGACAAAAACTCGCAGCCGATGCCGTTAAAAGCAAGTGCGGTTAGCACACCATGTAGAAATCGGTTGTTCATATTAGGATTTTTTTAGTTTTGCAGCACAAAATGACCTTGTCTTTATTTCTTCTTGATTGACAATATTCGGTTTAGGTTTTATCATCCTCTGAGCTGCCTCTCTGCCTCTGTGCTGCTTGACAAGACAACCTACAACTCCAAAGATGTCGCAAATTTACAAATTAATTTGGAAATATCGTAAGTTCAAGTAAGAAATACAACCATTACCGACAGACTAATCGCTGAATCCTTGTTTTTCAATCGAACAATATGCCCACAGAAAGTTAGCTAACGAGTGACTCACCCAACCTTCATCACCCATCAAAGCTATTCATCAACACCCATCACTCAACACTCAACACCCATCACCCAACACTCATCACCCAACATCCAACACCCAACATCCAACATCCATCACCCAACACCCAACATCCAACATCCATCACCCAACACCCATCACCCAACATCCATCACCCAACACCCATCACCCAACACCCAACACCCAACACCCATCACCCAACACTCATCACCCAACATCCATCACCCAACACCCAACACCCAACACCCATCACCCATCACCCTATTCTCCGCAAGTTTGCGGAGAATAAGAGCCATTTTCTCCGCAAAAGCTTGGAATTAAAGCAAAAAGTTGTAAGTTTGCCACACTAAAAGAGCAGCGTATGAACACTCAATATATATGGCAGAAAGCGGATCTGCGTAAGATGACATGGCAAGACAATGCTTTTAGCACCCTAATCACCGAGGTCAGTCTTCGTCGAGGAAGCCTACTCGGTAGACTTTCTATGTTCGGATTTAAGGAGCAGGGAGACTCTATGTTAGACTCGCTGACAGAGGAAATTGTTCATTCCTCTGAGATAGAAGGAGAAAGACTTAATCGGGATAGCGTGCGTTCGTCTGTCGCACGACAGTTAGGGATTGAATATGACGGATTGCCCAAGACCGACCATTATATAGAAGGTGTGGTACAGGTGATGCTCAATGCTACCCAGCATTTCCGTGACCCACTTACTCTGGAAAGACTCTTCGGCTGGCACTCTGCCTTATTTCCAACAGGATATAGTGGTATGTACAAGATTACCGTTGGCGATTGGCGACAAGGAGATAAACCAATGCAGGGTGGTGTCGGGGGCTATGGGGCGACAGAAAGTGCATTACGAAGCACCACCGAGCTGTGACGTACCAGAGAAGATGACGCAATTATTAATATGGCTTGACGACCCAACACTTGACATCGACCCATTGATAAAGGCGGCCGTAGCCCACCTTTGGTTCGTTACAATCCACCCTTTCGATGATGGTAACGGACGACTCTGCCGTACGCTGACAGAGATGCTACTATCAAGAGCTGACAACACTTCGAAAAAGATATTATAGTCTTCGTCTGAAATCCTTAAAAACCGAAAGGAGTACTACGCTCAATTAGAGAAGGCTCAACACGGAGGAATGGATATAACGGAATGGATTGTCTGGTTTCTTGAAACTCTTAACAGGGCCTTGAACACCGCACTCGAAAAAACAGAACATATCATCGATAAGGTGCGCTTCTGGGACAAACATAACGACCTCCAACTCAACGACCGACAAAGAAAAGTGCTCAACATGCTCCTCAATGGTTTTGAAGGTAAACTGACCTCTTCTAAATGGTACAAGATTAATCACTGCTCACAGGACACCGCTACACGTGACCTGAACGACCTTGTCAAAAAGAATATATTGAAAAAAAGTAGCGAGGGCGGACGAAGCACTGCCTACGAACTGATAGGGTAAACAAGTAGACGAGTGGACGTTAGAGAGTATACAGGCAGCGGGTCTGTGCATTCCCTGACCGTTAGGTCTCTGTGCGTCACGCTTTCTGTTTCATCTGTTCGTCTGTGATATCTGTGAGAGCCTATACAAGTAACTTGTCTACTGGTCTACTTTTCTTCTCACAGATGACACAGATAGAGAGATTAGACAGAGCCTTATCGCTAAACACAGAGACCTAAAGGTCGTGGAACTCACAGAATTGGTAGACAAGTAGACAAGTTATATGTTTTGTGAGAATACGTAGCTTTCATATTGTTATATACAGGCTTCGGTTCTGTGCATTCTCTGACCTTTAGGTCTCTGTGCGTCAGTTTTTCCGCTTCATCTGTTCATCTGTGCTATCTGTGAGAGCCTTTACAACCAACTTGTCCACTCACTACATTTTCTCACAGATGACACAGATATACAGATTTAACAGAACCTTATCGCTAAACACACAGAGAGACCTAAAGGTCGTGGAACTCACAGAATTGGTGGACGAGTAGACAAGGGGACGTTAGAGAGTAGACAGGCAGCTGGTCTGTGCATTCTCTGACCTTTAGGTCTCTGTGCATCATGTTTTTCTGTTTCATCTGTTTATCTGTGTTATCTGTGAGAGCCTATACAAGCAACTTGTCCACTCGTCTACTTCTAAACTCGTTCATTAGTCCACTGACACAAGGAGCGTATTTCGATTTTCACTCCCTTCCCTAAACGAAAGAAACAGAGCTGTTTGTTCCTTACAACAAGCTCTCTCCAAAGATTGCGTTCTTTATATCCTTCTCGTGTTCGAAGACGAAGCGGGCTACAATGGCACTGAGCAGGGCGGTTGAAGGGAGCTTCACACTTGTGGCTGACTTCAGACGATCGAGGACGCCTTTGAGGTCTGAGTCGATATAAACGGTTGCCAGACGTGAGTCGCGGGCTTTATAGTCGCGAGCTAAGTCCAGAAAGATTTTGCCAACTATCCTCACTCACTGTCCTTTGCCAACGAATACTCACGTGCCAACTGACGACCCTCGGCCTTTTGGCAACTTCTTTTGCAGCTGGTGCGGTGCGGTCTTTGCGGTCTGTGCTTTCGCTTTGGCTCAACTTGTCCGAACTGACTCTGTGGATGAGTCGTTGCAGCGGGTTCCTCAACCATTGCTACGGGTTCTGTATATTGTGCTGGCTGCTGTTCCGCCACCTGTGTGCGACTCTCCTGTTCCGCCACATTCGACTCATACTGAGCTGACTCTACTTCTTCCTCCTCATTAGACATTTTATTTTCGTCTGCAGTTAGTAGTTGATGCAGGTCTTGCACTCTTTTGTACGCTATGCGCCAAGTCAGACATAGCACCTGGCATCATTACCATTGTTTTCTTCTTCTTAGCCATTGTATCTTTATTTCTTTGTTTTTACCTTATTATATATAAATGTGGAACCTTACATTTCCCCCTTCTCCTGATGCATCCCTTCATCTTCCTCTCACCTATTGCACCCCTCACAAAGTCTTTTTCAGTTAGCATTATCTAACATCGTTTGTACAACCAATCTTATTAAACTTTATTAGTCCAACCTACTTTATCTAACCTTATCCCGTTAGCACTCCCTCTCCCTTCGGAGAGGGGTCGGGGGTGAGGTCTTTGGGGAGAGGTTTCTTACTTCATCCTCCTCAGCATATAGTCGAACGCCTTCTTGACTGCGTCGCGCTGTGTACCGAGCAATTCAAAGGTGTTAGTACGTTTGAGTGTTGCACGACTGTTGACAACTGGTGTGACACGTCCAAAATTACCGAACACCTCGTCGGTTCTGCGCCACATCTCCTGCTCCTCAGCCGTACCGATACGTGGGTCGATGCGGTTAGGAACAAAGAAGAGTTGTGCTGCCATCTGTGGATTGTGTTCGCGCAAGACATTGAGCACCTGAACGAAAACACCTGTTGAGTCCAACGCCTTGTCCTCATATTCGTATGGACAAATAATATAGTCTGCGCCTACGAACAGTGGTGCCAAACCGTCTTCGCTGATGTTACCCGGCGAGTCGAAGAGTACATAACCCTCTACCTGCGAAGCCGAGTCTATCAACGCCTGCATGGTCTCGACATCAGTCACATCGAAGTCCTGTACGTTATATGGTTCTTCCTCGCCTTCATATATCAACTTGTCCTTACGACGCTGCATCAAAATCGTCTTCTGTAAGTCGGTGTCTATGATGCACACGTCCTTACCTTTTTGACGCAAGATAGTTGGCGAAGAGAATGCACAACGTACTCTTCCCTACTCCACCTTTCTGATTTGCAAAAAAACAATCTTCTTATTCTTCATTGTTTATATATTTATATTTTTTTACTTTTTTTCAGCATTTCCTTATCTATGTATTTATGCTTCTTCATTTTTATATTTTTAACCGATTAGCATATTTACATATTTTGTCTTCCTCCTGTCTTCTCCGTCTTCTCTCTTCTGTGCGTTGGCTTCCTTTTCCGAGTTTGCCATCGACGGAACGCTTCGTTCGCTTTTTCCGAGAAATTATCCTCGTCCTGCCGCCTCTTTCTGCGTTCTTTTCCTCCTTACTCGTCATTTTGACGCTATTTCGTGCTATTTCGTCAACATATTCTGCAAAAACGTGATTTAGCTTTTTTTATCAGTTCTTTATATATATAATGTGTATTGACCGCTCTGAATGCTTTACATCTACTGCTTTTTACAAGCATATTACTTACTTTCTGTCAAGCTGCCGCAGCAACAAAGCGACTCATTTTTGCAAAATTTTCAATCACTCGACTACTTACACGCAAATACGCAAATTACAGCCTGTCTTTTCAACACCTCCACTTTGTCTGTCGCGTCATATCTCTGAACAAACATCTGTCGAGTAGAGTTTTCTTAATTTTCTACATCCTCCTTTTGCTGTCGACTAATCTTCTGTGACCATCGCTCTTTCTTAAGAAAATGAATGGAAGCACACTCATTACGAACGAAATAAATGAGGTGATTGACGAGTAAATTGTGAGCTCACTCATCGCAAGACCGCCCACGTATGAGTAGAGAAAAATGTAAGATAAATTTACCAATGATGCGAACAACGTACAGCCTATTAATGACGCTCCATAAAAACGGAGTCGACCAACGTACTTACGCACCAACTGAACACACAATGCTACTTCGCAAAACGAAAACTGCTACGTTGCTGAGCTTAACAAAAGTGTTCAAAAATGGTAATGGAGCAGTTCCCATAAACACTTGCAATGCGTATTCCTTTCCATATATAAATCGTGGAACAACTCCGACAAGTGTACTACTCAACATAAGGATCAAAATAATTGACACTACCAGTGCTGCCGACTTATTCTCATTGCGAGTTAGACTACGACGAAACACTTCGAACATCAACAATCGTACTGCACATAACACCAGCGTTTCAATATTACGCATGAAATCGAAACTCTGCACACTGGCAAATGCCTGCGTGAGGACGCCCTGACCCGGATTTGCTACTGCCGTGAAACTGTCAACAAAAAATTAATCGCACTGAAAGCAAGGAACAAACCTAAAAGACCAATTCAAGACCTCAGCTTCCTTTCCACTGACCGAAAAACGACTTAATCTCATAATTTTTCTTCTACATTAAAAACATTTATATACTCAAACATGCGCCTGATTATATTTTTATAATTGCAAAATATACATCTATTTATCGAAAAAAAGCAAATACATCTAAACATTTTTATTGAGAAAAATAAATAAACAACAATTCAAAAATACAATAAAAATATTTATTCTTTTTCCATGTTTATATTTTTTTATATTTCATTTATAATATAACTTATAAAACCTACACGACGAACAGGATTGCTCTATAAAAATAATAAAAAGAACAATCTCACAAAAATATCAAAAAGGAATAAATATTTATATAAAAAGATTTATAAGAAAAATAAAAACAATGAATAATATTTATATATTTACACTTTCATATTTTTCTATATTACAATAAATCCATAATTCCATAATAATAGAAAAAAGTAAACATATAAACGTACCTCAAAAAACTTAAAAGAAAAAGCTGACTGTCAAAAACTTATTCTCTCGATTTCAACGGAAATACAACATCGTTTTTAGCATCCAAATACCGAAGGTGATAAAAGCACATGAAAAATATATTTATACGAATATATAAAAATAAAAATACTTATTATCAGGACCTAAACAGCCTGATAAACTTCAAAATTGAATTCAGGTCTTTACAAATCAACAAACATCCTAACTTCTTTTTCATCCTTTTCATCGAAATAAATACACATCAAGAAGAGAATTGAAGCGAACACCCGACTAACTGCATAAAACCTACAACTTGAACTAAATAAAAGGTAGTGACAAGAAGATTTCTAATAGAAATATAAAAAAACATTTAAAGCAAAAAGATAAATATATAGAAACCTACAAATCAACACATTAGAGCATCATAAACTGAGTAATTGAACAATAATCAAGAAGCAACACTTAAAAACACACGAATAAATCGATGAAAAACTGAACTAATTAAGATACAACACGATCCGAAAAATCTTACAACAACAAGCTACCTTACCCCCTACTAAACTAAAAAAATCCTAAACAAAAACTGAAAAGAAAACGCCAAAGCACAGACAACCTTAATCTTTAAGTTCTACTATTCCTTACTAAAAATAACGCATAACGAAAAATAAAATAAAAAATGACATATAAAAACAGAAAGATATATTTATATATTTATCTATCATACAATAAAAAATAGCGAGTTAGAAGGAACAAACAAATAATTACATATAAATATAAAAAAATAAAAAAACAAAATGAATTAAAACGTATTTATATATTTATATCAAGATGACTCGAAAAAGTAATTTTATATTATTACATAAATCTACTTTTTATATTAAAAACTCATTTAACTAAAAAGATTAATTAAATAAATAAACAAGAAAAAAAGAAAAAACAAAGTAGATAAAAAAACAAAAAGAGTAAACACGTAAAAAGTATTTTTATATACTTACCTAAAAAAACACATTTACATTGAGAAATAAAAAGGATGAAAACATAAAAATAAAAAGGGTGAAAAAGGGAACTGAACAGAACAGAAAACGAAGCGAAATTTATCAAAAAAAGCCATCTGACTGAAACTGCGACAAAAAGGAAAAGTTGAGGATTTATCAGACTTGTAGAGGAAAAATCCAATAGCGTAATGACTGAATGAAACTGATGACAAAATAAAAACGAAGAAGTACATACGTGAGATGACAAAAATAGGAAAATGAAGAAGATGATTAAAGCGAAGTAAAAAAACAAAAAGAGGTAAAAACAACTGCTAACCTTCCCCCTCCCCTACCCCAAAACAAATCCGAAAAACATCGCACCACATTCACTGTCCGCCCACACATTCTCTATGACAAAAACCAAAAAATTTCTGTGAAAATTAAAAATCACGTATTTGTCAACAAAAAGAAATATGGTGGGGAAATATGCAAAAATATAAGAGGTAAAATTGTAAAGATAATTCATAATTTTGAAAGACAAAAATAAGTAGCCAAATGAACAAATTGCTTCTGAAAAAGACAGAGTAACAAAAAGAACGATTATAATGCTCCACATACATAACAATTCTGTGGGTGCTTAGCGGTAGGTTATCATTAATTCTGTTCATCTGTGAATTCTATGAGAGCTTTTACGAACATAATCTCTACTTGATAAAATCTCTCACAGAGAATGAAAAATAATGTCGGAGAGAAAGAATAGCGACAAATAGGGAGAAAAAACAAGAAAGAGTAACATACGAGCTGCGTGGGATAAAATAGTTTTTATAGTAATATCGCGAGCGGAACAATAGAAAAACCCGAAGATGAGAGAAAATAAGGGAAAAAATCAACAAAACAGAATAGAAGTCGACAAAAAGGGAAACTTTTTCAACCAACATGTACAGTATAGCTAATAAACTGATTACGAAAGGGTTATCATGTGTCATAAAAGTAAACTGCGACAAAAAAGTGACAAGTTTAGGAGCGGACAAGTAAACAAGTTGCTTGTAAAGAAAGACAGAGTAACAAAGGAACAAGTATACTAACAAAGACTCTCATAGAAAACTCAAAAGTTCTAACAGACAGTCAAAAGCTCTTAAAGAACAAATAGGCTCTCACAGATGACACAGATGAACAGATGAAGTAGATAGCTGACGCACAGAGACCTAAAGGTCAGAGAATGCACAGACCAGCTGCCTGTCTTTTTTACACGCAACTCGTTCACTTGTCTACCCTACTCGTCCACCAACTCTGTGAGTTCCACGACCTTTAGGTCTCTGTGTGTGGTTAGCGATAAGGTTCTGTTAAATCTGTATATCTGTGTCATCTGTGAGAAAATTATAGCAAGTAGACCAGTGGACAATATGCTTGTATAGGCTCTCACAGATAGCACAGATGAACAGATGAAGCGGAAAGCTGACGCACAGAGTACTCTAAAAGGTCAGAGAATGCACAGACTCGATGCTTGTCAACTCTCTAACGTCCCCTTAGTACTTGTCTACCAATTCTGTGAGTTCCACGACCATTAGGTCTCTGTGTGTGGTTAGCGATAAGGTCTGTTAAATCTGTCTATCTATGTTATCTGTGAGAAGAAAAAGTAGACAAGTGGGCAAGTAAACAAGTGGACAAGTTGCTTTGTATAGGCTCTCACAGATGCAGCACAGATGAACAGATGAAACAGAAAGTATGACGCACAGAGCACCTAAAGGTCAGAGAATGCACAGACTCGCTGCTTGTTTTTTTAATAAGCAACTTGTCTATTTGTCCACTTGTCTACCCGTCCCCAATTCTGTGAGTTCCACGACCTTTAGGTCTCTGTGTGTGGTTAGCGATAAGGTTCTGTTAAATCTGTATATCTGTGTCATCTGTGAGAAAATTATAGAAAGTAGACCAGTGGACGAGTAAACGAGTAGACGAGTTGCTTGTATAGGCTCTCACAGATAGCACAGATAAACAGATTTAACGGAAAGCTGACGCACAGAGACCTAAAGGTCAGAGAATGCACAGACCCTAAGATTGAATATAACAAAACTAGAAGCCACGTATTCCCTCAGGACTAACAACTTGTCTACTTGTCCACTTGTCAACCAGTCTACTTATCCACCAATTCTGTGAGTTCCACGACCTTTAGGTCTCTGTGTGTGCTTAGCGATAAGGTTCTGTTAAATCCGTATATCTGTGTCATCTGTGAGAAAATTATAGCAAATAGACCAGTGGACGAGTTGCTTGTAAAGGCTCTCACAGATAGCACAGATGAACAGATGAAGCGGAAAGCTGATACACAGAGATCTAAAGGTCAGCAAATGCACAGACTCGCTGCTTGTAAACTCTCTACGTCCCCTTGTCTACTCGTCCACCAATTCTGTGAGTTCCACGACCGTTAGGTCTCTGTGTGGTTAGTGATAAGGTTCTGTTAAATCTGTATATCTGTGTCATCTGTGAGAAAAATTATAGCAAGTAGACGAGTAAACAAGTTGCTTGTATAGGCTCTCACAGATAGCACAGATGAACAGATGAAACAGAAAAAGTGGCGCACAGAGACCTAACGGTCAGCAGAATGCACAGACCAGCTGCCTGTCTACTCTCTAACGTCCCCTTGTCCACTCGTCTACTTGTAAACTCATTCACCTGTCTCTCCTGTTACTCTGTCTTCTTCTACAAGCAACTTGTCTACTTCTCCACTCTGTCCACTTGTCTACCAATAAAAACATAAATATAAAAAAACATTTTTCAGAAAAACAAATAAATAATTGACTTTCAATGATTAAATAACGACAAAAACAAAGAAAAATAGATGAAACAGACATAGGAGATAGTAAAGACAGGCACGCACTTATATATATATATACGTTTATAATAGTACAATTGTGTATAGCAAGAAAAAAGCTACTCACTGTGATTGCCCTCCCTAAACGAAAAAGAGAATAATTCTCACGAACTATCCCCTTAGAATTATCAAAAATAACTACAATATGCGACAAATCGTCACATTCGAAAACAATTTGATATGATGTGCAAATATAATTATTTTTAGAATAATGCACACAAAAAATGGTAAATTTCAGCTACGAAATAAAAATAGCATTACACAGTATATGCAACGAGCGGAAAAACAGCAACCACTCCACTACCGCCCCCTCCCTGTTCCTCATAAACAGACCCAACAGCAAACTGACTCACTGTATGATGCGACAAAAGGAGGGTGCGTCTTTGTTAAAAGTCTTCCTCCAACAGAGAAAAATAATATTTTTTTCTTAAAAATTAAAAACTTCTTCTTCAATTAGATTATCCTTATTATATCTTTTATAAGATATTAGTAGGGTAGTGATAACTTTTTGAATACGAGATAGTTACAAGACTATTTGCCGACAAATTAGTAAGTTAGCGGCGACAAGTTAGTAAGTTTAGTGCGACAAATTAGTAGCTGACAGTCGACAAGTTAGTAGGTGTTAGTGCAGTATCGACGACAAGTTAGGAGTTTAGGTGCGACAGCTTGGGAGGGAGTAGTATGTTATTATGAAATAATTAAACAAATCTCTTGATTTTTTTCTTCTTCTTTACTTCCTTTTCTTCCTTCCACTGTCAGAACTCTCCATGTTTGTACGTCTTTTTACTTCTCTTATCGCATTCATACTGTATCTTTTAACTCTCTTATATATTGATACTTATAGAAAGCAGTTGGACAAGGCGTGACAATTAGGGAGGATTTTTGTGTCAAGCCTTCATATAGATAAACGACAAAAAGTAAGATTTTGAAAAAAACTTTACATAAAAACACGACTTTTTATAAGACGAAAATACAAACCACGTACTGATAAAAAGCCTGTTTTGCAGGCGGCAAGGAGTTCATTCGCGCAGGGACGTAGGGTAGGGGAGCGGCATGTTCCCTTTCACTGTATCTTGGCGGTAGGAAGAAGGTAGAGCATTGCGTTTCAGCCTTGTTTGTAAGGATAAATTTATGAATGGGTGCTATTACGATATAGAGGTAGAGATGCGTTTCACTCCCTGTTTATAAGGGATAAATCCATATACAGTAAGCAAGTGATGGTCATACAGTAAGTCAAGTTACGGTCATACTGTAAAACCAAGTGATGGTCTGCAATTTTTGAAATAATGCTTATCAGCCTTTCAAAAAGGCGGTCTTTTGAAGCCTTTATTAACGCCCTTTACGCACGTTATTAATACTCTTTTACGTATGACATGTTTTAACTCTGAACAACAATGTATTACCATTCCCTTTCTAAGTCCCCCTCTCCACTGATTTAAGGCGACTTTCGATGTGGAATGTCAAAATTTTTCGAATGCAGATAAATTCTCTGGTTTTCTTCCTTTTCTCCTCTAAAATGATTATCCTTGCAGAGAGTATGTACATCATCGTTTTTGTGCTACGTGAGCGCCAAGTCTACTAACCATAAATTAATGGAGTGGGGGAGGGTGAAGAAAACTCGGGAATAAAGGTACAAAGGCGGTATGCTCGTGGTAATTACCGAGAAGATAGAATATAACGTAACCATATCGACTAAACGATGAATATTATGGAAGCAAGCAATAAATTACTTGTGGGTGACAAATCAGAAAATGGTCAGATAGAGATAGTTGATGAAGATAGATTATGTTATTTGGTCAAATCAATGAGTAAGGGTGCTTTGGGATTACGAACAATCTCCAAAAAACTTTTAGACGAATACATTACTGCAGTCGTGAGGGTGTGTTGATGGTGATGATGGAGAATTATGTTGCTAAGTCAACACACTTCTTGTCTAATGGCAAACTTGCTGTCGGAATAAAGATGACTAAGGAGAGTATGGAGATTGTCGAAAATATTGCGCACATCGGTTACGTACTCTTCCATCATCGCAGTGATGAGGGTCAGCATCTCTTTTCAGTTCAAGGAGCGTGTGAGATGAAGGTTGCCAATGAGTTGCCCCCCGACTGCTACAAGACTGTCAAAGATAAAGACCTCTACCTCTTTGTAACCCTCGATACAAAGGAACCCTCGACCACAACCTATATGCCCAGAAGAAGCAAAACCTGACGAAAAGAAAACAAGGTATGATGCGCAGTTCGCAAGGGTGGAGGAGATTGGAGAGGGTAGAGTTATACTTGCTTTTGTGTTTGAATGGTACATCGCCCTCTGCGCATGAGGGCGTATAATCAGCTCTGACACTGCAAAAGTAATCAGCAAAAAGAGGCTTCATGATAGGCAAGGAATTATCGGGCAATCACAGGAAATCGCAAGCACTCAGGTAGCCTCTCCCAACGCCCAATCTCTCCACCAAGACATACAAAAACTTGGCCTATGAGTCAATGAGTTGCAACCGACTGACTCAACCAATAGACCAAATCCAAATGTTAAAGTGAGTTCCGCTTTCACCAATCTCATTATAAGTTCATATCTTTGTAGTTGCAAACTTGATATTGAATACAAAACTAATGGGACAACGAAAAGAGCATAAGAACCCTCATTAAGGAGGTATTGAAAAGAGAAGGTATCTCGCAAACGTGGCTTGCGAGGGAGCTAGGAGTAAGTCTCAGTATCACCAACGCCTATGCTTGTAATCGCCAGCAACCAACCTCGCACTCCTCTTCCGAGTAGCAGATTTGCTCCATGTCCCACCCCAAATAGTTGGTAGAATAAAAGATTATGGCTATGGAAAAGAATAAATTTGGACAATATTTTTACGCCTCATTCAATGGCAAGTTTTATGGTATCTCTTCTTTCTGCTAAAAAGGAAGGGAGAGTTCTTGAACCTTCTTCAGGTGAAGGTGTTTTTTTATTGATGCTCTAGAAGAACAAGGGTATGATAATTGGTCTGCCTGTGAAATCGATAGTACTCTTTATTCGTCATAAGAATGTAAATCCAATTAGTTTTATTAGTGCTGATTTTCAAGAATATTTTGATGCAGTGATTGGAAATCCGCCATATATACGTTGGAAGCATTTAGAATGTGAGCTAAAAGAAGAACTTGTACAGAATTCTCTTTGGAAAGAGAACTTTAATTTCTCTTTGTGACTACCTCTTTATCTTCATAGCCAAGAGTATTATGCTATTAAAAGAGGGCGGAGAACTGATATTTATTTGTAGTGATTACTGGCTAAGCAGTACAAACGGAAAAATACCTACGCCAATTTCTATTGAAGCATGGATATTTTCATTCTATATATCAATACAAGGAGCACTCGCTATTTTCCCTCGAGTTACAGCATCCTTAATGGTATTTCGCTTTATCAAAAATTCTAGTTTCAAGCCTACTACTTGTTCTTTGTTTATTTACAAAGGGAGTGCTTACCCTAGTTTTTAGCCTTCTTTCTGAACTATCGAGCTACGAAAAATCTTGAGATACCACAATTTGGCAATTCCGATAAATGGCTGCTAGCTAGCATAGATGAGCAGAAGAAGATACGTCAATTTGAATTAGCATGCTCCAATCAAGAGGGATTGTTTCCAGAAAATAGAAAAAAATTGACAGAATAGGGGATTTTTGATATTTGAAATGGGCTTGTTTCTGGTTTAGACAAAGCATTTAATGTTACAAATATTTTTCCACCTCATTCTCGAAGAAGAACGTAGATGCCTTTATTAATGTCGTGAAATCTAAAAATATTTCATCTTTTGTAGCCACCAATATCTCCAAGTATATATATATTGAAGACAAAGAGATAACAGAACAAGAAATGAAGAGTAGATACAACGTGTTATATACTCATCTTCTTCAATTCTATGAAACTCTACAACAACGCTATCAGTATGGTCGTAAGATTGATTTTTTTGGAGTTTCAGTTTCCCAAGAAATAAACATCTCTTTAGTACTAAAGTGGATAAGATCTTTGTCCCTTGCAAAGCATCGGATATCAAAAAGAAAAGCTTTTAGATTCTGTATTGCACCTAAGGGAACATACCCTTTTGCAGGATGTTACAGCTCTGATACGTAGACCTAATTGCAAAGAAAGCTTAGAATACGCTGTCGCATATCTAAATTCTCCAGACGTTTATGAGTGGCTACTTTTGAATGGTATTATAAAGGGAGAAATAGTAGAGTTTTCAGAAGCTCCTTTTAGCGAGTATCCCTTACCGAAAAATAGATTGGGACAACCCCTATGAAGTGCAGATTCACAATGAGATAAGCAATGTTGTAAAAGGGATTATCTCAAAGTCTTACATTTCAGAGATTGAACAAAGAAGTATAAAACCAACTTTTCCAAAAACTTATATGATCTCAAGATTTTTAAATCAATCCTTCAATCCATAAGGGGAGCATTTGTCGATCGTCCCAATAAGGCCACTAATGGGACTTTATCGGGGCATGCTGCAGGTGAGCCTTTTGAGAAACTAGTATACAGCAGATTGAAAGAAGTCTATCCTCAAGAAATCTTCAAACAATACGAGTTTCTAATGATTTGTATTTGAGAAATCCTAAACATATTACTGCAGCTGATAGAAAAGCCCTTTTCGAATCTCCTATAGCTCATTATTTATTGAGTAGGGGAAATAGCGCAACTATGAACTGGAGACCTGATGCAGTATTTGAGGAGAAGCAAAATGACACAGCTGATATCCTCTGGCATTCAGATGGATTTTTTTAATCTTATTGATATTAAGACTCGAAACTTAAAGAAAAAAAGCTCAAGCTCCTAATATTATATCTGCAACAAAGCTAGCTCAAACCTGTGCTTTAATGATTGATAATGAAGAGTTTGATACCTCAGTATTACATATGTTGAACTCGGGTGGTTTGAGGAAGATGAAAAGTTGCGTTGTGAAGATATTTATGTAGGGTGAATTATTTTCCGCTATGCCTTCATCGTTGTATATCAATTGGGCAGCTGCAATGCAAATTCAATTTCATGTTCATGATTTAGATCAAACTTGGACTGGTACTCAGAAAGAGTGGGCTGTTGAATATCTGAAGATGTTTGTCAATAGTGCCAAGAGTCGTGCTCAAGGTATGATTGATAAGTACGTTACTCCTTATCTAAAATATATAGAGGAATAGATTGGAAAAAGCATAAGAAATGTAATTATCTCTATTACTTCTGGTAAGCATGATTAGAAATGAAGACGAAAACAGCTTTGATTGCTAGCATAAAGAAAATTATAACCTCACTAAATACTACTCGGGGGCAGCTAAGTATAATTATTGCATTTCTAGGTGTAGGTTTCTGGGCTGCCAATGAGTTGCCGCCCGACTGCTACAAGACCGTCAAGGATAAGGACCTCTACCTCTTTGTTGCCCTCGACACAAACGAACTCCTCGATCACAACCTTCATGCCCAGAAGAAGCAAAACCTGAGGAAAGAAACAAGATATGATGCGCAGTTCGCAAGGGTGGAGGAGTTAGAGGAGTTAGAGGGGGGAGATTAGAGGGATTAAATATTAGAACTTAGGTTCTACTGTCCTTGAGGATACACTGAAATTCCGTGAGAATTCCGTGAAGCTTCGTAATAATTCCGTGAGTCTGTTTTTGTAACCTACTGATTAACAATGGATATAAGATTTGTAGTTTATGTGTTTTCCGTGAGTGTGTAGCATAATTCCGTGTCCATCAATAATGAGAAAGGAGGGAATTAGAAAGGCTTTTGGTTCGTTTCCAATAACTTTTGTAAGTTCTATACTTTTATACCCCTTTTGAAGTCCAACTAAGCACCTTTTTCTTGCACAGTTTTATAACTTATTGATCTCTATGTTGGTTGCAAACTTATCTATTATACCTGTTTTCCAACTTTATATTAGGTGTTTTATACGAAGTTACACGTGAATTCAACAAGCAAGTCGCAAGTTCAACATAGAACGACAATTTCAGCTGTAGGTTTAGCTTAATAATCTATACCAGAAGAAACACAATGGCTTCCGTTCATTAGGAAATTTCATTCAAGAGTGAGTATCCATGAAAGAAGTAAGGAAGTTGACGGGAAGAGATTTGGAAATTTTGAGATGGACTTAATCGTCGACCCTGCCCATCACGCCATACTCACAATAGTGGAGAAATCCACCAATATGTTGCTTATGCAGAAACCGCCATTTGAAAAACAGTCAACGCCTCTGGGCAAAGGTGGTTAGGGAAACTACTGCTGCCATACAAGAACAGCCTGAAGACAATTACAACAGATAACGGACCTGAATTTGCAGCATATATGGACATCACCAAATACTTAGGCGTGCCTGTATACTTCGCTGACCCATATTGTTCATGGCAAAAGGGAGCTGTTGAGAATACAAACAAATTAATCAGGCAGTATATACCTAAAAAGGATCTGTTTGATAACTATACGGACAAGAGAATTATGTCCATACAAAAGAAATTGAACGAAAGGCCAAGAGAAAAAAATTAAACTTTTCTACTCCAAAGTGCGAGTTCTTTAAACACGTTTTGTAATTTTGCACTTGCTGGTTGACTCTGCGGATTTGTCATAACCAAGTCAATATTTAAAACTTCAATGAAAAAATGACGAGTATGAAATAAAATTGTTAAATTTGCTATAAAAAGAAACGTATGACAAAGCAACTTCCCTCTTTATTTGGGCAGAAACATTCCAGCCGTGATTACACGCAAAAAGCGGAGCTGGGGAAAGAATATGTTTAATAGTTCGTTCCCTGCCTCCCTCATAGCCTATATGTATTCTCAGAATATTATGCCAGTCTATCTGAATATAGACCGCAACTGCAATGTAAAAACATGGATATATAGCAGCTGATAAGCTCTTTTTGCATGTATCCCCTTTCAGACAGTGCTTATTATAATTACGAAGCGGAGTTTCCTTTTTATTCAACACTCTATACGGGACCGCGTGAGAAAATGGATCTCGTGATGATGAACAATGCTTCCAAAGAAGTGCTTTCAGGATTTGAAGTTAAGCTCACAGCTATGCCCGACAATACTACTGCAGGGAAAGGAGAAGAGGAATATAGTTGCGAAATTGTAGTGCGTCCACCGACCATTTGGAACATAGCTTGCAGCATCTGTTCTGCTTATGACACAGTTAACAAGAGAAAAAAACTTCGTAAGTTCCTCAATCGTGTTCCTATGATTAATAATTGGGCAGAGGCTGATGAGGTACTACCACATTTCGAGGATATTAAGCAAAGTATTCTTGATACCTGTTCTGACCTCTCAAACAAGCAGAAGCCGCTTGTCATTCAGCCTATATGGAAGACGGACGGTAAGAAGATGCGGCTAAAAGATGATTGTATGGATGTATTCGTGTGGTCGAATCTTGCTGTAATTCAGATGTGCATTAAGGATGAGCCTATTACACAGATTGATCGTTTCGATCGTACTATTGTATGGATATTCCGCATGTTATTAGAATATGTTACTCATGGTCGGTTTGACGATAGACGTATTGTTCGCTTACAATCTTATCGACTTGCTAACGACAAAGCCTTCTCTATTCCAGGCAACCGCTCCTACTGTTTTTGAAATCAGAAGAACAACGTCACCCCAGAATACAGAAGAAAGAAATTAAGAATATCATCCTTGGAGGGGACAAAAACTTATTAAGCCCTGAAAGGAGGTTTGACGCAGTGTTAGTAAACAGTCCTGATTTATTTGAAGAATAACAGATGAGAGTAGTTGATTTATTTTGTGGCTGTGGAGGTCTGAGTCTTGGATTTCAGCAAGCTGGATACGACATTGTTGCAGCCTATGATAATTGGGATGCAGCCACAGATGTCTATCGTCTCAATTTTTTTCCCATCCTGTTCATAAAAGTCGACTTAATGGATGTTGCCAAGGCGCAGCAAGCATAGTACAGTATGCTCCGGAGATGATTGTAGGTGGTCCACCATGTCAAGACGAGTAGTTCGGCTGGTGGGCGTGATGAAGAAGGTGGACGCGCTATATTGACTGTGCGTTTTGCAGAGATTGTTGCAAGTGTACGACCGGAGTGGTTCGTTATGGAAAAATGTTTCAACATCATGAAATACAGTAAAGATCTTTGATGCTATGCAAATTTTCCATGAAGCAGGTTATGGATTGTCTTATCATATACTTAATGCAGCCCTGTGTGGTGTTCCTCAACGACGCAAGCGTTTTCTTTATGGTAGGACGGCTCGGAACATCCGATGGTTTTTAGATGAATACTTCATACGTCACCTTGCAGACAAGGAAATGACTATGCGTGACTATTTTAAAGACTCACTCGGTATAAACGCTTACTATCGTCATCCTCGCAGCTATGCCCGTCGTGGAGTATTCAGTATGGACGAGCCGTCACCGACCGTAAGAGGGGTAAATCGTCCAATGCCTTCAGGTTATAAGATTCATCATAACGATCCCGTCAAGACGCTTAATGGAATCCGTCCACTTACAACAATGGAACGTGCAGAAGTACAGACTTTTCCTTCGGATTATCACTGGACGGGGAATAAGACGCCCTATCGAACAGATGGTCGGTAATGCCGTTCCCGTAAGACTGGCTGCTTATGTCGGTAATGCCATCAATGAGTATATTAGTGAATCTGAAAAGATAATACCGTTCAAGAAAAACAGAAGTTAGCGATAAGCATACATAGACATATAGCTATTTTAAATTTGTAACAATTTAGAAATAATTCCCCTGCAAGTAATACTTTTATTTGCAGGGATTTTTTTAATCATCATATACTCAGAGTACTTCTGCAAAACCTTTATTTATAAAAAAATAGCTTATATGACAAAATTTACACTCAAGAAATGTTTTTGTAAAAAATATTTGCAATATTTGGAATTTTTGTATCTTTGCAAAGAAAACGGAAGAATGGTTTAGTGAAAACGAACAGACAGGCTGTTCTCTTTCACATTAGACGCACTTCATAAAAAGAAACGAAAAATTAATCAAAAAGAAAATTTATTTCCATATTTTTAACACAAAAACATTTGCGTAATTAAAAATGAAATTTTACCCCCCACGCGTATGTACCACTAATGAAAAAGGAATGTCGTAATTTGGCATTCTCTGTTTTCTATTTATATACTTGCACGGATTTCCTTGAAATCCTTTTCTATTTTTCTCAACAATGCTGCCTTTTTGCAGCATGTCGCCTTTATAAAAAGGCATTACTTATTCCCTGTTTTTATTAGTTTTTTTCAACCTAATAGGTCGAATATCAACCCCTTGTAAAAATGAGAAAGAAATACATTAAACCAGTGTGTCATTTAGTCCCCATGGATCTCGAAAGCCTACTTATCGGAATAAGTAGTGGAGGCGGGTCTGACGTCAATAATTATCGACATGAAAAGCTCGATCCAGATAAATCAAACGATCCCAACGCATCTGATAATCAAGATTACAGTGACTACGAAAATTGATATACAAAAGATACAAACAAGTACACAACATAGAAAAAGATGAAACGAATATTTTTTTATTATCAAAAACTATCTTCTACGCCATAGCCCTGCTTGTTTTAAGTGCTGGATGCGCCGACGAAACGATTACAGAGCCCTAACCTAAGAAAACAGAAACGAGTAAGAAACCTGTCACATCCGTCATTACCATCGAAAACGGTAGCGCAGGTGTTAGCTTACCAGAGTCAACAAATTTACACGTGCGTCAGTCACCATGAACGAGATGTTTCAGCTGACCGAGGACAACAACTTTGGAGACTGATGCTTATCTTATCAAGGAAGACGAAAACGAAAAACGACAACAGCAAAACGCAAGCTGGCATATCTTCGCATACGTTGGAAGAGTAAGTCCAGAACTGCCGATGGTTGGAGTCTCAGTGCCTACGATCCAAACGTCACATTAGAATGGATTAACCAAGAAAGTGTAGACATTAAGCCTGGCGAAAAATGGTATTTGGCAGGCATTGTAGGTGGAAATATGGATAGAAATAATGGTATCCCTAACACGGTAGAGTTTTATAGAAAAGAAAACAACGTGATGAACGCCCCTGTCGATGGCGATATCAGCAAACATAAGTTCAACGTGCCGTTTGTGGCTAACTGGGTGAAGGTAGACATCAAAGAGAAGAACAAAATAAGATTCCACGACCTGCATTTCGAACCGCAAGGCGTAGTGTTTAAGGTAAAGGTGAAGCGTAATGAAAAGCTATTGAAACCAGAGGAACACGAATATATGTTCTCCAGCACAGGACTGTCGCCCAATGTCTTCTTCTGCTTCGTTGATTACTCTAAAGCAGGAGACCCACTACAAAGCCACGACGTAAAGGTATCGCACAGAAAATCCTGTGAAGGACTATTGGGTGTGGTATTATCCATCAGACAATCGAGATTTAGGGAATGGCACCCATAAGCAAACGAATAAGGCTTTAATATGGTGGAAGAAAATATTTCAGTTCTCACATACCCAAGAACTGCGTTACAGGTATACATATCCAGCTTCTAACGTCAGGGGTAAAGACTACGATGTTTTCATGTATGGGGCATGCCCATAAATGGTGGTGAGCGCACAGAATATCTGTCGTACACGGGTACGGGCAATGAAAAGAACGCCACGGCAGACCCTTCCAAGACAAAACTGAATTAGGCAACACCACTGCCATTACTTCCGCACATGGTGGTTTCATGCTGGGTTGGCTCAACGGTCAAAACAAAGTGCGAGGAGAGTTTCTTTGTGGAACACCACACACCAACGAATTTCAACAGATAAGCGACTGGACTCCGTACATGGGAAAAATCATGGACGTGAACCTCAAGGTGATGCGCCCTGGTGACAATCGTTACAAATGGCGTGTGCCGCTCGCACGTATGGCAAAAATCAAACTTGACTCACCCACAGAGTGTGTATAGTGAAATACCAAGAGAGCAGCTGACTTTACAAACGATTTAGAACCAAACAGAGGTAAAGGGCGATTTGAGCAAAGGGAACTTCAAATATTAGTAGAGGCAGGAAAAGCTCCCGAAGGCTACCATATCCCCTCTATTCAGGAATTTAGTGCTGCAATACCTTATGTTTCCTCAAAGTGTGCCCCTGACTGGACACGAAAGGAAGAGAACTTAGAGGGTGATAACCTTTGGCTTAGTGAAGCATGGGGTAGTCAGCTTGACGGTTATTTCAAGGAGTGGTTTCCAGCTTAGAGACTTGCAAGGATTCTCTTCGCCCCTTCGCTCTACAATAGCATATATAAGACGGTAATAGACGGTAACAGTAAGGGTGATATACGCTATCCGCTTTGAGCATGTTCGTAGTGCTGAGAACAAGGACCTTACAGGCAATCGCTATCGTTGTGCCTATCGCTTCGTAATACATACGGAAGGACATAATTGTAATGTAGACGGACGTGGGCGCAGGCTTGCCATTACGGCACGCTGGTTGGGCAACCTGCCCATAACCCTTGACGAGATAGCAAAACCAGACTATTGGAACAAAAACAATAGCTTTGACGTTGTTCGCATACTCAATGACGACGGCGACAGAAAGGGAGCGCAAATAGATGACGATGCCTGCTACTTTTCGGGGTCATACGCACAGAATTACTCTTACGATGTCGGCTACAATCCTAATAGGGTCTTCTTCTGTCGTTATTTCCACCCCAATGGTTTTTATCGCGGATTCATGACAAGGGGCGTAGTTCAGAAACATGCCCCTATCCGTTGCTTTGCCGACTGGAATTTAAGTGAAAGCGCAGCCAACGCACCACGTCAGCAACGCATTACGGAGGGACACAATGAGGAATATTACAAATAACGTCAAGTCGATACCAGCAGTACAGCTGATACATACGACAGCTTGGAGGATGATGCACAAATCGTCCCCATGATGCCGATTTGATAGACAACAACCGCCAAACTTCATCACGAAGACTTGGCGGTTGTTTTGTTTGGGTGGTAATAGATTAGAACAAGTCAGATTACCTTTTTCCCAATTAAAAATAGTTATCTTTGCAAGTAAATAATAAAAGGCAATGACAGCGAAAAATCACAAAACAAGATATGACATTGAAGTCTTTCCCGAAGAGATAACCGAAGATGGGGTAAAGATTTACGGGGAGCATTTCTTATGAAAACCAAATGGCTGTGCTTAGCCATTATCTGCATAATGTGGGAGACAAGGAAAGTAACGAGCGCAAAGAAGAGATCATCTCGGCTATCCGTAGTTTCTGAAACATAAGTATGCACGGGGGAAAAAGTCCTACAATGACGCACTGACTGACGATGAGGTGTGGGTTGTAGCCGAACAACCAGCACAGTATGGTCTGTTTGACGATTTTTTCAAAGTACCTTTCCCTGCTCCCAAGCGATCCGAAGTTTACGTTTATCGATTTGTTTGCAGGTATTGGTGGTTTCGGAATTGCTTTTTCAGAATTTAGGTGGTCAGTGTGTCTATTCTTCAGAGTTTGATGCAAAAGCGCAAGAAACCTATCTTGCTAACTATGGTGAGATGCCTTTTGGCGACATCACCAAGCCATCTACTAAAAGCTATATTCCCCAGCACTTTGATATTCTCTGTGGAGGTTTTCCCTGCCAGGCATTTTCTTTGGCAGGACGAAGGCTTAGCTTCAAAGATGAGACTCGTGGAACTCTATTTTTGAGATCGAGGACATTCTTAGGCGGCATCAACCCAAAGCCTTCTTTCTTGAAAAACGTAAAGGGACTGGCAATCCACGACAAAGGGCGCACACTTCAAACTATCTTGACTCATTTAGATAACGCTGGTTATGATGTTGTTCCACCACAGATATTGAATGCAATGGACTTTTGGCGTTCCGCAACATCGTGAGCGTATTTATATCGTGGGGTTTTCGCAAGGATTTAAGAATAGATGTAACCAAATTCCAATATCCCCAGCCACAAAGCGTAGGTGAGCTTCGCCCGAAGTTTTTCGGACGTGATGGAGAGAGAGGTTCCATCTGTGAAATATTATCTTTCAACGGTTTATATCGACACCTTGAAACGTCACAGAGCACGCCACGAAGCAGCTGGACATGGCTTTTGGTTATGAGATTATCGATACCAATGGTGTCGCTAATGCCATTGTTGTTGGCGGTATGGGTAGAGAACGTAATCTCATCATAGACCCTCGCCTAACGGATTTCACCCCTATTACCCGTATCAAGGGTGATGTCAACTGTGAGGGCATTCGAAGAATGACACCACGTGAATGGGCACGATTACAGGGATTCCCCTGATTGTTTTTAAGATTGTTGTTGCTGATGCATCGGCTTATAAGCAGTTTGGCAACTCTGTAGCCATACCTGCTGTTCAAGCCACAGCCAAGAAAGAACTTGAAATGTTAGGATTAATCTAATTCAAAAATACACTTTTTATATATGGCAAAGACTGCAAACAAAGGTGAGTGGAGCGAACTTTATGTGCTTCTAAACTCTTAGGCGAGAAGAAAGTTTATGCTGGTGACGGCGAATTAAACAAGATTGAGAACTTGTTTTATCCTGTTCTGAAAGTGTTGCGAGATGAACAAAGCGTGCATTACGAATACACATTAGACGATAATATTGTTATCATATCTGAGGATGGAAAGGAACTTTTACGTAGGTCGGTAGCCGACTTTCTGAATCACGCCGACACGTTGCTCAACATTATTCGTAAGGAGAAAGGGACTTTTGCTATTCCTGAGATAGAGCAATTTATGACGGAAATTCACTGTAATAAGATTAAAGCAGACTCGAAGCAAAAAGAAAGACATTACGATTGTTATTCACGATCTTAGAACAGGCATGACCCCTACGCTGGGGTTCAGCATAAAATCGCAATTGGGAGGAAATTCAACCCTCTTTTAATGCTGGGAAAACAACCAATTTCACCTTCACCGTCACTGGGCACGATTTCACTGACACTGAGATTGAATCAATTAATGAGATTGACACGTCGAGCAAAATTAGAGATCGAATCGAAAACATAAACGAATTAGGGGGAGCATTGCAGTTCAAGACGATGGATGATGCCATCTGTCGTAACAACTTCATTCTCATTGATAGTTGTTTGCCTCACATCATGGCTAACATTCTTGTGAGAGGTAATTGTGGTGAAACAAAAAGTATAAAAGAACTGACAGAACAAATTGCAGTTGTCAATCCACTCAACTATGATACCACCTATAACCAGCAGTTCTACGCCCATAAGGTGAAAAACTTCTTGGTGGCAACAGCTCTCGGTATGGTGCCTCATACGCCATGGAATGGTGCGTATCAAGCTAACGGAGGATATCTTGTAGTGAAAGCCGATGGTGATGTACTCTGTTATCACTTCTACGACCGTAACCTCTTTGAAGATTACCTCTATTGTAACACTAAATTAGAAACGCCCTCGTCAAGCAGATACGATTTTGGCAAGCTCTATAAAAACGAAGCTCACGAGCTTTTGTTTTTAAATTGAATCTACAAGTGAGATTCAAGTAGCCTTTAACTCTCATTTTCGCTTACACCTTCATTATATATACAACTAATAATAATGGCTTGCACGATGAGGGTGCAAGCCATTGTTCTTTAATCCTTTTATAGTGTTGATGGAGCGACAGGGGCATTCACCAGCACTTTTCTTACACAGCAAAAATGAATAGTTTTATTTGTTTTTGCAAGACAATCGCCCACAAAGACCACATCTAAAAAACTTAATAACCGCTGAAAATCTCTACCCACTCTCGCACCCTTCCTATCTTTTGCAACGTGATGACAGAGAAAACAAAATGTTTAACTAACAAATAAAGAAAAGGAACAACAACTATGATCTGTTACAAGATTTACGAAAAACAAGAGCAAGAAGAGTGGGCTACAAGAAGTTTTATGCACGTGTCGTAAGTGAAGGAACTGTCGACCTCCGACAGCTTGCTGATTATATGAGGGTGTGTCAAAATGCAAATTAATAACTTGACAACTTTCAATCTATAAGTAGGATTCTTCTAGAAAGAAGAAAAGACCATTTCTTTACTCAAAATCGAGTATAGAAATGGTCATTTTTTTATTGGATTGTTTCAAACTGTAAAGATCATCAAAGTGATATTTGTATTTTGACACACCCTCTTTTTCAAGGTGTTGGGTGATGGTGTTAGATGCTCATCACGCAAAACCTGATGAAAGAAACAAGGCGTGATGGGCAGTTCACAAAGAGTGGAGGACTTTGAGAGAGAGGGTGGCTTGGGATGAGTTGTTTGAGAAAAAGTAGAAAAAATACTTGAAGCTTTATAATTTTTGTATCTTTGCGATGTCTACTTGTTCAGAATGAGCAAACATATATGTGGAAAAAGCGTGATGACGGGAGTAGGCAGAGATAATAACCAATTCTGAAATTGACCTACAACGGCGAAAAACGAAAAAGTACTTTTATGTCAGAAAAACAAAAACACACCAACGGAGAGCTTGTAAATGTGGTACAGAGGAAGATGTATACCCCTCCATTCCACTTGTTTTCATACTGAGGTAACACTCTCATTGTCAGGGTCTGGTCCCGAGCAGGCATTGTCGGACCCTCATGTTCCACCAGACTACAATCTTAATCCCTGAAGAACCAGATGACTTTTAAATTATATAGAAGTAATGTCTTTAAGTTAAGTCGTTTTTAATCCCTATATGGTTAATTTGCAGCAGTTGCAGAGATTGCAGTTGCTGTTTTTGGTTTAAATCAATCGAGTCGGTCGTTAGATATTGAACAGATTTCATTAAATTGTTGAACAGACTGTTTTCCGTTAGTTTGAAGATACTAATACGTGTCAAAACTAACATAAACCCAAGCTAAAAAAACTAAAAACGGGTGGGAGAGGATTAATAGCGACCTTTGCAGACATTATTTTTTTGTGTATTACGCATGTATGGCGAAAAAGTAAAAAAATATAAACTTCAATAAAACAAATCAAAAACTTTATTTAATTTCGTAATGTTAAAAAGATTGTTATTTTCTGTCTTGCAGTTATATTCTTATCTGCATGCAGTACTGACCAGTTCACAATCGATGGGCCAGCAGAACGACAAGTTACGGTAAAGGCACGACTTGACGCCTAACTTATCTAAGGATGTGCTAACACCTAAGACGCGTCTTGGCAACAGCAAAACGCGCACGATACTTGATGTTGTAAAAAGACGAGTCGGGGAAATCACCTGACTCCCTTTATGAAGGAAGGGCAGAAGGTAGTCTGTGTGTTCTATCATCCTGCAACGAAGACTATATTTAAAAAAGGTGTTTGACCGAAAAATAGGCCCGCATACAAAAGAACTTACAGATAAATCTACAGCGACAAGCATGAGATTAAGGAAAAATTTGAGTTTAAGGTCGAAGCACCTGACCCCTCATCTAAGCCTCTCACTTGACCTTTTGGGCAAAAGACGACTGGTATCTTATGTGCTTCACCTCATCGAACGTGGCAGAAGAGGGAGATATCAAGGTAGAGAAGTCACCTTACTTTCATGGTGGTACGACTAAGAATAACAATGACCCAACACCATTCTCAAGTATAGGACAATCACCCGAATTAGAGATACCATTTGCCACCTTATGGCAGAAACTTGAGGTAACGAAGACGGGTAATGAGCTTAATTTTTAAGCTCCCTGAGAACGTAGAAATGCATTTCTGTATGTTAGGAACATTGTTGAATATAAACATCGCTCATGTTCCCTGCCGAGAGTACACAGATTCATAACTTCACGCTTATTAGCTCTGGCGACACTAAGGGTAAGCTGACTGTCGACTTAGAGAAGCTAACGACGATAACGCCCACGGATTATACTAACATTGCTGATGCTGATAATGACAAAACAAACGAAGGCTATGAAATGATAATCAATCAGATGTGGGAGGGGGCAAGCACGAAAGAAACCGAGAGCAAGCTCTCCTATTCGCACTACTAATCTGTCTAATGCTGATGAATGGAAAACCTCAAGTTCTACCCAATCAGCAACGAGGTGATGTTTTTGGTTTATTATGCAGGAAGCCAATCGAGGCGAGAAAGACAAGGAACACGAGCCAAGGGTAGAGCGTTATAAGACGCAATTCCTATGGCATGCAACATACAAGCCAGTGATCATACTGGTTCCGTGCTGGTGGTAGTGGAACATCTCGAAGACACGTCTAATAGACCTCTTTTTCTATGGCTGCTTATCCTTTCTTTGGGACAAAAATATAAGTTCAAAAAGTGGAAATTATTATAAAAAGTAGTGGAAGAGAATTTTACTGACGATTTTCCGATACCTTTAACATATCGTATTTCAGAAAAAAACCTGAATAACAACACCAGTTGGACACCACAAGGAACCAAAGAGGAGCAGCACTTCTCGCAAGAAGAGTTGAAGAAAAATACCTAATGGGGAGGGGTATCATACAATGCATCATACTTCCTACTTTCTCTGATTGGCAAAAGCATATTGCCTTACAACGCAAGAATGGATAAAAAAACAAGGCTATGATGACTTATGGTTTTGATGAAGATAACGCAACGGTTTTTGCACAGTATGTGTGGAATCACACCAATGGGGATGTTAGTCCCTAACTATTCTCACATAGTGACATATAGACCTTTTCCTAAGGCTATATCTGGTGAGGATAAAAAGGACATTGCGTATAATCGCTATGTGTATCCAAGTACGGGTTTTCCATACGAAAAGAGAACTTACATAATGCCCACGACAACAGTCGTTGTCTGTAGCCGAGACTCAACTACTTGAAGTTCTCGATCCCAAAGCGAATGTCACCATTCCTACGACAAATCCGCCCATTAAGAAGGATAAGGATTTTTGACTCTTGGGATGATAACAATGCTGGTTGGTAATGATTAATTTAGTTTTTAGAAGAAAAAGGGAAGACTCTCAATGAGGGTTTTCCCTTTTTTTCTTCTATCAGTGATAAGCCTAAAAAGAACAGATGAAGACTACTATCATTTGGTCTATTATCGAAAACGCTCTTGTAGCGTAGGACGCTCTTGGAAGGGTAGACGAAGTGGGTTAAGTCAAATGCCAACGACAGCAAGAGGTAGACAGAGTGCAAGGGCAAAAAGCCGTCAGGCGTAATATGGAAAAGGAAACAAAAAGCCGTCAGGAGCAAAAAGAGTGAAACAAACAAAAAGCTGTTGGAAGCAAAAGATAGCAAAAGGACTTCGGAAGCACAGAATAATAACACGTATGCCTTCCTTATCGTCTTCTTCATTAAGGCGAAGAAGAAGCTAATGGCTCTTAGGAAGGACAAGAATAAAAAGGCAGAAAGTATTTTCTCTAAACTCTCTAATTAGAGGAAAAAGACTCTCTGCCTTAACCTATTCATAAACCAACTAAATAACTACCTTTGCCCACGTTAATTTTATTGTCTGAGTCAACGTCAATTTAATTGTCTGACCCAAAAATCAAAAATACGAACGTTTACTATCTGCATACGGTCCCTGACCATCATCATTGCTAGGGGTTGTTGGTGGAACTGTACCAGGTTCGTCTGGAGTAGAAGTATTCGTTCCAGCAAGCAGATAGGGCTCAACATAACCTCTTGTAAACCTGTATTACAGGCTGAGTATACCTCTTTTTTATTTTCATTTTAATTAATACTAATATTGTCGCCTTTTCACTACGAATACTATATTACCTTAATTTCGCAGCATAAATTTTGTAAGAACTCCAAGTGTCTGAAAAACAAAGTTCTCAAAACACTTGGATATGTCAGAAATTTCACCTATCTTAGTGCTACCAACAAAAAAACAAATAAAATATCTGACATGACAAAGGTAGCAATTAAAAATGAGAATATCACTTCTTTTCGGTGGAATTTTTTTCATATATGGACGTTTTTCAAAGTTGGGCTTTGAAAAACTTACCGAATCTGTATTGGGAAAAACGTGGAGGTAGTGGTAAAGCATACAGCTATGGAAGTATTTTCAGCTCTCTTTTTAGCTACCTTTGCGGTGGGGATTGTCTTGAGGATACCAATACGCTTATAGGTCAGTTCAAACAGAGACCTAATACGCAATTACCCAGTGCCGACACTGTGGGGCGCGACTAAAAAGAGCTTGCCGAAGAGAATGTTGTATATATAAGTTAGACATCTGGTAGGTCTTATAGTTTCAACACTGCTGAAGAATTGAACACCTTACTTTTTACGGATGATACGGAGAATGGGGCTTATAAAGGCAGGCAGTCATGTTGACTTAGACTTTGACCACCAGTTTGTTCCAGCCCACAAGTTCGATACAAAGTATTCCTATAAGCAGGACTTTGGCTACTTCCCTGGTTGGGCTTCCATTGGGGCATCATAGTTGGAGGTGAGAACCGTGATGGAAACACCAATGTAAGATCCCATCAAGAAGACACACTTCGCCACATTATGGACCGTGTGACCTCCGAACTCGGTGTTGTGATAGAGCGTTTCCGTGCCGACTGCGGGTCGTTTTCAAAGGAAATCATCCAAACCGTAGAACCACGCTGCAACATCGTTCTATATACGTGCTGCCAATTGTGGCAGCCGACACGAGGAGTTCCGCCAGTTGAAAGAATGGAAGAGCATTGAAGTCGGTTATGAGAAATGCGATGTCGCCTCTGTCAGCATGGACAACCCTCATCGAAGGAAAGTCATACAGGCTTGTCGTACAGCGTAGTCCCTTGAAAGACAAGCACGGCAGGGAACAGACGGATATGTTCGGAGTGATATACACATATCGCTGTATCCTTACCAATACTGGACATCTACCGAGAAAGACATCATTACATTTTTATAATGAGCGTGGAGCAAGCGAAAAGAACTTCGACATACAGAACAATGACTTTGGATGGTCGCATCTGCCATTTTCTTTTATGGCTGAGAATATGGTTTTCATGATGGTTACCGCCATGCTGAAGAACTTCTATCTTTATCTCATCCGTCATATCAGCGAGAAAGTCAAGCCGTTGAAAAAGACAAGCAGGCTGAAAGCCTTTATTCTGCATTTTGTTAGCGTGCCAGCAAAATGGGTGCGAACAGGAAGGCGGAACATTCTGAACCTATACACAAATAAAACCTACTACTCAGAAGTCTTCCTTGAATAAACAGCATATCTTTACGATTCTCATATTCCCCATTAGTTTGGGTGGGGGATTTCATGCTTAAACAAGTCCAAAAACATCGAAAAAGTCCTCGTATCAACGTATAGAGTCCCAAAATGTCACATCAATATATGAAAAATTTTCTCACAAGAAATTATATTGCGGAATTAAGGTATTATAATATACGTGTTGGAATGGTTCTACTTAATGGTTAAATATCCAAATATTTTATGGAAAGCGTGCAAAGGTACGATAAAGAATTGAAAGTTGTTCAGGATATAACAATATTAGCGCTGTTTTTAACATAAATATACGGTATCGGGGGTATTAACAAATGTAAACGTTGGGTGATAGGTGTTAGGTGCTGGGTGTTGGGTGTTAGGTGATGGGTGTTGGGTGTTAATGAATACTTTTGTTGGGTGTTGGTTGTTGGGTGTTGGATGATGGGTGTTGGGTGTTAATGAATACTTTTGTTGGGTGTTGGTTGTTGGGTGTTGGATGATGGTTGATGGGTGTTGGTTGTTAATGATTTGTTACTCTGTTTTTTAGTAGTAACTCGTCCACTCGTCTACCTGTTCACTCGTCTACTTGCTATAATTTTCTCACAGATGACACAGATATACAGATTTAACAGAACCTTATCGCTAACCACACACAGAGACTCCAAAGGTCGTGGAAGTCACAGAGATTGGTGGACAAGTGGACGAGTTATTAGTCCTGCGTGAATACGTATCTTTTGGGTCTGTGCATTCTCTGACCTTTAGGTCTCTGTGCGTCATGTTTTTCCGTTTCATCTGTTCATCTGTGCTATCTGTGAGAGCCTATACAAAGCAAATTGTCCACTCGTCTACTTGCTATAATTTTCTCACAGATGACACAGATATACAGATTTAACAGAACGTTATCGCTAACCACACACAGAGACCTAAAGGTCGTGGAAGTCACAGAGTTGGTGGACAAGTGGACGAGTTATTAGTCCTGCGTGAATACGTATCTTTTGGGTCTGTGCATTCTCTGACCTTTAGGTCTCTGTGCGTCAGCTTTCCGTTTCATCTGTTCATCTGTGCTATCTGTGAGAGCCTATACAGCAAATTGTCCACTGTCTACTTGCTATAATTTTCTACAGATGACACAGATATACAGATTTAACAGAACCTTATCGCTAACCACACACAGAGACCTAACGGTCGTGGAACTCACAGAGATTGGTGGACAAGTGGACGAGTGGACAGGTGGACGAGTTATTAGTCCTGCGTGAATACGTAGCTTTTGGGTCTGTCATTCTCTGACCTTTAGGTCTCTGTGCGTCAGTTTTCTGTTTCATCTGTTCATCTCATGTTATCTGTGAGAGCCTTTACAAACAGCTTGTCCACTTGTCCACTCTGTCTTTTTGTGTAAAGCCTTAACTTGCGAGGAGTCAAGGGGTTAGGTTGATGTTAAAGTGAAAGAGTATTGATGAGGATTCAAAAGGGCATTGTTTGAAAACCAAAAAGGGCGTTTTTCAAGGCTAAAAAGAGCGTCTTTTTCAAAGCTGAAAGGGCATCTTTTCAGGAACTAACAGTTAAGCTGTTTGGCAGTCGATGAATAATTCTTACAAACGCAACAAGGAATGTTTGCATCCGCCGCCCCACTTAGGTGATAAAAAGGTATCAGCTTATCTTCGAGTAATCAAACTCTATAAGATAGGCTAATACCCTTTTGGCGATACAGAAAGCCCCTGTGTTAGTTGTGTTATCTTAGAAAATGTCATCAGGCTTATCAATCACTTTACCACTATTGTCTATGGGAATGACTGGTTTGGCAATAGGAGGAGGCGTAACAGGAGAGTCTTCGTCTTCCTTTTTCTTAGGATTTGTTGCTGCTGACAAAAGCACTTCATCGGCGAAAGGAATTGCTTCGCACGACGGACTTGTGTAAATTTTCTTCTTCATAATTAGCTTTTTCTTTTTAATTAAAGTGTTTCGTACTTTTACGAAAGTAACTTTGCAAGTATAGGCACAAAGACGTTTTCGAGGTGAAACGGCTATGGGGTGCGAATGCAAGCAAATGGGATATTTGGCTACAAAGGTAGCTATTATTTCTCTAATAACTCTCATTTTGTGTAGGTTTCTCCTTTTCGTTTCTGTTTTGTATGGCTTCATAGACAATAAAGAGGGATGAAAGCGTGGGCAATTGCAAACGTTTGCATAAGAAAAAGGATGGAGAAAAAGGGTGGATTGTAGGACAATAACTACTAAAAATAATATATTTGCAGGCATAAACCTAACATCTAAACAAGATGAAACGAATCATACTGTTATTTTCATTCCTGCTGACCATGCAGCTGGGATTTGCGCAGGGATGGCCTGCTAAGTATCAAGGAGTAATGTTGCAAGCCTTCTATTGGGACTCGTACGAAGACAGCCAATGGACGAAGCTGAAGCAGCAAGTGGAGCCGTTGAGCCGCAGTTTTAATGTTATATGGGTGCCACAGAGTGGCTACTGCAATACGGGCGAAGGCGGAAAGAGTATGGGGTATAACCCCGTGTGGTGGTTCAATCAGAATAGCTCTTTCGGTAGCCAGAAAGACCTGAAAGCCATGATTGCAGCCTTCAACGAAAAAGCAGGTCACGGTGATAGAAGATGTGTCATCAATCATAAGAGTGGCAACCAAGATTGGTGCGACTTCCCGTTGAGGAGTGGAACGGCAACAGACTGGAATGGTCGTTGGCTGACATCTGCCAAGACGACGAGGCAAAGGAACACTTCAATGTGACGGGTAACTACGATACGGGCGACCACTTCGGCTATCGGGACTTAGACCATCGGAGCGAGAATGTGCAGAAAAACATTAAGACCTACCTCCACTTCCTGAAAGAGGAGATGGGATACAGGGGCTTTCGCTATGACATGGTGAAAGGCTATGGACCAGAGTTTATCAAGATTTACAATGAGGCAGCTAAGCCTGAACTGTCAGTGGGAGAGTATTGGGACTATAACTATGAGAATGTTGTCGGACGGATCAAAGGGACTGGATACAGTTCGGCTGCCTTCGACTTCCCACTGAAGAATATCATTAACGAGGCCTTCGGCAGGGGCAATTGGGGTGCGCTGACCTATAAAGGAGTGGCAGGCGACCCAAATATGAGCCGTTATGCGGTGACCTTTGTCGACAATCACGACACTTATCGCAACGAACACAACGAACAGTTGCAGAACAATGTCCTCGCAGCGAATGCCTTCATCTTGGCTATGCCCGGGACTCCATGCCTCTTCCTCCCTCACTGGAAGGCCTATCAGGCAGAACTCGAGAAGATGATTGCGGCACGTAAGGAGGCAGGTATCACCAACCAGAGTAGGATTGTGTCGGGTCGATACTATGATGATGGCTATGTGACCATCGTACAGGGCGAACGGAGCAAGATTATGGTTGTCAGTGGTTTTCCTAAGAATATAGACACGAGAGGTTATACACCCGTTTCTGTGGGTACGCCTGAAAATCCTAACTACGCCTTCTATAAGGAGACAACGCCGGTGAAGGATATTACCCTCTACATTGAGGCAAACGAACAACCCCTACGACTCTATGCGTGGACTGACGACAACACACAGCTTACGGACGCCTATCCGGGAACGCTGCTGACGAAGAAGAGAATGGTGGGCGACAAGCAGTTCTACTACATGACCTTTAAGGCCGACCGACTGAACTTCCTTCTTAACAAGGGTAGTGAAGAAACAAAGACTACCGATGTGACAGGGGTAACGGCGGATGCTTTCTACGCCTACCATAATCGTAATGTGACGAACAATACCGGACACTATGCAAACGAAAACGTCAAGGGAGAGGTAGACCTGCTCACGTTCAGAACGAACGAATGTGTTGCCTTCTTCGAGTCGCCTGGAAGCATGGGACAAGGTGAGCTGTTGGGCTTGGGAAGGAAACAATAACTATACGGGTGGAACATGGCCGGGACAGGCTTGCCAATACATTGGGAAGGCGGAGAATGGTAATAAGATATGGAAGTGGACTTGCAACACATCGGACGTTCCTGCCATGATTATCTTCAATGATGGTGCAGCAGAGAACACCCAGAAGACGGCTGACTATACCTTCCAGAACGGCGGTTACTACACCATGTCGGGTAGGACAGCGACTGGCAGCAACCTCGACAATATCTTCGAACGTGAATTTAAGGAGAATGTGAAGAGTACGCTCTGTCTGCCTTTCAGCCTTGATGAGTCTGAAACAGCTCTGCTCCATGGTAAGGTTTATCAGATGACGGGGGCGGCTGACGATGTGCTCATCTTCAAACAAGCAAACGCTATCGAGGCTTTCAAACCCTACATCTTCGTGGCTAACAATACGGAGAAAGTGTTCAGCGGTCTGACTGGTAAGGTGGCACTCGTGGGAAATCCTATCCCTACTACCTTCGGACATTATTGCTTTGAAGGAACGATGAACGAGTCGAAAAAAAGTATCAACTGCCGAGACTACCTACTTCATCTATGCTGCCGACAATGGCAACTTTATGAAGGCCAATCACGATGGTGGTGTGGTCATTCCAGCCTATCGCTGCTACTTCCTTAGCAAGCAAGCGGCTTCGGCACCAGCAAGGTTGCAGCTCATTGATGGCATAACGGGCATCAATTCCCTCTCACTCGACCGTGACGACAACGTCTATACGCTCAATGGACTATGCGTAGGCAAGTATGCGTCACTGCCACAGCTGCCTATGGGTGTGTATCTATACAAAGGAAAAAAAGATAATCAAAAAAAGTAAACACAATAATAAAAAAACGCAATAATAAAAAAACACAATGATAAAGACACAATGATGAAAAAACACTATATATCACCCGTAATCAGCCTCTATATCCTTCCTGCCGAGAGATTACTCGGTGAGTACACACAGAATACTAATAACGCCCCAGAGGCTCCTAACGGCACTGTGGCAGGTGCAAAAAGAGAGCGACTTCGACTTTGACGATGAGGAGGAGTAGAGAGTAGACAGGTAGACGAGTTGCTTGTAAAGAAGACAGAGTAACAGAGTAACAAGTGGACGAGTAAACAAGTAGACAAGCAACTCGTCCACTGGTCTACTTGTCTCACTTGCTATAATTTTCTCACAGATGACACAGATGAACAGAATAAACAGATTTTTTGCTAACCGCACACAGAGACCTAACGGTCGTGGAACTCACAGAGTTAGTGGACGAGTAGGGTAGACAAGTAGACAGGTAGACGAGTAGACAGGTTGTTAGTCCTGAGTGTTTACGTTGTTTTTTTGTGTTGTTTTATACAAGCAGCTGGTCTGCATTCTCTGACCTTTAGGTCTCTGTGCGTCACGTTTTCTGTTTCATCTGTTCATCTGTGCTATCTGTGAGAGTCTTTACAAGCAACTTGTCCACTCACTACATTTTCTCACAGATGACACAGATAAACAGAATAAACGGATTTTTGCTAACCACTCACAGAGACCTAACGGTCGTGGAACTCACAGAATTGTTGGACAAGTAGACAAGTAGACGGGTAGACGAGCAGACAAGTTATATGTTTTGTGAGAATACGTAGTTTTCATATTGTTATATACAAGTATCGGGTCTGTGCATTCCCTGACCTTTAGGTCTCTGTGCGTCACGTTTTCTGTTTCATCTGTTCATCTGTGCTATCTGTGAGAGCCTTTTACAAGCAAATTGTTTACTCGTCTACTTGCTATAATTTTCTCACAGATGACACAGATATACAGATTTTACAGAACCTTATCGCTAACAACACACAGAGACCTAACGGTCGTGGAACTCACAGAATTGATTGACGAGTTCACGAGTGGACGAGTAGGGTAGATAAGTAGACGAGCAGACAAGTTATATGTTTTGTGAGAATACGTAGCTTTCATATTGTTATATACAAGTATCGGGTCTGTGCATTCTCAGACTTTTAAGTTTCTGTGCGTCACGTTTTCTGTTTCATCTGTTCATCTGTGCTATCTGTGAGAGCCTTTACAAGCAACTTGTCCACTCACTACATTTTCTCACAGATGACACAGATAAACAGAATAAACGGATTTTTGCTAACCACTCACAGAGTACCTAACGGTCGTGGAACTCTACAGAATTGGTGGACGAGTTTACGAGTGGACGTGTAGGGGTAGACAAGTAGACGAGCAGACAAGTTATATGTTTTGTGAGAATACGTAGTTTTCATATTGTTATATACAAGTATCGGGTCTGTGCATTCCCTGAACTTTAGACCTCTGTGCGTCACGTTTTTCTGTTTCATCTGTTCATCTGTGCTATCTGTGAGAAAATTGGTAGACGGGTAGACGGGTGGACAGGTAGACAGGTTGCTTTGTTCACTCGTTCTTTGTTACTCTGTCTTTTTTTACAAGCAACGCGTCTACTTGTAAAACCTTGTCAGCCTGTCTTTTTACTCGTAACTCGTCCACTTGTAAACTTGTTCACTTGTCTACTCATATAACTACATATAACATCCTTGCAATCGGGATTTTTGTATTGTACCTTTGCATCGTCATCAAGAACAAAAAGGGGTGACGAGAGAGTTAATTTTGAACCAAATAATCTATAATAATAAATGTGTATGATAAACGATAATCATTCAGGAAAGATAAATTATGAAGAACATCTTTCGCCCTCATTTCACGTTAGGAGAGATGCTTCGCTCGGGAGTGGCAATCACCCATCGTATAAAGAATGAGCCAGAGGTCGATGACTCACCCTTTGGGTATAGGGCGGAGGAAGTGAAGGACAATCTCCGTGCGCTGTGTACGTCGGTTTTGGAGCCGCTCAGGCGCCAAGTCGGTAGGGTGGTAGTGGTTAGTGGCTATCGCTGTGAGGCCCTCAATAGGCTTGTTAGGGGTGCGGATAATTCGCAGCACATGAAAGGCGAGGCAGTCGATATTCATGTCACAGGACAGAAAATGTGTCGGAAATATGGTGCAATTCTCTCTACGACAGACTTCGATCAGATTATTTTTTTGAGCCACAGGAGTCAGCGGTGAAGCGATGGATACACGTCAGTCATAAGCGGAATGGACGAAATCGGCATCAGATTTTTAGGGCAGTTTTGAGGCAGTTTGCGGGTCGGAGTAGGGGTGTAATCTGCTGATTAGAAAGTTTTTTTAATTGTTTATGTGAATATCTTTTTCACTGATTTATACATTTATATTTATATTTAATTATGTTATTGCGTTTTTTTGTGTATTTCGACTTTTTACCTTTATATTTATATACGTTTTTAGCTTTTTGCTTTTTTTAGTCATTTCATTTTTACTTATTTATTTTTTTCATCTTTTGTAGGTTTACTTTTTATTTGTTTGTTTATTTATTTTTACACTTTTTTTGTCGCCTTATGTAAATATACATACTTCAACCTTCCCTTGCTGCGGTGAGGGGAGGAGAAGTAGGCGGGTGGTCGGTAAGAAGATTGTATTCGAGGAAAATCATTTAATTATCAATATTTTTGTTTCACTATTAAAATTATTAAGTTATGTCAATCAAATTTCGTTTGTATCAGGACAATCGTTCAAACAGTAAGAAAAAAAGGTTTTTGGTATGCCCGTGCGGTGAGTCCAGACCTTGTAACAGTGAAGGACCTTGCAGTTCGCATCAGTGAGCGTTGTACGGTAACAGAACCAGACATTCTGGCGGTAATCAGTGCTTTGGTGTTCGAGATGAACCAGGTGTTGAAGAATGGTAGTCGTGTGAAGCTCGACGGACTGGGGAACATTCCGTGTAGGTATTCATTCTATTGGTGTGGAGAATGTTAAGGACTTTAATGTTCAGAAGAACATCTTTGGTGCGCACGTCATCTTTGCTCCGGCGGTGACCGTAGACGCTATGAAGAATCGTGTGAAGAACCTCATCAACGGTTTGCGCATTCAGGAGGCTGTTCAGTACGACTCTCCAAAGGAAGCAGCTAAGCCAAAGAAGGAGAAGAAGGAGAATGCTCCATCGCCAGAGGCTGGTCACGAGGCAAGTCCTGGTGCTGGTGATAGCACAACGACTGGCGAAACACACGCATAGTCTGTCTGGTAAGCGATTGTAGTAGAGCGTCCGTCCTATTTTCTGGACGCTCGTCTACCTTCGTTCCTCATGCAGAGGTGAGAGTTAAGACGGCTTTCACACCCTGTCGATACTCTCTTTTTTTCTACGAACATTTATTATTCACCTTTACACGATAATCGGTTCTTAATACTTAAGAGATATTAGGAAGGAGCATCGGATGGTAAATCATGTTGATTGTAGTCGGATGCCCGAGGTTTGTGTAAGAAAAAAATAGAAGTATATGAATAAACCACTTTGGAAGAATATCCTGCATATTCTCGTAACCGTACTCACGGCATTGGCAACCAGTTTGGGTGTCAGTTCGTGTCTATAAAACAAAAGCCTTTGACTTTCGTCTTGCAGTTAGACCATCGTTAGAAATCTGTTATAAAGACTTATTTAGACAGGTTTATCACTCTGGTTTTCAGTTGTTTGTGTATGTGATAGTAGACGTATATGTAGTTTATGTTCGACTTGTAGGGAGGTTGTTCCAGACAGAAAGGGAGGATAAGTGCGTCAGGAAAGGAGGATTTTTAAGGATTGTGCGACGAATAGGGAAGAAAAGAGAGACAAGAAGGGAATAAGTGTTCCATATTTATCTCTTTTTCTTTACAAGAAGGTAAGTTTTATAGTGTTTGTTTTATTATTTTCATTGTTACTAATTTGTTTCTCATCCTTTTTGTTTGATTTGTCTTCTTCTTAATATCATGTAAATCAAATGATTAGGGATGTTTGCGACAAATTAGTAACTTTATCTTTTGAAGTCGTTCATTAAAAAGTGCGACAAATATGTAGTTTGTTGAAAAAAACTTTATCTTACATCGGTTATGTAAAGTCCGAACCGTCTTTCATGCATGATGTTAAATAAAATGAATTGTTTTAATAAACGATTTATAGTCATTCTAAATAAAACTTTACACTTTTTTTGTCGCCGAATTATATAAATATATATTCCTTTGTTTATGTTTTTGGAAGTAGACAAGTAGACAAGTAGACAAGTAGACAAGTGGACAAGTTATATGTTTTGTGAGAATACGTAGCTTTCATATTGTTATATACAAGCAGCGGGTCTGTGCATTCTCTGACCTTTAGGTCTCTGTGCGTCAGTTTTCTGTTTCATCTGTTCATCTGTGCTATCTGTGAGAGCCTTTCATAGCAAATTGTCTACTCGTCTACTTTTTTTCTCACAGATTACACAGATAAACAGAATAAACAGATTTTTGCTAACCACGCACAGAGAATCTAAAGGTCGTGGAACTCACAGAATTGGTGGACGAGTAGGGTAGACGAGCAGACAAGTAATATGTTTTGTGAGAATACGTAGCTTTCATATTGTTATATACAAGCTTCCAGGTCTGTGCATTCTCTGACCTTTTAGGTCTCCGTGCGTCACGTTTTCTGTTTCATCTGTTCATCTGTGCTATCTGTGAGATCCTTTACAAGCAAATTGTCTACTCGTCTACTTTTTTCTCACAGATAAACAGAATAAACAGATTTTTTTCTAACCACGCACAGAGCACTCTAAAGGTCGTGGAACTCACAGAATTGGTGGACGAGTTTACGAGTGGATGGGTAGACGAGTGGACGAGAAATGTATGTGTAAGACTTTTGATGTAGAGAGGCAAGGTAGAAATGAAATTAGGGGTGGGTAAGGAAGGTAAAGGTAAGTAGTGGAATAATTAAAGATTTAGACAAAGTTGCTCGTTGAATTCACGCTTGTAAGGCAGTTGGTCAAAGTTTGATGAAAATGTAAAATGTTACGGATATTATTTATATTCTCCGTAACTTTTAACACGAAACGTTCTTTATTCTTAACAAGTAGTTGTATCTTTGCACGCAAATAAGAATAACATGAATAGAAATACAGTCATTGACACGCTACAACAGCAAGGTGGGTTCATAATCACAGGTGAAGTGAAAAGCCGTGGTGAATATGAGCAGCTTCGCCGTGCAATAGAAGATGGAACGCTTATGCGGCTTCGTAATGGTGTCTATGCGGAAATATCAGCATTGGCAAACAATATGATAGATGTGGAACGTATAGTTCCGCATGGGGTGCTTTTGCCTGTATAGTACTTTTGCTCATTATGGACTTTTCCACACAAGTGCCTTCCGCTACTTGCATAGCCATTGAAGCCAAGCGAAAGGTGCGTTTGCCAGACTATCCCCCTATTGACCTCTATTATTGGAAAAAGGAGAATTTGGAGTTTGGTATAATCAAAAAGAATATATCTGGCTATGATGTACTCATTACAGATATGGAGCGAACGGTCTGTGATGCTGTAAAGTACCGAAACAAGATAGGGTTTGATGTGTGCGGTGAGGTGATAGACAACTATCTCAAAAGGAGAACTGCAATATATCTCTACTCTATGAATACGCACAGAAACTAAGAGTGAAAAATATATTGACTACATATTTGGAAACAAGGCTATGACAAAGAATGTAGGGAGGTCCATTAGGACGCGTTTATTGAACCTCGCCAAAGAGGAGAAGCAAGAGTATATGAAAGTGTTGGTTAGATACTTGCATGAACGCTTGTTGTTCCGTATCTCTGCAAGTCCTTACAAGAGCCACTTTCTTCTGAAAGGCAGTTTGCTGTTGTTTGCCTTGGATGGGTTCAAGGCTCGTCCAACCATTGACATTGACCTGTTGGGAGAACGCATCAGCAATGATAGAGATAACCTAAAAGAGGTTTTTTTCAAAAAGTGTGCGCCATTGAATGTGAGGACGATGGAGTTACATCTCGATGCAACTTCACTTGAATTGGAGCCAATAGCCGTTGAAAAGAAATACCCAGGCACTTGTGTAAAAGTGGTGGCACACTTAGATACAATAGTGCAACAAGTGTCAGTTGACATTGGCTTCGGTGATGTGGTAACACCTTATCCTCTGTCATTAGACTATCCGTTGTTGTTACCAGATGTTCCTGCCGTGGAACTGTATGCCTATTCATTGGAAACTTTGATAGCAGAGAAGTTTCATGCAATGAGTTGACCGTGACGAAAGCAATAGCCGCATGAAAGATTTCTTTGATGTGTATCAGTTGTTCACCAACCATGAGATAGACAAGAAACTTCTTGCGGAAGCCATTGTCGGTACGTTTAAGAATAGGAATACACCTTACCGAGAGAACCTTGCCCTTTTCACAGACAAGTTTGCAACGGATGCCACACGCAATATTTGGTGGAAAGCATTCTTGAAAAAGATACGTTGGAAAGGGCAGCAGATAGACTTCTCTGTTGTAATGAAGTGCATCAAAGAGAACCTATAGGCATATTGGAACAAAAGAAACATTAGGATGATAGCGAAAAGGGTACATTTGATTTTGGAGCGCATCCTTTTTCTTTCCCTATTTTTTTGATTTTCAAATTTAGGGAAAAATAAACACAAGTAAACTTGAGTGTTATAAACCATATACTGAAAGAATAAACAAATGGCTTGTACACATCTTATATTGCTTTTGTCAGCTCTCAACTAAATGGTGTGGGCATAATCCGTTCTAAAAAGATGTTTGGTGATTGGCTTATCTATATAGACGAAAAGCCTGTCATTCTCGCATAGGATAATATTTGCTATGTCAAGAAATTGCCTGTGATAGCCGAATTAATGACAGGCGCAGACACTGGTTTCCCATACGATGGTGCTAAGGAACACTATATTCTTGATATAGAGCATCGTGACAAGGCAATTGAGATTATTGAAATCTACAAGATTCTTCTCCTATACAACAAGTGTAAATTACCTGTACACCATGTAGTAGGAGCGTTTAAAGAAAAAGAATACTATATTACAGGGGTACAAGTAAATAGAATAAAATAATCTTTCCATTGAAAGATACTATTAGCCTATATCACCCAATCATTATAAATAAGATATAAAGAAGAACGGAATGAAATCAGAATGCGCTGTATAAAAGATTTGTATGAGCTATTGAAAACGATAAAAAGTCTTCAATGCTCATACAAATTTTCTTTTATTTGGAATTGTTGTATTGTAAAAAAATAGGTTAAATATTTGTACGCCAGTATGTGCGATAAAAATCTTTTTATATTTGTAAAAATAAACAACTACACCTAAATTTGTGAAACTTAACTTCTATATTTATTTGCCACTTTGTCTGTTATTCTTCTATAATAATAGCGTCTTTTTCACAGACTACTTTTTGTGAAGGGAACTGTGTCGTATGTCATAGATACGCTTTCACTTACTTCAAATAATGCCCAGATAGAAAAACTTAAGTATAAGAACGAACTCTTACGTTATGAAAACTATAAAAAGAGTTACTTACCTTCTATTAGTTTTTTTCGTTGTCCTCTATTGGTCTTAATCGTTCATTAAGGCTAATGCAAGATGCTGCAACTGGTAGTTATACGTATGTAAAAGATTATTCAAACAGCAGCAACTTTGGACTTACTATACATCAAAAAGTGCCATTTACAGGAGGACAACTACAAGTCGGAAGTAGTATAAACTATCTGAACGAATTTTTCTTATCATCGTAAGAGTTACAGTACCTCGCCTTATTATATTAGTTATTCGCAAAATCTATGGGGTGGAAGAAAGCGTTATCTATTGGAAAAGAAAATAGAAGAATCGAAGAACGTGATAGCTATCAATAAGTTTTGTTCTAATATTGCGCAGATACAACAAAACGTCTTAAAGTCAATATATGGATGTTTTAGCAGCAAAAATGAGGCTTAATCTTTCCAAGCAAACCGTTCTTAACAATGACACATTATTAGATATTGCACGAATAAAACTGGATAATGGACGTATTACGGAATATGATTACAAGCAAATAGAGTTACAATCTTTACGAAGCAAGTTAGACTCAGAGGATGCCATTCAAAACTATCAACAACTCTATCACAGATTATTGACAAGTATTGGTACAACACAAGAGATAGCTATCGTATCGCCAGAATTTGACCTTCCATTATCCATTGACTCTGTGGCAATATGGCACTATGTGCGTAAGAACAATTCTTTTTATCAGCAGCAGGAACTTGAGAAACTTGAGACCGAGCAAAATCTTTATCTTGTTAAATTGGAAAACCGTTTTAATGCCAGTATTAGTCTTGGTTATGGAACTAACCAATATGCTGACCATTTAGTAGAAGCATACCATCACCCGAATGCTCGTCAATCTATTCAGGTGGGAATTCAGATTCCTATTTTCCAATGGGGTATTAACAAGAATAAAGTCAGAATGGCTGAGAATATATTTCAGTCTAACCTCCTTGAACGTGAGACGAGGCTAAGAAACTTTGAAAATCAAATCATAGAAAGAATTAATGCCTATCGGTCGTCTGTCAAACTCTGGATGACAGCTAAACGAGCCTACGAGCTATCGCAGGTTCAATATAAACTTGCCTTGAAGAAATTCTCATTAGGTAGAATTTCAGATTATGAACTATATGTTGCACAAAACAATCAATTTACCTCTTTATCACAATATGCTTCTGCTATCAGACAAGCATATACAAACTACTACATCATAAGGGGCATGACTTTATATGACTTCAAAAAAAGAAAGAGACTTAATAGAAAGTCTTATTAAATAATTATTAATTAAAAACATTTTTATGAGAAAAACTAACAAAAAGCCAGTCTTTCAGAATTGGCAAAATCAAAGGAGATCATTTCGTTTCTTGAACAGAAAAAGTTATGTAGGTGGAGGAACAGGAGAAAGTGGTGGTTTATACTCTTATGAAGAGTTTATCCGTCAAATGGAATCGAATCAATGGCAAGGTGGTTATGTTCAAGGTGTAAGTGAAATTAACGGTCAGATTTCTTACAATGGGGGCTCTATTTCTTATATCGGCTCAGATTTTTGCTAAGTATGGAGGCGGAAGTCAGACTCTGAGGCTGAAGGGTATCTTGGTGGAACAAACTATCTTGGTGGTACAAATTATCTCGGTAGTACAAATTATGAGGAAATAAACAATGAGTGGGATGTTGACAAAGCCCTCAAAAAAATTACATAAAGGTGCTACCGGTAGAACAGGTCATTGCGCTGGTGCTGTAATGAATGCTATAGAAGCAGGTGGTGAAAAAGGCAAGTAGAGTTGGGTCTGCACATTTATTAAATAATGGATATTTAGAGAGTTCTGGATTTCAAGAGGTATCCAAGAAAAATTATGTTCCACAAAAAGGAGATGTTATAGTTATTGAAGCAACTGATGGTCATCCACATGGTCATACAGCTATGTACGACGGCAACCAATGGGTTTCAGATTTTTTTATCAGCGTGATGCTTTTTGGTGGTTCGGCATATAGAAAGCCTGGAGTAGAGTATCAGTATTATCGCCATAAATAATTGTCATTATGAGAAATTTTTCTTTTTGTTTATAAGTTTCTTTTTATGCTTTGTTGCAAAGCCATATAGTGTTTGCGCACAGTCTGACGCAGTAAATGAGTCTGTGTATGCAGTGAATGAAGAGCAGAAAGACAAGCTACAATTTGCTTATGGCTTCTATAAGACTTATATGAATAGTCTTATCTATCAACTGTCAGACCTTCATAAGATGATTGCAAAAATTGTTAACCCAAAGGTTTTAAAGAAGACAGCAGATGCAGATGTAGACGTTCTTCTTGATGCGCAAGACTGCATAGAAGAGAATGTACGTACACTATAGATTAAACCAATTGACAAGGATTGGTTCTGCATTTCATTCTTATGGCCTTCATTTTTATGATAAAAGTTCCATCCCAGAAAAAATATATATATTAAGGTGAAGGAACAGAAAAATTCATTTATCATAGATGACGTGTCTTCTAGTAAAGCCAAAGAATGTTCATTAGTCTTTTCAGACCTTTTCCATCACTGATTTATTTATAAGAAAATTTTAATGTGATGACTAAGGGAATTGTATGGGTAGTAGAAGAGGATTGTTGTCTTTAACGCCCACAAGACTTAATTGAAAGTCTTATTAAATAATTATTAATTAAAAACATTTTTATGAGAAAACTAACAAAAGCCAGTCTTTCAGAATTGGCAAAAATCAAAGGAGATCATTTCGTTTCTTGAACAGAAAAAGTTATGTAGGTGGTGGAACAGGAGAAGCTGGTAAACCCATATACACAAGAGGAGTTTGAAGATATAGTAAATACAGGCAACTGGACTGGAGGTTGGGTGTTAGGTCTTGAAGAAAAAAATATGGAGAACTCTCATATACTGGAGGAACAGGCATAACATCTGGTTATATAGGAGCATACAATGGAAAGACACAAGTGCTAGAAATAAAAGGAGATGGAAATGCTTCCCACCCTTTATACGAAAAAACAGTTTAATGAAATGTTTGAAAAAGGAAGTTGGAATGGAGGATTTGTGAAGGGAATGGGGTATGTTATGGACGATGCTACATGTATATCTTTTAATCCTAATGAAATTCATAAAACCCAGTGATCCTCTTTATGATTTAATGTATGAAGGGGGATATATAACAGGATTTAGGGCAGGAATAACAGAAGGAGATATTGATGATGTAAATGCTATTATATGGTCTGGAATCAGTGCTATGCTTTCTGGTTCTGGAGATGGTCCTGAATATCGTCCAGAAATGCAGCACCAGGCAATAGGTGTCAGAGATGGTTTGAATGCAGGAAGAGCCGCCATTGGAAAGTCCAGCTGGTTTTAATTTTTAGAATAATCCTTAAGGTATAATCGTAGAGTTCGGTTTTTACCTTTATGATATAAAGAAAGAAAAAGGAAAAAAATGAGAAAAATTATTCTGAGCAGCTCATTAAGTTTAATACTTTTCCTCACCTTTGCAATCCCAAGCATTGCACAATCAGAAAAACAAACTTATACAAGGGCGTATGACCTGAACTTTAGTATGCTGCCTGACTCGATGCGACTCTATCCCTGGACGGAGAATGCAGCCTATATAGGCCATGGCATTGCGTTGGGTAGGAAAGACTCTACTCGCATCTTGTTCTCTAAGAACTATATTAAGGGTAGCATACCGCTAACTAATAAGTTAAGAACGGAATTCACACAAAGAATATTGCTGCCGAATAATCGACTTAAAGATGGTGTAGTGGGATTTGAATGTAAGGGCAAAGGGTTAAAGCGGGTTTCTATGCTGTTGGAAGCCATTGATGAGAAAGAGAGAGTGCTGGCATCTGAAACCCTAACCTTCCTGCCAGAGAAAAATCGTCAAATCATTTTCTAAACGTATCAATTTGTCTGATGCGGCTTCATTGAATATCCGAATCAATGCTTCAGGCGAGGAAAATAAAGAAGCCTATATAGCCTTTGCACGACTCATTGTAACACTCGACAATAAGCCCATTGACGATTATCCAGTAAGAATACTCGAACCCATAAAAGTGGGGAATAGCCTTGACTATATCCAAGAAGATAAGTATAAAGGCTTTGACTTAACGCAGATTAATGAAACAAAAGGTAAGAAAATTATTGCCTTAGGAGAATCAATGCATGGAAACTCTGACATTAATTCATTTACTCTCAGACTGATTGGAGAAGCTATTGAGAAGCAGAATTGCAGATTGGTCTTACTTGAACACAACATCGAAAAATTCCCTTTACTATAATCGTTATGTACAAGACGAGTCGTTTGTCATAGACTCATCGCTGGTCAAGGAGCTTCAAGAAAAGGAATTTTTAGACAAGGTTAGAGCTTATAACAGAGGGAAAGACAATCATGAGAAAGTAAGAGTGTTCGGAATGGATTACCCATGGAGTAAGACCCAACATGTGTCTTCATCCCTTTACCTCTTTGATTTCATAACCGATATGAACAAGACGGTGCGTGTCCCGGAGGTTGACAGACTTGCCGTGTTAATAGTAAACGAAAGACTTACAGAAGCCATCGCCTACCTTTCACACAACATCGCACTAAGATTAGTAAGGTGCTCAATAATGACGAACTTATTTGTTTAGAGCATCTTCTGAGATTGGACCTGAATGAGATAAATACGTCTGAGGTTGACAGAATGATACGACGAGACTCTGTCATGGCTTTTGAATGCACGTTTCTTAATAAACAAGTTTGCAAGTGAAAGGGATAAGATGGTGTTCATATATGCACATGCAGGACACGTTAATCCTATTTCTACCTTCCCTGCCGTTCCCTGTGCGCCGATGGGCAGTTATATAAAAAGGAATATGGTAATGACTACTGCCCTCTGTTCATTACAACAGAAGGCGGTAATGCGTCAGGAGTAAGCAAAAGATTGGAAACGTGGGGAAACATGGTTGAATAAAGCACCAAAAACAGTTTAGAGCATTATCTCAATGCATTAACCGACTGCTCGATATATTTCCCCTTGACACCGTCTTTCGACCGATTGACGCTGACACGATATATGGGATATTGGGATGTTCCACACAAGTTCTACCCTTCTAACTTGTACCAGAAGTTTAACGGTGTCTTCTTCGTAAAGCATGACGATCAGAAAAAATGTACTTTCTCATGAGATATCGTTTGAAGAGGGTACTAAACGGACGATAGAAAAGACGAACCGTAGAAAAGAAATCCTCAAGGAGATTGAAAGCAAACTGAATGCGAATAGTCCTGCAAACCGTAGTCGAAAGGTTGCTCATAAAAAGATCTTCAGGAGAAAATGAAGACAGCAGTTTCTTTAATATTCAAAAAAATAATATTTTCAAAAAAACTATTTTTCTATAACCTATGAAAATAGCATTTCTCAAACAAAAAAACCCCAATGACATTCACCTATGGTCTGGTACTACACATCATATTTATCATATTCTTTCCCAACAGTATGAAGTTGCGTGGCTTGGTGGTAATCTTGTAAATGGTGGCGTTTGGCATCATCGTTTCAAAGGAAAGAATGAAAAGATATTACCCAGAGAATTACTCGAAGGATTTCGCAAGGATTCTTTCAGCAGAAATTAAGAATGGGCGATTTGATGTGGTTGTAGCTAGTGATTACTATTTTGCATCTGACCTACAAATAAACATCCCTATCGTATATATCAGTGATGCAACGTTCGATCAATTTAAGGATTATCTTAATATCAAAGAAGGCTACTATCATGGTCTTGCAGAAGCAACAGAACAACGGTTGATAGACAATGTTGATGTTCTATTATATTGTTCAGAATGGGTGAAAAACAATGCAATAGAGCATTATCATGCTGATGCACGTAAGATAAACGTCGTAGAATTTGGAGCTAACATCCCTACACCCTTAGAGTATAATATAGCGTCAGCCACGGACGTTTGCCATCTGGTATTTATTGGGAGAAATTGGGAAAAGAAAGGAGGAGCATAAAGCTCTTGCGGCTTACAGACACATGAAAGACAAAGGATTTCCTTGTACGCTGACAATTATAGGTTCTACCCCACCTACAAAAATAGAGGAGGACGAAGACCTCACTATCATTCCTTTTTTGGACAAATCAAAGGACGAAGACCTACAAAAACTTAGTGAAATACTTTATAATGCGCATTTCCTTATTTTGCCAACCACTTTTGATGCTTATGGAATTGTTTTCTGTGAAGCATCAGCTTATGGAGTACCAAGCATAGCTGCAAACGTGGGTGGTGTGAGTCAAGCTGTGAGGGAAGGAAAGAATGGTTATTTACTTCCCCCTCTGCTTCTGGTAAGGATTACGCAGAGAAAAATCATCTCAATTTTTAGTAATCAAAAACAATATATCGCACTGCGTAAATCAAGCAGGAAAGAATATGAAAAAAGACTGAATTGGGATGTATGGAAAAGAAAAGTTGATATCATCTTTAGAAAAAGCTATAAAAACAAAAAGAGAGAAATAGACTCCTATAGATTTTTATCTCCCTGTGTATGCCATCAATATGAAAAAGTCGCCCTGACAGACGTAAGCACTTAGAGAAACAGTTCAGAGGGAAAAAAGAATTCGCTTTACATATCATTGATGCCGTTGAAGATACAAATGGAAGATTAGGATTATGGAAAAGCATGGTTAAGGCTGTAAAAACAGCTATAAGTAACGGTGATGATATTATGATTATCTGTGAGGATGAGCATACTTTTACGCAGGATTATTCCAGAGATTACTTGTTCGCTAATATTATTGAAGCAGAAGAACAACACGTCGAGTTATTGTCAGGAGGTATCGGAGGATTTGGACATGCCGTACCTGTATCTGCCAATAGATATTGGGTAGACTGGTTTTGGTGTACACAGTTCATCGTTATTTTCAAATCTCTGTTTAATAAAATCTTGGAATACGATTTTCAGGATAATGACACCGCAGATGGTGTGCTATCTGTCCTTGCCAAAAACAAAAATGACGGTTTATCCTTTTCTGTCTATACAGACTGATTTTGGCTATTCAGATGTAACAGCCAGTAATGATAGGTTTAAGGGACTAATAAGTCAACATTTTCAAGAGACGGATAAGAGATTGGCAATGGTTCATAACATATCACATCATTTTAACGACTGATATACAATATGGAAAAAGAAACAGTGCAAGAGTATGCTGAATTGGAACAGAGATCAGAAGAAATACAGGTTATCATCGACCGTATGCCTACTTATTGGACCAAATGGGTTGCACTTTGTGTGAGCGTACTTATGGGTGTTATTATTCTGTTAGGCTTTTTAATCAAATATCCAGACACTGTCGATGGAGAGATAACCGTTACAGCCTCCAATGCGCCAATACGATTAGTTTCTAAAGATAACGGTCGTATTATATTGTTACATTCCAGCCATTCGAAAGTAAAAAGAGGAGAGGTTGTCGCCTATGTAGATAATGGGGCTAACTATTGGCACTTATTACGTTTGGAGAAAATCTTAGATAAAATGTCTGGCACTGCATTATCCTCGGTAGTCATGCCTGATACGTTAGTACTTGGGGAGTTAAGCACTGCCTACAACGCCTTAAAACTTGCCCACTCACAGTATCAACGATTGTTAGCATCCGACCTCTATGCAACGATGCGCCAAAGTATTCAAGAGCAAATAGCCTCTGACAAGAAGGTTATTACTAATATAGATCTGGAAATAGAAATAAAGAAAGAGGTACTTGACAATTCTAAAACACAGTTGAAGAAAGATAGCATCTTACTTGCTGCTAAGGGAATGAGTGAAATCGAGTACCAGAACCAACATACAAATCACCAAAATCTTCAAGCATCAAACATTGGACTTCAAAGTAATCGGCAGATGAAGATGTCAGAAGTGAATAGAAACCAGACCGAAGTACAACGTATAAAGTTGGAAGAGGCAGAAACAAGGGAAAAAAACTTTATTCTGAGTTATTAACCAAAAAAGAATGAGTTGGCAAATGCTATTCTGCTTTGGAAAGAACGCTATCTAATAACTGCACCAATTAATGGAGAATTGGAATATTCTGGTTTTTGCGCAATAATAATTTTGTGCAAGCTGGTCAAGAACTGTCTTCTGTTATTCCACATAAGAATAGCATAATAGGAGAAGTTCAGATACCTTCCTTTGGTGCAGGAAAAAGTAAAAAGTAGGGCAACGTGCAAATGTGAAAAATCAATAATTTTCCATACGATGAGTATGGCTTGCTGCGAGGAAAGGTTACGTCTGTCCCGCGTATCACTAATAAACTAAAGACGCAGAAAGGTGATATAGATGCCTACTCTGTTATTATTTCTTTTCCAGAGGGGTTAATAACAAATTTTGGACAGCAACTGCCATTAGATTTTGAGTCGAAAGGAGTTGTGGAAATTATTACTAAACCTAAGAGGCTTATAGAGAGATTGTTTGATAATTTATATGCAAAAAGGAGAAAAAATAAAAATATGTTGTTAAATAGATTTCTGTAGAATATCAAATGGATTCACAAGACTGTGGTCCTGCATGTTTGAAAAATTATTGCTAAACATTTTTGGAAAGTTCTACTCTTTACAATCTCTCAGAGATAGATGCGGTATTACCAAAGAAGGCGTCTCATTGTTAGACTTAAGCACTGGTGCAGAAAGTATAGGACTACGCACATTAGCAATAAAATGTACTGTTGATGATGTGGTAAATAGCGTTCCTTTCCTGCTATTATTTTTTTGGAAAGATAGCCATTTTATAGTTGTATATCATGCTAATAAGAAATATGTTTGGGTCCTCGATCCTGCAAAAAGGTCGTGTTAAGTATTCTCATGAAGAATTTAGAAAAGGATGGTATCAGAAAGGAGTTAAACAAGGCGTATTGTTGGCAATAGAACCCACTGCAGAATTTAAGGATAGTAAGGCGGAAAGAGAGCAAAGAAAAAAATACTTTTTCAAGTATTCTGAAATATTTTATTCCTTATCAGCGCAACTTTACACTGATTTTTTTGTAATCATGCTCCTTGTAACTGCTTTTACAAGGAATGTTGCCATTTATTTCTAAAGCAGTTATTGATGTAGGAATAAAGACCTCAGATGTAAATTTCATCAATATGGTCTTAATTGGAAACATATCTATCCTGCTTTAGTGTGATGATATTCAATGTAATACGTGACTGGATTTTTGATGCATATTACAGCAAGAGTAAATATTGCACTTATTTCAGATTATCTTATTAAATTGATGAAGCTTCCTGTTACTTTCTTCGAGAACAAACTCTTAGGAGATATTCTTCAAAGAGCACAGGACCACGAGCGAATACGCAGCTTTATCATGAATAATTCATTGTCTTTGATATTTTTCAATATTGACGTTTGTTGTATTCTCTATTATCTTACTGATATACAATGCTATCATTTTCTACATCTTTATTTCTGGCTCATTTTTGTATGCTGGTTGGGTATTGTTATTTCTCAATATTCGCAAAAAAATGGACTGGGAATATTTTGAGTTACTCTCTAAAAAATCAGAGTTACTGGGTTGAGATGGTATCTTCCATCCAAGATATAAAAAAATCTACAATTATGAGAAACATCGACGTTGGAAATGGGAAGAGATACAAGCTCGTTTGTATCATGTAAACAAGCGTGTGTTAGCTATTACAAATGCCCAGAATCTTGGAGCACAATTCATTGAGAGTATTAAAAATATGGGTATTGTATTCTTCTGTGCTATAGCCGTGATTAAAGGAGAGATTACCTTTGGTGTGATGATTTTCGACCCAATTCATCATAGGGTATGCTTAATGGTCGCTTAGTACAGTTCATTAATTTTATTGTATCTGCACAATACGCAAAAATAAGTTTCCTCCGAATTAATGAAATCAAACAATTAGAAGATGAAGAAGAATTATTGTCAGTCGGTAGTACTACCATTCTACCAGAGAACAAATCACTCATATTGGACAATGTAAATTTCCAGTACACAGCCAACTCTCCATTAGTATTACATAATATTTATTTTGCACATTCCAGAAAAATAAGGTGACCGCTATTGTGGGAGGCAGTGGTAGTGGTAAGTCAACCTTATTAAAACTTTTTAGTCCGTTTATATAAACCCAGCTATGGAGACATAAAAAATGGATAAAATGAATGTAAATGCTATTAATCTACGACAATGGCGCAATATGTGTGGTGTAGTAATGCAGGATGGAAAAATCTTCAGTGATACAATCTTAAAACAATATTGTCTTAGATGACGAACGTATTGATTACGATCAACTACGAAAAGTTTGTAGAATAGCACAAATAGAAGATGAAATAAACGCAATGCCAAAAGGCTTTGAAACCAATATTGGTGAAAATGGTCGAGGATTAAGTGGAGGACAAAAAGCAAAGACTTTTTGATAGCTCGTGCTCTTTATCGTAATCCACAATACCTTTTTCTTGATGAAGCTACAAATGCATTAGATACTATCAATGAAAAAGAAGATAGTTGAAGCATTAAATAATGCTTTTTCTTCAGCGTACTGTTATTGTTGTTGCTCATAGATTAAGCACGATTAGAAATGCTGACCAAATTGTGGTCTTAGATAAAGGGTATATTGTTGAAATTGGTAATCATGAGTCATTAATGGAAAGAAAAGGTCACTATTTCCAAATGGTTGCATCTCAAGTGCCTTCATTAGAATAATAAAAACTTTTTACAATAGAATCATGAGGTGTTACTGAAATAAAGCGTTTTATCCTTAAAATGAAGTATAAACAGAACTATTATTAATAAAATGAGAAAAACTAACAAAAAGCCAGTCTTTCAGAATTAGCAAAAATCAAAAGATATTATTTCGTTTCGTGAACAACGATGCTATGTAGGCGGAGGCAATGGAACACGACATGCCCCTTATTCTATTGAGGAATTCAACGCCTTAATTGGTAATAGCAGTTGGAATGGTGGATGGGTGCAAGATAATGAAAAAGATACTCCTGTATATATAGGCGGAACTCTAACAAAGACGGATGAAGCTTATAATGGAGGTACTAATTTTTCTGGTGGCACACAGTATGCTGGTGGTTCAAATAGTAGTGTTCCATACGATGGTAAAACGCAGTATGCTGGTGGTTCAAATGGCGATTCTCCATACGATGGAAAAAAACGAGATACGCTGGTGGCACATTAGACGACAAGGATAAATCTCATGAGTTAGATGAAGTAGTTGTAATAGGTCATCGTCCATCTAATCCAAATCCAGCATTTGGTTTCAATAGCATGTATCTCAATTATAACTATAATTACGATTATAATTATGGTGATGATTATTATTTTACAGGTTCTACTCATTCTATACCCTCTAATGATTCTAATTATGCTCCAAGAGAGACGTATGTGACAAATGCAGGTGGTGGAGGACACACGAGTGGTTCTAATAGTTCTTTGGGAGGTGGACCTAAGGCAAATACAGGACCAAAAACTATCCAGTGAAAGATTTTATGCGATGGAGAAATATATGGATCCATTCCTTTTTGCTCTAATTAAAAAGAATGGGTAAAAGGTAATTTGTGTGTGAATACCAATCCCAAATACAATAATCCCGCATATTACGACACGGTAGCAAATAAATTTTTTTCATTCATAAAAATCCTAATTTTATCCCTAACAATTATGTAATGGCACATGAGTATACGCATTTTTTTACAAGATAAGAAAGGAATGCTCCCAGTTAACGCTGTGGATGGAAATCTTAACCGTGAAATGCAAGCAGACGTTATGGCTGCAATTTTTGGTGTTCGTTATTCTTGGGACTTCAATCAGATTACTTGGATGTCAACGGATACAAAGGATGAAATAATGAAAGAACTTAAAATAGTAACAGACCAAGATACAAACAATAAAGATATCTTTTGTGACGCAAGAACTCTGGGTCCAAACTGCATAATAAGAATTTTATTTTAAAGTTACAAAAGTGAATGGAGAACATATTACAAGGCAAGACCTAATACTCCTGAGGTATATTTAGAAGGCGAGCAAGAAAAATTGGGACTATAAATGGGACTATTTCTTTAAAGAACTCAATATCAAAAAGAATAACTTCAAACAAGAACAAAAACAATGGAAAGAATCAAATGTTATTTTTATGCTATTCTTTTTAGCATTCTTGTTCTGGATCTCCTGCTGGTGCACAGAATGATGTAAAGATTACAAGGGTGGGTAAACTTATTCAAGAGGACCTCCCTTCAACTTGGAGCCGTGATACCTTTTATGACCTACTACATTGCTGCTGATGCGGATAGTACGGAACACTTCATCAAAGAAGGAAACTGGAAGCCTGCTTATGAGAAACGATACACGCCTTATAATAATGTGTCACTACCTTTAATCAGAGAATGCTTTTTGCCAAGTCCATAAGTGCGGTTCTTACAGAGGAACAAAAAGAAAAATATTAAATGTCATTACAAAGAAAAAGTAATATTATGTGGTCTGAGTTCTATGTCTTTATAAATAGCAACAAGAGGTTTGTGAAGATAAAAATGGTGAGTAGCACCGCAAAAATACTTAACTCAAGAGCAGATTTATGAGATTCTCCGTTTATACAGCAAGTGTGAGTTGCCAATACATCCTGTAGTAGGAGTATTCAAGGAAAAAGAATACTATATTACAGGGGCGCAAGTGGATAGAATAAAAATAAGAGGCTTGTCGTTTTATTGCTATTTACAGCGTGACATTACAGGACTTCGTAACTTCAAAAAGAACAAAACAATGGAAAGAATCAAATATTATTTTTATGCTATTCTTTTAGCATTCTTGGTCTGCATTCCTACTGATGCACAGAACAACGTGAAGATTACAAGGGTGGGTAAACTTATTCAAGAGGCCCTCCCTTCAACTTGGAGCCGTGATACCTTTATGACCTACTACATTGCTGCTGATGCGGATAGTACGGAACACTTTATCAAAGAAGGAAACTGGAAACCCGCTTATGAGAAACGATACACACCTTTATAATAGTAAATCACTATCTTTGATTGACAAATGCTTTGCTGAGTCTATAAGTGCGGTTCTTACAGAAGATCAAAAAGAAAAATATTAAATGTCATTACAAAGAAAAGTAATATTATGCGGTCCGAGTTCTATGTCTTTATAAATAGCAATAAGAGGTTTGTGAAGATAAAAATGATGAGTAGCACCGCAAAAATACTTAACCCAAGACAGATTTATGAGATCCTCCGTTTATACAGCAAGTGTGAGTTGCCAATACATCCTGTAATAGGAGCGTTCAAGGAAAAAGAATACTATATTACAGGGACACAAGTGGATAGAATAAAATAAGAGACTTATTGTGTTATTGCTATTTATAGCGTGGCATTACATAATTTCTGAAAAGAAAGAGACTTTCATTGAGAGTCCTATCGAATAATTATTAATAAAAACAAGGCTTATGAGAAAAACTAACAAAAAGCCAATCTTTCAGAATTAGCAAAAATCAAAGGAAATCATTTTGTTTCTTGAACAGAAAAGTTATGTAGGTGGAGGAACAGGAGAAGCTGGTGACCCACATACACAAGAGGAGTTTGAAGATATAGTAAATACAGGCAACTGGACTGGAGGTTGGGTGTTAGGTCTTGAAGAAAAATACGGAGAACTCTCATATACTGGAGGAACAGACATAACATCTATTTTATGACTAAATTAACTCTAAGGTAATATAAGATGATACTATTTGGAGCAATTTCTTTTTATTGTCTTAGAGTTTTATGTATATTCATTTTATGAGAGATATGTTGAAGCACTATTTTACTATATTCATTTTTACGATTATCTCGGTAATACCAAGTGTTGCACAATCAGAAAAAGCTAATCTATACAAGAGCGTATGACCTCGATTTCAATATGTTGCCAGACTCGATGCGACTCTATAATTGGATAGAGAATGCAGCCTATAAGCCTTATTCAATTTCGTGGGGCGTCGAAGACCCCACACGTTCTTTTGTTTGGTAAAAGAAATTTTACGGAATTTCCTTTTATGAAGCAACTAAGAACAGAATACTCACAAAGGATATTACTTCCCCACAATAATCTTAAAGAAGGAGTCATCGGATTTGAATGTAAGGGACGTAATCTAAAACCGCGTGACACTAACATTGGAAGCTATTGATGAGGCTGAAAACCGGATAGCAATAGAAACATTAACCTATAAACCAGACTCTACGCTCAAAACACATTCAAAGCGCATCGACCTGTCGAATGCATCTTCATTGAATATACGCATCAATGCTTTGGGTGAGGAGAATAAAGAAGCATCATAGCCTTCTCAAAAGTGAAGGTATCACTTGACAATAAACCTATTGATGAATATCCTATTAGGATTCTAATCCTATAAAGTTGGACAATAGCCTTGATTATGTTTGTGAGGATGATAAACATTGCTTTGACTTGGCACAGATTAATAATTTGAAAGACAAGCAAATTATTGCTTTGGGTGAGTCCGTACATGGCAATTCTGATATTATAAACTTTGTCTTCAGCCAAATGGAAGAGACTATCGAAAAAAACAGAATTGCAAGTTGGTATTAATGGAATATCCCTTAGGGAAATCACTATTCTATAATCGTTATATACATGAGAAAGCCTTTGAATTAGACTCTTCCTTGATATCACACCCTACAATCGGTGTATTTCTAAACAAACTGAGAGTTTATAATCAAGGTAGGGAAGACAATGATAAGGTGAGGTTATTTGGCATTGATTATACGCATCAAAAAACGTTAACTATGTCATCAATATTCTATTTGTTCGATTTCATAGCTGCCATCAACAAGAAACCACAAATCCCAGAACTCGACAGACTTGCCGTGTTGATAATGAAAAACAAGCTGTCTGATGCGCTTAATTATCTTCACATGCATCGCTCCAAAATAGCTGAGTTACTTCGTGAAGACGAGATTAGTTGTTTTGAATTTATCTTAAATCTGAACGTACAACATTTACAAACTCCTTCCATTGAAAGATATATTCAGCGTGACTCTACTATGGCATTGTGTGCTCAATTCTTAATAAACAAGTTTGCCAAAGAAAAGAGTAGCAAGGTCTTTGTCTATGCCCATGCAGTACACACAAACCCAGTGTCTACCTATCCTGCTGTACATTGTGAACCTATGGGCAGTTATCTTAGGAAAGCATTTGGCAGCGACTACTATTCCTTAATTATTACTATAGAAGGTGGCGATGCTATTGCTACTGACTTACAATTTGGGACTAAGGACAAAAGCATTGGGTAAAAGCACCAACGAATAGTTTAGAGTATTATCTCAATTCATTAACCGATTGCTCTATTTACTTCCCATTAAATGCTTCTTTCAATCAATTGGTGCTTACACGCTTTAAAGGAGCTTACCATAGTTCAGAAGAGTTCTACCCAACTAATCTGTATCAAAGGTTCAGTGGGGTCTTCTTCATAAAGCATGGTAACAGGAATAATGTTTTTGTACGTGAAGAGTCTTTTGAAGAAGTTTCTAAAGAAGTAATAACAAAAAGCAAAACCGTAGAAAAGAAATCTTAAGGAAATGGAACTCCGAATGAAAGCAATAAACTGATGGTTGGTAGGTAATAAGAAGTAATAATTGTCTTTATACGAAGATTTTAGAGGAGAGAATACAGACTGGTCAATACTGCTGAATAATTACGCACGAGGTAACTATTCAGCGAATGTGTAACTGAAAAAGTTAAAAACCAGCTTTCAATTCTTTCATAGTAGATTTTATCTTATCTTTGTGTCCAGACTATAACTACACCTAAAGAGTTTGAAAAATAAGATGAGATTTATTTATTGCCATTTACACATTTTTCTTTTTAGCATTCTTGTTCTGCACTCCTATATGCGCACAGAACAAAGTAAAAATTACCAAAGGTGGGTAAACTCATTCAGGAGTCCCTCCTTCAACTGGGGATCGTGACACCTTCATGACCTATTACATTGCTGCTGATACAGATAGTACGGAACGCTTTATCAAGGAAGGAGATTGGAAAAGAGGTCCGTGACAGAGGATATGTTCCTCATAGTAGGAAATCAATATGGTTAATAAAAACATCTTGAGGAAAGTTCTAAGTAAAGTGCTCACGAGGAAACAAAAGAAACTTTTAAACCCTATTGGCGATGAAAGTAATATTTTTGGTCCGACTTCTATGTCTTTTGTAAAAAGTAAAAAGAGATTTGTGAAGATAGGGATGATGAGTAGCACCGCAAAATATTTAACGCAAGAGCAGATTTATGAGATTCTCCGTTTATACAGCAAGTGTGAGTTGCCAGTACATCCGGTAGTAGGAGCGTTCAAGGAAAAAGAATACTATATTACAGGGGCAATGGTGGATAGAATAAAATAAGTTTTAATATAAATCATCTAAATTTTATAGTTATGTTTCAGTCATCTTTTTACTACAATTTTTGTTTTTCATAACAACATCTTGCTGCGCTCAGCAGAAAAAAACGTAACAGTATATGATGGGCAACCTACCTCCGTTGCGATAACATTGAACAATGAGGCTATGGCTATCTATTCACAGAACCCAAAAATCCTCAGAAACGCTCGAAAAAGGCAATTACGCTTGACAAAGCGATTGCTGCGGATCCCAATTATCGTTTGACATACGGTAATAAAGCTGAGTATCTCCAAGGTTGGGTAGGGGTAGAAAAGGCTTTTAGAAACCCTGGAAATTTACCTTAAAAGCTAACCCGACCGACCCTTATGCTTTGCTTCCTATGGGTATTCTCAATGAAAAACTTGGGAATAAGGAGAAAGCTATGGAATACTATGAGCAAGCCGATGTCAACTTCAAGAAACTTTATAATCAGGACTCCCACTCTGCACATGAGATTAATCGTTGTCTTGTTGTTATGTTGAAGGAAGGTCCTGAAAAGGGATGGGCAATGTATCAGTCTGAAAGAAGTCAGATCGTAAGCGTTCACAGGAATTAAAAGGCGAATGATGAGATTGTAAAAACATTTATAGGTGTTTCTCATACGGAGTTTATTAATACATTCTGGATGAAGTGAAAATATTGTTTTTTTGACTTTGAAAAAGTTGCCTAATAGGGTTTTATAAGACGCTCTTTTGCGGTGTTGTTAACGCCCTTTTTGAAATACGGTTCTGCAAGTTGCTGATAATCGAAGGGTTCCGCCATAGACGAAAAGTCCTTTATGTGTTTTCTCAGGGCGAAATCGTTTGTATTAATGTTAAAAATATTTTCGGCAGACTTCCTTCGCCTTTTATATGGAATAATTGGATGTTGTAAGTATAATTCCTCTTATTCATGTAGTCTTACAGGCTATATGAATAAGAGGGATTTTTGTATCTTATCGAAGAGAGTTCTTATTTGATAACTTTCTTTCCGTTGACAACATACACGCCAGCAGGTAAGTCTTGCCATGCGTTGTGCATGCGTTTGCCGTCCAAGGTGTAGATGTTTTTGTGTAGCGTCGTTTTTAAAGAGTAATGCGCTCCACGCCAGTTGGAATTTTTTGTGAAATAACCTGTTTCAGGATTAGCCATCGTTGCATCAATTCTGCTTGCATCGAAGGCTACTGCACCTTTCAAACTACCGCAATCTTCGAACATTCTTATTGAGGCAACGTTTGGCCAATTTGTGTTGCACTCAATCTTTTCTAAGTTATGGCAACCCATAAACATCTGAAAGAAGTCTTTTACTTTAGTTGTGTTGAAGTCTCCTAATGTGATAGAGTTTACGTTGGAACACCCATGAAACATATCAGACATATCAGTCACATTGTCTGTTTTAAAGTTTGTCAGGTCGAGCCATGTTAAGGTACGATCAAACATAAACATTTGCTTCATATCGGTAACCTTTTTCTGTGTTAAAGTTTTTCACTTTAATGTAAAACAGACGTTCGCAAAATGAAAAACATTACACTCATGTCAGTCACATTGGCTGTGTTGAATTTACTCACATCGAGAGTTGTTAACTGCTTACACTCCATGAACATTGCACTCATGTTTTCTACTTTTTCAGTGTTGAAGTGCTCCAAGTCGATATCAGTTAGGCTATGGCAGCAGTAGAACATTCCAGACATGTCGGTCACGTTTTCAGTGTTGAGGTTCTTCATTCCCTTAATTTCGGTCAGTGCAACACAATAACGGAACCAATTTTTTTGTACTTGTTGGACGGAAGGCTTTGAATGAAGCATCAAACACTACTTGTTTAGCAGTAGTATTTTGATCTGAACCCGACCCTGCCCATGCAGGGTAGGGAAATCCAGTTTCACCTCCCAAAGTTTCTTCGATGCCCCAGCTTTTCTCACTGTGCGAGGCGCGTGCCGCATCGTAGTAGAACGTGAGAGTTGCCTGGTCTGCACTTTGTACGACGTATGCCTCCTTTGTTGCTGATTGAGCCATCAGCGTTGGCGCAAAAAAGATGCTAACTAATGCGATGATAGCCGCACAATAACTACGTAAATTATTCTTCATTGTTTTTTGGCTCCTCCTTTACTTCGAGATTGAAGACACCTTCAGGAGCATGGGGTGAAAGTTATTAAAATGTGAAAAAAATCTTCTTTTGACATGTTGGGTAAAAAGCATCATTGTCGTGCGATGAGCTGTAATAACATACAACTATAGTATGTAAGTCTTTGTATGATTGGGTTGTAATGCAAAAACATTCATAATCCTTAGTGACGTATAAAAATTGTAAGCGTTTACTTAATAAGTGCAAAAATTACTATATTTTTCAAAACACCTATTGTTTTGAGAAAAAAATATCTAATGTCGGTCATAAACAAGTCAAAGAACATCAACATAATATAAAGGTAGGACTAAGGAAAAGTTGAAATTAAGTACATTACATGTGTGCTTTTACGAACTAATTAAGTAAATTTGCACTTGCTTGTTGAATTCACGATTAGCAATAATTGTCATTGAATATAAAAATATGGATAAAAAAAGGAATTTGAAAAACTTCTGATTGAAGAGGTAAAATCATACAAGGCTTTACTTGAAACAAAGAACAATGATTGGATAGTAAAGGGCTTTATAGATGTAAATAAAAAACATCTACACGATAACCAATGACACGAAAGTAGTATCTAAAAATCATAGAAATCATACTTATTCCTAAACTTGATGCCTTTGCCAAACGCAATGGGCTTACATTGGAACTCCTTCAGCTCAGAACTTTTTATCCAGATCTTACTTTCAAGGACAAGGACGGCAATCTCTTTGTTGTAGATTTCAAGTCGAGTTATTATGGAGAAGACAGGAAGGTGAATGGACTTACACTTGGCTCTTATTGGGGATATTTTCGTAATCGGAGAGTAAAAAGAATACGGATTATCCATATGGCGATTACAAATGTCATCTTGTTCTTGGAATGCTTTACAAACAGAGTGTTGTTGAGGAAAACGAAAAAGATGTATATGGTATTGATGAACTTGATGTGATAAAGTCTGTTATTGAGCAATTTATTTTCTTTGTACAGCCCAAATGGAAAAATTGCATGCGACAGACCCGAAGTGGCAATACGAGAAATATTGGAGGTATTGTTGATATTGATAAACTTGTAAGTGGCGAAGGTACTTTTTCAAAACTTGGCGAAGATGTTTTCGACCACTATTGGATGAACTTCTACAATGCAGCTGATGCAACAAAAAGCAGGTATAGACAACCCTCACTACAATAATCTCAAAACTTATCAAGAGTATTTAGAAAAAGAACACATGATACTTATCGAACTAAAGAAATAAATATGGCTGTTATCATTCCTCCTATAAAAATCACAAGGCATCAAGACCAAATTAGTCCCATGGATAAACAACTTGATTTTGACATCGGGCATTTCGCTCAACACAAGGTGGATAGAACCATTCTTTGGTACGGGTGTTGTTGGCTTCAATTCCCCCGTAAAGGGTACGCACATCGTGGGCGATACCAATCCACACATTATAAATTTTTACCAGCAGGTGCAAAGTGGAAAGATAACGCCTTATACTATGCGTACATATCTTGAGCGTGAAAGTAAGCTGTTAGAGATGGCAGACGAAGATGGATATGCGCATTATCGTCTTGTTCGCAGCAGGTTTAATCAAGAACATAGTCCTTATGATTTTATTTTTTTGTCTCGAGCAGGGTTTAATGGAATGATGCGTTTTAATAAAAGTGGTGATTGGAATATTCCATTTTTGTAAAAAAAGCCTGGACGATTTGCACCTGCATATATTACAAAAATTTGTAATCAAATAAGAAGTGTCGCTCAGATTATCAGAAAAGAAGAGTGGAATTTTAATAATGCTTCATTTCTTGAAACGAGTAGCACAAGCTGGTGAGGGTGATATTATTTATTGCGATCCACCATATTATGGTCGATATGTAGACTATTATAATGGGTGGACGGAGAAAGATGAAGAAGAACTTTTCCATGCATTATCACAAACTCGTGCAAAGTTTATTCTTTCCACCTGGCATCACAATGATTATCGACCCAATGAGATGATAAAGCGTTTCTGGCATCGTTTCAATGTTGTGACAAAAGAGCATTTCTATCATAATGGTGGAAAAAAATTGAAAACAGACACTCTATGGTAGAAGCTATGGTCTTCAATTTTGATTTACAGGAAAAGAATTGAAGTTATAACTCCCCATAAACAATTGGAGTTATTCACAACTATATAAAATGAGACCTCTGCAAAAGTCTTTTTACACCTAAAAGCTACTATTGATAATCAATGAGTTATATTTATGATTTCGCTATCTATATGAGGTTTTGCAGAGGTCCTCGGAATTACGTGTTAATTGTGCGCTCTTAAATATTGTTAATTAATAATTGTAAGGTGTACATAATTTAAAAATAAATATCTAAATTTGCCAAAGTGCCTAATGAGCAAATTAAAAAAATTACCTAAAAGCAATTAATATTAAACAAAAAAACAATAAACTAAATCATTTCTTATGAAGAGATTTTTTTCAAATCTTATCTGTGGATGGTTTTATTAGGTTCACTCGCGTGGATTTCTTGTTCAGACAAGGAGACAGGTGGCGGAATACCTTTTGACCCTTCACAACCAATCGTTATCAACGACTTTTATCCAGACAGTGGCGGTATTGCTACCCCAATGATTATCACTGGTAAGAACTTTGGTACTGACACCACGGGTCTTGCTATTTGGTATGTTGACGAAGACGGAGTGCGCCATCGTGGTGGTCTTATTTCATCAAATGGCGAGTACCTCTATTGTAATGTGCCAGCAGGTTTGACTTACAAGCATAACATCAAACTTGAGGTGACACGTGCTAATGGTACTGACACCATTAAGAGTGCAAGCAATCACGACTTTAAGTACATCACACAGACAGCCGTTACGACGATTGTTGGAACACAGACAAACGATGCGCGCGCAACAAAGGCTGACAAGTTGTTGACCTCAAACCTCTCAGCTCCGGGCTATCTCTGTGTTGACGATCAAAAATAACATCTTTATTGTACAACATAGATTTGATGACTACTTTAATGAAAATGGAAGTAGTGCTTTCATCGAATGTCGTAATGAGAAGAATGATGCTGTCGGTGGTATGGTGTTGAAAGCTGACTTAAAGAAAGATCAGGTTTCAGTTCTTCAGGTGAATAATGACAAAAAAGACAAAATCAATGCACCAGCTTATTCAACACTTGAAGGTTATGAGGGAGTGTATGTGCCAGACGATCAGGGACGTGCGTACTGAGTAGTCTGTTGAAGGATCAGGGCTATGCTGTTCATAAGCAGCAGTTCATCAATCCTAATGGTTATTCAGACCTTGATAACAGCAACTGGAAGTTCTGCTTCGTGATTAATAAGAACGACCAGATGATTTACTCTGTGATGTTTAAGGGTCAGCTCATCCGTATCAATCCTAAGACACGTAAGGCAGAGTTGCTCTTGAAGCGTGTAGGTAAGGATGGTCCTAAGAACAGTGGTTCGGATGCTTTCTGTACTTTCAGCCCCTACACAGCCTAACCGTCTGTTCGTTTCTTTCAGTGATGCACACCAGATTTGGTATGTTGACATCGACCAGTTGTCAGACAAGGACTCTCTGACTTACGCAGGTGAGCCATACGCAGGTATTTCTTCTTTCGGAACTGTAAACGTATCTGAAGGTAAGGGATGGGAAGACGGAGCGTTGAAGAATGCCAAGTTCTGTTATCCACGTCAGATGACCTTCACCAAGGATGGTAAGCTTTTATATTGCCGACTCAGGTAACCATTGTATTCGTATGATAGACACAACGTTAGGTAAGAACGCACGTGTCACGACACCTATTGGTGTACCACAGAGTGCAGGTTTCCGAGATGGTGGTGTCGAATTAGCCAAGTTTAATTGGCCGACGGGTGTCGCCGTGAGTGCAGATGGAGGAACGGTTTATGTAGCCGACTCAAAGAATCAGGTGATACGAGAATTATCAATTAAATAGCTTTTTACCTAATTATATTACAAACATTGATATATGAGAAGAATATTATATGTCTTGTGTCTTATGGTGGCTCTGTTACTCAACGGAGTTCAGGCTTATGCGCAAGATAATGGTGCTGTAAAGCAGTTCTCAGTAGCGGGAGTTATTCTCGATGATACAGGTGAGCCATGTATCGGAGCTTCCGTTCGTGTAAAGAATGAGCCGGGTGTAGGAACCGTTTCCGACCTCGATGGTAAGTTCGAAATAAAGGTTAAGCCGGGTGCTACACTCTTGTTCGAGTATGTAGGTATGGAGAGCGTACATCGTACGATTCTTAAGGACGAGCCATCACTTTCAGTAAAAATTCAAGGTCGCAAAGACAAATGCCATCGACGAGGTTGTCGTGACAGGTCTTGTGTCACAGAAGAAGGTGTCAGTGGTAGGTGCGGTATCTACTATTAATATGGAGGAATTGCACTACACGGGTACTTCGCTCGTCAACATGATTGGTGGTCGTATGCCGGGTGTTATCACGATGCAGACATCAGGCGAGCCGGGTCAGAACCTTTCTAACTTCTGGGTGCGTGGTGTGTCGACCTTCGGTGCAGGAGCAGGTGCGCTTGTCCTCATCGATGGTATTGAGGGCAACCTCAATGATATTGATGTAGACGACGTTGAGAGCATTTCTGTATTAAAGGATGCTGCAGCAACGGCAGTCTATGGTGTGCGTGGTGCGAACGGTGTTGTATTGGTGACTACCAAGCGCGGTTCAAAGGAGAAGATTCAGGTGACAGCTCGTGCAACAGTGAAGTTGTCACTGCATCGAGCGTTTGCCAGAGTATCTCTCGTCTTACGAGTATGCACGCCTTGCTAACGAGGCACGTGCTATGTCGGGCGAAGCCGACCTCTATACACCAATTCAGATGGATATCATCAAGCACAATCTTGACCCAGAACTCTTCCCTGATGTCAACTGGATTGACCAGATTATGAAAAAGACCTCTTGGCAGGAGAACTACTATGCCAGTGCGCGTGGTGGTGGTGACGTTGCTCAGTACTTTGTTTCATTAGGTTATCGCCATGAAGGTGCAGCCTACAAGCAGCAGGAAAAATCAGTTCCATCGTCCATTGTCTTATGACCAGCTGACCTATCGTGCCAATATTAACATGAACCTTACCAAGAACACTGAACTTTACTTCGGTGTTGATGGTAGCATTTCTAATCATACTACTCCGGGCGATAAGAACACCAATCAAGTGTGGTCGGACGTCCTCAGTCTTAATCCATTGATGTTCCCGTCACATACGCCGACGGAACATTGCCAACCTACGGTCAGAGCGACCTTATCTCGCCATTTGCTGCCCTCAACTATCAGGGTTACAGATCGTCAGACCATAGCCGTAACATGATTACCTTGAAGGTCACACACCGCTTCGGTGGTATCCTTAAAGGACTTGTTGGTTCTGTTCAGGCCGTTAACGACCGCACTGGAGATTTCAATGAGCGTCGTTTCGTTCGTCCTGACTACTATCGTGCAACGGGCCGTACCTCAACGGGCGACCTTTATCAAGACGCTCCGTTCTAAGCAGCAGGACATGAACTACACGTCAGGCAACGAGTCATGGAGAAAGTATTACATGGAGGCGAAGTTAGACTATAACAAGAGTATTGGCAATCACAATCTCGGCGCACTCCTCTTCTATTATATGGAAGATACAAAGGGTTCTAAATGGGGCAATGGTGACGAACTCGGTATCTCTGCTATCGCAAAGCGTCGTCAGAACGTGTCAGGTCGTTTGTCTTGGGGTTATAACTCAACTTACTTCGTTGATGCTAACTTCGGTTACACAGGTTCCGACCTCTTCCCTAAGGGCGAGCGTTTTTGGTTTCTTCCCATCAATCGCTGTGGGTTGGGCTCCAACATCATACGAATGGGTACAGAAGCACGTGCCTTTCGTAAACTTCTTCAAGATACGTGGTTCTTACGGTCTTGCAGGTAATGATAACATCGCAAACACTCGTTTCCCATACCTGACCATTATCAACAATCACGCTGGTACCACATGGGGCTACACCGGACAGGGGTATCGTTGAAAAACAGCAGGGTGCTGACAACTTGAAATGGGAGGTTGCAAAGAAGTTGAATGTTGGTATCGATGCTAACTTCTTCAACGATGCTATTAAGTTGACTGTTGACTTCTTCCGTGATACACGTGACCACATCTTCCAAGATCGTGTCACATTGCCAGAGTTTGCGGGTATGGTAACTTATCCTAAGTCTAATGTGGGACGTATGCACTCATTCGGTTCAGATGGTAACATCTCTTATTTCCACAAGATTAATAAGGAGATGAACTATACCGTACGTGCTAACTATACATGGTCGCAGAATATCGTTGACTACTTCGAGGAGAATAAGCTGGCTTACGACTACCAGAGTGTGACAGGGTATGCCTTACGGCGTATTGCGTGGTTACATCTCTGAAGGTCCTTCAAGGATGAGGCTGACATCCGTCAGAGTCCAGACCAGAAGGGTGCCTTCGGCGTTGTTCGTCCTGGTGACATCAAGCATCGTGACGCCAATGGTGATGGTGTTATCAATAAGGACGACCGTGTGCCATTGTCATACGGTAACAACGTTCCTCGTGTAATGTTCGGTATTGGTGGTGAGTTCAATTATAAGGACTTCACCGTGAGCATGCTCTTCAAGGGCAATACTGGTGTTAACTACTACCGTGTAGGTATGGGTGTCGACGCAGGTTGGATACCATTCTACAACGGTGAGATGGGTAACGTATTGAAGATGGTGAATAATCCAAAGAATCGTTGGATACCATCATGGTATTCAGGCGACCCATCAACAGAGAACCCTAACGCAATGTTCCCACGCCTCTCGTACGGCTCGAACAAAAAAACAACTCACAGCTTTCTACGTTCTGGAAGCAGAATGGTTCGTTCCTCCGTTTCCAAGAGTTGAACTTCCGTTACGTCTTCCGTCATCGTAAGTGGTTGCGCACAGCAGGTATCAGCTCATTGGAGTGCGACTTCGTTATTAATAACCTCTTTACGATTGACAGCGTGAAGTACTTCGACCCAGAGCAGGCATGGTATAATGGTGCGGCTTATCCAATCCCAACCACCTACTCATTGCAGTTGTACTTCAGATTCTAAGGTTTCACCTCTTAATTAGATTGTAAGAATGAAAAACATATATTAGCTTTGGGCGCAGTTGCTGCTCTGGTCTCAGGAATGACCTTTACATCATGTAGCTTCCTCGATCAAGACGACAACTTTAATGCTATCTTCAAGGGAGGACTCTGTCTTCCACTCTGCCCAGAATGCAAATGGCTACCTCTATCATACTCCGACGATGTTCCCATCGGCTGGTAACATCTGGGGTAACTCGTGGACTCCGGGCGAGACAGCGTCGGACGAGATTTGTGTGCGCTGGCAGACAAACGAGTTCTGGGGAGCAAAGTTCACTGTCGGTAATGTCAATCCTGAGAGCGTACCTAACTGGGGACAGTGGTACCAGATGTATAAGATTATCAGACGATGCAACCTCATGTTGTCGAAGGTGGACAAGATTGCTGACATGACTAACAATGATAAAGCTGACTATAAAGCAATGGTTCACTTCATCCGTGGTTATGCTTACTACATCTTGTTGCAGAACTGGGGACCTTGTCTTATTGTTGGCGACGAGGTTGTCTCTACCAGTGAATCGGCTGAATACTATAATCGTTATCGTGCAACAATGGATGAGTCAATCGACTACATCTGTAACGAGTTCGCATTGTCACTCCCGGGTTTGAAGCGTCCAAACGAGCAGTCTACGGCTTACTTCGGTCGTCCTACAAAGGGTACTGCACTGGCACTCATCGCACGTCTTCGCCTCATTCAGGCTTCACCAACCTTCAATGGTGGTACTTACGCAAAGCGTTGCTTTGGCGAGTGGAAGCGTACGAGTGATGGCAAGTATTATGTCAATCAGGAGTATGATGCTGCGTTGGGCTGTTGCTGCAGCAGCCGCTATGCAGGTAATCGGACTCAACTACTACACTCTCCACACGGTTGATGCTGATAAGGATAACCCATATCCACTCGATCCATCTGTGTCAACGGCTAAGTTCCCTTATGGTGCTGGCGGTATCGACCCTTATCACTCATTTGCTAATATGTTCAATGGTGAAGGTACAGCAAAGGTGAACAGAGAGTTTATCTGGGCTGATGAGTCATCGAATGCAGTAAGAGAATACACCCATCACTCGTTCCCAGTGAACTATGGCGGATGGGGTGGTATGTCAGTGCCACAGCGTGTAATCGACTGCTTCCTGATGAAGGACGGTAAGAAGCCTTCGGAGTCACCTCTCTACGAGCAGGACCTCACAAAGCACATCACACAGAAGAAGACTATCGGCGATTGCGACATGGCAAATGGTACTCCAAAGGCTTATGTTGATCGTTCGGCTCGCTTCTATGCAAGTATTGGTTTCCCCGGTCGTATCTGGCGAATGAACTCTACTACCGATGGTAGCTTTAATAACCAGACTTTCTGGTACTCTGTTGATGATACTAAGGCAGGTAAGAATGCAGCGGGTAACAACCCTAACGACTACTGTATCAGTGGTTACGTACCATTCAAGTATATCCACCCAGACGACTCTTGGCATGGTAAGGATGGTGCAGCGGTTATCAACAAGCCTTTCCCAATCATCCGTTATGCCGAAATCTTGTTGGCTTATTGCGAGGCTGCTAACCATGTTCAGGGTGCTGAAACCGTGAAGACATGGGATGCAAATGGTAAGTTGATAGACGTTCCTGTAAGTCGTAATGTGCCTGCTATGGCATTCTACTTCAACGCGATCTGCTATCGTGTGGGTCTACCGGTGTAGAACCAGCAACACTCAACTCAGAGGATGCTTTCGACGCTGTTATCAAGAACGAGCGTCAGGTCGAACTCTTCAATGAGGGTCACCGCTACTCGACACTCGTCGTTGGGGTACTTACTTCACCGAGGATGCGAATAGTTCTAACTGGCGTGGTCTTGATGTTTACAGCAAGAAGGAAAACAATAATAATGGTCCTTTCTTCACGCTCGTAACTATCAACGAACAGAATATCCGCGACCGTAAGGCACTCCTTCGTATGGTATTCCTACCACTCAGCATGATCAGTTGGTGAAGAGTCCGAACATGGCTCAGAACCCGGGCTGGGATCGTTAATAATGTTAATATAGTAACTTTTATGAAAAATACAAATATATTATAGGATGTGCCTTGGCTGCTGTGGCATTGTCATCATGTAACAATTTTGACTTTGAGCAGAACTTCTATCCTCACAAGGTGGGATTGATGGCAGGTAACAATCGTATCAATGACCGCACCACGGTAGAGCTTTCTGCCGTGGAGAACGGTACGGCGTCTGTACAATTGGTTGCTAACCTTAGTGGTTCGCAGTTGGCTGACCGTGACTATCACGTGACCATCGCACATGATGACTCACTCTTCCATGCTTATAACAAGTCTAACTTCGATATCGATAGTACAAAGTTTGCTCGTCTTCTTCCAAAGGATTGTTATGAAGACCCAGCCATGGAGGGCGTTATCCCTTCTGGCACAAACAAATGTCCTTTGATATCAAGCTCAAGAACCTCGGTAGCTTGTCGCCAGACAGTACTTACTTCCTCAACTACAAGATTGTTAGCCATGATGCAAGTAGCCCTCGCCACCGACAATAATAAGTTGGGCATTGTTGAACCATGTGTTGATAAAGATTACATGGAAGAACGAGTTTGGTTCAACGGCTGATAGTTGGAACTACCAGTTGTTCACTTCACAGGTGACAAACGTTGAAACAAAGTCGACAACCTCGTCCTACCAATACGGTTCGTTTGTTCCCAGTAGCTTCTAATGCTGTTCGTTTCCTTGCTGGCGACGAGAAGTGGGACAACTACACAAAGGCTTTGCACGACATCAATGTCAAGAGTGTTGTGGCTGTGATTGGAAACAAGACAGCTACCAACCCAGCTGCTCGCGAGGTGGCATTGAAGCCTTTCAAGAAGGACTCTATCGAGGTTGAGATGCTCACACCTGTTGGCGATTACGACAACACGTTCTTACTTAATAAGATTGGTGTGAGTGCTTCGTCTAATCCTACTTACTTCAAGGAGTTCCGCCTCCACTATCGCTATCGTATCATGAAGAACGAGAAGCAGAAGGATGGTACTTGGAAGTCTGGTCCATGGAAGGAAGTGTTGACAAAGATGCGCTATCAGTTTAATCCAAGATCAGAAAAATAACGTATTAATTACTACGAATAATGAAACTTAAGAATAATTTCCTATTCATATTGTCTGTGCTGTTCGTGGGAACATTAGGACTCGCTTCATGTGCAGCTGACTATGATATTGATTTCAAGAATAAGGAACTCGTCGTTCCTCATTCTTCTCAGCGAATGATTTCATTCAATAAGGATGGTGGCGAACAACAAATCGTTGTTGAAACCAACGTCTCTTGATGAGTGGACTGCTGTGTCTAACGCTGAGTGGCTCACTGTTACCAAGAATGCTGATGGTAAGGGCGTAACGGTTAAGGCACCATCTTACGCAGGTTTTAAAGCACGCGAGGCTGTCATTACTGTGGCATGTGGCGAACGCTCAACCTACGATATTAAGGTGTCACAAATGGGTTATGAGAGTATTCTTCGTATTCCTGAGGAGTCACCATTCTTCAATCGTGAAGGTACTTTCTATTCGCTCCTTGAAAGTAAGACGACTTCTATCGACGTTCCTGTTGAAACCAACCTCAACCTTGATAATATCATCGTACCTGACACCGTTTCTTTCGTTCGTTTGGACGCAAGCAAGACAGTCAAGGAGAATGGTATCATCCGTCCCACTTCGACATGGACGCTAACACCACTGCTGAAAAAGCGTTATTGTACCGTACGTCTGAAGAGTTCTGACAACTGGGATGCTTCTATCGAGTATGTCATCGAACAGGCTGCTAAGGGATATAAGGTTCGTCCCTATCTATCCTATGGAGTCAAAAGAGGCTTCTGTCGAGTTGCTCGACCTCGGTCGCACTTATCGTGTACCATTCCAGCGTGCTACGGTAGATGGCAACTATGAGATTATTGTTCCAGAGAGTGCTAAGGACTGGTTGACAACAACTAAGAAGAATATTTCTGGTTCTGAGCTTGTTCTCACAACAACACTCAACACTACCGATAATGCACGTTCTTGTGACGTGGTTTGTAAAGCCTTCTAACTCAAGTATCAAGCCTTTCACTATCCACGTGACTCAGCAGCCTTTCCAAAACGTTGTACCTGCGGGTGTGAACGAGTTAAAGGTTACTCCGGGTAAGGGTCAGTTCAACGTTTCATGGAAGTCGCCTGATGAGGTCAACTACGAGAAGGTCATCATCAAGGCTAAGAGCAGTATGGCTGGCGTTCCTGAGTCGGTGAAGGAGGTGGCAGCATCAGAGACTTCTTGTGTTCTCGACGACGCCTTCAAGTTTGCTGGCGACTACACCATCACCGTGACTACTCAGGGTCTAAGAGGTAAGAATACTGACGCTCCTGCTACTGCAACGGCTCAGGCTAACGAGTGGTCAGAGTCTGTCGAGATACCACTCACGGCTGAGATGCTTTCTTCTAACTCTGTGCAGGCTGGTCACGAACTTGGCTCGGCTGTCGATCGTGATGATAAGACTTACTTCCAGACAAAGAGTAATGGTAGCACCAGTGAGCCTAAACCATATATTGATATTACCCTTAACGAGGCTATCAGTGGTACATTCTACATTGGCTTTTGACGAACACAAGGTGACAAGCAACGACCGCAACCCTAAGAAGGCCAATATCTATGCTTCGGCTGACGTGATTACGGCTGCTACACCAGTAACAACGCAGGTTACTTATCGCTCTGCAAACGCCGTAGGCATACCGCTTGCTTACTCTCATGGTACAGGTATCACACACATCCGCTTCGAGCCTACACAGCGCAAGAACGGTTCGATGATCCTCAATGGTGGCGGTTCGTCATTCTGGTATCTTGCCGAACTCCACCTCTACGTTCACCACGATGAGGCTTGGAAGAAGGCGAAGTTAGGACTCTAATTCCTTTTTATCATAACCTATTGGCATAGAAACATCTATGCCAGTAGGTTTTGTTTTTATTCAATTCGTAATTTATGATATAAGACATTTACTTGATTTACGTGTTTTAACTCATGGCGAGGGATAATCGTTTCTCATAGCATAAGCTAAAACTATCTTACAATTAATTTATCAGAACCTATAATGTTATTACAAACAATGTTATTACAAAAAATCTACGCATCAAGACTTTACTCGCAGCAATGGCATTATCATCTGTTGTGTCAAGTGTTGCTATATGCGTCGCCTCTCCCTGCTGCTCCAAAAAGCCGAAGGAGAGAACCAAACACTCAAAACGGGTGTTTATTATATTGTGAATGACAAGCGAGAGCCCGGTAAGGACCTCCACGTATACACTGCTGCAGATGGTCAGCTGTTGGGTCAGTTTTATTCAAAGCCAACAACCAACTTTGCTGACGTCTTCATCCTCCATGCTAAGGGTGGCGACAACTATACCATTCAGAGTCTGAGAAACGGTAAGTACGTTCAGACGGTCTCTGGCAACAACGTTACTTACAAGACAGGACATGAGGCTTATAAGTTCCAAGTGACCTATCAGGAGGAGTCAAAGGGTAAGGGAAAGTCTTACTTCAACATCTACAACGACCGTGTGAAGGACGACTGGTGCTGGCATCTTGACGCAGGAAAGCACATCGTGCGCTGGCATCCATTGCAGGACAACGGACACATGGCGGTCGGACCAAGCGAGTTCCGCCTCCTTCCCGTGACCTCTGTGTCTGACGAGCAGGTCCATGCGCAATTGGCTAAAGCTTTACCTTGATTGTCGATCCAACGACAGACCTCAACAAGTACTATAAGATTATCTCTGAACCTTACGACAGAGCCATGCGCGAGGACTTCGTTGAGGGCTCTTTGTCTACGGGTGCTTACGATGCTAACGACTATAGCTACTGCTGGAAGTTAGTGAAGTTGGCTAATGGTCGCTACGTCTTCCAGAACGCCGTTACGGGTAAGTACATCGTTCCACAGAATGGTATGCGTAGTCATACTTACACCACGGCTACTGCAGAGGGCAACGGCTTCGAGTTCAAGCGTAACACAAGCGATGCTTACGTCTTAGCCTTCGAGATGGTCGATGCTCAAGGTGTTGGTATCCACTGTGCTGAGAGTCAGGGCTATCGTCCTGTTGGATGGTACGAAGGAAGCGAAGCGAATAAGTGGATTTTCAAAGTGGCGACGGTGGACGAGAAGAAGCTCGAAGCTCAAAGAGAGTCTTACAACCTACGTACCGACTTGACAAAGAATGTCGATAAGTATGCTGCTGCCATCGCAAAAGTATTTTTGTCAATAACCAAGCTACGGAGGTGACTGCCGACGTTAAGGCGATGTCTGACGAGGCCCTGAAAGCGAAGATGGATGACGAGAAACTTCCAAAGGGCTTACAAGAGATTGTCTTGAAGATTAAGAACCAAAGCTGGCAACAGTACGAAGAGTGGACGCAACTGGGAGAAGCAGTTCCGTATTGCTGCCTACAAGGCTTACAGCGAGAATGAATATGACGCTTGGGCTAAGTCGATGGGTATTGGTTACAACTATGGTAGTTTGACCAACCCAACGGGTATCACTGTCTCTGATGGCGAAGACCTCTTTGTCTTCCTTGGCGAGGAGCTCCAGCAGGACGCAAGTGTCGAAATCGAATTAGTACCATTGGGTACTCGCAGCGCAGGCAAGTTCTATAAGCTCAAGAAGGGATTGAACATCATCCTTAACCAAGGCGAAAACAATGTCTTCGTTAACTATATCGGACGCACCTTTAATAAGGGAAACAAAACGCTCAAATTCTATAAGGACCTTAACATCCACATCGAGGGTGGTAAGGTGAATGGTTACTTCGACCTCACACGAAACCATACCAACGAGGATTGGAAGACAATGAAGGCTGACGGACTTGTTTGGGCGAAGGCGTTCAATATGAAGGGCGACTTGATTGTGATGCACATGCCAAGTGCCGACTGCAAGACCTACTGTCCTAACAACATGAAGGAGCTTGTAGAAGCATGGAACAGTATCGTGAAGCGTGAGGACGACCTCATGGGCTTCCGTGCTGGTAAAAAGGAGAAGTGTAACAATGTCCTCAATGCTACTGCCGTAGACCATGGCTACATGTATGCCACAACGGGCGGTACTTACTACAACTATAACACCTTTGAGCGACATCCTCAACTATGAGAAGGTGAAGCGTGGTGATGGAACGCTTTGGGGTCCTGCTCACGAGTTCGGTCACAACCACCAGCAGCTCTTTTAATACTGCGGGTATGACCGAAATCTCCGTGAATATGTATTCTAACATGATTATGTTTACCTCTGGACGTGTTACCAGTCGCTCGGAGAATTGCTCTTACACCGACGTTGACGGTAAGCAGTACGATGGTGTTTGCGAGAGTGCTGTCGCTACCTACGCCGATCGCTTCGCAAGCAAGAAGAAGTGGTTTGAATATGGTACATGGGGTACAACACAGATGTACTACAAGCTCTACATGATGTTCCACTCAACAGGAGTCGACGACCAGTTCTGGAACAAGTGTCTGGACTATCTACGCACCCATCGTCTCGAGGGTCGTGGCACTACCAACTGTCGTGGCGATAAGGACTATCTCCTCTTTGCTAAGGCTTGTTGTGTGGCTGCCAATCAAGACCTCTCAAGTTTCTTCGAGGCTTGGGGCCACTTCTACGATGTGACGGGCTCTGTCATCGGTGACTATAGCAATACCACCATGTACACTACCAGACAGCAATGGAACGAAGCCCTGAAATTCATGAAGAAGTTTAAGAAGGGTCCTGCTAACAACATGATTTTCATCGACGACCATATCCGCCGTACACCTGCTACCTACGAGGGTCATGCTGAGGGTGAGATGCGTGCTGACTTCAACGATGCCGTACGTATAGGTAGAATGGGCGACTTTGGCTCATGGGATCAGTTCAAACCTGAGAACCAAGGTCAGGGGTTGGGCTGAAATCAAGGACGAAAAAACGGTCGATGGCAAGCGCACCTACACCATGGAGGCGAAGAACGACCATGTGGTTGGCTTCAAAATCTACAATAGCAAGAACGAACTCATCTACTTCGCTAACACCAAGACTTTCACCATCCCTCGTAAGGTGATGCAGGATGCTAACAACAACATCATCGTTAAGGTCTGCGGTTCTGACGGCTCTGAGGGTGGCTCCGGGCGTGACCCCAACTGGCATTAAGACTTTCGCTGCCCAACCTAACAATGGTAAGGTCGACGTTTACAGCATCTATGGTGTCCTCATCCGTAGCAAGGTCGATGCCGAGTCTGCACTTGAAGGTCTGCCTAACGGTGTTTATATCGTTGGGGAAGAAGAAACCTCACTCCCCAACCCCTCTCCGAGTAGAGAGGGGTGAATAGCGGGATACCCCCAACAGCCCTCCCCAACCCCTCTCCGAAGCAACGGTCACTGACCGAAGGGAAGTAATGGAGAGGGAGTGAATAGTGAGATACCCTGTAATTAGATTGAAAGACAGAGTAACATGTTGAATTGTTACTCTGTCTTTTTACATATAACTTGTCTACCTATCTACTCGTCTACTCGTCCACTTGTCCTTCTGTTACTCTGTCTTTTTACACGCAACTCGTTTACTTGTCTACTCGTCTACCCGTCCACCAACTCTGTGAGTTCCACGACCTTTAGAGTACTGTGAGTGGTTAGCAAAAATCTGTTTATTCTGTTTATCTGTGTCATCTGTGAGAGCCTTTGTCAGCAAGTACGTCCTCATGATGTAATTTTCTCACAGATAACACAGATGAACAGATGAAAACGAGAAGATGTGAGCACAGAGACCTAACGGTCGAGAGAATGCACAGAGCCGCTGGTAGTCTACTCTCTAACGTCCATCCGTCCACCAACTCTGTGAGTTCCACGACCTTTAGGTCTCTGTGAGTGGTTAGCAATAAGGTTCTGTTTATTCTGTTCATCTGTGTCATCTGTGAGAAAAATGTAGTGAGTGGACAAGTTGCTTTGTAAAGGCTCTCACAGATAGCACAGATGAACAGATGAAACGGAAAGTGTGATACACAGAGACTTAAAAGTCAGAGAATGCACAGACCCGCTGCTTGTATATAACAACACAAAAAGCTACGTATTCACTCAAGACTAATAACCTGTCTACTCGTCTACTTGTCTACCTGTCTCACTCGTCCATCCGTCCACCAACTCTGTGAGTTCCACGACCTTTAGGTCTCTGTGAGTGGTTAGCGAAAAAGGTTCTGTCTAATCTGTTTATCTGTGTCATCTGTGAGAGCCTTTGTTAGCAAGTACGTCCTCTTGATGTAATTTTTCTACAGATAGCACAGATGAACAGATGAGACGGAAAGTGTGACTCACAGAGACCTAACGGTCAGGGAATGCACAGATTCGTTGCTTGTATATAACAACACAAAAAAAGCTACGTATTCACTCAAGACTAATAACCTGTCTACTCGCCTACTTGTCTACCTGTCTACTCGTCCATCCGTCCACCAACTCTGTGAGTTCCACGACCTTTTAGGTCTCTGTGAGTGGTTAGCGAAAAATCTGTTTATTCTGTTTATCTGTGTCATCTGTGAGAGCTTTTGTTAGCAAACCTGTTCACTTGTTACTCTGTCTTTTTACACGCAACTCGTTCACTCGTCTACTTGTTCACCTACATACGCCTAAAATGAAATAAAGTTACGTGAATTTCTCACGCATATATATTTTTTGTATATTTGCACCTAATCAATAAATAGATACATTTAGAAGCTATCTTTATTCATTTATGATCATTTAAATTTGTACGTTATGTTGCTCCGAGTAATACTTAAAAGAATTTCCTGTCTTTTTGAAGATGAGGTTCAATTTGATATGTTCCCTAATATGAGAAAGGAGTCTCTTCCCAATCATATTACCATGGTTGCAGATAGTTTACCAGTTCTAAAAATGGCTGCTATATACGGTGCCAATGGTGCTGGCAAATCCAATATGTTGAAAGGCGTAGACTTTTATCAAGTTATTAGTATCCAATAAAGATTTTCTAAATCAATCTAATGTTTCAAGATATTTCTATGCGTTAAAGGATGACCCTACCTCACAACCAATAACTCTGACAATAGAGTTTGTTACAAATGCAGGAAAAAGCATTTATCTATTCTGTTGAAATTGGTGAAGAGGGTATTAAATCTGAAATCCTGCAAGAATCTGGACTTGGTGCAAAAGAGAATAATGATGTTTTTTTACAAGAGAAGGAGAAACTTTGTCCTTTGCAGTAAAACCATCAGATGAGGTTCAACAAATGATTAAAAGCATGGTTGGAGAAAAATCCTTTTGCCAGTTTATTGACTATTAATGATGATATGCCTGTTTTATCAGATGAAAACATTGCTATTGCCAAGAATTGGTTTCGTGAAGAATTATTACTAATCGGCTTTCATTCGTTCATCCCAGGCTTAATTGAACTTTTTAGAAGAAATAAAGAAATCACTGAGTTTACATCGGCTCTATTCAAGGCTGTTGATTTAGGAATCAGTTCGGTCAAAGTTCAAACAGAGGATTTTTGATGAATGGATTCTGCTCCCACGATGAGGCAGAACCGTTAATAGAGAAATTAAACAAAATGCAATCTGGTGGAATATCTCAAATAACAGAGAGACAGAATTAGACGGAATATCACCGTTGAAGATGGAATTAGAAAGATTAGCCAGATGATGTTTGAGCAGTTTGGGAAAAACGGCTTTTCAAAAAGATATGGATATTGTGGCGCAGTCAGATGGAACAGTTCGCCTCACTTAACCTTGTCCCCTGCTTTTTATGATGCGATGATGGTTGGAAAAACAGTCCTGATTGATGAAATTGAACATAGTATCCATCCACATCTTACAAGAGAATTGGTAAAAATCTTTTCTAATCAGAAGACAACTGGTCAGCTGATATTCACCACACATGAGACCTGTTTGTTGGATCAAAAAGTTTATTCGTACAGATGAGATTTGGATGGTTGAAAAAGGATGGTAGCACCCACATGTACTCATTAAACGATTTTAAGATTCATAATACCATCAATATTGAAAACGGGTATATGGAAGGGAGCGTTATGGTGCCATTCCCTTTATTGGAAATCTAAGGAAGTAATGGCTTATGGACTTTTCAAAGTTTTCATATAAAAAAGATGACTCTGAACAGGAGCTAAAAAAGCGTCTATTTGTTATCGAGAAAATGAAGAGCAGACTAATGCAGAGGATAGTGAAACTAACAATGTCATTACACCTTCCAATCTCTCCCCAAACTATCAAAAAGGGGATAGTTTTTCGTGAGCCATCACTCCTCTTCATTATTTCAGGTGGAGAAAAAAAGAGAACGAGATTTCCTGAAAAGAACTTATTATTGGTAAGAAATCCTCTGTCTTAAGAGTGTTATTTCTGTCAGAAGATAAACAGGGATTACTTCCTTTTTCAAAATGCAAGAAAAATGGCAGAAGATCTGAAAGGAGGGTAAATTTATAATTGATGACCAGACTTATAATTTGGAAAAAATAGATGAAGTTTTTCTTACTGACTGATGTTGATGATTTTTACGATGAGTTACAGAACATTCTCTCTTCTAAGTCGATGGATGATTCTGGAAGATGGATAATAAGCAATCCCTGCTTTGAGATATGGTTATACTATTGTTACAAGAATCGATCCTGATGGGGATTTAGCTTGTGTAAGTTCATTTTCTCCCGTTGAACTAAGCAAAAACTCAAGTATCGTTGCAACGAAATTGTAAAAGGAGGACTAAATGGTATTAGGGCTTTCGGGTATATGAACAATGGTATAAAAAAACAGCAAAAGAACATTATGCCGTGGATGATAATGGCATTCCTGTTCTCTTTGCTACACAAATGCACGAAATGGCGCAGTGCATGATAGATAAACTAAAATAGAGAAATACTTATCGTGTAACTTTACTATGGCTTGTATGTTAATAGTGCAAGCCACAGTTGTTTATTCTGTTTATCTGTGAGAAAAAAGTAGACGAGTGAAGGAGTAGACGAGTTGCTTGTAAAGGCTCTCACAGATAACACAGATGAACAGATGAAACGGAAAGTGTGACGCACGAGACCTAATGGTCAGGGAATGCACAGATGCGTTGCTTGTCTACTCTCTAACGTCTACCCGTCTACTCGTCCACCAACTCTGTGAGTTCCACGACCTTTAGGTCTCTGTGTGCGGTTAGCGATAAGGTTCTGCTTAATCTGTATATCTGTGTCATCTGTGAGAGCCTTTGTCAGCAAGTACGTCCTCTTGATGTAATTCTCTCACAGATAACACAGATGAACAGATGAAACGGAAAGTGTGATGCACAGAGACCTAATGGTCAGGGAATGCACAGACCCGCTGCTTGTATATAACAACACAAAAAGCTACGTATTCACTCAAGACTAATAACCTGTCTACTCGTCTACTTGTCTACCTGTCTACTCGTCCATCCGTCCACCAACTCTGTGAGTTCCACGACCTTTAGGTCTCTGTGTGCGGTTAGCGAAAAGGTTCTGCTTAATCTGTATATCTGTGTCATCTGTGAGAGCCTTTGTTAGCAAGTACGTCCTCATGATGTAATTTTCTCACAGATAACACAGATGAACAGATGAAACGGAAAGTGTGACGCACAGAGACTTAAAAAGTCAGGGAATGCACAGATTCGTTGCTTGTATATAACAACACAAAAAAGCTACATATTCACTCTGGACAAATAACTCGTCTACCTGTCTACCCGTCCACTCGTCCACTCTCTACTCTCTACTCATGATACAAAACAAAAATAGCGACTCTTTGAAGTCGCTATATATATTCATTATTGCTCATTGTTACCATGCTGGCTCTTTTAGCCAAGGTAAGAAAAATGACCATTTACGCCAATTTGCGTCATTCTTTTGCAGGTTGTGCTTTTTGCATCAAAGTTAAAATTGTTATATTGCGACCTCGTTTCATTTTCGGCCGTCTTATGAAGAGTTTCTTTTGTCATTAAGCCAATAATCTCCGCCTAATGGGAATGTACGTTCAATGGTGTTTTTTTTCGTCGCCTTGCCTAATTCGTCTCTCTCTATTCTTTTCCAAAAATCAGCATGACAGCAATAAAAGCCTGCAACCGCATTTGATAAGTTATAGTTTGGTCCTAAATAATAAACACTGATAGTAGCGTCGCCTTCAGGTTTTGGCAGGGTTATTGAAGGTCAATCTGTATGCAACTTTATAGTTTCCACTTGTAGGACCACCTCCGCCGAAAGGTTTTATATACATAATTCCGTACATGTCGTTACTATTATGTTGATGACAGAACCAGTTATCAAACTTCATAAGTGTACCATTGATGTTAACCTGGTTTTTAGGAGCACTTATTGCATTGGCAAAACCATATTCATTGTTGATGTTGTAGCCAGGGACTGTACCTATTGCTTGTTGATTTTCTAAACTTAGTTCACAATTATGAAGGATAGGCATCAACTCTGAATATTTAGGAAACCTATATTTTCCGTTGGGTAATCCAGGATAACTACTACGATCTTCATGTGTATCTCCTTCTGCGATTCTTTCTATGCATCCTCGGTTTGTGTTTTTCATGGGAGTTCCACCATTTGTTCCTTGTCTGAAAGCCCACAAACGTTCAATTGGTAGCATTGGGCGAACAATTCTTAGTCTCATGCTGTAGCATGAGCCTTTTGTTAGGTTGTTGCTAAAACTGCCCAAAAGATACTTGCTCTCCATGTAGGGTTTTCCATGTCGAAGGATCCTCTTTATAGGTGTCTTTGTCGTATGTGTAGTACTTTCTTCCACTATCTTCTATAAAAACTTTTCCGTAGAACAAGGCTTCTGTTGTGACACCAGGATTGTGTTCGGCAGCTGTTTTCTTATAGTCGACAGGCATTAGGCATAATAAGAATTGCTTTGACTTTTTGGGGAGCACCCGTACCTTTTTGTTGAAATACATGAAATTATTAAGATCGATTTGCCAGAAGTTACTGTACCATCGGGAAAGCCTGATTGAGAATTTAGATAAATTCTTGTAACATACTGCTCTCCATTGTTTTGCGTATAGACAGGATAAGAGTCCTTGATTCTATCAACATCACTTGGCTTCCAATATTCAGATAAGAGGTCGGCATCGTCTGTTATCGTTTGTGTCTTCATTTTTTCTACATTAAACTCGTATGCACCACGAGAACAGAATGCATTACTTTCTAACTGCACTTCACGATTGAGCTTTGTGTCGAGCGACATTCTGCTTTTCTACATCTACCATCAAGAACACACCTTGTGGCTTAAATATCATTTTATTGCTTTCGTTTTGGAGCTTTCAGCTTGCCTCCATCCACTACAACACGTCTCCATGTGGTTGCGTATGGGCATCCTGCTGTAACTTCTTGATCCTTTTTAATCAGTTTTGCATTGGTGCTGAGTGTTACCTTTAGCTGTTCTCCACTAACTTGTCCTCCGCCCATGAAAGCCATGAGGTACCATTCGCCTTGTTTTAGATCGGCATAAATGGATAGTTTGTCTAATTTAAGACTTATGTTAGAGCCTCCCCCTTTACTTTCCAGTTAGCCTGTAATATGTCTGGTTCGTTTTTGTTGTAGAACACCAAGAGCGACGGCATTGACTTCTGATTGGTGATATTGAGTTTAGGATATAAAACCGTTTCATGTTGAAGATTTTGATCTTCGGTGATTTTATATGGCATATCTGCCATTCGGGTAGGCGCAGCCCTACTGCTGGGATTGAATGTGCCAGCGTTTATTTCTACATCGTATGTGTGTAGTGTGCCTTCAGATTGCGTTTTGTCTGACTGCGTTGTTGTTTCTAAATTTGTATCAGTACACGATAAGCATAGCAGTGAAGCCAAAATTGCTATCGAAAAAGATTTTGATATTCATTTTATAAAGGTGTTTCTGAAATGTTAATTTAATATTTTTTTCTTCTGTTCTAATGTATATATACGCACAAAAGTTATGCGACAAAAAGAGGATGTTCCCTTTTCCGCTTTCAACGTGTAAAGTTGTTGAGAAATATGTCATTTCGTCAGGATGAACCGATTCCTAATTATCATCAATATCCTCAGGATAAACTTTTTCCTCCGTATTTGTTGTCTTCTATACTTGCGTCAGGGCCAGAACCCGCTAACAATGTTGTTGTTGTTTCAATAGGGTATGCTACTTGCACATGGGACTACGTAAGGTTTTTCGTTGAGGTACTAACAAAAACAACTTTGTTTCTTTTCTTTGTTGTAAGTCATAATTCTAAGATTTTAATTTTGGGTTGCATTCATTTGCATTTAGATATTTTTCTTTTATGAAAGAATTTAGTTTCTTCGCCTAAGTAAGAGTTACTTAAGGCGACTCGTGTCCGTGCGGATAGATTGCGGAATCCGTACGGGTAAGTTTCTTCGTTTACAAAGTTAAAAAAATAAAGGTGGATTTTTACCCCCTTACGTTAAATTTACTTAAAGGTCGTTTTTGTGCTTGCCCTGAGGTGTCTTTTGTTTTTGTTTTGTCGCCAGTTAGCTGTGTAGAAATATTTTTACATTTTCTGTGCGTATCAGTTCCTATGTCGATCGATTTTGGACTGTGTCGTCTGAAAGGTTTAATTGCTTGTATGTGAGCGAGTTGGCGAGGCGCTTGTCGAGGTGAGGTGGTAGGGTTTTTGAAAGGACGTTTTTAAAGGGGTGAAAAAGGGCATTACATGGGCGGTTAAAGAGCATGTTTCAGAAGCCTATAAGGCATTTTGTCAAACGCAACGGATTGTTAGAGGGGTTTCTTGGGTTAGAAAAATGTTTACAAACGCTGGTTTTCAGAGCTGTTTTATGCGGGTTACGGGATCGAGGGGTTTAGCATTTGTTTAACTCTTTAACAAACTTTAACCCCCATTGTCTTTTTGTAAAAATATTGTTTAATTTTGCCTCCCACTAATAGAAAAACTTACGTAAAAAAACTAATAAAAAGCAGTATTAAAAAACAGAATTAAAAACAGAATTCATGGAAAAATGTTACAAAAAGACGACAAACTTATGTTGCGCCAGAGATAGAGGTGATAGAACTCTATGGCGAAGCGGTGATGGAGGATTTGTTTATGACCGTTTCAGACGCTAAGTTAGAACAACCAGAGGAAGAGGAGGTAACAGATTAATAAAGCCATCCTTTTGTATGTAATTCGTAATTTGTTTTTATAACCATAAAAAGAGAAAAATCAATTATATGAAATCAATCATTAATGTTTTTTTGTGTTGCCTGTCTTTTAGGTCTGATAGGTTGTTCGCACGACTATATTCAGACCGATGACGCTGAGAAGGCAAAACCGGTTGAGGTGGCAGTGGCTGCGTATGATACAACATATCTGAACTTGGGCGTTGAGAATGCAGGTTTTAGTAATGACGACACCAAACAAGCAGCTGCGGCAATGATGCAGCTCAAGGCGGTTAAGACCCGAGCATTAGTATTAGACGGCAAGGGGCCATGTGGAGGATGGACAAAGTTTCCCTGCCATTTGCTTCCTTCGTAATAAGAATACAGGACAGTTGGGACGTTTCAATTTGACATGGGACGTAAACGCAGGGGGCTTAAAGTTAGTAGGTAATAAGGAAAGTAGCTTTTGCTAGTAGTTTGGGCGAAGGGTACAGCCCCAACCAGTCTGTCGGGCGACGACTGGGAGGTGTGTGCCTTTGCAGGTGGCGGACAGGCTATGCAGAAAGATGGGCGTGAGGTTGTTAGTTTTGCGCCAGATGTGAGCAACGAGTCGGTTGAGGGAAAGCTCAATGTGCCATTTATTTCAGATTATAGCAAAGTGAGGAATCTTGCGGTAGAGGGTGGTCAGAAATCGCTGATTAAGTTCAACTTCAAGTTGGCAGGTACGCTGTTGAAGTTAAAGGTGAAGCGTGACCCTGACGTGTCTTCGGATGAGAATTTCGTATTCAGAACGTCGGGTGTTGATCCTTCGGGCGTATTCAGTATGCAGAGTTCTACGGGAGACAATGATTTGCTTGATAAGGCAGAGTGGCAATCGTCATTAGCTGATGGCAGTAAGTATGAGATACTTTTGAAGGGCTCAAATGCTGTAAAACTTTCAGAAGCGGGAAAGGACTATTTTGTTTGGTATGTTTGGGGAATGCCTAATAAGGCAAGTACAAATGTCGAGACAACGATGGTGACGATTGATGGTGGTTACATCATTAAGTATGGTGATAAGCAGGGGCCAATGGTAAGTACGCATAACTTCACGAATGACGAAGGCAAGATTAAGTCCTTTAATCTAAGTATGCATGCGCCAGAGCCTTATCCGGGCTTCAACTTCCTGAACATCATGGAACGTGTTGCAGAATATAATTTGGATGCAGAAAAAAACACTGGTGGGATCTAATAGGGCGAAATATACCAAAGATAAATTTACTAAAAGCGATAAAAACGGACGAGAGCGTTCTTTTTCACACAAAGAGCAAGCCTCAGACCGTAACTTTATGCCAGAAGGTTATCACCCACCTTCGTTAGACGAAATGACAGTTCTTTTGCCATTTACGGCAATCGAAGATGAGAGAGGCAATGACTTAAACTGGAATACGGCTTTTAATAGTAAGTCAGACGCATGGAGGGAGAAGGTAACGCTTTATGCTTATCAGGACTCTTATCAGTCTGATGGTAAGGACATCTGGGTTGTTTTGTGATGATCCCGATATTAAAGGCAATATCGTAACGTCAAGTTCGAATAAACAAACGATTTTGGATAGTTTTGATGATCGAATTGTCGAAACTTTCAAGTCTTATATTTGGCTTGCAGACGCTTCAAAAAGATTATATACAGTATAAGATTCTGCAGAGAATAGCACTTACGGGAATAAAAATACGTTGCGCTTATAAATGGGATTTTACAACGTTATCCGACGGCAATCCTCGTTATCTTGATGTAAATACCAAAGGTTATGCTACCGTTACATGTCGTTGGATAGGTGACTCTCCTGTGACGATTGACGAGATTACGAGTGATGCATGGTGGAATCATAATGGTAAGTATAATATTGTGAGAGAATTGCCAGCTTCAGGCGAGTTCGAAAATGGGAAATATAAGAGCATAGGACAGGCGAGTCAGTTCTTGACTTCCGGTAAATACAACGGCACCTCTTATAATCGTGTGTTTAACGGTGCATGGGGAGGAGGTGGCTATGGCTCGTTCCAAAGAAAGAGTTTTGGAACTTTTAAGGGGGCTGTCCGTCCATTTTAAGAATGAGATGATGCTTAAAAAGAAATAGACTGGATTGGATACTCTAAGCGGAGAGTATTGCGTTCGGCACGATCTGATAAAAATAAAAGAAAGACAGAGTGATAAGTTAAGGCTTATTCTCTGTCTTTTTTTATGTGCGCTGTTTCTTTTGTTCAGCAATAGTCAGCTAATTCGGGAATTTTCTTTATATTTGCAAAATGTTTCAATCATCGAGTAGTCGGTTGCGAAAATAGTAAGATTATCATTAAAAGAAAGAATTATGAAGAAAATTATAATCCTCCTTGCTGGTTTATTAGCGTCAGTATCTACTTTTGGTATCCCAGCCTTAGGGATGTGGCGAAGTGTAAGGCAGTCAGACGGCACGATGCTCCGTGTGATGACCGTTGGCGATGAGCATTTCAGTTACGCATTGACCGAGGATAGTATCCCCGTATTGCCGAGTGACGGAAGTTATTATTACGCTCGTGTAGAGGGCGGTAGGCTTGTGGCATCGTCGGTCTTGGCACATGAGAAAAGGTCAGCGACAGAGAAGTGAGGCACTGGTGGCAGCCGCTTTGGACAAGGTGACAGCCTTGCAGCGTGAGCGAGAGGAACACGTAAGAACGAGGGCTTTCGGCGACAGTTTCGGTAGGTTGCGTCAGGGCAAGAAGAAAGGACTGGTGCTCTTGGTAGCCTTTGAGGATATGGCTTTCAGAGATCCAAAAGAACGTGTTGACGCTCGAGCCACGTGAGCGTGACGTGAAGACCCTCTATGAGAAGATGCTCAATGAGAAGGGGTTATAAGAATAAAAAAATGGAGCCATAGGGTAGTGTGCATGATTATTTTTCTGGACCAGAGTAATGGTTTGTTCGACCTCACCTTCGATGTTGTCGGACCGATAACGCTTGCCCATCCTTATAAGTATTATGGTGAGCGTAATGGTGGACAGAACGATGTCAGGGCATCACAGATGATAGTCGATGCTTGCAATGCCGTAAAGAATCAGGTAGACTTCAGTCAGTATGATTGGGACAACGATGGCGAGGTAGAACAGGTATATGTCCTTTATGCAGGCGAGGGCGAGGCAACGGGAGGCGAACCCAATACGATTTGGCCACATAAGTTTTCGCTGACAGAAGCAGGAATAGGCGCATTAAGTTTTGGAGGTTATGAGGTAGACACCTACGCATGTAGTAATGAGATTATTCGTGCGCAGGAAGGATCAAGAGAGCGAGTTTATTATTCAGGGATAGGCACTATCTGTCATGAGTTCTCCCACTGTCTTGGTTTGCCCGACTTCTATGACACCCGTGGAGGCAAGAATATTGGTTCGGGTCGTTACGACTTGATGTGTTCAGGCAGTTATAATGGTGGTCCGTTGAGTTTTGGTCAATGTTTATGGCGGTTCGGGTATCGGCACTATTCCAGCCGGTTATGATGCATACGAGAAAGCCTATATGGGATGGTTAGAACCAAAGGTTTTGGGCAGTGAGGCGGTGAAGGTAGATGGTTTGAAGGGACTGTCAGAGGGCGGCGAAGCCTACTTCCCTTTATAATCCAGAGCATCAGGACGAGTACTATATCTTAGAGAATCGCACGAAGAGCCGTTGGGACAGCGAGTTGCCCGGGTCATGGCTTGATGGTGTTTCATGTTGATTTCGATGCTCGTTCATGGCAGAGCAATAATGTCAATGCCGAGCGTTATCAGCATCATCCACGTTTTACGATTGTCCCAGCCGATGGTCGTCTTGATAAGAGTTCGCAGCATAGCGATCCTTTTTCCAAGCAGTTTGAGTAATAGTCTGACGACCTCAACCAATCCACGTTTGTCTTTCTATACGGGCTATCAGGTGAATAGCGGTGCGGGCATTAGTCAGGTTGTCGTTAATGGCGATAAGTCGGTTTCTTTTGTTTATACGCCTATCAGCGGTTCGACAGGCATTAGCAGTCTTTCAGCTGACAGTTCTTCTGCCACCGAAACCTACACCCTCGCAGGTGTGAAGGCTTCGCAGGATAGGAAGGAAGGGACGCTCAGGTCTTGATAGTGAAGGATAAGCAAGGGAAGGTGCGCAAAGGAGTTTTAGGAGAGTTAGAATCCTAGGAATCCTAGGAATCCTAGGAGAACTAGGAAACCTAGGAGTCCTAGGAACCCTAGAATAGCTAGGATCCCTATGAAAACTAAAAAAACTCCCCATTCTATGAATTTTTCCCCCGAAGAAACAGATGTTCCGTAATAAGAAGAAGTATTTTTATCAACGCTCCTGAGCGTAGTTGCTTTGTCGGCACAGGCACAGACGACGCTTGTCGACTATCTCACGAAGTCAATTCCAAAGCGAGAGACACGTGCCGTATGGCTCACGACGCTTGCCAATCTCGATTGGCCGAAGACCCATGCACGGTCGGAGGAGAGTGTCGAAAGGCAGAAGCAAGAACTCATCGCCATCTTGGATAAGTATCAAGCCGCAAATATCAACACCGTACTCTTGCAGACACGTGTGCGAGCAACGACCATCTATCCTCGGCGTACGAGCCATGGGACCGTTGCATCACGGGCGTAGAGGGTAAAGCCCCCAGTTATGATCCGCTTGCCTTTGCTGTCAAGGAGTGCCACAAACGAGGGATGGAACTGCATGCGTGGATAGCAACGATACCGATAGGTGCAAAGAATGGTTTGGGCTGTCGGACGCTGATGAAGAAAGGACTAAAGGTGAAGGAGTATTCGTCAGGAGCTTATCTCAATCCAGCCGACCCAGCCGTAACGGTTTATTTAGCAAAGTTGTGCGGTGAGATTGTCAGCCGTTATGATGTTGATGGTATCAACCTCGATTATATTCGTTATCCAGACGGTTGGCCAGCACCAACCTATCGTAATGGAGACAATCCCACGCAGCGTCGGCGAAACATTACGGCTATCGTGCGAGCCATACATGACAAGGTGAAGTCTATCCGCCCATCGGTGAAGATGTCGTGTTCGCCCATAGGAAAGTATGCCGACCTTAGTCGTTATAGTTCGAAGAATTTTAATGCTCGCGATCGTGTTTCGCAAGAGGCACAAGAGTGGTTGAAGCAGGGACTGATGGATCAGCTTTACCCGATGCAATATTTTCGAGGAAACAATTATTATCCTTTCGTAGCCGACTGGGTGGAGAATGCTGCACAGCGAGAGATAGTTTCGGGACTCGGTACGTATTTTCTTGATCCACGAGAAGGACGATGGACGATAGGCGACTTGACACGTCAGATGTATGTGAGTCGGTCGTTGGGTGCAGGACATGCACATTTCCGTTCAAAGTTCCTCACAGACAATCATCAAGGTGTCTATAACTTTGAAAGACAGTTTAATGCGACTCCTTCGCTTCCTCATGCCATGCAGGGTGTCAAGCCGACGGCAATGACTCCCACAGCCGTTCAGGCTTCGTTGGTGGAGCGGCAAGCAGGAAGGACGGTCGTGTTACGTTGGAATGCGAATGCTCCTTATTATAACGTCTATGTCAGTCGCACTTATCCCGTAGATACCGAGGATGCACGCAATCTGCTTTGTACACGTTATCCAGCTCGTCAGCTCCGTTTGAGGAAGGTCGATGAAGGATATTATTTTGCTGTTCGGGCAATGGATAGCTATGGAAACGAGTCGGCAGCATTGCAGGAAAAAAAGTGACGTCAGAACCCACAGTCTACGCTCATCGGTTGTTGTTGCCCAATGACGGAAAGACGGTAAGCCTCCCAGCAATGGTTGATGAGGCAGCAGTCGACCATTATGTAATCTGCACGCTGCAAGGTGTTGCCCTCCGTCGGATCAGTGCTAAGGCAGTAAGAGAAAGACAGTTAGTCATCAACACCTTACCAGAAGGAATGTACTCAGTGCGAGCAGACAATCGAAAGAAGAAGCATTTCCGCATAGGCTACTTCATGGTGAAGCGTAACGAAGGAGCGTGAGTAGACGGAACGACCCAGAAAGAGGGTTAAGTCGGTAGGAAGAATATTTCGTGCTGTCATTCTTTGTTATTATGAGATTAATTCATTACTTTTTGTAACAATAAAGAAAAGAACATCAGAGATGGAACCATTGGCAGAACGATTGCGTCCACGAACGCTCGACGATTATATCGGACAAAGCCACCTCGTAGGAGAGGGGGCTGTGCTTCGGCGTATGATAGACTCTGGTCGTATCGCCTCCTTCATACTCTGGGGTCCACCGGGAGTGGGAAAGACAACTCTGGCACAGATCATAGCCCATCGTTTAGAAACACCCTTCTATACACTTTCGGCAGTGACGAGCGGTGTGAAGGACGTGCGTGAGGTCATTGAAAAGGCACAGCGCAATCGTTTCTTCAACTCCGTTTCGCCCATCCTTTTCATCGATGAAATCCATCGTTTCTCGAAGTCGCAGCAAGACTCACTCTTGGGAGCTGTGGAGAAGGGAACGGTGACGCTCATTGGAGCAACGACCGAAAACCCCTCGTTCGAGGTGATTCGTCCCTTACTCTCACGTTGTCAACTCTATACGTTGAAGCCGCTGGAAAAGTCCGACCTACTTCGTCTATTGCATAGAGCGGTGACGGAGGATGTCGAATTAAGGAACGTCACATCGAACTTGCTGGGACGAATGCCCTCTTACGTTATAGTGGTGGAGATGCACGAAAGTTGCTTAATATTCTCGACCTCATTATGGCAGCAGAAACGAGTGAGGAGGTCGTGATAAGCGACAAGCTCGTAGAGGAGCGTTTGCAAGAGAATCCGTTGGCTTACGATAAGGAGGGAGAGATGCATTATGACATTGTTTCGGCATTTATAAAGTCGATACGAGGGTCTGACGCAGAGGCAGCTCTCTACTGGATGGCACGAATGATAGAGGGAGGAGAAGATCCGACCTTTATAGCTCGTCGAGTGGTCATCAGTGCGGCAGAGGATATAGGACTTGCCAATCCCAATGCTTTATTATTGGCGAATGCGGCTTTTGATGCCGTGACGAAGATAGGATGGCCCGAAGCTCGGATACCATTGGCTGAGGCGGTGGTCTATCTTGCTCGTTCGAAGAAGGACAATTCAGCCTATAAGGCAATCAATAAAGCCCTCGAACTGGTCAGACAGACGGGCAATCTTCCTGTTCCCCTCCATCTTCGCAATGCTCCGACAAAGCTGATGAAGGATTTAGGATATAGTGACGGCTATAAGTATCCCCATGATTTTTCCCGACCATTATGTCGAGCAGCAGTATATGCGGATGAGTTAGTCCCACCCCGAAAGCCCCACCCCGACCCTCCCCGAAGAGGGAGGGAGGCAAATAGGATAAGGTGGGATGAAAGGTAATCATTAACACCCAATATCTCACATCCTCAACACCCAATATTTAACACCCAACACCCATCACCCATCACCCAATATCTCCCATCCTCAACACCCAACATTTAACACCCAACACCCATCATCTAACACCCAACATCATGAAACTATCAATTCTTGACTGCCATGCAGTCAATCCAGGCGACCTCTCGTGGGACGCAATCAAGGCAATAGCAGAGTGCGACATTTATGAGCGCACAAGTCAATCAGAAATAGTAGAAAGAGCAAGAGAAGCCGATGGGATATTGATCGATAAGGTCAGTATCACACGTGAGATACTCGACCAGTTGCCCCGTTTGAAGTATATAGGCGAGTTGGCGACAGGTTATAATAACATAGACGTTGAGGGCAGCTCGCGAGCGTGGCATTGTCGTATGTAATATCCCCGCATATAGCACCGACAGTGTGGCACAGCATGTCTTTGCCCTCTTGTTGAATGTCACTACACGAGTGGGGGCATTATGCCGAAGCCGTAAGACGAGGCGAATGGAGTAAGCAGCAAGACTTCTGTTATTGGGACACTCCGCTCGTAGAGTTGTCAGGAAAGACACTTGGAGTAGTAGGATTAGGAAATATCGGTCAGAAGGTGGCAACGATTGCTCACACGATGGGTATGGACATATCGGCATACACCAGTAAGAACAGTAGTGATTTGCCAGAGTGGATACGTAAGACAACCCTTGAAGGACTGTTCAGCACCTCAGACGTGATCAGTCTTCATTGTCCGCTCACGGCAGAGAACACCTCAATGATCAATGCAGGACGTTGAAGGGGCGTGCGTCGAGGTGCAATACTCATTAATACAGGTCGTGGTGCTTTGGTAGACGAGCAGGCAGTGGCAGACGCTCTTGCGAGTGGTCAGCTCGGTGCCCTATTGTGCCGACGTATTGACAGACGAGCCACCTCGTTCAGACAATCCGCTATTCTCACAGCCGAATGCTTTTTATCACTCCACATATCGCTTGGGCCACACGTGAGGCACGCGAACGCCTAATGGCTATCTGTGTGGAGAATATTAAAAAGTTCATAGCAGGAGAACCGCAGAACGTGGTGTGAGAAACCCCCACCCCGACCCTCCCCAAAAAGGGGAGGGAGAAAGCCTCCCCAACCCCTCCGAAAGGAGGGGAGTGCAGATAACAATGGGTAGTACTCTAAGTTTATGGAGTCAATGAGCATAGCTTACATGGAGGGCTTAAGTAATTATAATATGTAAATTAGATTTCTTTATTGCACAACAATGAGGAGATATACTTAATACTTACGAAGAATGTTTATCGAACCTTATCCTGTTTGCCTCCCTCCCTTTACTTCCCTTTGGTCAGTGACCGTTGGTTCGGGGAGGGTCGGGGTGGGGGACTTTCTTTTCTTTTTATTCAAATATGATTTACACCGACCCCCATCTTGTACGTACACTTCAGGTAACATTGGAATTTCTCGGAACATTTGCGTTTGCTATTTCGGGTATACGACATGCAGCACAGAAACATTTCGATTGGTTTGGCGGTTACGTATGTGGTTTTGCGGTCGCGATAGGTGGCGGAACGATACGCGACACGATGTTAGGCGTTCGTCCGTTCTGGATGTCGAATATCATGTATGTCTTGTGTACGGGGCTTGCGCTTTTTGGTAATATTGTCACGTCGTTGGATACAGCGTTTGAATAATGCATGGTTTGTGTTCGACACACTTGGTTTGGCACTTTTTCACGATAGCGGGAATACAGAAGACCGTAGCCTTGGGTCATCCTTTTTGGGTGGCAGTCATTATGGGATGTATAACAGGTGTTGCAGGCGGTGTTATTCGAGATGTGTTGTTGAATAACGTCCCAGTCATCTTTCATAAAGAAATCTATGCAGTGGCAAGTATGGCAGGCGGACTTATCTATTGGCTGCTTTATTTGCTCGGACTGTCGCTTCCGTTGGTAGTAATTGCAAGCTTCTTAGCAATCTGCTTAATTCGTTTTATTGCAGTGGGTTATCATATTTCGCTCCCCACACTTTGCATGATGATGACGAAAATAATAAAAAAGATGACAAAAATATTTGGTAGAACCGATAAAAAGCTATACCTTTTGCAATCGCAATAAGGAAATAACAAGTCAGTTGTCAATCTTTATTGAAACCATTTTAATGGTTCCGTAGCTCAACTGAATAGAGCACTTGACTACGGATCAAGAGGTTACAGGTTTGAATCCTGTCGGGAATCACAAAAGGGAATACTCGTTTGAGTATTCCCTTTTTTATGGTTGTGGTGTGGCTGCCCGTAGTTGCCATAGGTTTCCTAGTTATCCTAGTCTTCCTAGTTATCCTAGCTGTTCTAGTTATCTTAGTTGTTTCTTAGTGGCTGCTGTTCCTTAACTTTGGGGCAGTAGATATTTAGTGGGGCAGTAGATATTTAGTGGGGATAGGCATATATTTTGGCAAGCCTAAAAAGAAAGAAACTTTTATCTACAACTCCTCTTAAGTTAGCCCTAAATAGTTTTATTTTTGCATTGAAGGATCTGGCAGCAGCGTTTGTAGATCTGTTAATATAGAAGTTAAGGGGTCAGTCCTAAAACCCAGTTGCAAGCCTATACTCTTAAGCACACAATTTCATAAGTCTATATAAAAAGAAAGGAATATCAGTGACTCCTCTGAACTGTGCCCTGAATGCCTTAACTTTAGCATTGAATGACTCTGGCATTTGCATTCGTAGCTCTGTTTACAAAAGAAATTGAGTATGGTTTGATAATGATTTTCAAACGTGTCAATCACCGTGTAGAAATTGTCCACTCCCAGCTCTTCAACCTCATTAAACCATTTTTGCCAGCTTCAGCCTTGCAGCATCCTTGATGCTCTTGATGTTATAAATATCGGTAAGTTTCATAGCCAAATCATATGCCTTTTTCAGTGTCGGATAATTTTCAAAGATGATTTGTGCCTTATCTTTCTGTGTTTCAGTCCACTTGGTCTTGTGCTTGGTCAATATGAACTTTGCTCTGGCGAGCAACTGCTTACGCGTGTCCCCATTGCTGTATCTAAATGGTATATATTCCTTATCCTTACTTTTAGCTTCTTTTATCTCCTCATTCTCTTTATCTCTTGCCATCCATCGGTAAGCGATACGCATATCATCCAGAGCATCATAATATAGTTTCTGTACATGAAATCTGTCATTGGTAATAAGTGCTTGGGGAAAAACAGAGCGGGCTATGCGCATCATAGAAGATGATAAATCGAGTGTTATCTCCTTGATAGTATTTCGTTTAGAAATGTTTATCTTCTTGAGAACCTGAATAACGTCCTCTGCTTTGGTCCCTTTAACCACAGCTACGAAAGTCCCTTTTTCTGCCCTTCCCGCCTTGTTGGTCAGAAAAGTATAAACCTCGCCACTGCTTAGACAGGTTTCATCAATACTTAGACTCTCACCTATGTTATCTTCAAACAATAGCCAGTCTTGAGCATGATCCAACTGATCCCAGCTACGGTAATCACTGAAATGTTCCTTGTACTGTGTGGATAGCAGCTTGCCATTTACGCCATAGTGCGCACCAATGCTTGCGATGCTCTCTGCAGTGGACTCAATTCTATTCTTTTAAAAAAGAAACGAACTCGGGAGATAGTTTACTGCCCTCAGCCGTCAAATCATCATATGAATAAGTAAATATCTCTCCGTTGGAACTGTCACGCCACTTGCGTCGCCGAACATGGAGGTAAACTGCTTTTGCCACGAAGGGGAAGTCCTGAATAACACGCTCACTGGTAAACCCATAACTGCTTACGGTGCCTAGCTTATGGTCTGACTTTTCCATAAAGTTACGCTCGTCAAGCCAAAAATCAAACTGGGAAACACTCTCTTGAATGTCGACAACATCAAAGTAGTCGGCAAGTACATCTGGAAAGATGCAACGTAATAATTGGTGATTCTTCATGATGCAAAGGTAATAAATACTTATGAAATTATGCGCTTAAGAGTATAGACTTGCAACTGGGTTTTAGGACTGACCCAAGTTAAGTATGTCTTCGTAATGCTCGTAGAAAGTTGCAGCAATGACATTAAAGGAATGAAAGCCAGCTTCTGCGACATTATTATACCATTTTGCCAATGATAGTCTGGCTGCATCTTTGATAGTATTCTTAGCAAAAAAATCATTCTTAGCAGAATGTGATAAACCGTAAGCCTTCTTAATGTCAGGATATTCTCTGAACAGTATTTTTGGCTCTTAGCTTCTGTTCATCAGTCCATTTCTCTGATGATTTGAACAACAGGTACCTACTTCTACCAGCAGTTCACTACGTGTATCTCCATTTTCAAAAGTCAATGGTTGATACGCTATCTTTTCTAACTTCGCATTCTCTTTTCTCGTCATTTGCTTGCTGTAAAAGCTGCCCAGCGATACTCTATTCTCATCTGTTGCACGGCATCACTTGCAAGTTTCTGTATATGAAAGCGATCAATCACTCGTTTAGCCTTTGGAAAACAATGCCTTACAATCTTACGCATACTATCGGACAAGTCCAAGGTGACCTCTTCTACGGCTTCCCGTTTCTTTTCATCTATCTTATCCAATACCTTGCAGACATCCAAGGATTTGGTTCCAGCAACAATGGCTACAAGACATCCTTGCTTGCCGTGTTTGTCCCTATTAGTGATAATCGTATAGAGTTCACCATTGGACAAGGATGTATACGTCTATTGCTATATTCTTACCAATATTATCCTCAAAGAGAAGCCACTTCTGAGCATGAGACACCTGATCCCAAGACCTGTAACCACTTAGTGTTTCCTTGTATTGTTTCTCAAAACTACGTCCATTGATATGATAGAATTCCTCAAGCGTACGGCAGGTCACTGGGGATGTCTCCATACGTTTCTTTTAAAAAGCTCCGAACTCTTTGGAATAACGAGTACCGGAGGCTGTAATGTCTATCTGCAAGGGAAGAGAGAAACTCTTACCTGTACGAATATCTATCCAGCGACGTCGACGAAGAACCAAAATAACCTTATGGTCACGAATCGGAAAGTCCGTCACCTCGACAGCTTCCATAAAGCCTTTTGATTCAAAATGAAAATCATCGGAAAGTTCTTTCTCCATCTTCTCATCAAGATAAATGCGTAACAATGAAGTATCAGACTCTATCTTAACAATAGAGAAATAATGTAATACATCACTGGGTAAAACGAATTCGGCTAACTGATATAAATATTTTTCTTCCATGATACAAAGGAAAGAAAAATATATTAATTAAGAAAAATTTCCCCACCTTTTTCTACTGAGCCCTTAGTTATCTTAGTTGTTCCTTAGTAGCTGCTGTTCCTTAACTTTCTTATTCCCCCTAGTACAAAAACCTTGGCTTGTAAAAGCCAAGGTATGTTTCAGCGGTGCGTACGAGACTCGAACTCGTGACCTCCTGCGTGACAGGCAGGCATTCTAACCAACTGAACTAACGCACCATGCATTACAGTCTTAGGTTTCAGCGGTGCGTACGAGACTCGAACTCGTGACCTCCTGCGTGACAGGCAGGCATTCTAACCAACTGAACTAACGCACCAAAAAGGATAAGCTTTAATTCTGTTTTTGCGAGTGCAAAGGTAATAATAAAAATCTAATCTACCAAAATTAATTTATGCTTTTTATATAAAAAATTGCATTAGCCTTGCATCTTTATATTTCCCATCACGGTAAAGCCAGTCTTTGAGTAGACAGTTGTTCGTAAATCCAAAGGATGTGAGGCAGTGGATAGAGTCGTTGTTGTCAACATCTACGATAGCATAGATTTGTTTCAGATGCAATCCGTTCTGTGTGTAGTCGATGAGGCTTTGGAGAGCGGCGTGTGCATAGCCTTGTTGGCGGTAGGGTTTCATGATGATAATTCCCATTTCAGCACGTTGGTGTTTAGGATCAAAGTTTACGAGGTCAATGATACCGATTATGTCCTGTGCTTCGTTTTCAATCATCATGCGCACTTGTCCATCGAGGTAGATGTCGTTTTTGGCATCAGCGATGTAATTATGGAGAGCGTATCGGCTATAAAGGTACATTTGTTGCACTGATGTCCCAAAAGTTTCTTGTCATTCTCTATATGATAGAGTAGGTCAAGGTCTTCTGGTTCCATTGCCCTCAGTTTAACCTCAATGTGTTGTTTTCTCCATTTTTTTATCCTCCTATGATGTCTTTCATTGTGATAACTCTTTTTCTTTTCGGTGGTAGAAGCCGATGTGAACATTCTGTGTGGGATGTTGCGCAAAGACACGAAGGATGTCTTGGAAGCTGTAATAGTCAGTGTCATAGACGAGGTAGTAGGTTTTTGTTGCGTGACCCACACTGTTGGATGAGTTCGCTGTGTATCACTTCCAAGTTGGTCTTTTCAGCCACTTTGTATTCTGCTGTTAAGGCGTTATTGGCAGCAAGTTGTTTACAATTGTCTATGACTTTCTCGCTGACAATAAAGATGTATTCAGGAAGGCTCGTCATTGTTGAGCTTTGGGAATCCCATTTTCTTCTTTGTGGCATGCAGGGTAGTAGCTATCAGGGCAGCAAAGGCTTTTGCGTAGATAGCCATTTTGATAGGTATTTGCCATAAGGCATTCATACCGCCGTAGTGTTTGTTGAAGAAGATGAGCATAGCATCGTAGAAGACGTGGACATATCGGAAGCTCGTTTTCTTTGTGCTTTCGCCTTGTAGTGGAGGATAGGGGCAGGTAGATACCAGTTTTCAAATCCAGCTTTGAGCAGTCGATAGCTAAGGTCTATATCCTCGCCATACATAAAGAAGTCCTCGTCCAAGAGTCCTATTTTGTCTAAGGCCGACTTGCGTAGGAAGCAGTAGGCACCACTCATCACTTCGATTTTGCCAGGGACTTCCCATGCCAGTCCTCCCATGTAATAGTGGGCAAAGCGTTCGCTCTGTGGAAAGCGTTTGCAAAGTCCAATCATCTTATAGAGTGACACTAAGGGCGTTGGTAGTCCGCGTCGGCCTCTAAGGCCTTTTCGTCCACAGGAATTAAGCATTAGTACACCGTGTGCGCCAGCCTTTGGATGCTGGTCCATAAAGTCGATGGAGCTGCGTATCACGTCTTCCCCACAACGGTGTCGGGATTGAGTAGTAGTACGTATTCTCCCTGACTTTGTCGAATAGCAATGTTATTGCCACGGGCAAAGCCGAGGTTGTGGGCACTGGCGATGAAGTGAACAGTAGGGTAGCGGTGGCGGAGGTAGGCGATGGAACCGTCGCGAGAGTGGTTGTCAACGACAAACACCTCAGCGTCAATACCTTCCAAAAGCTCTAAGAAGACTTTTCAGGCATTGGTCGAGGTAGTACTTCACGTTATAATTAACGATGACAACACTAAGTTTTCATTTATTCTTGTTCTGAGTTGTCTAACGAACATTCATGTTTGCAACGCTTCATGCTGGGGTAGACGAAGAAAAAGGCTCAACGCCAGAATGACAGCAAGATAGAAGAAGCTCACGATATCTCCGAAGAGGTAATAGAAGAGGATGTTGAGTAGCATTGGAACAGAGAGTATCATCATTCTGAGGCTACCCCAGAAGAGGAGCTTGCAGGCTCACGTGGCTCTCGTCGGTCTGCAAGTCTGAGTGTACGTATTCAATCTTGAAGAGGAAGAGTGCGAGTGGGATGGCAGCAAGTGTCAATAGCTGCATAAGAAACTGCAAGGTAACGATATTGCTGTTTTTCAATATCTGTCCAGTCTCCGGTAAGAGTAGTTCAAGCTCATAGACAGCAATGAGGAGATAGTGCGATAAGGAATGAACCAACAAACTCGGAAAGAAGTATTTTTGGGTTTTCTTCATAGTTATAATTAAGGTTATAATTAAGATTCAAAAGGTGTGCGGTTCAGAATACTTCTTCCCAACGTCACCTCGTCAGTATATTCAAGTTCGTCGCCAACAGATATTCCACGTGCGATGACCGACAGGCTGACGCCTGTATCTTTCAGTTTGCGTGAGATGTAGAAATTGGTCGTGTCGCCTTCCATCGTACTGGCAAGTGCAAGGATAATCTCCTTCACTGTTCCCTCTTTCACACGTTCGACGAGCGAGTCGATTTCCAAATCGTTTGGTCCGATACCATCCATCGGAGAGATGATGCCACCCTAAGACATGGTATAGTCCGTGGAATTGCTGGGTATTCTCAATGGCCATCACGTCTTGCACATTCTCAACGACGCAGACAAGTGATGCGTCCCGGCGAGGGTCGGTGCAGATGGTGCATACCTCATTGTCGGAAATGTTGTGGCACACTTTACAATGCTTCACATCGTGTTTCACACGTAAGACCGCCTCTGCAAATCCATCGACATCCTCCAGCGGTTGTCTGAGCAGATGCAAAACAAGGCGTAAGGCGGTTTTGCGCCCCACACCTGGAAGTTGAGAGAAGGCCTCGACGGCACGTTCTAAGAGTTGAGAAGGATACTGCTGCATCTAAGAAAGGTTCTTGTCGGCCGTGTTTTCTTAATCGTCAAAGAGATAGATGCCAAGTCCTATTTTTAGTCCAATGTCTCGAATAATCATACTTCTTCAAGGACTGGTCATAGTATATTGCAGGTTCGACAGTCACCGAACGATTGATGAAGTAAGCATATCCTATTTCAACGCCCGCATGAGGTCGTTGTAGCTGTGGTAGGCATGGATGAATTTCAGTCCAGCCCCCAAGTAGAGTCCGTTCTGTGTGACATAATAACGTCCACCAGCACCGAAGCCGATATGGTCTGCAACCGTTTCTGAACCATTGTGTTGAGCGTCAATGGTGGCATATACCATCAGGTTGTCCAGTGGGAAGTAACCTGCCTTTGCTTGCAAAACCAATGTTTAATCCGTTCTCACCATTATAGTGCAGGTCGAGATCCTGTCATTGAAGCTCCTACATAGCCCTTTCCTTCTTGAAACTGTGCAAAAGGCACCAATGCTCACGGTCATTGCTGCAAGGAGCAACATAAATCTTTTCATCTTTGTCATATAAATAATATTTAGGATTGACAAGTAATCACATACTTGTTTATGTCAATAAAGTTAAGACAAAGGTAAGGATAATATTTTGATTATGGAAAATTTTGACATTCTTTATCAAACTCAGGTCATTCATATTGCCAATTTAGAGATAAGGGAATAATCGAAATGTGCAAGCATAGATAGTTTCGACATACAAACTATCTCGATAGGAAACGTCGAATGCCACTATTTCCCATCTCTTTTGAGGTCTTTCGTTAAATGTGTGGATGCTTTTTCGTATAGCTTTAACGGAAAAACCGAGGGTTGTTCATAAAATAAAATTTAGTCAAGACTGTCCAATTGTCTATTCTATTATCACCTTCCAACACTGTCACATATTTTAATACTTCAAAAAAATACAAATAAGGCTCTGAAAAATCATTATATAATTTCAAATAAAAACACTATAAATAAAGATAAAAACACATGTAAAAACCAAGTTTTCAATTGGTTGAAAATCAGCTAGTTGCAAAGTTATACAAGAAAAAGGTGCTAATTGATCTCGAAAGGGCGTTAGTAACACTTCTGAAGAGCATCTTTTACAAGTCAATCAGGCATCTTTCAGAACTCAAAAAGCATGTGTTGGTTTTGAGCCACATGAAAATAGTTTTACAAATGTCGATTAATAAGAGAATAAGCTGTTTGTAGAAGACAAAAAGACATACTAATGGATAGACATGTTTTTATTTGCTTTTTCTACATTATATTTTTGTAGTTTCTTCCTTTAATATATACCTAATGGGATATATCTATTGAATTAACTGAAGAATCCGTTTTTGTCCTTTATTCTTTCTTTTCTTCTCCATCCGCCAGTTTTAGAGTCTGATTTGGTAGGAGGAAAATTGTGAGGTGTGTGATATTTTTACGGTTTCGTGTATTAAATAAGAAAAATATGTATCTTTGCAGTAGAAATCTAAATTTATGTAATGGCGAGCAATGATGTTTATGTTTTGTTAAATTTTTACACGTGCTATACGTAAAAGGGCGTTTCGGTTGTTAGAAGAGTGTATAACTTAGACAGATAAATTATATATTATGGACAATCATAAATGTAAACCTTTGAATATCAGAGGGCAATATTAATTTATAGCCTTTTTGGTAAGAATCTTTTTAGCAACAAGTATGATAAAAGTATAAAGCAAGACATTATGAAGCCTATATATATATAAGGTGAAATCAAATTAAAATAATAAATATATTAAACCTAAACCAGATGAGAATCTTTAAAGAATCAAAGCAAAAAGCATTTGTATTTCTCAGCAGCCTTCGCTTTATCATTAGCGATGGCACCTGCTGGCGTTTATGCAGGTACAAATGCCAAGGAAGCTGTGCAGTCTGTACAGCAGAAAGGTAATCACAAAGTGACGGGTCGTGTTGTAGACTCAACCGGCGAGCCTCTTATTGGCGCAACAGTCCTTGTAGAGGGCAGTACAAACAGTACTGTAACAGATATTGATGGTAACTTTGTCCTCAATACTACCCCAAACGCAAAGATCGTCTTCTCTACATTGGTTTCTCTTCACAGACCATCGCAGTGGGCGGTAAGGGTACAATCAATGTAACCTTGAAGGAAGAGACAAACACTATGAATGAAGTTGTTGTTACAGCCATGGGTATTATGCGTAAGGAGAAGTCTCTTACCCACGCAACCCAGCAGGTAAAGGCAGAGGACCTTATGAAGGTGCAGGATCCTAACGCTGCCAACTCGCTCGAGGGTAAGGTTGCAGGTATCACGATTACACCAAGTGCTGGTGGTGCTGGTGGTGCATCAAAGATTGTTCTTCGTGGTAACCGCTCAATCCTTGGTAACAGTTCTCCACTCATCGTTGTTGATGGTGTACCTATGAGCAACGGCATTCGTGGTCAGCAGGGGTATGAGCGGCGAAGGTTTCGGATCAACAGGGAATGTCAGAAGGCTCTGACCCATTGTCATTGATTAACCCAGACGATATCAGAGTCAATCAATGTTCTCAAGGGAGCGAACGCTGCTGCACTATATGGTTCACGTGCAGCCAATGGTGTTATCATGATTACCACCAAGAAGGGTCGTGAGGGTAAAGGTTGATATCAACGTTACTTCAAACATCACCTTTGACTCTCCATTGTTGACTCCAAAGATTCAAAAACCTATGGTTCAACAGTTGACCCAACAACAGGTGCATTGTCATTGAACAACTGGGGAGGTAAGTTGGCTGATCGTTCAGACAACGACCTTATTGTGCGTTCTCCGCTGTCTGAGCTTTGGGTAGGCTATCCAGAGGAGCAGATTGGAGTTGATGCACAGAAGAACCCTATTATGGCACGTCGCCATAATGTTTATCTACGCAATCATGCTTGTGATGACGTTGCAAAGTTCTTCCGCACGGGTGTGACAACCAATAACTCTATCTCACTTTCTGGTGGTACTGAGAATGCACGTACATACGTTTCTTTGGCAAATAGCCACGCAACTGGTATGATGCGTAATAACTCATACAATCGTAACTCTATTAGCTTCCGTCAGACTTACAACTTCTTTCAGGGCGTCTCCATGTTGATGCTTCGTTGAACTACACTGAGTCAAAGACAAAGAACCGTCCTGGTGGTGGTACCGTAGGGTAACCCGCTTTTACCATCTCTACACCACACCTCAGAATATCAATATGGATTATTACCGTGACAACTATATGATTTCAGAGGGTCAGTGGCTTTCTAATCCAGGTGAGTACTACAAGCTCAATGGTTCAAGCTTCGCTTGGATACAAAGGTGCTCGTACAACTCTTACTGGTCCTCAGCAGGAGTGGGCGTTCCTCTCTCATCCTAACAACAACCCATACTGGTTGTTGAACATGGCGAACAGCCAGCAGAAGGAGAGCCGTCTCTTCGGTACATTGCAGGCAAATATTGATATTTATGATGGTTTGACCTTCCAGGCACGTGTTAACTACAGCCAGTTGCGCTACAAGAATCGTTCTATGCGTTACGCTACTACCTTCCTTCCAGCTGCTATGGATAGTTATGGCCACTTCTGGGATTCTGATGAGAAGACAACCGAGTTATATACCGACTACCTCTTGTCTTACAACAAGACATTTGGCGACTACTCTGTATCTGCTACTGCGGGTTTCGTAGGCCACACCGTTAAGGGTGAGTCAAAGGGTACTGACGTTGTTGCTACTTTCAAAGACTATCACATGCGTAAGCTGCCGACAATGGTTAACTACTTTGAAACCAGTGCTGGCGACAAAGGTACAACCACTACGTCAAAGAGTTCTAACTGGGATCGCTCTTACCTCTTCACAGGTCAGGTGGGCTGGAAGGAAACTATCTACCTCGATGCTTCTTATCGTCGTGACTGGTATCGTCCATTCCGCTACTTCAAGCAGCTCGGCAAGATCGATACTGATAACTACGGATACTTCGGTGTTGGTGCTAACGCTATTGTAAGCCAGTTGGTTAAGTTGCCAGATTGGTTTAACTTCTTAAAGTATCGTGTTTCTTACTCTTCTGTAGGTAACTCTATTCCTAACAAGGCATACGGTGCGATGAGCCGTAACCTCCAGACTGGTGCGCTCTCTGGTAACAAGTACCTCGACTTCTCTCCAGTTCCTGAGGAGACAGGGTCATTCGAAACTGGTATCGAGTCATTGTTCCTCAACAACCGTTTGAGCTTTGACTTTACCTTCTATAATACAACCGTAAAGAACCTCTACATGGAGTTGGGTTCTCTCGGTGGTAACACAGAGTTGTTGAACTCTGCTAAGGTTCGTAACACAGGTTTCGAGACAACTATCGGCTACGACTTCAAGTTCGGTAAGGACCTCCGCTGGCGTACCTCTTACAACGTGTCATTCAATGACAACGAGATTCTCGAGACAGGTTATGACAAGGACGGTACTTCACGTAAGTACCAGCAGACTATAGGTGAGGCTAAGGTTATCTACCAGAAGGGTGGTTCTATCGGTGACATCTATGCAGGCGACTTCATGCGCGATGCTAATGGTCATATCGTTCTCACTGCCAAGGGTGAACCAACTTTCGACAAGACAGGTTCAAACGACCGCTTCCTCGGTAACATGAACTCTAAGTGGCAGATGGGTTGGACTAATACCTTCAACTACAAGGACTTCCAACTCTCAGTACTCGTGAATGGTCGTATCGGCGGTAAGGTACTCTCACTGACAGAGGCTTATCTCGATTATATCGGTGCATCAGACCGCACTGCTCAGGCTCGTATGAATGCAGAGAAGAATAATGTTGTTGCAGCTGACTATGGTAATGTTCCGGGTATGGTTCTCAACGATGGTAGTGGTCGCATCGTACCAGTACAGAGCTACTATCAGGCACTCGGTGCATCAAGCAACCCATCAACCTATCTCTACAACGGAACCAACTTCCGTCTACGTGAACTCTCATTGGGTTATACCTTCCGCAATCTCTTCGGTATGAACCGTAACCTGACACTCTCATTCATCGCTCGTAACTTGTTCTTCATCTACAAGGATGCACCAACAGATCCAGACGTATCTCTGTCTACACAGAATGGTCTTGGAGCGTTCGAGACTCAACATGCCATCTTCACGTTCATTCGGTTTCTCACTGAAGGCTAACTTCTAAATCAAATATCTATCGTGAAGGAATGATAATGGAAGAAGGAAACTGGAGGACAATAGTCCTTATGGGTAATAACCAAAAAGCTGTTCTCTTTCAGTTTTCCTGCCTCCCATATAATCGGAACTTCAATAATTAACAATCTAAGGAAATAAGACAATGAAAAAGTAAACATATAATCGTACTTATGACGATGGCATTGCCGACATTGGGACTTCAGTCATATCTCGATTACGACAATCCAGGTGATGAGTTTAACACTACAACCAGGAACGTTGAGAAAGTTACTGGTCGTGGTGCCGTAGATAGCATTTCTTATCGTACGGCTACTGATGCTGCTGCTGCTGGTGCGGCTATGACGGCTATGCAGGACCTTCTCGATGCTGGTGTAGGCGGTCAGTTCTCTATGCGTGGTGGTAGAGGGAACACCCTGGTGCACACCAATACCAGTATCAGCATTCTCTCGGTGTTGACAACTATGCAGAGTATACTGTTGTTCCTCACACTTTCTTCCAGTATTCTAAGATCGTCTTGCATCTTCTTATGCAATCGATCGAGAAGTGTTACGGTGGTGCTTGGGGCTCATTCACTGAGATGAAGACTGCAATTGTGCCAATCCTGAACCACTCTAAGGTCAACGCTATCCCTGAGATGAAGGCAGCTTACCTTACACTCTTCAATCAGCAGGCTGTTGAGGTGGCTGACGTTTACGGTCCTATGCCTTACCGTGAGCTGAAGACTAACCTTCAGGTAGGTCCTTATACATATAATAAGGTAGAGGATGTCTACAACGATGTTCTCGCTAACCTTGATACAGCAATCGCTTGTTTCAACTACTTCGACCAGAAGCCAGCTGCTTACAAGCAGAAGCTCGTTAACGAGTTCAAGACACGTTTCCTTGTGATGAACGAGGGTGGTGTTGCTGACGGTACAATGAAGAACTGGGCACGTTATGCCAACTCTCTCAAAGCTCCGTCTTGCTATGCACCTCGTGAAGAGCGACCCTGCACGTGCACAGAAGCTGGCTGAGGAGGCTGTTGCTGACGGCGTTATCGGAACACAGCACAGGAGGTATCTGTTCGTCCGGGTGTACTCGGCTTTTCTAATCCATTGTGTGGTGTTGAGGATTGGGGTGATGCTCGTATGAGCGCAACTATGGAGATTATCCTCAAAGAGCTTCGATCACCCTTTGGTTGAAGTACCTCTTTGAGAAGAACTCTAACCAGATTAAGAATAATAAAACTGGCGAGATTACTACTGCAGGATCACGCATCTGCGGTATCCGTACAGGTACTCACCGGGCGAAGGTCAGGGTTACGATGAGAACCAGTACATTGCTTTCAGTAAGTTGAGCGCACAGTATTTCAGCAATGCTCCACTTCATATCATGAAGTATGCAGAGGTTTGCTTCCTCCGTGCAGAGGGTGCACTCCGTGGTTGGAACATGGGTGGTTCTGCTCAGCATTTCTATGAGTTGGGTATCCGCAATGGTAACTGTGAGGACCCAGAGATGAAGTCTATGGATGGTGAGAGTCCAACAGGTGCTTCTGGCGTAAACTGGTATGACGCTTGGATTGATACCTATATGGCACAGGAGAATCCTGTAGCTTACGTTTATAAGGATCCAACAGGTGATACTCCTGACGCTACTTCTCCAATCACCATCGGTGTGAAGTGGAACGACAGTGATGCACCAGAGGTTAAGCTTGAGAAAATTATCACACAGAAGTACATCGCTACCTATCCTAATGGTTTCGAGGCTTGGAACGACCTCCGTCGTACGGGCTATCCACGTAAGCTTGATGTGTTGAATGTCGACGAGGCTGATGGCGTCTCTTCCTGGTGATATCATGCGCCGTCTGCCATTCCCAGGCACACAAGATATTGCTACTAAGCAGGATGTTGACAACTACAGGTATCCCTGCTTTGGGTGGTCCTGACAAGATGGCAACTCGTCTTCTGGGACAAGACAACATCTAACTTTTAATGAAACTTAGTTTGATCAGAATAAAAATAACTTTCATTTCCAGCAGTGGGATAAGCAGTTATATCACTGCTGGGGAATTACTTATTGATAAGCTACTAAACAATTAATTATTATTTAATATGAATAAAAATTACTCTTAGTGCGTGGGTTGTGGCAGCAATGCTGTCTATGACTCCAGTGGGCGCAGCTGCTCAGGGGAACTACATCACCAACAGCTTCTACGCAAATCTATGACCTTTCTAAACTTGGTGACCAGACTTTGCTGGAACACTTCGCAAAAAACTGATTGAGCAGGGACGCAAGTACCCTACGGATGCCGACCTCGTGGAGTGGGGCATCAAGGATGAGGTGGAGTTTATCCGTTCTCACGTGAAGAAGCGTAATATTGAGTCACGTAATGACCGTCTTATTCAGGACACTTACGAGAACCGTAACCTCTTCATGAATATTCCTGGTGGTGCAGGTAAGAACCTCGGTGGTTATCCTTCAAGCACATTTGCTAACGATAACTTCTCAATGTGGAACTATACCAACCTCTTCGGTGCATGGAATTATGGTTTGTTCCAGGCTCCAGGGTCTTGGGCAGATGCTGCACACCGCAACGGTACGAGCATCTTCGCTGGTATTAAGTTCTTCGATCATACAACAGGTGGTGCGGCAAATAGCTGGCAGGGCTTCATCATGACAAGAAACGCTGATGGCTCGTTCCGTTATACAAAGCCAATCATCAACTGTATGCGCTTCCTCGGTTTCGATGGTATCAACTATAACTGGGAGAGTACAAGCAACTACACGAATGAAGATAACGTTAAATTCCACAAAGAGCTTTACAAGATCGCTAAGGCTGAAAGGGTTCAACGACTTCAAGATTATGTACTATACAAACAACTCAAGTCTGACAGGATATAGTACTAACTATATGTGGGGTCCAAACAAGGACGAGCGTATCTCTGAGGTGATGCTGAACTATTCTAATAGCGACTTCAGCTGGAATATGGATAACTCTGTAAAGGAGGCTGAAAAGACAATGGGTTCTGCTGATGGTCTATACGCTGGTGTATGGATTGTAGTATGAATAGAAGATGGAATGGTCTTAACAGCACAGATGCTACTAAGCGTTGTGGTATCTGCCTTTTGGGGTGAGCATGCTGAGAGCCGTTTCTGGAGTTATAACACCGGTGGCGATGCTATGTCACGTATGCATAACTATCAGGGAGTATCTTGAGCGTGCATTCTCTGGTGGTAAGCGCAACCCATTGGAACGTCCAGCTGTTAATAATTTGGGCAACGATGTTGAGGCACGTGGTGGCGTTCCTGCACTGACCAATTTTGCTGGTCTTGCTACTTGGATTCCAGAGCGCACTGCTATCTCTGGTAATCTTCCTTTCGCTACCCACTTCAATACAGGTGCCGGTGAGCGTTATCACTATAAGGGAAAGAAGACAGCTGGCTCTTGGTACAATATGTCTGCACAAGACGTAGTTCCAACTTATCGTTGGATGGTTGTTCAGCCAGGTACAGAGACTGCAAGCTTCGACGTACAGCCTTCATTCACTAATGAGGATGCTTACAATGGTGGTGCAGCACTTCGCTTGAAGGGCGTTAACAACGCAACTGCTACAGACGTTGTTCTCTTTAAGACAAATCTTACTCATTCAGTTGGTAAGATAGTTGCTAAGGTTGCTATCAAGACTGGTAAGGAAGGTAATACAGACTCTAAGCTTTCTCATCGTTCGCGTAAATGGTTCATGGAAGGCTTACGAATTGGGTAACACTGAGAGTGCAAGCTGGACAGAGAAGAAGGTTGAGCTGAACGATATCGCTGTTGGTCAGAAGATTGAGCGTATCGGTTTGCGTGTTAAGAACGCTACTCCTGACTACGATGTTCTCGTTGGTAAGCTCGAACTCAATGATGACGTGACAGCTACACCAGCAAATGTAAAGAACTTGACCGTTCAGGTGAAAAGAAGAGACCAAGTCTTCTCTCTCTGTTAAGGCTGTTTGGGGCATCGATAAGGGAGGCTGGTAACAATCCAACTGTTTACAACGATGAGGCTAATATCGACCACTTCGAGATTCTCTATAAGAATGGTGAGAATGGTAAGGTGTCTGAGGTAGGCCGTACTTCACAGTGGGCTACTTACATTCCTAATATCCAGTTTACAAGTCCTTCTGACAAACCATTCATTGGTGTACGTTCAGTAAGTACTGACCTCAAGACCTACTCTAAGACACAGTGGATTGAAGTTCCACGTGCTGACCAATCTCAGCTCCCTGCACAGCAGGAAGAGTCATACGGTACTGTTGAGTTGGATGAGTCTGCTGCTGGTGCAAGTATCGCACGTCAGGGTACGTTATGTAAAGAGATTTATCACTGAGGGTGGTACACAGAACATCGACTATACTGCAACAGGTCCTGCTGGCAATCAGACTAACTATGTTGACGCAACTAACCACGAGCTGGTCGTTGAGCAGGGTAAGACTGTTACTGTGAAACTTCAGGGCTATCAGGCTTATGATGGTACAGATGGTAACCACGATGACCTTCGTTGGTGTATGGGTAAGGCTTGGATGGACTTCAACGGCGACAAGCAGTTCAATCCTGAGAACCCTTACAGAAGAATCCATCTGAGGGTGAGTGCGTAGTATTCTTTGGTAAGGTTCGTCAGGGTGTCTTGGATCGGTATCTAAGTTGAATGAATACACCTTCACTGTACCTACAGATGCTAAGCCAGGTAAGAGCCGTATCCGTCTCGTATTCTGTGATGCTTGGTTCCAGGGTGGTTTGACACCAACTGGTAAGTTCAATAAGGGCTTCGCTATCGACTTCGCTGTAACCATTACTGGTTCTAATCCAGCTCGTGGTGCAAAGGCTGATACCCACGATCGAGGTGTTGCTGATGAGCCAGAGTTGCTCGAGGGTGGTTCTACTGACATCACTTCTGCTGCTGTAGGTGCTGCTTCACAGCTCACAGTTGCAGGTGGTAAGGTTGTATTCCAGAACGTTGAGCGTGCGTGGGTATTCTCAGCTGACGGCCAGACTGTGAAGAGCTTGGTTAATCCAAAGTCTTTCAACACTAATGAGTTGCCTGCTGGTGTTTACCTTGTTAAGATGCAGAACAACAATGTTATCCGTACTCAGAAGATTACTGTCAAGTAATAGATGATATCAATAAAAATAAGGTTATCTGGCTCGGTTTTGCGAGTCGGGTGACCTTCTTTTGCTATTCGGCAAGCCTTTTCAACTGTTTTTACGAGCAAGCTGCTGAGCGGAAAAAAATGCTGTTTCCTGTTTTATGCAAGTAGGCAACAATGGTATTCAGTATCTGCACGAGAGAGAATTCGGCATCAGTACGATATGTGCGGACAAGAGCAGGAGGAAAAGGAACAGAAAAAGTAATCAGATATAATTATTCAATAACACAAAAACTAAATCATTTATGAGAAGAATTCACTTGCTTCTTTTTGGTTGCTGTATAATCCCATCTACTTTGATGGCGCAGGAACTAAAAAGCAACTACATTCAGTGGGGCTTTTCATCAGACAAATTCCCAAGTCAGTTGCAGGGATGGTCAAAGGCTAACCCTAAAATCAATGGTGATGACAACTTCTTCATCTCTCGTGTAAAACCAAAGCAGCGTTTCCGTAATGCTGATACACAGGTGCGCCAGGACCTTACAGCTACAAACGACAAGAAGCTCCTTGCTTGGCTTCCTTGGAACGTACCAAACAAGAACGCCCTTCCTGACGGCGTATTCGACTCTGAGGTGTTTTCAATGTGGTCATACGTTACCCACTGGGGTGACTGGAACTGTGGACTCGGTCGTATTCCTGCGGCATTGCTCGATGTAGCGCACAAGAATGGTGTGGCGGTGTCTTCTGTTGCAGGTGTTCCTGAGGGAGAACTTTAAAAAACGCATGGAAAAGGTCATTGACAGCATTGGCAGAGGCTGATGTTCAGAATGTGGCCGACTATATGAAGTTCTATGGTTATGATGGATTTGGTTATAACTCTGAGTTTATGGAGTATTTCTCGAGTGGACGTACGATAAAGGCACTTAAAACCTTCCATGTAAACCTTAATAAGGCGATTAAGTCTTACAATCCACTCTTTTGAGAATATTTGGTATGATGGTAGCAATGAACAAGGGCGTGTTACTTATGATCGAGGTTTAGGGAGAACACAATAAGAACCTTTTTGGTGAAGCTGGAAGTGAGGGCTGCAAACCTTTTCTTCAATTATAACTGGAATAGTTCTTCGTTGTTAGAAGGTTCTGTGTCAAAGGCTAAGGAAATGAGTCGTAGCCCTATTGGATCTCTATGCAGGTATCAACATGCAGGGTGGTGAGCCAAGACATGGTTCTCGTTGGACATTGTTAAAGAACTATCCTATTTCAATCGATGCTCTAGGGGTGCACACTCACAGAATATGTTCTTCGAGAGCCGTGGTGAGAAGGGTAGTGACCCAGAGACTCAGCAGCGCACTTATATGTTGCGTACTGAGCGTTGGTTCTCAAGTGGTTCACGTAACCCAGTTAACGCTCTTCAGATTAATGATAATTTGAACTACAATGCTGATAACTTCGACTTCGCTGGTATGTCAGCAATGATGACAGCACGTAGTTCTATGTCTTGAGGATCTTACAGAGGAGCCATTCATCACTTACTTTAACCTCGGTAACGGTAAGTTCTTCAATTACGCTGGTGTACGTCAGAACGATTGTCCTTGGGCTAACGTAGGTGTACAGGACTACTTGCCAACATGGCGTTGGTGGTTTGCTGACAAGTTGCTTGGTCGTGATGCTGCTGATGTTCCTTCACAGGGTCTTGATGCTGAGTTCGTTTGGGACGATGCTTACATGGGCGGTTCTACCGTACGTGTACACGGTTCTACCAACAAGGAGTATCTCCACCTTCTCAAGACAAAGTATGAGCTGAAGACCGGCGACGTTATCACCTTCCGTTATAAGGTTAAGGGTGGTAAGGCTGACGCTGCTCTCGTTCTTACTACAGAGGATGCTGTAAGTACAGAGAAGGCTTATCCTGTATTGGCTTCTGCTGATGAGGCTGATGAGGACAAGTGGATGAGAAGACCGTTACTGTTGACGGTGCTTTGAATGGTAAGACACTTGCACTCGTTGCTTTGAAGATGGAGAATGCTGCTGACCTGAACCTCTACCTCGGTGAGTTCTCTATCGTTCGTGGTACATTCGATGCTCCTGCAAAGCCTGAAAATGTGAAGACAACTCTCTTGCACTCTGCAAAGAATGGTGTTGACGGTAAGATTATCTTCAATATGCCTAACTCTAAGGGACAGGGTGAGCCTTGCTACAATACAGACGTGAAGACTTCTCTCTTCAAGCTCTGGGCACAGCAGGAAGGCAAACAGCCAATTCTTATGGGTGTAACCACCTCATGGGCAGGTATGTACTACTCTGTACCAGTTGACTTGAAGGGTGAGGGCAAGGTTAAGTTCGGTGTGTCTGCAGTATCTCTCGATATGAAGAAGGAGAGTGAGATTGCTTGGGGCGAGGATCACGAGATCTTTACAAGCTATGAATACAATGATGATATCAAGGCTGACAAGTCAGTTATCAAGCCAAATGAGGCTTTCACTATCGCTTATGTTGACCCACGTCATGAGCCAGGTAACTGGAAGATTGTTGATGCAGCTGGTACTGTTCTTGCACAGGCAAGCAACGCTACAGAGATTCAGGTTCCAGGAATTGCCAAAGTAGGTTTCTACAACCTCGTTCTTAATGGCAAGGTTACTACTACTGGTGGTCGCGAGACTAAGGAAGTAACTTACTCTAACTACGTTCAGATTACTTCTGATGCAGTAGGTGCTGTTCCTCATATCAACAAGCTCACAGCTAACGACAACGAGACTTCTATCGAGGTTGTTGCTAATAGTGAGGTAACAATGAAGTATGAGGGTAAGAAGGCTGACGGTTCTGGTTCAAGAGGTATCAAGACTCTCGAGAAGCCAGTAGGCGTTAAGGTTTCTGAGCTTGGTCTGACAAGCAACAATCAGGCTTGGTCACTCGCATTCTGGGTTAAGTTCAACAGCTTCTCTGGTGGTACTCAGATTATCGATATGCGTGATCCAGGTACAGGTTGGCCACAAAATAACTGGGGTACAATGTGGTCTACATACAACCCAAGTACAGGTGTTTATGAGTTGACACTCCGTGCTAGGAACGGTGGTGGTTCTCCAGAGTACAAGCAGCGTTGGAAGGTAGACTTCGTTCCAGGTGCTTGGACACACTTCACATTGGCTATGGACGGTGATGGTACTAATACCAAGCCTATGCTCTATATCAATGGTAAGGAAGCTAAGGCACACAATTGGCAGATTGGTGACAGAAACGGTGAAGGCTTGTGCACAGAGAAATTTGCTAACAACGGCTGGTGGAATGATAACGTTCTCGGTATTAGTCTTGGCCGTCACAGCACAGCTGCTATGAACGCTACTGTCGATGATGTTAAGTTCTTTGATAAGTATATCACAGCTGCAGAGGCTGAGCGTACAATGATGTCTACCGAGGCTACTGAGGCTGGTTTGAAGGCTTATTGGGACTTCGAGGCTGACGCTGATGCAAGTCACTACTTCACAAGCAAGGTGGGCAATGCTAGGTTGGCTCACGGTGAATTGAAGGTTGGTACTGGTGAAGGCGTTGCAAGTCTTGTTCCAGACGTGCCAACTTACGATGCTGGTAGTGCATTCGTTTCTGGTAATTTCCAAGTGAAGACTACAGCAGAGTGGACAGCTAAGAAAGCTACTATCGTATCAAAGGATGGTACTGATATGGCTGGTACAGCGAAGTTGAAGTATGCTAAGGAAGGTGACTACGAGGTTACATTGACCTTAAGCAATGCTCACGGTTCTGACACTCGTACCTTCCAGGTAATCAAGGTGAAGGCTGATCCCAGAGTATCAACGGCACTGAGGCTGCTGAGATGAAGGTTTACGCTATCGACCGTGACGTGCTCTTCGACGTTGAAACACCGGGCAACTACCTCGTTCAGGTATTCTCTACCAACGGCCAGATGGTGGCAAGCAAGGCTGTCTCTGTGAATGGTGCAGAGTCTGTGCGTCTCCACCTTGGTGCTCAGGGCGTTTACGTCGTGAGTGTCAAGAAGGACAGTAAGACAATACGTACCGTGAAGTTTATCTGCAAGTAAACATAACTTTAAGTGCTGGAAGGGTCTCGACTCCTTCCGGCACCTCATCTATCCCTTTTATCTATGCTTTTTGAAGTATTTGAACTTTAAAACCGTAAATCATAACTAAACAGCATTATTGCTAAATAGAGATAAACAAACCTTATATGGTCGTACTTGTATGGCTGTATATACCTAAAAACATTTATCAACTAAACATTTATTATTCATGAAAAGAATTTCTTTGTTTGCATCCTTGGCATTGTCAAGTTGCCTCAGTGTGAGTGCACAGCGTACGCCGACACACCCATTGGATATTAAGGATGCTAAGTTTGAAAAAAACTGCCTGAGTACCTTGAGAGACTGGTTTGAAGGCCGAAAAGAAAACTACGCCAAAGGACGTTAGTGAGATTGACGATCGGTTTTTTTATCTCACGTGTTCGCCCACTGAGCGCATTAAAGACGGCGACTATTTTGTGCGTCAGGGGTGAAACGCGATCGTAAGATGTGTCTATGGACACCGCTTGACGATCCTACCTCGCAGTGGAAGGCACTTCCTCGTTATTGCTTTGAGGGCGATAACTTCAGTCTCTGGTCATATATCGACATTCATGGTAACTGGACCTCACCTTGGATTCGTTCTACTGCAGGTTTGACTGATGTGGCTCATAAGAACAGTGTTACCGTAGGCTGCGTTATGTCTATCCTTATGGCAACACGGTTTATCCAAGTTCTTGGAGCTTTGATAACTATGGTAAGATATTATATAAACTTACTCAGAAGAAAGACGGTAAATTTCTATATGCGGCACCATTGGTTCGTATGATGAAGTATTACGGTATTAATGGTATCGGCTTTAACTCTGAGTTCCATACCAGTGCGTCTTCTATGACTTTATTAAGCGACTTCTTTGTGGCATGTCATAAAGAAGCAGAGAAGATTAACTGGAAGTTTGAAGTACATTGGTACGATGGTACAGGCGATGATGGTCATCTTCACTTTGATAATGGTTTGGGTTATCATAATCAAAAAGATATTCGGTGACAAGGATAATATTGCTTCCGATATGCTTTTCGCTAACTACAACTGGAATACAGATGATTTGTCACAGAGTGTGAATACTGCTAATAGACTGGGTCGTAGCAGCTTTGACTACTATGCTGGCTTTGATATTCAGGGTCGTGCGTTGAGAAACTTGCACTGGAGCGCATTGCAGAACAACGATATCTCCATCGGTTTCTGGGGTGCTCACTCACAGAGTCTTATCCACCAGAGTGCAACAGACAACGGTACATCAGACATTGCTATCCAGAAGACCTATCTGGAAGAAGCAGGAGCTTATCTTCAGCGGTGGTAACAATAATCCAGGTTACTTGCCAAATATAAAAGACAGATTGTACATTGGCAAATGCAAGTCTGAAGAATTTCCACGGTCTTGCTACCTTCCTTTCTGCGAAGTCTACCATCCAGCAGGTTCCGTTCGTTTCACGCTTCAACCTTGGTAACGGTCTGAGCTTCCGCAAGGATGGTAAGGTAACCTTCGACCACAAGTGGTACAACCTCAATACGCAGGACTATATGCCAACGTGGCGTTGGTGGATTACCGATGCGGCTGATCAGGTCAATGCAAGTAACATCAACGGTCTTGCAAAGGCTGAGCTTACCTTTGACGATGCTTACTGGGGCGGTTCGTGTCTGTCAATCACTGGTCAGACAGCCTTCTCACGTGTGAAACTCTTCAAGACAATGCTTGAGGTAAAGCCTGATTATGAGTTCTCTGTTACCTATAAGACTGTCGCAGGCAAGGAATCTCATGCTAAATTGTTCGTAGCTTTGAAGGACCACGTTACCGAATATAAAGAGGTTGCATTGCCAGCTGTTGAGGCTGAGGGCAAGTGGAAGACCTTTACCATAAAGGCATCTGACCTTGGTCTGGCTGCTGGTGATAAGGTAGCTATGATGGGTCTTGCTGTTGAGACACACCAGCCAACTACGAGTTGCGAGTTGGTGAGATGGCTCTCCGCGACAATGCGAAGGACTTCGCTACAGTTACTCCAACTATCAAGAAGATTGAGGTTCTCCGTGGTCGTTACAACGCTTGTGACTTTAAGATGCAGTATGCTTCTAAGGAAGAGTCAGGATGGGATAAGACTTATAATGATGAGGTCGGTACGTGGTATTATGAAATCTACTTCCAGCAGAAGGATCAGAAAGAGCAACTTCTCACAGCTACTACTTCTTGGGCTGCATACGTTGTTGATGCTCAATGGTGTCAGGAGCTGACAAACATGAGTGCCGTTTCGGTGTACGTGCCGTTTCTCCTGATGGTAAGAAGGGTTCTGAGATTGTTTGGACTCCTTTTCAGACAGTTGCTTACGATCAGCCTTTGAGCGACGTTGTTGCTGACCGTCCTGTAATTAAACCAAATGAGGAGTTCACACTCAAGTATCTTGACGAAATGGTTCCTGCTGCTCAGGCTTGGAAGCTCCAGAACGCTGTGACCGGTGCTGTTGTCGCTCAGGGCGCAAGCGGTACAAGTGCTACGCTTAAGGTTGCTGAAGAGGGGACATACGACCTCGTTGTCGTTGACAATAAGGGCAAACAGACTATCGTACGTGGTAAGGTGAAGATTACACCTGAGGCTACAGGTGCCGTTCCTCAGATTACCAGCCTTACAGCTGATAAGACAACAGTGAAGACAGGTCAGAACGTAACTTACACTTACGAGGGTCGCCTTGGTGAGGGTAAGGCTTCACATGGTCTTGAAATCACTGACCCTAAGATGTTCCGCATCCCTGGTGATGTTCAGCAAGGTAAGTCTTATTCATACGCTCTCTGGTTCAAAGGCTGACAAGTTCAACCACGACAAGCAGGGGTACAAACCTTATCAATAAGAACTCTATTCATGACAGTTGGCCACATAACAACTGGGGTGACCTTTGGGTAACTATCCGTCCAGAGTGGCAGAGCTCTAAGATGCTTCACGCAGCTAATGAGATTTCATTCAATACAATGGGTTGGACATCTCATGATATTCCTTACGAGGATGTAATGACGACTGGTTACAGTGTGACTCCTGGTGTTTGGAATCACATTGTAGTAACTCATGATGAGGGCAATATCCAAAAATCTACTTCAACGGCCGTCAGGTTGCAAGCCACAGCTTTGCTGAATCTAAGCGCCGCAAGGATGTAGTAGTTACTGACGGACGTATTAATATCAGTCAGGTCGCTGATATCTTCATCGGTGGCGGTGGCGTTTACAAGAGCGGCTTCAATGGTGTCATTGATGAGGTTCAGGGTTTGGAACAGACCACTCACTGGCGCCGAAGTACAGAAGAGCTATGAAGGGCTATAAGGAAAACGAGGTTCCTGCTGACTTGAAAGGCTTACTTTACCTTTGAGGAGCTAATGGCATGAAGTTTAAGAACCTCGGTACTGCTGGTAGTGCTTATGACGGTTCTATAGTCGTAGTTTCTGGTAGCGGTGGTGAGAATACATCAAGTGCTTCTTATGTGGATCGGCAGCCTAACAACAACGTTCTTGGCTTCCCAGGCATTGTTGGTACATTCGATATCAAGACCGAGCCTACATGGACCTTGGGCGATGGCCAGATTTCATCATCTGTTGATAAGACAGCCGTAGTTACCTATGCTGCTCCTGGTAAGAAGAATGTGACCTTGAAGCTGAAGAACGGCTGGGGTGAAGCTGAGAAGACAGTAGAGGAAATCGTTGAGATTACTTCTGAGGCTAATGCTATCGATGAGGGTTGACGCACAGCTTGGCTTCTCTGTTTATCCTAACCCATTCGTTGAGAGCGTAAATCTTCGCTTTGCTGAAAATGGTCGTTACACTATCAACGTACTCGGTACTACTGGCGCACTCCTCCAGAGCAATAGCTTTGAGGCAGCACAGGGTCAGGTCGTTAACGTAGCTATCACTGGTGCAAAGGGTATGTACCTCGTTCAGGTACTCAAGAATGGCAAGGTTTATAAGACTGTGAAGGTTTTTAAGCGTTAAGACAAGTTGACGACTTAATAAGAAATAGTAAAGACAGAGTAACAGACAAATATGTTACTCTGTTTTTCTATAAAGCTACTCGTCTACTCGTCCACCAATTCTGTGAGTTCCTTGACCTTTAGATACTCTGTGTGTGGTTAGCGATAAGGTTCTGTCTAATCTGTATATCTGTGTATTCTGTGAGAGACTTTGTTGGGATACTCGTCCACTTGTCCACTCGTTCACTTGCTAATATGAATTATTTTCGTTATCTTTTGCCTACAAAACAAACGAAAGAATAAATGGCAACAGTAGACGACAAGAAGATTATCTTCTCAATGGTGGGTGTATCGAAGATTATCCCACAGAACCAGAAACAGATTCTGAAAGAACATTTACCTCTCGTTCTTCTATGGTGCAAAGATAGGTATCATCGGTCTTAACGGCGCAGGTAAGTCTACGCTAATGAAGATTATAGCAGGCTTGGTAGAGGCCTACTCAGGGCGAAGTAGTGTGAGTCCGGGTTATACCGTAGGTTATCTGCCACAGGACCCACCGCTTGATGAGGGTAAGACCGTCAAAGAGAATGTCATGGAAGGGTGCAGCATATCTATGATGCACTAAAGGAATACGACGACATCAATGTGAAGTTCGGTATGGAGGAGTATTACTCTGATGCTGACAAGATGGACAAACTGATGCAGCGACAGGCTGAGTTGCAGGATATCATCGATGCTACAGACGCTTGGAACATAGACTCTCGCCTCGAGAGGGCCATGGATGCGCTGCGATGTCCTAAGGGTGACCTCCCTGTAACGAACCTTTCTGGCGGCGAACGACGCCGTGTTGCACTCTGCCGCTTGCTCCTTCAGAAGCCAGACGTGCTATTGCTCGATGAGCCAACCAACCACCTTGATGCCGAGAGTATCGACTGGTTGGAGCAACACCTGCAGCAGTATGAGGGAACAGTCATTGCTGTAACGCACGACCGATACTTCTTAGACGATGTTAGTGAGTGGATTCTTGAGCTCGACCGAGGTGAGGGTATCCCATGGAAGGGCAACTACTCCTCATGGCTCGACCAAAAGACAAAGCGCATGGAGCAGGAGGAGAAGTCGGCTTCGAAGCGTCGTAAGACCTTAGAACGTGAGTTGGAATGGGTGCGCATGGCCCCGAAGGCGCGTCAAGCCAAGGGTAAGGCCCGTCTGAACTCATACGAGCAGATGCTCAACGAGGAGCAGAAGCAGCGTGAAGAGAAGCTCGAGATCTTCATCCCTAACGGTCCGCGTCTGGGCAACAAGGTCATCGAGGCGCAGCATGTGAAGAAGGCTTTTGGCGAGAAGGTGCTCTTCAACGACCTCAATTTCATGCTTCCTCCTAACGGTATCGTGGGTGTTATCGGTCCTAACGGAGCTGGTAAGACAACGCTCTTCCGCCTTATCATGGGCTTAGAACAGGCCGATGGCGGTACGTTCGAGGTGGGCGAAACAGTTAAATTGGCATACGTCGACCAGCAGCATAAGGATATCGACCCTAACAAGACGGTGTATGACGTAGTGTCACAGGGCAACGACACCATCCGTATGGGTGGTCGTGACATCAACTCACGTGCCTATCTCTCACGCTTCAACTTCTCTGGAACCGACCAAAGTAAGCTTTGTTCAGTCCTCTCAGGAGGTGAGCGCAACCGCTTGCAGTTGGCTATGGCATTGAAACAAGAGGGTAACGTCCTCCTTCTCGATGAGCCTACTAACGACATCGACGTGAACACGTTGCGTGCTTTGGAGGAGGGTCTTGAAGCCTTCGCAGGCTGTGCAGTAGTCATCAGCCACGACCGCTGGTTCCTTGACCGTATCTGTACTCACATCCTCGCCTTTGAAGGTAATGGTGAGGTTGTCTACTTCGAAGGTGGCTTCTCTGATTACGAAATCAATAAGGCACGCCGCCTTGGCAACGAGGAGATTAAGAAGGGTAGATATAGAAAGTTGATGGAGGAGTAAAGCCCACCCAGCAACCAACTGCCCTCACCCCCAACAGCCTCATCCCCCAACCCCTCTCCGAGTGGAGAGGGGAGTGAAATCCGGGATACCCCTATATTCTCTCCAAACGAGCATTGTGCGTAGGAATTTTATGGTGAAGAGAGTATGTTTAGGGGATAGCCTTAATTCTCCCAAACGAGCATTGTGCGTAGGAAAGTTATGGTGATGTGAGTGTTTAGGGGATAGCCTTAAAAAGAAATTAGAAGACAGAGTAGCAGGATTATTTGTTACTCTGTTTTTATGGGTAAGGCTTGAAAAAAACATTACATATTTTGGGCATATAGCTCAAATTGTAGGCTGCTCTTAACCGCCAGTGTACATCGGAAAGATAGAAATGTCTAAGCCTGCAAAATGAGTTATAAGTCCAAATCTTTCTACTCTAACGAATAGATACTTCTGTCTCTCCAACTCACTCCTTTAGCAAGAATCGTTTGAACCATTCTGCAAGGGGAGAAGGGCAACTAAGCAAGCCATTGTTGTATTGCAAATTGAGGAAAGAAAAGCGAATGCGGTGTTTGGGATGGTATTTGTCGGTATATACTGACAAACTCCGCCCACTGACACATTGTTCGGCTTTTGACTTCAATCGGGATAATGTCTTCTCCCAGCTGAATGACAAACTCAATTTCCGCTCTGCTATCGGGCGACCAATAATGTGGTACGTCGTCCTGCATCTGTGGCATCAAAGACTGCAAAAACGGCGTTCTCTGCCATGCTACCTTTGAATTCCGTGTAGTTGGCAGTAGCGTTCAGCACAACCGTTGCTGGCAACTTTGCCAAACGGCGCAACAATCCACAATCGCAAGCATAGACTTTGAATGCCGTTGGGTCTTCATAGGCTGATATGGGCAAGGTGGGCTTGGTGATATTGAACGTTCTGTAAATCATACCTGCATCTTCCAGCCATAGCAGCGCATCTTCGTAATCTTTGGAACGTGCCCCAGGTTTCACCACTTTATAAATAAATTTGCGATTCTCCTTTGCTAATTGCTGATGGAAGAGAGTGCCAGATGGCATGAATGCGTGGTATCTCTTTGGTGGTGGCATACTCGACAAAATCAAGTTCGTAAAGGTAGAGAATGTCCTGCAATACACGCTCCACAGTTTCCATACCCTTGTTATCGAGCAGACTAATGACTGCTTCGGGCATGCCGCCACACACCAAATACCGCCGGTACTCGGTCTTCAACTTGTTGAAAAATAATCTCTGGCAAATGCTCTGCCTGCTGTAAGCTTTCCACATATTCAAATAATTTACTGTCTGCCGAACGCAAAAATTCCCGAAATGAAATGGGATACATTCGCAGTATGCGCACTTTGCCCACAGGAACAGTCATGCTTTTCTTCTTCACTGCCACTCCCAACAAACTGCCAGCAGCTATGATGTGATATTCGGGAGCGTCTTCGTAGAAGTATTTCAAACTGTTAAAAGCCTCCTCGCATTCTTGTATCTCGTCAAAGATGATGAGTGTTTTGCCAGCAATGATAGGCACTTCTGTATAGAGCGACAACTCTTTGAGGATACGCACAGGAGTTTTAGAAGTCTGAAACATACTCTTTCAGTTCGGGCTGTCGGTCAAGATCAAACTTTGCACAATATTCAAAAAGCCACTTTGCCAAAGGTTTCCATCGCCCAAGTCTTACCAATCTGCCTTGCTCCCTTCAAGAGAATAGGCTTCCTATCTGCCTCGTCTTTCCATTGTAGGAACGTATCTATAATATCTCTTCTAATCTCCATGTACTTATTTTAAGTGCAGAATAATGATGCATAAAAACATTATTCTGCGGTTATCTCTGCAAATATAGTGATTATTTTGGGCATATAGCTCATTTTTCAGGCTATTTTTATTAGATGTTCCGTAGCTCAAATTGTAGTCTGGTTTTGTTCCTGCTTTTTCATACTTAGAGTTTTTATTAATACCAGAAAAACATCAATAAACCTTTTTAAGAAAGATAGAACTATTCATGGCTGCTCTTAACCGCCGTGTACATCGGAAAGATAGAAATGTCTAAGCCTGCAAAATGAGCTATAGGTCCATATTTTTAGTCAAAAAATCCGTAAAGAGGAAGAAAAAAGACGGGTGAAAAACGTGCATTTGTAATCGGTAGAATATCAGGTGTTTATCGTTTCTTGTGAGAAAAAGGTGCTTTGTTGGGCATGTAAAGGGCGTTAGTAAGACCTTAAAAGGGCATCTTTTGAAAGGGAATAGAGCATTAATTGGAAGACAGAATGACATAATGACAAATAAAGCCATAGTCATAAGAAAGTATAAAAAGACAGAGTAACAAGTGGACAAGTAGACGAGTGAACAAGTTGCTTGTAAAGGCTCTCACAGATAACACAGATGAATAGATGAAGCGGAAAGCTGACGCACAGAGACCTAACGGTCAGCGAATGCACAGACCAGCTACCTGTCTACTTTCTAACGTCCCCTCGTCCCCTCGTCCACCTGTCCACCAATTCTGTGAGTTCCACGACCTTTAGGTCTCTGTGTGCGGTTAGCGATAAGGTTCTGTCTAATCTGTCTATCTGTGTCATCTGTGAGAAGAAAAGTAGACAAGTGGACAAGTAAACGAGTGGACGAGTTGCTTGTAAAGGCTCTCACAGATAGCACAGATGAATAGATGAAACGGAAGGCATGACGCACAGAGACCTAAAAGGTCAGAGAATGCACAGACCCGCTGCTTGTAAATAACAACACTAAAAAGCTACGTATTCACTCAGGACTAATAACTTGTCTACCCGTCCCCTCGTCCACTTGTCCACCAATTCTGTGAGTTCCACGACCTTTAGGTCTCTGTGTGCGGTTAGCGATAAGGTTCTGTCTAATCTGTCTATCTGTGTCATCTGTGAGAAAATGTAGTGAGTGGACGAGTTGCTTGTAAAAGGCTCTCACAGATAGCACAGATGAACAGATGAAACGGAAAGCTGACGCACAGAGACCTAACGGTCAGCGAGATGCACAGACCCGCTGCCTGTCTACTCTCTAACGTCCCCTTGTCTACCAATTCTGTGACTTCCACGACCTTTAGGCCTCTGTGTGTGTTTAGCGAAAAAGTTCTGTCTAATCTGTCTATCTGTGTCATCTGTGAGAAAATTATAGCAAGTAAACGAGTGGACAAGTTGCTTGTATAGGCTCTCACAGATAGCACAGATGAACAAATGAAACGGAAAGCTGACGCACAGAGACCTAAAGGTCAGCGAATGCACAGACCAGCTACCTGTCTACTCTCTAACGTCCACTCGTCTACCTGTCCACCAATTCTGTGAGTTCCACGACCTTTAGGTCTCTGTGTGCGATTAGCGAAAAAGTTCTGTCTAATCTGTATATCTGTGTCATCTGTGAGAAAATTATAGCAAGTAGACGAGTGAACGAGTTGCTTGTATAGGCTCTCACAGATAACACAGATGAACAGATGAAGCAGAAAGCTGGCACACAGAGCACCTAACGGTCAGCGAATGCACAGACCAGCTACCTGTCTACTCTCTAACGTCCCCTCGTCTACTTGTCCACCAATTCTGTGAGTTCCACGACCTTTAGGTCTCTGTGTGCGATTAGCGAAAAAGTTCTGTCTAATCTGTCTATCTGTGTCATCTGTGAGAGCCTTTGTCAGCAAACTCGTCCACTCGTTCACTCGTCTACTCGTCCACTAAATCTTGGGATACACGAGGTTGGCTTCGGTGATGTTGTTGAGTACTTCGGTGAGGTATTTGCGCGACTCCCACTTCGCCATGGGCAGGGTCGTGGAGCAGGTAGTTGCCACAGTCGCGTGCGGCAGCACCAGGGATTTCGCCTTCGAAGTCGGCAACGAATTGGAAGGTACGGCGCATGAGTTCGACGATGTCTTTCGATTCGAGGTCACCACGGAGGATGAGGTAGTTGCCCGTCAGGCAGCCCATTGGACCCCAGTAGATGATGCGGTCTTTCCATTCCTCGTCGTTGCGAAGATAGGTAGCCGCCAAGTGTTCGATGGCATGGATAGCCCCCACGTGTAAGACCGGCTCGCGGTTGGGTTCTTTCATGCGAATATCGAAGGTAGTGATGGTTTCGTTGCCTACTTGGTCCTTGCGGGCTCACGTAGATACCACGCAGCAAACGCTCGTGGTCAATGGTAAAGGAAGGGATTTTATTCATAATGCTTTCAAAAACTTTTTAATCTGTTAATTGTAATCTAGATACGTTCAACAAAGTGTTTCGTTACTTCAAAACTACCGTTGGCAATGCGCTCCCAGAAGTCGTAGTACTGGCTGGCTTTTGTTGTCTTTGAGCGGAACATCGCTGATAACACGGAACGAGACGAAAGGCGCCTGGTAGATGTGGCAGACCTGTGCAATCGAGCAGCTCTCCATGTCGACAGCCGTTGCCTCCGGGAAGTGGTTCATAATCTCTTGCATCTTCTCACGAGCGTTGACAAACCACTCGCCACTGATTGTCAGTCCAGCCTTGATGTGTAGGTCCTTACAATCAGGAAGGTTGTTCAGGGACAGAGCCTTTTCAATCAGTTCGGCAGGAGCTTTGAAGCGGGCAGGCATACCAATAATTTGTCCGAAAGCCACTTCGTCGCCACAGTAGGCATCGTGGTAGGCACATTCCGTAGCCACTACAACATCCGTCACCTCAATGACGTGTCAGCTCCACCAGCACAACCGCTTTGAGATAATAAGGTCGGGGTGGTAATGATTAATCATTTCCACAGCACCGATGGTAGAGTTCACCTTACCGATACCGCATTGCTGCAAAATGATTTCCTTCTCTCCTAATCGTCCCGTAACGAAGTCTTTATGGTTGAAATGCTCTGTCTCGGTGTTAGAAAGAATTGCTTTAAGTTGCTCGAACTCCTTGTCCATAGCAACGATGATTCCTATTTTCATGGTGCAAATTTACATAAAAATCTCGATTTATAAGCCAGTGTAGATAAAAAAACTGAAAAGAAATCTCCCCACACAGTTCCGTTTTGTAACTTGTATTCGAGATTGAAAAATGTCAAGGACACTACCTTCTTTTCGCCTATTATCGTGCTCTTACGTCACATTTTTGTATCTTTTGGGGTGATAAATTCATGTTTAACCCAAAAATATTGAGGCTTATGAGAACGGTATGTGGTCTTTGACGTGCACAAAGATAGTGTTTATCTTTGTATTTTGAGTAGCACAGGTGAAATTTACGAGAAGAAATTTGGTGTTTTAACAACAGAACTAATTGAAATGCGTGATTTGATGCTCTCACATCACGTTTTTAGAAGTCGGTATGGAAAAGCACAAGTGTGTATTGGATTCCCTATTTGGAGAGTTCTTGAGCCACATTTCAAGTTGAAACTCATCAACCCTTATTTCATTAAACAATTGCCTGGTCACAAGAGTGATGTAAAGGATGCACAATGGATTGCAGAGTGCATGCTAAAAGGAATTGGTAAACGGTAGTTTTGTTCCTCCAGAACGCATCCAACAGTTGCGTCAGTACGACCGGCGTATCTACGATCTTGATGATGAGATTATCCGCAAACTTGCCAAGTTGGACGCAGCCGTTCAACGGTGTAACATCCGTCTGAGCAACTATGTATCTAACACGGACAGTGTGAGCTACAAGGCAGTGATAGATAAAAATCTGCGAAGGAGTTACTGACCCCAATGTGCTCGTGGAGGAAATCCACGGACGTATTATCAATCACCATGGAAAGAAAACTATAATCGCTTCGCTTACTGGCAGCATTACAGAATGTGACATAGATATCATGCGGCAGCTCAAGGCAGAAATAGACTTAGCAGAGCAACACAAACAGCAATGTATGGACAAGATGCTGGCCATTTGCGAAAAATGAGTATTCGACACAGTTGCACAATTTACAGACAATTCCAGGAGTGAAGATGAGGGCCGCTACATCATTGATTGCAGAAATCGGTACCGACATGAGTCACTTTGAAACAGCCAACCATCTCGCTTCCTGGAGTGGACTGAAGCCACGCAACGATCAGTCTAACAAGACTATTAAATCACGCCGCATCACTTATGGAAACCGATACCTTCGACGAACCATCATACAATGCTCATGCGGGGGCAAGTCGCACCAAGAATTGTTTTTTAGCCGATTCTCCTACCACCAGACACAAGTCAGAAAGAAAAAAACAGAATGAAAGTTCAAGTAGCAATAGCAAGGAAAATGCTTATTTGTGCATGGAACATCTTGAAGGACGGTGTATCCTATAAAGGATTTCAACAACATAATCGAAGCATCCGTAATAAATGGATGACGCAATATACCAGTCATGGAAAGGCTACTACCTTTGTGATGGCATATGACCTCGTCATGACAAATTAACCAACGACATGACTGGCGATGGAACTCAGTGTGAGCGTTAAGCTCGAAGAGGAAAAGTATCATTTTTCATGCAGGTCAGCAAATGACTTGCATAGTATCGTTATGTACTATAATAAGCATAGCCTTTGGTTTAAGTTACTTCTGTAACGATTTCTTTTCGGTTTTATAGAGGAAAGGTACGAAAAAGTTAGAAGTTGGATATTGTAAGTGCTTTGTTTTTTGTAACTTTGCAGAGATAAATTGATTTGTAAGAAAAACAGCAAAAAAATAAATAAGAATGAAAAACTTGGAAAAGATTTCTACCCGATGTAGTGGTAGTCGTGTTGTTTGCGGTCATCTCGTTCGCTTACTTCTTCGTGCCCGTCACACAGGGTAAGATACTCTATCGTCACGATGCCTCAGCAGGAGTCGGTTCGGCGCAGGAAATGACAGAGTACCAGAACCGTACAGGTGAGGCAACACGTTGGACAAACGCCATCTTCGGTGGTATGCCTACCTATCAGATGTCACCATCGTATCAGTCAACAGACGGACTGTCGCAGGTGATGAACGCCTATCATCTTTGGTTGCCAGAGAATGTATGGTTTCTGTTTGCCTATCTCTTAGGCTTTTATATACTCTTGCGTGCCTTCGATTTTTCGTCAGTCGTTGGCAGCCTTGGGCAGTATCATGTGGGCTTTCTCGACTTATTTCCTAATTATCATAGCAGCCGGTCACCTCTGGAAGGTAATGGCGTTGGCTTATCTTCCACCGATGATTGCCGGAGTCGTGTTGGCTTATCGAGGACGTTATCTGTCGGGCTTCATCGTGACAGCCATCTTCACCGCCTTTGAGGTGAAGGCAAACCACGTGCAGATGACATATTACTATCTCTTTATCGTCCTCTTTATGGTCATTGGCTATCTCGTTCAAGCCGTTCGTGAGAAGCAACTTGCAGGCTTCCTCAAGGCAACGGGTGTGTTGGCAGTAGCGGCATTGATTGGTGTTTTAATCAATCTATCAAGCCTTTACCACACATGGCAGTATCAGAAGGAGAGTATGCGAGGCAAGAGTGAGCTGACGAAAGCCGACGGAGCTAATCAGACAAGTTCAGGACTTGATCGCGACTATATCACGCAGTGGAGTTATGGCATTGACGAAACGTTGACCTTACTCGTACCAGAGGCGAAGGGAGGAGCAAGTGTTCCGTTGAGTCAAAGCAGTACGGCGATGTCGAAGGTTGACCCGCAGATACAGTCAATGATACCACAGCTCTACGATGCTTTCCCACAGTATTTCGGTACACAGCCGGGTACGAGCGGACCAGTCTACGTGGGTGCTTTCGTGCTTTTCCTCTTCATCTTAGGACTTTTCTTGGTGAAGGGCACAACGAAGTGGGCATTGCTGGCAGCTACAATATTATCCGTTCTCCTATCATGGGGTCATAACTTCATGGGCTTTACCAACTTCTTCCTCGATTATATCCCGATGTATGCGAAGTTCCGCACGGTGGCAAGTATCCTTGTTATCGCCGAGTTCACCATCCCACTCTTGGCAGCACTGACCTTAAAACGTCTTGTTGACGAGCCAGAACTCTTAGGACAGAAGATGAAGTATGCTTATATCAGTCTTGCCTTGACAGCAGGTGTGGCTGTCTTAGTGGCAGTGTTCCCCAGACATGATGGGGCCCGTTTGTCAGCGATCAGGAACGCCAGATGATTAATGGCATTCAGGGTATGGACGGCAATACGGCAGGAACAATCCTTGCCAATATCTCTGCTATGCGTGCTGCAATGGTCAGTTCTGATGCTTGGCGTTCGGTTATCGTTATCCTCATCGGCTTCGCGTTGCTCTTCGCTTACAGGATGAAGAAGCTGCGTGCCAACTATATGATAGTAGGGCTTTTGGTGCTTTGTCTTGTTGATTTGTGGCAGGTAAATAAGCGTTACCTCAACGATGAGATGTTCGTACCAAAGAGTGAGCGCGATATGCCACAGCAGCCAACAGCAGCCGACCTTGAGATTAATAAGGACAAGAGTCTTGACTATCGTGTACTGAACTTTGCTTCAAACACATTCAACGAGAACGAGACATCTTATTTCCATAAGAGTATCGGTGGTTATCATCCTGCGAAACTTCGTCGTTATCAGGAAATGGTCGATGCTTACATTGCACCAGAGATGCAGAAGACGATGCAGGCAATAGCGGCCGTGGGTGGTAATATGCAGGCTGTGGATGGTGCTAAGACCTTCCCTGTATTGAATATGCTTAACACGAAGTACTTTATCCTTCCACTGCAGGGTGGCACAACGGCACCAATACAGAACCCTTACGCACAGGGCAACGGTTGGTTTGTCGATAAGCTCACTTATGTCAATGATGCCAATGCAGAGTATGCTGAGGTGGGTAAGATTGACGTACGCCATGAGGCGGTAGCCGATAAGAAGTTTGAGGCGGCTTTGGGACAGACCAAGGCGAACGACTCAACTGCAATCGTGAAGCTCGACAAGTATGAGCCTAACAATCTGCAGTACACTGTCAACTCTAAGAAAGGTGGTGTTGTAGTCTTCTCTGAGATCTACTATCCGGGTTGGACAGCCACTATCGATGGTCAGCCAGTTGAACTCGGACGTGTAAACTACATCCTCCGTGCCGTAAGCGTGAAACCGGGTAAGCATACCGTAGTCCTCGACTTCCACCCAAGAAGTATCTCTACCACTGAGACTATCGCTTACATTGCGATTGTGATCTTGCTCTTGGCGATTGCGGGTGCAGGGTATATGGAGTGGAGGAAGAAGTAGAAGCCCCACTCCCATCCCTCCCCGAAGGGGAGGGGTGAAATGTAACGAAGACAAACAGCCCCTTCCCCAACCAACGGTCACTGACCGAAGGGAAGTAAAGGGAGGGGCGTAGAATGCGAGATACCCCCAATCATTTCTGAACTTGCGGTCATTGCGAGAAGTGAAGTGTGGAGACAAAGGGAAGTCATCACAAAAGATGAAGGTTGAAGAGAATACCCTCGCAAGTATATTGGCTTACGAGGGTATTCCGTTTCAATCGAAGAGTGTTTAGGGCATAGGCTTTATATGCTTTTTATTGTATAAGGCTTATAGCGTTCTTCACCTTTTTATATATATAGTAAAAATAAGGATAAGAAGAAAATTATGGGACAACGAGTTGAAAAGAAGCTAAACCAGCATTTGATGCTACCGATAAAGCTGTTTATGGGTAGGGAGAAGTCAGGAGGTATCGTTCTGATTCTCAGTGTCACCTTAGCAATGATATTGGCAAACAGCAATATTGCTGAGAGCTATTTCCATTTCTTTGAACATGAAGTAGGATTTATCGTAAATGGAGAGCCGTATCTGAATTATAGTCTGCACCATTGGATTAATGATGGCTTAATGGCTATGTTCTTCTTTTGTGGTCGGCTTAGAGTTGAAAAGAGAGTTTATCGGAGGCGAACTGGCTGACATCAGAAACACCATTCTACCTATTGGCGCAGCAATAGGCGGTATGATTGTACCTGCCTTGATATTTTTAAGCCTGAACATAGGGTACTCCACAAACGATGGGATGGGGAATACCGATGGCAACTGACATTGCTTTTGCCTTAGGAGTAGTATATCTTTTGGGCGATAAAGTACCCGTATCGGCAAAGGTTTTTCTGACAACGCTTGCCATAGTAGACGACCTTGGGGCTGTGCTTGTCATCGCCTTCTTCTACACTTCCGAACTCTCTATTGCGAGTTTGCTCTTTGGTCTGGGCTTTCTTGCAGTGATGTTTATAGGCAACAGACTCGGTATCAAGAGCCTATTCTTCTATGCCGCACTCGGTATCGGTGGTGTATGGGTAACCTTCTTGCTGTCAGGAATCCACGCAACGATTGCTGCCGTACTTGCTGCCTTTATGATTCCAGCCGATGCGAAGATTAACGAGTCGGTTTATCTCAAGCGTATGAAGAAACTGACAAGACGCTTTGAGCATGAGGAAGCTAACGAGGTGAGAACCTTGGAGGAGGGACAGGTGGACGTGCTGACACATATACAGCACGACACCGAGATTGCAACTACCTTTGCTGCAACAGCTTGAACATAAGATGTCACCTATCGTTACCTTCTTAATCATGCCTATCTTTGCGATTGCCAATGCAGGTATCAGCTTCACGGATTTAAGTCTATCAGACATCTTCTCTACCCACGTAGCACTCGGAGTGACATTGGGTCTGCTCTTAGGAAAACCGATTGGTATTATCGGAGCAACTTTCTTAATGGTAAAAATGCGTTGGGCAACCCTTCCAAGTGCCATCACTCGTCGTACACTGCTGGAAAGCCCAGTATGCTTTGCTTCTATCAGCTTCACCATGTCAATGTTTATCTCTACCCTCGCCTTCACCGACGAGCTATTGATGACACAAGCAAAATTGGGTATCTTCCTCGCCTCCATCTTAGGGCGGAATAGGTGGGTATGTGCTGCTAAATAAGAAAAGTAAGTAAAAACAAGCAAACAAAGTAGCCCCTACCCATCCCTCCCCGAAGGGGAGGATGATTAATTACCGAGATACCCCAAAGATTCTCCAAACTCGTAACCGCTGATTTAAGAGAAAGAGGGGCATAAACAGTGAGCTATCCTTTTTATAAGAATATAAAAACAGAGTAACAAGCTAATTTGTTGCTCTGTTTTTTTAGACTTTATAACAAGCAACTTAGTTAACCCGTCTAACTAGTTAACCCGTCTAATTTGTAAACTCGTCAACTTCGTAACACAAAAACAAATTTACACTTTATCATTTATTGGTGTCTGATAAAAACTTTTTTGGAGTTATCTGTGTTAGTTAAAAATAGGCTTAAACTTATGATTTCATTAATTTATTTGGTTATTATAGGGCTTCTCTTTTTTAAAATAAGCATATTACAATGAAATAAAAAATTAAGGGCTAAAATTCTCATTTTGAATTTTAACCCTTTTTGTTACTTTATTTTCTTGATAAAAACTTCAATAATATGATAGAATATTTATCACACCTAAAAAAATATTACTATCTAAGGTTTGTCTGTCAGTTATATCAAAATAATAGTTTAATACTTTATAAAAAGCACGAACCTTATATTCTTCATTAATTCTTTTTAGAAGCAAAAATCTATTCCAGGAAAGTTAAAAGAAGGACATATACCCTGAGTACCTATAGCAGTACTTGTCCAAAAAGTTTCTAGTATTTACATCATTTGCGAAAGGCTTACCACCTGCTTGGGTGAATACTTTCTGAAATAAATTTCCATATATACGATAAGCCTTGTATACTCCTTTTATTTCTGACTTCTCTGTAAATCCCAGATTTACAATAGCATAAAAGTAATCTAATGCTGATGGTAAGAACCATTTCTTTCCCACCAAAGATCCTGTAACACCACCACTTGGTACAAAATGAGCTGCAGCATAAAAAGCAGGAAAATCTTCATTCTCACCTCTTACTTTATTTCCCTCAACGCTACTACTACTGGTAGAAGCATCCCAGGTATTGTCATAGCCACTCTCTCCATTAGAAAATGTGTAATCTGAATGCCCCATCCAATTAGAGTTAATAATCTTTGCTGCAGCTGGGGAATTACCATACTTTTCAGTCTGCCAGAGGTATTTTTTTTCCATTTCCAGCCTCTTCTATTGCAGCAGCAAGACGTTGGTCGGCATCAACAACAACTGCAACTGCGGTTTTATTAGGATTTGCTGTTAATGAGCCTGTTGTTCCGTCGCTAAACAAATAAGTATAAATGGGCTTCGTACGTATTTGTGCAGAATAAGTTCCATTCGCATTGACCATATAATCTTTAGACACCAACTCAGGGATTTTGCCCACAATATTCTTCCAATAGATTTGTCCTTCTGTAATATCCATTTGGAGATGTTTTTACATTTGTACCTGGTAATACATAGTGCCATGGACCCGGAGAAGTGAAGCCAAGGTAACCTCCCCAACCAGATGCTTTATATTTTTTCTTCTGAACTCAATGGAGAGTCGTTTTTCTACCGCAGGAAATGCGGCTGAAGATAAGGTTGTGTAACGATTAGTAAGCGGATTAAACGACACCTTTGTTGGTATATCATCTATAGTAGAAGAAAGAGTTGCTTTGAATTCTTTTACAAAATGCTTATAACCCATTATCTTTGTTCGAACTCTTGCACCAGCGTGTTTAGCAATAATATTAATCTTTTCTGTTGTATTATCAGCACTGGTAGTAAACGTACTCAGTCCAATACGTGCTGTTTCAGCATTACTAAGCGATACTTCAAGATTGTTTCCATTACTTACAACATCGTCATTAAAAACAAACCAATGTATAAGTTGTATTACGTTTTAATCGCAAATGATTACTTGAACCTGCATCTGGTGTAAAATTATTACTATCTATCACACCACTAAACTCACCAACCCTGGTAGAACCTTCATAAACGTGCACTTTATAATGAGTTGGTGTCGTTATAGCTCTTGTTTTGATTATTGCATCTCGTGATGTATCATTATCACCTTCTACATAAGTAGAAACACTGCAATCAGATATTTGTGAAACAACTGGTAGGTCTTCTAATTTCTGATTATCAGTACCAACTCGAGTAGTAGTGGCCAGGTCTTCATAATAACCCTCGACAATATTAATACTCACAGTGCTATAATTAGCTATTTTTATTTGTAAGATCTTCTGTGTTATTACATGCCACAAGAAAAAAATATAGCTAATAACAATCCAAATTTTGTATTCTTTCTTATTATCATTTTTCTTTTTGTTTATTTTTTTCACTATTCAAAACCATACTCTTTTTCTCCTCCAATTCCTTTCTCAGGATCCCAGTCTTTTTCCTCTGAGTTAGAGGGGCAATTTCGATGTTACTCCCAGTAATAAATGTCTGGTAATCAAGTTTAATCACCTCTAAAGGTGGGTGTCATGTAAGTTTTTTCTTATACATAATGTTTGTGTAGCTATCATTTATCAGGATAAATTAATATTAAAAATAATTAAATTTCGGTGCAAAGGTATGTATTTTTCGCTTTTACCCCCCATTATGTTAATAATGCATAATTACCTTTTGTTTGTTTTGTTAAAAATACACATATTCAAGATGGAGCTGCAATTCCATGTACAGGTTTAGTATGGTAAATCCATACCTGAAAAATACATTAACTATTTCTTAACATACAAAAACTGAAGAAAGGGCTCTATAACGAATCGTGTGGGTTGTTTGACCCGATTAGAATAACATCCGTTGTAATCATAGAAAGAAGTTATTTTGTTCAGTTTAGTTTTAGCGTTTTTACACTTTAATGTTTTAGCTAACGGAAAAAGAACGTTTTAAAGTCTTACTTCATACAATATTCATGAATGTTTACCATCCTTTGCTGTGGTGTAGATACTTAGCACATGTGGTGTGGGTGCTTAGCACGAGTGGTGCGGATGGTTAAGTTCTTTATGTTATAAGGATGTCGGGCGATAAATTGTGAGCAAAATGTTGCAATACAAAGAATAAGGAGGAGCAGTATAGAAGTATGTTTAGTTCATAATCCCTTATAATTTGTTGATTCATTCGTCTTCATCCATTCATCCGTTCATCCATTCAGCAAGAAACGCTGACAAGGAAAAACTATATACCCACACGTTCGTTATAGAACTTAAAGATAATAAGAATATTGGTTTACACACTTTTTATAGAACAGTATCGCTAATAGGTTGACTCAAAATTGATTATCCGCACGATTCGTTATAGAGCAAATATTTTACAAAAAAACTCTCAAAAAACTTGTACTATAGATTTTATTAGTTATCTTTGCGATATAGATGACAGAACGTTATTCTTGGACAGTAAATCTAATGCAAATAAATCTAATGCAAACAAACCACACCGATATTACAGCAGAAATTTCCGGTAAAGAAGGAAATTGTTCTGATAGAGGCTCTATAGCTCTTTCCTGCGAAAGGGTATGATGCGGTTTCTATTACAAATCTGGTGGAGACAACCAATGTCTCCCATGGAGTAATGTTTCATCATTTCAAGAACAAGAAAGATAATTATTTAAAGTGGCAGATATATTTTATATTTGATTTTCTCAAAGATGAGAAAGGTATCTGCGAGGGAAGATGAGAAGCCTCTTATATTTATATATCACTGCCTAAATATTGTATATTTTGACCTAAGTAGATAATCCGCAATAGAAATGTGGAAAATTATTAATATAAGCAATCGCGACAATTACTAATTTTATAAAAATCATAATAATATGAATAGAAGATTTCTAATAATTATTGGTTTCTCTTTGTTAGCTCGATGTGGGACTATAACTGCTGCTGTATTAAACGACACTATTTCAGTTAATGATACTATTACTGTACAGAAACTTGATGAGGTTGTGGTGAAAAACCCAATACCGATATGCAAGACGCAAAGGAGATAGATTTGTTATATCGTTCAAAGGGAAGTCCTTTCTACGAAGGTAAGACACTTGAAGAAGGTCCTCAGTATGTGTCCTTTGATAAATCGCAGAGGGACTCCTACAATATATTGGGTAAGGAGTCAACAGTTATATATATTAACGGTAGACCTTCAACATTAAGTGAAGACAACTTGATAGCTTTTCTAAGTGCAAAAAATGTTGCAGAGGTCGAAAGAGTTGAAATTATAGCCTTACCTTCTGGCAGATTTGCCGATGCAAAAATCAGGAGTCATAAATATAGTTATGTTGCATGACTCCCCAAATTGGCACTTTTTGTCCATGATTAATGCTGGTGTCGTGAAAGGACATAATTTTGGCGGACTGGCAAATGGAATGTTCGCGCTCAATGTTAAGGACGTGAGTATAAATGTCTTTGCAAATTATGCTAATCAGAAAAAGAAAAGATTATCAGAATCACTTTATGAATTTGTAGAACAAGAGCATGTTAGGGAAATATCAGACTTCAGCCAACACGGCAGACCACTGGCAATAAAAAGGAAGCGTGGAGTGGAGAAAGGCAAACAATCTGTTTGGATGTAGTTATACATATTCCATGTTGTTTATGGATGCCGATTACCTAAAACTCATCGGACAATGCCTCAACATGGGTGAAGAATTCTAACTCAAGACATCATTACAATACTATACAGGTTTATGACGATTTCAAAATCAAGGCCCACGAAATCAGCTTTCTATACAGTCTGTATGATCGTCGAAATAAGACAGATGACATTTATTCTGCAAGCGATATTTCACAGCACTATGACTACTCCAAATATGTCATAAACAATGCAAAAGTGAATGTTACGTCATACTTGTCTGACAGTTGGAAGTTGGAATACGGTATTTCTGCCAACAACTTGCGAATGACTTCAGATTTTGCATACGATAATTATAACAACAGCAATATACAGTACAAGGAGAATATCTTGAACGGCTATATATCTACGTCAAAGGAGATGGGTCATTGGAGTATGGGAGTTGGCCTCCAATATGATTACGTATGGCAGAACCTAAACGGAAATAAAAAAGAATATGGCAAATGGCTTCCAAATGCAAATGTTACGTATCAAGAAGATTGGGGACAGCTTTACAGTCAGTTTTCAAAAGTCGTTGAACGAGTTCCGTACGTCAGCCTTACACTTTCACCTGTCTTCTTCTCGCCAAATAGTATGACTTCTAGGAAATCCCAAATTAAATCCGGAGAACAATTATAACATGACCCTTGGGTTTAGCAAAGGAAACCTTAATGTGGAGGCTTTTTACAAAATGTACGAAAACTCCTGTATGGAATACAGCTATGCTGATAATGGGAAGACGGTAAACAGCTTTTATCAACCTTGATGACGAATACCAATTCGGCATGAACATACTACTATTCACATTCGTTGTCTGAAATATTATTGGGCAGAATAAGCCTTTCTTCATATTTTGACCATTCTAATGTACAAGATATAGGCAAGACAAATAGCTGGAATAATTATCTAAGTACAAGTCTGACCATACGTCCAGACAAGAAGAAGCGGTTTGATGTAGATATAAGTTACTGGAATCTGTTTCCTCAAAAGGAACATGGAGTGGAATGGAAAAAAACAGAGGATGCCTTTCTATGAATTTTAACTACAATATTATCCCATCTAAACTGCGTCTCACGCTTAAAATTAACGACCTCTTCAATCAGGACTTAGCCCGCAATAGTCGTATGTATAGGAATGTGTCTGTCATTCGGAAGAACACATTCGACAATCGCAAGGTTGCCTTGACTATAAACTATACGTTCTCTAACAAGAAAAAAAGTCGGCAAAAATCAAAAATAAGTCAATTGATGATGTTAATAGAATACCAGCAGAATAGTGTCGGCAAGTTATAATTTTTAAAAAAACAAAAATATGGACGAAAAAAATCAAAAATCTGAAATTGAGTTTATTAACGAGAAAGAACTCGATTTCCTCGGAGGAGCAAATAATATGTTAGAAGCAATTGGCAAGGTTTGTGGAAATTTACGTACATGTGGATGGAACAAACAGGTATGTCCTAAACTGGAGAAATGTGACTGGAACTAGATAAAACTAGCTTCCAAATAATTAAATTCAACAAGGGAGTGACACGGTGTAATGTCATGCATTTAAGCTGAAACGCCGACCAGCTGCACGATATACAAAGTATCACTACTTGTTGTTTTATCTTTTATAGTATGAAATTATCAAGGTACATATACATATCGAAAGCGGATTGCATTAATAATGGACAAGAAAAATTCTTTCTATTCTCAACCAGAAGCAGTCTGTCCATACTTGTTGACACAAATACTCTTACCAAATTACAATGTGGAAATTTCTCCGAGTTGTGTAAAACTCAAATATCCAAACTTGAGAAATACAAAATATTAGTTTCAAAAGATGAGGATGAATTTGAAACGATCTGCAAAGAAAATTTAGCATCTAAGATTTCTAGTGACATCCTATCTTTTACAGTTCAGCCAACGTCAAATTGTCAATTTGGATGTCATTATTGTGGGCAGGAGCATTCTCCTCACACAATGGACGAAAAGAGTTGAGAATTTCTGTTTGTATCGAGTTAGAGCTGCAATTCTAAGAAATAATAAATATAAACGACTCGCAATCACCTGGTATGGAGGTGAGCCTTTGTTAGAGTATAAAGGCTCTCAAAAAAACTATCAACTAAACTCATGGAACTTTGTAATGAAATAGGGTTAATGTATAGGGCAGATATAGTAACGAATGGGTATCTCCTTAGAAAGGAGGTGTTTTTGGAATTGCTTACTGTCCATCACGTGAAGGATTATCAAATAACATTGGATGGAGTTGCTAAAACACATGATAATAGGAGGGTGCTAAAAAAGCAAATAGAGGCAAGACGTTTGATTTAATTTATAGCAATATAAAGCAAATAGTATGTCTTCCTGAATACACTAAATACAATGCTCATATTAGTATACGAATAAATATAGACAAGACAAATTTTCACGAAGTCAACGAATTGCTTCATAAATTAATAGAGGATAATATTGCAAATAAAGTTTATGTGTCTTTTGCACCCATTGAAGACTGGGGCAGGAATGACGCTGGAAAAGCATCTTTCTCACATGCCGAGTTTTCTGAACTTCATATGCAATGGATTAAATACTGCATTGAGCATAATATACGTGTAGCTAAGTTAATACCGAGTAGAAACTTCGGTACATGCATGATAGAAACAAAGGATGGAGAAGTTTTTGATGCTTATGGGCATACGTATCCTTGTTGGGAATTTCCATATTCTGATTATAAAGGGGCTGAACACATAATTTCATCTTTAGATAACCCAGACACTTTAAAAAATGAGAAAGTTACCTTGTTGGATTTTTCAAAAAATGTCCAGTGGTGAATATGAATGTTATGATTGTGTTTTTCCCTCTTTGTGGTGGAGGATGTCCACTGGCTCTATACGAAGGAAGAAATGCATGTCCAACTTATAAATTCGATATTGGACAAAGGTTATTGTTGGATTATGAAATAAGAAAAAGAAAAAATGAAATTGATGAGCAGAATTAGATACCCCTTTGTCATTCAACATGATTCTGAAGATTGTGGCATTGCATGCATTACCACGATCTTCTAGATTCTTAGTTAGCTATATTAGTTATGAAACTGTTAGTAAACTTGGAAGAACCCTCAGGCGAAGGAATATCTATAGGGAATATTGCATATATTAAAAGGACTTGGTATGGAGGTATCTGCTTTTTGCTATAGAGAACTATTTTTGTCAATACTTTTGATATGCCAATAATTGCATTTATTGATGGAAACCATTACGTCGTAGTATATAAGACTTATAAGAAAAGTGGCGAACTGTTTCTACGAGTTGCCGATCCTAAATATGGCATCAATGATAGGAAATTATCTTCCTTTGTTAGGATTTGGATTAGAAACAAGGATAAGGGTATACTTATAAAGGCAGAAAAAAACTAAGGAATGTTCACAATATAAGGAAAAATCATCAGCTAATTTGGGAAAAAAACTTGGATTGTTAAAAAGAACAAATTTGCCAGAATAGGTATAGCTTGTTGTATTTAGCATTTGCTTTTTTTAATAATTTTTGATTATCCAATTAATACTTCCCTTATTGACACAAAACATTGTAGATAAGGGTATAAGTACGCAATGCTTAGATTTTGTTTGGGTGATTTTAATTTCGCAGATGTGTTTAATTATTAGCAAGTGTCTGATGGATATATAGTAGAACACAAATAACTATATACCTCAGTTCAAGGATAAAGTCTCGAATTGGTATCTACTTATTTAAATAAAATATTCAAACTCCCATTAACTTTTTTTGCTAGAAGAAAAATGGGAGATTTAATCCAACGTATGGAAAGATCATTCACGTATTGTTTCTTTTTTTATCGACTGATACAGTTTCCATTTCCATCTCAATAGTAGGATTTGTTGTGTCATGTTGTGTACTAATGTATTATAGTTTATATATTTTCGGCATATATACAGTTGCAGTTGTACTTTATGCAGGATGGACATCTCTTTTTTTGGGAATGAGGAGGCAATTGGATTATGAATATTTCTTACAGCGTTCGCGCCAAACAAGTTGTATGTATCAATTGTTTGGTGCAATTGAAGAAATAAAACTTCAAGGATGTACTATGAGGAAAAAGTAGAGAATATAAAGACATATATGCTTCTGGGCTACAACTAGAAATAAAACGGCTTTCTCTGTTTCAGATAAATCGTGTAGGTTCAATATTCATCAATCAGGGAAGGGATGTAATAATAACAGTAATAACATCTTTACTAGTAATAAGAGGCGAATTGACACTTGGCGCACTTCTTGCTGTACAATATGTAATAGGGGCAGCTAGAATCTCCTAGTGATCAGATTGTGAACTTTATTTACAAACCATAGGATTTATTAATTGAATACAACGTATTAATGCAGTTTATACAGAAGAAGAAGAGGTTAAAAACAAGCTCGGAACCATTTCGATCCCATAACTATAAATACTGATATTTTTATAAATAATGTATCTTATAAATATAATGTTTATGACAACACTATGGTACTAAAAATATATCATTTGTTATTCCACATGGAAAGATAACTGCAATAGTGGGTTTAAGTGGTAGTGGAAAAAACAACACTATTAAAAAACTTTTACTGGGATATGACAAGCCTATAGAAGGAGAAATAATAATTGGTAAACAAAAATATCAACAATATAAATATTAATGTATGGCGTAAGCTTTGTGGTGTGGTGATGCAAGACGGATATTTTTGCAGACACAATCGAAAAACATCGGATTATCAGATGATGCAGATATTGATATTGTAAGATTAAATGATGTAGCAAAAAAATCATGTATTGAAGATATAATAGAACATTCTCCGCGACAATTCCAAAACCGTTATTGGGAAGGATGGGCATGGATTAAGTAAAGGACAGAAACAAAGGATACTAATATCAAGAATTATGTATAAAAAAATCCTGAATTTATATTTCTTGATGAAGCAACCAATTCGTTAGATAGTCTGACAGAAAACAAAGTAACAAATAATTTGCAGTCATTCTTTGAAGATAAGACGGTGTTGGTTATTGCTCATAGAATGTCAACAATAAAAAAACGCAGACAATATTATAGTATTAGAAGATGGGCATATTGTCGAGGAAGGTAATCATGAACAATTAATGTCACATCATGGTAAATATTATAATCTTGTTGTAAATCAAATCTAAAAAGCTATGTTTGAGATTCCCTAAAATGTTGAAGATGTTTTTCGCTATTCGTTTTGCATATTAGCAATATTAGCAATTATATGGGCGTTAATGATTATTTGAAATGGTATAGTCCACATAATGATGGTGTTCACTCTCGTTTGTGAGATAATGTCAGTTCCGGCTCACCTGATAATGTCTGTGGTGAGGACTAACCAAAAAGATTAACGATGGACATGGTAGGATTATACTTGAAGATGGCTTTGTAACGAATCGTGTGGGTAATTATAGAAAAAGACAGATAAAAAAATATTACGTTTATCTTATGAACATTGCAGAGATGTTTACAATGGTTTTTAGACCTGTCAGAACCATGGTATGTATCCAAGGTTGAGTTTATAGAAGTAAATACTCCAATATAGAACTCCATATTTGATTGGCTTTTAATCGTGGATAGCGTTTAAGACTTAGAGAAAACGAGTACACTGCCTGCGATACAATAGATAAGGTTTGGTGTCATTTGTTTTTCTCTGAATATTTTCAAAGTTTTTCAGAAACGGCTTATTGGTCGATGCTTTTATTGAAGAGAATAGTATGACTAAGATCGTGCTAGGTATGGCAAAACAATTATAGTTGAGGCATCTGAGGGACTAATCGAAGAATTCGGCAAAGGCTTCGGTCGATCAATATTAAGAGTTGTAAGAAGTTTTATCTAGCCTTGAAAGGATTACAGACTAGATAACCACTGTCTGCCCCACCTGAATATATGTAGCCCATCCTCTTTTACCCCAGATTTACTCATCTTACAATAAATCTACGAAAAAAGTAGGGGGTAATACCCGCAAGGGTTATTGGAGGATAGTAGATAGTCCTATTTTTAATAAGGGTGATAGACAACTATAAATTACGCTCAGTAGGGTATGTAACTTTAATTGGGTCGTATCCTCGACTGGTTCCTAAAATAGGAACCGCATGCGGTGGTGTGAGTGGGCGTTGAACATGAAAGTAGGAGATAAACAGTCATGATTAGTGTTTACCTCCTACTCGATTATTGTTGTTTCAAACTGTTACGTTCAGGAATGGGTGTTGTGGTTTTTGCCATACCCTTGCGTTTCTTTTCTATCTATCCTGTTTTTTTAATAGTTCTTCTAATTCTCCTTAGTTCCTCCTATTAGAAACTATATCCCAATGAAATATTCAAATAGATAGGATAAAAGATCGAAACTGATGGTCTTGAATTCTGGTTCAAAGATGTTGTTGAAAGCCCATGTGAGGTCGGTATTCACTGTGAAATGCTTGTAAGCATACCAAGTAGCACCTAACTGACCGCCCCATTGATAGTCGCGGAGGTCGCAAGTGAAGTCGTAAGAAGCGGTGTTGTCGTCAGTAAAGGAAAGTTTCTCGCCAACAGGAGTACCCTCGCGGAGATAACCATTGCTCACGTGTCCAGTGAACTGTTCGTTTAACACAACCGAAGCGTAAAGTCCTGCACGCACCTTCAAATGTTTGTTGATGCGATAGTTTGCCATGATAGGCGCAGTGAGGAGCGATGTGTGATAGTCCGTGTTCACGTATCCAGTCCAGTAACCTGCAACTTTATTGCCGTCGTTAAGGATTTCCATACTGTAATTCTTCACGTATGCACCCGTAGCCATATCTTTCTCCTCATACTTCAATCCAGCAGAAATGCCCCATTTCTGACTTTCTCCAAACCATTTTGTGGCAGTGGCTTTGCAGTCACTGTTGACTTTCGGGTCGTAGCTTCCAATCTTTCTGATTTTCAACGGGCATGGGAAGTGGCGTAGCACCACCCATGTTCACACCAACCTTCACTTCGTGTTCCCACGTCTTCTTCGTTGGCAAAGGTTGTGTTGTTGTATTGTTTGTCTGTGCTGAGGGCTGTCATTGAGCAGCTCATAGCAGTGATGAGGATAGTTATAAGATGTTGTCTCATTTTTATCTTTAATATTTCTGGAGTCAGTTCGTAAGTCTTGAAAAGACTGTCAGCAGACACCACGGGATTGTTATTCAGAATATAATTTCAGTTCATCAACGTATAGTGTACTGCCAATTGCACCCCTTGAAGATGGCACCCTCTTTACTTGACGACATAATGATAGAAAGGCTATACTGTCCGTTCTTTAGCTTCTCACTATCAATCACACGTCCTGCAACAGCCTCGAAAGGAATCTCAAAGTGGGTCCACTCGTCAGCTTCCTTCGCTCCTTTGAGTTGTGCAAGAAGGACGATGTGGTCACTGGTTAGCGAGTTTGTTCCGTCAAGATATTCCACTCCGTCGCCTGTTTCAAAGAGTATGGCATAGATAGCCAGACTGTCCTTGCCATCCTTAATCTCCTTCTTGTTCTTGTCTTGGAACTTTGGTCCAGCCTTTATACTTATAGTATCCACTCAGCATCTTAGGCAATTTCTTGAACGGACGACCAAAGTGGGTTGATTTGGCAGCATTGCTCATGTCAATGCTGAAGTCGCCGATAAAGAGATTTCCAGCAGCGATAGGAGCACCGAACATCGAACCGAGGAAACCCGTAGAGACAGTTGTTAGTTTCAGACACTTACCCGCATATCCGTCTTCTGACTGACTGGTCGGATACTCCGTAGCCTTGCTGTTTCCCATGAGGAATGACACACCAGAGTTGCTGCTGCCCCATTCTGTGAGGTTGCCCTCGTCAGTCTTGTCAATGAAGGTGTGATACTTACTGGTAGCATCTTCTTTATGGGTCTCGAAATGATAGTCGGTTGCCACATCATTACTTTTTGAAGGACACCTTATACGTCTTCCTCCATAATCCGTCTTGTGAGGTCACGGTGTAGGTCTGAGCTTGTGTGAAGTCTAATTCCTTACCGCTTTCAGGCTCAATCTTTGCACCCTCTGTAAGGCTAAATTGAGGAGCCACCTTTGTGAGGTTCTCCCAACCATTGACGTGGAAGACTACTTCGTTGTTTGTAATAATCGGTTTACGAACAAGATTGATGCCTTCAAGCTTTTACGTCTGTAATATCTGCTTTCAGCATTTAACGCTTCCTCTCGAATACATGAGGAAAGTAAGAGTCCTATCAAGAGAGTAAGGCTCATCGAGTTAATAAATTTCATTAATATATTTATTTTATGGATTAATGATAGATAAAAATATTGATGCAAAGGTATGAAAAAAAGTAGAACAAAAGGCTCTTCCCTTGTTCTACTTAGAGATTTGGGCTTAAAAAAATCAATGGTTATCCTACCGTTTATTTGTCGTCCGGTGAGGAAGTTTGGAACGGCATACTGCTGTCCAGCAATGTCAGTCACCCAATAGTAGGAGTTGACGTTGTTGATACCGAAGAGGTTCAGGCAGTCCAGACCGAGCCAAATGTTCTTAAAAGATGGTGTTGCGACTGCCGTCGTGATTGTCTAATAGGCGGTAGCTCATACCGATGTCGGCACGTTTATAGGCGGCGATCGGAAGGTGTTGTTCTCCAATTCCCTTGTGTGGAGCAGAGAAGGGCAGTCCGTCGGCGTAAGCCAACTTCAGCGACATACGCCAGCGTGTCGTTCCCGGGAAGAAGTCTGTGAAATAAAGGTTGAGCGCATAACGTTGGTCGGTTGGGAGAGGAATACTCTTACCATTCAACTTCATACTCGTGTTCATCACACTCAGTGTCAGCCATGAGTCAGCACCCGGGACGAACTCGCCATAGAGTTTAAGGTCGAGACCCGTTGCGTGTCCTGTGGCTGTGTTCTCACCATAATAGGTCACCTTCACATTGTCGACAGAGTAGGGGACGAGGTGTGAGAGAGCCTTGTAATAAGCCTCCGCAGTAAACTTAAACGGACGAGCTAACATCTTAAATCGGTAGGTCATACCAGCCAATGCGTGGATAGACTGCTGTGCACGAATCTTCTGATTGAGCGTTGCGTAGGTAACACCATTGACAATTGATGTGTCACGAAGTTCCTTATAAAATGGTGCCTGATAGTAGATACCACCTGCAATGCGGAAGCTAAGGTTGCGGTTTTTGCCCGGTGTGATAGTCAGTGATGCACGTGGAGAGAATAGACTCTCACCATTAAAGTCCCAATGCGCAAAGCGAACGCCATAATTCAGTGTGAAAAGCGTTGGAACAGAGTCGCGCGTCTGGAAGTTCCATGTGTCTTGCACATAACTCTCAAAGCGTTTTGCATTGAGTTCGTTGCGAGCACGAAGTGCGTAAATCATCTTCAAATCACGTCCTGTATGTGGAACATTATAACCTGCAGAGTCACGATATTCGTATTCGGCCGCATTCTCCATGATATTTTTCCCTGCTTGTAAGTCACAGCGGTTTCAATCTTGTGTTTGTCAGTACGGTGCTGCATCATCAGCTTCAAACTCTTCACGTTCGCATTGAGATAGTCGCGAGAATGCTGCATAAACGTACCCACACCGAGGTTTTTCAGACGTCTCTGTCTGTGTCAACCAATACTGTCCCTGAATGTCATAACGCTCCTGTTCCTTTGTTGTGAAGGCCGATGCGTGTAAGGAGAGGTCGGTGCGTGGACTCAAATGGCGTGTGATAGCCAGCGAGCCGAAGTAGGTGCGGAAGAGGTCTTTCTCTTGTCCGTCGAAGTAGACACGGAACTTCTTCACGTTCTGCAGCGTACCGAAGTTTGTCTCACGGTCTTCTGGTTCGAAGTTATAACGATTTTCAGAGACATTACCGATGAAATCTATCTGCCAATGCTTGTCGGGTTGCCATGAGAGATAAGTCTGATAATCAAGGAAAGACGGACGATATTCGCCCTTTGTCTGGAGTGATCCGAGGAGATAACGATTGGTTTTATAACGCACTCCATTGGTCCATGTCAGTTTCTTAGTAGACAGGCCGAGGTAGGCACTGGCACCTAAAAAGCGAGGCAGAGACAGATGCTTCCGTCTTCTTCGGGCGTTTATAGGTGATGTCCAAAGCCGAACTCATCTTGTCACCATATTTCGCTTCGTATCCACCAGTCGAGAAGCCAACGCTCTCAACCATATCGGGATTGATGACAGAGAGCCCTTCTTGCTGTCCGCTTCGCACAAGGAAGGGTCGGAACACTTCTATATTATTGATATAGACAGAGTTTTCATCGAACGTACCACCACGAACGTTATATTGCGAAGACAGTTCTGAGTGGGTTGAAACACCCGCCTGTGTCTGTACCATTTCTTCGACAGCATTGCCCGAAGCCGATGGTCCTTGTTTGGTTTTTGAATATCGAGTTCTTCTGTTGTACCATGCTGTTTGGCTTTTTACCCCTGCACTACAACCTCCTCCAATGCGTTGTCGTCAGCCAACTGAATGAGTAGCGTCTGCTTCCCCTTCGGACGAACGAGGATTTTTCGTCTTGGTCTTGTAGCCAATCATTGAGAAGCGCACCTTTACAGAGTCTTCACTCTGCAACTGCATATTGAACTCGCCTTTTAGGTTCGTCATCGACAGTTTTTCCTTGCGTGACAACCATGACAGAAGCCAGCTCAATAGGGTTGCCATCCTTGTCGGAAACCTTCCCTTGAAGGGTGAACGATTGCGCCAGTGCCAACTGGGCTGTCAGCATGAACAATAGAAGTAATATGTATTTCTGAATATCCTTACGTTTCATACATTATATAACGACTCTTTCACGAGTTTATTGTAAGTATCTTGCGAAATAGGATGTATGTAAATATTATTGAGTATAGACTTTCAGGATACTTTTTTTCCTTCAGTGGTATTCAAAACCCAACTTTGAAAAAAACATTCATAATATGATAAATTCCTCCGAAAGAAGTTATATTCTCGTTTTTTTAATTGCTACCTTTGTCATGTTAGATTTTTTTGTTTATTTGTTAAATTGGTATTACCACGATAGGTGAAAAATTCTGACATCTCCAAGTGTTTTGAGAACTTTGTTTGTCAGGCACTTGTATTTCCTAAAATGATTTTTACGCTACGGGATTAAGGTATAATAGAATAACATGGCAACAATTCAGATAAAAATCTTGGACCAATCAAAGATACTGGTCTAATCAATCTAACCGATGTGCTGCTTGTCATCGGTCGCCAGAGTTCTGGTAAGAGTACTTTTCATGAAGGTGTTATGCTTCTGCCGTTGGATAGAGAAGAAGATAATGACTTCTTTTGATAACACAATTCAGGCATATACACACAACAAGCGTTTTACCAGAGACCTGAAACAATTTCACCGTATTGATGAAATGTATTTCATGGAGGACACCGAAATCATTTATGACGGTGATGTGGTTACTATATTACTGACAGGTGTTGACCAGAATGCTAAAATCAACCGCAAGTTAGAGGCTTGGGAGGATAGGTATAATTCCAAGCTGTCCTATATTCCGGCTGAAAGAAATCTCGTTTCTGCCGTTCAGAACATCAATGACACGTATAAAGCAAAGGAAAGGGATTCCATCTTCAATTTCATACAGGAGTGGTATGAGGCAAAGGATACTTATGGCTCTGATAACAAGTTGACTCTTTCTCTGACAGATGATTTCAAATATTACAGCGATAAAGGACTTGATTATGTGGTGCTGCCAAACGGCAAGCCTATAACTTCTTTCTATGCTTCAAGCGGTGTCCAGTCAATTATGCCTATCGACGTGATGACAGATTATATTATGGGTGTCGTAGGAAAGGTAGTCAAATTCAGTATGACGGATTTGATGAACCGCCTCATGGAGTCGTTAGATACGGATGTACGCAACGAAATCGTACATGGTGCCCATGAGGTCACGGAAGAGGAGTTGGCTCCAATCCGTGAGAAGATGAAATACCAGTCGGCACAACTTTTCATAGAAGAGCCAGAGCAGAACCTCTATCCCGATGCGCAACGTAAACTTGTGCAGAACATCATACGCCATCTGAAAGCTGTGCAGTCAGTTGGCAAGCATCGTTCTATGGTGGTACTCACAACACATAGCCCTTACGTGCTGTCAATACTCAATGTCTTGATAGCAGATGCAGCAGCCGTCGAGAAGAAGCCCGGCGACGAAAGACTTAAAGATGTGGTTGACGAAAGTACGTTGCTTCCAACAGATGCTTTCTCGGCATATTTCATCAACAAAGATGGTGTGTTCGAGGACATCAAAGATGTGGAGATACCGATGCTCTCTGGTATAAACTTGGATAGTGTCTCTGATTGGGTCGATGAGCATGTGGATCGTATCAATGAAATATTATACGCAGAATAGTCATGGGGAAAAGTACATACGAGAACTTGACTCGTGCTGGGTATCAGGCTGAACAGTCCCTCGAAGTACGTAAAACGGTTTGCCACACGGGAGCAAGGAAAGAAATACACTCTTGACATTCAAGGGAAACTGCGGTCTGCGGTCTTTCAAGTTGACGGTTACATCATAAAGACTGGTGTCAAATGTGATAGGTTAGTGATGGTACAGACATCGGCAGAGCCTGAGGAGGCATGGACACAGATATTCGTTGAACTGAAAGGGCATGATGCCATTCATGGCATGGAACAGTTGCTTGCAACAGCAAAGAATCCTACATTCGACAGCTTTAGCAATCGGCAAAGGAAAGCTCGTCTGGTAGCAACATCATTTCCTACGAACAAGGCGAATCCCAAAGTGGAGAAACTGAAGATTGAGTTTGCCAAACTGAATGTCGATTATAAGAACATTAAATCTGGTCAGACAGACTATTTGTAATTAAGGTTAAATGAAAAAGTGGATGCGTCTCATCTGACTCATCCACTTCTATTTCTATAATTGAAATCTATCTTTTGTCTTACTTATCCTAAGTACTTCATGAGTACGCGTGCATTTCCGCTCTCACGAATCTTCTCGATAGCCTTCTCACGAATCTGGCGAACGCGCTCACGGGTAAGCCCCATCTCTGTTCCAATCTCCTCCAAACCCTTCTCTTGACAACCGATACCGAAACACTCGGTGACAATCTTTATCTCACGATCCTTTAATGTATTCTGAAGAACAGCACGGAGGTCGTCTGACATTGACTCGAAATCAACGCCACGGTCGGTACGTGAGTCATCACCCGAAGACAGCATGTCGCTCATTGAGTTGTCATCGTCATCGCTGAATGGCGCATCAATACTCATGTGATGATTGTCTGCACTCTGACTCTGACGGATGCGAGCCTCATCGATACCAGTCAACTCAGCCAACTCATGGATAGAAGGACGACGGTTGTGTTGCTGCACAAACTCGTTCGTTACCTGATTAATCTTTGAGATAGCACCCACTTGGTTCAGCGGAAGACGCACGATGCGACTCTGCTCAGCGATAGCCTGCAAAATACTCTGACGAATCCACCAAACAGCGTATGAGATAAACTTAAAAACCACGAGTTTCATCGAATTTCTCAGCGGCTTTTCACTAATCCAATGTTTCCCTCGTCGATAAGGTCGGTCAGAGAGACCTTGGTGCTGATACTGTTTAGCCACAGAAACGACGAAACGGAGGTTAGCCTCGATCAGTTTCTCCTTCGCACGTTCGCCCTTGCGACCGCCCTTGTGGATTATCTGCGCCAACTCAATCTCTTCGTCTACGCTAATCATCGGTTCACGACCAATCTCAACGAGATACTTGTCCAGTGCCTCACTTGATCGGTTGGTGATACTTTTTGAAATCTTAAGTTGTCTCATGAATTGTGTTACTATTTCCTCCTAAAAATATAGTTACTTTCCGTTATCCAAATTCGATACGGCGTGCAAAGGTACAAATTATTATGCAGACGGGCAAATTCTATCGGTGTTTAGATGTGCTTTTTTTATGTTTTTGCTAATAGCGTTTCTCTAAACGTCTTTATAGATGACTTTTAGGGTAGACTTAGCTTTCAAAAAGTCCTTACATTAGTTCGAAAATAATGGATGATAGTTACTTACTCGTCAACTGGAGAAAAGTAGAAAAGAATGGCGTACTTGAGAAATCATGTTACATTTTTATGTGGTCTGATAAATTCTTTCCCACATCAAATGGTATGGCAATATGTTCTACGCCCTCAACCATAATCTTTTGATATTGGGCAATTTCGTATTTCTTATAGTATTAAATAGTCCATTCCTGCTATAACGGCTCAGTAGAAAAAGGTGGGGGAAATTTTCTTAATTAATATATTTTTCTTTCCTTTGTATCATGGAAGAAAAAAATATTTATATCAGTTAGCTGAATTCGTTTTACCCAGTGATGTATTACATTATTTCTCTATTGTTAAGATAGAGTCTGATACTTCATTGTTACGCATTTATCTTGATGAGAAGATGGAGAAAGAACTTTCCGATGATTTTCATTTTTGAATCAAAAAGGCTTTATGGAAGCTGTCGAGGTGACGGACTTTCCGATTCGTGACCATAAGGTTATTTTTGGTTCTTCGTCGACGCTCGCTGGATAGATATTCGTACAGGTAAGAGTTTCTCTCTTCCCTTGCAGATAGACATTACAGCCTCCGTACTCGTTATTCCAAAGAGTTCGGAGCTTTTTAAAAAGAAACGTATGGAGACATCCCCAGTGACCTGCCGTACACTTTGAGGAATTCTTTCATATCAATGGACGTAGTTTTGAGAAACAATACAAGGAAACATTAAGTGGTTACAGGTCTTGGGGATCAGGTGTCTCATGCTCAGAAGTGGCTTCTCTTTGAGGATAATATTGGTAAGAATATAGCAATAGATCTATACATCCTTGTCCAATGGTGAACTCTATACGATTATCACTAATAGGGACAAACACGGCAAGCAAGGATGTCTTGTAGCCATTGTTGCTGGAACCAAATCCTTGGATGTCTGCAAGGTATTGGATAAGATAGATGAAAAAGAAACGGGAAGCCGTAGAAGAGGTTACCTTGGACTTGTCCGATAGTATGCGTAAGATTGTAAGGCATTGTTTTTGCAAAGGCTAAACGAGTGATCGATCGCTTTCATATACAGAAACTTGCAAGTGATGCCGTGCAACAGATGAGAATAGAGTATCGCTGGGCAGCTTTACAGCAAGCAAAATGACGAGAAAGAGAATGCGAAGTTAGAAAAGATAGCGTATCAACCACTGACTTTTTGAAAATGGAGATACACGTAGTGAACTGCTGGTAAGAAGTAGGTATCTGTTGTTCAAATCATCAGAGAAATGGACTGATGAACAGAAGCTAAGAGCCAAAAATACTGTTCAGAGAATATCCTGACATTAAGAAGGCTTACGGTTTATCACATTCGCTAAGAATGATTTTTTTGCTAAGAATACTATCAAAGATGCAGCCAGACTATCATTGGCAAAAATGGTATAATAATGTCGCAGAAGCTGGCTTTTCATTCCTTTAATGTCATTGCTGCAACTTTCTACGAGCATTACGAAGACATACTTAACTTCTATATTAACAGATCTACAAACGCTGCTGCCGAATCCTTCAATGCAAAAATAAAAACTATTTAGGGCTAACTTAAGAGGAGTTGTAGATAAAAAGTTTCTTTCTTTTTAGGCTTGCCAAAAATATATGCCTATCCCCACTAAATATCTACTGCCCCTGCTATAACGGCAATATATTCTGTTTTATTACTAACAAAAAGAGCCTTACAGCATAGTGTAAAAGCTCTTCTTTTCCCTTTATGGACCAGCCTGGGCTTGAACCAGGGACCTCCAGATTATGAGTCTGTTGCTCTAACCAACTGAGCTACAAGTCCTGAATTTTTACCAATTCGGGTGCAAAGATAATAAATTAAATGGAAAAAGGAGAAAAAGATGGTTAGGAAATTTCATGTTTTAACACATTTTTGTTTGTATGAAAGACGGTTTGTGGGCTATTTCGAGTAACTTTGCACGTAAGCAAACGTTTTTATAAGTCAAGAAGATTGAACACAAGATATATTCGTTTGGGTGAGGAGAGTGAGAGGACTGAACTGGTTGCAACCATTGGTTTTTTTGATGGTGTGCATCGAGGTCATCAGTTCTTGATAAGTCGTGTTATAGATGAGGCTAAGCGGTCGGGGATGGGTTCGGTTATAGTGACGTTCGATGATCTCCACGTCAGGTGTTGCAGGAGAATTATCGTCCGCAGTTGCTGTCGAGCCTTTGAAACGAAGTTGTCCTTGCTTTCAAAGACTCGGATTGAGAATTGTTTTGTGTTACACTTCGATGCTTCTTTGGCTGCGCTCACGGCTCATGACTTCATGCGGGATGTCTTGTGCAGGCAACTCAATGTGAGGAAGCTCGTCATTGGTTATGATAATCGTTTCGGGCATAATCGTTCGGAGCGTTTTGAGGATTATGTCCGTTATGGCAAGGAACTGGGCATAGAGGTTGTTTTGGCTAATGCTTACGTGCCTGACGATGAGAAAATCAGTTCGTCGGCTATCAGAGTCCACCTCCGAGAGGGTAGGGTCGAAACAGCCAATCGTCTTTTAGGTTATAATTATACGATAGCGAGTAAGGTTGTAAGTGGCTTTCAGAATGGTCGTAAGATGGGTTTCCCAACTGCCAATCTTGATGTGAAACGTTGCGAGCAGCTTCTTCCGAAGTGTGGAGTCTATGCCGTCATGGTGAGCTTGAAGGACACTGTTGAATGGAAACGAGGTATGATGAACATCGGGCATCGTCCTACGTTCAATGGCGAAGATGTGTCGGTAGAGGTCCATCTCTTTGATTTCAGTGGTAATCTTTATGGGCAGGAACTTCTTGTTAGTCTTATCGGTAGGATCAGAGATGAGCGTCGTTTCGACTCTTTGGAAGCCTTAAAGGAGCAGTTGACACGTGACAGGGAGAGTGCCAGTCGTTTGTTAGATGAGGCTTATAAGACGGATGAAGACAAGATTAATAACCCATAATGTTTGGACGAATGAATAATAAAAACTTATTGAGCACATCGCTCTATATCCTACTTTTTTTGTGTCGCTTTTTCATTCTGATACAAAGTCTGTCCTTGTTTGCAAGTAGTCAGTTGGTGCATCTTCTGCGTGGTGGCGAGTCTGTCAAAGCCGTCGGTTCGACTTCGGATGGCGAGATTTTTTGCCATCACAGCCGTTGTGAGTAGTCTTCTTACCTTCGCAGTCTTCGTTGGTAAGAAGTGGGCGAGGCTTTCTCCTGCTTACCTAAGAACTCGTCCTTGGTCGGTCTTTGTTTGGTCAGGACTTTTGGCTTTTGGGCAGTATTCTGCCAATGCAGTACGTGATGGAACAGGTGAACGTCACGATGCCAGAAGCAACGAAGCTGATGTTCGAAAGTATCATGCGTGAGCCTTGGGGTTATGTCGCCTTAGGTCTTATGGCACCTATTGCCGAGGAGCTTGTCTTTCGTGGTGCCATTCAGCGTGTGTTGCAGGAGGCTTTTGGGCAAGCGCAATCGTTGGATAGCCATAGTCGTTCCAGCCCTCATCTTTTGGTATCATCCATTTCAATCTGGTACAGGGCATCCATGCTTTCGTTATCGGTTTACTCTTAGGTTGGCTCTATTCCAGTACGGGAAGCATACTGCCTGGTTTTGTTCTTCACTGGGTGAATAACACGGTTGCTTACCTGATGTTTAATCTTATGCCTCAGATGAACGACGGAAAGCTTATCGACTTGTTTCATGGCAATGACCGCCTGATGTACGGCGGTTTATTCTTCTCACTTTGCATATTCATTCCTTCCTTGTTGCAGTTGTGGTTGCGTATGGCGAAGCAGAAGGTCTCGGATGAAGAATAATACTCATGACCACAGTGTAGAACCTCTGTTGGTTATACAAGCAGTTACGTTCTATCAACGAAAAAAGAACATTCCATTACTCACGTAGTAATAGAATGTTCTTTTTATTTGTTCAAAAACAATTTTGATTATTCTGCAACAGGTCGGATGCCACCATTTGTTGAAGTTAGACCATCTTCGTCATGGTAGCGTACCTCGCTATTAGTCATGTAGAACATGAAGCGAACTCCTCCATAGTGGATGCTTGGGATTGCTGTAAGATAATAAGAGAAAGTACTCATGTCATCAAGAATTCCATTCAATCGATAACCTGTATTTTACGCCAAGACAAATGAGAGAAAAGGTACTGCAATGCGGCATAAGGGTTTCTGTGCTTTTCATAGTATTAAATTTTGTAAGTTGAAGGAAAAAATATTAACTTTGAACATGTGCAACACAGGTTCGGACTTCATTGTCAAAGTTTATGACTATGTAAAGCGAATCAGTAAAGTTTCCATAGGGTGTAAAGCTATTCGGGAAGCAAGTGAAAAATGTGTAAACCAATTCTGTAACAATAACCAAAAAGTGTGAAGTAAATTTAGGCAGAGTCAAGATACCTTCAAGTGAACGAAAAATAAATAAAAATAATGGAAGCAAGCAACAACGATAATATGCTCATCTACCAATCGGCAGATGGAAAAATAAAAAAATAGATGTACGGTTCAGAAACGAGACTGTGTGGTTATCGTTGGATCAAATGGCAACCCTCTTTGGGCGTGATAAATCTACTATCTCACGACATGTTAAGAATGTGTTTGAAGAGGGAGAATTACCTACGGATGCAACTGTTGCAAATTTTGCAACAGTTCAAGTGGAAGGAAATAGGGAGGTTACCAGAAATATAGATTATTATAACCTTGATGTTATCATTTCGGTGGGCTATAGGGTGAAGTCACAACAGGGCACGCAGTTCCGCATTTGGGCTACTCAGCGACTAAAGGAATATATCATCAAAAGGCTTTTGCACTGAACGATGAGCGATTCAAAACCGGTTCATCTTACAATTATTTCAAAGAACTCTTAGATCGTATTCGCGAGATACGCCTTTCTGAGAAGGTGTTTTATCAGCAGATAAAGGATATTTATAAAAACAAGCATCGACTATAACCCATCTGCTGAAATGACATTGGCTTTCTTTAAGGAAGTACAGAATAAGCTGCTTTTGGGCTGTCAGCGGCAAGACTGCTGCCGAGCTTATCTACTATCGTGTCAATGCTACTCTGCCAATGATGGGCCTTACTTCTACGGAGAAGGAGGAAAAATTACCAAGAATGATGTCTTGATAGGTAAAAACTATCTGAATGAGAAAGAGATTAGTCAGCTAAAAATTAATCGTAGAACAATTTCTTGCTTATGCCGAGTCGCAGGCTTTGGCTGAGAAAACCGATGTATATGCGTGATTGGGTGCAGAAATTATGCCTTGTACTCACTATGAATGAAAAGAATATTCTTGAACACGCAGGTAAGATTTCTCACAAGGTGGCTGTAGATAAAGCTACAAAGGAATATGTTGCTTACAAAGAAGAACAACGACAGATAGAACACTTTGATAGTATTAAAGAACTCGACCAAGACCTAAGCGTGTCGTACCAAGAAAGAACAATAAAACGAGAAAAGACGATAGAGATAATAATCAATGATAGTCAACACAGAATATCTTGGCAATCAGGAACTACTGAAACTACCAAAAGACAGCTTTCCTCGCATCGAGCAATATTGATACTGAAATGGTGTTGCAAGTATATGACTGGGCTACGGATATGCGTAGTCGGGGGAGTGTGTCGTCAGTGGTTTTAACAGTAGGTTGGAACAAGACGTACTTCATTTTCTGTTGAAGGGCAATCAACCTGTTATTCTTGTTATAGCTCGGCGAATGTATAAGGTTATTCCTAAGAAATTACAAGAAGCATTAACTCAAAAATAGATTATTGATAGTTTCTGTATGTAATGCTGCACGGCAGTCAAAGAATACGGCAATGATGAGGAATAAATGGCTTTTATGAGATGGCAGACAAAAATATTATTCATAGGTGTAACCGAGCAAAGCAGCCTCTACGAGCTTTAAGGTTACTTTTTCATAATAAACAAAAAAATCTATAACATTGTAATTTCTATGATGACTAAACTGTCAACAATAATCATGGGATGAGATAGCGTTAATGTTCGAGTTCGTAACTCGAAGGAAATCAGACGGATGCAAGAGGGTACGGGAGAAGGTGCTTAATAGGACTTCAAAAGAGCATTAATAGCAAGCGTAAAGGGCGTGTTTTGCAAGTTTCTTAGTCGACCGAGCGGTGGTAAAGAGAAAGGCTGAGGTTCGATAACGAACCTCAGCCAGAAAGTGAGTATGTGAGGGAATTATCCCATCATATAAAAATGCTATTCTAAAAAATGCTGTTCGTGCGGGATGGTCAGAGTCTATACCCCAAGTGAACCATGAACGCATCTATGCCGTAGTAGGCAAAAGAGTGCTGGTAGGCAATGTCGACTTTGAAGTGCTTAAGCTGTCCGCCAGCACCCAGTGTGAACGCATTTGAGGTTTTCTCGGCACACTGATAGCCCACACGTGCAGAGAGCATTTTGTTATAAGTATATTCTAAGCCCGTTCCAACCAATGTCTCCTTTGTTTCTTTAGGAGTGAAGTGGCGAGCTGAAAGAGCATAAGTCAGACGATGTTTAGGGCGAAACATCCACCTGCCAATCACCACCCACGACGAGCGAGGTAGGTAGGCTGTAAGGAATACCAGTGTCATCAAACTTCACACTCTTACCGAAGTCCATCAGTCGAACGCCCAATGTCAGCACCGAATTTACCTTCTCGCTCACGGCAATCGGTTTTTGATAAGCTCCACCGAGAGAGAAAGTTAGGCATTGGTGCTTGTTGCAGCCTGACTATGTGCGTAGGTTGCCGAGGTGTAGACGGCAATGTTTTCAGTGACGGTGAACGAGTAAGCAAGGTCGAGTGTGAAAATCGTTGGGCGACAAATAATGGTCTTTATTGGTCGAACCAACCTCACGAACATTGAGTCCGCCATAGTAACGCATACCCGCCATTAAGGCCGAACGATTGTCGAATCTATAACCCGTTGCAAGGTTATACTGCATAGGTCGTCCCTCGTTGGTCATCGCTTGTGCTTCGAGTGACGCATCGACAGCGAAGCGTGTCCTCCCAGTGACAGAGCAGCAGGGTTAGTGTATATAAACATCTGGTTGGTATTGCCCAATAAAGGTGCTACCCATAGCCTCACTTCTACATCGGGGTTGGCCTCGAGTATAGGAAGGATACGGCTTTGTGCCGTAACCTCCATTGTCACGAAAAGAGCCCAATGCGATAAGTGCCATTGATATTTTTGTTCATAGTGTGATATTTTATTTCTTAATGAAAGTATGTTTTGCTTGTTAGTCTGTTTGTCTTGAGCAGCAGGTAGTAAGTGCCCGGAGCCAGTCGGTCGATGCCTAAGGTCACTTCGTGTGTAGCAGCGTTAGGAGTCAGTTGCTCGTCGATAAGCTTCTGTCCACGTAATGATGTGACAATGGCTTGCACCTGTTTCACCTCGCTACGCATGAGTGCCTTTATGTAGCTGTGGGCAGGGGTTAGGGTAGATGACATGAACGTCAGGAGCCGCCTTGTCAGTCACACGCACCTTGATGGTTGTTGACGTGCGTTTCCCTTATCGTTAGCCGTGATGGTGATGGTTGCTTCACCCTTTCCTAATGGTGTGAGTGAGAGCATACTACCCTTAACAGAGGTTTTAACGGCCGACCTCGTTGTTCGTAGTAGCCGAGAAAGTCATTTCGTTACCACTCATCGCCGAGAAAACGTTTGACAGATTGATTTGAACGGCTTCACCATTTTCAAAGAGAGAAACATCGCTAAGAGCGTTGACGATTTGTGGAGCAGTATGAGGAACAACCTTATAGATAATCTTCTGTTGTGTTTGTCCGCCCAATTGGTCGGTCAGTGTAAGGGTAAATTCAAACACACCAGCTTTCTCCACCTTAATAAGCAAGTCGAAGTTATCGCCCACACGTTTTCAGTTCGACACCACGAGGCAAGTCAGTGGTGTTGTAGGTCCATGTGTGTCCATCCTCGTCCTTGACAGAAAGCAGCTTATGGAGGTAAGGCTGTGTGTCAAGGAGTAGTAAGGTGTCAGCGACAGACGTAGTGAACGCCGGAGCATGGTTGAGACGTGTGGTAAAGTTAGCCGTAACTTCTGGCGACATATTATTGAAGCGGTCGCGAGCCACCATCTTTACAACATAGTTAGTACCAGTTTCAAGTTCCTTAAAGTTCTCCTCCAATGGTGTTCCCACAGCCATATCGTAAGAATAACGTGTAAGGCTTTGCACAGGATTTTTGAGTTCAGACTTCTTAAAGAGTTTGATGTCGTATGCAAAGGCGGTATGTTCAGGATTGATAGCATCCTCGTCCGCAGTCACGTTCCATGTGATTTGAGCATCGTAGTAGCCACGTGTAGCATCAGCCGACCAGTCGGTCACGTTAAGTACGGGTGCTTCTGGCTTCTGGGCTTTCAGGGTCGAGAGAGCAAAGTTGGCATCAATATATCCCACACCCATCTTACCAGCAAGGTTGGCATCCGTCTTCACAGCGTAAGGACTGCTGGTTTTCACAGCGTTTTCCAAGCGTTGACGCAGGTCGGTGTTAGTGAAGTTAGGATTGTTCTTACCAAACTTAGAGATGACTAATGCAGCCACACCAGAGACGTGCGGAGCAGCCATTGACGTACCTTGTGCGTAGGCATAGTTGGCATCAGTAGGCAGGGTGAAGTCGGTGTTAGGATATTCGCCAGTGTATCTCTGGTAGAAATCGGCTGGAACAGTACTTAACACGCCCTTATAAACCTCGTCAGGATTGGTTGTTCCACCCGGTGCCAGTAGGTCTACCCATGGTCCTTTGTTCATATAGTCGGTAGGAATACCAAGACTGTTGAACGCACCTACTGCCAAGACACGTGGATAAGAGGCTGGTATCATCTCAATATCATATTGCGAATCGTTACCCGAAGCAAAGACAACAAGTCCGCCCTTCATGTAAGCATCAGGTTTTTTTGTTACCTTGTGGGTCGCATCCAGCAATGTCGGTGAAGTAGTCGATACCCTCTTTAAGTAGGTCAAATTGCGTCTTAAAGATATTTTGGAAGTTAGCATTGTTAAGATACTTCTTGCGGTCGAAGGCATAACCCCATGAGCAGTTGCAGACAGAGGCACCATTTTCGGCAGCAAACTCAAAGGCTTTAACGATGTAGGCCGTTGAAGCTGTCTCGTTAAATCCGTCGCGTCCGTATATCTCACAACTCATGAGTCGTACACCCGAGTTGGCATCACCATTACCGCCAGCAACGCCACAGACACCAAGTCCGTTATTGTTACGTGCAGCAATGGTTCCAGCGACGTGGGTACCATGGCTTCCAGCGACGATGACGTTAGGGTCGCCCGTTCCTTTTTCAGCCGCATAGAAGTTGCGTCCATGGATGGTAGCACCCGTTGTTGGGTCAGTACCCTGCCATGCTGAGGCCGATAGGTCTTCGTGGTCGAAGTCGATACCAGCATCCATTACGGCAACAATAACATTTGGGTCGCCCGTTTCTTTCTGCCAAGCCGAGAAGAGGTCGATGTCGGCTCCTTCCTTAAAGGTAGCATATCTGTCAATGGTAGTTGTGTAATGCCATTGATATTGTAGGAAAGGATCAGAGAAGTTCAGGTATCCCGCACCATCATTTGCTGGTCTTAGATTGTTTGGATCGATAGGCGTACGCGTTACGGGAGTGTACTTCACTTGTGAAGGAGCTATCTGAACGTTACCATGCACCTTCTCAATGGCAGGGTCACGGCGCAACTCTTCGATAACTTTCTCAACGTTTTTCGTACTGTCAAATCTCACAACAAACCATCTGTCTAATCCTCTGGCACGTTTAAGATTGGCATATTCATTATTCATATTAAAGACCTGTTCCACCTTTACTTTTGAGTCCTCGAAAACTTTTGCACGTGTCACGCTTTGTGAGGCAGCACGTGTAGAGGGAGTAAGGTTGGCTTTCAGTTTGATGAAGGCCAGTCCCGGTTGCCAAGGGAAGTCGTCGTTAGCATTAGCCTGAGTAGCATCGTTGTTAGCTTGTGTAGAGATGAAGTCATCGCTACAAGCCGAGAATAAGCTCACTGCTAATGACAAGCAGGCTGTCAATGCATATATTTTTCTAAATTGTTTCATTGGTTTCTTGTCTATAAGTTGAGGGTTTTCTTGATTTGGTCTACATAATGCTTACTCTTATAGTAAGTGATGACAGTGCGTGTCTCCTGTGGTTGCATATCAATAAGGTCAGACTCACCACGGAAGAAAGTAACGAAGCCATTGCTGTCGCCACGGAAGTAAGTATAGCCTTTTTCTTCGATGACGTTTCTTATGCTAACAGGCAAGGTAAATGTGAACCATTCGTAAACGCCCGGTGTACCTTCCTGCTCACGGTTATAGATAATGTCGCTACCCATGTAGAACATTCGGCACAAAACCAACGGTTCCACTTAGGTCGGCATCAGCAACGATACCCGCATCAATATCCTCGGCGGTTGCTCCCTGCCAATTGAATTCATAGACAACATTTGCCAAAGAACCATTCTCATGGCTTGCATTCTCTGGAACAAAGAGTAGACGTGAGTACTTACAGAGTGATCGGATGTGGTGGTTGTGATTTTCTCGTCGTTGAATTCGTTGTTAAAGTCTGGTTTCATACCACGCTTCTTTTTCAAACTCAATAATCTCTTTGAGCTTGAAGTTCTTGTTATGTAAGAGGTTAGACTTGAATACTGGGAAGCTCTTGATTTTCCCATTGCTATTCAGTTTTAAGCTATTAGAACTAACAACATACTTCATGCAAGGGCTCTTGTATATACCACCAAACATCTTAAAGTTCGTCGGGTCGTTGTAAACATGTATCAGACGTGTCACATCTTCCTCTTCACAATAGTATTGTGTTTCGGTTTCAGACGCTGTTTGTTTCCCAAGATGAAGTTGTTTTGTTTCAACCAAGGTTCGTAAGATTCTTTCTGGAAGACCTTACCCTTAGGAGCTTTCAGCCAAGCCGTATGAATCTGTTTTGGTTTCATAGTGAGGCATGTAATATATTCGAGGAGACTGCTCACCGGGTGAGTGGAAGGCATAATAAATCTTATCTACATCCTCCTTAAACGGTAGGAGAGAGTCGATTTCGAAGGCTCTGTCACGGCTATTGTTTCTCTGTGCTTCAAGTTCTGTTGCACGTGCGAGATCGAAGTTGTCTACATCCCAAACAGGGGAATTGGAACTGAACGAATCCATTCTGTGTCACGTTCAGCAAGTAGTGCTTGTTTCCATTAGTGAGGAAGAGTTTCTCGGTTCTACTGGTCTGTGCCCATTGGCTATTGCGTTCAATGGCAGTAAGGTTCAGTTTCAGCTTACGTTGCTTAGCGTCCACTTCGTATGTAAGCCAATTGTTGTCTCTTTGTCGACTTGTTCGACACGCCAATCATCAGAGTTAGAGATGACGTTCAGTTCAACAGCCGTATGTGCCTCGTGGTTGAAGATAGCTGTACCATTACTACCCTCAATGGCGATGTAGGGGCTCAGAACCAAACTGAGTGACTTCGAGCGATTGTTTACCATTAGGCGTAGTCAGCGTAAGTTCAGTACGACGTTCGTCAGCACCATCGTTGGGCAAGGCAGTGAGTTCAAGTACACTACCCATCTTCTTCGCAGAGAGCCAAGTGCTATATGCTCCATCCTCCACCTGCCATTCATCGCCCAAGGTAGTCATATTAATAGACTTCGTCTCACCTTCTTGCTTGAAGGTGAAGGACTGTTCCTTACCTTGAACAAAGTTTTCTGTTCCGCCCAAAGTAAGGTCCTTCTGGCATGCGCTTACCAACACAATAACGAGGAGCAAGGCGCATAATCTTATTTTCTTATACATAGTGTATGATTTGTTTATTTGCGTATGTCCTCATTACTATTTCTTTTCTAAACTGGTCCTTATTAAAATTGTCGTTTATATCCCTTTCATTTTTTAGGGATAGGCCATACAAACAGACTATTGTCAGGCTGTATGTTTACATTAAATCCCTGTGCGTAGAAGGCGGCAGGAACCTGATAATATCCCTCTGCTCCTTGGAAAGAACGCTTAGAGAAACCTTGTTTCCAGCGGCGTAAGTCCCATAGTCTGAAACCTTCAAAAGCTAACTCGCGAGCACGTTCGTCCTTTATCTCCTTAAAGAGAGCTTCGCCTGTTTCTTCCGTAGTAGGAACTCCTCTTGACGTTCTGAGTGTGTTGAGATAGTTCTGCGCCTCAGGTTCATTGCCCAACATATAGGCTGCTTCTGCTGCAATGAGATACTGTTCTGCTATGCGGAAAGGTTTTGGAGCTTGATTGCCATTAGGCACATAGCCGCCCCAATGTGTACTGGCGAGAGTTGCATAGTTAGGGTTTCCTTTGAATTTAGACACGACATAAAGCTGAGTACTTACCTCCTTGTCGCTTACGGTAGTATTAACAAACTCAAAGAGTGCCAATGCTCGGTGATCAGTCTGACTTGAAAAGAGGTCGTTTATCACCTCTCTTGTTGGGACATAGGTAGGTTTATTATAGTCGCCCCTCCTATTCTTTTCTTTTTGACTCATCCCAATAAGTCGTTGTTGAGAGGTCAGCTCCGTAGAGAGAGGTCACTGTTGGCACTTCATTTTCCTTAGCTACGTATGGTTGCCAGATTTGTTCTGTACCCCTATCATAGAACCACATCTGTGCGAAAGCATCCTCTTGTGGATTAATCTTACCTTCGTGGTTTACGTTAGAGTAATAAGGTTCAATGAGCGGATAGGTGTTCTTACTTATCAATTGCTTTGCTTCTTGATAGGCGTTCTTCATATCTCCCATATAAAGGTAGACACGTGCGCGAAGTGCGCGTACAGCGTCGGCACTGATTTCAGTGTTTCCTGCCTTTGTTTCAACGGCTGCCAAGTAAGTTTCGGCTTGTTGTAAGTCGTCTAATATCTGCTTGTAAGTTTGTGCATTTGAAGCTCGATGAGGCTTGTTAACGCTCACCACTTCCGTACTTAATACGACTCCTGAGTCTTTCTCAGCCGTAGTTGCCTCGTAGGGAGCAGCCCATCTCAGGGCTAAATTGAAATGATAAAATGCTCTTGCAAAGTAAGCATCGCCCAAATATTGGTTCTTTTCGAGCCTTCTCGGCATCGCTTACTTCGAGTTTGGGCAGTTTTGTCAAGACGACATTCACGTCAATAAGCGCAGCATAATATGAGTGATAGATTTCCTGCAATACCTCACCTCTGGCAATATCTTCCATCCATGAAACTCACTGTATAGGGTCGTTGAAGGAAGCGTGTGCATTTAGCATGTCGGCCTGCACTTCCTGTGGCAGCACATAACCTCCACCAAACTTACCACGAAGGGTAGAGTAGACTCCATTGTCCCACTTTGCGGCGTCCCCTGCATATTACGAAAAGAACTGTCATAACCAATGAAGTCGGCTGGTTCGCGGTCAAGGTTACAACTCTGAAAGATAGCAGCAAACGCAAGCAAACATAAATATATCTTTGTTGTTTTCATTCTTATATTCATTTTTTTGATGATTGTTATTAGAGTCCAATCTCAACACCTACACTCATTTGTTTTGTGTTTGGATTAACTCCATGCGATATATTGCGATTTACCTCGGGGTCAATACCTCTGAACTTTGTAAAGGTCAGTAGATTTCTACCTGTGAAGAAGACCTTTACAGAACGAATAACAGTCTGTTTTCCAAGGCTCTTTCGTGGAATATCATAACCTATGGTGAAGTTCTTCAAGCGCATGAACGAGGCGTCCTCAAGCATCTTTGAGTCGACGTAATTACTATGATGGTTTGGATCACGCACCCACTCCAACGATGGATATTCGGCGTTGTCACCAGGCTGTTTCCAGTAGTCAAACAAACGACGTGAACCATTGAAATTAGCATTGCGGTTGCGTACATGGAAGTCATTCTCATAGAACTGCTTGTCAAGAGAAATCATGTGCTTGCCAAGTGCAAAGAAGAAGTCGGCATTCACATAAAAACCTTTCCAATAAGCCGAGATACCCCAACCGCCTGTGACTGGCGTATAAGCATCGATGCCAGTATTCTGAGTGAGCGAAGCCGTATATTCTGAAAACGACATCGTTATCATCACGACGACTTTCATTTATGTCACTTCCTGGCTTATACCACTCTGGCACACCCGTATTGACGTTTACACCTTTATATAATGGTAACATAAAGGTCACAGGTTTTACCCACAATATAAGCCAACTGACCTCCCGGGTTCTAACCATGACTGGCGACCCTCAAATAGCTCGAGCACCTTATCGCGGTTGTAGTTAAAGTTCACGTTGGCTGACACGCCCCAATCACGTCCACGAAGCAGGTCGGCACTCAGCTGCAAGTCTATACCATGGTTGAGGTAACGTCCTGCATTCTCATAACGGGTGGCATAACCAGCACTACCCACTGGTAGACCAGAACTGTAAGGCAGTGGCACTTCGAAGAGCATATCACTGGTGACACGATTGTAATATTCGATATTCAAGTCAACACGATTGAACATACGAGTCTTCATTCCGATAGTGAACTTACTCTGATTTTCCCAAGTTAAGTCTGGATTACCAAGACTTATAAATCCAAGGCTCATTCCACCCTTCTTTTGTCCAACCTTTCCAACGTACGATGTCGTACTATAAGGGGGAATAGAAGAGTTGTCTTGCGTTCCGTAACTTGCCTTTGAAGTCAAGTTCGTTCAACCACGACAGGTCTTTCAAGAAATGCTCATTCTTTGCCTTCCATAACAAAACCAACCGACCAGAAGAGTCCGTTGCGATTGTTACGACCAAAGCGTGACGAAGCATCGTTACGAAGAACCCAATCTATGAAGTAACGCTCTGAGAAGTCATACGACAACTGAGTGAAGTATGAAAGGAAGGCATATCCGTTCGTATCCTCATTTATCGACTTGTCTTGTGTGGCGTTATTAAGCAGATAGAGGCGTTCGTCTAAGACACCTGAACCTGCTGCCCCGAAGCCATCGTCCTTATAGTTGGTATATTCATGACCGAGCAAGGCTGTGAGATGATGGTCGCCAAAACCCATGTTATAGGCAGCCGTATTCGTAACGGTCACGTTAGAAGCCATCGAATAAGAACGCTGCGAACTTCCGTTGCCGTATGCACGATAAAAAGTTGGCAACACACGCGAACGACTGTCGCCATAATTGAGTTCTAATCCGACAAGCGAACGCAAAGTTAAATTCTTTATTGGTGTGAGCGTCAAACTACCATTGGTTGAAAGGATAAACGCATTGGTATTAGCAGGCTTTGTATCAATCACATGCTTTGGCGTTGATATGTCGAGCAATGGCACGCGTTCTAACTCCAAACCTGTGTTGGGGTCGTATGGTGAGGCAAATGGTGCATTCAATGCCGCAATACCTCCACCCGTAGCGTTGGATTCTTCCAAATGGTGACACGTGAGTGTCATCATACGCTATCTGGGTGTTCACATTTGCTCTTGCCCATTCAGTCAACTTCGCATCAAGGTTCATACGTCCAAAGACTTTCTTATAACTTGAACCCATACGCAGACCGTCCTGACTCAATGCTCCACCTGAAAGATAGTATCTCAAACCCTGTCGTACCGCCCGACACTGACACGTCTGCCGTGTACATTGGTGCAGGTTGATAAATGTATTTATACCATTGGAAGTCGTGTCCTTGAAATACTTCTCCTTGAAGTTGTTTATCTCAGCCTCTGTATATATACCTGTTTCCTTATAATAACGCAATAACTCTGGACCAGTCATCAGTTGGTCGAAGTAGTCGGTGTTTGCCAATGAAGATACGGCATATTGTGCCCTGAGTGTTATTGACGGACGAGCGTCAGTCTTACCGCGCTTTGTCGTTACATACATCACACCATTGGCGGCACGTGCTCCATAGATTGAGGTTGCAGCAGCATCCTTAAGAAACTGAACACTCTCAATGTCGTTCTGGTTCATTGACTGAAGTACCGCCATACTGACCCTGCATACCGTCGAGGATAATGAGCAAACCTGTTCCTGCTCCTAAGGAGCCTTTGTCCGTGCAAAGCCATTGACAGACGGGCTGGAAGGCTCGCCTGACGATGAAAAGACTTGCAGACCGCTCACCTTGCCCTGAACAGCGTCTAAGGGGTTGGCTACGGGCTTCATGGCTAAGTCCTTTGCACTTACCTTGACCACCGATGCCGATGTGTTGGCTACCTTTTCGTTCCATGTAACCGACAACAACAACATCGTTTAGCATGAGGTCGGAGGGTTGCATTTTTACCTTCATCTGAGCTGTCGCAACCAGTTCTTGACTCTCATAACCAATAAAACTAAACGTCAGTTTTTCGCCACTCTTCACGCTGATGGTGAAGTCGCCATCAGCACTTGATACCGTTCCTGACTTTGCAGCCGCCTTGGGTATAATACTCACACCCGCAACGGCTCTCCATTCTCGTCTACAACATTACCCTTTACCGTTATACTTTTGCGCAAAGACTTCGCTGAGTCCAGCAAGTAAACATAGGGGTTAAGATCCAAATCCTTAGTTTCATAAAATGTATTTATTAGATTGAATTAATTCGATTTGTTGTTTTATTGTTTTTGTCCTGCCTTTTGGACTTTTTATAATCTTGTTCAACGTGACATAATGTATACTATGTACATTTGCAAATTTATTTATTTTTCTAAATAACATATATCGTAAGGTGTATTAATTTTATTTTTATCCAATTTCTTTGCGGCTTTTTCGTGTCTTTGTGGATATTATGCGTTAAATATACGTGTTTCTTGTTAATATCCGCCAAACTTTTGCTACAATATATATGTAAGATGAGTAAGAGTTCACATCTTTTCAGACAGCTAATAAGGTGTGGGAAGGGATAGTGTTAAGGTCCGAGTTCGTAATTCGTAGGAAATCAGTTAGATAGAAGGGTGTGTGAGAAAAAGATGCTTAATAGGGTTTCAAAAGAGCATTAACAACATGCGTAAAGGGCATCTTTTCCAAGTGAAAAGACGCCCTTTACGAATTTAAGTCCAATCGGTCATTAGACCACAATATTTCAGTAATTATGATTTTTGTTCAATAGAACTATTTTGCGGTGTATAAGTTTTTTCGTCCTTGTCTTTTTGCAGTTGTCGAGGTGCACGATTTCCGAATTCGTCTACTTCTCTGTTAGCAATGAGGCGCACACCATAGTGCAGACTTGCATTTTCATTATGTCCACGGTCGAAGCCGTCTTTTGATAAGACACGGTAGCAGAAGGTTTTGTTGCTATAAGCATCGTCTTTGTCGTATGTGTTATGTTTCCAGCGAGTGCGTGACCAGTAACCCATTCGCCATGTTGAGGCATCTTTTGGGAAGGGGAAGCCTACACATGGCAGTATGCGGTAGCAGTCGGTTTGAAAGAGTGGATTATTCTCAGAACATTCACCCCACCAGTTATCGTCCATAATGTCGCGTACGCTAATATTGGCATTTCCTATCCATCTGCTTTGTACGATTAAGCGCATTCCTTGTCCGTCGTCAGTGGTGTTAGGTCCTCCGACATCAACAAATCTCCATCGGTAAGCACAACGATAGCGGTTTCCGTAAGGGCGGCAGTCTTTGTGTGATAGTGCTTCTTTGTTGTTGCCGTCAAAACGTATGGCATACAGTTCGAGTCTACTCTTATCTTGCATGAAATAAGAGTAGAAGATAGGTTTTTGGTGCCAGAATCTTTCTTCTTGTATATCCGCTTTGTTATTGTTGTGAGTTTCGCCTGCGGTGATAATTGGACGCATGTCGTCCTCTTCTGGGTCGTACATCTCGTAGTATGGTTTAGGAGCTGATTTGAGATTGTCCCAACCTGTAAGTCCCTATGGGCAATGTACCGTCATATATGCTTGTAAGGACGTTTGGTAATGCTAAACCCCACTCTTCGCCAGTAGGGAGATGATAGTCTTGTGGTTTCATCGTACCATTGTTCAGGACAAAGCGCATCTTCATGTCGCTGCTTTTGAGTGACCAGTTCTGCACCCATCCAGCTCCGCTGCTATTCGGATGTGGCATGTTGGTGTCGTGGAAGCCTATTTCGTCGGTTTTGCTATTCGTTACGGCTAATCGTTCTAAGGGGTTTTGCCCATGGATAAGCAGGCTTTCCGTCCCGCATTTTTTTCCAAAACATGGTTCACATACACCAAGTTCTATAGTCAGAACTTGGTTTTTATTCCCATCGCTTTTTGAAATCATGAGCTGTAAATTCGCCTGACCATTCTTGTGGTTTTTGACTGCCCCAGTAGCCATTCGTTAGCGTATGGATAGCGAGCGTTAGCTTTTTGCTTTCTTCCGAGCATGAAGCCGCCATGTTCTGCGGTGAGCATTGTCTGACCGATGTAGTCGAGCTTTGGTATTGGCATTCCCCATACATAGAACTCATCGTATGCTGCATCCTCTTTTCCTTTGCGCATCGCAGACGCATCAAAGGTGTATCGGTATTCGTAGAGTGGGTCGCCATAGTCGCTACCTTCGTTGAGAGGACTTACGTCGGCTGGATTGTTATAGTGTTTTTGTCGGTCGTTTTGGTACATCCAATAGAAATTGTTTTCAATACTATTCGTCCATGGTCGTAGCTCGCAGTCTATACCAAAGGAACGGTCTGTGGCAAGGTCGGCATCCGAACGGAAAAAGGCTTGGTGGCATCATGAGAAAGCCACCTTGGGCCGTGATTTGCGAACTGGCAAAGGCGTATTTATGACCTTCTGGTTTCACCAGGTCGGTGTTGCGTTTCACCTTGAAGCGTATCAGGTTGCCTATCATATTGAACTTCCAACCCTCGATGATGATTTTACCATTATGCACCACGAGCGGTTTCCAGCCTGTGGTGAAAGGCACGTTGGCGAGGATGTTGCCTTTTGCGTCCACTGTATTGTGGAGGTTAGTGTGCTTGGGGTCGAGGTCTACATAGAAGCGATATAGGTTCTCTGCCAGCTTGCGTTTGTTCTCGTCAAGGCTCATATTGGTGCGTGCCTTGTCAAAGTCGGGATTGTATTCGCCTCCGATGATGCCGCACACATACCACTTCTCACCTTCCTTGGGTATGGCACTCTTGCCGTTGAGCCAGTGAAATTTCACTATACCATCGCTGTTTATATCTATTGTCCCATCTGGTTTTGGCTCCACATTGCTCCAGTTCATTTCGCCCGTGCCAAGCACAACTTTGCTCTGATCTACTGCTTCCTTGCCGTTCACCATCGCTTTATCGTCATCGCCAGCACGCACGATGAAGATGCGTGCTTTTAGTTCAGTACCGTGCAGGATGGGTAAATTTTGCTTGTCGAGGGCAATGGTGCGCGTGCCGTTGCCCTCTTGTACGATATTCGGAGCTTGTACGGTGGCGTTCAAATCCACGGCGATGGTGGTGAAAGCCTCTGCGTCCAGCGTGCCGTTATTCAGTTTTTGACTCTCGCTCGTAATCGTATCGTCTGCACACGAAGTGGCAGACAGTGCCAAATAGCTGCCACTGCGAATGCTGTGTATGGTTTGAATAGATGTTTCATACTTATAAATTTCATGTAGTATAATAAAAAAATAATTAGTCATTGCCATCACCGCCAGGGTTATCTTCGCCATGAGGGGGTGGCACAAGTTCCGCACCTCCGTTTTTGAGGATCGCTTTTTACCCAGCAGTGCATGTTCTATATACACGGGGTAGATTTCCATTGTTGGGCGAACATAGGTTTTGTTTTCCTTAGTTGTCCTTTGAGTTGTCATTACCTTTTTCATAACTGTTAATTTTTATATTGTTAATATTTTGGTGAAATTCATGTTGTGACTCCTTATGAGTGATTATAGGTGTTGTCAAACGTGTTTATATTCAGTTGTTTGTTGGCGGTCGTTGTCTGTACACAATGTTTATGGGTACGATAAAACGCCCTTACGCCTTGTCTTATTATAAGATAAGGTGTAAGGGGGATGTATTACCAATTTGTAAACAAAAAGTTAAACGGGGGTAGAAGCAACGAACCTCACGTAATGCCTTAACACTCATTTGGAGGAGTGCTAAGGAAGCATTTGACTGCTTTGTAGATGCTGTGAGTCTCGTTCTTATACATATAACTTACAACGGGTTGTTATAGTCTTAATGTTTTCATCGCTTATTAGATACGTCAATATGAGCGGTGAGTCAGATTTACTTTTTAGATAGTTCGCAAAGGTAATAAAAATTTTGAAACTACAAAATGAAAAATTTAGAAAAAATGTTGTTGGGTGTTGGGGTGTTGGGTGATGGGTGTTGGGTGATGATGGCTTGTTGGAATGTTGGGTGATGGGTGATGGGTGATGGGTGTTGGGTGATGACGGCTCGTTGGGGTGTTGGGTGTTGGGTGATGGGTGATGATGGCTTGTTGGGGTGATGGGTGTTGGATGTTGGGTGATGATGGCTTGTTGGGGTGTTGGGTGTTGGGTGATGATGGCTTGTTGGGGTGTTGGGTGTTGGGTGTTGGGTGATGGGTGTTGGGTGATGATGGCTTGTTGGGGTGATGGGTGTTGAAGGGTTAGAGTTAATTAATACATAAAAATTCGTTGATATTTCGTGAAAGTTTGTGGATATGTCTTTTTTTGAAAGTTGCACGTAACTTTTTGATAGTACTTTGCTTATATCTCATTTATTTATTATCTTTGCGGTGTATTAAATCATAAAAGAGTTCTAAGATTATAATATGGCTAAAATTAAGACAATTGGCGTTTTGACCTCAGGTGGTGATGCTCCGGGAATGAATGCAGCAATACGTGCTGTGACCAGAGCAGGTATCTATAATGGGTTTGAAATCAAGGGTGTCTATCGTGGTTATGAGGGTTTGATAACGAATGACATAAGATCATTTACGACAGAGAATGTAAGTGGTATTATCGGTCAGGGCGGTACGATTCTCAAGTCGGCACGTTCGAAAGGCTTTGTAACAAAGGAAGGACGTGAGCAGGCGTATGAGAACCTTATGAAGGCGGGTATAGACGCGCTGGTTGTCATTGGCGGTAATGGTTCGTTGACGGGTGCGATGAAGTTTGCACAGGAGTTCGACCTTTGTTGTATTGGTTTGCCGGGTACGATAGACAACGACCTTTATGGTACGGATAGCACTATTGGTTACGACACGACGATGAACACGATTATGGAGTGTGTCGACCGTATCCGTGACACGGCTCAGAGTCACGAGCGAATCTTCTTTGTTGAGGTGATGGGACGTGATGCTGGTTTTCTTGCACAGAACTCGGCCATTGCCTGTGGTGCAGAGGCTGCGATTATTCCAGAGGACTCAACAGGTGTAGACCAGTTAGGACGTTTCATGGAGCGTGGTATACGTAAGTCAAAGAAGAGTTGTATCGTGATTGTTTCGGAGAGTCCGAAGTGCGGTGCGATGTATTATGCAGATCGTGTGCGTAAGGAGTTCCCTGACTTTGATGTACGTGTGTCAATCCTTGGGCATCTGCAGCGTGGTGGTCGTCCTTCGGCACGTGATCGTATACTTGCGAGTCGTACGGGGGTTGGTGCTATTGAGGCAATCCTTCAAGGACAGCGTAATATTATGGTTGGTGTTAGAAACAATGAGGTGGTATATGTTCCGTTGTCAGAGGCAATTCGTTCGGACAAGCCTTTCGATAGGAAACTCATCAAGGTACTCGACGAGTTGAGCATTTAAGAAGTACACCTTATATATATAGGAAATAATAATAAAAACAATAAAGATATTTATGTCACAGATTAATGGGCGAATCTCCCAGATTATCGGTCCTGTTATCGATGTCTATTTTGACACCAAGGGAGAGAATCCTGAGAAGGTTCTGCCAAAGATTTACGATGCCCTACGCGTAAAAACGTCCAAAATGGGCAGGATTTGATTATCGAGGTACAGCAGCACATCGGTGAGGATACCGTGCGTTGTGTGGCTATGGATAACACGGATGGTTTGCAGCGCAACCTTGAGGTTGTGCCAACAGGCAGTCCTATTGTTATGCCAGCAGGTGACCAAATCAAGGGACGTATGATGAATGTTATCGGTCAGCCTATCGACGGTATGGACGCACTGAGCATGGAAGGTGCTTATCCTATTCACCGTGAGGCTCCAAAGTTTGAAGACCCCTCTACTCACAAGGAGATGCTTCAGACGGGTATAAAGGTCATTGACTTGCTTGAACCTTATATGAAGGGTGGTAAGATTGGACTTTTCGGTGGAGCTGGTGTAGGTAAGACGGTGCCGATCATGGAGCTGATTAACAACATCGCAAAGGGACACAATGGTTATTCTGTGTTTGCTGGTGTTGGTGAGCGTACTCGTGAGGGTAATGACTTGATTCGCGATATGTTGGAGTCGGGCGTTATCCGTTATGGTGAGAAGTTCCGCAAGGCAATGGATGAAGGCAAGTGGGACCTTTCGCTTATTGACAAGGAGGAGTTGCAGAAGTCGCAGGCAACACTTGTCTATGGACAGATGAATGAGCCACCTGGCGCACGTGCATCAGTGGCACTCTCGGGTCTGACCGTTGCTGAGGAGTTCCGCGACCACGGAGGAAAGAATGGTGAGGCAGCAGATATCATGTTCTTTATTGATAACATCTTCCGCTTTCTCACAGGCTGGTTCAGAGGTGTCGGCGTTGTTGGGCCGTATGCCATCAGCCGTAGGTTATCAACCTACACTGGCGAGCGAAATGGGTACGATGCAGGAGCGTATTACTTCTACAAAACATGGTTCTATCACCTCAGTTCAGGCAGTTTACGTGCCTGCTGACGACTTGACCGACCCTGCTCCAGCGACGACCTTTACCCACTTGATGCAACAACAGAGTTGAGTCGTAAGATTACCGAGCTTGGTATCTATCCAGCGGTAGACCCATTAGGCAGTACCTCACGTATTCTCGACCCACTGATTGTTGGTAAGGACCACTATGAGTGTGCACAGCGTGTAAAGCAGTTGTTGCAACACTATAACGAATTGCAGGACATCATTGCCATCTTGGGTATGGACGAGTTGTCAGACGAGGATAAGTTGGTGGTGAACCGCGCTCTCGTCGTACAGCGTTTCCTCTCTCAGCCATTCACTGTCGCAGAGCAGTTCACTGGTGTTAAGGGTGTTATGGTTCCAATCGAGGAAACGATTAAGGGCTTCAATGCCATCTTGAATGGTGAGGTAGACGACTTACCAGAGCAGGCATTCTTGAACGTTGGTACGATCGAGGATGTTAAGGAGAAGGCTGTTGTCTCTTGAGGCAACAAAGTAATGAACGCCTTGTACGAATAGAAAAAAATAATTGAATTGTCTATGTTGACACTTAGAATAGTTTCTCCCGAAAGGGTTGTCTTTACAGGCGAGGTGGATAGTGTGCAGGTGCCTGGTAGCATTGGACCGTTTGAGATTCTCAATAACCATGCACCAATCATTTCAACACTCGTCGAAGGCAAGGTTACATATAGCATAAAGGGGGCAACGACAGAACTTCCAATCGTTGGCGGCTTCGTCGAGGTGAAGAAGAACTTGGTGAGCCTTTGTGTAGAAATCTAAAAGAAAACAAACTGACAGATAGTTGATTACGGATGATGGATGCAAACAAAGTGTATAAGCGGTACTATAAGAATAACCTGTGGATTATCGCAGGACCTCTATCTTATTGGTTTTACTCGTGGTGCAGCTGACGCAGTACACGTCCTATATCAATGTGCTGACCATCAGTGCTGTCTATTCGCTTGTCTCTGCCTCTATCTATGGAGGCACGTGGAAGGCGATAGCCAGTCAGTCGCCAGCTGTGTTGAACAAGTTTTATCTCGCTGGCTCGGGTTTTCGTATGCTTATGGCATTCTTTACGGTGTTGGTTTATGCAATTGTGGTGAAGGAACGTCCGATGGTGATAGGCTTTGTCGTTATCTTTTATGATATTCTATCTTGTGCTGTTGGCATTTGATACCATCTATTTTTACAAAGTCGAAAAAGAACAATAAAATTAATAATTAACGAATGAAATATCTCAAGCATCTGTTTTGTGTGGTGATGATGCTCTTCCTGCTTTTGCCTGGTGCTGCTGCATCGGAGAGTAAAGGGAGGGTGTTGACCTGCAAGAGATATTGTGGGGACATATCAAGGACTCATACGAGTGGCATGTTACCAGTATCGGTGATAAGCATATCATCATCAACCTACCAGTCTTTGTGAAAACATCGAAGGGCTGGTATACGGGTTGGGCTGAGGATTTTGCCGAAGAACCGATAGAGGAGGGTCCACATGCGGGTTATCGTCCTTGTAATAACAATCCAGATTTGTTTATCGCAACGAAGGGGGAACTACGAACGTCGTATCGTTGAGTTGCAGCGTGATGGTACGGAAGTACGCCCCTTAGACCTCTCTATAACGAAGTCGGTGTGTGTACTCTTCATTGATGCTATTATCCTCATGCTGTGTGTCTTGTTGCCAGCACGATGGTGTCGCCGTCATAAAGTTACGGATAAGGCACCAAAAGGTTTTACGGGTTTGATGCACATGTTTGTGATGTATGTCTATGACGAAGTGATAAAAGCCGACCTTGGGTAAGGACACCGACAAGTATGCGCCTTATCTTCTGACGTGTTTCTTCTTCATCTTCGTGGCGAATGTTATGGGTATCTGTACCATTTCTCCGGTGGTGGTAACCTTACGGGTAATATAACAATTACACTCTTCTTAGCTGTTTGCACCTTCATCGTAACGAATGTGTCGGGAACAAAGCATTATTGGAAGGATATCTTTTGGCCAGACGTTCCTGCTTGGTTGAAAGTGCCTGTACCTTTGATGCCTGTAATAGAAATCTTTGGTATCTTCACAAAACCATTTGCTCTGATGGTACGTCTTTTTGCCAATATGATGGCTGGACATGCTATTGCATTGGCTTTTGACTTGTATCATCTTCATCATGGCAACGATGGGTGTTGTCCCAAGTTCATCCATGACGATTGTGAGTGTAGGTATGAGTATCTTTATGATGCTATTGGAGATTTTGGTTAGCTTTATTCAGGCATTGGTATTCACGATGCTGAGTGCGGTCTTCATCTCTTTGGCACGAGTGCATGAGGCAGAAGGGTAGTTGAGGAGTTGCTTGACAAGAGAGCCGCTCTATTAAAGCCTAAGAGAACTAGGAAGCCTAGGAAACCTAGGAGAACTAGGAGTACTAGGAAAGCAATTCCTTCTAATCAATAAGAAAAGAAAAACAAAAACAATTAATAAATTAAAAAGCAAAAACTATGTTGACATCATTGTTATTAGCAGCAGAAACTGCAGTTAGCGCCGCTATCGGTGCAGGTATCGCAGCCGTAGGCGCAGGTCTTGGTATTGGTCGTATCGGTGGTCAGGGCAATGGACGCTATGGCTCGTCAGCCAGAGAAGATTGGTGACCTTCGTTCTGCTATGATTATTGCAGCAGCATTGGTTGAGGGTGTTGCCTTCTTCGCTGCAATTATCGCACTCCTTTTGTGTGTTCTAAACGATTTCGCACAATCATTTAACAGAATTAGTAAGAAAAAGTAATTTAGCAGCTTATGTCATTATTATTGCCAGATGCTGGTTTACTCTTTTGGATGACGATTGTCTTCCTTGTGGTCTTCTTCGTCTTATGGAAGTGGGGGTTCCCATCAATCATTAAGATGGTGAATGAGCGTAAGGAGTATATTGATGAGAGTCTTGCCAAGGCAGAGGAAGCCAACTTACGGCTTTGCAACATTCAGAAACAAGGTGAGGAGCTGCTTATGGAGGCGCGGGAAAAGCAGGCGCAAATCCTTCGGGAAGCATCTGCAACACGTGACACCATAGTCGGTCAGGCACAGGAGAAGGCACACGAGAGAGTGCTCGTATCCTTTCTGAAGCTAAGGCAGAAATCGAAAGTCAGAAGCAAGCAGCCATTCGTGATATTCGTTCGCAGGTTGCAGAGTTATCTGTACAGATTGCAGAGAAGATTTTGCACAAGGAGCTATCGGGTTCTGCTGAACAGACTCAGCTCATTGACAACTTATTGGATGAAGTTACTTCTTCTAACGGAACAGAACGTAAATAATCGCTTATGAATACAGGTGTAATATCGGTTCGCTATGCTCGTGCACTGTTGAAGACAGCTCATGAGCAGGGACTCGAGGATAAGTTATATGCTATTATGCAGACACTTGTCCAGAGTTACCTTCAGTGCCCGAACTCCGCATGACGATTGAAAGTCCGATGCTTCCGAAGGAGAAGAAACGCAAACTATTGGAAGTGGCCTGTGGTGACGACTGTCCTAAGTTGGTTGGCAATTTCCTTTCCTTGTTTTTGAAAGGAGATAGGGAAGACTTGTTGTATCTTATGGCGAATGATTATATTACTTTGTATCGTAAGCAGAGGAATATTATTCGTGGTAAGGTTATCACAGCTTCGCCTGTTTCTTCTCAGACGCAAGACAAGATGAAGGCACTGGTACAGTCCAGAGCACAGGGTACTGTTGAGTTCAATACAGAAGTAGACCCTTCACTCATTGGTGGTTTTATCCTGAGTATGATACGTATAGGATGGATGCCAGCGTGAAGAGCAAACTGAACGCTATCCTCACACAATTAAAAAAGTAATTAGATTAATAACATGTCAGATAAAATTAAACCAAGTGAGGTGTCTGAGATTCTTATCAAAGAACTTCAAGGCATCAACTCTGAGGAGAAGTTTGATGAAGTCGGTACTGTACTGACCGTCAGCGACGGTGTGGCACGTGTCTATGGTCTTCGCAATGCTGAAGCCAACGAGTTGCTTGAATTTGAGAATGGCACTATGGCGATTGTCATGAACTTGGAGGAAGACAATGTCGGCTGTGTCCTTCTTGGTCCCTACCGCAGGTATCAAGGAAGGTCAGAGCGTGAAGCGTACACACCGCATTGCCTCTATCCGTGTCAATGACAACTTCTTGGGACGTGTAGTCAATCCGCTTGAGAGGCTATCGATGGTAAGGGTGATATCGACCCTGACTGACTCTTTTCGAGATGCCACTGGACCGTAAGGCTCCGGTGTTATCTATCGTCAGCCAGTGAAGGAACCACTCCAAACGGGTTTGAAGGCTGTTGACTCAATGATTCCTTATCGGTCGTGGTCAGCGTGAGCTTATCATTGGTGACCGCCAGACAGGTAAGACTGCCATTGCCGTTGATACCATCATCAATCAGAAGAGCTTTTATGAGCAGGGCAATCCTGTTTATTGTATCTATGTTGCCATCGGTCAGAAGGCTTCTACCGTGGCTACCTTTGGTGCAGAACCTCAAAGAGCGTGGTGCATTGCCTTATACAATCGTTGTGGGTGCAACTGCTGCCGACCCAGCTGCTATGCAGTATTATGCACCATTTGCTGGTGCTGCTATCGGTGAGTACTTCCGCGATCGTGGTTACTCTGCTCTCGTTATCTATGATGACTTGTCAAAGCAGGCTGTTGCCTCATCGTAGGTATCATTGATTCTCCGTCGTCCTTCAGGTCGTGAGGCTTATCCTGGTGATGTCTTCTATCTTCACTCTCGTCTGCTTGAGCGTGCTGCACGTATCAATAACCAACAGGAGATTGCTGAGAAGATGAACGACCTCCCAGAGTGTATGAAGGGCCATGTACGTGGTGGTGGTTCACCACCGCATTGCCTATCATTGAGATATTCAGGCAGGTGACGTGTCAGCCTATATTCCTACTAACGTGATTTCTATTACCGACGGTCAGATTTATCTTGAGTCAGACCTCTCAACCAGGGTTTCCGTCCAGCTATTAACGTAGGTATTTCCGTATCTCGTGTGGGTGGTTCAGCGCAGGTTAAGAGTATGAAGAAGGTAGCTGGTACGTTGAAGATTGATATGGCGCAATATCGTGAGTTGGAGGCTTTCTCTAAGTTCTCGTCAGATATGGATAAGGTCACAGCGATGACCCTCGACCGTGGACGTAAGAACAACCAATTGCTTATCCAGCCACAGTACAGCCCAATGCCAGTGGGTGAGCAGATTGCCATCTCTATTGTGGCGTACATGGATTGATGCGCGACGCTACCTGTTGACCAGATTCGCCAGTGTCAGGAGAAGTCCTCGACAGCATGCGCACCGCTCATGCCGATGTTATCAGCGAGTTGGCTTCGGTAAGCTCGAAGATGCTTCTATCAAGGTAATCGAAGAAGTCATGGGCAATATTGCCGGACAATATAAATAAAGACAATACAGAATGGCATCCTTAAAGGAAATCAAGACTCGTATAGCTAGTGTTCAGAGTACTCGTAAGATTACGAGTGCGATGAAGATGGTAGCGTCGAGTAAGTTACACCATGCCCAGAATGCCATCGAGAGTATGCTCCCATACGAGGCTATGCTCGAACACATTCTCAAGGCATTCCTTGTCCTACGCCCGACACGGATACTCCGTTCGATGAGCAGAGCACCTGTGAAGCGTGTTGCCTTACTCGTGTTCTCCTCAAACAGTTCTCTCTGTGGTGGATTCAATGCGAATGTCATCAAGCTAATGCAACAGACGATAGACGAATATCATGCACAGGGGCTGACCGACAAGGATATTGTCATCTATCCCGTAGGACGTGAGGTGTTTGAAGTGGCTAAGAAGCGTGGATATACCTGCGTGTATCCTTATCCGCAACTTGCCGACAAACCCTAATTCTGAGGAGAGTCGTAATATTGCCAAAGAGTTGAGCCATAGATGGTTGGAGGGAGAGTTTGATAAGGTGGAAATGATATATCATCACTCAAGAGTGCGGGTAGTCAGGTGTTACAACGTAAGAATTTTCTTCCGATTGACCTTGACGAGGAACTCAACACCGACTCTTCGCGCGACCTTTCTTCGAACATTGCAACTAAGGCTGCACAGGATTACCTCAAGCAAAAGGGACAATCGGGAATGCAGATGTCGAAGAACGAGATTGTGACTCTCTGAATGATAACTTCATTATTGAACCAGACTTACACACGGTCTTAACAGCATTAGTTCCGAAGTTGTTGCACCACATGGTCTTTACGGCTCTTCTTGATAGTAATGCCTCTGAGCATGCGGCGCGAATGGTTGCTATGCAGACCGCAACAGATAATGCTGACGAACTGCTCCGTGCACTCAACTTGCAGTATAACAAGTCGCGTCAGGCAGCCATCACATCTGAGTTGCTCGATATTGTCGGTGGTACGGTAAATAACTAACTCCCAGTCTGCCTCTGTGGTAGGGGCTTTGGTTGAAATTAATAAAAAGGGATAGGCTTTTGCTTATCCCTTTTATTATTAGGCTAATAGACCCTAAGGCTAATAATCCCAATAAGGCTAATAGGGCTCAATAGCTTTCAATAGTCTAATTCTCTCTGAGTAAAGTGTATTATTTACGTATTATCTTTCTGTTTCTATTGCTTATTTACTATTAACTTTGCCTACGTTGTAAAGATGAGGTGAGGTTTATTAATTGATTACCAGCCTCATAGCGTCTTTGAAGACTTCTTGAAAAAGGCAGTCAGAGACAGTTCAGAAAGCGTATAACACCTAACTATTATGCATAAACAATTATTATTCGGTTTATTATTATCGTCATTAACAGCTGCGCCTATACAGGCTGATGACTATCCTGCTGGAGGCTATCTCTTCGGTCAGGCAACAGCACCAACTGGTAATGAATGGCAGTCACCCGGTGCATTGGGTTATAACAAGCTGCCAGCTCGTGCGATTTTCTCTTCTTTCTCATCGGTTGATGAGGCAAGAAAGGTATTACCAGAGTTTGCTAAGGACTATCTTTCTCTTAACGGAGAATGGCATTTTCACTTCTCAAAGAACCCTGATGAGCGTCCAAAGGACTTCTTTACAAAGGGTTATGATGACAGCAAGTGGGATCGTTTACAAGTACCTGTAAGCTGGAACATGGCTGGTATTCAGAAGGATGGAACGCTGAAGTACGGTGTGCCAATCTATGTAAATCAGTGGGTTATCTTCAAGTATAACATCGAACCGGGTGACTGGAAGAAGGGTGTCATGCGTGTACCGCCAAAGAACTACACCACTTACGAGTATCGTAATGAGGTCGGTTCGTTTAGAAGAAGTTTTGAAGTCCAGCCAACTGGGATGGTAAGGAAGTTTACCTGAACTTTGATGGTGTAGACTCTTTCTTCTATTTGTGGATTAACGGTCGTTACGTGGGATTCTCAAAGAACTCACGCAATACGGCACAATTCGATATTACACCTTATATCACTAAGGGTAAGAACGAGGTAGCAGTAGAGGTTTATCGTTCGTCTGACGGTAGCTTCTCGAGGCACAGGATATGTTCCGTCTGCCAGGTATCTTCCGTAGCGTGAATGTAACAGCAACTCCAAAGGTACACGTGGCTGACGTGAAGGCTATCCCTTCATTTGCTGATGGTACGGGTACTGTCAATCTCAATACAACATTGCAGAACCTCACTACAAAGAATGCGAAAGACTTACATCTGCGTTGGAGCATCTATAAGAACAGACTCTTTGCTGATGACAACGAGTTAGTGGCAACCTTCGAGGATGCAAAGGCAAAGACCGCTTGTGGCAGCAAGGGGCAGACTCACGTTCGTCAGACACTTACCGTGAACAATGCGGCAGCATGGACCGCTGAAGAGCCTAACGTCTATGTAATCGTTGGTGAGTTGATGCAGGGTAAGAAAGTAGTTGAAACAATAAGTTTCCAAACTGGTTTCCGTACGGTTGAAATTAAGGATACTCCTGCAAGTCAGGACGAGTTCGGTTTGGCTGGAAGATATTATTATATCAATGGTAAGCCAGTGAAACTCAAGGGTGTGAACCGCCACGACACCAACCCATTGACGGGTAAGGTTATCTCTCGTGAGCAGATGGAACGTGAGATTATGCTGATGAAGCGTGCGAACATTAACCACGTGCGCACCTCACATTATCCTAATGACCCTTACTTCTATTATCTCTGCAACAAGTATGGTATCTACCTGGAGAGCGAGGCAAACATCGAGAGTCATGAGTACTTCTATGGCAAGGCATCGCTTTCACACGTACCAGAGTTCCAAGCAGCCCACGTCGATCGTGTAATGGCAATGACTCGTCAGTTGATCAACCAGCCTTCAATCGTTATCTGGAGCTTGGGTAATGAGGCAGGACCGGGTCATAACTTCGTTGTAGCCTACGACTCTTTGAAGGCATACGATACGTCACGCCCCGTGCAGTATGAGCGCAACAACGACATCGTAGACATGGGTTCTAACCAGTATCCAAGTATTGCGTGGACACGTGATGCGGTGAAGGGAAAGATGGGTGTTAAGTATCCTTTCCATATCTCAGAGTATGCCCATTCGATGGGTAACGCTGTTGGTAACCTCGTTGACTATTGGGAGGCAATGGAGTCTACGAACTTCTTTATGGGTGGTGCCATCTGGGACTGGATTGACCAGAGTATGTACAACTACACAAAGGATGGCAAGCGTTACCTTGCTTATGGTGGTGACTTCGGTGATACGCCTAACGATGGACAGTTTGTTATGAACGGTGTTATCTTCGGTGATGAGACACCAAAACCACAGTATTTTGAGGTGAAGAAGGTTTACCAGTATATTGGTACAAGCTGGAAGGACGCTAAGACAGCTACTTTGGATGTATTCAATAAGAACTACTACTCTGATGACCCTCAGCAATTACGCTATGTCTTACGAGCTGACAGCAGACGGTGTACGTGTTAAGCAGGGCGACCTTGAACTGGGTAGTGTACCAGCAAGAAGTCATAAGAGTATTACAATCGCAGGACTCAACGAGGGTCTTGACCCAAATAAGGACTACCTTCTCCACGTAACCTATCGTCTCAAGCGTGATATGCCATGGGCAAAGGTAGGATATGTTCAGGCTGAAGAGCAGTTACCTGTACAGGTAGCAGCGGCTCGTCCGGCTATCGCTGCAGCAGGTAAGGTGAATATGTCTGCCGTAAAGGATAATAAGATTGTCTTCTCTGGCAAGACCTTTACGACAACATTCGACCTCGCAAAGGGTACTATCTATAACCTTCCAGTACGATGGTAAGACTATCATTGCAGATGGTTGTGGACCAGAGTTGAACGCTTTTCGTGCATGGATCAACAATGACAACTGGGCTTACGAGGCGTGGTATGCAAACGGTTTGAACAACCTGCAGCACAAGTGTACTAACTATACAACCCACGCAAATGCTGACGGTTCTGTTTCTGTTGTGTTCAATGTTGAGTCACAGGCACCTTATGGTTATCGCCTTGAGGGTGGCAATGCCAACTGGAAGAAGCTCATCGAATACAAGGAAAAGCCATTCGGTAAGGACGATTTCCGCTTCAATACACAGGTGGTTTATACCATCTTCCCTGACGGTAGCATTGAGAGCGAGAGCGCAATAACAAGTAACAAACCTAATTTGACACTCGCAAAGTTGGGTTATACCGTACGTGTTCCAAAGGCACTCAGCTTGTTGAATTACTATGGTCGTGGTACAGTTGACAACTATCCAGACCGTAAGACAGGTCAGATGATTGGTATCTATGAGCAGCAGAATGTTGAGGATGAGTTCGTTGCCTTCCCTAAACCACAGGATACGGGTAACCACCAGGATACTCGTTGGCTCTCTCTTACAGGCAATGATGGCGGCGATGCCCTCTATGGTGCTGTCTTCGTGGCTAAGGATAAGATGAGTTTCTCTGCGCTTCCTTGGTCGGATAATACCATTGCAATGGCTAACCATCCACACGAATTACCACAGAGCGAATATACTTATTTGCATCTTGACATGGCAATCACTGGTCTTGGTGGTAACAGTTGTGGACAGGGTGGTCCGTTATTGCGCGACCGTGTCATGGCAACGCCACACACCTTCGGTTATATGATTCGTCCGATGAACTCTACTAAGACCGCCGATCTCGTCAGCAAGGCAAATGTAGGTCTTAATGAGTGCTACACCACTTACTATCGTTCGTGACGGTGAGGGCAATGTGACAATCAATGCAAATGGTTCGAAGGGCGATATTCACTATCGTGTTAACGACAGCAAGAAGGCTGTGAAGTACACTGGTCCTGTTAGCTTGCGCAATGGTGGTACGATTTCAGCTTGGACAAAGGGAAATGATTGGCTCGTAGCTTCTCAAACCTTCTCACGTATTGAGAGCATCCCATTGTCAGTGGTCTTCGCTTCAAGTCAGGAGAGTGGTGAGGGTGATGCAAGCCATCTTACCGACGGCAACCCAAGCAGCTATTGGCACACAATGTACTCTGTTACGGTGGCTAACCACCCACATTGGGTTGACTTCGATTGTGGCGGTATGAAGACAATCAAGGGTTTCACCTACCTCCCACGTCAGGACAGTGACAATGGTAACATCAAGAAGTATAGCATTCAGGTGAGCAACGATGGTAAGACTTGGGGGCAAGGCTATTGCCGAGGGTGAGTTTGAGAACAACAGAAAGGAAAAAGACTATCCTTCTCACCACACCAGTCAAGGCTCTGTTTCGTCCGTCTGACAGCCCTCAGCGAACAGAATGGTCAAGACTTCGCAACAGGTGCTGAGTTTAAGGTGTTGGAGAAGTAAAGGACTTCTATCAGTTGTTGGGCATTCCTGTAATTGCTACCCCTACTTCTGATTGAGCTACATAAACAAAAAAAGGAGTGGAAGAAACGATGTTTTCTTTTCACTCCTGTTTTGTTTCTGTAAAAAGTCTGAAATGTCGCTAAACACAATGTTATACCTCGTTTGAACTATTGCCTTAAAAAAGGGGAAAAAGTCTTTTGCCGCTTATCGATAACCTCCTTTTTATGGGCGAGTGAGAACATGGAAGATATTATTGAGTCGAGAAAAGAGTATCTTTTAAAGTAGGTTTTTTTAGCGGTCTTGGAGGTTAATAGCTCAACTGTTAGCAATCCTCTTTGTAAGTATTTTTCGTCTACTCTATTTTTTTATTAAGGCTTAATTGCATTCGAAAAAGATGTCCAATGGCTTTCAAAAAGATGTCCTTTTTCGAATGTTACTAATGCTCTTTTGAAGTCTTATTAAGCACCTTTTTATTTGTGACTTTATAACCAATTGGTTATCTGTTGATTATGAATTCGTTTGTTCTGTGTGTTATGCATGCTCGTTATGGATGATTTTGTTGAAATTGTGTAAAGTAAGTTTAATCAAGAAATCGCAATCTGCTTGACAATAAAAACAAAAATCGGTTTTGGTCTTTAATGGCCGATATGAGTTAAACGTAATCGTAATAAACCTTAATTCATCAGCATAATTTCTTGTAAGAACTCCATGTGTCTGAGAAACAAAGTTCTCAAAAATGCTTGGAGTTTTTAAAAAATATGCTATAAAAATTTAGGTAATTCCAAAAAGTCATACCTTTGTTGGTATATAATGATACAGAGTGTGTTCCTTATTTTATTTAAGTATAATTAGAAATCAATAAAACATGAAGTATGCTTTAATAACTGAGCGCTTCACGAGGGATAGGACGTGCTGTAGCTTTGTCTTTAGCCGAACAATATACTATAATAATTAATTACCATTCTAATTCTGAATGTGCTCAAGAAGTGAAACAACTGATAGAGGAGAAGGGAGGTCATGCAGAACTACTGCCCTTTTGACGCCGCAAACTCGAAGTCTATCGATGTTGCTATTGATAGTTGGGAGGCTGCTCATCCAGATGAGTTCATCTCTGTATTGGTGAATAATGCGGGTATTCGAAGAGATAATGTCATGTTTATGATGTCAGAAGACGACTGGCATAGCGTTTTGGATACGAATATGAATGGTTTCTTCTATATTACACGTCGACTATTGAAACACATGATGCCACGTCGACATGGAGGACGAATTATCAATATGGCATCACTGTCGGGACTGAAAGGTATGCCAGGGCAGGTCAATTATAGTGCAGCAAAGGCAGCTTTAATAGGTGCAACAAAGGCGTTGGCACAGGAAGTAGCACCACGAAATATCACAGTGAATGCTGTAGCGCCTGGTTTCATACAGACTGATATGACGAAGGAGTTACCAGAGGATGACCTGAAGAAACTCATCCCTGTGGGACGCTTCGGTAAGCCTGAAGAGGTTGCTGCGGTCGTGGCGTATCTTGCTTCGGATGCTGCTGCATACGTTACAGGTGAGGTGATAAATGTGAATGGAGGATTATATACTTAATGAGAAGTGAAAGAAGTGATGAGAAGGTAGGACGTTAAAGGGGTTAATCCAGATGTTTTGTTGCTGATGTCAGTGGTATCCCGCTGTTAGCTTTTTAACCCTCTAACACCTTAATATCCCTAACTTCTGAAAAAGAAATATGGAAAGAAGAGTAGTAATAACAGGAATGGGAATATGGTCATGCCTTGGTACTGACCTCGAAACGGTAAAGAATTCATTATATGAAGGAAAGTCAGGCATAGGCATTCAGGAAGAACGCCCTACCTATGGCTATCGTTCAGCATTGACGGGTATCGTTACTGAACCTGTCATCACGAAGAAGATGCTTGATCGTCACATACGAGCAGGTATGTCGGAAGAGGCACGATATGCCTACATGTCAAGTTTGCAAGCCTTTGCTCAGGCAGGTATCACGGATGACTATCTTCGAGAGAATGAAGTAGGTTGTATCTTTGGTAACGACTCTTCTGCCCAGCCTGTCATTGAAGCCTCAAAGATAATGGATGAGAAACATGATTCTGCTATGTTAGGTTATGGACTCATCTTCCAGGCGATGAACTCAACGGTCAATATGAACCTCAGTACTATCTTCCATTTGCGCGGTGTGAATTTCACTATTAGTTCAGCTTGCGCCAGTGGTAGCCATTCTATAGGTTTTAGGTTTTATGATGATTAAGCAAGGACTTCAAGATATGGTTCTTTGCGGTGGTGCACAAGAAACGAACTACTATTCAATGGCATCATTTGATGCACTTGGTGCCTTCTCCATTCGTATGGATGAACCGACAAAAGCCAGTCGTCCGTTTGATAGAGATCGTGATGGACTCATACCGAGTGGTGGAGCAGCATCATTGGTATTAGAGGATTATGAACATGCGAAGGCACGTGGAGCGAATATCCTTGCCGAAGTTGTTGGGTATGGCTTCTCAAGTAATGGCGGTGGTATCAGTCAACCATCTGATGAGGGAAGTGTTGTTGCCATGACTCGTGCGTTGAAGGCGGCAGATATGGCAACTGATGATATAGACTATATTAATGCCCATGCTACGAGTACACACCAAGGAGATATGTACGAAGCAATTGCTTTGGACCGTATGTTTGGAAGTAAACATGCCCTTATCTCATCTACCAAGAGTATGACAGGACATGAGTGTTGGATGGCAGGAGCATCAGAGGCAGTGTATAGTATCTTGATGATGCGGCATAATTTCGTAGCACCTAACATCAACTTTGAGAATCCTGATGAATATTCTGAGAAGATGAATCTTGCTACAACAACCATAGACACAGAAATAAATACAGTTCTAAGTAATTCATTTGGCTTTGGTGGTACTAATTCAGCTCTGGTCATTAAGAAGTTTAAGGACTAATGGGTGTTGACTAATTATAACTTGATTTATATTATTATGAGAATGTATGTAAAGACCTTATTGGTTCTTGTCGCTGTATTTCTATATAGTCCTATTGTAAATGCACAGAGTGATGAAACCTATGGTTGGGAACAAGCTCCTCGTTATAGAGGGTTCATCTCAGAGGGTAATGTATTTGGGACAGGTGATGTGAAAGATAATCGTACTTTCTTTTCCACTTCCCATGGCGTACAGATTAATCCAGAATTATTTATCGGTGGAGGTGTAGCCGTAAACTACTGGTGGGACAGTGAATACTGGAGTGTTCCTCTGTTTGTAGACACTCGTGTGGAGTTTCATAAGGAATTGCGTAAGAATTTCTCTCCATATATAAGTACAAAGGTCGGTTATAGTGTGGGAGACCTTGAAGGCTTATACTTTGCGCCACAAGTAGGATGTCACTTCTATTTTGGTCATAGTAAGTTTGGACTCAGTACAGCTATTGGTTATACACTTCAGAAATTTAAGATAGATACGCATTTCGGGGCTATAAACGGTGATGCAAGTGGTATAGAATTAACCGTAGGCTTAGATATCTAAAGAGATTATTATTAATTTATATTTATTGATTATGAAACGAATTGTATTGTTATTATCTTTTATCGTGTGCTGCACGATGAGTATGTTTGCCAAGGCAGATGTAACATTAAAGAGTGGTTCACTTTCTCCATTAAAGACCTCAAAAGCAAAAGTTTATGTTGTTTGGGACTATAGTCATGCAACATTAGAAGGTAAGGATGTAAAAGACTTCTTAAAAGAGAAAGGCAAAGAGTGGGAGCGTGATTATAAGACAGAACTTGAACATGCAGAAGCAAACTTTATGGAGCGCTTCAATGATAAGACTAAGAGTGTGACAATCACGGATAAGAAGAGTGAAGCCGACTACACCATAGTTATTGAGGTGAAAGACTTCCATTATGGTAGTACTGGTGCTTCTGTCCTCATAGGCTTTGGTGCTGGTGATGCTCACATGAGTGGTTTGATGAACTTCTATGAGAAGAACGTGAAGCAAACCATTTGCTGTTATTGATATTGATGGAGTTGCTGGTGCGGGCTTCGGTAATGAGAAGCGCCGTATTGAAACCTATCGCGAATTGGCAGAGCAAGTTGTTAAGCTAATAAAGAAGGCAAATTAAATATAACTCTTTGTGTGATATAAGATATGAGAAAGATCATCATATTGATGTTTCTGTCAATTCTGAACCTATCTTGTATTGCTAAAGGTGAAGTTAGAGAGTGGCAGTCTTTGTTGCCTGAAAGGTGAGAAGACTGTTGCTGTCAGCTTAGACTTGACAAGGATTAAATACAATAAAAGATTTCCCTTTTAAAGGATTTCTTATCGCTCGGAAGAAGAGTAACTGATTGGAAAGAACGCTCTCTTGACTATTTTGTTAAAAGAGTTCAATGACGAATGTTATAAGCGTAATCTTAGTGTAACAACTCATTCCAGAGATGCTAAATATATCCTTGTTCTGACCCCATTGGTTGTTTATAAAGACGGAAGTAATTAGTGGTAATGCTTATTTACGTGAGGTAGGTTCCTCAAAGCTCAAGACAACGATGGCATTTAAGTCTGATGATGGCGATAATGATGACCCAAAAATATTTAGAATCCGATGGATGAATTAGGGTGAGTCTTTCGCTAAGTTATTTATAAGAGAAATTAAAAAGGCAAATAAATAAGGATGAATCTATTCCAATCAGAAAGTGATAGATACACTCAGGAACAGCTCTCTGCACGTGAGGCACAACGTCTTGCAGAGTATATAGCATGGGGACCAGTCATCTTTCAGGTGTCCTCGCCTGATGGTGAAATGGGGTATCCTGGATGCGCTGCGTGATAGTTTAGAGGGTTTGACATTGGATGAATTGGTGAAACAAACGCAACTTTCAAAGTATGCTTTGAAGGTTTTGCTCGAGGCTTCACTGAGTGCGGGGACTGTTTTGGTGAATACAGATACAGACCGCTACACCATATCTAAGACAGGTTGGTTTCTACTCAATGACCCTGCTACACGTGTGAATATAGACTTCAATCATGATGTTAACTATCGGGGCATGTTCTTTCTCGATGAAGCATTAAAGGAAGGGAAACCAGCAGGACTCAAAACCCTTGGTGACTGGCCAACAATCTATGAAGGATTGTCAAAACTTGATAAGCAAGTGCAGGACAGTTGGTTTGGCTTTGACCATTTCTATAGTGACCATTCCTTTTGATAAGGCGTTGGAGGTTGTGTTCAGTAAACATCCTAAGCATTTAATGGATGTTGGCGGGAATACTGGACGTTTTGCTTTGCGCTGCATTGAGTTTGATTCTGAAGTCAATGTTACCGTCGTCGATCTACCAGGTCAGATTGGAATGATGAAGAAGAATATTGAGGGGAGAGATGGTGCAGAACGCATCAATGGCTATTCCACAAATATCCTTGACGAAAACAATGGTCTACCACAAGGGAATTGGGATGCCATCTGGATGAGCCAGTTCCTTGATTGCTTCTCGGAAGAAGAAATCTATCGTATCCTTGTTCGGGCTGCCAAAGTGATGAAGAGATTCCACTTTATATATAATGGAGACCTTCTGGGACCGACAAAAGTATGAACCAGCATCACTATGCTTGACCATGACAAGTGTCTATTTCACTGTTATGGCAAATGGAAATAGCAAGATGTATCATTCTGATGATATGATCAAGCAGATTGAAAGAGCTGGATTGAAGGTTGTTGAGACCCATGATGGTATTGGACAAGGACACACAATATTGGAAGTAAAGTTGAAAATAAATCGTATAAATTATAAAGTATAATGGAAAGAAAAGAAATTGAAGAGAAAGTAAGAAACTTCCTCATAGAGGATCTTGAGATTGATGAAGAAAAACATTGCACCAGAGGCAAAGCTGAAGGACGACCTCGGCATTGATAGTCTGGATTTTGTTGATATAGTCGTTATTGTTGAGAAGAACTTCGGTTTTAAGATTAAACCAGAAGAGATGCAGGGAGTTGTTACCTTATCACAATTCTACGACTATATAGAGAGTAAGGTTGGCTAACACAACATTTGGTAGTGGCTGGATGCATCGATTATTGATACAATCGTTGCGTTGGTTGGATGTGAGGATGGTTTATTTAGTCACATCCCTCTTCGTTATACCAGTCTGTCTGCTACTGAATACCAACTATAGCAGGACCTCAGCCTATCATTTCTATCGTTATCGTTTACGCTATGGGCGTTTGCGTGCGGCATGGAGTGTTTATGTCAATCACTGTTTGTTCAGTCAAGTAGTGGTAGATCGCTTTGCAGTCTTTGCTGGTAAACATTTCCATTTGGATATCGAAGGGTATGATAACTTTCGCCTGTTAGAGTCAGAACCGAAAAGGATTCATGATTTTCAGTTCCCATATTGGCTGTTATGAGGTGGCAGGTTACTCCCTTGTCTCAAAGACAAAACGCTTCAATGCGTTAGTCTTTGGGGGCGAAAAGGCCACTGTGATGGCAGGGAGACAGGAAGTTCTGGGCCATCATAATATCCGTATGATACCTGTTAAGGAGGACATGAGCCACCTTTTTCCTTGTGAATGAGGCATTGGATAACAATGAGATCATGAGCATGCCAGCCGACAGAATTATTGGTTCAGCCAAGTTTGTAACGTCTGTTTTTATGGATGCTGAGGCTCGTTTCCCTGCTGGTCCACTCTCTGTAGCTACAATGAAAGGGCTGGATGTCCTCGCAGTCAATGTCATGAAGACATCTGCTAAGCATTATAAGGTATATGTAGCACGTCTTTCTTACGACAAGCAAGCACCTCGTCGACAGCAGATGCAGCAATTAGCTGATAGTTATGTGAAGGAACTTGAACGCAGAGTGCGGCAGTATCCTTTGCAATGGTTTAATTTCTATGACTTCTGGTCACGTTAAGTTGATGATAAAGAAGATGGTAATTTTTGATGTAGAGAATCCTTCTGAAGAGGAACTTCGGGCGATAGATGTACATGTGTTACTGCCACAACAGGAGCCTTTCGTAATGATTGGAACACTGGTACATTTTGATAAGACACTTACTGTTACGGAGACTGAGGTGCAGAAAAGCAATATCTTTGTAGATGATGATTGTTTTTCAGCTTCGGGTTTGATGGAGAATATCGCCCAAACCTGTGCAGCCCGCATAGGATATGTCAATAAGTACATCCTAAAGAAGGGTATCCAATTGGGCTTTATCGGTGCTGTTCGTAACTTTGAAGTCTTTGATTTACCCCATGTTGGAGACGTCATAATGACTCGTGTAGAAGTAAAGGAAGAAGTTTTTGGTATGACATTGGCTGAAGCAAGCGTAACATGCGGCGACAAAGTGCTCGTCACATCAGAGATAAAGATAGCCGTTAAGGAGCAAGAAGGCGCTTGAGAAAGGAAGGAATTTTTGTAATAAATGAAAGAATTAAAAAGCATCAAAAACGTTTGCAGTTCGCTTCAGTGAGGTTGATTCCATGAATGTTGTATGGCATGGTTCTTATCCTCTTTACTTTGAAGATGCACGTGAAGCATTTGGGAAGCAGTATGGATTAGAGTACATGGGATTCTTTGATCATGGCTATTTTGCACCATTAGTCGACCTCTCCTTCCACTATAAGAAGCCAATTAGATATGGGATGACACCTCGCATAGACATTATCTATCGTCCAACAGAGGCTGCAAAGATAGTCTTTGATTATGAGATTCATGATGCGGAAGATGACAGTCTGATAGCAACAGGACAGTCCGTACAGGTGTTTATGGACCTCAACTATCAGTTAGTGTGGGACAATCCTCCTTTTTATCAGCAGTGGAAAGAACGCTGGGGACAGGTGGATAAGAATTAATAATGTACAGGAAAGGATAAGAAGAAATCATGGTTTTACGTTTTAGCTGATAATATTATCTCTCCTCTGGGCGACACATCAGAGAATAATTACCAGGCTGTAAAGGCTGGTAAGTCGGCTATTCGTGCCTATGCTCCAATGACGGATGGTATCCCAGACGGTTTCATCGCATCCTTGATGTCAGCCGACTTTGAAGAATTAGTTTTTCGTTCTGCAGGCAAGGCCATTGATGATTCGGGTATTAACGTAGCCGATGGCCGTTCTGTTTTTCATTCTAAGTTCTACCAAAGGGGCGATAGAAAGATTGGGGAAGAGGTCAACGAAAGACTATATCTGGGTGAGACTGCCCAACGAATAGCCACTCGGTTGGGTTTTTACAACCCATCCAGTAGTGGTATGTAATGCTTGTATATCAGGTTGTGCAGCAATAATATTGGCTTCTCGACTGTTACAGTTAGGAGTGTATGAGCATGCTGTAGTCTGTGGAGCTGATTGTCCTCAACGCTTTATTATCTCTGGTTTCCAGTCACTTAATGCTATGTCAGCAGAGCCTTGTAAACCTTTCGATATGGAGCGTCAGGGACTTAATTTAGGCGAGGCCGCAGCAACAATGGTACTGAGCAGTCGTCTTCCCTCTGGTACTTCCAGCTATTGGTAGGTCTGACAATCGGGTTTGGACGATAGGACATGGATATGTAAAAAACGATGCTTTCCATATCAGTGCACCGTCGAAGACGGCAGAAGGACTGCTTGAAGCCTTGCAACAGACGATGGAAAATGTTGAGAAAGAGGATTTAGCTTTTATCAATACACACGGAACCGCTACGCTATTCAATGACCAAATGGAGTCTATTGCTATTCAGAGAGCAGGACTTTCTGATGTTCCTGCCAATGCTTTAAAGGGTTATATCGGTCATTCTTTAGGTGCAGCAGGAGTCTTTGAAACCATTCTCTGTATGAAATCTGTCGATGACCACACCGTCTTAGGGACTCGTGGATATGAAGAAATAGGCGTCTCTGGTAAAGTTATGCTGTCTGCAGAGCACAGTCCAACCCATAAGACAGGGTTTATCAAGATGCTTTCAGGCTTTGGCGGATGTAATGCTACTCTCTATGCGAAGTCTGTTGGAAACCTCTTCTGTATCTTTAAAAAAGAAAGGAGAGAGCGTGTCCCCTCAGTATTCAGAAAGACGCATCATGTGCGCATCAGTCCTGAAGGAGCATGGCTTGATGGTAGATTTCTCCCTGTTGAAGGTGAACCTAACGAGAAGAGTTTGCTCACAACAATCTATAAAAAGATGATAGGGAGACTATCCAAAGTATTATAAGATGGATGGCCTCTGTCGTTTTGGGTTTCATTGCTTCAGAACTCTTGTTGCAGACAGAAAAAGGCAGAAGGAATATCCATAAAAAGAGTATCAAAAGGAGTCGAGGAGTGGTACTTTTCAATCGCTCTTCATCTATCTCCTCTGATAAAAAAATACTTAGCTTCAATTGTAGACAAGGACAATTATTTCCCAAGTCCGTCCGTCTTTGTGTATACCTTACCGAATATTGTTACTGGTGAGATTGCCATTCGCAATGACTATCATGGTGAGACTATCTTTCTATATTTTGTCTGAAAAAGAATGAAGAGCAGATGCAGGCATTAATACAAACGGCTTTTCTTAGACCGTCAAACAACAAGTTTATTGACTGGATGGATTGATTATGAAGACTGTGAACATTATGAAGCCGACATGTATATAGCTTCTATTGATAAGGTGTAATAATTAACAATAAAACAGAAAAATCATATTATATATAAAATAGACATAACAATGAACGAGTTAGTAAAAGAACTAAAGGATGAGATTATAGAGGCTTTGAACCTCGAAGAAATGACAGCTGACGACATTGATGAGAACGAGCCTCTCTTTGGCGAAGGTTTGGGATTAGATTCAATCGATGCTTTGGAGTTGATTGTTCTTTTGGAAAAGAAGTATGGTATCAAGTTGGCAGACCCTGCAGAAGGTAAGAAAATCTTCACCAGTGTGGCTTCTATTGCCGACTATGTCAGCAAGAACCGAAAGAAATAAAGCTACTTTGTGGGTAATAATATCGAACGGATAAACCAATAAAATGAATATTGCAGTTACTGGCGAAGGCATAATCTCTGCTATTGGCTTTAATAAACAAGAGGTGTTACAGTCATTGATCGCAGAGGAGAGTGGCATTGGGATGCTAAAGCATCTTCAATCAGTTCATCATGAGTTGCCTGTAGGAGAGGTTGATTTGGCGAATGAACAGATGAAAGAGATGCTTGGAATCCCTGTATCTCAGATGATGAGTCGTACAGCCTTGATGGGTACCATTGCTGTTCGTCAGGCATTAGGGGATGCTGGGAATCAGTGTCGATGACATCCTTGCACGTAAGAAAAAAAGGGTGAAAAGTCTGCGCATAGCACTTGTCTCTGGTACAACCGTTGGTGGCATGGATATCACCGAACTCTGCTTCGATCGTATTGAAGAAGATGACAATGTATCCTTCCTTCAGCATCATGACTGTGGCAGTTGCACGAACACTATGGCTGATTATTTTGGCATCTTCACGGAAGTAACGACTTTGTCTACTGCGTGTTCTTCGGCAGCTAATGCTATTATGTTTGGTGCACGACTGCTGAAAGATCGTCAAGCTGACATCGTAATAGCTGGTGGTACTGAGTCTTTATCTCGCTTTCACCTCAATGGTTTCAATTCATTGATGATTCTCGATCGTGAGCGTTGTCGTCCGTTTGATGCTACAAGGGCTGGTCTGAACTTAGGTGAAGGTGCGGCCTTCGTTGTGTTAGAGTCAGAGGAGTCTGCCAATAAACGTGGTGTAAATGTCCATGCTTATCTTACGGGATATGGTAATGCCTGTGACGCATATCATCAAACAGCATCATCTAGAAGATGGCGAAGGCGCTTATCTTGCTATGAAAGAGGCCTTAGACATGGCACATCTCACTCCGAAAGATGTTCAATATGTTAATGCTCACGGAACAGGAACACCTAATAATGACCAAAGTGAGAGTGTTTCCTTGCGTCGAATCTTCGGTGATGAGCTCCCATTGATATCCAGTACAAAGTCTTTTACTGGTCATACTACGAGTGCGTCAGGAAGTATTGAGGCTGTTATCTGTATCTTAGCGATGCAGAACCATTTGGTTCCAGCCAACTTAGGTTGGGCGCATCAGATGGAGAAAGGGTATTACTCCGACCTTAGGGCAAACAGAGTGTTGAGTTGGAAAACGTACTCTGTAATTCCTTTGGCTTTGGTGGTAACGACTCTGCTTTATTGTTTTCTGCCCATCCAACAATCACAGAAAAGTCAGTTGAGACAAGGAAGAATATTAAGGTCTTGTCGCGTGTTGAGCTTACTTCGGAGGAACAGTTGGAAGACATCCGTAAGTATGTCAAGCCTTTAGAGGCACGTCGCATGGGCAAAATCATGAAGAGTTCTTTGCTTTCTTCTTTGGAAGCATTGTCCCAAGCAGGCGTTGAAAAAACCTGATGCCATCATCACAGGAACGATGTATGGTTGTCTGGAATATAGCGAACGACTGTTGGAACAAATGAAGGAGGAGGGTGAAACGATGTTGAAACCCACTTACTTCATGCAGAGTACACACAACACCATAGGAAGTAATATCGCCATTAGAACCCACTGTCATGGTTACAACGTTACTTATACACAGGGTACGGAATCTCTGTCGTGGGCATTACGTGATGCAGAGATGCTACTAAAAGAAGGGAAAGCAAAGACAGTTCTTGTGGGATGTCACGATGAGAGTACTCCACTTTTTAATTCATTATTGAAGCGGGATGGGGCAGAAGAGCAGCCTTCAATCCATGCTATCGCAATGGTATTATCATGTGGCGAGTAGTTATCTTGTCCGTTATTCAGAGTTCTCTGTTGGCAGGAGGACAGGTGTTTTTGAAGTTTGCACTTCAGAAGATGCTCCCTTTTGGTTGGACTCGTACGTTCTGGTGTAGTCTTTTGCTGAATTGGCAGTTTGCTTGTAGTGGACTGTTATTTGGTTCAAGTTCCATACTCTGGATGTATATCGTTAAGCACTACCCTCTGAGTGTGGCTTATCCGATGATTAGTTTGAGTTATGTGTTTGGACTTCTTGCAGCAATACTCTTTTTCCATGAGTCCGTTTCTGTGATGAAATGGGTAGGAGTGAGCCTGATAATATTAGGCTGTTGCCTGATTGCCAAGTAGAAAAATAAGATGTAAAATGAAAAAGTTATTGTCAATTTTGGTGGTGTTTTGTGTCGCCACAACGACTGTTTCAGCACAAGCTGTCAGTGAAGCAAAGATAAGACAGCAGATAGAAGCTGCCGCAGCAAATATGAAAAACCATGCAATGTGATTTTGTACAGACGAAGTTTATTAGCATGTTGAATGATAAGATGGTGTCACGTGGTAAGATGTATTACCAGCAAAGTGATAAGCTTCGTTGGGAGTACACCTCTCCTTATGCATATACTTTCGTATTGAATGGCTCACGTGTTCTTATCAGTAAGGGCAATCGCAATGATATTATCAACGTCAATCAGAGTAAGTTCTTTAAAGAGATTGCACGCATAATGATGAATAGTGTTGTTGGAAAAAGCCCTTAATGACAAACGTGATTTCAGGTTAGCCTCTCTTCATCAGCAACCGAGTATGTCGCTACTCTCTATCCACAGCAGAAGCAGATGCAGCAGATGTTTCAGAAGATTATTCTTCATTTCAACCGTCAGCGTGCAATGGTTGCGAAGGTTGAGCTTATAGAAAAACGTGGCGATTGTACTGTTATTGAGATGATGAATGTTAAAGTAAATAGTCCTATTAATGCGAAAGTATTTACTGTTAATTAGTATTCTTCTGCTTCCTCTCATATCTCTGACGGTACAAGCACAGGATAGTCTTATTGCTCAACAGACTCCTTTGTCGGATAGTATAGGCTGTAAAACAAAGTATGCTACTGATTGAATTGTCAAAAAGGCTACCTCAGCGGTATTACTATCATGGTACGTGAAGCGGATGTATATCATGGTGTCTTGTTCAATGAGTTTGGTATCACGGCATTAGAGTTCACTTATCAGCCTCAGACGAAGAAAGTAGAGTTGATAGAAGTCATTGCAATGCTTGATAAATGGTATATTCGTCGTGTGCTAAAAAATGACTTACAGCATGTCATGGAGAACCTTATGAAGGGTAATCCTACCTATAAAAATGAGAAATATCACATCAGTTACAAGTTTTTAGTAATGAGTAATGATGAGAATGTCAGTATAAAAGAGGAGAGAGACGATGCAACTGAAGAATAATTTATATAAGATAATTCGTAAAGAAGAGGTTAATCATATTGTGAATTACACCATTGAGTTAAGCCCTTCTTGTGTTATCTATGCAGCCCATTTCCCAGGTGAACCTATAACTCCAGGTGTTTGTATTGTCCAAATGGGCAAGGAACTTGTCGAAGAACTACTCTCCGAGCAATGTTCCACACCCCTGTAAGCTGATAATTTCAAAGGTGAAGAACGTGAAGTTTCTTTCTGTAATCTCACCCGATGAAACGTTACATCTCACGTATCAAGTGAAGAAATTGGTAACGTCAGAGGATGGAACAAGTGTTGAAGCACAGTTGATAGTATTCGCAGAAGAGAAGCTAATGGCAAAAGATTTCCTTAGTATTGAGGACTGTATGATGAATGAGGAACTGAAGAAACAATTACGAAATAGAGGTATCTGTGTTGTCATTCCACCTATAACAATGACACAACGATAAAGACAGTAGTGGAGAAGAGTCTGCTCTACTGTGACGATGTCATTGTCGTTACAGATGGATGTACAGATCGTACTACCGACATTTTTGATACTATTGATGGTATAACGATAGTGTCCTATCAGCAGAATCGAGGGAAAGGATATGCCTTGAAGATGGGTTTCAGAAAGGCTTTTAGAGATGGGTTTCTCCTATGCTATCACTCTTGATGGGGATGGACAACACTATCCAGAGGACATCCCACTCTTTTTGAAAGCCAATCAAGAGCACCCTCAATCCTTGATTATTGGTAGCCGACAGTTGGAGGGTGTCGACCGTTCCAAGGGTAGTTCTTTTGCTAATAAGTTCTCTAATTTCTGGTTTTATGTACAGACAGGAAGGGCTTTGCCTGACACCCAGACAGGTTATAGGCTCTATCCTCTGCGCCGTTTGTATGGACTGTCATTGCTCACTTCACGCTATGAAGCAGAGTTGGAACTGCTTGTCTTTGCCTCTTGGCATGGTGTCAAGCTTGTCTCAATACCCGTACAGGTTTATTATCCACCACGCAATGAGCGTGTAAGTCACTTCCGTCCGGGAAAAGGATTTTGCACGTATTAGTGTTCTGAACACTGTCCTTTGTTTCTTGGCAGTGGTCTATGGACTTCCCTTACGATTATGGCGAACACTGATGACCTTTCTTCGTACAGCTTACTCCTTACTCTTTTTCCTTTTTTACGCTGGTTGTGTTCACTCCTTTCGTATGGATTTATACGAAAGTTGGTAAGATGACCGAACGTCGTCGTTACCGTTTGCATCAGCTTATCTATCATGCTTCACGCTTTGTGATGATTCATCATGGCATTCCTGGTACGAAATATGAATATAAAGTGCCTGAAGGTATTGATTTCAACAAGCCCCGTATCATCATCTGTAACCATCAGTCGCATCTTGATTTGATGTGTCAGCTGGTTTTCACACCGAAGATTGTCTTTCTTACCAATGCTTGGGTATGGAAACAATCCCTTCTATGGTTCACTCATTCGGAATGCAGAATACCTACCCGTTAGGGAGGGTTGGATGAGATAATGCCCCATTTACGTTCATTGATAGAGCGTGGCTACAGTATAGCAGTCTATCCTGAGGGAACAAGATCTAAGGATTGTCGTATCGGAAGGTTTCATCAAGGAGCGTTCTATATTGCGCGTGAGTTTGGCTTAGAAATCCTTCCGATAATTCTTTACGGACCTGGTAAGATCCTTCCAAAGACTGGTTGGCACCTCCATAAGGGTAAATTCTTTGTAGAAGTGGACAAACCACTGACGCAAGAGGAACTCACTGCCATGGGTGACCTAAAGCAACAGACATCCGCAATGCGTAAGCGTTACAAAGAAAAGTATGAAGAAATAGCTAACAGAATGGAACAATGACACAACAGAAGAAGGTTATCATCATCGGAAGTGGTTTGGGTGGACTATCTTGTGGGGCTATCCTTGCAAAGAATGGTTATGCTGTTACTGTACTTGAACAGGGCGTTCAGGTGGGTGGTTGTTTGCAATGTTTCTCTCGACGTGGTGCAAAGTTCGAGACAGGAATGCACTTCATAGGCAGTGCAGCACATGGTCAGACACTTGATAAACTCATGCGTTACTTGGAGATAGACAAGACTGTTACGCTCTCACAGCTTGATTCCCAAGGTTATGATGTCGTGGCATTGGGAGGGAAAAAGTATGCTTTTGCCAATGGCAGAGAGGCTTTTTCTCAAAGCAGATGACGGAGTATTTCCTTCCCAGCATGACAATCTCGTTCGTTATTACGACCTTATTGAGGAGATTGCCAATGCCTCTTCACTTCATTCTCTTAAGTATGCAGACTCTGATTCGCCATTGAATATGAAGTATCAGCTGCGTTCTATTAATTCCGTCATAGATGAACTAATCACCGATCCTGTGTTGGCTAAGGTCCTTGTGGGCAATCTTCCACTCTATGCAGCAGAGAAAGATAAGACGCCTTTTGCCACACATGCCTTCATTATGGACTTCTATAACCAGAGTGCTTTCCGTGTTAAGGGGGTAGTGACAGCATTGCTATAGCCTTAATGGGTACCATCAACCGTTATGGAGGTGAGGTCCTGACCCGTAAGAAGGTGACCCGTATCATCTGCGATGACACACATGCTGTTGGAGTAGAGGTGAATGGAAAAAGACACTTTGCCCTGTGACATCATCATTTCTGATGCCCATCCGATGCGTACGTTGGAATTGTTAGACACGAAACTAATTCGTCCAGCCTTCCGCAAACGTATTAATCATATCCCACAAACCGTTGGTGGATTCTCTGTTTATCTACATTTCAAGGAGAAGACAGTCCCTTATCTCAACTATAATTACTATGGTTATCAAGGCGATACACCGTGGAATTGTGAACGGTATACGGCAGAAAGCTGGCCAAAAGGCTTCCTCTACATGCACTTCTGTCCAGAAGACGATACACAATATGCCTCTACAGGGCGTCATCCTTTCTTATATGCAGATGGCTGATGTGGAGCAATGGAAGGGTACAAAGGTCGGGAGGAGAGGACAAGAGTATGAGGATTTCAAACGCGAAAAGGCTGAACGACTCCTTGATGTATTGGAAGAACACTTCCCAAACATACGTTCCAAGATACAAAATTACTACACTTCCACACCGCTGACCTATATTGATTACACTGGGACGGAGGGTGGATCAATGTATGGCAATGCTAAGGATATCAGCTTGGGTAGTGCTTGTCGTGTTCCGCAACGTACGAAGGTCCCAAATCTTTACCTCACTGGTCAGAACATAAATTCCCATGGAATGTTAGGCGTTTTGGTGGGAACGATTGTCACTTGCAGTGAGTTGTTGACGGCAAAGACCATTTATGAACAGATAAAGGAGGCTAACGAATGAAGACAACTTTGATAATAGGTGGAGGGCTGGGTGGACTCTTTGCGGGTGCTATCCTCTCTCGTGAGGGCTTTAAGGTCACTGTTTTGGAGAAGAACGACACTGCTGGTGGTGGACTTCAGAATTTCCAACGCTTTGGGATGAAGTTCGATACGGGTATGCATGTCATTGGTGGGATGCACTCTGGGGTAATATCTATCGTATTTGTGAGTATCTCGGCATTGCAGACAAGGTGCAGTTGCGTGATGTTGATGATGATTGTACGGACAGTCTCTACTTTGCTGAGGACCAGACAACCTACCATATAAAGAAAGGTAAGGGAGGGATTTGTTAGCTCTCTGGCTGAACATTTCCCTGAAGAACGGACAAATCTTGAAGTATACGTGGATGCTGTATGTCGCCTGACGGATGAAGCCGACCTCTTTTACCTGCGTCCTTCCAATGATGTCTTCCCTGTTCATTCGGAGGAATTCAACCTTGCTGCTGATGCTTTCATAGCGAAATACATCCAAAACCCTAAGCTTCGCAATGTCGTTGCATACATGAATCCACTCTATGGGGGCATGGCTGATGCAACACCTGCTTATGTCCATGCTATTGTGAGTGTGCTTTACATGCAGGGGGCGAGCCGCTTTGTGGGGGAAGCGACCGCTTTGCACAGCTGTTAGTGTCTGTTATTGAGTCGGCAGGGAGGCGAGGTCAGATGCAACGAGGGCGCAGAATGGGTGGAAGTAAACGACCGTCACGTTGATTATGTACGGTCTACGAAGGGGAACGAGTACCGTGCTGACCATTATATCTCAGCCATCCACCCTGTACTTTTACTTCCTTTGCTGTCTGAAAAAGCGTTCCCCAAGGCTTATCGGACCAGGCTTAACGACATCCCGAATGCCTATTCAGCCTTCTCGGTATATGTGAAGTTCAAGCCAGAGACGTTCCCTTACATCAATCATTCAGAGTATTATATGACCCGATATGATGAGGTGTGGCACTTTGGTGAGCACCATGACACATGGCTGTTGGGCTTTCTTTTCATGACACCTCCTGAAGACAATCAAGGGAAATATGCTGATAAGGCGATTATTACAGCACCAATGATATTTGATGAGGTGGAGAAATGGACGCAGACCACCGTTGGCAGAAGAGGAAAAAGACTACGAGTTGTGGAAGAAAGAGCAGGCACAGAAACTCTTCGAACGCATAGACGAGATTCATCCAGGCTTCAATGCCTGTGTGGATAAGGTCAATACGGCATCCCCACTTACCATTCGTGACTATTATGGAGCTAAGGAGGGGACGATGTGTGGCTTCAGTAAGGACTATAAGAACACCATTTTCTCACAGTTGCCAGTGGTGACAAAGGTTGATAACCTGCTGCTAACAGGACAGTATAACAACCTTCCTGGTTTCTGTGGAGTGCCTCTTACGGCAATAAATACCGTTGAGGCGATATTGGGGAGGGAATTATGTGATAGGAAGACTTAACTCTATTCACGACCAGCCTTAGCTCAACTCCAACCAGATTTACCTACAACCTCTCTCCTAAAAGGGTTGGGACGTGGACACTTGGAATACGCCAAGTAGTTCGAGGATACTATGCTACACCATTTATAAGTGGGAGGAGATAAGAACGGATATAACGGCTAAGTGGGTTGGATGAGGTATATCAAGTCGGTTGGATATTAGTGTCGATTAAGTTGGAGAAAGATTAGCCAATAACTTGTCAACTCATCTACTTGTCAACACGTCAATTTCATAAAACAAAGTAAGAAATGAAGAAATATTATACGCTTATCATGGTGGTCTTTCTCTTCTCTCTGCACTTTTGCACAGAAGGAAAAGCCACAACGGATCGATATATGGCAAGGAACGGCGGTTGGAAAGACTGTTATGATGACGCCATACTTGGCAAAAAGGCAAAGGGGAATGTTGCCGTCATCGTTTGTCCGGGTGGTAGTTATCTGTGGCATGACATGGGAGCTGAGGGTAAGGATGTGGGCGAATGGCTGCAACGCAATGGTATCTCGGCTTTCGTTTTGCACTATCGGACGGCAGGTGTAGGGGCTTTCATGACTCCTTATCGGTATGTTTTCCGTGGCAATCGATATCCTGATGCACTCAATGACTTGCAACGTGCGATGCAATATGTCAAAGGCACATGCCGAGGAAATGGGCATTGATGCCTCGCGTGTGGCAGCTATGGGCTTCTCAGCGGGTGGCCATCTGGTGATGTCGGCAGCTGAGTTGTTACCCAGAGCAGCGTCCATGGTTCGTTGTTCCCGTTCATCCCGTCGTCACAATGGTTGAACCTTGTGTCCATAAGCGTTCCCTGTCGTGCCCTGTTGGGCGACAGTCGGTTGCGCAATAAGCAGTTGCGCGATTCGCTATCCTTGGAGCGTCATGTGCCGAAAGACTGTCCGCCGGTGTTCTTAGTCAACTGTAAAGACGACCCTATCGTACACTATCACAATTCAGAACTGCTCGATTCGGCACTCACCCGGCAGCATGTGCCCCATCGTTACATACAGTATAAGACGGGTGGACACGGCTTTGGTGCCTCCAACCATAAAGGGAACGGCAGAGTGCCGACAGTGGAAAGAGGTGTTCATGACGTGGTTTCGCAGACTCGAGAAGCGTCGTTGACAGGGGCATTTGCTGTAATACATGAAATTACAAAGCCTTTGTAACAAGATTACAGACGCTTGTAGAAGTATTACAAGTCGCTTGTAATTTTCTGAAAAAGGTTAAGAATGTATTGCAAAAAGACGTGATAAGGACAGCTACAAGGGCACAGAACAGTTTGTATCAAAGTCTGAAACACATAAGATAGACAACCTTTTAAAGAACAATCAAAGATATATACAGCAATGGAGAAGACACAGTTTGATGACATCCGACCGTACAATGCAGAGGAGATTCCGGCTGCTATGGTGCGCCTAGCTAATAGTTCTTCCTTCCCACTTCTTGCCTCTTACGTCTATCCGGACGAACCTTTGGAGGTGGTTCGCAAGCGTATTGCAGATTACAAGAACGTGCGTGACTTCCAAACGGAAACGATGCGCATTGTCAATGAGCGGGTTATAGAACACAGTATTAAGGAGTTCACCTGTTCAGGGATAGACAAACTGAGCAGGGAGAGGCACTATCTCTTCGTGTCTAACCATCGTGACATCATGTTGGACTCCAGTTTGCTGCAGTATTACTTCGTTACGCAGGACTTTGAAACAACTGAAATAACCTTCGGAGCCAACCTGATGATTAATCAATTGGTGATGAATATCGGCAAATGTAACAAGATGTTCAAGGTAGAACGACCTGGAAACAACATCAAAGACTTCTATCGTAGCTCCCGACATCTGTCTGATTACATTCGTTATGTAATCACAGAGAAAACGAATCGGCATGGATTGCCCAGCGAAACAGTAGGACGAAGGATGGTAACGACATCACTGACCAGGGTGTTGTCAAGATGTTCTGCATGTCATGTGCCGAAGATAAGATCAAAGCCATTGATGATTTGCACATCGTTCCCATCGCTGTGTCTTACGAGTGGGAGCCTTGTGACGTGCTTAAGACGCTTGAACTCTATGAATCACAGTTCTCCAAATACACCAAAAAGCCTGGAGAAGACCTCAATAGTATCCTCACGGGCATCGTACAAGAGAAGGGACGCGTACATTTTGAACTATGTGAACCCCTCTCTTATGCTGAACTTTCAAAGTTTGATGGACTGACAAATAACGATTATCACAAGCAGGTGGCACGCCTGATAGACCGTCGTATCCATGCCGCTTATAGGCTTTATCCAAACAACTACATAGCCTATGACCTACGATATGGTACGACAAAGTACAAACACTGCTACACCGTGGCAGAGAAAGAAGCGTTCCTAAAACGCCTGCAGACGCTGGAACAGTATGACACTTGCGACATTGATAAGCTCAAAGACATATTCCTGGGGATTTATTCGAACCCGGTAAACAATAAATAAGTATGACAGAAACAATACTGAAGCTATATGATTATCTGCGACAACACCGCCTTGTGGGTTTGGTTTCGTTCGTTGTTGTTACGCTGTTGCTGACTATTTCAGTGCTACGGTTGGACTATAAGGAGGATATTGCCGACTTTCTACCCGTGGATAGTAACCATCATAATGCACTGAAGGTGTATCAGGACATATCAGGTGCAGATAAAATCTTTGCCGTTTTCCAGTATCGAGATACAACAAAGAGGGATGCTGATGCCATGGTAACGGCTGTTGAGCCTTTGTAGATGAGGTTCAACGGGCTGATACGGCGCATATCGTGCAGAACATGACGTCACAAGTGGACTTGGAGAAGTTGACTTCCGTGACGAACTTCGTCTATCAGAACATCCCATACTTCCTTACTGAGCATGATTATGCCCGTATGGACAGTACTCTTCGTAGTCTCGGATACGTTGAAAAGCAGCTTCAGCAAGACAAGCAGATGCTGATGTTCCCTGCTGGTGATATCCTTTCGGACAACATACAACGTGACCCACTGAACCTCTTTACGCCTGTTGTGCAGAAACTTCAGACGTTCGGACACGGGCTTGAAGTATGAACTTTATGGCGGATACATCTTCTCTCCAGATATGCAACGTGCCATTGTGATGATTGATTCACCCTATGGTGCAAGTGAAACGGAGAACAATACGCAGCTCATTAACATGCTGCAAGGGATGTGGAAAACGGGCACTGGCACACGCAAAGAACCTTGATGTGCACATTATTGGCGGTCCGGTGATAGCCGTTGGGAATGCTTCCCAGATTAAATCGGACAGTATCCTCTCGGTAATCATTGCCGTAACGCTCATCATGGCACTATTGCTTTTCACGTTACGCAGTGTCCGAAACATTTCACTCATCGTCCTTTCCATTGCTTGGGGATGGCTCTTTGCCATGGGAGGGTTGGCTTTGTTCCATGACAGTGTGTCTATAATCGTCATCGGAATTAGCTCTGTCATACTCGGTATAGCCGTCAATTATCCGCTACACTTCATTGCTCACCTCAGTCATACGCCTGATAAGAAGCGTGCTTTACGTGAGATTGTCATGCCGTTGTTGGTGGGCAACGTCACAACCGTTGGTGCTTTTCTTGCCCTTGTACCGTTACAGTCGGTGGCATTAAGGGACTTAGGACTCTTCAGCTCCTTCCTTTTGGTGGGTACAATCGTCTTTGTTCTGGTCTATCTGCCACATATCACGAAGGAAACAAAGGAGGCTAGACACCTTCCTCGACCGTTTGAGTGATGTCTCATTGGAGAATAAACCCGTATTCGTGGCTATTGTCATTGTTTTGACGCTGATTTTCGGCTATTTCAGCTTCAAACACGGTTCGATGCGAATATATCTAATATCAATTACATGACCGATGAGCAGAAAGAAGACATGGCTTACTTTCAGAAAATGATGACTGTGAACGGTGGATATCAGAAGGTTTACGCCGTAACAAGTGACTCCACAATGGACGGAGCATTGGAGAAGAGCCAGCATTTGCAGCCCTCTTTGGACCGTTTGGTACATGAAAAAGCGGTGCATGAATACTCTTCTTGTAGTCAGTTTGTCGTGTCAATGGCTGAACAGAAGCGTCGTTTGGAATTGTGGGAGAACTTTATAGAACGCCACAAGGCCGAACTGACGACGGCACTTCGTAGTGCCATGCAGGCGGAAGGCTTTGCTCCTGACAGCTTCAACGACTACTATTCACTGCTTAGCAAGCGTTATCAGCCACAGCAACCAGCTTATTTCGCTCCGCTGACAACGACCCTTTTTCGCTGGAAACATCAGTGTTGACAAGGCGGAAGGACGGTATAACATCGTCAATGTGCTCTCTGTTAAGGATAAAGATATGCAACTGGTGAAGGCGAAACTGGCTGATAAGGACTGTTTTAGCTTTGATATCACGAGCATGAACAGTGCCATTGCCAATCATCTATCTAATGATTTCAACTACATTGGCTTTGCTTGTGGACTAATAGTGCTCCTCTTCTTGTGGCTATCCTTTGGTAATCTGGAATTAGCTTTGCTCTCTTTCGTACCCATGGCAGTGAGCTGGTTGTGGATATTAGGTATCATGTCACTGTGTGGAATGCAGTTTAATATTGTCAATATCATTCTTGCCACATTCATATTTGGGCAGGGCGACGACTATACTATCTTCATGACTGAAGGGTCAATGTACGAGTATGCGTATCGAAGAAAAAATGCTTGCATCGTATAAACACTCGATAATTATCTCGGCATTGATAATGTTTATCGGTATTGGAACGCTCATCATAGCACGTCATCCTGCACTCCATTCGCTGGCAGAGGTGACCATTGCGGTATGTTCTCCGTTGTTTTGATGGCTTATATCTTCCCTCCACTGATCTTCAACGTCCTTGTTAAGACACGAGGAGCATACAGGCGTCGACCGCTAAGGCTAGAGATCTTGCCGTGATGGGCTGTTGTGCCGTCGTCTTCTTTAGTCAGTTGATAACGGTTTACGTGTTGGGATTTATTCTTTTTGGGCTTTTGCCGCAGTCGGAGAAACGTCGACTATGGTTCAGGAAGATACCAACAGCGGCTGTTCTTGTTTGACTTACGCCACATTCCAGGCGTCATATTCCGTATTGAAGGGATAACAAAGGAAACTTTCGGTACGGCATCCATCATCGTTTGTAACCATCAGTCCATGCTCGATCTCGGCTGTCTTCATGGCGTTAAGTCCGAAGACTATCCTCGTTTCTAACAGTAAGGTGAGTCGTAATAGGGTCATCCGAAAGATTTATCAGTGGAACGGTTTCATTACGTTAGACGATAAAAGTTCCATCAATGATGAGCTTGTAAGAGATTACATAGCGCATGGTTACAGTTTGGTGGTGTTCCCTGAGGGTAAACGTAACGACCGTTCAACCATCAGTAGGTTTCATAAAGGAGCATTCCTATTCGCAGAACGTTACGGACTTGACATCCAACCGTTCATCATTCATGGGCTTAACGTGGTTCTACCACGCAATAGTTACCAGGTTTTCTCGGGTTCTATCACTGTGAAAGGCTATGAACGGGTGCGCCAGGATGGGCATACCACTTACTCAGAGATGACTTCCCGTGTACATACCTTCTATAAAAAGGAGTATGAACAACTGGCACGTGAGATTGAAACGGCAGCCTATTTCGCCCCACTTATTGAGGATCGGTATTGCTATAAGGGTGTGGAAATCTATCGGTCAGTGCACAAGAACATCAAGCGAAACAACTGTTTCACACGTTTGATAGACACTTCCAGAACTCTTCTGCCGTTTTGATAAAGAACAACGACCATGGTGAGTTTGCACTTCTCTATGCTTTGGTGCATCCATCAACACTTGTCATGGTGCTGGAAGAGGATGAAAGCAAACGTGCTCTGCTCACTTATTGTGCCAAGGGATAGCCGATAACCTTCAGGTAATGGACCATGTGGACGTGAAAGAGATGGAGGAAGCAGGGATAAAGATTATAAGTTTATGATAAAACGCAGGTGATATGAAACAGATTTTTATGTACAGTCATTCTTTCATTGAGTCGAGAAAAGAGTATTTGTTGAAGTAGGCTTTTTAGCGGGTTTAGTGGTCAATGATTCATCGGTTAGAAAGCTTCTTTGTAAGTAATTTTCTTCACTCGTTTTTATTAAAGACTTTAATTGCATTCGAAAAAGGCGTCCAATTGGCTTTCAATAGATGCCCTTTTCGAATGTTACTAATGCTCTTTTGAAGTCTTATTAAGCATCTTTTAATTTATGACTTTATAATCAATTGATTGTTTGTTGATTATGAACTCGTTTGTTATGTGTGTTATGCATGCTCGTTATGGATGATTTTGTTGAAATTATGTAAAGTAATTTCAATCAAGAAATCGCAATCTGCTCGACAATAAAAACAAAAATATGTTTTAGTCTTTAATGGCTGATATGGATTAAACGTAATCGTAATATATATGGTACGTATAATTCCTCTTATGTACAAATTTTTGTCTTTTTCTTGCTCATTTTCCATATTTTTCATAATTTTTGTAACGTGTCGAATTGTGGTTGTCACAGAGCAACCTCAGCTATTCAAGACAAAAAAGAAACGAACAAAAAAACGAATGAAAAAAATACTACTCCTACTCATTAGCCTCCTCCTCTCGATAGGTGTGCGTGCCCAGAAAGACCTTAGTCTCGATGACTGATGCTATTAAAATCTTCCAAGCAAAGACCCTACAGTGGGCAAACAAGTACTGGAGAAACAAGGGTATCAGTACAAAGGCATAACGTCCGACGACTTCGGGAAAGACTATTGCTGGGTGAAGAATATGGACTTGACGAGCGACTTCTTCCCTTCGGAGATGGGGCGGAGCAATTCAAGTATGGTACTCATGGCACAAGATGGTAAGACGCTCTGCATCTATGTCTTCAATCGTACCGTCTTTGCGAACCTGCAAGCACAGGTGAAGGCAATGGGCTACGACATGGGCAAGGCAGCGAAAGACGACCAAAAACACAACAATTTGCACAAAAGACGGACAGCCTACAATTAGTCTGCTGAGGCTCATGCAACCTCTGCCTTATTGTGTCCAGATAACAGAGTAAGAAGGCGAGAATACGACAATAACAAAAAGTGAAACAAAGATGAAGAAAAAAAGAAACCAACCTATAAATTACCCGTATCCGTCTGTGCTATCATACTGGTAGTGGGTTCTATCGTTCTTGCTATTCTCATGGAAACACGCCAGATGGCACCGCCTCGTAAGTATGAAGTTGACATGTCGGGCGAGGTTATCGGTATTGACAATGGTCCGAAAAATTCCTGTCCTTACCAAGGAGGAGGACGAGTAGTAGAAAAAGAAGAGAAGAAAGTAACTGAGGCTCCAAAAGAGGTCAGCGAGTCGGAGGAAACAACTGATCCCGACCTGCCCGTCATCGTACCTAATCTCCCTGAGGGACAAACCGAGCCTGTTGTCAAAGCCCCAACACCAGAGATTAAAAAAACCAACGATTGAACCAATAGAAAAATTAAGCCAAGCCTACCAAGCCCAATATTCATAATTCACATCCAAATGGCTATTTTGTACTTTGTTTTTTAGCAAACTGACCCACGCTCTGATTTCGTGTGGAAGTTCCTATACGTTAGTAAAAATGGTTGTCATAGACTTCTCACAGCTTTCACCTCGCAATGTACATCCTTGTCATTGGCAATCCTATTCTTATTCTTACGGCTTTACTTAGAATTTGTCTGCGTTTGAAAAATGCTATCCGTGTAATATTAAAAATCGAACCATCCTACATAACACAATGTTAGGATAGTCCGATTATTTTTATTTTTCCTCTTTTTTTCGCCTTTCGATAAAAAGTAGATAGCTCCACAAGCTCCCATACATATATTCAAAAATGACAGAAAAATTAAGTTTAAAGTCAGACCCCAATAATGACAAAAATAGAAGCCAATACAAAAAGGACGATGCTATATATTTTTTCATATTAATCATATTTTTAGCAACAAGCAACTGAACAAGCTGTAAACAATAAAGATAATACAGCAGAAAAAACATAAAATGATTTGTTTCATAAAAATATTTTTATAAGTAATTAATAAATAAGATTTTCTGCAAAATTAAAAGAATAACTTTATAAAAACAAACAAAAATCGTATAAGAAATTATTGATTTTACTAAATGCACCAGTGTGTTTTATTACATAAACATTAAAAAAACAGAAGTTATATTTGTTTGTTATCGATAGCTTCAAGAACTTATACACTAACATCATGTAAGACATCGTAGGCATTACGAAAGAACAAAAACACCCTCTAATCCTCAGAAACGAAGGATTAGGGGGTGCTTTGTTATCGACAACATGAAAGATAGCCTCATCATAAACACATCTTATTACCATTAACCCAAAGCTCAACCATAGACATAAACAAAAATCTCTAAGTTTGCAATATGAATTACAAACTTAGAGATTTGAACCAAATAGACAAGCCGACGTTTACTACCAATTAATAGTAGTTATTCTGCCATTCTTAATTGTTGCAGAAATAACATAATTGCAGCTTAGCCTTGCCGCCTTTACGTTCTATGTCTAACGTTGCGGGAATCTTGACATGAAGTTCAGCATCAGAGTCGTTACCTTTCTTGTTAATCTCTGCAAGAGAACCAAGATGCCAATTGATTGTTCTGACGTCAGCTTGATAGAGTTTATCGGTCATGTAACGCTGAATATCCTTCGATGTTGCACCACTCGCACCGAGGAAGTTGAGTGAAGGAGCTACGGCAGACGCAATCTTATCCTTACTCTTACTGTTAATGCCCTGTAAGAGTTGGCGCACAGCAGCGACAGCCTTCGTCTTCTCGCCATCGGTCACCTCAGTTGTTTCAGTAGGTTTCTCGTCCTCTGTAGAAAGGAGTTTACCAAGTTTCTCGTCGGCTTCCTTACCATGAACACCATTCGGGTGTTGCGCCTTGTAGCCCAGATAAGCATCTTCGTTATCCTTAGCCACCGCCAGTCCCCAGTCTATTTCGTCAATCTTAGCCTCAAACTCATGACGATAATTAGAGTCAGGATACTTCGCAAGAAACTGCTGCAACACTTCCTTAGAGTTGCTCGACAGTGCAATTGACAAGTCTTTGTCGGCTTGCTCCTTACTCTTTGTAGTAGCCATCAGACTGTTTAAGCGGGCAGAGATACTATCACGATGAGCCTTAGAAGCCGATGGATTCTCTTTAAGATAATTGTTTAGTACAGCAGGTTCGTTGCTGCTAAGGGCTTGTTCGTAAGCCTCCTGCTCACTATTAGCCTTGCCAACCCCTACACCTTGATTATAGAGGAAGAGCAATACGGCTGCAATGATTACTGCAATGAGCAATGACACTGCCAGTGAAAGATGATTGTTTTTGTCTGTCGATTGTTTTCTTCTTCGCCTTCTACCACGGCTTCGGCAACGACGGTGTTGTCGTCAACAACAAAAGTTGGCATGGATAGTTTCTGACTCATTAGAAGGTGTTTGTCGAGAAAGCAGCATCGTCAGCTGTTTCGCTTGTCGAAACAAGCGTCCCATCTTAGTATTGCGCTTTCTGCCTCGTCAGAAAGAAGTACGATAGGTTCATTGGTATTGCTCTCATTAGCAAAACCATGATGCGCATTACCAACATTCGTTTTTAGGAGCAACAGTGGTGTTGTCCGTATGATGACAGCACGGACAAAGAAGCCTCTTCTTTCAGGTATAACTCGCTGCAATAAGCGCATTGGACAATATGTCCGGCTATTTCGACTCCACAACTTGGGCATACGGGAGCCTTGTCACTCACTTGATGGCCACATTCAGGGCATTTGATAATCATTTATCTGTCGTAAGATTATAGTAGTGTGAATAATTTTCTATGCTTGTTTACATTGTTTGAAGCTATCGTTTTTCGTTGAAAGCGTAGCTCTCGCATACTGTGTTTCCCCATTAGGCGGGACTTATCAACATATCCCTTCACGCCGTTAATACGTCCTTTTCCCCGTGTACTGCCATGCAAAGATGTACTCGCCCGTCATTCAATTCTGGTTCACGCCCGTTGTACTGTGCGATGAAGAGTTTGTATCCGTCCAATGCTCCACAGAGGTATTTGTTATAGAAGTTCGTATAGGTATAGACAAGCGGTTTGACCCCATACTCCTGCGTCATAAGGACAAGGAAGAGCTGTAAACTGTCCGCAAGGCATCTCTAGTCAACTCCCCAGTAGTCTCAATATCCACCATTGGGATGAGGTCTTGGTCTTGTGGGGCGGCATTGCATACGGAAGTTACGCAACTGTTCTGCTTGCGGTACAGTTGGGCGATAGAAAGTGGTAAGAACCCACATTCATACCATAACGCTGTGCTGCCTCTATGTTTTTCAAGATAGCGTTGGTCTATACGTGTGCCTCCCTCAGTGGCTTTTAAGTAGACATAATTGAGCTTGTGATTGCTGTTTTTCTGCCACTGTTTCCACTACACATCGCCTTGATAATGGCTCATATCAAGTCCGTGAATGTGTCTGCAAGTGTCCTCACACTGAATAGTGTATTGTGCCTTAATGCTTGTGAAAGATAGTATGCTGACAATAAGGAGAGTTATCTTCTTTAAATTCATAAATGCAAAGATAATATTTTTAGTTGAGATAGTAGACTGAACAACGTATAATTCTGTTGTTTTTTTAGTATTTCTTAATTCATCCTTCATAGAATAATTTTCATTCTTTTTCTGTCTGTTTCTTGATGCAGTTATATACTCTTTCTATGAGTATTTAGAGAATTGAGTTTAGGTCAAAAGTAAATAAGTTCGAATTAACAGATATTTCTGCTTACATTTCAACATTTTTTTATAATTTTGTCCCATCATGAGGTATACTGTCAAATGTAATGAATGTCATCGCGACTTTGTAGCAGAGACTGAGCGCTACAGGGACAATGAAATATCGTTGCTCCCTATTGTGGTAACGTGTTGAATTGCAGGTTTGATGCGCCAAAGCCTTTCCGCACGCAGGCACGTTCTGTTGTCCTGTTGACAGGGAAGTCTGTTTATGATGAAGAGAAGTTAAGGACGCTTCCAGAGGTTTCGTGTAGACTCGTGAGCAGTCTGTCAGAAGAGCAGCTCAGTGAGAAGCGAAACAAACTGGCTGAGGCTTCTCAGCGTGCTATTAACGTCTCAAAGCAAGCAGGCGAGACTTTTGAAGAATGCAACCGAAAGCACCAGTGAGTTTGTCAATAAGTCGTCTACACAGATACGTCGTTTTCAGGACAAATATGCAGATGGCGACCTTTGGATATTCTTTTGGTTTTTAGTTTTGCTTTTCTCCTTTCTGTTGTCATCGGACTTTTTAGTTTGCGCTGAGGTAGTCAAACTTTTGTCAGAGGGGCAGTCATGGTTGTTTAGAAACTATATTGAGTTTAGAAACTCGTTTTAAGTGTTCGTCCCGAAACGTGTCTTGTAGGTTTGTTTACTGAGAGATAGCACGATGGGCGATAGTAATGAAAAAATCAGTTCAGGATGCTACGTTTTATCAACACAGATATTGTCTTTCAGGAATTTCCGACGAGGTCACACTTGCCATCAATCTATCGGGTTGTCCGTGTCGTTGTCCGGGCTGTCATAGTAAGTTTCTTTGGGCAGACAGGGCAAGGCTTTGACGGATGAGGCTTTGTCTGCGTTGATTTGTGAGACAGGGGACACGATAACATGTGTGGGTTTTATGGGCGGCGATGCCGATCCTTCAGAGGTCAGTCGACTTGCTGCTCACGTCCGTTGTCATCACGCAGGCTTAAAGACAGGCTGGTATACAGGGCGCACGTCAATCTCACCGCTCATCGATCAAGCGTGTTTCGATTATATAAAGGTAGGTCCTTATCTCCGCCATCTCGGTGGACTTGACTCGCCTCGTACCAATCAACGGATGTATCGCCGCCGTCCTGATGATAGCTTTGAGGATATCACCTCCCGCTTCTGGAAAAATCTCATGAAGGCAAGAACTTATGAAAAAAATCATCCTTGATTGATAAGTTTTAGTCATTCGTTCTTTGTTTTTTTGCTTAAAAATGTCTATCTTTGCACCCGCCTTCATGGCAGTTAATTTCTGTTAAGAAAAGCCAGATTTATTGGTCTTATTATCAAGTCAGTAGGTGTAGAATTTTTGATAATAGATATTATTTTGAATTGGTTTATAGAGAGGCTATAAGATAAGGACATAAATGATTGACATGTATAATTGAATGCCGGCAAGGTAGGTGGGGATGAGTTTTGAGCCTATCTCTAAGCCGCAAACAAGTGTTTTGTGCATGTTGGCAATGCTGTCAATCGTTCCACTTGCAACACCATAGGTCAGTGACATAATCGTGATGAGGAATGATAGGGAGGGATGAAGCTGGACGAGAAAGAGCTGGGAAGAGTTGGCCCGTCACACTCAGGAGGATGGCGTGTGGGACGGTTGTGAGTAGCATCATGATGATGATGTAGGCAATTAGTTCTGCCAGTGCAATGCGTAGTCCAACGTTTTCACGATAATGAAACTTGTAGGTCTTTTGGGGAGCGTTTGTTAGTCGATTTTTGATGTTTGATAGCATCATTCGAGTGGTCGTAAAGAGACGGCTTCGCAGAAATGCTCCGTAGGCAATCATGATAGTAATAAGGTAGATGAGGAGTGGCGACAGGAGGTTGTCGACAAAGGAGCCAAAAGAACCATCGGATACCCTCGCTGCTTAACACAGAGCGCATAGGCAGCTCGGGGAAAGCAGCTGTAGAAGCTCATGAGAGTAGTATCAGAGCCATTTGGGCTATGAAAAGTACTAAGACAATATATCCTAACTTATTCTTCATCAGCATATAGGTTGTCGATGTCGATAATGCGTAGTTCTAAGGCACGTACTACGAGGCGTGTCGCATTGATGTTCATACCTTTGTTACCGCTCGGGAAGAATTTCTGTGCGAGTTCGTTTTGTCGTTTCTCTAAACTCTTCACACCGAAAAGGCATACCACGTAGTTTGGTGATTTGTTCCTTTGTAAAGCCGAGTGCGAGGTGGCGTAAGAAGCGTTCGTCATATTCGTCAATCTCGTAGTCGATCATTGCTTCTTGGTGCATTAATTGTTTGCTGACGCTTGTCTTAAATCGGTTGACGATTTTTTCGAGAATAGGTTGGTTGAAGACCATTCGTTTTCCCTGCATGACGCTTGCCACATCGCCACGTGTCAATAGTTCGCCACTCTTGAGGCAGATACCATCAGCACCTGCATCGAGGACGCCAAGCCAAAGTTTCTCGTTCAGGATTTCGCCTGTAAAGATGAGTACTTTCACGTGTGGATAAGTTTGTTTTTGTGTGTCGGCAGATTTCTACTCCCACGGTTGTAGAACCACCCAGTCCAAAGATCGAGTAGTACGAGGTCGGGCAGGTTTTGTTTAATCAGTTTCCAGTAGGATGGTTCGTTCTCTGCAGTCCCGATAATCTCAGCTTCGGGAATTTCATTTCTAAATATACCCTCTGTTCCTTTCAGTTCTAAGGGTACGTCTTCGACGATGATGACTTTAAACTTCTCCATAAGTATATCTCTTGTTTTTAATTATCATTTAATTTGCTTTTGCCAGAACCACGTCAATGCCCATTCCTTGTTGTGTCATGTTGGCTGTTATTCCGCAGCCACGTTTGGCAGCGGCTTCTCCGTTGTCGCGTACTATTTGTCGGCAGATGAAGAACATTAGTCTGTCGGCAGACGGCTGAAAAGAGGTTGCGGCAGACGCCGTCAGGTAGGTTTATAGACGAAAGAAGGATATGTAGTGTGACGTAATCAGGTGTATTCTCTTCGGCAGTGACCGTAAGCGGTTGGTTGTTATTGACAAGATATAGAATGTCAAATAAATAAGCAAGGAATATCGGGTCGCCTTTGATGAGTGGCGACTCGAAGGAAGTAGAGAGTTTGGTAGGGTTGAGTATAGAAGATAAGTCTACTGGTCGTGATACGAGTTGTACAGATTTGATTTGGCTTATTGCTTGCAGACTAAGAATCTGGTAAAAGCTCTTTATAGTAGACTGCTAATTCGTCAATGGCGCCAAGTTGGCGTTCGGGTTCGTCTACCAGTTGACGTATGCGTGAGGGGTAGTACATGGTTTCTGTGTTTGAGTGTAGAAAGGCAGTTGTCAATAATGCTATTACTGATGTAGAGTCGGTCCTTTTCAGTATTCTACACATCTCACTTCGTCTTCGAGTAGTTCGATGTTAGACTGGCTTTTTGATTTTTCTTCAACAGATGAGGTGAGAGCCTCTTTTATTTTATTGACAATGGCGAGAAGTCGTTCGGGAAAAACGGTCACTGCCTCCTTTTTCGACCTCGTTAAGTTTGTCTTCTTCGCAGATGTCACTAAGTAGGATAGCATTAAGATGCTTCACTCGTTCCAAGCAGAAGTGATAGATAAGTCGGTGACGGTAGTACATCACGTAATAGACAGGGAAGATGGAGAGTAGGAAGAGGGACAAGAAGTGCGAGAGCCACGTTCTTATTTGTTTCAGACTTTGCCATCATACGACAGTAGTTGCTCTAAGGAATTGTCGGCATAACGTTCTTTAAAAGAGATGAGTATACGCCGAGTTGTTATATTTGTAAAGGTCCCATTCGTGTAAAGCCAAAGCAGCCACGGCACTCTCGTTGCGAATGTCGAGGATGATGGTGTAGTTCATTGGTAGGCTGTCATGGTACCACTTGATTTCAGCCGGCACTTTTGTAAGGTTATCAATACGCTTCATGAGTACCTTCCCTTCGGTTGGAGCTGGTGGTAATGCAGGTTTAGGTAGTGTCGGCAGGTGTCAGCAAAGTCCAGTGTCTTTGTGTATTCACCGTTGATGTTTGAGAAGTAGGCCGAGTCGGCATAGATACTTGCAAGGGCGTTGTAGTCCTTCTTAGCAAGTGCAGTAGCCTTATTGATTTTTTTCTTTCTGAGCGAGCTTGCGTTGTTAGAAGAGATGTTAGGAGAGGAACGATAGGAGTAAGATGCGTGAGATGCCCTTTGGTAGTCGGAAGAAGAATCGACTACCTTTTCCTTTTTTTCGCTTTCTACACCTATTTTCGCAGACAGAGAAGATGTTGCTCATCTTCTTATACTTATTGATGATACCTTTACAATTCATGAGTCCAAAGCCATGTGAAGAGCTGTCTTTATGGTCATGGATAGGTTTGTGGTCGAAGATATGTAGGAGTTCCTGCTCGGTGAGTCCGCATCCTGTGTCGGTAACAGAGATTTCGATGCAGTCGGTCTTTTCGGTCGAGTTAATCGTTACTTTACCTCCAGCCTCAGTAAACTTACGTGCATTGTCGGCTAAGGTGTTCACCATAAAGAGCGTTAGTATGCGGTCGGCTTTGACGATTGTTTCAGAGTCGTCAACTCGTAGGTCAATCCTTTCATTTGGAAGCCCATTCGTCCTTTCTTGACGATGTCAAAGACTTGTTGTATAGGAAAGCTCTCAACGTGTAGCGACAGTTTTCCTTGTCTGAGCTGTATCCATTCAGTCAGTACATTGTTGAGTTCGTTGATTTTTATCGGTGAGTTTGCGGATATAGGTGTATCGTTCCACTTTCACGCTATCTGTTTCGCCACCCTTTTTAAGCATGTCAATCTCGTGCAGCATACGGTCGATGAGGGGTATGATGCTGTATACGAGTGAGATTTTAGCCCTTTGTTCAAGGTGTTTCCGTTTGTTATCGTTAAGGTGTAGGTTGTTAATATGCAGTTGTTCAGATATTTCTTCATATTGTTCCACAAGGTCCTTCATGTGTTGTTCGTTGTGTTGCCTCCATTGTTCAAGGGGCAGTAGGAGTTCGTCAAGCGAAGCCTTTGAGTCGCGTCGACGTCGAAGGTAGTGGAAGAGGATGAGCAAAGCGAGTACGATAAAGATAGAAACCGCTACGGCAGAGATGATAATATTCAGTTGATTAGAAGTATTCTCTAATTGTTCGGCACGTGAGGTGAGGTATCTGTCTTGTCGTGTTTCGTTTTGAAGGTCAAGGTAGATGTTGCGGTTGTAATCACTTTGTTGTTTATTGTTGATAGCCGAATAAGTCACACTAAGTCGCTCGCGGATAGAGGCAATAAGTTCAGGTGCTTGTTTGATAGCAGGACTATAATGTAGGGCTTTGTTCAGATATTTGATGGCTGCGGAGTAGTCCTTTGTGTGCCAATAGCAAGAGGCCAGTGTACGATAGGAACCAGCTGTTTGGTACACATCGCCATAGTGTTGGAAGATGTACAATGCACGTTGTGCAAAGTTGATTGGTAGAAGATGTTTGTCGATGTGTTCATCGTTAAGGTATTGGAAATAAGGCAGGTTGTTGTTAATCAATGTTTCTCGACTCTTGTCGTTCTGAATCATTTTGCTAATAGCCTGCAAGGAGTTTGCTTCCCAGTAAGGAATCTTGTGTTGACGTGCCAGAGTGTAGCAGCGTATGAGGTATTCAAATTCTTTTTGTTCGATGTTTTGTTGTGTGTCGTTATTGAGGATACCACCCGCTCCGATATTATAGTAATAAGCCAATAATTGTGGGATGTCGGTTTGTATTTCACCATCTGGTTTAATTTGGTTGAGGGCTTTGATAGAAGGTTGTTCGAGGACCCACGTAATAATAATAGGCAGAGGTGACAATAGCAAATTCAGAGCGTGCGTAAATCATACGTCGGCGTTGACGAACAGAGAGAATGTCTTCGTCTTCTTCAATACGATGGATTCTGTTTTCGGGCTTGCTCATAGTAGTCGTAGAACTCCTTGTTGAGTGACTCACGCTGACAAAGGCGCATGAGTTGAATGTCAGCCACGAGTAATTCTACTTGATTATCAGTGGTTTTGAGGACAGCGTCAAGTTTGTTGTATGCATCGTTAAAGCGCATCTTCGCAAGGTCAATGAAGGCAAGATTGTTTAATGCTTCGGCTTTTTCCTGCTTCGTAGTCTTTTGCCAAACGATATGCTGTGTCAGCATAGATTTTCACAGAGTCAAGATTACGATAATATTGTGCGTATGCTTTGTCGTTATAGTCATCAACAGTCTGTTGTTGTGGAATGTTACAAGCTGCAAGCAAGAGGAGGAGTAGACAGGCTACCCATCCTTTTTATTATGTTGTATGACCTTTGCTTGTTCATTACTTGTTGTTGTTCTTTCCTGCTTGACTGTATAAAAAAAGCAAATATACAAAACTTTTTGACATAGGCGGTTAATATATAAACAAATTTGGGGCCTATCATAGAACTGATAGACCCAAATTAGTTTTTATATCAATCTTTTTCTGCTTAAATCTGGCAGAAGAAGAGTACAATCACCTGTGCTAAGAAAATTCTAAGGAACATACTTAACGGATAAACAGTAGAGTAGCCCACGGCTGGTGCTTCACCCTACACAGATAGAGTTGGCATAGGCTAAGGCTGGTGGATCGGTATAGGTTCCGGCAAGCATACCCATGATGGTGAAATAATTGAACTTATACTTCAAGCGGGCAATGGTACCAACGATAAGGATTGGTATGATTGTAATGATAAAACCAGTGTAAACATATTTCAATCCGTCACCTTGTACGACTGTATCCCAGAATGTTGCGCCAGCCTTGATACCAACAGAGGCGAGGAAGAGGGCTAAACCTATTTCACGTAGCATCATATTGGCTGAGGTTGTTGTATAGGTGATGAGTCCCATTCGATAACCGAAACGACCAATGAGAATGGCAATAACCAACGGACCACCAGCCAAACCAAGCTTCATAGGTACTGGCATGTGTGGGATGGCGATTGGCAACATTCCAAAAGATGATACCTACAATAATTCCGATGAAGATGGTTGCGATGTTTGGTGCATTAAGGTGTTTTTCGCAGTTACCCATCATCTCTGAAACGCGGTTTACATTCTCTTCTGGACCAACAACCATGACACGGTCGCCAATAATGAAGCGGTGGTTGCGACCTGCAAAGAGGTCCATACCTTGACGGATGATACGAGTAACGTTTACGCCATGTACGGTGCGGAAGTGCATGTCGCCCAGTGTCTTACCGTTAATCTTGCTGTTGGTGACAACTATGCGGCGGCTTACTAACTTCTGTGGTTGGTCTTCTTCGTGCCAGTCTACCTCAATCTCTGGACCGATGAACGCACGGATAGCCTCTGCGTCACCTTCTGCGCTGACGATAAGCACCTCGTCGCCTAATTCAAATACGTTATCTAAGGTAGGAACAGATAAGACCCCATCATGCATAAGACGTGTACAAACGAAGTCACGATTGAGGAACTCGGAAATCTCTTTGAGCTTACGTCCTGCGATATAGGCATTCTGTATTTTTGAGGTACATTGTGTAAGGTTTTGCATGAGGGTTCTCTGCTTCTTCCTCGTTTATTTTTCGTTCTCAACTTGGAGGTTTACCTTACAGATGTATCGTATTGCGATGGTAGCACTGATGATACCAACAACGCCTAGGGATAAGCACAAGCATAGCCAGAGGTGATGTCGAAGCTCATACCATTCTTGAAAACACTATGGAGGGCTTCATTGGCAGCACCAAGACCAGGCGTGTTTGTTACGGCACCATAGAGTGTACCAATCATCATTGGTAGGTTTGTTTTTGTCACTCGTATCAAAGAAGATGTAGTAACAAGCAAACATGACGAGTACGTTGAGAATGATTGCTGCCGTTGAAAGGAGGTTTAGTTTTAATCCTCCTTTACCGAAACTCTCGAAGAAGCCCGGTCCGACTTGTAGACCAATCATAAAGACGAAGAGTATTAACCCGAAGTCTTGTACGAAACTCAATACAGGTAGTGGACCTGTAAACTTAATGTGACCTGCAAGAATGCCCATCAAACAATACGAAGGTAACGCCGAGCGATATACCTCCAATCTTAATCTTACCAAGGTAGATACCCAAGGCAATGACAATTGAATACAATAGCATTATATGGGCTACTGTATCTTGCTTTTCTGCTGAAAAAAATATTAATTAACCAGTCCATAAGTGTTATTATTTTTTTGCAAAGATAAGGTTTTTAATGCATATATACTAATCTTTATCTGTTGTTTTCTTTTTTTATTCAAAGGTTCTGATTGTTGTAAAGTTACATGCAAAAGGATGTTTCTGCTTGGTATAAACGATTGATATAAAAAAAGGTTTTTCTTATTTAATGTTGAAATCTTTCAATGATAGAAGAGGATAATTAAGCGTTTCTCCTTTTCCCATCATTGAAAGATTTTTATGATTAATAGATAACGATGCGTTGTGCTTTATGACCATTTACTTGAATGAGATAAATACCTTTTTTTCCCAAGTAGAGGCATTGATGTTCATTTCGTCACCTTGTGTAGAGAGCGTGTGAACGAGTTGTCCACTCGGTGTATAGGCACGAACGTTGAGTTTGTCAGCACCCGTAAGGTAGACGTTGAAGGCACGTTCGCCAGTCAGTGTAATGATAGGCGTATTCTTGTTTTTCAGTAGTTCTTATTCCGTTTATACCATTAGATTGCATTTCGTTCAGAACCTGCTTCAATCCCTCATAAGCGTCAAATTTACCAGCACCCCATTGTATAGGATTTCCTGTTGTCTTAACAAAGTTGTCTTTACGAGCCGTCTGTTGAATGATACGTAGCACGTCCTTTATTGTTAATTTTGGATTAGCTTCGAGCCATAGTGCAATACCGCCAGCAACGACAGGAGAAGCCATAGACGTACCCATTGACTGATGCCAATAATAAGTATGATTGTTTTTCTTCAATTTACCCTGCAATAGCTTATCTTCGTAGTTATTGTCTTTGTTCTCAACGGCGTATGTGTTAACAGACGAGATGATGGTTGCACCGGGCGCACAAACGTGTGGTAGTTTTCGGCCATCTCTGATTGTTCCGTAAGATGAGAAGCTTTGAGATATGACCTATTTTCGAAGTCGTTGTTAAATCCATATAGATTACCATCGAGAGAAGCAAAGTTGTTTGCGAACGTTATAGCTACCTACGGAAACAATGTTTGTTGCACATGCCATGTCGTTGATTGTTCCATCGGTTGTACCCTTTACATAGCCTAACTGATTGTTGTCATCGAACTGGATGCTTTTTATCCTCAGCGTAGACTTCTACACTCTGATTATCTTTTCTTTGACCTTATTTCTAACGTTAGTTTGTATCGTCCCGTCTTATTGTTTATTTGATTATCACCAACCATGATATCGGCAAGAGCATTGTAAATGCCTGTAATATAATCACGCTGAGAAGAGACAGAAATATAACCATCGAAGTATTTTTGCAAACTCTTGGTTGACACTTTTTGATGTTTGTGACATATTTCTTGTCAGATGCGTAAATCAATTGTCCTCCACTTGTACTATTACGAACAGCAAGACTGAGGATTTTTGTTGCTATGTTGTGTATCAACAATGTTGATAGAAAACTCAAAAAGCAGTAGAGTCTTTGCTATAAGCTGCTATCTGTGCTTCACGAATGTTATAGTAGGTTGTTGTCCCATCGGTCATTGGGTCAGATTCTGTTGATTCGAGGAAGGTTTTTTTACGACCTCATCTTTTTGTGCGAACTGGCGTTTCAGAACAATTGATTTGTCACCTTCGTTACCAGCTGAGATACAGATAATAGCTTCCTTTCCCAGTTTAGACATATATTTATTCTCAATGCTTGTAGAGTCGTGTAGTCCAATATTGCCACCTAATGAGAGATTAATAACGCAAGGCTTAGGTTCCGAACCAGATGTTTTTGCATATTTAATAGCGTCTTCAATGCCAAGAAGGATATAGCTATTGAGCAAGTCTCCACATGAAGCTATTAGTTCTGACTCGGTTGCAATACCATAGAAAGGATTTTGACCACGCTTGTTTATAACGCCCCGTTTCGTTTTTTCTGCGTATGTAATATTTCCTTTATATCCGCCTGCCATAATACCTAAGGTGTGCGTGCCATGAACACCCTCATCGTTATCGGTAGTAAAGTCTTCAAGTGCGTGCGCATTGTCCAGTAGAGTCATGGTGTCAAGTATGGCACGAGGATAATACTTGTCATATTGATAACCTTTCCTGTTGTTATCGTCAGAGACAATCTTACCAACGTATGCAAAGCGCGAAGTACCATCTTCTTTAAGGAAGTTAATGTGGTTAGGGTCTACACCAGCATCGACAACAGCGGTAACGACCCCCTTACCTGTATAAGCCTTTGGAAGGTTAAGTCCTGTGTGTGCTTTGTCTATGCCAACCTCCTGACGCACAAGGTTCATCTTTTGCTGCAAGCGGCGTGGAAGTTCTATGCGACGAATACAACTCAACTCAGCTATACGTTCAACGTCTTCTAATGGGATGCGTACGATTGCAAGGTTGTCACGTGCATTCAGCACTGTAACCCCCTGTGTGTCGAGGTCTGCACGGCTATTTTGTTCTCCCAGTTCCACAATTGCTATGATGTGTGTTGGCTTTGTTTGTTGTCCTAATGAGCGTGTATGACCATTGTCGGTAAGGATTGTTGTTTTGCGAAGTTTTGCCAACTCCATCATACTTCTTAGGTCAAGTTTCGACTGGGCAAAGGCAGTGTTGAATATTGCCAAGAATGATATTGCAAGTAATATTTTTTTCTCATATTTTCTTTCTTTTTTGTATAAGAACGATTGTAATGCTTATGGACAAGTCGTTATTCGTTTAATTCTAATGTGATTTCACCCGACCCAAAGCAACGATGATGTTGTTCATCGTAGACAACACAGAATTGTCCCGGTGCAACACCATGAATACTTTCGGCAGAGTGAATGATACATCTACCATCCGACAACTGTTCAACAGTTGCCGAATGAGTAGTCAGGTGTATAGCGAATCTTGAAGGTAATCTTTTCAGGTAGTGATGTGATACCTTCTGTTAGGAAATGGAAGTCATGGGCAGGGAATTCTTTTTGTAAGCAGTGTCAGGGTCATAGCCATGACTTACGTACAGGATATTTTTTTAGTTACGTCTTTTTAATGACAAACCAAGGACCACCGCCCAGACCAAGCCCCTTACGTTTGCCCGATGGTATGAAACCATAGTCCTTTGTGTTCGCCTATTTTTCTTTCCCGTTTCATGCTCGATGGCGTCACCAATCTCTTCGCCTAAGTAGCGACGCACATACTCATTGTAATCTATATTTCCAAGGAAGCAGATGCCCTGCGAGTCCTTGCGTCGTGCGTTGATAAGTTGTTCTCTTTCAGCAATCTCTCTTACTTCATCATAGTGTCCGATAGGAAAGATTGCTTTTTCAGTTGCCAGTCATAGATTTGTGCCAAGAAGTCTGTCTGGTCTTTCACAGGGTCAGGGGCTTGTTGTGAGCCATTTGCGCCCGTCAATCCATTCTGTCTGTGCATAGTGTCCAGTTGCAATGAGGTCGTATTGGTGTCCCATCTTTTTCATGAAAAGCCCCAAACTTAATCAGTCGGTTGCACATCACGTCAGGATTAGGAGTGAAACCAGCCTTCACCTTTTTCCATAGTGTAGCGTGTCACCTGTTCCCAATATTCCTTATGGCAGTCGATAACTTCGAGTTTACATCCGAAGCGTCGTGCCACAAGTGTTGCCATCTCGAGGTCTTCTTCCGAATTGCAGTCCCAGTCTTCTTTCTCTTCTGGTCCTATCTTAATATAGAAGCAGTCAGGATGTAGTCCTAAGCGTGCAAATTCATACACTACAACCGAGCTATCAACGCCTCCGGATAGGAGGACGGCAATACGCTTACCTTCGAGTTCATGGACCTTCATTCTTCTGTTTCCTTCCTCTTGCTTATTCTTTTATTTTTGTTTTCTCTTCTTTTCTTTTGTGTGCCACCTTCATTCTGTCAAATCCCATACCATAGACACCATTCACAGCACCTTGTGAAACAAAGGCGTTAGGGTCTATTTCGTCAATGACTTGATAGATAGAGTGGGCTTCGGAACGGCGTGCGATGATAAAGAGCATTCCTACTTTCTGTCCTGTATAAAAACCGCGTGCTTCAATCACTGTACAGCCACGTTGCACATCGTTGTTAATTGCCGAGCCAATCTCTTCCCAGTGTTCTGAGATGACGAAGAATTGCACCGACCCACGCATACCATTGATAAGATAATCCACCACGTAGGTCATGACGAAGAGGACGATGTAACCATAGATAACCTTTTCCCAATTCTCTAAAACGAGGTAACTGGAAGTGATGATACACAGGTCGCAAGCCAATATGACACGTCCGAGTGACACGTCACGATATTTATGTATCATTGCTGCAATAACGTCTGAACCGCCCTGAGCTGGCATTGTATTGCAGGGCAATGCTGACACCGACACCCAAGAGTACGCCACCCACCACGCAAGCAAGGAAGGGCTCGTTGGAGAATAGTGGTAGGGTTTTCGAACACACCTCGCAGCAATGAGGTCGAAGAAGCGAAGACTAAGACAGCAAAGATGGTTCTCACGCAGAACTTCCAACCTAAGACTTTTAAGGCGACAAAGAGTAGGATGCCGTTGATTGTGAGGTAGGTGTACTGTACGGGAATGTTAACACCCCACTGAATGACTGATGCTATACCCGCAATACCGCCGATGGTGATTTGATGAGGCAACAAGAACGCACACCAGCCGAAGCTGCCAGTTATCATTGCCAACGCTATCATCAGAAATTCGCGGATTTCCCTAAACTTATTTTTCTTTTTCCTTGCCATGTGTTTTGACAAACATTAGTAAAGTGCAAAGATAATGAAATAATTAGGATTGTCAAGTAGATAGCCCTTTTTATGTACATATCGGCTAACTTTCGGAGTTTTTAATATTTTTGTGACTAATCTTAGGGTTGAAACACTTTTTTTATGGAAAAAGTTTGGTATTACGATCGGGTGTTCTTCTTATTAGAGAAATGTAGAGATGGTTTTATTCTTTTTCTTGTATAGTTTTTCATCCCAAATGGGGTGTTAGCACCTAAATCATCTTTGTCATTTTTCGTAATTCTCTGTCTAAAAAACCGCAACACCTATGCGAAGGTGTTGCGGAAAATAAAATCTTTCTACGTAAAAAAACTATGTTACGTGAGCTTTACATTCTTTCTTTTCATCATTTAGCTTTTCCTTGACCTGGCATGAGAACTGGAAGTAGCATTGCATATTTCATTTGAGCACCTGCTCCATTAAATTGACCGACATGCATATTCTCACGATCGTGATTAGATACCTGAAACAACTTTGCACCAGACTTGTTTAACACCGTTGGGTATAACCAGAATGCAAAACAAGAACCCATCTTAGTTTGACTTTCATTTATCCATATTCCCTGCAAAAGGAAACTCTCGTTGAATAACATCAGCCTTACGATAATAAACATTATAAGTAGATAGCTGTTCATCATCCCTTACATCGTCACTCCAGAAACTGTTTTTTTGCTATTACATCCTTAAGATAATCTTTTTGCGTCTTGTTCGTTATATTGATACGTCACATTCCCATGACCAGAGTCCCATTTTCTATATCCAGTTCTTAGAGGCAATGCACGTGATTGTATCACATATTTTGATTCTAATTCTGATACTCAACGTTCTTCAAACTACCATTCCATTTGCCCACTTCTAAATAACGCCAGGCAGAAACATATTGGGTTCCGATATAACGAATACCATAATATACTCGAAGAGACGTTTTTCATGTTGCTTCTGTCCCGTAACGTCCCTCTTGCCATCAGAATAATAAAATGCTTTATCTGTCAGGTTCAAACCATCAACTGTTACATTTTTGATTATCTGGACATGGTAATACATTCTCTCCAATCGCCTGTTTCATCGTTCAAAGGAGTAATTTTTAATATGTCACTAACATATTTTATTTTTAGCTGGGAAGATGCCACGTATAACCTTCTCACTTGGTAACACCCACTTTAATTTTGAGAAGTCAGTTTCATGACCATACGGATGCGCTACCGTGAATGGTTTGGTGAATCGATTATTATTTTCTATCAAGTCGCCAAAACTATAAGGGCGTCCCTACGCCTCTTTCCACCAAGGCATTATCGGTTTGCGAATTTTTTTCTTACTAGAGTCACCCCATGTCAGATGTTCATCTATAAAAAGATGTAAATGTTGGAGCCAGTGTATAGAGAGGAGAAAGTGTCAACGGATGCTTTAATTTTTATAGTTTTTGTGATAAATCTTTCCGTTTTCTAAATTTGTTCCATTCAATAGATAAGCCTTTGCAAGTTTCTCAATGGTCAACTGTTTGTTATAAATCTTAAACGTAATGTCTAAGGAATTATTCTCAGCCCCTCCTTTTTGAGTTTTGCCAGAAATATAACCAAGGTGTTTTCATTCGAGTCAAGATCCAAAATGAACTGCGTTGTCAGCAATATCAAACTCTTGTGTGGTAATTTTATTAGGGATGGAAATCTAAACTTTTCCCTAAGTCGAATTCCCCTTTTGCACTGGTACTTCTGCAATAAACAGATTTTTATATCATAATCATAATATCGCTTGGCTTTATTAAAGCCTCCATTACTCTTAACCCAATACCCCTCGTCCATAAGTGGCTCTAAGCCTTTGATAGCCTTCATATCGTTTTTAAAAGCGTAGGGCAAAAAAAGAGTTCCTATGGGATAGAAACCAATATGAGCATCTTTCTTGATACTAAAACCATCAGTTTTTCCGATTTTTGTGCCTCTGGCATAAAGTAATATGTCTGCTCAGAAAAACTTTTTCTTATCCCAGTTCATTTCAAGAGGGACACCATTATTCCGCTCTCCTGTTTTTGTCTATTGTTCCTAAAACGAATGGAATATTAAAATCTTTGCCCACCTCAATTTTTCATTAGCCTTAATAAAACGTTTAGGCATCGTTCCTTCAAAAGAAAGTTTTCCATTATTGAAGGTCGCTCCTGGCGCATAGACTGCTGACAACATCCAGCTGTCTTTGTTATTAAAAAGCTAATTCAGCTGAAAATTTGAAACCAGTGTTACTGACAAATTCTACTTGTCTTAATGAAAAATGAAGTTTTCCATTCTTTACAGTTAATTTAACTGGGTCTTTACTATAAAAATAACTTTTTATTATAATATGACTTAGGATAAAGTAACAAGTACACATCAATCTTAGAACCATCTTCTAACGCAACAGAAGGATATTCGCCCGTACTTGGTGCAACAAAAATTAATTGCGCGTGTAACAGGACGTTCTTCCTCTTCCTCATCTATACCACTTCTGGTATTCGCTATCTGAATAGGATTTGCAGACAAAACAGAAATATCATCAAGCGACAAATTTATTTTTGAAACTTTCAATATTGTCATCTTTATTGCTGACACCATCATACTCTTTATCAGAGCATGATAAAAGTAGTCCTATTCTAATATCAGGAAAAAACACTTGAAGATTGCATAGTCCAGTGATTTTTCTTTTTTTCATATCTTGTAAAGTTATACTATACTTTAATTAGTTTATGTTTTTGTCTATTAATTAAAAATAAGTTATCCAATCATAACCCCTTCAAAATCAAGATCATCTTCTGCTTCCTTTGGAACTTCACCACCTTCTTGAGGACCATTAACAGGAGTGTCAAAGCTATCAACTCCTATCATTGCTTCGACTTCCATTTTATAAACTTTTAATTCTGGCGTTATGTACTTTCTCGTCATTGTTTGAAATTTAGAAATTAAAACATATTTTTTTAGTAGTCTGTATTAATCAGAATACAAAAGTAATTGTAATTCATTGTGTATGGAAACACCCCCGTATTTGTAGTAATTTTCGCATAATTAACATTTGTTAGCTGCGTCGTGGCTGTTTATGGATGTTCAGTAGTGTAAAAATCAGCTTTGTTCAGTAGGTGAAGTTCTTTTCAGAATGAATGTAGAGTAGGATGAACGGATGGAGTTGATGGGCAACTTATATGATTAATTATAGTTGCTTACCACAAGAATACCAAATGAAATGCCCCAAAAATACCAAATGAAATACCACAAAAAAATACCAAATGAAATGCCTCAAAAATACCAAATAGGACTTCCATATAAAATAAAATGTATCTTTGCACCATAGGTTAACAACGTGTTATTATGAAATATCTATCAAGAGTGGCAGACAAAATGCTACAGGAAAGGCTGGAGGCTTTTTGGAGCTGTGTTAATAGAGGGCCCAAAATGGACTGGAAAAAAACGACTACAGCAGAACAACAAGCCAAAAGCATAATAAAAATTACAGAATCCTGATAAGGCTAATGAATATCTTGCAACCGCCAAGACCAAACCATCATTGCTGTTGAAAGGAGCACCAACCTCGTTTGGTAGACGAATGGCAAGATGCTCCCATGTTGTGGGATGCGGTAAGAATGGCTGTTGATGATGCTGGTGGGGTTCCAGGACAATATATTCTAACAGGAAGCAATACAGTAGACAAGACGCAAATCAAACATACAGGAACAGGGCGCATTACAAGAATGAAAATGTACCCCATGAGTTTATGGGAGTCCTTGGGATCATCAGGGGAAATCTCAATACATGAGTTATTCTATAATCCGAACTATGATATTGATGGGGCAACAAGCCAACTGGATATACCTGAGTTGATTTATGTTGCTTGTCGTGGTGGTTGGCCCGCTACCTTGCAAATGAAGTCGAAGGCTGCAATGCTTATAGCAAAGGATTATGTCAATAGTGTTTGTGAAAAATGATATATCTGCGGTGGACGGTAGGCAGCGCAATCCCAAAGTTGCCAGACAGATATTAAGATCATACGCAAGAAATATCAGTACGTTGGCCAAGAAAAAGCAGCATACTTGCAGACGTTACAGCATCAGAAGACATTACATTAACTATGAATACCTATGATGATTATATAAGTGCTTTGGAAAGACTGTTTGTAATCCAAGATATTGATGCATGGTGTCCTGCCATCCGTAGTAAGACATCGCTACGCAGTGCTCCTAAACGCTGTTTCGTTGACCCTTCTATTGCGGTAGCTACCATGAATATAAGTGTCGAAGAAATGGAAACTCAATTAAAAAAACATTTGGTTTTATTTTTGAGCAGATGTGTATAAGAGACTTGAAAAATTTACACCGCTGATTTCAATAGTCGTATTTCATATTATAGAGACAGGTATGGTCTGGAAGCTGATTTAGTACTGCACCTGGAAGACGGGCATTACGCTTTAATTGAGTGTAAACTTGGCAGTAGCGAAATAGACGAGGGTGCAGAGCATTTGCTTGAACTTAAAAGACTGATACAGGAGCATAACCAAACAGAGAAGCAAGTACCTCTTCGAGAACCTGACTTACTTATAGTGATGACTGGAGGCACAATGGCATATACTCGCCAAGATGGGGTTAAGGTGATCCCACTGGCTTGCCTTAAAGATTAATCCGTTAACTAACACGACACCTATGGGTAACAAGATAAAGGATTGGCTTGAAAAGAACCAAGAAGTCTACTATAAATTTAAAAAGCAAGATTCATTCCACATTAGACCTTTTATCACAGAATGGAACAGATGAGGCCGAATGTGATGATACAGACTCGCTACTAGAATATGCTATTGGAAGAAATGGCTGCAAAGAATATGACAGTTGAGGATTTACAGGTTCCTTCTCTAAAAGCCGCAGAAGAAGGCAACGTGGCTGCATATTGTATGTATTGCTATTTGGAATTGGGAATGTTTAGTAGTGTAAAATCAGCTTTGTTCAGTAGGTGAAGTTCGTTTCATAACGAATGTGGAGTAGGATGAAGGATTGTAGAAGTGTAGTCGGCTCGACAATAAAACGCAAAATCGCTTTAAGTCTTACTGGCTGATTTGAGTTTAAGGCTTCATTCGTGGTTCTTATTGAAGCGTCCCATCAAAGGTTACAGATGCGGGATTTAAGGGGAGTGATTTCCAGCCGGCGTAGGTGTCTAAAACAAAGTGTAGGACTTTGTCGGTCAATTTACCAGTAATATTTTTAGTTTTACAGAAATTGGTAGTTTACCCATAATGGTTATTTTCCCTGCTTTTCCGTCAGTCTCAACTGGCGTAATAATACCGTTGGCAACATTGACTTTCATTCTGATGGTAACGACACCGGGCATTTTCCCGATTTTTTTGAATCTGACCAGAGAGTGTGTAAGTTCCATCTCCGTTGTTAGATAAGGAAAACAGTTGTTTTTAGTGTTGTTGAAGTGTTTACCATTCATGGTGATATTCGACAATGTTCCTTCGTAGTCTTTTTGCACAAACGCTTGAAACAGAGCTAAATAAACATATTATCGTTAAAACGACAGAAAGTATCTTACTCTTCATAATCCGAACTGTTTTCTCTTGATTACAAAGTTAGGGGTATCGTTTGAATACGGCAATACCTATTTGTTGTGATTTTCAGCCATTGTAGTACCAACTTCTTGTTATTCGTTTTTGTGAGCGTGCTGTGCTGGAAGGAGGAATATGCGTTTGAAAAATGTTTTACATAGTTCTGGGTAAATCAGGGGTTGGTGAGGCTTAGACGGGCGAGAATGTTTGTCTTTTTAATATGGTGGAAGTCAATAGGTTATGGAATGGGGCGGAGAAAGGTACTTAATAAGGTTGTGGAAGAGCATGTTTTGTAGGTCAGAAGAGCACCTTTGAGAAGATAAAAGAGCGTTGTTTCGTGTCCGTGTGATGATGTGTTATCGTTTTGTACTTGATATTTATTTTACATTCTCATTGTCTCTCGTTTCGTGAGCATAGCTATGTAGGTCTGTGAGCGATTGTTTCGGAGTGTAGAAAATGGAGGTATAAGGGGTAATTTCTAATAAATAAGGATTGTCAAGAAACTCGATTCTTCTTACCTTTGCAGACACAAACGAGTACAAAAATATTAGAGAAGAGAATTTATGATTAAATCTAAACTGGGAATAGCATTCCTACTTGCTTCCTTTTTGCCTGTTGGTATACAGGCAAAGGACATATAGAGAAAGGTGATACCTCACGAGTCTATGATATTGAAGAGGTAGTGGTTGTTGATCAGCCAAAGGAGAATTTTCGTCTTCGCCAGCAGCCTATGAGTAGTACCTCCTTTAATGGCGACATGCTTCGAGGCTTGAATGTTCAGGATGTGCGCCATCTGTCGATGTATGTGCCATCTTTTTCTATGCCAGTGTATGGAAGTCGTTACACCTCTTCTATATATATGCGAGGAATTGGTTCGCGTGTGTCTGCACCATCTGTGGGAATATACGTCGACGGTATGCCCGTTCAGAATAAGAGTGCTTTTAATTTTTCACACTTATGAGATCGAGCGCATTGACGTGCTGCATGGTCCGCAGGGTACACTCTATGGTATGAATACCGAAGGCGGATTGATACGTTTGTATAGTCGCAATCCTTTTTCAGTATCAAGGGACGGATGTTGAGTTGTCGCTCGGTACGAAGTTGCATCGTAAGGTAGTGTTAAGCCATTACGAGAAAGTAAGCGACAAGGTAGCATTCTCTTTGTCAGGTTTCTACACGGGTCAGAATGGTTTCTTTCGCAATCAGTATGACGGAGGCCATGCCGACCTCATCAATGAGTTTGGAGGTAAGGTTCGTTTCATGTGCGTCCCGACAGACAGGTTAAGTCTTGACTTCATCACCGACTATCAGCACACTCGTCAGAATGGTTTCTCCTATGGGCAGGTGATAAGCGAGACGGAGCTTGCTGAGGCAACGCTCACTTCGCCACTTTATGGCAAGAAGGCTGGGACGCAGTCGCCTAATCAGAACTATCAGGAAATTACGGGCGCAACATTCTTAATAGTGGTTTAGGCGTGAAGTATAGTGGTAAGGGTTATGAGCTTAATTCGATGACCTCATGGCAATTCCTTCGTGACGATATGCTGATGGACTTAGATTATAGTCCGCAAGACTTTCTACATCTCACGCAGCGTCAGTTGGGAAATGTGCTGACGGAGGAAGTTTCGATTAAGAGTCGTAATCGCAGTAGATGGCATTGGACCTTTGGTGCTTTCGGCTCATATCAGTGGTTGAAGACAGATGCGCCAGTCTATTTCGGTCAGGATATGAACACCTACTTATCAAAGAAAAATCACAGACTATGCTTATAACGGTATTCTTTCGGCCTTTGCAGGTATGATGGTGCCTCAGCTCGTGAAGGAGGGAATGTCGGAGGAGCTTGCCAAGCTGGCTGCACGTAAGAAGGTGGCTGCAGATATTGCCAAGGCAGGTGGTGTCGATATAAAGATGAGTGTAGAGCCTGTGCCGGGGCTGTTCCATACACCAATACTTAATCTTGGCGTGTATCATGAGAGTAATGTCGAACTGTCAGATCGCCTTATGGCAACCATAGGTTTGCGTTATGATTATTCGCATGTTGGTATTGATTATGATACTTCCTACGAGTAGCCTTGCAGGAGAATGTGTTAGGGATGAAGATAAACCCTGTTGTTAGCTCAGCATTGAAGCATAGTGAGCATAACGTTTTCAAGCAGTTACTTCCAAAGCTCGGACTGACTTATCGTTTTGCGCAATGGAGGGAATGTCTATGCGACGTGGTCAAAGGGTTATCGTGCAGGAGGATATAATTTCCAGATGTTCTCAGACATTCTTCAAGCTGAGACGTCACAAGCAGCACAGAAGGTGCGTAAGAACGAAGAGATTACTATTGCGCATGATGAGAACTATTATGAGCGTATCGCAAAGACGATTGATTATAAGCCAGAGACGAGTTGGAACTATGAGGTTGGGACGCATCTAAACCTCTTGAATAGTCAGTTGCATCTTGACCTCGCAGCCTATTATATGCAAATTCGTAATCAGCAGTTATCGGTCATGGCGGGTAATTATGGTTTCGGGCGTGTGATGACGAATGCTGGTCGTAGCCATTCGTGTGGTTTGGAGGTATCGGTTCGTGGTGGAGCAATGGATAATAAGTTGACTTATGGATTGAGCTATGGTCTTACGCGTGCTGTGTTTGACGATTATAAGGATTCCTTGGCTCATGTAGGTGTGGTCGATTATAAGGGTAAGCAAATACCTTATGTTCCTCAGCATACGTTTGGTGGGAATGTTGATTATCGCATAGATGTAGACCCAGCAGCGTTACTTGATCCGTCTCATCGTTTGCACATTCGTAGTGTTACGGTGGGACTGAATCTGACAGGGACAAGGCAAGACTTATTGGGACGAACAAAACACTGTCAGTCAGAATTTTTTTATGCCGTCTTAGGAGCTCATGCTGATGCCGACTTTGGTCCGCTGCATGCGTCAATCTGTGGGTTCGTAATCTGACGGATACTAACTACAACACTTTTTGCTGTTCAGAGTGCTGCTACGGGTACACGATACACCTTTTGCACAGTTGGGTAATCCTTTCCAGATGGGTGTTGACTTAAGAATACACTTCTAATAGGGACTCTGAATATATAGAAAGGCTACTTCATCCTCCTTGTGTGGGAGAGTGAAGTAGCCTTTTGGTAATTTTATGTAAACCGTTATTAGGGGTTAAATGATAGTGGTTTAGTAAGTCTGAGTCCGATGTCGGATAGTCCCGTAACGACTCACGGTTCATAATGTGGTAAACTTTGATGCGTAATGAGTCGTTTTCGGTTCAGAGGGAAGCTTGCAGATAGGTTGCTGAATGTCAGTGCGAGTAATTGCTTCCAGTCCCTTTAAGAGTCCTTTGTTGTTGATAATTTCGCAGTTGATAGTATCGTTGTATTGTTTTTTTCTTTTTACGTCCATGCTTAAAGTTGATGACTTTGCGTTCGACAATCATTGTGACAAATCGGTAAGGAAAGGCGTGAGTAGCGCGTAGGCAGAGGTCTAATTGGTAGTTGCCTTCCCATTGTCGTGGTATGTCAAAGGTTAGCGTGTCGTTGCGTGTCCATCCTTGCAGTGACACACTCTTATATTGATTGTATGTGCGAGGGTCGCTACAAGCAACGACACTCACGCCGAGGAGCGTGAGTGTGAAGATATATAATAAGGTTAGGACCTTATGTTTCATTCTGGTTTTCTTTCTGTTTGTTGAGGCTGTCTATCCTCGTTTTTATTGTTTTGTGGTGCAGTATCGTTCTGTTGTTGCGCAGGACGTGTACTGTTGTAAGGTCGTCGTGATGTGTTCTGTGTCCGGCGATTGTCATTGTTTTGTCTATTACCATCCTGTCCGTCACGTTGGTATCGGCGGTTCTCACGTTGTGGTCTTCCCCCTTGTTGTCCATTGTTATTACGAGGCTGGTTGTTCTTCTTACGTTTCTTGGCTTTGTCAAAGCGGCTAAGGTCGGCACCAGCAAGTAGGTCGACAGGCTTTTTAGCAGGTTTAGCCTTACCATCATCGAGGAGAGAAAGCGGTTTTTCGCCCCTTTTTGTTCAGTTCGATAACCTCTTTTTGCACGTTTTGCGCTGATGATTTCGAGGTTGACAGCAAGGTTCTTGTCGGTAGAGTAGGTGCATTGTCCGTTGAGGATGTCAGTTTTGAATAGGTAGTATTCACCATCCATAGTTTCTAAGACAACCTCCTTGCTTGGTAGTTTTCTGGAAGCCTCCATATACTCATCGACCCTCATAGTTCAGGCAACATTTCAGTTTAGCACACATTCCTGCCAGTTTGGTTGGGTTCAGGGAGAGGTCTTGGATACGAGCAGCATTTGTTGAGACACTTTGAGAAGTTCTTCATCCATGTAGCACAACAAAGTTCGCGTCCACAAGGACCAGTACCACCAATGCGGCCAGCTTCTTGTCTTGCCCCAATCTGTTTCATTTCTATTCGTACATGAAAGGCTGCGGCAAGGTCCTTAATAAGCTGTCGGAAGTCGACACGTTCGTCGGCAATATAGTAGAAGATGGCTTTGTTTCCATCGCCTTGGTATTCGAGCGTCGCCGATTTTCATTTTCAGTCCTAAGCCCTTTGCTATTTGTCGGCTTTCGATCGTAGTGGCGTGTTCACGTGCTTTTGCTTCGTGATATTTTTGCATATCGACATCTTTTGCAAGTCGGTAGACACGTTTGATATCGTCAGGCGACTTTACAGAAATAGACTTTTTTATTTGTAGTTTGACGAGCCGTCCAGTCAGTGTGACGACTCCGATGTCATGTCCCGGGTTGGCTTCTACGGCTACGATGTCGCCTTTCTTCAGGTCAAGGTTGTTGACATTATGGTAGTAACCTTTGCGAGTGTTTTTGAATTGAACTTCAACAAGGTCGGTTGTTTGGTTGTTGCCGGGGGCGCCAGCCAGCCAGTCAAAGGTGTTGAGCTGGTGGTCTTGTCTGCCACATCCTTTGTGACATAGACCCCTGTTGCAGCCATGCCAGACCTTGAATTTCATATCTTTATAATCCATTGATTGTATTCTTTATTTTTTTGTTATATATATGTTGAGAGCCTCCATGTGTCACGTTTCTGCGTGCGAATGATAGGCTGTAATAAGTAATGATAAATTATGTTCTGTGGGTCATAGACATATAACTCGTCCATTCGTCCATTCGTCCACTCGTCTACTCGTTCACTTTTTCAGCAGTAACACGATGAGTTTCAGAGCCATGTCGTAGAAGACAATCTTAGCGTTAGCGTTCTGTCCGATGTCACGGTAGGCACGTTGGAAGAGTTCGTTGATTTCAATCACGTTAGCCTCGTTGATGAAGCGAGCGAAGTTCTTCGCAAAGTTCTTTCCTCCAAAAGTCATGTAATTAAGTTCGGGTTTGTGGAAGTTGAACATAAAGTTTTCGCGTACTTGTTGTTGGAAGTAAGTAAGCATACGGCGTTCTTTTTCACGTCCGTAGCCAGTGACCAGTTCGCTCCATCGTTTGAGGTCTTTTACGTTACGAGGTAACATAGGCGCATCAGCATTTGAAACATATTATGGAACTCACGGTTTTCGTTGCCAACGTCAATAGCGTCTAATGCTTTTGTCCAACTACCATGTGCGATGCGTGCAATGCGATATGCGGCATCGTTGTCAATTCCTCGTTTTTCGACGAGAGCTTGTTCGATTGCTTTGTCGTCAATGCGTTTCAAGTCAATACGTTGTGTTCGGCTGCGGATGGTTTCGAGTAACTTTTTCTGGTTCTTCGCACACCATGAGGGAAGATCGTGCCTTGTGGCGGTTCTTCTAATAGCTTTAATAGTTTGTTTGCAGAGGTGAGATTCATTCTTTCTGGTAGCCAGATGATAGACACCTTATAGCCTCCTTGACTTGATTTCAGTGACAGGATGCGAGAAAGTTCGTCGCTTTCAGCTCCTGTGATGATAGCTTGTTGTGTGGTAGCCTCCATCTGCTTCATCCATTGGTTCATGGTGAAGTACGTTCCTTTCATGATGAGCGTGTGCCATTCTTTTGCAAAAGTCATTGCTTATGGGTTGGTGGTCACTACTCATACTTGGCAGTTTGATGGTAGGATAAGAGAAGTGAAGGTCGGGATGTTCCCAGTTGCGAAGCATGGCACGAGCGTTTGAAACGATAGGAGAGGTTGGTTCGTTGGTTTCGTCTCCCTGCAAGCAAATAACTGGCAAAAAGCCATTGCAAGTGCCATCTTGCCTACTCCTTGTGGTCCACAGAAGAGTAAAGCATGAGGGCAGTCGTCCCTCGTTTACCATGTTTATAAGTCGTTCTTTAACGGCTTCTTGTCCTATAACTTCTGAAAAGTTCATCTTCTCTTGTTTTCTTGTACATTTGGCTACAAAGTTAGTAAATAAAAAGTGAGAAATGGGGTAGGTTTGTAAAAAGTAATAAGGTAAAAGATTAAAAAGTAAAACCAAAGATATTCTTCTAAAAGTGGCAAAGTAAGTAAGGGAAAAAGCTGGTGTAAGCTGTATTAATAAGTAGAATCCTTCCTCATCGAAGGGAGTGTAGTAGATAGAGTTAGTAACATTTCGACCCTACGACTAATTGTATGAAAAAGAGTTTTTATGGCAATGTTTGCCTTGATAATGGCTGTGAGTATGATGGCAAACGACTTTGTGAAAAGTAAGGAACGGTAGATTTTATCGTAGTGATAAACCTTACTATTACGTAGGAGCCAACTTTTGGTACGGACCTATTCTTGGTTCGGAGGGTTTAGGTGGCGACCGTGCTCGTTTGATTCGGGAACTTGATGAGATGCAGCGTTTGGGTATAGACAATCTTCGTATCTTGGTCGGTGCGGATGGTTTGGCAGGTGTTGAGGATAAGATAGCACCCGTGTTACAATCACGTCCGGGGTGTATGACGATTCGATTCTTGCAGGCTTGGATTATCTTTTGGTGGAGATGAGCAAGCGAAAGATGGTTGCTGTACTTTATCTGACTAACTCTTGGGAATGGAGTGGTGGCTATGGTACTTATTTAGAGTGGGCAGGTGAGGGTCAAGCACTTATCCCACGTCGAGATGGTTATGGTGCTTACATAAAGTTTGCCAGTAGGTTTGCAGTTAGTAAGAAGGCGCATTTGATGTTTTACGATCATATCCGTTTTTATTCTTAGTCGTACCAATAGATACTCTGGTATGAAGTATGTTGATGACCCAACGATTATGTCTTGGCAGATATGTAATGAGCCACGTGCTTTCTCAAAGGATGCCTTACCAGCCTTTGAGCAGTGGCTTTCGGAGGCAACAGCCCTTGTTCGCAGTCTTGACAAGAATCATCTTATCAGTCTTGGAAGCGAAGGAGCTTTTTGGTTGTGAGCGTGACTATGGAAGTTTTGAGCGTATTTGTGCCGACAAGAATGTGGACTATTGCAATATTCATATCTGGCCTTACAATTGGCAGTGGGCAAGAAAGACTCATCTGAAGGAAGACCTCAAAGGCAAGTTTTAGGGCATACGCAAGAGTATATTGATAGTCATCTTGAAATCTGTCAGCGTATCGGTAAACCGCTTGTACTCGAAGAGTTCGGTTATCCTCGTGATGGTTTCTCATTTTCGTTGAAGAGTCCAACAAAGGCGCGCGATGCTTACTACAAGTATGTTATGGACGTTGTTGCAGAGAATGCGACAAAGGGTGGACTGCTTGTGGGTTGTAACTTCTGGGGTTGGGGTGGTGAAGCAAAAACCACGTCATGAGCGTTGGCAGGTGGGAGATGACTTTACTTGCGACCCAGCTCATGAACCTCAGGGCTTTTACAGTGTGTTTACGGGAGATAATTCGACGAAGAACATTATACAGAAGGAGGCGAGGAGGATGGCTAAAAATAAAGTAAAATGAGCGATGAAATCAATTATTTCGGTCGAATAAGTCCTTGTTTCGTATATCATTTTGTAAATTTGTAAAATAGTAATATATAAATGGAAATGTTTAAGTTTAATCCTCTTTTGAAGTCTATCCTTTGGGGTGGAGAAAAGATAGTCCCCTTCAAGCAGCTCAGCTCCGATCAAAAAGCAAGTGGGCGAAAGTTGGGAAATGTCTGGTGTTAAGGACAATGAGAGTATTGTGTCAGATGGTGAATATAAAGGTTGGACGCTGAACAAACTTGTCGATACGTTGAAGGACAAGTTAGTGGGTAAGGAGAACTATGAACGCTTTGGCAATGAGTTCCCTCTGCTTGTGAAGTTTATTGACGCACGTGAGCAATTGTCTATTCAGGTTCATCCTACTGACGAACAGGCACAGGCACAGGGCTTGGGACGTGGCAAGACAGAGATGTGGTATGTGATGGAAAGCGATGCTGATGCCTCTCTTCGTAGTGGTTTTGAAGCAGCAGATAACACCAGAGCAGTACAAGGAGATGGTGGAGAATGATACCATACTGAGGCTTTGTCAGAGTATCCTGTGAAGGAAGGTGACGTTTTCTTCTTGCCAGCAGGTCGTATCCACTCTATTGGTGCAGGCTGTTTCTTGGCAGAGATACAGGGGACAAGTGATGTGACTTATCGTATCTATGATTTTAAACGTCAAGATGCTGAGGGCAATTATCGTCAGTTGCATACGAAGGAAGCGGCTGAGTGTATTGACTATACGGTCTATCCAGACTATCGCACACAGTATGAGCCACGTCATAATGAACCTGTGGAACTTGTTAGTTGTCCTTATTTCACAACCTCTGTTTACGACCTTACAGAGCCGATGGTGCTTGATTACAGTGACTTAGACTCTTTCGTGATTTTCGTTGGACTCAAAGGTGAAGGCGAAATTACCGATGCTGAGGGGAATAGTATTTCTTTCCCGTGCAGGTGAGAGTGTACTCCTACCAGCTATAGCAACGATTGTTAAGGTTTCGGGAATAATCAAGTTCTTAGAGTCTTACGTCTAATTAGTGCATTATCGACCGCTTTAGCTGAGTTTTTGCCCTCCTATTAGCGTGTCTATAACGTCTGTCTGTCTTTATGAAGATACTCTTCATTGTTCCTTTTCCTCATCTTCAATAAAATGTGTTGAGGCTCAGCGCAAGTGGTGTTGAGGCTTAGCACATATTGTGCTTGTGATAAGCACCAATGATATTAGAGGAAGACAGCAGAAAACAGGTCTACTTTTTCGCAAGGAAAGTAGACCTGTTTTTATGCTTGATAGATAGGTTGGGCTTATTCTTTATGCTCATTCAGTTCCTTAGGGATTACTGACGCATTCTCGGTTTCAGTCCCATCAGCTTCTTTTGTGACATATCTTTGCCAGTAAGCAATGATAAGCGTTGTGAGCGGCAAGGCAATGATAAGTCCGATGAAGCCTAAAAGTGCGCCCCAAATAGAGAGTGAGAGGAGCAGAATGGCAGGGTTAAGTCCCATTGCTTTACCCATGATTTTCGGTGTGATAATCATGTCCATAAGCACTTGTACAACGGCAAAAACAATCAGTGCAGAGGCAAAGATAATCCAGAAGTTCTGTCCTGTGTCGGCAGCTTTGAGCAGTGCCAGAAAGACCGTAGGGATGAGTGCGAAGGTGTGGAGATAGGGAACAAGGTTGAGTACGCCAATGAGGATACCCATGCCGATGGCTATTGGGAAGTCGATAATTGTAAATCCAATGCAGAAAAAGAACCCCCATACAGAGTGAAACCAAACCCTGTCCACGGATGTAATTGTTTAATTCTCGTTCGGCATCCTTTTGCCAGTCCAGCCCAGAAAGGACGTACACTCTTTTGGAAACATCTTTTATCCAGTTGTTCGTCAGCAGTTCATAATCAAGGAGGATAAAGAAGGCATAGAGAAGAGTGATGCACGAGGCAATGATAGAGATAACGATGCTTGCCGTTTGTCCAATCACAGAGAACACCTTAGGCATGGCAGTTTTTATGGTGTTTTGGAAGTCCTGGCTCTTCACGAAACTCTCAATCTGGTTTTTGGTTGTTTTTAATCCATTCTTTCACCATTGTTGAGAGGTCATTGGTGTGTGTAGTCTCGTGTAGATATCGGTTGACGATGGTCATGAACTTATCTCCTTGCTCGAGCATTGGCGGAACGATGAACAGGAAGATGGCTGCAATGACTGCAATGGCAAGTAGAAAGGTTAGGACAATACTTAAAGCTCTGCCCGGGACGTGGAGTTTATATTGTATGAATTTCACGATGGGGTAGAGGAGGTAGGCTATCAGCCATGCTATGAAGAAAGGCAAGAGAACCTCAGAGAGTATGTTAATGATAAATCCAACTAGTAGGATGGCAAGAGCAACTAATGCCCAACGTATGAATTTGTCGAAGGTAATGATTTGTCGCATAAACTTTTCGGACTTTATTGTTTGTTTTTCTTCTTGTGTTGCTTTCTTGTAGCATTCACGACAAAAGCGGCTCGTACTCCTGTTGTTCTCCGAGCATTACACGACGATTGTCTGCAATAAGACGATGGCTGACGTATGCTAAAAGCTCCACACTTCACACAGATAGCGTGTACCTTTGTCACCTCGTCGGCGATAGCGCAGAGGGCAGGGATAGGACCGAAAGGAACGCCCTGAAAGTCCATGTCGAGTCCTGCAACAATGACTCTCACACCTTCGTTAGCCAGTTTGTTGCATACTTCTGTCAGTCCTTCGTCAAAGAATTGTGCTTCGTCAATGCCCACAACATCAATGTCTGAGGCAAGGAGAAGAATATTTTGAGAAGAGTCAATAGGCGTAGAATGAATAACATTCTTGTCATGGCTGACTACATCGTCGTCTGAATAGCGTGTGTCAAGCGATGGTTTGAAGATTTCAACCTTCTGCTTTGCAAACTTAGCACGTTTCATACGACGGATAAGTTCTTCTGTTTTACCAGAGAACATACTCCCGCAAATCACCTCAATACGTCCTTGACGACGTCTTTCGCCATTATGGTTATCTATCTTTGTCATAATCAATGCAAAGATAAAGAATTAATGGATAAAAAGATAAATGTAAAAGCGTTAAAAGTTATTGAGCTAATGTTTCTTTCTTTTTCGTAAGACTCAATGTGCGAGCGTTAGTCGTTCTCAGTTTTTAGAAGTCGGAGGCTTTGTTGGGTAAGGGTTAGTCTATATATATATGGTGAACTTACATCTGAGGCTTCGTTTTTATAAATCGTTGGTTTTGTTGTGTACTAAATTATTTTGTGCTTTGATACATTTATTTTATATTTTGCGATTTATAAATGGGAACATTATATCTCGTACCGACACGGTTGGAAATATGGAGGATATGACCCTCCGTGCCATCAGAATTCTAAAAGAGGCTGATTTAGTCTTGTGTGAGGATACTCGTACATCGGGTATTTTGTTGAAACATTTTGAGATAAAGAATCGTCTTATGTCTCATCATAAATTCAATGAACATGCAAGTACGGCGGGCTTAGTCAATAGATTAAAGGCTGGAGAGACAATAGCACTCATCTCTGATGCTGGCACTCCGGGTATTAGCGACCCGGGTTTCTTCCTCGCTCGTGAGGCTGCTGCCAATGGGATAACCGTGCAGACACTGCCCGGAGCCACTGCTTTCGTTCCTGCGTTGGTATCAAGTGGATTACCCTGCGACCGCTTCTGCTTTGAAGGTTTTCTACCACAGAAAAAAGGTCGTAAGACGCATTTGGAGAGTTTGGCTGACGAGTCTCGTACAATGGTGTTCTATGAGTCGCCTTACAGAGTAGTGAAGACCTTAGAACAATTCGTTGAAGTCTTTGGTGCAGAACGACAAGTGAGCTGTTGTCGGGAGATTTCAAAGCTCCATGAGGAGAGTGTTCGAGGAACCTTAACAGAGGTGATTGCACACTTCAAAGAGACGGAACCACGTGGAGAGTTCGTCCTTGTAGTGGCAGGAAAGGAAAAAAAGTAAAAATCTTTAGATAAGAAGAAATGTAACAATAAAAAAATTTATAACGTATGAAGAACTTATTTGTAATAGCAGTATGTGGAGTATTTGCACTGACATCCTGCAACCATGACAAGAAATCGGCTTTGAACCCTTCAGAGATACAGAACGATTCTTTGCGAAGTGTTATTGATGCTCGTGATCGCGAGATTAACGATATGATGGGAACATTGAATGACATTCAGCAGGGGTTTGCTGCTATCAATGAAGCCGAGAATAGAGTGACCATTGCTAAGAATGGGGAGCGTGCTGACAAGGCGGTACAGATGAGAGAAAATATCCAATTCATCGCCCAGCGTATGCAGGAAAAACCGCGAATTGATTAAGAAACTTCAACAGCAACTTCGCGAGAGTGGCTTTAAGGGCGACGCAATGAAGGAAAACACTCAGTCGTCTGGCTGCTCAGTTGTCGGCGAAGGAGAATGAATTAAAGGCTTTGCGTGCTGAGTTAGAGTCTAAGAATATTCATATCAAAGAATTGGATGAAACAATCACAGGACTGAATACGGACGTAAGTAATCTCAAAACTGACAAGGAGAAACTAACAAGCGAGAAGGATAATCTCACGAAGGAGAGGAGAACCTTCAGTCTGAGAGTAGCCAAAAAGTCTGAGACTATCAATACTCAGGATAAGCAGTTGAACACCGCTTGGTATGTGTTCGGTACTAAGAGCGAACTGAAGGCACAGCGCATCCTTGATGGCGGTAAGGTGCTTCAAGGTTCTTTCAATAAGAACTACTTTACAAAGATTGACATCCGTGTCAATAAGGAAGTCAAACTCTACAGTAAGAGTGCACGTCTGCTAACTACTCATCCAAGCAGTAGCTACACATTGACAACTGATACCAACGGACAGTATGTACTTCGTATCACTGACCCACAGACCTTCTGGAGTACAAGCAAGTACTTGGTTGTTCAGGGTTAAATAATCATAATGTACAAAATATGAAAAGAGGCATTCTCATCGTGAGGATGCCTCTTTTCATGTGATCTTTAATTCAAATAAGAGCGGTGACAGCTATCTTTTGCAGGCTTTTATTCCTTTTTCTCTCACCTTTTATCAAAGTCCAAGGAAGGTCTTATGAATGCGGCTCTTCCTCTTTTAATTCTGCTAATTTCGAGCTAAACAGCAAACTGAGCGTCACGAAGCCTGCACCTATTGCCAGTCCGATGTATTGAACATTGTGAAGCAAGGTAAGAATGAATTCGATTCTGTTCCATAGATATATCTATCGAAGATAGTAGGAAGCATGAAACTTGCAAGCGTCACAATACAACCCAAAAATAACACCAACAACAAGCAGTTTGAGCGACATCAGTTTGTTCTTTCGGCTCTCCGCACGTTGATATGCCTTGACTTCTTCGATGAGTTCCATCTGTCGTTGCAGTCTTTTGCATAAAGGCATTGTCATCCGACAGTTGTGGATGATAGTCAGAGAATAGATCTTTTAAGAATTTATCTTCGTTCATTTTTTTCCAATAAGTGTTTAAGTTGTTCTCGTCCTCGTGAGAGTTGTTTCTTAATTGCATCCTCACTGTTGTCGGTTATCTCTGCAATCTCTTTTATTTGATAGCCCTGCATATAGTAGAGCAGAATACTCGTGCGCATTGTTTCTGAGAGCGTTGTCAAAGCACAGTGTAGTTCCTGATAGCGGAAGGCATCGTCACTCTTACAGTTTGCTTGGAGCGTGATAGCCTTCTCAAGGGGTAGTTCCTGCTGATACTTCTGTTTGCGGCGAGAGTCTATGAAGACACGATAAGCTATTTTCATCAGCCATGCCGAGAATTGTCCCCGTTCGTCATATTGGCTGCAGCGAAGGTAGGCTTTGATGAGAGTTTCTTGAGCAATATCGTCAGCTTCAGCACTATTGCCGCAAGCATAGAGCCGTCAGGAACCGGCGTAATGCCGCCTGTTCCCGACCGATCTGTTCGACGAATTGTTCTCTTGTCATAATAACCTAATCGTTGTCTTTCAAGTTTTCCAAAGTCTTCTTAGCATTGTTGTAGGCGACCAACAACCCGCTGCCTACTGCCAATGGGGCAACACCAAATACAGCACCAATGGGAATAATAGCGTCATTAAAGCCTGGCACTATGATCATAACTATGCTACCCAAGATGGTTGTTATACCACCAATCGTGCAAATTGTTCCTAAAAAGAACTTCATAATGCATTTTTGTCATCAGTTGCTCTTTAAATGATTTCTTTGGAGGGTTTAGTTTGTTGAGGAACTCCTGCACGTCAACCTCAGGATTCTTTTTCGATGACAGCCATTATAATCTCACTTCTTTTATCTGTCTCGTGTTGTCTATGACGGAAGGATAGCCATGCTAATACTATCGGAAGGACTCCTATCAAAAGCAATAGGAACCAACTTGCTAATAAAAAAATTCAATAGTGTTCATAATCTTTCTATTTTAAGTTTTAATATGTTATACATTTGATTTTTCTTTCTGAACCGATTCACTTGTGTATAACGTTATTGGTTTTGTAAAAGGTGACAACAAAGGCATAAATTTATTTGTTTTATGGTATTGATTCTTTTTCAGATAACGGTTTTCTGTATGTTTACTACAATTTTTGAGCGAATTATTTCCATGAGAATAATGGTTCTTTCGCTAAATTCGTGGATATTCATTATTCTGTTTGTATGAAGCAGACTTTATGTATTCCAGCATTGATTCAAAAAGGTTTTTGTATAAATATCTCAATGGGCTAAATTAAGTTGATACTCTTTTTGGCTTTGAAAAAGATGCCTAATAGGCTTCGAGAAGACGCTCTTTTGAGGTCTTGTTAACGCCCTTTTGAATCCTTACCGACGACCTCTAATATTCGTAGGAAGCATGGATAAAATCTTTCCTCCTTTCTATCTATATTTTTAATTAGTATCAGGAATAGAGGTGATGTCTTAATTCCTTTCATTTCCTTCGTACTCCTTAACTACTCAATCCCTACCTTCTCTCTTGAAAGAATCGTTGCATCAAGGCACGACATTCCTCTTCCATTACGCCGTATGTGACGTTAGCTTTAGGGTGAAATGCCTTAGGTGCATATTCATGATAGCCCCGTTTGTCATCGGGACAACCGTAGACAATGCGTCGGAGTTGTGCCCAGCCAATGGCACCAGCACACATGATGCAGGGTTCAACGGTTACGTATAGTGTGCAATCTTGCAGGTATTTACCGCCCAACTCGTTGGTAGCCATGGTTATAGCTTGCATTTCGGCGTGTGCAGTAACATCGTTAAGCGTCTCTGTCAGGTTATGTGCGCGAGCGATGATGCGGTCACGGCACACCACAACGGCACCAACCGGAATTTCGCCTTCTTTATAGGCCGCTTCGGCTTCGGTCAATGCACGTTGCATATAGTATAGGTCTTTCTTGCTTTGTTCTTCTGTACTCATACTGCAAAAATACGGGTTTTATTTTGATTTTTACGAAAGTTTATTCTAACTTTGTGCTGTAAATAATGAATGTATATAGCCCTTGTAGGGAGCGTTAAGGTGTGAGAAATAAGACGAAGAGGATAGTTCTTTTCTCTCCTTGCTTTCTACAAGTATGAATGGAAAGACGCATGGCTTATCATAACGAAATGGGTAAATGGGGAGAGGATGTGGCGGTAAGCTATCTTCAGCAGATGGGCTACACCATTCTTCATCGAGATTGGGACTATCTTCATCGCGACCTTGATATTGTGGCGATAGATAATGGTACACTGGTTATTGTTGAGGTGAAGACACGAAAGAATGAGCGATTTGCCGATGCCGATGAGGCTGTTACGGCTCAAAAGATACGTTCGCTCTCTATTGCGGCTAATGCCTACGTCAAGCGATATGCTATCAGTCTGGACATTCGCTTCGATATCATCATCGTTGTGGGAGAGCCGACTGGAGTCGGTGAGGTGCGCCACGTGAAGGATGCTTTCCTACCATTCGTGTAAAGAGTTGATTGTAAATGAAGATAATAGATGCCGTATTGGGCTTTTTCAAGCCAACAGTAGTAGAGAAAGAAAGAACGGTGAAGGTCGTAAGACTGGACACGATAGAGAGTACAAATGCCTTTCTTCATAGTTATACATCTGCTGAGGATGAACCAATGACAGTCGTTGTTGCTGACTATCAGACAGCAGGACGAGGGCAGGGAACGAACGCTTGGGAGAGTGAAGCAGGTAAGAACCTGTTGTTTTCTGTACTTGTTCACCCGACGATGTTGCCCGTTCGCAGTCAGTTCCTTCTCTCGGAGGCTGGTGCTTTGGCTTTGAAAAGAAGCACTGGCAGACTATGTGAAGGAGGATGTCCGTCTGAAATGGCCAAATGACATCTATTGGAAAGATAAGAAGCTAAGTGGAACACTGATTGAAACAAAAGCTCGCGGCGGGACGTATAAAGGATTGTGTCTTCGGTGTGGGACTGAATGTAAATCAGGAAACGTTCCATAGTGATGCACCTAATCCTGTCTCTCTCTGTCAGATTTTTAGGGCATGAAGTTGATAAAGAAGAACTGTTGCAGAAGATTATCAAGAAGTTCTCAGAACTCTATCAGCTCTTAGAAATGGGCGGATATAATGATGTCAGTGCAATGTATCACGAAGCCTTGTATCGTCGTGGAGGCTTTTTATAAGTTCCGTGATGCTGACGGCGAGTTTGAAGGAGCCATTGTTGAAGTAGAAGACGATGGGCATCTCATCCTTCGTGATAGCAAGGGGTATGATTCGTGAATATCAATTTAAGGAAGTCGAATTTATTATATAATAAGGTGTTTGAGGAAAAGAAATAAGTACCCTCAACACTTTTAATTTCAAAAAAATAATGGCAAGATTTAAAAGAATACTTTTGAAGCTCTCGGGTGAGAGTCTAATGGGAAAGCAGGGCTTTGGTATCGACCCAGAGCGTCTTAGTGATTATGCTAAGCAGATTAAGGAAGTACACGAAATGGGCGTACAGATTGGTATCGTCATCGGTGGTGGTAACATCTTCCGTGGATTGAGTGGTAGTCAGAAAGGCTTTGACCGTGTGAAAGGCGATCAGATGGGTATGTGTGCAACCGTAATCAACTCTCTTGCGCTTAGTTCAGCACTTGAAGCAATCGGTGTAAAGGCTAAGGTCCTGACCGCTATCCGTATGGAACCTATTGGCGAGTTCTAGTAGCAAGTGGAAGGCTATCGAGGCAATGGAGGCAGGTTATGTCTGCATCTTCTCAGCCGGAACGGGTAGTCCTTACTTCACTACCGACACTGGTTCAAGTCTGCGTGGTATAGAGATTGAAGCAGACGTAATGCTTAAGGGAACACGTGTAGACTGGTATCTATACGGCTGACCCAGAGAAAGACCCAACCGCAACAAAAGTTCTCTGAAATCACCTACGATGAGATTTACACCAAGGAATTAAAGGTGATGGACCTCACGGCAACGACTATGTGTAAGGAAAAACGACCTTCCAATCTATGTCTTCAATATGGATGTTGTTGGCAACTTAAAGAAGGTTATGGACGGAGAAGATATAGGAACATTAGTACATAATTAAGCTAACAATGCATGTGTGAAGGGTTGTTGCAACTGATGGGTTACAGTCAGTTTGCAACAACCTTTATATATAAAAATGTGTAGATAAAGTCTTTTTCCTGTTCAGAAAAACCTTTTAATCCAAATTGGTTCTTATATCTTTTTATTCTCTTGTCGAACTATTGTAACTCTTTTTAGTCATGAAATCCCCGCTACGTTTGTTTGTTAATTGCAGACAATCCGTTAAGTGATAAAAATAAAAATATTTTAGGTTTTAAGGTCCTATTATGGGTATAAATGGAGGAATTTATAAGAAAAAAATTTGAATATAAACATTAAATATATTCACAATCGATGTATATAAAAAAATAATTTTTCTTATCTTTGTAGTGCTAATTTTAATTGTATAAGTCAATGAATAAAAAGAAAAACATTATTAACCCTCTTTACGCTGTTGTTCAGCCTCGTTGCTTTGGCACAGCAGAAGCCTGTACGTATGTCTGTACAGCAGAAGCAGACATCTCCAACGGAGGTGGAGGTTGTCTTTACGGCGAAAATAGATCAAGGGTGGCACGTATATTCGACCAATCTTCCAGCTGACGGACCTACCTCTGCAGCGTTGCATGTCGATAAGGCAGAAGGAGTAACACCTATTGGTAAACTCACACCTCGTGGTAAGGAACTGAACGTTTATGACAAGACCTTTGAAATGAAACTACGTTATTTTGAGAATAGCGTTAGCTTCGTTCAGCGTTACAAGATAACGGCTAAGACTTATAGCATAAAAAGGTTACTTGGAGTATGGGGCTTGCAACGACGAAATGTGTTTGCCTCCAATGCAGGAAGAGTTCAATTTCAAGGGTAACGGACCAGCCTCTGCGCCTGCTGCAGCACCAACTGCTGCGAATGCAGAAACGGGAAAAATAACTACAGCTGCTACTGATGTAGCAGCTGATGATTTATCAGCACTTACCGCAATGGCGGCTGATACAGCGAAGAAAAACAGATGTTTCGTCTGTCGACTCAGTGGGTGCTACGGTGAAAGAGAATGCTGATGTAAAAGCTGGACGCCAACTTGTGGCAGCCTGTAATTAAGGAATTGTCAGCTTTTAATAGTACTAAGGACAGTACGAATAGTTCGCTTTGGAGTATCTTCTTTATGGGTGTTCTGGGCGGATTTATTGCTTTGCTGACTCCATGTGTGTGGCCGATTATTCCAATGACAGTCAGCTTCTTCCTCAAAAGAGCAAAGGATGACCGTAAGAAGGGTATACGTGATGCGGTGTCATACGGCTTGTCAATCATCGTTATCTATATGGCTTTGGCAACGCTTGTCACATGGGCATTCGGTCCGCAGAAGTTGAATGAGCTGGCAACGGATGCTAAATTCAATGTCTTCTTCTTCCTTTTGCTTATTGTTTTTGCGTTCAGCTTCTTCGGATGGTTCGAACTTCGCTTACCATCTTCTTGGGGCAACGCTGTCATGACAACAAGGCTTCTGCAACCACAGGAATACTCTCTATCTTCCTGATGGCTTTCACCTTGTCATTGGTAAGTTTCTCTTGTACAGCTCCTGTCGTTGGTCTGCTTCTTGTTCAGGCTGCAACAAGTGGTGAGTGGGTAGCACCTGCTGTGGGTATGTTTGGCTTTGCTTTTGGCACTTGCCTTACCATTTACCTTCTTTGCTCTCTTCCCTTCTCTCTTGAAGCAGGCACCAAAAGTCTGGTTCATGGATGAACATGATTAAGGTTGTCTTAGGCTTTATAGAATTGGCTTTCTCGCTGAAATTCTTGTCAGTAGCCGACCTTGCATACAGGCTGGCACATTCTGGATCGTGAGGTGTTCCTCTCTATCTGGATTGTTCTCTTCGGACTCTTGGGACTATACCTCATTGGTAAACTAAGTTCCCACATGACGATGCCGAGCAGAAGGCAATGCCTGTACCTGCAATTATGCTTGGTTTATGTTCATTAGCCTTCTCTGTTTATATGCTTCCTGGTCTTTTGGGGCGCACCTTGTAAGGCTGTAAGTGCTTTTGCACCACCTATCAATACGCAGGATTTCAACCTTGCGCCACAGGCCGTACATGCCGATTATACGGATTATGACGAGGGTATGCGTGCCGCTGCAGCAGCGGGTAGCCAGTCTTGGTAGACTTCACTGGCTTTGGATGTGTGAACTGTCGTAAGATGGAAGCATCGGTATGGACTGACTCGCGTGTTGCTGATAAGTTGAAGAAAGATTATATTCTCATCTCACTTTATGTGGATGATAAGACTCCGTTGAAACAAGCTGTTGAGGTGAAACTTCCTGATGGTACATCACGTACACTGCGTACTGTCGGTGACAAGTGGAGCTATTTGGAACAGACGAAGTTCGGTTACTTGGCTCAACCTTTCTATGTTCCATTGGACAATGCGGGTAAACCTTTGAATGGTAGTTTTAGCTTTAAGGAGGATGTCCCAGCTTATCTCGACTTCCTTGATAAGGGCTTGAGAATTACCGAGCAAAGGAGCAGTAAGAAGTAGATTGACGTATGTGTTCTTGCCCTCGTCTGTTGGTGGTGTAAGAACGGATTAAGATACTGAAAAAGAAGGGGTTGTATCAATGATTCCCGTTACTGGTTTCATCTTTTGATACAACCCTTTTTTTATGTTTTGTCCGTCAATTAATAACACTCGTAAAGAGTATCTTTGTAAGTCTAAGCACGTCCTTTACGAAGTAAAAAAAGACGATATGTTGAATTTGAATGATTATATTCATCAATTTAAGAACAACTTATTTACATTATATTTGTAGAAAGTTCTTCCTTGCTATCATACAAGAACCAACAACACCTGCCTTTTTCCTTCAGCTTCGATAATACTATTTTTTAGTATCTTTGCTTACTAAGTTAAGTGAGTATTTTTAATATGGCAGACTTAATTGAATGAATAAAGTATTCGCCTGTCATAGATAAAATGCCACCTATAACAACGAGTTCTGGATTAAAAATATTTATAAGACCTGCAATAGATTGTCCCAATTTATAACCCATTGACTCAACAACCTCTATACATAAGGTGTCTTCGTTACAAGTTGCTGTGATTACGTCTTGTAAAGTGAAATCTCCATTCTCATCTAAGGTTATAGAAGAAGACTCGCCATTTTTAAGTTTCTCCTTAACAATACGCACAAACGCACTACCTGAAACTTCTGTTTCCAAACAACCCTTTTTCCCACAATGACATATTAATTCATTGTTCGTAAAGAAGTTATGTCCTATCTCCCCTGCATAGCCAGACTTACCCTTGTATAAGTTTCCATCAATTATGATACCAGCACCTAATCCCCAGCTAACATTGATAAAAAGAATATTCTTTTCTCCTTGTACGCAACCTTCCATATATTCACCAAAAGCCATTGCACGCGTATCATTCTCAATGGTAACCTGATAACCAAGTCTTTCAGTTAACATACTGCTTAATGATGACTCAGAGAAATTAAAAAAACAGAGTAACTATATCCTGTATCTGGATTTATGCGACCTCCGATATTTATATTGATATTAAAAAAAATCTTTTCTTGAGGAACTGAGGCGTTGATAGTATAATTATGAATAATGTCACATAAACGCTCGAGAGCTTCAAGAGTATTGTTATGAACATAATTTGTGTCCTTAATTAAATCTATAAGTGTCCTCTAATGTTCATTAAGCCAATATTCACAAAGGTAGGGTTTATGTCCACACCGATAAAAATAACCAGAATCAGGATTTAGACCAAAAAGATTTGGATGACGCCCTTCCTCTGTCTCTAATTTTCCATATTCAAGGACAAAACCCTCCTGGCACATTTCATTGATAATTCTTGCTATCGTAGGGGAACTTAGATTAAATTCCTTTGATATATCAGTGTTTGTGGCATTTCCATTACTAATAAAAATATTCTATGATCCTACTTTTTGATAAGACCATTCTTACATTCTTTTGTTATATGGAAAGATTGTTTTCATTTTTCTTTTTGCAAATTTACTACTTTTTCGTAAGAAGTTTATAAACTTTCTCCCTAAAATTTATAAAAAACACGAATTTAGTTTGATGTTTTTATTTTGTTTACGCAATTTTGTTCATTATTCATGCGTATATAAAAATAAAATTATCGAAATACGTGTGATTTAACAAATATTTTTTTGGAAGTACCAGAAAAAAACGTTTAACTTTGACGGCATAAATCATTTGCTACATCTATTTTCAAATGAACAATATATAATAAATAGGTATAAGCAAAAAACAACATCTCGTTTGACGAGTAAAAAAATATAACTATAACAATCTAAAAAGATTAAAAGCATGGATAAGATTACAGGGTTAATAGATGCACCATTTACTCCGTTTTATGAGAATGGTGAAGTAAATTTAGAACCAATCGAGCAGTATGCCAAAATGTTGGCTAAGAACGGCCTTAAAGGTGTGTTTATTAATGGTTCTTCTGGAGAAGGTTATATGCTGACAGAGGATGAGCGTATGCGTTTAGCAGAACGTTGGGTAGAAGTTGCTCCAGAGGGTTTTAAGGTTATTGTACATGTCGGCAGTACATGTGTAAAAAGCAAGTGAGCGTTTGGCTGCACATGCACAGAAAAATTGGTGCTTTTGGTATCGGTGCAATGGCTACACCATTCCCCAAAAATTGGTCGAATTGAGGAACTCGTAAAAGTATTGTGAAGAGATTGCAGCAGCTGCACCAGAACTTCCTTTCTATTATTACCATATCCCAGCATTCAATGGTGCTTACCTTTCAATGCTTGATTTCTTGAAGGCTGTAGATGGACGTATTCCTAACTTTGCAGGGTATCAAGTACACCTACGAGAGCTTGTAGTGAGTATAACCAGTGTCGTTTATATGCTAACGGTAAGTTTGATATGTTGCATGGTCAGGATGAAACCATTTTACCTTGCTTAGCAATGGGAGGAGCACAAGGTGGAATTGGTGGAACAACTAACTACAATGGTCGTTGCCTTGTAGGAATACTTGACGCTTGGAAAAATGGCGATCTTGATAAAGCACGCGAACTACAAAAACTATGCACAGGAGGTTATTAATGTTATTTGCCATTTCCGTGGTAACATCGTTGGTGGCAAGCGCATTATGAAGCTCATCGGCTTTGGATCTTGGAAAGAATAGAACTCCCTTTCAACAATATGACTGATGAAGAAGAAGCACGTATGAAGCAAGAATTAGAGGCTATTGACTTCTTCAATCGCTGTAATGTCTTTTAATATCACAACTTAAAGATTTTCAACAATGGATGTAAATAAGTATCTTGCTTATTGGGCAGACAGATATTACGAAGATATTACAAAGAATATACTCCCTTTTTGGTTGAGATATGGATTAGATAGGATTAATGGAGGTGTTTATACTTGTGTTGACCGTGATGGAACGTTGATAGACTCAACAAAGTCTGTTTGGTTTCAAGGTCGTTTCGGCTTTATCGGTGCTTTTGCCTATAACAACATTGAGGCTAATGAGGAATGGCTCAATGCTTCTAAGAGTTGTATCGACTTTATTGAACAGCATTGTTTTTGACACAGATGGTCGAATGTATTTTGAAGTGACTGCTGAGGGAAAACCAATAAGAAAAACGCCGTTATGTGTTCTCTCTGAGTGCTTTGCTGCAATTGCAATGTCTGAGTACTCTATAGCATCAGGGTGACAAGAGCTATGCGCATAAAGCATTAGAACTTTTTCAAGAGCATACTTCACTTCATAAACACAGATGGTATTCTTGAACCAAAAGTATTGTGAGGGCGTGGAAATGAGAGGACATTCTATTACAATGATTCTTATCAATACAGCTTCACGCATTCGTGAGGCAATTCCTGCTAATGAACTCGATGCTCAGATAGACCTTTCAATAGAAGGTCTTCAACGTTATTTTGTTCATCCAGAATTTGAAGCTCTTTTAGAGACTCGTAGGCCCTAATGGGGAGTTCATTGACAATATTATTGGACGTACAATCAACCCAGGACATTGTATAGAGACTGCGTGGTTCTTACTTGAAGAAGCAAAAGTATCGCAATTGGGATCCAAAAATTAACCAAAATGGCAGTTACTATTCTTGAATGGTCATGGAAATGGGGTTGGGACAAAGAGTATGGAGGTATCATCAACTTCCGTGACTGCAAAGGATTACCTGTATAGGATTATTCACAAGACATGAAGTTCTGGTGGCCACAAACTGAAGCAATTATAGCAACTCTTTATGCTTATGAGGCAACTAAAGATGAACGTTTCTTAGAAATGCATAAGCAAATAAGTGATTGGACATACGCTCATTTCCCTGATTTAGAACATGGAGAATGGTATGGTTATTTACATCGTGACGGAACGGTGGCGCAACCAGCCAAAGGAAATATCTTTAAAGGTCCATTCCATATTCCAAGAATGATGATTAAAGGGTATATGCTCTGTAATGAAATAAATAAACAGGTATAAGTCTGTTTTAAAAAGTACGATCTAACTTTTTCAGTAATATAAAAAGTCCTCCATACCTACGATGAAAAGTAGGTGGAGGCATCTTATCAAAAACTTTATGAAAAGTCTAACAAATAGTAAATTTTATCCATGGGTTGTTGTTGCACTCTTAGGTGGTGTAGCCTTACTTAACTATATGGATAGGCAGATGCTTAGTACGATGAAGGATTCCATGCAAATGGATATTGCGATCTGCAATCTGCAACAAACTTTGGACGACTGATGGCTGTGTTCCTTTGGATATATGGCTTAATGAGTCCTATTTCTGGTATTATTGCAGACAATTTGAGTCGTAAGAAACTCATTGTCGGTAGTCTTCTTGTATGGTCTTCAGTCACTTATCTTATGGGATTGGCTACTACTTATGACCAAGTTTTTTTGGCTTCGTGCACTTATGGGTGTAAGTGAAGCTCTGTATCTGCAGCAGGATTAGCACTTATCGCAGATTATCATACAGGTGGTTCAAGATCTTTTAGCTAGTAGGTATTCACATGACAGGTCTATATCTTGGACAAGCTATCGGCGGATTTGGTGCTACACTCGCTGCAACTTACTCTTGGCATACGACTTTCCATTGGTTTGGTATAATAGGAATTGTTTATGCGTTTGTGTTATTGGTTTTCTTGAAAGATTCAAAAACGTAAGGTAGCTGAAACTAACGTACAAACGGAACAAAAAAACAAAGCCAAATGTATTAGTTAGCTTAAAAATCATTGTTTACAAACATTGCTTTTTGGGTTATTCTACTCTATTTTGCTATACCAAGTTTGCCTGGATGGGCTACTAAGAATTGGCTCCCTACATTGTTCGCTGAGAATTTGCATCTACCAATGTCACAAGCTGGACCTATGGCTACCATTACCATAGCAGTATCATCTTTTATTGGTGTTCTATTAGGTGGTATCCTTTCAGATAAATGGGTACGCAAGAACATCAGAGGTCGTATCTATACTGGTGCTATCGGTCTGTCACTGACTATTCCTTCTTTATTACTGCTCGGATTTGGCAATAGCATTGTTGAAGTAGTTTGTGCAGGTGTTTTGTTTGGAATAGGATTTGGAATGTTTGATGCTAATAATATGCCAATTCTCTGTCAATTTGTTGGTCCTAATCAACGTGCTACAGCTTACGGTGTGATGAACATGGTAGGTGTGTTTGCTGGTGCAATGATTACATCTGTATTAGGTGCATGGAGTGACGATGGTAACTTAGGGTATGGGCTTCGCTCTTCTTGCAGCTGTTGTCGCTGTTGCTATTGCTGTACAGCTATATAGCTTGCGTCCTAAGACAGACAATGTTGAATAATTTACACTAACTCAAATACAAAAACATGGTACTTTCAGAATTAAAGTATAGTGAACGAATCGAAAAAAACTTCATCCACTATTTAAGAAAGCTTTCGATTATGTTAAGACTCACGATTTGTTAAATACCCTTGTGGTAGAATAGAGGTAGATGGTGATGACCTCTTTATCAACAATGTAAACCCAGAATGCGTCACTTCTGAACAACAAGTGTTGGAGGTGCATCGCCAGTATATTGACATTCACATCTTATTAGAAGGTAAAGAAACTATTGGTTGGACCTCTCTATCTGATGTTAAGCTTGAAAAGAAATCATATTCAGAAGAAGATGATAGTGCTCTTTATGAAGATCCTTTCTCAACAAGTGTTCAACTCTTGCCAGGTCAATTTCTTATAGTTTGGCCTGAAGATGCACATGCTCCTATCATAGGAAATGGAAAGATTAGAAAACTCATTGTGAAGGTGAAAATATAAAACAGGAAAATAATCAATCGCAAAATATTCCTAACTATGAATCTAAGAACATTATTAATCCTTATGTCGCTTGCTGGTAGCGGAACTGCTGTCACAATGCAAGCTCAAACACCGATAGCTATAGGTCAATCGGATGTTGAAAAGAAATGTACGGGTACAGTAAAAGACGACGAGGGAAATGAAGTCATTGGTGCTTCAGTTTTAATTAAAGGTACAAGAAATGGTGTGGTTACTGACGTTGACGGTAACTTCGTTATTGACCGTGTTAAACTTGGGGAGACTATTGTCATTTCATATCTTGGTTATAAAACTGTTGAGGTTAAATATGATGGTTCGCCTTTAAGTATTAAACTCACTAATGATAACAAAGCCTTGGACGAGATTGTTGTTGTCGGATATGGTGTACAGAAAAAAAGTCAAGTATGACTGCTGCTGTATCAAGTATTTCAAAGGAAGATCTCACTAAGCAAGTTACTTCTAACATCGCTTCCAGCTATTCAAGGTCGTGCACCCGGTGTTGAAATCCTTCAGAAAGGAGGAGATGCTGGTGGTAATGTCAGCATTCTTATTCGTGGTGCTGGTTCTTTTGGCTCTATAGAACCTCTTTATATTATCGATGGTGCAGTAAGTTCAAATGGACTTAACACATTGAACCCCTAACGATATTCAATCTATCGAAATTCTAAAGGATGGCTCTGCTGCAGCTATCTATGGTTCTCGTGCAGCCAATGGTGTTGTGCTTGTAACAACTAAAAATGGTCAAAAGGGAGCTACAAAAGTTGAGATTACAGGCTCATATACATTATAGACATTGAGCAAGAAACTCGATTTCATGAATGCAGACCAGTGGAGAACATACGCAAATATGGTTGCAGATAATTCTCCTGCATACAACAAGGCTGCACAAAAATGTTAATCCAACAAATCCAGATTATTCTCAAGACTGGCAGGACATCTATTACAGAAATGCTGCAATGTACAATTTAGGTGCTTCTGTCTCAGGTGGTGGAGAGTTTTCAACTTTTTGCTACAAGTTTAGCTTATACAAAGCAAAATGGTATTGTCATTCAGTCTGATTATGAGAAGTATAATGCACGTCTTAATGGAACCTACAAGAAAGGTATCTTTGAAATTTTCGAAAATCTTTCTTTAGCACATACACGTAGACATGCTGCCCCTATAGCACGTACCATAGAGATTCCTACAATTCCTGTAACGGATGAATACGGCCGTTATGTTTCTACTCCTAAAGAGTTGGGTTATTCACTAATTAATGCAGACATCAGCAACCCTTTGGCTGATATGTATGTTAAGAATAGTGTGACTCACAAAAACTTCTCTGACAGGTAGTTTTGGTGTGGGTGTCAGATTTTTCAAGGGATTGAATTACAAGTTGAACGTAGCTGGTAGCTACTATACAACTAATGGCTATACTCATACTCCTCAATATGCAACATACTGGGATGAGAATGGTTCACCAGACTCAAGATTTAGTCATCCATATACTTCTCTTAGTGAGTCAAGAAATGAAGGTTTGAATTATAACATTGATAACCTTCTTACTTATAAGGGTTCTTTAGACGACCACAATTTTGACATTTTACTTGGTACCAGCTGGATGCGTGAGTTCTATCGTACTATGTCTATTTCTTCAGGTGTAAATGACTTAGGTTCTCCTTCTGTTACCACCTATAACGGGGCAGGAACTGTTGGTTCAAATGAAGCTAATTCTGCATTGTTGTCATTCTTTGCGCGTGTAAACTACAACTACTTGAATCGCTACTTGCTGTCTCTGAGTATTCGTAGTGACGAGTCTTATAAGTTTGCAAAAGGACACCGTGTAGGTTATTTCCCCTCAGTATCTGCTGGTTGGAACGTACACGAAGAAAAGTTCTTTAAGCTTCCATGGATGTCTAAACTGAAACTCCGTGCAAGTTATGGTCAGTTAGGTGCTAACTTTATTGACCCATATTCTTTCTTGAATTTAGCGTATGGTCCTGTACCTGCTATTATGGGTGGAAAAACGTCAATATGGATATGTTACACGATTGGCACAGGGTGATCTCAAGTGGGAGCACTGCAGTTAGTTCAAACTTTGGTATCGAGACTGCTTTCTTGAATAACTCACTGACATTTACCGCAGAATACTTCTATCGTAAAGAACAAAGATTTGTTGGCTCCCTTAGAGTCACTCCCTTCTTCTGGTCAGACTATTGTAATCAATGATGGTATTGTTCCTTACTATAACACGGCATCAGTTGAAAAATAGGGGCTTCGAGTTCACTATGGGTTATCGCAAAAGATGGAATGACTTCAGTGTAGATGTACAAGGAAACATCACATTCCTTAAAGAATAAGGTTCTCAAACTTGGTGAAGGTGTACAGCCAATTCGTGGTGCTCTGATGAGTACTAAGTTTAATGACCGTCCTACAGTTACCAGAGAAGGACTTCCTATCGGTACGTTCTGGGGGTTACAAGGTTGTCGGTGTAGATAATCAGGGAAACTTCCTTTTTGAGGGTTCTGATGGAAATCTGTTTCTGCAAAAAATGCTACGGAAAAGGATAAGCAAGTTATTGGTAATCCAATTCCAGACTTTACCTATGGTCTGAATGTGAATCTAACTTACAAGAATTGGGACTTTACAGCCTTCTTCCAGGGTAGTCAGGGAAACGATATCTTTGCAGCAGGTAAGTATATGATGTATTTCTCATATAACAATAACAACCTCGTAGATGCTTTGAATGCTTGGACTCCAACAAATAAGAGTCAGCGTTTACCGATTGCAAAGACTGATAATAATGGTGGTGTGAATGCTCTGCCAAGCACATTCTATGTTGAAGATGGTTCATACCTCCGTTGTAAGAACTTACAGGTTGGATATTCATTTAACCAGCAGATGTTGAAACATTTAAGATATGTCTCTTCATTAAGAGTCTATGCAAGTGTACAGAACTTGTTCACAATCACTAAGTACCCTCTCTATGACCCAGAAGTAAGTAGCAATGCTTTGTTTAACAGAGGTGTTGATGGCTTTAGGGAACTATTTCGACAACAATTAATGCTCGTTCATATAATATTGGCTTTACAGTTACATTATAATAAATTATATTTGAGATATGAAAAAGATTTAAAAATATTCGTTGGACTTGCACTATCCCTCTCAACAGTTGCTTTGACTTCATGTGAGAGTGTGTTTGATGACTTGGCAAAGAACCCAAATCAGCAAGACGTAACATCGTTCTATACATCACCTGAAAATGTAAATAAAAGGGTATTGTAGGAATCTCACTCATATATTTCTACTCCACGTGCAATGGGAGCTTCAGGAATTCGTCTTCTTGTAAACAGAGGTGACGAAGAGAGTGATATCACTGATTATGGTGTTCCAGGACAATATAGTGCAACATTTAAGCCTTCATGGTATACTATTGCACAGCCATTTAGCTTGTTCTACACTGCTGCTTCACAGGCATGTCAGATGATTGAACAGATACCTTCAGTAGATTTCAAAAAAATCAAGACCAAAAAGAATGCTTATCTTGAGAGGCTTATTTCTGGCGTGGATGGGCACATTGGTTCCTTTTTGGTTAATTTCCGTAATATTCCTTTAGAGAAGAAATTCCTAATACAACAAAGGATTATAAACCACAGGCTACACCTGAAGAGGCTTGGGATTTCATTATTGAAGATTTCAAGATGGCTAAAAAGCTTCTTCCAAAGAAGGGATATTGGAAGGGAGATAATCTCGGTCGTGTAACGGCAGGTTCAGCTACAGGTATGTTAGGTTTAAGTTATCTGTATAGATCTGGTATTGAACCCAAATATGGTACCTCCACAACAACCTATTACAATGAAGCGGCAGAGAATTTCAACGAAATTATTCGTGGAGATTATGGCACTTATAAGCTTATGCCAAACTATGATGACAACTTCAAGGTTGCAACAGAGAACAACGATGAGTCTGTTCTTGAGTTCCAATTCTTAGGCGATGTTATCAACACAGGCTTTAATCCTGAGTCTCGTTACAAGCGGTTGCTGGAGAGACACTCGTGGAACACAACCTCCAACACTTATTTCTGAGAACTCTCAGGTTGTTCATCAGTGGGTTTATGATGCATTTGTAGCATCAAAGGATGTTAATGGTTATACTGACCCACGTATGTTTGGAACGCTTATCTTCGACGATAAGTCAACAGACATTAATGCTAAACCAGGAAAAGAGGTTAAGCTCTTTGACAATAAGACCTTTACAGAATATTACGTAAAAAGATAAAGCTGGCAATACCCTGAAAGGATTTAGTGCCGTTAGTCCACGTGCAGGTAATTACAAGGCTGCTTGTCGTAAGGGAATGGATTGGACCTTGCCTGGCAAGAATCCAGGAAATAACTTCTGGTATGGAAACATCCGTGCTAATGGTATGAACTATACTTTCTTACGATATGCAGATATCCTACTTATGTATGCAGAGGCAGTACTCAAGGGTGGTACTCAAGGTACGTTGACACCTGTACAGGCAGTAAATCTTGTGCGTCAGCGTGCAAGTGTTAATTGCCCTCCTGTCACTTCTGTTGATATGGATGTAATTGAAAATGAGCGTATTCTTGAACTCACAGGAGAGGGACACCGTTTCTATGATCTTCTCCGCTGGGGTAAATTGGCACAGCGTTTCAAGCAGCTTTGAGACACAGGATCCATATTTCAAGAAGTATAGCAACTCTGCTTATCTCGGTTTCCAAGAGAATAAGAATGAATGGTTGCCATTGCCTATTGATGAGGTGGAAGGCAATCCATATATTACTCACAATAATCCAGGATGGGACTAATCCCCCATCCTCTATTACTTGATTAATAAAAATCACTTTTAATTTATGAAACATATAGCTTCATTTATATTAGCTCTTTCTGCTGTAACAGCTTCAGCACAGACATTAAACAATGGTATTAAATTGCCAGAAGTGTGGCCACCAATATATCCGATTCCTACAGAACGCCACGAAATGCCTGTTCCTTATTTACAACAGAAACCAACAATTCTTCCGATTAATAACGGAAGACAGTTGTTTGTTGATGACTTCCTAATCAGCAAGACAAATTTGAAGCGTGAGTGCCATACTCCTAATTATTATACAGGAAATCCTGTACTGGAACCAACTGAAAAAGTGGGAAAAATATAACAGAAGGTGCTCCTTATGCTTCACCTTTCAGTGATGGTGTATGGTATGATGAGAAAGAAGGTATCTTCAAAATGTGGTACCTTGCTGGTGCTGGTTCAATGCATAAAGAAAGTAATCAGACTTTTTATACCTGTTATGCAGAGTCAAAGGATGGTAAACACTGGGAGAAAAAGAAATTGGATATAGTTCCTGGAACTAATATCGTCGATACATGTAACCGAGATGCTGCTACTGTTTGGCTTGATCGTTATGAGAAAGATCCAAATAAACGTTGGAAGTTCTTTAACATTGAACGACGTGCTTCTGATAAGCGTTGGCAAATTATTTTAAAGTATTCTGCAGATGGACGTAAGTGGAGTAAAGGAGTTGCTCAGTCTGGAGATATATATGACCGTTCAACAGCCTTCTATAACCCATTTACAAAGCGTTGGGCATTCAGTATGCGATATGGTACACCTGTATCAAGCCGTTCACGTGCGTATATAGAGAATGAAGACCCAGAGGCACTTGTAAGTCTTACTCATAGATTTCGTAGTGATGTAGCTGACAAGAATATGCGCTTTTGGTTTACGCCAGATGATAAGGAGTTGGTTCATGAGAAGTATCCTTCTGTTAAGCCTGGTATTTATAACTTTGACGTTATACCTTATGAAAGTGTATTGATTGGACAATATGCAGCATGGGCTGGTCCTGAGAATGATGTTTGTAAGCGTGATGGCATACAAAAACGCAATGTTATATCTTTAGGATATAGCCGTGATGGATTCCCATTTCTATCGTCCAACTCATCAACCCTTTATGAACGTTGTAGAAAAAAAGAAGGTGCTTGGAACTGGGGCAATATGCAATCAATTAATGGAACTCCATTGATTGTAGGTGACTCTCTATATTTCTACGCATCAGGTAGAAGACTTAACAAGATTATGTGGGATAGCTATACCTCAACAGGTCTTGCAATCTTACGGCGTGATGGTTTTTGCCTCAATGAATTCAGACATGAATGAAGGCTACCTCATAACAGAACCTCTTTCTTTTGATGGAAAATATTTCTTTTGTCAATGCGGACCTTAAAGAATAAAAAAGGCTCAACTCCAAGTAGAACTGCTGGATAAAGATGGTAATGTTATTGGGGATATAGCAAAAAGGATTGTGTGATATTGAAAGGGTATTGATAAGACCAAGATGCGTGTTGTATGGAAGAATAATAAAGATGTGGCTCAGCTGGTAGGAAGCGGAGTTCGTGCTAAATTCTATCTGACACAGGGTAAACTCTATTCTTTCTGGGTATCTCCATGGGGAAGTGGCGAAAGCCGTGGCTTTACAGCAGGAGGTGGACCTCAAATGAGTGGAAGCGGTGTTGATCAACCACAAAAATTAAGTTCAAAAAATAATATGAATAAAAAGTATTTATAGCATAATAATTATAGGTGCTGCAACTTTAACAACGCTGTCTGCATGTCAAGAAGGGTATGTAGAAGGGTTCTTAAATACTCCTACAAAACGTCCAGATGCTACAGCAACTGTTGCTGAAGACGATAAGGATTTACAATACAATGGTATAAAATTGCCAGACGTATGGCCACCACAGAGGGATTATAAAAACAGAAATCCGCAGTGGCATGTCACCATTCTATTTAGAGGAGAAACCCTAAGGTTATTAATGTGAACGTGGTCGACAGTTGTTTGTTGATGATTTTCCTCATTGCTTCAACAACGCTACAAAGGAAGTATTATTATCCAGAGTATGTTGCTAATAACCCTGTTCTTTCACCTGTTGAAGAATGGGAGTTAAAGGGGGCACATGGTGGCTTTGCAGCCCCATTCAGTGATGGTGTATGGTATGATGAGAAGGATCAACTCTTCAAAATGTGGTATCTTGCAGCAGGAGGTACATACAAAATTGATGAATATGGTGTAACTTGTTATGCAGTATCTAAAGATGGTATTGTTTGGGAAAAACCAAAACTCAATGTTGTGTCTGGAACTAATATCGTAAGATACAATACAAAACGTGATGCTTCTTCTATGTGGCTTGACAAGCAAGAAACAGACGCAAATAAAAGATATAAGCTGTTTGAGGTTGCTGGTGGAGCTGGTAAATGGAAGTACAATTACTTAACCTCTGCAGATGGTAAACAGTGGCAGGAACAAAATGCACCTTCAGGTGCAATTGTTGACCGCTCAACTGTTTTCAAGAACCCATTTAGAAATGTTTGGGCTTGGTCAATGCGCCACAATGTTCGAGTGAATAAGAGTGATAAATATACCATCCGAGCACGTGACTATATGGAGAATGCTGATCCTATGCTGGGTAATCAAGCTGTAAAGGCACAGCTTTCATCTTTCTGGTTTGGTCCTTGGAAAGATGAGTTAAAACATCCACATTATAACAATGATGATGGTTCACCAAGTATCTACAACTTGGATGCAATTCCTTATGAGAGCATTATGCTTGGACAGTTCACCGTATGGCAGGGGCCTGAAAATGATGTTGCAGCAAAGGATAATGTCATCAAGCGTAATCAGGTTATGATTGGTTATAGTAGAGATGGCTATTCTTGGTACAGAAAGGATATGAAACCATTTCTCCCTGTCAACGATGACGCAACCACTTGGAACAATGGTAATGTTCAGTCTGTTGTAGGCTCACCTCTGATTGTTGGAGATAAGCTCTATTTCTATGTAAGTGGTAGACGCCTTAGTGACACCGCTGAGTTCGTTTCTACAGGTTTGGCAACACTCCGTAGAGATGGATTTGTGTCAATGAGTGGAAGTGGTGAACTCACTACTGAAAAAGCTTAAATTTGATGGTTACTACCTTTTTGTCAATGCAATAGTAAGAGGTAGTTTGGCAATTGAACTATTAGACGAAAACGACAATGTAATAAAGGGCTTTGCCAAAGATGATTGTATCAAAAATCAAAGGCGACCAAACAAAACAGATTGTAAAATGGAAGAATAATTCTTCTCTTAGAATCTCAAGAATAAGCTCATTAAAAATCAAGTTCTATAGCACAGATGCTGATTTATATGCCTTCTGGATTTCTCCTTGGGAAAGTGGAGAAAGCCGTGGATATACAGCTGGAGGTGGACCAAACTTGAATGTGAAGGGTATTGATACCAAATAGTGAGATCAATATGAAAAATAAAGGGATTATTACTTTTATTGAGCATCCTCCTTTTGGGTTCCATTGCACAGACTCTGTACAATGGAATTTCTCTTCCTAAGGTTTGGCCCCCAAGATATGAGGAGCCTACTGTAGCTAAGGAAATGGATGTTCCGTATTTAAGGAATAAACCGAAGGTTATTCCTATTAATGTTGGAAGACAACTCTTTGTAGACAGCTTTTTAGTTGCAAAGACTAATCTGAAGATAGTTTTTTTCATCAACCAAACTTTTATCCTTTAAATCCTATTTTTGAAGGCTGATAAGAAGTGAGAACTTACACCAGAAGGATTTGAGTATGCTGCTCCTTTCTCGGATGGTATTTGGTATGATGAAAAAGATGGCAAGTATAAGATGTGGTATCTTGCAGGTGCTGGCTTAATAAATAAACGACATCACAGTTTGTATACCTGCTATGCTGAATCGAAAGATGGCAAACATTGGGATAAACCTTTGTTAGATATTCTTCCAGGGACGAATGTTGTAGATACGACTTTTCGTGATGCAGCAACGGTGTGGTTGGATAGGCAAGAAAAAGATCCTCTTAAAAGATGGAAATTCTTTAACGTGATATACCAGCCAGATTATACCCAGTGCTTATACACATTGAAGTATTCTCCAGATGGTATTCATTGGTCAGACGTGAAAGCACAATCTGGAAATATCTCTGATAGAAGTACAGCTTTCTATAATCCATTCTTAAAGAAATGGGTGCTCAGTTTGAGACAAGGAACAAAAAGTCTCGAGAAGATCTCGCGCATATCTTGAGCATTCTGACCCAGAAGAAGCTGTAAGTTTAGCTCATAGGATCTCGAAAAAGGTGTTCCTGATAAGCATGTTGTCTATTGGTTTACACCAGACGATAAGGAAAAGAGACATGAGAGATACCCTGATGTAAATCCTGGTATCTATAATTTCGATGCTATAGCCTATGAAAGTATTATGTTAGGCTTTTTATAGTCAGTGGCAAGGACCAGAAAAATGGTGTTGCTAAAAAGTTGATGATTCCTAAAAAGGAATGAAGTTCAACTTGGTTATAGCCGAGATGGATTTCACTTCTCACGTCCAACGCATGAATCTTTTTATGGGTGTTAATGAGAAATCAAGTGCATGGAACTATGGCAATATGCAATCTGTTAACGGTGTTCCTCTTATCGTAGGTGACTCTTTATACATCTATTCGTCAGGACGTAGCCTTAATGGCAAGTGGTGGGATGCTGGAGTAAGTACAGGTTTGGCAACACTGCGCCGTGATGGTTTTGTATCAATGAAAGCTGAGAAGGAAGGTTTTCTTTTGACAGAACCCCTGCAGTTTGATGGAACTTATCTGTTTGTAAACGTAGATGCTCATCTAAAGAAAGCAAGTTTAGCAGTTGAATTACTTGATACAGATGGCAATATTATCGAGGGATATAGCAAGAAGGATTGTAATTTAATACATGGTGTCGATAAGACTAAGCAAATGGTTACATGGAGAAAGCATCAAAACTTATCTTCGTTGTCAGGTAAAGATATACGTATAAAGTTTTATCTTACTAATGGCGAACTCTATGCCTTCTGGATATCACCTTGGGAAAGTGGAGAAAGCCGTGGATATACAGCTGGCGGAGGTCCTGGTTTACATCATAGCGGTCAAGATTTTCCGAGTAAGATATAGTAATAGTTTAAAATAAAAAGCCATATCAGACATCCAATAGAAGGATTTGTCTAATATGGCTTTGTGCTTATAAGCGTAGAGCTTAGAGCAGAGCGTCGAACTTCTCTTTGAGAACGTCCCTAGACGCTGCACCAACAAACTTGTCAACTAATTTGCCATCCTTGAAGAAGAGGATTGTAGGGATGTTGCGAACACCGAAGTCGATGGCTACATCATCATTTTTCCTCAACGTCGCACTTGCCTACAACAAGCTTTACCATCATACTCTTCTGCAAGCTCAGAGATGATTGGGCTAAGCATCTTGCAAGGACCACACCATGTAGCCCATAGGTCAACTACTAATGGTAAGTCACCATTCTTATAAGTTTCTAAATTCTCGTTTGTAATTACTACTTCCATTTTTATTCTATTTATAAGTTTATATTAATATTGTTCTTTTTCTGTTTGTAATCTAATATCAAAGATTGTGCCACTTTCGATTTAGTTAATCGAAAACTCCATTTTCTCGTTCGATGATATAAAGTCAACCAATTGACGGTCAATGTTTACACCACCATTCTTTCTTTTCAGCGTCAGTACTGTATTGTCAGGTGTTCGCAGTTGTATGTAGAGTTGCGTGTTACCCGTGTGCTGCTCAATGATGGTAGATAGTTCCGGGATAAGCGCGTCGTCTAATGCTGTCGCATCCATGGAGATGGTGAAGCGTTTCAAACGATTTTGTTTCACGTCATAGAGTTGCTCAACTTTCTGTATTTTCAGTTCTAATAGTTCTGGATTGTTGCGGTAACGAGGCTGACATTTAGCAGTGATAAAGATGCTAGTAGTTCAACTTTAAGTGGTTGTTCCATCTTGCCCAATCATCGCCAAAGAGAGCTATTTTCGCCCGTACCTTCAAAAGTCTTCTATTGTTACAAAACCAAAAAGGTTTTCCTGTTTTTTTGAGAGAATCGTTCGTTCACAGCTGTGACAATGCCGCCAAAAAGTCACTTCGTCTACTTTTTGTTAGTTCTGACATATCTGTGTTACGACCAATCTTAGAACAATGTGTGTTGCACATATTGTTAAGTACAACGCTATATTCATCGAGTGGATGGGCTGACAGATAGATGCCGACCAGTTCGCGTTCTTTATTCAATTTCTCAATGGCAGGTAGCTTCTCGGCTTTTTGGAGGGATAGGATGGACTACATCAATCGTATTCATGCCACCGAAGAGAGAAGTCTGTTGTTGTACCTTCTCGACTTGGAATAGCTGCCCATAACGGACGATGGTATCCAAGAATAAATCACCCTTTGCTGTATTCGCAAAGTATTGTTCACGTTGCAATCCAAAGCTGTCAAAACCACCACTGTAAGCCAAACTTTCAAATGCCTTACGGTTCACATTACTGAGGTCTACACGCCCGCAAAGTCATATATATCCTTATAAGGACCATTCTGCTCACGCTCGCGTACAATACTTTCAGCCGCACTTGCGCCCATTCCCTTAATAGCCGATAGTCCGAAGCGAATCTCGCCATGCTTGTTCACACCAAAGCCAATCTGACTCTCGTTGACATCAGGACCAAGAGTTGCAATCTTCAACGCCTTACATTCCTCCATTAACTTAGTAATTTCGGTAATCTGACTGAAACGTCGTGTCATCAGCGCAGCCATATATTCGGCTGGATAATGCGCCTTCATGTAGGCTGTTTGATAAGCAACCCATGAGTAGCAAGTAGCATGTGACTTGTTGAAAGCGTAGCTGGCAAACTTCTCCCAGTCGCCCCATATCTTCTCAAGTACCTGTGGGTCGTCCGTTCTCTTGTCCTTGCTTGATGAATTTAGGCTTCATCTTGTCAACGATAGCCTTCATCTTCTTACCCATTGCCTTACGAAGGGCATCACTCTCGCCACGTGTGAAGTTCGCTAATTGGCGACTTAGGAGCATAACTTGCTCTTGGTAAACCGTAATTCCGTAAGTGTCTTTGAGGTACTTCTCCATGCATGGGATATCGTACTTCACCAAAGAAGGGTCATGCTTACGTTTGATAAAGTCTGGAATGTAATCCATTGGTCCCGGACGATAGAGTGCATTCATGGCGATGAGGTCTTCAAACACTGTGGGATGAAGCTCACGCAAATACTTCTGCATACCAGCCGACTCAAACTGGAAAGTGCCAACTGTTTGTCCACGCTGGTAGAGTTGATAGGTCAGTTCGTCGTCAATAGGGATTTTTTCGAGGTCGATAATGTCGCCTCTTGTTTGCTTAACAACCTTACATGCCTCCTTCAATTCAGAGAGAGTCTTCAGTCCGAGGAAGTCCATTTTGATAAGTCCCGTAGACTCAATCACGTGACCATCGTATTGAGTTACAGGTACTTTTTTCTCTGGGAAGTCAGGGTCATCTGCTGTAGAGATAGGTACCCATTCGTCAATAGGGTTACGACAGATAATGAAGCCACAGGCATGGATACCCGTTCCACGCACTGTTCCTTCCAGCATTTTGGCGTATTTAATGGTGTTACGCTCCCTTATGTCTTCGCTCACCTCTGCATTCTGCAATTGCGGTGTACACTTGATCGCATTCGTTAGGTTCATCTTCATGCCATCAGGTAAGCGTTCAGGAATGGCCTTGCAAAGTGCATTCGAGATGTCCAATGGCAGTTTCTCTACGCGGGCAACATCCTTGATGGAGTTCTTTGTTGCCATTGTTGAGTAGGTGATAATATGCGCACAATTCTCGTGTCCGTACTTATCCATTACCCATTGCAGTACACGTCCACGTCCATCATCATCGAAGTCGGTATCAATATCGGGGAGATTGACACGGTCAGGGTTGAGGAAACGCTCAAAAAGTAGGTCGTACTTCAATGGGTCAATCAGCGTAATGCCAAGGCAGTAGGCTACAACCGAGCCAGCGGCAGAGCCACGACCCGGACCCACCATTACGCCTAACTCTTCTCTTTGCAGCATTGATAAAGTCTTGTACAATAAGGAAGTAACCCGGGAAACCCATTGTCTTCATGACATGCAACTCAAAGCGAATGCGGCTGTCAACCTCTTCGGATAGTGGGTCGCCATAGAGTTTTTCGCACCATCATGAGGCTAATTTAGCAAGGTAATCGGCCTCAAACTTAATACGATAAATCTTTTTCGTAGCCGCCTAATCGGTCGATAACTTGTTGTCCTTCTTCGAGAGATAGCGGGTTGTTTCCGTTCTCATCAGATGTAAATTCCTTTGTAAATATCTTCTTCGCTGAACTTCTTTTTCCACTCTTCTTCTGTTCCAAAGTCTTCTGGAATAGGGAAGAAAGGCATGATAGGTCCGTGGTTGATGTTGTAAGTCTCTACCTTATTAAGAATATCCAACGTGTTTGCCATTGCTTCGGGAACGTCGGAGAAGATTTCATTCATCTCTTCCTGCGTCTTGAACCACTCCTGTTTAGAGTAGCGCATACGCTTTGGATTATTCAAGTCTTCGTTTGTTGAAAGGCAGAGTAGGTGGTCGTGAGCCCTCGGCTGTTTCCTTTGTCTTCGAAGTGACAGTCATTGGTGCAGACAAGTTTGATGCCATATTCTTTTTGCAAACTGCATAAGCACTTTGTTGGCTTTCTGCTGTAAGGGATAGGCCTCACGATTAGCCATGATGGTTGGGTCTTTCACTTCATGGCGTTGTAATTCAAGGTAGAAGTCGTCGCCAAACACACGGTGATACCACTCACAGGCTTCTCTTGCGCCTTCGATATCATCATGAATGATTTTGTTAGGGGACTTCACCCGCAATACAAGCTGTACAGACAATCAGACCTTCATGATACTTCTCGAGCTGTTGGCGGTCTGTTCGTGGACGATAATAAAGCCATCTACCCACGCATTGGATACAAGTTTGATAAGGTTCTTGTAGCCAGTATAGTTCTTTTTGCCAGTACGATAAGGTGATAACCAGAGTTGTCACGCATACTCTTGTCCTTATCGTGCATAGTGCGTCGGGCTACATACATCTCGCAACCAAAGATGGGTTTGAAAGGTTCTTCACCCTTTTCTTTCCTACCTTTGTTAACCTTTGCGCAATAGTCGGCAAACTCTTTTATGCCAAACATTACACCATGGTCGGTTATTGCCATACCCTTCATTCCGTCTGCGATAGCCTTATCGACAAGGCGAGTAACCTTTGACTGGCCATCAAGAATAGAATAGTGGGTGTGGACGTGTAGATGTACGTAATCTTCCATTTAAGTTATGCGTTTTTGAGCTGTAAAGTTACGATGAAAAGCCGATATATCAAAAGAATGAGAGTGAAAAATTTGTCCAAATGACAAAAAAAGAAGTATCTTTGCAACAAAAACAAATATGTCGTTTTTTTCGACCATGGGTAAAAATAAAGAAGAAACTCAAAAAAAGATCAGAATCCATCATGAGGGGACAAATACATTAGTATATGGAGCTATTTGTCTTGTACTTGTGGCGTTGATTCTTTGGTTTGCAGTTCCAACAAAGATACCATTTTGGATATTTGCAGTCGTGTTCGGTACCGTTTATGGTATAGTGCTCAATTTCTATCGGTGTCCAATTCGTTATTTTGGTAGCGAGGATACTGAGGGATTGTTGTAGCTCCTGCCGATGGGCATATTGTTGTGATAGAAGAAGTAGACGAGAATGAGTATTTTCATGATCGCCGATTGATGATCTCAATCTTTATGAGTCTATGGAACGTACATGCCAATTGGTTTCCCGTAGATGGAGTTGTGAAGTCTGTACAACATTTCTCTGGTAACTTCCACAAGGCATGGCTGCCAAAGGCAAGTGAAGAGAATGAGCATGCAGACACGATTATCACTACTCCTGACGGCACAGACATTCTTTGTCGTCAGATAGCGGGTGCTATGGCACGTCGTATTGTGACATACGCTAAGCCCGGAGAGGATTGTTATATAGACGAGCATCTTGGCTTTATTAAGTTGGGAAGTCGTGTAGATATCTTCCTTCCTGTTGGTTCTGAGGTATGTGTAAAGATGGGTCAGACAACAACAGGCGACCAGACTGTGATTGCTAAGCTGAAGCCAAACAATAAGTAAAGATGAAAAGACATATTCCTAACACAATTACTTGCTGCAATCTTATTTCGGGTTGTATGGCAACGGGTTTTGCTTTTGCGGGTAATATAGAGATGGCTTTTTTGCTGATAATCATTGGCGCTGTGTTCGATTTCTTTGATGGAATGGTAGCACGTTTGTTGAATGTTAGTTCGCCTATTGGTAAGGAGTTAGACTCTTTTGGCAGATGTGGTTACCTTCGGCGTAGCACCATCAACGATTATTTTTTTCACAGTTGTATGTGATGGCTTATCCAATGTTTCTCGAACCTTTGCGTGATTATCTACCTTATACAGCCTTTGTTTTGGCAGCCTTCTCAGCATTGCGTCTTGCAAAATTCAATCTTGATGAGCGTCAAGCCTTAGGGTTTATAGGTTTGCCAACACCTGCTAATGCACTTTTCTGGGCTTCACTTCTTGTGGGTGTCGGGGAGAGATTAGAGGCTCATTCATGGACTCTATACTTCCTTCTTGCAGGAGTTTTGATAAGCTCATGGTTGCTTGTTTCAGAAGTGCCAATGTTTGCCTTTTAAAGTTCAAGCAATGGGGTTTCAAGGGGAATGAGGTGAAATATCTTTTTCTTACTCACTTGTATCCCATTGGTTGTAATCTTTGGTATTTCATCATTTGCTATCATTATTGCATGGTATGTGATATTATCACTTATCGTAAAACAATCGTCGGCACAGTCTAACATGTCATAATAATTCAGTTTATGTCAATAATTGCATTCATTTTGAAGTTTGCCTTCCTAATTTTTTTATAGTATTCTTAGGACTTACCTTATGGGTGGCTTATAAGTTCTATAAGCAGGTGACGAGGGTTCGTCGTCAGTTTAATCCTTACGACTATCAGCAGCAGGAGACAGCGTCAACGGAGAATACTATCATTGATAATCGTCCGATGGAAGAACGCAATAAGCAGGTAATCCCCTGATAGTGAGGGCGAATATGTGGACTTTACGGAGTCTGATGGCACTAATAATAAATAAGGTGTAATGTAGGCTTACATACATAATAAATATAGGACAAATCGAATAGATTTGTCCTATATTTTTATCCTTACTTTTCCAATAGTTGGTTAATTGCACTCAAATTAAGCCTAATAAACCTTTGAAAAGACGCTCTTTTGACGTGTTACTAATGCCCTTTTAAGCGGCTTGTTAAGCACCTTTTTTTCGTAGGGTTTTTGTAATCCGTTGATGTACAAAGGATTGAGGGTGCGATTGAAAAAGACATTTTATAGCATCTTTGTAATGTATTGAGTGAAAAATCGTAAAGATATTTCGCAATTCTAATAGAGCATTTTTAGCTACCATTATTTTTTTGTTAGCAGCTTTATTTTTCGAGTCCCATCAGCCTGTTCCTCGATTGTAACTTTGATGACGTTGTCTGGTAGAATTTCCTCAATTAGTTCTGGCCATTCCAGTAGACAGAGGTTGCCACTGTAGAAATAGTCCTCATATCCCATGTCATATACCTCTTCCAACTTCTTAATTCGGTAGAAGTCAAAGTGGTAGATTGGGTTTTCTTCGCCGTCAGTATACTCGTTGATGATGGCGAAGGTAGGCGAGGTGATAACATCTTCAACACCTAAGACTTCACAAAGGGCTTTTGATGAAGGTAGTTTTTTTCCAGCACCCATTTTTCCGTAGAAAGCGAACACTTTTCCGTCGCCCATCTCTTTGATAAATTCTTTTGCAGCCTCATGAATGTTGTCAAGGCTTTTGATTGTAATTTCCATATTGTTTTCTTTTTATTTTGTTTTTATGTTTAGCTGGTTGTGAATTGTGCGGTAATTCATAGATTTCTATGAGTTTTTTTAAGAAATTCATAGACAACTAAGTCTGCATATTTCAGTCACAACCACCTTTTTCTATTGATTATTTATTTCGATGTCCGATAGACTCTCTATCTCATCCTGTAGATAACTTTTGAGTAAATTTCCTCCTTTACTTCCCTTCGGTCAGTGACCGTTGGTTCGGAGGGGCAGGCTTTCTTTACCGCTTTCTCGGACTAAGCGTAACCAGTGGAACAATCATTTCCTCCAAAGAGATCCCCGCCATGCTGGAAAGTATCCTTATAGTAGGAAACGTAATAGTTGTAATTGTTCGGATAGGCAAAGAACGAGTCGCCAGTAGCAAAGACGTAGCTTGTACTGAGGTTAGAGCAGGAAGCTGTGCAAGATGAGGGTTCTTGATGGTAAACACTTGGCGTGCATCGTAGTTAAGGTTTTTTTCCCTAACTTATATCGTAGGTTGGTGTTCGTGTTTCGATCACCGATAATCTTCACGGGATTGGTAGTACGTATTGACCCATGGTCCGTGGTGATAATTACCTTATAGTCAGATTGTGCCAGTTCTTTTGAACACCTCGGCTAATACGCTATGTTGAAACCAACTAAGCGTGATGGAGCGATATGCGCTTTCGTTGCTTGCAATTCGCGTATCATTCTCATCTCTGTTCGTGCGTGGGAAAGCATGTCCACAAAGTTCACTACCAGTACATTGAGGTCGTTCAGTGCAAGGTTGTTATATTGTTGTAGGAACTTGTCGGCACCCGCAGAGTTGTTAATCTTGTTGTAGGAGAATTTATCGTGTCTCCGATAGCGTTCTATTTGTGTTTGTATGAGTGCCTCTTCGTAGAGATTCTTACCTTCTTCTTCGTCCTCATCAACCCATAGTTCGGGGAACATGGTTGCGATTTGTTTCGGCATCAGACCGCTGAATATAGCGTTGCGAGCATATTGAGTGGCAGTTGGAAGGATGGTCATGTAGAGGGTCTTCCTCGATGTCAAACATGTCGCCAATCTCTTTTGAGAGAATTCGCCACTGGTCTAATCGGAAGTTGTCAATGACGATGAGGAACACTTTCTCACCTTTGTCAATGAGTGGGAATACTTTGTTCTTAAAGATGTCAGTACTCATTAATGGTTTGTCTCGTCATTGTTGGCTGTTAGTTTCTTGTTGTTTCCAGCCAGTTTAGAGAAGTTATTGTTTAGCTTTTTGTCATGTGGAGCCACCCAGTCAAGATAGTTTTTCGCAATGTATTTAGCAAAACCAATGTTTGCTTCTTCCTTTTGCATCTTCAACATCTCGGTCATGTTACTGTCGGCACTACTCAGTTCGAGTTCCCAATGTACGAGTTTTCGATAGACTTCTTTCCAGTCGTTGAACGTTCGGCAGTTAGCAATTTGCATCGCAATCTGCTGATAGTTCTGTTGGTATCCACTTTGAGTGACTTCCGTGACAATCTCCTTTTGGTGGATATTCTTTTTCAACGTGAGTAGTATTTGGTTAGGATTGACAGGCTTAATGAGGTAGTCAGCAATCTTTGCTCCAATCGCTTGGTTCATAATATCTTCCTCTTCACTCTTCGTTACCATAACGATTGGAGTTGCAGGTTGTATTTCTTTGATACGTTGTAGCGTTTCTAAGCCTGATAGTCCAGGCATCTGTTCGTCTAATAAGACGAGGTCGAAGGTTTGTGTTTGGCATTGGTCGATTGCATCAGCACCATTGCTAACGGTCACTACTTCATATCCTTTCTTTTCGAGGAAGATGATATGTGCTTTTAAGAGTTCAATGTCATCATCCACCCAGAGTAATAGTCCATTGTTCATTGTGTGTATTCTCCTTTCTTTAGAAGCCCTCTAAGTCGTAGTATTCGTCATCGACTTTGTTTTGTACAGGCTGGTTCTTTTCCTTATTCTTATTGTTTGTTTTATTCTGTTGCGGAGCATCTTCTCCAAAGTATATTATCGGGTTATCTTCTTTTGTCTTCTTCTTTTCAGGTGTTGTTTGTGTCTTTTGGGAAGAAGTTGGCTGCACCTTTAGTTGCGTTGGACTTAGGAGTATTTTTTTCGATCTCGTCTATCTTTTTTTATTCGTCTTAGGTGTAGTATCCTCCAAAGGAATGGTCATTTTTGTTGTCTACGGGTGTGTTGGGTGTGTCAAGATAGAAGTCAGAATCGTTTGTATACTTCTGTTCAATCTCTCGTTGTAGGTCACGTTCCTTAGGAAGAATTGGTTCAGCAGGTTCGTTGAGAAGATAACTCTTTGTGACAACAATTGGGGCAAAATGTTTTGCATAGAAAGCTTCATAATCCTTGTAGCTGTAAGTCTTTCCAATCAGTTTGAGGTTCTTGTTGCTGATGATGACTCCCTTTGTTAACTTCTTCATTTGCTGTACAACGGGTTGTGAAGCAAACAATTGTCGTGCGTAGAGATAGGCTTCGTCAAAACTGCGGAAGCCAGACACCTGCATTTGGTGTAGTCCGTTGAGTTCGGTAATTTCAAGTTCAAAATTACGAACAAGGAAGTTTGTAAAATTAAATCGTGCTAACTCGAAGAGTAATTTGTTCTCTTTCAGCGAGTCAGGATGGTAGATGAGTAGGAACTTAAAGTCGATGTTGCGTTCGGTAGAGAGCTTTTCTCGTTGTGTGCTATCGTTGTTGTTCATTACGTTTGTTCGATAGTTCCACACGTCATCAAGCTCAAATTTTGCCCCATGTAACTTCTTTCCAGCTTGTACACCATTGATAATCATACCTGCCATCTCGCTGATACGACTATTTGGAAACTTGTTTACAACCTCTTTCATGTCGTTCAGACAAGCTGTTGCGTCGCCATTGTTCAACTTACTTAGTCCACCAATGAAAAGGAATTTTGTCCTATTAGCACCCATTGGAAAGCGTGCGGCAGAAATCTGTGTGTTGCCTATAACCTCATTATACTTAGACAGTTTGAAGGCTTCGTATGTAGCAGTATAAAGTGAGTCCTCTATTTGTTCACCAAAACGAAGGTTCAGTTTATAGTATGGGTCGTTAAGCCAGAGTAGTCCATTTACTCTTAGGGAATTGCTGATTAAGTCGTCTAACATAGTTTTCAGCTACGTCGTCCTCGTTCTTACGCATATAGAGAAGATAGAGATGATAGTAGACATCGTCCATTTGTTCATAGTCGGGATAGTTGTCAGTCAGTCTTCTCAATGCTTTTTTTCAGACAGTTGAAGATTGTCGAGTCTGTCCTTAAAGATAACCCCTGAATGGTGTAGTCCGTCTTTTAGAATCTTATTACTTGCTTCTAACTGTTCGGCAGTGAAGGGATTTGTGATAAGTAATATTCTCGTTTATGAGGATTGTTTTTAAGCGAGTCGTTGACTTGTTCGATGGAGTCTTTTCGTATCTCGGCTCGCAAGATAGAGTCTTTTTGTTGTTCGGTGAGTTCTAAGGGCATATTCATATTTCCTGTTTTGCTCACGACACTTTGGTTAGTACGCTGCCAGTTGTCAATATTCTCACGTTTGCCCCATAGTTGTTGGAAGGTCGTTTTACCTTGTTGAACAGCCGTTGGACTATAAAAATACCAAGTGTTAGCTTGTTGTGCTCTGTTGTTTATAGGTTTCGGCGTTTTCAGATTGTTGTTGCCAAAGTTAGCACCCATACCAGTTTGAGAGTCGTTGTTCAATGCAGCTTGTTGTTCTTGTTCTTCTTTCTCTTTCTTTTTTTAAGGGCAGAGATGACACGGTCAATAGCAGCATTGCGTTCTTTTTCAGAACATTTAGCAAGTTGTTGAAGAGAGTCTTGGAGTTGTACGGCATCAGTGTAAGGGGCTAATTCGTCTAATACTTTTGAACGTTCAGCCAAGAGATTATAGTCTTTGCGGTCCTTGTCAAGCAGTCCGATAGCCTCTCCGTAGCATCGTTTAGCATCTCCAAAGCGTTCCTTTTGCCAGTAGAGATTGCCGAGGTGGAGTAGTAATACACCCTTCTCGATACCACTTCTTGTAGCCTTCTTATTGCCCAGTTCGTATGCATTTATTGCAGCAAGAGTGTCTTGCGCAGCAAGATGTATGTTGCCCATAGCGTAATACACTTGGTCAAGAAAGTTCTTGTTGTTGTCAGAAGCTGCCATTAGTTTGAGTTTACTAATCATCTTCTTCGTTTGTCCCTTAGCGGTAACTTCTGTTTGTGCAATGCGTGCATTAAATGCTAATTCGTATGGCGGATTGGTGCGTATGACACGTTGGAAGGCATTGTAGGCCTCCTCATTTCTGCCGAGTGAAGCCAACACTTGTCCAAGTAGATATAGTTCACGTGCTTTTTTTGTTTCTTACGCAATTCGTGTTTGATGACCTTTTGAAGATAAGGAACAGCTCTCTAAGTCGCCTGAATGTAGATAATAGTCGGCATAGGTGTAGTCCCATTCCTTTAAGGCTCGCCAGTCCAAGGAGTCACGTTGCATGTTGCGGATGATGTCCCTCAGCGTCATAGAGCCAGTCTTGTTCTATATAACATTTCGCCAGCCATGCTCTTGCTTTGCCATAGATAGCAGGTTGGGTCTTGTAGATGCGACTCATGTAAGCAAACGTTGCAGCCGCTTCTTCGAAGGTTCCTTTATGGAATTGTGAGCGTCCTAAGAGCATCCATGCTTTCCAAAGGAAGGGATTGTACTCACGTCGTGAAAGCCATTCAATATCTTTTTTTCAGTCTTTCGTCTACTCTTAGTCCACATAGGTCTTTTCTTAATACTGTGCTTTGCAATTGCTTTTTCAGCTTTTTCTATTGCCCTATTAAAGTTGCCTTTGCCAAGGTCACGACTCTCCTTGTTGCCGACAGTATAGAGTGGGATAAGTTCGGTGAAGTTATCTTTGTTTCCATTTTCCTTCTCGGTTGAGCCATCAATATAGGCTTGTGCGCCGTTATAGTAGACGTTATAACGGGTGTTGAAAGCCTTCCACCATCGTGTTTGCGAGGTGTTATTCTTTGTTGAGCAGCTGATAATGGTTAGGCTACTGATAGTCAACAGTGTGAGGGTAATATGTCTAAATATTTCTTTCTTCACGTTCACGTAGATATATGAGTTCTGACGTATGCGTCTTTAATTGGTGGTAGAGGGCGATGTCGGGTTAGCCTTCAATCATTGTAATAACCTCATCTTTTATTTGGTTAGGTAGATTGATTTGTCGAAGGATAAGACTTCTGTTCCATTCTTTCACCTCATGCGATTGCATGGTGTAGAGGACGTTGGCAAATTCTTCTACCTCCTTGTCCGTGTATTGGTCAGGTTCTTTTCCACGAAATCGGTCAAGTTCTTCATCGTCATAATATTCAATTTCTTTCGTAGCAGCCTCCATCATGCACACCTGTTCGCATTTGTCGTCTGTGCCATCACAGGTGTTGCAGTCGCCAGAGGCAAGTATGATGAGGTCTGGTTCACCATTCTTTTTCTTGGTAAGCTTGGTTGCTAAGGCTGCAATGATTGCTAATATCAAAAGAGAACTTATGCCAATGAGAAATATGTCCATGCTTTTACTATGTTTTTAATGTTTAAGAAACTCTGCCGAGTTGGTTAATCCTTTTTCGTTGTATGTGGAAGCCAACTCTTGTCAAATCGTCCCAATAGTGGGGGTAGGATTTAGACACAACCTCTGGGTTGTTGATACGTATTTCGCCCAGTTTAATAGCCAATGGAGCGAAGGACATTGCCATGCGATGGTCTTCGTAGGTGTCGATGACGGGTTGTATGATTGGTTCGCAGCGTTCGCCAGTCCAAGACAATTCTGCGCCGTCCTTATCGTGGAGGATATAAACCCAGTTTGCTCATCTCTTTTTCATTGCTTCGATGCGATCAGTTTCTTTGATTTTCAGACTTCTTAAGCCAGTGAAATGGAAGGAAATTTCCAATACTGGACACAGAGCAATGAGTGTTTGCGCTAAGTCAGGTTGGTTGGTGAAGTCATATTCCATTCTGTTTAGCATACGAGAGTGTCGTGTCAGGATTGCTTTGGATAGTTCGTTATTTTCGTTGTTCTTAAAGTTCGTTTTAATTCCGAGTAATGAGAAGATATAGCGCACAGCCGAGTCGCCTTGTCGAGAACCATCTTTCAGACCGTGTAGTATTAATTTCGAGAGAGTGTTGTCCGTCAATGCAAGGCATTCGTACCAATAGCTTGCAGCACTCCAATCGCTCTCTATCGTGTAGGCACGTTGTTGATAGGCTTGTGGCTTCACACGGATTGTGTCAAACGCAGACCACTCAGCCGATATTCCAAACTCGTGCATAAGATGCAAGGTGAGGTCAATGTAAGGACGTGAGACGATGTTGCCCGTCAGTTTTAATTCTAATCCTCTTGTCATAATGGGCGCAATCATTAGCAGCGCAGAGATGTATTGTGAGCTAACATTGCCAGGTATTTCCAATGTGCCACCCTCTAATTGTTTGCCGCGGATGTGGAGAGGAGGAAAACCTTCTTCGCCGATATATTTGATTTCTGCACCTAAATAGCGAAGCGCATCCACAAGGATTGCTATTGGACGGTGTTTCATGCGTTCCGTTCCGCTTATGGTATGCTCGCCCTTTGTGGCACTTAGGTAGGCAGTCATAAAGCGCATTGCAGTCCCGGCGGCCTTGATGTCAATGAAGTCTGACGATGGTGTATTGAGCGCACGAATGATGACATCAGTGTCATCACAGTCAGACAAATTCTCGGGCATCATACCTCCCTTTGTGAGTGCTTTGATAATCAATGCACGATTACTGATACTTTTGGATGCAGGAAGCGTGATGGAAGTATCAATCTCTTTTGTCGGAGTTATGATGTATTGCATGTGTATTTGTGCAGATTTATTATACGACAAAATTACAAAATAAACTTGGGATAAGAGAAAAAGAAGTCCAAAAGTTTGCTAATATGACGGAAAGTAGCTAATTTTGCAATGCTCTAAGCGAAACGGGATGTAGTTCAGTAGGTTTAGAATGCTGGTCTGGGGGACCAGTGGTCGCCAGTTCGAGTCTGGTCATCCCTGACTAAAAACAAATCGAAGATACTGAAAAATCAAATAATTATCTTTGGTCGGTGGTAAAAGTGGTCGACGAAAAAGTCGGTGAGCTTTAATTTAAAAGAATAAACAGTATTCAATAGGGGCATTTCACTCAAAAATTTAGAAATGCCTAAAAAATTTTTTTCTTCAAGAAATAGACAAACAGCTATCAATGAGATTATAGGATGGAAACCTCCCTAAGTTTCATCAAGCCTCGGAATGTTATGTATCTCTGTCTGCGTTTGACCCAGAGAGGGAAAGTTTCGCACTAAGAAATTCATGGTCAACCATGTCAAGGGTAAGCGTAAACAAAGAGAATACGGAGAAGCTCTTATAAAGAGGTTAACTGAAAAACTTATGCAAGGCTGGAATCCATGGATAGAGATAGTTCAGCCATTAGAATACTCTTCCTTCGATGATGTATGCATTAAGTATGAGGCTTATCTTATGAAGCTTCTTAAGGAGCATAATATGCGAGAGGATCTCTGTTGTATCTTATTGTAGCAGGATTAAGATGTTAAAGGAGTGGAAGAAAAAAACAGAGTATCAACTTATATTATACCTATCAGTTTGATAGCAAGATGGTAGGACAATTCTTGGAGTATGTTTTTGTCGACAGAAACAACACATTAAGAACGAGAAACAATTACCTTTCTTGGCTCAAGACCTTTTGCAAGTATCTGTTGGAGCGAGGGTACATATCTTTAGACCCGACTAAACACTTCTCTATTGTGCAGAGGCGTGGTCAACTTAAGAATCGTGATGTTATACCTGATGATGTATTGGAGCGGATAAAGGGATGGTTGATGGATAATAATAAGCACTACCTGCTTGCTTGCTACATTCTGCATTATCTGTTTGTGCGCCCAAAAGAGATGAGTTATATTAAGGTAGGGGACTTTAATATCGCAAAGAAAAACATTGTATCTTCACGGTTCAGTAGCGAAGAACCATAACGATGCGCTCTTAACTCTTCCTGATCATGTCATTAAATTAATGATAGACCTACGTATCTTCGATAGTCCAGGCCAGTACTTTTTATTCAGCACTGATTTCAAGCCTGGGGTAGAGCGGAAGCCTGAAAAAGCATTCAGAGATTACTGGAGTCGTTATGTCCGTACTAATCTGAATCTGACAGACCGATACAAATTCGATAGTCCAAGGATACGGGCATTACGAACATGCTACGTGCGAACACCGATATACTTACGGTAAGAGACCAGGCACGACATTCATCGATATTGATAACAGATATATATACTCCTAAGGATATTCAGCAGGCAAACAAGCTGCTATTAACATACAAGGGTGTGCTTTAATCTTTAAAAACAGACTGTAGGGTGGATATCTTCCCGTCCTACAGTCCATCTTTCCTACAATTGTAGCTATATTTACCGCAAATTCTTTCAGATCTTGCAAACATTGGAAAGAATTAAAATCTTCTATACTTCCTTATCAACCACACCACGATATACCCAACGATTACAAGCAGGGTAGCTGACATTGCGCCGATTGCCCAACCGCCGACCTCCATCTTCGTTCGCTCCCACCGAGTGAGCTTCCTCTCTACTGGTACGGGGACGCTGACGCTGTCACGGCGGACGGCTCGCAAGCTGTCATTGCTTGCCTTATAGCAGTCTAACTGACGTTGTAGCGTAAGGTTGTCCTGCGTGGCGTGCCAGTGGTCACGATAGTGAATAAAGAGTCGCTCCTTGACGTTGCCCTGCTCGTCCTGAATGATTACCACGCTGTCACGGATGGCAATGCTGTCACGGACGTTGATGACTTGCCTGACGACAAGGCTGTCCCAATGCGCACGCTGTCCCTTCGTGCCAGATAAATGGTATCGGTGCGGACGCTCTTCAAGGGAATATACACCTTTGGCGAGCAGCTCGTGAAACAGAGTGATGTCAATGCGAGCAAGCCGATGATGGCGAGCATCGTGTAGACGTAATACCTGATTTGTTTGTCAAACTCCTCCATATCTTACACCTTTAACGTGAAACACTCTCTTCGCTGCTTCCCGTCAGCACGCTTATACCCTACGTGTACCCATCGGGCAGTCTTGGACTGCTCGATGATGATTTGGTTGAAGGCGTAACCCATACGGGAGAACTCGGTGGCGAAGAACCTTTCGAACTCTGCTTGATGTCCATTGACTGGTTGCAAGTCGGCGGCATAGCCAAGCATGTGGGCAGAGTTCTTCACTCCGCCTACGGCTTTGTTCAATGCCGCCGAGCGGTAACCGCTGGATATGCGAATGGCGGATGTGCCGAGCGAGTGACGCTCGCAATAATCCTCCCACTCGGCACGCACGCACTCTAAGAGGCGTATCGTTTCGGTCAGACGGACACGGGTCTGAGCGTCTGGTTCGTTATAGATTCCAAGACGCTCTGCCGTGTTCGAGTGGACCATTTCTGCGATTGTGAAATGTGCCATTATTTTATCTGCCAAATTAATAACTTCGTCTTCTCCTTCTCTGCTGCCGATGGCGAGGGGATTGAGAAGATCAGGTTGTCTCCGTTATCATCCACCAACTCTATGTTCGTCATTGCCGTGAGTGCTTCACGGCGGAAGCCGTCGGCATAGTTCTCATCTGGATGGTCTACGCTAAGCTCTATCTTCAATCGTCCAGCTGCCAAGCTGTGATTATCGAAGAAGACGACGAGTTGTCCGTCCTCCAACTTACAATTGACGCACTTGCCTCCCTTCCGTTCGGCTTTGTAGACAACGAAACCGCTGCCACTGGTTGCCTTCAATGTGAAGTCGCAATCGGGGAAGTCGCCCTCGCCCAACTTCACTGCCAATGGGAAGTCGCTCTTCCTATTGATACGCACCACGTTCCTTGTGGTGTTACAGATGTTTATTGTTTCCATACACTACTATCTCTTTAATTCTAATACATCATCCATGCTCCCGTCCTCGTTCAGGTCGTAACCTATGCGAGCTATGCGACAAAGGGTAGGGTCTGGTCCGTCTCCGTCATAGACTTCGATTGGGCGTAATCCAACGACGTTAAACCTAAAAATCATCAAACTGATGACCATCTATCTCGTAATAGCTAACAGGGGGATGAATTGAATAAAATCCACTATCGCTATCTCTGAGTATCGTGCCTTCCTTAAAAATTAAATATCATATCGCCAAGGAAGCCTTTGAACTCATTACCGTGACTACGAAACTCGTAGGAAAGAGTAAATGCGTATTTGCGTCCCTCTTCGTCAGTTTGCGTGTTCAAGTAGGCAGCAGGACCGTCTTCCTTGTATCTTACCTTTAAGTTCAGCTGACGACTTTCCTTGAATGCTTTCATTATCTCTTTTTATCACGTCCGTCTCCATAGCTGTTGGGAAGGTTTGTTCTAATGGATAGTTACGTTCTGGCTCATGGCTGAACTTCCCCTTTACTTGTGTCATTCCTTGGCACAAAGGGGCAGGTGCTGCAATCATGAAACTGCTAAGTCTACCCATCTCTAATAGCTTGCAAAGCCACTCGAGCTGCTTCTGTGAGAAACAGATATGGTTGCCCGTTCTGAGTCTCGGAATAGTATTATCGTTGCTACTATTACTTCCCCATCCTGTTGTTACTGTTTTCTTCAAGCGGAGCGAATGCTTAGTGTAAGAAAAGAGATTGACAAAGACGGGAGTCTTCTCGTCATACGTGTATTCATTGTTAAAAGCTATCTTGGGATAGCTTTCGTTATAGTCTACTGGTTCCCAATATTCGTTCTCTGCAAGGTCATCGTTGTCGTATGGGTTCAGGACAAAGATGCTATTATAGTCGTTAAGAGTGGCGAAGTAATAGCATTCGTTCTCAACATAGAACTCCTTATGTTGGAATATGCCTTTATCTACTAACGGCTTGACAAACTTCCGATAGCCATTGTCGCCCGATAAGACTTCGGAAGTGCGGTCGTAAGGTGATATAGACGTGAAAATGGGTTTTTATTCCCAATGTCTTCTATGCCTTCCCTGAATATATCCCCTTGAAGACAAAGGATGCCACGTATTCCGTCCGATTGGTCGGCAATGTTGCAGGCGAGGCGGATGTGTTCTTTTTCTTGACCGTCGCCACCCAGTGCAACATGCAAGAAGACACTATCGTTGTTATTACTGATTAGATATGTAGCCCACAAGAGTCTGTTCTTTTCTGTTTGCGACAGCACGTGATGCGTGTTAGTATTAACTTTCGCTGCATCGAGTACCTCACTCCATGCCTTGTCCAATTCTTCTAGACCGGCTTCCAGCATACTCGCTTTGGTTTTCAAGTCGGCAATGCTCCCCGTGTTGGTGTTTATCACCGACTGCATTTCCAGAATAGTCGGAGCTACATCAGCGAAACCCTCATTCAGCCTTGCCACTTCCGCTTCCGTGCGGGTATTGGCGGCTTTCAGAGTTTCAACCTCTGTCTTAACACCTGATACCTCTTCCTTCATACCAGCGGCCTCTGTCTTCACCAGCTCCACATCCTGACCCTTGCCAAGCTCACGCTTTTAGTTCGCTGACGCTGAAACGCTTTCAGCCGTCCCTCTCGATCGACTACGGGGAGGGAGGTGAAGTCCTCAATATTGTTTGACACTGGCAGCTCGCTCACGTCCTGCGACTGACGCTTAATCTCTTCTACTACTTCGTGGACTATGCCACGCTTCTCTTCATCTGTCATAATCTTTTCTCGTTTTTATAAAAAGTTAATTACTCGATTGTTGCACTATCGCCCTCTCCCTCGGGGTTGGTCCTCGTGGTATTGAGGTACTCGCCCAAGTAAGGTATCTTGTCGACCATCTTGAGCGTTAGCACGTAATGCACGAAGCCTGCTACCTTCCACATGGTTGTGCCTCTGACGAGCATTATCCGCCAGTTTCGGGCAATGTTGGTGGCATAAAACCATATTGCCACACCACACAGCACCTTCACCACGCCTGAGGTTTTCGTCTTCATTGTGCAGGAAGTGACCTGTGATGAAGACCGATGAGGTCATGACGAAGAACAGTGTGCAATGGCGGAAGAAGACCATCGACTTTTTTTCCAGTCCCAGTGTTCGCCTTGCGTCATCCCTGCTATCCAGCCAAAGAGGTAGTTCAGGGAGAAGACGACTATCATTGCATACATGAAGTCACGTATGGGGAAGAAGAACGTCAGCAGTCCGCTAAGGAGCGTGCCGATGACGTATTTGAATTGTTCAATATTGTTCATAATTTTTAATGTTTAGTGATGGGTGTTGGGTGTTGGGTGATGGGTGTTGATGATTAGCCTTTTGGGGTGTTAATATCCACTATTACATTTCATCAACACCCAATATTTAACACCTAACACCCAACATTACCCAGCAACAGGACCTTCGCTGCCCTCTGAGGGTGTGGGTTTCTTCTTCTTCTATCTTTCTCACCGACCACGATACGCTCGTAGGTGACACCCGATAGTCCGAAGTAGCGAGCCGACGGACGCAGTTTCACCATCGGACGAACAATGTCCCTCTGAGCGTTGAAGTCCTCCTTACGTTCCACAGCCACCGACTTAAACGTTGGTGTCAGCGACCCGATGTCACCGAAGTCCACCGTTTCGCCCTGCTCAACATGCTTCTTAGCTGTTTCAGCAGCCAGCCTTAAAACTGCTTCTACCTTCTGCACCTGTGAATGTGGTAGCACGAGCCACCTCTTCACAAAAAAACTGCGGTGTGTCACACGCTTGCGGTCAGTTGGGCGAGCCACATAGACCGTCTTACCTTTCAACTTGCCGATAGACATTTTTCTGTTCTTTCAGCACATACATCAATTTCTTTTTCCATAATTGAAAAATGATTTAAGTTAAGCCCTCATTCATACCACCCTTTGGGGGCATTCTTTTTATGAGTGGTATGTTATTCTTTCTCGAGTGGTACGTGATGCGAGCGTGAGTGGTACGTGATTCACTCCCGAGTGGTACCACTCGCAATCGTGCTACTTATCACCCGTTTTCCTACCTCCAATTCATGTCTCAACTCTCTACCGACCATCACGCCAGCACCCAGACTGGTTGCGTCGACCGTCGACGGCGACAGCCAAGCAGGATTGACGTAGCAGCAGTCCAGCACATATCCGCCATGCACCTCGTACGCACCGCCATGACAACAAATGTTAGATGTCATCTCGTCATTGCCATTAATCACCGTCCATTGCTTGCCGTATCCCATGCCAACGAAGCAGTACGTACGCCACTCAGTGCAGTTGAATACGACAACGTCAACGGGGACATCTACGGGGTACTCATCAAAATAAGTTTGAGTGTTTGGCTGAATATCAGGGTTATCAATATCTTCTATACGTGCCTCCTCTCGCCAACGCATAGGACCTTTCGTAACACCGGGTGCAAAACATAGGAATGTAATAAATGACACCACCATTAACCCTCTCATATTTCAATGACAAACGAATGCCATTAGAGTTTATATGTCCATCGGGATAAAGGAACATCTCTTCATCCCTGATGACCGCACAAACCCTTCCCTGATGACTGAATTGATTACTACAATAAAGGTTGGGTGCATAGAAATTATGATAACGCTTGCGAGGGTCGACCTGTGGTGAAAACCTTGTATAGCAATATCACCCTCAAACTCCATAAAGCTTCTTCCTCTGGACTGAATCGTATACCACCTATTGGTTTACCGTCATAATCAACGCAATTCAGACTGCGGAACGAGCCACTCACACCGTCCAACTCACCATAGAACTTGCTCTCCCCAGTGACAGTGAGGTTCTTAATCTCAGCCTTACCAGCGTCAATCTCGCCCGTCTTCAATGCCTCTACAACGATTTTTTTACAGCATCAATCAATGCTGCTGATAACTTGCCACCTTCTATAAGCACAGTTTCCTTTATCAGTGTCATCAACGAACACAGTCCTGCCGCTCTTGACACGGAACTCTCCGTTTTTCCAGCCTCGCCTCCACGGTCTTCACCCGTTCCTCTCCGCTCTCCTCCACGCTGGGATGCCACTCAGACGCTGGGATTACGCCCTCTGTCACCACAAACCAATTAACGGTTATGTCTCCGTTTACGTCAGCAGGCATCTTGTTCGGGAATCTGGTAAGAGTCGACTCTGCACAATCCATCGTTAGGCAACGAGTCGGGAGTGGTGAAAGTAATATGCTTTGACAACGTCCTTTACCGAGTCTATGCTAAGTTTATAGCCAGCATCACTCCACTTCCAATCGTCAGTAAAGATGTATGTTTGCATTACCTGCCCTTTCGCCACAGCGTCAGCACTGATATGTCCTGACACGGTCAGCGTGTAGGTAGTATTCGGCTCCAGACGGACACGTGTTTTGTCATAAGAATATCCGTACGTGTGATATGTCTTATCAATCTTTCCACCAGTGAGGAGGTTTCTCACACCAGTCCTCAAACCGTCTACGATGAGCTTTATGCCATTGGCAGACTGCTCAATCTTCGAGAAGTTCTGTTCCTGCACCGATACCGTCTCACGCAGTCGCCCACCGCCTTCATGTATGAAGACGCATCCAAAGAGATGTTCACCAGACGCTCGTCGAGCAAATTCTCCATCCTATATAGCTGAACACGGAAGACGCTCGGACGAGGATTTTGTGTGAGATAGTCATGTATTGAAAATATATTCATGAAGATTTGACGACCTTTACCAAAAGGAAAATCAGAGTTCGTATCTGTTGTGCAAATAAGAGTAAACTCTCTCAGGTCTTCAACAGGCGACGCACTATCATTCTTGACGTGTATAACTTTATAAGATAACTCAACGTTCAATATGCCTTCACTCGTAATCCTTACCGACTCCCGAACAGGCGACAACCGATAGCTCTCCGCCCCTCGCTACGTGCCACCTGCTTCACCCACTCGCCAAGGTTGCTCTCTTTGGGCAAAGACTGACCCGTACCCGAGCCGTCACAATGCTCAGCTGGTCCGAGCGCAACTTAATCTCACGAGGCGAAAACACATTGACCACGTGTTTATCCAAGTCATAATCGTCAATCCCAGCATAGTCCACACGCTTGCCCTCCGAGGTGTAGATGATATAAGCATACTGACGCTCCTTATCCGTCTGGCTGCCCAACTGGATAATCTTATCACCAGCCTGCGGCACATCATTCACAGCCTTCTCGATCATAACCCACACACGTCTTATCGCCAATCTTCACAGACGGCTCGTTCGACAAGTCCACATAATGATACTGCCTACCATTAATCGTCTTATCGCCCGTCCCAGTCACCAGTCGCCAATAACGTCTATTAGCCGTCTGCCCTCGACCCTGACGAACCTCCAAGTTATCCGTCCGACAACAAGCCCGATCACCAATGCGCCAATCATTCGTCACCCTCCGCTCGCCATCGTCCGCCAAGAAGTAACACCTGTAAGCCGTCACCACGCCTTTCTCATCCACCTGCGGCACGACCCTATCCAACTTCGCCCCCAGCTCTCGTATAGCCGACATCACCAGCCGAGAATGCCAACCGCCCTATACTCCAGTTCGGCAAACGTAGCCTTATCCCTAACCCACAGCTTATCAACCTCAGCCACCGCCTTTCCCCTCGTCCAGATACATGCCGAAACCAGCACCATCCACCATTCCTGAACGGAAGCCGTTACTCCTTAACTCTTTGGCAATAAGGCTTAGCAGCGTAGCGTTTCCCTCGCCATCAATCCCCAGTCCCTTATTACCAATAGCGAAACCCATTAAGAATGTAGTCAGAGCATTAACGAGCGTATCCTTATCAGTACGCACAATCTTCTCCCAGTCGGCACTCTTCGGGTCGAGCGTTCGGGCAGACGTTGCTTCGTCAGCCAGTCCAGCAAGTATCTTCTGCGCATCCAAGGTGAGATAACCACCAATACGATCGAGCGCATTCAGCACCGACATATTGTCATGGCGATGACCGAACGCACCATCATTCTTGTAGGCAGCCGTAACCTCACGAGAGAACCACTCAAGGATAGCAGCTGCCGAAGTGATGTTCCACTTTTCAGAGTAAGGACTCTGAACAGGGAAGAGAGCCCCACTGCTCAGTGGTAGACGCTCAAACTCAACTAAGCGTGGGGCAATAGTAAAAGACCCTACATCAGGTATCTTGATGTCCAACATTGCAGGTGCAGCGTCCTCTGACCTGGCGATATTCAGGTAGGGACGTGCGTCAGCATACTTATAGGTAAATGTATAAGACGAAGGGAGGTCTGTTGTGTGCCAACTCACGTCACTCTCTGTCACGACAATGCGACGCACGTAGTTGCCTGTGTAGAGGAACTTGCCCAAGGAAGGGAAGAAGTCGAGCAACCACTTACGTTCTTCCTTAGAGAGGAAACCCGTGTTCTTCTTGTATTCCCTGACAGTATCGACACGATATTCCTCCGAGTCGTTCTCAATCTCTGCTACGTTATGCGTATGCTTTGCCGTGTTCTCTGCTTCACCATACGCACGGAAGGTGTCAATACCACCGAGTGAGTTTTCAAAGAGTACCCACTGCTCTTCCTCGCTCCGAATGTCTGACGCATAGTATCGCTGAATGTAGGTGAGTCGAGTTCCAGCAGTATCTTCCACCCATACATCATAGTAGCTGGCATCTTGCCTAACTTACCAGCAATGATGCCATACTGCATAGGCATTGTCCACACCTTGCCATGAGAGAGATTACCCAACACAAGGTCAGACTGAGCATAACTACCGTTCTCTTCCACGTAGGCACGACACTTAGCAACGCAATCCTCTACGGCATAGTAGCTAAGAAACTCTGGCGTGTAATAGGGTCACAGGCTTGACCGTAGGCTGCCACGTAAGGAAGTTACGCTTCAACCAACTTGAAGCCGTGTCGGCGAAGTTATCGACACCAGCACGTATGGCAACAAATTGCCAAGTGTCTGTTGCAGCCGTCTTGTCTTCTTTAATCTCTACAAGAAACTCACGGGCAATCTTCGGTTGACGATAAATTGTAGTCGACCTGAAGCTGAAAGGAAAGCAGCGGAGTGATGATATTTTCTAAGTCAATCTCGATGCGCCTTTGCCTTGTTTGGTGTGTAAATATGCTGTATAACGATTTCGCTTGTGTCTGCATACTTCAACACAAACGTAACGTCGTTGATACTTGAAATAACAAAGTGATTCATCGAGCCTGTCAGGCTAAGAGAATCTGGTTTAAGAAGAATATCCATTTGCGAATTATTTTGCACAAAAATACAACATAAATAATGCTGGGTAAAGGACAGGCTTTCAGGCCTTCTATACTGGCACGCATTCTAACCATACATCCGTGCGTGTGTATTTATACTTTCCATGTCGAAACCAATCGCCGTATTCCGTTATTCTCTCCGAATAGGTGCATTGTTTTCCATACTGGACACCAACATATTCTGCTAGATGGAGCAGGCGGATAAATGGTGATGAAAGTCCTATTCCTATTGTAGACTTCTCGCTCATATTCTTCCCAAGTGACCTCGGTTTGCTTTTGACTTTCCAACCCATTTATAAGCAGCGTTCATGGATTTCAGTTGCTCGGTGATAGTTGGCGCAGCGACCACAGGCTGCATGAGAGAGACGGAGTAGAACTCAGATTCTATGGGTTCGTTTTTTTCCCTCCCAATGTAAATTTCAGCTTGTTGAACAAGAAAGGTGCGCCACGAATAACGACCTTAGCAGATGAGGGTAGGTTCTGCTTCTGCGACTGAGAGAGCAGCAACTTCACCTTTACCTCGTGCAGAGCGTTACGCAACAGGAGGTCATAGTCCCGATAGAATTTCTCAAAGATGCCTTCCGGTCCATTATAGTATAAGGCATAATCGAAGATGCGTGGACGGATGGGTGGCGCATACATATCGTACGAAGAAATTGTACCCTCTGGTCGTCCATCATGAAGATAGTTAAAGGCGAGCATTGTCTTTTGCTTATTAGCCGACTCTGCGGTTTTCTCTTGCGGCTCTAGCAGCAACGACCATCTTTGAATTAAGCGTTACGTATGAACCAATGTAAAGGTACTCATCAAAAATCGTAGATGTTCCTCCCCTGATGACGTTTTTAGTCTTATAGCTGAGCATACGGAATTCAGGGATAAGCTCTGGTATCTTTATCTCTTTCGCTTCGAGCTTCCCACCTGTATTGTAGTCTTGCGAAGCCTCGCCAATCTTTACCGACACTCGCCAATCTCCCGACCATCCCGTCTTATAGATTGCTCCATCCTCAAAGCAGAAGTCAGCCGTCGGATTAGCCTTAACGAGGCTATCCATATCATCGTATGTATCAGAGAGTTCGAGTCGACCTTCTCTTTAGCAGAGAGTGTTATGCGTTTATAGTCGTTCTCTGCCTTATAAGCAACAACAGGCTCTTGTGTCACACAATGAGTAAAATCCGCAATTGGAGCTTCTTTAATAGTATCACGGAAAAGGATAACACTTGCCGTGCGCTTTCCTTCGTCAGAAACAAACTTTCGCAACAGAACTTCTTTCTGAACACTGAAAGAAATTCTGCACAGGTGATGTCGGGAACAAGGTCGGCAATCTTAATCTTGCCATTCACCAAGACGTCAATAACATTGTTGACGAGAACCATCTTGATGAAAGGTTCTGTCTGCGTAAAGAAGTTCTCCTGTAACTCGTAACCAAAGTAGGCGAAGACACGCTTTAGTACATAATTAGCACGAATAAACGGAGAGATATAATAACCAGGAGAAAGCGTGATAGGGACATTCTTGACATATTCTGTACGCTGAACAGCATTATAGAAGTCACAGCCGGCTCTGTTATCATCTGGTTCAAATGCGGAGGGTGCACCGTTGTCTAATACAAGGAAGCGATGACGTTTGGTTAGCTTCTTACTCTTACCATAGGCGTTTAGCACCTTATAATTGAAGCCTGTGTCCTGCTCAGAGTCATCCGTGAGCAAGACGGGGAAGATACCGAACTGCTCATTGGTATTATCTCGAAGCTTACGACAGAACGCTATACCTTCTTCAACAGTGTTCACACCTGGTATGAATTCGCCTTTTGAAAAATATCCTTCAGCTTTTACCTTCTGAATCCTTGAATAGAAAAGAGCCGTCATTAATGTAGAAGGAGGTTGATATGCTGCCCTTGTATTGGGCAGACAGCACCACCTGACGACATTGAGCGAAGTACTCACCATCTTGTATCGCTACATCCGTGGGTGTCATCTTTACTCGGCGACCGAACGAGTCAGGGAAGCCGAGTATCCTGCGGTTACGCTCGGATGCTGGCAGCTCGAGTGGTGTAGTCTGTTCGCCATAATCATTGAAGAATGGATTGGTACGCTCAACTTGTATCTGTGTGTCGGGTCTGAGGTTGTAGTCCTCGCCCTTCTCTATGTTAGTTATCTTCATTGCTGTGTAAGGTGTTAAGTCTATTTACTTCCCAAATCTGCGAGCCTTGTCTTGCAGCTGCTGCTTCTGTTCTATCTCATTAAGAGAGACTGATGCAGGAATGCCGTCAGCGGATAATCGGTCAAGCACATCAGTTAATCGCTCGATGAGTGTATCCTTATAAGAATCCTTCGCTACGCCCTCGCACGTCGTTAACCGTAGGCGTGACGTACCCACCAGAGGCACGACCTTGCGCCTGCTGAACAAGAAACTTATTCATATCGAGCGTGCGGATAGTTCCTGCACGCTGCGCACGGTCGATGATGTCAATGAATGGTGCTACGGTAGGATTTTCCACCGCTGCATTCGAAGCCACCCACTCCTTACTATGTCCGTAGCCACCTTCTCCGACGAGTACGGTTGGTTTGTCGATAAATCCACGTCTGTCAGGGGTCATAGTCAGCACGGAACATCTTGCCATCCTGCTTACGTTCGACATCGATACTACCACCAGACTCAAGACCAGTGGCACACGTGCGCCTGAAGCAGAGGCAGAACCACTTCCTCCGCTAAGCGACATACGCTTCACCTTATTGCGCTCTGCAAGTGCTGCTGCAAGCTGCGCTGCGCCCGTGACACCCATCAAGACAGCAGCAGGAATGCCAGCAGGGAAGCCTAATTCAGCGAATGTCTTGGCGATTGCAGAAGCAGTTGATGCGATGATTTGTGCTGCTTGAATAGCGAAGTTCACATCCGCATACTTCTTCTGTATCTCCAGCTTCTCATTTGCCTTCTTCTTTTCAAGTTCCGTAGTATCTTTACCAGCATTCTTCGCAGCTTCAATCTCTGCATCATACTTGGCATCAACGTTAGCAATCTCTGCTTGCTGGAGTGCCTGCATAGCGTCAATGAAAAGTCCTTTGTAATTTTCAAAGTCCGCTTTCCACTTTTCACGCCTTATACGTGAGACAGCTTCCTCATATTCTTGTTGATTGATAATTCCAGCCTGCAACAGACTTTTCAGCTCGATCGAGTTCTTCTTGATAGAGACTTTTTGCGTTTTGCAAGACCAAACTGTTGGAGTATTTGATTTCTATACTCCTCAGCCTCTTTCACAAGATTGTTTTTTGCTTTTTCGTATTCTTCTGCCGTGAGAAGTCCTTTTGCGTAGTCTTCGTCAAGTTTCTTCCTTTTTTTGCTTCTTGCTGTTCATCGAACGTCTCGAGCCCGTACTCCTGTTTAGCACGAGTACGCTCCTCCTCCTTTTTCTTTTCATATTCTGCTACGATAGCAGCCTTAGCAGCTTCGTAAGCCTCTGTGACTTCTTTCTCACGTTCGCCATTATCTTTTGCTCGCTGTAAGGAAGCCTGATAATATCCATCCAAGAGGAGCAGCTTCGCATCACATTCTTCTTTAAGTGTCTGTGGCTTAGCTGGTGCGGACTCCTGAATTTTCTCAAGAGATCTGTAGTATTCTTTTTCGGCTTCGATATATGCATTATTCGCAGCCTGCTGTTGATCTCGCGACAGCCTTAGCTTGACCTTCCTGCAAGGTCTTCTTTTTGCAGTATCCTTAAACACCATACTCTCGGAGCGTTGCTGATAAGCCTTCTCGATGTCGAGTAAGTTTGTCTGATGCTGTATGTTGAGAGCGAGACAGAAGCATTATATTGCTCTTGCGTAATACTCTTCTTTGCCAGAGATTCTTTAAGGGCATTCAGACTCTCATCATAACTCCGCTTCTCTGCATCGAGGTCCTGACTACGGTCATGAGTAAAACCTTTTGTTGCCACATCATCGGGGGTCAGGAACTTTGCCCGTGTCTTTATTAATCTCCCTGAAGTCTTACCATAATTTCTGGAACCAACAGAACCAACAGAAGAACCGCCCTGAGGTTTCCACTCTGACTTATGATTCTGATTGAAGCCACCATTGGCTTCAACAACCTTCTAGGCGGTCGTTCTGTTTAGTGTATTGGTCTTTCTTGTCTTGTGCAGCCTTTTCTCTTGAGGAGAACATGTCGCCCCAGTCCTGGTCCTTCATAACAGCAGTAGCTGTTTCCTTATCAACTTCTCGTAACACCTTCCCGTTTTTATCCACAACTACGAAGTAATCATTGCTCATTACATTACCGACACTTCCAGTTCCCACTGTTTGTGTACGTCTTTCTACACGCTCACCTTTCTTCAGATTAACACCTCTCTTTTGAGCAGCTGTACCTACATTCTTACGTTTTTTAGAAGCATCTTCGATAGCATCTTCTGCATTGAGGATTTCTTTTTCGTTCGCTTTCATCTTCTCGTATGCAGCTTCGGCACGAGCAGCACGGCGCAGGTTCTGTATATATACATCAATTGCTTTCGTGTTTTCATTAAATAGTTTACCCTCTCTATTGATAGAAGCGTGATAGCCTGGTACGATTGCCTGCATATTCTGTATGGCTTGTTTTCGCTGGTCATACGACTTAGACGAGTCATGTATAGTTTTCTGTAACGCTTTTAATCTTGGTTATCTCAGCTGCAGTAGACTCATTAATCGACTTCTCAATCTCTTTATTCTGTTTCTTTATGGCTGCTGCCGTACGGGCATGTTCAAGATTAAGATTAACCATGGCGACCTTGCTTTTCTCCACCTTACTAATATAAGCATATAAAGCGACACCTGCTGCTATCAATGCCGTGACAAGTAATAGAATAACGTTACTCTTACAAGTCATATTGAAGAGTCGCATCTGTGCTGTTGCAAGAGCTGTGTTACCACGCATTGTGTTGATAGAGGCTGCCACAAGTAAGTAGATACCTTTGAGCATCGTTACAGTTGATGTCCACCCTGCCATTACAGTTTTGGCTATTACTGTTTGAGCCATCCATGCTCGGAAGGCTGTGTTTAACACGGTCATACTGATGGTGAGTGCTGTGATTGCCAGTCCCAAAAGCCATACTCGCCTCACGATGCTTGAAGAGCCAGACAATACTTTCCATAATAGATACCTTCATACTTCCGAACGTGCTATCGATTTTTTTCTTTGAGAGGCAACAGAGCCTGTCCCAATTCTAATTGTCGGTTTGCTAACTTAGTTGTAGATTGTGCTGCACGGTCGGCAGCAGAGATATAAGTTTCGCCTGCTGCTGACAGCTGATTCTCAACGATAGAGGCTACTCCCTTCATAAAGTCTCCTGTTTCCTTTGTCTTCTCTCCAATCTCTGAAGCAGAGATGCCGAGGTTGTCAGAATCATAGAGACTTTACGTCCAAGACCTGTAACGATAGAATCTCACCATATAATCAAAGCTGACTGCCCTGTCTGTTGTGCTTTAAGCTGGGCAAACGACAGATACTTGCCGAGGTCTTCAAGAGGAATATGAAAGTCTTTTAGCCTTCACAGCTGCCTTCATCAGTTCGATGTCGGTTACCGTCCCCTTAGTAGCCTGACGAAGACTGTTAAGTAGTTGTGGTTGATTGAGTCGGCGAAAGGCATTGGTAACACCATCTGCCCCACGTGCCATCTCGACGCTCTCGTTGACAAACTCTCTTACCTTCTGTGCAGCTTTCCCAGCCAGTTCTGCAAAACGGACAAACATTTCACCACGAAAAAGACATAGTTTGTGGCTCAGTGTATTTTTTTCAACAAGACTTTTTGAGGCATTGGAAAGTTCGCCCATACGATTCCTAACATCAGAGAGTCGGCTGGAGAGCTTTTTCCAATCTTCTGGATTAATAGTTTTAGACGTGTTGTCAAGCTGTCGTTGAAGGCTACGTGCTTGTTGACGTAGTTGTGCCATAGTGAGAGCATTAAGGTCAAGTGCTTTTGTCTCAGCAGCAATTTGCTGTTTGAGGTTTCGAATCTGTGTAGCATTCCTACCATACTCCTCACGTCGTTGTTTCCACGAATTAGTGTTTTTTTTCCCTGCAAGTTCGAGAGATTCCATTTGACGTTGGAGTGACTTATTGCGCTCTCCAAGGTTATCAATTTCCTTAGAGAACTTACGAATATTCTGCTGTGCCTTGTCTGCCTTTAGCATTTACAACGAGTGTAACTTCGTCTCAGATAAATGTTTTGCCATAAATAAATTGTTCTGTTATTACCTTTTGTAAACAAAGGTAATAACAGACAATAAATCAGGAAAGGACAAAAACTTTTTGTCTATCTGCTGAAAGCAAAGAGGTAAACAGGGATTCCTACGAGGGGTGTAAAGAGCATACAGCAATAAAAAGTAAATAATGCAAGCACGCCAGCACCAATCGTTAGCCTTTATAAAGAATGGCATTGTTATCAGAGTTATGATTATTTCGAGAAATATCCACATAGTTTTTTTATTTTTTTAGTTCCTGCGACAAAGATAAGCAATATCCTTGAAACATACAAGTGACAGTCTGATTATTTACTTTCTATTGCATGGGACAATTGATTATGCAGAGAGTTGCGGACTTCGTCTGTAAACCCATAGCGTAGCTCTGGGAAGACGTGTTTATAGAGGATAGGCCAGACAAGTTTGTTATAAAGGTTAGACTGTCCCTGCGCTCTTTTTCCCTTTTAGGCTTCCGATATTGAATGTCAAGGAAACGAAGGTGCAAAGGAATAAACAATCGTAGTTCATACGAACCATCGGAGATGCGCTTTGAAGAAGCTCCGCTTTGAGCAAAGCGTTGAAGTTCGCCTGAACGTACCTGAAAGACTGAAACAGCTGGTCTCCATGCTGCATAGAGGCGATTGACAGCATCTGTCATTGTGTCATGAACGAATTTCTTTCGTATAAGGCTTTCTGTAATCATGGGGCAAAGATAGTTGATTTCTCAGGAAAATTAAAGTGACGAGGGCAGCACGCTTCACAGCGTACTGCCCTCTGACTATAATTGCACAAAAACATTATATTTCACGGAACATCCATTTAAATTCTAACCCTTGCGCACCAGGGCGATTGCAGAACTTATATCCAGCGTTGTGAAGAGCTGAGAATACTTGCTCTGCATACACCTTGGCAGAAGGGTCTATATTGCGAATAGCATCTACTACCTCAGGGGTAGAGAAGAGTGAGTAGCTTCTGCTGGTGTAGAAGCTGGACGATAAGTTGAAGACAATGCAGCTATATAAATACTGATGTCAGTAATAGGCTGGTCTTCGGTTTCTTTATTATTTGTCATCATCAGAAGATTTATTTGTTTTTAATTATCGGTTCGCCAGAATGGTCTGCCGAGGGTAGGAAAGTAGCGAGGTCCTTACGCAGTGTGCGTAGAGTATCGAGGAATGTTAGTGCGGTATCTGGCTTGATAGTACCAGCATCACGCCACTGGTCTATGAGGAAATCTTCAATAGCTTGAAGACGCTCCGTTCGCTCACTAATATAACCTGGGTCAAGCATTGCCTCGAGAGTTCTTGTTGTCTGCTCGTCAAGGCTAATTAATGATGTCTTCATTTCGCACCTCCGTTCTGAACACTATATTTAACATCCTCAGGCAAATTGTAATAATTATCTCCATCGTCTGGCACTGGCTGAATGTCAGTACGCTGAGAGGTATTGAAACCACACATACCAAGTACTGGTGTATAATAGATGCGCAATACACACTTCTTCATAGGGTTGTTTCTGTGAACAGAGATAACGCCGAGGAGCACCTTCACTAACATTGAAGAGGAATCTTTCTTTTGCTTTTAGGAATGGCACTAAACTCTTCTTTCATCTTGTCAACATCTTTACACTAAGGTCCTTTTGGTCTGCCACAAGAACTCCTTGATATTTCTTCATGCACTCGGCAAGCGGTGCAAGAACTTTTGGAATCGAAAAAAATCTCTAAAAATAATAATCAAAGAATATCATCCTTTACCTCCTTTTCTTTTTCTTGTTTATTCAAAGGGCGTTGGTTACCAAAATTAAGACAGTAAATAGCATACATGTCTATACTACCATTAAAGTTTACTTTTACACACGCATCGCCACTTATATACCCTACATATACGACTTTGTTTAAGCCATCCAGTGTCCCAGTTTTGCAAAGATTTGGAATTATATTTCCTGCAACATCTCTTTGCACTAATTCTACCTTTTGCCCTTCTTTCATATTTATGACAATATTTTTTGCGTCTTCGCTAAAGTAAAACGTTGCTGATGTTGCATGATGCTCATACCGCAATAAATAGGGTTTGCAAACTGGTAGCAATTTCTCTGCCCTTTTCTTCCACTTTTTTCTTTGAAAATACAACTTCAAATTCTACGGTCATTTTCATCATATCGGGAAAAGCCATTTGTATTTCCATTTCTGCTGGGGTTAAGTCTTTCATTTTTTGCCTCCTTTTTTTTCTGATTTATTCATACGATAAACTAAGTAGCCTGCACAGAGGGTTGATACTACGGATGTGATGAGGCTGCTGCTCGATGGCGACAGCTGCCACAATCACGCACAAAGATACAAGGTTAACTCGAATTACCAAACGACGGGTAACTGAGAACTCACAGATACGGCTGTAGAACTCGCTTTTAGCGTCGAGCCAAAGATTAAGAAACTTAATTTTGCGCTGTATCGTAGCACGTACGTCGATAGGCTGCTGTTCTTTTGCAGAACTCTCGAATTCAATTACTTGTTGCATATTACGCATTGTTTTGACATCTCCCAGAACCGCTGGGTACGGATACGAAAAAAGCGGATGCTCTTCCCGTTCGTCAAAAACAATGCGATTTCGCCACAAGGGTAAATTCACTGGAAGGCATCCGCCATATCTTCTTTACAGCGAGGCTGTAATATGGGCATAAAAATAAGCCCATCGAAGTTTAATAAGTTCGGGGCTTGAAATTCTTCTCACCCTTATTAGCGAGTTTCCTCGCATTGCTTTGACGGTTACAAAGGTAAGTAGTATTTTTGTAACCGCCAAATATAAACGCGATTATTTTTTGCGTGACGCAAAAATTACCATTCGTCTCCTTTTTTTATTCATAGCTTCACGAAGTGATGTTATATATTTGTAACAATCTTTTTAGTTGTATTTCTTTATTAGGAGACTCTGTGTAACGTGGACTGAACTCCATTGGACGATTTCGAAGACCAATGTCTGACAATATACACATAAAGTCACTAATAATCCAACGATACTTACCATCTTTTAAATCTTAATTCAAGGCGTGATTTTATGCTATTTGATATGGTATATCCATTAAGTATGATTACACCAGCCTCTTTTGTCTCTTGATTTTATAACTGCGTCAGGGTTTTTGTAAGTCCCGAAAATCCAAGTAATTGCCCTAAGATAAAGTTCCGCAGCAGTTGTATTGGGCACTGTGTCTACTGCTGAAAGGGTAAATCTCCCCCTGTTGAATCCATTTGGCAGTTTTGTAAGATTCCTTCATTCTGAGCTGCACACGACATCGTAGCTAAAAAGTAGTACGAATAAAAATAATACTTTTTTTCATGAATCTTTTTATTTTAATTTGTAAATAAAGTTCTATCCTTTTTCCCCAGCCAGCATTAATATCATTACGCATGGCTAAGACGTGTTCTTTGTGCGAAGCTCTTGCTATAAGATGCTACAAACTGTTTGTAGCCTTCACCTTCTATAATTATAGGATAATCCGAGATGCCTTTAACTTGATGACTCTTTTTGTACCCTTCAAAAAGTTTGGAAAAATAACCTGCTGCGATACTCTTGGGGTGAAAAGGTCTTTATTCTTACCTTTTAGTATTCCGATTCGGAATGGAATTCATATCATCACAGAGGTAAAACAAAATAAGTCCTTGATACTGTGCAAAAATACCAGCTAACCAAGTGGCGATTTGGCAAAGAACTTTTATAGCAAGTATATTGCTTGCCAGTTGTTCGTTCAATGATAATTTCCCCTATTTGTAGATTATTATCAGAAAGCATTTGCTGAATATCGTCAGAGAGCAAAAGTTATATCTGCGTCATTTACAGAAAGAATATATTTGTCACCGTCTTGGGTTTGAATAGAATATGTTTTCTTCCATTTATAACATGATGCGTATCGTGAATTCTTCAGGTTTCATTTTGCGCAATTTCTCTACCTGAGTACGCTTTATTAGCTCTCATTTTATCAAGAATTCTCCTTACCTCAGGAGTAGCCTTGATAACGGTTGTTGGGATTTTGCTATGTGCCATAATTATAATAAGTCGATAGATGTCTGATGCAAATGTAAGAATAATCAACGAAATAAGCGACATTTGTGCAAATATTTTTGCGTGACGCAAATTTTTTTCATTATTTTATGCATAAAGCCCCTCGCATTGCGAGAGGCTAAGATGCACCATAGGCGATGAGTGACTTTTGTCACAAAGTCAATGAGGAACTCACCTATTCATTTTCGTGAATTAACGAAATTGATAACTATTGATAACTATTTCGAGCATCTCAGAGATGGACACACCATTCTTAATTGCTAATTGTGTTAATCGTTCCTTTGCTTGCTCGCTCACTCGTGAGCAGAGCGGAACCTTGCCTAAGAACTTACGTCCAGCATTAGGACGTGCGCCACCTCTATTATTACTCATACCTATTACCTTTAATTAAGAATTCAGCTGCCTTGCGTAACGAAGATGCAAGTTTTTCGAGGCGTTACTTTCTCTTCTTGTAGTTCTAATCTCCAGCGAGGATAATTCCTTCGATACAGATACGTCTTCGAATCATCCTCGCTCAATTCATATCCGTATGTAATACGGAAGCACTTGCTACCATGGTGGCGAGCTGCCCACTCTCCCATAGTACCCACAATGTGAGCGAGTTCTTCTGCGGTAGCAGAACTGTCCTCTAAGAGGTCACTTTCTGACTCTCATTAAAACAAAGCCGTCTTCGAACGTTATAACGACCTTGTTCTCCGTGTCGGTTAGCACCAGCCATTAGGCTGATTGTCACTTTTGAATAATAAACTTTGTCATATCTTTTTCGCATTTAGTATAATCTCTGTCAATAAACATCTCAGCCAGTCCAGACAACTGCTTATATCGCAAAAGTTCATCTGCTGACATACCTATCTCTTTCATAACCCATTGGTCACTCATACCAGACTTTTTCAGCTCGCTTACAATATTCATCATTAGCTCTATAGAATGACTGCCTCTTGCACGATTATGGCGGATGGTTGATGCCATACGATTGCTTATATCCTTGTCAATAACCACAACAGGCAACTTGCCCCCTCTCGCTCATAAATATCCTGTGAGTGAGCATAACCGTATAACGGTGATATCCATCTACGATTTCATATTTCCCGTTGGGTAGCTCATAGCAGACAATAGGCATCGTATATCCATCTTCCTTAATACTCTCATACAATAGCTTCATCTCTGGCGGAGCCACACTATTAGGATTGTAGCTGTTTGCCTGAATTAGTTCTATTGGTACAGCTTTTAAATTATATACTGGCGATGTCATAGGTTTATATATTTTTTCTTAACAGTTTCTCTCCGTTCCTTTTCGCCTTTCGTAAGCGAGAAACCCATATATTTACAAAGGTGGTCATTTTTCATTATACAAACACACATACGTTTGTATGTAGGTATTTCGTTAAAATTCCTACCTGCATAATCTTCCAGATACTCCATCCGAACAGGCTTCTTAGATTTATCGTAGCGACTTGTGCCTCCTACTTTTATTTTTATACCAATTTTTCTTTTAGCCTATTGATAGTTTCTTCATCAAGACATCCACCCTCGTTCTCGCCAGAATTTAACACTCTTTGCGAGTTTATCAAGATAATTCTGTTTGACATGTTCAGGCAGTGTATTAAGGAGAAAAGTACATATATTGCTCCCAAGTGAAGTTCTTTGGCTTTGTTATCTTCTGCCACCCCATGGCGGTTGTGCCGCCATATAAACCAGCGAAGCTAACACCATTAACACGTCCAATAAGTTTACCCCACGTATCAGGCTCTATAATCTGAAAAAGACGAATAGACTCCATTCCTTCGCTCAAGAAAGGCGAAGCCACACGTTGCTTGTGCAGAGGAACGCCAGCATAATAGAATAAATCATACAAACGATTATAATCCCACTGGTTCTTCGCATTCGCTATCCACACATCTTCTGTTGTCCAATCATGGATGGGGTGAGGCTGTAACACAGTTCTTTGCCGTGTTTGTCCAAGAATACCCCTCCCATTTTTTATAGTTTCTATCACTATGCACAGCACGCCAGCGGTTAAGGCTCTCCCCAGTCCTGATGCCTATTAAGCAACATACGCTTCCATATTTCGCAGCCAACCACTCTCCGAACTCATCTTGAAAGTCATAATCCCGCAATTTGTCAGAGGAAAAATCTTTCTCTGTCATCGCATTAGTTGGGGGATTTTTCACCCATATACTCTCTTGGCTTCTTCTTGTATGGTCCTCAGTACGATTGAAACATACTTGTACTGGTAGTAACTTTGAATGGCACACATACGTGATAAATATCCGCCTTCTCCTTGAATCGATTAAGAGTTCGGACAACATATTCGGAAGTCATAACATACTGAGCTTCGTAGTCCATGTGAAAGATGCCAAAGCGAACGCCACGCTCCTCGGCGACTTTTGCACAAAGCTCAAGTAGCACACCACTATCTTTTACCCTCACTGAAAGACACATATACATAATTGAAGTTGTCAAATATGATATTGAGTCTTTTTATTGCGGCATCATATACATTCATAACATTCTTAAATCGTTGTCAGAATCTTTATCAGCATAGTATTTTGCCATCAAAAGTATAACAGCATACTTTTTATTTTCTATTAAACCCACAATAGGAAACTTCTTACTCTCTCGATCGAAAGGCAATTAATCGAACGGATTTGCCGAGTTTGTTACAAACCTTTTCACCTTCCTTTGCTGCTTTTTAGATTAAACTTCTTCATAATTCTGTTTTTAGTTCATTGATTGTTTTTTTGTTTAAAATATTCTGTCATTGACATTTTTCTCAATGTTAGAATTCTATCATATTCTCAAAGCCCAACGTTACCAGTCATATCGTAATACACGCAGTCCAACTCCTGTCCCGTTCGGAATATCCTACGTGTTGCTTGCATTCGTAGGGCATAATCCCATATCTTGTCAAAGAAAAATCATATACTGATAGGATTGTAAATTAAGACCGAAAGCCTCTTTTTGGTAGAGAGAACTTTTAGCCTCCTTATATCTGCGCTCACATTCTGTTCGACTATCTATGTATTTACAGAAGATAATAGTATCTGAAATCTTAGTAAACAACTCATCAATCTTGGTGAATTTATCAGCTGTGCAACAATATGCGTGCTGCATCTTCTGAGTCATCTCAAAGGAAGATATTATTGTTCCTGTACTCCATCATTTCATTGTCTAAGAACGTCTCTTTTTATTTCGCGATATTCCTCTTTTTCCTTTTCACCAACATTATATTTAATTGTATTATAATATTGACTAATATTTAATTTCAAATCGCACTTATAAATATAGCGTTCCACCAGTGAATATAGGTAATCTATATTTTCATACCCATTGAGAACTTCACGTGTTATAACATTCCTACCGCACCTCTTGACAAAAAGTGGTATAGTCGCAGAAGGTATTTTTAAATCGAGCGTAACTCATGTTAAGAATCCGATGGTCAAGAAACTCCATCTGTGACCATAAGTCGAGCAAATTCTTACTCAGTGGCGTCCCATTTAGAATGAGCTTGTAGTCAGCTTTTTGACAAAAGAAGAAGACGTTTAGTTCGTTTTGCCTCCATATTCTTTTATCTTTAAACTTTTCATCCATTACTATGAATGGGGCTTTACATTCAGAGAGTAGATTATACACCGACAGATATATACTATCCGACTGCCCTATACTTTCCACGCCAAAGAAGTCAACTCTACAATTCAATTCTCCCATTTTTTTATTTCAATTCTGAGATTATCCAAAGTACGCAGAGGGGCAATCCATATTATACGATCGCATGGAGAGGATTTTACTATTTCCATTGCTACACGGGTTTTTCCCTGTGCCTGCCTCCATAAAGATTGCACCAACTTTCCATTTACAAAGATGTTGGATGCAATCTTGTTGTCGAGTCAATAAACTGGTCATCTTTCCAACTCTTTAATGCTGTTATCCAAAACTGGTTCAATCCGCATGAGGCTTGTGTCGAACAATGCTATACTCAGGAAGTTTGTTTCCTTTCTCATCGAACCATGCTTCTTTTTCCTGCTATATTGAATATTCTTCTTCGGAAGAATCCAAGAGGCTATCCAGTAAGCGTCACTCTTCGCTACTTCATAATCTTTACCAAAGATGCAAGACTTTGGCAAAATGTCTTCGCTTCCATCATAGGAGCGAGCTTTATACGCTTTCTCTGAGATAGATTTTAAACTCTCTAATCGAACGGAAAAACATTGTGTCTTTTTCATGTTACCAAAGATATTCAATTTTTGTAATTTTTCGTCCGTTAACTCCACATCAAAAACATGTATGTTTTCTCCGTTAATTACAGCATTACAGGATGTATTCGTCTTCTGTACGTAACCAAAAAGAATATACTTTCCTTGTTCATCTTCTCCGTGGTAAATAAAAGAGTAAACAGAAGAACTCTCACTTTGAATGGTATGATTTAATTCAGTATTAATAACACCACTTTTCAAAATGCTTTCTATACGTTTCATATATATATTTACAGTTGTTACGGTGTGTCTCACCTTCTTTATATTACACTGCAAAGATACAAACTTTATTTGATACTTGCAAGCGTTTTTCAAATTATTTTCGAAGAAAGTTTGTTTTTCTCAATGTTTAATATAAAAAGCCGTAATAGCTCGGAATGACTTAACCGTGATGTCGAGGGCTTAGGATTTTATTATAAATTAAAGATTGTTCTCTACCATGAATTTTGCAAGATAATAAGCCTGCTTCTCGCTTAAAGCGATGATTTACATAGCTTGTGGTAAAGGCTGTTAATGAAATCATTGCTGCTTTCTTTCAATGATTTTTCCAAAAGCCCATACCGTTGTATCGTGCTGCTCTCTTTCACAAGGGAGAAGGAACGTAGTAGATATTCTTTAGTATTTTGAATTTTCTCAGCGATAGTAAGACACGCTTCTTAGTCTTAGGTGTAGCCTTCAAGCTCTCGCCGTTCTCATCAGTTAGATTGAGCCATCTCTTTCTTTACGATGCCATTAAGGTAAGTTACCTCTACATAACCTATAGACTTGGTGATAACCTTTGTGATTGTGCCTTCCTGGTTCTTTTTATTAAAGACCTTTGTTCCGATGTTAATTTTTAGAAGTTGTCATATTGTTTACAGTTGTTACGGTGTGTCTCACCTTCTTTTTTTATTACACTGCAAAGATACAAAGAATATTTGAAACCCTGCAAGCGTTTTTCAAGTTATTTTTATTGAAAGTTTATTTTTCTCAATATTTGACATAAAAAAAGCCGTAACAGCTCGAAAACTGCTACGGCTACAAAGATACGAGCATCGTGTTTTATTTTTCAACGGTCACGAAACCGTTGTTGATTAGGTCGGCAAGGAGGCTTCGGGGTTGTCTGTGGAAACAAGGTAGCCCTCAAGTTCCTGCAAGCGGTGAGCGAAACGCACCATATATTCTTCGTCTGTGCCTTCGCTATCGAAGCGACTGCCTGTGCGAAGCTGGTGAAGGAACTCCTCGGGGCTGTATGCTACAATTTTGTGATTATGCTCCTTTAATGCAGTGAGGTTTTGAATTTTGGTAAATCTACTCGGTGATGTTCAGGAACTAAATTGTGAGGGAGCTGGCTTTTGCAGCTTTGCTTCGGTCATAATAGACCAGAAGAAGTCTTTTTGGAGAGATGGTCGGCTTTTTGCTGACCATCTCTTGTTCTATCTTTATTTTTCTCATACTGCTAATTTTTAGTTCTTAATCTGAGTATAACTTTTCACTTTCGGTGAGGAAAAGGTATGTCCTGCAAGGTGGTGTTGGTTTTGCACCTTACCTTGTTTTGCAAAGGTAATCATTTTTGCGAGAAAAATGAATCCAAGTAGACATCTTTGTGAAGTTTGTTGAACCTCCGTGCTGGCGGAACTCTACCGTGCGGTGGCGTGCGTAAGCCTCGAGGTTTACCTTTGTGGTAGCGATTGTGTGCAAAAGCAGCTCTAAGGTCGCTAATGTTAGAAGCTCGGTTGATTTTTGCCTCTGAAATGGAGGTAAGAGTCTTGCAGTAGTGGTTGTTGCGACGGCTGCGAGGCATGAAGTGGTCGATTACGTTCTCAAGGCGCTTGTAAGTCATTGTAGAGATTCTTCCAAGTCTGAAGGTCGAACTCCGCAGCGTCCATGTGAACGTGAAGTCCGCATGAGTCGTTAACCTTAGCGTTGCAGAGGTCGAGCACCCAGCAGACCTTTTCAAGTTCTTCAAGTCCTTGCTCTCCGTGGAGGATTGGGCTAACAAGTTCGAAGGTGTTGTTGCCTGAAAGGCTGCCGTCGGTAACCAACTTCCAATGGTCGGTGTGGTCGGTGTGGTTGTAACCTTCAATCTCTACCCTGATGCCTGCTGCTGTAAGTTCTCTTGCGAGGCGTTCACGAGTGCAGTTGTAGGCTTCAATCTCGATACCGAAATTGCGGTTGAATGTGTAATCGATTCGTGGAAGAACTGTTGCTGCTGTCTGCGCTGCGCCCTGTGCAATGCCCTGCATCATGCGCTTGTAGACGTTCTGCACAAATCCGTAGTTCCCGTTTGCTACAAGGTCAGCAACCTGTCTGCGTGTAAGTCCAAGGCTAAGGAGCTTCTGAATCTTTGAAGTCTTTGTTCCGTTCTCGTTGAGAATGTTCTGAATTTGCTCGTTCATAATCTTTGATTTTTGAATGTTCTTTGTTTCTAATTGTACTGCTAAGGTAACACTATAATAGGGAACACGCAAGTACTACTGCCTTTATTATCAGCGATTTAGAAGTAATTATCTAACGATAAAGAACGATAAAAAGGGCTAACGCATCACTGCGTTAGCCCGTCATCCAAAAACAATCTTATTACCTTAAGAACTAAACTTGTGAGATATAATTACTAATCGTTGGCAAAGTTAAGAAATTAGGGTTTGCTTGGCAAAGGACCGACTCAAAAAAATGTGTTCCAAGTGTGTCAGGGCGCAATACAATTAAGCATTAGAGTCCAGCCTACGGAGGATAGTTCGGTGGCTACGAAGGGGATAATCTCGGCGTTATCGAGCTCGCCACGAGCTATCCAATCGATATTGCCTTCTTCGGCATCGGCAATCATCCAAGCGTGAAGTTTGGAAAGCAGTCGAAGTGTAGAGTCGGAGGCAAGCATGTATTCGGCAGCGTCCGCACGATTGGTCATCTTGTTCGCCACGGTGATGGCGATGCGCTGGGTCACCTGATAAGCGTTGCGTCCATCCGTCGTCATGTTCATTTCACCATAATCCACGAAGAGGAACGAACCCACCAACTTATCGATGCGCTGCTTCAATTCCTCGAATGACTGCCCATAGACATAGTTGGCTATCTCGGGAAGTCGCGACAGATAGGAAGTTTATCCAGCGACACGGCAAGCTCATTGTAACCAGGAAATCGCTTGCACCATTGGTAAACATCGCACGTATTCCGTCTTTTGAAGGATATTGTGCAAAAATAAAGAAACTGGTCTTTTTATCATATTAAGAAAAATGGTTTAAGAAGAAGGGGCTGTCAGGAGTCGTTGTTTTCACTCGTATGAGTCACGACGCTGACTCGTATGTGTCACGCTCGTGAGGTCGTATGTAGTACGCTGCTGACACACGTGTGTCACGAAGCCATCATACGTGTGTCATATTATCTTGTGAATAACGGCGAGTGGCAGCCCTACTTCTTCGCTGATTTTTAATTTATCCCATCCGAAGCCTTTCATATCCTTGACGGCATCGATGGTCTTCTTGCGCAGCACCTTCAAGTAGAGTCAGTACGTTCATCTGCTCAATCTGTTTTGCATTGCCAAGTCCTTCCTTGGAAAGGTCGTATAGCGCATCAGAGGCATCGGTCGTGATAGGCTGCTTGGGTTTGTTGACAAACTTAGACAGCAGAGAGAATGAAGTTTTTATTAAACAGATAGTTGTTAAATGCTTTGAAAAATTAAACGATATTGCCGTAAAGTATTTTCAGTGGAAGTTTAGCGAAATCCTTAGCCAATTCGTGCGCACGTTCAGAATTATATTCTGCCTCTGGATAATAGAGAATGGCGGCGAGCAGGGGCAGCGACTCTTCTCCTCGCTCGATCGAGTCCTTGTGCTTCGATAAATTGAAGTGCTGTGAGCGAGCAGGTAAGCGTACCGAAGCTCGTCTCTATTCGATAGCCTGAATAGGTTTGCTCACCAATGTAGACCGATGGAATGAGCTGCGCACAGAAACAGAGGTCGACAACGTATTGATAATCGAGTCGGCGCAACACTCGGGCAAGTGGTATGTTCAAGCGATAGGGGTCGATACGACGACACAGCTCGTAAGTACCCTCATCGACACCGTCCAGCACAGCATTGTTATCAGGATAGTTAATCTGAAACATAAATGTGAGCTGTTCAGAGATTGCGACAAGGTTGGCAATCTGTTCCTCTGAATGGAATTTACGCTTGCTCCACCCCATGAAGTCGCACAGCCAATTAATCCGAACTTCGCCTGCAGATATTTCGCCTGCTGCCATACGGAGGAAGTCGCCAACAAGGCGGATATACTGGCGGTCGCTCATTGCGTCCCAACGATTAGGGATGCGGTGTATCTCTCCCTTATAACTAAGTTCAATATCTCTCATCATGGCAGCATTATAATATTATCATCAGGCTGATTGTAGGTTGAATTAGAACAGAAGTCTACTGCTGTATCAGAGGAAAGCAGCGTGTCAGCATTAGAGAGGAGTTCTTCTGCTTCACGATCGAGGCGGTCGGCAAGCGCAAAGATAGCACTGGACTCGTCCTTTCCAGAGCGTGAAGCGTGACTATCATCGAAGAGATTTCGAATGGTAGAAGGAAATTCAAAGAATATCAAATCTACGGAGCGACTTTGCAATGGTCTTCTTCACCAAGGCAAGCAACAAGATAGGACGGATGCGCTCACGATTGTCATCTGTAAGTTTATCGAAGTAGACCGACATAACTTCATCGAGCGTCTCCTTCTGCAGGGAACGGTTCTGAAGAAGTAAAGATAAGATGCATCGATAGGGTAGATAGCATCCATCTGATCATCGTCTTTATCTCACATCGCTCCAAGATAGGGAAGTAAGGTGTCTTGCTCCAGAGTTCTGAAAGTTCTCCCTCGGTAGCGTCAGACAATAGCTGTACAAGCGTGTCGATAGCGTTGCAGTAGTTTTCCATGTGGGACCGCTTCATTGCCTCCAGCTCGTACTTATATACATTGACCTCACTCTTCCTTCGATTAATGCTATCAAAGATGATTTGATTAGCCATGGTCATGCTCGCCATGGCAGCAAAAGGCTTCCATGTATGGAGGCTTCTTCCTCTTCTAATAGTTTCTCAAATACCGCACGGCTGATGACGCTTTCGATACGCTTACGTGCGGTAAGTCCAGACGAACGCAAATCGTTCAGGTCCATATTCGTCTCAACACCTGGTGCGTAAAGGCTGAATATGGAGAAGTTCTTAAAAATGTTTACAGTATATTCATGACTGCTGCTGATTTAGTCTGTCTTTTGGTGCGATGTCTTCCTGTCGCTGTGGAACTTCACGATAGAAGCCTATGCGATAGCCCTGCTTATAGAGGTCGGGGAAGTTCAATCGAAGAGCAGATTGAATGGTTCTGCACAGATTTCGTCCTCTGGTGTGAGCGACATTATATAGATAAGATAGTTATAGTAAGCATCAGAACCTGACTTGCTGATAACACCATCCTTGCTAACCGCTGTGATAGATGCGTCCAAACCAACACTTGATAGTAAGGCTTCTTCCGCTCGCTTATCGTAGGAAATCAACGCATCGATATATTCCTTATACTTAAGGTCGATAGTTTCAATCCTCCACTGCTGCTCATTACCAGAACTGTCCATAAATGAAATGGAAGAGTAAGCCTTACCTTGGTTGTCAGCACCGCTTAGATAGTCGCCTATCTTGCGTAGCTCTAATCGCATATACTCTACAAGCAGCGACTCACGATATTCAGTACCGATACTGATGCCATTATACTTGACTAACTCCTGCTTCTTCGAATTGCGAATCTTATTCTCCTCGCATAGCTTTATCAACTGATTGCGCTTGCTTGATACCCACGCATTCGGAATGATGATGTGTATCTTTGCTGCAAGGGAATTACGCAGGAAGGAGTTGATGTAGGAGGCAGTCTTATTGCTACCTTGAATATATGGACGTGCGCCCTGATGCGTTTCGTTCACTCCGTAGAATTCGTCAACTGATTTCTCACGATGGTGTGACACGGCAGCAAAGAGGTAGTTGTCAACTTCTGATAATGCGAACTTAGGATATATCTTATAGTTACCCATGCCGTATGTCCAGCGTCCTACAGCTATGTTGTTGAAGTCGCCATAATTAATCTGGTCGTAGGCTACATCCTTACGAGTGGTAGCAAGACGGCAGTGCTTATTCTCCAATGGTTTCAAGTCCTGCCACTGGCAACATACCGATACGCTTACCACGTGAGAATCTCCACTTAACGAGTAATCACCGAACCAATAGTAGTTCTTGATACAACTCTTAGCGAACTCCTGTGCGGATGTTTCCATGCCACGCTCTTGCCAAGAGTTCAACCATTCGTCCCAAGCAGGTAGTGCGGTGTACTCACGTCGCAGCTTACCACCTTCTACTGTCTGCATATAGGCGCATGGTCCGTTACCATAGAGCATCTTAATCTCCTTGCTATACAAGCGAGGCAGCAAACGATTCTGTTTAATCTCTATCGCGACCTCCTCACACTGTGCGTTGTTCACGCCACGCATACACACCTGGTATCCGTTAACGCTCATCCACTGGTGTTCATGTAGGTAAGCCTGCCTACCCTGTGGTACGAGTAGACCTGGACTTGTCGACAACTCTCTTCCTTCTCCGATTTGAAAAGAAAGTGTTGCCGTCCATAACATAGAGTCCAGCGTTGCCATGCATTTCAATACTATCTGTCATAACCAATTTATCTTATGTAGTTTATATCCGTCTTGTGGAAATCCCATATACCTAATGAGGATACGATAACACATCTTGGGGTTTCCCTCTTGGTCCTCGAAGAGAAAAAGTTCTCAGAGTCGACCTGAAACACTCATCAGGTAGTTGTGTGCGCCACTTTGCAATGTTCCTAACTTTATCATCTGCTCGCCTGCCATACCCTGTGAGCGAGGTAGGGGAAAGAAGCAGATAGTGAAGTCCCTTGTGGTACTCTGCTTATCTCCCTTGCCCATTGCATTGCATCAATGCCGTTCAATTCAATCGTCTTCTTCATTACCTGCGAAATTACTGAAAATCGCTGTGGGAACAAAGGACGATTTTGCCCTCCCTGTCATATTTCCCAACTTCTGGAACGTTGCACCTCTTTTCTTCAACTCAGCGGTGCGTGATGATTTCCTTCGTTTATTTATTTTTGTTTTTATTTTTCAAAGCGCAAACCGCTGAAAAACAACAAAAGTAAAAATTTTGACCGATGCAAAATACCCCCCGTTATTGTCGATTATCAGAAACTTATTATATTACATTCTCTACAATATTAGCCGTTAAATAGTGAGATTTTCGGGCAAATCATCGGGATAACTGCTTAATTCCTTTTTGATAAGGTCAGAATAAAGACCATATAAAAGGTAAATCATTGCACTTGGGAGCTGTGTTGTTAGTCCTGGTCGTCGTTTCAGTTCCTCCTTCTTTTCTGATGCCTTGTCCAGTTCTATTTTACCGTTTGTTTTTCTTCAACGGACTGATAAGAATAGCACTGCAAAGGTTAGGGCATTCGTTTTCATCAATTCGCACCTTCGGAAACGAAGTTTTCTCACCAAAAGAGCAACTGACAAAGACGGAACTGCTGCCAGTGAGTAGATGGTAGGCGCACCGTCGTTGTGAGGATAACTGAAAAGCCGTAACTCTCTAAGGCTGCTTTCATCGTTAGTGAGTCAGTAGTTATCTGTTCTAATTCCTCACGTGTCTTGTTACCTGCACGGTCAGGATAGAGATGTATAACCTTATTTACCGCATCAGTACCAAAGAATGAATACACCTGCTGCGCAAGGTTCTGCTGGTCGTCGGGAATGTATGCCCAAAAACTCCTTAATGATATCAAAGCGACTACCATAGTCTTTCTTCTGTCCAACAATAAGCGATTGAAAGTTACCAGGATCGTAACCAATGTAAAGCGGTTCACGCTTATCGTAGTGTCGAAGATAGCGAGCGGTGAGGTGAAGTGGTCTTTGAGGTTCAACTTCAGTATCTGGTCATAGATATAGCTATCTTTGAACTGGTGTCGCTCGTGGTCGTAGGTAGTGAAGAACTTGTTAGTCACCTCTTTGTGACGAATGGCACAGATAGCAGTTAAGAACTCATCCATATCGAGCGTAGTCGAGCTGGGTCTTGAGAACTTAGGACCGAGAATGTCCTTATTGCAGAATGATGAAGCACGAATATAGTAGATTGCGTTCCTTCGCATATCCGCTAAGCGTGGTTTCCAGCGTGCAACAAAGGCGTTAAGGCGTTCATTTTCAAGCCTTATCTTCTCCATTGTGACAGGGTTTTTCGTATTGCGCAAATCCTGCTGGGCATAAAGCTGCTTATAGAGCGACTGATTGATAGCGAGCGGGGACACTGGCAATTTCCTCAACGAGTTGTCGGTCCATCTTGTTTTCGTATTCCTCAAACCAATCGTCCTCTCACCAAAGGTCGACACGTGCCGTATCGCTCACACCTGTCACACCTTCATAGTAAGCAGAGCGACGGATGTCAGCTGAACCACCACGGAGGGAAGGGAAGAGTCGCGACTGTAGTTTCTCACCGCTGTTGTGCTTCATCTCCTCGACGAAAGCGTGGACGGCATTACGTCCAGCGACACTCTCAGGCTGATCGAGGAGACACCAACTGAAGGTGCGCACCATTGCGGAAGATGACCGAGTGCTTAGCGTAGGCAATAGGGTAGCGTGGTCGACGGAAGTGTGAAAGTAGCTTTGCTTCGCCCACCACATAGTCGATACCATACTCCAACATTGCTCGCTGCTTTCCATTCACGATGACAGGACGAGAGAACGAAGCCTGAATGTTAGGCCAGACGTTTGTCATCAGTGCAACATAAGTCTTATGCACAAGGAACGAAAGTTCACCAGGCATATCATTTGTTACACGGATAAGACGTGGAACGATAACGCCTTCTGTTTTACCTGTCGCACGAGCCCACTCGGCATAGAGCATATTCGGGTCAATGATGTTTTGCTAACAGCTGAACACGGTTCATATAGTAGTGTTCGAAGTTGGCTGTTGGAGTGTTAGTATTGGGTGTTAGGGTGTTCGTCAATCATTTTGTATCTCCTCCACTATTTCTGCATCTTGAATATCTGCATCACGCAGCAGTCGTTTCTTCTCTTTCTGCTCGATAGGTAGCGAGTCGATAAGCGTAATATAAAAACCTTGATTGTGTTTTGCTGCAATATCCTTTAGACTCTTCTTTGAGAAGCCAAGTTCCTCTGGACTTAACTCTGGCGAAATCAAGAAGAGAACTCCTAAGTCTCTATCAGCCTCTGCAATTTCTGAAGACCTACGACGACATTCAAGAGCAGCATCATAACACGACTTCATACCTTTATAATCACGCTTAAGTGCGCAGACTTGAGCAAGGTCTTCATATTTGTTTGCAAAATTGCTCTCCCAAACCTTTATAGAGACATTGCAATCAACCTGAAAGTAGTTGGTGCCTGATAGAATTCTCGCCATAGCAAGTGCGCTCTTCTATCTTTATTCGCTGCTCAGCGTTAATACGAAGTTTCAGTATCTTAGCTGTCTCTCGTAATATTACGCTCGTGTTCCGAATATCTCAGCAGACCATTGTAGCTGTTGCAAGAATAGCTTAACATCTTGAGGTATGCCGTCACAATCTCCATTCGTCAAGAATGCAGATATTAGGTCAGGGTGGATGGAGTCTAATTTGTCAGAGTTGACTTTTTCATATTCAAAGAGTTTCATTCGTAGGTCTTTCTCCGCACGTTCATTCTTACGCTCCTCGAGTAAAAGTAATAGAGATCGTTATCACCTTTCTCTGCCTTCTTATGCAAGTTCAGCATCTATGTTATACTCTCCAAAGAGCGATTCCTTGCTGGTATGCTTCAAAATAAACATCACCAGGAAGAGTTATGCGGTATAGCAATGCTTCTCGCTTAGTTTTCCTTAAGGCAAGTAGCTGACAAAATACGTTCGGGGTATAGTTTAATGCCCCGAACGTTCTGACTTTCGATTTACATATTCATCTGATAAATTTCTTTTACAACTAATTCTGACATAGAATTATTTTTTTAGTGTCGTTTTTCTGATAAAACTACGCCATCTCTCTCTAACAAGAACAGGCTGTTGTGGAAACATTGACATAAATCTTCGTACAGTTGCCGACACATACTTAGGGTCTATTTCCATTCCATATCCAATGCGGTCTGTTTGCTGACATGCCATAATAGTTGAACCAGAACCTGAGAATACATCAACAACCACATCCCCATTCTTCGTACTATTAGTAATAGGATACGCCATCAGCGCAATAGGTTTCATAGTAGGATGGATTCGATTGGCTTTTGGCTTGTCAAAATTCCAAATGGTAGTCTGCTTTCTGTCGGAGTTCCAAAAGTGAGCAGCACCAGGCTTCCAACCATACAAGCAAGGTTCGTGTTGCCACTGATAGTCTTGTCGACCCATTACAAGAGAATCCTTAACCCAAATACAGCACTGTGCTATTTTGAATCCTGCTTCTCGAATAGCTCTACGGAAGTTCTCGCCTTCTGAGTCTGCGTGGAAGACGTAGAATGAACCACCAGGCTTAACAATGGAAAACATCACATTAAACACAGACTGCAAGAAGCGAAGGAACAAATCATTCTCCATAGAGTCGTTCTGTATGGTAAGTTTGCTGTCACCTCCACCTTCGTAATTGACATTATAAGGAGGATCAGTGAGAATCATATCTGCAACTCTTCCATTCATTAGTGCAACGATATGCTCTTTGACCGACAATCTCCGCACATCAATCTATTATTTCCAAGTCTGAATATATCTCAGGACGAGTAAATACTTCGTTATCCTCTTGTGGAAGAGTGTCGACAACATCTTCTTGAATATCAGTTGTGTCACTCTCTGATGCGAAGAGTTTATCGGTGCCGACAGAGAAGTCATTTTGCTTTACTTCATAGCCAAGATTGAACTTGGCAAGGTCATCACCACTGATATTATACTTGGTGAATAGGAGTGTGTCTGGATTCTTCTGTGCGAACTCAGAATTATAAGCTGCAATCTCTTCGACAGCTTCCTTCTTATTAGATGCTTGGATTTCCTCGTAGGGAATCTCTGGAATCTTGAATCCATAGGAGCGAAGTCCAGAAGAGCTTTGCGTCTCTGGTGAGCATCTATAATCCAAAGTTTACCTTCAGAGATCTTTCCATACTTTGAATGAATATGAAACCCTCGAGTGATGATGAGCATCTGAAGTTTCGATAATTTGTCTGCATCAGGTTTTTTGAAATCTTCCTGCAGTTCGATAAAAGAGTCCAGCGGGGCAGTAGGTAAACCACCCAAATTAAAAACTTTTATGCTATTTTCCATTGTTATTATTTATTTTGTTGTTCAAGAACCATTTTTGAACAGTCGCTCTTTCTCTTGATACCGTTCGAGATTCCCGCTTATCAGCCTCTCTTTCTCTTTACGATCTTTGCGCTTTACGAACGACTTATAACGCTTGATGTTGTCGAGTACATTCTTGTGCTGGCGGAGGAACTCGGCTGGGTCAGTGCGGAGCAACTTAATGAGCTGGGCTATCTCTGAGCGTCCGAAGAGTATCAGGTGCTTGCAGAGGAACTTACCAGTGTCGTTTAACGCTTGCAGCTCGGCAAATGCTTGAAGATTGCGGATGCGCAGCTCTGCCATTTCTGCAACAGCCTGTGCGGTGGGCTTTATGCTCCAGCAGTTCGTCGAGCTGCTTCATCTGCGCCAAAGTGTTGATGCGGTCGTTATAGATGACGGTTGCCATCTGTACGTCCGGCATCAATCAGGTTGTCCCATTCTATTCTTGGATACTCATCTTCTGGCGTATCCTCTGCCTTCTCCTGCTTAGAAGAGCATCGTCCTTATCCTCTGAGGAGTAGTAAGAGTTCCTCTGATGATTGCTCTATAGACTCATTGTCTTTAGAACCCTCTTCAGATGAATCATCGCCACCCTCTCCTTCCGATGGATTCTTGTTTCCCTTCGCCACTGTTAGCGTCTGGGCTTTCATCTCCATTGCTGTTGAGTGTTTCGGGATTCCTGTCTCCATCTTCAGAAGAGTTATTGGCGTTGTTCTTATCATTATCCTTGTCGCCTTCGCCACCGTTAGCGTCTGGGCTTTCACCTCCATTGCTGTTGAGTGTTTCGGATTCTCTTTGCCATCTTCAGAAGAGTTATTGGCGTTGTTTTTATCATTATCCTTGTCGCCTGCTTGGGAAGCATACTCACGTCTGTTACGTACGATTTCGTCGTGTTCGCAATGGTCGAGGAGAAGGAAGAGTATCTCTTCGTGATTCTTCTCTGGTGAAAGGTCGAAGCGTGTGAAATCGGTAGATGAGGTGTTTTTCTCGTGCAGCAGGGCAAAGGTCGGCTTCCACAACTGTGGGACTGACCAACTTTGTGGAAGATGCATTAATTTTTCTTTTTGCGCTGTACATAATTCTCAATTAAATAAGTAAAAATAAGAGCCTTCCCCACGTGGTTTTGCAACTCCCCTCCCTTTCAGGGGAGGGGTCGAGAGAAGGTCCGAAGTTGAGGCTTCGGTTCTTGGGACCTCGACAAGTGTTGTAGTGTCAAGAACACGGAAGGTGATAGATGCACCTGTCTTCGCTGTCCAAGTAGCACCCTCTTCGAGTACGAAGGTAGAACCGTCAGCAATGGTGGCAGGTTTATCGGTACCAGCACCAACAAGCGTGATGTATCTACCTTATCGCTCTTGCTAAGACCGCTAACCGTAGCAATAGCAGCAGCTGGCGATCGTTCCATTAGGAACTGTGTAAGTATTGCTACCAGCTGTGATAGCGACATCTGTTGCATTTTCTGCAAGAGTTGTCGCAGCAGTGACTGCTGGGTTACCAGTGTAAATCAGTGGAAGGTCTACAGAACTACGCTTGAAGGTAAGGGGTGGTGTAACGACCGTCCTTATCGTCCTTCGTATCAGTGTTAGAGAGGATGATAGGACGCTCGAGTTCACCAACGATGTACCACTCCTTCTTCTTAATGTGCTTGTAAAGAGCGATAAACTTACCACCGCTGTACTCCTCAATGAAGTTATAGAGATTTTTACACGAGCTCCACCCATAACCATTACAAGCTGATTTTCGCCTGTCGTGGTGATGTCGCCTTTCTCTGTGGTGCCAGTGAAGGTTGGAATATCGTGTGCCTCAGTAGTGTGGTATCTCGTTTGGTTTCAACGGAATAGGCGCAACTTCTCTGTTAGCGTTAGGTTGTGGAAATTCCTTTGTGCGGTCGATTTGGTCGAGCGCAATGAGATAAACGATGTAAGAGATAGCACTACCGTGTGTATCTCTATCAGACACATCGTCAACGTGACCTAATAATGCCATAGAGGCAAAGCTGACACCTGAACCAGCATGCTCCGAGAGGTGGTCGAAGCAAAGCTGCTACGAGCATAGGGGCGTCAAAAATCGCAAACGTAACCATGAACATATTGCGTGACTGGCGATTTGCGTAGTTAAATCCTTTCATAGGATTATACGCACGATAGCGTTTCTGAATATTGTTCTTTTTCATTTTATTTCTATTAATGATAATTGTTGATTAAAGACAGGAACTGAGGAATTAAGCCATTACCGAGGCTATTCATCCATAGGCTTAATTCTCAGTTCTTTAGTCATTCATTCTATCGAGCACCTGGTACGTTAGGCTGCAACTTCTTGTTGATGGTGCGCTTGCCTCCGACACAACGCTCCAACTCACGGAACTTGCCGTCGCTACCGATAATTACCATAATATAGTCGCCTACAAGCTATAGCGAGTGAAGTCATCAGTGATGCTGTCAAACTTACCAGATTTGGTAATTTTTGGTAATTTCGTCTAGTCACCGCACTCAATACAGTAAGCGACACCAACCTTCACATTCTCGATGTTGGTGATTGTCGTCTGTGTCGTGGTACTGTCGGTAATGTGCCGAAGCCGTTATGACCATCTACCTTGTCGGTGATAGTAGCAGCAAAGAGATTTATAAAAAAATTTGTTGCCACTCGTAGTTGTTCTTGTCCATTTCCTCCTTAGTGTCGAAACGTCTACCTGTGAGATGCAGCAGCAGTACCTTCCTTCCAAACACTCCAAGCTCGAACCTGCTCCATTCTTTCCTCCATCTTCATAGAGAGCATTTCTCCAGGAGCATTCTCAAAGGAACTGTATATTGCCTGGCTCGTGAAGCATCATGAATGGAGTCTGCCCAAGATAAGGCAGCCAAATTATTCGTATCGTCGTGTCAGGGACGACATTCAAAAGCACTCGTCGGTCCAGCAAAATCCGTATCCTTACCATATATAGAACGGACATTCTTAATCCACCAATCCTGATGGTTCTTGTTCAAAGTAAACTACATGGTTATCGAGGTCCATATCCTCTGTAATAGAAGCACGAACGTCAGAAATAAACTCCTGAACAGCTGTGAGGAAAGTTGCCCGTGTGTAGTTGCGATACGTACTTTCACCATGGGGGTTGAGATCGTATTGATGAACATAGCGCACCAAAGTGTAGAGAGACCTGTCGCAGCATTGAGATAGCTACCTGCAATACCCTGCTCTGGTTCTATGTAGATACCACGCATACGTCGCTTATTCTGTTCAACCTGTCCTGCCTTAAGTGAATTGAGTAGCTGAAACTCAATCATCGTCCATAATAGGGTCAGAATCCTCTTTATTGAGATAACCAATATACTTACGCTCGAGGTCCTTCATCGGACCCCAGTCTAATTTCATCATTGCGTCATCTACGTATCCATTTGATTCTCAATCTTCATTCCACCCTTGAAGACCTCCACCTCTCTGGTAAGCCTGTGATGCTTCATCGAAGAACGAATTGAAAACAGGTTTACGATCTTGATAACCATAAGCTACTGGGAAGTATTGAGTAAGATTGCGCACCTGTAGAACACGTGCGATGAGGGCATCCTGACGGAGTACAACGAACTGATCTCCAAGACCTGCGTTGTCTACTCCATCGTAATTCGTAGCGTAAGTACCCTTTGCAAGTGCAGCTGCATCAAGCATCTTGTTCTCCTGAAGGTACATATAACGATTCTTGAGTGACTTCGCATAATTCCGAGGCAGCCTTATAGAAGCACTACCATCCAACTGCTCGTCAACTTCTGGAAGAGCACCTGCAGCACGTGGATTAGCTGCAATCTGGTTCCAGCGGTCCTTCATAGAGAAGAGAGAATGTTCTACACCGAAGAGATAATCAGGAGTATTAGCGAACCCATTAACACTTAGAGAATAGTATTCACTGTTTGCGCTGGAACATCAGGGAGCTGGATTTGCGCCCATTGCCTGAATGTCAGCACGCATACCCTTAATACCCTCAAGGATACCCTCAAGAGTTGCGTTGCCTTGTTGTGCAGGCTGCTGTCCACCATTATTATCAGCTGCTGCTGAAGGCTTACCACCATTCAGAACTGACTGAATGGTGTTCAGCATCTTCTGAAACTCATTCGCCTGTTGAGCTGTCTTCTGTGCAGCTTGTTCAGAAGCAATGTCATCAACAAGCGTACTCTGGTACTTCTTCTGATACTCTGCTACAACAGAGTTGAACTCTTCCTGTGACAGACTTTTTGTCTTCAAACTTCTGCTTAAAGCCAAGAGCTCGATGACACTTGTAAGTTTTTCTTTTTAAATTCATAAATACTAAAAAAATTAAAATAATACATTTTATATGTTGTAAACGGCAGTTTTAAGTTTCTTTGCCTCAGTATATTCACGACCCATCGTAGAAGTTTCAACGAGAGCTTCTATTATTGTCTTACAACCATCCGTCAGACCGAGTTCCACCGCCTGAGATGTGTAGAAGGTTTCACCACGCAAGATAGGAGTGTCGTCAGGAAGGTCAGCAATCTTACTGCGCTGTGAACGAACCTCCCTTAAGAACTGTGTATTCATTGGGTCGAGGATGTCTTTTACAAATTGCTCATCCTTACCCTTGCGAAGGTCATCGAAGACTTTGTTCTTCAAGTCAGACTTAGTTGCTTTTGCTTCTATCTTCTTAATGCCGAGATTAGCAAAGTAAGGCTCAAAATCGTAGAAGCTACACATCGTACCAATACAACCTACATAGTCATTCTGTGTCATTGCGTAGATGCGCTGACCGTGGCATCCGATGTAATATCCAGCTGAACAACACATCTGCTCATAGAAGGTAAGGATAGGTTTCTCGCAGCTACGTAGCGTTTCGCTCAAGCGGTCGAGATACCACGCTTCACCACCTGGTGAATTGATGTGAAGGAAGTGACAAGAGATTTGCGGATTGGCTTCCGCTACAAGCAGGTCTGATTGAAGTTGCTTGCTTGAGAGTAATAATACAGGTCAGACATAATAGCACCGAACACACGATGATAAGCAATACTATTATCAGGCAGCTGCTCATCACTGAACTCATCAGTAAGTGTAATAGGAGCGGTGTTTTCTTGATTCGTTACCTTCTGAATATCCAAAGAGGCAAAGATGTGATTCAAGTTGATACCAGCTATGGGTGTTAGAGATAAACAAGCATTTCATCCTTTGTCATGCGAACGCAGACTTAACTTCAGGGTTTTTCAGGGTGTCTTACCGTTGAGCGGAAGGCTGCGAGCATGGCCTGTCGAAAGCCATCAACAGTAATAAACAAGGGTTTTCCTGAGACAAGTAGAGACTGTATTTCTTTCATCAATATTCTTTTTGATGCGAATTTACTATATAATAAGGTGTAAGCAAAAGACCTACAAAAAGGGGTCTGTAAGCATTTTACACTTGATTACGAGGTTTGCAGAGTTCAAATTTGAAGATATCTGAACTCGTGCAGGAATATCCGATGTGCCGATGTTATGAGTTTTTCCTATCAGAGGGTTTTTGATTATAACGATAGCACTTCTCTCTATTGAGAATATCCTGCGGATTTCCTCGTCGGGTAAGTCTATAACTATGGTTTTATCGCAGTTCCAATAATTACCAGCTTCATTGTCAGTAAGTTGTGGTATATATGAGAATGTGTCTGCAATGAACTCATACACTTTTCTTCTTTCCATATTTGTCTGGGTTTACAAGACTCACTTGTACTGTATTGAGAAATTCTAACATATTATAAAAATATTTGGTGACAAAAATGATAGTTTGGTATGTATTAAAAAATGTTAAACACATGCATTTTTTTGATACTTACGAACCTTCTTGGGTCTAAGTCGGTTTCGGAAGCGGTAGTAATTCTTCAACAACGCATCTGAGGATATAGACTTCAATTGATAACTACGAATGAAGTCATAGATAACATCGAGGTTTCTCTTCTGTCGACCGAACTCTTCATTTTCCAACAAAAAACACGGTGGAGTTCGAAATTGAACATCCTTCGTATCTGAGCTTCTATTTCCTTAGCTGCTGCTGGAGATGAGGTAATTGTAATATGCAGGATCTTTCAAGGGGTGGAAAGAACGCCAGACTTACGCTGTGGCAAGTGGATACAGAGGTTGCCATTTACAAAAATCAGGTTGATTGCTGCGTTGCTTGGTCATGTTCTCCCATACGCAGAAGTATAGGGTCTGTGGTGCTTGGGATCTTGACACCACCAGTAGCAGTATCTTTACAATATTTTGCAGTTATATATTCTGCAAGATACTGTTCTATTTGAATTGTGACAACTCGTTTTCGCAGTCCTTTTTCTCTCCATATCCTTTTTTTAGTTTTTGCTGTCCTACCGTCCTACATTCCTACAAAAGTAGACTTAATTAACGCAAAGTTACAGATTATCAATGAGATGACAAAAATTTATCACTCAAAAGTTTTATTATTTCACCCTTTTTGTCGTCCTACAATCCTACAAAAGCACATATATTGTGGGACGACAGATCCAAAACAGAAAAAACACGAAAAAAATCCTATTTTCCTACAACGTCCTACAATCCTACAAACAAACAATTAAATCCTATTTCTTACAATTATAATATAACTATTTGATTTATAGGTATATATGCATATTATAGGTTTGAAAAGAAAAAAATAATTTGTAGGATTGTGGGATTGTGGAGACAGTGTTTTTCTAAAAATTTATTTTTCAAAAGTCACGTTTTTCGAGGTTTCTTCTGAAAAATTGAGGGGTACAGGGGATTTTTCGCCACCTTCAGTAAAAGAATGTGATATAGATAGAAGAAATGAGCCGTGCCTATTCATCCGAACTGGCACGGCTCTAAAGAAATTTGATACTTTCATTAAAAGGTTCATCACTTCCGTCTGATGGCTCAAAAGGCAAGTCTTGCGGAAGAGTTTTTTTTGTTGGTTCTTCAGTTGTGTTAGTTACCTTAGTTTCGACTGGCTTGCTTTCTTTATTACTGTCGTCAGCATAGTCTCTTCTAAAGTCTATATTGTACGATTCAACAAACTTGTCGTAATCTATAATGATAGCACTTGTAGATGTACTCTTCTGCTTGCGCAGCTTAACCATACTTCCATCACGTAGGTCTGCGTCGTCGACCCAAATGCTCCTCCCATATGAATCTTCTTGAAGATACTGTGCCGACGTATGAAGAATGACTGCGCAGATTTTGTTCTATCGTTGATAGCGTGCTGTTCTCATTGTTATATCCGCTTCTATCGAAGATACTGAAGACTGCACTCAAACGTAAGAACATGATGTTCAGAGCCTGCTTCGAAGGTGAAAGGTCTTTGAATCGCCACGTGAATCTTTACCTGTGACTTTCTTAGGTTGTTCGATAAGAAATTCACGTCCTTCTATGATTTGTCTCGTGTCAATCATATTGTTGACAGCTGTAAAGAACATCGCCAGCTTGTCCGTACTGCGAATGAGTGATAACTGGGAATTGTACCTTCTCTTGAACAATCTTGAAGAACTCATCGTAGGTAAACGGTGAACGAAGGTTAGAGTATCGCTCGATTAGTTTGACTGTTCCCAAGAAGAGATGCTGTTTTTCATCAGGCGGTCCATCTCACCAGAATTGATGATGTCTTGCTTCAGCTCGTTATACGCTTCTTGTTTAAGACTTCTAAAATGGTCCATAAACATAGGACGAAGTTCCAGTATCTGAAGAAGCACATTTGAAAGGCCTATCTTATTCGGGTCTTCAATTGTTTTTAATTCTTCGAAGAGCGCACTTCTTCTGGTGTGCGATTTCGAGGCTTCGGAACTTCTGCAGACAATCACACGACTCATAAGAGCGTTATCATCACGTTGCGGTGTTTCTTGACCGCAGATGATGACGAGTGCGAACACCTTGTCATTCTCGATTTCTCTTCCAGAAGTTCCTTTTTCTCTTCTGTTTACCATCACCATCATACACGATACCTTTCAGTGCTTGGAATTTGGTGTCGCTAATATCCTTGTTATTGTATTCGTCAAGGACTACAGGAACATCCTTGAATGTACCCATGATGGTAGACATTGCAGCGTCAGTACCAGTGTTAAGGTTGAAGATAGGTATATTAGGAGAAATGAAGAGCGAACGGATTGATATTGCTATCTGTGTCTTACCCGATGACATCGGACCCATGAAAAATGGAGCGGTGAAAAGTCTATCGATGCAGTGGATATTGCTTCTAAAGGCACACATTATGGCGAAAACTAATGCCCATTTACCATTGTCATTAATCTTATACACTTGGTCCATCAGTGATGCCCACTTTTCGAAGCTGACCTTCTTCTCGGCTGGAACCTCTTTATATACAAGCTGACTGATAAGCTCGTACTTATCTGATTGCTTACCACTACCTGCGTAGATAGTAGAGAAGGCTGGCAGATAATAGTTGTTCTTATTGTGAGTAACCACACCCAGTTCGTTAACTGGGTCGAACACCCACTGACCGTCGACGTTGTGAAAGATACCATTGGCAAAGGCAAAGAACTGTTCATCTGTCTTTCGACTCATACCTTCGCTCTGCTGATTACCGTAGGTATTCACCTCGGAACACATCACGAAGTGACGACTCATATATGTTTTGATTGCCTTCCATTGCCACTCTTCACCATTGAAGTTCACAGCTTCGTAGTTGATTAATACCTCCTCGATTGAAGACATCTTCTAGCATAGCTTTAGAAGGTATTTCTATATATAGGGTGTACTCGTAATATCTACGATTGATGCGCAGCACACGCTTGTTCTGTTCGAAATCATCAGAGAAGATGTGGAGTAGTGGTGTCATAAAGAAGTCAGCGACTTGTGTCATGCCGTTACCATTCTTGTTGCGAAACATGTAGCACACTGGTTCGCTCTTCTTGTTGAGTCGTGGATAATAGCCACTCTCTTTCCACATTCTTCTGTACTCTTCATTTTCTTGTACATATTCTGGTGGCTCGTTCACGTCAAACTCTTCATCGTCGAGGTTGTCAGCTTGCATACTCACCTTCATTGCAGACTTACGCTTGAGAACGAATGGCTTTCTTATCTCATCAAATTGACCCTTAGTTAGCTTGAGCAAAGAGCAGTAATGATTTCTGTTTATAGTTATAACAGTATCGTCAGCATAGGATGTTAGTTCTACACAACGTGAGACAAGAGGAACTCGAGTGCTCCATTGAAGTTTTCGATGAACTTACCGTGCAATGCAATGTAATAGTCAAGGAACGAACCTGTACTATCACTGAAGGTCATGTCTATCCTAATGCCTGCACGAAACATCTCTGTGAGAGTATGCAAGTAATTGTTTTCGTCACCATCATCAGTAATATCACAACCGAGTCTCTGAGGAAACAAAATAACAGTAGACTCTTCGTAACTCTTGAATATCATTCGTTGACGGGCGACCAGACACATACACGATAGGTTCTTCTCCATATCCATCGAAAATCCTGCATAACAGAGGTAATAATCGCAGGACGGTCGCTTTCAATATTCTCCTTAAGCGCATCGATACCGAAGATACCAGCCTGAGTGTTTTGTATTAGCGATAGATTTTTTTAATTGAGTACGAGATGCTTCGTACCTTATTGTCGATGAGTCCGATTTTTACTTCGGAAATCTTCTGCTATTGATTTGATATATTCCAAACGTAGAACAGAGTCTTGTACACAAGCTACGAGAGTACAGATGGAATTCAAGCAGTCTGTTATAACAGTTTCATCCTTGCATCCTCGTGGGAGGAGCATGCGCTTGAATGCCTTTGGGAAGGGTTCTGTAAGCTCCTTTTAGCTTATTCTTTGTCAAGCTGCCGTTTGCTTTAGCGAATTCGTCTGGGTCCATACCTTTTTCAAGACGGATGCAGCGCACCTTTGCTCCAACCTTCAAAAAGCAGCTCACAGTTCTTTAACGATGCCTTGACACCAGCAGGGGTCTGCATCGTAAATCATGATGATATCATCTGTGAAACGTAGCAGTAGCTTCACTTGGTCATCTGTGAAGGCTGTACCACTACCTCCTACTACGTTCTCGACACCTACCTTGTGCAGAGACATTACGTCAAACTGACCTTCGACAAGATAAGCGAAGCCTTCCTTACCTATACTCTTGCGTGCCTGGTATAATCCGAATATATGCTTACCTTTCGTAAACAGAGGTGTTTCGCCTGTGTTTACATATTTACCAATTTTATCATTTGGAGTAACAATTCGACCAGAGAAACCTATGATATGACCTTGCATGTCATAGAGGAAACGTTAATCGATCACGAAACCTATCGTATAAGCGACCTTCACTATTTCCAAGCACATCTACTTCTTGCAGTAATTCTTGTGAATAACCAGCTCTTGACAGTTCTGCAAGGGCAAGGTTACCCATTGGAGCGTAACCGACACCGAAGTCGGTCAATGCTTTGTCAGAAAGACTATATCCACGTGATGCAAGGAAACTCTCTGCTTGCCCAAGGTTCTTCTGAAAGAACTTTGCAGCAGCATCTATTGCGATGCGCTGTGCTTCCTTCCTCTTATAAGCAGCTTCTTCCTCTGGTGTGAGTTCCTTGGTAGGGAACTCGATGCCTGCTTGATTAGCACACCATCTGAGTGCTTCCATGAAGCTAATGTTCAGATGATTCTGAACAAAAGAGATTACATCTCCACTTGCTCCACATACGAAGCAGTGGTAGGTCTGTCTTGAAGGACTGACAACCATAGATGGTGAATGGTCATCATGAAAAGGGCATACAGCCTTATAGTTCGCACCTGTCTTATGCAGGTGAGTAAAACTCTCTATTACGTTTACAATGTTTAGAGCTGATTTTACCTTTTCAATGAAATTCTTATCTATCATATTCCTTATTCTTTATTTTCCTCGAACAAATCCAACTGGCGTGATTCAAACGCCTCTTGTAAGGTTACGCCTAAGTATTCAGCTACCGCAACATACTCTTTGCTGCTGATGTTTTTTTCGTCCATAGTACAAGTCCCAAAAATCGACGTTGATTTATTCCTGTTTCTGTGTAAAAAGGCTCTTGTTGGTGTGAAGTCTTCGGGGTGTCGGAACTTTATCTTCAACATCTCCATAAGTATGTTGCGCTTGACTTGCAAGCCTACAGTAAAGGCGATTGCGTAAGCAAAAAGAGCCGAACAGACATAGCACTTCTATTCAATGCTCTTCCCATCTGTTCGAAAGACAGTTTACCAAGATTGTTCTTGACAAACGTAACATCACCTTCTGTCCACCTTTTATTAGCTATTTCTTTTCTAATCATATCATAGAAATTACGATGTGAGATTACTCCTCTTGATGCATGGCCTGGTTGTATTGGCTATCAAAAGTCAAAATTGATGTATATTCTGCTGGGTGAATACGCTCAAAAATGAACCCGAGCGTATGCCTGCTAGAGCTGCTTGTAATAGGCGAAGCTCTTTCTCTGTGAGGTCCTGTATGGAGAAACTTCCCCAGTTATCTTTTGTCTATAAACATTTCTTTTCTTAGATATTCTGTCAGTCCTTGCCTGATTTCCTTTCGTACTGATGGGGTTAATGTTAACTTTTGATTAGGATTCTTGTGAGAAAAAAAGAAAAAGACATCCTAAATCCCATTTTACGGATAGCCTTTTTCTAACCTTTCTAATGCTGGTCATAGTTATTCAAATTTAAGGTCATACAATTTGTTTCTTTCCAGCGAGCTACCAAAGACTCCTACAAGGTAACCATCTTTATTTTCTCTCCATTCAAATTCAGTAGAGAACCCTCTCCTTTCTCATCCCAAATGATACCTTCATTCTCGAGATGACCAATCACTTGGCGAACATGTCCATGATTTAGTTTCATCTCGTTGATTATGATACCTAAGTTTAATGCGTCAATTGCTTTTTCAAATTCCTTTGTCTTCATAAGATTGTTTTATTTTTACATTCTTTTTTTCCGTAGAATACTGCACATACTTTTCAAGTAAGGTGCAGTAGACACCATTATGCACATGCGATGAGAATCGCAGTATAGACATTCTTTAATCATCAGGCCATAATTCATGCTCTGGAATATTAAGGTAATCTGATATCACCTTTCTTTTTAAAGCATCGGGAGGAAAATATCCTCGCAGCCATCTGTACACAGTACTCTCATTAACTCGGCATAATGTTGCCAATTCAGAAATCAACTCGATGCGCTGATTAGGAAGCGAATTCACGTACTCTTTAAAATTCATTCTATTATTTTTTTATCAATTTTATTGCATCCTCAATATCTTTTTACTATTTTCGTGACGCAATTATTTTTCGTGACGCAAAGGTCGAATATTTATTTGAAATAACCAAATAAATGAGAGATTATTTCTCTCATTTCTTAAATAATAATGAAAATGGAAGAAGAAACAATTACTAATCGAATTGTTCAGTTGATGAACAAAGAAGGTCACACGGTAAATACATTTGCTCGAAAATTGAATATACCGTGGACATCTGCAAACAATATCATTACTGGTCGCAATGCGCCCAACTATGAAACCATAGTTAAGATTTTAACGAGTTTTGAGAATATTGATGCTAACTGGTTGATAATGGGGCAGAAAAGAGGAGAAGAAACTAATGTGGATAGACTTTACTCTGTTATTTCTATGCAACAGAAAACCATAGAAAATCAGCAGAGGACAATAGATAGATTAACAGCGAAGCTCGTGGAAAACGTGTCTGAAAGATTCTGTTAAAAAAAGTGGCAGATGCCGTATAATTAAGATGCCTCGCAGAGATGTTTAAGAGTGATTTTGCGGTATTTTTTTCTTCAAACACTTTTATAAAAGTATCGCTCAAATGTTTGACAACGAAGGTAATGTAAGATTTATGTTATCGGTGAAAAACTCGGTGAAAAATTAACTAAAAATTAAAGATAGCCCTATTGAATATCAGCAAGTTAGGATGTTAAAAATAAATATGAAAAATCTGGTCATCCTGACTAAAAACAAATCGAAGATACTGAAAAATTAAGTAATTATCTTTGGTCGGTGGTAAAGTGGTCAGTGAAAAAGTCGGTGAACTTTAATTTAAAAGAATAAACAGTAGTTCAATAGGGCATTTCACTCAAAAATTTAGAAATGCCTAAAAAATTTTTCTTCAAGAAATAGACAAACAGCTATCAATGAGATTATAGGATGGAAACCTCCTAAGTTTCATCAAGCCTCGGAATGTTATGTATCTCTGTCTGCGTTTGACCCAGAGAGGGGAAAGTTTCGCACTAAGAAATTCATGGTCAACCATGTCAAGGGTAAGCGTAAACAAAGAGAATACGGAGAAGCTCTTATAAAGAGGTTAACTGAAAAAGCTTATGCAAGGTTGGAATCCATGGATAGAGATAGTTCAGCCATTAGAATACTCTTCCTTCGATGATGTATGCATTAAGTATGAGGCTTATCTTATGAAACTTCTTAAGGAGCATAATATGCGAGAGGATTCTGTTGTATCGTATTGTAGCAGAATTAAGATGTTAAAGGAATGGAAGAAAAAAACAGAGTATCAACTTATATTATACCTATCAGTTTGATAGCAAGATGGTAGGACAATTCTGGAGTATGTATTTGTCGACAGAAACAACACATTGAGAACCAGAAACAATTACTTTTCTTGGCTCAAAACTACGGATGTAATAGGCTGCTGCTCGATGGCTATAGCTGCTATAATCACGCACAAAGATACAAGGTTAACTCGAATTACCAAACGACGGGTAACAGAGAACTCGCAGATACGGCTGTAGAACTCACTTTTTGAGTCGAGCCAATGATTAAGAGATTTGATTTTGCGCTGTATCGTAGCACGTACGTCGATAGGCTGCTGTTCCTTTTGCAGAGCTCTCGAATTCGATTACTTGTTGCATAATACTCGATGTTTAGCATTTCCCAGAACCGCTGGGTACGGATACAGAAAAAGCGGATGCTCTTCCTGTCGCTAAACATCGAGATTCTCCCAAGGGCTAAATCACATGGAAGGCATCCGCCATATCTTCGTTGCAGTAGTCTGCAATATGGGCATAAAAAATAGGTCCGTCGAAGTTTAATAAGTTCGGGGCTTGATATCATCTCGCCCTTGTTTGAGAATTATTCTCTCGATATTTAGCGGTTACAAAGATATGAAATATCCCCGAAACCTGCAAGGATTTCGTGGAATAATTTAATTGCAAAGGAAAAAAATAATTAGAATTTTTCCACCTAAAGCCAAATAAAAAAATCATATGTTTTCTTTTATATATTTAATTTCAGCAGAAGACAATGTTCTGATATCATAATATTGTTGACCATCAAATTTCACTTTCACCTTCTTTGCATTAGCAATTGCTGAAATTAAGAACTCATATTTATTATCAATTTCGATCATCACACCATTCCCAGATAGTAGAGTTGTTGTCTCTTTCCATTTTTGAGGGATATAGATAATATTCCTGTTTCCATCGATGTTGAATGTTATATATAAATAGCCAATCATCAGCAGTATATTGAATGCATAATCTAAAAATTCGATACTTTTTTTATCATTTAACTGAAAGTAGCAGAATATTTTATTGACATTTGTATACTTGGGCTCTATTTTTTTGTTCCACCCATGTTCTGTTTTCAAACTCGTCCTTTTTGAATGTAAAAGTCAGGTCGGAAAACTTTAACGATAGAGTCTGTGTTTATCTTTGGTTCTGCAGGAATCTGTGTAGAGGTGTTTGAAGAAACTTCTGATAATGAATCCTCGTCTTTTGCAGAGTTTGGGTCTAAAGAGGTTGCAATACCACCAATTATAAAACTTAAAATAGATATACCTAAAACAAAGAGGCATCCAATTTTTGAATATTTTTTCATTATACTCTTATGTTACTTTTCGTTATACGTTTTGATTACCTCGCACAATTCATTTTCAAAGTTGAAAAATATCGTTAAGGTCTTTTGATTTCGTGCTTTGTTTCTTTCTTGTCCTTATCAAAGGTCGAGATATACTTTTTGTCTTGCTATTGAAATAGAGGCGACAAATTGGTTTGCGATTGTTGTCGTCGAGCAGGATGGCGAAGTAAGAAAGGGCATCTCGATAAACAACACGGGAGACATCGACGGATTTGCGCACCACAGCTTTCACGATGTTGAAGCCATCAAGCTCTTCCTGTGTGGTGACAATGCCATCTTCACTTGTAGTGACAACCCCTTCCCTGTTCTAGTAGCTGTATTGGCTACTGCTGTTTCGGTTGCCTCGCGCTGCTCTTCGAGCTGAGCGCTGTTTTCAATCGCTTAGAGATGAGTTCATTGATATAACTACTGATAGAACGCTTGACGAGTTCGGAGAACTGCTCCTGTACCTTGGAGGTAATGATGCCGTCATAGACTTTTTCGTGAAATATTTTACAATCTCAGGTGTAGGGTTGACAACTCTGCTGCAAAGATTTTCTTCAATTCATTGGAATATTTTTAATTCGCTTGCAGAATTAAGAATGTTGTCTATATCAAAATAGGACTTGTGGAACTTCTTCAATTCTTCAAGCTGATGGTCCTTGATATCGGTTATATCTATCTCCAAAAAAGGCTTTTCATCCATGATATTTTGATTCTCGAGATCGGTGTAGAAGAGATAGCGGATACCATTGGTGAGTAGACCAAACTTTGCCTTTGAAGCAACAAAATATTTCTTTAAAGCTGCGTGTCGTGCAGGGACAAATCTTGTTGCCAGTGCTTGCACTCAATGAGGATGATAGGGGTTCCATCTTTCATTATTGCATAGTCTATTTTTCTCCTTTCTTTTTCACAAGGTCACAATCCATCTCTGGGATTACTTCCAAAGGGTTAAATACATCATAGCCTAAAGCATTGATAAAAGGCATTATAAATGCATTCTTGGTGGCTTCTTCAGTGAGAATACCAGCTTTTAACTGAGCAATTTTTCAGCAAGTTGCTTTTTTACAGAATCTTTTAAAAATCCATATTTTACATATTTATATTAATGGCAAATTTTACATAAAAAAATCTCGATTTATAAGCCAGTGTAGATAAAAACTGAAAAGAAATCTCCCACACAGTTCCGTTTTGTAACTTGCATTCGAGATTGAAAAATGTCAAGGGCACTACCTTCTTTCGCCTATTATCGTGCTCTTACGTCACATTTTTGTATCTTTGGGGTGATAAATTCATGTTTAACCCAAAAATATTGAGGCTTATGAAGAACGGTATGTGGCTCTTGACGTGCACAAAGATAGTGTTTATCTTTGTATTTTGAGTAGCACAGGGTGAAATTTACGAGAAGAAATTTGGTGTTTTAACAACAGAACTAATTGAAATGCGTGATTTGATGCTCTCACATCACGTTTTAGAAGTCGGTATGGAAAAGCACAAGTGTGTATTGGATTCCTATTTGGAGAGTTCTTGAGCCACATTTCAAGTTGAAACTCATCAACCCTTATTTCATTAAACAATTGCCTGGTCACAAGAGTGATGTAAAGGATGCACAATGGATTGCAGAGTGCATGCTAAAGGAATTGGTAAACGGTAGTTTTGTTCCTCCAGAACGCATCCAACAGTTGCGTCAGTACGACCGGCGTATCTATGATCTTGATGATGAGATTATCCGCAAACTTGCCAAGTTGGACGCAGCCGTTCAACGGTGTAACATCCGTCTGAGCAACTATGTATCTAACACGGACAGTGTGAGCTACAAGGCAGTGATAGATAAAAATCTGCGAAGGAGTTACTGACCCCAATGTGCTCGTGGAGGAAATCCACGGACGTATTATCAATCACCATGGAAAGAAAACTATAATCGCTTCGCTTACTGGCAGCATTACAGAATGTGACATAGATATCATGCGGCAGCTCAAGGCAGAAATAGACTTAGCAGAGCAACACAAACAGCAATGTATGGACAAGATGCTGGCCATTTGCGAAAATGAGTATTCGACACAGTTGCACAATTTACAGACAATTCCAGGAGTGAAGATGAGGGCCGCTACATCATTGATTGCAGAAATCGGTACCGACATGAGTCACTTTGAAACAGCCAACCATCTCGCTTCCTGGAGTGGACTGAAGCCACGCAAACGATCAGTCTAACAAGACTATTAAATCACGCCGCATCACTTATGGAAACCGATACCTTCGACGAACCATCATACAATGCCTCATGGGGTGCAAGTCGCACCAAGAATTGTTTTTTTAGCCGATTCTCCTACCACCAGACACAAGTCAGAAAGAAAAACAGAATGAAAGTTCAAGTAGCAATAGCAAGGAAAATGCTTATTTGTGCATGGAACATCTTGAAGGACGGTGTATCCTATAAGGATTTCAACAACATAATCGAAGCATCCGTAATAAATGGATGACGCAATATACCAGTCATGGAAAGGCTACTACCTTTGTGATGGCATATGACCTCGTCATGACAAATTAACCAACGACATGACTGGCGATGGAACTCAGTGTGAGCGTTAAGCTCGAAGAGGAAAAGTATCATTTTTCATGCAGGTCAGCAAATGACTTGCATAGTCCTCGTTATGTACTATAATAAGCATAGCCTTTGGTTTAAGTTACTTCTGTGACGATTTCTTTTTCGGTTTTATAGAGGAAAGGTAAAAATCAGCGTAAAAAAATGTGTGTAACGCACTAACTATCTGTTTTTATTCTTCATTAATAAGTCCAAACCGTTTGAGTTCATAAGGAACAGCATTTGGATAATCACACACAGTAGAACGGATTAAATCAAAATGGTCTGTATTGATAGTTCCTAACTTTTCGCCTTTCATAAGGTGCGTTGAAGTTATTGAGAATATTTTAGTACAATTCAAGAACGAATCGTGCGTAAGGAAAGGGTAAGCCTTTAGCCGATATTGGCATGTGATATTCTTTTATAAGAGCCTTAATTCCGCAATATAATTTCTTGTGAGAAAATTTTCATATATTGATGTGACATTTTGGGACTCTATACGTTGATCTGAGACTTTTCGATGTTTTTTGGACTTGTTTAAGCATGAAATCCCCCACCCAAACTAATGGGGAATATGAGAATCGTAAAGATATGCTGTTTTATTCAAGGAAGACTTCTGAGTAGTAGGTTTTATTTGTGTATAGGTTCAGAATGTTCCGCCTTCCTGTTCGCACCCATTTTGCTGGCACGCTAACAAAATGCAGAATAAAAGGCTTTCAGCCTGCTTGTCTTTTTTTCAACGGCTTGACTTTCTCGCTGATATGACGGATGAGATAAAGATAGAAGTTCTTCAGCATGGCGGTAACCATCATGAAAAACCATATTCTCAGCCATAAAAAGAAAATGGCAGATGCGACCATCCAAAGTCATTGTTCTGTATGTCGAAGTTCTTTTCGCTTGCTCCACGCTCATTATAAAAATGTAATGATGTCTTTCTCGGTAGATGTCCAATTATTGGTAAGGATACAGCGATATGTGTATATCACTCCGAACATATCCGTCTGTTCCCTGCCGTGCTTGTCTTTCAAGGGACTACGCTGTACGACAAGCCTGTATGACTTTCCTTCGATGAGGGTTGTCCATGCTGACAGAGGCGACATCGCATTTCTCATAACCGACTTCAATGCTCTTCCATTCTTTCAACTGGCGGAACTCCTCGTGTCGGCTGCCACAATTGGCAGCACGTATATAGAACGTGTTGCAGCGTGGTTCTACGGTTTGGATGATTTCCTTTTGAAAAACGACCCGCAGTCGGCACGGAAACGCTCTATCACAACACCGAGTTCGGAGGTCACACGGTCCATAATGTGGCGAAGTGTGTCTTCTTGATGGAATCTTACATTGGTGTTTCCATCACGTTTGTCTCACCTCCAACTATGATGCCCCCAATGGAAGCCCAACCAGGGAAGTAGCCAAAGTCCTGCTTATAGGAATACTTTGTATCGAACTTGTGGGCTGGAACAAACTGGTGGTCAAAGTCTAAGTCAACATGACTGCCTGCCTTTATAAGCCCCATTCTCCGTATCATCCGTAAAAGTAAGGTGTTCAATTCTTCAGCAGTGTTGAAACTATAAGACCTACCAGATGTCCCGCTTATATATACAACATTCTCTTCGGCAAGCTCTTTTTAGTCCGCGCCCCACAGTGTCGGCACTGGGTAATTGCGTATTAGGTCTCTGTTTGAACTGACCTATAAGCGTATTGGTATCCTCAAGACAATCCCCACCGCAAAGGTAGCTAAAAAGAGAGCTGAAAAATACTTCCATAGCTGTATGCTTTTACCACTACCTCCACGTTTTTCCCAATACAGATTCTGGTAAGTTTTTTTCAAAGCCCAACTTTGAAAAAAACGTCCATAATATGATAAATTCCACCTGAAAGAAGTGATATTCTCATTTTTAATTGCTACCTTTTGTCATGTCAGATATTTTATTTGTTTTTGTTGGTAGCACTAAGATAGGTGAAATTTCTTGACATATCCAAGTGTTTTTGAGAACTTTGTTTTTCAGACACTTGGAGTTCTTACAAGAATTTATGCTGCGAAATTAAGGAAGAGTAGGGAGGTTTTGATTAATTTTAGAATTGAAGAGAATGCCTCCATAAACATTGCCTTGCTCATCAAAAACCTAATACGACAAAGAACTTATCACGTGTGTCGTATCCATCTTTTAGGCTTTATGCCATCTGCTCTTGACAGCTCTATTTTGTAGACATCGCCCAATTGAACATTGTCGCTAATAACGTCATCAATAAGTGTCTGAGGTATATCCATTATGATAAAGCCTTTTGGATGAATTCTTGTTCATTAATGTAGTCTACAAAGCCGTCATTTTGCTCCGCCAGCTTTTAGCAATATCGCTAACACTCATAACACAACAGTTGTTTGTGGTATGCCATGCACTATCGTGCGATTTATCTACCAATTCGCCAAAAGAGAGACCTTTGTTTTCTGCAATTGATTCTTCAAGGCTTTCTGTATCGGCTTTGAGAGAGATAGTCCATGTTTGCTTCTCTTTTTGGCAAAAAGCGTGTTAGAGGCATCTTTGCCAGCAAACTCAATCGCTTCTGTAAAAAGTGGAATTAGCTCTTTCGCATAATGTTCATTCTTACAAATAGCACTATAGAGTTTTGTTGGAACTGGTCCGTATTCCATCGCAATAAAAATCATCTGCAACGATACGACTTCCCCATTTGCATAGGTGTTTTTGTTGTAGCGAAATATAAGATTTTGAAAACGTGATAATAATCCAGTCCTTTGGTAGCATTGATAATATACAATACTACTTCTATTAGTTTCTCTTTTTATCAAATTGTGTCATACTATTGGTTGCTTTTTGTTTTGGATATTAAATATCCCTTATAATAAGACCCTATTATCTATCAGAGGTAGCTCCTTTATTCTTGAGATATGGTAGTCGGGGATATTTTTGTCTTATCGTATAAAAATCAGTGTAGTCTATAATTTCCAATTGCAAATGTAGGAATAATCAACGAAATAAGCGACACTTAACGCAAATATTTTTTTGCGTAACGCAATTTTTACTTCATAAAGCATAAAGCCTCTCGCATTGCGAGAGGCTAATATGCACCCATAGGCGATGAGTGACTTTTGTCATAAGGTCAATGAGAACCTCGCCTAAATATTTTCTGCTGCTCGACGGATGCGGTCACTCAAATCGAAAAGTGAGTCACGGAGATGCTCTATCTCTTCTTCATTGAAACCACCTACGCCACCGTTGCCGTCGATACCGTTTAATTTATGGTAGAACCACGATGATGACTTGTGGAAGTATTTATTGGCAAAGTCCATCCACGACACGGACAAGTTGATGTCTGCCAAACGCTGCTTCATGTCGCTGACTACTACTGGTTTTCTAATAATTGTTTCCATTGTTTCTGTGTTTATAGTTTTACTTTTGTTGTGTCCTCCCTCGTAGGGGGAAGGTTTTTAGCTTTATTCGTATAACTGTCGGACTATCTTATAGAGGAGTTACTGTAAATTCCATAGGAATTGTGGATAGCCATTTGGATAAGAACGATTTTAATTTCTCATTCTTTCGAGAAGTTTTCGTTTTTTTGGTGTGAACTTCATCACTTCTTTTTCATATTCTCATTTTCCTTTTGATAACGCAAAGATACTACAAATACTTTTTAGTATGCAAGTGTTGACTAAAAAAACGTAGAACGATGAAAGGTTTAATATTAAAAAGTAATATGGTGATAGCAACGTAACTGTTCAGGAGAGATGGCAAAGATATAGAAAAACCCGATGCATAGAAGCATCAGGGCAAGGACTTAAATATCCTCGTTGTTCAGCAAGCGATATGTTTCCTTCTTATAGTTCAGCCGACTATAACGTTCGTTCTTGCAGAGAGGGCAGCTGCATGGGGTGGAAGTGCTTTTGTAAGTCTTAGCCCAATTGCAGCGAGCAATATCGAACCAGTGAGGATTGGTGATGCGCTTACCATCAAGAAGAATGGTATAACCACTATAAGCGGCAAAAAAATCATCATACGCTTTTTGAATAGATGAAAGCTTTTACGCTTTCTCCAAAAGTTTGTTTCTTTCCATCGTCTCTTTGCTTTAATGTTATCAGCTGGGACAATGTTATATTGAAAGTTCTTGTCGTATCCATTTTTTTATATTGAAGTCCTAATAATACCACCCTCGTAAGTGGAGGGTGGTAAGAATTGTTGCGCCCGTAGGCGGCGGGCGACTTTTGCTGTTAAACAGGGGAAGTAAAAACCCCTCGCCTATGTAGTCTCTATGCGGTCGGCTGCTCGGCGTATGCGGTCTGCAAAGGTCGCAGAGTGCGCCTTGAGTTGTATGCGCTCCTCAAGATTGAACTCTGTTGGCTTTCGATTGCCGTCGATACCATCCATCTTGTGGTAAAAACCACGAAGCCGACTTGTTGAAGTATTCCTTAGCAACAGCACCCCATGAGATGTTGTCATCAATGTCTGCTAACTGCTGGTACATTGTCTGTGTTCTTTCCATTGTTGTTGTCTCTGCCATGTTGTTTCTTTTATTGTTCCTCTCCCCTATGTGGGGGAGAGGAGGGATTGTTTTTACCTGTACATCATTTTGTCGAATTGCTTACGAGCGTGTCTTCTCAGTTCCTTTTTCGCCGTTGGGATGGGCTCTTTGGTAGTTTCTGATAGCTTCTATAAGCTCATTCTCTTCTTCTGTGATTTCCTTTTTCATATTCTTTACTTGCTTTGTTTAACAATACAAAGGTAGTGAAATATTTCGTACTAACAAAGATTTTAGTGAAATATTTCGTACTAATAAAGAACTTTTTTTCTTTTTCCTGCGAAACCAAGAGAGTGAAGTGGCGTGCCTCACGACAGACTGTTTCACGATTTGAGAAATACTAAAAATATTTTTTTCAGACGGCAATCGTGTCTTGTATGCCGTTGTCTTGTTCGAGTGTTTCGAGATAATTATCCATTCTAAATCTCTGAAAAACTTTACACAAATTTAAGAAATTGTCTGCAAACAGCTTGTTGAATATGTAAAAGTAGAGTTTGTAACATGCAGCAAGCCAGGATGTTGTGAAGTCGTTTGCGAAAAAAGGTGTTTGATAGGACTTCAAAAGGGCGTTATAAGCACGCATAAAGGGGCATGTTTTGAAGTTGAAAAAGATGCTCTTTACGAAGCCAAAAAGACTATGTTTAGGTTTTGTTTATTGTGAAAAATAATTTACAGACGTTGTAGGTTTCGAGAATTACATTTATGTTCGCATTGCTTATGGAAGGAATGTGTTTTCCAACCTTTTTTTGGTTTGAGAAATATAGCTTTTGGTTGTTTCATTGTTTATGCATCTTGATAAAATATTGAGGTAGATTTAGGGATTAATAACTCGGTCGCAAAGTCCAGTGAGAAAAACGAAGCATAGGTAGGAGTCAAGCCTATAATTTGCTGCGTCGGTACAAATTCTGAGAAAAGAGTTACTTTTTGGTAATGAATAGTTGGAAATTCATTCGTTTATTACAGCGAAATTCTGTATTTTTTTGCAGTCAAATCAATATAAGACAATGGCAATTCAAGTGACAAAGACACAGCAAGAATTTCAAGATATACTCGCCGAGTGCAGAAGTCTCTTCGAGAAGAAGCTGCATGATTATGGTGCTTCATGGCGTATTTTGCGCCCATCATCATTGACCGACCAGCTTTTTATCAAGGCAAAACGCATTCGTTCTTTAGAGATAACGGGAGAGAGTTTGGTGGGTGAGGGTATTCGACCAGAGTTCATTGCATTGATTAATTATAGTATTGTGGGACTTATTCAGTTAGAGAAAGGATTTGTGGATAGTGTCGATATGAGTGCTGATGAGGCCTTGACACTATACGATAGATATGCAAAGTCTGCGTATGAGCTGATGGTAAAGAAGAACCACGACTATGGTGAGGCTTGGCGTGATATGCGTGTAAGCAGTTATACCGACCTTATTCTGACAAAGATAGAACGTGTTAAGGAGATAGAAGATCTTGGAGGAGCAACCCTTGTTAGCGAGGGTATTGATGCCAATTATATGGACATCATGAATTATGCAGTCTTTGGTGCAATAAAAACTACATGAATAAAATAAAATCCATACTGGTAAATTTCAGTCGCGCACTGCTTGCCTTGACATTCATCTTTTCAGGTTTTGTGAAGGCAATAGACCCCTTTAGGTTCGCAATATAAGATAGCAGAATACTTAGAGGCGGTGCAGTTGTCGGCATATATTCCAGACTGGGGACAATTGATGTTGTCGGTTGGATTAGCAGCCATAGAGTTCACTTTGGGAGTGATGCTCTTGCTCGCTATTCGTCGTCGCCTTGCAAGTAAGATATCATTGGTTTTAATGATAGTGATGACGCTTGTGACACTTTGGTTGACAGTGAGCAATCCGATACAAGACTGTGGTTGCTTCGGAGATGCTATACATCTGACGAATACTCAAACATTCGTAAAGAATATTCTCCTCTTGATAGCGGCTTTTGTTCTTACACGTTGGCCGCTTTATCAGATACGTTTTGTATCAAAGACAAATCAGTGGATAGCGTTCTACTTCACAATTGTCTTTATCTTCACAGCGTCAATATTGAGTCTTTATCACCTCCCAATCTTTGACTTCCGTCCTTATTATATTGGACAAAAACATTAAGAAGGGGATGGAAATGCCCAAAGGTGCTAAGCAAACGACTTATAAGACGACCTTTATCTGTGAGAAAGATGGTGTGACGAAGGAGTTTACGGAGAATGATTATCCCTACAATGACTCAACATGGGTGTTCAAAGATACACATCAGGAGATACTTGAAAAAGGCTATGAACCACCTATTCATGACTTCTCAATCACTGACGAAGCAACGGGCGAAGACCTTACAGACAGTATATTAAACAAGGAGGGATATACCTTCTTGCTGGTAGCACCAGTGCTGGAACGTGCGGATGATAGTAACTTTGGTGAGATAGATGCTGTATACGAATATGCGAAGGAGAATGGTTATGACTTTTTTTGGACTAACGGCAAGCACGGACAAGGCAGTGAAGCATTGGCGGGATGTCACTGGAGCAGAATACCCTTTCTATACAACCGATGGGACAACACTGAAAAACGATTATTCGTAGTAACCCTGGACTGGTCTTGCTCTACAAAGGTACTATCATCAACAAGTGGAGTCATAACGACCTTCCTAAACAAGCAGAACTCAACGCACCACTGTCGCTTATTGAGATAGGACGTGAGCCAGAGAATAAGACTTGGTCGAAAATTGTACTGATTCTTATTTGCTATATCTTCCCGTTAACACTCCTTATCGTAGCAGACCGCATCTGGTCGTGGACAAGATGGGTGAGAAAACGTGAGGAATGGTTGAGACAAAAGGAAGAATGGTTAAAGCAGAAAGAACAATCAAATAAATTATATCAACTTTTAAAACGTAAAAGACAAATGAGAAAAAAAATTGTAGCAGGTAACTGGAAGATGAACGAGACCCTGCAAGAAGGTGTTGCTTTTGGCAAAGGAAATCAATGATTCATTGAAGGCAGAGAAGCCAAATTGTGACGTTGTTATCTGTACTCCATTTATTCACCTTGCAAGTGTTGCACAGGTATTAGACGCTGAGGGCGTTGCTCTTGGTGCTGAGAACTGCGCTGACAAGGAGAAGGGTGCTTACACTGGTGAGGTTTCTGCCGCTATGGTAAAGAGCACTGGCGCACAGTACGTAATCCTTGGTCACTCTGAACGTCGCCAGTATTATGGTGAGACTGCTGAAATCTTGAAGGAGAAGGTGCAGTTGGCATTGGCTAACGGCTTGAAGGTTATCTTCTGCTGTGGTGAAACACTCGAGGAGCGTGAGGCTGAGAAGCAGAACGAGGTGGTAAAGGCTGAACTCGAAGGTTCTGTTTTCCATCTTTCTGCTGAGGAGTGGAAGAACATCATCTTGGCATACGAACCAATCTGGGCTATCGGTACTGGTAAGACAGCTACTTCTGATCAGGGCTCAGGAGATGTTGGCTTACATTCGTTCAATCGTTGCTGAGAAGTATGGCAAAGAGGCTGCTGAGGAAACATCTATCCTCTATGGTGGTAGCTGTAATGCAAGCAACGCTGCTGAGTTATTCAGCAAGTCTGACATCGATGGTGGCTTGATTGGCGGTGCTTCATTGAAGGCTGCCGACTTCAAAGGCTATCATTGATGCTTGGAAGAAGTAATTCAATCAGTAATAAGAGGCTGTATCAATCTGTCACTGGGTCAATAACCATTTGGCAAATTTGATACAACCTCTATTTCAATTTTAGATGTTAAAGAATGAAAAGACTCCTTACAATCATAGTTTTAATACTGACTGCTATTCTGTCTGTTAGTGCTCAGGGCTCGGTGACTGCGACTCAAAGTGCTGATATTGACGCAATGATGAATAGTAGGAAAGCCGATGTTAAGAAAAATAATAAGGACCGAAAGAAAGTAGAGAGTCAAGCCGATGCAGTACGTTCGTCGGTGAAGTCGCCAGATACGAAACAACTGACTGTGCCGAAATTAAACGAGTATAAGCCCGAAATAGCACGACCAGATAATAAGACTTTACAACCTATTAGGACTAAGGTTGAAAAAGCGTTTAGTCAGAAGACCGCACGTCCCTACGTGGGATGAGATAGAAGAAACGCGGATTGTGACCAAACGTGTAAGAAAAGGAATACAGAAAGCTCGTGGCTTTCGTGTACAAGTTTACAGTGGCGGTAACACTCGTATTGCACATCAACAAGCTGACCAAGCAGGACAGAAAGCAAAGCAACTTTTCCCCAATCAGCCTGTTTATGTGCATTTCTATTCGCCTCGTTGGATGTGTCTTGTAGGTAATTTTACTGACTATGATGCAGCGAGGAAGGTGATGCGAACACCCGAAAAGAAGGCTATCCTAATGCGAATGTTATTCGTATGATGGTAAATGTAAAGGTAACAAAACCTGTTAATTAATATGGGCGGTCTACGATCTTAGAATAAATCATCAGCCTAATAAATATAATCAACCAGAAAGAAAGATAATATGACTCCTGAAATACCATACCGAGAAGGGTTAGACAAACTTGCAGAACACTATAAACAAGTGCTTACTCTCTTAGGGAGAAGACCCCAGCAGAGAAGGGTTAGAGAAGACACCGATGCGTGTCGCAAAGGCAATGCAGGTGCTTACACGTGGCTATACACAAGACCCACGTAAGGTTTTGACCGATGCTTTGTTTGAAGAGAAGTACAACCAGATGGTTATTGTGAAGGATATTGACTTCTTCTCTATGTGCGAACATCACATACTTCCTTTCTATGGAAAGGTTCATGTAGCCTATATTCCTAACGGATATATCACGGGTTTGAGCAAGATTGCACGTGTTGTAGACATCTTCTCACATCGTTTGCAGGTACAAGAACGCCTGACAGAGCAGGTGATGCAGTGTATCAACGATACGCTGAAGCCACAGGGTGTGATGGTTGTCATCGAAGCAAAGCACATGTGTATGCAAATGCGTGGGGTGGAAAAGCAGAACTCTATCACTACAACAAGTGCTTATAGTGGTGTGTTTGAGTCAAGTAAGTCACGTAACGAGTTTATGGATTTATTGCGTGGTGATAATAAGAGGATTTAGTACAAATGAACAATTAACTTAATACTGATAAGAAATGGAAAAGGCGAAAAAAACTTTTATTTATTGTTCTTTGTGGACTTATCGTATCTTTGTTTGCAACAAGTTGTAAAGAAGATACTGACGTGTCTGAAAGAAACAAAGAGGTTGTGAAGATGTTAAAGAGTGTGGAGGGAAACTACAATGGTGAATTGTCGATGGAATATAGTAACTATAAAACATCGCCACAAGCCCTCAGTTGGACTGTTGATGATAAGGGATTTATTACATTAAAAAGACTTCCCTTATTCTCAATTGGCAAAGGGTGTGTCAAAAGAGAAGGCTTCGCCGCTTTATGAAATGCTATCCAATATGAAGGCTTCACCTGCTGCTTTTTAGGATACATCTCTTTGCACTTAATGAGAAGGGGGTAAAGTTGTTCCTATCAGAGTATATTAAAAATTGATGTTAATACAGCTAATGGAAAGTATGTTTTTAGGTATCGTTCGTTCCAATAATAATGTTCCTGAAGCTCAATATATTTCAAATAATTCAGAAATGCAAGCACGACTAACAATCACTAAGTTGGTAAAGGCTGATTTAGAACATGTGGGAGAAACAACCGATATGGTAGATTTTTGACATACCAGTTAGCTTTTACTTTTGCGTGGACGTAAGATGTAGTTATATAAAAAGTAAGTTAAGGATAAAGAAGGGAAAAATAAAAAAAGGTAAAAAAATAAGATGAAGTTTATTTCATGGAATGTAAACGGGCTTCGTGCCTGTGTTGGAAAAGAGTTTGAACAACAATTTAAGGACTTAGACGCTGATTTCTTTTTGTCTGCAAGAGACAAAGATGCAAGCTGGACAGCTCGATTTGAGTTTCCCTGGCTATGAGTCTTATTGGAACTACGCTGATAAGAAGGGATATTCTGGTACGGCTATCTTTACAAAACATAAGCCATTGAGCGTGACATGTGGTATTGATATTGATGAACACGACCACGAGGGGCGTGTGATAACACTTGAAATGGAGGATTTCTATCTCGTGACAGTCTATACACCGAACTCGCAGGATGGGCTTCGTCGATTAGAATATCGTATGAAGTGGGAAGACGACTTCCAAGCCTACCTTCATAAACTTGATGAGAAAAAGCCTGTAATAGTATGTGGTGATATGAATGTTGCTCATCAGGAAATAGACCTCAAGAATCCAAAGACAAACCACAAGAACGCAGGATTTACTGATGAAGAGCGTGAGAAGATGAGTCAATTACTCAATAATGGCTTCGTTGATACCTTCCGTAGTCTTTATCCAGAGCAGGTCACGTATTCTTGGTGGTCGTATCGTTTCCGTGCAAGAGAGAAGAATACGGGTTGGCGCATTGATTATTTCCTTATCTCAGAGCGTTTGAGAGAGCGACTCGAAGATGCTAAGATTCATACAGACATGATGGGTAGCGACCACTGCCCAGTAGAGATAGTTCTGAAATAAGTTATCTTATGCAAGCCCAGATAAAGACCTTACTTTTGATGACTGCTGTTATGGCAGTCATCATTGTCTATGCTGTTATCCCAACAGAGATAACTATGGGTAGCTTTATCGTACGTAAAATAACTCTTGCCAACCTCAGCCAGCCACATATAGAACAGGTAAAAGAGAAAAAAACAAACAAAAAAGAAAGATTTATCGCAACCAAACAATCCTTTTTATAGGAGACTCTATGTTAGAGGGATTGTCATTGAGGTTGGGTGATTACGCAGGTGAGAACGGACATAAGTTATATACCGTCATTTGGTATAGTTCTACCACAGAACGATGGGGGAACATCACGTACTATTGAACATTTCATAGCCGAATATAAGCCAACTTACGTTCTTATCTGTCTTGGTAGTAACGAATTGTTTATCAACGACCTTGCTAACCGTACACAGTACGTGCGGCAGTTGGTGAAGAAGTTGGATAACATTCCTTTCGTATGGATTAGTCCTTCAAATTGGAATGGTGACACGGGGATTAATGATGTCATTAAGGAAAAATGTCGGGAAAAGGACGTTTCTTCGATAGTCGTAACCTCAAACTCGAACGCGGTAGCGACCATTATCACCCTACGCGTACTGCTGCTGCCTACTGGATGGACACTGCCGTGAGGTTTATTTCGAGTAAGCAATGCGCTTATCCTCTGCAACTCAATAAGCCTAAGCAACATCATAAAGCAACAAATACGAAGCTTCTGCAGCCATCCTTTGAGGGATATTAGTCAAGGAAGTAAGCAGCACTTATATGATTTTTAGATGATGGACATAACACAGATGACAACTGCTTTATTCGAGTTCTTATCCTCACCGGATAGGAGTTGGTCTTTGTCTACATTCCCTTTTATGGTTTCTTTCCTTATTTTTCGCTATTTATATAGGAATAAACCGCTATCGTCAGGGCTGGACAAAGGTTTATGTTATTCTTTTCAGCCTTTTCTTTGCTTTTTAAGGCGAATGGTTTTCTGATGTGGTTATTACCCATTACGACTATCAGCTCATGGTATCTCACTCGTTATATGATGCGACTCCGACGGGGAAAGGTGCGAAGAATAGGACTTGTCTTCGTGCTTTTGACAGAGTTGTTGCCCTTGCTATATTATAAATACACAAACTTTACACTGGAGATAATCCATGAACTCTTACGCAGCAATTTCTCGCCAGAGAAGATGTTGTTACCGATAGGCATTTCTTTTTACCTTTCAAGCTATCAGCTATACGGTTGATGTCTATAAGGGACGCTATCCTAAGTCGGCAGAACTTATAGATTATGCGTTCTATCTCACTTTTTTTCCCACTCTTTATTGCTGGTCCTATTACCCGTGCCGAAGTCTTACTTCCGCAGGTACAGATGCCGAAGGACAAGGTTGAGGATAATCTTGTCTATAAGGGTCTGTGGCTCATCATTTGTGGATTGATAAAGAAGGCACTCATAGCCGATTATATTGCACAGTATAATAACATTGTTTTTTTGATGCTCCTGCAACGCAAACGGGTTTTGGAACTCTGATGGGTGTATTAGGCTTTTCGGTGCAAATTTACTTTCGATTTTGCTGGTTATAGTGACCTTGCTATTGGTGTAGCTGCCTTAATGGGATACGAGTTAAAAGAGAATTTCAAGTTTCCTTTATCAGAGTCTGAACCTCACAGAGTTTTGGCATCGTTGGCATATAGCACCTCGACATGGTTTCGTGATTATATTTACATACCATTGGGAGGAAACAAGAAGGGTGAATGGCACACCTATTTGAATTGTTTTGTTGTCATGATTATGGCAGGTTTGTGGCATGGTGCATCGTGGATGTTTGTTGTTTGGGGACTACTTCATGGGTTTGGTCTGGTGGTTCATAAGTCTTGCAATAAGCTCAGGGTTGAAGCGTATACCAGATAATAAATATACAAAGTCTGTCAGTTGGCTCATTACCTTTTAGTTATGTAATGTTTACATGGATTTTCTTCCGTGCAAACGACTTTGCGACAGTAACGACCATCTTTAGCAATATTATATGTGGTGTAAGTCTATCCGATGTTTATCGTTTCTTAATGGAATATCCTCTATGGCTTGCAGTTGTTCTTATAAGCATAGAACTTCAGAGTGTTTGCGTGGCAGACTACAACTCGGTTAGAGTGTAAGTTTGTCAATTCTTCATGGATTGTTAAGCTATGTGTTTTTTTGCTTTTTGTTATGCAAATGGTCATCAATCTCAGCTATCATAGTATTCAACCTTTCATATATAAGCAGTTTTAAGCCGACATCACAATCTACTCCATGTAAATATTTTTCAAAGAATTATAGTCTCAACAGATGGTCTTTAAGGCTCGAACAGAGGGTTAATAAGAGTAGAAAAGATGCTCTTTAAAGCGTGTTAGTAATGCCCTTTTGAAGTCTAATTAAGCGTCTTTCAAAAATGTGTTTTTGTAAATCGTTGGTATTCTGTTAGTTACAGAGTCGGTTTCGGTAGTTCGTTGTTTGTCAATTTATAGTTGTCAGGTAACGATGCGTGTAAATATTTTTTTCAAAAACGCTATTCCCGTTTTTTTATTATCACTGTGACATGTGCTTTTCGTTCTTTTCGAGCGAAAGCAGAAGGGAGCAGTCAATCCTATTCAATCTTCTCAATCTTAGGAGTTTCCATTTTGTCGACAGCTGGGACAGTTTGTTTTGGCAGGTAGGTCTACTGATGGTGTGATGTCGGGTGCAGGTGCGGCGATAGGAGCTTCATTCTCGTTTGTTAGGCTCTTGTCGGATGAGGTCTTGTCTTTATCGTCTTTCGTTGTGGTAGACTTCTCTTCTGCCTTCTCTGCTTCGGTCCTCGATCCTCAGGTCTTGGTCTCATGTTTTTTTCCAAAGGTAGTCGCCCACAATGTCAATCGTGTCAATATCAGCATTGCGTTTCTGTATTTCTTCTTCCTCTTGTTCGGTCATTGGGACGCCATCGGTTTGCCACAATAAGATTATAGATTAGGCCCAAGAGGAGGAGGATTATCAGTAGGCAAAAGCACTTTTTATGGTCGTCGACTTTGTGATTTTTGCGCTGTTTATGAGGATTTGACATAGTTTTATTTTTTTGTTCTGTTAGAATTGAGTTTTATCTTTGTGTAGATCGCAATCGGTACATTCTCCTTCTATCTTTTGCAAAGATAAACATTAAAAAGGAGAATGTACCGAAAGGTGAGGAAAAAAATATGTTCTTTATGTTAGGATTTGTATCGGTTTAGGTAGATATTACTCTTTGATACGAATAAAGGCATTTGCAAGAATGGCAGTAAAGTCCTCCCGTTGTGATACCGTTTGAGAAGATGTTTTTTTAATTAAGTCAGGCATCTTGTCAAGAATACCAGGAACTAATTCGACACTCAGACCCATTGCAAAGCTGATGGCCATTACCAATACCGCTTTTACGTGTTATTTCAGTAGAGGCAATGATACGTATTCCTGCGGCTGCAACCGTACCAAACATCAAGAGTGTTGCTCCGCCTAAGACAGGGTCGGGAATGAGCGAGAAGACTTTACCAACCACTGGGAAGAGTCCCTAAGAGTACTAAGGCTGCTGCAATGAAATAGCCAACGTAGCGACTGGCAACACCAGTAAGCTGAATCATTCCGTTGTTCTGAGCAAAGATTGAGTTAGGGGAAACTGTTGAAGACGGCTGCTAAGAAGGAATTGAAACCATCTGCAAGGACACCACCCTGCGCTCTCTTCATGAAGACAGAACCCTCGACAGGCTCACCAGAGATGAGCGAATTGGCGGTAATATCACCAAAAAGCCTCAACGGCTGTTACGAGATAAATGAGTCCGATGCCAATGATTGTACCCAAATCAAAGTTCAAACCATATTTAAAAGGGACTGGAATGTTGAGGCTTCCACTACCTTTTGAGGTTTGAGAAATCAATCATTTCGAGTACGTATGCAGCGATGCAGCCAATTAATAAACCTAAGACGATGGAACCCATTCGTAGGAAACGATTGTTTGAACGATTGAAGAAAAATGATGCTGACCAATACGAGTAAGGCAAGCCCCAAGTTCTGTAATGAGCCGAATGTACCCTGCATCAACAGCCGACTGACCACCTCCACAAGAGTTGATACCAGCCTTGATAAGGCACATACCGATGAGGCTTACAACGATGCCTGATACCAGTGGGGTGATAATTTTGCGTGTAAGGAAGTAGACGACTGACAACCATTTCGACAACAGAGGCAACAAGACAAGCTCCAAAGATGTAGCTGAGTCCCATCTCTACGTTCATCTTGCCATTAACAACGCCAAGTAGTCCTGCACCAATAATCGGACTGATAAACGAGAAGGATGTTCCTTGAATACAAAGAAGACCTGCTCCAATCGGACCGAACCTACGGCACTGAATAAAGGTAGCCAATCCAGACACGAAGAGAGACATTGACACGAGGAAACCAGTAGTGTCCAAGTCGAATTTCAATGCTGAACTAATGATAAGGGGTGGTGTGATGATGGCTACGAAGATTGCCAACAGATGCTGTAAAGCTGCAAATACTGTTTCACGAATTGGTGGACGATCATTCAGCCCATAGATAAGTTCCTTAGACTTTTCCATTCTTTTTGTTGTTTTAATACGATATAATAATAGGTGTAATTCTATGTTTTGTAAAATGACAAGTTCGACTTTGGTTGCCCAAAGTGTCTCTTTATGTTTCTTGAAAATAAGAGAGTAGCTCCTAATTACAATCTTCTTCTAATATAGGAAACGCTTATCCGTCAGATAATAAACCTTATAAAAACAAGAAAGGTGAGCACGTATGCCCACCTTGTTTATCTATCTCTCATCTTAATCTCACAATTATCAAGCGATCTCGATAATTGCTAAACTCTCACAGCGGATGCCCTCGGCTTCTATTGCGTCACGGCCGTGTTGGAACGCTTTCTCAATGATAAATCCCATGCCAACCAACTCTGCACCAGCTTTCTTACATAGGTCTATGACTCCTTTTGCCCGCATTTCCGTAAGCAAGAAAGTCATCAACAAATAGCACTTTGTCGCCTTCGCCTAAGTATTCTTTCGATATTACAACGTGATATTCCCTTTGTTTGGTAAACGAGAAAAACGCTCGTCGAAAGCATATCGCCCATTGTTGAGGGCTTTTTCTTCTTAGCAAAGACCACAGGAAGGTCGAGTAAGAAACCCATCATAATAGCAGGCGCAATGCCACTGGCTTCGATAGTAATAATTTTGTTGATTTCTGTTGAGGCATAACGGCGGATAAATTCCACGCAAATCTGCTTCATCAGATTAGGATCCATTTGGTGATTGATAAACTTGTCTACCTTCAAGATCCCATCTGGGAAACACTTTCCATCTTTAAGGATGCGGTCACGTAATGCTTTCATTGTGCAATTAATCGTTTTGTCTGTTTTGAGAGTTAATTGCCTACAAAAAGTAGTAAAAATTCTCAAATATAACGTGCATAATCGATCGATTTTCTACGTCTTGCACCGATAAAAGATAATTATCAGGGCATAATTTGCATTGTTCTGAAAAAAATTTTATTACTTTTTGCACTCGTTTGTCGGTAGGGGAATTGTTCCGTCTTCCGACGTTTTTTTATTTATTTATATTATGTACAAACCAACATTTCAAAAGCGTAGTGTTTTGAAGTTTAAACGCTTCTCTAATCACGGCTACTCGCTCTTTGCTGTTCTTGGTAAGGAGGTTTTGATTGGTGTACTGAGTGTTGCTACCTTGCAAAAATGCTACTGCTAAGGGCATTAGCATTGAAACTGATAAGGCAGAAACAGACTCAGCATTCACCAAGAAGGGCGTGATGATGCAGGAAGTGAACGTAACTGGAACACGAGCTCCGCTGACAGTTAGTCAGCAAGCGAGAATGGTAACTGTACTGAGTCGTGAGGATATTCAAGCGGCACCAGTACAAAGTGTAAACGATTTATTGAAGTACGCCGTCGGAGTAGACGTTCGACAGAAAGGACCATTAGGTGCCTTGACTGACGTAAGTATACGCGGTGGTAATTCAGAACAAATCACTATCCTCCTTAATGGTATTAATATCTGTGATGCACAGACTGGACACAACTCCTTTGATTTCCCAGTTGAGATTAGTGAAATCGAACGAATAGAAGTCCTTGAAGGTCCTGCGGCCCGCGTTTATGGTACATCTTCTTTATTAGGTGCTATAAACATCGTAACCAGAACCCCAGAGAAAAACAAGTCTTTCTGCCCGTGTTGAGGGTGGCTCATACGGCTATTTCGGTACCGGTGTTCGTGGTAATATTTCCTCAAAGGGTCATTGGAACAATCAGCTATCAGCTTCTTACACTCGAAGTGATGGTTACTTGCGCAGCAAGGCTAATAGTCTTAATTCCGATTATCGTACTTCAAAGGTCTTTTTATCAGGGCAACTACACCGATGAAGATGTAGCGGTAAGATGGCATGCGGGTATGAGTGTGAAGGATTTTTGGCTCTAACACATTCTATTCGACTAAGTTTGATCGATCAGTTTGAACATACTTTTAAGACCTTCACAGCTATTCAAGCCGAGAATATTGGTGGACGTTTCCACATTCGTCCTTCTATCTATTGGAACCGCAATATGGACCGCTTTTGAACTTGTCCGTGGCGTGTCTAATAAGTTTTCCTTTTAATTATCATCGCACGGATGTCTATGGCGTAAATCTCAATGCCTACTTTGATTGGACACTTGGACGTACAGCCTTCGCTGCCGAACTACGTAATGAAGACCTCGTAAGTGGTAATCTTAGCGAACCATTATCAAGTCCAGAGCATATCCATGGGACAGACAGAAACTACACAGTCGGACTTAATCGCACAAATATTCAGTTTGTTCTTGAGCATAATATCATCCTCGATCGCTTCACACTGTCAGCTGGTTTGACAGCCGTTAAGAACAGTCAGGCTGATATGTCAATGCGTGTTTATCCGGGTTTGGACGCAAGTTATCGTATAGGAAAAGGCTTGGAAACTTTATGCTTCTTATAACACATCGCTTCGTATGCCGTCTTTTACGGAGCTATTCTACTCTGTTGGCGGTCATAAGGCAGACAAACATCTTCGTCCAGAAGAGTTGTCAGCTGTGGAAACGGGTGTGAAGTATGAGGATAAAGGTGTAAATGCGAAGGCAAGTCTTTACTGGAACAATTATAAGAACCTCATCGACTGGGTTAGCGATGGTACGTTAGATGCTCAGGGAGCAGTAGTATGGAAGAGTGTAAACTTTGGTAAAAATCAAGAACTTTGGTACAGAGGTTTCATTTGATTTTAATCTCTATCAGCTTCTTCCATCACAAAGGTTCTTTAAGAAGTTTGGTGTAGCTTACAGTTTTATTCACCAAGACAAGGTTAAAGAAGATGGTTATGTCAGCAAATATGCATTGGAATATTTGAAGAATAAGGTTGTTAGTAATCTTCAGCTGAGCCTCTGCGAGAAACTCGATCTTTCACTTTACTATCGTTTCCAACATCGTATGGGAAGCTATCTTGATACGAACAACAAACCACAAGAGTACAAGAGTTATAGTATTGTGGACTCTCGTTTAAGTTGGAATGAGCCTAAGTGGACAGCATTCATTGAGGTAAACAATCTCTTTGGTGCTCATTACGTCGACTATGGTAATGTTCCACAACCCGGTAGATGGGTTGTTACAGGTGTGAAGTTCAATCTATAATATTTTTATCACCACGTAGATAAATCATTATCTTCGTGGTGATAATTCGTTTATAATGGGCAATTATGATTGTAAAGAGCAGGTCTTTATCGTCATAATTGCCCATTCTTCTTTACTTATTTCACATTTACAGCAATGCCACGACGTTGCATATCGTCTGTCAGGGGACGAACACGAGTAAGAAATTCTTTATAACTTCGTCGTTCTGGTACACTCCAACCCTGCTTCTGCTAAGGCGGCAGCACGTGGGAAAGCCTGATAGTAGATACGTTCCGTAGAGTTGATACATTCTGCTCCATAGCGTACCACTCACGCCGAGCAGATGGTTCTGAACAAACACGCTGTCTTGTCCCCAAGCAGGGTCAAGGCGATAGGTCTGTTCAAGTGTTGTAACAGGCATACCCCAGTTCTTCTCAGGCATATCACCCGCTGCTGTGGATAATCAAGATAGCAGTGCTCGCCCGGGCAAAGCATAATCTTTGCCTTATTGCGTACGGCGGCATCAATTGCTGTCTTCGTCAAACCATGTCGCCATGCGTAAAACCACACAACCGGGCTGGATAGTCTTGAATTCTTTTTCGTACCAATACATTGGTGTTTTTTTCCCAAGGAATGTAGTTTTTTTAATCACGCGATCGAAGAGGTGTTGTTGTAATTGCCAATTCTCCGTATATCCCTCTTTTTGCTTCAATGCTGTGCAAGCAGTGCAGTCAGACCATGCGCCCAATGGAGGCTGACCAGCTTCGTCACCGCCCAAGTGAACGTATGGAGCAGGGAAAACATCGGCTAATTCAGTGAAGACATTGTCGAGAAATTCGTAGACAAATGGTTCGGCAGGGCATAATAGGTCATTGCTCACACCACAAGTTAGACGAATAGGTACGGGTTTTTTGGCACAAGACAATTGTGGATAGCAGTGGACAGCAGCCACTTCATGGCCTGGCAACTCAATCTCTGGAATAATCATGACATGGTATTGAGCTGCAAAACGAACGAGTTCGCGCATCTGCTCTTGGGTGTAATAGCCACTGATGCGTTCTGGCATATCGTCCATACCGACACGATCAGAACCCTTTGCAATGAGTTCTGGATATTTCTTTATTTCAATACGCCACGCCCCGATCGTCTACCAAGTGGAGGTGGAGTGCATTATACTTATAGCGTGCCATCTCAACTACAAAACCTTTCAGGTCTTCAAAAGGAATGAAATGGCGCACGGGGTCGACCATTAATTCACGGATTACCGTACGTGGTTTGTCTGCAATATAGAGTGCTGGAAGTTGCTCAGAACGTGCCGATGCACCATTGCCGATGCAGAGTTGTTCGAGAGTCATCAAGGCGTTAAATACAGCCGTTGCTGTGCGTCCTTTGATTGTGAGCCTGTTGTTGTTTACTTCTAAGGTATAGGCTTCATGGTCAGTGAGCGACTTGTCAAGTGCAAGGATTATTCTTACTCCCGTCTTTTTTTCTTACCTTTCTTATATGTTGTTCGCTCGCTAAGGATACGTTCTGCCTGTATTTTTTTCATTGTTCAGCTCTTTTGGTGCATCTATTCCCGTGATAGATGCCCATTTGAGTGGAGCTTGTGAAGAATAGACCTTTAATGTGAGCGGACGAGGTACGAGGAGTTGCTCGGGGTTGCAAACATTCTCTGTATTGTGTGTTGAAAAGAAGTTGCGCCAGCCCATTGCTTTGCGGTATGCTTGCTTAGCTTTGAGTAGGGACAATGAGTTTCACACGTCGAAGATTGATACCATCGAAGGCGTTGTCGGCACAAACGGGAGGGATAGTAGCAGAAAGATGCACTTCGCAAAGTCCACGACAATTTGCAAAAAGCGAAGGCACCTATACGTGTAGAACCTTCAAAACTCAGTTTGTTCAGTTGGCGACAGCCGTTGAAGGCAGAGGCTTCTATCACACGTGTTGTTGCAGGGAAATGAAGTTGCCCAGCTATTCCGTCACAAGTAAAGAAAGCCTGTGTGCCGATAGAGTCAAGATTTGGAGGAAGTTGGACAGAGGTGAGCCGATGGCAAGAGTGCATTGCGTTGCGAGGAATTATCTTACAATCAGACTGAGATAGGTCGAGTGTTGTTTCGTTTACTTTCACATCTCTCAGTGTTCTAAAGTTCTGACCAGTTGCTATTTGGTTGAATGTCAGTGCGATGAGGAGCGTTAATACAGTCTTTGTTGTATGTTTTTTTCGACTGTAAAGAAAGCATCCAACTTGTTCTTGTAGTTCTGAAATAGCAGATTCTTCTGCAATAGATTAGTCAGAGAGGTTACGATTGTTGTAGCCATATTCTTGTAGTTCTTAATAATATGTAATGTGATAGATTGAATTAGTCATTTCGTCAGACATCGACAAAGATACGAATAAGATTCTAAATAATGATAGGTTCTGCAGAGATACTTTTGTATAAGGTTTTTCTATACCATCTTCGTGAAAATGCTTTTCTCAGTGAGTGAAATCATCATTTACAAGCAGTTCTTATTAACACGATTAGTTGTTTGTAAAATATTTTCGTGCGACTAAAAATCAAGACATGGTTTTTTTAGCCTTGTAAAAGAGTATGTTTTGACTTGTAAAACATGCTCTTTACGAATGTTACTAACGCTCTTTTGAAGTGCTGTCAAGCATCTTTTCTTTTGTAGTTTTTAATCAATTGGTTTTCAGATAGTTGTAAGTACGGCTTTCGTGCGTGGTTTACATGCTGTTTGCAGACAGTTTTTATGGAATTGTGTAAATAATTTTTCGTACTCATTTGATGTTCTGTTATCTTAAAAATCGTCAGTGCTAAATTCGGAGATAAGCAGAGGAGTAGGACCTGTTTACAGAGAGAAATAGGTCGAAGTCTTAACTCTTCAAATCATTTTTTTGGTTATCTTTCGTTAATATCCGTTTGTAGGACTAAACTAATTTATGTATCTTTGCATAACTCTTATTTATAAAAGATAACATTATTATATGCGAGATCTCTCAGATGCCGAATTGGCACAATTATTAGATAAAGATATATTTCATCATATTTCGTCTGCCGCAGATAAGCTCGGATTAGAATGTTATGTCGTTGGAGGTTATGTGCGTGATTTGTTTTTAGAGCGTCCTTCAAATGACATTGATGTTGTGGTAGTAGGAAGCGGTATTCAGGTAGCAAGTGAATTGAAAGCCATCTTGGGTAAGAAGGCACATCTGTCAGTTTTTCCGTAATTTTGGCACAGCGCAAGTGAAATTCAGGGATATTGAAGTCGAGTTTGTTGGTGCCAGAAAGGAAAGTTATAGCCATGATAGCAGAAAACCAATAGTCGAAGACGGTACGTTGGAAGACGATCAAAAATCGCCGTGACTTCACGATAAATGCGATGGCGGTATGCTTTGAATAAGGCACGTTTTGGCGAATTGGTTGATCCTTTCGGAGGTATTGACGACCTCTGGGACGGTATTATCCGCACACCACTCGACCCTGATGTGACCTTCTCAGACGATCCATTGCGCATGATGCGTTGTGTTCGTTTCGCAACACAATTAAACTTTTTTTCATTGAAGACGAGACTTTTGAGGCTTTGGAGCGTAATGCAGAGCGCATTAAGATTATCAGTGGTGAGCGAGTAGAAGAAGAGTTGAATAAGATTATGATGACAGCAACTCCAAGTAAGGGATTTATCGAGTTGTATCGTTGCGGTCTTTTGCAGCTTATTCTTCCAGAACTTGTTGCACTCGACATCGTGGAAACGAGAAATGGGCGTGCACATAAGAATAATTTCTATCACACTTTGGAAGTGTTGGATAATATCTGTAAGTTTACGGACAATCTATGGTTGCGTTGGTCGGCATTGCTACATGACGTGGGTAAGGCAAAGTGTAGACGATGGGATCCAGCGTCAGGTTGGACCTTCCATAATCACAATTTCGTAGGTGCGAAGATGGTACCCAACATTTTCCGCCGCTTGAAACTTCCGATGGACAGTAAGATGAAGTATGTTCAGAAGCAGGTGGACTTACACATGCGTCCGATAGCAATAGCAGATGATGAGGTGACCGACTCGGCTATTCGTCGACTGATGAATGACGCAGGAGATGACATCGACGATTTGATGACGCTTTGTGAGGCAGACATAACGAGTAAGAACGCAGTGCGCAAGCAACGCTTCTTAGATAATTTTCGGATTGTTCGTGAAAAGTTAAAGGATTTGAAAGACCGCGATTATAAGCGTCTTTTGCAGCCATGTGTCGATGGAAACGAAATAATGGAGATGTTCCACCTACCACCGAGTAGGGAGGTTGGGGAGTTGAAAAAGACGTTGAAGGATGCTGTACTTGACAATAAAGTCCCTAACGAACGTGAACCACTCTTGGCTTTATTACATGAGAAAGCAAAGGAATTGGGTTTGTTATAGCCAATAATTGTTAAAAAGTAAAGTCGTTAGAGGAGTTCAATTAAAGAATAATATAGAATTTATACGCTGAAAACTGATTAGTGGTAGTTTAGTTTTCAGCGTACTTTTATTTTGTGATAAATTACAACCCGATAAAAGTTAGTACAGCTTGTGAGAATAAAGATAAACAAAACGATAATCAATTAATAGATATGAATAAAAAAAGAATATCATCTTGTCGGCTATTGCGGTAGCGGCATTGTTACTCACCAGTTGTGGTGGAGGAGGTAGACAAAAGTCTTCCAACCAATGATGAGTATCCAGTAGTTACAATAGATGCAGGTAATGCACAGTTAAAGACAACTTATCCTGCAACCATCAAGGGTGTTCAGGATGTCGAGGTGCGTCCAAAGGTGAGTGGTTTCATCACAAAAATTATATGTGCATGAAGGTGAGTATGTCCGTGCAGGACAGGTGCTTTTTGTCGTAGATAATACAACTTTCCAAGCAGCAGTACGTCAGGCAGAGGCTCAGGTGGCTTCCAGCTCAGAGTGGTGTGGCGGCAGCCAAGGCACGAGTGGTGCAGGCTAATGCTGGTTTGAGTTCGGCAAAAGCGCAGGCAGCAACGTCACGTTTGAATTATAGCAACAGTAAGAACCTCTATAATAATAAGGTGATTGGTGACTATGAGATGGAGGCTGCGAAGAATGCATACGAGACAGCGCAGTCGGCAGTCAGTCAGGCACAGAGTGGTGTGGCGGCAGCTAATGCGGCAGTAACCTCAGTCACATGCAGCCGTTCGTCAGGCTCAGGCAATGCTTATGACGGCTAAAGAAAATCTTGGCTTCTGTTATGTGAAGAGTCCAGCATCGGGTTATGTTGGTAGTCTTCCTTATAAGGAAGGAGCATTGGTTAGTGCGTCTTCTATGCAGCCTGTCACCACGGTGAGCAATACTCTTCAATAGAAGTATATTTCTCGATGACAGAGGCAGACGTATTAAAGCTAAGTCGCACAAATAATGGCTTGAATAATGCTATTAAGTCTTTCCCAAGTGTTAGTCTGTTGTTGGCAGACGGGTCAACTTATAATCATGAGGGTGTGATTGTTAAGACAAGTGGTCTGATTGACGCAACGACAGGTACGGTGAGCGTTATCGCTCGTTTCCCTAATCCAGAACACTTATTAAAGAGTGGTGGTAGCGGTAAGATTGTGATAGCCAAGAATAATAATCGTGCTTTATTAGTCCCACAAGAGGCGACTGTTCAGGTTCAAAACAAACTATTCGTTTATAAGGTAGGCTCAGACAGTAAGGTTCATTATACGGAGATTACAGTAGATGCACAGAATGATGGTATCAATTACATCGTAACGAGTGGACTAAAAAAATGGGCGATCGCATTGTAAGTAAGGGACTTTCTGGTCTTGAAGATGGTGCAAAGATAACAGCTCTAACACCCTGCTGAGTATGATAAGGCAATAGAGAAAGCCGAGAAGTTAGAGCGAAAATCAAGGTTCGGCATCGGGCTTTCTCAAGGCAATGAAGGGAGAAGGAAAGTAGGTGATGGGTGATGGGTGTTGAGGTGATGATGATTTCTTAACTCATACGATAGCCCTCTCCCAAATAAACAATCAGAGATTATGACATTTACGAAATTTATTAAACGTCCGGTATTGTCAACGGTAATATCAATCTTCTTTGTGCTTTTGGGTATAATCGGATTGATATCGTTACCCATCGAACAATATCCGAATATCGCTCCTCCGACGATTTCAATATCGACATTCTATCAAGGAGCAGATGCACAGACTGTATTGAATTCTGTTGTTACACCATTGGAGGAGAGTATCAATGGTGTAGAGAATATGACTTATATGGAGTCGACTGCTACTAATTCAGGTATGGCTTCGATTACCGTTTACTTCAAGCAAGGGTCCGATCCTGACATGGCAGCCGTGAATGTGCAGAACCGTGTGTCGCAAGCTCAGGCTCTATTGCCTGCTGAGGTGACGCGTGTGGGTGTGACGGTATCAAAGCGTCAGACTTCAAACGTGGTGATGTACTCGCTTACAACGGATGATGGACGATATGACGATGAGTTCCTTTACGAACTATAACAACATTAATATCAGTACCGATGTTGAAGCGTATCAATGGTGTGGGTGACGTACAAACGCCTGGTATGAAGAGTTATTCTATGCGTATCTGGTTGTATCCAGAAATGATGAAGCAGCATGGTCTTGTTCCAGCTGATATATCTAAGGCATTAGCCGAGCAGAATATTGAAGCCGCACCGGGTTCGTTTGGCGAACAAAGTAATCAGAAGTTTGAATATACCATGCGTTATAAAGGTCGTTTGAAAACGGCTGAGGAGTATGGTGACATCATTATATCAAGCAATACCAATGGGCAGACAGTCCATCTGCGTGATGTTGCAAAAGGTAGAGTTAGGCGGTTTGCAGTATTCGGTCATGATGAATAACAATGGTCGTTCTGCTGTAATTGGAATGGTAAATCAGGTGGCAGGCTCAAATGCAACACAGATTGCAAAAGACGTGAAGGCAGCTCTTGCTGATGCACAGAAACAGATGCCTCCGGGTATGAAGGTGACTATTGGACAGGATGTTAATGAGTTCCTTTTTGCGTCAATTGAGGAGGTGTTGTTTACGTTGGTAATAACGTTGTTGTTGGTTTTCTTCGTTGTTTACATCTTCTTGCAGGACTTCCGTTCAACGGTTATTCCAATGATAGTTGTACCAGTGGCGTTGATAGGAACCTTCTTCTTCCTTTGGGTGTTTGGTTTCTATCAACTTATTAACACTTTTCGGCATTGTTGTTAGCGATTGCGATTGTGGTCGATGACGCGATTGTGGTTGTTGAGGCGGTACATGCAAAGCTCGACTTAGGTTATAAGAGTGCGATGACTGCTGCTATTGATGCGATGAATGAAATCTCTGGAGCTATTATTTCTATCACTTTGGTGATGGCAGCAGTGTTCGTTCCTGTGTCCTTTATGGGCGGAACCTCAGGTACATTCTATCGTGAGTTTGGTGTGACAATGGCAGTGTCTATTGTTATTTCGGCCTTGAATGCATTGACATTATCACCTGCTCTCTGTGCTATCTTCCTTAAAACCACATAGTAAGGAGGAACACAAGAAACTATCACGTGTCGATCGTTTCCATCTTGCTTTCAATGCTCAATATGACAAGATTAATAATAAGTATCAGAAGATTGTAGACAAGGTTATCAATCATCGTTGGATTTCAAGTGTAGCCGTTTTGTTAGGTATCATTGCGCTTGCACTCACAATGAACTTCACGAAGACTGGTCTTGTTCCAAATGAGGATACAGGAACATTGTTTGTAATGATTAGTTTGCCACCGGGTACATCTCAGGTTGAAACTCAGAAAGTGACGAACCAGATTGATAGAATGTTGGCAAGTAACCCATATATTGAGCGTCGTGAACAGATAGTGGGCTTTTAACTTTATTGCAGGACAGGGTTCTAATCAGTCTACTTTTTATTATCAAGTTGAAGCCATTTGCCGAGCGTAAGTACAGTATGATAGACCGCATTGTGTCTGTTTTTGATGGTGCTGGCATAGCAGGTTTGTTTATCGATCCGACATCTTCAAATATGATTTTGGGTATGATTTACAAACAAACCTCAAGTATCAAGGGTGCACAGGTGATTGCTTTTGGCTCACCAATGATACCTGGTTATGGTCTTTCGAATGGTGTAACCTTTGTGTTGCAGGACAAGACTGGTGGCGATCTAAATAAGTTTTTATAAGGTGGCGCAGGATTATCTGGCGGTGTTGAGTAAACGTCCAGAGTTTAGTCGTGCCCTCACTACTTACAATCCAAACTATCCACAATATATGGTAGATGTAGATGTTGCAAAGACTAAGCAAGCAGGTACGTCACCTTCTGCTGTCCTATCGGTATTGCAGGGTTATTATGGAGGTTTGTATGCATCAAACTTCAATGCGTATGGTAAGCTCTTCCGTGTGATGATACAAGGTACGGTTGAAAGTAGAATGAGTGAAGAAGGACTAACCAATATCTACGTAAGGACAGCGACAGGAATGGCACCAGTAAGTGAGTTCTGTACATTGAAACGCATCTATGGTCCGTCAAATATTACACGTTTCAACCTCTTTACATCAATCGTTATCAGTACGACAGCAGCTGAGGGTTATTCGTCTGGTCAGGCTATTCAGGCTGCTGAGGAGGTCGCAAAGCAAGTGTTGCCACCGGGTTATGGCTATGAGTTCTTCTGGTCTGACACGTTCAGAACGTGAGTCGTCTAATTCTACTGCAATGATTTTCGTGTTATGTATTGTCTTTGTTTACTTGATATTGAGTGCGCAATACGAGAGTTATATTCTTCCATTGTCAGTAATCCTTTCAATTCCAATCGGTCTGGCTGGTGCATTCCTATTCACCTTAATCTTTTGGACATAACAACGACATCTATATGCAGATATCGTTGATTATGCTGATTGGTCTTTTGGCAAAGAACGCTATTCTTATTGTAGAGTTTGCCCTCGAACGTCGTCGTACGGGTATGGCTATTAAGTATGCTGCAATCTTAGGAGCAGGTGCTCGTCTTCGTCCTATCCTAATGACTTCTCTCGCAATGATTATTGGCTTGTTACCATTGATGTTTGCAAGTGGCGTTGGTCGTAATGGTAACCAGACACCGGGTGCAGCAGCTGTGGGTGGTATGTTTATCGGTACGCTCTGTCAGGTATTTGTCGTACCAGCTCTGTTTGTGTTCTTCCAGAACTTACAGGAACGTATTAAGCCACTTGTCTTTTGAAGATGAGGCAAGTCGTGACGTGATAAAGGAACTGGAACAGTTCTCGAAGAGACCTGCAACAGACTATAAGATTGAAGAGTAGACAATAATAAAGGTAGAATAATGAATAAAAACTAATATAATAATCATAGTTCTTGCAGCCCTGTCACTGACAGGCTGTAAGAGTCTCTATGGCAATTACAATCGTCCGAGTGTAAAGACAAGTGGCATTGTACGTGACCCCGTTGATGACAAGGCAACACTTGACGGTGCTAACGATTTTGGTAATCTACCATGGAGAAGTGTTTTCACCGACCCGCAGTTACAGCAGCTTATAGAGAAGGCACTTAATAACAATCCAGACTTGCTCAATGCTACATTGAATGTGGATATTGCAGAACAGCAGGTTAAGGCTGCTAATTTATCATTCTTACCATCAGTTTCTTTTGGCTCCATCGGGTACTATTTCTCAGTTTGGTTCTAATGCTCCAACTAAGGAGATTTATACACTTCCTATCGCAGCAAGCTGGGAGATAGACCTCTTTGGGAAACTTCGTTCGTCGAAGAAAAGCGGCTCAAATGACTTTTGATGCAGGTGCGTGATTATAAGGTTTATGCACAGACAAACCTCATCAGTGGAGTTGCAAATCTATATTATACACTCTTGATGCTCGATCGTCAGAACCAGATTGTTACGGACATGTTAGGCTTGACCAAGAATACATGGGATGTGATGAAGTTACAGATGGAGTTTGGACGTGCTCGTTCAACCAGTGTACAGAGTGCTGAGGCTGCTTTCTATAATGTACAGACACAAGCGGCAGACATTCGTCGCCAGATTCGTGAGTACAGAGAATTCACTTAGCTTGCTTCTTGGTGAACCTGCTCAGATGATTTCGCGAGGAAGTCTTGATGGTCAGATGCTACCAAACAATTTCTCAGGTGGTGTAGATATACAATTATTAAGCAATCGAGCTGATGTTCATGCTAATGAGATGGCTTTGGCGCAATGCTTCTATAATGTTCAGACGGCTCGTAGCCGTTTCTATCCGTCAATTGTTATCTCGCCATCTGGTGCATGGACGAATAATGGCGGTATGGTTAACCCTGGAAAAATGCTCTTGAATGTAGTAGGAAGTCTTACTCAACCTGTCTTTATGCGTGGTCAGTTGATAGCTGGACTACGTGTTGCACAGGACAAGTATAAGCAAGCATACAACACATGGCAGAACAGTATTCTTAAGGCTGGTTCAGAGATTAGCAACGCACTTGTTGCTTACAATTCGGCTGATGAGAAAGAAAGGTTGCGTCAACAGCAGATTAATGTCTTGAAGAAGAATGTTGAGCAGGTTCAGATGTTGTATAAACAAAGTTCGAGTACATATCTTGAGGTTATCACCGCACAGCAGAATTTGCTTAATGCTGAGATTTCTCAGGTAAAGGAACAATTCACAAAAAAATTCAGTCAATTGTCAATCTTTACAAAGCTCTCGGTGGAGGGGCAAAGTAATAAAATATTAAGATTATGAGTAGCGAAATTAGTCCTAAGGCCGACGTTTCTCCAAAAGCAAAGATTGGGGACGGCTGTAAGATATTCCCATTTGTCTATATAGAAGATGACGTTGTTATAGGTGACAACTGTATTATCTTTCCATTTGTTAGTATCTTGAATGGTACGCGTATGGGCAAGGGTAATAAGATTCACCAAGGTTCGGTACTTGCCGCTTTACCGCAGGACTTCGAGTTTGTGGGCGAAAAGAGCGAACTGATTATGGGTGACAATAATATTATTCGTGAGAATGTAGTAATTAATCGTGCTACACATCGTGGCTGTAAGACAGATCCTCGGGTCAAACAACTTCCTGATGGAAGGTGCGCATATCAGCCATGATACGATTGTTGGTGATGGTTGTGTTTTTCGGCTATGGTGCAAAGGTTGCAGGCGATTGTAAGATTGGTTCAGGCGCATTGATATCGTCAAATGTGGTTGAGAAGGCTAATACTCGGGTTGGTGAATACGCTGTTGTTCAGGCTGGTACAACCTTCTCAAAAAGACGTTCCTCCTTATGTTATTGCAGGTGGTTCACCCTATCGGTTACAATGGTATAAACACTACTGTCGGCAAGCGATTAGGCGTTGACGATAAAGTACTCAAACATATTGCAAATGCATATCGTCTGTTATTCCATGGTCAGACATCGGTCTTCGATGCTTGTATCCAGATTGAACAGCAGGTGCCTGACTCGCCTGAAATTCGCAGTATCCTTGAATTCCTACGTGGTACAGAAGCGGGAATTATTAGTGTTATAATACGCACATCTATCATTTATTGAAAAGAGTGGGGAGTCAGTCGGAAGGCTGGCTCCCCTTTTACGTGCAAGTGAGTTTAAGTCTTCTTAGTACGATGCAGTGCAGGGTATGTCCAGAGCGATGACACGGTCACGGATGGTGTTAAGCTCTTCTTGTGTAGCCTTTTTGTAGGTACTTGTCGGGAGTTTCACGATCGATAGTGTAAATCATCACCTCACGTGGAGCAATCTCTTTGATAGCTTCAAGCCATGGAGCAACGAAGTCTTCGGTTGTGTTATCAATATTATCGCCCTCTTCGGTTGTACCTTTTCATAAACATTGTTTGGATAATCGCCTGTCCATTGAAGGCTTTGATGTTGGCAATAATGCGGTTTACATCATAGGAAGGCTGTGTGGGACGGTCTACTTTACGGATGTAATCGGTGTTGATAGTATCAAGTTTCAGGATGTTATTGTCTATCTTTGATAAGGCTTCATGAACCTTTGGACGGTGGATAAAGGTGGAGTTACTGAGTACAGAAATCTTTGCTTGCGGACAATGTTTGTTGCGCAAGCGGATTGTGTCATCAATAATTTCAGCGAATTGTGGGTGAGAGGTAGGTTCTCCATTACCCGCAAAGGTCAGTACATCAGGGTGAATATTCTCTTGTTGCATCTCCTTTAACTTGGTTTCCAAAGCTTCCGCAACACGCTCACGAGTAGGGTGGGGCGCCTTTGTTCGATGGTCTTTGTTAAATCCACATCTCGCAGTATATGCAGTCGAATGTGCATATCTTGCCGTCAGCTGGCATGAGGTTGATACCTAACGAGATGCCTCAAGCGGCGGCTATGAATGGGTCCAAATATAGGGGATGGATAGATAATCGTGCTCATTGTGTATGTTTTTTTGTTGCAACAAAGCTACGTATTTTTGTTTAATGTTCTGTTGTTCCTTATAAAGGAAAAAGAAGAAAAAGAGAATGAAATCTTAATGTAAGAGGGATGTTTTTGATAAAGTTGCTCCACGTTTTTAGCCTATCTTTTTTTATCGTATTGTGGTCTTTCTCACCATTGTAAAAATGTTTTTAGAACTTCTGAAAAGATATCATTTGGACTAATAGCATCAAATAATGTCATTGAAGATTTTAGCTTTAAAGCATCAACATAACTGCCCATAAGTTGTTCTATGTTTCTGTCTTTATGTGTCAGTAGGGTGCAGGTTATCTCACGCAGTCGTTTATTCAAGCATGAGTTTGCAAGGAATGTACGAGTTTCGTCCGCATCAGCTAAGCCGTAATATTGTGAATAGCGACTATGTCCAAGTCCTTTTTAGTTGTGGGAAGATAAACCATATCCAGTGTGAGGTTTTATGCCCTCGCTGCATTTCTTCCAACGCTCGTTGGTAGGTGTTGTCAGCATTCTGAGCCTTGATAAATCTTTTCAATGTCGAAAGGGTCGGGAGCAAGTATCCCAATACTTTCTTCGAACTTATTGAGAATAGTGCGTAAGTATGGTGTTAGCAGTGCGTAACAATAGGTGGCAAGCTTTTAGAGGAAGACCATAAAAAGCTTGTGCAATACTTCCAGCCATTGCTGCTATTGTGTCTGAATCACCGCCCAAGGATACTGCAATACGTATCACGTCCTCAAAGTCCTCACCTTCTAAAAATGCCCAAATAGCTGCTGGAACAGTTTTCTGACAACTCATAGCATCGCAGACAATGGAGCGGATATGGTCTAACTGCAGGTTTAAATTATATTTGAAATTCTCCTCCACATAAGTCTTTATCTCTGTTTTTGTTGCTCCTGTGCGGGCAAGATAGGTTGCGGAGGCAATCGCTTTGGCACCTTTTATGCCTTCTGGATGATTATGGGTAATCTTTGCAGAGATTGTAGCAAGTCTTAAAGTGTCCTCTAAGCTCTGTGCATAGAAAGCAATAGGACTTACTCTCATAGCCGACCCGTTTCCATAGTTGTTATAAGGTTCTGGCTGCTGATTGTATAGCCACCGCCTAAAAACCACCACCATAACCAACGTAAGGATAACGTCTACCTAAGTCTTGCATCTCGCAGTACAAGTCCTTCTTCACTGTGTTCCTTTGTCTTCTGTTAGCCATTCTGCAACAGCCAAAGTCATCACGGTGTCATCTGTAAAACCGACTCATCGGTGTAAACAGATGAAAGTCTTTCTGCTTCTTGTTGTTGAACTCATATACTGAGCCAATTATATCTCCAATGATTGCTCCTAACATAGCTAAAACCTTTATTTGCTTAGTGTTTTGTGGCAGAAGTTATCGACTTAACTTATCTTCTGCTTTCTTTAGATACTACTCTTATTTATACTTAGGCTTTTTATTGTCAAATCTACTTGTTAGATACAAAGATAAACAAAAAAAGTAGCATAGTAAGTAACCAATATGAATTATAATAAAAGTTATTCTTGTTTTTAAAGTGAAAAAGACGGCTATCCGTTGTGGACAGCCGCCTTTCTAACTTATTATTAGTAAGATGTCTATTCTTTACTCTCACGCTTACGATCATTACGATCGAGCGTAATCTTACGCATACGAATGTTCTTTTGGTGTCACTTCAACGTATTCGTTACCCTTGATATACTCAAGACATTCTTCAAGACTCATCTCGGTTTTAGGGATAACACGTGCCTTTTCGTCAGAACCAGAGGCACGAACGTTGGTCAGCTGCTTAGCCTTAGTAACGTTGATGACAAGGTCGTTGTCGTGAACATGCTCACCAACAACCTGTCCGCCATAAACCTCCTCACCTGAATCAATGAAGAACTTACCACGATCTTGCAACTTATCAATGGCGTATGCGTAGGCAGTACCAGCTTCCAATGCAATCATTGAACCATTTGTACGACGTACGATTTCGCCCTTAAAAGGTTGATAGTTCTTGAAGCGGTGAGCCATAATAGCCTCGCCCTGACTGGCTGTTAATACGTTGGTACGCAGACCAATGATACCACGTGAGGGAATTTCGAAGGTGATGTTTACACGTTCGCCTTCTGCATCCATGCCAAGTAGTTCGCCTTTTACGACGTGTCACCATGTCGATCATCTTGTTTGAGAAGTCGGTTGGAACATTGATGGTTAGCTCTTCGATAGGTTCACATTTCTGTCCGTCAATCTCCTTGTAGATTACTTGTGGCTGACCCACTTGCAGCTCATAACCCTCACGGCGCATTGTTTCAATGAGAACAGAGAGATGAAGTACACCACGACCGCTGACAATCCACTTGTCCATAGACTCTTCCATAGGGCGCACACGGAGTGCAAGGTTTTTTCAAGCTCCTTGCTTAGTCGGTCGCTAATATGACGTGAGGTGCAGAACTTGCCTTCTTTTCCAAAGAAAGGAGAGTCGTTAATGGTGAAGAGCATACTCATTGTAGGCCTCGTCAACGGCGATAGGTGGTAATGGTTCAGGGTCTCAAAAATCGGCGATTGTGTCACCAATCTCAAATTTTTCCAGACCAATAACTGCACAGATGTCGCCTGAATCGACGGTATCAGTCTTTTTATGCCCCATACCCTCGAAGGTGTGAAGCTCCTTAATTCTCGTGCGTTCCTGTGTTCCGTCACGATGACAGATAGTGATGTTTTGTCCGTCCTTCAATGTACCACGATGTACACGACCAACGGCAATACGTCCTGTATAGCTTGAATAATCCAAAGAAGTAATCAACATCTGTGGTGTTCCTTCAAGCTGCTTAGGAGCAGGGATGGCCTTAATGATAAGGTCGAGGAGGTATTCAATGTTGTCGGTTGGCTTTTTTTCCAATCTTCGCTCATCCATCCATTCTTAGCAGAACCATAGACGACAGGGAAGTTTAGCTGGTCTTCTAGTAGCGTTAAGATCGCACATGAGGTCGAATACCATTTCGTAGACTTCTCTGGGCGACAGTTTGGTTTATCTACTTTGTTAATGACAACAACAGGTTTTAAACTCAAGTTGTAAGGCCTTTTTGTAGTACAAATCGAGTCTGTGGCATAGGACCTTCAAAGGCATCAACGAGAAGCAGACAGCCGTCTGCCATGTTCAATACGCGTTCTACTTCACCACCGAAGTCAGAGTGACCAGGCGTGTCGAGAATGTTGATTTTTACCCTTTCCAATTAATACTTACATTCTTACTCAGAATGGTTATCCCTCGTTCGCGCTCCAAGTCGTTAGAGTCGAGAACTTCTCCGCTGTTGTCTTGTCCGTCACGGAAGAGCTTTCCAGCGATCATCATCTTGTCAACCAAGGTTGTTTTTACCACGATCGACGTGCGCAATAACTGCGATGTTACGAATATCTTGCATTGAAATATCTTAAAAAAAGCTTAACGCTATAATTATGGTGCAAAAATTACGAATAAAAATGGAAAAACGTTTGTGGTTCCAATAAAAAGTTGTAACTTTTGCAAAAGCATTTTCGGAACATCCGATGCATTTGAAGTCGTAACTCGTTGTGATTAAGGCGAATAACGACAGAAAGATGTAATTGCAATAACATTAATCAAAAACAAATTATGTATTTAGACAAAACTAAGAAGGAAGAAATCTTCGCACAGTATGGTAAGGCACAGAACACAACTGACACTGGTTCAGCAGAGAGTCAGATTGCACTTTTTCTCTTATCGTATTAAGCACTTGACAGAGCACGTAAAGAAGAATCGCAAGGATTATGTTACTACTCGCTCATTGACTAAGCTCGTTGGTAAGCGTCGTCATTGCTCGATTACCTTTACGATCGTGATATCGAGCGTTATCGTGCTATCATCAAGGCTTTGGGTCTCCGTAGATAAGATTTCTAAGAGAAACAAGATAAAAAGGTAAGAATGTAAAGGTTGTGCATCATCCCTTCCTTTTCATTCTTACCTTTTTCGTTTCTTCTTGATAAGGTTGTAGGTATATATTACATATTGCTTGATACTGAAAAATATTTACATAAATCCTTGAATGCTCACTTATTGAATAGGAATGATTTTGTTTTTGCAACGTGTTTGTAATTGCTTGTAATTCAGTATATTAACTTGGTCTGTTTGTGAAGGGCATTATTCGTGTTTGTAAAGGACGTTAGTAATAGTCGTAAAGGGCATTAGTAAGACGTGTAAAGGGCATTAATTGCAATGCTATTAATCCTTAGTAGGAGTAGAGGTTGTAGAAAAAAATATTTACAAACAGTCCTTTTCTTTTGATTTGTTTAGGTTAAAAAATTGGTCGTTGAGTATTACTTGCTAATATTCAACGACCGATTTGTATTAAAAAGCTTGATATAAGCTGTGAGAGTTATATGTACAATCTGTTTTCTTGTTTTATTGCTTAATCATTTTCTTACCATTAACGATATAGATACCCGCAGGGAGTTCTTCCCAGGTCTTTGATAGTCGAAGACCTTGCAGTGTATAGATGTCCTTTGGAGTGTTCTGCTTGTTATTGACAGTATTAATTCTGGTAGGAGTGGTTTCGACTTCACTTACTGTGTTGAAGACGTTGCGCAATACAAGTGGGTTCCACGTGTCTATACGTTTTCCGTCCCTTTCAAGCTCTAAATGTATTTCGTATGAATGGTTAGGTTCTAACAGTGAAGCAGAGAATGTCAAACGCGTACCAGCAGCATTGTTTTCTCGATCACAAGGAAGATAAACATCACGTACTGTTCCCAATTCAATCCACTTGTTGGTTGTCAAGTCAAGTAGTCGATAATGGATAGGTCCACGATAACCATTTCTTATCTGATAGCCAGAAACTTTTGAATGTACTTGTAGACTGATATTCTTTATTTTGTCAAGATTAAAGGTGCTGTAATTAGCGTATGCATTATCAACGTAGTAGTCGAGGAAAGTTAATTCAATGTTTCCGTTATTGATATATGGTAATACTTCAATCTCGAATGGTTCTTTTCATGTCAATAGGAACAATGGTTTCTTTTGCCTTTTTCGATTGACCTTTATAGATAGTGTGACGTCATATTTACCTCTTGGAAGGTTACCTAAACTTGGTTTGTTGTAATATAGTGGAAGCATATTAATGACAAAGGTTGTTCGTCCAAGGCGTTGTGCAACAACGTTTGGAGTAAGTAGATAACCGTTATATACATTCTTTGTTTCTTGATTTGTAAGAGTCATCACCAAGTCACCACGTACTTCCTCTCTACCAGGATTGTACATCGTGAAACTATATGCACCCTTAAATCCAGAACCTTCATAGTAAGGTGCAAGTAGGCTTGGAGCTTTCTCCATAATCACTATATCCTTTGGATTGTTCGTGTTGAACTGTACAGCATTTGCAGAGAGTGTTACCTCTATTTCATTAGCGTGTTTGATTGGCTTCCAGTCACTGTGTTCCTTAGTCTTGGTATCGAGCAACTCAGTGAAAAACTGGCACTAAACGGTAGTTTCCGTCAGCAATATCCTTAAAGTTAATATCAGCAACATCAAAGGGACATGGCAGTAAAGATGGATGCCCATGGTTGGTCGCCAGTAGTTGAGCTGAAGATTTTTTTACTCGTTCGTTCTTATCATTATAAAGGGCAAGTGCTACATTTCCTGTAGAATACTCCAAGTTCGCCTTTCACTGAACTATACGAGCCTAACCTTTCAATCTTTGCATTGAAACTTTCAGAACGGCTTCCTCTGTCTTGTCGATAGTGAATGAAGTGGTGGTTCTTGCATCCAGTCCTCGCTCTATATCCTTAAATGGTACAGCCTTACCATCATTAGGATGTGCAAAGACTATCGAGATGTCGTCCCAGAATGTTCCGCTATTGAGAGCAAAGCCTGAAACATTAAGGGTAACTATGTTGATGTCGTAGTATCCATCGTTTTCGCCTCCCCAACCCCAGTTGGTATGAATGAGTCCCTGCTCATCATATCCATCATAAACAAAGGCATGAGGACCACCTACTACTAAGACAGGATACCCGTCAGATATTTCTTTTCATTACCTCATTGAGGAACTCATTGGCAGGGAGGACGTTCTTATCAAGATAGCGCACTGTATAGTCGAACTCGTGGCGAAGTGCATTGCAGGCGTACTGCAGATTTGAGTCACTTCCTTTAATGTAGTATCTCATATTGACAGCCTTACCAATATCATACATCAACACGCCAACGGCTTGTCGGGATTGTTCCGTTCTCATCTCATTAGTCGTGTTCTTCATCTCATCCCACCAATAGGTAGAACTCTTCTTAGCTTCATCACCTTTTTGAAGCAATGTAATCCTGTGGTCGATTCTAGGCCATTTATTGTAGAACATAACTTGTGTTAGTAGCTGTTGCAACACATCCGTAGGTGTTCTTTGTGTTCCACTTTTAGGGTGTAGTTATTGAATGGTGCATATTGGCTCCATTTGCAAGTGAGTAGAGGACTTACCTTTTCGTTTGATAGGTGTCAATTGTTTTTTTGATAACGGTACCATTAGCACGCACCTCTTTTACTACACGCTCATATTCTTTTAAGAACATTTTTGAATTCTGGCGATTGTCCGTTAGGGTTGTCAGACATTTTATCGCCATAACCAACGACCTCGTTCATCTTACTTTCACCTGATATGATAACAAACTTCTTGTTGTCAGGATTAGTGAAGATATAGTAAGCTGGCTGCTCATTTGTTTGCGAAGAGCGAGTCTTAGGCGTAGTGTTTGATAGCTTTGGATTGTTGATGTATTTCGTTGCAATACTCAAAGCTTTTTGCTTTTGTTGACGGGTTCTGCATTAGCAAGTAAGGTGCTTGTCAATGCAGTTAGCATAAATAATAATTGTCTTTTTCATTTGTTTGTTGTGTTATATTATGTTGTGTTATATAGATTTTTAGACCTTTAATAGAGTTAGGTTTTTTTGTTTGTTTTTGTGTCCTTTTTCTTAATTAATCTTTCCATATTTCTTTTAAGGGCACCATTACAAACTCACGTTTATCCATCAGTGGGTGGGGGATTATAAGGTCTGGTTCGTCGATGTTTAGCTTGTCGTAAAGTAGAATATCAATGTCAATGATACGATCAGTATATTGTGCGTCAATAGATTTTTGAACCCTTCCCATCTTTTTCTCATTGCTTGTGTCGCTTCTAATAGCTGTCGAGGAGCGAGCGAGGTAGAAACACAGACACAAGCATTGAGGAAGAGGTTGGGACTTTCAAAGCCCCAAGGCTCAGTTTCATGGAAAGAAGATTGGCGAATGACAGTGCCAATCTTTTCTCCTATTAATGTTATCGCTTCGTACATGATGGCCTTTCTGTTGCCAAGATTTGTGCCGAGCGATAAGTAAACAATGTGCATACTAATCGTTGAGAATCAACAAAGAGTCGCCGAAGCAACCAAACATATAACCATTCTTTACAGCCATGTCGTAGGCTTCCATCACAAGGTCGTAGCCACCAAAGGCTGCGGTTTCCATCAATAAGGTTGAATATGGATGATAGAAGTTAACTAACATTGAGTCTGCAAAGCCAAAGTTGTAAGGTGGGAAGATAAATTCATTGGTCCAACCATCATACTCTTTTATCATTCCATCCGTTCCAACAGCGGTTTCAGTAGCCTTGACAACACTCGCACCGATGGCACAAATGCGATGTCCCGCTTTTTGCACCATTGGCAATACGGCAAGCATCGGCATTGACGTGCATCTCCTCAGAGTCCATCTTGTGTTTGGTAAGGTCTTCTACTTCAATGTCATGGAAGTTACCTAAGCCACAGTGTAGAGTGATAAAGGCTTTCTTGATACCTTTTGATATCCATTATCTTCATCATCTGTTCAGAGAAGTGGATGTTTGTTCCTGGTGCAGAAACAGCTCCTTCATGAGTAGCAAAGACAGACTGAAGTATTCCATATCGTCGGCTGTTGCATGAGCAAAGTCTTCTCCCTCCTCTTTTGGTCGATTGTCAATAATGTATCGTGGAAGTGGAGCTTCGCCTAAGGCAAATAACTCACGCTTAAACTCATCGTGTGGACAGTCGTATAGGAAACGAAGTGTACGTCCACGAGAGGTTGTGTTATCAATTACTTGGCCACCATGGTGCCAGACTCGTCAAAGAAGAGTTTGTTTCCAATGCGAATCTTGCGTGCAGGCTCAACTAATACATCCCAAAGACGCATCTCCTGATTTAGTTCACGAAGTAAGAACACTTCAATCTTCGCATCTGTTTTCTCCTTTGTTCCATATAGGCGAGCAGGAAACACCTTCGTATCATTGAAGATAAAGGCATCGCCTTCATCAAAGTAATTGAATAAGTCTTTGAAACGAATGAAGTCTTCTTCTTTTGGTTCACCATTGATGTCACCTTTGAACATATCAATTTTACCAGACTGACGATGTAAAAACCATTAATCTGCTTTCGTCACGACGTGTAACAGTGAAGGTCTGTGTTGTACCGTCAGTACGTGTTAGTACACGTTCAGATGAATGCGGATATAGGGCTACTTGTTCTTTTTTGGTAAGTTGAATTTAAACTGTGAAAGCTTCATATTTATTATTTGGGGAGTTTATTATTTATCTATTGTTTGTTGTTGGAGCCATTGGTCAAAGTGCTCATAATTAACGCAGCCCTCAACTTTTTATGTCTCCAACTCTTGTTCGTCGCAGGGCGGTAAGATAGGGCACCACTATTCATAGCACGGCCCTAAGTCACGTGCTAAGGCACGGATGTACGTACCTTTTCCACAAACCACACGTATCGAGAGTTGCATTTTTTCTGTATCGAAGTTTAGTACTTCTATTTCGTCAATGCGTATATTCTTCGGTTTCAGTGTTACGTCTTTTTCCTTTTCGGCGATAGTCAAAGGCGCGTTTGCCGTCGACTTTTACTGCACTATAAGTAGGTGGGAATCTGTTCAATGTCACCAATGAATTGTGGCAGTGTAGCCTCTATCAGTCTCTCTGTTAATATGTGCAGTAGGGAAAGACTCGTCTCTTCATGCTCCATATCGTAGCTCGGTGTGGTTGCACCCTAACTGAAGAGTAGCTGTATATTCCTTTGTATGTGTTTTGCAATGTTTCAATCTGCTTAGTCATTTTCCCCGTGGCAAGGATGAGTACACCCTAGCCAAAGGGTCTAATGTACCTGCATGACCAATCTTTACCTTTCCATCGTTGGCTTGTGAGCAAAGGTATCGAACGTGTGCTAAAGCCTTGAAACTGGTAATTCCGTAAGGCTTGTCGATAGGAATAATTATACCTTCTTTGAAGTTCATTTGGACGATAAGTATATGAGATTAATCAACCATTTGCAGTGGAATATCGCAGAGCAGCATTATAATGATGATGATACCAACGATGATACGATACCAGCCAAAACCACTTAAAGCCATATTTTGCAAGGAAGTTTACGAACCATTTCATTGCTAATAAGGCAACGAGGAAGGATACTACGCAGCCTACTGCCAGCATTGTCAGATTATGTAGAAGCCCAAGAACTATCAGCTTTTTAATAAATCAAGCAGGTCGAGTAGTGTTGCACCAGCCATTGTTGGTACGGCAAGGAAGAACGAAAATTCAGCTGCACGCTTACGTGTCAGTCCGTTCGCCATACCGCCTACGATTGTTGCCATAGAGCGGCTTGTGCCAGGAATAACTGATAAGCATTGGAAAAAGACCAATAAAGAAAGCACGCTTTTCAGTTACTTGGTCTCTTCTTTACCTTTATTAAATATATTGTCACAGAAGAGCATGAAGACACCTCCTACAACAAGCATGATAGCGACAACCCAAACTGAGTCGAGGAGCCAGTCGAGCAGTCCACTCTTCTTTGCTGCTAAACCTATAACGATAGCTGGTAGTACACCCACGAAGAGTAGCCAATAGAAGCGTACGGGGTGAACAACCTTTTTAAAAAGGGCATTTTTCTTCGTCTGAAACAGGTGTGTGGTCGATTTGGAAGAATCGTTTCCAATATAAGCATACTACAGAGAGGATGGCACCAAACTGTATGATGAATGTAAAAGCGTGCACAAATTCGTCACCAGATGGTACACCCAGAAGGTTCTGTGTGATAATCTGCTGTGACCTAGAGGATACGGGAAGGAACTCTGTCAGTCCTTCAATGATAGAGATAATAATGGTTTGTAAGAGTGTCATTATTCCTCCACTTCTTTATTTTTCTTTGGCTGATAGAAGATAGCACCGATGATTGAGATAAAGCCAATGAAGGTTACAATCGGAGCAATTGTTATGTGTCTTGCACTGAAGATGTCGGTATCGAACACGGTTTCCGTAGATGTTCCGCCGCTCATAAGAATGAAACCGAGTATAACAATGGCTATGCTTATAGCCAACAAGATAAAAGTTAATCTTACTGAATGCTAAATTTCTTTTGTCCATATTATAATTTTGGAAAGTTTGAGGTGAGGAGTTTGGGGAGTGTATTGAGTGTCAGAAAAATTTTAGGCAAGCGTATATTTCTATTGCCTAAGAGCTTCTTTTTTGTCACCTTTCCCTTTTCTCTTTTCCTATTAAATCTTATAGAGGTCGCCTGCCTTCATACGCAGGAACTTATTTACTGATAGCCATGAGCAGAAGGTAGCTATAATCACGCCAAAAGCCAGCATTACCAGTGCGGTGATGAGTAATGCATCCCATGATAAGAGCTTCGTAATCTCAGGCTCATAGTCGTAGAGGAAGCACATTCCGATGCCCAATACAGCAATTGCTAATAGTGCAGAGGCAAGCCCTTCTAATACTGCACGTCGTAGGAAAGGTGCACGGATAAAGTTCCATGATGCACCAACAAGTTTCATTGTGTGGATAGAGAAGCGGTGGGCGTAGATGCTCAGTCGAATGGTATTGTTAATCAGTGAGAAAGAAACAATAGTCAGCAGGACGGCAATAACCAATAGTACTAAACTAATCTTTCCTAAGGTCTGATTGACACTTTCTACCAAACTCTGAGGATAAGTGATGTCACTTACGCCTCGGTAGGTGCGTAGTTCTTTGACAATGTTCTGTATTGAATCATTGTTGGCGTAGTTGGCCTTTAATTGTATTTCTATTTCGCTCGTAAAAGGATTCTCACCTGCAAATTCGGCAGGGTTGGCTCCCAATTCTCGTGTGCCTTCTTTCAAAGCCTGTTCTTTGCTAATAAAGTTCAGGCTGCTGATGTAGTGTAGGTCATGAATACGTTGGTAGAGAGCTGCACCTCTTCTGTATTCATGTCGGGTTGGAGAATCATTGTGATGGTCAAATTCTCCTTTACGTAGGAACTAAGATTACGACTGGTGAAGCTTGTCAGCACAACCATACCAATCAGCATCAGTACCATTGCTGTGCTGATACATAACGTAACAACCTGCAAGCTGTGATAATTGCGGGCTTTATTTCTTTTTGTTGCCATTTTTATTTAATAAGGTATAATACACCAAAGTTCCTGCAAAGATACTGCAAAATAAGATAACGACAAAAGAAATTATACTTTTATTTAGAGATTAGTTGATTAAACTTGCGGAGTATATACTTCTTCGGAGGAAATAGCCTGTGAGGTGACAAGTGTTTGTGTTGAGATTACAAATGGGAAGTTATTGAATGAGGATGAAAGGCGTTTTATTGTTGGTTGGCGACAAAATTCCTTTGTTGTTATATGGGTAAAGAAGCACAAATCTGTAATAAAAATTATCAATACAAATTCAAAAGACGCTTTTTAAGCACTGAATTAAGGCTTAATACGCTTCTTAAAGATGCTCTTTGAAGCTCAAAGTAAGCACCTTTTCAGGTCTAATTAAGCACCTTTTTGTTGTACGTTTTTCAACTTACTGAAACACAGCGTCTTATGATAGGTGTAGGAAAAAGATATTTTTGAATTTTTCTTGATGTTTATTGAAAAGTATTGTAAAGAAAAATTCAAATAAAAACATACCCTCGTCTTACGTGCCTCAGGAAAGGTTTTTATTATATAAGAAATAGTGGCTTGTTTGATTTAATTTTTCAGAAATAAATGCTTGTTTTTGTACTTTCTGTTTTATTTTTGCAAAATGATTTAAGATTATAATTTACTAATAATAGATTTATGAAAAAACTCTTTTTAGCAATTGCATGTCTGAGTTTGGTATCTTGTCAGATTGGAGGATTAACACCCGGTTATAATCATTTGTCAGATAATGCAAAGAAGAAGGTTATAAACTACGATGGAAAGATTGATGATGTTTCAGATTATAATAATGTCTATGTCATTACACATGAACAGGTGAAAGCGTACCTTTCAAGACATAAAGAGGTTGTCGTATATGATTATACTCCTTTTTGTAACTCAGATTTTTGTGTTTCTCCTACGGTATTTTTCAGGTGTTTGCAAGGAAAAGGGAATAGATTTTTATTGTCATTTCGAATGTTTATGATGACCTTTTTAAGCACATTAATTATTATTTCCCATTGTTCATGATAAATAATAAAAAAATATAAGACAAAATGGAGATGGAAGTATATTAAAGCGTTCTATTTTTGGCTTAATTGGAACTAATGATAAAAAACGTTATTCATCAATCGTATCATTATTTTATTAATGGCACTTATATAGGAAGTTGTCGCGACATATCGGAAATAAGCACTATGAGGCAAAAGCCAGAAGCTTATAGGCTTTTGCATGAATAAAAACGCTTCTGTGGTTTTATGAAGTAGTAAATTCTGCGTACAGATTTATAGTTTACTATTCCTCTTTCGGGGTTTTTGAGTGTGAGGGGGTTGTCTTTGTAGTTTCGTACAGAGGCAACCCCTATAATATAATTCCTCGAGATGATAACCATCAATTCATAACTAATTCATGAACAGAGATTTCAGGAAATACTTTTGTTGTAGAACCAAGAATTTTCGTATCGAAGACACCACAAGAGTATTCTTACGAATAAATAAGATAAATTCGCACTTGCTTGCTGAATTCTAATGAGAATAATTGACAGCAATGTATAAATATTAGAGAAAAAAATCGCTAAAAATTGTTTTTAATATTTAAGATTTTCGATAAGTAGGGTTGAAAAATTAAAAATGCAGTAAGTTTGCACATTATATAAAAAGTATGATGAAGCAAAGTTTTATTACATTATTTTTTTGCTAATAGTTATAGGTGCGGTAGCTCAGGAGAGTGAGCCAGTCTTCGTTGGAGGAAACGAAGGATTGTTTGTAGAGGAGTTGCAAGCATATACAGATTCATTGAATTCATTGAAAGACAGTATTTTCACACGTAAGAGTCAGAAGAAGCGACAGGTTTATCGACTTCGTCAGAGTGAAATACGTCTTTTTATGCCGTTGACATATTATAGTAAGGTGACAGAAGGTTTGTTTTCGCTTGATAAGGTTGAGAATGCTCATTCGTCAGAATTGATGCATATTTATCTGACACGCCCCTGAGCTTGTTGTGGGTACCGACCGAATGGTAAAGCAGCAGCAGACAAAGTTGAACGATATAGATGTGCCAATTCGTCACGAAGCCACTTTTGGTAGAGAAGGTTGTGGAAGCACCTATTGAGCCAGAGGTAGTTCCAGTGGAAGTCTTGGTAAAGCGTCCAAATTTCTGGACGTATAATGGCGATTATTCATTACATTTTTTTACAAAAACTTTGTTTCAGGAAACTGGTATAAGGGTGGCGAAAAGTAATTATTCAGCATTGGCAGCATTGGTGATGCAAGCCAATTATAATAATAAGCAAAAGGTGAAGTGGGAAAACCGTTTGGAGTTGAAGTACGGTTTGCAAAGTAGTAGCTCAGACTCCTTGCATAGTTTTAAGAGTACAGAAGACTTGATACGTCTTACTTCAAAGTTCGGTTTGCAGGCTACAAAAATGGTATTATACGGTTCAGTTTATCGGCAGTACACAGTTCAGTAATTCTTATCGTTCGAATAATTCAAAGGTCTTTTCGTCTTTTGCAGCTCCGTTGAATATAAACTTTTCAGTCGGTATGAATTACTCCGTAGACTGGTTAAACCATCGTTTGAAGGGTAATTTTCATTTGGCTCAATGGCTTTATAATATGAAGTATACTCGAATGTTGGATTTGAGTACACGTTTGGGAATAAAAGAAGGCAATCATTTCTTACATGATTATGGTTCGGAGTTTTCGGTAGACTTAGAGTGGAAGTTGATGGATGCGTTGACATGGAAGACTCGTCTTTATGCTTACTCGACATATAAACGTTCAGAGTTAGAATGGGAAAATACGTTCACCCTTCGTTTCAATCGTTATATTTCAAGTCGAATATTCCTCTTCCCACGTTTTGACGATGGTGTACGCCGTGACGAGGATTATGCTTATTGGCAGTTGAACGAGTTCACTTCAATAGGGATTTCAGTATAATTTCTGATAGTGAGAGATGCTTGTCGTGAGCTCTTTTCAATAACTTAATGATGTTGGAGAATATAGAGAAAAATCTACTCGAAAAAAGTAAGGAAGAGGTCATGTAGGCTAAACTTGACTTATTTTTATTTCAGTTTTGACTTAGATATTGGATAATTTTTATGTACTTTTGCAGCGTAATTAATATTAATACTTTTTATGTAGAAGTATAATCAGCTCAGAAATGAAAGAGTTTCATCTATTTAATAACGTAAATATTTCAAATAATAATAATAAAGGCTAATCAATGAAGTATCATCAATGTATGTTTAGAACTTTAAGAAGGCTACCTCTTTAGTGTTTCTGACAGCTTTTGTCTTGATGGTGTCGTGGAGTTCTGCCGCTACGGCACAGACAGTAGGTAAGAAATTCTCGATATCTTTTAAGGATAAGAGTGTTGCTCAGATTTTAGATTTTATTTCTACAAAGGGAGACTACAAAATTAATTATTCAGACGATGTAAAGAATGACACGTTGCTTCTTACAATCTCGTTTGAAGATGTAGACGAACTAAGTGCAGTAGAAAAACCTCTTTGTCTCACTCATCTTTCGTATATAACATTGATGGTAAGGTGATTGATGTGTTTAAGATGAAGAATGTAACGCAGGGACAATACACTATTCGTGGTACGATAAAGGACAAAGACGGATTGGGTGTACCTTTTGCGATTGTACAGATAAAGGGAACGTCAAAGGGTGTGACAGCTGATATAGATGGAAATTTCTCTATGCCCGTAGAAACGGAAGTGGGAACAATCAGTATTTCCAGTGTGGGCTATGAGTCAAAGACTTTGAAGTATCATGCAGGTAAGCCGTTGAATGTACTTTTGCCATCATCAGCCATAGCAATGGGCGAGGTGACGGTCGTTGCGTATGGTAAGCGCAACACACGTGAGCAAGTAGGAGCAGTGGCATCTGTAAAGGTTGAGGATTTACAAAAGGCTCCATCAGCAAGTATTGGGACCCTTTTGCAGGGGTCGTATGGCAGGTGTCGATGTAACTAACTCTCTGGTTCGCCAGGTGGTGGAGGTTCGCGCATCACTATTCGTGGTTTCAATTCTCTCAATCAGCAGGGAGTCAATGATGGTACACCTCTTTATGTTATTGATGGTATTCCTGTTGCTGGTAGTTCAAGCACTTCAACAGGTGGTATCAATCCGTTGTCAGGACTCGACCCATCAAGTATTGAGTCTGTACAGGTTCTTAAAGATGCTGCTTCTGCTTCGCTTTATGGTTCAAGAGCAGGTAATGGTGTTATCCTTATTACGACAAAGAAGGGTAAGTCTGGTCGTTCTGAGGTAAGTTTTAATTTCTCACAATCTTTTTTCTTGGTTGCCAAGTACACCAATGCAAACCCTTGGTAAGGGTGAACGCGATATTGCGCTTCTTCTTGCAAAGAGTCAGCGCGGTGCGCATTATGATTATTCTACGGATAAGTTGATATTACCGGGTTCTTACAAGGATTCGTATGGCTGGGATATAGATGGCGATGGTTCATACGATTATTTATGGCGTAATGGTAAGGTGTTGGATCCAGAAAGTCGTTTGCCTGCTATTGCACAGGACTCTCTTAATACTTTCTACAATAACAAGACAAACTGGTGGAAGTATGCCTTCCGTGTAGGTAAGGTAACTAAGGCCGACATGTTGGTGTCTGGCGGTACAGACAATATTAGATATATGGTCAATGCTGGTGTATATGACGAAACGGGTATTATGATTAGTTCTAACTTCCGTCGTTTCAGTTTGTTGAGTAATCTTGACTTCAACCTTTCAACGAAGTTGAGTGCCTTCACACGTGTCAATCTTACATACGCAACTCAGAATGCAGGGGCAGATGGCGGTCGCGTGCAGGGGATTGACATTCGACCCAAAACGAACATCGACACTCTTGCCGGGTAAGGGTACGGCTGTGGAGGAACTGACCTTGAGAGAATTGAAGGATATTGACAAGACTAATTCAAATTATAATGTTCGTTTAAGCCTTGGTTTGAACTATAATATTTTTGAAAGGTTTGCGTTTCACTTCTACCTATTCGCTCGATCATTACTTCACACGTGCTTATACCTTCACGCCTAATTACTTGAAGGGCGATAAGATGTCGAGTGTTGAGGCCGCTAATATTGCAATGACAAATGTTCAGACTGAGAATATACTTACTTATAACCTTGTGTTACCAAGTGAGCATAAGTTGGAGTTGATGACCGGTTTGACCTATAACTATGACTTGTTGCAGAGTCTGAATGGTACGGCTAAGGGTGGTCCTACTAATTCCATCAAGTATGTTGGTGAAGGATGGCCAACAACTTATAATGACGGAGGTGCGGTGAAACATGCTCAAACTTTCTTGACGAATATGGAAGAGCAGGCGATGCTTAGTTTCTTAGGTCGTGCAGCATATAGTTATAAGAAGCGTTATATGACAGAGCTTTTCAGTTCGTGCCGATGGTTCAAGTGTGTTTGGTAAAGACGTGCGTTGGGGAACTTTTCCTTCTGTTGGTCTTGGCTGGGCATTCAGTGAAGAACGATTTATGAAGAAGTTCTGGTGGTTGAGTTTCGGTAAACTTCGTGCATCTTGGGGTAAGTCTGGACAGAAGTTCCAGGAGCCTTATTTGGCTTTGGGGTGTGATGACAGAGCATGGGAGCTTTTAATGGCTCGTCTGGACTTGCACCAAAGTATTATCGCTAATAAGAAATTGACATGGGAGGAAAGTGATCAATATGATCTTGGACTCGACTTGCAGCTTTTGGATTATCGTTTGAAGCTCAAACTCGATTATTACTATAAGTATTCAAGCAAGCTGTTGATGCAGTCTTATTTGCCAGGTGATGTTTTCCTTGCTACAGACATGTGGGACAACGCTTCTGCTATTTCTAATGAGGGTATTGAGTTTGAGGCTCAGTATGATGTTATTCGTAAGAAGAATTGGAATTGGAGCGTAGGTTTCAACCTTTCTCACAATAGAAATATGCTGCGCCAGACCTACAATGACGAAGATCTTAATGATAAAGTCTTAGGTCGTCCTGTTTATGGTATCTATACATTCAAGGACGAAGGTATTGTTCAAAAAGAAGAAGAGGTGCCAATGTATTACAATACGTCAGGGTAAACAGCTTCCACTTTACTTCCAGTCTATTAATAATCCATTACGTGTAGGTGGAAGGAAAATCAAGCGATCAGAACTATGATGGTGTGATAGATGATAAGGATCTCTATTATGCTGGTAGCACGCTTCCTGCTCTCTATGGTGGTTTGAACAGTCACTTAGAGTGGAACGGATTTAGTCTTGACTTACTCTTTAGCTATACAATTGGCCGTAAGGTTATGAACATGTATAAGAACAGTGCATTTACTTTCACAAAAGAGTTTGGTGTAATTATGAATCACTTCCATCTTAATGATTTCTGGACAACAACCAATCGTGATGCAAAATATCCATCACTTGAATTTGCAGACAGAGATTATTCAGGACAATTTGATGGTAATATTGATTCTAATATTGAGAATATCAGCTTCTTACGACTTAAGCAGTTGGTTCTCGGTTATCAGTTACCAAAGAAATGGCTGAAAGGTTCATTCGTTAAGGATGCTAATATCTATCTAAGTGGTGAGAATCTGTTCTTGATTACTAATTATTCAGGATTGGATCCAGAAATTATCAATCCTTATACAGGTAAGGACGATGGAACACAATACCCATTGAACAGAAAGGTAACTTTGGGTCTCAACTTAAAATTCTAAGGGAAATGAATAAGATTATAATGTTTTTAATAACTGGTAGCCTTCTATCCTCTTGCAACCTTGATTTGCAGCCAGAGAATAGACAGACTTATAGCAACTCATTTAATACAGAAAAAGAGTTGAACGCAACAACCAGTGCTATCCTATTTGAAATAAACTCTGTTGTTGGTAACAACATTGTTTTTTCAACAGCTGGTATGAAGGCTGATGAAGTACGTGATAATAAGCAGTTGCGTGAGTGGAACCCACGAACAGTGATTGCAAGCGAGTATTCTTGGAAAGGTCTATATGATATTATCTTTGAAGCTAACCTTTTTGCTTGATAATATAGATAAGACAAAAGGAATTGACAGAAGAACGTCGAAATTATCATGTTGGACAAGCAGAGTTTGCGCTTGGACTGTCTTATTTCCTTTTGGCTCAGCGTTATGGTGAGGCTGTCATCACAGAGAATTCTTCGGAGATAAAGCCTTACTCTTTGTCTTCTCAGAGTGAGGTGCTCAATACCGCAATTGAACATGCAAAGAAGGCATTGGACGCTCTACCTACATGGGATAAACTGAGGGATATTAATGGTGCGTCAGTCAATATTCGTCAGATAGCATCAAAGGGTAGTGCGACTGCCTTGCTTGCACAAATTTATGCGTGGAAGGGTAGTGTGACGGAACTTTATAAATTGGAAGGAATGCACAGAATGATTATCAAAAGTCTATTGATTACTCCACACAGCTTATCGATGGTCAGGTTGGCAATTATCAGCTTTGTTCGTCACCAGAGGAACTCTGTACTTACTTGTCTAACGAGAAGTTTCCAAATCCAGAGGTAATCTTCAGCTTATACTTCGATAAGACACGCTCTGAGTATACTGTTTCGCCTAATGAGGTGGCACAGAACTTTGTGAGCTGGCCTGTAAGAGAGGATAAGACTTTGGCAGACTTGCCTTCGCAGAGTACCTATCAGCTTTATGCTTCAACCATTAAGTCTATGTTCCCTGATGCTACTGACCAACGTTTGCAGGCATTCTTCTATGAGTGGGGCACTCCACATGAGGTGGGTGGAATAGACTATGCAATGTATGTATAAGTTTAGAAGAAGCCTTATGGAAACTAATCAGTATTCTGCAAGTGGAAAGGATTTTCGCTCTGTTGACGCTGACTATGTTTACTGGCGACTTGCTGATTTCTATCTCTTTAAGAGCTGAATGTTATCAAAAGTTAGGTAATGAGCCACAAGCTATTGCCGACCTCAATGTGATCTCGTTCACGTGCTGGAGCATTACCTTATCCTTCAACTTACGATACAGAGGGATTAAAGAAGGCTATCTTCCGAGAGAGAAAAAGGAGTTTGTTGGTGAGAACGATGCACGTTATGCAGATGTTATCCGCAATGGTTATATGAAAGAGGAATTACAAGGTAAGTTCTCTTCACTGAGCAATCAGGATATTCAGGGCGGTGCGCTCTTCCTTCCACTTCCAAAAGATGCATGGCAGGATAAGCAGGGACATATCATTAATACCCGTTTGCGACAGAAGCCATATTGGCAGGCTTATAACTAATATTAAGGTGGATTGTTACAAGAAATAAAGTGTAAGATAAATGAAGAAGATTATATATATAATAACAATGTGCCTGACAATAGCTGTCTTCGGCAGTTGCACCCAGTACAATTTTTGATGATACTGGCTTTGCGAATGGCAAGCACGATATGACAATGTGGGAATACTTCAAGCGTGATAGCTATAACTGGGATTCTCTACGTGTGATGGCAGAGCATGCCGACTTGGTTTCGCTTTTCCAAGGTACAAGTGAATATGGTAAAGACTTTACATTCTTTTGGTCCTACGAACCATAGTATACGTCGTTATCTGCTTGAAAAATAATATGCAGCGTGTGACTGATATTCCAGTGGAGGATTGCAAGAGATTTATCATGAATGGAGTTCTTCCTAATAAGCGTGTGATGCTTGATGATTTCAAGGAAGGTGTTAAGTCTTCTGACCCATCAACACCAATCGGTAAGGGAGGAGGACTATTGATATGGCCTCAGGCAACCAATTGTGGATTTACACTTTCCGTGAGTCTTATAATAATGTGCCTGGTGCTGGTCCGAAGCGCATCTATTTGGTTTCTCCTAACACAACCATGACATCGGAAGTTGCTTCATGTAATATTGGGACAAAACACGGGTGTTGTTCACTCACTTGTTTATGACTTTAGCTTAAAGGATTTTTAATAATGAATCAAATGAAAAAGAATATCGTTGCTGTGCCTTCTTGGACTTGTTATCGGTTTTATGGTATCATGCAGCAAAGTAGATGTGGGGTATCTACGAACGAGGGATGCTTCGTTTCATCCAGACTCACTGAATGTTTTCCATAACATAGACCCAGATAGCGAACGTGGAAGGGGAAACTTACCATTTGTCTCAACACGTATTCAGGGTGTTGCAGGTACTAATCCTATCAATTATGAATTGTCTGGGGTTAAGGCTGATAGCGAGGAACTCTCGCAATTGTTTATGAAACTCTATAAAGAGGGTAAGGTTTCTGTTACTGGTGGTTTGATTGTCGTTACACAGGAAGCGGCAAAAACAATTACCAAAATGGTAGATATTCTCTAACACTAAAAGTGTATAATGAGGATCATTCTGCGGATCTTAAAGATGTCTTTAAGATTGTTGTGACGGATGATGAGTTAATTGTAGAATAAGAAGAGTATTGTGTAATCAAACATACTATTTAGGCTTTGGTATTACTTGTTTCTTATTGTTATATAGCGTGTAAGGATGAGGATTATCAATGCTCTATGTAAGAATGAATGATACAAAGGACTTCAATAATAATCTTTAAAAAAACATAGTAGATATGAGAAGATACGTCCTACTGCTTACGGCACTTTTGATGGTGGCAGTACAGCTTCGTGCACAGCATGGTACAGAAGCTGCAAAATGGTATAAAGTTCTTTAAGGGAACTTTCAGCGAGGCTTTTAGTACAAGCAAAGAAGGAGAATAAATTAGTTTTTCGTTGACTTCTATGCCGTATGGTGTGTACCATGTAAGAAGATGGCAAAGACTGTTTTCACACAAGAGGAAGTTGGTAAGTATTTCAATGAGCACTTTATCAATCTTCAGTTAGATGCAGAGAAAGGCGAGAATGTTGAAATAGCTAAAAACTATAAAGTTGCAGCTTATCCAACCGTCGCATTTATTTTCATCAGATGGTAAGGCTTTGTCGGTTAATACAGGTGCCATGGATAAAGATGAGCTGATGGAAGCAGCTAAGATTGCCGCAGGTGAGAGTGTTAGTTTTGAGGAACTTTACAACAAATACAAGGCTGATAACAACGACCTCGATGTGCAGCAGCAACTTCTCCTCAAAGCACCATCTTTTTGCAAGCACAAGAAGGTATGGACGCTGACAAGTGGGTAACACGTTTGCAGAAACTTTATAAGAGCTATGTAGCTGCAAAGGCCCCACTGAAGCTTATCAATGAGAATGATTATCGTATCATTCTGACCTTGGAGGGTGATGAGGATAAGGAGCATAAGCAGTATATGATTGACCTTATGAACGACCACCTTGATGATTGGATGAAGGCACTTGGTAACGCACCTGCTTACTATATTGTTGAGGCTAATGATATCTTTGCAGAGGATTTAGCAAAGGATGGTAACGTTAAGTATAAGGATTATGTAGAGAAGGTTAAGAGTCAATATGCGAAGGCATACGAGGTTGTTGGCTTGACAGGTATTACTCCTTACGAGAAGGCTAAACTTTACTTCGATGCACTCTTCAACTTGTATAAGAACAAAGATGTTAGTGGCTATGTAAGTGCTATGGAAACTTACTTCGGCAAGATGGAGAAGAACCTCCGTTCTGCCGACTATGGTAAGGCTGCACAGAATCTTTATATGGCAGCAGGCAAGAGCTTGAAGGCTAAGGATCGTGAAGTTGCTATCAAGTGGGCAGAGAAAGCCTTGGCACAGGAAGAAGCTGTGATGGATCGTGTGAATTATATGGTTATGATTGGTGACTCTTATCGTGAGTTAAAGAACTATACCAAGTCACGTGAGTTCTATAATCAAGCTTTTGCAGAGTCACTTCGTTTAGAAAATATGGAGATGCCACAAGCGATGTTGCAAGGAGCAATCAAGCAGAAGCTCGCTACACTGGATCTTCTTGAAAAAGTAAACAATGACAATGTTTAAGAATATCGTTAAATGCCTATCGAGCGTGCCAGTGGCGCTGCTCATAGGCTTTTGTTTTCTCTTTCAGTCCAGTCAATGCACAGATGAAAGGACTTCGAAAGGGAAAGTTGGCAAATGGGCTTACTTACTATATCTACAATGATGGCTCAGCTTCGGGGAGGCGCAGTATTATCTCTACCAGAATGTGGGTGCTATCTTGGAGAATGAGGAAGAGATGAGGGTTGGCACATGTATTGGAGCATCTGGCTTTTAATACGACCGACCATTTTCCTGATGGTGTGATGAACTTCCTTCGTAGTAATAACCTCAATGACTTCGAGGCTTTCACGGGCGTTGATGACACTCGTTATGCTGTTCACAATGTTCCAACAAACGATGTAAAGCTTAATGAGAAGATGCTTTGGGTACTTCGTGACTGGTGTCATGGTGTTAAGATGACGACCAAGGATATTGAAAAGGAACGTGGGATTATTCTTGAAGAGTGGCGGCATCGTTCGGGAGTAGACCGCCGTTTGACCGATGCTATCGCACCTGTTGTCTATAATCACGCAGGCTATGCCACTCATAACGTGATTGGCTCGCAGAAGATTTTGGAAACTTTCAAGCAGAAGCAGGTAAAGCAGTTCTATGATAAATGGTATCGTCCTAATATGCAGTTTGTTGCTATCATCGGTGATGTCGATATCAATCAGGTAGAGAAGGATGTTCAGGCAGTCTTCAAGACTTTACCAATGACGCAGGCTCCAGCTGTTAATCCACAAACAAGACTTGTCCCTAACAATACCACTCCGCTCTATATGCGTTTCATTGATGCAGAAAACAAGAGCGCATCTTTTGGACTTTATCAACGTTTGGAGGTGAAGGGCAACGCACCAGAAGAGAACCGTGTGCGTCAATTTATCTTTACCAACTTCTTCAATACATTAGCTCCAAAGCGTTTTTGCAATGTTGAAGAATGCCGATAAAGAGAGTTATATTGCTGCAGAGGTGAGTTTGTCCCCACTGGTAAGAAATTATTATCAGATGGCGTGGGATGTAGTTCCTTATCAGGGCAATGAACAGAAGGCACTCCAACTGTTGTTGGCTGTACGCGACAACTTGCGTGACCAAGGCTTCACGGCTGCCGAGTTCAATGCTGAGAAAGAGAAGATGTATAATGGTATGAAGGAGGCACTTGAATCACAAGGACTGGGTACACCAGACAATGCTTTGATGCTTTTTCCGTCAGAACTTCCTTTATGATGTCCCGCACAAGACTTCCGTACCCAGATTAATCGTAATATAGAAAGTTTAGTTGAGTTAGAGGTTGAGGATATGAATGCTTGGTTGAAGTCATTGCTCGATGATAATAACCTTGCTTTCGTTACTTATTCTAAGTCAGAGCGTGAGATGAATATTACGGAAAACGACCTTATGGCTGCACTGAAAGCTAAAAAGTTCGTTTAGCGATATGGCGCGTGCTGGAAGGAACGACTCCTATGAGTCAATTGATTGACTTCCGTCTGCCAACTGGTCAGATTATATCAGAGAAGTCTTTGAAGACTTTGCAAGCTAAGGAGTGGACCCTTTCGAATGGCGCAAAGGTGCTTTATCGTCATGTTCCAGAGTTAAGCGGACAGTTCCTTTTTGCGGGTTCGGCAGAAGGAGGTAAGTCTATTGTCCCAGCACAAGAACTTGCCAACTATCATGCAATGCGCTCACTCTTGATGCAGTCGGGCGTGTATAAATACAATCGAAACCAGTTAGCTCAATGGTTGCAGGGAAAGAATATCAATCTTTCACTCTCGTTAGAGGATTATAGTGATGGTGTAGGTGGTAATGCTCCTGTTACTAATGCTGACGATTTCTTTAGCTATTTGTATCTGATTTTGTCACGTCAGAACTTCTCAAAGTCAGCCTTTGATAAGTATATCCAGCGCAATCTCTATGTCTATGAGAACCGAGCAACGACAGGTATGGCAGCTGTACAAGACTCTATCCAGCACTTGCTCTATCCTGTCAGTGCGATGAACCCTCGTCAGGATGAAGCGTTCTTCAAGTCGGTTCAGTACGATAAATTGCAAGAACAGTTCCAGACACACCTTGGCGATGCGTCACGTTTCACCTATTGTCTTATCGGTGACATACCAGAGGCTAAGGCGAAGGAATTAGTACTTCGTTATATTGGCTCACTCAAAGGAGAAGGCAAGTCTGTTAAATCGGCTATTCGTCCAATTGATTTCTCTTCGTCTACTCCCGTTATCAAGCGTACATTTGAGACAGAGACAGAAGGTGGTATGGCTGAGATTGAGATTTCCTTTGCTAATAAGCAGAAGCTTTCTGAGCGTGAACAAGCTGCTTTGGAGGTGATGCGTGAACTTTTGGAACGTCGTTATTTTGACGTGTTGCGTGAGAAAGAGCAACTCACTTATACCGTTGGTGTACAAAGTAACTATACGGCTCAACCTGTGGCAAGCGAACGTCTTAACATTCACCTTTCTACATCAAAGGAGAATGTCGATAAAGCTGTTAGCCTTGTTTATAGTATTCTTGACGATGTAAAGTCAGGACGTTTCACGGCTGATGAGTTCAAGGCTGCAATGGTTCCACTGGCTGTTGATGAGGAACAGGCTGCTGCGGCACAGTCAAACAATGACCCATCTGTTTGGATGGCACTGTTGAACATCTATGCTGAAACAGGTAACGAATTGTCGCCAAACGATAATACCACTTCTTCGCCCATCTTTAAGACCCTCACAGCGCAGGACATAGCTGCCGTAGCGATGAAGGTGATGACAGATGCTAAGCAGCGTGAGATTATCGTGAAGCCTGCTGCGCAGGAAGGTAAACATACCTTTAAGTAATTAATGATAAGTAAATATAATAAAACAGAGGTGTGCAAGAGTACACCTCTGTTTTTGACTTTGTATATGATGTACTGAGATCGTTAATAGTCTATTCTATTATTATCCTCCGACACAGAAAACCTTTTTTTCTTTTTCATGCTAACAAGCATAGATGAATTCTTGAAAAAAATCATTACATATTTTCAAACAAAAAGCTCTATAAATAACGGCAAAAAGATGTCTAAAAAGGGTGGGCTTGTAACCTTCTAGATAATCAGTTGGTTATAAATTGGCGTAAATAGAGGTGCTTAATTGGACTTCAAAAAGGGCGTTAGTTAACCCTCAAAAAGAGCACCCTCTGCAAGTCTGTTGAGGCATCTTTTTGAAAGCCAAAAAGAGCATGTTTTTGGATTTGAATCACATGAAAAAGTTTTACGAATGTCGCTTTGTAAGGGGATAAATTGTTTGTGGACGACGAATAGGCATAGTAACAGTAATTATTTTCTCTTGTGTCCAGCACTCCCTCTCTCTCGGAGAGGGGTTGGGAGAGAGGTCTTTAATAATCCTCCTTATACTTATCCGTCCTCAATATAGATGTAAATCTTGTATTCAGGGAAAGCGGCACGCATGTTCTTCTCAATGTCATTAACCAGTTGAGGAGCTTGTGCTTCGTATTCGCTCTTGACGCCAATCTTTGCAGTGACGAGGGATGTCATTAGGACCGAGGTGGATAGTTTTGACGTTGATGAGGCGGTTGATTTCTGTCCTGTTGAAAGTTTCCTTAATACGAGTTAGGTCTTTCTTTTGTGACACTTTCGCCGATAAGCAGACTATAGAACTCACGTGCTAAGAAAAAGAGCTGCCACGCAGAGGAGCAAACCAATCAGTACACCCGAAAGCGCATCATAGAACGGATTGCCCGTGACATGGGTGAGAAGCGTACCGCCCTAAGGCTATCAGTAGACCAATGACAGCACAACTATCTTCTGCAAAGATGATGAGGATTTCGCTGTGGCGGCTCTCTCGTAGGAAGCGATAAAGCGAAAGGTTGTCCTTATTCAGTTCCTTTATTTCCTTGAAAGCAACACGCAGACTGCCCAATTCTACTAAGGACCGAAGACAAGAATGCCGATAATGAGCCACGTGTTCTCCAAGCTGTGTTCTGGGTGAAACAACTTCTCTGCAGCTTCCATGATACCCAATGCGCCACCAGCGAAGAACAACATCATTGCAACAACCAAGCTATAGAAATACTTAGCACGTGCTTGTCCGAATGGATGCTGCTCTGTTGCTTTAACAGTTGACTGGCGGTTGCCAATCAATAGTAGTATCTGATTACCGCAATCCACAATGCTATGGATAGACTCATTCAACATAGCTGCTGAACCAGACACAGCAAAACCCACAAACTTTTGAGATTGCTACCAGTATGTTTTGCAGCTAAGGCAGCGATAACGCTCATCATTCCTTCACTGTTCTTTTCCTTTTCCATTTTTCTTTCTCTCCCTTTGACTGAGGTTTGATATTTGTGAATGTTTATGCTCTTCTTATTTTTAGCAGCCTTCTCTGCGTCTTGTAGCATTTTATGGCGTTCTTCGTATATTGGTCGCCACTTATTAACTCATTGCTTGAAGGTCCTTACTTCGCTGTTCCAGTTCACGATATTCGTCCGTGTCCGTTTCGTTATTTTGGCTTTTTATCAGCATTCTTTGCAGCATAATCTGTTGCTGTTCGCCAGCCCTTTGAAGTTGCGTACCAAGTTTCTCAAGATTTTCTATAAATGCTAATGCACGGTCAATATGATTTTTCTTTTTTTCCATCGTTTTACTATCTTTTTAATGTCTTTTTGCTGTGTGCAAAGTTACGGAAAAAGTTCAGTATGACCACTGCTTCCATCATGTAGAAAAGAAATTCTTTTCATGAAAATAATATGTTGTGAGGTGTTTTTCTTTCGGAACTTCGCACGTAAGACGGGATTTTTATACTATCTTTTGCAAGTAGATAAATGAACATATTTTAGATGGAAAAGAAGAAACAGATAGATTGTTTTTACCATTTTCTACGGCTGCAATGATGCAGTCGCTCACTTCTGCAGTTGTGTGAGGAAGGTGTGGTGAAAGACCTATATATATTAACGGCAGAGGGCTTATCTTCAGAGACTTTGCCAAAGTTTGCACGTCAGTTGCAGACAGGTGGTTTGCTTTCCCTTGCTACCATGCGTCTTATTGCTGCAACAGCAACAGTCGATTATACCCTGCTTTATTTGAAGCAAGGACCTGTCACGCTGGGTTATCATGCGCTTGAGCGAATGCTGCAGGTGGCTGAGGAGACTGGTGCGGCAATGGTTTATGCTGACCATTACTCAGTGGAAGCAGGCAAGACAGTGAAGCATCCTGTTACTGCTTATCAATTGGGCAGCATCCGTGATGACTTCGATTTTGGTTCTGTCGTACTTTTCAAGACAGAGTGTCTAAAGGAGTATGCAACAAGAGAGGTAGCAAAGGATTATCAGTTTGCAGGTTGGTACGACCTTCGTCTCTTCCTTAGCCGTAAGGGAGAACTCTTTCATCTGAATGAATATCTCTATACAGAGGAAGAAGACGACCTACGTGCAAGTGGTGAGAAACAGTTTGATTATGTGAACCCTCGCAACCGTGAGGTACAGATTGAGATGGAGCAGGCTGCAACAGCACACTCTCTGCAATTAATGCTTTGGTAGATACCACGCTGTATGCACAGCCTGACTTCTCAGGTGAGGCTTTCTCTTAGAGGCATCGGTGGTAATTCCTGTCTTTAATCGTGAGAAGACGGTACGCGATGCGGTTGTTTTCAGCACTCCCGCAGAAGACAGACTTTCCTTTTAACGTTATCGTTGTCGACAACCATTCGACAGACGGAACAACGGAGATCTCTTCTTCTTTGGCTGCCGATGAGCGTCTTGTACATCTTATTCCTACACGTACAGACCTCGGTATAGGTGGCTGTTGGAATTATGCTATCAATGATGCACATTGTGGTCGCTTTGCAGTTCAGTTAGATAGTGACGACCTTTATTCTTCAGAGAATACCTTGCAGGCTATTGTCAATGCTTTTCATGAACAGAAGGCTGCAATGATTGTAGGCTCTTACCGTATGTGCGACTTTGATCTTAATACCCTTCCACCGGGCTTGATTAGCCATAATGAGTGGACAGAGGATAATGGTTGCAACAATGCCCTGCGTATCAATGGACTCGGTGCACCACGTGCTTTCTTCACTCCTTTGGTTCGTCAGCATCAATTCCCTAACACAAGTTATGGCGAAGACTATGCGATGGGCTTGGCGTTCAGTCGTTGTTTCCGAATTGGACGTATTTATGATGAGCTGTATCTCTGTCGCCGTTGGGGTGGAAATAGTGATGCCGTATTGAGCATTAATAAGGTAAATGCTAACAATCATTATAAGGACCAGCTGCGTACAGTTGAGATTCTGGCACGTCAGAAACAAAAATCAAGAGAGAGAGAAAGGACTAACTGATTTTTTTTATAATCAGCTGAACCAATGGCAAGACGTTGCAAAACGTTTTGAAGAGTTGAAAGATGTGCAGGCGCGTGAGGTGGGTTCAGCCCTTGCGCAATTCAATCCTGCACGCTTGGTGAGTACAGGGGCAAAGATTGATAAGGCTACATTAGCTAAGCGTCCTTGCTTCCTTTGTGAGAAGAATCGCCCAGGAGAGCAGATTGTTCTGCCTTTTGGAGAAGGTTTTGATATTCTTATCAATCCCTTCCCAATCCTTCCTATTCATTTCACAATCCCTTCTCGCTATCATCAACTTCAAGCAATAGCTGGGAATTACGTACAGATACATCGCTTGCTAAGGGCTTATCCGCAGCTAATGGTGTTCTATAACGGACCGAAGTGTGGTGCCAGTGCACCCGACCACTTGCATTTTCAAGCAGGAACAAGTGGTATGCTCCCTTTACAACGTGACTGGCAGCGACTCCAGTGCTACATCTGTTCCGCTCCTGAAACTGAATGATGCAGAGGAATTTATGAGATAAAAGATTATATCTGTTCAGCTTTTTGCCATCGTGAGTCGTACAGAAGCACGATGTTGAGTTGTTCAACTATTTATACGAGGCACTTCCCTTGAAGGAAGACGAGACAGAACCAATGATGAATATCGTTGCTTGGCGCAGCGAGGAAGGCTTTGTTTCGGTTGTATTTCCACGTGAGAAGCATCGTCCTGATTGCTATTCGGCTGCAGGAGAGGCACAGTGTCTTGTCAGTCCGGGCAGCTTGGATATGGCTGGAATGCTGATATTGCCTCGTCAAAGCGACTTTGAAAAATATGACCGCAGAGCGTGTTAAGGCCGTTTTACGTGAGGTTTCTCTGTCAGATGAGTCGATGGCAGAGGTCGTGAAACGTCTTCGCAATAAGGCGGTTGACCTTGTCTTTGATGATTGGAAGCAAGAACCTATGGTTTCGGTGGGTATTGTCAGCGGTGATGAAATATGTTTCCAACTGAATGGTACTTATACAATAGGAAACAAAGAGGTGACTGGTAAACATATTGTAAAGTTCAAAGACGGACAGATTCTGTGGGATTCTGTGCTTTATCAGGAGCTTTTGCTTTACGCCACAAGATGATGATATATCCTTCACTTTGGAGGATGTTACTATCGGTGTAGACTTCCATTGGGAGCGTAAGGAAACTCAAACCTTCCTTGGTAAGTTGCGTTTCGTTGTTGAAGGGGATAAACTTTGGGCTATAAACGAACTACCCGTAGAACGTTATCTTACAAGTGTTATTTCAAGTGAGATGAGTGCTACCTCTTCGTTGGAACTGTTGAAGGCTCATGCAGTTATCTCGCGAAGTTGGCTTTTTGTACAAATGAGACACCGAAAAGCTATTGAGATGGGCATTCGGGTGGCTTCTTCGCCTGTACAAGTGTCGGATGAAGAAGGTGTGGTATGGTATGATAGCGATGCACATACTTTGTTTGATGTCTGTGCGGATGACCATTGTCAGCGTTATCAAAGGTATTACGAAGGCAACAAGTCCTCACGTTGAAGAGGCTATTAAGGCTACACGTGGGCAATTGTTGATGAATGGTAGGGAGATATGTGATACTCGTTTCAGTAAGTGTTGCGGTGGTGTTTCGGAGCAATACGAGTACTGTTAGGGACAATATACGCAAGCCCTATCTACTCTCAGTGGTGGATAATGCACCTTTGGGAACTGTTCCTACGAAAGAACTCACTGATGAAGAGGCAGCACAAGAGTGGATTCTGTCTTCGCCAGAAGCGTTTTTGTAATACGAAGGATGCCACAGTCTTGGGGCAGGTACTCAACAACTACGATCGAGAGACACAGGACTTTTATCGTTGGACAATAGATTTCACACAGGCAGAACTCGCCGATTTAATTCGCCGCAAGAGTGGACTTGATTTTTGGTGAAATCATCAATCTTCAACCATTGGAGCGTGGTAAGAGTGCCCGTATCAGTCGTTTGAAGATAGTTGGAACAAGACTCACCCGTATTGTTGGTAAGGAGTTAGAGATAAGACGTTTGTTGAGTGAGAGCCATCTGTATAGTTCTGCCTTCGTCGTAGAACGTAGCAGGCTATCGAATAACGTCCCACAGCACTTCCGTCTTGTAGGAGCAGGATGGGGACATGGCGTGAGGTTTGTGCCAGATAGGTGCTGCTGTGATGGGTGAGAAAGGTTATAAGTATGACGAGATATTAAAACATTATTACCAGACAGCAATCATTTAAGCACAGTACGAATAATAGATAAAATAGAAGCGAGTGGAACAGAAGATAATCAACGGTATACCAATTGCAGGTCAGTGGTACAGTCATTGGCTATGGCTTCCCACTGCCTATTTGACACGTGGGCTTCCTTACGTGGTTATGTTGATGACTTCACTTGTCTACTTTAATAGGATGGGTTTGTCAAACGGGGCTATCACGCTCACAAGCTCATGGTTTCTACTGCCATTTATTCTTCGCCCTTTATTAGGAAGAATTGTAGTCGGTTATTGGAATAAGTATACTTGGATAATCCTGACAGAGTTGGTTATGGCACTGAGTCTTGGTGGATTGGCTTTTTACCGCTTCATCTAACAATTGGTTTGAGTGGACTGTCTTTTTCTTAATGATAGTGGCAACGATGGCAGTTTTGCATGATGTGGCTGTTGAAAGACTCTATAAACGTCAGGTTGTTTTGTATCATCGCCCCACGTTCTATGGTATTCGAGTTGTTTCTTACATACTTTCTATAATTGTGGGAATGGCCATCCCGGTGACGATAGCAGGCAATTTAGAAGTGATATATAGGTCGGTTGTACCTTCGTGGACCGTTATCTTTTTGGGTTCTGACAGCTTTGATGTTTAGCTTGATGACACTTCATGTGTTCACACTTCCTAAGGACAATCATCGTGTCAAGCTGCCTATATGGACGGGGAGTGACGCGTCAGTGGTGGCATGATGTTAGGGCAACCTTTTGTTCGTCGTCCTCATTATGTGGCGAACTTATGCTTCTTTTTGTCTTTCTGATACCTGAGGGAATGTTTGTCAGAATAGCTCCACTCTTCTTGATAGACCCCGTAGTAACGGAGGCTTGGCACTTTCGCCGCAGGAGTTAGGGTTGGTATTAGGAACGGTGGGTACATTCTCGTTGATAGGGGAGTAGTGCGTTAGGACAAACTTTGGTGCGTCGTGACGGCTTAAAACGTTGGTTCTGGATATTTGCGATAGCATTAGTACTACTGAAATTTCTTTTTGTTTATCTTAGTTATTACTTTGTTTCGACCTTGTCGATAATCAATATATGTATAATTATCGAACAATTAGGGGCTTGGATTTGGGTTAACAGTATATGTTGTGTGGCTCACTCATTGTACAAAAGGAGAGCATTCCACGTTTACTTATTCAATAGGTACGGCAATAACAGCCTTCTTTGGTGATGTCAGGATGGTTTACGGGTTTCTTACAAGAGTATGTGGGCTATCGTGTGTTCTTCCTTCTCGTATCTTTGCTGGGAGTTATGAGTGTTATAGTCGCCTGCTTTATTCCTGTTACTGAGGAGATAGGAAGGCGTAAGTAGGCGGTTAATTCATTATTGGAACGATAGTTCTGTTATTTGTCATTCATCATTAAATGTTATAGAAAAGTGGGGCGAGTTCTCGCTCGATGTTTCATGTTGAGAAAAAAATATAGGTAAATCGATTGATATAAAAAAACAATAATAAGAATGAAGATTAAGTATTTTTTAATGGTAGCTGTTGTTGCTTTGATGACAGCTTGTGGAACGACGTCTAAAGTACCTTTGACAGGTCGTACACATCGTATTAGTGTTTCAGACGGACAACTTCTCAGTTTGAGTAATCAGGAATATGCAAAGTTTATGGCATCGGCAAAGCGTTCTACGGATGCGAAGAATACGGCTATGGTGCAGCAGGTAGGGGCGTAATCTTGCCAATGCAGTTGAGGACATACCTTCGCAATAATGGTTATGCTAATGAAATATACAACTTCAAATGGGAGTTTAATCTTGTTCAGGACAAACAAGCAAATGCTTTCTGTATGCCTGGCGGTAAGATTGTTGTCTATGAGGGTTTGCTGCCTTATTCTCAGGACGAGGCAGGTTTGGCAATTGTTTTAGGACATGAGATAGCACATGCGGGTGGCAAAGCATAGTGCGGAACAGATGACAACAAAAGATGAACCAGCAAGTAGGTACTAATATCTTGGGGACGGTTTTGAATTCAGCCGTTGGTAATGGAGTCGGAGATATAGCTTCACAGGTGGCAGGAGGATACTTTCGTTCCGCAATTTGAAGTATAGTCGTGATAACGAAAGTGAGGCCGATTATATGGGACTTATCTTTGCGGCGATGGCGGGATACGACCCTGCGCGGGCTGTCGGTTTCTGGGAGCGAATGGCAGAGGGTAGTAATAGCAATCGTTCAGAGTTGTTGAGTTCTCATCCTTCTGACGCACGTCGTATTCAGAATATCAAGGGCTGGTTGCCTGACGCACAGAAGTATTATCGTGACAGTAGTTCTAATCGTGTGTTGCATACGGCACCTTCTTCGTCTTCAAAGACAACTTCTGTGCGTGGAACATCAAATTCTAATCGTTCTAACAAACGTCGTTAAATTAATAAGAAAGTAAATCAATTCGGCTTGTTAGAGACTAAACAGATTTTGTCTCATAGTTCTCTTTTCTCTATCTATAATCATTTACTTATCTTGTAAGGTGATGATTGTAAATTATTTTCACGTATTCGAACGTCAATACATGCTCTTTTGGCTTCGTAAAGAGGCTTTTCAGCCTTTGTAAAGAGGGTTCTTTGAAGTTCAAGTAGGCACCTTTTGAAGTCCAATTACACTTTTTCTGATGCGAGTTTGTAACTAATTGATTTGTCGTTAGTTACAAACTCGCTTTTTGATTGTACTTTTATCCTTGCTTTTTTTGTATTTTTACAGTGTTCATGTAAAGTTTTTGTAATAATGTGAGCTTATTAAAATCCCAACGTAATTAATTTTTTATTATTACTGTCCGCTAAACCTCTAACTTCTTCAGCTCATCCCTTTACGCATTTAGGATGAGCTTTTTTTCTCTTAGACAAGCCCCCTCTATACATTTTCCTCACATTGCGGAGGGGAAATACCATGTTTGCTAAAGTATTTTTTCCAATCGTTCTCAGGTTGTTCGAAAAAGGATTCCATATTGATATAGTACATCAGTACAATTCTTATCATTGTGGCTAATCCCGAGAAACTCCATGACCTTTTTATCCTTCTCTGTACGATGGTTATTAGCAGATTTGCAAGAGAAAAACCATCCAAATCTGTATTTTAATAGCATTAGCAGTCTCTCCGTAAAAGTATCTTAGCGGAAAATTCTGCTTGACTTGCTTGAATAGTGACTCTATCTGCCACCTTTTCCGGTAAACTAGCCACTATATCTTGCGCATCCATCTCAAAGTCGTTGGTAAGCAGTGATATTAGTTTCGTTGTCTTATTCTTTTCCCGTCTTCTTGTGGTCTATGTAGGTGACGATTCGTGCATGATGTTCCACCCCTTCTTTTTAAGGACTACCTCCTTGATATTGTATAAGAAACGGCTATCATCGTCTGTAATATTATACTCTATTTCTAGTTGATAAACAAGATTTTTCTTCATCTTTGTAACGTAGACAGCACCATTATGAGTCATCTGTTCAAATTTAACATAGTCTATGTAGGCTCTGTCAATAGCTAGAATATCGTTCTTTGAATAATCCTGCGGTGCCATCATAAAACTGTCATGTGTGGCAGCAGAAGTGAATTGCATATCGTAAGGCACTCCTTCGTTGGCATTTATGATGGTATGCACCTTTATGCCTCCTTTCTTCTTTTCCGTGCTTTGGGATTACGTCCCACACCCTTGAAGACGAGATCTGAAAAACAAGGGAATAGTGGTAGAATCCATTATTTTTCAGACGATTAAGCCAAGAATCCCCCTTGCCTCGTTGGCTGTCCGAGAAAAAGTAGGTCACGATGAGCTTCAAGGACATCCATATAGAGCCAACCAAAAGAGTTCTTCAGGCGTCTCTTATTGGCATCAGAGAGCGTACTACGCTTGGGTAAAAGTATCTATGCTTAGATGAGGTAGCTTACGGGATTCTGCCAGCACAGAAGCCTGTATCTCACGAAGAGAGTCGAAACGCATCACCACGGCATAGAGCATAGTTACCACGTGAGGACCACATATCGAACTTCTTTACATACCGTTCGCCACCATGTTGACGGCTATAAGTGTTAATTTTGTTCTTGTCTAAGCATTTTATTAACTGACCATATACTGGCTGTCCGAAAAAAATGTGTACTTTTGCTCATGTTACTTATGTTTTTGTTGCAAAAAGCAAAAGGTAGATTAAATGGGCTGATACTATGAAAAAGTATCAGCCCAAATTTGTGAAAAATAAACAAAAAGTTTAGCGGACAGTAATAAATTTTTATAGAAAGATTTGATGGTTTCATCTTTTATTATTATCTTTACAAACGAAATCAAACCTTTCAGATTATGATAGATTATATTATTCAAAACCTATGGTTAGCATGGTTGTTTTTAGGTCTTGTTTGTCTTATTTTGGAGATGACAAACGGCGATTTCTACATCATGTGTCTTGCAATCGGTAGTTTTTTTCGGCTTCAATAGCTTCGGCCTTTACGGACAGTCTTGTGGTTCAGGTGATAATATTCGTCATATTCTCACTGTTGAGCATCTTCTTAGTGCGTCCGATAGCAGTGCGGTATCTACATAATGGTGCAGACAATAGGCGGAGTAATGTGGACGCATTGATAGGACGTGAAGGAAAGGTTACAGACCGAATAGAAGCAGGCGGGTACGGAAGAGTAAAAATAGATGGCGACTCGTGGAAGGCAAAAGTCGGTTGATGGCTTAGACATTATGGAAGAGTCGACGTGCGTATTCTCCGTCTTGAGTCGATTATCGCAATAGTAGAACGTTGTTAAATCGTAATTAAAAAAATAATAATAAGATAAATAATAAACTTCGGGTTCTTCCTTCATAAAGCTATAAATAGAGGATGGTTAGAACCCCAAAAAACTTTAATGCTTATGGATATGATTGTTTATGTGCTGATTGCTATTATTGTGTTAGCACTTGTTTTTGCCAAGATGTCAATCGTGATTATTTCACAGAGTGAAACAAAGATTATTGAGCGACTCGGTAAGTATTATGCAACCCTTCAACCAGGTATCAATATCATTATCCCTTTCATTGACCATGCAAAGGATATTGTTGCACTACGAGCAGGTCGTTACATTTACACAAACTCAATAGATTTGCGTGAGCAGGTGTATGATTTCGACCGTCAGAATGTGATTACAAAAGATAATATTCAGATGCAGATCAATGCACTGCTTTATTTCCAGATTATCGATCCATTCAAAGCTGTTTATGAGATAAACAACCTTCCAAATGCTATCGAAAAAGTTGACACAGACAACGCTCCGTAACATCATTGGTGAGATGGAACTTGACCAGACGCTGACCTCACGTGACACGATTAACACAAAGTTGCGTGCCGTGTTGGACGATGCAACGAATAAGTGGGGTATCAAAGTAAATCTGTTGAGCTTTCAGGATATTACCTCCTGCAAGTGTTTCAGAGGCAATGGAGAAGCAAATGCAGGCAGAACGTAATAAGCGTGCAACGATTCTTACGAGTGAAGGACAGAAACAGTCGGCTATCCTTCAGTCTGAGGGTGAAAAAGCAGGCTGCTATCAATCGTGCTGAGGCTAACAAGCAACAGCAGATACTTATCGCAGAGGGTGAGGCGCAGGCACGTATTCGTAAGGCTGAGGCTGAGGCCATCGCCATTCAGAAAAATTACAGATGCTGTCGGGCAGAGTACAAATCCTGCAAACTATCTCATTGCGCAGAAGTATATCCAGATGCTCACAGAACTGGCACAAAAACAACAACCAGAAGACTGTCTACCTGCCATTTGAGGCAAGTAATTTGATGGGTTCTATCGGTGGAATTAAAGATATGTTCAAATAATCTTTTTGTCTGTTTGATAATTTCGTTAGTTATAGAGATTAAGTAAAAACGCTAAAATAGATGACGACCTCGTAAGTTCTCTTTCATGAATACGGACTTTGCGGAGTGTCTTTTGAAGAAATGAAAAAAACTTTGTATCTTTTGTGGTGCACGTCCTAACTTTATAAAGGTGGCGCCAATTATTAGGGTAATCAATAGACTGTCAGAGGAGAATAGTCCTCATGCGGTTTCTTATTCACTGGTTTATGCAGGTAGAGCAGATGACCCTACGCTTGAAGAGCAGCTTTTTGAAAATCTCTCAATTCGTCGACCAGACGTTTATCTCGATGTCGAATGTGAGAATTTGAATGAGCTTACAGGGCAGGTGATGTCAAAGTTTGAAAAGTATTTACAAGAGAATCCGTCAGATGTTGTGATTGTTGTGGACGATCTTGTTTCAACAATGGCAGCTGCTATCGTGACAAAGAAGCAGGCAATTACGCTGGCTCATATCGCAGCAGGTACTCGTTCGTTTGATATTACGATGCCAAAGGAAATCAATCGTTTGGTGATAGACGGACTTTCTGACATACTCTTTACGGCAGGATTTAGTAATAATAGTATCGCTAACAAGGAAGGTGCTGAATTGTCAAAGGTCTATATGGTGGGTAATATCCTCATTGATAATATTCGCTACGACCGTGAGCGTATAGAGGGTATGAGTCTTTCGGAGATTGACGAGTTGGCAGGTTTACCATTGAAGGAGGGTAATTATCTTGTTTTCACACTGAATCGTAAGGCTTTATTGGCCGATCAAGAAAATCTTGAACGAATGTTACACGTGTTGAGTGAGACGGCTGGCGATATGCCAATCATTGCCCCTCTTCGTGACTCGGCCGTACAGGTTATTATGGCACTCAGCTTGAAGAAGAATATAAAACTGCATAATCTTCATGTTGTTAAACCATTGGGCTATCTTGAGTTTGCTTACTTGACGGCTCATGCAAAGGGAATTATTACGGACTCAGGTAATGTTGCAGAAGAGGCAACATTCAATGGTGTACCATGTATTACGCTCAACAGTTATACCGAACATATCGAGACGGCAAAGGTAGGAACCAATGTGCTTGTTGGCGAAGACCCAGAGTTGCTTCGTTCTGCATTGTCTGATATGGTGTCAGGAGCGTGGAAGAAGTGTGGCGTTCCTGAGCGTTGGGATGGTCGTTCGGCTGAACGTGTTATTCAAATATTGTTAGAACGGCATTAAAAAGTGTCTTTTATAGGGCAAGCTGTTGCTTATAAGAGTAAGGACAGATAATCTCGTTGTTCGTTGCATAATATTACCGACGGACATAGAGTTTATCTGTCTTTTGTGTGTGAAGTAAATAAGCCTTTGGTTGATAATTGATAAAAATCATATATATGGATTAAGATTTTATGAAATACGAATATAGAACCTCTTACTTCTGAATTATTTCGTACCTTTGCACGAGTAAATTAAAGAAGATTGTTTTATGGGCAAAAAGATAGATAACTATACATTTTTAAACTCAAGCTACCCGTCCATCGTGTCATTATCACCATGGCAATACCAACCATCATTGGTATGCTTTGATCCCAGGTTTATATAATCTTGCAGATACGTTCTTTGTCGGTAAGATTGATACACAAGCAACGGCAGCAGTGGGTATCGTGTTCTCACTCATGTTTTTTATACAGGCAATGGGCTTTTTCTTTGGGCATGGCTCGGGTAATTATATCTCTCGTGAACTCGGTGCAAGACAACGTGAGAATGCGGTTAAGATGGCCTCAACGGGCTTTTTCAGTTCTTTCCTTCTTGGTTTGCTTATCCTTGTCCTGGGTGAGTTGTTTCTTACTCCACTCTCTTTGATGTTAGGTAGTACGCCTACAATCCTTCCTTATACAGAGGATTACATGCAGGTTCTTCTGCTCGGAGCACCTTTCTTAACGTCATCATTGACTTTAAGCAACCAGATGCGTTTGCAAGGAAATGCAAAGTCTTCGATGTATGGAGTCATTATTGGTGCTTTCTTGAACTTTTTGCTTGACCTCTTTTATTTTTTTACTTTTGATATGGGGGTAAGAGGCGCAGCTTGTGCAACCGTTATTGGTCAGATAGTGTCTTTTATCATACTTCTTTTGTGTCACGTAAGGGAGAGAATATAGCAATACATTTTTCGTGATTTTCTACCCTCAATTGAGATGTATAAGGAGATATTCTATGGTGGAAGCCCTTCGTTGATGAGGCAAGGGTTGGCTTTGTGTTGCTATGATGTCCTTAAATTTGGCAGCAGGTGCTTATGGCGACTCAGCTATTGCTGCTATGAGTATTGTCGGGCGAATAGCAATGCTTTCTTTTGCGGTTGTTATTGGTTTAGGGTTTGGGCTTTCAGCCTGTCTGTGGCTTTTTGTTATGGTGCGGGTTTATATGACAGATTAAAAAGGCATATAATTTCACGGTCGTTGTTGGTACAATCTTCCTTGTTGTGTTAGCCGTCGTTGGTTGGATGATTAGTGGCTCGCTTATAGCCGTCTTTCGCAATGATTCAGAGGTGATAGCTATTGGTGTTGTGGCATTGAGATGGCAGCTTGGTGTTTTCCCCCGTAAGTGCGCTCGTCTTAGTAAGTAATATGCTTGCACAAACTTGTCGTAAGCCCTTAGCGAGCTAATATCTTAGCAGCGGCTCGGCAAGGACTATTCTTTATTCCACTAATTTTCATTCTTCCCTCTTGTTATGGTTTGTTGGGTGTAGAGATGTGTCAGGCGGTGAGTGACTTACTCTCTTTCATGCTCACTAATACCTATTGTCGTTTACACCTTCCGTGAGTTTACGCGTGAAGCAGCAGCAAATAAAAACAACAGTATGAGTAAACTTTATATTAAAAATATGGTTTTGTGACCGCTGTAAAAATGGCTGTTAGCCAAACTTTGCAGCAGGTTGGACTCACACCCCCAAAAAGGTTGAATTAGGTGAGGTTAGTATTGAGGAAGTCCTTCTTCTGTCCAACTTTCTACCCTTCGGACAGCCCTTAAAGAGCTTGGTTTCGAACTTCTTGACGACCGTCGTCAGCAAAACCATCGATCACATTAAGTCTGCTTTTAATCAGGCTTGTGCATTACCATGATAATCAAAGTTCAACTAATCTTAGTGATTATCTGTCATCTGAACTTCGTCAAGACTGATAGTGCGCTTTCAAAACTCTTCTCAGAGGTCGAAGGAAAGACTATCGAAAGATATTATATTGAGTTGCGTATAGAGAGGGTGAAAGAATTTATTTGTTATGATGAGTTGACCTTGACGCAGATAGCTCTTCGCATGAATTACTCTTCAGTAGCTTATCTTTCCAGCCAGTTTAAGTCTGTGACAGGTATGACTCCCAGTCAGTTCAAAGGGATGAAAGATAATCTTCGAACGTCCTTAGATAAACTTTAGACTGCTATTTACAAAGTTAAGTCTACTGCTTATAGGGTGGAATATAATTTTTGTTCTTACTTTCGGGATGGAAAATAGACAGATGTTAGGAGAAAAGTAAGCATATGTTTAATGATGCAAAGAAGAATGTTTTGTTGTAATATTTTACTCGTCATATTTTAATAGAGCACTATTAGCGTTTCAATTAAGCCTTAATTGTCTTCTTTAAAGACGCTCTTTAGGAAGCGAACTAACGCCCTTTTGCCCCTTTGTTAAGCACCTTTTGAAATGCGATTTTGTAACTAATTGATTTACTGTTGGTTATAAACTCGACTTTTATATCTATCTTTTAGCATTATTCTAAGGCTTTTATTCGAAATTATGTAATAATTTTCCAACACTTGGGTGATGATATTTCAGACTCTTTTCTTACCATGTTATGAATGAACTTCTTGTTGAACCGATGCGAGAAGTTATAATCTTTATCCATAATTCTATAAGACATGATAGATAATAAATGTGTAACTTTGCAAATGATAAGAAGAAAAATAGAATAGTAATCACATAATATTAATAGAAAGGAAAGACTTATGAAAAAGAATGTTTATGCAGTAAGTGGTATGAAGTGTGTACATTGTAAGGCAAATGTTGAGAATGCCTTAAAAGCACTTAATGGCGTAGTGTCTGCTGAAGCTAATCTTGAAGATGCTAATGTCACAGTAGAATATGACGAAAGTAAGGTTAATCCTTCTGAAATCAAGGGAGCTGTAGACAACAGCGGACGCTATGAGCTGAGTTTGTAACAGCTTATTTATGCTCTTTTTCATTTGTAGAATCCTTCCCCTTCGTTGGTAAGGGAAGATAAAAATAGTATCATTATGAAACAGACAATTCCAGTTATAGGTATGGCTTGTTCCTCCTGTTCAGCCAATATAGAGAAGAAGTTGAATACACTCAAGGGTGTTAATTCTGCTTCTGTTTCGCTACCTGGTCGTTCAGCCTTGATTGATTTCAATCCTCAGGTAATCTCACTTGAGAAGATGAAGGCTGAAATCAATGCACTCGGATATGACTTAGTGATAGATAAGGAGACGTCGGTAGACGAGATAGAGAAGCGTGAGTATGTACTCCTAAAAGCGTAAGACTGCGTTGTCATGGTTGTTCTCAGTAGCTGTGATGTGTGTGTCTATGCGATGGATAGACTTGGGTTCTCGTGATATAGCCAATCAGATTGCGTTATTGATAGCCTTGGCAAACATGCTTTATTGCGGTCGCCAGTTCTATGTATCTTCGTTTAGACAGTTGCGTCATGGCAGTGCAAACATGGATACATTGGTGGCTTTGTCTACGGGTATTGCCTTTCTTTTCAGTGCGTTTAACACGTTTTGGGGAGATGCTGTATGGGCAAGTAGGGGAGTTGTATGGCACAGCTACTTTGATGCTTCAGTAATGATTATTACCTTCGTTTTGACTGGTAGACTGTTAGAAGAGAAGGCTAAAGATGGTACAGCATCCTCTATTCGTCAGATGATGGGTATGGCTCCGAAGACAGCACATATCGTTGATGGCGACAAGATAGAGGAGGTTCCACTCTCAACCATTGAGGTTGGGGATATTTTTGAGGTTCGCCCTGGTGAAAAGGTACCTGTAGATGGTGAGGTGATTTGGGCAGAAAGCTTTATGACAGCTGATGCAGCCTACGTTGATGAGAGTATGATAACGGGTGAACCAACGCCTGCGGAGAAGAAAAAAAGGCTCAAAGGTGTTGGCAGGAACAATACCAAGTCAAGGTAAGTTCCGCATGCGTGCTCGCTCAAGTTGGTGAGGACACAGCCTTAGCTCACATAATTAAAAATGGTGCAAGAAGCACAAGGTTCAAAGGCTCCAGTCCAACGAATCGTTGATAAGGCAGCCTTAGTATTTGTGCCAGTGGTAGTTTGTATTGCTCTTGTTACCTTCCTTTTATGGTGGTTGATAGGTGGAAATAGTGCTTTACCACAGGCAATCATGTCGGCTGTTGCCGTCTTAGTTATTGCTTGTCCATGTGCAATGGGATTGGCAACGCCGACTGCGCTTATGGTTGGTATTGGTAAAGCTGCTCAGAAGCAAATCCTTATTAAGGATGCTGCAGCCTTAGAGAGTCTGCGTAAGGTAGATGTGTTGGTGACCGATAAGACTGGTACACTGACCATTCCGAATAAGAACGTCGACTTTACAAAGGCAGATAACCTTCCTTTTGAAGAGCGTGAAATATTAAAAGCCTAATGCTCGTGAGGCAATGGATGAGCTACAGAAGAAGGGGATTGAAGTTTATATGATGAGTGGAGATAAGGACGAGGCGGCTCGTTATTGGGCTGAAAAGGCTGGTATAAAACACTATCATAGTAAGGTGTTGCCACAAGATAAGGAGAATCTTGTTAGGAAGTTGCAAGCCGAAGGAAAGCGTGTAGCAATGGTAGGTGACGGTATTAACGATACACAAGCCTTGGCTTTGGCAGATGTGAGTATTGCTATTGGTAAGGGAACGGACGTAGCTATGGATGTAGCACAGGTGACACTCATGGGAGATGATTTGTCTGCTATCCCAGAAGCAATACAGTTGAGCCGCAATACTGTACGTATGATTTGGGGAGAATCTCTTCTGGGCTTTCATCTATAACATTGTCTGTATCCCATTAGCAGCAGGTTTGCTTTTACGCTTTTTGGCATTGATTGGCAGATTACTCCATCATTGGCAAGTGCTTTGATGGCTTTTTTTCGAGCGTAAGTGTAGTTTTTGAACAGTCTTCGTTTACGATGGATGAAGTAAGGAGATGGTCTAATGGTCGACTTGAGTTTATATTATCAATAGCATTGAACATGTTTTATAATGTGTATTAGTACTTTGCACCATTGGTGCTTACTATCAGCACGGGTTGGCGGAGCATTAACACACTAAAAAGAAGATAGATAACTTCATTGGATTGAGGTGGTTATCTTAATATAAACAAAGACAGACTCTACAAAAAGCGTGTGGAGTCTGTCTTTGTTTAATTAGAATAAGAGTTTATTCTGTTAGAAAGGTAGGTCATCAGCAGAATTTTCCCCTGGCTGTGTAGGAGGGAAAAGGGGTTAGCTGGTTGAGTTTCAGGCGTAGGCTGTGGGGTGACTGGTGCAGCAGCTGCAACAGGAGCACTTGCCATGGCAGCCGTAGCATCTACGCGCTGAATGTTCCATGCACGTATGTTGTTGAACCAACGGCCGTTGTATTCGTGTGCATCAATGTCAAAGCTAACGCTGATTTCTTCGCCAGCCTTAATAGCAAACTGGTCAATTCTGTCAGCACCAAAGATGTTGAAAACCATTTTCTTTTGGGAACTCGATCGTGTGTTTCAATCACATATTCCTGTGACTTCCATGGTCCGCGCGCTGAGGTCCCTTCACGTGGAGGAAGGACTGCGATAACTTTTCCTTGTAGTTCCATTTATATTACTTGTTTTGTTTATTTTGATATTTTATTCTGTTTGCGAAATTACTAAAATAGTTCTAAAAAACCGAAACTTTTTATCCTTAATTTTTGTTTTTCACAAGCCTTTTTTTGTATTTTTGTACGATGAAGTTGAAGGACAAAGGAGGATTTATTCCATCTGTCTGGATATATAGAGATAAAAAGAAATATTAACTAAAATTCATACTGATGAAATTTAACCTTTCAAGTACTGCGTTGAGCAGCCGGTTGTTGACACTCTCGCGAGTAATAAATAGTAAGAATTCTCTGCCTATTTTAGAGTGCTTCTTGTTTGAAGTGTCTGATGGTCAGCTTACTATAACGGCGTCAGACAGTGAGAATGTTATGCGCGGGACGTTGAACCTTGAGAATTGTGAAGGAGAGGGTAACTTTGCGGTGAAGAATCATACTATTCTTGACGCTGTGAAGGAACTTCCAGAACAGCCATTGACTTTGGAGGTCAATTTTGATGAGATGACAATTTATGTTACCTATCAGAATGGTTCTTATAATTTCCCAATCATTGGTGCTGATGAATTTCAAGGGTTCAGCCAGTATCTGATAATGCCACGACAATTACGTTGCAGGCAGAGAATTTGTCAGAAAGTTTGACACGCTGCCTCTTTGCAACAGCGCAGGATGAGCTACGCCCTGTGATGAATGGCATCTTCTTTGATTTGAAAGAGGAGGCTCTCGCAATTGTGGCTACTGATGGTCATAAGCTTGTGAGGAATAAGAATTTTGCAATAAGAACAGATGTTCCAGCATCATTTATTCTACCAAGGAAGCCAGCTTCTTTGTTGAAGAATGTGTTATCAAAGGATGGAGGTGATGTAGTGATCTCGTTTTGACGAGCGTTCGGCTGAAATTTCTTATTCAGAGGGTAATCTTTCATGTCGATTGATAGAAGGTAAATATCCTAATTATAATAGTGTTATTCCATTGGATAACCCAAATCAGGTGACCGTAGATCGTCGAACCATGGTTGGTGCTTTGCGTCGTGTGTTACCATTTGCAAGTGACTCTTCTCAGCTTATTCGTATTCATGTGTCAACTGGTTTATTAGAGTTGAATGCTGAGGATATCGACTTTGCGACAAGTGCAAAGGAACAGGTGACTTGTGGTTATGGTGGTTCTTCTATGAGTATAGGGTTCAGGGGAGCAAGTTTGCTTGATATTCTGAACAATCTTGAAGGAGATGAAATCATTATACAGTTAGCAGATCCATCACGTGCAGGAATAATCGTACCAAGCACTCAGCCTGAGAATGAGGATATTCTCATGTTGATTATGCCGATGTTGTTGAACGATTAAGTCGCTGCGAGAATAGAATTTGTTGGGGAGGATGGCTGTGCATCTTCTATATAGCCATTCTCCTCTTTGATTATATGTAGGATAAATACGGACGTATGAAACTGAATTTAACAAAACCTTTGGTAGTCTTCGATTTAGAGACAACTGGACTTGACCTTGTTAAAGATAAAATTATCCAACTTTCTTTCATAAAGATTTATCCAGATGGAAAGGAAGAACGAGAAAATCTCTTTTATCAATCCAGAAAAGCCTATCCCTCACGGAAGTGACCGTGCTGACGGGTATCTCTGATGCTGAGGTGGCTGCTGCGCCAACATTTAAGCAGGTGGCAAAAGAACTGTCAGAGAGATTTTCAGGTTGTGACTTTGCAGGATATAATTCAAACCGCTTCGATGTACCAATGTTGGCAGAGGAGTTTCTGCGCGCTGGAGTTGATTTTGATTTCTCAAAGTGTCGTCTGATTGATGCTCAGAATATCTATCATAAAAATGGAGCGTCGCAATCTAGCCGCTGCTTATAAGTACTATTGTGGTAGAAAGATGGAGGATGATTTTGAGGCGCACAGGGTCGATCAAGATACAGAGGCAACGTGGCGTGTGTTGCAGGGTGAGCTTGAAATGTATGCACCAGGTAAGCAAGAGGAAGAAGACCGTGTGCTACACAATGATATGGACGAGCTTGCTGAATTCTCACGAATGAATAACAATGTTGACTTTGCAGGACGTATTATATGGTGTGATATGACCGATAAAGAGGGCAACCAGTTGTTAGACGCTGAGGGTAGGCCACGTCGTCGTGAAGTGTTTAACTTCGGTAAATATAAAGGCTGGGAGGTAGCCGAAGTTTTGCGTAAAGATCCGGGTTATTACAGTTGGATGCTTGCGAACGATTTTACTTATAACACAAAGCAGGTGCTGACTCGTATTCGTCTACGAGAGTTTAATAATAAGTAAGGTCAATAATAAGTAAGGTGATGCTGAAGGGAAAGAAAAATAGTATTAGGCATAACAGGGTCAATTGCGGCATATAAGAGTTGTCTTATAATCCGTGAGTTGATAAAGCGTGGGGCGGAGGTTCAGGTTGTTATAACTCCTCTGGTAAAGAGTTTATTACTCCTATCACATTGTCAGCCTTGACACATAAACCTGTTATCAGTGAGTTCTTCTCACAGAGGGACGGTACATGGAACTCTCATGTAGACCTTGGGTTATGGGCAGATGCAATGCTTTATAGCACCATGTACTGCTGCTACATTGGGTAAGATGGCTAATGGAGTGGCAGACAATATGCTGATTACTACTTATCTTTCAATGAAGGCTTCTGTTTTCATTGCACCAGCAATGGATTTGGATATGTATAAGCATCCTTCGACATTACGCAATATAGAAACTCTTCGTGGCTTTGGTAATCATATTATCGAGGCGGGTAGTGGCTTTTCTTGCCAGTGGTTTAGAGGGTAAAGGAAGAATGGAAGAGCCTGAAAAAGATAGTTAAGATCTTGATGATTTCTTTTCCGCTTCCAGCGAAGAAAAGAGCCTAATAGTGAGGACTTGAAAGGTAAAAAGGTTCTTATTACGGTTGGTCCTACATACGAAAAATAGATCCAGTGCGTTTTATAGGTAACTATTCTTCTGGTAAGATGGGCTTTGCCTTAGCGGAAGAGTGTAGTCGACGAGGTGCACAGGTTGTTCTTGTTGCTGGACCAGTAAGTCTTACTTGTTCAGATAGTATTCATCGAGTAGATGTTGAAAGTTGTAAGGAGATGTATGAAGCAAACCATAGGAGAGTTCCCTAATTGTGATGCAGCAATACTTTGTGCAGCAGTTGCCGACTTTCGTCCAGAGGAGGTTGCGGCGCAAAAGATTAAGCGCAAAGGAGATGACTTGTTGTTAAAGTTGAAGCTAACGCAGGATATTGCCGAAGCAATTGGTCGTATGAAGGATGATAACCAGCGTATTGTAGCTTTCGCTTTGGAAACGAATGAAGAGGAAGCTAATGCCAAAAAGAAAGTTGGTAAAAAGAAGGCAGACTTTTATTGTCTTGAACTCTACACAAATTCCTGGTACGACTTTCCAGGCAGATGATAACCAAATTACGATTATCAATAAAGAAGGTAAGAAGTGTTATGCTAAGAAACCAAAGTCAGAAGTGGCTCGTGATATTATTGACGAGCTTGTTTCTATTTTCTAACAGTGAATTGTCAGCTCAGGAGTTAAATGCAAAGGTAACCGTGAATCATAACCAAATTCAGGGAACGGAGGCTTCTGTCTTTGAGACTCTGCAACAGACTCTGCAACAATTTATTAATACACGGCAATGGACGCATTACCAGTTTCAGAGAAACGAACGCATCAATTGTAATTTTAATATCACGGTCAGTAAGTACGATCCAAGTAGCAATCTCTTTACTTGCTCTGCTTTGATACAAGCAAACAGACCAGTGTATAACGCAGCTTACACCTCAACACTATATAATAATCAGGATGGTGATTTTAATTTCACCTTTGCTCAGTTTGAGCAAATTGAGTTTAATGAGGAGAATATAGACAATCAGTTGACAGCTCTCATCGCTTATTATGCTTATCTTATCATAGGATTAGACTTGGATCTTTTTCGCCTATGGGTGGTGAAGATGTTCTACAACGCTGTATGATTTTAACAAATAATGCGCAGAACCTTAATTTTTACAGGTTGGAAGGCTTTTTGACAATTCTCGCAATCGGTTTGCGATTATCAACGATTATCTTGATGGTGCAATGAAACCCTTTCGTCAGTTGCAGTACGACCACTATGAGAACCGGTTTAGATGAGATGGCTAATAATGCGGAACGTGGTCGTACAAACATAACAACAGCCTTGGAGAATGGACTAAAAAGCACATGAGAACCGACCGATAAGTACATTACCACAAATCTGGACCGACTATAAGAAAGACGAATTGGCGAATATATACAAAGGAAAAAGGAACACAAAAAAAGAAAAAGGATTTAGTCTATGGAATTCTTCTTGGTATCAATGCCAGTCAGAATATTACATGGGATAAAATTAAGCAATAGACTGTTCGAAATAGTCGAATAAGTGCAATCTCTTACTTTTATTTATTACAAAAGGCAAATATATGCTGAAACATCTATATATAAAGAATTTCACCTTGATAGACCAGTTGGATATTGCTTTCCACTCTGGTTTCTCTGTTATTACGGGTGAGTACAGGTGCGGGAAAAAGTATTATCTTGGGTGCAATTGGTTTGCTGTTAGGCAACAGAGCGGATAGTAAACAGATAAAACAAGGAGAAAAGAAGTGTACGATTGAGGCGCATTTCGATCTCTCTAACTATGGTTTCGAACCGTTCTTTGAAGAACATGATATAGACTTTGAACCCGAAGATACCATTGTTCGTCGTGAATTGACTGCTACGGGGAAGTCACGTGCTTTTATTAATGATACTCCTGTGTCGTTGCAAATGATGCGTGCCTTAGGCGAACAGCTCATTGATATTCATTCACAACATCAAAATCTTTTATTGCAGAAAGATGATTTCCAACTAAATGTTGTGGATATTATAGCTCAGGATAGTAAAGAGTTGGCTACTTATCGTTTGGCTTATCAAAACTATAAGGATGCTGAACGTCGTTTGTCTGATGTGAAAGCGCAGATAGCTAAGACGCAGGAGAATGAGGAGTTTATGCGTTTTCAATTTAACGAACTTGATACTGCTAATTTAGTAGAGGGTAGACAAGAAGAATTAGAGCAGGAAAGTGAGACTCTTTCACATTCTGAGGACATCAAAACAGCTTTTTATGAAGCTGATAACTTATTGAATGATGAGGATAATGGTGTCCTTCGTAAATTAGGACAGAGTTTAGATTGTCTTGCAAACATCGAAAAAGGTTTATCCGAAAGCACAAGAACTCATGCAACGGCTGTCGGCTGCTCATATTGAATTAAAGGATATAGCTGGTGAGATTGGGAGCGAGGTGGAGAGTATTGACTTTGATCCTTTGCGTTTAGATAATATCAATCAGCAACTCGATCTACTGAATACTCTTGAACAGAAATTCCATGTTTCGACAGAGAAAGAGCTTATAGAGATACGTGATAACATTGCTGATCAACTTAAAAATATTGACAATAGCGATGAAGAGTTGGAATTGCTTGAACAAGAAGTAGGTGCGAAACTTGCAGATTGTAAGAAGCAAGCTGAGAAGTTGACCATACTTAGACGTAAGGCGGTAAAGATAGTTGAAGAACAAATGAGTAGCCGACTTATCCCACTTGGTATTCCAAATGTCAGGTTTAAGGTTGATTTGTCGTCTAAACCATTAGCACAGGATGGTGCCGATAAGGTTCAATTCCTCTTTTCTGCTAATACAAGTACCAAAATGGAACCAGTTGCACAGGTGGCTTCTGGCGGTGAGATAGCTCGTGTAATGTTGTCATTGAAGGCAATGGTAAGTGGCGCAGTAAAATTGCCTACAATTATCTTTGATGAAATTGACACAGGTGTAAGTGGTAAGATTGCTCAGAAGATGGCACTTATCATGCAGGAGATGGGCGATAATAATCGTCAAGTACTTTCGATTACTCACCTCCCACAGATTGCGGCTTTGGGTAGCTCACACTATAAGGTTGAGAAGGAAGAAACCGAAGAAGGAACACGAAGTCAGATGCGTAAGCTCACTAAGGACGAACGCGTGAAGGAGATTGCACAGATGCTTTCAGGTGCAGATGTGTCAGATGCTGCTTTTAATGAATGCACGTGAACTCTTAGAATTAAGTAAGAAGAAATAAGAACACTATCACATAATATATGAAAATGAACATGAAACTTAAAACTTTAATCTTGACTTTTTCTCTCCTATTGGGACTTTCTGCAACTGTATTTGCTCAGTCAATGGCAGTGAAGAAAGCAGCAGATGCAGCCTTCACATTGACAACCTTTAAGGCAGACGGCAGTATTTTAGCAACATCGAATGGTGTGTGCGTGGGAGCAAATGGTATAGCTATAAGTCCTTGGAAACCTTTTTGTTGGTGCGAGTAAGGCTGTTATTGTTGACGGGAAAGGACAGAAGCATGATGTGGAATGTTTGCTTGCCGCCAATGAGATTTATGATGTTGTCAAGTTTCAGGTGAGCGGTAAAACGATTACGGCTTCACTTGCCTCAAACGTTTCACCTATAGAGGAAGTGTGGGTTGTGCCAATGTCAAAGAGTGGCGTAATAGAGAAGGCAAATGTTACGAGTGTCGAAAAGTTCATGGATAGGTATAATTATGCACTCCTTAAATCTACTGCTACTGATAAGTTAAATGGCTCACCAGTCTTTAATTCAAAGGGACAGGTTGTAGGTTTGTTTAGTTCTGTTGGCGAAATACAAAGTGCTACGGATGTAAACTATGCGAACGATTTTGAGGTTAAAGGTCTTTCTCAGAATGATATTACTCTTCGTCAGTGTAACATTCGTATTGGTCTACCAAATAAGTTGGAAGAGGCAGTAGTTGGGCTAATGTTATCATCGGAGAAACCAGCAAATATTTATAAAGAGGTAGTTGACGATTTTATAACAAGATATCCATATTCTAACGAGGGGTATTATGCATTAGCCAATATACAATTAGCTAACAATGAGGTTGAAGGTGCTGATAAGACGATGCAAAATGCCGTACAGAATACGAAGGAAAAGGATGAGGCGCATTACAATTATGCACGTCTTATCTATCGTGTTGCTGTGTCTCCCGAATTTACAGAAAAAGCAAAAGCGACAGGATGGACACTTGATAAAGCCTTGACTGAAATTCAAAAAGGCGCAGGCTGTGAAAAGCCAATGACGCTTACCGTCACCTTCTAGGCGCAGATTACCTATGCAAAAAGGCGATTATGCAAAGGCGTATGAAGGGTTTGAAGCTCTGACAAAGACTAAATTTAATAATCCAGAACTTTATTTGGAGATGGCGCAGAGTCGGCAGCATTTAGGAGCGAATGATCAAGAAATTCTTGATTTGCTCAATAAGAGTATCGAACTTTGTGACACACCATACGTGTCAACTTCGGCACCATACTTTTTATACACGAGGTCAGCAGTTAGAGAAGATGGGAGATTATCGAAAGGCAATAAAAGACTATTATACCTACGAGTATTTTTAATCAGGGAAGACTTGGTGCAGAGTTCTATTATATGCGTGAGCAGTGTGAAGTTAAGGGACGTATGTGGCAACAGGCTTTGCAAGACATTCTTATCGCTTCACGTCTTGATCCTAAGGAACCTTTTATATCCAACAGAAGCAGGAAGTCTTCTCTGCGTCTTAATAAGGTTGAGGCTGCTATCACTGCGGCTAAACAGGCAATCCAACTTGATGAATCTTTTGCCTGATGCCTACCTCGTCTTAGGTATTGCGCAATGTGAAAGTAAACAAAAAGGAAGAAGGTTTGGAGAATATTAAGAAAGCAAAGGAACTTGGCAATACACAAGCCGACACTTTCTTGAAGAAGTATAAATAAATTCATTACTTAGGTTTATTGTGACAAAAAATTGAGGTGATGGAATTTGGCAGAACCGAATAAAATCCGTACCTTTGCATCCACATGATGGTTCCGTAGCTCAGTTGGATTAGAGCAACAGCCTTCTAAGCTGTGGGTCTTGGGTTCGAACCCCAACGGAATCACTTGGTAAATGAAAGAGAATAACTTACAAGGTTATTCTCTTTTTGATAATCAGTTGTTTATCTTGTAATTTAGAGGTTGCTTTTATATCAAAAGATATTGTTTTTTTCTGGGTCAGTCCTAAAAATCCAGTTGTAAGTCTATCCTCTTATGCACACAATTTCATAAGCCTATATAAAAAGAAAGGAATATCTGTCACTCCTCTGAACTGTGCCCTAAATGCCTTAACTTTAGCATTGAATGACTCGGCATTTGCATTCGTAGCTCTGTTTACAAAGAAATTGAGTATGGTTTGATAATGATTTTCAAACGTGTCAATCACTGTGTAGAAATTGTCCACTCCCAGCTCTTCAAACTCATTAAACCATTTTGCCAGCTTCAGCCTTGCAGCATCCTTAATGCTCTTGATGTTATAAATATCGGTAAGTTTTCATAGCCAAATTATATGCCTTTTTCAGTGTCGGATAATTTTCAAAGATGATTTGTGCCCTATCTTTCTGTGTTTCAGTCCACTTGGTCTTGTGCTTGGTCAATATGAACTTTGCTCTGGCGAGCAACTGCTTGCGCGTGTCCCCATTGCTGTATCTAAATGGTATATATTCTTTATCCTTACTTTTAGCTTCTTTTATCTCCTCATTCTCTTTATCTCTTGCCATCCATCGGTAAGCGATACGCATATCATCCAGAGCATCATAATATAGTTTCTGCACATGAAATCTATCATTGGTAATAAGTGCTTTTGGAAAAACAGAGCGGGCTATGCGCATCATAGAAGATGATAAATCGAGTGTTATCTCCTTGACAGTATTTCGTTTAGAAATGTTTACCTTCTTGAGAACCTGAATAACGTCCTCTCGCCTTGGTCCCTTTAACCACAGTTACTAAAGTCCCTTTTCTGCCCTTCCCCGCCTTGTTGGTCAGAAAAGTATAAACCTCGCCACTGCTTAGACAGGTTTCATCAATACTAGACTCTCACCTATGTTATCTTCAAACAATAGCCAGTCTTGAGCATGATCCAACTCGATCCCAGCTACGATAATCACTGAAATGTTCCTTATACTGTGTGGATAACAGCTTGCCATTTACGCCATAGTGAGCACCGATACTTGCGATGCCTCTCTGCAGTGGACTCAATTCTATTCTTTTAAAAAGAAACGAACTCGGGAGATAGTTTACTGCCCCTCAGCCGTCAAATCATCATATGAATAAGTAAATATCTCCGTTGGAACTGTCACGCCACTTGCGACGGCGAACATGGAGGTAAACTGCTTTTGCCACGAAGGGGAAGTCCTGAATAACACGCTCACTGGTAAACCCATAACTGCTTACGGTGCCTAGCTTATGGTCTGACTTTTCCATAAAGTTACGCTCGTCAAGCCAAAAATCAAACTGGGAAACACTCTCTTGAATGTCGACAACATCAAAGTAGTCGGCAAGTACATCTGGAAAGATGCAACGTAATAATTGGTGATTCTTCATGATGCAAAGGTAATAAATACTTATGAAATTATGCGCTTTAAGAGGATAGACTTACAACTGGGTTTTTAGGACTGACCCGTTTTTCTTGACTTCTTCATTCGTTATTATTTACGGCGTAATGGACATTTGGTAGGCTGAAAAAATCTCGGGTTTTAGTGACTGGATATTTGGTAGGCTGGTTATTCCAGCCTACTTTTTGTATTTATGAATCCATCTATAAACTTCTTCTTGTTAGTTCCATTCAATCCATTATGATTATGTAGTGCTCTTTTAAGTTGTGAGTTAAATCCTTCCAACAGGTTTGTTGTATTAGGTATTTGCATATCCGGATACTCCTCACACGTATAGCTCCATGGCAGATGTGTCTAATAGAACGTCTTGCTGTTTCTCAGCCTTCTGTGTGTATAAGTTGTCTTACCCGAGATTAGGAGAGTTCGTTCGTTTAGGAACTCTTTTCCATTTATCACACCATTTATCAAAAAGCGGTTATAAACTCTTCTTTTCTCATAGAGAACATTCTTCTCATTAATGCCAACAGTTCAACGCCTGCAGGCAAATGTGGGTTGTTAGTAAGGAGTCTTCTAACTATCTGAAATTAGTGAAATTGACACATTTGTACGGGACAGAAACTTATAGCTTGTAAAGTCCTACATGCCCATCACACACCACTGCTTTTTATCATAGTTCCACGCTCCGCAATATACCGAAGTCCATCAAGATAATCTCTGTTTGTTTCTTTTTGACAAACTTGCGATAGAGTATTTTTGTCTGATGAAACATCCTGAAAAAGCATCACACCAAACGTCCATTACGCCAGAAAAATCCAACAAGAAAAATTCTCATAATACTGAACTTCTCTTTCTTCATATATTACTAAACGCAGCACTTATACTACTCTTCCGCAAAAATACAAATTAATTCCTTTGTGCCTCTCACAATTAAATATTTATTTTGCAAACAGAAACAAAAACCTAATAAATTATGAACAAAAACAACATTTATCTTAACGCTTGGTATTACATTACTCTGTAGCACTACCTTACTCACAACTACCAGTTGCACGCCTAAAACTCCCGAAGAAATGCGACAAGATAGTATTGAAGCATTCTATGCTACGCCTGAGGGTGAGGCTGCAGCTACTGTCGAGAAAATATTACGAAACTTTAAAAACAGAAGGACTTTCTGGAAAGCTGCGTCAAAGTTCTGTACTGGAAAGATTGCAAAACAATTAAACTCAATGGCAACACTTGTCAATATGGTGAAAGGTGGTAGTGGATATGACAAGTCGGACATGGGCTTCGAGTCCGTAAAAACTGCTACGCTAACCAACTATCAAGATGTAGCAATGGTCGTTATTAAGAATAGAAAGGGAATCTTTACTCTAATGCTAATCCTCAGGAAGATGGTTGGCGAATTTTCGCCATAGAGCCTAACGACACAACAGGTTTCAAGAATATGATTTTTCAAGATAAAAATATCAGATAGCTATGATGTCTATCCTACTGACGGAGAAGACCCTGATGGCGGTGCCTCTGCTGCTCGACAGTTAGAAGAGGAAATGGACTAAGACTTCGAAACGTCGTACGATAATGCCGACTCATATTCAGAATAAAAACTTCTAAGCATACAAAGATTATGACAAAAGAAAACATCATCAAAGCAATTAAAGATTATGAGTGCCATGCACTTCCCTGTAAAGTAAGAATGTTTTTACTGGTGACAACATTACTGCAGAACCTCATCGAGAAACATTGCAACCGCTATGGCATTAACTGCCAAGGAGAACAACCGCTACTCATTGTCAATGACTCTATCGTAGGTTCATTTGGCGGATATGGTTGGACGGGACTGATGATTACCGACAAGACACTCTATTATAAGTGTACAAAGGATTCCTTCTCAGTGGTTTAATTGCATTCAGTTCAAAAAGGCATACTTCTAGAGCAAGTGCAGACCATTGCTATTGAAATCACGATGCCTGCTTCGGCACAGCCTACGTAGGGTCATCAACTTGTTATTAACAATGAAGTGATGGGTTTTACTACGTATGGGTGGGGGTATTGAGTTTGACGACAAGGCTATCAGCCAACTGAATCATATCTTTAAAGCTGCCAGATAAGCTTGTTTAACTCTGTCTTTCGCTATTAAAAAGTTGGAGAATAAACGTCCTTAGCAAATACGTTGTATTTGGCTTTGGCAGTTATACCCTCTCTTAGCAATAAGTTGCTGGCATACTAACATCGTATAATAATGTGTTATCACTTCAATTGCATTCAGATTAACATTCCGCACCAGTAGTGTTGAGGCTTCCGCACCATTGGTGCTGAGCCTTAGCACTACCCATGCGGGACATAAACACGCAAATTGGAGAGAAGAAGAAAGATTCTTCACAATCATTACATTCTACGGAGTAATAGATTAGCAACCAACCTATATGAGAAAGGAAATGTGATAGCTTCCATTAGCTAAAACAGTAAACAAGCTTTCTACTGAACATATTTTTACCAAGCAAATATATCGTAATTATATTCTTTTAGAGTAGTATCAATATATACTTTTCATTGTGATTTCTTTACTTTATTTTATTATTATTTTGCTATTTCCAATAAATTCCCTACATTTGTGCCATGTTTGGTGGATACTTTACAAACCACTCGCCATTCATTGCGCAAAACTTGCAAACGAGGTTATTCGACCCGGTTAAATCTGGAAAAATTAAACTAAGAGTCGTCACTAATCGAGTTTAGGCAGGTTCTGTGCCCCCTATCCTATATGGGGGCATGGACTGTCTTTACTTTATTTTGACTCAAGGTTTTTCCAGAACCGAACCGGATAAATAAAGATAAAGCAGGGCCGTGTCCCCTTTCTTCTTTTATCCTCGCCTAATACAAACAACTAAAAACAATATAACGGCAATGGGAGACTTCACGCATAGATATGTTGAGTTATTTGATGAATATGGGCTTGTCATTTTCATCCTTTGGGCTATTAATATCATTTGGATGTATAATCAAGATGAAACAAGGCAGTCTGTTGGATGTGGGTGCATAACACCCATAATAGCATTTATACTTTATATTTTATTTAAAACTCACTAACAAGTATCAAACAGAAAAGAGTTACATTATGATTAGAGGAATCACAAGATTTAAGTGCAACGAGTGTTCTAAGAAGTTTTGGGGACTTGACGTTGAATGGAGAGCTACTGCTTTCACCGCACCATTACAATGTCCCCAATGCAAAAGTTTCACACATACCCCGTTGGAATATTAGGTTTAGGGACGGGAAAGGCAAAACGTTATCAAAAAAATATGGAAAGTATAGACAGGGATAAAAACAGCATAATACCCGACAAATAGCTATCCAAGGGGCTGCTAAAAGAAAGAGCGAAAGGCATCACATACTTCTGACAAACCAAGTTGCACAGAAAGAGTGCACCACGAAGGATACCCTCCGCACTTTTTATTTTATCTTATAATTATTTTGCAATTTACAAAAAAAGACCCTTACATTTGCAATAGATATTATAGAATTACACGAGTCAGCCACTGGGTTTAATAGAAACATATAACTAAAAAAACAAAAAGTAAATGAAAATCAAGCTCACTACAAAAGCAGTACTTTTATAGTACTCTTAACGACATACATGTTTGTATCAATTATAGGATGCTCCTCTAAGGTAAATAATAAACCTACTGTAGATGAACAAGATTCTCTTTCATATGTAGAAACTGCGAGTAAAGATCCTGCCCCACTCAGTCAAAAAGAGGCAACAGATATTATGAAAAGTCTATTGATAAGACATTCTCCACAAGCAGAAACTGTTCTTATCAAATACGCATTGTCACAAAAATCAGCCAACAATTATCGCAGTATTTAATGAAACTAACTCAGAAGGTTTACCTGAGTTTCATTACGCTACTAGCACGAAAAATATGGAGAAAGTTGGCAACTTGATAAAGCAACGCCAAAAACTGGTTATTGCGATTATATACATGAATATGACCCTAAATATGATGTTTTTAAAGTCGTTGAAATCAAAAAACAACAATACATCTATTTTTCCTACATAAACAACTGTGGGGGTACCGCATGCGACGGATTCTCATATATAACGTTTTCATTACTAAACCTTGAAAGTGGGAAGGTTATTGACCTCGTTTATAGTGGAGAATACAAAGGAGAATCTGATGATAATCTTGATCAAATCCTGTATGGAGAATATTCTAACATTGAGCAATTGAAGTCAGAAGCTCCTTTCTTAACAACATGGTTAGTAAATGCATCAACTAACAGCAAACGCATTTACAAGCCAACAAAGGGGGACTTCGACTTGGATGCTCCAAGAAATTTCAGCAAAAATGGGAAGTTGATAATCAAGCTGCAATAGATCAAAATATAGGAACTTTGACCTATACATATTATTCAACATTTATACCTGATGGGCTTGAACCCAAAGATGCGGATGACATCCTTGAGAATAAAACATATAAAGTGTTTAGCTATTGGAGAGGATGTGTAATTGCATTTAACAAAAAGAAAAAGAAATATTTTTACTTTAATTGCTGGGTATTGGAAGCCAGAACTAATCAGCTGGAAAAATAAAGATAATAATGTCTTATGTATTTCAAACATTGGATGCACAAACAATGACAATAAACATTGATACTGGTGATTTTGAGATTACAGACTGATAAATTACGCAAAAATATAATCAAAAATAAAAATAGAATAGAAAAATGAGAAAAAGTATTTGCATACTACTTATATTGCTTGTAAGCACCTCTTTATGGGCAAACGAGAAAACAGAGAAACATATCTATATCGTAGATTTGAGTGGTTCAATGGCAGGATACAAAACTACCATAAACGTCTTTAATAAAGAGAAAAGAATACTATCAGAATCGCTACACTCACTCAACAGAAATATAGAAGTGTCAATAATACCTTTCGCTGAAAACATATTACCTGTATTGCATGGAAATGGAGAAGAATTATCAGTGTTAGTTAAGTCCTTTAAAGTTTATCCCGCAACTCCAATATCTATACAGCATGGATTAAAGGTATCAATGAAATAGACAGTAACAAAAAAACAATAAGTTGTTTCTGATTTCTGATGGACTTCAAAATACAGGATGTCAGACAACTAGATTTATAGAAGCATTAAATGTTTTTCTGCCAAAAGCTTTATTATGGAAGACAAAAGCTTATTTTGTAGCTCTTGATAGCACAATGGAGAACACAGAAGTAGCTATGACTTTCAAGAGAAATGACAATATGTTTATAATAAAAAGATTTAAATACAGAAATTATAGAACAAAAGTAAAAAAATCCACCACACTATGCCATCAGAAACATATAAAAACCAAATAAAAGCTCAAACAACTATAAAAGATCAAAGAAAAAAACACTTTAGATAATTTAGACTCAATAGATAAATATATAGTCGGAATAATAATATTAATTTGTATTCTTATTATAACACTGAAATATATTGACATCGATTTTATCATAAGTGAATTTGGATATCAAAAAGGAGAAAGAAACATTCTCCCCAGAGACAATCCAGAAAGAAATCCAGAATATGGTTACTTTATCGGGGAAAAAGGGGAATCAAACTATATGCTTGCCGAAAAACCACATATCAATGGTTCGAATAAAGAAGGACTCAGTGGAAAAGAGCTACTAAAAACCCTATGTCTTTTTATAATTATGAGGATTGTCCAAACAAATATGTAAGAAAAAGAAATTAGATATATGATGAGAAAAAGGGAAAAAGAAAAAAAGGGATTCCCATACAAAAAACAAAAAGACCTAATTTTTACAAATGGACAATCCTCTTCTATTTATAAAAATAACGGACAACAGAATAGATAATGAAAAAGCGAGCTATCACTAAAACTTGCAAAAAGATGGCACTGTTCAATTGAAGAAGCAAGCTATTATAAAGCGCAAGCTGATTTAACTTTTCCACGAAACCACAATTAATTTTATGGGGTTTAAAAATAGGATGTGTCTGAGTAGTATTCCAACAAACATACATGAAAATGCAAGACACTCAGGAGGAGTATCTGATGCTAAACAATAAAAATATTGAGAGGTAATAAGACTTTATACGATACGCGCCGACAAACATATAAAGAACTGATTACATTTTAGTTGTATTCAGTTCTTCATATTTAACCCAAATCAACACCCACACTATTGCACGCCAAATGGCAGAGGACTGTAATGAACGCAACCGTAAAGATGGATTTACAATGTATAAGGTAGATGGTGAATACTACTTTGAAGGACTACGGGTAGGACCAAAAGTAAAAATTCCTTCTAAAGAAGAATTATTAGCTCTATTAGAAAATCAACCCATCAATTCAGCCTCTATCCGTAACATCACATATACGCTTATACGTGAAGAATTAGCACGTTTATACGGAACATCTGTACAAGAAGTAGCAGACATCATTGGAAACCAACTTGATTGCGCACCGCGCGAAGACATTTCTGGCTATATCTTTATGGTACCCAACTGGGCACATAAATGGTTTCGTCACAATGGCTATGTGTCAAGAATGTTAAAGTAAAAAAACACTTATAGAAAAAAACAATCCCGAAAGTTTATAATAACCTTCGGGATTGCTAATTATAACCTTTCCGCTTTCTCATGCGGACAAGTTTGATTTATTCTATTCAACTGCTACCACTTTTGAATAGTCCTTCGCTTTAACAATATAGAGACCTGATGGTAGACTAATCGTCTTATGCTCTCTTATAATAGTAGAGAACATCAATTTGCCACTTAAGGTATAGACTTGTAAGTGTGTAGGCGTTCTTGTCATAAAAACTTAGATAATTCTTACCCCCAGAGACTTTTAAGCACATCAGTAGTAGGAGCATCTATTTGTGATAAGACCGAGGCTGTCATCTGAACTGTGTCAACGACTAATACAATAAATTTATCATCGCTCAGTTTATAGAGCATAAATTATTAGAACAATGACACAAGAAGATTATTCAAAGATGTTGGCTACGGCTGAGGATCAATTCAAGGTTGGTAAACCTCTGTTTGGCAAAAGATGGTGCATTTCATCAGGTATTGGAAGATTGCCTGCGTAGATGGCCCTATCAGGCTTTCCTGATGCCATTGGGAGTGTGTTCTCCGATACGGACGTGCAATTGTACATCGTCCATCAGATACGCAACTCCGTGAAATATGTGGGCAGTAAAAACCAGAAGGAATTTCTTAGAGATCTCAAAAGCTGGTCTATGCTGCTGATACGAAAGGAAAAAAGTGGAAACGGAACTCGATAATCTGGAAAAAGAAATGGGGTGAGTTATATCCCATCGTCATAAAGTCGTGGAGAGACAAATGGGAGCTATTGAGCTGTTATTTCCAATACATGTCCGCTATCCGTAAGATTATCTACACCACCAATACTGTTGAGGAATACCACCGTCAGGTTCGTAAAATTACAAAGACCAAAGGTGTCTTTCCTACCGATGATTCACTTTTACAAGCTCGTCTATCTTGCCTATCGCAATATCCGCAAGAAATGGACTATGCCACGAGTAAACTGGGGTCAGACGGCGCAACAATTAGCAATTAAGTTTGAAATCGTTTCAAGATTATGTAACTTTGCGCTGCCGCAGAGTTCCTCGTCGTCGAAATGTGATTAAAAATCGCATCCCGCCGACCGAGGTTTAAGCCTAACAGAAAAAGCGGATTGACACAGTTGAGTTGACTAACCCGAAAAAATAGGACAAAGTTGATTTTTATAAAGATTTGTTTTCGATTACTTTGTATTTGCATTAGTTTTTTTATTACTTTGTCTTTATAATACCTTGTCTTTTCTTATCCCGTCTCAATAAAAAAAAACTTTGCGAAAGACTTGAAAAAGCAGCTGATTTTTTTGTATCTTTGCTTATTAAAAATATCATTAGAAAGAAGTTGAGATTATGAAGAAGGCTTTGATATTCTTGTTTATGTGCCTCCCTATGATGACTGTGGCGCAGACAACATTGACGCCAGAGCAGAAACTGGAGCAGGCGCAACGACAGTTAGAAGAGGCTAAGGCGGCATTAGAGCAAGCAAAGATAAATGCCGCTAAGGGCAAAAGGCAGCTAGCAGATGAGAAAACCAAGGGGAAACATCTGATCTGTGGGTTGTACCTTCAACATCGGTTATAGAATTCTTCTAAAACTGATAAACATTTGAAAACAGATAGTAAAGCACATAATGATTTTTATCTTCAAAAAGGGGTGTTGTGCCTGAGATTAACGGGCAAGTGGTGTGGTCTGACATCGTAGTCGTACCCGTGCAAATGCAGAGGAACTTTTATAATAAGGCATTTGCTTATCTTACAGAACTAACACAGAGTGCCAATCAATTGAATGGTAGTAAGGTAGCATTGGTAAATAAGAGTGAGCATAGCATTGTAGCAACGGTACGTGAGAAGTTGATTTTTCTCATCTTCGTTCCTCTCATTGGACTATACGCAGTTTAACTATGTGCTTCAAGCAACTTGTCGTGATGGACAGGCAACATTGACAATGAAGCGTTTGACATATCGTTATGATGTTCAGGGTAATGTTTCTGAGTTTTCAGCAGAAAAATGGATTACCGACAAGTATGCTCCCTAAACAAGAAGCAGACTCGTCTTTTACCAATATCGGGTAAGTTTCGTCGTGCAACAATAGACCGTAAGAATAGTATTTTTTTGAAGGTTTTATGGAAGCATTAAGTCAACAATAAGTGGTAATACATGTATGGTGTATTCGTTTAGTTTGATTGAGAAAAATCTTTTTCATATAGCTTATGGTTGTTAAAACATAGATGTAGGGGAGAGAATAATTCTGTAATCAATTAACCGATATACCTCATTTAGGATAAAAAAAATAAAGATAAAATGGATATAGAGAATAGTACAGTAAGGCGTTCAGAACGTCGTCGTCATAAACAAGAGCCAAAGGATAAGTTCTTGTCAGTTCGTCAATGGCTTAATATTATCTTCATGCTGGGAGCGATTGTCGGTGTGGTGGTCTACTTCTTATTGGATAACACAACGGTCGGTACAATTATTATTCTTGTTTCGATGGTCTTTAAGATGGTTGAAAGTATACTTCGTATTATTCGTTAAATGAAGAAATTATCTCTTTTATTTGCCCTTCTTTTCTTAGTGGTTAATGTAGTAAGATCACAGACGGAGGATACTACTCCGTTTGATAATGGTACTTTTGCTACTGGGGGGACTCGTAATGCTCGTAAAATAGGTGTTTCAGACTCTATACAAAGCGAACATAAGGAAATACCACGCGGATTAAAGGTATGGACGATAGATGAGCGTTTTGGTGATCGAACAGCATCTGTTCCAGACACATTATCATATATGTATATGAATGCGAGTCTTACCTATGGGACTCGTGGAGAGTATAATACGTTAGGAAACCTTGGTCTCTCCACGTCAGAATCGTATTTTTATTGCGCGCCGTCCCTACGTCAGAATTTTTCTTTCTTGACCCATACGATATGTTTATCGTGCAGCCGAGTGAAGTCCTGTTTACATCAACTCTTTCGCCAATTACTGTTCTTTCTTATAATACTGCTGGTAATAGAAATAATGGTGAAGACCGTTTTAAGGCTTTTTGCGGTGAATGCAGGAAAGAAATGGGGTTTTGGCTTTAAGTTCGATTACTTGTATGGACGTGGATATTATAGCAATCAGAGTACATCTCACTTTAATTATTCTATGTGGGGTAGCTATTTAGGGTGAACGTTATCAAGCTTCCATCTTCTTCTTTCTTCAAATCAGCAGAAGGTTACAGAGAATGGTGGTATAACTAATGATGCCTATATAACACATCCAGAGGTGTTCCATGATAGTTATAATGAGGAGGAGATCCCAACTGCATTGAAAAGGAATTGGAATAGAAATGACAACCAACACCTGTTCTTTAATCATCGTTATAGTCTTGGTTTCTTTCGTAAAGTGGCAATGACCGACGAGGAGATAAAAGCCAAAAAGTTTGCACTTAAATCTCAGAAAGCACAGGAGGCACAAGAGAATAAAGAGAAGCGCGTCGTCGTGCCAAGGCTAAAGGGAGAGAAGTTTGATGAGGGAGGCTTACGATAAAGAGAAGCGTTCGGCGGGTCGTCCTGAGGATGCTGTCATAGTAGGTGAGGCACCTGAGGACTAAGACGTTAGCTGGTAAAGATGGTGATAGTGAGCGTGTAAAGGTTGATTTGGAAGACTCAACTCAGATTGAGAAGTTGAAAAAAGGAAGATGCGTTGGCGAATGATTCCACGCAGAAATGGATGAAGGATGAGTATGTGCCAGTGACGAGCTTTTATTCATTCCGTACGTCCTCGATAATTATGAACGTATCTATCAAGCATACGAAACACCAACGGCTTTTTATAAAAAATAATTACTTCAACTATGGTAGTACAGCTAACGATTCGATTTATGACCAGACAAAGCATTGGGCATTAAAGAATACTTTTGCGATTGCTCTTTAGAGGATTTAACAAGTGGGCTAAGGCAGGATTAAAAAGCTTTCTTTATCCTACGAATTGCGTCATTATTCACTTCCTTCTATGGGTGTGCAGCCGGGTGCTACAATCAGTTTGTATAATGGAGAGCAAGCGTGGAACATGCATGATGTTTCTGTGGGCGGTCAGCTATTGAAGACCTTAGGTAAGACACTCCATTATGATGTTACTGCTGAGGCTTGGTTGGCAGGAAGTAGGGCAGGACAGTTTTCATTTAGATGGTCATGCTGAGCTTGGTTTCCCACTCTTCGGAGATACGGTACAGCTTTTCAGCAACCGCCTTTTTACATCGTACTGTTCCCTCTTTTTATATGAGTAAGTATTATGGTAAGCATTATATGTGGGAGAACAACCTCGATCAGGAAATACATTCTCGTCTTCTTGGTGAAAGTTCTCTTTGCAGAAGACACGTACAAAGTTGCGGGTTGGGTATGATGTTCTTAGTAATTATACTTATTTTTGGAATACAGAGCGATCGAGTAAAAAGCGGTGATAACTACCTTGTTCAGCATAATGACTTGAATGTTCGTCGTCCTCGTAGTCCTATTAATTTGTTTACGTTACAGCTGCAACAAGACTTCCAATTAGGTATTGTCAATTGGCAGAATGTGCTGACATTGCAGAAGTCAAGTAAGGAAGATATACTACCAGTGCCGACTTTCAATGCTTATAGTAATTTTGTTTTACGATTTAAGATAGCTCGAGTGTTGGATGTAGATCTCGGTGTGGACGGACGTTATTTCACAAGCTATTATGCTCCTGAATATATACCGGGTATTGGTAGCTTTGGTGTACAAGAGAATGAGTCAAGTCGAACATTGATTGGTAATTATCCGCACTTAAATGCTTTATGCTAACTTCCAGCTCCAACATACTCGCTTCTTTGTGATGTTTACGCACGTGAATAGTAGTAGCGGAGGATGGTATTTCTTCGCACCTCACTATCCTTTTGAACCAGCGAGTGTTGCAGTTTGGTGTGAGTTGGAACTTCTTTAACTAATGGATTAGATCAAAAACAGAATAAGGTGACTTCAGAACGTGATGACATAAAGACGAATAGTTTCTCGGCATGGATACTTGCAGCGCGTCCAAAGACGCTTACAGGAGCAATGGTACCCGTGATGATAGGAACAGCTTGGGCGTGGAAACTATGTGGCGGAGCGAACTTTCGTATTCTCCCTGCCATTCTTTTGTTTTCTTTTTGCTTTTCTTATGCAGATTGATTCTAACTTCATTAATGACTACTTTGATTGTCTGAAAGGTAATGACGATCGTGCCACTCGGTTAGGGTCCGAAGCGTGCTTGTTCAGAAGGGTGGGTTACGCTTCGTGCAATGCGAGTCGGACTTGTTGTTACTTCGTTATTGGCTTGTGCAGTAGGCATTCCGCTCATTGTCTTTGGTGGTTGGGAAATGATTCTCGTGGGATTAGCCTGCGTTCTTTTTGCCTTTCTCATACGACTTACTTTTCTTATCTTGGATTGGGTGATGTTTTGGTGCTAATTTTCTTTGGCATTGTACCTGTTCTTTTTACCACATACGTTATTCTTCCTAATCATTCTCAGGCACTTAGTTTTAGACGTTATATGTCTGGTGTCATCTGTGGATTGGTGGTTGATACTCTGCTTGTAGTTAATAATTATCGTGATAGGGAAAAATGACAAGCACGATGGAAAGATTACGCTCATAGTGCGAGTAGGTGAGGAGGTTGCAGAAAAGCTTTTATTTGGGTTTGGGTCTTATGGTATTTGTTCAGTTGCCTTTTTCTTGCAGGAGAGAAGCATAGCCTTTTGAGCTATATTCTTTTGATGATTATTTTTGCACCTTATAATATATTACATTACAAGACAGCGATGCAGATGAGGAAGATAAAAGAAAGGTAAGGAGTTAAATGTTATCTTGGCTCAGACCGCTCGGAATATGTTAGTTTATGGTATTGCAACATCTATTGCGATAGTTTGTTTATAAATCTTTCTTAATTCCAATCACTTCCTCATCACCCAATATTCATCACCCATCACCCCTATGCAGCAGCCTAATCTTTGAGATAATGACCTTTGTGGAGCAGCAAATTCTCCCACGTTATAATGAATTTGGTAAGAGCCATGGGCTCGGACATGTACAGCGAGTAATAAAGAGTTCGCTTGTTTTAGCGGCTGTAACGGGTGCTGACGTGAATATGGTGTATGTCATTGCCGCCTCATCACGATTTAGGTATGTCCGGCCCTCGTGCAATCCATCATATAACCAGTGGAAAGATACTTATGGCAGATGCACGACTTCGTAAATGGTTCTCAGCCGAGCAGTTAAGGATTATGAAGGAAGCCGTTGAAGACCATCGTGCCAGTAGTTCACGTGTACCACGTAGTATTTATGGAAAGATTGTGGCTGAGGCTCGATCGCGATCTTGAACCAGAGGTTGTCTTCTCGCGTGCCATACTCTTTGGTATAGAGACCTATCCAGAGAAGACTGAGGATGAAATGTGGCAGCGTTTTTATGACCACATGAAGGAGAAATATGGACGAACGGGCTATTTAAGACTTTGGATACCTATGTCGCCGAATGCGAAAAACCTTGAAATTATTCGTAAGTTGATTGACGATGAATCTGAATTGAGAAAAGGTGTTTGAGCGCATCTATAAGCAGATATGTCAGTAATACCAAAAATAATTAATATAACATGAATTGAAATGAGGAAAGAAGAATTAATGCGAAGAGCGATTAAACTCTCGGCAGATAGCGTAAGTAATGGAGGTGGACCTTTTGGTGCAGTAATTGTTCGTGATGGGGAGATTGTTGCAGAAGGAAAGCAATGGTGTTACAATCCTCAATGACCCTACGGCGCATGCGGAGGTTTCTGCTATTCGTCAGGCATGTAAGAAACTGAATAGTTTTTGACCTTACAGGATGTGAAATCTATACCTCTTGTGAACCTTGTCCGATGTGTCTTGGTGCTGTTTATTGGGCGCACATTGACAAGATTTATTATGCTAATGATCGTAAAGATGCGGCAAATATTGGTTTTGATGATGAACTCATCTATCAAGAGATGGAGGTGCAACCGCAATATCGCAAGAAGCCATCAGAGATACTTTTTGAATAATGAAGCAATAAAAGTGTTTCAACAATGGACTGAAAAAGACGGATAAAACACGATATTAAATTGTCTTTTATTTGATTTAGGACTATATGATGTTTCGCCTGAATGAATAATTTTCAAAAGCAGTCAGTAAAGATATATCCTATAATTTTTCTTATCTTTTGCAATCAGAACATATTGTATAATTAAACGAAATAAAAAAGAAAATGAAACCTACATTATTACTTCTTGCGGCAGGTATGGGAAGCCGCTATGGTGGGCTGAAACAGCTCGATGAATTAGGTCCTAATGGTGAAACCATCATGGACTATTCTATTTATGATGCAATTCAGGCAGGCTTTGGAAAGATTGTTTTTGTTATTCGTAAGGATTTTGAAGAGCAATTCCGTAGTCAGGTTCTGTCAAAGTATGAAGGACATATTCCTGTGGAGCTTGTCTTTCAGAGTATAGATGCACTTCCTGAAGGCTTCTCTGTGCCTGATGGTCGTGAGAAGCCATGGGGTACAAAACCATGCAGTCTTGATGGCAAAGGATGTTATTAAGGAGCCTTTCTGTGTGATAAACTGTGACGATTTCTACAATCGCGATTGTTTTAAGGTGATTGGTAAATTCCTTGCAGGTCTACCAGAGGGAGCAACAGATAAGTATGCAATGGTAGGATTCCGTGTTGGCAATACGCTGAGTGAGAACGGAACTGTGGCTCGTGGTATTTGCTCAACAAATGCTGAGGGTAACTTGACAACTGTTGTTGAGCGTACAGAGATTGAGCGTCGTGAGGGTGATATCAAGTATAAAGATGACAACGGAGAGTGGGTTGCAGTAGGCGAGAATACTCCTGTGTCAATGAATGTTTGGGGGTTTCACACCAGATTATTTTGAATATAGTGAGGCTTACTTTAAGGAGTTCCTTTCTAATCCAAAGAATATGGAGAATAAGAAGTCAGAATACTTTATTCCATTGATGGTAAATAAGCTCATTAATGATGGTACTTCTACTGTAAAGGTACTTGACACAACCAGTAAGTGGTTTTGTGTAACGTATGCTGCCGATCGTCAGAGTGTAGTTGACAAGATTCAGTCACTTGTTGATGAGGGTGTCTATCCTGCTAAATTGTTTTAATAAATAAATCCCTGCCCGAATATAATTTCGCACATACCTTTATAATCAGGTTGTGATAAGTATATTGGGGTAGGGATTATTTTACTTTCAAACACAAAAACGTTTTCAGTTATAATGGAAATAAACCTTCTAAGTCAAGATAAACTCGAAAGACTTCAAAATCTTCTATTTAATGCAACTAATATTGTTATTTGTGCCCATAAGTCGCCCGATGGTGACGCTATTGGCTCATCGCTTGCGTGGCTGCATTATCTTAATCAAATTGGTAAGCAGAATGTAAGGGGTATGTATGCCAGACGCGACACCTGACTTTTTTGCATTGGCTACCGGGACATAACTCTGTTATTCGTTATGATAGACGATCGAAAAGGATGTTAGAAGGTTCTTTCGTGAGGCTCGATCTTTATCTGTTGTCTGGACTTTAATCAAAGTTCAAGAGTCGACGCTATGCAGGAAGTGTTGGATGCATCCTCAGCACCTCGTCTACTCATCGATCACCATTTAGAACCTGAGGAAAATAACGAGCTGACAGTTTCAAATCCAGAGATGTCAAGTACATGCGAAATTGTTTTCCGATTGATTAGTCAGTTGGGTGGATATGAGAAGATGACAACGCAGTGTGCTACATGTATCTATTGTGGAATGATGACAGATACAGGCGGATTTACTTATAATTCATCACGTCCTGAGATATTCTATATTATCGGGCAGCTTCTTGCAAAAACGAGTTGATAAGGATGAGATTTACAATCGTGTGTTCCATAACTATTCTGTTAACGCTCTTCGACTTCGTGCGCATATTATTCTTAATAAGATGAAGGTGGTAGAGGAATTGCATGCTTCTTATTTTTCTGTAACAAAGGGATGAGATGGCGCAATTCCACTTTATAAAAAGGTGACATGGAGGGACTTGTTAATATCCCACAGCAGATTAAAGGGCTTAAGTTGAGTATATCGCTTCGAGAAGATACAGAGAAGCCAAGGACTGTGCTTGTGAGTCTTCGTTCTTGCAACGGCTTCCATTGTCAGCCAATGGCTACAAAGTTCTTCAATGGTGGAGGACATGCTGATGCTTCTGGTGGCAGACTAAATTGTACAATCGAAGAAGCTGAGGATGTTGTTCTTAAAGGCGTTACTCTATTATAAAGAAGAATTAAAATAAGCGAAGATTGTAGCTTATGGTAGTCCATAAATAGTCAATTCTTTACAAGATGTTTCTCTCTATTAGGGTTATAATTTATAGATTATGAGTATCTTAGAGTTATCTCAAAAACGTTTTTCAGCACGTAAGTATAAGGACCTCCCCGTGTCTGATGAGGATTTACATTACATTCTTGAAGTGACACGTATGGCACCTTCGGCTGTCAATAAACAGGCTTGGAAGTTTGTTATTGTAAAGTCTGAACATGCACGTAAACATTTACAAGAATGTTATGACCGTGAGTGGTTTAAGTCTGCACCACTCTATATAATTTGTTTTACGTGATGTCGAAAACAATTGGATACGTCAGGAAGATAAGAAACCACATGGTGACATTGATGTTGCTATTGCTACGGAACATCTTTTGTTTAGCGGCGGCAGAGCGTGGTTTAGGTAGCTGCTGGGTATGCAATTTTGATGTTGATAAGTTAAAGACGTATTTCCCATACGTTGGTTTTTGAACCTGTTGCGATTATTCCTCTTGGTCATATAGCTACTGATTGTTTGCCGAATGAAAAAGAAAACGTAAGTCAATAGAGGAAATAACCGAAATAATATAAGTAGCCTAACTTTTGTGTCAAGATATAAATAGTTGTTTATGCGTTTACTTGGAAATATTATTTGGTTGATTTTTGGTGGTTTAGAAGCTGCAATTGGTTATTTCGTTGGTAGTTTTGTTCTTGCCCTATCGCTGGTCGGCATTCCTGCTGCGGTGCAAACCTTCAAGATTGGATTGTTGTGTCTCTGGCCTTTTGGTGCAGAGGTGAGGGATGGTGATGGTCTTTCGGGTTGTTTAAGTGTTCCTCTCAACATTATTTACCTGAATTCGGGATAAGTATCATACCACTCTCCTGTTTGGTTTAGTACAACGGCTCTTTAGACTCAATCTTTTGATTGGGTCTAAAGATAATAATATAACAGATTACTTTAGAATAATGAGAGCTGTCCCGAATGTTGCTCTATAGCAAAGTCTATGTTCACTGCTGGCTTCTTCTCAAAGAAGCAGTAGGCTGCAATAGCAGAGAGAACATTCATTGCAAAATTAAATATGCTTCTATGCCTTGAATGCACTAATTGAGCTACATTCTTTAGCTCATCATTGATAGTTTCTATTACGATCTTTTCCCTTAGAAGAAGTCTATCATAAAGTGGCATCAGTTTGTTTTTCATGTTACTCTAATGCCAGTAACTAAATTTATTCCATCATTGAACAATCGCTCAAATAATCCTTGAGAGATGTACCCTTTGTCTGCAAACAATTTACCAAACACATTGTTTGTCAGCCTGTTAAATACATTTTCATCTCGGTCATCAACATTTGCTTTAGTGAGCATAAAGTTTAGAATCTCACCTCTTTCATTACAGATAAGATGTAGTTTGAATCCAAAATACCATCCCATTGTACTCTTACCCCTTGTTGCATAATTTCTAAAAACCTTATTGCGACAAATACGTTTATTATGGCAAACTGGAATACAAGTTGAGTCAATAAAACTAATACCAGTACACCTCCCAAAAACAACATATCTGCAGGAACATCATCATCTCTAAAGAGACTCTTGCCTCTAATTCAAGAAAAACGATTATAAGACAATTGATTTGGAAATAAATCTGCTAAATGCTCTTTTTACGAAAAAGGTATAATAGTGACGAAAATTACGATAGGAATTAAAGTGGAAGCAAATTAAAAATAGTTATGATTTCAGACTTACTCATACGCCACCTGCGATGGCGATGACATCCTTTATTCCTTTCTGAGAGACCTATTTTATCAGTTTCTAACTCAAATTCCTTTGCAAAAAGTCATCTGCAATACAGAAAATTTCAGTAATTTTGTCCTTGGTAATCATTGTTATATTTATTGTAATTGATTGATTTTCAACTATAAAGTTACAAAAATATAATGAGATCACCAACTTTTTGCAGACATTTCTTATCCTGAGTTCAGGTTATTTGGATTATCTTTGGAGGCTTTTTGGGCCTTTTTGAATCATGTCCTTTTTGGTGTTCTTCTTGCCTTAACGATTATAGGTATTCCTTTTTTGCAAAGCAACACTTCAAGATGGTACTGATTAAGTCTTGCACCATTTGGGAAGGATGTCGTTCTTATGGTTAGTAAGCAAAACTTTTTGTTTACTCCCAAATCTTTGCAGCAAGTTTTACAAACTCAACTTTACCATCAATATAGTCGGCAAAAATATTCTGCTGCTGGTACACCATCAGGAAGATTACATGAACCACATCCGCCACATGAGGGCGACTTACAATGAAAAACGGTCTTGGATAAATTCAATTCTCTCTTCTCTGTCTGAAAATTCTATTTGTGGTGCTAACATTTATCTAATTTATTAAATGAATTGTCTTGATTCGAGATGTTTTTATGTATGTTTGAAATGCAAACATACATAAAATAATTGAGATACGATGTAATTAGTCCAAAAAGTTTGAAAAAGCTACTCAATAATGGTTTATAATAGAGACACTAACTGCGAAAAAGCTGTTTAGTTTAACCAAATGAGGGTGCTCGTACTCTTCTGTAACTTCATGCTGCCATGTTGTATGAAAAGGTATATATGCAGCCCAACCGCCAAGTTTTAATACTGGTTCTATGTCAGAACGGAATGAATTACCTACCATCAACAATTGGTTTATATCAATAGAGAACCTCTTACATAATTGTTGATAAGACTTTTCTGTCTTATCTGAAACGACAATAATGTCTTCAAAGTAAGGACTCAATCCTGAACGCTGAAACTTGTTTTCTTGGTCAAGTAGCTCACCTTTGGTAAATACCACCATTTGATATTTCCCTATATCTTGCAGTCTCTTCAATGTCGGCTCTACACCATCTATCGGACTTCCTGATAACTGAAGAAGTCGTTTACCTAAAAGAATAATCTTTCTAATTTCCTCTGCCTTTACTTTTCCATTGCTCACTTCCACTGCATTCTCCAAAAGTGATAGTAGGAAGGCTTTACTCCCATAACCTAATAATGGCATATTTGCAGTCTCGATGGAGAAAAGTGTTTTTGATATCTTGTCAGCTGGTGCATAGGAATTAAGTATTTCGCAATACTCCCTCTCTACGGTTTCAAAATGGTTTTGACATTCCCATAGTGTGTCGTCCGCATCAAAGGCGATTAAAGATATATCTTTCATTTCTCAAAAGTCTTATACTTATACGATTACGACACCCCTTGTTTCAAAGGGCTTGAAGTTCTAATTGAAAAATCTTCTTATTGCCAATCTGTCTGAATTCGATTGGCAATAAGAAGAATAAGAATGGGATTATATACATTCTTTTATCAAGTTGATAAATCTCTCCTCACCCAGTCCAGAACGTTCTGATGCCATCCGAACAGTTGCTTTTTTTAAGAATTAATTTGCCTAATGGAGTGTTCAGCATCTTAAATGAAGGGTAGCGTGAAGCAAGTTCTTTCTTGAGATGAGGATAGGTGTCAAATAAATCCTTCCAGACGTGTGTCTGGGGTTATTTCTATGTCAGTCTTTATTTGCTCATCTGTCGTCTTTTCTTGTTTGTCCTCACATCTGTCTTCTTTTGTTGTGTTTTCTGTTTTTTCTCCCGCCCATGTTAGCAAGGTTTGCGAACCGGTTAACTCACGGATATGGGTACAATCTTGCATCATTTCAAGTACACCACGAAAACGTCCTTCGGCATCACGCACCGCATAATAGACAATATAGAGGAATACTTCAGGCTTATTAATCCAAAAACTCAGCCTTGTCTTGTTCGCCATTACGGAATTTCTCTACGATTTCCTCAACGATATGTACGCTCTTACGTGGGTGGCAGTTAGAAACTTGTCGACCGATAACATTCTTTCGATCTTGGGAATATACGATGGTCAGTGTCTGAATAGAACTTTACCAGTTCGTTCTCGTCCACGAAGGATATGTCTCATTGGCAGGGTGCTTGTAGATGAGGTTTATCTGCTCTAAGGTCAGTTTGCCAGTTGCTACATCCAACTCCTGTTGTGGTCCTGCAGAGTAGCCATACTTGCTGAGCAATGCTTGTAGGTCTTCGGCAAAGCCGTTTTTGAAAAGTGTTGGGTGTTGGGTGTTGGGTGTTGGGTGTTGAGTGTTGGGTGTTGGGTGTTGAGTGTTGGGTGTTGAGTGTTGAGTGTTGGGTGTTGATGAAAAGTCTACTTTGAAGAAGGCGAATCCAATTTCTTGGTCACCCGACTTCATGTCTTCGAACTCTTCCGCCGAGATAAGGGCATGAGAAGTAGGGTAGAGGATAGTTTCCTCTTTTTCCATTAGGGTCGCGTGCATGAGCAATAAATTCGCTTTTGGGCAGCGATGAATGCTTCTTCGTCACCAGCGTCTAATAATCGTAGTGACTCCTTGATTTCATCACGAATGATATCGTCAAAGTTCCACATGGTTGTAGTAGGACGATCAAAACCTTTCTTCTCAAGAAGTGGGTAGAGCTGATTTTGTTTGCGTTGATAATGAATAGGATACTGACGTATTTGGTCGTAGAGTTCTAACCACTGATTTTTAATCACAGGATATTGTATGAGGTCCTCGACTGCAAGGGAGTAGTCGGCGCATCTCATCATTCTCTTTGTAGTAATGCATTAGCGGATGGTCAGATGGTAGGTCTAAACGAGTATTATCCATAAAACCTTCTACGAGTTCTATAATCTTACGCATGTCGGCACGAATACACTCGTCTTCCACCATTGACTTCATGTTCTGTTCGATGAAGGCAAGGTGATAAGGACGAATAGAGCCAACCTTTGTACGCAAGATTTCGCGTGCTTCGTCTAATGTGATTTTTTTCCTGTCCGTATTTCTCTTCAACTTCAAGTAGTGTTTGCATTTTCTCCATATCAATCTTTGGGAGAAAGTCTTTCATCTTATTTGCCATAATGTTGTTACTGATTTTTGTTATTGTTCTAATGCAAAGGTACTGTGTCTTGGGAAATAGTAGGATAACAAATGTGACCTTATTAAGTTAAATAATAATAATTCGTTTGTGTGTTGATGTGATAATAATTTTTGTTTTTTTCCGTTAAATGCGTAGATGTTTTTCGTATTACTTTAACGCACAACCGAAGTTGCTAATTAAAGAAAAAACATAGTTAAGACAGTCAATTTCCTATTCTATTAACATCCTTTTTCCTTTGAAAAAAATATACTTTATGACTTAGAAAATCTGCTGGCAAGAGCTTGAAAAAAATCATTACAGAAATTCAAATAAGATGTCTATAAGTAATGGTAAAAACACATGCGAGAAATGGGTTCGTAATTGTCTTGAAATCAGTTAGTTGTGAAATGGTGAAATTAACGATGCTTAATAGGTTCTTAAAAAGGGCGTTAGTTAGACCTCAAAAGGGTATCTCTTGCAAGTCTATTAGGCGCTTTTCAGAAGCCAAAAGCACATGTGATAGTTAAGAGTCACACGAAAATTGTTTACAAATCTCAACTGATAAGGAAATAAGTTGTTTGTATAAGATAGATAGATACCGCACCTAATTATATTTATCATGTTGTTTTATCCCGCTTTGTAAAAACCATTTAATGAGGGAGGCATACCATGTCTATGGACGAGTCTTGTTCTATTATCTATGTATTAAACGAAAGAAACAAAAATTTAATCGTCTTATCCCTTAGAGTTTCAATAATTTTTATTATCTTTGCACGCAATTAAACGAAAATTGACTTGTAAAAATCAGAGTGAGAGTTTCTAGGTATATTACCCAAGCCAGTGACGTTTACATCTTCTGCAACGAGGGTGTAAGGACTTGTGTTGTGCCTTTGACTCTGCGTCTTAAAGTTCGTTTGAGAGAAAATATGAAAAAAAGATATTAAATTGTTTGGCGGTTTTCAAATAATTTTATACTCTCTCTCTCTCTCTCTCTCTTATATAATAGAATAACTAACTTTCTCATTGCTTGTTACATGTCTGTGCGATGCTCAGACCATGGTAAGGTATCGACAAGAGGCTTTTTATCTGCCTTTTGTCTGTTATCATTCGTTTTTATCTCTCATATTATTAAGTTACGACCATGTTGGTGATAATGGGTTTCTATGTGTCTATGTCCTTGCCCTTAGGAGTCAGTATGGTTGCTTAATTCCCTTTCTTTTATGATAAATAAGTAAGCAAATGTATATTATAAGTAATTAATTAGTAAACTTTATGAAGAAAATCAGACAGACCGTGCGACAACTTTATGTTCGTCCTACCATTGAGGTGGTCCAAGTTGAAAACAGAGGGCAATATCCTTGCTGGTAGTCCTCCCGTTCACCCAGGTGGTGGCGGTACTACTTCTCAGTCAGGCAGTGTTAAGGTTGTACCTCCTACCGAAGTAGACGGAGGTGATGAAGATATTTTGGAGGGTAGTTGACGAGTAGACAAGTGGACAAGTTGCTTGTGTATAAGTCTATATTTTAATGCTGAAATGAATAAGCAAAACAGCGTTTTTGACTACATGCTCTTTAATTCTCTCATTTCTTTCCTCAAAAACAATTAAATAATGGAGTAGGAAGTGTGTAAAAGTAATATTAGGGTGTCGTCTTAATTCCCTTTCACTCCTTTCACTCCTCAAATAATAACAATGAACAAACTTTTCTTTTACGCCTGTTCAGCTCTCTTAGCTGGTGGCGCAGCTTTGTCGGTAGTGTCGTGTGCCGACACCGATTTGGATAATGGCGGAACGAATGGCAAAAAAATGTCCTTGTCCGCTTTAATGTAAACGATGTGCAGGAAGGTGCTATTAGTCGTGGTGTCATGACACGTGGTGCTATTACTCCCGGCTTGAGTAGCAACGATCTCACTGGTGGTAAGCTCGCAGCCCATAGCAACCGCAATATCGACGTTTGCTTGATAGAGACCACTGTCGAGGGTGTCAATCCTGTTAAGGCGGATGCCCACACACGTGCCAACATCATCGAGACCTCTACCCTTGGCGACTTCTCTGCCTCTGGTATACGTGGTACAGCCGCCTCAGGCATTCTCACTACGCCAGAGTGGTTTCATGCTCAGCGGACCAAGAGCAATGGCGAACTTTATTCGCCTATTCAATGGTCGTTTGCACAGCCTATGGCTCGCTTCTTTGCTGTCTATCCTAATACAGAGAGCTATGAAAAGATGACCATTAATAATACTGATGCTACGACTGGTAGTCCAAGTGTTGACTTCGAGGTAAACAGTGATGTGACAAAAGCAGGTCGACTTGATGACGGCTTGTACGGGTGATGTTGAGTATGTGACGCAGTTTCAGCATCCCTACAACGAAACTCGACTTCCGTCACTCGCTTACAGGTATTCGCTTTGCTGTGGGGCAGAACCTTTCTTGGAATAAGACCATTGACAAGGTGGAGTTGCGTAATGCTGTGATGAAGAGTAAGTATGTACTCTCTAAGCTGTTCGATGGCAATGGTGCCGAGTGGGATCACTCAAATGACATACGTGGCAATGCAACCCTTTTCGGATGTCAGTGTGAGCATAAGTGCCAACCCCTAATGTAATCATCACGGGTAATAAGGGCGATAACTACACGTTCTATATGATACCACAACAGCTTACAGGCTTTGTGACAGCTTACGTGCATTGTACCGATGGAACAGAAATCACCGTACCTCTTAAAGGTGAATGGAAGGCAGGAACAACCCGTACTTATAAGCTAAGTCAGACTAATTCTACTTGGGATTACAAACTCGAAGTAACCCCTAAGCCGTGCGGCTAATTATGATGAAACCCAGTCGCAGGCATACGGTATCACAAGTTATCGTGAAGACCCTGCAACACACCAGCAGCAGCCTGTGGCATGGAAAGTCGTAGGTTACGATGCCAATGCCGATGGTACTTTCTCTATGGATGAGAAACCAGAATGGCTCACCAGGCTTAGCAAGACTGAGGGCGATGGTGGTACTGCTGCCGAGCAGGGTACAGCAACCCTCACCAAGGATATTATCGACATGCTCGCTAAACGTAACGAGGCTCTTAAAGCGGCAACTGCATTAGGTACAGGCACTCCTTACGACCCTGTCTCACGAAGGGCGGTTCTGTACCTCGTTGCACTGCCAACTCTTACCTTATCTCTGCTCCCGGTCATTATCGCATACCGCTTGTTTATGGTAATGCTATCGAGAACGGTGCAACTAATGAGCACGCTTACATCAGCCAAGCTCCTGCTGGTAATCCAAACGTTTTGTATCACTTTAAGGACCACGATGGGCAAGACATCACCAACCCTTGGATAGAGAAGACCAACAGCGGTGCCAACAATGGTGTTGACGGTGCTGAGGTAGTTTGGGCAGACGCTCCCGACCTCGTTCATTCTCCTTCTATCGTGCATAATGGTGGCGAAGGCTTCCTCGATTTCACTGTATCAGCCGCCGACATTCAGAGTGGTAATGCCGTTGTTGCTGTCAAGAAGGCTGGTACGACTGTTTGGTCATGGCATTTGTGGTTTGCTCCTAACGATGCACTGGATAAGATACCTGTTACCAATCATGATGATAAGGTTTATAACTTCACTAAGGAAACCTTAGGATGGAAGCCTCACCCTATGGAGTGGTTCTACATACGACAAAAGCTCGTACCGTCAAGGTCAGGGTTTGTACAGACCATTAAGAATGGTGGAGTAGCAAAAATATTCAGAAATCAATATTACCCAGAATCCTGGTAGCGTATGGAAGAGTGTTACTACCTTTTATCAGTCTGGTCGTAAGGATGCCTTCCCTGGTGTAGAAGAATCTCAATTTAGCTGCAAATAGCCATTTCACGGCGAATGCAGGTGATAACATGTCAATTAAGAATGGTATTCTAAATCCTGATAAGTTCTATGTAGGTGGTGATAACTGGTGGAATAACTACGGCTATTACAATCTTTGGTCTGCCGACAATACAGTTAGAGGTTCCTGGGGGATGGTAATGACAATCCTGTCGTTAAGACAGTTTACGATCCTTGTCCTGTTGGTTTCAAGATGCCAGCCAACAATGCCTTTACAGGTTTTACGGCTAATGGTCAAAACAATGGTAGAATGAATATTGATGGTATAGACAATTGGCAGACTTACCAAAAACAACTTTGGTTATAATTGCTGGACAAGCAGCAGTAAGACTGCTACTATCAACTTCCCTGCTTTCAGGCTATCGCTCATTTGATAATGGTTCGCTCGTCGGCTTCGGCAACCACGGTAGGTATTGGTCGGCGGTTCCGGGCGACATGAGATACAATTGCAACCTGAGCTTCGGCTTTTGGCTACTTGTACCCGCTGTATAACAACTATCGGAGTGCTGGGATGGCAGTGCGTCCTGTTTCAGAATAACTTGATATATTTGATCATAACCGGCGGGCATTTACTCGCCCGCCGGCAAAGAAAAAAACCTTGCCTTTAGGTATATGAAGGTGAACCCTGTTGGTAATATTTATAACTATAAGGGTTATTAATAGCAAAATATTTGTATCTTTGCAGGCGTATTAAGTGGAATTGAGCGTAAAGAAACTCAATGGTATCCAGGATAAGAAAAACTTAATAAATTTGCAAAGTAAGTTTATGGGACAAAAACATTATGAAGGATTGACTGACACAGAGGTGTTGAAGAGTCGTGAACAGTTTGGTGCTAATATTTTAACACCTATAAAGAAGAATTCTCTAATGAAACAATTCTTAGAGAAAACTTGAAGACCCTCTCATCATTATTCTCATTATTGCAGGCTTTCTCTCTGTCGCAATTTCTTGTTGGGAGTATTGGGGACTTCATGATGAAGACGGATTAGCTGTTTTTTTGAACCTGTTGGTATCTTTATTGCCATCTTGTTGACAACCGGCATTGCTTTCTTTTTTGAGTTGAAAGCTGATAAGGAGTTTTCGCTTCTTAATCAAGTAAATGATGATGAAGAAGTCGAGGTTATACGAAACAATAATACCACTGTTATTCCTAAAAAAGATATTGTTGTAGGGGATATTGTTATCATCAATACTGGTGTTGAGATTCCAGCAGACGGTAGACTGTTGGAGGCAATCTCACCCATGTCGATGAGTCAACGTTGAATGGTGAAAGTGTACCCGCGCTTAAATCCGTAAATGAAGAAGACTTTGACAAGGAGGCTTCTTATGCTACTAATCAGGTGCTTCGAGGAACGAAAGTAATGGAGGGACATGGTGTCTTTAAGGTAGAAGCGGTAGGTGATAGTACTGAAAATGGTAAGGTGTTTGAGGCAGCGCAGATTGATGATAGCGTGAGAACACCGCTCAGTGAGCAACTTGAAGGTTTAAGTGCACTTATTACGAAGTTAAGTTACCTCTTTGCTGGATTTATCATTGTGGGTAGGGTAATGGTTTTATTTTCATTGAATCCTATTGTTTGGATACTGGCAATTCCTACAATCATGTTCTTTTTGGTTTGTTATCAGAAGGTTTGATAAATGGAAAATGGTATCTGAATACGATTATCACAATTCTTTATGTCATTGTTTTGATGGGTAGTGTGATGGCTTTTCATAATTACCTCTTGCCAAATGGAAGTGTTGCAGAACTTCTTGCTCATACATTAAATACAATGATGATAGCCGTTACGCTGATTGTTGTTGCTGTTCCCGAAGGACTTCCTATGGCTGTAACTTTAAGTCTTGCTTATAGCATGAGGAGAATGATGAAGACTAATAACCTTGTGCGTAAAATGCATGCTTGTGAAACAATGGGAGCTACAACGGTCATCTGTACAGATAAAACGGGTACACTAACTCAAAATCAGATGCGGGTTCATCAGACACAGTTCTATAGCTTAGATAATCAGCTGTTAGATGATAGCTTGACTGCTCGTTTGCTGAGAGAGGGTATTGCTGTTAATTCTACAGCTTCTATTGATTATTCAGATCAGAATAATCCAAGGGTTTTGGGAAATCCTACAGAAGGGGCATTACTACTGTGGTTAAAAGAACAGCAAGTCGACTTTCAAGAACTGAGAGAGAATACGCAAATCATTGAAGAACTTCCGTTTACAACAGAACGAAAGTATATGGCTGTGCTTGTCAACTCTACTCGTGGAAGGTAAGACAATACTCTATGTAAAAGGGGCACCAGAGATTTTTACTTGGACTTTGCAAGCAGACCGATTCTAATATCGATAAAGAGATAATCGAACGTCAGCTGGAACAATATCAAGAACAAGCGATGCGCACTTTGGGTTTTTGCTTATCAGATAATTGACGATATGTCTGGTATTTTTGATAATGGAAATGTTATTGCTGATAATCTTACTTTTCAAGGCATTGTAGCTATTAGCGACCCAATACGTACTGATGTCCCAGAGGCTGTTGCTGAATGTATGAAGGCGGGTATAGAGGTTAAAATTGTTACTGGCGATACTTCAAGAACTGCAAAGGAAATTGGTAGACAGATAGGCTTGTGGAAGAGTTCGGATACTGATAGAAATATTATTACTGGTCCAGAGTTTGCAGCTCTCTCGACGAGGAATTGGATAAGCGTGTTAAGGAGTTAAAGATTATTTCTCGCGCTCGTCCGCTGGACAAGAAGCGTCTTGTCGAGTCGTTACAGCGTTGCAATGAGGTCGTTGCAGTCACGGGTGATGGTACAAATGACGCTCCTGCACTTCATGCTGCACATGTAGGATTGTCTATGGGCGATGGTACCTCTGTTGCAAAAGAAGCATCGGATATTACCATTATAGATAACTCTTTTAGTAGTATCGGTATGGCTGTGATGTGGGGTCGTTCTCTCTATCAAAACATACAACGATTCTTGCTATTCCAACTCACGGTGAATGTTGCCGCATGTTTACTTGTCCTTGCTGGTGCCTTTATGGGAACGGAGTCTCCGCTGACCGTTACGCAGATGTTATGGGTAAATCTGATAATGGACACCTTTTGCAGCAATGGCACTGGCTTTTTACCGCCATCAGAGAGAGTGATGAACAAATCTCCTCGTAATCGAAAAAGCTTTATTATTAATCCTTCTATGGGATGGAATATTCTCGGTGTGGGTGGTTTCTTCTTTGTGCTTCTGGTTGTTTTGCTCTATATTTTTGAACATGCTGATATTACTGCTTTAAGGGATATTCTTTACCTACACGTTGGGGAAACTAACGGACTAAGTCCATACGAGTTGACCTTACTTTTCACAATCTTTGTGATGACGCATTTCTTTTATTTATTCAATGCACGTGCATTTGAAACAGGAAGAAGTGCACTTTCACTTTAAGGGATGTAGAGGCTTACTCCTTATTATCTTGATTATCTTGATAGGTCAAATAGCAATGGTAGAAATTCCTGTCTTACAGGTGTTCTTCAATATTGTTGAGGAGGATTGTCATTAGAAGATTGGGCAATTATATTGATTGCTTCTTCCTTTGTGTTATGGATAAGGGAAGGATGGCATCTGATAAAAATCATTCCGTAATTAATCCATGAGTATTCTGTACACGTAGTTCTAATTCTATACAACAAATTATAAGTTTATATTTTTCGTTGATGTTTTTGTAAATTTGCATCATAATAGTAATTCACGAGTGTCAGGTACAACCATATATGGAATCATTAAGAGATATTTAGAATAGGTAAAGGACCATCAAGTAGCCACACGATGGGACTCACAACGTGCTGCAATCATCTTTGCAGAACGTCATCCAGAAGCAGCGAAGTTTAAGGTTACACTTTATGGTAGTCTGGCTGCTACGGGTAAAGGTCACATGACAGACTGTGCTATCATAGATGTGTTGAAGCAAGTGGCACCAGTAGAGCTTGTATGGGAACCAGAAGTCTTTCTGCCTTATCATCCTAATGGAATGCTATTCTGCGCATATAACAATAGTCAAGAGCTCTTAGATGAGTGGACTGTATATAGTGTTGGTGGTGGTGCTTTGTCAGAAGGAAAGGGGACGAATGATTATTTCCATAAAGAGTCGGTTTATGAAATGCACACGCTTACGGATATTCAGTCATGGTGTGAACGTTATGGAAGAGGCTATTGGGAATATGTAAAACAGTGCGAAGGAGATGATTTTTGGGATTATCTTCGTGAAGTGTGGCAGACGATGAAGGCTGCTGTAGAGCGAGGTCTTGATAGTGAAGGAGCTCTGCCCGGACCGTTAAATCTTGCACGTAAGGCACCGAATTATTTTATAAAAGCACGTGGTTATAAGCCATCGTTACAGAGTCGTGGGATGGTTTATTCATACGCCTTAGCGGTAAGTGAAGAGAACGCCTCTGGTGGAACAATAGTCACTGCACCAACATGTGGAGCTTGTGGCGTCGTTCCTGCTGTACTTTATCATTTGTCAAAAGGGCATGATTTTTCAGAAACAAAGATATTGCATGCGCTTGCTACGGCAGGACTTTTGGTAATATCGTAAAGTACAATGCTTCGATTTCGGGTGCTGAAGTAGGTTGTCAAGGTGAGGTTGGTGTTGCTTGTGCAATGGCTTCGGCAGCTTCTTGCCAGTTATTTGGTAGTAGTCCTTCTCAAATAGAATATGCAGCAGAGATGGGTTTAGAGCATCATTTAGGCATGACTTGCGACCCTGTTTGCGGCTTGGTTCAGATCCCATGTATTGAGCGTAACGCTTTTGCTGCCTGTCGTGCACTTGATGCTCAACTCTATGCCTCTTTTAGTGATGGTAGTCACCGAGTATCATTTCGATCGCGTTGTAGAGGTTATGAAGCAGACAGGTCATGATATTCCATCACTTTATAAGGAAAACAAGTGCGGGCGGATTGGCTAAACATTATCCAATGTAATTTTAGTATTACTCTTTTTATTATAGGGTCAAAAACTTTTTTTACATATCATATCATAAGCTTTTAAGGATGAAGCAAATTCTTACCATTGTCTTGTTTTTCTCGTTTCTTATAACTGCATGTGTAGATAAGAAAACGCCAGTGGAAGCATCTGTTAATGAGATTGATACCATACCTATGTTGGTTACACAAGTTCAGCAGTGTTCGCGGCTTTTACACAACAGAGTATCATATTCATAAGATTATAACTCACGATGATAAATTAAAAACTATCAGGTAGGTTTATGAAGCAAGACTTTAATGTGAATTTACCCCTTGGCGAACGACGCATAGCCATTCCTATGGATGCAACCTTAAAAGGCTTATATTGACTTATCAGGGTTTTAGTGATAAGAATATTAAGCGTCGAGGTAGAGAACTTATTGTTACACTACCTGACCCTAAAATTATTCTTACGTCAACAAAGATAGATCGTAAAGAAGTTAAGCAATATGTGGCACTTACTCGTCATAACTTTTACTGATGCTGAGTTGACAAGCTATGAATTGCAAGGGAGAAAACAAATCATTTCGTCTATTCCACAAATGGGTATTGTTCATCAAGCACAACAAAGTGCAGCCCGACAGCTTGTACCAATCTTTACTGCGATGGGATATAAGGAAAAAGATATAACTATCTCTTTTAGAAAGACTTTTTCTATTAAAGATTTAGGGTCGATGATTGAAGTTAATAACAGAGATTGATAATGAAAATAAAAAGAAACACATAGAGCTGTTATAGATAACAAGGAACGTAAGGGAAGGAACTTTGGTAAGGGATGTCTATCTCGTATTTTTCTATTCAAATATATTGTTCTACTTTTTATTTTATTCATCATTTGTTTCGTTGGTGGAGTCTTCTTTTAGCTAAATTCTTCTAATGAGGGTAAGTGTTTCTACTGACTCTAAGATTGATATAACACCAACAACGATACAAGAGATACAAGATATTGGTCAATGGGAATTTCTTTCTATTAATGATGAGGAACTCATTGATACCGTGAGTCGTGGTTTCTTTTCTGATTCAGAACTTGTTCGTATTTATTACGGAACACTTCGCTTAGGTGTTGATTTACATCATACAGAACCCCATTGGATACGTGTGGTGAATGATAGTATTATCGTTGCAAAGTTGCCCGCCATTGAATTATTGGATAGTAACTTCATTGATGAAGCTAAATCACGTTCGTTCTTTGAGAAAGGCGAGTGGACTTCTGCTGATCGCGAGCAGCTTTATCAACGTGCATATAAGAAGATGATGGTTCGTTGTATGACAAATGAGAATATTCTAATAGCTGAGAGAAATGCGAAACAGCAATTCACTCAATTCTTGAAGGCAATGGGTTATAAGAATGTAAAAGTAGACATTACAGCAAGGAAAGTTTCTCGATAGCCTCTTTCATATCCTCCTTGAATCGTGAGTGCGTCAGCAGAAAGCCTTCTTTACCTGCTGCAAGTTTCGTGTAAAAGCTCCTTATTCATTACTTCCACATAAGAACTTATGGCATATTCAATGTCATCTTTTTGTCTTTCGCAATTGGAGAAAGCATAAACTTGATATTTCTGATGAAAAAAAGCAATAAGCAGCTTCGATACTATCTTTTGTTATCATTGCCTTATATGGTTCTAATTCCTGTTTGTTCAATTTAGTCTCTTTTTAAAGATGTCCCTTGTGTAGACCTTCTCTTTTTACATTCTCAAGGCAATTGTCATAGCGATTGGCTATAATGGCATGACAACGTCGTTTGAATTCGTCAAGATTATTGACGATGAGGCTACCAAAGAAGGTTGTACCATCTTCAAGTGTTGGTTCATAAATGATAACTGTGCGCCTTTTGGCTTTAATACGCTTCATTACTCCTTGTATAGAACTTTGTCGGAAATTATCGCTGTTAGACTTCATCGTAAGTCGATAGACACCGATAACGCACTCTTTCTCATCCTCGGGGTTGTAATTGCCACGATCGTAATAGTCGTAGTAACCTGCTTTGTGCAATACTGGTCTGCAATAAAATCTTTGCGTGTACGATTACTTTCGACAATTGCCTGAATAAGATTTTCAGGAACATCGGCATAGTTGGCTAACAACTGTTTGGTATCCTTTGGTAAACAGTAGCCTCCATAACCAAAAAGAAGGATTATTATAGTAGGAGCCAATACGTGGGTCGAGGCATACACCTTGAATAATATTTGATGTGTTAAGACCTTTTACTTCTGCATAAGTGTCTAACTCGTTAAAGTAACTAACACGCAGTGCAAGGTAGGTGTTTGCAAAGAGTTTCACGGCTTCAGCCTCTGTCAATCCCATGAATAGAGTAGGGATATTCTCCTCAATTGCTCCCTCCTGTAATAACTGAGCAAAGAGTTGGGCAGCACGTTCCATTCGTTCGTCACCCTCAGGGCGACCAATGATAATACGACTTGGGTACAGATTGTCGTAGAGAGCTTTACTTTCTCGGAGGAACTCTGGTGCAAAGAGAATATTCTTGCAATTGTATTTTGTTCTGATATGCTCAGTGTATCCCTACGGGGATTGTAGACTTAACCACCATAATTGCTTCTGGATGGACTCTCAGCACAATTTCGATAACCTCCTCAACACGACGTGTGTCAAAGTAATTCTTTACGGGGTCGTAATTCGTGGGTGTAGCGATAACGACAAAGTCAGCTTCTTTATATGCTGCCTCTGCATCCATGGTCGCAGTGAGGTTCAGTTCTTTTTCGGCCAAATATTGTTCTATATAATCATCTTGAATAGGTGACCGACGATTATTAATCTGATCTACCTTTTCTTTTACTACATCAACAGCAATAACATGATGATTTTTGACTTAGCAATGTTGCAATACTAAGACCTACATAGCCTGTACCTGCTACGGCGATTTTTATATCTTTAATATCCTTATCCATTAGTCTTATTCAGATTACTTGCAAAGATACGTATTTCTATTTGAAAAAGACAGCAGAGCGGTATAAAATCTATTTCAATAACTTTGAGAGTGCTTAATATCGTTGGCTTATAAACATTATCCATAAAAATCCCAAGCAATCGTTTTATTGTTTGAGATTTATTTTTATTTTGATAGTGTTATCCGCAGTGGTAGTACTGGCGAACAAGTTTCTCCATTATCATTTCTTTGTTTTCAATTTCTTGACGAAGTGTGCGGTCATTGAAAAGAACGGAGTTGATTAATAATACCATCAATCATGGCAGGAGAGAAGACCCCATGTTTTTCATAGACTTTACGCTGACGTTCCAGACAATCGGCTGAGGCTGCACAACTATCGAGGCAACTGAGCCAATGTTGCGTATCGTTCAGCATTCTTCGAATCGTGGATATCGCCATCTGCAAAAGTTCTTTCTGCCTCTGCCTCTGCATTCTCCATTTCAAAGCCATGACGACAAGCCACACAAAAGACCTGCTAAGAGCTGATAGATGTCAGCCGAAGCGTCAGGAGAACGCATCTCAATGGTTTGTTTGTTGGTATAATCACGTGCTGTAAGTGGTTCGATTTCATTAGCCTTATGACACATGTCTTCGCCCAAAGTCCAACCTAATGGTACGCGGACAAGTACAGAACGATTGCTCATTCCCCAGCAAACATTCGTCGGAGCTTCCTGATGTGGAACGAGGCGGAAGTAAGAGGTTGGGTTTTTGTTGCCAAAGGCTGTGATACTCTCTGCTAAGTCCATCATACCCGCAATAGCACGGCGAGCATATTTAGATAGTTTTCCTCCGTCGAGCATCATGTTTTTCCCATCTTTCATCATACGCATGTGGATGTGCATACCTGAACCAGCTTTTCCCACAGTTATCTTGGGAGCGAACGTAACATCAAGTCCTTCTTCGTAACCTAAGCTACGGATAACCCATTTTGCAATGAGTAGTTGTTCTGCACATTCATTTGCAGGAACAGGCAAAAATTCTATCTCGTTCTGTTCGTAACAGCGTCCGTTTTCAATGAAATTACCCACTTCTGAATGTCCGTATTTGATTTTTCCACCACATTCTGCAATTAATTGCATAGCTCGCATGCGAAAATCATTACCTTTAGAGAAAGGAGTACTCTCGTGATATCCGTGTTGGTCGTCAGCAGGAAATAAGCCTTCATTCTCTCGGATAACATAGTACTCTAACTCGCCCATAGCATGAAATTCCATACTCGTTACTTCGTTAAAGGCTTTCATCGACTTATAGAGTGTGTACTCCGGCGATGAGGCTAACGGATTACCATCCCGTCGAAGAAGGAGCAAAAGCATACAAAGCGTTGGTATTCTGAGAAAGGATCAATGAATGCGGTAGAGAAACGTGGTATAACATAAAGGTCGCTACTTGCCGCAGCGATAAAACTGAAAAAGTGAAGAGCCAGTCTACTCGTTCACCACTTGTAAGAATTGTTTCTAAGTAATCGGGGTGTGAAGGATAAAGTTGAGTGTTTTTAATCGTCCATCACCAGCCGGATACATGAAGTTAATCATTCTTATATTCAGGTCACTGGCAACTTGTTTGATATCGTTTTTTTGTAAACTCATGTGAGTCTTTTTCCTAAGTGTGCTTCCAGTCTATTGGCTGAATTTCTAAAAAGGTTATTTTTCCATTGTTATTGTTTTATAAGTTAGTAATTGTATCTAAGGACAAAAATACATATTATTTTTATTACTTGCAATTATTTTGTACTATTTTTATGTGCTTCATTATTAAGTGATAATGTGTATCTTATACCAGATTTACTTCACTTCGTTTTAACATTTAAAAATTCAAAATGAGAAGTACTACAACCCTATGATAATGCAATCGCCAAAGGAGTGAATGGAATAATAAAGCAAGAGTGGCTCTACCACATGAAATGACCCAAGAACCTCGATGATGCACGATGCATTATTGCTGGTATCATAGACTTCTACAACAACAAGAGCCCCCACATGAGCAACGGCATGCTTACGCCAAGACAAATGAGAGAAAAGCACTGCTGTAAGTTCCAAAACGAAGTGCAATAAAGAGTGTCTCTCTCCGAGAGATGCAGACGTTCTCGATGCGTAGCGAGAGGTTGTCTGCATCTCGAGAGGAAAAAGAAACAACCAGCAATACAAATAAAAAGAGACCGAAGTCTCCCAAAGATTAACTAACTTTGTATTGTCAATTTATCATCAATTAATCTCGAGCAAAGGTCGCAAAATTTTTGCCTTTACTCCAAAAAGAAAACAGCGAGAAAGAAATTGCCGACATCGTCGGTATTAGTCGTCAACACTCTCACGTGAAATCAAAACGCAACAGCACGCCTTCTGGAAAGTATATTCTGGACGAAGGCGCATGATATAGCTATGCAGCGCAGAAAGAACACGGTAACTAACGCCAAACTCTCCGACGAATTGGTCTGGAGAATTAAAGAATATATTACCAACGACCAGTGGTCTCCAAGACAAATATCAGGGTATCTGCGCATTAATGAGGGGCATAGAGGTGTCCCACCAGTCCATCTATAACATCATCCACAATGACACAACAGGGAAGCTTGCAGAGCACACAAGACATAAGATGAAATACAGGCATCGTCCCAAAGGCGGACATCTTCCAATAAAGGACAGAGTGAGTATCCATGAAAGAAGTAAGGGAAGTTGACAGGGAAGAGATTTGGAGATTTTGAGATGGACTTAATCGTCGACCCCTGCCCAGCACGCCATACTCACAATAGTGGAGAAATCTACCAATATGTTGCTTATGCAGAAACTGCCATTTGGAAAAACAGTCAACGCCTCTGGCAAAGGTGGTTAGAAACTACTGCTGCCATACAAGAACAGCCTGAAGACAATTACAACAGATAACGGACCTGAATTTTGCGGCACATAAGGACATCACCAAATACTTAGGGCGTGCCCTGTATACTTGCTGACCCATATTGTTCATGGCAAAAGGGAGCTGTTGAGAATACAAACAAATTAATCAGGCAGTATATACCTAAAAAGGATTCGTTTGATAACTATACGGACAAGAGAATTATGTCCATACAAAAGAAATTGAACGAAAGACCAAGAGAAAAATTAAACTATTCTACTCCAAAGTGCGAGTTCTTTAAACACGTTTTGTAATTTTGCACTTGCTGGTTGACTCTGCGGACACCGCTTGATATTCTTAAGCGTAAAGTGAAATCCGACATCATTATACAAATATGGTGGAAGTTGAATCGAGAACCGTCAGGCACTTCTGCCTCCTTCACTTTTAGAAGCATTTGATGCCTATACCAATAAGCGCATTGCCACTTCGACGATCACAACCAAGCCTTCTGCCGCTTCTATTCCTATATTGTTGGAACAGGCGGTAAGAGAAAACGCCAAACCATTTGATAAACAGATGAAAGATTGGTTTATGGAACAAAATCGGAATGGACGTGAGATAACGCTGAATGTGCGCTGCTGGGATAATTGGGACAAAAAAATCTTGAAGCGGTATTTGACGGTCAGGAGTTGACGGATTGCATACAAAGTCTGGCTGCAAAAAGCATTGTGTAAGAGGGGCATTCAATCTTAGTGATGGCACAGAGACATTTTGCTCAATTCGAGCAAGTACGTATTCCGCTCTTTGACGATAGAGGAATGGCAATGGACGCACGGGCTTTCACAACACAGCTTAGAAAGTATCTGCAACAGCCACCTTATAATATCACCTCAAAAGTAATTATCCGCGGTTTTGGGTGAAGTAACGCTTATTTTAGGTGAAAAATAACGATTGGTTATGAAGAGAATATTATTACTGTTTATTGCATTAGTGACAGTTGTTACCAATTATGCACAAGACAACACAAGCAAAATATCCATCAATGCTTGGGTTGATGAAGAAGATGTACCCAAAGAAGCTGCACAGTATTTGGATAATAAACTTCAACAATGGATTGCGGACAATGGATTTGTGGACAACGATGTATTTGATCGTTTCGTGTTGGCTGCCAAGATAGATATTGTTGAGAAAAAAACATTACCCCGACAGCACCAATACGGGTTTCTACTAAAATGGATATAACCCTGTTTTGTGGGTGATATTGTGGAAAAACAAAGCAATATGCTTCTTGCTCCATGCAAGTTTCAGCCATTGGAACAAATGATATAAAAGCATATATCAACGCTCTTCGGAAGATTGACACCCAACAAAAACGCATACAGACAATGTTGAATAATGCGAAAGCCAAAAATAGTTGATTACTATACTTATCATTGTGCAGAAATAAAGACACGTGCTAATGGTTTGGCGGTCCGACAGCAATATGATGAGGCTATTAGTTTCCTGACAAGTGATGCCAAATATTTGCAGTGATTGTTTCATGCAATGTCAGACGCAGGCAATTACCATCTATCGACAAAAAGATAAATATGGAGGCCGTTGCATTGTTAAATCAGGCAAAAGGCGTATGGGCAACTAACAAGAGCAAAGAAGGAGCTATGGAAGTTGCTAATATCATTGCTGGCATCAATTCCCAAGCAGCCAATTGTTCGGAAGTCGATAAATTACGAAACGAAATAGCGAGCCATTTGCAAGCAGAAGAAAAGCAAGCGTGGAATATGCAGATGCAGCAACAGGCACACGAGCAGCAGAAAGAGTTGAAAGCCATAGAAGCTGTACGAGCCATCGGTGTGGCATGGGCAAAGAATCGCCCCAAGACAATATACAGGACTATTATTTATGGTTGGTAAAAATAAACAATAAAATAGAATAAAGATGAAAGTAAGAATGTTATTGATTGCGCTATTTGCCTTTATATCTTTCCAAATGAGCGCACAAACAAACGATGAGGTTACATTGGTGGTTTCTGCCGATGGTGCAACAAAGGAGGAAGCAACCGCAAATGCTCTGCGAAGTGCTATTGAGCAGGCATATGGTACATTCGTTTCTGCTAACACTAGTTTAGTCAATGATGAATTGGTAAAGGATGATATAGTCACTATTACCAATGGGAATATTAAAAAAACTATAAAGAAATTTCAAATGAGACTTTACCAAATGACAATACATTTGTTACACTTCAAACAACAGTAAGCATCCCTCAGCTTATCAGTTATGCAAAAAAAGCAAAGGGGCTACAACAGAGTTTGCAGGAGCCACATTTGCCATGAACTAAAAATGGAACAGCTAAATAAATACAATGAGGAAAAAGCTGTTGATAATATGTTTAAGGCTATGGAAAAATTGTATTTGCATGGGTTTGATTATAAGATATCTGTTTCTAATCCTAAAGCAAATGGGCAATTGACTGCGAATGTAGAAATAGTTGCAATTCGAAATGCTGTTAATGCTGAACAACTTTTTATAGAATATTGGAAAGTATATCACTTAACAAGCAGAAGGCAAAAAGAATATGAAGACTTAGGAAAACCAACATATAGTATTTCCTTTTTGGAAGGTTGCTTCAAGTAGGTTGGAAAAATTTCGAAAATTATTTTGAAAAATGCTGGTATAAGCTATTATCGAACAAACAAGTATAAATTAACAGAACGTTATGTTTTTCGTTCAGAAGAAACTGTAAAAGTTGTTTAATCGTTTTTAATTATATTTATCCGAAAATCTATTTTAGGGATTCCATATCAATGCTGGTAATGAAAAAGTCACAAATACAAATAGTTTCATCACGTTTTAAAGAATTCAGCTCTTATAATTATCGGAAACGTAATAACATTAGTTTTGGCGAAGAAACACCTGGGAAAAATCATATTTAGCGTTAGCATACCTGCATTTCAAAGCTATTTGAATTTAGGTTTGAGTGTCACAAACTATAATAGAGATTATTTGCAAAGGAAAGGAGTCTAAATTATATTCAATCAATAATGGATATAGAAAATTTCTGTTATTATTCTTATTGTGAGGATGTGTCGGCGTATAATATAAAGGATATTGGGACAGTTGTAGGTTATCCTGTTCATAAAGAAGGTAAAAGTCTTACATAAGGTTCTTTTTAAATATGCAGATTCCAATTGAAGACTTAATGAAAAATTTCAAACTTTACAATAGCAAGTAATAATGAATAAGATTAGTGATAAAGACTTTAGAAAGAAAATACAGACAATAACGTCTGCAACCAGTATAAAAGGTGCAAAATATACCGAAATATCAGAGTAGATGGATATTATGTATAGGATTTCGATTAAGTACAGGAAAAAGCCTTTAAGATTGATTTAAGAAACCTTTTTCAAGCATATTCTGAATTGGAGTTAGTTAATACTCAAACATTAAAAGAATATGTTGATAGAGTGCAGTCACCCGCATTGGCTATATTAAAAGAGGCGAGTCTAATATGAAGAAAATATTATTTGTATTTTTTATTATACACCATAGAGCTTCATGCTCAAAGCTATAACAGTGACCGTGTGGCATTTACCAATTTTTCTCGTTCGTATGTACACGCACGCCCCCTTTGAGGGTGTGCGTGTTGTGAACTGATTATGATAATGCCTACCTTATTTCAGTCTTGGTATTAGACAAAGCGAAGTATAAGACAGAGGCAATACTCAATCGTGTGGCAAGTGTCAAGGCTATGGCACAGGCTTCCCGCTATTTGAATGGTCTACTATCAGCCAAGATATAATAATCCATACAACAGAAAAGAAAGACGCAACATCTGATACAGAGATAATAGAGAATATCCACGAAAATTCTATTGGTTATGTCAAGGCTCTTGAGCAACTGACCAATTTCAAGCTGGGAAGACGGTATGCAGGTCTTTATATTTATTGTACCACTGTCAAAGAAGAAACAAATACAAAGAGCAGTAAATGTACCTATATTACTTCATCCCTATACACATTGTAAGTCTATTTCTACTTTTAAACAGTTCTTCCGAAATATGGAGTGATAAAGTAAGCCTGAGACCTCTACAAAACTATCGGTTTAGGAATTTGCTTATATCATTATTTTTTTCGTACCTTTATAGTATGAAACAGCAACTCTCCTCTCTCAGCTTTGCCCGATCTATTAGTCGGTCAGCGTAAGGTCAAGCAGACCTTCTTTTCTCAGATAGACAAGATTATCGATTGGGATCCAATCCGTGCTATTGTTGAAATCGCCTATACCAAAGGTTACAAGGCAACTGGTCGTCCGAGCTATGATAGTTTTGTTCTTTTTAAAATCGAACTTCTCCGTACTTGGTATGGTCTTAGTGATGGTGAGGTTGAGGAGCAGGTTAACGATCGTTTGTCTTTCAGCCGCTTTGTAGGACTGGGCGTGGAAGATGTTGCTCCTGACTGTACGACGGTATGTCGTTTCCGTAACATTCTTGTAGAGGCAGACCTTTATGATATGGTACTGAACGAGATTAACCATCAATTAGAACAACAAGGTGTTATTGTCAAACGTGGGGCTATCGTTGATGCCAGCATCACCGATAGTCCACGTCGTCCACGTGGTCGCAAGGGAGTATGAGGTTGTTGAGGATAGGGATGAAGAAACGGGTAAGGACTCGGCAGAAAACAAGGAGGCACTTGCTCGAATGAAACTAAAAAGTCGCATTATGCATAAAGGAACAAGAGGGTATAAGATTACAGAAAAAAGTGAAACGCATCAATATGGCTATCAGCAAAAATTAGGTACAGGGTAGAACGCACTTTTTGGCTCCATAGACAGATGGTTTAGAGGAGGAACGGAAAGATATGTAGGGGCTTGCCAAAACACATGCACAGCATATTATGGAGGCTGTTGCCTACAACTTATATCGAACGCCAGGGATAATTGTGTCCAATACTCTCAAATAAAAGAAAAATTGGACACAAATATAGATGATAATAATCGTTTTACGGCATCAATTATACCAATATATATGTTGGAATATGTTTCAAAAACACAACTAAAAAGGAAATTTTCTATAAATGAAGGTTTTTGCAGAGGTTTCTTATATACAAAAATGGCGAAGAGAGAATCCGTTTTAAACAAATAGGAATTAGAGAAATAGCAAACATTGAAATCAAAAGCAATGGTAAACGCAGGAATACCTGAAGATATTGCCACAGGCTGGGTTGTAAAAGGTTTATAAGACCTACAAACCAAAGGTGTGAAAAAGTATTGCTAATATTCCATGGAATGGTATAAATTAGATTTATAACAAATATTAATTATGAATAGTAATCAAGAAATACTGGATCGAGTTCGGAGTATATGTTGTTTCACAAGTTTATGATGATTCAATGAAATATCTAAAAGAATTAATAGAAGGTTCTACTAAATGAGGAACTGGGAAAAGAATATACAGAGGTGTTTCAAAAAAATTAAGCCCTAATGACAGAAAAGTATTGTATAAATATGTTGATGATACTGTGAGAACTATGATTTTTGGGCTGTTAGGTATATTTGAAGAAAATGAAGAATATAAAATTGTGTATGAAAATAATGGTGGTAGACAAGTAGATCTGAATAAAATTAGTGAAAATGTTAAAAAGCATAATTGAGTAGAGAAAACGGATGGATAGCTCGTTTTTAGTAAATATGCAAATGAAAAAGATAAATAGTAAAAACAACCCCAAAAGGAGTAGAAGGGTGTATTATATCATAGAAAACAAATATGGAGATGATAATGAGTGGTGGAATATTCATCCTGCTACGAAACCACAAGAGCATCAGAGATTACTTCATGGTAAAGATTCACCAGCAAGATATTTATTTAAATGATTAGAGTTATGATTTATAAGCAGTTAAAAAGAATATGTATTGCCAAATGAAAAATGATAGGAAAAAGAAATATATAAAAATTTCAAACATCATTTCTTTCCTATTTCAGATTCTGAAATTGAATTAGTGAAGAAAGAAATAGAAATACCTTTCGAGTTGGAATTTTTATAGACATATAGGTTATGGTTTCTTTTTCCAAAATAATAAGGATAATAGTGATAGGCTATTAGATGCAATTAGTTTTAAAACAAATTAATCTTAGACAGGACTATTATAAGTATGATCCAGATATGGAATTGTATAATAGTTCTATTTTTCGAAACAAGTATATGAATTGTGTGAAGGAACTTATCTACATATTGATAAAAAACATTAGGTAGCCAAAATGCCATTTATTTTTTTCGAAAGAAAGATTGCAAAACTCGTTAGAGGATTTTTACTCCGCTTTTAATACAGAAGGACATTATTTTGAATATGATTGAATCTGACGATACAGTATATTAATTATATGAGGGTCTAGTAATTCCAGTAGTTTAATATGGAAGTTTTAGCAAGGTTAAATCAAGTATCATCATGGTATAATAAAAATATCAGATAAGGAAAAATGAATAACGATAATATTCCATCTCGTTCAATAGCGACATTGCTTTTTACAGTTTTGCTATCATCCAGTCTCGAGAGGACAAGCTGTTCCAATTGAGTCTGCATTCTCAATCGAATCATCAGAAGGCGAGGTTTTGTCTGTAATGATTCAACCAGAGCATTTAAAAATTGTTGGGGATGAGGGTAAAAGTTATTTTTAGATGAAGTCACGTTGCAATTATCTATCATATCATTGGGCAAAAGATATAATTTTATGCGCTAATATACGTTATATTACATATCAAAAACGATATAGATTAGAAGTCGCATGATAAGGTGATGGCGAAAAACGCTTATAAATATAAATAGAACTGACACAAGTATGAAGCATCATCGGTTGGTTGGGTGTTTGTTACTACTCCTTCTCCTGTTTACTGGGGTAGGGCAGCCTTTGCGTGCCCAATACTACCCAATCCATGCTACCGTTCAATGACCATCTCCTCAAAAGTCCCTTACTTGTCGGATTATTATATTGGGAAAAGATTTAGAGATCGTTAGCTGAGGCATTAAAAAATATAAATAAAGTAGAATGGCATTGCTTTTGGCGAAGTAGATGCAAAATTTATTCAAAATGTCAAAAGCAGAGGTTAAAAAGGCTGGATTAAAAAGATACTGAGTTTATAATAATTCAATATTAAGCTTTATGGAAATAAAACTAAATAAAGAGTTGCACTGGACATTTTTTAGCAAACAAAAATAAAAAGATGCAGGACTTCTAAAAGTGCTGAATTTAGAATATTTTTACCTTCTCCATAGAGGAAATGAGACTTATTGAAAGCAGCATATAATCAAAAAGAAATTCCATATGATTATATCTATATATATATGGGAGAAGTCATTAATATTTCTAAAGGATGGTGGTCCATTGGAAAAATTTAAAAAGATGAATCATATGGGCATCCTGAGAGTTCTAGGATGAGGATCGACAATGCTAGTCCAAGAATCTTTCCTGATGATTGGATATATAGGATAGAAAAGAGTCTTTCGGGAGAAATTTTTAGAAAACATGTTTAGCAGATTAGCTCGTTACATTCACCATAAGTAAAACAATAATTTCTTCTGAAATAATAATAGATGCTATTAAAATTATATGAATAGAGGTAATATCAACATAATGCAACAATTAAAAAGTAATGTTACTTGTTCTTATCTTGAATATTTTTCAGAATGAGCTACCGTCAACCACTTCTCCGACAAGGGCTTTTTCCGAGAGTATGAAGGCTATTTGGTTCAGTTCAAAAATGAAAAAGGAACAATTGAAAAGCTTAGAAAAATTGGCATTGCTGCAAGAAATCATCAGGATATATTATAAATATTTCTATCCTTAAAGAAAGATGTTTCCCTTGGGAATGAAAAATTTTGCGCGATTTAAATTAGAAAAAGATCAGGTGAACATTTTCTCTGGGAAAGGTAAGGCTTTAGAGTTATTCAAACAATAATATTATAGAATTTAAACTTGTAAAAAGTAAAAATATGAAAGTTCTAAATATAATTGCGAATATATTTAGTTTATATTACGCACATAAAATAACAAGAAGAAAAGAAAAGTAATATTATATATAAATCCAGATATGTTCAATCTTTCGGTATCATCATTAATAGATGGGGGATGTTAGAAATTACTCAGAAGTTGTTCTAACTGGTTTTTATTAGATTATTATAGTGAAGCCAATGAAATTCCTATGAGAAAGATTTTACTGCAAAATTTTTCATGATTCACATGAAGAAATCGTATCATTATTTCAATCACACTGGAACAATGATACAGAAGATATTCCTATATTGCTAAAAAGCTTTTGGAAAGTATCCCCAATATTTACAACCATGCAGATTTTAGAATATCCTTATATTCGTAAGATTATTTATGCTATTGGTGCTCAACCCCAACCGGAGAGTCTCTCTGCATTAGGGGACTTAGCATCAGAAACAGGCGATGAAAAGATAAAGGAACTTGCACTACATCAGTTAGAAAAAGAAAAAGACTCGGTAGATGGGAATACGAGAAGAAATCAATAAATAAGACAATAGTTTACAGAAGTGTAGAATTCATCTTATAACAAAAATATCTATGGGGAATGAATTTTTACAATTTTGCTATCATCTTGTCTTAAGGAGTATGCTATTCTCTATTGAATTAGCTTTCATTATCAATGCATTGAAGAGGTGAAATCTTCTTATTGTGGTATTACTGATAATAATTGTATAGATAAGTTAAATATGAAGTAAAGAGTATTGAATTTTGTCGAAGATGGTAGTTGTGGAGTTATTAGGGTTTTAAAACGTCATCAGCAAGCGACTTTGCGATACCAGGAAAAAGAGTTATTGAGAAGTAATGGATACCCATACACGGCACATGGCTTTTACCTCTGGAAATAATGGACGTTTGGGGAGTTCCTGAGTGGTATGTCGGTAAAGGAAAGAGTATGCAACTACTAGAAGATGGTTCAGAACTTTTGGGAAGTTTTTCAACGATGGAAGAGAAACGCTGCGAGCAGTGTATAAAGATGGAAAGTTTAATACAATAAAAATAACTAAAGTTTCCCACCCCTTAAAACACTGGCCTTTTTTATTCACCTTTTGCCTGTTATTACCCATATCCATTGATTTTTAACACAAGTATAATAGAGGTTAAGCAGTCTGTTCATATACTTCGTCCCATTTTTCTAACGCTTCTGCCATTACAAGGATTTTTCTCATCTCTTTGTCGTTTCCGCTGATTGTAGCCATAAGCTGTTGGGGCGTCATCCCAAGTGTTTCTCCTAAAATGCGAAGTATACGTTCGATACAGGCAAGAATTCGCTTCCATAACGTGAGTGCCATGAGGTCGTCCTCTATATCCGAAAAAGTTCGCCCATGGTTTGGTACTCTGTGAATCGCTTTTCCAAAGCCATGACGGTATATGTAAGGTAACAAAGCGTTGCGTCGGCTATCTGGCCATTGAAGTCGCATCCTTGATATCCTCCTAATCCGAGATACTGCTTGGTTTCCTTTGTTCATTACCTCTATGTTCCATCTAATCTGATAGACTTCGAAGGCTTTTACGAAAGACATCGTAGTATCCGTGGTGAGCAGGACGTTCCATGTGGAGTTCCTACCATACTTGATAAGGAAGATTCTTACAGGTATATCTCCTAAGTGTCCGTTGAGCTGAATATATCGACATCTGTACTTACGACAGTTCTTTCCTCGTTCGCGTTCATAGGTGGCAATGAGTTCTGCAATATTTTTCTTCCTGCCCGATACGGTGTATTTCGTCTTCCCCATTTTTGCAAGTCCGACAAAGTGTATTGCCCCTTTACTTATGCTTCTAACACACGACATAAGTTGCTCGCAAGTGAACCAACTATCGGTAATCACATACTTCGCATGCAAACCCATCTTCCACCCACGGCGAAGCATATCCATGGCGACTTCCATCTTAGACATCTTACATTCTTGAAAACGCTTATAATCGGAGTTGCCAGTATTCCTTTTGGTATGATACGCTTTTCTACGTTGCTGTTTTGTCAGTCCGCAGTCGCCTTGTTTCCCTTTTTCCTGATGCAGTGAAAAATCAAAGGGTATGGTTGTCTTGCCGTCAAAGAAAGCACAAAGTAGCAGTTTGTAGCCCAATACGCACCCTGCCTTTAACATGGTCAAAAACACGACTGATACCCTCCATCCTCACACCGCTCTTCTCAAGCACGGTGTCATCTATAATGAAACAGGTCGTGGAATCGGATTGAGGAACTTCGCCATACTTACGCAATAGGCACATGTAACGCAGTGCAAAGTGGTTCATCAAACGTCTCCAATCCACCTGCGGGCGAGTCATCATTCGATAGAAACGGTTCTTACCATGATTTGAAAGCTCATATATCTTATGCTTGCATATATTGTGGATGCTCTTTCCTAAAATACGAAGAGGCAAAGAGAAAAGTATCAACTCGAAGCGAAAAACTCCGTCATGTTTCTCCAATGACAGACGAGATAACAGATGACCGATACCAAACTTGCCAAAAAGATGAAATAAATCATCACTCATTCGAGTTTTTAACACTCAAAAGTTTGGATAACTCACTTATTTTCTCTATTTTTGTTTCCATAACAGTTTTGTTGTTTTATCTTTGACAATCAGTTTTTGCGATTACTAATTTACAAAGAAAAATTCGACAAACTGTTATTTTTCTATCTATTTGTTAGGGTGGGAAACTTTTAGTTATATAAAAATAATGGTGGTATGTTTACTATAGGAAATTGACATATTTGAATATAGATAAAAAGAGTTTTAGTTTTGTGGCAGATACTAAAGGCTCTATAGATTATCAAAAATGGGTAAATTACATTGACGAAAAATCAGGGAATATTTGTATGGTATGAAGATACAGAAGATGGAAAAACATTTTAAAGAATATCAAAAATATTCCAGAGGAATTTCAAAAGGCATGCCCTTGCTTTGTTGAATAAGGTACGGTGTTTTGCCAAATTTAATAGTAAAAAGAATTATTATGACATAAGTGTAGGGATGTTCCAAGGAAAGTCAAAGAGTAACTATCACCTTTGAGCGAAGACCTCAAATAGAGGAGATTAGACTATTTTTTTAACATGGCAAAATATTTAGATGCTATGCTCCTATACAGAGGGGGAAAAAGATAGATGAAAAAGATTATCGAAGAGTTGGAATATAACAGCAAAATGTGTAAAAAAGATTAAGCCATGAATTAGACCATATTATAATTACTTTGTGGAGTGTTGTCATTTGTCAACGATATCACTTCACTATTGCTTGATATGCAATAATGGGTAAAAGCAAATTTGAAATTATTGAAAAATGAAGATAAAAATGACAAGAACTTCTCGAGTTTTATTTGAGGGGAAAGATTTGGCTTTAGCCAGCTATTATGATTATAACAAAAAGGGCTCTATAACGAGATCGTGTGGGTTGTTTGACCCAATTAGAATAATGTCTGTTGTAATCATTGTAAGAAGTTATTTGTCCAGTTCAGTTTAGTTTTAGCGTTTTACACTTTAACGTTTTAGCCAACGGAAAGGATGTTTTAAGGTCTTATTTTATATAATGTTCGTGAATACTTTCACCATCATTTGCTGTGGTGCTGATGCTCTGCACATGTTGTGCGGAGGGTTAAATACACTATGATATAAGGATGACAGGGGATGAATTGTGAGCAGAGATCTTGTAATACTAAGCATAAACAGGAGGTGTGTGAAAGCCTGTTTAGCACAAACTCCTTTATACTTTTGTAGATCAATTCGTCTTCATCTGTTCAGTCATAAAAGCCATTAAGCATAGGGAACGCTGGCAAGGGAAAAACTATTTACCCACACAAAAACGTTATAGAGCCATAATAAATTATATTTATCACGATAATATTTTATTTTGATGTCTTCAATTGTTGATTGGAAATTATTAGATGTGCTAAATAAAAATATTCGAAATAATTATAAAAGAATTAGATCCATTTTGTTGAAATGGCAGGAAAATGGATATATAAAATTAATAGAAGATACTGAGATTGCTTTTTCTTTTATTCCAGAGAAATTACCATCAAAAGAAAAAAACTAATAGAAGAGGCCTGAATTTCAAATAATGATTGATGAGAATGGTGAACTTGAAAACAGGTAGAACAATAACATTAAAAATAATATGAAGAGAATAAATATTATTCGTGTATTGGCAACTTATATTTGTCATGATCCATTTGCATATAGTCCTATCTGGACATGGGATGGCTTTTCCTCCAATTATATATACAGAAAGGGAAAGTACTTCCTGTATTAAAAGAATGGGAACATAAAGGATATTTAACTTTAATATATGATGAGAAAATAGCCTTTTATCCTTAACGTAGAGAAATTACCATCAAAAAGAAAAACTAATAGAAGAAAGTCGTAATATTAAATAAAGAATTGTAGAAGTAGAAAAGAAATTAACGAAGAAAGTATGGGGACTTTGCCTATAGCTGCTTTTATTTGTTTAAAGACAAATCATAGATAGAAAATGACCTGTATGTTGCATGGCATAATAGAATATCAAATAAGGAAAAATGAAAAAAATGTAATATCCTATATCATTCAATAACAATGTTATTCTTTACAACTTTGTTATCATCCTGTCTCAAGGAGACTTCTGTTCCTTCTTGTCGAACCTATCAATGCCTCCTTCCTCTTTCATCCGCTGCCACCACTCATCCGCTTTTGTCTGTTCCAATGCGCTGATTCCCTCCTGCGACTTGCCAAATAGAGAATTAGTTCCTCTGTTTTTAAAACGCTACAACTTATTATTAAGCACTTAGCAAATCAGAGACTTTTAAATCACCTTGAACATTTATGAAAAATAATTTTGCCCATTAAACTTGGGTTGAGAGTTTTGCAGAGGTCTCAGAATAGGTTGCATTTTGATTTATCCTTTACAAATAATAGTAAACAAAAACAACCCTTGTATGTGTTAAGCATATAAGGGTTGTTTTTGTATGGTTCTGCTTCTGTTAGAGGTTTAGAAGTCAGTTAGGCAGGTGTCTAAGGCTTTGGTAATAGCCTCTTTATCAAGGTTTTTGTCCGATGAAAACCAGTTTCTGTATTCTATGCTCCCGTAAGGTTCCTCCCAGTCTTTTTAGTTTCGGATTTTTGTCAAGGAACTCACGTAATTGGAATTGCGGCATTGTTGCATACCATTGTCCTGCATTACGAAGGTTGATTTGTTTTCCCGCTTGTTCAAAGACATAGCAAATGTCTTTTTCGTTAGCGAAGTAACAGAGTCCTTTACAGCGGATAATCTGTTTAGGCCATTGACGTGCAACAAAGTCGTCAAAGAAGTTAATATCGAATGGTCGTCGTGCGTAATATACGAATGTTTGGATATTATATTCTAAGGCTTCTCCACTCTCTTCATTTTCCAATCCGTGGTGATGATGGCAGTGAGAGTGGTGATGATGATGGTGTTCATGTTCATGTTCATGTTCTTCGTGTTCGTGTTCGTGTTCATGTTCATGTTCTTCATGTTCTTCATTGTGATTTCCTTCAATTTTCGGCAATCCATGAAGCAGAGGTTGCTACCTTGTCAGAGTTGAAATCTCCAGTGTTAAGGATTTTGTTGAGGTCAACTTCGCCATAGTTACATTCGATAATTTCAGCTTTTTGGTTGTAGAGACAGTATAATCTGTTTTAACAAGAATTAGTTCCTCTTTACTTACGTCATCTACTTTATTAAGGAGTATGATATTGCAGAATTCGATTTGCTGAATAAGCAAGTTTTCAATATCATCCTCTTGTAAGTCCTTCTTTAATAAGTCGTTACCAGCAGAAAACTCGTCACACATGCGTCGTGCATCAACAACGGTGACGATAGAGTCGAGTATTGCTTTCCCTTTTTAATCAAGTCTGGATACATCTGTGGGTAGGCACAGATTGTCTGTGCGATAGGTGCAGGTTCGCATATACCACTTGCCTCAATGACAATATAGTCGAACTTTTGTTGTGAGACAATTTCGTTTAGTTGTTGCACTAAGTCCATTTTTTTAGTGTACAACAGATACAGCCATTTTTGAAGTGCAACGAGCGAGTCGTCTTTTTGGTCTACAACTCCACCAGCTTCGATAAGGTCGGCATCAATGTTTACCTCGCCAATGTCGTTGACGATAACGGCAAACTTAATACCTTTTCTTATTTGCAAGAATTTTGTTTACCAATGTTGTTTTTCCGCTGCCCTAAATATCCAGTAAGCAGTAGGACTGGAGTTTCTTTTTATATTCATCATGATGTATTTTTATTTTATAAATATTTGTTGGTAATTTTATGAATGTTTCTTATGGTTAGGACAATGTAAATCGTCTTAACCAATATTAAAGAGTTCAATTTCAAAAATCAGTGTAGAGAAGCCAGGATTTCGCCATCACGTTTTGTCCCGTATCCAGCTTGATAAGGAATGTATACACGCCAGTGGTCGCCTATGTGCATAGCGCAAAGAGCTGTTTGAAAACCCGTAATCAGTTCGTTTACCCGAAAAGCCTCAGGTATACCTCTTTGCCAGCTATCATCGAAGACTAATCCAGAAATAAGGCTACCACGATAGTGGCAGGTGACAATGGAGCGTTCAGAAACGTTGCCATCCCCGTTCCCTTCTTTGATTACTTCATGAGAATGTCGTTAGGAAGCGTATTGATACCTTCTTTTAGACGGATTTTACGGAGATATTCTTTATTCTTTAATTTATAGTCTTGTTTCTTCCCCATATAGATAAATTATATGTTATTGCACGCAAAATTAGCTAATATCTTTTGATTTCACAATTAATTCAGTTACTTTTGTTCTGGCATAATATTAGTTTTAAGATAAAGAAAGGCAGAAAATGAATTTTGATAGGGTAGAGAATGAGACACGTCGTGCAGAATTGATACGTATCTTAGAGCATTCGATAGAACGTTTGTCATTGGCAGAGTTAGAGGCATTGTACTATGATCTTTGTTGCAAAGGATTATATTCGAGATAGGTTTGTGTGATGATGGATAGATGGAATAAGGAAATCTTGCGTCTTGCTATTCCCTCAATTGTTAGTAATGTAACAGTCCCGTTGTTGGGACTTGTCGATTTAGCGGTTGTAGGGCATATAGGAGATGAATCAGTATATCAGTGCCATTGCAGTTGGTACCATGGTATTCAATGTAATGTACTGGTTGTTGGGTTTTTGCGTATGGGAACGAGTGGTATGTCTTCGCAGGCTTATGGTCGTGGAGATAGTCAGGAATGTGTAAAATATTCTGTGCGCTCGTTGGTGATAGGGTTTGTGATGGGTCTTCTATTTATTGTTTTTGCAAGGTGGGATAGAGTGGTCGATGCTTCGGTTGATGAATACTCCGGGTACGTCGTGGAGTCTGGTGTCTACATATTTTCGTATTGTCGTATGGGGTGCACCAGCAATGTTGGGACTCTATGCGCTGACGGGTTGGTTTGTAGGAATGCAGGATACTCATACACCGATGATGGTCGCTATATTGCAGAATGTGATAAATATACTTGCCTCTTTGTTTTTGTTTTTATTTTTATGTTGGGATATAAAAGGAGTCGCTGTTGGGACTGTTTCGGCTCAGTGGGGAGGCTTTTTAACTCTTTGTTGGCGGTGTGTCGGAGAATGAGAAAGCAGGAGTCGTTAAGGATAGTGAGGGGTATAAAGTGTTTGAAACTCTGCACAATACCTTTAGGTACGTTATGACGAATACAAGAGGCTGGGGTGAGTTTTTCGTGTGAATAGGACATTTTTCTTACGGACGCTTTGTCTGGTAGTAGTGAATTTCTTTTTCACATCAGTAGGCGGCAAGCAAGGTGCAATGCTGTTGGCTGTCAATACGTTATTGATGACGTTGTTCACCTTATTTTCTTATGTGATGGATGGGTTCGCTTATGCGGGAGAAGCTTTAAGTGGTCGGTATTATGGTTCTGGTGATAAGTTAGACTAAGGGCGATAGTATGTCGTTTGTTTGGTTTCGGAGTTGTAATGGTAATCTTTTTCACAGGAGTTTATGTTTTTGGAGGACGAGCATTTCTGCGTCTTCTCACTGATGACACAGCTGTTATATTGGCAGCTCGTCCTTATTTGTTATGGGCTTATTTAATCCCCGTAGCAGGAATGGTAGCCTTTGTTATGGATGGAGTGTTTATTGGTTTGACAGAGAGTAAGGGAATGCTCGTTTCGACGGCTATGTCTATGCTTGTGTTTTTGTTGTTTATTATTTTTAAGGGATGATTTTGGGAATACGGCCTTATGGATAGCCTTCCTTTTGTTTCTTTTCATGCGCGGAGTTGTGTCTATGTGTTGGGGATATTTAAGGTTCTTTTCGTTAAATGCGTGGATGCTTCATAATTTAGTCAAGATAGTCCAATTGTCTATTCTGTTATCACCTTCCAACACCGCCACTTTTTCATTTTAATGCTTCAAAAATGTAGATAAGATTCTGAAAAATCATTATATAATTTCGAATAAAACAACAATAGATAAAGATAAAAATACGTGTAAAGAGCAAGTTTGCAACTAACTGGAAAACAGTTAGTTGTAAATGGTTCAAGAAAAGGAGCTTGATCGATCTTCGAAAGGCATTAGTAACACTTCAAAAGAGCATCTTTTGAAGACAATCAAGCGTCTTTTCAGAAGCCAAAAGAGTATGTATTGGTTTTGAGTCGTATGAAAATAGTTTACAAATATCGATTAATAAGAGAATAAGTTGTTTGTAGAAGACAAAAAGACATGTTAATGGTTTGATATGTTTTTATTTGCTTTTTCAAAATTATATCTTGTAGTTTATCCCTTTTTATATCTACTTAATGGCACATCTCTATCCATTTAACGGAAGATCTTTTTGTTTTTGCGTATTGTGTTGTAGTTTTGTGTTGACTTTATAGCTTGATGTGGTCCGCTATACCTGATGATGTAAAGGCAATAATCTGGTTGGAAACAAACAAAAAAAGGGTTGAGGCACTAATGGATGATTTTTGGATAAAAGGTAATATATGAAAAGAAAAACATATATTCGTTTGCGATTGTCAGAAAATAGTTGTATTTTTGCAAAGAAATTATGTAGCATGAGGATATAAGTCTCGGTTATTTCTCAGTTTACATTTTTGCTAAAATTAATGTTGATAGTTGACTACACGTTATTATTAAATGAAAAAGATTATTTTCTCCCTCATAGTTTCGGCTATGATTATTACTATGACAGGCTGTGGCTCAAGTAAGGGCTTTACCTATTTGGAAAAATGTAGATTCTATTAGTCTTGCAGGTTCTCGTGGTTTTGTATGATGCTCGAATTATGCCAAAAGACGAATTGACAATTACTGTAAATACAATAGATCCAGATGCTGCGGCTCCTTTTTAATCTGCAGGGTCGTAGTAGCTCTGATGGACGTAAGGATGTGGGGTCGTCGGGAGGTTCTTCGCAGGGCTATCTTGTTGATAACTCTGGTTTTTATCAATTTCCCAGTAATAGGTAAGATACAAGTCAGTGGTTTGACTAAGCCTGAATGTGAAACGCTTATCAAGAGTAAGATACAGCCTTATTTGTCTCGGACGGAGAATCCTATTGTTACCGTGCGCATGAGTAGTTATCATGTGACCGTTCTTGGAGAAGTAGGGACAGCCAGGTGTTATTCCTGTTAGTACAGAGAAGATGAGTGTGTTGGAGGCGTTGGCTCAGGCAGGCGATCTTGGCGTCTATGGTAAACGTGATAATATTATGTTGATTCGTGAGGATATGACAGGTCAGAAACATGTTGTACGTCTGAACCTCAATGATGCAAACATCTTGAATTCACCCTATTACTATCTGCAACAGAACGATGTCCTCTATGTTGAGCCAAATCATGTAAAAAAGCTAAGAATTCAAGCGTTGGTCCTTCTACGACTTTATGGTTCTCTTTTGTGGGAATTATAACGTCTGTGGCATCATTAGTTGTAAGCGTATTGAGATAATAAATATTCGTAGTGGGAGGTGTGTTGTAAGGCATTCTTCTTTGAATAAAATTATAGTTGGAATGAGAATATCTTTGATATCCATATCTTGTTAAGTACAATCATTGTACTATTAAAAGGTGGGTGTGAGGGATATTCTCTTTGCGAATAATACCATTAATAATTAAAGGATATGTGTGGAATAGTAGGATATATTGGAACAAAGCGTGATGCATATTCCATTTTAATTAAGGGTTTACAACGACTCGAATATAGAGGCTATGATAGTTCGGGTGTCGCATTAGTAAATGATGACAAGGAACTGAGGGTTTATAAAACAAAAGGAAAGGTTGTAAACTTAGAGGAATATTGTTCTGATAAGGATATTACGGGTAATGTGGGTATAGCTCATACACGTTGGGCAACGCATGGAGAGCCTTCATCAACAAATGCTCATCCACATTATTCGCAGTCGAAAAATCTTGCTATCATTCATAATGGTATTATAGAGAATTATGCAGAAATCAAGCATAACCTCAAAGAAAAAAGGAATAGAGTTTCAGTCAGAAACAGACACAGAGGTACTGGTACAACTGATTGATTACATTCAGATAAAGAAAAATCTTGACCTACTGGAAGCGGTTCAGTTGGCACTCCATCAGGTGATTGGTGCATACGCTATTGCTATTCTCGACAAGCGTAATCCTGATACGATAATTGCAGCTCGCAAACAGAGTCCATTGGTAGTGGGCATTGGCGAAGGAGAGTTCTTCCTTGGTTCTGATGCCAGTCCTATTGTAGAATACACCGATAAGGTTGTGTACTTAGACGATGGCAATATTGCCGTTATGAAGTTAGGAGAAGACCTGAAGGTTGTTAATATATTAAATGAAGAGTTGTCGCCAGAGGTTCGTACAGTAGATATCAATCTTGGACAAATAGAGAAGGGCGGTTTCCCACACTTTATGCTCAAAGAAATCTTTGATCAGCCAGAGTGTCTGAAAAACTGTATGCGAGGGCGAGTACTTTATGAACATAATCAAGTGACACTGAGGTCTTTTATAGATCATCATGACACCTTGCTTAATGCTAATCGTATAATTATTGTTGCTTGTGGGACAAGTTGGCATGCAGGATTAATTGGTAAGCAGCTTATAGAGGAGTATTGTCGTATTCCTGTTCAGGTTGAATATGCAAGTGAGTTCCGTTATGGTAATCCCATTGTAGGCGATGGTGATGTTGTGATAGCCATCTCGCAGAGTGGTGAGACGGCAGACACACTTGCTGCGATAGAATTAGCAAAGTCAAAGGGTGCTTTCATATATGGTATATGCAATGCTATTGGGGCAAGCATACCACGCACAACAGATACAGGAACCTATATTCACGTTGGGCCAGAGATAGGTGTTGCTTCAACGAAGGCATTTACAGGTCAGGTAACGGTTTTGACAATGTTTGCGCTTGCTTTGGCAAATGCAAGAGAAAGTATTAGTACAGAAGAATATAAGAAGGTGGTAAGGGGTTTGGCTGAAATACCATCAATAATAGAAGAAGTCTTAAAGACGAATGATCAGATAGCCGACTTAGCGCGCACCTTTACTTATGCACGCAATTTTCTCTATCTTGGTAGAGGATATAGTTACCCCGTAGCTCTTGAAGGAGCATTGAAGTTGAAGGAGATATCTTATATTCATGCAGAGGGTTATCCTGCAGCCGAGATGAAGCATGGACCTATTGCTTTTGATAGACTCGGATATGCCAGTGGTAGCTATTGCTACACATAATGGAATGTATGAAAAGGTGAGGAGTAATATCCAGGAAATTAAGGCACGTCAAGGACGAGTAATAGCCTTAGTTTCAAAAGGTGACACAACAATATCAAAGATTGCAGACGCTGTTATTGAACTTCCTGACACGATGGAGTGTCTTGAACCTTCTAGTTGCGACAATCCCTTACAACTCTTTGTCTTATCATATAGCAGTATGCAAAGGGCAAGAATGTTGATCAGCCAAGAAATCTTGCTAAATCCGTAACGGTAGAATAAGCAGAAATTAGTAAGATAAACTATAATAGATAAACAATATCAAAGTAAAAGATAGACAGAAAATCTTATCAATGGAAAAAGAATATTCATGAAGACTGCGGTGTGGCAATGATTCGATTGTTAAAAGCCGCTTTGAGTATTATCAGGAAAAGTATGGCACGTGGATGTATGCTCTTAATAAACTCTATCTGATGATGGAGAAACAGCATAATCGTGGTCAAGAGGGAGCTGGTATGGCTTCTGTAAAGTTAGATTCTCTGCCAGGGTAATGAATATATGTTTTCGACGAGCGAGCAGAGGGCAAGAATGCTGTCGCTGAAATCTTTGCTAATGTTCATAAGCGTTATAAGGACTTCTCGCAAGAGCAGTTGTCTGATGTTTCTTTTTGCTAAAACCAATCTTCCTTTTTGCTGGAGATCTTTTATATGGGCCACCTTCGGTATTCAACTACTGGTAAGAGTGGCCTTTCTTATGTTCACCCTTTTTCTACGTCGTAATAATTGGAAGGCAAAAGAACCTATGTAGTGTGGTAACTTCAATATGACTAATATTGAAGATGTCTTTGAGATTTTAACAGAACAAGGTCAGTGCCCTCGTATTTATAGTGATACGAATATTCTCTTGGAATTGATGGGGCATAGACTCGATAGGGAGGTTGAACGCAACTTTGTTGAAGCTCAGAAATTAGGCTTAGAAAAGCGTGATATTACACATTATATTGAAGAGAATGTGCAGATGAGTAACGTTCTTCAAAACAACAATGCAGCACTTTGATGGTGGATATGTTATCTGTGGACTGACGGGTTCGGGCGAGATGTTTTTCTATTCGTGACCCATGGGCAATTCGTCCTGCGTTCTACTATAAGAATGATGAGATTGTCGTTTTGGCAAGTGAGCGTCCCGTATTGCAAACAACCTTTGACCTTTGAGTGCGATGATATTCAGAGTTAAAAGCCTGGTCAGGCATTGATTGTCAATAAGCGTGGCGAATGTTCATTGCAACAAATTCTTGAACCAAAGAGTAATTCTGCCTGTTCTTTTGAGCGAATTTACTTTTCACGTGGTTCTGATCGCGATATTTATAAGGAGCGTGAGACATTGGGACGTCAGTTGACTGAGCCTGTGTTGAAGGCAGTTGGCTATGATACAGAACATACTGTTCTTTCGTATATTCCTAATACAGCGGAGGTTGCATTCTATGGACTTGTTCATGGGTTTAAGGAAGAGATAGACAAGAAGAAGGTTGAGCAGATAGCCACCTTGGGGACGAATGCTTCTCCAGAAGATGTTTTATCGTATTATTCATCAAGATGTACGTTCAGAGAAGGTGGCATGGAAAGATATTAAGTTACGTACTTTTATTACAGAAGGTAATTCGCGTAACGACCTTGCCTCTCATGTCTATGATGTTACATACGAGTGTATAAAGCCTTACGAGGATAATCTTGTAATTATTGACGACTCTATCGTTCGTGGTACAACATTGAAAGAGAGTATTCTCCGTATTCTCGACCGCTTGCATCCTAAGAAGATAGTTGTCGTGTCAAGTGCACCGCAAATTCGCTTTCCAGACTACTATGGTATCGATATGTCCCATCCAGAAGAGTTTTGTGTTTTCCGTGCAGTAATCGAATTAATACGTGAGCGAGGTATGGAAACCCTACTTCGTGAAGTCTATGATAATTGTAAGAGGGAATTGGCAAAACCTAAGGGAGAACCAATATTTAATGCTGTTCGTGCTGTATATAAAGCCTTTTACTGTTGAAGAGATAAATCGGAAGATAGTTGAAATGTTGCGTCCAGAGGGTATGACTACGCCTATAGAGATAGTTTTCCAGAGTGTGGAAGGATTACACATGGCAATACCAAATCATCCAGGTGATTGGTATTTTACGGAAATTATCCAACGCCAGGTGGTATGCGACTTGTAAATGAGGGCATTTATCAATTATTATGAGCGTGAACATTTGAATACAGTTAAAGTGTAAGAATCGCTTGTCTGTAAATTATTAATACGAAAAAGAAGTACTTTCATTAAAAGAAGGCTTTTCTTTTTCACGATGAATAATATTTCTTTTCATGAAAAGAATTTTCAATACAACAATACTATAAGCAATGAGGAACGTAACTTAGTCCTAAGTGACGGAACAAAAATTCCATGGAAAGTCGTTTGGATACGATGCCCCAGTGGCTGGTGAAGTAGTCTTCAATACAGCTATGATGGGGCTATCCAGAGAGTTTGACAGACCCTTCGTATGCGGGCAGCTTCAACAATGACCTTCCCATTGGTAGGTAACTATGGTGTGCCACCTTTTACAATCGAAGAAAACGGCATTCCAACCTTCATGGAGAGTGATAAAATCTATGCCCTCAGCCTTGATAGTGTCAGACTATACAGAGGAGTATTCGCACTGGAATGCTGTGGAGAGTCTGGCTGACTGGCTGAAGCGTGAACACGTACCGGGCATTACTGGTATTGATACACGTGAACTCACTAAGGTGCTGCGTGAGCATGGTGTGATGATGGGTAAGATACTTTTTGATGATGAACCTGATAATATTCCAGAGGCTGATTACGAGGGTGTAAACTTCGTTGATCGTGTTTCAAACAAAGGAAATTATTCGTTATAATGAGGGTGCAGGTAAGAAGGTTGTTCTTGTTGACTGTGGTGTAAAAGCTAATATTATCCGTTCATTGATTACCAGAGGTGTTGAGGTTATCCGTGTGCCATGGAATTATGACTATACTGGTATGGAATATGATGGACTTTTCCTTGCAAATGGTCCTGGCGACCCTGATATGTGTAATGACGCAGTTGAGGTTATTCGTAAGCAGATGAGCATGAGCAAGAAACCTATCTGCGGTATCTGTATGGGTAACCAGTTGTTGTCAAAGGCTGCAGGAGCAAAGATATATAAACTGAAATATGGTCATCGTGGACATAATCAGCCAGTTCGTATGGTGGGCACTGATAAGTGTTATGTCACCTCACAGAACCATGGTTATGCCGTTGATGCATCAACATTAGATAAGGATTGGAACGAACTCTTTGTCAATATGAATGACGGAAGCAACGAGGGATTTGCCACAAGGAGAACCCTTGGTTTACCTCTCAATTCCACCCAGAGGCATGCTCTGGTCCTGTTGATACTTACTTTATGTTTGATAAATTTGTAGAAACACTGAAATAATGAAAGACGAGTCAATAAAGAAAGTCCTGATACTTGGTTCAGGCGCATTGAAGATTGGTGAGGCAGGTGAGTTCGATTACTCTGGTTCACAGGCATTGAAGGCATTACGTGAGGAAGGTGTTTCTACGGTTCTGATTAATCCGAACATTGCTACCGTACAGACATCTGAGGGTGTAGCAGATCGAGTTTACTATCTTCCTGTTCAACCTTACTTCGTGGAGCGTGTCATTGAAAAGGAGCGTCCCGATGGTATCTTGCTGTCATTTGGTGGACAGACTGCATTGAATTGTGGTGTCGAATTGGATAAGACTGGTGTTTTACAGAAGTATAATGTGAAGGTTTTAGGTACTCCTGTTAAGGCTATCATGAATACTGAGGACCGTGAACTCTTTGTAGAACGACTTGATGAAATAGATGTAAAGACTATTAAGAGTGAGGCTTGTGAGGATATCGAACAAGCACGTGTAGCAGCTAAGAACCTCGGTTATCCTGTTATCGTTCGTGCAGCATACGCATTGGGCGGTCTTGGTAGTGGTTTTTGCTGATAATGAAGATGAGCTGAACACACTTTGCGAGAAAGCTTTCTCTTTCTCTCCTCAGGTGTTGGTTGAGAAGAGTTTGAAGGGTTGGAAGGAGATAGAGTATGAGGTTGTTCAGTGACCGTTACGACAACTGTATCACGGTTTTGTAACATGGAGAACTTCGACCCGCTTGGTATTCACACTGGTGAGTCTATCGTTATTGCACCATCTCAAACACTTTCTAATAGTGAGTATCATAAGCTTCGTGCATTGTCTATTAAGATTGTACGCCATATTGGTATTGTTGGTGAATGTAATGTTCAGTATGCTTTTGACCCAGAGAGTGAGGACTATCGAGTTATTGAGGTAAATGCTCGTCTGTCACGTTCTTCAGCTCTTGCCAGCAAGGCAACTGGTTATCCTCTTGCTTTCGTTGCTGCTAAGTTAGGTATGGGTTATGGACTCTTTGAGTTGAAGAACTCTGTTACAAAGACCACATCAGCTTTCTTTGAACCAGCACTCGACTATGTAGTCTGCAAGATTCCACGTTGGGATCTCAGTAAGTTCCGTGGTGTTGATAAGGAGTTAGGTTCAAGTATGAAGTCTGTCGGTGAGGTAATGGCTATTGGTCGTAATTTCGAGGAGGCTATTCAGAAGGGTCTTCGTATGATAGGACAGGGTATGCATGGCTTTGTAGAGAACAAAGAATTGCAGATAGACGACCTCGATGCAGCGTTGCGTGAGCCAACCGATAAGCGTGTCTTCCTTATTTCTAAGGCAATGCACAAGGGATATACGGTTGATCAGATTCACGAGTTGACCAAAATTGATCGTTGGTTCCTCAATAAACTCAAAGCATATCATAGATATTGATGAGGAACTGAAAACTAAGAATATCAACACACTTGATAAGGAACTTCTGCGTACTGCAAAGGTCTATGGCTTTACAGACTTCCAAATCGCACGTGCTGTCGGACTGGAGGAAGAGTGCAAGAAGATGCACGAAGCTATGAGAATCGTTCGTCGTCTGCGTAAGAGTTTTGGCATTCTTCCTGTTGTTAAGCAGATTGATACACTTGCTGCAGAATATCCCGCACAGACCAATTATCTCTATGTAACATACGCTGGTGTAGCTTCTGATATTACATTCCCTAATGACCGCAACTCGGTTATCGTACTTTGGTTCAGGTGCTTACCGCATTGGTAGTTCGGTAGAGTTCGACTGGTGTGGTGTTCAGGCATTGAATACAATCCGCCGTCAGGGTTATCGTTCTATCATGATTAACTATAACCCGAGACTGTTTCAACAGACTATGATATGTGCGACCGCCTCTACTTTGATGAGTTGACCTTCGAGCGTGTAATGGATATCATAGATGCAGAGAACCCACATGGTGTGATTGTTTCTACGGGTGGCCAGATACCTAACAACCTTGCGATGTATCTTGATGAGGAGAATGTGCCAATTCTCGGTACTTCTGCAAAGGATATTGATAATGCTGAGGACCGTGCTAAGTTCTCCTCTATGCTTACAGAGAGTGGGAATCAACCAGCCAGAATGGAGCGCATTGACAAGTATGGATGATATTGATAAGTTCGTTGAGCGTGTCGGCTTCCCAGTTCTTGTTCGTCCGTCTTACGTACTTTCTGGAGCAGCGATGAACATTTGTTCTAACAAGGATGAGCTTACTCGCTTCCTTCAGTTGGCTGCGAATGTCAGCGTAGATCATCCAGTCGTGGTAAGTAAGTTTATTGAACACGCTAAGGAGATGAGATGGATGCCGTAGCACAGGATGGAGAGATTGTTGCGTATGCTATTTCTGAACATGTCGAGTTTGCAGGTGTTCACTCTGGTGATGCCACAATCCAGTTCCCACCACAGAAACTTTATGTTGAAACAATGCGCCGTATCAAGCGTATTAGCCGACAGATTGCTAAGAAACTGCATATCAACGGACCATTCAATATTCAGTTTATGGCACGTGATAACGATATTCTCGTTATCGAATGCAATCTTCGTGCAAGTCGTTCGTTCCCATTCGTTAGTAAGGTCTTGAAGATAAACTTCATCGATTTGGCTACAAAGATTATGCTCAGTGCGCCTGTTGAGAAACCTAATAAGAACCTCTTCGACCTTGATTACGTTGGTATTAAGGCATCTCAGTTCTCATTCAATCGTTTGCAGAAAGCTGACCCAGTACTGGGTGTCGATATGAGTTCTACGGGTGAAGTGGGTTGTTTGGGCGACGATACCTCAACAGCTTTGTTAAAGTCAATGCTGTCAGTTGGACTACGTATACCTAAGAAGACGGTCTTGCTATCAACAGGAGGTGCAAAGCAGAAGGCTGATATGCTTGATGCAGCAAAGATGTTGAAGGAACACGGATATGAACTCTATGCAACAGTAGGTACGTCAAAGTATCTTGCTGAGAATGGAATTGAGAATACTTGTGTCTATATGCCTTCTGATGAAGGAAAAGCAGCCGCAGGCTCTCGACCTTCTCCATGAGAAGAAGATAGACATGGTGGTGAATATGCCAAAGGACCTCACACCACGCGAGCTGACCAATGGTTATAAGGTTCGTCGTGCGGCTATCGACCTCAATGTACCATTGATTACAAACAGCCGATTGGCAAGTGCGTTTATCTCAGCCTTCTGCAATGTCAGCTTAGAGGATATAGACATTAAGGCTTGGGGCGAATATTAATAATTTCTCGGGTTAAAGGAGTTAAGGAAGCAATAGGGATATTATAGATGAGGATTATACGGTTCTTCTTTTGTAAAGCATTATTTCTTTCGAATTAAGAATTAGGGTTGTACAATCTTCAATTCTTATAACTCCTTTAACCCGAATCGCTTATTAGAGCCTAAACAGATTTTGTTTTTATGAGATGAAAAGAATATTTTTGAAGTTACTTCCCTCGTCTTTGTTGTAGCTATTATGTCCTGTTCTGGTTTCTCTTCACGAGGCATAGGACATTATGATACAACGCAGGTCGACTACGATGATTGCTGTTAATCTTGACAGTAATTCATCAGATGAAGGAACGTATGTATCCTCGTGGACTTATCGCAAGGACTCGGCGGTAGCTAATATGTTAAGTGCGCCAAACAAGAAGTCACAGATTACGCCTTCTAATCGCATGGATATACGTGTACGCTATCTTGGACGTGTGGGTGTAGAAGCGTGTATGATACTTGGCGATGGCGAGCAATTTGCAGGAAATAGTTATGACACAACCAATTTTGTTCGTGTCTATGCTTATGGAAAGGAAGTCGGACGATTTCGTTATCTACCAGGAATAAGTAAAGCAGACTGACTCTGCCTTTGTGCAGAATCCTGTGGCTTTTGTCGAATGCCTACGTAGAATCGGTCCTTCAAGATTGAGACAACAACTTTTTACCAGTGGTACGCTTGTTTACAGCTTTTGATGCGATTGCTCCCTTAGCAAAGAGAAAATAACGAGTACTTATAAACTTTTTAGGATAAGTCGTTTAACGACCGATGAGACTAAAAATAAGATAAAGATGGATAAGAATAATAATGAGAAGTTGAGCGTGTTATTTATTTGTTTAGGCAATATATGTCGCTCTCCGACGGCAAATGCAGTGATGCAATATCTTATTGAGGAACGTGGGTGTGCTAATCAATACGTGATTGACTCTGCTGGAATTGGCATTGGCACGTCGGACAATTGCCCGATAAGCGCATGCGTGAATATGGTAGAGCTGCGTGGTTATAATATAAATCATATTGCCAGACAATTTGATGCACGTAAGGATTTTGAGCTATTCGATAAAATTGTCGTTATGGATGAGGAGAATTATCGTAATATTACATCCCAAGCTCCGAATGACTTGGCACAAGAAAAGGTCGTTCGTATGGCAGACTTCTTTACTCAACATCCTTCTGCTACCTGTGTTCCTGATCCTTATTATGGTGATGCTGAGGATTTTAACTTAGCACTCGATTTGATAGAAGATGGGTGTGAAGGCATTTTGAAAACGTTTAGTATATAATAAGAACTTATTATAAAGGTGTTGACTCACTTTAGTTGTCAGGCAAACATGTGTTTTAGTGCTCAGCACCATTTTTGCTAACCTTCAGCACGATTGGTGCTGGGCATTGTTTCAAAATAGAAGGGTTGTAAGCAATTGATGTGAAGCGTATTTACAAAGAGTAAACGTGCTGTTTGCAACTCGTTAATATGAGTTCGGGGACCATGTGTATAGATATTTGAAGTCAATCCATAGCTTCAAGTTAGAAATACTTCTTATGGAGCTATCTTGTTAAGAAAAATAATATCATAAAAAACGATAGTCGACCCTTATTTCTCAATTATTTTTCGTAAGTTTGCATATTATGAAACAAACTTATCGAAAAAGTTATACTCTTATTCTATTTAGTCTGCTTAGTATGGCTCTTTGGGCTTCTAAGAAAGATGGAGGTCTGATAGCTTACCCCGAAGGTAAGTGTTATATGTTTCGGGTTAGTTTGAAGGATAAGAACGGTACAACTTTCTCCTTAGATAAACCAGAGAAATACCTGTCGAAAGCCTCTATTCATAGACGTGAGCGTCAGGGGTTGAAGTTAGACTCTACCGACCTTCCAGTGTCGCCTGATTATATTCAGCAAATAATAAAGAAGGGTGGTAAGGTTGTTGCTGTGAGCAAATGGAATAATTCTGTTCTTGTTCGAGGCAATAATCGCCAGATGTTAGACGACTTAAAGGTTCTTTCTTGCGTAAAGGAGAGTAAGTTGGTTTTCGTTTCGCCAGATTCAATCCGACCATTATCTCAGCGAGTACGCTATAATTCAGAACTTCGTTCTCTCGACTCAACCATCTGTGATTATTATGGTATGGGTAGAGGACAGATAGAGAGCTTGAATGGAAGAAAGTTGCATAACCTTGGCTTTATGGGACAAGGAATGACAATAGCGGTCTTGGATGCAGGGTTTATGAATGTTGATAAAATTCCCGCATTTAAGAATCTTGATATTAAGGGTACGAAGAATTTTGTTGCAGGCTATGATGATAATGTGTATAAGGAGATGGATCATGGGACGAAGACACTCTCTACTATTGCAATGAATCAGCCTACTGTTTTGTGGGAACTGCACCAAAAGTCGTCTTTCTGGTTGCTCCGAACAGAGGATTATTTGACAGAAAGTGTGGCAGAAGAAGATTTCTGGATTGCTGCCGTTGAGTTTGCTGATTCTGTAGGAGTAGATGTCGTTAGCTCCTCGTTAGGTTATCATGGCTTTGATGATAAATCAATGAGTTACCGTTATCAGGATTTAGATGGTAGGGACGTCTGCTATCTCTCGCACAGCGTCGCGGTTGGCAAGTAAGGGAATGATACTTGTCAACAGTGCGGGCAATGATGGTATGGGTGTCTGGAAAAAGATAAATGTACCAGCTGATGCACATGATATTCTGACAGTGGGTGCCATATCGCTTGATAGTGTTAATGCACCTTTTTCGTCAATTGGTCCCACTGCTGATGGACGTGTCAAGCCTGATGTGATGGCGTTTGGCAGTCCAACAAACGTTGTGTCGGGTAGAGGGTTTATTATTCCAGATAATGGTACTTCCTTTGCGTGTCCGCTTATTGCAGGGATGGTTGCTTGCTTGTGGCAAGCCTTTCCAAATAAGTCAGCCACAGAGATAATAGACCTTGTTCGTAAGTCAGGTAATAATCGTGATTATCCGAATAATATAATGGGATATGGTGTGCCCTGATTTTTGGTGGGCTTATCAGTCTGCTACTCGTTATAGTCTGTAATGAATTGATGTCTAAAAAGATGCTCCAATGATGACAAAAGCACTTTCTCTTTTGAATTAAATAGTCTTGTGGCAGAGGTGATAGATACTACGATGTCGCATTCTTATTGGGTTGAGGCTGAATTGTCAGAGGCTCGTGAGAATAGTGGGCACTGCTATATGGAATTGATAGAGAAGCGAGAAGGGAGTAATGTGCCCATAGCACGGGCTTATGCTAAATGTTGGCGCAACGTATGGATGCTTATTAAGCCATCTTTTATCCGTATTACAGGACAGGAAGTGCGTGCAGGGATGAAAAGTGATGTTACAAGTTCATGCCCAGTTCCATCCCCAGTATGGTTTTTCATGGATTGTGGATGATATTAATCCTGAATATACTATGGGAGATATGATGCGTAGACGTCAGGAGATAATCAGTCAATTGAAGAAAGAAGGAGTCTTTGATTTGCAGAGAGAACTCTCTCTTAAGATGTTTTCTCAGCGTATCGCAGTTATCTCTTCAGAGACTGCTGCGGGTTATGGCGACTTCTGTAATCAGTTGAAGACAAACGAGTATGGGTTGCATTTCGATGTAGAATTATTTCCTGCTGTGATGCAAGGAGCAGCCGTTGAAGGGAGTGTTATTGCCGCTTTGAATGAAATTAATAGTCGTGAGGACGAATTTGATTGTGTTGTAATCATACGTGGTGGTGGTGCAACTGCTGACCTTAGCGGCTTTTGATACGCTCAGTCTTGCAGAGAATGTGGCAAATTTTCCTTTACCAATCATTACTGGTATAGGACATGAACGTGATGAGAGTGTGTTGGATATGGTGGCCTTTCGACGTGTAAAGCATGCGACTGCCGCCGCCACCTACCTCATAGATTGTCTTGCACTGACGCTTAATAGGGTAGAAAGTGCGCAGGCTACGATTATTGAGGGGGTGAAAAGAATCTTAGAGATTGAGAGAATGCGTGTTCAACACATTAGCGCACATATCCCAGTTCTGTTTTCTGTTGTTCGTACAAAGCAGGAATCGCAACTTGATAGTTTGTCGCAACGTCTGGTAGTAAATATGAATGAAGCGATTAAACAGTATGATTTTTCAGCTTAAAACACTACAAAACAGAATCTTACCAATACTTCAAAGTCGCTTGTCAATCGAGTCTCACCGACTTGAGATGTTAGACCAAAAGAGCAAAATTGCTCGATCCTTCTTTATTATTAAAAGCGTGGGTATAGTATTACGTTGTGTAACGGAAGGTTGGTGCGTAACGCTTCGGACTTAAAAAGTAGGTGATATGATTACGACGCGATTTGAGTCTGGTGAGGTCGAGAGTAAGGTGGAACGATTTTTAAAAGAGAGTTTAACAACCTTATAATATTAAACTAATAAGAACAATGAAAGAAGTCAAATACGAAGAGGCTGTACGTCAGTTAGAAGAAATAGTTGTCAAGATGGAACGAGGGGAACTTGATATAGATTCTATGGCAACCCAGTTAAAGAAAGCACAAGAGTTGGTAAAACTCTGCAAACAAAAAGTTGAAGCATACCGATGATGAGATTAGAAATTATTAGAAAAATCAATAAATCGTTTTGTGCTTATTTGTAGAATAGGGATTCTCTGCAATTAACTTGTTATTTGGTTGCATAGTAAGAGATTTTTGTTTACTTTTGTAGACATTTATCATGAATAATAACTTAACACGAAAAATAAGATGAAGAATATTGAATGGTCAGGGCTTTCATTTGGCTATATGCCAACTGATTATAATATTCGCTGTTACTATCGTAATGGTAAGTGGGGTGAAGTAGAAGTGTGTTCAGACGAATATCTGAAACTTCACATGGCTTCACTTGTCTTCACTATGGTCAGGAAGCATTTGAAGGATTAAAAGGCATATCGTTGTCCCGATGGTAAGGTACGTGTTTTTCGTGTAGTAGAAAATGCTGAACGCTTGCAGAATACAAGTCGTGGAATTGTGATGCCAGAGGTTTCAACAGAATTGTTTATGGAGATGGTGACGAGGTTGTCCGTCTTAATCAGGAGTATATCCCACCATACGAGAGTGGTGCTTCCCTTTACATCCGCCCATTGTTAATCGGTACATCTGCCCAAGTTGGTGTTCGTCCAGCAGAGGAATATTGCTTCTTAATCTTTGTTACACCAGTAGGTCCTTATTTCAAGGGAGGTTTCTGTGCTAATCTTATGTGATTGTTAGGGATGTTGATCGTGCGGCTCCGTTGGGTACTGGTATGTATAAAGTGGGAGGTAACTATGCAGCTTCATTAAGAGCCAATCGTCGTGCGCATGAACAAGGCTATGCGTCAGAGTTCTATCTTGATGCAAAAGAGAAGAAGTATGTCGATGAGTGTGGAGCTGCTAACTTCTTTGGTATTAAGAATGATACTTATGTTACACCTAAGTCAAGTTCTATCTTACCATCAATCACGAATAAGAGTCTTATGCAGATTGCGGAAGACCTTGGTATGAAGGTGGAGCGTCGCCCAATTTCTGAAGACGAATTAGAGAGTTTTTGAGGAGGCTGGTGCTTGTGGTACGGCGGCTGTTATTTCTCCGATATCACATCTTGACGATATGGAGACGGGCAAGGTTTATAATTTTGGGGACAAACCTGGACCATGGTCTACAAAGCTCTATGAGACACTTCGTGGCATTCAGTATGGTACGATAGAGGATAAGCATGGGTGGACTACTGTTGTGATAGAATAATATTTGTCCACATGAAAGCGCATCTTTAAGTGCATTAAGCGGATGCGAAGAATTGCATCAAAGTCCTGTTTACATGGTATAAGGACTTTGGTGCATTTCTATATGTTTATAAATTTAGAGGGTAAGGCTATCCTTTTGCATTCATGTCGCCTATTAGAGTCTAAGCAGATACTGACTTGTAGACGAATAGATTAGCTATTCTTTCAAAGTAGGCGAAGCGGACTACGTCATGTAACAACTATATACACGTTGTCGATAAGAGGGAATAAAGATGTATGGAAACAATACTCAAAGTAAGATTTTTGAATATTGTTGCCTAATAAATGATTTAGATTGAAGATTAAAAGATTTCTTAATGATTGTTTATAAACTCTTATTTTTGAGTAGATTATTTGTGTAAAACAATATAAAATTAGTAATTTTTGTCGTCGGAATTATTATTAGTGACTAACGAAATAAGTACTTAATTACTAATTAATAACAAATGAATATATCAAAGAAGATGCAGGATGCGTTCAACGCACAGATTGCAGCAGAAATGTGGTCATCAAATCTCTATTTACAGATGTCATGCTGGTTTCGTAAGGAAGGTTGGAAAGGTTTTTCAAGCTGGATGTACAAGCAGGCAGAGGAAGAGAGAGAGCATGCAATGGATATGGCACAGTTCGTTCTTCATCGTGGCGGCGAGGTTCTTCTTACAAGTCTTGAGGCAGTTAAAACAAGTTGGACAGATGCTAAGGAGGTTTTCGAGGATACATACGCACACGAGCTGAAGGTAACCGAACTAATCAATCAGTTAGCTGATGTTGCTGATGAGGAGAAAGATCGTGCATCACAGAATTTCATTGCAAAGTATATTGATGAGCAAGTTGAGGAAGAGAAGAATGTTAAGGATATCCTTGATTCTTTTTCTCTCACTTGGAGAGCCATGCTATTGCACACATTGATAGCAAAGCTCAGAGCAGGCTCGTTAGAATTAAAGAATGATAAAAGAGAGTGTCAAGGCAATAGCTTTGACACTTTTTATATATTTTTGTTCATTGTTTTTATATGAGTTTGTGTTTTCGCATAACCGTGAATTCAACAAGCAATAAAGTACTTATGATAAGAAACTAAAGTTTGAGGTATAAATAGAACAAGCAGGCGAGTAACAAGACTGCCATTACGCCCTTACCAAAGCGGACAGTTTTTCTCCATAAATTTCTATCCACCTTTGAGTATGGTCACTATCACTTCTTGGTATGAGTGTCCATTTTCAATTCAGGATAATCCCTATAAGGTATATTATAACGAGTAACATTGCTACAGGCAGACCATACTTTGGATTATCTCCTAGATAGTCAAACACACGTTCGAAAAAGCATTGAGCTGTTCCATCAGTCTATCTTTTCAGTTGGTAGAGGTGTATTTTTAAGTTTATTCTTATATTCGTACAGGAAGCCTTGATACTATCCTTAAAAGAGTGTAAGTTATTCTTCTCTTTTTATCCTTGCTATTTCCTAAGGGTTGGATATTTCTTTCCTATCGGTCTACAAAAGTAATAAAATATTTGTTTCCTTACAAGGATCTATACTAATATCTCTCAACCCTCATGACTGCTTGCGTAAGGAGAAATCATTTCCGCACGTTGTATTTGTGTAGGTTCCTATTCATCTCTTTTATTTTAGATAAAGATGTTTGTAAGTTATTTTCAAGTAATTCAAAGTTAAAACATCCGCTAGGTATTGAAAAAGACGCTCTTTTGGTTTCGTAAAGATACTCTTTTTGAAGCTCAAGTAAGCATCTTCTAGAGTTCATGTTAAGGACTTTTTATTCCACGTTGTAACCCGTTGATTTAATGCAGCTTATGAGTATGTTTTTATAGGATTGTTTTTACGGGTTTTATGGTATCTATTACTTTGTTTTGTAAAGTTTTTCAGAACGTTTTTGTAATGTTTAGAGCGTAAGAATTTCTGATTTTTAGTTGTAAAAGTTAAGCCCGTAATCCCATCAAAAAGGGCTACAGGCTTAATTATGTAGAGGATGTAAGGCTTTGACTTATTTCTTACCAAGTCCACGAAGCCATTTCAATGGTTTTTGATTAGTTCCTTCAATGCTGAATTATTTTTAGAGTTAGAAGGTAGCTCCTCACGAATATCATACTTGGTACTTCTTCTTACAAACTTCTCATCAGGTTTTCTGCTGGCGATTGTTACGCTTTTTGCGCTTGTTGTTAGTCTTCTTATTCTGCTGATTAGCTGAATTTTTCTGCATTGTTTTTATTGTTAGCTTAGGGTTTTCTGTCGTTTCGTTTTACGTTATTATCTTTTTGCTTTTGTTCCTGCTGTTGTGTCTTCGATGGATTCTTTTTCTTATTATTCGCAGGTCTAACTTCATTTGAAGCAGAATTATTCTCTTGTATTTTTTTGAGTTGTTGTTCTGCTTGTACCCCTTCTTCTGCTCTTGCGTTTTAGTGTTATTCTCGTCAGAATTACTTGATGTTTGTGTAGTAGGGCGTCTGTTTCTTTGTTTGTTATTAGCCTGTTTCTTGTCTTTATGACTCTGATGGTCACGGTCTTTTCTTCGGCGATTTTTAGCATTATTGCCTGCTTTTTAGGTTTCCCGTTAGATTGATATACAGGTCCTTCCTCAAGTTCTTCGGGGAGATGAGCTTTTTCACATCTTTCTCCAAGAATGTTTCTATCTGTTGAAAGAAATAGATGTCGTCTTCATTTACGAAGGTGATAGCTTTGCCGTCACGATCGGCACGTGCAGTACGTCCAATGCGGTGTACGTAATCTTCAACATCGTGAGGTACGTCGTAGTTGATGACCATTGCGATATCGTCAATGTCAATACCACGTGATACGATGTCAGTAGCAACAAGCACGTCAAAGCTGTCCACTCTTGAATTTGAACATAACGTCATTGCGCTGTTCTTGATCGAGGTCAGAGTGCATTTCTCCACAGTTGATGTGCATGCGATTAAGCGATCCTGCAATCTGCTTTACCTTCTGTTTTGAACCTGAGAAGATAATGACACGCTTGAGATTTCCAGCCTTGAAGATATCCTTAATGATACCCATTTTCTGCGTTTCATAGCATACGTATGCTGTCTGTTGTATCTTTTCGGCAGGCTTACTTACGGCAAGTTTAATCTCAACAGGGTTTTTCAGCAAAGTCTTAGCCAGTTCTTCTATCTTTTTTGGCATGGTAGCTGAGAACATAATTGTCTGACAAGTTGCAGGTAATTTCTTTGCAATTGTCATGATGTCCTCAGAGAAACCCATATCAAGCATACGGTCGGCTTCGTCAAGAATGAAGAAGCTAACCTTAGATAAGTCGACATTTCCGAGTGATATATGTGAGATGAAGCGTCCTGGAGTTGCAATGACGACATCTGCTCCTAATGCTAAGCTCTTTAACTCTTGGTCATATCTGTTTCCGTCATTTCCACCATATACGGCAACACATGACACACCGTTAAGATAGTAGGCAAAGCCCTGCATACCTTGGTCAATCTGTTGTGCTAACTCGCGAGTTGGTGACATGATGACACAATTGATAGCTGACTCAGGGTAGCCACCATCAGCCAGTTTAGAGAGAACTGGTAGGAGGTAAGCTGCTGTTTTTACCTGTTCCTGTCTGGGCAACACCCAGTACGTCTTTGCCTTTTAATATTTCGGGAATACACTTCTCTTGTACAGGAGTGCATTTATCAAAACGCATATCATACAATGCGTCAAGTACGTTATCGTTTAAATCTAAATCTTCAAAATACATAATTTACTGTTTTTCCCTTCATCACAAAGGGTAGTTCTTAATTCTTTTTTTGTTTTGCTTTATTAGCTTGGTGCGTTTCGATAGCAAAAAGTGAGGCGATGACCGCAAAGATAATGTTTGGCATCCAAGCTGCTAATATTGCGGGAGTATCAGCCTGAATAGCAAAGGTTGCGGATACTGTTTGTAACAGATATATCCAAAAACTCAGTGCCAATCCTATACCAAGATAGAGTCCCATGCCGCCTTTTTCGTTTACGAGAAGAGAGTGATAGAGCCGATGATGGTAAGGATAAATGATGAGAAGGACATTGCTATTCGTTTGTGGAATTCAACTTCGTATTGCGCCACATTGCCTGAGCCACGACTCGTCTGTTTAGAGATGTAGTCCAGTAACTCTGGAGAAGTGAAGGTTTCTTGCTGTCCTTTAGAATAGACAAGGTCAGTAGGTTCCATAAGTAGGGATGGTGTCCTTCGAGGCCCCACTCTGAATATGTTCCTTTAATCCTTTTAGTGTTCGAATTTTCCAATTACTTACCTTCCAATGATACTTTGTGTCAGCAACGGTATCATACTGAATCTCCATTGCAGTCATGTGGCTGACAATCTTCTTGTTTTTAGTCTTTACAAGTGAGAATCCATAGCCCCGTTTATACTGGTCGTCGTAATGTTGAATATAAGCGGTCGTATTCTTTTGCAACAAACAATTGTACTGTTCTCTGCCGATGTGTTCTTTTTTTAGAATTACGATAGAGAGACTCAAAGTTTTGGCGAATAACAGTCCCATGAGGTATCACAAAAACTGTTAAGATAGAATGTTAAGCCTGCGATGACACACATGATATCATATAAAGGGACGCATCAGTCGTCTGATAGATACGCCTGCAGCCATCATTGATATTATCTCAGAATTACTTGCCAGTTTGGAAGTAAAGAAGATTACTGCAATGAATACGAATAATGGTGAGAAGAGGTTGGAATAGTAAGGGATAAAGTTGGCGTAATAATCAAAAGATTATTGCACGCCATGGAGCATGATATTGTGTAAACTTTGATAGGTTTTCATTAAAGTCGAACACAATGGCAATAGAGATAATTAATAAGATGGCATAGATGTATGTTCCTATGAATTTCTTAATAATATACCAGTCCAGAATACCAATGTAGCGAGAAGGAGAGAGCATCTGTAATAGATATCCTACCTTCTTTAACATGGGTAAACGTGTTATAATGCGTTGTCTGAAATGATTAATCAGCTTCTTGACTTTATCAACAATCTCTTTTAACCTTATTCATTTGGTTTTTCTTAAATTCTTCTTCCCAGTTGTTCAATGACAGAAGCTTTCCATTGCACGAAGTCACCTTGCTCGATATGTGTGCGTGCGTCCGTTACGAGACGGAGATAGAATGCAAGATTGTGAATGCTGGCAATCTGCATTGCGAGTAATTCTCCCGCTTTGAAGAGATGATGGAGGTAGGCTTTACTGGTAATAACATCTATATCGCAGCCATCAGGGTCAATTGGCGAGAAGTCTTTTTCCCACTTCTTATTCTTCATATTCATGGTGCCATTGTAGGTGAAGAGCATTGCGTTGCGACCGTTACGGGTAGGCATAACGCAGTCGAACATATCCACACCGCGCTCAATAGCTTCAAGAATGTTCTGTGGTGTACCAACTCCCCATCAGGTAACGAGGCTTATCTTTTGGAAGAATCTCATTGACAACTTCAATCATTTCATACATCACCTCTGTCGGTTCTCCAACCGCCAAAACCTCCGATAGCATTACCATCTGCACCCTTATCAGCCACAAACTTTGCCGCTTACGGCGTAGGTCTTTAATAAGTCAGCCTTGAACGATAGGGAAGAGACTTTTGGTTATGACCGTAGAGCGGCTCTGTCTCGTTGAAACGTTTAATACAACGATCAACCAACGTTGTGTCATTCCCAAACTCTTTTTGGCATATTGATAGTCACTCTGGCCTGGAGGGCATTCGTCAAAAGCCATCATGATGTCAGCACCAATAATTCTCTCTGTGTCCATCACATTCTCTGGTGTGAAGATATGCTTAGAACCATCAATATGACTTCGAACTCACAACCTTCTTCTGACAGCTTACGTATTCCTGTTAAGGAGAAAAACTTGGAAACCACCAGAGTCTGTCAGGATAGGACGTTCCCATCCATTGAAGCCATGCAAGCCGCCAGCCTCTTAATGATGTCTAATCCTGGACGTAGATAAAGGTGGTAAGTATTGCCAAGAATAATCTGTGCCTTGACTTGCTTACGCAATTCTTCAAAATGTACACCTTTAACAGAACCAACAGTGCCAACAGGCATAAAGATAGGAGTCTTTATCTGTCCGTGGTCTGTTGTGATGATGCCTGTGCGAGCATCACTGGCATTATCTGTATGCTGAAGTTCAAATGTCATTATCTTGTTTCCTCCTTCTTTTCTTCTGTAATAGTGAAGTCTATGGGATGATCAACCTTTTCGTCGGTCAAAGCAAAGTCCCATACTTCCTGCACGTTCTCAACAAAATGGAATTGAAGATTCTTACGATAGATTTCTGGGATTTCCTCAACATCCTTTTTATTCTCTGAACACATAATAATATCAGTAATTCCTGCACGTTTTGCAGCAAGCATCTTTCTTTAATTCCGCCCACAGGAAGGACCTTACCGCGAAGGGTTATCTCACCAGTCATAGCTATATTCTTACGCACCTTACGCTGTGTAAGTGCTGATGCAATACTTGTTGCAATGGTTATGCCTGCTGATGGACCATCCTTTGGTGTAGCTCCTTCCAGGTACATGGATATGAAGGTTCCATTGATCGAAAGATGCGATAGTCTACGTTCAAAGCGTTAGAATGTGCTTTGACGTATTCTAAGGCAATGGCAGCAGACTCTTTCATTACATCACCCAGATTGCCAGTTAGGGGTCAATTTGCCAGCCTTTACCCTTAGAAAGGGAGGTTTCAACAAAGAGAATTTCCCCACCAACGCTTGTCCATGCAAGTCCTGTAACCACACCAGCATAGTTGTTACCTTGATAGATGTCACGTGTGAAAGGAGCTTTGCCTAATAGGTCTTCTAAGTTGTCAGGTGTAATCTTGGTGTAAGGAAGTTGCTTATCCATTGCTTGTTTGAAAGCCAACTTACGCATCGTCTTATTGATTTGCTTTTCAAGTTGACGCACGCCACTTTCACGTGTATAGCTTTCGATAATCTTTTCCAATGTAGTCTTTTGCAAACTTTGGCTTCTCTTCTAACTGGTCTAAGCCTGTATTTTCAAGTTCTTTTGGAACAAGATGACGTTTGGCAATCTCAACTTTTCTTCTGTGATATAGCCTGAAACCTCAATAAGTTCCATACGGTCGAGTAGTGGACGTGGAATAGTATTGAGGTCGTTTGCGGTAGCAATGAACATTACCTTTGACAAATCGTAGTCCATATCCAGATAATTATCATGGAAGGCATTGTTCTGTTCTGGGTCGAGAACCTCTAACAAGGCTGATGAAGGGTCGCCATTAATAGTGTTCTGAGTAACCTTGTCAATTTCGTCAAGGATAAATACAGGGTTTGATGAGCCTGCTTTTTGGATGTTCTTAATGATACGTCCAGGCATTGCACCAATGTATGTCTTACGATGTCCTCTAATTTCAGACTCATCATGGGAGTCCGCCCCAATGATACACGAACATACTTTACGTTTCATTGCTTCGGCAATACTTTTTGCCCAAACTGGTCTTACCAACACCCGGAGGTCCATAGAGACAGAGGATTGGTGATTTCAAATTGCCACGCAATTGAAGTACTGCAATATATTCCAGGATACGTTCCTTCACCTTCTCCATTCCATAGTGGTCCTTGTCAAGTATACGTTTTGCACGCTTTGAGGTCAAGGTCGTCTTTCGTGTATTCATTCCAAGGCAGGTTGACCATTGTTTGTAGGTAATTTACCTGCACACTATAATCAGGACTTTGTGGGGTTCAGAGTTTCGAGCTTGTCTAATTCCTTTTTGGAAAATCTTAGCAATATCTTCCGACCACTTTTTTCGTCTTACTTTTTTTCAAGTAATTCTTTTCTTTTCAGGTGCAGAATCTCCATCACCTAACTCCTCTTTAATGTTCTTAATCTGTTGATGTAAGAAGTATTCGCGTTGCTGTTCATCGAGGTCTTCTCGTGTTTTTGAGCGTATATTCTGACGGAGGTGTTGGGAATTGAATTTCTCGATTGAGAACCTTCATCAATGCAAACAGACGATCCTTGATAGAGTTTTCTTCTAACATCTTAATCTTGTCTGTGATGGAGAAAGGCATGAGTAGAGCAAACGTAGTTTACTGCAACGACAGGGGTTATTGATGTTTTGAGTGCAAATTCGCATCATCAGGCAGTTCTTCGCTTCCATGAATATATTCCTTAGTGACCTGCTTCATATCCTCAACGGCAGTAGAGACTCTTTGTCTCTCTTTGGTTCAGCCTCTTCGGGAATAGCAATGGTATGTCCTGTCATGTGAGGTTCAGTAGTCGTAATATCTGTTATCTTACATTTTCCGAGTCCTTGTAGGATGACTGTACGATTATTACCCCTCATAATTACCAGGCATATCAAAGGCACGAACAAAAACGAGCATAGATACCTGTCATATAGATGTCATCTACTTGTGGGTCGTTAATGTTGCTATCCTTCTGGCTTACAATCGCTATAATCGTGTTAGGGATACTCTTCTAAGTGTTTAACAAGTTCCAATGTTGGCTTCCTACCAACGAGGATTGGTGAGAGAATTCCTGGGAACATAACAAGGTTACGGGTTACGAAAAATAGGGATTTCGCCATCTACTTGTACATCAAGGTTTGGCATATCGCCCTCGTAATCTGTAATCATTTGTATAGAGCTATTTTTGTTTCATAAAGTTCTTTTATAACTACTTTTAGTATGCAAAGTTACAAAATAAAACCGAAAGACTGAAAAAAATTAGAGATGCTTTTAATTGTCTCTGTTGTAAAAAGAATGACTTTATAGGTATAAGGATTTGATGATAAATAGCATAGAAAGGTTTCTATGCTTGTTCTTTCTCTTGTCTTTTCTAAACTTGTGTTTAGTAGGTGTATTTGTTGAAAATATGTGGGTAATAAGTAGGTTTTGTTCAGTGTTCGTGTTATGTTTGACCTATTCTCCTTGTAGTTTTTCTTAAAGTCTAAGATGTAGAGCCTTATTTGATGTAAAAATCTTGTGTTAGATGATGATACCACGCAGTACGCTTTTCTTCAGCATCATTAAGTACTTGTTCTTCTATTTCACATCGTGTTGTGTTACCTTTTCCGAACTCCATCAGGCAACGCTTAATGGGTTTGGAGTATTTGGTCTTGATGTTTACTATCTTGTTTATAGACAGGTTGTTAAATGTCGCTTCTGCTTCAAGGATGTTTTTGTTATCATAAGGGATGATAATAGATAAGGCTCCATTTTCTTTCAGTAGTCTTTTTGCGTGAAAGATAAGTTCTTGATGAGAGAGTGAGTCCGTATGTCTTGCGGTAGTCCTTTGTTGTAAAGGGTTTTTGGAAATGAGTTGATAAAGTAGGGTGGGTTGCAGACTATAAGCGTCATAGACACCTTTTTCTCTGTTAGGATTATATGGTTGAAAGTTTTGTAGAGAACTATTGACAATCGTAATTCTATCCTTGAAAGTTGAATTTAGGAAATTAAGCCGTGCGTCTTCAAAGGCATCTTTGTCAATCTCGATAGCATCAATGATTGCCGAAGGAAAGCGTTGGGCCATCATCAACGCAATGAGTCCGTGCCAGTTCCAATGTCAAGTATTCTCGAAACCGCCTCTTGCCCATGCTCCAAGCAATACACCATCTGTCCCGACCTTCATGGCCGTGGATTGTCAGAGATGTGAAATTGTTTGAAGGTGAAGCTCATTAGGATGTCTAATGGGGGTTATCTGTTCAGTTTGCGAAGCAGGTTTTTGTTAATAGCCTGCACTTTTTCTACTTTTGTTTTGTAATATCTTGTCGCATCAAGTCAATGTTGTAAAAGATTTCAGAAAAGGCCGTCTGAATTAGGTTTGGTTGTCTGTAATCTTTTTCTCCCTTAGGGTTTACAATGATATTGATACCCTTTGGAACAATTGAAATATCGACATCGGCATCCGAGCATATAGGGTCGCCGTCGTAGTGAATAAAACCTTCTTTCTTACGTTGTATGTGGATATGTTTTGCTCTAAAAGTTTTTATTTTTATATTCTTGTCCAGGGTCTTATTGAAGAGTTCGATGGCAACTTGAGGGGCTTCAATGATGTCGAAGGGTTCCATGATGATAATATCCAGCAAAACCGTCGCTCATAGATGCTTGTGGGTGCAATATAGTGCGTTGTTGCCATATTGTGAAGCGTTAGCCGCCGACACGAGAAACGCTTTGTGTTGATGCGTTCCCTCTCTGCTTCTATGATGTAAGTTTCTGGCTCATATCGTAATCCTTCTTCCAGAATTTTCTGCATATAGGGTGATTGGACCACGCTTACCAGCTGTTGCAAATTTCATAGAGATAAAGGCATCAAAACCCATACCACAAGTACAGAAGAAGGGGTGTTCGTTGATAATACCATAGTCGAGTGCTTTCACGTCATGATAGTTCAATATGTCTATACATCTCTTAATGTTCATAGGCAGGTGAAGGTGTCTTGCAAGCCCATTGCCTGAACCACAAGGAAGAATACCCATCGCCGTCTTTGTATTGATTAGTGAGCGACCTACTTCATTGACGGTTCCGTCTCCACCCACGGCAACAACAACGTCTGCACCATCATTCACCGCTATTTGTGCAAGCTCTGTTGCGTGACCAGCATATTGTGTTTCGGCAATACGATAGTCATACAAATTCTTATCGAGTCGTTTTTCTATAAGGTCTGGAATGCCAGCCTTACAAATGGTACCCGATATGGGATTAAGTATAAAAACGATATTCTTCTTACTCATTTTTGTAAATTAATCAGCGCACGATATTATTCTCGACAAAGTTACATATTTATTGATTATGTTTTTGGAAATGAAGGGGTAAAAAATGCTTAAAATTCACTTTTCTAAATAAAAACATCTTTTATCATTCTAAATTAGTATCTTTTGCAGACTGAAAAATAATACTTTAGGTAGTCTTTATGGCTACACCATATTAAAATATAATGGGACAATTACAAGACAAGTACAAGAGTTACCGCGAACCTCAGAAGTTTATGGATGCAGGTGTTTATCCATACTTCCGTGAAATTACAAGTAAGCAAGGAACAGAGGTTACAGATATTGATGGCAACAAAATTCTTATGTTTTGGATCAAACGCCTACACTGGTCTTCCAAATGATCCACGTTATTAATGCTGCTCAATGTGCGCTTGAAAAGTATGGTTCAGGTTGTGCCGGTAGTCGTTTCAAATGGCACGCTTCGATCTTCACGTTCAGTTGGAGAAGGAGCTTGCTGCTTTTGAGGGCAAAAGATGAGGCTCTTGTTTTCTCAACAGGTTTTTCTGTTAATGCGGGAGTTCTCTTCTGTTGTGGTAGGACGTGGTGATTATGTTATCTGTGATGACCGCGATCATGCAAGTATTGTTGATGGACGCCGTTTGAGTTTTGCTACTCAGCTACGTTACAAGCACAATGATATGGAAGACTTAGAGCGTGTACTCAAAAGACTTCCTCAGGAAGCAGTTAAGCTGATAGTTGTTGACGGTGTTTTTCTCATGGAGGGTGACTTGGCTAATCTTCCTGCAATTGTAGAGTTAAAGCATAAGTATAACTGCTCTATCATGGTTGATGAGGCGCATGGTTTAGGTGTGTTCGGTCGTCAGGGTAGAGGTGTTTGTGACCATTTCGGTTTGACAGATGAGGTAGACCTTATTATGGGTACTTTCTCAAAGAGTTTAGCATCAATTGGTGGTTTTTATCGCTGGTGATAAGGATACTATCAATTACCTCCGTCACACCTGCCGTACCTACATTTTCTCAGCAAGTAATGCACCAGCTGCAACAGCTGCTGCTTTGGAGGCTCTTCACATCTTAGAGCAGGAGCCTGAGCGCTTGGAACAATTGTGGAAAGTGACAAATTATGCCTTGAAACGTTTCAGAGAAGAGGGCTTTGAGATTGGTGATACAGAGAGTCCAATTATTCCTCTTTATGTGCGTGATATTGAAAAACTTTTGTGGTAAATAAAGTTAGCGTATGAGGCTGGTGTGTCATCAATCCTGTTATCCCGCCAGCATGTGCTCCACAAGACACCTTGGTACGCTTCGCTTTGATGGCTACGCATACTGAGGAGCAGGTTGAACGTGGTGTTCAGGCGTTGACTAAGATTTTTAGATCACAGGGTGTTATAAAATAAATTGTAATTATTTCCTATAAAAAGGATTTATAATATAAAGAAATGAAGGGATTATTCTTGTAGTGTAATCTCTTCTTTTTACACCTATATATATATGTGAATGATAATGGTAGAGCTTTTGTTTTTGAATTAGCTAAATTATTATTATTGTTCCTCAGAAATAGAAAAGGTTATTATAAAATGGGTAGAATGTTATAATGAGATAGGTTTTTATGAATTGTTGGATAATTTTAGACATAGAAATGTGGATTTTTGCATGGAGAAATTAGGAAATACGAGATAATAAAGTAATAATCATTCTTTAAAATAATATTTGATAGTAAAAGAATGAAAATGTTAGAATAAATATCTATATTTGTAGTTGTGTACTTTTGTTTGACAACGTACAATTTAACGATATGTTCGTTAGAAAGAATTTGCTACAATAAAATAGAGATTTCGTCAAGATTTACATGTACAACCTAGATATAGTGGTCTGTAAAAAGTAGATGGCAAAAATATACTCAGATCGGTATTTGCCCTTGATGTTTCCAAAAGGGATGTTAACTGATGATGGAAATTTTATAAGAGAGAATATACAATGATGAAAAGTTTGTTTATATTAAGAATTTGTTCCTTTCTAATGATGCTAGGGATGGGGTTATCTTCATGCCAGCAGGAAGCACCAGAGTTCGGTGAAAAAGAGAGATGCTCGCCTGATAGGGGGCATGGAATGTTGTTGAAACTGCTGGTAGAGAAATTCTCCTGGAGATAGGAAAATTGTATTCAATAATGATGGCTCCTGCATAGGTTTCCATTATCCGGAGGAAATCGACTTTTCTACACTGAAGGGAATAATCATTTGTTCGTTTTCGTGTATGGAAAAGGGTTAAAGGTGTCTAATTGGATATATGATGACTATTATCAAATTGAGGGAGAAAAACTTTATCTTTGGATGTCTAAAGAAGATATGAATGCTCGAAATATGAGTCTGCAGTTATGTACATTAGAGCGTCTAATCCTTAAAGCACTTCCTAATATTGTTTCTCAAATAGCTGTTCGTCGATACGATAAAAATCCTCGAGTGTACGACAGGTGACTGGGAATGTCTCTATACGTTTCTTTTAAGGCTTCGAACTCTTTAGAAAAATGCGTGCCGAGGATCTAGTGTCAATCTGTAATTGAAGAGAGAAACTCTTGCCAGTACGTGTGTTTAATCAAAGAAGGCTAAGAAGAAGGATAACTTTATGGTCACGAATAGGAAAGTCTGTAACTTCCTATTTACCCGTAGTCGTTCTATTAAATAAATGAATGGCTAATATTTTATGGGTAGTTTTTTTGTTAGGTCATTAGTGTTTAATCCAAATCAATTGTAAGATCACAATATGCAAGGCAGAAAACAGGAAAGTTGTGACCTAACGAACGATTTATTTTTAATACCTATTATTGTTCTTAGAATTACTTGTAAATTGTGTTTTCATGCCCAGCACCAGTTGTGCGGAGGCTTTGCACCATTAGTGCGAGACTTGTTATTGTATAAATGATGTATTGTAATCAGGGAAAATTGTACAGAGGATGATTGTAAACGTTGTGTTCTAATCCGTTGTTTGGGTTTAATTATGGGTAGAAACGGTTTTTGTTAATGTATAAATAATATTCCTGTGAATTTATAGAAGCTTGTATATCAGTATCTTTGCTGTTTTTGTGACGGCTTTTTATAAGCAGCGTGAAAATTTTTGTTGAAAAAAGTGTAGAAATGTTTGGTGGTATCAGAAATATGTAGTACCTTTGCACTCGCAATTCAGAAATGAGTTAATCATTAATGAAAAGCAGCGGGTGTAGCGCAGCTCGGTAGCGCATCTGGTTTGGGACCAGGCGGTCGCAGGTTCGAATCCTGTCACCCCGACTTTTTGTCTAATCTCTTAGAGAAGGGAAGACGTTAAATTGCGGCAATAGCTCAGTTGGTAGAGCACGACCTTGCCAAGGTCGGGGTCGCGAGTTCGAGCCTCGTTTGCCGCTCTTTGATATTCTGAATTATAGAAGATTTTACTTCTGTTTTAAGCCCAGGTGGCGGAATTGGTAGACGCGCACGTTTCAGGTGCGTGTGTTTCCACGACGTGCAGGTTCGAGTCCTGTTCTGGGCACTTTTTGATTAGAATATCTTATATATGCTGGAGAGGTGGCGGGAATTGGTAGACGCGCTACTTTGAGGGGGTAGTGAAAAATTGTTTCGTGGGAGTTCGAGTCTCCTCCTCTTCACATAGAACTTAAAGTAAGATTAACTTACCTTTTTTAGCATGCGGCAATAGCTCAGTTGGTGAGAGCACGACCTTGCCAAGGTCGGGGTCGCGAGTTCGAGCCTCGTTTGCCGCTCTTTTAGAGAAACATACATAGCATATCTTTTATGAATTTATATTTGCGATATTTCGATAATGAAGTATTAGTACATAGCGTTGAGGAAGCATTAGACTTTTTGTGTTCTATTCCTAATATTCAAGTAACTCCTGATTTGGAAGACGATATTAGAAATTATGCTTCAAGTGATGTCTTTTATCCTAAACGTTATAAGATCTGTCCTCGTGTTTATTTTATAGTCATTAAGACAGAAGCTGCAACAATGGCCGATTTTAAGCAGAAGAAAGCACTTCGTCCAATGGTCGAGAATACTGTGCGCAAGGAAAATCCTGCTGTTATGCATCTTAATGAGGAGCGTGAAGGATGGTATGAAGGAGAGCTTAACTTTAAGCGTGTCGTACTAATTCCTTCTTCTGGTAAGCACGAATATCGTGACACTCATTTTGTCGTACAATGTAAGGCTATATCTGGTTGGGATTGTTACAATCGCATTGTTGACTATTTGAAGGATCGAGTTGATGGAAGAAGTCAGTTCCATCGGCTAAGGGTAAGAACTTTTCGTTTGAGTATTTAGGTATGTGGAAGTAATTTCCATGTGCCTTTTTATGTTTATTCTTTTTATGAATAAAGTAATGTTGATTGGTAATGTTGGTTGCGAACCTGATATACGTTATTATGATGTGGATCAGGTGTTGCTACTATAACATTGGCTACAACAGAGCGTGGTTATACACTTCCTAATGGTACGGTAGTACCTGATCATACCCTGAACTGGCACAAGGTTGTGATGTTCAGAGAATTAGCAAAGTATGCTGATAAATATATTCATAAGGGCGACAAACTTTATGTTGAAGGACGTATACGCTACCGTTATGAAGATGATAAGTTGGGTAAACGCAAATTTATCACAGAAATTTATTGTAATAATCTCGAGTGGCTTTCATCTCCACGCAGGGTAGAGACAAAGTCTGAGGCGAAGAATGAGTCAGAACCTTCAGATAACACTAAATTAGCTTTTTAATGGATAGTTTTTTTATAGATTTATCTTCTTCTATTAGTATTCATCCAATAGATATCAGTGTTGTTGTAGCATTTCTATCGGCTGTTTCCCTTTTAATTTTATCAGGATTTGCAAGTGCTTCTGAGACTGCATTTTTTTAGTTTGTCTCCAACAGATATTGAGTCGCTTGAACCAGAGAAGAACGTTTCAGATAGATTAATAAAGGAGTTAAGAGATGATAGCGAGCGAACATTGGCAACAATTCTTATAACGAACAATCTTGTCAATGTAGCTATTATCATGCTTTGTAATTATATCTTTGCTCGTTTATTTTCTTTTGGTGAAGAGTGGTTACAATTTCTGTGTGTAACTATTCTTCTGACTTTTCTTCTCCTACTTTTGGTGAGATTATCCCGAAGGTTTACAGCAGAAGAAGTCCTTTGGCTTTTTGTCGGAATGGCGTGAAGGGTATTATTTTCTTTCGCCGCTTATTCTGGCCTATTGAAACGTTACTCTTAAAGAGTGGTGCTTTTTGCAGAGAAGGTTGTACAGAAGGAAAAACAGACAATTGTCGGTAGACGATCTTGAGCAAGCATTAGAATTGACAGACAAGAACGATTTAAGGGATGAAAAAGAGATGCTTCAAGGAATTATACGTTTTGGAGACGAAACGGCGAAGGAGGTGATGACTTCTCGGCAGGATATTGTTGATTTAGATATTCGATGCTCTTATGATGATGTTTTAAAATGTATTGTGGATAATAATTATTCTCGTATCCCTGTATATCAAGACAATCAAGACAATATCCGTGGTGTACTCTATATTAAGGATTTATTGCCCCACCTGTCAAAAGCCTGTTAGTTTTTAGGTGGCAGAGCTTAATTCGTCCGCCTTATTTTGTTCCAGAAACAAAGAAGATAGACGACCTCTTGCGTGACTTTCAAGAAAACAAGGTGCATATTGCTATTGTTGTTGATGAGTTTGGTGGTACGAGTGGCATTGTGACGTTAGAGGATATCTCGAGGAGATAGTAGGAGAAATCAATGACGAATTTGATGAAGAGGAACGTAATTATACGAAGGTGGGTTCGAATATCTATATTTTTGAAGGAAAAACACTCTTAAAAGACTTCTTAAAGAGTACTTAATCTGCCTGACAACGAATTTGATGATGCAGAGGGCGATGCAGACTCTTTGGCAGGTTTGTTGTTAGAGATAAAAGGTGACTTCCCTGCTGTTCATGAGATACTTATATATAAAAATTATAAGTTTGAGGTTTTAGCTATTGAGGAGCGTCGAATAAGTAAAGTGAAGGTAACAGTTTGTGGTACGGATAACAAGTGATGCCGAAGGCAATGTTTTAATCGGTCTGTTGGAGATTGAGAAAGGACGACAAGCAGAGAAGGAGGGAGTGTCTTGTCTTCTAAAAAGAGATGTTAGGTTATGAGCCATTAATTCAGCATAACACAGATGGTAAGCCTTTTCTAAAGGATTATAATATCAGTATATCACACACTATTGGTTATGTTGTTGTTATTCTTTCTCGCAAATATCAGGTAGGAATAGATATAGAATATGTTTCTGAACGTGTTAATCGGATTACGTCACGTTTCTTTGAGAGATGATGAACTCTTTCATAATACAAGGGATTTACTTCTTATTTGGTGTGCAAAAGAAACGGCATATAAACTTTTCTCCTCAGAGCATCTTGCCTTTAAGGAAATAAAGGTAAATCCATATACCAGATTGGTGAGTAACCTTAGACGTAATATTACAATTAAGTTCAAATGTGAATGTACGACAGGATATGTTCTGACTTATTGTTGGTATTGAGTCGGAACATTGTGTCTAACGATAGATTTGTTTAAATGACTGATTTGTCTTTAAGCATTAGTCTTATTTTCGTGTAGTGTCTACGTCGGATGTTACCTATTCGTGACTGCTACACCGATTAGGATTAATGCACTTCCGATATAGGCAATGGCAGTCATAGGTTCGTTAAGGAAAATAGCACTTGTCACAACAGTTGTGATAGGGTTGAGATATAGATAGTTAGAAGAGGTCATGGCACCAAGCTTTGCAATAACTAATGTCCATAGTACGAAGCAAAGGAAGGAAGCAACCAGACCAAGAAACAAAATGTTTAAGAGGACTTTCGGTGTAAGAAGCATAGACGTAGTTGCCGTCCAAGGGTCAAAGATAAAGGCTGGTAGGACGGTTATAAGTCCATAGAAAAAAATATCTTACGAGTAATAAAGACCGCTGAATAGCTTTTTGACACCTTTTTCATCAATAACGAGTAGACTGCCCAGCAGAATGATGCTAATAAGGTGAGGAGGTCACCCCACGGGTTAAGATGTAATACAAAGCTACCATTGAATATTACGATAGCAACTCCCATAAGTGCGATTAACGATCCAAGAATAAGCGACCAGCTTGACTTAATGCTTTTACAAAGGTTATTCCCAGTATGACGGTGAGTAGCGGTGCAGTACAAACAATGAAGCTGACGTTATTTACATAGGTAAGTCCCACGGCATAGTTTTCTGCAAGGAAAAAAACAGAACCTCCAGTAACTCCTAATAAGAGCATGATAAGTTCGTCATTCCACGTGTCAGAAAAAAAGTTTGCGTGGTGAAATAAAACCATATACATATATAGGCAATGATAAAACGGATAAAGAAAAATCTCCAATGGAGTCAGTCCACTGTTATAGAGAATCTTTGTGTTAACGAAGGTAGTACCCCAGACGGCTACAATAGCAATGGCAAGTAGATGCCAAAGTATGGTTTTTGTTCTTAATTGTTTGCATTTTTACGAAGAGGATTAGATAAGGTTTTGCCTTTTTGTTATAAGAAGTATTACGGAGGTAATGATAAGTATGCAGCCGATGATAGCTGATGTTGTAAGAGGCTCTCCCATGAGTGTAACGCCAATTGTCATGGCAGTTAAAGGCTCGAAGGCTCCCAAAATGGCTACACTGGCAGAGTCGATTAGCGTAAGCGAGCGCACTAAGGTTACGTTGCTGATAGTGGTAGGGATTAAGCCAAGTAGTATCAGCGAAAGGAAGGAGTCAGCATCTGGGATGTGCTGTATTCCTCCGGGTTGTAAATGAAGAGTAGAGAATGAGTAGTAACATTGCCATGAAGAAGATATAGAAATTTACCTTCAACGCAGGCAGTTTGCTAATACGCATGTGAGGAAAAATAACCATGTAGATAGCATATAAAAGTCCAGAAGACATGGCAAGAGTTACGCCCCACAATGATTTGATACCATCCGTCTGACCGATTCCTCCAAGAAAGGCAACTCCAGCAATAGCAAGTATGATTACTAAGGATATACGAATGGAGAGTTTCTCGTTAAAGAAGATAATGAGTAGAATCTCTGTCCATACGGGGTAGGAGAATAGAAGTGTTGTTGCTATACCTCCTGGCATATATTCGTAACTGCTGAAAAAGACATACGGCAGATACAGCATACATAATAGATAGGAACATTATTCTGAGACCATCTCCCCACTTTATGTGTAGGTTTTGTTTGCGCCATAATAGGGACTACCATCATAAAAGAAGCAGCCAAAGGCGAAACGATAGATAAGCACTGATGGCAACAGCATTCCAGCCTTCATTACTGGGATGGAGAAGAGCGGTATTGTACCGAAGGTGATGGCTGATAAACTGGCATAGCCATAGCCTTTTATAGAGGATGATGTGTTCACAATGTTTATATATGTTTTGTAAATTCTGATAAGTGTGCAAATTTACATATTTTTTTCTTTAATAACTAGAAGCTATTATCCCTATAAAAGATGTGGGTGTATGAATAAATAGTAATTCTGTATGAAACCTGATAAATAATGCGTTTATTGACTTCATAGAATTACTTTATATCTTTGATAGATAAGGTTGTTCGGTTTGAGATTTATAGAGTTCCTTATAAGTTAACTATTCTGCGCTACCCGTACACATTACATATCAATTTATCAAATCTTAAACAAGGCTTGAATAGCATTATCTGGAGTCAGGCTATGCTTCTTAGCAGTTTTAACAATCGAATGTAGTTCAAGAAAAAGAATCTACGTAAGTTCAATTAAGAAAAGCAACTTTTGATATATTTATTTGCAAGTTATTCGTTTTTGAGTATTTTTGCAAGCTCGCAGTTTTAATAGCGATTTTTGTAAAAGATTCTCAGTCTAAATAGTGTTATACTTTTAATTTCATGAGAATAGTTCTAAACATTAAAGTACCAGAGGGGAATGAGAAAAGAAATGAAAAAAAGTAATTTCGTACTACGTATTTGGGCAGTACTGGCTCTGATGTTAATGCTTAGTATAGGGTCAACAGTATCGGCGCAAACGCATGATGTCGATAAGATGGTAGTGACGCTGTCTATGAAGCAAACAGAAATGAAGACCTTCTTAGATGAGGTGTCAAGGCAAACAGGATTAGAATTTGACGTAACGTCTGAGCTTTTATCTCAATCAGAGAAAGTTAATATTGAGGCACAGGAACAGCCTGTTCGTGCCGTGTTAGAGCAAGTCTTTAATCAGACGGGTTTGAGTTATAGTATTGATGGTAATGTCGTCAAAGCTGAGTCGCAAAGTTGGACAGAAGAAGCGAAGTGGTATCTACGGTCAAATCACTGACAAGGACGGCTTGCCTCTGCCTGGTGTAACTATCCGTATGAAAAGGGTTTAATGGTGGTTACATTACGAATATGGATGGTCAGTATGAAATAAATACTGATCAACCAGAGGTTACGCTCACCTTTTAATTATATAGGATATAAGGCTTTTAGAGAAGAAGGTGAAAAAATGGAACAGCTGGTAACTTTACGTTGCAAGAAGACATTGGTGAGTTGGGAGAAGTTGTTGTGACTGGTTTTTACTACAAAGAATAGAAACAGCTTTACTGGTTCGCAGGTTTCTATAAAAGAAAGAAGAATTATTGTCAGTTGGAACAAAGAATGTGCTTAAGCAAGTTTGTCAAACTTTGTACCGGTCTTAGCATTTTAGAGGATAACCTTGGAGGTTCAGACCCAAATAAGATTGCTAATATCAATATTCGTGGTCGTGCAACATTCTATGGTCAGCCAACTTGCCGGTATTCGTTGTTGACGGAACTCAGGTAAAGGTTGACTATATCAATGATATGGATATGAACGATATTGGAGACGATAACTGTACTTAAAGGATGCCTCTGCTTCGGCTCTCTATGGTGCGAAGGCCTCAGCAGGTGTAATTGTCATTACAACGAAGGTTCTCAAAGGTGGTAAGTTGAAATTTAATTATAATGGAACATTGCGTTTGTCAAGTCCTGACTTGAGTGATTATAATTTACTTTCAGCCTCACAAAAACTTGAATATGAGCGTTTGGCAGGTCTTTACTCATCAACAGACTTGGTAGAACACTATGCGTTACAAAAAAGTATGCATACTATTATAATCAGATTCATGATGGAGTTTCAAACCGATTGGATTAAGAAGCCATTGCGCAATTCTATTTCTTCACAACATAGCGTAAGCGTTGATGGAGGTGATGAGCATGCACGATATAACTTAGGTGTGCGCTATGGAAATGATGAAGGTGTAATGAAGGGCTCAGGTCGTGAACGTTTATCAACGAATTTCAAGCTTTCATACAATCTTTCAGGAAAGTTTTTGTTAGTAATACATCGACAATTTCGTCAATAAAGTCAAACCAGTCACCATACGGAAATTTTCGAAGAATGGGTAAAGCCAAATCCGTACGAAAACCCGTATGATGAGTTTGGAGCATTGAAACCAAAGTTGAATTACGATCTTTCTAATCCTTTGTATGAGGCTTCATTGGGTGGTTTCAGTAGAGGAAATACCCTCGATGTGTTAAATACTACAACACTACAATTATGGTTGAGTGATAAACTTAGAATTGATGGAGATTTCTCTATCCAGAAGACCAAATATGAGGGACGTACCTTCGTTTCTCCTTTCTCGGCCGACCAGATTAAGAAGATTGCAGATGTGTCGCGTAGAGGACGTTTAAGTGAGACATTCACCAATTCATCTACCTATCAGGGTAAGTTGATGCTTTCATATAATAATTACTTCTTTAGTAAATTGTTCCTCACAACGATGGCAGGTACAACCATTGAGTCAAATAGCATTGATGGAAGTACGTATGCATCGATAGGTTATTATACGGATAAGGTTGCCCACCCAATGATGGCAGGCCTCTATCCAACAGGTAGTCCAACAGGTGTTGATAATAGATATAATGGTGTAGGTTTCTTTGTCAACCTAATACGATATGGGATAATCGTTACTTTTTAGATGTGATTTATCGTTATGAAGGTTCATCTAAGTTTGGTAAGAATTCTCGTTTTGCACCATTCTGGAGTTTTTGGTACAGGATGGAATATTCATAATGAGAAGTTCCTAAAAGGTTCTCCTTTCCAATTATTAAAACTTCGTGCAAGTTTGGGTTATCTGGGTAATATTTCGTTTGAGCCATATCAGGCATTGACAACGTACACCAGCTTAGGTGCACCTAACTACATCAAAGGTATTGGTTCTATTCCAATGGGTATCGGAAACAAGAATCTGAAATGGGAGAGGACGCTCAGTGGTAACATCGGTCTTGATCTTACAATGTTTAAGGGACGTTGGGATTTCTCGGCAGATGTTTATGTAAAGAATACGGACAATCTTTTTGCTTGATATCACAAAGGCACCATCTTTGGGTGTTGCTTCGTCGCGTGAGAATTTGGGTGAAGTTGAAAATCGTGGTTTTGAATTCCAAACTCGCGTTATCCCTATAAGGAATAAGGATTGGGAATGGTCGTTGAGTCTTAATTATTCTTATAACAAGAATAAGATTAAGAAAAATCAGTAATTTTCTTCGTGAACAGAATGAGAAGAATCAAGCAGATAGAAGAAATATACAGCCTATCTACGAGGAGGGGCAGTCGTTGACAGCATTGAAGGTCGTTTCTTCTGCAGGTATTGACCCTATTACTGGTAATGAGGTCTACATAAAACGTGATGGTAGTCTTACGTTTGTTTACGATCCAAACGATAAGGTGGTGTATGGAGATACTACACCATTTGGTATGGGTTCAATCTGGATCTTATCTCACCTATAAGCAGTTCTCAATGGGAATGTCTATGCGTTATTCTTTTGGAGGCATTGTTTACAACCAAACACTGGCATCTAAGGTAGAGGGTTCTGATCCACGTTTTAACGCTGACGAACGCGTGTTTAACGATAGATGGAAGGAAGTCGGTCAGCAAGCAAAAATACAAACGTATCAGTGATCTCGAGCATACCTATGCAGACATCACGTTTCGTAGAAACAAATAATTATATCACATTAAGTAGCCTCTCATTGGCATACGAAGTGCCTTTGACATTTATTAAACAATATGGTCTAAATCGTTTACATCTTGAGATGTTAGCTAACGACCTCTTCTACCTCTCATCGGTAAAACGTGAGCGTGGATTGAATTATCCTTATGAACGAAGTGTAGAGTTATCAGTAAGATTTGGTTTCTAACCAGATGTCAGCTGCGTTTAATATAATGTTGAAAGACTAATTAGGTAATAATAAGAGAAAAAGAATATGAAGAGAATATCATATTATTCAAAATTGTTGATAGGTGCTGTCATGATGCTTTTTGTGGTATCGTGTAACGACTTTATAAATGTTCAGCCAGTAGGTCAAATTGATGAGGAGGATCAATTCTCATCAATACGTGGTTTCCGCACAGCGATGTATGGTGCGTATGGTACTATGGCAACTGCTGACTTATATGGTGGAAACCTTAGTTTTGGTTTTATTGATCAGTTGGGACAGGTATTTGGTTACGACCTCTCGTCTGAGACAAGCTATTTTGTTGGTCAGTACGATTATAAGCGTGACATTGTACGTCCAATCGTAGATGCCATTTGGGGAAGACAATATCAAACAATAGCGTATGTAAATAATATACTTGCTCACACCGAGAATTCTAAATTTGAGCATTCTGAGTTATCATTGATGCGTGGTGAGTGTTATGGTTTACGTGCTTTTATGCACTTCGACCTCGTTCGTCTTTTTGCTGAGGATTATGCTCAAAGCAATGAGACTACTCGTGGAATACCATACGCTACAACCTTCGATTTGAACAATAAGCCGATACTGACTTTACATAAAACCTATGAAGCTATTCTGTCTGACTTAGACAAAGCAGAGGAGCTTTTAAAGAAGGATAATGTAGTAGATGTAGAGTCAGAGGCAACTGAAGACTATCTCAAGGGACGTGCTGTGTTATTTAATAAATATGCTGTGGCTGCAACGAAGGCAAGAGTTTACTACGCTATGGGTGATGTACAAAATGCTGCTAAGTATGCAAAGCAAGTCATTGATGCGACAGGTAATTTCTCTTTGAAGAAGTATAGTTCTTTGAACGATGTAAAAGCGTTTCCCAGCAAAGGGAGAGTTGATTTTTGGCTTGTATAATAATAGCTTGTCAAATACTATTTCTTCAATGTTTTTATCACAGACAGCACGTGGTACATTTACAGAAGGACGTAGAGACCTTGAAGAGTTATACGAGACATCTGCTTTTTCAGCAACAAGTACAGACTTGCGTTACACAGGTTATTACAGACAGAATGTTACATCAGATGGTTTGAAGAGTTACTCCTTTGTAAGATTCTTAGAGAGTGATGCACAAGTAAATAGTAATCCTTTACAGGGTCTGACACTTATTCGTTTACCAGAGATGTACTATATTCTGAGTGAATGTACTTACGATAGTGATAAGGCTGAGGCTGTGAAATTACTCAACGCTGTAAGGAAAAAGTCGTGGTTTAGAGGATGTTGATGAAGCTAAAGTTGCAACAGAAGGAGGCCTTTTTAAAGGAGATGATGCGTGAGCGTATGCGAGAGATGCCAGGCGAAGGACAAACGTTCTTTGCATTAAAGCACTATAATAAAGCATTTACTGATTTTTAGAGGTATTTCCACACATCAACCATCTTCTTCTATCTTCGTGTTACCATGGCCAGAGAAGGAAATTGAGTTTGGTGGAAAGTAAAGTAAATAAAAACTTAATGAAAATGAAAATAATAAGAAATATACTAATTGCTTTGTGCTGGTGTAATTATGTTTGCAGCATGTAGTGATGTGGATTTTGGTGGCGAACATAGTTCTGATGGTAGCTTTGAGCCAACAAATCAAGCGATATTCTATTATGCACAACCGGGTGATACGCTTGTTAATTACTCATTTGGTGTAAAGTCTGTTGATACATTGACACACGTGGTCAACCTCCCAGTGCAGCTCGTTGGTAATCTTTCAGCAGAGGAACAGTTTTTACCGTAGAGGTAGGAAAAGGTACTAATGCTGTTGCAGGAAAAGCATTATACACTTAATGCAGACACCTTACGTTTTGCACCTAATGCTTATCGAAGCTTTGTTCCAGTGACATTGATACGTGCAAATTTGTCAGAGGAAAAAGAATGATTCTATACAATTGGTTTTGAACTTAGTTGGAAAGAATGAACTGGGAACACGATTCGCCAAGAGTAATAAGGTGACAATAACCTTTAATAATGTACTATCTAAGCCTGACTTCTGGGAGGTGATGGAGAGTTATTGGGGTTTAGGACCTTTTACAAGAAACAAGTATCGTAAGCTACTTGCTTATTATGATAGTAATGAAACAACCATAAGAAACATCATGACGGGTACTGATGCAACCGCACAAGGTTATCTCTATCAGCATGTACAGGAGGTTGTTGCTTATTTTGCGGCTCATCCTAATGAGTTGTAAGAGTTAGATTGGTATTATAATATGTCTTTAAGATGAGTAGATAGGACATCTTTTCTTAACGGGAATATGTTTTACTATAAACTAATTATAATACGTTTTTGATAAAAAGAATATTTGTAAATAGAATAATAAGAAATAAGATGATAAAGAAATATTTATGTTTTTCTCGTAACACTTTCGTTAGCGGCATTGTTATTTCAGTCATGTATAAAAGATGAATCTAATGGTCCATCAGGGAATTCTTCTAAGTTGTCACTTGCGCAGGATTTACAAGAGAAATATACGCTAAATAGATGGGATACGTTGAAGATTTCTCCACAGGTTGTACAGACAAATGAGCAAAAAAGAATGTTGACTACGAATGGGAGATTAATGGTAAGGTTGTATCGACTGATGACACGCTTAAATATGTTTGCAAGGACTTTGGTACATTTTTTATGTCGACTAAAAGGTTAGCAATGGAGAAAAATCTTCAATACTATCAGTTTAATCTAAATGTACAATACTCTTATGTTGATGGTCTGTACATATTAGCAAGCAATAATGGAAAGTCAATAGTTTCTTATTTGCCAGAGAATGGCAGTAGTAAGTCTTTTGACTTTGATGTTCTACAAAAGAACAATCCAAAGATTGATTTTACTGGTGAACCTAAGGGTATTGATTATGCGTTAGCACGTGATAATAAGACTCCCCTTTTTATTTGTTGCGGTAGGCAGTCCAAGTACTATTTACGAGTTTGATGGTAACTTGATGAATATGCGTTTTGCAAACGAATAGTACTGGCGATGTGTCATATCTAAAAAAAGAGTCATTTGACATATCCAAAGTCAATCTTGGCAATGGTTAATCATATCCCTTATAGATTGACTCTCTCGGAGAGCAATCCTTTCGATTTGGGTAAATCTATAAAGAATGATTTGGGTTCTGATATATCTTTGGCAGATGAAGCAACCGCATGGAAGCAACAAGACTTACGTTATGTGCAAGGTTATGTAATGTTTGATAATGCTAATGGACGATTGATAACTCAAAAAGGTACAAGCAACGGGTAAGATACCAGTAGAATTGTTGAAAGGAAAGTTTACTGGTGAAACTCTGGTCGGAATGGGTTCTATAGACACCGAACGCAATATCGTACTACTTACTTGGAATGAAGCTTTGTCAAAGTTCAAGTGTTATTATATCTTCCCAGGTTTCTATCCTTCTACTGCGGCTAAGGTTGAGCCAGCTATTCTTAAAAATGAAACGGTTGTGCCAGCTACTGCGGGATTAACGAAGCAGTCCGTAGTACGTGTATCCGCTGAGAAGAATTTAGTTTACTACTCTGATGGCAATAAGTTATACGCATATAACGTGTTGTCTGGTGGTAATTTCCACAAAAATGCTTTGGTAACATTTGGTGACACAGGTGAAAACTATCGTTGATATGCTTATTACGAATGGAAGTAATAAACTTTATGTTGCTACAAATGCAGCAAGTGGTCAGCTTGTGGGAAGTATTTACTGTTTTGATATGAATGAAAAATAAAGTACTCTGGGAGAAAAAGAACATTACTGGTAGAATCAAGAGTATTACATACAGACTAATAAAGATTATGGCATGTAGGAATGTACATGCCATAATCAAACAATAATTCTGATATGAAAATAAACAATACAATAGAATGCGCACAATAGTAATAAGTCTATTACTATTGTGCGTTAATGTTAGGCTTTTTCGGATGATAAAAAAAGATAATGACGAGAAGAAAGCCAAAAAGGAAACAAAATACGATAAGTTATTCAAAGATAAGAAGAAAAGAGACTGCAAGTAGTAAGTTCATTTCAATACATAAGTGCGATGGAAAAACTCTATCTGGAGATACCTGTTAAATACTTGCATAAAGAGATGTTATTAGGAGGTTGTATTTCTTCAACAACTGACCCAACTTATCTGACCATTGGTACTAAGAGTTTTAATCCTTTACACTTCTTCTTTGAAGTGCAGGATAGTAGTTTGGTTATGAAAACTCCTAATACCGTGGTTTATTCGGATGGTAGTGCAAGTATGCAGATGCAGGAGGCTTTGAAGATAAACTATCGAGATCCAGTCTTGATGGGATTTAGGATTTCTGCTTATAATAATGATAGCACAGCAATTGTGATTGATGCTACCGACTTCTTGGCACGTCCTAACTCAATGTTGCCTATTATTCCTAAAAAAAGTCAGGTGATTTGGCTTTTGAGTGCTTCTCAAAGAGTGAAATGTCTTATGTTAGAGCCATTAAGAGTTTTGATCGCAATATTACTATCAATCTTGACTTCAACTATCTCCTGACAGCGTCTCTGATGTCCTTGCCAGTAGCCAGTGAGATTCCTACAACCGTAGGTGTTACATATAGTTTGGCATTAGTGTCAGATAGCAAGATGCGTCAACGTATAACGGACTCACGTGTAGGTGTGGGCGCCAGTATCAAAAGATTACTTTTGATAACAATATTGCGAAAAAGTAAGCGGACATTTATTGCACAACGTTGGAACCTTGTTCCACAGAGTCCTAAGGCTTGTGAACAAGGAAAGTTATCTAAGCCGATTAAACCAATTTGTTTTTATATCGATGATGCCTTTCCTTTTTGAATGGAAGAATGCTATTAAGCAGGAGTTGAACTCTGGAATAAAAGCCTTTGAGCAAGCGGGTTATCAAAAAGGCTATCGAGGCCTTAGATTTCCCTAAGGATAATAGTAGCTTTGATGCAGATGATATAGCATATTCTTGTATTCGTTACGTACCAAGTACATCAGAGAAGGTTACTTCTTCATTCTTGGCAAATCCACAAACAGGTGAAATTGTTAATGCTTCTATTTTTGTGCCAGCAAATGTTGGGCGATCAGATTTATCGTTGGCTTTTTCTTAGGTTCAGCAGCATCAGATCCGTCAATGCGTAGTTTCTCATTTGTCAACAGATAAGTTCAATAAGGGGTTGAAATATCTTGTTGCACGTGAAGTTGGTAGGTGTCTTGGTTTGCTCGATAATATTGGTGCTTCATATTCCTATCCCGTTGATTCTCTTCGTAACGGTGCATTTACTCGTACAAATAATCTTGCAGCCTCAATAATGGCAAACACACCTTTTAATTATGTTGCTCAGGTTGGTGACAAAGGTGTTGTTTATATGCCAGAGAATGTCGGACAATATGATAAGCATGCTATTGAATGGGCTTATCGTTATTTTGATCCCTCAAAAACCAGTTTAAGTGCAGAAACTGATGTACTTGAAAAAGATGGTTGATAAACGAGTACAAAATCCTCGTTATCGTTTCTTCCGCACCTCTTCAATGGCTTGGGATCCACGAGTGCAGGAGGGTGCTTTAGGTAATGACGCTATTAAGGCGAGCGAATACGGATTGCGCAATATGCAAGTCGTTGAGAATAACCTTTTTAACTGGGTAAAGGATGATGAAGATAGTCGTATTAAAGAGAAGTTATATCTTACAATTTCTCAGCAGAGATATGCTTTCTTTAAGCGTGTGTTGAGCAATGTTGGAGGTATCTTCTTAAACGATATGAAGATGTCGTCAGGTATACCTCATTATGAAGTGGTACCTAAGGCGCGTCAGCGACAGGCAATGTTATGGTGCTTAAATCAAGCAAAACACTTCAAACAATATGCTAACCCAACCTTCGAACGTAAGGGATACATGGCTGTAAGTTATTACGATCAGCTGTTAGAGTTTATCGGATACGATCTCTTTTGGTGTTCGTACTCGCTTGGCAGTTGCATCACATCTGTCATCACAAAGTTATAGTCAGAAGGAGTATTTTGAAGATTTGTCTCTTCACTTTTCCAAAGTGCACAACTCTGTAAAGCTCCATCTCAGGAGGAACGTGTGTTGCAGCGTGCTTATCTAACATATTCACGTGCAGTGATAGATAAGGCTAACAAGTTGGGTGGTAATGGTCCTGCTGCTCTTCAGTCTACAATGCCTACTTTCACTCAGACGAATAGTACAGCATTCGGTAATCCCTAATGCATCACTTGCTCCAACAGTTGAAGCGTCTTTATTGGATGGGTCGGCAATTTACTTCTACACCTCTTTGTTGAAGTTGAAGCCAATGTTAGAGAAATGTGTCAAGTCAAATCTTTCACCTGATGCACTCTCTCATTATTCTATGTTACTCTTTAAGGTAAATAAAGCTTTGGAGGATGGTCAATGAAAAGTTCTTTAATATCAAATAGTTCAATGCGGCGTATCCTATTACTTCTGTTAGTTTTCTCTGTCTTCACAACGTCAGGAACAGCATTTCCGTTCTTCAAACGTAAAAAGAAGGCGCAGAGTACGCAAAGCGTAAAAGAAGTCGGCTTTACGAGCGTATTCTTAGCGAAGGACTAACAGAGTCTGTTCGTGGCACATCTCGTTTCGTTCCATAAGACCGACGGACGTATCTTGATGGAGCTTCCTAAGCAGTCTTTGGGACGCGATATGTTAATAGGCGTAACTATATCGTCTGTCTCAAATCCAAAGATGGCTGATTTAGGATTTAAGAATTCTAATTTAGTACATGTGCGCTTTATAGAGAAAGACAGTGCTAGTAGTGATGCAGGTGGTAAATACCGACTTATTCGTACCAAAAGAACCGACCATCAGCCGACCTTTCTGCAAGACTGAATTATGATAATCTTGACTTCTTTTCATTTCCTATAAAGGCACGTAATGGAGTTGATGGGGCAGTGTTGTTTGACGCCTCATCTTTTCATTCTTAAAGAGAATCGCTTTTTCCCTGTAATTACCAAGAGTGTAGGCTCTTACTCTGTAAGTTCGTCTTTGAAAGATAATCTTACAAGAGTGACAAAGATGAAAGTGTTCGATCAGAACGCTTCTATTGGTATGGATAGACATTTCATCGTAAGTCTCTCTGGTAAAAAAAGGTTCGCCAATAACCAACTATCCGGGTCACTATCGGCGTAAACTTTACGTTAGCATTGTTGCCTAATGAGCTAATGACCCTCGTCTGAGCGATACACGTGTGGGAATGTTTTCTGTGAATAAGGATGTCCTTAAGGAGGATGGCTCAGTTGATAAAGCAACGTTTGTCAAACGTTGGAGAATTGTTCCTAAGGACACGGCGGCCTATTTTGCAGGGAAATTGTGCGAACCTACAAAGCCAATAGTATATTATGTTGAGAATACTTTTCCTCCGCTATGGAAACGCGCCATTAAGGCTGGTATTTTTGTGGTGGAATAAGGCTTTTTGAACGTATTGGCTTTAAGAATGTAATGCAGGTTGCAGACTTCCCTACGGACGACCCAAATTTCGATCCAGACGACTTTAAGTATTCTTGTATCAGATACCTTCCAACTGACGTTGAGAATGCTATGGGGGCCGTCATGGACCGACCCTCGTACTGGGAGGTGATTAATGCCACGGTGTTGGTTTATAATGATGTGGTAAACACTATCAACAATTGGCGTTTTGTTCAAACGGCACAGATCGATCCACTTGCACGTGCAACACAGATGCCAGATAGTATTACAGGAGAAACACTTGAGTATATTATTGCGCACGAGATTGGTCATACTCTTGGCTTTTATGCATAATATGGCAGCTTTCAGCAGCTCTTCCTACGGACTCGCTTCGTCTCTCCATCTTTCACTCAAAAATATGGGACAACGGCTTCGATTATGGATTATGCACGTTTTTAATTATGTGGCACAACCAACCGATCACGGAGTAAAACTGACACCGCCTCGTCTTGGTGTCTATGATTTCTATGCTGTTGAGTGGGCATATAGACTTTTCCCTAATTCTACGGGGTTTGAGGACGATGCTAAGCAGTTGCGCTTGTTGGTTGAGAAGCATGAGGGCGATCCTTTCTATCGTTATGGTCTACAACAAACGGGTACGAGATATGACCCATCAGCGATTGAGGAAGATCTTGGCGACGCCCCTGTAAAGTCGTCTACCTACGGAATGGATAATCTGAGAATGATTCTCAATCATCTTGACCACTGGATTGCGGATGCCGATGATAATAATCGTAAGGCAGAATTGTATAATGAACTTTTTATCTCAGGCAATACATTATGTTCGCATTGTCAGTGCCAATGTTCCTGGTGTCTATCTTTATCATACAAGTGAGAAGTCGGGCTTGCCAAGGTATAAGGTTGTTCCAAAGGCTAAGCAGAAAGAGTCTGTACAATGGCTTTTTGAAGCAAGCTCGCACATTTGCTACATTGGGTAATGATACTATTGAGAAGAAGTTGCCTTATGGTGCAAACAAGCCTTTTTAAGATTTTGGCACGTGATGTGCAGTCGCTTACCATGATGTCAGCATCAAAGTTGGCAATTTCTTATTATCTTGATTCTACTTCTTACTCACCAATTGAGTATATGGAGGATGTCTATCAAGATGTCTTTGGTAAGACTATTGCTGGTAAAGAGAACCTTTCAGTAGCTGACCTGTCTATGCAACGTCTTTATGTAGACTTGTTACAAGATGGGGTTGCTGACATGAAACAGGCTCCTAATGTTCATAATCTTCATTCGGATGTGTTACCTGAAAATGCTTTTTGTTACTAATCTCCTTCAACGTAATGTGGCAAACGACGAACATAATGAATGTTGTTATCTGACTGGTAAACAGCGTGGTTTCAGTTATGATACTGGTTTCCTTAACTTTGGTAATGGATATGGCGAACCTGAACCTTTATGGGGAACAACCGTTAATCGCACCTCAGAGTTTCAGTTGGCTTATGCGCAAAAGTTGCTTTCATTATTAGGTTCTGTCATTCCTAATGTTGCTAATCCAGAACTTAAAGCACATTACATGCTTCTCGAAAAAGCGTTTGAAGAAGTATCTGAAATAGTTAGTTTAACCTTATTCGGTCATTATTGTATAAACTGAATTGGGCTTACCTCAATTTATTTTTACTCCCTATAAGTTTTCAGGAACTTGTAGAGTATTTTTTTGTAATTTGGAACGATTGTGTTAGCTTATGATAAGAACCGTTGTGGAAATACTGATGAGGAAACTATGCCATGTGGTGAATAAAAATAATGCAAAGTTTAAGTCATTACATTATCCATATTAATAGTATAAAATAGACTGCTGATGTAGAATCTTATCATCAGCAGTCTATCAATTCATTTTATCGAACACCAATGATTGGAATTCAATTTTGTGAATTGAGGTTTAATATTTTATGAAAGCACGAACTTTATATTTACGGTCTGAAAAAAATCAGAGTCAAAGTCTGTTCCAGTTGGGTACAAATTAACTCTTCCTCCACCATTCATAGCGGTACTTGTCCAATAATGCCGAGAATCGTAATAATCTTCGTAAGGCTTTACCACCAGCTTCTACAAATGCACGCTCAAACAGTTGATTATATATATAATAAGACTTGTATACGCCTTTGATTTCAGCTTTCTCCGTAAATCCAAGGTTTACTACAGCATAAAAAAATAATCTAAGATTGATGGCAAGAACCATTTTTTTCCCCACTAAAGAGCCTGTTACAGCTTATAGATGGGGTGAAGTGAGCAGCAGCATAAAAAAAGCTGGAAAATCAATGTTTTCGCCTCTAACTTTTGTTTCCAATAACAATGCTACTACTGGTAGCGGCATCCCACGTATTGTCATAACCACTCTCACCATTTGTGAAAGTGTAATCCTCATGTCTTATCCAGTTGCCATCAACTACCTTTGCAGCTGTATGATAATATCCATACCTTGCGGCATGCCAAACATATTTCTCTCCATCCCCAGCTTCTTCTATCGCAGCCGCAAGACGTTGGTCAGCATCTACAACTAGTGCTACAGCATGCTTATCAGGGTTTAGCAGCCAATGAGCCTGTTGTTCCGTCACTAAAAAGATAAGTATAAACAGGTTTCATAGGTACTCTCGCCGAGTAAGTTCCATTTGCTGCTACTATATAATCGCTAATAGTTAATTTTGGAATATTACCAGCAATGTTTTTCCAATAAACCTGCCCCTCAGTGATGTCCATTTGGAAATGATTTACATTTGTGCCTGGCAACACGTAATGCCAAGGTCCGCAAGAGGTAAAAACCAGGATAACCACCATAACCTCGATCCTGTGAATTTAGCTTCAGTACTTAGCGGAGAGTTATTTTCTTCTGGTGCAAATGCTGCAGAAGATAATGTGGTATAACTATTGGTAAGTGGGTTAAAGGAAACCTTTGTAGGAATATCAGCTGTGTTAGAAGAGAACGTTGCCTTAAATGGTTTTACAATATGCTTATAAGCCATTATCTTTTGTCCTTACTCTTGCACCAGCATGTTTAGCAACAATCTTTATCATTTCAGTACTTTCATCACCACTTGTTGTGAATGTACTTCGTCCAATACGAGCTGTAGCAGCCTTAGCTAATACTACTTCTAAATTGTCGCCATTAGGGACGACATCATCATTAAAACATACAAATGTATAAGTTGTATTACGTTTTAAGTCTAATTGGTTACTTGTACCTTCATCTGGAGTAAAGCTATTGTCGGCTAACACGCCACTCAACTCACCAACCTTAGTAGAACCTTGATAAACACGTACTTTATAATGTGTTGGTGTAGTGATTGCTCTTGTAGCAGCTCTTTCGTCTTTTGCTGTATCACTTTCTACATCTGTAGTAACGCTACAATCCGAAACTTGTGTCAGCTCTGGAAGTTTCTCTAAGTTTGTCTCCTTAACATTGGCACGTGTATGGGTAGTAATATTTTTCATAATTACTTTCAGTAATCTCAATAGTCACCTTACTTTTACTATTTGTTCCTCCGTTTTCAATCTCTTCAGTATTAGTTTACAAGCCGAAAAACGTAAAAGATTGCTACCAACAATCCCCATTTCATATTCTTTCTTATCATCATTTCTTCGTGTCTAATTTGTTTTTAATTTTATTCAAAACCATATTCATTATTAACAATATCGATATTATTATCCCAGTCAGTTTTCTACTGAATTTGCGGAATCTAGTTCTGTGGGCTTACTCCCACATATCATACTCACATATTCACACACCATCACTTTTAATTCAGGAGTTTTGTACTCTTTTTCGTTTCATGTAATAAAAATTTATAAATTATTTTCTGTATAATGCTTACATATATCTTGATAGCAATGACACAATAAAGAAAGCATTTCTCCTTTTTGTTTTCTATCTTAGCACGTTATCTTAAATTGTGTGCAAATTTACGTAAAAGTCATCATTTATCCCCCTGTTTTGTTAAATAATATTAAATTAGTTCTTTTTGAACACATATCTAAATTCTACGACATAATTTCTTGTGAAAACTCCAAGTGCCTGAGAAACAAAAATCATTAATATTCATCTCAGAGAATACACTGTATACGGCTTTCAAAAAAATATTTACATATCTTCGATCAAAGCACATGTAAATAACAAAAAGTAGATAAATCGAGGGCAAGTCTGTAAGGTTCAGTATATCAGTTGGTTACAAAAACAGTTCGTAGGAAGGTGCTTAATAAGACTTCTAAAGAGCATTATTAACATGCGTAAAGAGCATCTATTGAAGGTCAAAAGATGCCCTTTACAACGCTTAATAGCCATGTTATGATTTTCAGAATATGAAAAATATCTTACATTCTTACATAGAAATCGGTCATTAGCGTCAGGATATTAGACACTAATGACCGATTTGTATGTAAGTACATATAGTTTGTTATTATATGTAATTTATAGGGATGACCTTTAGTCCTTGAGAAGATCAGGGACGAAGACGTTTAGTACGCTCCATCGCTCGATCGAAACTCCCACTGTCTAATCTTTTGCCTCATTACCACTAAGTAAAATCTCAGGAACGTCCCATCCATTATAGCTACGAGGTCGAGTATAGATAGGTGCTGAGAGCATATCGTCCATAAAACAGTCGGAGAGTGCACTCTGCTCGTCACTGATAACTCCTGGAACCAATCGTACAACAGCATCGGCAATGATAGCCGCAGGCAATTCGCCACCCGTTAATACGAAGTCACCAACAGAAATTTCACGTGTGATAAGATGATCACGAACACGCTGATCCACACCTTTATAATGTCCAGCAAGAATAATGAAGTTGCCCCCTAAGGAGAGGTCGTTAGCAATCTTCTGATTGAATTGTTCACCATCGGGCGAAGTAAAGATAACTTCGTCATACTCACGCTCTTCCTTCAAGGCTGCAATACAACGGTCGATAGGTTCAACCTGCATAACCATACCAGCTTGCCCACCAAAGGGATGAGTCGTCGACACGACGCCACTTATCCTTTGTGTAGTCACGAAGATTATGCAAACGCACCTCAGCTAATCCTTTCTTTTCAGCTCGGGCAAGGATACTTTCGTGTACGAAGCCTTCGAGCATTTCTGGCAATACGGTGATGATATCTCATTCTCATATAGCTACAAAGTTAAGGATTCTTTTGCTATTACGCTGATAGTTTAAGATTTTTTTGTAACTTTGCCGCTGTTTCTAATTTATATAAACAAAGAATAGTTATGAAAAGATTCTTTTCCCTCGCTATCGTTTTGATAGCAGCTTTTTGGTTGTGCAACAGCACAAAAACATTCAGTTACATTATGATTTGGGGCATAGCCTCTACAATGACCTCAACTCACGTACATCAGTTACAACGACCGTTGAAATGTTCAAGCCTGACACTTGGGGTTCTACCTTTATGTTCACAGACATCGACTATAAAGGCGATGGTGCTATGGGTGCTTATTGGGAGATTGCTCGTGAGTTCAACCTTTCAAAAGAACAAGCAGTGGGCTGCACACGTTGAGTATAATGGTGGTTTAGTCACAAACGAGTTAGAGCTTGGTTATGATGGTAATCGTTACCAGCACGCTGTTCTTCTTGGTGGTGCATGGAACTGGGCTTCAAAAAGACTTTTCTAAGAATTTCAGCCTTCAGTTGATGTATAAGTATCAGTTTAAGAATGCTCACACTGGTTACAAGCCTTTCAGTGGTTTCCAGCTTACAGAAGTATGGGGAACGACCTTTGCTAGGGTCTTTGCACCTTCTCTGGTTTCTGTGACCTCTGGTATGACCCAAATGTAAATGGTAAGTTGGTCCTCATTTCAGAACCTCAGTTCTGGGTAAACCTCAACACACTTAAGGGTATGAAGGATGTAAATCTCTCTTTGGGTACAGAGGTAGAGATTAGCAACAACTTTTATTTATAATGATAACTTTGCGCATAATCGCTTCTATGCTATCCCAACAGTAGCTGCAAAGTGGACGTTCTAAAATATTCTAAATCATAGGATTTATTTATGGTTTTTCCGTTAAATGCATAGAACTTTTCATATAGCTTTAACGGAAAAACTTAATTTACAAATTAAACAAAACATAGTCAAGACTGTTAATTTTTCTATTTTATTATCGTCCGCTGACGCAGAAAAACTTGCGTGTGTCAAAAACACGATAAGACCCTGCAACTTTCAAACTATAAGCAGGCGTTTTTCTAAATGAAAAAGACCATTTTTTTACTCCCAAATCAAGTAAAGAAATGGTCTTTTTTCAATGGATTGTTTTTAAACTACAAAATTATCAAAATGGTATTTACATTTTTGTCAATCTATCTATTTCTTATAACCTAAAGATTCTAACCACGCTTTAACCTTACTCATGTCTGTGCGAACCTCATGACCATAAAAACTTCAGGACTAAGGATATTGGCGTTAGGATAAATTTCTTTGATGTCTCGAACTGCATAACCCATTCCACTCCCTTCGTGCGTGAGGAAAAGGGATGAGGGTTTTATTACTCAAGTCATACTGTTTCATAAAGGTAAACATTACCTGCGGATAACTATAGATCCAGACAGGACCACCAAGGAATACAACATCGTAGTCATCAATGTTATTGACTTTTCCTTTGAAAGGAGGATATTCTTTACCGTATCTCTCCTTCTTTGCAACTTCTACTACTTCCTTGTAAGTCTTAGGATAAGGGGTTTCTCTTACCACTTCAAACTCATCACCATCGGTCACATCTCGAATGTAGTCAGCCACCATCTTTGTGTTACCGACCTCAATATTTCCAACAGCATAATTCTCTCCTGTGTGAGAGAAGAAAACAATAAGAATCTTACTTTTTCTTTTCTCATCATTTTTCATCTCATTGCTATTCGTTTTACAGCTTTGAGCTCTACTTGTTTTTGGTAGCAAGGCAAGACCTAATGCAGCCATGATATTGGTAAATATTCCTGTTAACGGTTTCATTATGTATTAAGTTGTTATATAATTGGGTTTATTGGAGATGTTTTAGAATAGTGTTCCTTCTTTGATTGGAGAGGATTTTGGAGCAGGTTTATTCTCGTCTGTCTGCACAAATTGAGTAATAAAATCTTCCTCAGAGATGATTGGAATAGAAAGTTCCTTTGCTTTCTGATTCTTTCCAGAAGTACTTTCTACGTCATTATTAATAAGGTAATTCGTTGATTTAGAAACTGAACCAGTGACTTTACCACCCTGACTTTCGATGTGAAGCCTTGAGTTCGTTGCGATTCTTGTAATGATGAACATCACCTGTGACGACAAAGGTCAGTCCTTGACAACCAGTACCAATAGGAGCAGACGAGGACTGACTAACATTAAGTTCCGTAAGCAAATGTTGCAGCATTGACTGATTTTTCTTCATCCTTCATCCAACGTACAAAGCTCGCACTCTTCTCTGGACCAATACCAGCAATCGTAGAGAAGACATCTTCCGAAGTGCTTTCCGTGGCAGTCTTGACCAGTTCCTCCAATGGATAAGCTGATAACAAGCGACTACAAACATCCTGTCCAACAAGTGGAATATTGAGAGCAAAGAGTAACCGACGAGCCTCCACATTACGAGCCTTTTTCAATGGCTGTCAATAACTTAGTGACACTTCTGTTGCCAAAACCCTCCATTGTGCGCAACTCTGTGGCGTGTTCGTTTAGATGAAAGAGGTCAGCATACTCGCATATCCAGCCAAGATTGATGAATTTCTGAACAGTCTGTTCAGACAGACCGTCGATGTTTACACCCTCTTTTGACACAAACCTACCGAACTTCTTTTAGCTGTTTGGCAGGGCAGTGAACGTTTGTACAATGCAGTGTACGTGTTCCACTAACCTCACTTTCGCAGACTTCTGTGGCTGAATGACACACGGGACAAGTCGAAGGAATATGGAAACCTCAACGCTTTCAATGACGTTGATAACCTTCAGGATAATCTTGTTTGCCTTGATAACCGCAATCTTCGTTCCCTTTATCACCCATCCCCAATCGCTCACACTCGGAGATATTGCAGAGAGAAGCACGCTTCACGGTTGTTCCCTCTAACTCAACAGGACGAAAAACAGCAACAGGCGAGATAGTCGAAGCTGCACATGACCATTCGATGTAGTCTAACTCCGTATCAGCACTTTCGTCTTGCCACTTGAAGGCATAGCCCCTCGTGTAGCACTGATGACCAGTGACAGAGCCTGCGGCAGCGTATGCTGTATCATCGTATGATATGACTAAGCCATCAACTGGATAGGGGAAAGGCGAAGAACTTGCACCAGTCACTCGCTCGGTCCAACGATGAATAACAGAGCCAATGTTATCAACTGTCGGCTGCACGATCATTTCCTATCTATAACCTTAAACCCTTGTTGTTCGAGCCACTCCATTCGCTTCCCCAAGAGTTTATGTCTTCCTCCAAATAAAACAAGCGTAAAGGGAATCCAACGTAGGTGACGAGCCTTTTACTTCGTTGATGTCTTTCAGTGTGAGGAGCCTGACGCAAGGTTGCGAGGATTAGCGTACTCCTCCTCTGCTTCCATATTAAAACTGTTCAAAATCAGGATAACTAATGACTGCTTCGCCACGAATAACGAGGTGTCCTTTGTAAGGAATGGTTTGCAAAACACCATCAATAGCCGTAGAAAGATGAGTAATATTAGTCCCTGATGTGTCCATTGCCACGTGTGACAAGCTTTTGTTAGCTTACCATTATCGTAGGTAGCAACAAGTGTCAATCCGTCCAACTTCCACGAAAGCCATATCGGTCTGTCTCTCTGCCCATTTAGTAAGATCTTCTATTTTCTTTGTCTTCGCTAAGGAGAGAGCCGAGAACTCATGTTCTTCCTTCTTACCAGAAACATTATCAGCAGACACATTCTGCGTTGGCGAATCAGGGAGTATAATACCTGTTTCTTCTTCTAATTTCTTTTAGCTTATCAAAGGCTGCATCCCACTCGTAGTCGGTCATCAGTTCATCGCGTCCGTTGTAGTAAGCATCCGCAGGCATTAAGTTGATGAATAAGTGATTGTATTTCTTCTTTCATTTTTCTACTATATTATTGATTGGCGATGGTCGTTCATAGAGCAACATTATTATTCTAACAATAATTGGAGGATTTTTATCTATTATTCAGATAGTTTTCTCCTTTTACTCTTTTAACTTTACTTGCAAATATACTATAATTTGCCGAATGATTCTATCTTTCTATGAATTAATTTGATTTCTTTATAAACAACTCATATCTTTTGATTATCTTTGCAAAGCCGAAATATATATAGAAAAAGAATAAAAATGTCTACTTTAACAATTGCTATTATCGTGGTCTTCGTTCTGGGCTATGCGCTCATTGCAATGGAGAGTCTTACCAAGGTTAATAAGGCTGCAGTTGCCTTTATTGATGTTCGTTTTTCTGTTGGACACTCTTTATGGTTGATCCAGCATCGTTTGTACAACTTATGCACCCTGATTTTACTGGAACTGGAGAGAAGGTTGCTTCGTTTGTTAATTCATTGATAACAGAGCATTTAGGCGACACTTCGGCTACGTTATTCTTCCTTATGGGAGCAATGACTATTGTCGAGATAGTCGACCAGAATGGTGGTTTCAACTGGGTAAAAAATGTAATGCAGTCTAAAACAAAGCGTGGGCTTTTTATGGAAGATTGCCTTTATGACGTTTTTCTTATCAGCCATTCTTGACAACCTAACGACAAGTATCGTGATGGTTATGATTTTGCGCAAACTGGTGCAGGACAAGCATGACCGAATGATTTATGCCTCATTGGTTATTATTGCTGCAAACTCAGGTGGTGCTTTCTCTCCCTATTGGTGACGTAACAACCATCATGTTGTGGAACTCAGGTATGATAACCGCAGGTGGAGTTATCAGTGAAATATTCATCCCTTCATTAATATCAATGCTCATACCAGCCTTCTTGTTACAGATGTTATTGAAAGGTAACATTCAGAATGATGATTTATCAAACCAGATGACAGGCGACAATGAAGTATTAGAGTTTAACGGAATTCAGCGTAAGATTGTCTTTGCTGTCGGCGTAGGCGGTCTGTGCTCAGTACCTTTGTTCCACTTCTTTACGAACTTACCACCTTTTTGCAGGTATTCTTTTAGTACTGGGTATCTTGTGGACAATAACAGAAGTCTTCTATCATAACCTTCATAAGAAAAAAAGGAAGCGAGATGAGTTTCTCAAAAGCGAGTTAGCAGTTTGCTTAGCCGTATAGATATGTCCACTATCCTTTTCTTCCTTGGTATTCTGATGGCTGTGGCTTGTCTGGAAGAAGTTGGTGTATTGAAAGAGTTAGGAAGTGGCCTGAACACTGCATTTAATGGTAACCATTATGCCGTAACAGGGTATTATCGGTGTATTGTCGGCCATCGTTGATAACGTACCACTTGTTGCTGGTAGTATGGGTATGTATCCAATCGGTGTAGAACCAGATATGGCTATAGATGGCATCTTCTGGCAGCTTCTTGCCTACTGTGCAGGTGTGGGAGGTTCAATGCTCATCGTTGGTTCAGCAGCGGGTGTTGTTGTAATGGGGCTTTGAGAAGATTACCTTCGTCTGGTATATGAAGCGTGTTACATGGATTGCTTTCGTGGGTTATATTGCTGGTATCCTTTCATATTGGGTTATTCGCAGTTTTTATTTTCATAGGTTAGCATTGAAGGCTCGTTCAGGGAATATTTATCTTCCTGAACTCTTCAACATCCAATTTTATTTGTTCTATTATCAGGTGTTTGATAATGTGAAAATGTGTAATAAATACATATATATATCGAATGTAGTTGTTAAAAAAATTCTTTCGGGAGCGAGCAATGCCAGTAGGGACTATTGCTATTTGCAAAGTTTTATTTGTAATTTTGTAGACTTTTTGAAAGAATGAGGCGTAATATGCTCACAGAAGTAGTTTTAAATGCGAATAGAATAAACTGAAAAAAACAAATATTTAATGATGAAAAAGAAGAATTTTCTCATCTTCCATGATAGGGAGGTGGTTATATGTTTGCTGTGCAATCACTATGCTGTTGGTTTATCCAATAGCTATGTCGGCACAGCGCGTTACTATTAGTGATAAGACGGGACATTTAGTTTCTGCTAAGACTAAAACTGAGGGTGATGCGATAGACACTAGTCACGAGTTAGGCTTCGCTAATGGCTACGCGTCAATATGGAAGCACAATCAATTGCCCTTAACGATTACCACGACTGACAAGAATTCCACGAATTACACAGGTCTTGTACAAGGTCATGGTAACAATATGAAGTTCAAGGAGATGAATGGGAAGATGGTGCTTCTTCTTACTTCTGGTGCTTCTGTTTGTGACATGACCCTGGCATTGCCTCGTGGCTTTTAGATTTACGAGCTATCGAATTGTGCTTGTAAACAATTGTCCTGCAGAAGGAGATGCGGACTACCTCAAATTTGGTGAGAAGAATGCTCGTGATAATATAAATCACTGGTATTTTAGCGAGGCAGCAGAAAAACTATACTAAGGAATATAATAGAACGCAACTTTCACAACAACGTTCAGATAATGAAGTAGTCTTCGAAAAGAATTTCTACGGAGGCAGATTATATGTCGAATAAACTTCATTTTATGTTTGGTGGGAACTACAAAACAACAGGGTACTACTAATATAGCAATGGTTGCCATTAAATCTTTTTGAGATTACCTTTGCTCCTGATGTAGCCTTTACAGAGAGGCTTTCAGCCTAAGGAACCCATTACGGAGGGAGTGGCATACATGACTGCTGGTTTCACGTCAGAGAAGTTAGACCTTGGTAAGTTTTATGATTATAGTGCTAAGACAACTGATGGCAAAGAGGTAACTTATTTATCTTATAAAGAGACAGATGTTAATGCGTTGGAAACAGATAATGTTATTTATGCTGCAAATGCTGCATCAGATAGTGATAATTCTAAATATACTGACAATAAAGACAAACAGGAAGCAAAAAACAATTACTGCTGTTCATGATGAGGGACATTTCTATTTTTGGTTTGAAACCAAATACTTACTATGTAGAAGCCCCAACTGAAGCAAAAGGCAAAGAAGTGGGTCGGCAGATGGTAGTAGAGATAATTTATATCCTGTGGGCTACTCGAATTACTGGTGCTAAGATTAACTATCATTACAGAAAAAGAAAGACGCAAAGACAGTTGTTTCAAATGACGAATTTTACATTTATTCTTATTATAACTCTAGTAATCAAGCTAAAAATAATAAATATTATTTGGAATACACTGATACTTTGTATAATAAAGAATTTAAGAGATCACCCGTTGTTTGGTCACAAACACCAGAAGGCTATATCTATCATTACGAGAAAGACTTTGGAAGGGTATATCTTCAGAACTATAATGAGGTAAAAAAACAAACAAGGATGGGTTAATCGGTCTATCCTGGGAGGTTATTTTCTTTACCAGATAGTAGAAATGCACTGAAATTTTCCGAATCAGGGAATAAAAAGAATTTAATTGCAGAGAATGAGCACGGAGTAAAATTATATCCAAAATTAAATACAGTATCCTCTTGGATCAATGTTGATGGAAAACGACAAAAAACTGCGTGTTATACTGTTCGGCTTGATAAGACTTTAAGAGGAAAATTCTGTTACTTGGCTTTACAAGGAGCCTATTACCTATGATCGAGCGGCTATAGATGCATCAGGGAAATGTGTGCTTAAAGGTGTATGATAAAGAAGGTAAGACGGTGGTAAAAAGAAGTGAATCTTGATGAAAAACACCGAAGATGGTTCTGTAGAGCTTACGGATTTGAATAATGACGCAATAAAGTTTGAAGTGGTGAAGGCAGATGGTTCACCAGATGATGTGATGGCATTGGTAAATGTAGATATTACCCTTGAGCCATTAAATCCTTATGTATCAAGTACTGATGTCGTGTGTACACGTCCTGACGGAACATCCTTAAAGCAAAGACTTGTTGGCGATGACTTTAAGTTTGGTGGCGATGAGTTTATATTCTTCTCTCCAAAGGACTTTATAAGGTCAGACCAGACATGTAATTTGTCGTTTAAGAATTTGTTCAGTAACTATGGTGACAAGACATACGAAGAGCATACTAATGATCGGGGCTTTTTGCTGACCTGATAAACCCTGTACATAAAATGGGTAATGCACGCTATGGTTATGTTAAAGTACTCCGTTCTGGGATAAACTGGTAAAGGATTCTGAGAATAGAACAAACCTCTATCTGACAGAAAAAGCGAGTGCGGGTGCGGTAAGTGAGGCTAAATACACTACGAAGGTAGAGACAACAATGACTGGTACGAAGCCTTATAAGTATAGCAACATAGAGGATTTGAAGAATACGAATACTGGTGAGGTCAAGGAAGAAGGAAAATACCTTCATGAGTATGAATTCCATGAAGACATGTATAAAACTCAAGGAGGAGGTTTCGAAGAGATTAAACTAAAAGATAAAGATAAAAAGACTTTCTATCTTTTTCACTACCGATGAACCTCGATATAACATTGCACCAACGAAGGGTACGCAGCATCGTTATACGGCATATTACGAGACAAGAATTGGTCTGGTCTTGAAGGATTATTTGCCAATTGTTGAGTGGACAAGGTTTATGATAATAGCTTCTGTTATAATGAAGCAACCCAAAGAAATGAATTTGATGCTTTTTGGGGTGTTAAGCTAACTGCAAAAGGCAAAGGATGTTACTGATAATGAACATGCTGACTTTAAGGGAAGTCTTACGGTAGAACAAATTCAAAAAGCACTTTTCTGATGACATTGAAAAGGCAGCGAGGGATAAAAAGACTGATGTTACAGCGCCTAAGAGTCTTAGAAACATACTTTACATAGAGCCTACAGAGCTTTACTCGCTCTTGTCAAAAGGTAATGATTTAGAAACGCTTGACAAGTCGCTCGCCACTAACTCGTTGTTCTTTATGCCACAAAATACGACGTACAATCGTGATAATTTCGTGACAAAGACAGATGTGGGAACTTATCAGGCTGGAAGTAACATTGTGTTAAAGGATAAAGCAACCATTCTATACTCCATACGATATTCATGTCGGCCCACGTTTTTGCACGTTACGACAGAACTATGACAACGCTCCAGAATGGTAGTGTTAGATACTCTACGCTTGTTCTTCCGTTCGGTGTTTCAGTCATGAAAGATGGACTTTATCTTGATCCTGTCAATAAGAAAAAAATATCACTTTCTATGATTTAGATCAGAACAATGTAAGTATGTCATTTGCGCCAGCTGAGGACAGACAAGGATGGCTCTGATTATAAAAGGAAACTTAGTGTTCACAAAATATCAACCGGGTTCGACAGGACTTACAGAAGCAAACAAGCCATATATTGTAGACATAAGTGAGAAAAAGAGTACTGATGCGTCAGAGTTTTCCATCTTACAATTTGAGGCAGACATTAAGTCAACCAAGAATATACAAGGTATGACAAGTGCAACACCGACAATTAATGGAGGAATGCATAAGGGAAAATGGGAAAATGTAGACTATTCAGTCGCACAGAAGGCTTCCTTCTCTGGTTTGAGACTTTGCTAAGAGTTCCAATGACAAGGTGTTCTATTTCTACAAGAATAAATATGTTGCGCTTCGAAACTTAAAGTCAGAGACTCTTTTTGTTTATCCATTTTAGAGCCTATTTAGATTTTTATTCCGAAGGCGGCAGGTGTTAAGGTTAATAGTTTCTATATCAATCAGGACCCATTTGAGTTTGATGCTACAACAGCTATTGGTAATGTGTTTGATAATAACAAGCCATCAACGGGCCTCATAGATCGATACCGTTCCAGGTGCTATTATTGCCACAGCATTGGTAGACACCCCAGTTGTAGTCTATAACATGTCAGGGAACGTTGTTGCATAAGAAGATGGTGAAGGCTGGTGAAACGGCTACGCTTAACACCTATAGGTGTTTATCTTATTAATAAAGAAAAAGGTCGTTGTGCGATAAATATAAAGGTCACTGTTATGTTATTATTGCTTTATAAAAAAACATGTAGGCAATCTTAATATGATATCTATAAAAAGTCAACCAGCTAAGAATGTAACATTTCTTGCTGGTTGACTCTTTTTGTAATATTAGAAGAAATTACTTCTGCAATTCTTCAATTGAAGTTTATGTTTATCTCAATCACCAGATGCTCTTATATGTATAACTTCTGTGGAAGTTATTTTTGAATATTACTTATTTAGTCTGTTCGGTATGAGTGGTGGTTGATGATGTGTGAGAAAAAGATAGTCAATCTTTCTTGACAACAAAACCCAAATTAGGATAGGTTGTAATGCCTAATTTGGGTTTAAGTTGTAATAGTCAATGAAATGGTTACTCTTAGTTTGCAAAGCGAACGTTCTGTGCGCTGTAACCTACTTGGATGTGACCCTGAATGAGTTTACCTTCTGGTGAGTAATAGAATACTTCACTTGAGCTGTATAGCTTGGATTATCAATAACATAGATGTTACCATAGTGGTCAACATTCACCTGCTGAGGACTTCCTAGACCAGTCATGTCAAGCTCAGTTTCCTTACCAGTTGCCAAGTCGTGGATGAAGAAACGTTTGTTTTTATCATAGTAGGTTGCGTACAAACAAACCAGCGCATTCTTTTTGGCACTATAAGCAATTGAGCTTGCTTTTGAATAGGGTTTGTCACCTCATCATTCTTTGCATTAATCTTCTGTACAAGAGCAGTCTTGTGGTCGAACATTGATACGAAATAAACATCATTGTCAACAGAAATACTCTGGCTGTAAGGGTTCAGTCCTACGGTTAGTGTTTTTGTTTTTTTGAATGAATTGCAATCAACAACAGCGATAGTGCTTCCCTTCCCATATCCAGAGATGTTTGTATAAAGTTTTCCATTAGCAACAGAGAGAGCCTCTGGGTGATCGCCAACTTCTACTAGAATCAACCAATGGCTTCTGAGTATTGTTAGGGTCCATCTTATAAACCTTACCATTGTAAGCAGAGAAGTAGACAAAGTTGCCATCGTTTGTCAGATAGCGAGGACTAACATTGTGAAGTTTAATAGTTAGCTCTTTCTTACCCTGTCGGTTCAGAACTTCAACTTTTGAAGAGGTTGTAGAGGTAACGATAATTTTGTTGCCAAACACAATCAGGGTCTTGTGCATCACCAATTCCAATTCCGTTCTGACTCTTGTAGGCATTGCTGAATACATAAGGAGCAGTGGGGCGTTTGTTGAGATCGTAGTCGAGTATACCTACTGTTCCATCGTTTGCATTCCAGTTTCCTGCACATGATACGTATACGTCTGAATTAGACACAGATGGTTGTACATCTGCGTCTGAATTAGACACAGATGGTTGTACGTATTCGCAATCATAGTCGTCATTACAAGCAGTGAATGTAAGTGCTGATACCAAGATGATACCAAGCGAAAGTAGTTTCTTTTTTTCATTTTCATTTTTGTTGTTTGTTTATAATTATAGTTATCTTGTTTTTAATCTTTCTATTTTTTTCTCAGATTTTCCAGTTTAATGACATTCGCCAGTTTGTGCCAGGCATAGGGTAGAAGCGTACAATTTCATAGTTTTTTTATTGCCAAGATTGCGTATGTCGAGATTGTACTTTGTAGCCGTTGTTTGGCAAATTGAAAACTCTTTTGAAAGGGTTACACTATGGTCAGTAAAGGCTTCCATACTATTATCTTCAATGTTATATCCCAATGAATAACGTTCGCCAGTTATTAGAAGGTTATAGCTCAGCTCTATCCAAGGGCAGTGTAGGAGTATGCTGAATGAGCCAGAATGTCGTGGGGTATATGCTATTTGGTGTCCATAGAAAGCATCACTGGGGCTTGTCTGGTCAGTTGCATGGAGTAGACTATAGCTTCCTGTCATGTTTAGTGACCAATCATTGCTCCATCGTTGTTCTATGTTAGCAGAGATATCAAGCCCATTTTGTTTCACTTTGCCAGCATTCATCATCTGCCAGTAGAACATTTTGGGTACTGCAATAATCTTGTCAGTGACATTACCGAAATAGAGGTCTGCTGTAACAGATAGGGTTAAGTGTATGGTTGAAGGTCTGAGAATAGGTTGTTCCAATATTCCATTGTTTAGAATTTTTCAGGATTAAGTTTTCTATTTCCAATACCTGTATAGTATAATTCATTAAGTGTTGGGGTGCGGAAGATGTCTTTATATCCGATACGGAAGCGCAGGTTTTGCATAGCTCTCCATTGTAGGGCTAAAGGCTGGTGAAAGTCTATGAAATCCGTCAGAAGCATCACCAATCTTCACACTTTCTGTGATATTGGTTGCAAGGAGTGATGTGTTGAATGTAAGTTGTCCAATACGATAGTTTGCCGCCAGTGCTGTCCATAACGAGTTACGTGTTGGGTTGGCTGCTTGTTGGTGTGTCATTGTGAGGTGATTGTTGGCATAGTCTTGTGATAAAGACAGATGTAGTCCTCTTAAAGGCTCGGTCCATATCGTTGTAGTAAGGTAGGTTTCCTGCTGTTTATATGTGTCTTCCATATATCCACTTGCAGGGATGTTAGAATAACGTGTCCACGAATAGTTCCATTTTAGCAGCCGCTTTCAACTAATCTTTTGACTAAAACGATTCTCGTAGAAGAATTGTGTGAAGACGTTTTTCTCTATTAGTCGTTCGGCAGAGTAAGTGTTGTCGTAGATGACAGCACCGGTAAGCCCTCGATGTGAAGTGAATCCGTAGGATTTCCACTTAATATCTTGATTATCATTGATTTTGATAGTTAAGATTTATCTCTCCTCGCCTAAATCTCAATGTCGCTGTTGTTGCGTCGTTCGTTAATGGTTTTAACGCCATTTTTAGTTTGAAAGTGTAGACTCCGTTAGCCTTTTTCATAGTTTGCGTATGCTGAAAGATTAAGATGAGCCAATTGTTGATGAAAAGAGTAGGGAAGGTGAAAATAAGCCGTAACTACCTGTACGGATAGTTGTTGAGAAGTTGGTTTTGTTATTTAGAGTTTCTTCATCCTGTTGTGTTTCAGTCTGAATCGAACTTATGTTTTATCATTTCCTGCGGATGCGTATGTCTTGGCACTTTGATAGATGTTGTCGTCTTGACCAATCAAAAAGACTTATGAGTGATATATTATCAAGCGTAAAGCGTAGAAAGATCAGTTTGTCCACTCTGGCAATCTCCTATCTGTACACCGTCATATATGACACCAGTATGACCAGCACCCAGTCCACGTATGTTGACGGTTTTCATGCCGCCCACGCCGCCATAGTCTTTCACTTGTACACCTGCAAAGCGTTTCAAGGCATCACCCATGTCACGAATTCCGAGTCGTTCCATATCGGCATGGGTGAAAGTGTTTGTGTGAGGCGAACTTGCCAACACATTAGAAGATATACGGAAGCCTTTGATTACTACTTCGTCAATTGTGTGTACTTGTGTAGAATCAACAGTTTGTGCTATCGTGCTGAAGAGCATAATAGTAGCAAGGTGAAGCCCATTGCCTCATATCTTATTTTAATAATAAAAGGGTTCTATGCAGTGCCCTTCCTCGAGGGATGCAATGATTTACAATGGCAGGTATTCTGACTTGTTATCCAAAGTTGAGAGTAAACGCCTTCCCAGTTTCGATTAAACCAGTGGCTTATGCTTACCTATTATATGACAACTTACAGCTGCGGGACAGTGGCGGAATTACACCGCTTTCCCTTTTTAATCATGATAGTAATGAACCTATTGCATTTGCAAAGATACGATAAAGGGAAGAGATGGGCAAATAAAGGTATGTTTTTCTGCTTGGAATATTGTCCCAGTAACCTATTCATGTGATATTATGGCAGCTGCTTCTGCAAGTGCTTCATCTTATGACCACCCCATTGATTGTCATCTACGTAAACGAACCCTACTCTATGATACAGACGTTCAGCCTGAGGGTTGCCGATGTCAACGAGTAAGCGGTGAGGAGATTTAGCTTTCTACCTTTTTCGATTGTTGCTTCGAGCAACTGTTTAGCAATACCTTTTTGCTCGGAATACTTTGTCTACACAGAGTGAGTCAATATATAATTCCCCAGCCGCAGATCTCATCATTCATATCACTAAAATCACGCCCAAAGTCAGCCAAAGCACCTTCGATAAAAGACTTGCCTTAGCTCTTTAAGTCTTGCTCCGTCGTAGCTATACTTTACAGATTCCTGCTATTTCGTTTTTGTCAGTTATTGCAACAAGTGTATTAAGATAAGAGTATTGTGAGTCTTCGCGTTCAACCAACTTTGTCATTAGTTGGTGGAATTCTTTTAAATTATGGTTTGGGCCTGCAAACCATTGACAACACTCGTGGTTCATTGCTTCCATTATTAAACGAGCAATTACGTTTGCCTGCCACTTTTGTGCATTTTCAATCTTAATCATAGTGCGAAGATACGAAAAACTATTTGGTTTAATTGCTGTTCGATAATATTTTTAAATAGAGTAGAAGATGATTTCTAATTTCCTTTTTAATGTTTGGATAAAAAGAGAGGTGTGTCAAAAATGCAAATCAATAACTTGACAACTTTCAATCTATAAGTAGGATTCTTCTAAAAGCAAAGAAAAAGACCATTTCTTTTACTCAAAATCGAGTATAGAAATGGTCTTTTTTAATGGATATTTCAAACTGTAAGATTATCAAAATGATATTTGCATTTTGACACACCCTCTCTTAATATAGATAATGTTTTTGTCAATAACGTGTTATGCTTCCTCGCTCCAGTCTTCCTTAGTCTTGCGAGACGTAGCTCTGGTAGCGGAGTTTAGCCATATCCTCACAAGCCTTGAAGAGTTCTTCACCCTCGTCTGGATAAGCCTTTAGTACAGAGAGAAACGAACCTCGCTACGGAGGAAGTCTTGGAACTTACTCCAATCTGGCTCATAGAATCGAGTGTGAATGGGTTCTTACCCTCGTCAGCCAACAGTGGGTTGTAACGCCAGAGATGCCAGTAACCACAAGCTACTGCGCTTGCCTCCTGAGCCTGACTACGACCCATACCGCCCATAACCTTCAAACCATGGTTGATACATGGAGAGTAAGCAATGATGAGTGATGGACCTGGATATGCCTCAGCTTCACGGATAGCCTTCAGCGTCTGTGCATTGTCAGCACCCATAGCAATCTGAGCAACGTAAACATAACCGTATGTAGTTGCCATCAAACCAAGGTCCTTCTTGCGGATACGCTTACCCCTTAGCTGCGAACTGAGCAATAGCACCGAGTGGAGTAGATTTAGAACTCTGACCACGGTGTTAGAGTAAACCTCAGTATCAAGAACCAAGATGTTCACATCGTCACCAGAAGCGATAACGTGGTCGAGCACCACCATAACCGATGTCGTATGAAGCACCGTCACCACCGATAATCCACTGGCTACGCTTAACGAGATAGTGATCGAGGTTTTCAACTCTGCACATACAGGGCATCCTTTCTCTGCACCAGCAGCAATCATTGGCTTCAACAGCAGCAATAACCTTTGTAGCATCCGCATCCTCCATGTTGTCGAGACCACTCTTGTGCAGCTTCCTTGAACTCAGTTGGTGTATGCTCGTTAGCAATAGAATCGGTAAGTAGAACAGCAACACGCTCACGCATCTTTCTGTTACCCATGGCCATACCATACCAAACTCACAGAAGTCTTCGAACAATGAGTTATTGAAGGCTGGACCATGACCATCAGCATTGGTGGTGTAAGGAGTAGAAGGTACTGGAGCTGAGTAGATTGAAGAACAACCAGTAGCGTTTGCAATCATCTCACGATCGCGAAGAGCTGTGAAACGAGCTTAACGTATGGAGTTTCACCACAACCAGCACAAGCACCAGAGAACTCGAACAATGGTTGAGCGAACTGAGAGTTCTTTGCATTAGACTTGATGTCAACAAGATGTTGCTTAGTCTTAATATTCTTTACGAGGTAATTCCAGTTAGCTGCACGGTGATTAGCCTCTTCCTCTCCAGCAACGAACTGAGTCATAGAGAGAGCCTTGTTACCCTTCTTACCTGGACAAACATCAGCACAGTTGCTACAACCTGTACAGTCGAGAACTGACACCTCAATACGGAACTGCATACCCTTGAGTTGCTTTTGGAGCAATAACGTCAAGTGTTTCCTCATTAAAGTTAGCCTTCTCTTCCTCGTCTAATACGAATGGACGGATACAAGCGTGAGGACAAACGAATGAACACTTGTTACACTGGATACAATTCTCTGCATCCCACTTTGGTACGAAGGTTGCAACACCGCGCTTGTCGAAAAGCTGCTGTACCTACTGACCATGTACCGTCAACAGTACCATGCTTAACGAAGTCAGAAACCTTCAAGAGGTCACCTGCCTGTGCGTTCATTGGACGAACAAGTTCCTTAACGAATGCTGGTGCATCGTCTACCTTAGCATCGTCATCAGAGAGGTTAGCCCAAGCTGGGTCAACTGCCAACTGCTTGTACTCGTTACCACGGTCAACAGCTGCAAAGTTTTTTTGTCTACGATATCCTGACCTTTCTTGCTATAACTCTTAACGATGAATTTCTTCATCTGGTCAACTGCAAGGTCGAGAGGGATTACCTCTGTAGTACGGAAGAATGCAGACTGGAGAATAGTGTTAGTGCGGTTGCCGAGACCAATCTCTTGTGCAATCTTTGTAGCGTTGATATAGTAAACGTTAATATTGTTTTTAGCGAGGTAACGCTTAACCTTATTAGGGATGAAGTGTACAAGTTCCTCACCATCGAAGATAGTATTCAAAAGGAATGTACCATTCTTACGCAAACCACGTGTTACATCGTACATGTTCAAGTAAGCCTGAACGTGACAAAGCAACGAAGTTAGGAGTGTTTACCTGATAAGTAGAACGGATTGGGTTGTCACCGAAACGGAGGTGAGAACATGTGAAACCACCAGACTTCTTAGAGTCGTATGAGAAGTAAGCCTGACAGTACTTGTTTGTGTTGTCACCGATAATCTTAACTGAGTTCTTGTTAGCACCAACAGTACCGTCAGCACCAAGACCATAGAACTTAGCCTCGTATGTGCTTTCACCACCCAATGGAATCTCCTCAACCTCTGGGAGAGAAGTGAATGTTACGTCATCAACGATACCAACAGTGAAGTGGTTCTTTGGTTCTGGTAACTCGAGGTTGTCGTAAACAGCGATAATCTTAGCTGGTGTAGTGTCAGAAGAACCAAGACCATAACGACCACCAACGATCAATGGCTTGTTCTCAACATCATAGAATGCACTCTTAACATCGAGGTACAATGGCTCACCTTCTGCGCCTGGTTCCTTCGTACGGTCAAGAACTGCAATACGCTTAACAGTCTGTGGAACTGCAGCGAGTAAGTGCTTAACAGAAAATGGACGATAGAGGTGTACGGCAATCATACCAATCTTCTTACCCTGAGACATCAAGTAGTCGATAGCCTCACGAGCTGCCTCAGTTGCTGAACCCATTAAGATAATGATGTTCTCTGCATCCTTAGCACCATAGTAGTCGAAGAGATGATACTCTCGACCAGTAATCTTTGATACTTCGCCGAGATAATGCTCAACAACCTCAGCTACATTCTCGTATGCACTGTTAGATGCCTCACGATGTGTGAAGAATGTCTCTGGGTTCTCAGCTGTACCACGAACAACTGGACGCTCTGGTGTCATTGCGCGATCACGGAAACGCTTAATGTCCTCCTCGTCAACTAATGGACGGATATCCTCTGCATCTATACACTCAATCTTGTGATACTCGTGTGATGTACGGAAACCATCGAAGAAGTTGATGAATGGAACTGATGTCTTCAATGAAGCAAGGTGAGGAACTGCAGAGAGATCATAACCTCTTGTACAGAACCAGAACAGAACATAGCGAAGCCTGTCTGACGGCAAGCCATTACGTCCTGGTGGTCACCGAAGATACAAAGAGCGTGACTTGCGAGTGTACGTGCTGAAACGTTGAATACACATGGCAAAAGTTCACCAGCAATCTTGTACATGTTAGGAATCATCAAGAGAAGACCCTGTGATGCGGTGAAGGTAGTCGTGAGAGCACCAGACTGCAATGAACCATGTACGGCACCAGCTGCGCCACCCTCAGACTGCATCTCTTGAACGCTTACGGTCTGACCCCAAAGGTTCTATGACCGCGTGCTGACCACTCGTCTACGTGCTCAGCCATTGGAGATGATGGGTGATAGGATAGATAGCTGCTACCTCAGAAGACATGTAGCTCACGTGAGCAGCGGCCTCGTTACCATCACAAGTGATAAACTTCTTTTCTTTAGCCATTTTGAAATTTATTAAATGAATATTGTTATAATGTTTTTGGTCTTGCTTAATAAAGGAAACCTATTAGCCAAAGTGGTATCTGATTGTCTTTTTCCCACTTCGGTGTTATATGTTGTATAGGTTGTGTCACTACTGAATCTTTTTAGTCTTGCCAGTGTCGCAAACTTTGAATTTCTCTTTTTGATTGATGATATATGTCCCTTGTTTATTTTCCTTCGTTTACCGAGCATACTTCTTGCAACGCATTTACAAAGAAGGTTTCCATAAGTTGCTGTTCGTCAAGTTGGATAGGGTAGATAGCATATATCAAGTTAGAGTTCTATAGCATAACCTTTGAAGGTTTCTTAGGGAACTCTTGTCCAACTGGGTAGACGAGGTTGATAAGTCTTGCATCTGCAAGGTTCTTGATGTAATTCATCACCGTTGCACGACTGGTGTTGATTTCTTTTTGCAAGATTGCTGATGTTTGGAGCTTTTGGACCTTCTAAGGCAAGAAGATAGAATAGTTTTTATCTTAGTTAGATATTTCAAGTCTATCTGCTTGATAAGAAGAATATCTACCTCTGTCATCATATTCATTGTCTTCAATAAATTCTCGGAGTAATGTGCGATGCTCCAAAAAGAATGGATAGAAGCCATGGTGAATATAGTCTGCAAAAGAATTTCTACAGGACTTACCTTTGAAAAGGATTTGTCGTGTGATTTCCTCATGGTTGTTGATAATCTCTTTTTAATGTGTAAAGGCTCAAACTGCTGATTTGTCTGTAAGTTTAAGTACTCACGGAAAGAGAAACCTCTAAGGTTATAACTCTTGACAATACCATTAAGTTCTGGATTTTCTTCTTTCAGTCTCATGACGCTCGAACCCGTGAAGACAATCTTTAATTCAGGGTAATTGTCATAGCATTGTCGAAGCTCGTTGCTCCAATCTGACTGCTTAAATACTTGGTCGATTAATAAGACTTTCCCTCCGTGGTGATAGAATTCACCAGCAAAGTCTGCGATACCTCTGCCTTGAAAATAGAAATTATTCATATTTATGTAAAGACATTGGCGGTCAGTTGCACCATAACGCTCTTTGGCATATTGAAGGAGAAAGGTGGTCTTACCACTCCTCGTGTTCCTTTAATACCGATGAGACAGTCGTCCCAATTTATTTCATCCATGAGCCGACGGCGCACTGGGGCATTACATGCTCCACCAAATAAGTATGCGTACGAAGAATGCGTCCATCTTGTTCTTGTATATAATATAATGCAATTGCAAAGTTACGACTTATTTCTCTAATTTGCAAACTATGGATAGCAAAAGTTGCATTTTTTTGTTTTTATTTTGTGTTACATTTGCTTTAATGTACCTTTTGCAGTGTATTAATAAAGGAATTCAATGACATTACACTTATTTAATCCAGAGCATGATATTGCCTTAGCTTATGATAACAAGTACTTTACAGCTCCTCACGCTGGAAGACAGCTTCGTCATGATTTAGATTATTTACCCATTCTTTGGGCTGACGAGGGCGACTTTGTTCTTGTTGAGAATGTTTGCTCAGCCCAGCATCACGCTGCTCGTTTTCAACGTTATGGTAAGCAGGTAAGATTTGTTGATAAAAATACCATAATACAATTCATAGGACAAATTGATAAAGTCTTGCCATGGGGATGGGATTCTTCTGTAAAGTTTCAGTTAGAACAAATGGGTATAAGTGATGCTCTCCTGCCTGATAACGAAATACTTACGAATATTCGTCAACTTAGTAATCGTCAGTTTTCTTCTGCCGTATTAAAAGGTTTACAAGAACAATTTTCTTGTCCTCTTTTACTCGGTAAGGCTTTATATGTAAATAATCATACAGACTTATTGGATGTTCTACATAAGACAGGAATGTCTGTTATTAAGGCTCCTTGGAGTAAGTAGCGGGAGAGGTGTGCGCTATATGGATACTGTTTTAGATCCTGCTCTGATTAATTGGGCAAAGAATGTTATAAAGACACAGGGGGTATAATGGTGGAGCCATATTATAATAAGGTGAAAGATTTTGGGGTCGAGTTTTTCTCGGATGCTCATGGCGTAAGCTATAAAGGGTTTGTCTGTCTTCCATACGGTAAATGGAGCCTATGTTGGTAACAGTCTTGCAAACGAAAAAGAGAAGCGCACTATTCTATCAGCATTTATTTCCAGAAATGTGTTAGAGGAGTGATAGCTTCGTTAGAGCAGTGTCTTAGTGATAGGTTGCGTGGAGTGTATCATGGTCCGTTAGGTGTTGATATGATGATTGTTGCATCGGATAGTGGATATAAACTTCATCCCTTAGTTGAAATCAATTTAAGACGAACAATGGGGCACGTTGCCTTATCTTTATCTAATTATGAGGAACTTCATGATAGGATGATGCGGATTGATTATGATGGGTCACATTACCATCTTCATATAGTTCACAAGGATAGATAATCTATACAATAAAATTTGCAAGTTCAATGAAGAGCTGCTGCTGATAATAACCCGACATAATAGGGAGTCGTAAGTGAGACATCAAATCAGCTATAAAAAGGCTTTCTGGAATGATTCCTTTAGTCTTATATTCAACGGGGATGATGATATAAAATCTTTTTCGCACAGGATATATTGTCCCCTTACGAACGTATCTACTAAGAGCTCTCCTATACGCTGAAGCTTGTATCTCTAAACTAGATAAATCATCGGTAGAAAAGGTATATATTCCCTTTGAGAGCCTACCTTCAAAAAGCTCTCATAATCAAAGTATTTAATATCTCCATTTGGAATGTTCATATTTTGCAGAAGTGGACACTTTTTGTCCTCTTCTGCAAAAAATGTAAACATTCAAAATTTATTGAGCAAAGATTCCAGTCCTCTTACTTACAGAAGTGTTAGTGCGTAAAGGCTGATTGCTACGACCATTACACAGAAACTTGTCAGGGCAAGCACATCAAAAATTTAGACGCATTATGAGTGCCGTAGGCACGACACTCCTGCAAAGCCCTTATAGGACTCCTCTACGTCTTTCCAATCAATATAATTTAGAGAACGCCTGAGCGGTGCTCCCAAAAGAAATGAGGATGTGTCAAAAAGCAAAATAATAACTTGATAACTTTCAATCTATAAGTAGTATTCTTTTTAAAGACGAAGAAAAATCATTTCTTTACTCAAGATCGAGTACAGAAATGGTCTTTTTAATGAATTGTTTCAAACTGTAAGATTATCAAAAATGGTATTTGCATTTTGACACATCCTCATCCTTTGAGTTATTTGTTAAGAGGAGCTTACGGATTCTTCGGGTCTGTTCCGACCATGAAGTGAGTAGGCGCACCCGATTTTGCTGGCATGTAGACTTTCGAGATATAGTACTGATTAGGGGCGTCACTAAAAAAATGTATGCGTTCCCTTTATACTTAGGAGTTTGCCCACCAGGCTTGTAGTATATACCTTTTCCTTCGTGCTTCTTCAGCCACATCTCACTCAACTCAGGCTCATCTTTGGTATTGAAGCGCCCCCAGCTACGTGGACCGATGTAGAAGTAATCATGATTACCTGCGCCATCAGAGTTCGTCTGCGTAAGAATGTAAACACCACGATTACGATTTTGCACCACACCATCGCCGGCGGCTTTACTCGAAGACACCGTTTGCAAATCCTACGGCAGAGAAGATACGGAAGAGCACATTTTTCGGATTGGCAGTCCACCACTGCTCTTTTAGCGACTACACTGATATCTCCCCAAGCTGTGCACAAGGGGGTCTTGACGACCGATATGACGCATCGCCACAGAGAAGAAACTTACCATTGATCTACCGGCCCCGTTCACACCTGCTCGACCTGCAGAAAAAGCAGATAACCTACGAAGTGTTTCCCCTAACATGGGTTCGCTGTGCCTTTGCTCCAGGATAGCAAGGTTGTCGGGTCCATAGATAGCAGTCAACTTTTCATCGTTTCCGTTCATCCACTGCGCTTGATAAGGGAAGGTATTTACAAGAGGCACACCTGCATTCTCTGGAGAAAATGCCCCAGAAGTAGCGATAAGCCACTAAGCTCTCTGGGTCCCTCCCTTGCGTAGGTAAGCCAAGCCGTAGACGATGTGCGAGCACCAGAAGTAGTTGAAGTAGTTATAAGGCTCCATTTTCTTCGCATTAAACGAGACATTGTTGACCATAGGTATGGAAGCCCCTGTTTTTAGGTCTTTACCGTAGTTCAGTCTATTTACCTCATCACTATTCCCTCCCTGGAGAACAAAGCAGGCTGTAGCTACCTCCCCGAGGGGTCTTTGGTGTTGAGGTTCAGATCCTGCTCCAGGACCTGCACATCAAACGGACCCTTTTTCACGCCATCCGTTAGATATACGGAGTCCATCTTACCCGCATCTACTGGAATAGGGAGATAGCTCTGAAGTTCTTCAGCGTGTGGCAAGTAATATTTAGCTGTACTTTGCAAGCTTTTCAAGCTATTCCCATTGTGGTCCACTCAAGTCAGGGTCTGCGTCAGCCTCCCCGTGAATGGTCGAGAGTCTGCTATCCACTCTTTGAGTTGAGCCAGATTAGGATAAGCAACATTATCCAACCAATAAAAATTATTGTCCGAATGACGATTCATCCATGGATGGCCACGCTTGAAGGCTCCCACTTTACCAGGCTCAAACTCGAATTCAGCACCCTCAAAAAGACGTGCGCCTCGAGGTTTGTCAGGGTTGAAGTTACTCTTACTCGGAACCATTCGCTACCGCCATCCTTATAGTGATTATCTAAATCATGGACATAAGCATAGAAGATAGGCGTCTCCGAGATGTAAGACACACGGTTTCTCATTAGGAAGTAGTCCGCTGCCTTTTCCATAGAGTTCCACTTAGCATCACCAACAGGCTGAGCCGTAGCACGTACACCGAAATAAGGCACTTCAGGCGAAGCCTCAGTCCTCAGAGTGTTTCTTCCCAATATTAGGAGCCAGTTTTTTCTGCTTGTCTTCGTTCAGATAGCCCCAAGCCAAAGTAACACCGCTTGCAGATTCGTGCTTTGCCGGTACGACACGTCCTTGCGTGCCGTCTTTGTCAAAGACTAAAACCTCAGCAGGGTGGTTCATTACTGGCGTCATATTTAGCTTATCACCAGAGATAGCCTCACTATGAGGCCCGATAACGTCATTCGTAGAGATGGTCGTCTTGAAAGCTATGGCGTTAGACTCCAGATTATAGGACATAATCTTCAAGTCATTGATGGACTCATTCTTCACACGCAAACGGAAGACTGTGCCACGAGGACGGAAGACGATAGTAGGGTCAACACCATCAGGCTGTCCCTGAGTCACATTATAGCCTTCGGGGTAGAACCAAGGGTCAGGATTAATAGACTCTGGAGCATAAATATTCAACTTCGACCACTTGGTCGTCATCGGAAGGTTCAGATTGATTTCCTTTCCATTGAACTGGTACGTAAGACCATTAGCTTTTAGCATCCTTATAGGGGTCAAAAGAGAACGTCTTCGTCTTATCATCATATTCGGCACCAACAACGGCAGCGAAGTACCACTGATAATGATGCTTTTCGTCATCTAGTAGGAATTTGCGGGGAATATCAACGACTCCTCCTTATGAATTTCATAGCGTACCTTGTTGTCCTTAGTGGTTCTCTTCTTCCACACCATTGGACCGTTAGAGATATAGACCATTGAATCCTTCGGGCCGTAGGGCAGTAGAAGATACCGTAAGCCTCGAGCGTTTTTGGAGCCTCGTCGGCGTTGAATTTCAGTGACGCTCTAGCTTGTCTTACCACCCTTCACTTCATCTTTTGAGCGTGTAACTTAGCGCACGTGTCTGCTGACCCTCAGAGATACTTTCCTGAACACCAGCAGCCATGCCCAGAGGACGCTGACTAAAATTAGGGGTCACGCTTCTCGGTGACTCCATTTTAAATTAATATCTTCTTGTTTACAGCCTACGAGTGAGATACTCGCTGTCACAAGAAACATATAAAGCCATTTACTTGTATAGTGCATATTTATTTTGGTTCTGCGGGATTTAGTGTGAATTAACATGCCGTATCCCGCATTAAGCGGCACGAAATTCGTATCTTTGTAGTCAGTATGAGGAAATCAAGACTATCGGCGGAGGATATGGTACTGCCGAACGCTATCGGATAGCGATTCTATTCTTCTCTATGGTGGTCTAGACATATTTTTAACTCACACTAATTACAGTAAAACCTTTATCTTAAGTTTCATTAGTTGTTGGTAGGATGTAAGTCATCGTAAGAAGTAGTACCCAAGAACTCTCCCTCATCGGTGTAGTCACCAAAGAGGTCAGACTCACCAGACATCCCGACAAGTAAACTTAATGGTGTGTGAATCAGTAGAGCTTCGATTATAGGTGCCTCATAATCTACCTTTTTCAAAAATCTTTTCTATCTATTGAGTATTCTTGAAGATATGCTCAAATTTTATGCAAATTTACATAAAAATCTCGATTTATAAGCCAGTGTAGATAAAAAAACTGATTGGCGTATGGCTCATTTTGCAGGCTATTTTTGTATTAGATGTTCAATAGCTCAAATTGCAGGCTGGTTTTATTCGAAATACTCAAAGAGTTTATATACCTTTGCTATACAGTCTGAAGCATAGTGGAGCTCTGCTGGGGAGCAACTCCATGAGGAATAGGGATTGTATAAAACGACAAGTATGAGCAGGAACCGCTATGTGTGTGATTCCTGCTTTTTCATACTTAGAGTTTTTATTAATGCCAGAAAAACCCATTAATAAAACCTTTTTTTCGATTCTCTTGGGGTAAGTCCACTATGATTATTTAGGTTCTTCTTTAGGTCAGTGAATGTTCCCTCAATCTTGTTGTTGGTATTGGGCATTCCCTGGCAGTCCTCCCGCTGGAAGGAAAAAGAGATAAGGAAGATAGAAATCAAGACTATTCATAGCTGCTCTCAACCGCCGTGTACATAATGCAGTCTACCATCCTTGTGGAGACTGCGGCGGTCTATCGTGTCCTTCCATTTCTCCTTCCATGCTTGATATTCGCTCCTGAAAATCAGCCTCATGGATTCGGTGTAGCTTATCCACAAGTGTTTTTAAATCTCGGCTGGCCTGCATTCTTGGATTCAAAGTGAGATACCTTCTGACAATCTGTCTTCATGTGAAACTGACACATCTGTACATGGTATTCAGAGAAAGACTTGAAGAGACTTTTTTACCGTCAATGATTAGACCGCGTATGGTATATCTACGATTTTCAATACAGGCGACAGCTTCTTCCATAATCCTTCACTCGTCTCGCTCTTTACAAAGGATAGATAGAGAGGCTTTCCACTCTCCGTGTCCAATGCAAGCAACACTCCGAAAGTTTCGCCCCCAATACGTTACGTCTAGATGGACAAACCCACCTCCGTTTAAGGGAGGTTGCACCCACTCGCACTTGATGTCATGTAACCTGCGTTTGACTGTCGAGATGCTTATCTTGAAGTTCAATGATAGTTCTTTAATCGTCTGCTTTTTTTGTTGTTGATAAGCCGTCCACAATTCATCATCGCTTACTTGGAAGCCAGAGCGAAACTGATAGCCGCAATTCTGACATTTATACAGTTGTACTCCTTTACGAACACCATTCTTTTCGTGTGTGTACTGCCACACACGCGACATCTAATTTTTGAACATACTAACTTTTTAATTTTTGAGGCACCTTAAATGCCAACAAAGTTAGTGTACATCGGAAAAGATAGAAATGTCTAAGCCTGCAAAATGAGCTATTGAGCAATTTGAACCGTCAATTTAGTGCTGAAGGTATCTTGGATGGGCGAAACATGAGTATATATCAAAGGGCATGATACTTTTCAGCCTGCAAAATGAGCTGATAGGTCAGAAATCTCCCCACACAGTTCCGTTTTGTAACTTGCATTCGAGATTGAAAAATGTCAAGGGCACTACCTTCTTTCGCCTATTATCGTGCTCTTACGTCACATTTTTTTGTATCTTTTGGGGGTGATAAATTCATGTTTAACCCAAAAATATTGAGGCTTATGAGAACGGTATGTGGCCTTGACGTGCACAAAGATAGTGTTTATCTTTTGTATTTTTGAGTAGCACAGGTGAAATTTACGAGAAGAAATTTGGTGTTTTAACAACAGAACTAATTGAAATGCGTGATTTGATGCTCTCACATCACGTTTTAGAAGTCGGTATGGAAAAGCACAAGTGTGTATTGGATTCCTATTTGAGAGTTCTTGAGCCACATTTCAAGTTGAAACTCATCAACCCTTATTTCATTAAACAATTGCCTGGTCACAAGAGTGATGTAAAGGATGCACAATGGATTGCAGAGTGCATGCTAAAGGAATTGGTAAACGGTAGTTTTGTTCCTCCAGAACGCATCCAACAGTTGCGTCAGTACGACCGGGCGTATCTATGATCTTGATGATGAGATTATCCGCAAACTTGCCAAGTTGGACGCAGCCGTTCAACGGTGTAACATCCGTCTGAGCAACTATGTATCTAACACGGACAGTGTGAGCTACAAGGCAGTGATAGATAAAATCTGCGAAGGAGTTACTGACCCCAATGTGCTCGTGGAGGAAATCCACGGACGTATTATCAATCACCATGGAAAAGAAAACTATAATCGCTTCGCTTACTGGGTAGCATTACAGAATGTGACATAGATGATCATGCGGCAGCTCAAGGCAGAAATAGACTTAGCAGAGCAACACAAACAGCAATGTATGGACAAGATGCTGGCCATTTGCGAAAAATGAGTATTCGACACAGTTGCACAATTTACAGACAATTCCAGGAGTGAAGATGAGGGCCAGCATCATTGATTGCAGAAATCGGTACCGACATGAGTCATTTTGAAACAGCCAACCATCTCGCTTCCTGGAGTGGACTGAGCCACGCAACGATCGAGTCTAACAAGACTATTAAATCACGCCGCATCACTTATGGAAACCGATACCTTCGACGAACCATCATACAATGCTCATGGGGTGCAAGTCGCACCAAGAATTGTTTTTTAGCCGATTCTCCTACCACCAGACACAAGTCAGAAAGAAAAACAGAATGAAAGTTCAAGTAGCAATAGCAAGGAAAAATGCTTATTTGTGCATGGAACATCTTGAAGGACGGTGTATCCTATAAGGATTTCAACAACATAATCGAAGCATCCGTAATAAATGGATGACGCAATATACCAGTCATGGAAAGGCTACTACCTTTGTGATGGCATATGACCTCGTCATGACAAATTAACCAACGACATGACTGGCGATGGAACTCAGTGTGAGCGTTAAGCTCGAAGAGGAAAGTATCATTTTTCATGCAGGTCAGCAAATGACTTGCATAGTATCGTTATGTACTATAATAAGCATAGCCTTTGGTTTAAGTTACTTCTGTAACGATTTCTTTTTCAGTTTTATAGAGGAAAGGTACAGATTAATCGATATTCAATTGTGAAATATGTTTTAAATCTCATGCAAAGGTACAACAAAAAGATTAATCGATATTCAATTGTGAAATAACTATATAACGATTATTGCTGTCTATAATGAAAAGCATGGCGATGTTGTGGCGTTATTGACCAATACGAGACTCATTGCATTGTACGGCACTCGCGTTGTTTACTTTTTGTTACGTGCGTGTAGTAGGTGAGCAAGTGAAAAGGACTGACAAGAAGTAGATAAGATGATATGAGGTGTCGGGAATTAATATCAGAGAAAGGAATGATGAACAAGACAACCTATATCTTTGATTGGGATTAATATTCTGAGATAGTATTGTGGTGTTTTGAAAAATCATTACATGATGTTGAAAGAATCATTTATTATAAGGTGGAAAGATAATGTATTGTAAGGGTGTTTGTATTTGTCAGTAAATCAGATGGTTATAACATCTTGATAGAAAAGGTGCTTAGTTGTATTTCAATTAGGCGTTAGTTACATGCTTAAAGAGCATCTCTTTCATGCTTAAAGGACGCCTTTACGAAGCATAAAGGTCATGCGTTGATTTTTGGATTGTTTGAAAAATAATTTACAAATAGATTGTAATGGAGGGTAGTAGTAAAATCCTCTTTTCTATATTTTTACTTGCAGTGTCGTTCTACTCTCTATATATATTAATGTGAGAATGCCTACTACATCTGTTAGGGATAAAGGCTTATCCTAAGAGCAGATGTGGTAGGCATTCTGTTTATATGATAAAAATCTTCTATCTCTTTTCTAATAGAACGACATTCTCAACGTGTGGAGTATGTGGAAACATGTCAACGGGTTGAACTGCCGTAACCTTATAGTCTGTGTCGAGCAGTGCCAGATCACGTGCTTGTGTTGCAGGGGTTACAACTAACATAAACGATCTCGTTTCGGACTTGCTCCAAGGATAACGTTCACAACGTCAGGGTGCATGCCTGCACGTGGAGGGTCGGTGATGATAACATCTGGTCGACCATGTTGATGTATAAAGTCTTCCGTCAGAATGTCTTTCATGTCACCTGCATAAAACAGAGTGTTATCAATCTTGTTTACCTCTGAATTTACTTTTTGCGTCTTCAATTGCCTCGGGAACATACTCAATTCCAATGACTTTCTTTTGCTTTCTTTGCAACAAAGTTGGCAATCGTTCCCGTACCTGTGTAGAGGTCGTATACGAGTTCGTTGCCCGTAAGGTTTTGCAAATTCTCGTGCAACAGAATAGAGATGATAGGCTTGTTCTGTATTTGTTTGATAGAAACTCTTTGGACCTACCTTAAATCTTAGGTCTTCCATCGTTTCAAAGATATGATCATTGCCTTTGAAGAGTGTTAGCTCAAGGTCGTTGAAAGTGTCATTACCTTTCTGATTGTCAACATAGAAGAGAGAGGTAATCTGTGGGAAGCGGTCAGCGATATGTTGCATCAAAGCCTTTGCGCGCACATCATCTCCCTCCTCGTCATAGTGGAATTGCACAAGCACCATCCACTCGCCCGTGTTAGAGTTGCGCACCATGATATGACGTAGTAGGCCGTGTTGCGCCCGAATGTCGTAGAACTTCATACCAGTGTTAAGTGCATAGTCACGAATATCCTTGCGAATCTCGTTGCAGAGGTTGTCCATCAACCAGCATTTCTCAATAGGATATACCTTGTCGAATGCACCAGTGATATGGAAGCCAATAGCACCTTCTGCCAAACCAACCCCTTCGGGTAAAGATTTCAGTTCCTCCTCTGTATACCAACGTTTGTTAGCACATCCGAATTCAAGTTTATTGCGATATTCCTTCGTGTGGACGGAACCCATGATTGTTCTGAAGTCAGGAAGTTCAACCTTGCCAATACGACTCAGTTGGTCATAAACCTGCTGTTGTTTTGCTTTTTAGCTGTTCGTCGTAAGGAAGGTTTTGCCACTTACATCCTCCACAGATACCAAAGTGTTCGCACATAGGCTCCTCGCGTACAGCACTTTTGCTAATAAATCGAAGGACCGTAGCTTCGCAGTAGCTACGTTTCTTCTGCGTACTTGAAGGTCTACAACGTCCCCAGGAACTACAAAAGGAACAAAAACAACTTTATCGTCAACATGTGCAACACATTTTACCTTCGGCAGCCACAGCTTCTATTGTGACATTCTCCAGGATGGGTAATGGCTTTCTTTTTCTACTCATAATCTGTTTTTGTATTTCGGTGCAAAGTTACTAAAAATCCCGTTTGAACTCTCCTTAATAACTTTTTATCGGGTCTGTGTTCGCTAACAAAAGTAAAAAAATGTAAGGTGAGGATAGCAATTTTTACAGAAAAAGTTTGTTACTTTACCCTTTTATTGTTATATTTGCACGATAGAAATAACCAAAATTTATTATCATTTTATTACTTATGAGCGAAAAAGAGAGTTTATACCTTTGGTAATGGTAAAGCAGAAGGTAAGGCTGATATGAGAAATCTCCTTGGTGGCAAGGGGTGCTAATCTTGCAGAGATGAACCTTATCGGAGTTCCAGTTCCTCCAGGTTTTTACGATTACTACGGATGTATGTAATGAGTATTATGAGAAGGGCAAAGAGACATTGTAGTAGGTTTGTTGAAGGCAGAAGTAGAGAATAGTGTTAAGCACGTAGAGGGCTTAATGAGCTCAACTTTCGGTGACCCAACTAATCCTCTTCTGATGAGTGTGCGTTCAGGCGCACGTGCTTCTATGCCAGGTATGATGGATACAATTCTGAACCTTGGTCTTAATGATACAGTGGTTGCGGGATTAGTTAAGAAGACAGGCAATGAGCGTTTTGCATACGATAGCTATCGTCGCTTCGTACAGATGTATGGTGACGTTGTGTTGGGTATGAAGCCTGTAAATAAGGAAGATATCGACCCATTTGAGGCTATTATCCAGAAGGTTAAGGCTGAGCGTGGCGTAAAACTCGACAGCGAAATGACTGTTGATGATTTGAAACAGCTCGTAACTCTTTTCAAGAATGCTATTAAAGAGCAAACTGGTAAGGACTTCCCAGATGACCCAATGGAGCAGTTGTGGGGTGCCGTTTGTGCTGTGTTCGATTCTTGGATGAATGAACGTGCTATCCTTTTATCGTAAAATGGAGGGAATTCCACAAGAGTGGGGTACTGCCGTGACTGTTCAGGCAATGGTATTCGGTAACATGGGTGAGTCGTCAGCAACAGGTGTTTGCTTCTCTCGTGATGCGGGTACTGGTGAAAACCTCTTCAATGGTGAGTATCTTATCAATGCACAGGGTGAAGACGTAGTTGCAGGGTATTCGTACACCACAGCAGATTACAAAGGTAGGTTCTCTTCGTTGGGCGGAGCAGCAGAGTATAGATGAAGAAACTCGTGCTACAAAGTACCCTTCAATGGAAGAGGCTATGCCAGAGCTTTACAAGCAACTTTATGCACTACAAGATAAACTGGAGAAGCACTACCACGATATGCAGGATATGGAGTTTACTGTACAAGAAGGTAAACTGTGGTTCCTTCCAGACTCGTAATGGTAAGCGTACTGGTACTGCAATGGTTAAGATTGCAATGGATCTCCTTCACGAGGGTGAGATTGACGAGAAGACAGCACTTATGCGTTGTGAGCCAAAACAAAGCTTGATGAACTTCTCCACCCTGTATTTGATAAGGAGGCATTAGCACAGTCTCATGTCTTGACACGTGGTTTGCCAGCCTCACCAGGTGCGGCAAGCGGTCAGGTAGTGTTCTTTGCCGATGATGCTACAAAATGGCACGAGGATGGTCGCCAAGTTGTCATGGTTCGTATCGAAACATCGCCAGAGGACCCTCGCAGGTATGTCTGCTGCAGAGGGTATCTTGACAGCTCGTGGTGGTATGACTTCACACGCTGCCGTTGTTGCACGTGGTATGGGTAAGTGTTGTGTCAGCGGTGCTGGTGCAATCATGATTGACTATAAAGCACGTACTTTAGAGATTGATGGCACAATTATTCGCGAGGGTGACTATATCTCATTGAATGGCTCAACTGGTGAGGTTTACCTTGGTGAGGTGAAGACGCGTCCAGCTGAGGGTGACAGGTGACTTTGCTGAGTTGATGGACCTTTGTAAGAAGTATAGCAAGTTGGTTGTTCGTACTAACGCTGATACTCCACACGATGCTGAGGTAGCAAGCAATTTTGGTGCTGTTGGTATCGGTCTTTGCCGCACTGAGCACATGTTCTTCGAGAATGAAAAGATTAAGGCTATGCGTGAAATGATTCTCGCTAATAGTACAGAAGAACGTGAAAAAAAGCACTTGACAAACTCTTGCCTTATCAGAAGCAAGATTTCTATGGCATATTGAAGTGTATGGATGGTATGCCAGTTAATATCCGTCTGCTTGACCCACCTTTGCACGAGTTCGTTCCATACGATCTCAAAGGTCAGGAGGTTATGGCAGAGGAGATGGGCGTAAGCGTTCAGTTTATCCAGAGCCGTGTAAGTGCACTTTCTGAAAGTAACCCAATGTTGGGTCTTCGTGGTTGCCGATTGGGTAACACCTTCCCAGAGATTACTGCAATGCAGACAAAGGCTATCCTTGGTGCTGCTGTTCAATTGAAGAAGGAGGGATTTTGATCCTAAACCTGAGATTATGGTGCCGTTGGTTGGTATTGTTCATGAGCTTGATATTCAAGAGAACATCATTCGCAAGACTGCTAACAAACTCTTTAAGAAGGAAGGCGTTGAAGTTGAGTTCAAGGTGGGTACAATGATTGAGATTCCACGTGCGGCCTTGACTGCTGATGTGATTGCACAAAAGGCAGAATACTTCAGCTTCGGTACAAACGACTTGACCCAGATGACCTTTGGTTATAGTCGTGATGATATCGCAAGCTTCTTGCCAAGCTATTTGGAGAAGAAGATCCTTGATGTTGATCCATTCCAGGTTCTTGACCAGAAGGGTGTTGGTCAGTTAATTCAAATGGGTGTTGAGAAGGGCCGCAAGACTCAGCAAGAACCTCAAGTGTGGTATCTGTGGTGAGCATGGTGGTGAACCAAGTTCTGTTAAGTTCTGTCATCGAGTAGGTCTTAATTACGTCAGCTGTTCTCCGTTCCGAGTGCCTATCGCAAGACTTGCGGCGGCTCAGGCTGTGGTGGAAGAATGTTAGAAAACTCCTAAATATCAGCTATTTAGGCGGAGTATCACGTGTTTACGGAGGTGTTCCGCCTAATTCTTTTCATAAAACAGCGTGCATTTGTACACACTATTTGAGCAGAATGAACGTAAATGTTTACAGTAAGTTTACTATTTTGGAATACACTGTTTACAGCGTGTTTACAACTGCAATTCTGTAAGTTATAACAAGTTTAGGTATTTTTATTGCAAACAATTGGAACACGGATGAATTATGGCAACACTGAAAAATATGCGTAAAGGAGTAAACGTAGCGATGGTTTTTTTATCCTGTTTTACATCAGGGTAACACATCATAGGAACTCGCCTATATCAAAAACTGACAAGATGGTAAAACGATAAGGGCATCACGAAAACCAAAGAAGTTAAAGACCCTATGTGGTTGGTCTGCTCTCTCCTGTTATCATTGACTACATAGAACGGCTCAACAAAAAGGACATTAAGAACTGGAACGCAAAAGAAGTGTCCGACTTTCTTGTGAGTGGTGATGATGATATAGATTTTTTTCGGAATATGCCAGAAAGCACATTGACCGAATGATCGATCGAGGGCAGCAGCGCAATGCTCGCAACTATGAACTTGCCTTACAGCACCTCGAACGATTTGCAGGGACAACATGTGTCAAGTTCTGCATCTAACCTCGATGTTTGTAAACCGATGGATTAAAAGCCTCGAATCAACAAAGCGTGCCAAGGAAATGTACCCGATTTGCATCAGGCAGATATTCAAAGCTGCACAGGTGGAGTTCAATGATTACGATAACGGCATCATCAAGATAAAAAACAGATCCGTGGGTGAAAGTGGAAATTCCAAAGGCTGACCGTCCTGAGAAACTGGCTATCACTCCCGAAGCGTGCAGAGAGTTTTTCTTCTATCCTCTTCCCTGAGAGCAAGATGGCACATCCACTTGAAGAGTTAGGACGTGACGTTGCTATGATTGTTATCTGTCTTGCAGGTATCAACACGGTTGACTTGTTTCAGATGAAGAAGACAGACTACTATGACGGCATCATCCATTACCAACGTGCCAAGACAAAGAAGTTTCGTGCTGATGGCGCATATATGGAAATGCGTGTCCCTCCTATACTACAACCCCTATTTGATAAATACAAAAGCACTGACGAGGGATGATGAGCATCTTTTTGTTTTTGCAAAACGGCATACAACATCTGACAGCTTCAGTGCCAATGTGAATATAGGGCATCAGAAATTTGTGTGAGGCTATGGGTATCGACAAAAGAGCATGACTATTCTGTCTATACATTTCGCCACACCTGGGGTACAGTGGCGCAAAAACGATTGCAAGGCTACTATTGGCGAGGTTGCATTTGCTATGAACCATAGCAGCGGACACAAAGTTACACGAGGATATATCAAGATAGACTTCACACCTGCCTGGGAACTCAATGAGAAAAGTAATTGATTTTATTTTTCTTCTCAGATAAACCATCACAGCGAGAGCAAAAGCCGAAAAGATGAACACTTCAAACTTTCATTTCGTTATCAAGTTCATGGCACTGCATTCTTCCAAGGGCGAAAAAGTGGCGGAGCTAACAGAAATTGGTTTTAATAACGTAGACGAGGTTATTAAGAAGCTGGTATCGCTACTACCCTGACGACATTCCACCTCGCTCAATGGTTTTATTCAAAATAGAAAACCAAGACAAAAAAACAAACGGCTGTCTACGAGCGGATGAAAAGGCAAAAGGTTTCTAAAGCTCACTTTTCAACCTATAGAAGGACTTTCTTTTGTAGGTTTTCTTTTACTTTCATTAACAAAAACTAAATGCCCCTCGCGTACGTACATGCGCGCGGTAGATGTATATTATTTATTTTACTTTTACTTTTATGCACTTTTTCCGAAGAAATGCGTTTCAGGTGGTATTTCTTCCGAAGAAATGTGTTTCAAGTGGGATTTCTTCCGAAGAAATGTGTTTCAAGTGGGATTTCTTCCGAAGAAATGCGTTTCAAGTGGGATTTCTTCCGAAGAAATAAATTAACGTTCGTTTACAATAATGGTTTTGGGGTATAAATATCATACTTTTGAAACCAAGAAAAATGACACAAGTGCGACATATAGGGAACGTTGTAAATGGTATAAAAACACCAAAGTGCGACATATAGGGAGTGTTTTGTAAATACTTGTAATTAAATTAGTTACATAGAAAAAGGGACTATTCTCACGAACAATCCCTTTTTACTAAAAACAAATTAATTCAACTAATTCAACAATCTAATAAACGCATCTGAGTAGTAGTTTTTTGTAGAATTTATTTAGTCCCACCACCAGACAAAAGCGATGAGTCTGTCTTCGATGGTCTTTTTGAGTCCCGTTGCAACGTCAAGAGTTGTTGCTCTGTAGTTTTGGAGCAATATAAGCAGTAAACTTTTCCATTGCTTGTATACGTTCTTTTAGGTTCAAGACTTGCTAAGTCTTTCTCAAATAAGTCAGAGTCATAGTAATCGCCAGTAACGTTTGCAAGGATGCTTCTTACTTTTTGAAGACACTTTGTTTGGAGTTCCAGCAACACGACCGCCTGTCTTCGCTGTACCTTTTAGGGCGACCGCTTTTCTTTTTCGGTAGTCATATTATTTGGTGTATTAAAAGTTAAACAAACCATGCAAAAGTAATGTGTTATTTTCGCAGAAAAATAGTTAACTTTTAATAGACAACGCAATATGGGATATATCGGAGCAGCAATTGGTGCCGCTGGTAGTATTTTTTTGGAGGTATCAGTGCATCAAATGCAATGAATAAGATGAAAGCCAATGTAGAGGCGCAGAAAAAAGCCAATCAAGATTGGTTTGACAGACGTTATAACGAGGATGCAACGCAGCGTGCAGACGCTCAGCGCATTTTAACTCTGACAGAGGAGAATATCAAGAACCGTAATAATGCAGCAGCAGGAGCGCAAGCAGTAATGGGTGGAACTGATGAGAGTACGGCAGCTGCCAAAGAAGCCAACAATAAGGCTCTTTCAGATGCTACTGCACAGATTGCAGTAAAATGGTGAGCAGAGAAAAGATGCAATCGAGAATAAGTTTCAGGAGCGAGAAGCGTCCCTTAACAATCAACTCAATGAGATTGAGCAGAAAAAGGCTGAAGCTATTAGTCAAGCTGTTCAAGGTGTTACTGTTGCAGCTGGTAGTATGCCATTTTAATTAAGAGCGCAGAATATGAGTTCTATAAATGATATTTTGTAGAAGTAAGCCTGCCGCCAATACGCAATCACCGCCTGCCAGTCCAGATAAAGGACTGGGACGGGAACGGCTGTGAGTGCAGCAGGTGTGTCGCAGCAGCAAGCCGAGAATGCCCACTTGAGGGAAAAATGGGGCAGTGCCGACAATTAAGGAGGGCAGCGTTGGTAATGGCAATACTACCACCCCTCCGTTTCAGTTCCTCTTGCTCCAAGTATTGAACAGAGCGTTGCTGCAAAAGGAGAGGATAATGAAACTCCTGTAAAGGCTGCAACGCCAAAAACGTATGTCTTATGCTGATATGTTTACAAAGCTCAGTCCGTATCACCCTCCGACAGAAGAAGAGTTGGCAAAAGAACGGAAGAAAGAGAAGCGTGAGAAGATTTTTGCAGCTATTAGCGATGGTATTTCTGCGTTGTCAAACCTATACTTTACCACCCAGTATGCTCCAAACATGTATAGCATGAGAACTCACAATCAGCAAAAGACGGAAAGCAAGTGGAAAAGTTGCGTGCAAATAGAGATGCGCAGCAAAATGCGTATATAAGAAATCTTATGGCGGCACAGCAAGTAGACGATGAAAGGCAGGACAAAGAGAGAGCTTGGATGCGTCAAGTTGGCATAGATGCCTATAATCAGAAAAAGGATGCCGATGCAGCTCAGTATAAGAAAGATCGTGATGCGGTAAAGGACGATCAATGGGGAAAAAGAATTGACCAACGAGATAGGCATTTTAATAAAAATATGGACTACAAAAGAAAGAGCCTTAGCAGAAATTATACGTTCACATAAGGCAAACGAGCGACAGAAAGGCGCACAGGTAGCCGAAACTGGTCGTCATAACAGAGTAAGCGAAGCACAAGGTGCTGCAAGAATTAGTCAAGCTGAAAGTCATTTTAGAGCAACGCACAATGCTGATGGAACAACAAAAGGTTCTGCGAAGGGCAAAGGTTACAAGCTCACAATAGACGGAAAGACTTATACGTATGAAACTGAAAGTGATTACAATAAAGCGGTAGTAAAGAGGGCGAGGAAGCGTGGTCTCACGCTGACATGGGGTACTTCTAAGAATAAGTATGGCATAGTAAGTGGGACTCCGAAGCTGCGCACAATAGTTGGCTTGGCGAGTGAGCTTTGAGGAGAAGTATGGCGGAAAAGCCTAATCAAGCACCGTTTAAAACCAACTTCGTCAGGAGGTTTTAATGTAAAGAATTATCGTCGTAATGGGTACAAAGCCTACGGCAAAGCAATCCACAACAAATAAAACCACCATTAAATTAACAGATTATGCCAAATAAGATAACATACACAATCACGACAGCCGATGGCAAAGAACATCAGGTTTCAAAAGAAAATGTGGATAAGTACGGTATGCAGTCGTATGCAGACGCATACAAAGGTGCTACAATCCGTATGCGTGATGCTCAGAAGGGCGATTATGACATTCCTTTACAGCATTTCGATAATGCGAGAAAGCAAGGACTTCATGCATTCTCGTTTGAGCATACTCCTGTTCAGAAGCAGGCTACACCAAAACCAACACCTACTTCAAGTGTAACGACAGCTGCAACTCCACAGGATATTGTACAATCACCAAGACCGCAATCGCAAAAGGATAGACCTATGACTGCTGTCGAGAAAGCAAGTATGATAAGTAATGTTGGAAACATTGTCAACACCACTCAGGCTGGGTTGCAACGCACGAAAAACATGATGACTTATGCTAAAAGTAAAGCTGGGTTGTATGTTGAGCCTGTAAAACTTGGCAAAAACAATGTGGTGGAGACAGCCAAGCAGTATAATCCGAAAACTGGCAAGATGCAATCGCACTACTTGACAGAGGCTGGAAACGAGTATGATGACAAAACGCAGGCTGACATTGAGCAGGCGGCTATCGATGATCAGAAGCGACGTGAGTTAGACCCTGTACAATCGCAGTTGGAGGACGCATATAGTGAGCGAGACCGACTTGAAGAAGCTGTAAGTGCACGTCGTAAAGAATTGGAGGACGAGTACAATAACAGACCTTGGTATCAGCGCATACTTACAGAGATGGGAAAGGCTTGCATTCCAATGTAGACCCTGCTGCTATTTCTACGGACCCAGAACACATGGGCTTTGCACAAGATGAGCAGTATATGCAACTAATGTCTCGCTATACGCAAGAACCACCAGACTATACAGACTCTGGAGGATAAGAAAAAAATGGTCAGATGAATAGTTTCTGGCACTCGTTAGGCACTACGCTTGCTAATGGATACATTTTTGCCGATGGACTTCCAGAAATGAGAGACGCCACCGCTATTCTCAATGCACAGAAACACATTGATAGCATTAACCGCAAGCGGAAGACAGGTCAGGCTCTCACAAAGGAAGAAGCAGCAGCGGAAGCCGTATTGCATAATACACAGACCGATAATGTGGTACAGGGTACGTATGGTAGCGAATACGGAGCGTGGGGACGTGCTGGTAGCGGAATGGCACAGAGCATTGACTTCATGAAAGACTTCCTGCTGTCTCCAGGTGCTGCCAATATAGCAAAAAGGTGTTGCAGGCAAGGTAGCTGGAATTGGTGGAAAGTATCTTGCTAAGGAAGCAGGTGAAACCGCTATTAAAGCAACGGCAAAGACTATCGCACGAGCCACTCTTAAAGCAACTGGTGTTGTGGTAGGTGCGCATACTGCTGGTGCTGTTATCAGCAACACGACTGGTATAGGGGCGCACCGTTGCTAAGATGGGACAGTTGAGTGCTGGTGATGTTAGCATGGATAAGAACGGCAACTACAAAATGGAGAACCAGCAAGACCTGATGAGTGCTTTTGCGGAAGCAGAGCGTGAGCAGGTACGGGAGAACGGCTCAGAAATGTTCGGTGAGTTCATACCTGGGGGAAAGGTGCTCAGCGGTGCTGCTAAGAAAGCATTAAGCAAGATAGGTCTTGGAAGAATATCAGACATGCTGACTAACATCGGCAACAAAGCATGGTACAAGAACTACACTACTCTACTTGAAAAGGGCGGGTATAACGGCATACCAGGTGAAGCCTTGGAAGAATATGAGGGAATGTTCTTTGACGCGATTACGGGACACGCTGATGAAGGGCTGCGGGATTTTACAGACCCGAAGCAACAGGTGGACATCTGGTTGGGCTGTGCCACTCATGGGTGCGCTCATGGGAGCTGTGCCTATGGGGTTGCACTTTCAGGGCTACTATAGATACAAACAGGGTATGAACAAGGCGGATAGGACGGCTGATTTTCGTCTTACTCCCAAAAGATGGCAACCACTGAAAGAACAGATGATCGGACCGATAACGGCAACATGGCAGGGTTTGTAGTGAACAACATATTGAACAATAAAAAGCCTTGAACCGCAGGAGAAAGAAGCCGCCATGAACTATGTACGCAACCTGACCAAGTTCCGTGGTTTCAATATAGCACAGGTGAATAATGCTGACGATGAAGCAAAGGATATACAGATTGAAAGCAGACAGCAGAATGAAGCCTACAGTATGGGTTATAACCTGCAAGATGAAAAGGAACTCAACAATACAGCAATTCTTTATGACGAGGCGAAGAGGCAGGCTACAAAGGTGACTGGATGGGATGAAGATGCGCTTGACCGTATGATAGGTGAAGATGGTGGTGCGTCAACCTCAGCCTATATGAAGCGTAGTGATGATTTTTAACGATGAGCAATTGCAAGCTTTTACCGACTATGCCAATGCACGTGCAGCCTATAATGGTATGATTCAGCGTGTGAAAGATGATATTGATACAAGGGTACATGAAAGTAACCTTGAGGTAGAGCAGCGTACAAACCTTGATACTGGTGCTATTCATCCAGCAACGATGAAAGTGGATGATAGACAAGTGTATGTTGTCAATGGTAATGTTGTAATGCTCCCCGATGGTAGCGGTGTTGATCTTGAACACTCTGATGATTTTGTTGTATTGCGTGATGCCAAGACAGGAGAACTTGAAACGGCAGACCCTTCTGCAATCTTCAAGGTGGACACGCCTATTAATTCAGAAGAAGAAAAAGAAGCTGCAGCAGACAATATCCGACAGACAGTTGCACAGCAGCAGGCAGACAAGATAGATGGCAAATTAGAGTTCAAACAAGGCGATACCTATACAATCGTAGATAAAGAAGATGGTACACAACACTCTTTGACGATAATTGGTGATGCAATAGATGAAAAGACAGGACAGGTTAATCCAGACATGGTGCTTGTTGATATTGACGGAACACAGCAACCAACACTCTTGCCAAAAGAGCAGGTACAGCAGCAGGTCGACGAAGCACGTCGAGCAGCAGTTGTAGCAACGCAGGTTGTAGAGCATGCGCCAACTGACAAGACTAACAATACTTACGATATAAAACGATGAGGTTACGCTCACTGATGAGAACGGAATGTTGTACGTGGAAGTATAACAGCCCCTCAGGATGAAGACGGTAAGTTTGAGGTCCAGACGGAGCGACCTATTAATGGTAAGACCGTAAACAAGTTTAGCGCAGAAGAGCTTGATTCTATGACGAAAGTGCCTGCAGAGGATTCGGAAGATGCAACAATTCAGCAGCCTCAGCAGCAGGAAGATACTGAGGAGTCGATAGAAAAGGAAGCCCCACAACAGCAAACAACAGCTTTGGAGCGTATTCCATCAGACGAATCTGGACAGCCTCTTTATGAGCAGACAGACCCCCGAGTACAGCATGGGATGCTATTGTAGAGCAGACGGAAGGTGACATGAGAATGGCACAGACTGTTGCTGATGATATGGTAGCCGATATGGAGGCTGCCGTTAAAAAGGCAGAGAAAAATCAAAACAAAGGGCGGTGGCAGCATTGCAGAGAAGATTGCAGCAGAGAAAGAACGCAGTGCTGCCATAGAACAGGCGAAGCAAACTCTTGCACATTGGAAGAAGATGGCGCAGTTAATCGTATGCGTGAATCTGCAATACGATTGGAAGAACAGCGTAAGGTAGATGAAGCTGCACGTGTGCGTAAGGAACAGGAAGAAAAAAGTACGTGCAGAGCAAGAAGAAGCAGAACGCATCAAGCGTGAAGCTCTTAATGGTGTACCCGACTTTGTAGAAGATAAGGCTTCACATGCACGATCGAGAGGTTACAGGCGTGTTAATGGAGATAAGGTAGACAGGCAAGAACCCTATTGACGCAAGGAAAGGTAAAGAAGTGCAGGTTAAGTTTGATGACAATAACATTCCAAGAGGACACGTAGCAATTATTGAAGCTCATCAGTTGCAACCCAGTCATAAGAATGGGCAACGAAATCCGCTGCACTTTATTGACGAGGCGCAACCAAAAAGAGCGTAAAGACGATGCAAGCGTAGGTGCGGCACGTAAGATTGCCGCAAATATTCGTCCAGAAGAAATCACATCATCAGTAACGGCTTATACTGGTGCGCCAACAGTGAACAGCCGAGGTGAGGTTATTCAAGGTAATAACAGAAGTGCAGCACTTCGTGAGATGTGGGACAATCATCAGGAACAAGGCGATAAGTATAAGCTAGTATTTAATAGACCATGCAGCAGAGTTGGGACTTAATGCTGATGAGGTCAGAGCTATGGAGAAACCTGTACTCGTTAATATGCTTGATGTAAATGATGAAGAAGCTATTTTGTTAGGTCAATTTGTAGCAAGTGATACAGAAAGTGGAGGTACAGAACGCATCAAAGCCAAAAGAATGTTGTAAAAGAAACTTGGTGAGAAGATGAAGAACTTTGCAAATATTCTTTTGCGTGCTAATGATGAGAATATTTCATTTGCAGAGCTTGTTGATAGCAATGTGTGACAGCTTTGAAAATGGCTAAATGCTAATGGAATAATTAGTCCAACGCAGTATAATAGTGCCTTTGATAGCAAAGGTAACCTTACGGCAGAAGCGAAGAATGACATCAAGGGGTATAATGTATCAGAGCATCTTCGAGGGAGGTAATACACAGCTTGAGGAGATGTTTAATGCACTGCCAGCAAAGGCACAGAAAGCAATTCTTGCAACGGCATATCGTGATTATGATAGTCCACAAAGCGAACGTATGGTAGAGGATATTCAGGACTCTATCATGGCATATTATGCTCTGTCACATGATAGCATGTTTATGAGATGCAAAGAGTCATATAGACGCACGAATAGCAGTTGAAGCATGGAAGACAACTTGCTTTTTGACGATGTTACAGGAGAAAGTTATCTTCCTGCAGAAAAAATATAGTAACTTTTGCCTTATTGCTTGCAACGATGTACAAGGGCGACAATCAGTCGCTCATACAGGGTACATTCAATAGATTGTACGATCTCATACAAGGTACACAAGAAGAAACTCTGTTTGAGAAGCCAGACAACACACCACGTTCGCTTGCTCAGGCAATCAAGGAAACATTAAATATAGACTATAATGGACAACAAAGAAGCAATGTTTTGGCTGGCGATAGTTCAGCAAGCCAAGAGGGGAGAACAGGAAGCAATGGAGATGCTACGTCAAGAGGACGAAGTGAGAATATCGATGGGACAGAAACCCATCAAGGAGGAACTGAAGCTGAAATCAGAGCAGAGCAAGTAGATAAGCAAGGTAATCCTATTAATGCAGATGGTACTTTGAAAGTCGATAAGGTGAATTCTATTAATGAACTTACCGATGCCGACTTTGAAAAATCCTACTCGCAATGTAGAATTACCAGCTATTCCTGAAAAATGTTGATAAGGCTATTGGCGCAAACAGCAAACCTGTCGTTATCAAGAAGAATATATTTGAAAAGAATAAGAAGAGTCATAACTGTAGCAATCAGCAAAGCAGAGATATTCTTACAAATGCGCTTTACAATACGGATTTGGTTGGACGGACTCCAGCCTACTAAGCGACCAAAGCATTGGGTTGCTATTCAGCTTGACGAAAAAGCCCTATCACCGTATTGGAAGTGAATGAGAATAAAGACAATGTAGAAGTTGTTGGTTGGTACACCTTGGACAATAGAAATCTTGAAAGAATAAAAAGACAAGCTGCTAATGAGGGAGGCGAACTCCTCATGTTATCCTCAAAGGATAAGGTGGAAAGCCTTTCCACTCCTAATAGCATCTTGTCTTCTGTCGACAAAGATAAGCAATCTTCTGATACAAAAGCAAGAAAAATGTAGACAATTATTTAGAAAAGCCTGCAAAAAGTGAAGATTTGTTCAGCTATGGCTGAACGTGTTGCAGCAGAAGATGAGGCAAAACGTACACGCAAAAAGGAGGAAGCAAAGGTTGATACCAATCCTACTGGAAGCACAAAAAGAGGCTGGTAACTATCGTGAGGGACACATCAAGGTAGACGGTATGGACGTTACCATTGAGCAGCCAAAGGGTAGTGTTCGTCGTGGAAAAGATGTAGACGGCAAGGAATGGGAAAGCAAGATGTACAACACTTACGGTTACATTCGTGGGACTGAGAGCGTGGACGGTGACCACATCGACATCTTCCTTTCTGATACTCCTGAGACTGGCAATGTATTCGTCATCGACCAAGTGAACAAAGACGGTTCTTTTGACGAACATAAAGTAATGTATGGCTTCTCCGACATGGAGAGTGCAAAGAAAGCCTACCTTTCCAACTATGAAGATGGTTGGCAGGGACTGGAAATAACATTACAGGAGTTAGCAAAGAAGAGTTTAAAAAGTGGATAGACAGTAGCAAGCACAAGACCAAGCCGTTTGCAGAATACTCTTCTGTGAAAAACAGAGGGTGATGTTAATGTGGAGCATCCTATTGAGAGCAGCGAGAGAACGAAGCCAGAGACCGAGAATAGACTGGTAACGGATGAACGCTATGAGGAGCTGAAAAAGCGCATGAAAGCAAAGCTACGTGGGCAACTTAATATGGGTGTAGACCCTGAAATGTTGGCTATCGGTGCAGAGATGGCTGTGTACCATATCGAGAGTGGCGCACGTGCCTTCAGTGAGTATGCAAAAGGAATGATAGCAGATTTAGGGCGATGCTATTCGTCCATATCTCAAAGCCTTCTATAATGGTGCAAAGAGATTTACCAGAGATGGCAGGAACTATCTAAGGAAATGACCTCTTATAGTGATAGTTAGTTCCTTTGATGTAGCTACTATCGGCAATAAGGGCGAAGAGGTAAAAGCCTACTGTATTCGACACTGTAGAGCAGGTTAGTAATGAGGTTACTGTTGAGCATAACGCACAGGAGGAAGCCAAAACAGACAACAGAGACGAGCGATGTTGATAACGATGTGTACTCTATCACCAAGCAGCACAACAACAAAAAGACGTTGATATTTGGGTTTGTACGTGGTAGAGGAGCGCACTGATAGCGATGTGTATAAACAGCGCAAGCAGGTGGCAAAAGAACATAATGGTTATTACTCTTCTTTCCGTGGTGTTAATGGTTTTGTTTTCAACACACCTGAAGATGCACAGGCTTTTTGCAAAGAGTGTCTTTGATGAGCAACCTATGGGAAAAAGAGGTAGAAAAAGCCTGCTGATACCTCAGAACATTCCGAAGAAAAGTAAACGTAGCGTCTCCTAATGGAGCAACTCAAATCAGAGGGTAAAAGCTAAACTTAGCGACCACGAAGAACCTATCGAAGAAGAAAAGGGAGAAAAAACAAAAGAAAAATCAGCCAAAAAGTGGCAATGCAAAGAAAAAAATAATGTATCTTCGCAGGTAGAGAATGACCTATTTGAGGTCTGTTCTCGAAAAGCGAACCAAAATCACAGAGCAATGAAAGTAACCAAACAACTCGAAGAGAGAATAGAAAAAGCAATGATGGAGTTTCGCAACGACAATCTTCTGAGCGCAGGACAGCTGACCCAGAACAACTGGACGCAAATCCTATAGAACGCAAGACTGAGCGAAAAGGAGATAGCGGAGTACAGAGCGGAACAACAGAAAAACGCAGCAGCGATGAACGACCCACTGGACGCTTATCGAGATTAAACGTTTCTAATAATCATGCAGAGCGTGGTGTAGACTATGCGCCCTACATCCGTTGATGCACGTATCGAAGCTAACATCAAGGCTATTGAGTTAGCTAATGACCTTGTCGAGAGTGGTGAAAAAGCAACTCCCGAAAAATGCGTGTACTTAGAAAGTTCAGTGGTTGGGGTGGTCTTGGAAAAGCTTTCTATGTGGGTACACCTATTTCTCGCAAAACTACAACAAATGTTAGGTGCAGAAGCATACGAGCAAGCCGTAATGAGTGCCAATAGTGCTTATTATACACCAGCATACGTTATTGATACGTTATGGGACGTAGCAAAACAACTTGGATTTAAAGGGAGGCACTGTTTTTAGAGGGTTCGGCGGGTATCGGTAATATTATAGGGGCAAATGCCTATGGAGATTAGCGATAATAGCCATATACAAAGCCGTAGAGATTGACGGCACGTCTGGCAATATCTTATCACTTCTATATCCTGAAGCTAATGTTGAGATACAGGGCTTTGAGCAAAACGAAAGTGCCTAACGGAAGTGTAGACCTTTGCGATTACCAATGTTCCATTTGTTACAGGTCTTCGTGTTAATGATACAACAGGAGATGGCGACCTTTCTAAGAAGTTCCATAACATTCATGACTTCTGTATTGCAAAGAACGTACGTAAACTGCGTGAGGGTGGTATTGGTATCTTTATATCTTCAAATGGTACACTTGACAGCTCACAAAAATTACGTGACTGGCTGGTAAGTGAAGGTAATGCAGATGTTATCGGAGCATTCCGCCTCAACAACAAAACATTTGGCGGTACAAGTGTTACGTCTGATATTATTGTTATCAGAAAGCGTGTAGGTGACAAGGTTTCTCCTAATGCTATTGATGTTAGCACTGTAACAGGTGAGCGCAGCGTTGATTATAATACTGGGGAAGAGAAGAAGGTAAAAGGCACGTATGTTTCTGTTATCAAACACTTGTCAATGGATTACAATAGGTATTTCATTGAACACCCTGAAATGATGGCAGGAAAGATGGAGTTTGCTTTCGAGCATGGCGATACCTATCGTGCTACCTCAAAAGGACTTTATCCAACCAGTGATAAGCAACAAGAGAAGATGTTGCAAGATTTCGTGAACTCTTTTGCTCACATGAAAGACGAAGCGCAGGCAAAGAAAGAGGAAAATGCCTGTCAATGTATGTGAAGAGCTTGGCGATGATGTCAAGGAGGGAAGTATGCTTATCAACAAGGACGGTAAGCTTTGTGTTGCTCAACTGGGATATGCCGTTCCACTTGATTTGAATACAAATAAGGTAAAAGGACACACAAAGGAAGAATGCTTTAAGGCTTATACTGCTATTAAAAAAGCCTTAGATGATGTATTGCATTATCAGTCGGAGAATGAAGACGATAAGGGATTACAGCCTTTACTTGACGAACTCAACAAGGTTTATGATGACTTTGTTAATACTTACGGACACCTTAACAAGAATGTTTCTATTGCTTTCTTGCGCAATGATGTTGATTATCCTAATGTATTCTCACTTGAAAGATATGAGGAAACAGGAGACAAGGATGGAAAGCGTGTGCAGAAATTCAGTAAGACTGATGTGTTTGGCAAACGTGTTATAGAGAAAGACGTTGAGCCTCAACCTAAGAACGTAAAAGACGGTATTATTGTTAGCATTTATAAGACTGGCAAAATTGATATTCCTTATATCAGTACACAACTTAGCATGAGTGAGGACGATGTGAAAAAGGAAATCATTAGCAGTGGCTTAGGCTTTGAAGACCCAATGGGCAAACAGGTTGTCGTTTCTTATCAATACCTTAGCGGTAATGTCAGAGAAAAACTGAAACAGGCAGAGGCTAATAATGAAAATGGAACTTATAATGGCAATATCAAGGCTCTTAAAGAGGTCGTTCCTAACAGCATCCCTGCACACCTCATTGAATTCAACCTCGGTTCATCATGGATTGATCCTGAACTTTATAACGAATTTGTAAAGGAGAAGACTGGTATTGACGTTAAGTTTACGGCAGCAGGTGGTACATGGTTCATGAAAGCACCTGATTGGGGGTTGAACAATGACAAAAAACCGTACAAGTGGTGTTCATAGTGAGGTCTTCAATGAGTATATTTATGGGCATAAGCTAATCGAGGCTGCTATCCAAAAATAAGACCGTTTCAGTTTCAAGGGTACAAAAACATTACGATGGTTCCACAGAGACTATAACAGACAAGGAGGCTACACAGGCTTGTGCATCTAAGATTGATGAAATCCGTCAGGACTTCAAGGATTGGGCAAGAAATAAGATGCAGAGCGACCCTGCAATGTCCGAAAGAATGGAAGCCGTTTACAACGACCTCTTCAATAACTATGTTCCTGTTGATATTCCTTCTGAATATATCCCAGAACATTTTGGAGGTGCAACACACAGTATTACTCTTCGCCCTCATCAGGCAAAGGCGGTAGTACGTGGCACTATGCAACCATTGATGCTTGCTCATGAGGTAGGAACAGGTAAGACCTTTACTCTCATTTCAACGGCAATGGAAATGCGCAGACTGGGAACAGCCCACAAACCTATGATTGTAGTACAGAATGCTACCGTTGGTCAGTTCGTTGCCAGTGCAAAGCAATTATATCCTAATGCAAAGATACTCACATTGGAGGATAGCGACCGTAACGCAGAGGGTAGAAAGAACTTCTATGCCAAGATACGTTACAACGATTGGGATATGATAGTCGTACCTCAATCCACCTTTGAGTTTATTCCTGATAGCGAAGAGCGTCAGATGGCTTTCATTAAAGACAAGATAGAGGAGAAGATGCTTGTTCTTGAAAAAAATGAAAGAAGCTGATAACTCAGAACGCAACCCCTATTACTCGACAGGCAGAAAAAGAAATCCAACAGCTGGAAGACGAGCTTGCATCTATCTCTGGACAACTCGCAGATAAGCGTACAGCAAAAGATGAGAAGAAGCGTGCAGTTACTAAGCAGAATACAGAAGTAAAGGCACGTGAAATGCTCGACCGAAGAACAGACGATACGGAAAACTTTGACGATATGGGTATTGACGCCCCTACTCGTTGATGAGGCTCACGAATACAAGCACCTCGGGTTTGCTACAGCTATGCAGCGTGGCGTTAAGGGTGTAGACCCATCGTATTCAAAGAAGTCGTAGGTGTTTATTTGAAGACACAAGCCGTATTGCAAAAAGAACCATGGACGTAATAGTTATCTTTGCGACTGGTACTCCTATTAGTAATACAGCAGCAGAGATATGGACTTTCATGCGTTATCTGATGCCAGCCGACACAATGAAAGACTATGGTATCTACTACTTTGATGACTTCGTGCGCAACTTCGGTAATATTCAACAGATGTTGGAATTTACCACCAGTGGCAAATTCAAAGAGAATAACCGTTTTGCAGGTTACATTGACTTGCCTGAACTCGTGCGTATTTGGTCAAGTGTGTCTGATACTGTTCGCACAAAGGATGCAGGAGGTGTGAGCGATAAAATACCTGAAATGGAGACAGGAAGGCACAAGACCTTTATCTGCCACAGACAAAGGCTTTACGTGGTATTATGAAGTTTGTAAAGGGCGAGCTTGAAAAGTACGACAATATGAGTGGCAAGGAGAAGAAAGAGAATTCTCATATTCCACTTACTATGTATGGTATTGCCAAAGCAGCAGCCGTGGATGCCCGTTTGGTTGATGCAAGTGCAGAAGATGATGCTAACAGCAAAACCAATGAGGCTGTGCGCCAAACATTGCGTACTCTGAAAGAAACGGCAGACTATAAGGGTACTGTTGCTATCTTTGCAGATAACTATCAGAATAAGACGAGCGGTTTCAATCTATACGAAGATGTTAGAGAGAAACTTATCAAGGCAGGTGTTCCAGAGAAGCAGATTGTTGTAATGAAGTCAGGGAATGACTGTGAAGAAGAAACTTGAAATCTTTGACAAGGTAAATCGTGGAGAGGTTCGTGTTATCATGGGTAGTACATTCACCCTCGGTACTGGTGTGAACATTCAGGAACGCTTGCATACACTTATACATCTTGATGCACCAAACCGACCTATGGACTACACACAGCGTAACGGACGTATATTACGACAAGGAAATATTCATAAGGATATGAATAAGCCTGTGCGTGTGCTTCGTTTTGGTGTAGAGGATGAGTCTTGATGTTACTGCTTACCAAAGACTAAAGACCAAGGGTGCTATTGCTGATAGTATTATGAATGGTAAACAGCTTATGGCAAACAGTATGGAGAATCGTATTCTTGAAGAGGAAGAAGACTCTTTCGGAGATACTGTTGCACAGCTTTCAGGAAGCGAGTATGCTATGCTGAAAAATCAAGCCGAGAAGAATGTACGTAAGTTTGAGAGTAGAAAAACGTCAGTGGAAGCCGACCAAACGTATATCCATAACGCAAAAACCACGTCTTAATGGTCAGATAAAGCAGGAGCAGGATCGTAGGGACACAAATGAAAAGAACCTTTCTCTTGTACGCAAAACTTATCCTGATGGCAAATTCAAGGCTATCACCATTGGCAAAACAGAAGTTTGACAGCGTTGATGCTATGACAGACTTCTTCAAGGAACATAACAAAAAGGTCAAAGATGAGGGCGAAAAGGTTAAGGATAGTGCAAATGCCCTCATACACGAGTAGTCTCAATGTAAATATTGACGGCTTAGACTTTGTTTAGTGCGCACAGAAGTTGCTAAGGAAACTACACAACGTGGCATCAATCTATTTAGTAAGGCTACACGTAAGATGTCTTATTCTCAAAAGGAATTAGGTCTTACAGATGTACCTGTAAAGAATGGCTTGCTTCGCAATGCTGTTGAGGATATTACCGAAAATGTTATTAGTGGTAATGATTTCGAGAATATCGTTGGATATGCAGAGCAGAACATATCTCGCCATAGTTCCGAACTTGAGCAGATGCAAGCAAGAGAGGGTAAGCCTTTTTGAGTTTGAAAAAGAACTTGAAGAAGCTAAGGCGAAATACGAGGAGTATACCGAACTGATGAAGCAGGAGATGGAGGAAAAAGAAAAGAAGTATGCCGAGATGGATAAAGATGTTGAGGCTGTTTCCAATCTTTCCGAGGTCGAAGAGGAAGACGGAGACGTCTTATATCGCAGAGTGTTCGGTGGGAATAGCGGTTATGTAGGGTATTCTATCAGTAAGCGTGGAGAACAGGCTAAACGCGACGGAAAAATTCCCCAAAGGAGAATTTAGAAAAGAATATAACATTACTGAGAAAAGTTTTAACACTCTCCTCGACAATGGCTATATCAATGATAGCGAATGGCATCATACATCTATGTATGGGAATAGAACGACTTTCTACCAGTGGGAAGAACCGGAGTATGCAGATATATATGCAGAGTATAAGAAAGATATTGATAAGATTGTTAGAGGTATAGACCCCGAAACAAATATGTCTTTTGTTACTGTATTAAAGCTGCAGGAGAATCCCTACAACAGATATGCTGTTGTAGAACTACCGAATTATGAAGATATAGAGCGGGAGGTTAAAGAGGTACTAAAAGCCTCTTGAAGAGGAAGAGAAACGAGTGCGTGCTTCGGAAGAATTCAGATTTAGCGATAGAAAGAAACGCCATGAATTGGAAAGAGAACTATTGGCTAAGGAAATAGATGCTAGGCAAGATGTGTATGCAAAGCACCCGGAATATCTTGCAGCTATGGAAGAGCAAGAAAAAAGCCATAGAGTGGGATACAAAGAGAGCGCAGGAAAAGATATTCCCTGATTTGAATAGCGATACTCAAAAAGCAAATAGAGCGATAAGCGAAAAACTTGACGAAATCTTTAGCAGAGAAGTGATGCGCAATGGCGATGGTTCTTTAACCGATGATGAGTTAAGTTTTGCCAACGATCCAGTTGCAAAGATGCTTGGCGAGAATAAGCGTAGCGAGGAAGATCAGAAGGCTTTTGCGGAAAGGGAACGTCAGCGTATGATGAGCCGTGTAAGCGAACTTGCAGACAGGTTACACCTTGATAATGTTGAAGTCGTTACAGATAGTAACGGTTTGCAGGGCAAGAAAGCTAAGGCAAAAGGGTTCTATTCAAAGAGTACAGGAAAGATAACCATCGTTATTCCTAATCATTCGAGTGTAGAAGATGTAGAGAAGACTCTGCTGCACGAGGCAGTAGCACATTACGGACTAAGAAAAATTGTTTGGTGAACACTTCGATACGTTCCTTGATAACGTATATCAGAATGTAGAGCCAGAGATAAGACGTGAAATTGTAAGACTTGCAACCAAGAACGGCTGGGACTTCCGCACAGCGACAGAAGAGTATCTTGCATCACTGGCAGAGAGAACAGACTTCGAGAGGGTTCATTATTCAATATGGGATAAGATAAAGAGTTTGTTCTTAAAGATGTTGCATGGTATTGGTTTTGAAAACTGGCAAGGGTGGCGAGTTGAGTGACAACGAACTTCGTTATTTGTTATGGCGCAGCTATGAAAAATATGAAAGAGCCAGGTAGGTATCGCAGCATATTAGGGTGAGGCTGAAGATATAGCAAAAGCAAAATGAATTAAAGATTGGGAATTATGCAGAGCAGACAGAGGTAGCGTCGGGTGAGGTTGCAGAGGCTTCTGTTGGACTTGATGAGGGTGAATGAGCGGTTTAATAAGGAATTAAACAACCTTACAGAAGAGAACGCCGACAAAGTAGCCTTGAACCTTGGGACACCGTCTGCAATCTTGCGTGCAGCAGGTGTTGAAAATAAGCCTATGAAGCTGTATGGCAACAAGGTTATCAAGAAAATGAAGAAGCATGGGTTTTCACTTGAAGAGTTACAAGATTTACCAAAGGCAGTGGCTAACCCTATTGTCGTCTTTGACAATTACAAGAAGGAGGGCAATCGCACCATACTTACAGAATTACGCTCACAAGGTAGAAATATAATGGTTGCTATTACTTTTAGGGAAAAATGGTGTTGATGTTGATTTCAATATTGTATTCTTCAGTATTTGGGAAAGGACAAAGCAATATTATAGATTGGATAAATAAAGGCTATTTGGTCTATGTTAATAAAGAAAAAGCCCTTAATTATTTGCACTTCTCCGAGAGAAATATCTCAGAAGCCTCAAACAATCAAGAGCTTAATTCTGTAGCAAAGATAGTGAAAGATTTTGAGAATCCAAGCGTTTCGGAAGAAAATGTTGAGAAAGAGGATGTTTTATATCGTCAAGGTTCAAACGATCGAGTCAGCTTATGACATCTATGAGAATGCCGTAAAAGATAGTGGTAGTCAGACGATGTTAGGAGCATTGGCACGTGGTGTGTTTAGTAAAGATGCTCGCACTAGGTTTAAGAACAAGTTTGCCGAAAGCTATTTCGATTATAGCCGAAGCATTAAGCAATTACAAGATGCAATTGAAGAAAGTTTAGGAGTTAAGCTGGACAGCTATGAGGACGTATGGCGCACGCTTAATGCAAAGGGTAGTGCAGATGCACAAGAAGTAAACCTTGCGATGTTACGTTATATTGCACCATTAGCCGAGCATATCGGAAATATGATAAAGGGAAAAGCGTCTTAATGGTGAAGCCTTAACGGTGGACGATGTAGAAAAGTATATGAATGCCGTTCATAGTATAGAACGAAACAAGCACATGCAAGAAGCAGCCTTTAGAGGTAAGCTGATAAAGAAGCTAAAAATCAGAAGGCTACAGTATCGATGAAAGCGAAGCAATAGCAGAAGCTGAGTTGGATAATATTCGCCAAGGCAATGGTAGTATGTATATGGACATATACGATAATGCACGCAAGGACTATTCAGGTTTGACCGCATTGTTTGGCGATGAAGTAGAAGATACAGACAATGTCGATGAGTTGGAAGCAGCAGCAACGCAATACGCTAATGACTTTGGGAAAGCAGTCGGAATGGACAAGGTGTTAGAATTGTGGGATAAAGTTAGGCACTCAACGACTTTTTCATTACGCAAATCCTATCTGAGCGGTTTGATAAGCAAAGCACAATATGAAGGTGTGAAGCAGATGTATCAATATTATGTTCCACTTCGTGGTTGGCATGAGGGTACAGCAGGCGATATCTATGAGTACATCTCACGAGGTGAACGTACAGAAATGTTAGAAAGCGCACTAAAAACCGCAAAAGGCCGTAAGAGTCGTGCAGGTGATATATTAGGAACAATGGCAGCTATGGTAAATACGGCTGTGTACAAGGTAACAGAAACCTTGTTGCACAGAAGTTTCTAAATATGGCACTAAACTATGGTGAGAAGAGCGGGTTGCTTATGGTAGGTAAGCAATGGTATGAAGAGAGTGCTAACGGAGAGCTTACCCCCTTATTCCCACATCTCCATGACGGTATGACCCTACAAGAACAACAAGACGAAATAGAACGTTTTGAGAAAGACATGGAAGAAAAGCGCAAGGTAGGAAAGGTAAGAGAGTTGAGGAGAGGCTTCAACCAAGAAATAGGGCTTGCGAATGCCGAAGTGGCAAGAGCAAGAACATTGTGTGCGAGTAATGCGCAACGGCAGGGAGCATCAGGTGTACGTTCTTGGCAATCCAAGGGCAGCACAAGCTTTTTAATGGGTTTGCTAAATAAGCAAGCAAAATCAGATATTTTTGAGAGATGGTTGGGCAGCATGGATGCGTGCAGAAGGCAACTATGCAAACAAGTCTTAGTCCAGAGTTTGTCTTTAGCAATTTCCAGCGTGACATCCTCACCGCAGGAACGGGAACCTACATTAAGTTTGGACGTAAGGCAGGAGTAGAGTTTGCAAAGAATCTTACAATGCTTAACCCTATGGCAGGAATGAGCGAGGGACGCACAGGCGGTATTTTCACCCTTATTCACCGCTATAATAAAGGTACACTAGACAAGAGCAATGAAGTAGAACGCATGTTTGAAGAGTTTGTTCGCAATGGCGGTATGACAGGTGTTAGCGTTATAGAGAGCAAAAGACGAGTATCAGAAGTCCATCAATAAAGCCGTGAAGCGTATCAATCAAGGAAAGTTAGACATGGGGACGTCAAGCGGTTCATGGTTTAGCCGATGCTATAGAATTTATGAATAGTGGTATAGAGAATGCCACTCGTTTTGCAGCCTACATGGTAAGTCGCAAGACCTTAGGCAAGAGCGTAACAGAAAGTGTGTTTGACGCTAAGGAAGCCAGTGTGAACTTTAATATGAAAGGTAGTGGTGCTTGGCTAAATTTATGGATGCGTAGAAACATTCTGTATGCTAACCCAGCTATTCAGTCATTACGAATGTTAGGAACGTGGTATGAAGCAAGTCCTAAGCGTTTTATGGGAGCGTTATCCACAATTATAGCAACGAGTGTCACCATGGCAATGTTATGGGCAAGCATAGGTGCAGGCGATGGGGATGATGACAATGATTGGTATAAGCTCAGCGAATGGAATAGATACAACTATCTAAATATTTGGACAGGTAATGGCTATGCGCATTGGAGTTTGTCACAAGAGTTCAGACCTGTATGGGCATTAGGACAAATCGTGTTTGATTGGCAGAAGGGCATGATCAGTGAAGAGCGAGCAATTAATTCGATGATGACGCAGTTAAATAATCTTAGTCCGATGGCTTTCTTCTCAGGCGGTATGGATAGCAAAGACAGTTATTGGAAGACAGCTATACGTGCATGGACTCCAACTATCGCCGCAGACTTTGCAGACGCATATATATGGAATGAAAAACTTCTTAGGACAGAAGATAACCAATCAAGAGGACTACAACATAGACTCTCCTGAATTTCAGCGAGCAGGTAAGAATACACCCTCAGTGGGCAGTATCTTTGAGTAAGTTGTGGAACAATGTTACAGATGGAGCAGAGAATAGAAAGAGCTATTGGGACAGTCCAGCACTCAATCCAAGTGCACTATACTATCTTGCCCAGCAGCAGTTAGGCGGTTTCGGTACGATGGTAACCAAACTCAGTAAGGCTTACGAACAATTGGAAGACCCCAATGGAGCGTTAGAAGCTAAGAATATACCATTTGTATCGAAAGTTTGGGTATCAACCGAAGACACGCAATCTAAGAACCGTGTTACAAACGATAAGTTCTGGATGATATACAACGATTGGAAGTTGATAGATAGTGAGATGAGACACAATAAGTCAGACGTTGAAAAAAAGGCAAAATGAGTTTAACAGACCTTGCCGAGCGTATGGCCGAACTGCAACAGAATGGTGACTATATGCGATGGGCACGCTTGAGGAAGCATCATGAAGTCCTATAACGAATTACGCACGGCACGCAATAATGGCGCAGACGTAGAAGAAGCAATGGATGAACTTAAGAAAGTTGTAGTAAAAGGAGAAGAGGAAACCCAAAAGAATAAATAGTTAAACTTATGATAGTGTAGGCATTGTTTATCTTTGCCTACACTATTAAATAAGAATTCAATATGCATACTGTTACAAATAAAAAAGGAGAAGCTGATACCGATGAGCCGTATTACTCCAAATTCAAAAATGAGGAAATGGACACGATTGCTTTTCGTGTAAACAATTTTTGAGAAACGTAGGGGCTTTTTGACGTGCTGATGGAAGCTCAACATTATTGGAACGAAATGGATCGAGTTCTGAAGAGATAGACAGAGAAACAAAAGATACACCTACGGAGCACTAATGGGACGATAAGATTTGTGTCGATGGCAAAAACGATAACAGAGGAAGAATATATCAAGCAGCAAGGTAATGTTCCGCTGAAGAACAATCTTATTCGAAGGCTTGTTCGTAACGTACTCGGTGTATATCGTTCGCAGTCGAAAGAGCCAACATGTGTAGCACGAGATAGAGATGAGCAGAAACTTGGAGAAACGATGTCTACCATTCTGCAATGTAATATGCAGCTCAATCGAATGAGTGAAGTCTTTGCACGTACTATGGAAGAGTTTCTTATATCAGGCTTTATTGTACATCGTAAGAGTTATGGCTGGCGCAATGGTAAGGAAGATTGTTGGACGGACTATGTTCAGCCAAATAACTTCTTCATAGATAACAATATGCGTGATTTTCGAGGTTGGGATGTAGGTTGCTTAGGAGAAGTGCATGATATTAGCTTTGGACAACTCTGTGAACAGTTTGCAGAGACCCCAGAGGATTATCGTAAACTAAAGGATATATATAAATGCGCAGATAGTAAAGAATATATAGCAAGCTACGCAGAGAAGTTTGGTTATAGCCGCCTTAATAATTTTGATTTTTCTTTTTACCAATGAGCCAGGTAGGGTGTCGTGTTATAGAAGTTTGGCGCAAGGAACAGAAGCCACGCTATCGTTGCCACGACTATCTTAATGGTGATATCTATAAAAATTGATGAGGAAGATTATTACAAGGATGTTGTTTCGGTAAATGAGCAGCGTACGCAAATGGCTGAGGCTTCCAGGAATGCCAGCAGCAGAAGTTCCACTTATCAAGGCGACTTGGTTTATGGACGACTATTGGTACTTCTATTATCTTTCTCCATTCGGTGATATTCTGAAAGAGGGAGAAACTCCTTTTGAGCATGGAAGTCACCCATATATCTTCAAAGCTTATCCGTTCATAGATGGCGAGATTCATTCGTTTGTGGCAGATGTGATAGACCAGCAGCGATATGACAAACCGTCTTATCACTCTTTACGATTGGATAATGCGAGCGAGTGCTAAGGGCGTATTGTTGATGCCTGAGGATAGTTTACCTGATGGAGTAAGCATGGAAGATATTGCAGAGAGTTGGGCAGAGTTCAATGGTGTTATTGTCTTCAAACCATCAAAAAGCGGTCAAATTCCCCATCAGGTAGCTAATAACTCTACAAATATAGGTATAACCGAACTACTTAATTTGCAGTTAAAATTCTTTGAGGATATATCAGGTGTTAATGGAGCATTACAGGGTAAGCCCGGCTTCTCGGGTCAAAGTGCATCTATGTATAATCAGCAAGTTCAAAACTCAACAATGTCATTGTTAGATATGTTGGAGTGTTTCTCATATTTTGTTATAGATGGAGCTTATAAGGATGTGAAGAATATACAGCAATTCTATGATGGGAAGCGAGTGTTTAATATCGCAGGAAAAAGTGGAACACAAATAGAATACGATCCAAAGAAGATTAGAGATGTTGAATTTGACTTGTCTATCACCGAAAGTACAACAACTCCCGCCTATCGTCAACTTGCTAATGATGTCCTTATGCAACTATGGCAAGCTCAAAGCTATCAGCGTAGAACAACTGCTTGAACATGGTGACTTTCCATTTTGCAGATGATTTACTGCAAAGTCTACAATCACAGAAAGAACAGATACAGCAAGGTCAGTTGCCTCAAGGAGTTTTCACCGCAGATTATGAAACAAGCACAACAAGGAGCAAATATGCAAGCAGTAGGACAGCTACAACAAGCGTTGCAGTCTTCATAAGAGAAAGGCGTAGGAGTTCTCTACGCCTTTTGAGTTTTATCTTTTTCTTGTTTACATTCTTTTGAATATTCTCTATCGCTAAGGAGTCATTGGTAAGCGTTGCAATACCTTCAAGACTTTGTTTTTTTGTTTTTACGTTGTATCTTCCCATTGCACCAAGAGTAATATTGTTGTTTCTTCAATTCAATAACAGAGGCTGGCATCTCTGCTGTTCCATTTCTATATGGGGTGGCATAAAAGCATTCTCTTTCAAGGTCAGCAACAAAAAAAGCCTTATTGGTGATATAGCCTTTGTGTTTTAGTAGACGGAAGTTAAATCTATCCATGACAAGGAGTGCATTTTTGTTCCAGAGGCTGGCATAACATAATAACGTTCACCAGTTTTTCTCATGTGCCTCGTTCGCCTTTCTTACCGCTTCACGATAGCGTAGGTAAGCTTTCAATTTTTCTAAAGATATTCATTCTCTTATTATATATTAAATTAAACTTATATTGTTGCAGCTGATACAGCTTTCTTCTTTTTTTGTTGATACGCATTTTGACACGTAGTACAATAGTAGGTATGGGCATTTCAAAGAAGCAAATGTGAAGTCCAATAGCACGTGTCATTAACAAGTCATCGTGCTTGCCGATGATAGCTCCGAACGCCCCGTTCTGTTTTTCTCATATACCAAATACTCATCCAAGCACCGCTCATCACGTTCGATGTATAGGTGTTCACGCACTACCTTGATAAGGGTGGATATAATCATCGGCTTTGTCGCTACATTGGTATGGAAGCCGTACTTACGAGGCAGACCTTCTCTAATCTCGTCTTCTGTCTGCTTGCGTGCATAGAGGTTAGGATAAACGTCTTTAATCTGATTGAGGATGAAGTGAGACAAATCACCATCAACAGAACGCTCTTTGTCGTGCGTTTCAAGCGTGTTGCTCTCGATTACCAACAGAGAGTTGTCGTAGAATGCAGCTATCTGTGCAGCTTTCCACGCAAGAATATCCATGTCGATATGTCCATACCATTGTGCCACCACCTGAGGTCTTCCACCATCCATCATAAAGAGTCGGTCGATAACCAATATTACAGACCAGTCCGCCTTTTTTGAGCGTCCTCCAATATCAACAATGGTAACATATCTGTTAGTAACAATCTCTTTGTCATCAATCTCTGGCAAATCCCAAATCCATAGTAACCCTTGCGTGTCTTCTGTAAAGCGAAGATTTTTAAGTGCATCCTTATCAGAGTCACCATCTGCATAAACATCTCCAATATACTTAGGCGGTTTGCATGATGCTCTGAACTCATCAACTTTATACTTATCGAAAACACGTTCACCCGAATGTACAAAAGCCTCAACGTCATCAGATGGGTATTCTGATGCCATTGGAGCATGTTCGTTATACTTAGCACGTTCTTGTACATACCAGTTGATTGCTTCTAATGTTGCACCTTGTTCCCACAACCACCACAAGTACTTTCCACTTTCAGCACGTGCAGAAGATGGTGTTACGTTGTTTTTATTTTTCCAAAGCCATATAGCGAAATCTGCTTTTTCATCATCATTATCAAATGGTAAAGAATATTGTTCAATATCAAACCAAGATACAAACATAGCTTCAAACTGCGAAGTTCCACGCTTTGCTGCATCGTATTCACGTTGAAAGAAGTTTCCTGTACCATTAGCCGTACTCTCATAGACAATCATCGTATAGGGCTTTAACAAAATACCCGAACAGGCAGAACGCACAATATCCTCAGGTTTTTTACCATCCGTTTTTTTCCACAAGCCAACCTCCGATAAGTGTACAAGGTTGTAATCTCCACCACGACAAGAGTCTGGGCGTTCAGCAGTACCTATTTTTATTTTGCAGTTCCGTTGCGGCACACGATGAATAGAACCAGAGTGTCCTACGCCTACTAACTTAGATTCATTTTTCATTGTAGGTTTCACCCAGTTTATAAAAGCATAGTTATAGGATAAGCTTTTAATCATACGGTCAAACATATCCTCGATCTCATCAGAACCAGCACCTTGGTGAGCAATGATAAGCGAGTTAAGACCAACCTTGTGAATGAGCTGAAGCCATGCCATATAAAGCTGTGAGGTTGTAGAACCTCCCCATTGTCTTGCCTTTAGTAGAACAATTCGTATAGGCTTGTTTGCTTTGCGCAATTTTTCAAGTCGCTCAACAAACTTCCTTTGAGGTCGAGTGAGTCGAAATAAGACATCGTCACCACCACCTTTGTTTTTGATGTAAACATACAATGCTGCCCAAAAAGCAAAGTCATAACGGCACCTTAATCGTACAAATTGCTCTATAACTTTAAGACGATCTTCCTCAGAATATTCTACTTCTAATTCTTCTGTTAGGAATTTTATTATACTTCCACATCTTATTAGCAGTTTTACCAATGGAATGCTAAGCATTTCAATAGGGATACACTGTGTTTCTAATGGAAAACCATCTATACATATTTCAACATCGTTCTCCAATAGACCCCTATACCGCTGATAGGGTCAAACTTTTGTAAACGTCAGCATTACGTTTGTCATCCTCTTTTTAATATAGTTGACTACTTCTTTCTGCATATTACAATCGGATAGTTAAGAAGAGATGATAATATGCCACATAAATAACAATACAAATGGAGCCATCCATTTGTGTATGGGAATACAAAGCCGATAATAAGATAGAATACCATCCATGCTTGATAGTACAATTTCCTACGTACTTCTAATGAAATAGAACCGAAGAGAAAAAAACACAATCCCAGATAGTCCAACAGTTGGTAATGCAGAAATAGGTAAGACTTGAGAAAGTGTTTCTATTGGGAATGTTACGGCAACAATATAAGCAAGTATTAGCCTTTTGCAATCTGATATTGTAGATAAAAACTAAACTGATAAGACACCAAGCGTTAAGGGTAGCATGTATGACACCCGAATGAAAGAAAGGGTAGAGACCCTTCCTACCCACGAAGCACCAGTGTAGATGCCAACTTCGTGTAAGTCAGAAAGCTTTTAATAATGATAAAGCTATTACTATTACTGCTAAAAAGCAATGACGTAACCTTTTCTTTCTTTCTTCGTACCTTTTCTTTTTCTCTTTGCATATCATAATTCTAATACTACCAGCACTTAAATAGAATTTAGGGGCAGGTTGTGCTACAACTATCTCACAACACTTGTTTATCGACCAATGAGGGTTCTTTGTCTTAAGTTCAACAACACGTTTGTGTATTTCATGAAACATCTCACGTTTTAATGGGCGCATCTTATAATAAGGGTGTTTACCTTTTATTATAGCCATTACAATTTTGCTTGCCCAAATTTCTGATATCCAAAAATCTTCGAGAAGGCATATTGGATATCTGTTCGCAAAATATGTGGGATACTGATATATTTACATGAAGATATAAGCTCATTATATAAGCTCATTATATCGTTCATGCGTTCTTCAGCATACTCCATAGTGGAACCTCGATGTTTCATAACGGTTTTTATGTATGTTCCAAAGTTACAAAAAGAACGTAAAAACTTAAACAAATTTTATAATAATTGTATCCTATATTTGCATTAAAACAACCATCATGAATTTAGAGAAATAAGATTATGTCTGAAAAATCCAACAGTTAAGAGTAATCGAGATAAGTTCAGAGAAAGGATGAGCAAGAAGTATCCCTGATCATAACTTTTGACGATGAAGAGGCTTTTATATGGTCAAATCGGTAATGACTACGATGGCTACGAAAAAGAAATTAATGGTTATAAGGAGCGTGAAAAGGCTTTTTCAGACCTTTTACAAGCGACCCTCGTAGCGCAGCATTTCTTACCAATTGGCGTAAAGGTGGCAACCCTGCTATCGAATTGGTTCGTATGTTCGGAGATGACTTTGTAGAAGAGCTGAAAGACCCTGATAAGCAGGAAGAACTTGCCCAAGCAAGTCAAGAGTACGCAGAACGAGTTGCCAAAAGAGAAGGACTTTGAGGAGCAGTATCAAAAGAATATTGCCGAGACTCTTTCCACGATTGAGTCGATGCAGGCAGATAACGGATGGAGTGATGAGCAGGTTGACGAAGCAATGGAATTCCTTGTCAACATCATGAAAGATGGAATACTTGGAAAAGTTCTCACGTGAGAGTATTGAGATGGTTTCAAAGGCTATCAATCACGATGCAAACGTAGAAGAAGCCTCACATGAAGGTGAAGTGCGTGGACGTAATGCAAAGATTGATGAGAAGCTTCGTAAGAAGTCCCACAATGATGGCACAGCTAACCTTAGTGGCAAGAATGGAGGTGGCGGCTCTCATCGTCAGATGCCGATCTTGGTGCTATCAGTCGTTACGATGGGGCTAGGTCTATTTGGGAGCGAGGTGGCGAGAAACGTACAGCCTACAAATAAATATTTTTACTATTAATAATTCAAAACAAAAGAAGAATGAAGACAATTAAGAAAAAGTTCGATTATTCTCTGTCGCATTATGTTAACATTGTTGGCACTGTGATGGGCGCATCAAACGGTGTGCTGATGGCTAACGCCTCCGCACTTCCAGATGCAGGAAAAACAAATGCAGGAGCAGATGGCACTGGTGGCACAGATGGTATTGCTACAGAAACGCAGGGACGTACAGATGGTGCAGAAAACTTCTACATGAGCGATGTAGACCAGCGTATCGTTAAGATCTGTCCCATGGCTACACCAGTGATCAGATTAGTCGCTATGCAAAATCAAGTTCATGTGACTCCTTTGAGGTGAAGTATTATTCAGTAGGAACACGTGAGATTAAGTGTACTACTACAACGCAGGTAGCGGCAATGACCAGTGGTGCCAGCACATCACTTCCTGTGAGCGACACCAATATGTTTACACTAGATGATACAATTCGTGTAGTTGGTGTTAAGGGAGTAACAGACCCAAATACAGGCAAGGCATATACAGGTAGTAATATTCCAGACCTTGTGCTGTGTGTATGTGGTAAGGATGCTTCAACCAACGTCCCCACGGTATATGCAGTAAATGGCTCAATGGATAACACCTCTAAGCAGCCAATCTTTTGTTCCAGAGATTAAGAGTGGAGCAACGCTTGTAAGAATGGGTAAGGCTTGTGGCGAGTTGGATGTACAGACAGGTCGTTTCAATAATATTCCAAATGCCAGAGTACACAGTACTGTCAGAATTTTTATGATTCAAGTAGAACAGTCAACCTTTGATAAGATTGCATCAAAGGAGGTGAACTGGAATTTCTCTGATTTGGAAGAGGATGGTATCTACGACATGCGCCTTGCAATGGAGAACACTTACCTTTTTGGTGTTAAGAATGTTATCAAGCATATTGCTAAGGAAGGAATGAATACATGGTTCACTGGTGGTATTTGGTGGATGGCAGGAAAGGATATTGAGGTCGGAAAGTGGGATGCAACAAAGAATTGTGCAGTTATTTCAGATGAAGACCTTGTTGATATTACCAAAGATTTGTTTGTTGGTACTGGTATTGGCAACAAGCGTAAGATTCTACTCTGTGGTTCAGACATGCTTTCGGCATTCTCTAAGATTAAGAGTGACAAGTTCCGTCTAAAGGACACCGTTGAGGTTTGGAACTTGAAATTTAAGTCATGGGATACCGACTTTGGCGAGGTACTCACAGTTCATCATGAGTTGTTTGATGTTAACGGCATGAGTGATTGTGGTTTCGCATCTGATCCAGAGTATTTGTCAAAGAAAAACACACGTATCTTGGGCTCGTAATATTCTTGACTTAAAGAAAGCTGGTATTCGTAACACCGACGCTGTAGTTATTCAGGAGGTCAGCTGTCTGTACTTGCGCTATGCTAAAGCACATGCACGTATGAAGCTTGCACACGCCTAACAGCAAATAGTAATTAATAACACTAAGGGGTGGGATTCTCGTACATCCCATCCCTTTTACGTATAAAGACATGACAAAGCATTATATATCAGATTCTGCATATTGCGATAAACGTTACTCTTGATGGTGGAGAAAGCATACATCTATCCTTTATAGCCCTCTCAAATGGAGGTAGCGTCTTTTCAACAGATAATGAAGATCTGCAAAAAGCTATCGAGCAACACTATCGTTTTGGGAGATTTATTCAACCTTGACCATATTGAGGAAGTAAAGAATACATCAGAGACAGCTAATGAAGATGACGGGCATAGCTCTGTTGGAGAGAGTGAGAGTGACAATATTCATAAGATTGCAGTGAACGACTTGGGAGAAGCTAAGAACTACCTTTGCAGACACGTTGGGCATTAGCCGCACTTTACTCCGCAGCCTTTAAGACTATTGTCGAAGTTGCAAAGGCTAATAACATTGAATTCGAGGGATTGGAAAAGTAATAGCTTTATACAATGAAAGTATATCGTCTTGATGAAATAGCAAAAGACGTTCGCATAGCAATAGACCAAAAATATGTCCAGTGACACATTGGTAAGCTTTGAAGATGTGGACACTCTATCCTTAAACGATATTATCAGGTCAAAGGTTACAGATGCCGTAAAAAGGATACATAGCACTGCGCCAGCATACCTACTTGATGGAGGTAATAACTTTGGAGACGCTGTCTACTGGAAAGAACTTGAAAGCGGTTGGTGTCTGCTTCCAGAGGACTTCATGCGTCTTGTAGTATTCCAAATGGATGACTGGGAACGTGCTGTATATCATGCTATCAGTGAGGACGATGCAGAATACAAAAAGCAAAGTAGCCGTTTTAAGGGGATACGTGGAACACCTCAGAGACCTGTATGTGCCGTTGCTATCCGTCCAGAGGGCAGAGCATTGGAATTTTATTCCTGCAAGAGTGAGGAAGCTATGGTAAAGTAAGGCAGTCTATATTCCTTATCCTGTAATAGATGAAGATGATGGTATTGAGATTTGTGAACGCTGCTATCAAGCAGTGGTTTACACTATAGCATCATTAGTATTAACAACTTATGGCAATGCAGATTTAAGTAAAGCGTTGTCAGATTTAGCAAAATCATCATTAATATGAGTTCAGTAAAAAACACACAGATAGACGGTGATGTATCCGTTGGTCGCAATGTCTCTATTGGCGGTAACACAACTATTCAAGGAAAGGGTCATGTAAAAGGCAGTTTAGGTAGATGGTTGGCTTGAAGCCAAAAACATAAAGGGTGCGAACAAGGGTGTATTTACCACTGTAGAGAAATTACGTGAAGCCTATCCCCGTCCACATGATGGTTGGTGGGCAATAGTAGGGCGCAGTTTGCCAAGTCCTGTCTATGTAGCCGAAGGTGGTGTATGGGTAGCAACAGGAGAGAATGGTGGAAATCCAACGGTCGACATCGAGCAATATGGTAGGGATATATCAGGATTGCAGGATGACCTTAATGCTACGAAGGCAGACGTTAAGAGTATAGAAGGTGAAGTAAAAAACACTCAGAACACAAGTAACGACACAAGGTGATAGTGTGAACCAAGCTCACACAGCTAGTAGATGCATTACGGCAGGCAGTTGACAGCGCAAAGAGAACAGCTACTGAAACATATGTAGACTTAACAAGATTGAAGAATTCTAAGGGAGTTCCAGACGGCATAGCCCCACTTGATAGAAAAAGGAAAAATACCAGCTGATCATTTGCCGAGTTATGTTGATGATGTCATAGAGTTTGATGGTTGTATGGATAACCTTACCGTGCAACAAGCAGGTGTAGATATGTTATCAACAGACGAGCATACAAAGGTAATCTATAATCGCACTGATAATGTTTTTTGTGTTAGCTGTAAAACACAAGAAAAACGAAAAATACCATTTATTATGCTTCTTGGTCAGACCAAGATACCTATGGAGTTTCTTCAAGAAATGGATTTGCACCAATAAGTGGCAAGATATATGTCGATACGTCAACGAATATTACATATCGATGGAGCGGAACAAAATTAGTTCCTATTGGCTCAGACCTCGCATTGGGCTATACAGCTGGGGACAGCATTTCCTGGTAATGAAGGTGCAGAACTAAAACAGAACCTTACCAACTTGAAAACCGAAGTGGGTAATCTGAGAGCGGTGTGAAGAAGACCTCAATACCCTGGTGTAATAAGAACCGCAGACGGCAAGACCCTCGAAGACGTTTACACTCGCCAAGAAAGCTGCTAATCGTGCGCCATCCCCAGGTGTGGAAGTTGTGCAGCAGACGGGCGATAGCGAAGATAAAGTGATGTCGCAGAAAGCCGTCACCACAGCCATTGAGGACGCCAGTGCTAAGGTTGAGCAGGTGAAGACAGATGTATCAACCGAAGTTGCGTCTGTTAAGACAGAGGTTGAAACGCTGAAAATCCACAACTGCCACAGCCACCACCGAGATTGCATCTGTTAAGGATGTTGTATCTGGTATTAAGGGACATATGGACGAACTGGATCAATCAGCTGCCATAGTTACCGGCTTAACAAGGGAAGTGGCAAAGATAAGTGAGGGTTTCGCTGGTGCGGAGCAAACTATTCGGAAATGCAGTCGGCGATAGACACCAACACAACGAACCTTACCAACTTGAAAACCGAAGTGGGTAATCTGAGAGCCGTGTGAAGAAGACCTCAATACCCCTGGTGTAATAAGAACCGCAGACGGCAAGACCCTCGAAGACGTTTACACTCTCGCCAAGAAAGCTGCTAATCGTGCGCCATCCCCAGGTGTGGAAGTTGTGCAGCAGACGGGCGATAGCGAAGATAAAGTGATGTCGCAGAAAGCCGTCACCACAGCCATTGAGGACGTCAGTGCTAAGGTTGAGCAGGTGAAGACAGATGTATCAACCGAAGTTGCGTCTGTTAAGACAGAGGTTGAAACGCTGAAATCCACAACTGCCACAGCCACCACCGAGATTGCATCTGTTAAGGATGTTGTATCTGGTATTAAGGGACATATGGACGAACTGGATCAATCAGCTGCCATAGTTACCGGCTTAACAAGGGAAGTGGCAAAGATAAGTGAGGGTTTCGCTGGTGCGGAGCAAACTATTCGGAAATGCAGTCGGCGATAGACACCAACACAACGAACCTTACCAACTTGAAAACCGAAGTGGAAGCGTTGAAAGGTGGGAAGAGTAGCGAGACGGAAGAGATTATCGAGGAATTGAAGAGATGGAAAGAGAAAACCCTTACCGATTGGAGTCGGCGAGTGTTGACCCTGACTATGTTGGTGAACACCTTATCCCAGAAAATCAATGGCATGGATTTACGCATGAAACTCGCAACATTGATGGTATCTCTGTTAAGGCAGACGCTGCAACCACGCTGCATGTGGGAAAGGTAGACATAAATCAAAAGCCGTATAAGGCAGTGGAACTATCTACTCATGCACTCAACGCAGGCTCTAATACGATATTCTTCGACGAGCCTGTCCGTTTGTCTGATACCGAGTATATTGTTATCAAGACAGATTTGTCTGTATTGAAAAATGCTTCGTCAACAGATACGTGCCTTTCTGGAATTACGGAAGGTGCTGATACTATCGAAAGAGAAGATAACTCTTGCCCTCAATTCTCTGTTATTACGGATAGGGTTAAGACCATAGAGGACATCTTCGCTTTGCAAAAGACGCAGTCTGTCGTCTGATGCCTTAAAGATGCGCCCGCTGTATGCTGACCATTTTACTGATTATCATTCTGACTTTATATCTATTCCTCCTTATTTGAGAAAGATAACTATAAAGAGTTCACGGGAAAATAGTCGTTCCTATACGGTGTGATGAAAAATAAAAGTCAATATAGGTAATATAGATATTAGTAGCGGAGAACTTGATTGTAGTCACTTCCCAACTGCTCGGTATTATCAGATTTCATAGATTCAAGTTCAAGAGATTTTGAAAGTTATTTCTTTTCAAAGGAAGTAGTTGTGTACACTCTTATCTCTGATTTGGAATATCGTAGTGTTTCACAGAAGTTCTTTCTTTGGTAGATAAGAGCAGGGTTTCGTATGCCTTGATCGTAATTTTAATAGTTATCCAACAGCAATATTTCCAGTGAATGTATCTGAAAGAGAAGAAGGTATTACTGCGTATCGCCTCACAGAAGATTTATTTGAATATTATGTTGCGATCTCTTTTTAGTGATCTCTAATCCCAATAGTTCAGACTTTTATATATCAACAAGTCCGTCATTCTTAGCATTTAGAAAGAAAAGATATGCACTTCCTGTTGTTTCTCCTCAAATACGAGAGGAACTCAAAAAGATGGATGTCGAGATTTTCTTAAAAAGTCTCTCAAGTAATAGACTATAGAGGAGATTTGGTTGATGCGTTTAACGTAGAAGATGGAAGTTATTACTATTATGATGGCAACAACGTTCGTTTTTATCGTTCTAAATCAGTTTGAGCATCAAAAAATACGAGGATAATAGTGAGTACTTTGAAGAGGTAGAGTATAACGAGAGTTATCCAAGTATTCTTAAAGTGGATAGGAATTATTATAAAGAAGATAGCCCCACTTTTGTCAATTATGATGGATGTTCATTTAGGTTGAAACAGAATCCTATTACAGATTTCTATCATTATATCCCTCACGCAATAACAGAAAGCTGATCATATAACATATTCAGAGAAACAAATAAACTGGTTCTGTAAGACATTGCTTGAAACACCTGAGGGTTATAGTGTAGTTGTTGTTGTACATGCACCTGTTGGAGATAATATGACGGCAATAAAGTCTAAGTTTAGCCATTTTGATAATTCTGTCCGTAGTGGAAAGTTTAATAAGAATTGTGTTGAAACAGAAATTATTCAGCTCATCCTCAAAGCGTATAACGACAAAACAACTCTGAATCAAAATGTCAAGTATAAGTCTAATTTCGGTTTCTTCAACACTAATACGGATACGGAGGGACATAAGTATGCTTTCAATATTAATTGCAACTTTGCCCTAAGCAAAAAGGTAAAGTTCAGTTGTATGGTAGGTGCAAGTATTCCTTATAATTGGAATGATAATGACGTTATCCTTTAGGATGAAGAGTTCGGTTTCTATTCTATTCATTTACGCAACAATAAACCAAATTATTTTGATTCTAAGCGGTCAGGATTAATAAGCGTTTCTAGAGATAAATCTAATGAACCTATCCGCCTTGCTCGCATAGGTTACGATATGAATGAAGACGGGAGCGTGGATGATGTGTTAGAATTAAAGAGTGAGTAGGTATGGAAACAATAAGTATTGGAAATAAAGTGAGGGACGTGGTGCGCATCAATCGTAAGAGCGACTTCCCTGATTGCGACTTTCAGCTCCGTGGTCAACAAACTGATTGATGAAAAAGATACTCACAGGAATATGATTTATAAAAAGATATGCAGTCATGGTTTACCTAATCATCTTATCGGTAGTACTTTCAGTTGCAATGGCAATAGTTGCAGCAAAGAAAGCAAAAGGAGTTGCCAGACAGTGTGAGTAGTTTCAGCTATTATGTAGGTGATGTTCGCTTTTCGTTGTGGGCAACAATGACGGCAGCAGTCTTGTTGTTCTCTTCACTTCATGCTTTGCCGCCTAAGCAGGGTTATATTGCAGGACTGATGAGTGCAGGCTTGTTGATGGTAGCAGCTTCACCACGTTATCGGACAGAAAACAAAGTACTACATTATGTAGGTGGTTATCTTTTTCGGATTGGCAAAGTCAGGTTGTGGTAGCATTGGTAATGCCATGGTTACTCACATCGTGGATATTGTTTCCACTTGTCTTTATTCGTAAGGACTGGAAAGAGAATGTTACATTTATAGCCGAGGCAATATGTTACATCACATTAATAGGCAGCATCATCATATCTCTACTATCGTAATTGCAAAGAAATAGTATACATAAACAAGATGAAGAAAAAATAATTAAATGGCTAAAAAGAAAGTAACAGGTATAAGCACCTTTATCGGTGGTGTACTGATCGGTGCTGGTGCTAATAGCTTTGTATTGTGCTGCTTATGCAGGCATAGGCATAGCAACAGCATTGGAACTGAAAGATAAGATGTGGAGCGGAAAGGCAGACATCATCGACTGGGGGTTGACAGTCGGGGGTGTAGCTATCGGCTTCGGAGTAAGAACATTAGTAAAACTTCTATGATATGGCAATGGATAAAGGCATAAAGAAACGCTATGATAGGTGTTATTGGCTCAATCATTATAGCTGTTGCAGGCTCATGGGTGCAGCTCAATCAACGCATATCAATACTCGAGGTGCAAGTTATGAACGACCACCAATTGTTCGTAGGCTCTCAAGAGGATATGAAAGAAATAAAGTCTATGCTTGGTGAGATAAACATCAAGGTATCGCACCTTAACGACATCAAGGCAGACAGACCTAATATGGATAGTCGTATAACACAGAAAGGAGGCGAATGATGAAAGCATCATTTAAAAGTATTATAAGCAGGTGAGAGCAACAACACTGAGGTTCTTTAAGAATATTGTTGTATTGGGTTCAGGTATCAGTATTGTTGTCAGTAGCTATTCATACCGCTATGACAGCAGCAGCTGCAACACCTCCAGAATGGTGGATGAAGATTTATCCATACCTCGTAGGGACAGCAGCAGGTATGGCTGCGGTGGCAAAATTAACAAGGGAGAAGTAAGATGAGAATATACAATACATTGCGGTTCATTGCACCGCAAGTCATCAGTCACAGACGATTGAGGGCTTAAAGCAAGAGTTCAAGCGCAAAGGCTGGATTAATCCTGGTTATCACTATGTGGTCAGTCCAGACGGAAAGATTACACAGCTGCTTGATGAAGACAAAGTAAGTAATGGTGTTAAGGGATTTAACTCTGTTTCTATCAATGTCGCTTATATTGGCGGCATTGATACCAATGGCAAGCCAATTGATAACCGTACGGACGCACAGAAGGCAAGTCTACTGTCTTCTACTGAAGATACTACATAAGAAGTACCTCTACAGCAGTTATTCAAGGTCATAGGGACTTTTCTCCGGACTTGAATAAAGATGGCAAGATAACACCAAACGAGTGGATGAAGTCTTGTCCGTGCTTCAATGCTAAGGAAGAATACTCAAGCCTATAGATATGAAAGGTAAGAATATTTTTTTTCTACGACGCTTTTTGATTAGTGCAATAACAATTCTTGGATATGCACTAATCTATAAGCCTATAACATCACCTACACCTACTTACGATGATGATAGGGACACGGTTATCTATAACGACACTATCACTTATTATAAGCCTGTCCCAAGGGATAGTCTTATCGTACGATACAGAACGGCTACCCTGCCTGTTGCAAACAAAGTTTCTAAAGACGATAACGACGATAGTCTTTTGTCCAGCTACTGCAGAACAAGACGGCGGTGACAGCGCAGCGGTTGTTGTTCCTATTACTCAGAAGGTCTATGAAGATAGCACTTATAAAGCGTGGGTAAGTGGATATGAGCCTCAGCTTGATAGTATATTTGTTTATCAGAAGACGCAAGTAATCAATCATTACATACGAGAAAAAGCCAAAGCATTGGGGTATGAGGCTTACAGGTTGGCTATGGGTGTACTGGTAAAGAGTTGCGTCCTTATGTAGGGATAGGAGTTAATTATAACATATTCAGATGGTAGAAGTATGAAGACGGTTGTTTTTAAAGTTGGCAAAAACGAAGTTTATCAAGAAGTCGCAAAAGACCACCTCATACACAGGGGCAAAGATGGATAATGACGAAGATGCGTACGATCGTATCTTTACAACTGATGAGGGATAAGACGATGCTCGAAACGCTTCTGGAATGAGAGTAAGAATATGATTGCTGGTAGTCTAAAGAAGCTACTAAGCTCAGAGCATGAAGAGAATGATGAATACATTTTAGAACTCGAGGGTATCCAACTTTCTGACGACAATCTCAAGGAAAGTATGCAACGTAGTATGTTCAGCTTCTTTGTTATGAATATAACAAGCAAGTGGTATATCTTCACAAATAAGAATGAAGCAGAAAGTTATGCAACATCAGCGGCTACGGATATGGAAGATGTTATGCGTAAAAGCTTATTACAAAAAGAAACCAGTACGTCCAACATACGATTAATAACATTAAAAATAAACTATATGGCAGAAAATAAGAAAGACCTAACGGTCACCGAAGAAGTTAGAGAGCTTATATATGATGTTCAAAACAAAAGCTTATCTGACAGGACAAGCAAGAGAAGCAGAGGGCAAGAAACCCTATCAGGCTGCATCTAATATGCAAGCAAGTGATGAAGATGAGAACAGCTATCAGATACGGCGTTCCCTTTTGCAAATGCTTTCTCTTCCCTAAAAAGTCTTTTAGGAGAATATCTCTACGAAGATAGAGTACGAGTAACAATCGTATGATTAGCGAAATTGATAATAATGGGCAATTGACATTAGTATTTTAAGTTGCCTTCAAATTACAATAACGCTTCTGCGGATAGTCTTAGTAATGGTATACTATTCTTATTTAGTTGATATGACACTTGCTGATTGGTTTGCTATTACTAACAAAGAAGATGCAGAGGTATATGCAGGTCATTCATCAGTTAGTCTTGAGAATGTAAAACGTGCGCTATATAAGCGGAGTCGCCCAACCCGCCCAACTTATTAATAAAAAGGGCAGCTTATGAATTGTTGTAAAACAATATGCAGCAGAGCAGCATAAAAAGGCTGTAACGCTAACTTTCAAGCGCAAAGAATTGCTATATGATGCCAGTAACTATTCATTTGTTGAGGCTGATATTATGCCCCAAGATGCAGAACACTCCAAACATCAAGTGTTTGATATAGTTCAAGACAGTAATGTCGACCGTGTTACTCGCATACTCAACTTAGCTCATTCAGAATGTGTGGAATTGCTATATCCATACGCAAAAGAAGAATTACCCGATACAGAAGAAGTGCTTGATGATATTTTGAAGGAACCAGAAACATACACGATTAAACTTATGCTCCCTTACAACTTTTCAATGACTACGGTTAAGATGTTGGAAGAGTATATACATGAGTTTCTTGTGTGCAGTGTCCTATCAGATTGGCTGAGCATAACATTTCCACAAAGTGCAGAACGTTGGGAAAAGTAGATTAAGAGATATAAAAATAAAGATACGTACATCTCTTATGTCGAGAAATTGGTAAAGTCAGAAGGAAGTTAAAACCATGGTAATAATCAAGGGCAGCGCTACATCACGTAGAACTGCCCTTTTGTTAGAAACAATCTTAACCTATAAACTAAAAACTAAACTATCTCGGCTGGTTGGTAAATCGTGGTGTGAATTGCACTGAGCAACCAGTAAAACCTTCATCATTTGAAAGGTTAGCAAGTAGCACTATACGAATGTATTTATAAGGTGTTCCTCTAAATCCACGTAGGTAATGGTCATATGAAGACCATACAGGCACCCAGTTGTATAAATCGTTAGAAGCATAGAGTATAGACTTTTACATGTCCTTTCTTAAACACTCCACGCTGTATGATGGTGTGAATAGACTTATGAATGTCATAAGCATCAAGTTTTATTGGGCGTGACACAAGGATGCTTTTATAGACCTCGTCAGTTTCATCAGAGAAATTAACAAGGCTACCATCATTAGTACAGCAAGAGCAGCAGGGTAGGAGTTTACGTTGTCTGCAATATTGAGTGCATCATTTCCCCACTGCTTTGACTTCAGTGAAAATATATAAGCATAATTGCAATTATATTCTTTGCTATTGTTGTAAACGATTATCCTTTGATGTTCGTAGTCATATATCATTCTCACAATCACGAATGAAATCCATAAAAGGCAGAATGTTGAGAGACTCTTTCGACAAGTCAGCGTGTTCGAGGATTTTTATCTATCTTAGATAACATTGTTATAGGTAGATCGTTCTGTCCATTGAGAATATCGGATATACACGTTGCTTGTGAACCTTGCAGCAGCATAATACCTCTATCAGTAGCAAACAACACAGCAGAGTCAATCTGTGTGAGCGACATTGCACTAAGACACACATCACGAGTAATGGGTTGTCGTGCTTTATATGTCCCAGTATTTGATACTTCCAAAGCTCAAACTCCTTCTGTTGTAAAGGCATATAACGGAACTGTCCGAACTGACCTTCGCTAAGAGCCTTAGCTGCTGAACATAGTCCTATAATATTACCAGAACCAACAGTATTGATACCTAATAATGGATAATAGAAAGGATTGTTTATCTCCGAAGTGTAAATTTTGTTTGAAATATCTATTGTACGTTCGTTATCGTTAGAAACAACAGGCCTAACGAACTTTAGTCCCCATTCTTCGAGTTCTTCGAAATAAGAAGAATTATTCTTAATCATATTTGTAAACCCTCCGAAATAGAAAGAACCATTTAGGAAAGCATGTCGCTGTAACGGTACTTCGTAGAATTTTCTCGAATTGTCATTATGGTCGTAATATTCAAAAATAGCCTTATAAGCATTCACATTTGGGTAATACATATAAAGCATAGGAGAAGCATATCCAAATTCCCCCGTGTCACCACGAACGACTATATTTTTCCCACCTTGCTTAATACATATATAAGCTGTTAGCTGGATTTTTTTCTATCAAATTTAGTAGGAAGACTATTTCCCTTTGGCTTCTATATATCCATCTGTAAAAGGCAACATAGAGCCAGTATTAAAACCATTAAACAACCTTTTCTTTACATTGGCAAGGTTTACACGTGAGTTATAGAACAAAGGCATTTTTCGGGATTAACGTGTTATGACTGTCATAATCATCAGTCATAACCTCACGAGTAACAAGTGACTGCAAATAATCTTTTTATGTTGATTATTGTACGGGTGGTTGTTAGCTCTTCAACCTTAATAGTTTTAAGGAAATAAAAGGTAGAACAATCTCTAATCTCCTTTTCTACATCAGATATATCTCTATGTGGAAGTCCGAGAATATATTTCAAAGGATAACCAAAGGTCTTACTATGAAGAAAGTTCATATCTTTTCATTTGATAGCGTACTGGATATTGAGTTGTGTCGAATTTTTGATTGATATGTTTACAAACAGAATATCCCAGATCCTCTATTTTGTACTCTTTTTGGTTATATATTTTATCGCACTCTCCGTTTTGGTCGTAAGTATAAATAGGTTTAGAAATAAATATGTCTACTGACTTAACTCATATCTGACCAGTTCTTAAACAAATCCAATTCGCTTTCAGAGATAACAGCATAGTCGAGTTGATGTAACATACCAACGATGTCAAGATCGACATAAACATACTTTACATCTATATACTTAGGATAATGCGTCACAAAGGGTGCGCAACTGGTTGAACAAGCCATTAGTATAGGTGCAGAATGCATGACGAGGTTACCATCATATAATCTATATGCATACCTCAAAAAGAAAGGGATATAGAATCTTCCTTTATTTGTGGACTCATCAGCTATAAATTTGTTAACTTTAGCAAGAACCTGCGAAGTTACTTTTTTTCTTGTCTTCGGCTGAAAACTCAGAAAAGTATAACTCTTTTTCCTCTTTTCTATTACTTCGAGTTTATCATATGTTATTGTAAACGTATCAGTTTTCTTCATTTCCCCTTGCAACCCAAAAGATAAAAGATAACTCAGGGAATACCATTACCAAGAAATAGATACTTTGTATGTTCTCCTTTTCCACAAAAAGTATAACATACCATTATCAGTAAGGACTATAAGCGTATTACCAATAACTATAACTTTATGCAATTTTTCTGCGTCTAAAAACACGGAGGTCTGTAAAAATCCTTACCATTAAAGTCCATACCAGCTTTTTACTTTCGGTATCATGTATGATATAATTCTTGAAGGTTGAGGACTTATGTATATAGACGATGCGCATATTAGCCTGTAACTCCATGATCACCTTTGGAACAGACACAGGTTTTAACGCACCATCTTCAGGAAAGAGGTTTAACAACAAGGCAGAATCTCCATCTTGACACGTATTGTCAGGTGGGACTGTTGATAGTCCGTTATACTTTATTTCTTTGTTCATGTTTAGACGGCTTGTCAATTTGATAATATAGTTTGTTGTTAATTTCTTTTACAGAAACAGACAGTTTACATTTGCCTTCAGCAGGTAGGTTATAATCATAAAGGATACGTCCCACCGATGGGGTGAGAGTCTCGAAACCTATACACTTATACTTATCGTTGTATTGTATGTCACAAAGCTGTGGAGGTTTTTCGATATTAGGATTGATCGTAAAGGCAAATAGGCCGCTGTCAGACAGACGAAATACGAATACAACGGCTTTTTAGCCTATCCGAATACTTACGGATATGGCAGAAAAAGCTTCTTGAACAGAGTTACAGAATTGTCTGCAGGGTCTAAGATTACATATAACCTAAGCGACCAATACCAGTTCTGTATCTTTTTGAGAATATTCATCATTTTGCAAATATATTACACATAAAAGATTATGTGCGGTTTATCTTTTAATATTCTTTGCGAGCGAAAGGATATTGTTTCAATAAAGATGAAAGACCGTGTTGTTTGTAATCCGTCACGATGCTTTTCTGCATCTTCTTTGGAGGTGAAGATGTACGAACAAATCTCGAGTCTTGTCAGTCCCTTTTTGTTGCTACGATGTTAGCATAATACTTGTGTCCAAATAGGAACACCAATCACTTCTTTTTAATACTGTTGTTTGCATATTCTAATATTTACAATGACATCACCTTCATAAAGTCCACCAAGTCCTTTGTCCTTGATGTTTCGCATTAAACATATTACTCATATCTTCCAGATTTTACGATTTTTCTCTCGGCTGCCGCAGGTCCGTACACCTGCCATAGTCCATCTCAAAACTGCACAATGTGGTCACCACTGATGGGCACATAGTCCGCTCGTGTAGTCCCGGCTAAAGCACGACGGCTGGCTACCCTTTCTGTCTTTCATTATCGAGATGACATTGAAGTGCAAACACCCTCTTCTACATTCTTTCCATTAAAATGAATATTATTCTTTATCTTCATTCGACTAATCCTCTAAGTTAAACCATTTTTATAAGGTTCTGCCTTTCTCACGTCATAGTCCATGCCCCGATGCTCACATATCAAGTCGTGCAATCTGTCTAAGCCTTGCACGTACGCATCTGGGGGAAGAACCTAATATCAATCTTCATTGCCTGCCCAACGAGTGCAGCTCTTCTTTTCAGTATATTCTTTTTCAGTCATAATATTGCCCCGTATCCGAGAACAGTTTAGCGCATACTCTTAATATTAATAATTAAACATAAAGCTTATATCTCATATTCCATCAACACACAATGCGGACACTTATAATCAGTGGCGCGTAATGCAGAGACTATAGCTTGGACCAGCCGCGCCACTCTATCCGACGGAATAAAGGGTGAACTGAAACACCTATAACTCTCTTTCTATCCATAGCCAATTGTTTTTATCAACCGATGTAATTGTGTTTTGTCACTGAATTGCCGCCAATTTCAATGACCTGCACAAGACGTTGTTTGTCACCGCTCATCTTCATTGAAGACAACAAATTACGACCACGACACGCACTGATACGAATAGAAGACGATGCAGGATGTGTGTCACGAATATATAAACATTTACGTATCTTATTCACATCATCCCTCCTTACGCACCTTAGCAATCTCAGCATCTGACAATTTATGATCGGTCCACAAGATAATGAATACCTGTATCTTCTGACTTTTCGTTAGCCTCGAAGAACTTAATACAACGCTCTGAGGTTTCAAGAAAAATAATGTGCATCGACATCGTCTTCAAGCACATCGACAATAGCTCTGTCAAGTCCAAAAGGTTTTAGAGAACGATAAGCCGGAGATTTAAGTCGTTACGAACAGAAAGCATAAAGACACGCTCACGATTCTGGGGAATACCATGGTCCTTGGCGTTCATAATAGTCCAATAATTCGTATAACCACAATCACGACACACCGCCTGCCATTCCTCAAAGTCACGAATGTTAACCTTGTTCACCAGCGCACGCACATTCTCTTGAAGCAAAAACTTAGGACGCAAAGCACGAATAGCACGCTCCGTGTACCACAATACAGACGAGCGTGTACCGCTATCACGCTTTATGCCCGTACGCTTTTCCAGCCTGTGAGATTGACTGACACGGCGTGGGAATAAGTCAGCAAGTCAATATCCTCACCTTCCAAAAACCGCCAATCAGCCTTTGTCATATCCCCCACGTTGCGGTCGGCAAACTGAGGGAACAACGTGTTATGCGCCACAACAGCCGGCTGCTTCTCCAACGACGAACGACTTTCAGGGTCGAACTCGCTCCATGCCTTCAAATCAAATGATACGTTCAGTCCCCGTCCTCGGGCCTCGTCAACAAGTCGCTCCATAGCCAAGCATTGAGAGTCGTAACCAGAACACAACGTGACCATATTAATCCTTTCAGGCAAAGGAGCGCGAAAAGTAGGCTCAACCCAAAGACCCAACTCTTCGCCCACTTTTGGACCTTCATCCTCCGTCAGCCAAATATTACGATAAATGTAATAAAGGCAATCAACGACAATCGAATTGCCAGCAAGTTTATAGCAAGCCGACTTACTCAATCCACTCTGCCGTATCTTCTCAATATCTTCCTCACCAACCCCCATTAAACGAAAAGCACTCCGTTGGTGTCAGTTTCCTAATATCAAAATAACGCACAGGTGCGTTGGGTCTTTCTTTCCCACCAAGTCAGGATGCCCATCTGGATAAATCTTTGCAATCATATAATATTTCAGTTTCACTGCCAACACTGAAACTAAGGGCGAAGTGTTTACCAGAACCACTCTTGGCTCGATCCTTCCCGAGTGGAGCGTGATGCGAGCGTGAGTGGAGCGTGATTCACTCACGAGTGGCTCCACTCGCAATCGTGACACATACGTATCACGCTGCTGACACATGACGAGTCACAACGCTGACACATACGAGTCACGAACGAATAACATATCACTTGAGAGAGTGTATCATCTGAAACACGTAAAAACCCTATCGTCCAGACGCTTGCTTTCGCCACTTCTCTTCTATCTTCTTCCTCACCTCGTCCGTGCCGAAGAAATATTCCATATCGTCATCAAGACCATCCATCAGCCACTTCCGACGACGTTGCGATTTCGTTGTACTCATACGCTACTTCTTTCTTATAAAATTCACAATTCATGTTCTGGCACTCCTCAAAACTCTCATTAAGGAACGTCCAGCATTCCACCGTATCAATGCCGTCCGAACAATGATAGACGGGCATTGTGCAGTGTTGAGGGACAATCTTCCGTTTCATTCTTTATTATCATAATTCATTTACTATGCTTCACCTTATTAGCGTATAATTTCCGTGACGTTTCCGTGACGTTTCCGTGACATTTCCGTGACGTTTCCGTGACGTTCCGTTAATTTACTAATTCAAAAACTATACGCTACCACCCACCTCTCCGGGTTTTTAAGTTCATTTCCTGAAATTCATAATCCTAATGCTTTATTCGTTTAACAACTCTTCATTATCATGGATACTTCTGATGACTTTTGCCTCGTCTTGACGTGCAACCCATTCTACTCTTTCAAAAGTACCATCTAATGATTCTACCACAAAACCAAAGTTATTCGTCCATTTTACAACGCCTCTCAAACAGCCTTTTTCCGCAGAAACCATCAAAGGTTCTGTAAGATATAACATCCCCTCAAATATCTTATTCCTGTTCTTGTCTTTTCAGTCCAGTGTACTGCCCAATGGTGTTGGGGTCAACCTCAAAGTCGGACCAATGAGCAAGTGGGTTCGTTTGGATTTCGTCATCGGCGACAAAATGCTGCCCCTGATTAACGAAATAATATCCGTATAACCACTTACTATTCTTCTCATTAAATCCTCTAAAACAATATTTCTCTTTCATATTACCTCCTGTTTATCTTAACTGAATATATCCTTTACCATGACATTGTCGGCACTTCTCTTACCGAACAGATAAGCCACGCCAAACGTCATTACACCTGCTGTATGGTCAAAAACCCTGCCCTTACCTTTACATATAGGGCATAACATATAGTCACCTTGTTTCATCGTTTATTTCCTTGTATTAATAGATTGAACTCTGTGTGTTGTATGACTAAATTTGCTTGTTCTCGTGGTATATTGATATTTTGTCATTCCGTTAGTATCTGTAAAATAGACGTATACGCCAGAAGTACAATCAATGAATCGATAAACCTTTACTCCGTTACACTCGAACAAGAACTTAACACAATAGTCTTTCAATCGTTGTTCGTACTCTTGCTTTTCGTACCTGCTCCTTTGTCAGCTTCGGCTTAGGTGGTTCGGGTTTCTTCCTAATCTCGTAGCCACAAGAGCTGACTATAAAAAGCTAACACTGATAATAAAATTAGTTTCTTCATATTACTTTTCTTCTTTTTAGTTCCTTAAACACTCCTGCACCCTATACTACGATGTAGTGAGCTATGGAAGAATCTACATAATTCAATAATCTTGCACGTTTCATCCTCGTCCAAGTCGCACTTGCTGCAATCCACATCCTTGCCTGTTTCGAGAAATATGTATTGCTTGTCGTTTATTATTATTCCGTTCATTGATTATCCTCCTTTTCGTCATATATCCACCTAACAAGCGATAGAATAATTATAAAAAGCAATTCTACTTATAACATTGCTGTTTTTCTACCCAATACATATCCCAATTGAAATACGCTATTAAAAGATATATCATAACTGATGGATAAACAGTAGTTCTTAGATAGGTAATTAACTTACCTATTAATTTCTTATTCATAACCCCAATGCTTGTTTAATTCGTTTCTTGTAGTCCTCGTTGGCTGCCTGCTTGGTCTGTTCTAAGGTGTTGCCCCTGCGGATGGGAATTTCCATCCCATTAAACAGAAAGCAAGTAAGCATTCAGAGGGTCAATGTAATACCGTCCCAAACAGGGTGTCCATGAGATTGTACTCTCCAACACATTGCCACTTCAAATCAGGCATCTTCTCCACCACACTCTCACGTCCTGCATTAAAAGCCGCTTTGAGGTCGTCAAATGTGAAGCATTTGTTATCTTCAAAAATAGGCTCACACTCTTCGTTCACTCTGGCATACTCTTTCTCAGCGTATTCTCCTGCTAAATCTTTCTTTCCCCATACTTATTCATCAACTTCCATAAACTCTCCGTCAATCAACTTGTAGAAAGTGTCAGCCTTAATACGCTCGCCATCTACTTGTTCTGTTTTCACACAAATTGGAACCAAAACACCATTCCTGTTTTCCCATTCAGCAAGTGTTATCCAGCTGCCAATCTTAGCCTTTACGATAGAATTACGTCCAGCAGCCATTATGACAGAGTGTTCGCCTGCACTATCAATCTGTGCAAAGTAACCCGAGCTACTTATCTTTGAATAGTCACCCGAGCTACCCTATCTGTGCAGCGTCACCAGAACTACCTATCCTTGCATAGTCACCCGAGCTACCTATCTGTACATAGTTACCAGAACTACCTATCTGTGCAGCGTTACCCGAACTACCTATCCTTGCAAAGTTACCAGAACTACCTATCTGTGCAGCGTTACCTGAACTACCTATCCTTGCAAAGTTACCAGAACTACCTATCTGTGCAAAAGTCACCAGAACTACCTATCTGTGCAGCGTTACCCGAGCTACCTATCCTTGCAAAGTCACCATTATCATTTAACTTATCATCTTTCTTCACTTTATTATGAGAAGTTGATTCTTTTACCCACTCAACTCCAAGATTAATCATATCAACTAACATCAGCTCATCCTTTATCTTAATCTTTGACGAGCAAAGTTGCGTAAAATTTTTCGCCCTTATCAATCTTGCCAGACATCTCTACCTTTGCAAAGCGAGACAGTGAGCATATCGTAGTGGTTAAAAACATCTAATGGAGACTCGCAAGCGTGAAATCCCCCATTCGCAACACTTTTATATCCCCATCAATTTCATACTCCTTGCCGATTTCATACTGAAAATCAAGGCACTTCAAATCCTTGTCAAAGCCTTTGTAGGCAATAATTTTCTTTTCTTCCATATTGATTTTTAGTTTCTAAAAGATTTTTCGTTTCCAAAATTAATAATGTGTACCATTTCTCTTAATCTATCTGCAAAGCGTTCGTCATAATAACCTGAGATGTCGTCAGCCGAGAGGTTTGATGTAGAGATTGTGCAGAACTGCTCTTGATATCGATACATCATGATATCTGTAACAGCTGTAATGATATCTCCGTAGTTCATACTCTCACGTGGCTCTGCTCCAAGGTCATCAATACATAATATTTCTACATTTCGCAAGAACTTGTATTCTCCCACAGCTTGAATATTCTCCTTTGTAGGGGTTATTATAAGCCTTTGCAAGTACACACTAACTCTTTTTGCTGTGACGATTCTGAAAGCCTGTGTAAGGTAGTTCGTGTATTTTTGCTTTCAGGTATATATGTACTATCAGAGTGGACATAAGCATATAAGTTTTAAGTGCATACACCATGGTTGTTTTTCCCATTACCTTTGTTGCCAGACAAGAATAAGCCGAACTTGCTATCGTTTGAAACCAACCAGCGTGCGATGTCCCATATATGCTTTTTGTATTCAGCAGTTGCATTGAACGTCCTCATACGTGCAGTAACCTCGGCTCTGCATGATGCATATAACATTGTATAGACTTGTTCGGCTGTGTAAGGTAGTCTAAAACGTCTCGGAATACGTTTTCTTTGCATCAGCTTTGAGTATATTTCCTCTACGTCCAGCTTTACTGTCGGCTCTAACTTTTATCATTGCTTACTATTCTTAACCAGTTGTTAAAATGTCTTTTTGCATCAGAGAGGTCTTCATGTCTCATTTTTCCCATCAGCAATACATTGTAATTTGAATTCATCAAGCTTTGCTCTTATTTCTTTTGCTGTCATGTGATGCAGTGCTTGTAGATTATCAATCCAAACCTCAGCAGACTTTTAATTCGTTTATCTCATCGTCAAGGGGTGAGTGTTTCTAAGGCAGGCTCCTTGTTAATGATGTTTACTTTGTTTATATGAGTTGTTACTTCTTCAGTATTTTTCTCAAGGCAACTAAACTCACTGACACTGGCACCACGCTTACAAGTTCTATTAATATCCATATACCTTTCTTGAATGCCTTTTGGAAGTAAGAATACTATTGGTTTCAAAAAGAATTTTATTGAATAGTCCAACAGCCAGGCAGCAATTAATAACCTCTTGTATATACTGCTCATCGTAACCAGACAACTCTGAGATAACAAATGGTAACTCTTCATCCCACTTTGTGTAATACCCATCACGGTAGATGATACAGAGTAGGAGGGTATACACCGTTATAGCCTTACCACCTTGATAGCGGATTAACTTTTCTTATCTTGATGTCTTGAAAGAAATCAATATCGAAAGGGAAATATTCAAGACCTTGTTTTATAGCACGCCCCATATTATAAATAATACTTTAAGTAGTTATCGACTTCATTAATAAAGTCTTCAAGTGAGTGACAAACCACGTATTTATATTCTCCTTTATCCGTTACGATTCGCTCCCATTCCTTTTGTGAAGCACTTTGTCTTCCTGGAAGCAGTCTTCATTTCAATAAGTAATGCACCATAGAAACGATTAGGAGCAAGGAGTATTAAATCAGCAACCCAGCGACAACACCTTCCAGCTTTTAGTTTTGCACCAGTAAGCGCATCACGCTTGCCACCGTTTGGAACGGCAAACAATCTACCTTTTTAAGCTTTTATGCTTGAGGTTGAACCACCGCACACAAGAACATTGTATGCGGTGTTCCTCATTAGAAGGACGCTTGCGCTTTGTAGCTACTTGCGCAGCTACTAATTCTTCAAGTGTCATAGGGCTACTGGTTGTTATGGTCAAAAACATCAATGAAATGTGTCTCGAAATAGAGATTACATCATAATCAATTAAAGTCTTCTCCATAACTTCCTTAACATAGGCACGTGCTTTGTCAAGACTTGCAGCCTGAACAAGATAAGTTATAGGGGTGCGTTTTTCTCTATCAGTCTTTTTCATCTAATGTGATGAAAGCAAGTTTTGCTTTAAAACCACTTGTCATCAGTATCGATGTCACTGAAGAATATCTCACTATAGGTAGCAAGCTTAATAGCCTTTTTACTCCAAGCTCACCACTCACATAGTGTGACATTTCTTCGGTAATACACTTCTCAGCCTCAGAGAAACTTAAAGCCTCTACCACATACTGTTCTGTGATTCTTTTTGTCCCGACCATCTTCCATGGTCTTATCATATCTGACTTTGTTTCAAAACCAAATGCTTGTTCTATTTCTCATACCTTAGTTTTTTTGTCTTAAAAACTATTGATTCATTTGTTTCTTAAGTTCCATGCTGAGCTTAAAGCCTTGCAGTGGCACAAAGCTGGAATAGGAACCTGCTTTTCCATGTAGGTAAGATATCCTTTCCTTTTGTTTTAACTACCTTAATGGTTGCAAAACCACGAAGTGAAATACTCTCACCCTTAATGAGTGACTTCTTAATAGACTTAAAAATAGCATCATAAGCCTTAGCAGCTTGTGAGCGTGTGAGGTTAGTTGTTGAAACAACCTCTGAAATGATTTCGTTCTTTGTCATTATTTTTAATTATCAATATGGTGTTTTGTTAAATTCGACTTCCATTCCTTTATGTGCAGCAATTACATTCTTACCAGTCGCAGCCTTTATCCCTGTCACAAATTCAGACTCATTGCTATTAGCATCAGAAAGATGAATAAGAATAATGTTATTCACTTGTGATAGGTCGTTAGCTTGCAAAGTTTCTAAACACGTGTTATAACTCATGTGTGACTTGATGGTTCTTTCACGACGTACAGGAGAAATATGTCCTGCATCTGTGTTATGGTCAAGAATATTCAAATCATAGTTACATCTCTATCAGTACATTGTTTAGGCCAGGGAACTTGTATTTAAGATAATATGTATCTGTTGCAAATAAGACAGTTCCACATTCCTCGTGTCTGATAAGATAACCAAAAGGTTCTTCTGCATCATGTTGTACATCGAAAGGTATAATGTCAAATCCGCCTAAGCTGAATCGAGAGCCTGCTTCACACATTAAAGATAAGAAACTGGCATAATCACTTGGAATAGTTCTGTGCATTGTTCCTTCTGACATTCTTACAGGTATCCTTGCTTCGAGGTATTGCAAAACATACTTTGCGTGATCTCCATGTTCATGAGTGATGCAACACCCAACAATAGAAGAAATATTAAATTTTAATGCTTTCTTTACCTCTTGTAGCTTAATGCCAGCTTCAGTATTAGTACCTCCCAGTCTTTTCAGACTGGAGGAGGTAGCAGTTACCTTTGGAAGACGAGCCTAAAAACGTACAGTTTCATAACTTAGTAGGCAGGGTCTTGGTCAAACGAAGGAGAAGAAGCGAAGCTATCTCGCCAGTTTCTTTTATCAACTTTTGGATTTTTCGAAAGCAATTGTTGTTTTGTTGGCAAGAGTAGCTTTTTCTTGCTCTCACAACTTATCAGCATCAACTTCTTGCATTTCGTCAGATACATATAGTCCTGAGAGCGTGTTAGGGAAAGCTTCTCGTAAGGATTGCACCTCTGCAACCTCTACGAATCATTGTTGCAGGCATCTGCTTCCATGTTGATTGTTTTTTTATCGTACTCCTGCAGCGATACTGTTTGTCTATATGGGCGACGGTTCTTGCGGTAAACATCGCACCAGCCTCCGACAAGTGTTAAGCCCTGTGGAAAGAAAAGTACCGACGAGGTTCTGCACTACACCTTCTTGGTTTACAACGATTACACCAGACTCTATTCCCTCAAAGTCAGCACAGCGGTCGGCACGCTTCATGAAAGCTTCCTTTGATACAATCATCTGCGAAGGAGCATCACCATACTTGACGAGGTAAGCTTCACGTAAGAAAGGATTAAGTTGATTAACCTGGCAAAGCGTAATGAATTGCGCCATATCGCTATCAGATACTTTCATGCCCTTGCATATAGTATCCATGAGGATACGCTTGTTGATTTTTACATCGTTGCCGTCAATACCCTTTGATTGTTGCAACCATTTTGTCAACGATACTTACCTGCTGTGCAGGTGCTACTTGCTGCGTTGCAGCTACATTCTGAATTTCACTCATAACTTTTTATTTGATTACTAATCGTTTTATCTTGTGTTACCTGTAATAATATCATTTGAGATTTGATGCCCATATAGTGATTTACGCCTCTGCACCATCGATAAATACAGGTGCGTAAATATTGTAGAACTGACATAAGGTATTGATTATATCAAGACCTGCATTTACTGTCCTGCTGTATTAGTTACACCGTACGGAGTTCCATTTACAATTGGAATGCAAACTTCAAACTCGTTTCCTTCTTGCGTATAATCAAACAACTGGATCTGACAGACTTAAACATAGCATTAATGCGTTGTTCGCAGATCTTCTATTCTCTTCTTAATGAAACTTACAGCTGTGTACTCTCGCTTCTCAAGTTCTGCAACTTGCTGTGCTAATTCACGTCCTCTGTTTTCAAGAGCTGCAATTTCACCCATTGCCTTATCGATGGTAGAACGATGACGCATACGTGTTTTAAGTTCTGTAAGAGAATCGTATAACGCATCTCGTTCTTTCTCTATTTGAACAACAGGGTCTCTCCTGCTTGGGCTTGGGCTTTATTCAAACGGCATCTCAACTCTTTTACCTTTTAAGTCAAGGTTATTCATTTCTGTTTGTTGGAACGTCTAATGAGGTAGGAGCTTGTACAAGAGGATGGGTGTCAAGCTGCTGACAAAGTTCTGATATATTCTGCTCCATACGATTAATAGTTTCGACACACTTCTCATCAGCTTCAATAGTAGACAACTCTTCTGTTAATAGATCACGTTGTGCGACAAGCGACTTACCTTCTTCGTTATTAGTACGGAGCTGTTCAGCCTTATTCTGAGCAAAGATATTGTGAGCCTCCGCAATCTTATCTTCAGGAAGACGCTGACCGCAACAAGAACAAATGTCTGAACCATTATATTCTGAAGCATTAATTGCTCTCCACTTTTTCACGCAGGCTGTTTAATTTAACTTCTATGTTAGTTACCTGCTGTTTAAGATGCGTACGACGTGTTTCTGCTTGCTTGCGTTCAATCGAAACTTGTGTTAGACGTTCGTGAGCCTCCTTAATCTTTCGTTCTACCTGTCTACGCTCTTCATTTGCAGTGTCAGCCTCCTTTCGCATGCGGCTAAGCTCGTCTTGCTCCAACTTTATACGCTGCATCTCCAAGTCGTGAATCTCTTTTGCTGTCTGTTTGTCTTTCTCCAGTTCTGCCTCGTTTCGTTTCTCTATGTTAGTAACCTGTTCCGTGAGTGCAGCAATCAGCCTTATCAATCTCAGCTTGTAAAGCGTCCCAATCCTCGGCTTTCAGGCATCATCTTTTTGTGTCTGGTCGATGCGAGGTTGGATTTCTGATAGCTCAGTCTTCAAGCGTTTTTGTAGACGATATTTCTTTTACGAAAGTCTGATAAGCTCTTTCCTTTGAGTTCATCGAGTAGCTTCTTAAACTCCTCGTTGTCAGTAGCTATTTCCTCGTCTGACTTTACGCCAGCAATCTGCAGCAGTTGCTCACGCTGAAGCTGCCATTTCATCTTCTCAGTGAAATAACGAGGATTAGTAATCATTTTGAATACCGTTTCGTCGATGATGTTCTCAGATACACGTGTTTTTAAACTCGCCTACCCTTAATAGGCACACCATTCCAGATACATTCTGTAGACATTGCCAGAGAACACCTCTTCTACTTGACCACGAGGTTTAACCCACTGCTCTTTGTATTCACGCTTTGAGTGTTAATTCCTCTCCTTCAACAATCAATATAGCTCTATAGAGCACTCGCAACGATGAAGAACGTTATGCTGCTCGTCATAAGAGCGGAGTTCAAAAATCCTTTCTATCTTGAGAGTCTTTACCAAAGAGAAGCCAACAGAAAGCATCGAAATGTCTTGACTTCCCAAGACCATTATCTCCACAAATATTTAGGAGTGTCAAGGTTAAACCTTGTGGTCTTTCTTTTCTCCTCTCCAGTTACGAAGAGTGATTTCTTAATTTTAATTTGTTTCATTGTTGAATTAATTTATGTCTATAAATAGTCCTGTTCGGTTCGTTGGAGTTCTCTCAATCTACGTGTAGAGTACTCTCTTTTTCCAGGGCGCACACATGGGTGAATCAAACCCATTTTTACGCCACCTATCAACATTCGCACGACCGAATACTTTATAAGCCTGTCGTTGGCTTATCATCTCAGGCTCGTTTTTATCATTCTGCAGAAATGATGTTATACGAGCTGCAAGGTCATTCATAAATGTTTCGTAGGTGACGACCTTGTCAGAGAATACTATTTGCATCATAGTTTATCTTTTAAGCGTTGTTTACTTCGTTTACGTTGTCTTATTTGCTGATGCCCGCCTACGCCCAGCTATTAACCAAACGATAGGTAGCAAAACTCTTTATTTCCACAATCCATACACCCAGTTGAAATAACTCAAAATGCACAGCGCAGAAAGAGCGCATGACGTACGTTACGACGTAATAACTATCTTTAATCTTCTTCCTCAATGAGTTCCATAATGCCATTGACTTTTTCATTTTTATTCCAATATTTAAATAATTGGAAAGAAATGTAACCAAGGATTGCGTCCTATCAACTTACTAACAAAGAATATTGTAATATCCTCGCAGTCGAAAACAGCAAGAAGATAGTAACCATTGCTAATAGGAATAGAACGTGAAAACGCCAGTTTAGGTAGATTGATTTGTTCATAATTTCTTGTTTATACAGATTGGTAAATTTGCGTACTCAACATACGCCTTATACAACTTACAGTATCGTCCGTTGATGCTGTTATAGGCATCGGTGCAGCTTTTCACATTGATTAGGCATCTTCGACTCGCTTAGAAATTTGTTTACAAAATAAACTTGTCCTTTACCAGTAACTTTTTACCGTCTTGTTTATGATAGCAGAGCCGTCAGGCTTCTGAATGACTGTTTTCTTGATTTCGAAGAGTCCTAACTGCATAGAGTATTGTGTTGGTTCGTTGAAACACTCTCCTGTCTTCTTGCACAAGTACCCATTACCACGAAGCCACTTGAACAGTCTTCGCTGTCCTGTGTCCACTCCGTTCTGTTTGATGAGCTTTGCAAGCTCGCTCTACCAAAATAGAGTCAGAACTTGCCGTGACAGCATCAGCGAAGATAACCTGTGGACGAGTTTCTTGGATTTTCTTCCGCTACTAATCGCTTTTTGCTTTTCATTCTTAAAGCTCTGTTGTTACACTGAATGAGAAAGTCAGGGTTCTGAATAGCCTTCTGAGAGCATCGTCCGTCATGTACGCACCATACTTACGAATAGTTGGCAGAACCTCGCTTGTTATCCACTTACGGAATTGTCTTGCTTTCAGCTTTTGCGACTGTCAAGAATAACATCATATAAGCTGTCTCATTTACGAACAAGGCTTGCTGTGTTCCTCCTGCTGTTTCAAGGGGTAATTTGAAATGACCTCCTTTGTTGGTCGCTGATTAACACCCTTTGCCGACAAGCCTAATGCTTTACATACATCAGCAAGACAGAACTGCGGGTTGGCTTCTGTTCAGCAACACGGATGTTGCCAAAGCAGGGTTGTTGAATACTTGAATTGACTGCATACGGTTAGAATTGTTTGATAAAACCTAACTCTTTTGCCTTTTGGCGAACTAAGTTCTGTACGTCAGAGTCACATTTCCAATGCATTGCGTTGTAGATGGTAGGTTCGCTAACATCGAGAATCTTTGCAAGTTTTTCTTGCAACCTAATTTAATCGGTTTTCTGTTTGCCATTATCGTTTTTATTGTTTATATTTGCAGACTAACTATTTGATGTCGTTACGATGTCGCTTAGTTATCTAAACTATTACGGTGCAAAGATAGATAATTATCTGTACACTTAAGATAAAAATAGATAATTTATCTGTAAAAGTATCTGTTTATACTATTTCTAAATAATTTAGTTATGGAAGAGACTGTAAAAAGATAGACTTACAAAGTTTAGCAATATAAAAAGTTAGGACAAGGAAAGTTTGAAAAACTCTCAGGTTTGTCTCAATGGATACCTTACGCATTAAGAAAGCTCCTGGCTCTGAAAAATTACAGAGAATACTCTGTGCCTTCCGGATCTTAATAGAGCTTTGGCTTTTTAACAGGCGAAGGTGAAATGCTAACCGAGTACAAACGGAGCAAACAATACAATCATCTATAGATGATATTCACTCGATCCCTTTACTTCCTGTTTCTGCACAGGGCGGCTCGCTTAACGATTTCGTTGTTTCCATCAAGGAGGCAAGCTGCGAAAAGATCATCTCGCCAATCAAAGGGGCAGACTATGCAATGTCTGTTTCTGGGAGAGTATGGCACCTGAATATCCGTCGGGTTCACAAATCTTAATTAAACGAATTGATGAGAAGGCGTTTATTGATTGGGGACGTGATATGTACTTGACACCTGCAATGGTACGGTGATTAAAAGGCTATTTTCCTTCCAGAGGCAGCAGATAGAGTAGTGTGCAAGTCTATCAACCCAGAGTTTCCACCTTTCGAGGTGTTACCTCTGATGTATATGCGGTTTATCGTGTATTGATGTGTGATGGCTTTGAAGTAATCAAGGTGACTTAAAATTATAATTTAATTAAATACAATAACTTAACTTACGGAGAAATGAAAAGCTGGATGATTTTCATGATTATTAGAAAAGTGTTACACAGTCATGTGTCCATATTGTGCAAAAACCTATTGCGATGGTTGGTTATGTAGCTGTTCTCGCAGAACTGCTATTTTATTATTTTTACTTTCATTTTTGGAGAGTATTGGTGGTATGGTCTTGTTGCGCTTACAATTTATTTTATTGCACCAATTATCGCTCCCAAAGGTTGATATTTACGACCTTGACTCCCCTTTAAAAAGTAACGTTATCCTCTTTTCGGAGTAATTATTGCGGATATTTTATTAGTGCTTATGTACTGCTCTTTGTTTGACATGATATAAATTGTTTTTGGAATTATTAAACTTACAGACAAATGAATAGAGTTTTTCTACGATTATCTTAATATTAGCTTTTGTAAGCCTTGGTAGGGCACAGGGGTTGCCATCCGTTGCGGGTGTTACGTTCGGAAGTCGCTACAGCGTACGTAAAACTATACTGATCAACGTTTTTAATGGAGGAAAGATAGCTATCAAAATTCCACAAACAAGTTAACGTATAATGATGTACACTCGTTTGCAGGCGAGCAATTTGACTATGTGAATTTTTGAGTTTCAAGCGGAAGGCAATGCAACGTATTTGTATTTTTATATCCTTTTTTTCGTAGTTTCAATTTAAGTTCAGTTGAATACGCTAAACAGCAGAGATAGGCTATATACAGTGTCTTCGGAGAAATACGATTTCAGGTGGAGTGGTACAGATAAAGATGGTTTTTAAGTATTATATTTTTGGTCATTCTCCCAATAATAGAGAAGACGGTTTTATAAATATAGAAACCTCAAAAGACGAAACAAAGGGCGGAAAAATGAAATATTGGACAACTTTGAGTTATGGACCAGTAAACTTTGTTAATCCATCTAATGAAATATAATCATGAAAAGTATTTGTTATTATTTTGCCTGTGTATGGCTTCTTATAGTATTTTTATTTGCTATGTTTAGAAGTTTTCACTGAGTGATAGCGATTTTTGGTATAGCTTAGGTGAAAAATATCGTTAATATACCTTTATGGATGGTAGCTTTTGGGAATAGTTTTTATATTCAAGACCCTATCTATACCTGATGGTTTTGAGAAGAAAAAGATATTTGATAAAAAGCACGGCTGTTATTTGCATTTGTCTGGGAACTGTTTTTGATACTATCAATTGGGATGAGGTATTTCTTTAAATTGAATGTAAATATGAAAGAAGCTAGGTTTTAACAGACGTTTATCAATTATCAACAATAGAAACAAATGATATTGAATAAGAGTAATATGAACAATCAAATTATTAAGTCTGTATTTATCGCATTTATGTTGTCTACAACTTTATGTGGTATAAGCGCACCAGCAGCTGTAAAAGAAACTACACAAATTGTTTATGTGTGTACAGGTCCGAAAAGCCAGTACTTTATCACAGAACGTTTGCAAGATGTAGCGGTCTTAACAGATGCTCGCGTGAGTTGTGGGCATTGATATAAACAAAGCAAAATCAATGGTAGGCGAGCATGTAAAAGTGTTATTAAAAATATAAATTGTAGGTTTGTTATTGATAATACTACGTAGTGTCGTTAATTAATTCGTTCTAAAGCCTTAAAATATTCTCTTCTGATAAAGGTATCGCCTTTCGGGTTTAAAGTCGTCAGAACGAAAATAAACAGCCAAATTTGCGATTTTACGAGATAAATCACAGCCGTTACAAACAATAAAGCAAAAATAATGAATTAAACATCAAGAAATGGAGATTACAAATTGTTTACACAAGTACTCTAACTGTACGATGTTAAGGCATATTTTACTGCGGCTCAGGCTGTGGTGGAAGAAATGTAGTAATTCACTTAAAATCAGTATATTAGGCGGTATATCACGTATTTACGTAGGGTGTTCCGCCTAATTTTATTAAGGGAAATGGTCATTTTTCACGCTTTATGCACCCTTTTGAATAGCAAAACTTACCAAAACTTACAATACAGGTCTAAAAGGGGCACTTACCATCAACTTACCAAAAACAATAAACGAGCGGATGAAAGGCAAAGGTTTCTAACTCACTTTTCAACCTACAGAAGAACTTTCTTTTTGTAGGTTTTCTTTTTACTTTCATTAACAAAGGTAGGTATCCCGTAACTATTCAGCGATATTGAGGTCCTTCTAGGATTTGGAGTGATAAATTCGCTAAAATAAGAAAGGAAACCGCTGTAAATATTGTATATTTGAATAAGCAAAAACAAATGTACAAAGATGAACAGCAGTTTCCTATATCATGCTTGGAGGCTTTACACCCACGAATGTACTTATGAAGAATACAAAGGTAATAGAATTATTTTTGCATGTACAGGCAAAAGAGCGAATAAGATGTTGCCCTTGTTGTGGGGCTCGCTCTGTTGTGAAAAACGGGTATCGCTTGCGGGACTTTATTGGACTTCCCATGGGTAGTAAGCGAGTAACCATACGTATGAAGGTACAACGTTATAAATGTAAGGAATGTGACTTCGATCGGCGGGAGAAAATTCCTTTTGCCACAGGCAGTCGCAGCTATACTCACCGCTTCGCCCAAATATGTAGTAGATATACTTCGTGGCATGACACTTCAGGACGTATCAAATCATCTGGGTGTATCATGGGATACGGTAAAGGAAATACACTCCTCTTATCTTAAGCGTCATTATAGCCCTCCATCCTTAGATGGTGTAGAGAATATTGGTATAGATGAGTTTGCTGTTAAGAAAGGACATGTATATAAAACAATAGTCGTGGATTTGGACAGTGGCAAGGTAATCTATGTTGGCGATGGAAAAGGGTACGAAATCTCTGGAGAAATTTTGGTGGAAGGTCAAACGTAAGAATATAACGATAAAGCATGTGGCAACAGACCTGTCTGCGGCTTTCATAGCCTCAGTTATGGAGAATTGTCCCGATGCGGTACATGTGTTTGACCATTTCCATGTAGTGAAGTTAATGAACAAGAAACTTGATGATATTAGACGTAAAGTTTATAGTATGGAGAAAGATATAAATAATCGTAAAGTACTCAAAGGAATAAGGTATCTGCTACTGGGCAATGGCACAGACATCTTTGATAAACAGCATAAGACAAGGCTTGAGAATGCCTTAGCTATGAATGAGCCATTGTCAAAAGCATATTATTTAAAGGAACAACTGCGTCAGATATGGTCGCAACCCACGAAGGATATGGCAGAAAAAGTGCTTGATGACTGGATTAGTCAGGCTAAACAAAGTAAGATAGTTCAACTACAGAAAATGGCTGTTACCGTGAAAACCTATAGAGAAAGGAATCCTTGCCTGGTACGATTGCCATCTATCAACAGGAAAAGTCGAAGGCATAAATAACAAGATTAAAGTAATGAAACGAAATGCGTATGGCTTCAGGGACGAGAGGTACTTTACACTAAGACCCTATGCACTGCATGATTGCCGTATCACTCGAAATGTCGGATGAACCCAATCTTCTCAAACAGAATATAGAGACTTGGTAAAAAGTTTATTTCGTTCAGAAAAGGCTTGGTCAAATGCAGAGATTACATTTTCAATTTCCTCGAAAATCGATGATACCATTTGACAATAATGGAAGCGAAAGGGAATACGCAAGCTAAAAAAATCAAACAGAAGAACTCCTGTACATTTCGTTCAGACTTCGAACAGACGCTTTCCTTGAACTTCATTCGATTATAGAAACAGCAAAAAAGCATGAGAAAAACTCCATATAATGCGATTCAAGCCTCATTTAAGGTTTGATAAATTGATATGCACTATATAATATCGGGTAACGCTGAATAGTTACCTCTCATGTTACCGAGTATTAGATCCCAGAACAAAATTCGTTGTTTTATACATTGGCTTCTTCGTTAGATAAATTTATGATAAAATACTGTTAATGTTTTGTCATTATTCATAAAAATATTATCTTTGTATCGATGATTAAAGATCGTCAGCCTAAAATATAATAATAATGTATCGTTGAAATATGAAAACAATTGTCTTATCTGTATTGATAAGTTTTTCCCTTCTTATGAAGGCACAAGAAGCACCAAAAGTGGATTAATAATGTAAAACTATCAGGTTTCGGCATTGCTCAGTATCAATACACAGGTGTGGAGAATAATAAGGCAAATTCTTTTAATCTTCGAATGGGTAGATTTTCTCTTGATGGTCGTATTCTTAATGACTGGGCTTGGAAGGCACAAATACAATTTAATGGTAATACCTCAACATTAGGTTCTTCGCCTCGTTTAGTAGACCTTTTTGTAGAATGGCAAAAGTATGATTATTTCCGTGTAAAGGTGGGTCAGTTTAAGAATCCATTTACTTTTGATAATCCAATTCATCCTATTGACCAAGGATTTATGAGCGTTGCTCAGAGTGTTTTCAAATTGGCAGGTTTTTCAGACAGAGCTGGTGCACATCCATCAAATGGACGTGATATGGGTGTTCAGGTTCAAGGAGATTTTTGAAGACAAAGACAGGTCGTAACCTTTTTCATTATCAAATAGGCGTTTTTAATGGTCAGGGTATTAATCAGAAAGATGTTGATCAGCAGAAGAATATAATTGGTGGTCTTTGGGTAATGCCAATAGAAGGTATGCGTTTAGGTTGGTTTTGGTTGGAGTGGTTCGTATGCACGTAAAGGAACTTGGACGGATGAAGCGGGAGACATAATGGTGTACGCAATTTACAGCAGCGTCGTTATGCAGTATCTGCTGAATATAAGGTTAAAGATTGGACTTTGCGCTCTGAATATGTGGCGTATGGCTCATTTTGCAGGCTATGTATTAGATGTTCAATAGCTCAAATTGCAGGCTGGTTTTATTCGGAATACTCAAAGAGTTTATATACCTTTGCTATACAGTCTAGAGCATAGTGGGAGCTCTGCTGGGGAGCAACTCCATGAGGAATAGGATTGTATAAAACGACAAGTATGAGCAGGAACCGCTATGTGTGTGATTCCTGCTTTTTCATACTTAGAGTTTTTTTATTAATCTCAGAAAAACCCATTAATAAACCTTTTTCGATTCTCTTGCGTAAGTCCACTATGATTATTTAGGTTCTTCTTTAGGTCAGTGAATGTTCCCTCAATCTTGTTGTTGGTATTGGGCATTCCCTGGCAGTCCTCGCTGGAAGGAAAGAGATAAGGAAGATAGAAATCAAGACTATTCATAGCTGCTCTCAACCGCCGGTGTACATAATGCAGTCTACCATCCTTGTGTAGACTGCGGCGATCTATCGTGTCCTTCCATTTCTCCATTCCATGCTTGATATTCGCTCCTGAAATCAGCCTCATGGATTCGGTGTAGCTTATCCACAAGTGTTTTTTTAAATCTCGGCTGGCCTGCATTCTTGGATTCAGAGTGAGATACCTTCTGACAATCTGCTTCATGTGAAACTGACACATCTGTACATGGTATTCAGAGAAAGACTTGAAGAGACTTTTTTTACCGTCAATGATTAGACCGCGTATGGTATATCCACGATTTTCAATACAGGCGACAGCTTCTTCATAATCCTTCACCGTCTCGCTCTTTACAAAGGATAGATAGAGAGGCTTTTCCACTCTCCGTGTCCAATGCAAGCAACACTCCGAAGTTTCGCCCCAATACGTTACGTCCAGATGGACAAACCCACCTCCGTTTAAGGGAGGTTGCACCCACTCGCACTTGATGTCATGTAACCTGCGTTTTGACTGTCGAAATGCTTATCTTGAAGCGCAATGATAGTTCTTTAATCGTCTGCTTTTGTTGTTGATAAGCCGTCCACAATTCATCATCGCTTACTTGGAAGCCAGAGCGAAACTGATAGCCGCAATTCTGACATTTATACAGTTGTACTCCTTTACGAACACCATTCTTTTTCGTGTGTGTACTGCCACACGCGACATCTAATTTCTGAACATACTAACTTTTAATTTTGAGGCACCTTAAATGCCAACAAAAGTTAGTGTACATCGGAAAGATAGAAATGTCTAAGCCCTGCAAAATGAGCTATTGAGCAATTTGAACCGTCAATTTAGTGCTGAAGGTATCTTGGGTGGGCGAAACATGAGTATATATCAAAAGGGCATGATACTTTTCAGCCTGCAAAAATGAGCCTCTAGGTCGAATATGTTCACTCAACTGGTTATGGTTTTGCCAAGTCATTAAGTAATACGGATGATAGCTCGACAAGTGACTGTACTCTTAGTACAGATGGGGGATAAAGGCACAGGGTGTTTATGCGTTGGTAATTGCACCAATTGTTCCAAATAAGCTGCATGCTAAGGCTCGTTATGATATGTATCAGCCATCTGATGGTGCTGAAAAAGCAGCGTACGCAATATGATTTAGGACTTGATTATGTATTTTTCAAAAAAATATGGAGATAAGTGGAATTTACTCGTATGTTCATGATCGTTCATTGAAGGTACAGTTAGTCCTAATTATTCTATGTTTTTGACTTAGAATTAAGTTTCCGTTTTTAAGATGAATTAAATAATTGATAGAGTAGGTTAAGCTTTATTTTTATAACTTTGTAGAAGAGTCTCAGTAATAGACTTAATCTGTAAAAATATTATATTAGGTTTAGTGATAAATATAAATTATGGGTGAACATTATAGTAATAGACGAAGAAAAGGACCTCATAGGACAGCGAGTTCTTCATCAGTGCGTCGTCGTCATATTCTTAATAATGTGATGAAGTTTATTATGACGATTGTTGCGATAGGGGTTGTTGGATTAGTTTATTGGTTGTATACGAATTAATAATTTAATCTCTTTATAAAAAGTTCCTGTCATCTCTTATTCATTTATTTATAATTGAATAGGCAGTTATTTTGTGTAGTTACTTTTAGTTGAACCCAAATCGTTCGTTAAACCACAATATTATATTTTTACGTTCATATTGTGTCCCTAACATTTTTATTTTCTTGTCGATCAGATTAGATAATTTTTCATCATTAATGAATGATATTGATTTGAAAGTTGCTGCCACTGTTATCAGTCTGATGTATAACATAAATTCTTGATAATATGTATACTGTGATAAAAGTGGCGGCAATTAAAAATAAATTCAGTTTATATTCTAATGAATGGTTTAGAGATTAAAAGTTTTTAGCCTCTAATCATTGTAATAATCATTTTAAATTTTTCTGATGCATTTACAGAGTGGGGTGCCCCGCTTGGAATAATAAAAACTTTCTCCAACGGTGATAATATATATTATCTACGATTAGTTCCATTTTACCTTCAACAACTTGGATGAAGGCATCAAATGGAGCGGTGTGTTCAGACAATCCTTGTCCAGCATCAAAAACTAAATAAAGTAACACTTCCTGCATGATTGTGTACTAATTCTTTACTAACTACACCTGCTTCAGCATAGTCAATCATTTTGTTTGAATTGAAAAACAATTCCTTTTTCTACTAGCCATGTTATATAAACTTTATTAATTATGAAATAAGTTGTTGTAATTTTTATTTACAGTACAAAGTTAATGCCAGTTTGTATAATGGGAACAAATGTTACTATTTAGTTTATGTGTATAATGCTCGTTGAAGATTTAAAAAAGCTGTTTATTTTTTCTTAACAGTGATGTTACGTATTAGACCTTCAAATTTTACACGTTTTACGGCTGAACCCTTGAAGAGTCGTTGATATTCTTCTATAGTTAGGTTATGCCATTTCTCTTTACTCATCGCAAGCAATTCGGACTTCGGTTGAAGAAAGCAGGTTCGGTGTTAGGTGTTGCAAATTTGTTCCATGGGCATGCATTTTGGCAACGGTCGCATCCATATATGGTGTCGCCCATGTTCTGTTTTGCTTCATCTGATAATTCTCCTCTGTTTTCTATTAATTGATATGAAAGACAACGTTGTGCATGAAAATCCTCATCGGGTATAATGGCTCTTGTAGGGCACGCATCGATACAACGATGGCATTTCCCACATCGATTTGACATTGGTTCGTCATATATATCTGTATCAAAAAGGTAAGAAGATTTCTCCTAAAAGAACATTGACCCAGCACGAGGGATAATGAGCTGATGGTTACGTCAATCCAACCAAGTCCAGCTTTCTGTGCCCAATAGCGTTCAAGTACGGTGCTGTATCACAGAAGCAACGTATGGATGGCTCTTCTCCTTCTTTTTGTAGGGGGATTTTGCTTGTTCTGTTATCTTTACTGCAATTCTCTCATTTTTGTTTCATCAAGTCGTGATAGTCTTGTCCGAGTGCATAGGCCGCAATCTGGTATTCACCTTCTGGCAATTGTTGAGCAGGCGCATAGTTAGTGCAAGAGAAACGATACTACGGACACCAGGAACAAGAAGACGTGGGTCAAGTCGTTTCTCTAAGTAATTTGCCATATAAGCCATAGATGCCTCTTCTCCATTATCTAACCATTTTCTATATTTCTGTGCTATGTTCTCGTCTACTGGTGCAGCCTTGGCTATACCACATGCAAAAAGCCAATATCATGTGCTAAGTTTTTAATAGTTTTAGATTGAATAATAATGGAACTTTCCACAGGAGTATTTGGTATATATGCATCTGTTGATGTCATAGAGAGAGTTTACAGTTTATAAATATTTATTAGATACAGAAACTTGAAGGAGAGTGTAGATGTTGGTTCTAAATATATCTGAAATGTAATGTTATTGTATTTCAAATATAGTAAAGATACTTTTTTTATTAAAAAGTTTCGGCTGGATTATCTGGGAAGACTTTGAACTCGTAGCCTTGGTCTTTAAGCCATTGTAATGATTCAGGAAGTGCGGTACGAAGTTTATCAATACTTTTAAAGAGATCATGGAATGTTATGATAGAACCATTTCGTGTGTATTTCTTAATGTTTTGTCACAACGTCTGCTGCTGTCAACCATTTAGAATAATCACGTGTCACAAGATCACATAACGACACGATAGTTTTGTTTTATCCACCAGTATACGGTATGCCGTAACCAGCCATGTGGGGGACGGAAATAAGGAGTTTTGAGAAGTACATCGGCTTCTAGTTACATCTACGGCATACGTAGTGTCCAATGCCTAAAGACCCTATGTGATGATAGGTATGGTTGCCCACCTTGTGTCCACGTCGTATGACTTCTTTGTACAATTCTGGGTGCTTTCTTACATTGTCAGCGACCATAAAGAACATTGCTTTTTGCATTGAATTGGTCAAGTATGTCAAGAATAAGAGGAGTAGCCTCTGGTATTGGGCCATCATCAAATGTAAGATAGACAGAATGGTCGTTCTTGTCCATACGCCAAAGAGCGTGTGGATATAAGAAACAATAACCATCGTGCAGGTTGTTCTATTAGCATATTGTTGTACTTCTCCCTATATTTATTAAGAGTAGAGTTAGAAACTTTTTATTCTAATCAGTCCTACTAATTAAACTTTAGAGATTAAGATGATTGTAGGATATTTTGATACAAAAAGCCAGAGAATGATTGTCTTTTAAGACAACCAGATTCTGGCTTTTTATTATATCAGTATTTTTAGAAATCTTACATCAATTTACCTCCACGTTTTTCAAAAGCTTGTAAACAGCTTTTTCAGTTGTGGTTCATGTTTGTTAACTCATTCCATGTCAGTATGTTCATTGTCACTGATAAGATTCATCATAATCTGGAAGTGCATTTTTGCATGAACCTTCTGATATGTTGAATAGGCGTGGAGAAAGAGTTAAGTAGTAGCTTACGTACTGTAGAGATTCTCCATAACTGTTCATAAATCTGTCGTGCCTTAGCTTTTTGCCCAAGTAAAGCATGTGCATGTGCTAAGTCACTCGCTCCACTCATATAGTTGAGTGGTATGTTATAGTATGGTATTTTCTTTCTCAACTTTCTCTAACACTTTCAGGGCTTTTTCTTTTCATCTTTTTGCAATAAGGTGAAGTGCCAGTTCTGCCATCTCACGTCGGTGTGTATAGCACATACGTGCAACAGTCTCATCAATGTAAAGTCCTGGTTTACTCAGACCGCCCCATTTGAAGCGATTCATCATCACATCGTATGTCTTTTCTGTATCGAAGTTACACGCATGTTGAGGCCAAGTGAGTTGGGGTCAGCCATTGTTGAGAATGGAGTGATACGATTAACAAGTCCTTCCTGGATGAAGTTCTCGCCTCTAAGTTCATGAAGTTCTCTGCACCAACAGTCACTGCTACATAGAGAGGACAGAGTCCAATTACAATTAGCAATCATCTCGAGCATCATCAGGTCGTTCTTGTACAATGCCTGCTTTCCTGCTAATGAGATAACCATACGTTCTGGAATTGAATCACCAGGACGCATCATACCACTACGGCGAACAGCTTCCTTGTCGATAGTCATGTATATGGTATCGGTAGGGATGACATGAGTGTCAGCATTCTTTGAACGTACCCAATACTTGAGAATATTCTTTAATTCAAATGGGTCGTCACCAAATTGTGCCTTTGCGGCAGCTGGATTATACTTATAGAAATCACAGATCTGTTGCTTAAACTCTGGTGCAATCTGTACATACTCATTCGTACCACTAACATAGTCAAGGCGTGGCCAAGAGATAGGTACACTTGGTGAGTTGTATGCAGGACGACGCATCTGGTCAATGTACCAATCTGTTTGTAGGTAAGACAGGTTGCATACACGTGTATCAGTACGTATACCCTCAACTTCTTGGTTGTACCAAAGTGGGAAAGTGTCATTATCTCCATTGGTGAAAATGATAGGATTACCCTCCTTCTGTAATGAATTAAGGTAGTTCTGACCAAAGTCACGACAGGTATATCGACCAGAGCGGTCATGATCGTCCCAAGTCTGTGATGCCATCTGAATTGGGACAAACAGACAAGCAAGTGAAATGACAGATGCAGACAATACTGGTGCAATCTTTTAATTTGCGTGCCCAGTCGTGAGAGCTAATACACTAAACCGCACCAGATAGCGTATGCATAGAATGATGCTGCATAAGCACAGTCACGTTCACGTAGCTGACTTGGTGTTTGGTTCAAGTAGATAACAATGGCAAGTCCCGTCATAAAGAACAAGAAGAATACAACCCAAAATTGCTGAATACCACGCTTTCCGCCATGCCTGCCAGAAAAGACCGATTAATCCGAGCAATAATGGTAGACAATAGAAGACGTTGTGTCCCTTGTTTGCTTTCAACTCATCTGGTAACAAGTTTTGGTCACCATAAAAGCGAATTGTCAATGAATGATATACCTGTAATCCAGTTACCATGTTCTGGTTCGCCATTTCCTTGTATATCATTTTGACGACCTGCAAAGTTCACATAAAGTATCTCCATACATGAAGTTACATTGGTAAGAAATAAAGAACTTTATGTTTTTCAATTGTGTAGGCATCTTCGTTCCATCAACGTCATGACCATCAATTCCTCCCATCCATTGCTCATATTGGCTCGCAAATCCTGGGTTATGCATACGTGGGAAGAACATGTTCTGTTCAAATATTTGTGTTGATTTGTGACGAACTACGAAGTAGAATCTTTCTCATCCTTACTACTTTTCTCTTTTGCGTTGATAAATCGGTGCGCCCTCATCAAACTTGTAGTGCATTCCATCTTCTGCAACAGCAGGTTGACTTGAATATGCTTGTCCATAAAGTAATGGACGATCGCACACTGGTCACGACTCAGATAACTACCCAAAGTGAAGATATCTTCAGGCGAGTTCTGGTCCATTGGTGGATTAGCTGTTGAACGGATAACGATTACAGCGTATGATGAATAGCCGATAAACAACATTAGCATGCAGAGTAGGGCTGTGTTCTTTATACGTGAAGAAACAAGTGCAACACGTTGCTTTTTGCCATCTTTGTTGAAAGGCTTCTGCCATTGAAGCAATATGTAGAACAAGTGCAAGGATAACAATTCCTGTGAAAGAGTGCAGTCCAGCCATAGCCATAGAATGGAATACCAATTAGTGCTAATGCAGCTAAGAAAGCAATGTTTTGGCGTTGTGAACTCTTGTCTTGATATGTTTCGTAGATACCCCAAACAAATGATGCAATGAGTAAGCCTATATATACAATGGTTCCCGTATTGAATGGCATACCAAGTGTATTCGTGAAGAATAATTCAAACCATCCACCTACGGTGATAATACCTGGGACAACACCATAGAGTACTGCTGCAACAAGGATTACTGAGATGCATAATGCAAACAGCGAGCCTTTAAGATTTGCTTCTGGCACTTTCTTATAATAGTAAACCAATGCGATTGCAGGAATACAAAGGAGGTTAAGTAAGTGTACACCTATCAGATAGACCAGTCATGTAGGGTAATCAGTATCAACCAACGATCGAGAATGTGGTTTGTCCGGCATTGTCCTCCATTTTTCAGGATAAGCCAGAATACAATCGCTGTAAAAGGCTGATGAGTGAGGCATATACTTCACCTTCAACAGCGAAGACCAAAACGTGTCACTGAAAGTGTAAATCAGTGCACCGACAAGGCCTGCGCCCTCAATTGCAATTGCTTTTTGAAAGTGATGGAGCTTCGCCATCACGTACGATTAAAGCGACGTGAGAGATGCGTGATGGTCCAGAAGAGAAACATGATACACGTTGCAGAAAGCAATGCGCTCATGGTGTTTATCATACGTGCAACCTCTGTTGGATTGCTTGCAAAATGAGAGAGAAGAGGTTGGCAGTAAGCATAAAGAATGGTGCCCCGGAGGGTGTCCAATCTCAAGTTTGTAGCCTGTTGTGATAAATTCGGGACAGTCCCAGAAGCTGGCTGTCGGTTCGATTGTGGTACAATAGACGAAGGCTGCAATAAAGAATGCAAGCCATCCGAGGTATTGTCCACCAGTCTGAATTGTTTCATTTATACGATTAGGTTTATTGTCTACTCGTCTTTAAAAGATAAGTAGAGTTATTTATTCTAAAAATAGTTCGTGCAAAGATAATAATATTAATCAAGACTGCATAACGCATGAGGACTAAAATTATGATAAAAAGCAAAAAGTTTTTATTTTGTATTTAGAGTTGCTGTATTAAAATTGTAATAGTTTAATGAGTTTGAATGTTTCAAAAACTTCTTCGCTTGTGTTTATGTTAATTCCGAAGTATAGTAGGAAGTTTATAAGAAGTTTTTCATGAGGATGTGAAAAAGAGCGGCCTCTTGCGAGGATACCGCCTGATGAAAGGAGGGGTGGTACCACCAGGATCGAACCGGGGGACACAAGGATTTTCAGTCCTTTGCTCTACCAACTGAGCTATGGTACCATCATTAGTGCAATCTGTTTTTCAGTGTTGATACTGCATTTCTGGATTGCGATGCAAAGGTAGTGCTTTTATTTTTATTCCTCCAAATTTCTGCAAAGAAAATTATTTTGTACATCCTTTAACGGATTACATGCTCTTTGTTTGTTGCCATCCTTGCTGCAGTTATTTCAAATTCGTTTCCGTCACGTGTAATAAGAAATACACCTAAGTTCTCTTTTGTAATGTATCCTATCTGTCTGATATTCTCCATTTTGTCAATTTTTTCATGTTCACCAATTGGAACTGTAAAAAGAAGTTCGTAATCTTCGCCTCCGTTCAATGCAGCAGTTGTAAGATCTCATGTTGAACTCTTCGCATGTAACTGCTGTTTGATAATCGATAGGAATATTCTTTTCATATATTCTGCAACCACGGTGACTTTTCTCGCAGATATGTTTCAATTCACTTGCTAATCCGTCAGAGATATCAATCATAGCAGTTGGGTGTATACCAGCATTACGAAGTTGATTAAGTATTTCTCCACGTGCTTCTGGTTTGAGTTGTCGATCAATAAGGTATTCTTTTCCTGCAAAGTCTGGTTGGAAGTCTTCAATGGCTGCACGTTCCTGACGTAATGCTTCGAGTCTTTTTCGTCTTTATTTTTTGTGCTTCTTTCACCTTATTATTATACTCTTGTACTTGTTGGTAGTAGACAGACTTTTCACGTTCAAGAATTTGCAGTCCCATATAAGCTGACCCAAGGTCGCCCGTAACGCAGATGAGGTCAGTCTCATTTGCTCCATTACGATGAGGTAATTTCATCTTTTTCTGCTTCTCCAATACAGGTGATATTTACTTGCAAGTCCAGTATAAGAAGAGTTGTGTCGCCTCCTACAATATCTACATTCCATTTAGCACATGCTTTGTTCAGTCCTATGTAGAAATTGTCAAGGTCTTCTACCTCAAAGCGTTTACCCAGACCTAACGAAACAATGAGTTGACGTGGTTGTCCGTTCATTGCAAAGATGTTACTCATTTGCAATCATCTGCCACTTTATAGGCAGGTGTTCCATGTCAATGTATGTTAAGTCAAACTGTACTCCCTCCATAAACATCTGAGAAGAGACGAGCGTTTCTTTATTAGCATAGTGTAAAACAGCTGCATCGTCACCTACCCCATAATGGTTGAGCTGTTTTGCGGTTTGAATATTTTGTCAGACGAGTTGATAAGTCCAAATTCGCTAAGTTCTTTTTATTTCCATTTACTTTATTAATGTCTTTGTTGTATAATGTCTAAGACGTTCTTTATCTATTGACTGATAGAATAAAGAACGCCTTTATAATTAGTCGTATGTATATAATTTATGAACGTTTAATGATTTCACGCATAATCTCCGTCATACGTGGTTGTGCGCATTTGCTGCTTCTTGAACTTCCTCGTGACTAACCTTCACAGGGACATCAAAGCCTCCCAAATCGGTAATTACGCTGATACCAAATACTTTAATGCCACTGTGTCGTGCAACAATAACCTCTGGAACGGTACTCATACCAACAGCGTCACCTCCCATCTTGTGGTACATACGATATTCTGCTGGTGTTTCAAATGTTGGACCTTGTACTCCCATATAAACACCATGTTGTACTTTTATGTTTTTCTCTTTTGCAATAGCGTCAGCCAACTCTATCAAATTATGATCGTAAGCCTCGTGCATATCTAAGAAGCGAGGCCCAGTTGGGAAGTTACGACCACGTAAAGGATGTTCTGGGAATATATTAATATGGTCGGTAATAATCATGAGGTCGCCAATCTTAAATGATGGATTCATTCCTCCAGAAGCATTTGAAACAAATAGTGTTTCAATACCTAATTCATGCATTACGCGAATAGGGAAGGTGACATCAGTCATGTTGTATCCTTCATAGAAGTGGAAACGACCTTTCATCGCCATAATGTCTTTATCTCCAAGTTTTCCGAAGATAAGACATCCTGCGTGTCCTTCTACTGTTGAAATGGGGAAGTTAGGTATATCTTGATAAGAAAACTCATAACTATCAGTTATCTCTGGAAAGCTAATTGTCCGAGGCCTGTGCCCAGAATGATGGCTGTCTTTGGACTTGTGGTCATCCTCTCTTTTAGCCAAGATGCTGTTTCTTGAATTTTTTCGTACATAAGATATTATTTTTTGATTGAATGTATCTTCCTTGTCAAGCATAAATTTTATTTTGATAGGAAGTGCATAAATATTTTCTTTTAACTTCTTCTGATAGGTTCTCAATGTCAATAAGTCTTGCTTTGTCTTTTCTCTGTTGTGATAATCATCTTGGGTTCCGACATCATTGCAAATGTTTCGTTAATACGCTGAATATCCTTTGCGTTGAAAGCATGATGGTCTGGGAATGAAAGTGTTGTCAGAGCATTGTTACCCGTAAAAGTGTTCAAATCCATTTCCAATTGTTTTTGGTGACATGATACCTGCAAGTAGTAGGATGTTTTTCCCCCTTATTTCAGTGAGAGGCAAGTTTTGTCCCTTATTGAAAATAGGTTCTAAGTCACACTACTAAAGTCGTAAAATAAAGTTGTTGGAAAGGATAGAGTTCCATTGCTTTACTCAGGACACGGTAGTCAATAGGGTTAAGACTTTTTGGACATTTTGTGATTATGACGATGTCTGCACGATTTTTCCAGATAGTGGTTCGCGTAGTCTACCAGCAGGAAGAAGTTTGTCATAGATGATAAGCCTGTGATAATCAACTAATAGAATGTTGATTCCCGGATGAACACATAACGATGTTGGAATGCATCGTCTAAAAGGATTACATCAGTGTCTTTTTGTTTCTTCATCGTTTGTTAGTCTGTCTATTCCTTCACAGCGTTTTTATCTACCGCAACACTGAATTTCAGGAAACTTTGTTTTCATCTGATAAGGTTCATCACCAATCTCTCTCATTGTTGTGTTTTGATTTGCCAAAACATATCCGCTACTTTTACGTTTATATCCACGTGAGAGTACAGCAACCTTCATTTTATCTTTTAGCAGACGGATAAGATATTCTACGTGAGGGGTTTTCCCAGAACCCCCTACGGTGATGTTCCCAACTGAAATGACTGGGACGTCAAACTGTCGGGATTTAAGAATATTGAGCTCAAATAGTTCATTGCGTAGCTAACTCCAAAACCATAGAGCCAACTAAGAGGCAAAAAGCCATTTGTTTATTTTGATGTGGTCTCCTTCCATATTTAATTAATGGATGTTTGGATAAAAAGGTAAGCGCGCCTGAATAGCACTTTGATGATCAAGAGTTTTCAGAAGAGTGAATGGTTCATAATAGTCACCTAAGTTAGTCCTTAACTGTGAGTTGAGGTGATTGTTAGGTTTAGACTGTTCCAATATCTGTTCTAACAGGTTTGCTTTTTGGATAAGAAGATGCAGTGTAATTATTTATTTTGGCAAGTTGTGCAGCCTTTACGATAGCATCATTCAATCCTCCGAGCTCGATCAACGAGTCCTATCTTTTGTGCATCTTGTCCTGTGAATACATGACCTTGTGCTACTTTCTCAACTTGTTCGTCGGTCATATTGCGTCCTTCTGCTACACGATGACGGAAGAGTTTATATCCACGATTTATATATAGGCTAAGGTAGGACATTTCTTCGTTTTGTGAATGGACGCGTACGTGTACCGAAGTCTGCAAATTTATTTGTCTTTACTTGGTCAAACTTTAAGCCTAATTTTTCATTTAGTAGTCCACTAACATCAGGGAACATTCCAAAGATTCCTATTGAACCAGTTATGGTTGTTGGCTCTGCAATAATCCAGTTTGCAGGAGCAGACATGTAATATCCGCCAGAAGCAGCCATACCACCCATGCTAATAACAACTGGCTTTTAGCTTTTTAATTCCATAATCTGATGCCAGATTTGTTCTGATGCGTATGCAGAACCGCCACCAGAGTTGATACGAACAACAACAGCTTTTACATCGTCGTTTTTGCTAACTTCTCCAAGTCCTTACATACGACTTGTGCGTCTATCTGATGTCCTTGTGAGAATAATCCTCCTACAACTCCATCAACGATGTCGCCATAAGCATAGTACACAGCAACTTGTTTGTCCTCGTCGTCTAAGTCATAATCTTTTATGTTGTTTATGTCTGCAATGGTGATTTGGTTGATTTCTTCGTCAGTGTCAAATCTCAATTGTTTTCTTATAAGCTCTTTAATTTGGTCCGTATACAGCAAGCCATCTACGAGTTTGAGTTTGGCGTAGTCTTGTGGGTTTGCAAAGGTTATCATACTATCAGCGTATGCATTTAGTTGTTCTACTGACAGGTTTCTGCTTGCTCCAACTTCTTTGGTGATGTTTCCCCAAATACTATTTAGGTAGGCAGACGTTTGTTCACGATTAGCATCACTCATCTTTTTCTCCAGTGAACATTTTCAGTTGCACTCTTATAGGTTCCAACCTTAACTACCTGCATTTTAACACCAAACTTTGCCAAAAGGTCTTTGACGAAAATCGGTTCAGAAGCCAGTCCGTGCCAATCAATTTGGCCTTGTGGATTGAGGTATACTTTGTCAGCAACAGAAGAGATGTAGTATGTTCCTTGTGTGTACGTGTCAGCGTATGTGATAATCCATTTCTTACTCTTTTTAAAGTCGAGTAGTGCATTGCGAAGTGCTTGCATAGATGCATACGAGTCAGCTGAAAAAGCTCCCTGCTTTCAATGTATATACCTTTTATTTTATCATTGCCCTTGGCTTTTCTTATAGCCTCAATCATTTCGTCAAGTCCCAGGTTGTTGATAGAAGACTCTTGTAGTTGACTAAGGAAATTGTCTTCGCTTCGTTCTGACATTTGTCCTGAGAGATTAAGAACAAGTATAGAGTTTTCTTCCACCTCTTTTGTCGTTTCCTGCGATGCAATCATTCCAGCAATCGTGAAAAGAGCAAAAAGACCTGTAACGATGCTAAATAACATCATTCCGATGAAAGAGGCAAAAATATATTTGAGAAATTGTTTTCATAATTGATTTTTGACTAATTTTATCTTTGCAAAGATAGATATAATAGCTATAAATTCCAAATTATTCAAGAAATCTTAATTCCTTTTTATTAGGAGAATAAGTACTATCTTGTGGTGATGAGTTGTAGTTGTGAGGACTTTTCAAAGAAATTAAAGTCTTTTCATTTATGTTCAAATGAGAAGACTTTAATTTTTACATTATCTTATAGGATAATCATACCGATTGGTATTATAGAATCCATAATTTTGCGTAGGGAAACGATCAAATTCAACGCTAATTGATATTGAGTTCTGATTGTTTGAACCCCATTGATAGGTTACACCTCCTCCAATTCTATCCATGTATCGGCTTGCGTCTGCTCCGTATGCCCATCCCATCGGTTGATAACCATATCCAAAGGGGGCATAGCCATGCTATGGGGTTATAACCATAAGCCCAAGGGGCATATCCCCATCTTGAATAACCAGCTCCCCAGTAAGGTTGACCATAGTATCCGTAGCCAATGTTTTCAGCAAAGTTGTTGGATGTAAAGGCTTTCTGTACGAAGGCGTATGCACTCCAGTGCTCGTTAAATTGGTATCCTATGACAGCATTAACACCTCCGATGAAGTAGTCATTTCCTCGATAGGTAAGGTGGTTTTAGGGTATCCACCAACGGCTAATGTTGCTTTCTTTGATAGATTTGTGACATACATTAGGGATACATCCTGTGAGAAACCAGCTCCATTGTCGTTTCCATGTCCAAGACTGGCAAAAGCGGAAGCTCCAAGATTGATATTTAGTCCTTTATGTAATCTCCATGTTCGAGGTCCATAAACCCAAGCAGGATAATAGAAGTCGTTTGGCGAAACAGTTTGCCCGTTCTCTGTAATGAGGGGCAGGTTGTTGTCGATCTGCATTTGTTGTGCTCGGTCTTCTGCGATACGTCTGGCGTATTCTTTTTCTGCCTGAGTAGCTTCACGTGGACCTTGTAGTTGCGCAGATTCAATAGGCTCCACCATAGAAGTGTCTCCTTTTTAGGGTCGCTTGTGTGTTCTGTGCATACAATGGTATACAGAGAATTGCTGCTATTATGAAACTATATTTTCTCATCTTGCTTGCAAATATATATATTTGAAAGGTAATTGACAAGTATTTTAAGGATAATTATTGCTTTTTCAATTCACTAATACTTGTGTGTAGAGAAAAGCTGTAAGAGCATTTGTTTTTAAGCTGACCTATCATCTATCAATTTGATAAGGTAAAAAGGTTTAATGCTATGATAACGATTTTATATTGAGCAATGGTAGTGTTTGAAATTATTTTTATTTTTGATTATTAGATAATTTGTGTTGTTCTAAAAATTCGATTTAATTTTTTTAGAACAATAAAATAAGGTTATATGCATCATTTATATTACCTTTTGGAGAATAATTAGGAAAATAAGGGTATAGTATATAGTTATGGAATTAGAATTAGCAGATTTGAATCTTCCGTGTGATAAAAGTCATCCTGTAATAATAGCTGGTCCTTGTTCGGCAGAAACAGAAGCACAGGTGATGTCTACGGCAAGTCATCTTGCAGCTAAAGGGTGTCATATTTTTCGTGCAGGGAGTGTGGAAGCCTCGCATCGAAGCCGGATGGTTTTGAAGGTAATGGTGAGATAGCTTTACCATGGCTACGGCGTGTAAAGGAAGAAACGGGTATGATGATTTCAACAGAGGTGGCGACACCAGAACACGTTGAAGCGGCCCTGAAATACGGTATGGACATTCTTTGGGTTGGTGCAAGAACGTCTGCTAATCCTTTTTGCTGTGCAGAGCTTTGGCGGATGCTTTACAAAGGAGTTGATATTCCCGTATTAGTTAAAAATCCCGTTAACCCTGATCTTGAGCTGTGGATAGGAGCACTTGAACGTCTTAATCAGGTAGGTTTGAAACGTTTAGGTGTTATTCATCGTGGATTTTCAAGTTATGAAAAGAAAATTTATCGGAATGCCCCTATGTGGCAGATACCTATTGAGTTGCGTCGAAGGATACCCGGACTTCCTATTATATGTGATCCAAGTCATATTGGTGGGACGTCGTGATTTGATTGCACCACTTTGTCAACAGGCAATGGACTTAGGCTTTGATGGTTTGATAGTAGAGAGTCATTGCAGACCTGAGAAAGCATGGAGTGATGCAGAGCAGCAGGTTACACCAGATAGTCTTGACGATATTCTTTCTCGTTTAGTAGTACGCAATCATGATTCTAAAACTGAGGACCTCAGAATTCTTCGTACTCAGATAGACGAAATAGATAATTCATTAATGGAACTTCTTGCCAAGCGTTTTCTTATTTGTCGTGAGATTGGTGCGTTTAAGAAGCAGAACAATATAACGATTTTGCAATCAGGTAGATATAGCGAAATACTCGATAAGTGTGAAGCGCAGGCAGGGCTTTGTGGAATGGATGCTAACTTTGCAGCTCAAATTTTTGAGTTGATACATGAAGAGAGTGTACGTCAACAGTTGGAAATTGTGAATAAGTAGGGTGTTAGGTGTTAAGTGTTGGGTGTTAGGTGTTGATGAATAGTATTGAAGTTGGTATATGTTCAATCCTTATACCTATGATTAGTGGGCTTTGACTAAAATATGTTATCATGTGGCACGCAATATTGAGATAAAAAGCAAAAAGTCTAATACAAATCAGTATGTTATGCGCTCCTTATTAATCCTTTCTCTCACGTTGAGTAGTGTCTTATCAGTGGCTCAAACACGTTTGACAATAGTCGAATTAAACACAGAGAATTTGTTTGACACTCGGCATGATAGCTTGAAGAACGACTATGAATTCCTACCAGACTCACCTCGCCACTGGACGCGTACAAAGTATTGGCAAAAATTGAATAGGATAGGGCAGACTATTATTGCCTGTGGCGAAGATAGCAGTGGATGGACACTACCCGATATAGTGGGGTTGTGTGAGGTAGAGAATGATAGTGTGATTTTTGACCTCACGCGCCGTTCATTGTTACGTAAGGCTCGTTATGACTATGTGATGACAGCTTCGAAAGATAATCGTGGAATAGATGTAGCATTATTATATTCTCCTTTCTCCTTCCGATTAATAAAAAGCGGACACTATACGAATAAGTCCTTTTGAAAGAGATGCGCCCAACACGTGATATATTACACGTAGAAGGTGAAATAGAATGTGGTGACACTTTTGCATATACTTCACGCACCGAGTCGAATGGGTGGTGAACTTTATTCACGTCCTTTTTAGAATGCATGTGATGGAACGGTTGTGTGATACAATAGATTCTCTTCGTAGTCAATATGCTAATCCTAAACTATTGGTGATGGGCGATTTTAATGATTATGCAGATAGTCCTTCGCTAAAAATTGGCATACGAGCATGGATTGATTAATGTGTCTACGGGAGTACATGGGCGTAATGGAGCGAAGGGAACTTATCGTTATCATGGAGAATGGGGCAGTCTGGATCGAGATACTTGTAAGTAAGAACCTTTGTTCGTGGGTTATAAATTGTCGTATCAATGATGCTTTGTTTTTATTAGAAGAAGACACGAAGTATGGCGGGGGTAAAAGCCTCGTCGCAATTATAATGGTATGCGATTTAATAATGGGTTTAGCGACCATCTTCCGCTTGTTTTACACCTTCAGCATTGATGTTTGTACTTTTTGTTTTAAGAGAAAACACTACCTTTCACGATTGCAAAGGTAGTGTTTTGTTTTTGTTTAATAATATCTTCGAATTATTAGTTGTTCATAAACTTAATTCGTTTATTATTATTGTCGATTTTAGCTTCAAGTTTAGCTATTTTCTTTTCCAATTTGACCAAAAGTCTTTGACTCTTAGCTAATTTTTATTGATAGATTTAGCTTCTTTGAGTTTCTTAATAGTACTCTTAGCGTCCTTGACGGTGCTTGAAGCATTTGTTGTGCTGAATTCAGTTGTCGCAATGTTTGCTTCAACATTTTATGTCAGCAGCTTTCTTACTCAGTTTAAGGTTGTAAGCCTTTTCCTTTTCGTAGTTCAGCTCAGTTTGTTCAACTCAGTGTTCAACTTAAGCACTTGCTGCTGTTCTTTCAAATTATCAATTTTAGTATCACTCTGAGCAAAGCCTGCAACAGTAGTTAATACCATTATCCCAATTAAAAATAATCTTTTCATGTTTATATGTCTAATTAAATTAATAGTGCAAATGTATGCAAATTGTCATTGATACACAAAAAGATAGTATGTATATTTTTATTTTTGTGTTGAATTCTTGATATTTCGCAATTATTCGTAAACGTGTTTGCTGAAAATGTTATTTAGAGAATCTAAGTTCTGTAGCTATTATTTAGATGGGAATCAGACTCAATATATTCATCTTTGTTAGAATTAGAAGATTGAGGTTTTAATCCAATTTCGTCTAACACACCATTTATTGTATTCTCCAATAATCCTTGTACGGCAGATGTTGCTGGTTCAATAACATCGTCTTGTAACATGTCTTGAGCTTTCTTTAGGAGTTGCTCTTTCATGTTGATTTCTTCTTTTTTATAATATTGCTCCATGACTTCTTTAAGGTCGTCTTCGCCTACGGTAAAGATGTGTCCGAATACTCCTATGGAAACGATGTGGTCCTTTCCTTCGTAGTGTATCTTTCCTAATGAATATACAATATGATTGTCTACTACAATAAGATTGTCAATTACGGCTTTTAATTACCTTCCCTGCAAAGGCATTACTTATTGTTTTGAAGGAATTGTCAATAAGTGTGTTACCTGTGAGGTTTTTCATTTTCGTTTATTTCATTATTCAATGTATTGGTTATCACCGTAGACAGGACTTCTTTTATGTTGTTCCGTCTTCGGGCAAGTAATAATCATTACTGAAACTAAGACAATTAGCGCAATTAGTATACCAATAAGGCATCCCGTGTAGCTCTTCTTTCTCTCAATTGGTTGGTTTTTGTTGTTGTTGGATTGACTCTTGTGGAGTAGCTTGTATTACGGGTGTTGCTTCAACAAGTGGTATGTCTTCTATTTCTGCCTCATTTTTGGTAAGTGCATTAGTGTCTAATAGGACGAAGTTCGTCAACGTGATTGGCAGGAATCCATTCTATACCATCAGTTGGCATAATCAATGTTGTTGCATTTATTTTTACGTTCTACTAATTCGTTGAGGCTATATGGGCTTTTTTCTCATTGTTAATCTTAATATAGTACTCCATTGTTTGTTAATTCTATGGCAAGGTTTATGGTTCTTCTTTGTCAGATATATGCTTTTGCCAGATTTATTTGGTGCGAAGTTATATATTATTTATGAACTAACAAAGAGTTTCTTTCTCTTTTTAATAATTATAATTTTTCTTCATTTACTATGAAGTTAGGATGAATGATAATTTTTTTGAACATAATTAAAAAGATGGATTTTTATTCTGTTATCATTGGCTTTAAGTAATAAAAAGCGTAATTTTGCAGCGTCAAGAAGATTTTTAATCTTTCTCCTCTGTGTATTTCAAAGGAATTTAATTAGCTAACAGAATATGAATAGGTTATTATTAATTGTCGATCCGCAAGTCGATTTTATTACAGGTTCACTTCCCTGTGGGAGGTGCTGCTGAGGCGATGGATGCACTTGCAGACTATGTAAAGGAGCATGGGGATGAATATGTTGTGAAAATTGTTACCTCAGATTGGCATCCTTATCATCATAGTTCGTTCGCAGATGAAGGCGGACAGTGGCCACGCCATTGTGTGCAACATTCTGCTGGTGCCTCGATATGGGAGTCATTATTAGTTGCTCTTAATGAGTCAAGAGGTGGCTTTTTACCTTATTATATAAGGGTGATAGTGTAGAGAAAGAAGAGTATTCAATTATGCAGAATAGAGCGGTCAGCAGCAAATCTCTATAAGTTGATTAAGTTGTTAAAGATCGATCAGGGTAGATGTGTGTGGATTGGCTGGTGATATTTGTGTATTGAATACAGCAAAAGACTTAAAAAGAAATAATTGGTAATGCAAACCTTAATATTCTTGAAGATTATTCACCTTCTTTGGATGGTGGTAAGGCTTTAAGGTCTTTTTGTTGAGAGTATAATTTAATTTTTGGAGAGGGACTGATAGAGATTGATGTTTGTAACGACAGAATAGGTTGATATACTTTGTTTTAATAAGAGCTTTCTTTCTTTTCATAGAAGGAAAGTTTTTGTATATGTTTTTGTTATGAGTTGTTTTCTGTAAGATAACCAATTTTTATAATTTGAGGGTTTTGTGTAAGATTAAAAAGACTTTACATTAATTGAGAGAAAATAAAAAGACACCATATTATTATGGGTTAAGTTCAAGTTTGCAAGTGTCAATGAATCAGGTGGTTGTGGCATGCCTTAGGAAATGGTGCTTAGTTAGAAGCCAAAAAGATGTAGTTGAACTTGAAAAAGAGCACCTTTTTACAAGTCAAGAGATACTCTTTTCAGTGCTAAAAAAATCATTGGTCGATTTTGATTGGTGTGAAAATAATTTACAGATAGCTATTGCTTGTTGTAGAAAAAGCAGTTTAGAGTCTATTAGTTTTTACTGATTAATAGAGCGTCAAGTATGGTCATTGCAGCCATAGCCTCAACGATTGGGACTGCGCGTGGTAGAACACAGGCGTCGTGTCGTCCTTGTATGTTCATGGTAGTGGCTTTGCCCTCTATGTTTACAGTTTGTTGTTCCATAAGAAGGGTTGCAACAGGTTTGAAGGCAACTCGAAAGTATATCCTCTCCGTTGCTGATGCCACCTTGTATACCGCCGCTATGATTGGTCTTTTTGTGTTGCATGTTGGGTATTGCACGATGTCGCCCGTTGGTAGAAAGCTATCGTTTTGCTGGCTACCCTCCATGATGCTCCCGCAAATCCTTCGCCATATTCAAATCCTTTTGCGGCGTTGATACTAAGCACTGCCGCACCTAATAGTGCGTGAAGTTTTGCAAATTCGGGTTCGCCCTAAGCCAACAGGGCAACCTTTAATAACGCATGATACGACGCCTCCAATTGTATCTCCTTCACTTTTCACTTGTGCAATTAGCTCCTCCATTTGCTTTGCTTTTATAGGAGAAGGACTTCGTACGGGGTTAGACTCTATGAGGTTGAAGTCGTATTGTTGATAATTGTTTTCAAGTTGAATATCACCTACTTGTGAGGGTATAGGCATAGATGTTTATTCCTTGCTGAGATAACACAAGTTTTGCCAAAGCACCTGCACGACACGCGAGATGGTAATACGAGCTGAGGCTCAGCCACCTCCACGATGGTCACGTATTCCATATTTCTTATAATAGGTGTAGTCTGCGTGTGATGGTCGAAAGATATTGCGTATGTTGTCATAGTCTTTTGAGTGCTGATTGGTATTATGAACGAGGAAACCAATGGGCGCACCCGTTGATTTCCCTTCAAACACACCACTTAGGAATTCAACTCGATCATCTTCTTTTTCTGTCAGTAGTTATATTACTTTTGACCAGGACGACGACGTGCCAGTTCGCCTTGAATAAAATTCATGTCGATGGTTATGCCAGCAGGCATACCATCGACTATACCACCCTACGGCAGCACCATGGCTTTCGCCAAAAAGTGGTTAGTGTGAAGACTTTCCCGAATGTGTTCATGTGATTTTAGTGACAGCCGCAGCAACCTTCTTCACCTTCGTCATGGCTTCCGCAGCCGTTGCCACATCCACTGCATCCACCACTACATTGATGTTGATTCATCTCTTCAAAGAAGTCTTTTTACTTCTTCTTCACTTGCCTCGCGGTTCTCAAATACATGCCCATGGAAGACTAAGTCTTTACCAGCAAGTGGGTGGTTCAGGTCAATCGTAACTTTCTCTTCAGATATTTCTAAAACTTTACCTAAGAAGCGTTGTCCCTCTTCGTTCTGTAAAAGGGATAATAGCATCCTTATATATATTCTCAGCATCGAATACTCCGTTAGGAGAGATATCTCCCTTGTCGAGTGCTAAGACACTCTTAACATCATGCTCGCCGTATGCTTGTTCTTTTGTAAGTGTGAATTTGAAATCACTATCTTTTTCAAATTTAATAATTTCCTCTTCAAAGTTAGGTAAGGCCATGTTGCAACCAGTATATAGTTGCATAGGTTTCATATCCTCTGTCTTCTCAATGAATTTTTCCTCTCCATTCTCTAAACTATATAGCTCGTAACTCAACTACAACGAGGCGATGTGTATTATTCTCCATTATTGTTTTAATTAATCTTTTAGATGTTATATGTAATTGCAAAGGTAATGATTAAAAACGGAATATAAATGGTTTCTAATAGTTTTTTTCTTTTTTTAGGGTATTAATAGGTTAGGTCAATTAGAAAGGACAGGACTTATCTTGGTATTTGCTACTGATATAAATCAAATGTATTGACGTGTGTCAAAAAAATATGGGTAAAATTCAACGATATGTTTTTGAATAGTAATAATGTTTGTTTCAAAAACTTGTAACTTTGCATTCGTAATAAGGATAATAATTACAGAATATAAGAAAATAATTGGTCTTTTTAGGGAGACTATAAATATTAAAGAAAGGATAATAATTATGAAGAAGATTGTATTAACAGTAGTTGCGGTAATGAGTATGACAATGGCTTTTTGCCACAAGTGAGAATGACAATAATAATGCAGCAACAAACACAAATGCATATAAATTTAATGTTAGCACATACGCTTTGAGTCGCGCGTTGAACCTTAATTACGATCAGATTGACATCGTTGAGGATATTAATCGCACTTTTGCAGCAGAGATGAAGAATGCTTCTGTTGCTGATAGTTCTGAGCGTGAGGCAAAGATACAGAATGCAATTAAGAAGGATTTGTCTTACATGCGTTACGTGTTGAACGATCGTCAGTATCGTGAGTATGTAAAGATTCTAATATAACTCTCAGTAATCGTGGTCTGAATAAGTAAGATTTCACAAGTAGATTAGGTTTCATATATGAAATGTAAGCTATAAGTCAAATAATGACTTATAGCTTTTTGAATTGTCTGACAAATAATCCTAAAATGGTCATTAGGCCATAATGCTTCAAAAATTCTAACTCTTGTATTGTTTCCTAACATCTTTAACGTGCAGTGTTTAAGCGTAGCATGTGTATGCTGTTGGCAAGTATCGATGCTGTTGAGTGGTAAAAAGACTTGTATAACTCATTTTTATTTTTGTTCCTTTGTAGCTAATTATACGATTTAATATAATGTTTTTGAATTAGATTGATAATGAAATGAAGTGTTGGGAAATTGGTTTACTCTGTATATTTATATCTCTCTCTGTAAGTGCACAGCGTCCTCGATATGAGAAGATGTCACCCTTTGTGCGTGAAGCTATGGCTTCTGCGTTGGCTACGAAACAACTTAGTCGAAGCCAGAGTGACAATAGGCTGTTGACTGCTTTTGTACGTATTGACGGTAATGCGGCAGAAGTACTCAGGCAATATGGCTGTAGGAGTTGGTGCATGTTGGGGATATTAGTATTGCAGCTATTCCTCTTAACAAACTTGGTGCATTGTCCTGTGGTAGACAAGTAAAAAGGATAGAAGCGGGTAGACGTTGTAGCGTACAGATGGATACAACACGTTTGGTTATTAATGCTGAGGCTGCTTACACTGGCGAAGGACTACCGCAAGTTTATACTGGACGTGGTGTCATTGTTGGTGTACAAGATATTGGTTTTGACTTGACACATCCTAACTTTTTATTCAGCTGACATGAGTCGTTATCGTATTAAAGCATTGTGGGATCAGTTGTCACGTGATACGGTTGGTTCAACATTATATGTAGGACGGGATTACATAGGAAAAAGATGCTTTGTTGGAATTGGGTCATCCTGTTGATGGTGAAACGCAAACACATGGAACACATACGTCGGGTATTGCTGCTGGTAGTGGTTCGAAGGAAATGGAGTAGTCTCTCCTTATCGTGGTTTGGCGTGTGATGCCGACTTGGTATTGGTTGATAATGCTGCTGATAATACTTCGTTGATTGACCCGAAGGATTATTATAAATATACTTATGCAACAGACGCACTCGGTTTTAAGTATATATTTGATTATGCAGAGCGAATGAAACAACCTTGTGTCATTAATTTTTAGTGAGGGTAGTTCACAAGATTTTCATGGAAATGACCAGTTGTATTATGAACTTTTGGCAAAATTGATAGGTCCAGGACGTATCATAGTTTCTTCTGCAGGCAATGATGGAGCAAGGAATACTTATATCACAAGCCCGTTGGGCAGCAGCGAGCGGGTGGTTTTGTTTTGAGTAGCGAGAAACATTTTTAATTGTACGGCCAAGTCAAAGCAGACGTTTACTTTTCGTATCTCTATATATAATAATGTGACATCACCTACAATGATTGATGTCTTAACAACTGATGTTTGTGGTACTCGCGACTCGCTTCTTACAGACTCCTTATTAGTAGGTGGAAAGAAATATATATGGCGAGTGTTGGCTTATCCCTAATAGTTATGATATGAGCGAGACGGCATACGATTTTTCAACTGAGTAGTCCGTCAAAAGTAGGGGATAGTCCGCAAGTTTCACTCCAAGTTATGGGTAGAGAGGCTGATGTAAAAACTTTATCGTATGTCGGGTTATATGTTCCCACATACACTTGATCCAGTATTGAATGCTGGCGATTGTAGGTTTACTATCTTTTCACCATCCAGTTCGCCTGATGTTATTTGTGTTGGTTCAACAAGTTATCGTACACAGTTTGTCAATTACTTAGATGAAAGGAAAGTGTATGATAGCGGCAGGAATGGCATACGTTCTCCATTCTCAGCTATGGGGCCAACGTTGGACGGACGTATAAAGCCAGACGTAATGGCACCAGGACAGAACATCGTTTCATCTTATAGTACCTTCTTTATCAACAACCCAAAGAATGTAAATGGTTCTGTGCAGAGTGATGTACGTCATTTCGAATTTAACGGTCGTACTTATGCATGGAATTCTAATGCAGGAACGTCTATGTCTGCACCTGTGGTGGCTGGTGCAATAGCTCTTTGGTTGCAAGCAGACCCTACGTTGACACCAGCAGATTGTTTGGAAATATTTTTCCAAGACTTGTATTCATTATGATACAACACTTGCTTATCCGAATAATCTTTATGGCTATGGACAGATTGATGTTGTAGCTGGTCTGAAAGAAGTATTACGTAGAAAGGCTTTTGGGTATTAACAAGATTAATGATAAGAGAGAGGTAGAACAAGATGATAATCGTATTTACCTCTTAGACGGTCGTTGTGTAGGCACTGGTGATATAAACCTACCTAAAAGGTATCTATATAAGGAATGGGAAGAAGCTTTATAAAGTGAAAATAAATGACTCCCTAAAAGTAGGTATTTTGTAGAAACCATCATTTTTAGGTATTGCAGGTAATAATTTTTCATCGTATCTTTGCAATCGAAAAATAAATAAAAATCAGAAATTAAATCAGTAACAAAAATATGAAGAAGACTATTGTTGTTTACGGTTCATCAACCGGTACATGCGAAAGCATTGCAAACACTATCGCTGAGAAACTCGGCGTTGAAGCTATTAATGTGTCAGATTTCTCTGCCGAAGTCGTAGCTGAGAATGACAACCTTGTTCTTGGAACTTCTACTTGGGGAGCAGGTGGAATTGCAGGACGATTGGTATGATGGTGTTAACGTACTCAAAGGGTGCTGATCTTTCTGGTAAGACAGTTGCAATCTTTGGTTGTGGCGATAGCGAGAGTTACACAGATACATTCTATAGTGCCATGAAGGAGATTTATGATGCAGCTGAGGGCGCAAACATTCTTCCTGGTGTTTCAACAGAGGGTTATACTTTTGATGACAGCGAGGCTGTTGTTGATGGTCAGTTCGTAGGTCTTGCTTTAGACGATGTAAATGAGGATGACCAGACTGAGGGTCGTATCGATGCATGGTTGGAAGCTATTAAGCCTTCATTGTAAAAAGAAATAAACTTGAAGTTTATATTATAACTATTCACACGAAGGGGATAATTATGAGGACAGATATGATGACAGCCGACATGAAGGTGTTGATGAATCACATCTACGAGTTCCAGAAGGGTGTTCGACAGATGGTTTTTGTTTACTTGTAATAAGAAGTACGAATCATTTGCAACGCTTCGACTTGAACATCAGAATATCCCTTATGTCATTCAGCCTATAGGTCGTGATCGTATGAACTTGTTCTTTGGTCGACAAGAGTGTCTTGATGCTATTAGGCTGATGATAACAAAACCTCTTAACCAACTAACACCAGAAGAGGATTTCATCCTTGGTGCAATGTTGGGTTATGACATTCGCGTGCAGTGCGAGCGGTACTGCGAACGCAAGTGCCGCACTTGTAAATGTGCGACATAAGCCATAATTATTAAATGATAATCTTGTTCGCGAAATAAATTATTTTCATAATGTTTTTGTATTATAAATAGGCTTGTCGGGAGACAAAGCCTTTTTAGCTTTTATAGGGTTCTTTTTGTCATATAAGCCAAAAAGGGTTTAATAAGTCAGCATGTTCTTTTCTCTATTATGCCTTGTAAGACTATATTTTTGCTGTTTAATGTTTATTCTGTTTTATTTTTGTAGATAAGATTTTGTTATATGCTTGTAAATATGTATCTTTGCACATAAATTGAAAAAATTGTGCAATGGAAAAGATACTCGAGTTTTAATGAATTAATAGAAAAAGAGCATTATAGAGCATTGGGATTGTGATGCTTTCACAGATTATAAAAGGTAAGACCCTTCAATATCATGATGTTGCAAGAAAGATAGAGAAGTTGCATATTATGTTTGAGGCAAGTGGTGTACAGCGTGGTGATAAGATTGCTTTATGTGGTAGAAATTCTTCTGCATGGGCAGCATCATTCTTAGCAATACTCACTTATGGTGCAGTGGCTGTGCCAATTTTGCATGAGTTTATGCCTGATCAGATTCATAATATTGTAAATCATTCTGATGCTAAGCTATTGTTTGTGGGCGATGTTGTTGTGACACAGGTAGATGCAGTGAAGATGCCTAATTTGGAAGGAATTATTTATATGGCAGATTACTCATTGGTTTGTTAGTCGAACGGATAAGTTAACTTATGCAGTGAGCATCTCAATGAAGAGTTTGGTCGTCGTTATCCAAAGTATTTCCGTCCAGAGCATATTCATTATTATCGTGAACAAAGCCCTGATGAGCTTGCCTTGATTAATTATACCAGTGGTACGACAGGACGTTCAAAAGGAGTAATGCTTCCATATCGTTCTTTATGGAGCAATGCAGATTTTGGAAAACATGTGTTAGGTCATGTGATAAAGCCGGGAGACAATGTGATTAGTATTCTTCCAATGGCCCACATGTATGGTATGTCTTTTGAGTTTTTATATGAGTTTTTATCAGGAGTTCATATTTATTTCTTGACTCGAATGCCATCTCCTGCTATTATTTCTGCAAGCACTTCAAGAGGTTAAACCTGTTATCATGATTGCTGTACCATTAGTCATAGAGAAGATTATTCGTAAGAAGGTTTTCCCAAAGATACAGAACAATCGTATGCGTCTCCTGTTGAATATGCCAGTCATTAATAAGAAGGTGCGTGCAAAGATTCGCGAGCAGGTGTATCAGGCGTTTGGTGGTAATCTTTATGAGATTATCATTGGAGGAGCAGCACTTAATGGTGAAATAGAGAGTTTCCTTCGTCGGATAGAGTTTCCATATACTGTTGGTTATGGTGCAACTGAATGTGGTCCGATAATCTGTTATCGTGATTGGCAGACTTTTAAGCAAGGGTCATGTGGTCAGGCTGCTTTACATCAGGAAGTTCGTATAAATAGTTCTGACCCAGCTAATATACCTGGTGAGATTTTGACAAAAAGGTCCAAATGTTCTTCTGGGATATTATAAGAATGATGAGGATACTAATCAGACGATTGATAAAGATGGATGGTTCCATACAGGCGATCTTGGTTTGATGGATGAAGACGGTAATGTTTTTATTAAGGGTCGTTCCAAGAATATGCTTTTGGGAAGTAATGGACAGAATATTTATCCTGAAGAGATAGAAGATAAGCTAAATTCTCTTGCACTTGTTAGTGAAAGTTTGGTTATTCAAAGTGGTGAAAAAACTTATTGGACTTGTATATCCTGATTATGATGAGGTGCAGAACTTAGGGCTGAATGCAGATGATATTAAAAAAATATTATGGAAGAGAATCGTACTCAGCTGAATACTATTGTTCCTGCATATTGTAAGGTTGCTGAAATCAGAATTCAAAAAGAAGAGTTTGAAAAAGACACCGAAGAAGTCTATTAAGCGTTTCTTATATACAGAATAAAAATGTTATCATATTTGGATATATATCTTCTTTTAATTCTTAGTGTAAAAGAAGGTGTATATCCTTTTATGAACGATGTTTAGGGATTATTTTTTTCCTCTTTCATTATCTCAAAAATATTAAGAAGAAGTTTTTAAGCATAATAAAAGCCTACTTAGATACAAGTAGGCTTTTTATTATATGATTTTGACTTGATTATTCTTCAACAAGAACGAAATCGTCCTTACCAACACCGCAAAGAGGACAAACCCAATCGTCTGGAATATCCTCAAATGCTGTTCCTGGCTCAATGCCACTATCTGGATCACTCAAGTTCTGGGTCGTAAATATAACCGCATGTTTCACATTCGTATTTCTTCATAATGCTTTTTATAACGTTAGAAATTAATTTTAATAATATTATATCGTATGCAAAGTTACAAGTATTTTGTAATAATTACACAATTAAATAGTTAAAAAAATACTATTCTGGTAATAAAGAGTGATGAGTGTTATTATCGGAACTAATGATTTGTTGTATAATTACAAGGTTTATGTAAAAACAAGATATGTAATTTTACGGATTTAGTTCATAGACTTCACTGGGTATTTTACGTTTCAAAAATCTCAAGTCTAAACTCTTTACCAATGATTATTCCGCCATTACGTAAGATTGCTTCTATTGTTTTTTTTGCCAATTCTGGATGATTGTTTTCGTCGCTTAAATGACATAACCATACATGACGTAGGGCAGGGGTGGCGTTTTTGACAAGAGCTTTTAGCACAGTCAGAATTACTAAGATGGCCGTTTGGTCCTGTGATACGTTCTTTTTAGATGTCGTGGATATGGACCAGCAGCTAATTTTTCTGGTTCGTGGTTTGCTTCTATAACTAAATAATTAGAAATAGAAATAAAGTGTGCAATCTCATCTGTGATATGACCACAATCCGTGATTAATGTAAATCTTATTCCTTCATGTTCTACGGAATAACCAACACAATCAGTACTATCATGTGGCACTTCAAAAGGGGTGACCTTAAATTCTCCGATAGTAATTTCTTCTTTTTTATTTAGGTGTCTAACGTATTGGTTATCAATCTTATGTCTTACACACCAATTCTGACTAATTCCTTTGTGGATATCTTTTGTTGAATATACAGGTAGTTGTAGGTCAGAACTGATTGAGCCTACCGACTTAACATGGTCAGCATGATCATGCGTGATAAGCACATTATGAATCATATTTAGTTGCAGACCATAGTTGTGGAAATGTTTTTTTAAGGAGCGAATACCTACTCCGCAATCAATCATTAGACAATCAGTGTCAGTATATAAAAGATAACAATTACCACTACTACCACTGCCAAAAGATAAAAAAATCTCAGCATTATATTTTTATTTTAGGCAAATGTAGCAAAAAGATTTTTGATAGACAAAATTATTATAAGATTTGCCTGATAGTATCTATTAATTTTAGGAATAATTAATTATAGAAGTGTCTATGATGAGGCTAAAATGGTAGTCCAACTGCAAAATGGAATGTGAAATCTCGCTTCATATTTGGATGCCATAAGGGGTAATGTTCTTCTATACTTGTGTAGGCTGGATTTACAGCTTTCATTCCGCTATCGAAGCGAAGAATGAAGTAGTCGAAGTTCAGGCGTAATCCAAGTCCGTATGCAACCGCTATTTGGTTGTAAAATTCTTCTATATTGAACTGTCCACCAGGTTGTTCAGTGTAATCACGTATTGTCCAAATATTACCAGCATCAATAAAAAGCTGCTGCGTCAAGTTTCCAAAAGAGATGTGTACGATATTCAGCATTTAAGTCTAACTTCATATCACCTGTCTGATTAATAAAATCTATTCGTCCATCAATTCCCTTAAAACGTCCTGGTCCTAACTCTCTCACGCTCCATCCGCGTACAGAATTGGCTCCACCAGAGAAGTAGCGTTTCTCAAATGGAAGTACAGTACTATTACCATAGGGTACTGCAATGCCAAAACCACCATGTAGGACTAAGGTGTTACGTTGGTCAAATCGTAGCAAGTTTAGTGTAATCAATATCAAATTTAGCATATTGAGCATAGGCGATGTTAAACAATTTTCGTTTCCCTTCCTCGTTTTTCTTAAAATCAAGAACATTGCTCAATGCATTTAGCATATTACCAGCTAATTCCACTTTTTGCTCTTATGGCATGGTTTGTTCCATTATAATTCAGTCCAAATCCTGTTCGTAAGATAAAAGATCTTGATAATTATATCTAGAATCGCATTACGTGTGGTCATATTATCGAGGTAATCCTGTTTGAAAGTTTCGCTTATCCATGGCATATATACATAGCTAAGGTTAAGTAAATCGAAGTCGTATATCAGGTGATGGGCAGGATTAGTCCAATGATATTTCCATGCCGAAGAAAAGACACGACGATGGAATTCGGGTCTGTTTTGCATATTCCAGCCTAAGGACACCTCTGACGAGGCACTACTCATTCGTTTTATTTTTTTCGGGATAAATGGTGCTAAGAAACGAGGAAATTGTAGATGTCCTTGCATACTATATTCTTCATAATTACTATTTTTATATCCCTCAAGTCCTTTGATCGCTTCAAAAAGCTGCACGAATTTCTAAACTCAAATGTTCGCTACCTTTAAAGAGATTTCTGTTTTGATATGAAAGAACTGCCGCAGCACCAAGGTCACCAGCCGTGTTTGTTCCTTCTGGTTGGAAGGAAATGGTATTAGCTTTGTTGTTGAGTACTTGAATATCTGCTGTAAGGTAATGCGTTGTAGGGAGGGGTGTAGGTGAAGGTCTTGCCTATTGCCAAACTATCATAACCTAATACTTCCTTGAAATTAATATTTGTATATCGGACAGCTGCAAGACGAGAGAAATTATTATATGTGTTTTGCAAATTTGTTGCAGAGAAATACTTCCCTTTTTCTATTAAGGTGTTATCCTCCAGGACAGACTGCCTAAGGTGAAAGCCCGTAGAATCACCAGGTATAAAGTTCACGTTCTTAATGATGTAGCGTGGATGTAACTTTGGTTCGGCCCTTTATTATTAATATATTTAAGCAGATGCAATGTTACGTTTACATTTCTGTTGCCTTGTGTCGAGTCAGCAGTATAATATATGAAATCCTTATGAAATCTGTAATATCCAGAATCATTTAATAGGTGTGTTAGTCTTTTTCGTTCTTCGTCCAGAGAACTCACCGTGAATTGACGTGGTAGTTCTGTGTTCATTCTTAGGTGAGGAGTGAGAATTTTTCCTAATAACAGAATCTTCTATCTCATAATTAAATTGGTTAATGTAGTATGGTTTGCCGGGGTGAAGTTGGTAGTCAAGGATTATTTTTCTTCCTTTTATTCTTTTGTGCATATAAACCTTTGCGTCCATATACCCCATGTTCTGCATTGCCATAGTCAATTCTTCACAAGAAGAACGAGCTTGAAGAGAGTCATATAATACAGGTTCTTCGCCCATTTGACGGAGTGTGCGATTAATCCATTTTGTTGTATCTTGTCCTGCTAAGGCATAAGTTGTCAATGGGAATCTTGAAGAGAGAGACCATCTTGAATTTGCCTTTTTGGCGTACATGTTGTTTAAACTGAAATGGTGCAACATCCTTTCTGTCAGAGTGTATCTCAACCTTGTCTAATAGATATTGTCCATCAGGAACAAATTTGTTTGACTGAACAGGCAATGGCAATAAATATTGTCATTGCAATGAGTATTGAATTTAGAAATGTATATGACTTTGAGAAACGCATTGATTTCCTAATGTTTTAATTTTGCAAATAGCTTATCAGCTTATAAGATATAAAAGACTACCTTTATTTTGCTAAGTATAGTTTTTTTGATATGCAAATTTAATTAAAAAATCTCGAATTATATCTCTGTTGGTTTAAAAACACGTTGATGGACTCACAGAGTCTTTTTTTACTTGAGTTCATTCTTATTGTATAAAAAGTATAATCTTGTTGTTGAAATTTTATTACAAATTGCGCAATGGTGTGCTCTTGTATTTGTGATGTTAGGTTGACTTTCAGATGTTCTTTAATAAAACAGATTGTCAGGTGGTTATGTACGGTGTAGAAAAAGAGTGTATAGTTAGACTTGAAAAAGACCATTAATAACATCATAGAAGAGTATCTTTTGAAAAGTCAATAAGTCACCTTCAAGAGGGTAAATGACTATTACTTAGGTTTTTATATGTTTGAAAAAAACTTTACATTCTGATGAGTGATAGTATTTCAATCATTTCTGAATCTTTATTTAATCATCTAACTCAGGTTTAGGGACGGAATTAGTTTCTCATAAGCTTCGGAGCCTTTTTGAGGATTATTGACTTTGTAAATTTCAAAACGAACAGATGTTGTGTTTTTGTGTAAAAGGTTTATGTATAATTTGTAGGGACACAGCGTTTATATTTATGACTGATAAATTGCAATAATTGTGAGGCTATACGTTGATAGGTTTTAAACTTGTGTTGTTAGTTTGTAAGCTCATGTGATATATGAATAAAAAAATAGCCAACATGTAGTAAAAGATACTTTGCTACGTGTTGAGCTTGCCTTATTTTTTGTTTGATAAAATAAAAATTCTTATGTAATACTTGTAAAAAGTTCCGATAAGTCATTTATCTTAGGTCTATAACATCTGCAGACGGATGACTCTTTTTGTTAAAAAGTAAAGATGTTGTCAGGTAAGTTCTTACTTTGAATACGAGAGATGGAGATGTTAGTCCACTTATTTCCCTGCTTCATCTTGATATTTTGTAACTGATAACTCTTGCTAACAGTTATATAAGCCTCAGAAAGATTACGTTTAGGGGTTTGTTGCTTTCATGTGAATAGAATAAGCCCCACTTTTTATTAGACATGGATAGAGAATAACCCTGTCGATACATCGTCATGAGTGCATAAGGATTCATTGTAAGACGTTGTGCTTCCGTCGGTGTTGAAACATTTACTTCATCAGTGGCCTTCATATAAGTCCATTGTGTTGTTCCATTAAACCATATTGTTGTTTGTGGAGTTGTTGCAACGAATTTAGAACCTTTTATGGAAATAGTCCCTGATGTGCTACCTGCTCCCCTGGTAGTGAAAGTGTGAAGTGAGCAGTGATACCACCTTGATTAGCAACGAGCGAAGTAGCCTTGTCAAGGCATGCCTTAGCCTGATTGTTGTTCTGTGAGAAAATACTATTTGTCGCAAAGATAGCAAGAAACAAAAATAGATACTTAATCTTTTTCATCATTTTGATATTTTTAATTATGATAATTCTTATTTATACAAGGTTGAAAATGTAGGTAATGTATATTTATAATTGTTTTTATTTCTATTGAAATCGTGAGTAAAGAAGTAAGATTATGTTAATAAAAACTGCTTCTTATGACGATGGATAATTTGTTTATCCTCGAAGACGAATAAGTAATTCGTCAAGACTTGCCTCGTCACTAATCAATACTTCACGCGGTTTTCGATCCTTTGGCAACCCCCACGATGCCTGCTTTCTCCATTTGGTCCATTATACGTCCAGCTCTGTTGTATCCAACAGATAAACGTCGTTATCATACTCGTTGAGCCTTGTTGGCTGGTAATGATGGAGCGAGCAGCCTCCTCAAAGTATGGGTCAAGGTTATGGGCATCCAAAGTACAACCATCACTCTTCCTCTGATAAAGGCTCTGGTATTTCCATTGGGCGAACAGGACCCTAACTGCTTAGCAATGTACTTCGTGATATTCTCGACTTCTGGTGTATCAACAAAGGCACATTGTACACGGACAGGGTCGGCACCATTGAGATAAAGCATGTCACCACGTCCAACAAGCTGTTGTGCGCCTGGTCGGTCAAGGATGATACGTGAGTCCATCATTGCTCCAACGCGGAAGGCAATACGTCCAGGGAAGTTAGCTTTGATGTTACCAGTGATAATTGTTGTCGTTGGTCGCTGTGTTGCAATAATCATGTGAATACCAATAGCACGTGCCAATTGAGCGATACGTGTGATAGGCATTTCTACTTCTTTACCAGCAGTAAGAATCAAATCGCTGAACTCATCAATGATGACAACGATATACGGCATATACTCATGTCCTTCTTCTGGGTTTAGCTCGTGTTGAAGGAACTTCTGGTTATATTCTTTTATGTTTCTAACACGGGCAGCCTTCAGTAAGTCGTAACGCTCATCCATAAGCACACAAAGTCCCTTCAAGGTCTTTACTACCTTCTTAACGTCTGTGATGATTGGATCGTCTTCATTCTCCTCAATAGCTGCCATGAATGGTTTAGCGATAGGAGAGTAAACGCTGAACTCCACTTTCTTCGGGTCAACAAGTACAATCTTTAGCTCGTTAGGGTGCTTCTTGTAGAGTAGGGAGGTGATGATAGCGTTCAAACCGACAGACTTACCCTGACCAGTAGCACCCGCAACGAGTAGGGTGAGGAATTTTTGCAAGGTCGACCATGTACACCCTCGTTGGTGATAGTCTTACCCAATGCAATCGGCAACTCCATTGTTGAGTCCTGAAACTTACGTGAGTTCAGGATAGAGAACATTGATACGATGTTTGGTTTTGCATTTGGAACCTCAATACCAATCGTACCCTTCCTGGCATAGGAGCAATGATACGGATACCGATAGCTGCCAAACTCAGTGCGATATCGTCTTCAAGGTTTTTAATCTTAGAGATTCTAATACCCTGTGCAGGTGTAATCTCGTAAAGAGTGATAGTTGGACCGACTGTGGCACGAATACTACGAATCTGTACTCCAAAGTCGTTCAACACCTTGATAATACGATCTTTGTTTGCTTCTAATTCCTCTTGACTAACATAGTTGGTCTTAGAGTCGGAAGCATATTCCTTTAATAGGTCAAGTGTTGGGAACTTCCACTTGGTGAATGGTTCACGAGGATTGATTGGAGTTAGTGGAAGGTTGTTGGTTGCGAGAGTCTTACTGTTTGCTTTCTCTTCATCCTCATTTTTATCAATCTTAAAAATCTGGATCTACTCGCTTTGGTTTTTGTATCATTCTCATTATTATTGGGTGAAACGGGTGTAGCCGTGTACCCTGATTCTTGTTGAGAGTTTGTTAGTTCCGTTGGTAAGTTGATTGGAACAGCAGGGTTTGGAGTCATCGTGTTTTTCAGGATCTACTGAGTCGTTGCCTATAATAACTTCATCGTTATAGTTTTTCTTCATTACTATCTCCTTTGCTATCATGCTACCACTGTAAATTTCACTTTGTCACGAATGTAACCGAGATGGGTTTATCATCTTACGTACGACAGTGATTGTTTCGGAGGTGAGATAGGTAAGATAGGTCAGCATGACAATCACCAATATCACTATCAAACCTGGTGTACCGACAATATTTTCCACGTATTGCACACAGAAAGCACCATGGTCACCACCTGGATTATAGACTGATCGCCTACAAGTGGAGTTAGTGTTTTAGCAAAGGTCACGAGAGCCATAACATTACTATTGTCATTCCTATAAACCATTTTGTTAGGCTCAACTTCTTATAACACCCATCATACGAATGCCACATAGACCAATAAAAGCTGGAATAATAAAAAGCAGGAATGCCAAAACAACGAGAAATGAGCCCGTGTGATATGAGTGCCCCAAGTGAACCACATGTGTTTTGGAAAACTCTTCCAGAGTTCTCAACTTCACCCGGACGAAGGTCTGTAACAATACTCGATCTATTGCACCAGTAGTGAAATAGCTACAAAAAGCTACACATATAAAAAGTGCAATACCTAAAAGAATGGGACAACAATAAAGCCAGTCTTATCGTTAATAATGTTATTTTAGTCCTATTGCCTCTGTGAATGTCTTGCTTTTTATGTTCAGTTTTTCTTTGCCATTTATTGTTAATCTTTTATACTTGCAAAAAGTAATAAATTAGTGTCATATAAGTGTCGTTTTTCAAAACTTTTTAATTTTGCAAATTAGTATGCAGTCTAAAATGAGTACAATATTATACAATCGATTTGATAAAAAGTAAAATATCATTATTACCAAGGGTTACATTTCCAGGAAAGATAGTTGTAGTCTTGAATGAATATGAAGCTGAAAAAGGCTGTTAATTACCTACTTTCAAAAGGATATTATTGGTATTGATACTGAAACACGTCCAGTCTTCAAGAAAGGGCAACGCCGCAAGGGTTGCGCTTTTACAGGCTATGATCATGAAGTGTGTTTCTTATTTCGTTTAAATATTATTGTATACCAAATTGCATAAAACGTTTTCTTGAAGATACCACCGTGGCTAAAGATTGGACTATCATTAAGTGATGACATACTAATGCTACATCAACGTGTTGATTTCAAGCCTGGTTATTTTTATCGACCTTCAAGACTATGTGAAATCATTAGGAATTGAAGATATGAGTCTTCAAAAACTATATGCTAATGTCTTTCATGAACGAATTACAAAACGTGAACAGTTATCAAACTGGGAGAATGAAATATTAAAATGATAAACAAAAAAACTCTATGCTTCAACAGATGCTTGGACGTGTATCAAACTCTATGAGCGTCTGCATGAACTGAAACGTAGCGGAGATTACGAACTCATTGTGGTTCCTCCAAAGGTGAAGCTCGATGCCTAAAAATATAGGAACAGAGCCTGACGTAGCAATAAATTAAAGGTCTGATATAAATTGTTATCGTGAAGAAAAATATTTATTACATGTAATCAATTTGTAAATCATCAAGTAGAGGAAAACAATAAACGCTAAATAAGAACTTTATGTATAAGCAAGTATATTTGAAAAAGAGGCAAAGAAGAAAGTCTTCTTCGTTTCCATCCATGGATTTTTTCGGGCGCAATCAATAAGATAGAAGAAGGACTTGAAGAAGGCGATATTGTGCGTGTCATGACGCATGACAACAGATTTATTGCTGTTGGGCACTTTCAGATAGGTTCTATTGCCATCCGTGTTCTTTCTTTCAATGATGTAAAGATTGATGATATGTTTTGGGAAAGTCGTTTGCGTGCTGCCCTTCATGCTCTGCCAGTCTGTTGGTATCATTCGCGAGGAGATAGCTGTGAGTGGTGAGTTTCCAAATACTACTTATCGTCTTGTTCATGGTGAGGAGACAATCTTCCGGGATTGGTTATTGACGTATATGGCAAGACAGCCGTTATGCAAGCTCATTCAGTAGGTATGCACGTGTGCCGTGAAGAGATTGCGAAAGCTCTTGTTAAGGTGATGGGAGATAAGTTGGATAGCATCTATTATAAGAGTGAGACAACTCTTCCTTTTAAGGCAGACCTCGGTCAGGAGAATGGCTTTATCTATGGAGATACGGACAATAATATTGCGATAGAGAATGGCTTAAAGTTTCATATAGACTGGTTAAAGGGTCAGAAGACAGGTTTCTTTTATTGACCAGCGTGAGAATCGCTCTCTCTTGGAGTATTATGCTAAGGGGAGAAGTGTAGTTGAATATGTTCTGTTACACGGGTGGCTTCTCGGTTTATGCTATGCGAGGTGGTGCAAAAAGTAGTTCATTCTGTGGATAGTTCGGCTAAGGCTATTGAATTGACGAATAAGAATGTAGTACTCAATTTCCCTAACGATTCACGCCATGAGGCTATCTGTGAGGACGCTTTCAAATATCTTGATGACAATGATGGTGACAGATCTTATTATCCTTGACCCACTAGCCTTTGCAAAGCATCGTAGTGCTTTGAAGAATGGTTTGCGTGGTTATACTCGATTGAATGTTAAAGGATTTGAAAAAGATTAAACCAGGTGGGAATCTTATTTACCTTCAGTTGTTCGCAGGTCGTTACAAAGGACAACTTCCGACAGGCTGTCTTCACTGCTGCCGCACAAGCTGGACGAAAGGTTCGCATATTGCATCAGATTCATCAACCTGCTGATCATCCAATTAATATTTATCATCCAGAAGGAGAATATTTGAAGGGTTTAGTCCTTTATGTTGAATAAAGTTAAAAGATTTATATCCTCTGAACATCTACTACGGATAGATGCTCTTTATTTAGTAGCATTGTCGGGTGGTGCCGACAGTGTTGCGCTTTTTGTTATGCTTGAAGCAATTAGGCTATAACATAGAGGCTGTCCATTGCAATTTTTAATTTACGTGGAGAAGAAAGTATCCGAGATGAGCAGTTTTGCATTGAACTATGTCATCTTCAGAATATACCACTCCATAAAGTTCATTTTGACACAAAGGCTTATGCTGACTTGCACAAGGTTAGTATAGAAATGGCTGCACGTGAATTACGCTATCATTATTTCTTTCAGCTGAAAGACGCATTAGGAGCAGACGGAATATGTGTTGGGCATCATAAGGAAGACTCTGTTGAAACTATTCTTATTAATCTTGTTCGTGGAACAGGTATCAGCGGATTGATGGGTATTCTTCCTCGAAACAATGATGTTATACGTCCCTTACTTTGTGTGACACGTAGGGAAATAGAAGATTATCTTCGTCAGTTTTCTGTTGCCTATGTCACTGATAGTAGCAATCTTGTTGACGATGTAGTGCGAAACAAAATTCGATTGAATATAATTCCGCAATTGTCGGATATTAATCCGTCTGTAAATGATGCAATTCTTACAACAGCCAATCATCTTGCTGAGGTAGATTTGATAGTGAAAGAGTCTATCAACGAGGTGTTAAAACGAGCCGTTTGCTTTTACCTGTTCTTCTAAATCAGATAGATGCAAATAGTTTGATGAATGAGCCTTTTCAGCTTGATTTGTCTGTTGTTAGAGCTTATCCATCCCCTTCTTACCTCCTCTTTTTGTGTTAAAACCTCTCAATTTCTCCTCTTCTCAAATAACAGAGATGGTTACACATCTTGATGGACAAACAGGACAATTATGGTATTCTGCAACACATGAAGTCACTCATGATAGAAATGTCTTCATTGTTTCACCGCGCAAGAATGATGAGATACGCGAGCTAATTATGCCCGAGACTGGACGTTATGTATACGATGACAATCTTTCTCTTCGACTAACGTTTCATAATCTTTTGCCTTCCTCAGAAATTACCTATTCAAAAAGTCCAACTATCATAGACCTTGATGCAACTTCTATTCGTTTTTCCATTAAGATTAAGACGATATGCGGAAGGAGAGACGTTTTACACCACTTGGAATGCGAGGTACACAACTGTGAGTGATTTTCTTACCAATCTTAAACGTAATCGATTTGAGAAACGCAACCAATTAGTTTTACTTGATGCTTCTGGTGCTATTCTTTGGGTACTTGGACTTCAGTATAAATGATCGTTATAAACTTACACAACATAGTCGCTCTTCTTTTGCATATCGAGATGTTATAGTACTCTTTTACTATAATGGTTTAGCTTATTATCTTTTTTTCACCTTAATCTATAAGTCTAATACCTCGTTGGTATTAGACACACGAATACTAATCGTGTGAATTTAACAAAAGAACCTATTTTCTTATAAAAGATAAGACTGTCTAAATATATATTTCACGCATCACAATATCTCTCAATACCTTTTTAGCTACTAAGTTTTAAGCTAAAAACAGCATAGAAACTTAGTAATTTATCCAATTTTATTTAGTCAGAATATTCTTTTGTCGAATGAATAGTTTTATATAATTTTGTAACAGATAGTTTCCTAAATGGATAACACGTGACGTTATAAATAAAGGTTGCCCAAAGGGATAACTTATAGGTAAACAAAGTGTATTTATCTACACTTTCAGATGATTATTTAAGACAAATTATATACATCAAAAAAGTTATATTACAAATGGAAATAAAGAATTTTACAATTACAAAGCGTGATGGAACGAAGGAACGTTTCTCTCTTGACAAAATAATGAATGCTATTTTAAAGGCATTCGAAAGTGTCAATGAGGCAACAGACTTAGCTGTTCTTTCAAAAATCATTGCAAACTTAGATATTCAAAATGATATTAAAGTAGAGGATATCCAAAAATCAGGTAGAGTTAGCACTTATGAAGGAAGGCTATTATCGGGTTGCAAAGAGTTTTTATAGTTTATCGACAACAGCACACAGAAGACTGAGAAAACTCTTGAAAAATGAAGTTCCTTTCAGATTATTGCATTGCTTCTAATGCTGCAACAGGCTCAAAATTTGACGCCAATGCCAATGTCGAACATAAGAATATTGCAACCCTCATAGGCGAACTCCCTAAACAAGGCTTTATTCGTCTTAATCGCCGACTTCTTGTTGAACGTATCAAAAAGATGTATGGTAAGGACTTAGCAGATGAATATATCGATCTTCTCTAAACACCATTTCATCTATAAGAATGATGAAACCAATCTTGCCAACTATTGTGCTTCTATCACAATGTATCCTTGGCTTATTGGTGGAACTAACTCTATTGGAGGTAACTCTACTGCACCAACCAATCTCAAGAGTTTCTGTGGTGGATTTATCAACATGGTCTTTATGGTGTCTTCAATGCTTGCTGGTGCCTGGCAACACCAGAGTTCCTGATGTACATGAACTATTTTATTCAAAAAAGAATATGGTAAAGACTACTGGCAGCATGCTGATGACGTAGTTGATTTAAGTCTAAGAAAACGCACGATAGATAAAGTAATTACTGACTATTTTGAGCAAATTGTCTACTCGCTCAATCAGCCAACAGGGGCTCGTAACTATCAAGCAGTCTTCTGGAATATATCTTATTACGATCGAGCCATATTTCGAGTCACTTTTTGGAAACTTCTACTTCCCAGATGGCTCACAACCAGATTGGCAGAGTCTGTCATGGTTGCAGAAACGCTTTATGACGTGGTTCAACCAAGAACGCCTAAAAACAGTACTTACTTTCCCTGTTGAAACAATGGCTCTATTAGCTGAAAATGGTGACTGTAAGGATAAAGAATGGGGGATTTTACAGCAAAGATGTATTCTGAAGGACATAGTTTCTTTACTTATATGAGCGACAATGCAGACTCTCTTAGCTCATGTTGCCGCCTTCGAAATGAAATTCAAGATAATGGGTTCTCATATACACTCGGTGCTGGAGGTGTGTCGACCGGTTCGAAGAGTGTGTTGACAATTAACCTCAATCGATGTGTTCAGTACGCTGTTAATAATAACCTTGACTACAAAGAGTATCTGACACAAATTATCGTCTTATGTCATAAAGTGCAATTAGCCTATAATGAAAAATCTCAAAGACCTTCTTCGTAACCACATAGTTTACCTCTCTTTGACGCAGGATACATCAATATTGATCGCCAATACCTGACTATTGGTATCAATGGACTTGTAGAAGCTGCAGAATTTATGGGACTAAGCATTACTCCTAATGAGGAATATAAAAAGTTCGTACAAACAGTACTTGGATTAATAGAAACACAAAAATAAGGCTTTCCGTCTCGAAGGAAGCAATGTTTAACTGTGAAATGATACCAGCAGAAAACGTGGGTGTAAAAGCATGCAAAATGGGATTCAGAAGACGGGTTCTTTGTGCCACGCGATTGTTATAATAGCTATTTCTATCGAGTTGAAGACAATTCCTTGACAATTCTTGACAAATTCAAGTTGCATGGTGCTCCTTATATAGAACATTTGACGGGTGGTTCTGCACTTCACATGAATCTCGAAGAGCATCTGTCTGAATTACAATACCGACAATTGCTTCGAGTTGCTGCACAAGAGGGATGTAATTATTTTACTTTTAATATTCCTAACACTGTCTGCAACGATTGTGGTCACATTGATAAACGCTATTTGCATGAATGTCCACATTGTCATTCTAATAATGTTGACTATCTTACGCGTATCATCGGTTATATGAAACGAGTTAGCAATTTCTCTGCACCACGTCAGGAGGAAGCACATCGCCGTTTTTATGCAGGTGAGGACAAATATACAATCCAGACAACTAACGAAAAAAGAAAACAACAAAAGCTTATAGTAGAACATAAGAATATGTAATTATCGCTCTATCCGCAATATCATTAACTGGTATTGCGGATTTTTAGTACGCTCGGCATGAGCATTATCTAACGGGTGGAAGTCCCGAGTAAGCCCTAATAGCGGGAATTACATAGCCAAAGGCAAGGGTGTTCATCGTGAGGTGAAATCTGAAGGAAGCCGGCGGCAAACATCTCGGCCTAACGAACAGAAACTTCATATAAGGCATATGACCATGGATAAGATTGCCAGACACATCAAAAGTCCCATAGCTATTCGGAATGGTCGGTGTAAATGAAGTAGGTATAAGATGGAAAGATAATGTTCTTATCCGAGGAGGTCTCATGGACGTTTCAAATAGTTGTTTTTACGAAGGAAGCGGAGTAAAGCTTGCCGTGAGAAGTCAGCAGAGGTCATAGTACCCAAGGTACGTGTGCCTACAGGGAAGGACCGAATCGTGCAGTGCAATAGTAAATGAATGCTACCCTGCGAATTTCTTCGTCAGATGTCCGACAGGAGTCTCTATCCAAGACGATAGGACGGGAATCCGACAATAGGGTAGAAGTGACGTTACTCAAAGGGATAGCTGAAAACAACTTGCCACACACCGTGAGGTGTAAAGTGCGAAACCGCCGTATGCCGAACGGCACGTACGGTGGTGTGGGAGGTCGGTAAATGTGAAAGTAGGAGGTAAATGCCTTTTATGAATAACATTTACCTCCCTACCCGATTCTAAAAGTAAACCTTCTTTTAGAATATATTTTTATCAATCGTTTGTCAAAAGGAGAGAAAGAATGTACTTAACCCATTGACTCTTTTTCTCATATCAAGAAATAACTTCTTTTTTTCTCATAAAACTTTATTTGTAAATATTTTTCAAACACTACGAAACCAATACACGATCTTTTTGGCTTGTAAGGATGTTCTGTTGACTTTCAAAAAGGTACCCTTTTTGAGCCTCAAAGTAAGCAACTATTGAAGTCTAACAAAGCGCTTTTACTTTTTGCGGTTTTATAATCGACTGATTTACTGTTGGTTACAAATTTATTTTTAGTTTGTTTTAATTCGCTCTCTTATAGATAATTTTCTTGAATTATTGTAATTTTTCGCAGTCTCGTTATAGAGCAGCAACTCCAAGTTTGGGTGTCGATTAACAATCTGTACCTGAACATTGGGAGTTGTTTATATGGATGCTATTGCTCTATATTGGAGAATTTGTTTAAGCAAATGTAGTACTGAAATAGTAAAAAAAGTCAGGCAATCATTCTGTCGACAAGAATTTCATGGTAGAGAGTGAAGTCTTCATATTACAATGATTTCATGAATTTATAAGTTAAAAAAATAAATAATATAAATGTTATTGTTATTTTAATTATTAACTTTTGTAATGACAGAAGTTTTCTCTTCTTGTCAGGTGTTCAGCATTAAATTCAGTGTTTTTGACATTGTCAAAGGTGATGAGTCAAATACTTATGTTTCTTATACGAAGCAGTGTTGCACAATTTATTTGATTTAACAAACCTCATAGAATTTTCGGGGTAGTACTAATCTGTATAAAATATCAATAAAAGGAATAAAGTTAGGAGTATAAATATGAGAAAGATTTTTTTATTTTATTATGACTTTTGTTAGTTCTTACTATCGTAATTTCTTGTAAAGACAACAAGTCGAAGTCGGTTATGTCCGATACAGAAAAGAATGCAGACTCACTTTTGTCAAATGATAGTACGGTTTATGGTACGATGGTAGATGGAGGTATGAATTCTATTATTCTTCTTACCGATAAAGGAGATACGGTTGAATATCTTGTAAATCCAAATGATACGTTTGAAATAGTCAAAGGTGGTAAGATAAGTGGTGATCGCTTTGCGATTATTGGATATAAAGAATATGGAGAAAGTTTTATGCGCTCAGCAATAAATCTCACTTCTTTATTAGGCAATTGGTGTAGTCTTGATCGTAATTTTTGAAATAAAAGAAGGTGGCGTTGTTACATCAAATTTGCAGTCAGAGAGAAATGCTTGGACAGCTTGGAAGATGTGGAATGGAAAGTTGATTTTGTCAAAGGATACATTTGATGTAGAAAGTCTTGGAGCAGACACTCTGGCATTAGAGAATAAGGAAGGTATCTTTGTGTTTACAAGAGAAAAGTAGTTTTCAACTTCTTTTTACATAACCTTTTGTCAAGGTAGGTAAAAATGTTGGTAAGTATTTATGGAAACATTTAAGGTACATATTCTTGGTTGCGGCAGTGCATTGCCAACTCTACAACATAATGCTTCATCTCAGATAGTAGAGTTAAAGGGATAAGCTTTTTATGATAGACTGTGAGAGGGAACTCAGATACAACTTCGTCGCTCACGTGTACATTTTTCAAAGATTATAGCCGTATTCATCAGTCATTTGCATGGTGATCATTGTTTTGGTTTACCAGGTATGATTTCGACTTTCGGCTTAGTTGGTCGTACAGCTCCTTTTACATATTTATGCTCCTTCTGACTTTGAGCCAATTCTTAATCAAACGTTAGACTTCTTTTTGTCAGGGGTTAGAGTTTGATGTTATATTTCATTCCGTAGATACAAAGCAGAATAAAGTTATTTATGAAGATAGGAGTTTAACGGTAGAGACAATACCCTTGCAACACCGTATTGATTGTTGTGGTTTTTTATTTAGAGAAAAGCCAACTCTACCACATATACGTCGTGATATGATAGATTTTTATAATATTCCTATCAGTCAAATAAATAATATAAAAGCTGGTTCTGATTGGGTAACGTCAGAGGGTGATTTGATACCCAATAGTTGTCTTACAACACCAGCTTCGCCTGCTCGAAGCTATGCCTATTGTTCTGATACTCGATATTTTAATAGCCTATCTAAACTGGTGAAAGACGTTAGCACACTCTATCATGAAAGTACGTATGCAGCGAAGGAGTCAGAACGTGCTCGTCTTTATTGGCATAGTACATCTCAGCAAGCTGCTCAGGTTGCTCGTGATGCATCAGTAGGAAAATTGCTTTTAGGTCATTACTCCGCACGGTATAATAATGAGCAGTTGTTGTTAGATGAGGCTAAGGAAATATTTCCTAACACTTATTTAACACAGGAAGGATTAATCTTTGATGTTTAAGTCAGGGAAAAACAGCAGAAGTTGATTCCCAAAGGACATATGATAAATAATACTCACTAGAAATATGAACAGCAAAATTAAGCTTCGAGTTGATAAAATAATCGAACTGAAGCATCATATTGAGAATTGGGAAATTCAAACAAGCGAAGAGATCGAAAAGCTTCTTGTTGATTTTGAGAAACAGCCTAGGCAAGAAATGTCTTCTTATTATACGGAGCTTTTTAGAGATGTTCAATTTGCGGGTGTTTTGGTGCAAATAGCAAATAAGTATGCGGAATACAGTAAAATCAATCGCTGTATAGTATCTGCTCTTGGAATGATGATGTGGAGGTATAAGCTTCCTGAGAGTGAGGAAATATATCGCCTTATGTTAGCGAATATTCAAAGAAAGGGAGTAGCTCTTTTTGTAGCATTTCATCTCCCTAAGATGAAAATGTTTGAGGAATTCCCGAATAAATGGGCCTATTTTTATGAGTATACCTAAACTCTCTCCTAAAAAGACTTCTGCGGAATACTTTACTGACTTGGTCGAAGAATACATTTACTTTGTACCTATGATGTATAAGTCAGAATTGATTCAATACTTCAGTTTGAAATATAGTGAAACAAAAAGTGAATATCTAAAAGATAGATACAAAAATACTAATAACCCTGCAGGGATTAGTACTTAATTGAGTAATTTTTGAGGAAAAAAATATCAACCCGATTGGAGCGAAATGTAGTAATTGAAAGCTTTTTCTGTGAGCGAGCATATAGCTGGTATAGTAAATGGTTTTTCAAGCGACTTATATTGCAAGTTCTATGACGAAATGCGTATGGTTTTAGGGAAGATAAACGCTTTGTTCTATGAGTCTATACACTATATGGCCGCCGTATCATTCGATATATTGGATGAAATATAATAAAAAATAAGACGTCTACAATAACTCTGACAGTTCTAACCATCGAAGTTCTAATGTATCTAATTCTTCTTTCAATATTGGCAGACGTTTGCTTTTTCTCTGTAAGTTCATCTACTGCCAGACTACCTGAACAGAGTTCTTCTTCAAGTTGTTGTTTCTCTTCTTCTAATTGTGCAATCTTATCAGAAAGTTGCTCGTATTCGTGCTTCTCTTTGAAAGACATCTTGCGCTTTTAGATTATTTCGATAATCCTTCTTTTGCTCGTTAGTAGTTTTACTATTGTTTTTCGTAGGCTTCTGCTGTTCTTCTTCCTTTGATTTCATCTTTTGGAATTCACGGAACTGTGTGTAGTTCCCTGGGAAGTCTTGTATCTTACCTTCGCCCTTAAACACTAAGAGATGGTCAACAACCTTGTCCATAAAGTATCGGTCGTGTGATACTACAATGACGCAACCAGGGAAGTCTTGTAGATATTCTTCAAGTATCTGTAAGGTCTGAATATCCAAGTCGTTGGTTGGCTCATCGAGTACTAAGAAGTTCGGGTTCTTCATCAGAACCGTACAGAGATATAGCTTGCGCTTCTCTCCACCAGAGAGTTTATAGACATAGTTGTGCTGTTGTTCTGGTGAGAAGAGGAAATAGTTGAGGAACTGTGAGGCCGACATGTGCTTTCCTCCACCAAGGTCAATATAGTCTGCTATGTCAGTGATAATATCAATAACTTTTTGATCGTCACGGAACTTTAAGCCTTCTTGTGAGAAGTAACCAAAAGCGAACAGTCTCACCAATATCGAACTTACCGCTGTCAGGTGCAACCTCTCCAAGTAACATCTTTACGAAGGTAGATTTACCAGTACCATTATTTCCAACAATACCCATCTTCTCAAAGCGTGAGAAGTTATAGTAGAAGTCGTTGAGTATTGTTTTATCATCAAAACTCTTTGATACATATTGACACTCAAAGATTTTTGCTTCCAATATATACGCTTGACGACTTCAAACGCAGCTGACGTTCCTCAATTCGTTGTTTTGCTTTTTGCTTCTAATTCATGAAAAGCCTCTTCACGATAGCGTGCTTTGTGACCGCGAGCTTGTGGCATACGACGCATCCACTCCAATTCTGTACGATAGAGGTTGTTTGCTCGTGCAATTTCGGCACGTGTGTTGTCTATTCTTTCTTGGCGTTTCTCTAAGTAATAAGAGTAATTGCCACGATAGGTATATATCGTGTTGTTATCTAATTCTAAGATGGTATTACACACGTTATCAAGGAAATAACGGTCGTGTGTCACCATAAAGATTGTTTTGTTACCACGAGAAAGATAGCCTTCTAACCATTCAATCATCTCTAAGTCAAGGTGGTTGGTAGGCTCGTCAAGTATGAGGAAGTCTGGTTCTAAGATAAGAACATTCGCCAAGGCGACACGCTTTTGTTGTCCACCACTTAATTGTCCCATTGGTTGGTCTAAGTCGTAGAGCTTCAACATGGTAGAATCTGCTTCGCCTTTAGAGAGTCTTTCAGGGTTTCCTTCATGATTGAAACAGGCGTCTAAGACACTTTCCTCTGGTTCGAAATGAGGACTTTGCTCTAACATTCCTACTCGTAAGTCATTACGATAGATGATAGAACCATTGTCGTAACCCTCTTTTCCTGTAAGGATAGAGAGTAGAGTAGACTTTCCCGTACCGTTTTGAGCAACGAGTTCGACATGCTGTCCTTCTGCAATAGAGAAAAGAAATGTCCTTAAAAAAGAATCTGTGCACCAAAAACTCTTTGTTAAATTTTTGAATATCAAGATAAGGTATCTGTGCCATAGGTTCTATTCTAAAGTCTTATTGATTTCGTCAATATATTCCAGAACCTCATCTTTACCCATCTTGCTTTCAGCTGAAGTAATGAAGTAAGGTGGTAATACTTCCCATCTGTCTTGCAACTTTTTCATCCAAAGTAGGGCGTTTGACTTTGCTTTGGCAGCTGAAAGTTTGTCAGCTTTTTGTAAAGATAATCGAGAAAGGAACATTGCTTTTCACCTAACCAATCAACGAACTCACGATCGATCTTCTGCTGTTCATGACGGATGTCAATCAGTACAAAAACGTTTACGAGTTGTTTGCGTTGGAGGATATATTGGGTAATCATCTGCTCCAATTTATTTCTTACTGTTTTTGAGCTTTTGGCATATCCGTAGCGGGAGGTCCACTAAGTACCATTCGTTGTTAATGATAAAGTGGTTGATAAGTAGTGTCTTACCGGTTTTGAAGAAGTCTTTGCTAAACCTTTATGATTGCAAAACATATTAATAAGACTCGACTTTCCAACATTAGAACGTCCTATAAAAGGCATATTCGGCCTTAGTATCCTCAGGACACTTTGCTAATGAGGGTGAAGATATAGTGAATTCAGATTTCTTGATAATCATATTCTTATGTGTATGTTTTATAAACTGGTTTCTTTGCAAAGTTACTAAAAAGTTAATAGCTATGAATGGTCAGTTGATAGTTTTTCGTATTTTTGCAGAAAATAAGTTATGTAGATGAAACAAAATAAATTGGGGATTTATAGGTTGTGGAGAGGTGACTTATAAGAAGTCTGGTCCCGCATTTAATGAAGTGATGGGTTCGCAGGTTGTTGCTGTATTTAGTCGAAGCGAGACTAAAAGTACGTTCGTATGCAGAGCGTCAAGGTATTCGTAAATGGTATACAGATGCTCAGGCTTTGGTAGATGATCCAGACGTAAATGCAATCTACATTTGCAACACCTCCTTCGGCACATGCAACCTTTGCTATTATGGCAATGCGTGCTGGTAAGCCTTGTTACATAGAGAAGCCTTTGCCGGCGTCATACGAAGATTGTGTACGTATTAATCGTGTTTCAGAGCAGACGGGAGTGCCTTGTTTTGTTGCTTATTATCGTCGTTATCTTCCTTATTTTAAGAAGGTAAAAGAAATAGTTGATAGCGGTGAGCTGGGTAAGATACTTACCGTACAAGTGCGTTTTGCAGTTCCTCCACGTGATTTGGATTATGAACAAAATATACAATTGCCATGGCGATTGCAATCACATATATCTGGTGGTGGATATTTTTATGACCTTGCTCCTCATCAACTTGACCTACTACAAAATATGTTTGGAGTTATTGTTAAGGCGCATGGCTATACAGCCAATCGTGTAGGATTGTATAATCTTGAAGATACTGTAAATGCTGTTTTTCGTTTTGAGAATGGTCTGACGGGTAGTGGTGCTTGGTGTTTCGCAGCCCATGAGAGTGCGCGTGAAGACCGTATAGAGATTTATGGCTCAAAGGGTAGACTATCCTTTTCTGTCTATACTTATGCGCCGATTCATCTTTGTACCAGTGAGGGTGAAAGAGATATTGATGTTGCTAATCCTCCATACGTTCAACTTCCAATAATTAAGTCTGTAATAGAAGATATGCAGGGATATGGTGCCTGTGATTGTACGAGTATAAGTGCAACCTCCGACTAACTGGGTTATGGACCGTATTCTTGGAAAGATATAAATGAAGACATTAGAATAAGTTTTTATTATTCATTTCTATGAGGATTACGTTTAACGGATATTTTTCTTATATGTTTTCTTTTTATATTGATAGGGGAAAATAAAGCGTATGCATTATGTACGACGAATAAGTTTGATAGTATCTTGGTTTTTAATGATAGTATAGGTGTTTCTTCGCAAAGTAAACCAACGGACTCTGTCTGCTGGATGCGTCCTGATAAGTCTCGCTCTTTATTCAAACAAAGTGTTGGAAAAATGAAGAATTTTCTATCCCATATCAATGAGATAGACACTTCTTATATCGAACCCCAGAAATATAACTTTGCTTTTATGCTTCAAAAATACAAATACATACGAAAGTATATCGATTGAGGGGCTTGAGCGAACAAAGTATTACCTTCTCGCCTGATATGACGGTGCGTGTAGGGCCTTATTTTGGTTGGCGTTGGATGTTTTTAGGTTATACACTTGATATAAAACACTTAGATTTTTGGCATAGAAATAATAATAATACGCGTCAGGAATATGATTTAAGCTTATATAGTTCTATTGTTGGACTTGATATTTATTATCGTCGTACAGGTAACGATTATAAAAATTAGAAGGTTATATCTTGGGAAGGACGTAAATACCGAGTCTATACGTGGTGCAGACTTTGGAGGATTGGCGTCAATTATTAAGGGCTTTAATTTTTATTATATTTTCAATAATCGTCGATTCTCTTACCCTGCTGCTTTTAGTCAGAGTACGATACAACGACGTTCTGCTGGTAGTCCACTCCTTGGTATAGGTTATACTCAACATAGTCTTAGAGTGAATTGGGGATGAATTGAATGACCTCATAACAAGTCGGCTTAGTAGTCAAGGTATAACTAATCCTGTCGATAGCACAATGATGTTCAATGAGGTGGAGTATACTGATGCATACCCAGTCAGTGGTGGCTATGCCTATAACTGGGTTTTTGCACATAATTGGGTGTTGGCATGTTCGCTTTCCTTAGCATTAGCTTACAAACGTAGTACGGGAGATGTTACCCATAGAAGGTTTTATTTGAGTGATTTCCAATTTAATAATATTAATTTTGATGGTATCGGACGTTTTTGAGTCTCGTTTGGAACAATAGTAAATGGTATGCGGGATGAGTACTATTCTTCATACTTATAATTATCAACAGAAAAACTTCTCTACCAATAATTACTTTGGAAGTATAAACATATATTTTGGTTTTTAATTTTGGAAGAAGAAAGGAGAAGTAGAGTACAATTGATGGACTTATAGGTAGCCTAATGAAATGTTATTTTTGAAATAGTACTTATTAATATGACACTAAAATATACATTTGTTTTATCAGCTCTTTGGTGCTTATATGCATGTGGGTGTAAAGACTGACCAGAAAGTAAGAGCACAATCGGTAACGGATGTTATAGTTGTTTCACAGAAGAAATCAAACGCTAATCTTACTATTTTCTCTAACAAGCAGGCTGACACATTACCTACGTATATTGATAGATATACGAAGGCGAGACAACGTTTTGGTTTTGTCAGTTATTGCAGGAATTTGTGTCACAACGACAGCAGCTCACCAATGAACAGCTCATTGTAAACATTGGTCGAAAAGTTTATCGGTGCACCTTATGTTGCCCATACTTTGGATAAAAACGAAGATGAAAAGTTGGTTGTCAATCTTCATGGATTAGATTGTTCTACATTTGTTGAAACGGTTACAGCTCTTACACTTTGTGTGAAGAAGGGAGAAACTCGATTCTCGGACTATGTGCATCAGTTAGAAAAACTCCGTTATCGAGATGGTAAGATGAGTTATGTAAATCGTCTGCACTATTTTCATTGGTGGCTGGAAAATAATGAACGAATGGGCTTTTGTTAGGAAATAGCTAGTGCAAATCCGCCTTTTACAGCTTTTTCAGACGTTGAAAATCAACTATATGAGTCTGAATTCAGCTCTGTATGACATGTTAAAAGAACAATTCAGTGCGTGTTGCTGAAATAAAGAAGTTAGAGGATGCTACTAATGGAACAAGGTTGCGCTATATTCCTAAAAAAACTTACTTAACAATAGTAAATTACTTCAGGGAGGTAATCCGAGATGGTGATATTCTTGCGATTGTTACCAGTAAACGAGAGTTAGACACAACACATCTTGGCTTTGCAGTATGGCATAAAGATGGTCTTCACTTGATGAACGCTTCTAATCTTAGGAAGAATGGTAATAAGGTTGTTGAGCCAGTGAGAATCACTTTATGATTATATGATGGCTCGTTCTGCTAATCTTGGTATACGTGTCGTGCGTATTCAATAATATTGCGAACAGCTGAATAAACATTTTTCTTGTATAAGTTTATCATTTGTTCTCAAGGTCAAAGATAATGATAATGAAGCATCTGTTTGGTTCTCTTTTATACTTGTATTGACATCCCACACGGGTGGTGCGGAGGCTTAGCACTGAGTGGTGCGGAGGCTTAATACCATTGTAAGATGTCATTCGGAAAAAGATAACTCGTTGTTAGACGATAGATAGTATATGAGTGAATCGTCCCTTTAATTTTATCAGACAGGTATAAATTAAAATGCTCTGGCAGAGATTTAATCGTTCTGTCAGAGCATTTTCTTATTTTTTCATCTTAGCTTTGCGAGCATACTCAAAGAGAGCAGTAGGCAGATGGCAATAGCCAGTTGGGTGTTTGTCAAGATAATCCTGATGATATTCTTCTGCTGTGTAGAAATTCTTCAGTGGTTTAACCTCAACGGCAATCTTTCCTTTAATCTGTTTCTGTTCTTCTTCAAACACTTTTTTGATAGTTGGGAGATCGGCTGGGTCGGTGTAGTAAACCCCTGTACGATACTGACTACCACGGTCGTTCCCTTGTTTGTTGATGCTTGTTGGGTCAATAGACTTAAAGTATAAACTCAGTAGGAATTCCAAACTTATAACCTTTGGGTCGTAGGAGATGTGTACAGCCTCGGCAAACTGTGTCTTGTCTGTACATACCTCTTCATACGTTGGGTTCTTGATAATGCCATTGGCATAGCCCACCTCGGTAGCCGTAACACCTTCTATCTGTTTGAGGTAGTGCTCTGTTCCCCAGAAACAACCGCCTGCAACATAAATCTCTTTTCATTGGTCTAACTAATTTTAATATAGGCTTCGTAGCCTTTCGCTTTCATCTCTTCAAGTGGGATGAAACGTAACGAAAGCACTATTAATACAATATCTTTTTGCCCCCAGTCGCTGCTGGTCCGTCATCAAAAGATGTGCCCAAGGTGCGCCTTACCTGTCTTGCTTCTCACTTCCGTACGCACCATACCATGTGATGTGTCGGTATGGTTTTGTGACAAGTTTCTTGTCGATTGGCTTTGAGAAAGCAGGCCATCCGCAACCAGAGTCGAACTTGTCAGTAGAAGAAAAAGCGGTTCACCTGTTGTAATATCAACATAGATACCTTCTCTGAACTCGTGATCAGTACTCGTTGATGAAAGGACGCTCTGTTGCGGCCTGTTGTGTTACAGCATACTGTTCAGGGGTAAGAGTCTTTCGAAGGGTCGCATCGTCAGGACGTGTAAAACTTCGTCTTAGGGGCGATGATAGAATCCGTTTGTGTCATAGCTGTCTTTGTCTTATTCGTACAAGATGTTGTTCCCGTTATTAGTATGCCGCATGTGGCAGCTTCTACAAAGGAGGGAAGAATTAATGTACACAATATTGATAAAATATTACGCATGTTTTGATGTTTTACAAGAGATAAAGTTAGAATATAGTGAAAGGTGTTTCAGAACCCAGTTTTCTGGATACTGAAACACCCTTTTTTATCTTTGTTTTATTTACTGCTTCTGTAAGAAGCGATCAACTTCAATAGCTGCCATCGCACCTGTACCAGCAGCTACAACACCCTGACGATAGGTTGGATCTGCTACGTCACCAGCTGCAAAAACCCCTCAATATTGGTTGCAGTAGACTTTGGTTGGGTAATAATGAAGCCGTGGTCGTCCATCTCTAACTGGCCTTTGAAGAGGTCGGTGTTAGGAGTGTGGCCAATAGCCAAGAAGAAACCATCAATGTTAATATCGAACTTCTCTTCGTTTTCCTCACCTTTGAAGCGAACTAAGTGTGCACCTCTACACCATCTTCTCCAAAGAGACCGAGCGTGTTGGTGTTGTAAAGGATTTCAATATTCTCTTTCTCTGTTACACGTTTACGCATAATCTCAGCAGCACGGAGATGAGGCTTGCGTACGATCATGTATACCTTCTTAGCCAATCCAGAGAGATACATTGCCTCTTCGCAGGCTGTATCGCCACCGCCAACAACGGCTACGGTACGTTTACGATAGAAGAAACCATCGCAGGTTGCACATGCGCTGACACCCTGACCACGGTATTTTTCCTCATCTGCTAAACCTAAGTATTTTGCACTTGCACCTGTTGCAATAATTACTGTTTCAGCTTCAATTTGATTGCCACGTTCGTCTTCGAGATGGAAAGGACGACTGCTGAGGTCTGCCTTTACGATAGAACCATCGCGAAGGTCAGCACCATAAAGGTCTGCCTGCTGACGCATCTCTGCCATCAGTTGGTTAGCATCGATTCCTTCGTGGAAACCTGGGAAGTTTTCGACGATGGTTGTGGTTGTTAACCGAGCCACCCGTTGCAGTCCAGAGTAGAGTACTGGTTGGAGGTTAGCACGTCCAGCGTAAATTGCAGCAGTATAGCCTGCTGGTCGCTACCAATTATAAGTGTTTTTACTTTTTCCATATAATAATAATGTATGTTACCCATTGGATGTAATTCTACTCCTATGATGGGTTTGATTAATAATATTATAATATTTACAGAACAAATATTGTGCCAAAGGGTCGTACTCGTCTTTTATTCCATTGGGAATAAGCCAAAGAGTCGGTCGTCAATCATATCAGTGACACGTTTGAAGTCTTGTGGATTATCTTGGAAGTCAGTTGTGTCACCATCGACAATCATCAAATGTCCTTTGTAGGTCTTAATCCATTCCTCGTAACGCTCGTTGAGTCCACGAAGATAGTCAATTCGCATTGTCTGTTCGTAGTCACGTCCACGTTGTTGAATATGATCGATGGGACAGTGGGATAGAACAACGGATGTAAATCATCAGGGTCTGGTAGTTTTACCAGTGACAGCATCAAGTCGAAGAGGTCGGTATAGTTGTTGAAGTCACGTTCTGACATCAACCCCATATCATAGAGGTTTGGTGCAAAGATACGTGCATCTTCAAAGATTGTACGGTCTTGTATAATCGTGTCCTTTTGATTGCGAAATTTCTACGACATCACGAAAACGCTTGTTGAGAAAGTAAATTTGCAGGTTAAAAGACCACCGCGTCATGTCTGCATAATAGTCCTCTAAATACGGATTATTATCAACTGGTTCGAAATGGGCTTTCCATCCGTAACGTTTTTGCGAGCATTTTTTTGTAAGTGTTGTCTTACCTGCTCCAATATTTCCTGCTATTGCTATATGCATAATTTGTAAATATCTATTTCCCAGCTCACAGCACCCTTTTTGTAAGAAGGTTTGATTGCGTTCTATGTTGTGGGCTCGTGTTTTTATATTTTTAGTATGTTGAACATTTACTTTTTAAGAATTGTAAGTATGTTTAATAAGCATCTTAGAATAAGCCAAAAAGCTCTCTATCAATTTTATCCGTAATGAAACCAAAGTCTTTTTGGTCGATGTTGATAGTCGAGGTTATCAACATTAATTGTTAGAACTCGCCCTTTGTATTTCTTTTTGATAAACTCTTCGTATCGTTTGTTCAGGTTCTCAAGATAAGCTAATGGCATCTTTTTGCTCGTATTCACGTCCACGTTTCTCAATATTAGAAACAAGGTGGCTAACAGAAGAACGAAGATAAATCATTAGGTCAGGGAAGCGAACAGCATCCGTCATATCCTCGAATAACTCCATGTAGGTCTCATAGTCGCGTTTGTCGAGATTACCCATTTCGTAGTTATTCTCTGTAAATACGTAGACTCCTTCATAGATAGAGCGGTCTTGTACAACGTCTCTCATTGCTCTGACTTATTTCAAGTAGATCTTTAAAGCGTTCTTTCAGGAAGAATACTTCCATAGGAAAACGACCAGCGTTTTATGTCCTTATAGTAATCCTCCAGATAGGGGTTATAGTCTACTGACTCAAATCTTGGCTTCCAAACCATAGCGTTTGGCAAAGCATCGTTGTGAGTGTTGTTTTACCGCTACCTATATTTCCTGCAATTGCAATGTGCATAACATCGTGTCTACATGCACATCTTTGTCTTTTTCTTGTGACAGTCAGAGTCAAAGACGTACATGTAGAGTTTTTTATATTTAGAATTGAGTTCTTGCTTTACCAACACATCCATTAGGCATTTGGATATGTAACATCGCACATACTGTTGGGGCAATGTCTACGATATGTGTCTCGTATTGCTTGCACCATGCTTTACGTTCCAACCAAAGAGTAGGAAAAGGAATGTGTATCGTATGGGAATGGTTGTCCATGTTGTGTTCCACGGAATTCTGGGCTGTCTTTACCTCCAAAGAATTGTGGACGTGTCACAACACCAATTTCACCAGAACGACCACGGAAGTAACCATTCTGCATACGTTCCTTTATCCAGTTAGGCATGGTGGTTTCACTGACTTTTTCTTCGTCGAAGACGTAGAGGAATTGTGGGTCTTTCTTTAACCATTCAACTGATTCTTCTATAACATCCTCTTTATCTTTTCCTGCTACTTTAATAATAGAGTCGTTGAGATAAAATTGGTAGTTGTCTTCTCCCATTACAGGGCTAATTCAAACTTTTTGCAGATAGGTGTTGAGGTCTTTTACGGTCTGTTTATAATCCCATCCACCTGCTGGAATGCGATGTTCACGCATATAGTTATAGTTGTGAGCTGCACCATGGTCGGCAGTCAGGAAAAGTAGATAGTTTCCCTCGCCAACTTCTTTGTCAAGTACTTTAAGGAACCATGCTAAGTCCTTGTCTAACTGCATATAGACTTCGTGGTTTTCTTTTCCACGTGTAGAGAATTTATGTCCAATGATGTCTGTAGATGATATACTTACGGTAAGCATATCAGTTTCATTCCTTTGCCTAAATTCTCGTTCTTCAATGCTGCTTCGGCCATCTTGAAAGTCATGGTGACACCCTGTGGTGAACCCTTAATATCAAACTTCGGAGCTGTTTTGTTCTTAGCGTTAAAGTCTTCAACCCACTGTGGCAACTTGTCCATATAGTATGTTGAAGAAATAAAATACCCCGCAGAAGTATCCCACCAATAAGCGGCATCGGCAGCATGACCAGCAGGAAGAATAGAGGCGCGATCCTTCAAGGCTACACCAATAACTTTTTGAACGGAAGTCGGATGCTATTTGAAGTCTGTCTCCAATGGTAGAGGTTAGCATACGATGAGGACTCATTTGACCTTCTGAACTTTCTGAACCTACACTCTTTACTGATTTGTCTTCGCAGCAGTAAACACTTTTATCGTCTTGACAGAAATAGTTTCCAGCAATACCAGTAAACGCTGGGATAGAACCCGTAAAAAACTGAACTATGTCCAATAGCGGTCACTGTTGGTGCATAGTTGATGTGAGTGTTCTCAAAAGAGAAGCCTTGATTGAGTAGTCTTTTCAAGCCGTCATTCCCAAATTCATTGTAATAATAGTAGAAGTAATCCCAACGCATTTGAGTCGACAACAAGCCCAACAACCAATTTTGGTCTTTTTATTTGGGCATTTGTAGCAGCTGTAATTAGTAATCCAGCCACAAGTAAAAAGCAGTTTTTCATACTTAGAACAAGTTTTATATTGTATTGAAAAAATACATTTTTCTTCTATATAAGTCGATAGCTTATCACTAAAAAGAATTAGCAGTAGTATCGTTTTTACTCTTATAGACAAATTTCTGTTTATTATGCAAAGATAATAAATCTTTCCTAACCAAACAAAACATAGATTAATATATCTTTGAGTTTAATTTAGAAAAATTCTGATAATGTCTTCTTACTTTTTAATAAACTGACGTTTGTAAATTATTTTCGATGGAATTCATAGTTAATACATGGTCTTTTAAGCTTCGTAAAGGGCATCTTTTCATTTTCAAAGACGCCCTTTACGTATGTTACCCACGCCCTATAGAGGTACTATTAAGCATCTTTTTCTTGTGCGATGTTATAACTCTCTGGTATTCATATAGTTGAGGATTTGTTGTTTATAAATATTCTATTACTATGAAGTGATTGTATGATTTGAAAATATGTAAAAATATTTCGTATTCTTATTGATGGGTCTTGAATATTAGATTGCTATGCTTATCCTATAAAAATTACAGAGTAAAAAGTGGAAAAAGCCCTTATGTAGGCAATTCCACGTGGATAAGTTGATTATTAGCGTTTATCAAAAAGAATTAAAAATGGTAATAATGAAGATAAATGGAAAGAATAGATGTTATTTTTTTCTTGTTATCTTCATTATTACCAATTTTTGAGTGGTATTATCAGCTAATACGTCATTTACAATCTTTTGTAAGTTGCACTTTTAGTTCATTAATGAAATTTGATGCTTCAAATTTTTCTGCTTCAATATCACGTAGTTTCTTTTCCCATATACCAGTCAGTTCGGCTGATGTAAGGAGTTTTTCTTGAATTGTATCAATCAGTGTAATACCTGTTTCAGTAGCTTCAATATTCTTCTTTACGTCTAATATAGTGACGTTTGAAGAGTGTTTCAATAATTCCTGCACGTGACGAAGGGACGCCCAATGCCATTTTCCTTCATAGCTGCACGGAGTGTTTCATCCTCAATAAATTTACCAGCTGTTTCCATTGCGCGAAGTAACGAAGCCTCATTGTAGTGTTTGGGAGGAGTCGTTATTTTCTCCGTGAGGGTAGGCACGTGCGATCCAGTTTCTCCTTTTGTGAAGGTTGGAAGAAGAGGGAGGTTGTGACAGTTGTTTCTTGTTCATTATTAGACGTTGTAGGGGAAGACTCAGTTGCTTTTTTTCAAAACAAACTTTCCAGCCTAATTCCAGTATTTCTTTACCAGAAGCTTGGAATTCTATTTTTGTCTACTTCGCCTATAACGATTGTTGTAGAAAACTTACAATTAGGATAAAAAGCAGCTATAAAACGGCGAGCAATGAGGTCAAAAACTTTTTGTTCAGCATCAGTCAGTCCTTGTGGTTGTACACCCGTCGGAATAATAGCATGGTGGTCAGTTACTTTTTGAAGTGTTAAAGACGCGCTTTGACTTGGGCAAGGGCTTGCCACCCAATGCTTTTTACGATATCGGTATAGGGCTTTTTGCCAGCAAAGGAGGTCTGAAAACAATCCATTCATAATCTGTGGACACTTTGGATAAATGTCGTCAGAAAGGAATTGTGTCAACACGTGGATAGGGTTGTAAACTTTTCTTTCGTAGAGGCTTTGAATTGTGTTGAGTGTCATCTCAGCAGAGAAGCAAACTTACGGTTACAATCTACTTGTAGAGAGGTAAGGTCATAGAGTTGTTTGGGTTGCTCTGTTCCACTTTTCTTGGTTACGCTTTTTGATAGTAAAGGGTTTTCCTTGAATTGTGGCGAAGGCTTTCACCTTCTTCTTTTAGAGGTGAATTTACCTTCCGTTGCAGTAAACTGAGTGTCACGATAGATGGTCTCTAACACCCAATAAGGCGTAGGCTTAAAGTTATCTATCTCTTTTGTCGCTGTACGATAAGTGCTAAGGTTGGTGTTTGTACTCTGCCAATAGACAATATCTGCCTCTACCGTAGCTCCTGTTGCCATACTTTAAGGTATAAAGACGTGTGGCATTTATACCCAGTAACCAATCACCTACTACTTTGGACAATCCAGCAAGATATAGTGATTGGAATCGATCTGTTCTTTTAGGTTTGCAAAGCCTTCATGAATAGCTTCATCTGTCATAGAAGAAATCCAGGACGTTTCACAGGGCATTTAACTCCTGCCTTTTGCATTACCCAACGCTGAATTAATTCTCCTTCTTGACCAGCATCACCACAGTTGATAATCATTTCAGCTGATTTATATAGTTTTTCTATAATAGAAAAACTGCTTTTTATACCTTCATCATCAATCAGTTTAATTCCAAAGCGTGGAGGTATCATTGGTAATGCAGCCAGACTCCAATGTTTCCAGTTTGTGAAATAATCGTTTGGTTCTTTTTAGCTCACAAAAGATGTCCAAAGGTCCATGTTACCTGGTAATTATTACCTTCCATATAACCATTACATGCTTTGTTGGCTCCAAGAATTCGAGCAATATCCTTAGCTACACTGGGTTTCTCTGCAATACAAACTATCATTTTTATTAGAAGGTCATTAAGAATAATAGTATTAATGGCAAATAAAGATACCATTGCTACCTTTATCTATTAATTATAGGAAATGTGTAATCTCACTGAAATACAATGATTGAATTAATTTTCATTTTGGTATTTAATCGTTACTTCGCGTTGTGGGAATGGGATTTCAATACCATTATTATTTAGCGTTTCGTAGATACACTCCATAATTAAGCCCGTATCATGGCCTTGTGTAAAGACGTTAAAGCCATACAAGAATTTTTAGTGTAATGCAGCTGTCATCAAAGCTTTTTAAGTCTAACAATAACATCTTGGTTCTTGTTTGTAACACCAAGCTTAGTGATGGCATCAATAAAGTAGTGTCTTTACTTCTTTAATATTTGTGCCGTATGCTACACCAACTTCAAGTACACCCATTTCGTAACCATTATTCTTGGTCATATTCTTATAATTTTTGGTAAAGAGCTGTGAGTTTTGAAATGCAATTACAGAACCATCGAGTGCATCAATCATTGTGGATGTATAGTTGATAGAACTAACTTTTTCCTCGTATACCATCACAGATAATATAGTCACCTATCTTAATACGTCCTGCCATCAGTGAGATACCATAATAAATGTTTTCAAGAATATCCTTCATGGCAAAAACTGATACCCGTAGACAGACCACCTGTTACTACAACCAGCCATGTGCTACTTACCTTAAATATTCCAAGTGTGATTAATAGCCATGTACCCCATACAATTACTTGCAGAACATTGATAAACATTGTTGCGCGAGCTTCGGCAGTAGAGGGATCGTTACGCTGAAGATATAGTTGTATGGCATCTCGGATAGTTTGGTTTTAGATAGTTGAAGATGAACCATAATATTGTCACTATGGCAATGGAATAGACACTTATTTGTATCTTGTCGGAGTCAATGAAGTTTGTACAGAATAAATTCCATGTCAAATCGCTAAGGTTGAATACATCTGTTGCCCAATATATAGCGATGATAAACGAGATAACTAATAAAGTCGGAATAAGAACAATATCAATGAAACGAAGTGTCCAATTCTTTGTTGGTGTCATGTTTGCGTTGGTTTGTTTCTCTCTATACTGGTTGAGATAGTCTTTGAAGAATGCAATTGTCAGAATACAAGCCAGTTGCATAGACCACCAGATGATTACCTGTACTGCCAACATTGTATAGCCAATCCATGCACTGATGAGTGAGAATATGAATACAAATTGAGAGAAATAGGCAAAATTCATATCGTAACGTGGCACCTGTTTATGGTATTTATGTATCATTTTACTTGCCACAATGTGTCTATAAGTAAGATAGGTGTGAAGAAAAAGGGTAACAATAGTACCTGGTAGCATCATGATACGAAATGCAATGACAGTGAATCCAATCATTATCAATGGATAATAAATGCGGTATGCATTCTGAGTTTGAGAACCTTCAACACGAAGTAATAATGATGCAAAAGATAACAGCTAACATCCAAGTATACTCCAAAAAGTAGGCTACAAGCCATGTGTATGAAGTTAGAAGGTGAGAATAGACGTATAATGACAAGGATAATGCTAAATGTAATAACAGAAGCGAGCATAATGATACAGGTACGCTTGGCAAGAAAGTCCTTTTTCTGCTCAAAGCGGTTGGTCTTCATTACTTTTGTAAGAAGAAATCTTATGCTCAGATAGTTGATAATAATGGCTATCAATCCATAAATTAGAATCATACTAAAGAGTGTGACAATCCATTTCACATCCCATTGTGATATTATAACAGTGTTAGGAGTATACTTTTCGGAGAGCGTTGTACTCATCTCATTAATTCGAAACTAACGTATTTGAGGAACTTAAAAATAGTTGTCTCCTGCATTCCTAAATATTCCAGACTGAATTTCTTTATATCTCTTCTGTGCGTATGTATCAAGTGCTTGTAACTGATGCTGGCTATATTTATAATATTGGATGTACTCTTGATAAGAATCATTTCGCTCTTGAAGCATTCTTCGAATACTTTACGACAAAGGGTAAGACAAACATTGCGGTCTGTCTTCATCTTTGGTGTTAGTCCGAATGTGTACATCGTACTAAGTACGTTGATAAGAGAGTCGTAGCGTGCAATTTCTTCATTACCTCCGTAATCATATTATGGAAGGGTCGTGTTTTTGATTGAAAGTCTTTCCATAGTTCAGTAGCTTGCTGGCATGCGTATGTAAGGTCAAAAATATTATCTGTTTTTGGGGAATAAAGCATTAATGATACTTGTGCTGATTTATCACCAATTTCTTTCAGTTGATTTGTTACTTGTTCTGTTATATATTTTGATTTATTCAGCTGTTTTGTCTGTTCAAGATGTTGTCCAATCAACTCATAACGAAGCACTTGAAGTGAGCTTTTTAGTGAATCTTCTTGTAGTACGGCACTTGCAGGAAGGGTTAGTGTGAACAACAATATGGTGATAAAGAATAGTTTTTATACATGCCTTTTAATTTATAAAGAATAGTCCTTATGATAAGTTTATCTTTTGCAAAGGTACGGAAAGTTTATCATTTAGGCTTATATCGAAATGTGAAATGATAATAAAGATGACTTTGATTAAGTTTTTCTTGGATAATCAGACCAATAAATGGATAAAAAAATTGTAAGTTTTGCAGGAAAAATAATATTATGATTTTAATAGCAGACAGTGGCGGTTCTAAGACTGATTGGGCTTTGGTATCTTTTGTCAACAGAGACATCTAAGTCTGTTCTGAAAGTTCGTACGCAAGGTATAAATCCGTTTCATCAGTCGATGGATTTCATATTGCAAGTACTAAATCAAGAGTTATTACCTGCATTGAATAAAACTGCTAAAGAAAACAATCTTATTCTTGAAAGGAAGTCTATATCTGAATGTGTTTCAAGAATAGCTTTTTATGGTGCAGGTTGCACAAAGTCCCTTTCGTTAATTGTCAGTGAAGCTCTTTCTCATATCTTTCCTCATGCATTAATTAATGTAGAGGGTGATTTGTTAGAGCTGCTCATGCTGTATGTGGTAATGTGGCAGGAATTGCATGCATATTAGGAACTGGAGCAAATAGCTGTTTATATGATGGCAAGCAGATTGTGTCAAACATTCCACCTTTGGGCTATATATTAGGCGACGAGGGAAGTGGGGCTGTGCTTGGAAAGCATCTATTAAATGGTATCTTTAAGGGAGATTTGTCTACCGAGATACGTGACTTGTTTTTAGATTGGTGTGGTTTAAATTATTCAGAAATTATAGATAAAGTTTATCGACAACCTCTTGCAAATAGATTTCTTGCAAATAATGCAAGGTTTATAAAGGAAAACTTACAATATGCTGAATTAGAGGAATTAGTGGTAAATAATTTCGATGATTTTTAATAAGAATGTCATGAAGTATACAAATTCTTCAATCCGTTCTATATCTGCTGTCGGAGGTGTTGCGGCTGCTTTCGAAGAGCAGTTAAGGACAAAGCGCAATGAGATTAGGTTATCAAGTTGACAAAGTTATTGCCTTTCCGATTGACGGATTAATAGAATATTATTCTTAAATCCAAATCTGTCTATTCATTAGTGGTCTATTACTCTCAATTATAGAAGTGCAAGAAAACCCGTTAGTTGC